>Ga0308159_1000013_pt1 | contig 942155 bp, 786 predicted proteins | sample PhyCR1_FD_201040 | JGI IMG/M metagenome (GOLD analysis project Ga0308159, IMG submission 201040) | Phyllosphere microbial communities from UC Gill Tract Community Farm, Albany, California, United States - DLSLC.R1 | ecosystem: Host-associated > Plants > Phyllosphere > Unclassified | place... | reverse complement strand
CGATGACCACGGTGACCAGGCCGCCCGCCGGAACGCCGGTAGATGAACCGCTGATGATAAGGTTCTGCTGGTGTTCATGGGCGTTGACAATGTCGTCTGCAGAAACGGTGTTGATGGCAAGCGTTGGCGCGGTCACGTCCACCTGCAGCGAACCATTCGCGCCGGTGCGGTTACCGGCGATATCGCTGACGCTGGCGCTCACGGTATAGGTTCCGTCAGTCAACGCACCTGCACTGGCCGCCGGTATCGTGGTGCTCCAGGTGCCGTCTGCCGCCACGCTCGCGGTGTAGCTCTGGCCGTTAAGCGTCAGGGTGACCTGCTGGCCGGCTTCGGCGGTGGAGGTTCCGCCTATCACCACGTCCGCCTGCGCTTCCGCGCCGTTGAGCACGTTATCACCGGCGATGGTGTTGATGGTCAGGGTTGGCGCAGCGGTATCCACTTCCACGGTATTCGCTGCCGTGGCGCCGTTGCCCGCCGCGTTAGTCACGCTCACGGACACCGTTGCGTCGCCGTCTTTCAGCGCCGCCATGTCCGCTGCCGGAACGGTGACGCTCCAGCTGCCGTCCGTTTCTACCTGCGCGGTATAGCTATGACCGGCGAAAATCACCGTGACCTTCTGACCGGCTTCGACATTCAGCGTGGTGCCGCTCAGGGTCAGGTCCGCCGCTTTCTCCGCCGCGTTAATGATGTCATCGGCCGCGACAGTGTCGATAGCAATCGCCACACTGGTGAGATCCACGGTGATATCGTTTGAAATCGTGACGCTGTTACCGGCTGAACTGGTGCCGGTAACGGATACCGTCAGCGCGCCCGCAGGCCAGCTGGCAACGTCCGCTGCCGGAACCGCCGCTGACCAGCTGCCGTTGGCGGTCACGGTCGCGTGGTACTCAACGCTGTTAACCGTGACGGTGACGCTGCTGCCCGCGGTCAGGCCGGTGCTGGTGCCGCTGATGATCTGATTCTGATTGATCTCGATGCTGTTGACGATGTCGTCACCGGCAACGGTATTGATGCGCAGGCCGGGGATCGCGGCGTCAATAGCAATGTCGCGCTCACCGGATCCGGTGTTGCCGCTGATATTGGTCACCGTTGCGGAGACTTTCAGCGCGCCGTCGCCCATGGCAGCGAGATCGGCGGCAGGGATCGTCAGGCTCCACGTAAAATCATCTTCGACGGTGGCGTAATACGTTTTTCCACCCACGGTGACGGTCACCTGCTGTCCCGCTTCCGCATGGATAACGGTGCCGCCGATCGCCTGATCGGCTTTCACTTCGGTGGCGTTGATGATGTCATCACCGGCCACCACGTTGATGGTCACCGCCGGGCTGTCGGAGGAAGTTTGCAGCCCTTTCCTCACTGACCCGCTGTTGCCGACATCATCGGTGCCGCGCACGCTAACCTGATACAACGCCTGCCCCAGATTCGCCAGATCGCTGGCCGGAATGTCCGCGCTCCATGCGCCGTCGGTCACGGTGCCCTGATACTCCAGACCGTTAAGCGTAACGATAACCGTCACGCCATCCATCAGACCGGTCACGGTGCCGGTGATGGTCAGCGTTGACAGCGCTTCGGTGGCGTTAAGAATGTTGTCGCCGCCTGCCATGTCGTTGATGGTAAAGACCGGCGCGGCCGTATTGACCACCACGTTTTGCCCGGCCGAACCGACGTTACCGGCGGTGTCTGCCGCGCTGGCGGTGACCTTATAGCTGCCGTCCGCGAGGCCGCTGATGATGCTGGCCGGTACGCCGACGCTCCAGTTGCCGCTGGCATCCACCACGGTGTGATAGATATGGCCGTCGATCACCACGTTCACGATGTTACCGCTGACCGTACCCGTACTGCTGCCGCTGATCACCAGCGCCTGCGCGTGTTCGGTGCTGTTAATGACGTCGTCACCGGCGATGGTGTTGATGGTCACTACCGGCGCGGTCGCGTCAACCTGCAATGAGCCGCTGGCGCGGCTGCTGTTACCGGCGATATCGCTGACGCTGGCGCTCACGGTATAGGTTCCGTCAGCCAGCGCGCCTGCGCTGGCCGCCGGTAGCGTGGTGCTCCACGTCCCGTCTGCCGCCACGTCCGCCGTGTAGGTCTGGCCGTTAAGCGTCAGGGTGACCTGCTGACCAGCTTCGGCGGTGGAAGTACCGCCGATCGTCACGTCCGCCCCCGCTTCCGCGCCGTTGAGCACGTTATCACCGGCGATGGTATTGATGGTCAGCGTTGGCGCAGCGGTGTCCACCTGCGCCGTGTTAGCCGCCGTGGCGCCGTTGCCCGCCGCGTTGCTCACGCTCACGGATACCGTTGCGTCGCCCTCTTTCAGCGCCGCCATCTCCGCTGCCGGGACGGTGACGCTCCAGCTGCCGTCGGCCTGCACGCGGGTGGTGTACTGATGGCCGGCAAAGTTTACGCTCACATCGCGACCGGCTTCGACATTCAGCGTGGTGCCGCTCAGGGTCAGATCCGCCGCTTTCTCCGCCGCGTTAATGATGCCGTCGCTGGCAATGGTATCGACGCTGATCGCCACACTGGCGAGATCGACGTTGATATCGTTTGAAATCGTGACGCTGTTTCCGGCTGAACTGGCGCCGGTAACGGATACCGTCAGCGCGCCCGCAGGCCAGCTGGCAACGTCCGCTGCCGGAACCGCCGCGGTCCAGCTGCCGTTGGCGCCCACGGTCGCGTGGTACTCAACGCCGTTGACCGTGACGGTGACGCTGCTGCCCGCGGTCAGGCCGGTGCTGGTGCCGCTGATGATCTGATTTTGATTGATCTCGATGCTGTTGACGATGTCGTCACCGGCAACCGTATTGATGCGCAGGCCCGGCAAACCGGCGTCGATGATAATCTGGCGATCGCCGCTGCCGGTATTGCCGTGCTGGTTGGTGACGCTCGCGCTGACGGTCAGGTCGCCGTCGCCCAGCGCCTGCAAATCGGCCGCCGGAACGCTGACGCTCCAGCTCAGATCCGCCTGCACTTTGGCTTCGTAAGTGTGGCCGCCGAGCGTAACGGTGACGGTGTCCCCGGCCGCCGCGTTGCTCACGCGCCCGCTCAGGGTCTGGTCTGCCGCCACTTCGGCTGCGTTGATGATGTCATCGCCCGCAATCGCGCTGAGGGTCACCGACGGCAGCGCGCTGTCGACCAGTACGCCGTGCGTCGTGCTGCCGGTGTTGCCTGCGGCATCAACGGTGGAGGCGGTCAGGCTGTAATTCGCCTCGCCGAGCTGAGCCACATCCGCCGCCGGAACGTTCAGCGTCCACGCGCCGCCGCTGACGCTGGCAGTGTAGTCTTTACCGTTCAGGTTCAGCGTCACGGTGGAACCGTCCGCGCCGCTGCTGGTGCCGCTCACCGTCAGGGCTTCGCCTTTCTCGATGGCGTTGATCACGTCGTCAGCCGCCACGGTACTGATGGTCAGCACCGGCGCGGCGGTGTCTACGGTCACCACGTGCGAGGCTGAACCCGGATTGCCCGCCGCATCGGCGACAGTGGCGGTAATGGTGTAGCTTTTGTCAGCCAGACCGCTGACCACGGCGGCCGGCACGCCGACGCTCCAGTTGCCGCTGGCATCCACCGCAGCGGTGTAGCGGCTGCCGTCGATGACCACGGTGACCAGGCCGCCCGCCGGAACGCCGGTAGATGAACCGCTGATGATAAGGTTCTGCTGGTGTTCATGGGCGTTGACAATGTCGTCGGCAGAAACGGTGTTGATGGCAAGCGTTGGCGCGGTCACGTCCACCTGCAGCGAAGCACTCGCGCCGGTGCGGTTACCGGCGATATCGCTGACGCTGGCGCTCACGGTATAGGTTCCGTCGCTCAGCCCTGCCGCATCTGCCGCCGGAACCGCCGTGCTCCAGGTGCCGTCCGCCGCCACGCTCGCCGTGTAGGTCTGGCCGTTAAGCGTCAGGGTGACCTGCTGACCGGCTTCGGCGGTGGAAGTTCCTCCGATCGCCACGTCCGCCCCCGCTTCCGCGCCGTTAAGCACGTTATCACCGGCGATGGTATTGATGGTCAGCGTTGGCGCAGCGGTATCCACCTGCGCCGTGTTTGCCGCCGTGGCGCCGTTGCCCGCCGCGTTGCTCACGCTCACGGACACCGTTGCGTCGCCCTCTTTCAGCGCCGCCATGTCCGCCGCCGGAACGGTGACGCTCCAGCTGCCGTCGGCCTGCACGCGGGTGGTGTACTGATGACCGGCAAAGTTAACGGTCACATCGCGACCGGCTTCGACTTTCAGCGTGGTGCCGCTCAGGGTCAGATCCGCCGCTTTTTCCGCCGCGTTAATGATGTCGTCGCTGGCAATGGTATCGACGCTGATGGCTACGCTGCTCAGATCGACGGTGATGTTTTGCGTGATGGTCACCGGGTTACCGGAGGCATCCGCGCCGCTGACGGCGATCGCCAGCTGACCCTCAGGCCACTTCGCCACGTCTGCCGCCGGAACCGCCGCCGACCAGCTGCCGTTGGCGCCGACCGTGGCATAATAGTCGGTGCCGTTGACGGTCACGGTAACGCTGCTGCCCGCGGCGATATCAGAGCTGGTGCCGCTGATGATCTGGTTTTGATTAATCTCGATGCTGTTGACGATGTCGTCACCAGCAACCGTATTGATGCGCAGGCCCGGCAAACCGGCGTCGATGCCGATCTGGCGATCGCCGCTGCCGGTATTGCCGTGCTGGTTGGTGACGCTCGCGCTGACGGTTAAATCGCCGTCGCCCAGCGCCTGCAAATCGGCCGCCGGAACGCTGACGCTCCAGCTCAGATCCACCTGCACTTTGGCCTGGTAGGTGTGACCGCCGAGCGTAACGGTGACGGTGTCCCCGGCCGCCGCGTTGGTCACGCGCCCGCTCAGGGTCTGATCTGCCGCCACTTCGGCTGCGTTAATGATGTCATCGCCCGCAACCACGCTGAGGGTCACCGACGGCAGCGCGCTGTCGACCAGTACGCCGTGCGTCGTGCTGCCGGTGTTGCCTGCGGCATCGACGGTGGAGGCGGTCAGGCTGTAATTCGCTTCGCCGAGCTGAGCCACATCCGCCGCCGGAACGTTCAGCGTCCACGCGCCGCCGCTGACGCTGGCAGTGTAGTCTTTACCGTTCAGGTTCAGCGTCACGGTGGAACCGTCCGCGCCGCTGCTGGTGCCGCTCACCGTCAGGGCTTCGCCTTTCTCGATGGCGTTGATCACGTCGTCAGCCGCCACGGTACTGATGGTCAGCACCGGCGCGGCGGTCTCTACGGTCACCACGTGCGAGGCTGAACCCGGATTGCCCGCCGCATCGGCGACAGTGGCGGTAATGGTGTAGCTTTTGTCAGCCAGACCGCTGACCACGGCGGCCGGCACGCCGACGCTCCAGTTTCCGCTGGCATCCACCGCAGCGGTGTAGCGGCTACCGTCGATGACCACGGTGACCAGGCCGCCCGCCGGAACGCCGGTAGATGAACCGCTGATGATAAGGTTCTGCTGGTGTTCATGGGCGTTGACAATGTCGTCTGCAGAAACGGTATTGATGACCAGCGTTGGCGCAGTAAAGTCCACCAGTAACGCGCTGGTCACGCCGGTGCTGTTACCGGCGATATCGCTGACGCTGGCGCTGACGGTATAGATGCCGTCGTTCAGCCCTGCCGCATCTGCCGCCGGAACCGCCGTGCTCCAGGTGCCGTCCGCTGCCACGCTCGCGGTGTAGGTCTGGCCGTTAAGCGTCAGGGTGACCCGCTGGCCGGCTTCGGCGGTGGAGGTTCCGCCGATCGCCACGTCCGCCCCCGCTTCCGCGCCGTTAAGCACGTTATCACCGGCGATGGTGTTGATGGTCAGCGTTGGCGCAGCGGTATCTACGGTGACATCCTGCGCGGCGCTGGCGTTGTTGCCCGCCACGTTGGTCACGCTGACACTTACCGTGGTGTCGCCGTCTTTCAGATTGCGGATATCTGCCGCCGGAACGGTGACGCTCCAGCTGCCGTCGGCCTGCACGCTGGCGTGATAAGTGCCACCCGCGAAATTAATCGTCACGCTCTGGCCAGCCTCCACGCCCTGCGTGGTACCGCTAAGTGTGACATCCGCCGCTTTTTCAGCCGCATTTAGCACGTTATCGAGCGCAACGCTATCAATGGCAATCGCCACGCTGCTCAGATCCACGTTAATGATGTTGGCAATGCTGACGCTGTTGCCCGACGTGTCGGAGCCGGTGACGCTAACGGTTAGGGCGCCCGCAGGCCAGCTGGCGACGTCCGACGCCGGAATAGCCGCAGACCAGCTGCCGTTCGCGCCGACCGTAGCATGATAATCGATGCCGTTTACGCTGACGGTGACGCTGCTGCCTTCGGCGATATCAGAGCTGGTGCCGCTGATGATCTGGTTCTGACTGATTTCGATGCTGTTGACAATGTCGTCGCCCGCAATCGTATCGATGCGCAGGCCCGGCAAACCGGCGTCGATGATAATCTCGCGATCGCCGCGACCGGTGTTGCCGTGCTGATTGGTGACGCCCGCGCTGACGGTTAAATCGCCGTCGCCCAGCGCCTGCAAATCAGCCGCCGGAACGCTGACGCTCCAGCTCAGGTCGTCCTGCACGGTGGCCTGGTAGGTGTTGCCACCCAGCGTCACGATCACGGTATCGCCCGCCGCCGCATGGGTAACTCTGCCGCTCAGAGCCTGGTCAGCGGTGATTTCAGTGGCATTGATGATGTCATCGCCTGCGGTCACGTTAACCGTGACGACAGGCAGCACGGAATCCACCTGCACCTGATGCGACGCAGTGCCGGTATTGCCCTCGGCATCTGTGATGGCTGCCGTCAGGGTGTAATGGGCTTCGCCGAGCTTTGCGACGTCGCTGGCCGGAATGCTGACCGACCAGTTGCCGCCGCTGACGACGGTGGTGTACTCCACGCCGTTAAGGGTCAGGGCGATCTGCGTACCCTCAGCGCTGTTGCTGGTACCGGTCACCTCCAGCCCCTGGCCTTTGGCTTCGGCGTTAATCACGTTCTCAAAGGCGACGGTATCAATCGTCAGCTGCGGCAGATCGGACGACAGCACCACGGTCGCGTTCTGACTGCCGGTGTTACCCGCTTTATCAGTGATGCTGACGTTCACATCATAGCTGCCGTCGGCCAGCGCGCTGAACACGGATGCCGGTAAACCGATGCTCCATGTGCCGTCGGCGGCAAGCGTCGTGGTGTAAGTCTGGCCGTTGATGCTCAGCGTAACAGTATCGCCCGCTTCGCCCCCGGTACTGCTTCCGCTGACCATCTGCGCCTGAGCCTGTTCGAGGCTGTTAAGGATGTTGTCACCGGCGATGGTGTCGATGGTCACGACCGGCACGGTGGTGTCAACGCGCAGATCGTGCGTGGTAGATGTGCGGTTACCCGCCGCATCGCTGACGGAGGCGCTCAGCGTGACACTGCCGTCTGCCAGCGCGCCCGCCTGTGCAGCCGGAACGTTCACTGACCAGTTACCGTTTGCCTCAACGCTTGCGGTATAGGTCACTCCGTTGAGCACCAGCGTCACCACCTGCCCGGCTTCGGCATTTGAGGTGCCGCTGACGGTCAGATCGTGCCCCGCTTCGGCGGCATTCAGAATATCGTCGCCCGCCAGCGTGGCAATAGTCAGCGTAGGTGCCTGCGTATCCACTGACAGCGTAGATGCGGAGATGATGGTGTTGCCAGCGCTGTCTACACCGCTGACCTGAACGGTGTGGACACCGTCCGCCAGCGCCTGCGCGTCTGCGGCAGGCACAGTGATTGTCCAGCTGCCATCCGCCGCAACGGTGGTTTGCCAGGCCTTACCGTTAAGGGAAACGGTGACGGTGGTACCCGCCGCCAGATTGGCGCTCTGGCCGGAAATGGCAACGTCCGCGCCGGCTTCGGCCGCGTTCAGCACGTTGTCCCCCGCCACGGTGTCGAGGGTAAGGGAAGCCTGCGCGGTAACAATGTTCAGAGTGATCGACCCGGCACTGGTGGTCGAGCCGTTGCTCTCCTGCACCACGACCCAGGTGTGCGCACCGGCGCTCTGCGCGGCGAGCTGCGCTGTCCACTGACCGTTGGTGCCGACGATCGCTGTGGCAATCACATGGCCGCTGGTATCGACAATCGAAATCTCCGCGCCCGGATAGCCGGTACCGCTGAAGGTGGGTCGGGTATCGTCAGTCACGGCCTGATTAGCAAGAATACCCTGACTGTCGCCCTGCGTGTCGGTCACGAGGAAAGTCGGTTTTGCGACTTCCACCGCCTGAGTGTTATCAATGACTTCGGTTTTTCCGTCACTGCCGCCGCCGTGGCCGAGCAGCGCCCCGGTCGCGCCTGCACCCAGCACACCGGCCAGCAGATACGGCCACTCCACGGTGACTTCGGCGGTGCTGAGCAGCAGCGGATCAATGCCCGGCAGTGGGGTTTCCACCGCCGTCAGCGCAAACGCCGGGGTATCATGAGGCGCAGTGGCGTCGGTGAAATTCACCTCCGTCATCTGCTGATTTTCATCCTGAAAGACCAGTTTATTCTCGTCTTTCTCACCAATATTCTCGAAATATCCTACGCAGCGAATGACCGATCCATCCTGCATATGAATAAGCAGATCGTTGCCACTGCGTTGGTAGCTGGCGACATTCTTCACTGCGTCGTGAATAACGACAATGCCGGATTCATTCATCGCAACAGCGGTGTTACCTTCTGCAGTGAAAGTATTTTTAAGCGACGTTTTACGAGAGATAATATCCATGGTTCTGCTCATGATATTGTGTCCATTCCTTGTATATCTGACTGGTGTTAAAACAATACCGTCAAAAGGGTATTGAATTTGCGTGCATAACTGACTTTATTTCAAATCAGGTAGTGACTGACTCCCACTCTGATTAATACCGAGCTGAGTTAATAACTCGTTGACGGCCGTGGTGTAATTTATCAGTGAATACCAACTGTCATATTTCGCACTGATTTGCGAAAACTGCGCCTGAAATACCTCCTGCTCGACGCTAAGCAGATCGTTCAGCGTGCGCTGATTGAGCTTATATTCGCTCTTGTACACATCGCGCGAGCGGACAGAATCCTGTAGCTGTTCAGCACTGGCCTGCGCCTGCCCTTCAGCGCCAGCCCAGTTGGCATAAGCCACTGAGGCCTTTTGCATCACATCCAGCTTGGCCTGATCGACCAGCGTGGCGGCAATATTTTTATGCCCTTCAGCCTGACTGACGCGAGCCGACACCGCACCGCCCTGATAAAGCGGCGCATTCACGTGTAACTGGATCTGATTATTCCAGTACGGATTATTGGTGGTTTCGTAACGCGTACGACTCGCCTGTAAACTCAGGGTAGGCAAATAATCCGCCTTCGCCTTATTGACTTCAAATGACGCCGATTCCTGTTGCGCCTGCGCGTACAGTACCGAGGGCACTTTGGAATAATCGATATTATCCGGCACCACTGGAGTAGCGAGATTCACCGCAGCAATGGGCTGATAATGGCTGGCTCGCACCCCCGTCAGCGAGGCGAGTTGCGCTTTCGCCGCTGACAGGCTGGCCTGATATTGTTTAAGCGTCGAGCGCATACCGGAAATACGCGACTGCGCCTGCAGCACATCTGAGCGAGTGCTTAATCCGGCATCGGCACGTAATGACGACATGCGGCGGACATCCTCCAGCGCAGTAATGTTTTCCTCCACCGCTTTGGTCAGATCCTGATATTTCAGCACATCCAGGTACGCCGTCGCCGTTTGCTCAGCGACGTCAGAGAGTGTCGCCAACAATTTGTAGCGATAACTTTCCTGCGCAGATTTCTGCTGGTTGATGCTGGCGTTGGTTTTACCGAAGTCGTAGACAAGCTGCGACAGCGTCAGGCCGTAGGCAGCGGCATTATTCATATTGTTGAATGTATCCTGCTGGGTCGAATTGCCCGTATTGGCGGTCAGACCGACCTGCGGAAACCACGCACTTTGCGCTTCGCGGATCTGCGCCTGGCCGATCCCCATTTGGTACGCCTGTTGCGTAACCGACGGACTGCGTGAAAACGCCTGCAAAATAGCGGTTTTCAGATCTACCGACGCCATATTTTTCATCGATGGCGGATTGGCCCACCGTTCTGCGTGATCTGACACGACGGCATTGGCGATAAACGGGAACGTCAAGAAAACAATTAAAATACAGATTTTTTGTAAGCTGTTATTAAATAATCTTACAATCCATATCATTGAATAAAGAGATCCATCTTATTAATTTACAGGGTCGGGTGTTCTTTATCCTACCCCACTTAAGACAAATCTTAAACTCTTTTTTTGGGGACAAAAAAGGGCACAAGAATATTGCTTTAGTTTCATAACGTTATTACTGATGGAAATACTTTATGCCTTGCCAATCATCAGGCTGTAAATTCGATTAGTAAGAAATAAAAAAAAGCATGGCGTTTATTATTATCCCTGTGAGTCTAGTACATGATATCGCCTAACGCCACTCTGTTTATGTTAAACACCCTGACGCTTTAGTTAAATAATTGTTGGCCACTTGTAATAACTCCTTACCCTGTCTGAATCAGAAGATCATTACCAGTCGCACCTTTAATATCTAAATATGTCAGGCACTCCGGAATAAGGTCTTCTCGATATTATTTTTACGCGTTGAGTTTTAAGGAAAGTTGTTGCGGCAGACTAAATTTGACCATCTTAATAGTGGTGCATCATCGGTTAATAATTATAAACAGCTGCTATATGACCGGGCGTAGTTCAGCGTTAACATCGCTGGAAAAACCTATCACAACGATTGCGCAAACCGATGGTGACTATCATTCGCACATTTCATTATTTTTCTTTTTTGGCGTAATTAACCCAATTCGCCTGTGCCCTGTATTTATCAGATGCTGAGCAAAAATCTTGTTTACCTGATGCAATTTTTCCACACAGCAGGTGCAGCGTGGGTTTTCCTGCTGTGGCGACTTTATTGGAATCCATCATTTACCTCGCTAGACAATTAACAGTAAGGCCCTCCGTACTGTCGCTTAACACTCACTGCATGGCTGCACTCTTTCCGCCTGCCAGACGGTACAGGCATACACGACCAGTCCGGAGAAGCAGTTTGCCTTGACGCATAAAGCGGGATTTACGCGTCATGTTGAAATAGTCGAGGCCCGCGTGGTGAATGCCCCGTCTGTGTCAGGAGAATACCTGCATACTCGCCTCCGGCGGCCTCGTTATTTCAGCTGCTTCTCATACAGCCGATAGCGCTTATAGGCAACCGCGCCGATACGCTCCAGGATATTGCGCATCCCGCTGTTAGACTCGAGGATCCACGACATCTCCAGCGCGTCGATCTGACGTCTGGCGAAGGGAGCGTTCAGCGCTTCAATCAGCAGCAGTGCCACGATCGGCCCGATGCGACTAGATTGATACTCCTGCACCACCCCCATCAACGGCACGCGTGCGGTGCGCACCCCGCTGACTTTCAGGCGCCATAACAGTTTCGCCCAGCCAAAGGGGAGTAAGCGGCCGTGGAGATCGTGAATAGCCTCATTGATATTGGGTAAGCCGACAATAAAAGCGCAGGGTTTTGCGTCAATCTCAGCAATATAGATCAGATCTTCTGGCACCAGATGCTTAAGCTGCTCTCCCATCACGGCAAATTCATGCTCGGTGAACGGGACAAATCCCCAGTTATTCTGCCAGCCTGAGTTGAAAATCTGCCGCATTATCTGCATCTCTTCAGCAAAGCGTTTGCGATTAATGCAGCGAACGGTCACCTTTTTGCGCACTCTGTCCATCAGCTTGAGTAAAGGAGGGGGAAAATGGAGATCGCTGCGCTGCATCCAGTAGGCTAGCAGGTCAGTGCCTTTATGATATCCCTGCTGTTCCAGGGCGGGGGCATAATAGGTTTTACCATGCGTCATCATGGTCGAAGGTGGCGTATTAAAGCCGTTAATCAACAAGCCACTCTCCTGATTGATATTGAGTCCAAAAGGGCCGGTTATTTTTCTGGCGCCTTTTGACTTCAGCCAGCTTTCCGCTGCGCCAAACAGCGCGCTAAATACTTTCTGATCTTTAATGGAATCAATCATGCCAAAATGGCCAGTGTCCGCACCATAAAGTTCACGATGTAGCGTGTCTATTTGTGCCGTTATCCGGCCAACAATAACATTATTCTTTTTGGCAACCCATGCCTGCCATTCGATGTGCTCGCTGCCTGGATTTTTCTCAGAAAGATGCTCCATGCGCTCCATATATAACGGATCTATCCAGCCAGGATCGTCGCAGTATAACGTGGAGGGGAAAGCGATGAAATCTTTAAGCTCCTGCTTATTAATGACTTTCTCAATGCGGATCATACCAACCTTAACTCAATGCAATTGATGAAAGCACCGCAAGTATTTAAGAATTAACTTACTTCACGGTGCATTAGCCTTTATTCTCTGAGCTATCGGTTACGGAAATTAGCGGAATGAGCGGGCTCATCTTTACCACTAGATGCGTTTAGCACCATAAATATGGAATAAACCATACACTTTTTAAAAATGGAGCGTCATACTAAGCCCCGCTAAGTTTTTCATCAGGCATGGAGTATTTATGCTAATCGTTTATCAAAACCAAACTGAATCAGTGTTGCTCCAGAATCATTACAGATATGTAATCAAGTGACGCTTGAAATAAAACAGCCTCTATCTTCCATACTTCCCGATATTATCTGGCAATTTTTAAACAATGGTTTTATTGCATATGTCTGAAACGTGTTCTCACCATTCTCTTCCCATGCGCTATGCTGATTTCCCTACTTTAGTGGAGGCATTAAACTATGCTGCCACCGGAAGTACGGGGATGAATTTCTACGATCGGCGCAATCAGCTCACTGCCGTGCTGGAATACCGCACGTTGAAACAGCGTGCCCTGGCAACGGCTCAGCGACTGTTAGCGCTCAGGCTAAAAAAAGGTGACCGTGTCGCCCTGCTCGCTGAAACCTGCCCGGAGTTCGTCGAGGCGTTCTTCGCCTGCCAGTATGCCGGCTTAGTTGCCGTACCGCTGGCTATCCCGATGGGGGTCGGTCAGCGCGAGGCGTATATCTCCAGGCTGCAGGGATTAATGACAAATTGCCAGCCGGCGGCAATCGTCGGCAGTGAGGAGTGGTTACCCACCATCCGCGCCGCCAGCGTGAATAATCCGGGCATTTATCTTCTGAGCCATCAGGCCCTGCACGCCTTACCCGCCAGGCGAGGCGAAATGCCCGCTTTATCGCCCAACGATATTGCCTATCTGCAGTACACTTCGGGCAGCACGCGTTTTTCACGCGGGGTGATCATTACCCATCGGGCGGTGATGGCCAATCTGCAGGCCATCAGTCACGACGGGATAAAACTGCGCGCCGGCGATCGCTGCGTCTCCTGGCTGCCGTTTTATCACGATATGGGGCTGGTGGGCTTTCTCCTGACGCCGTTAGCCACCCAGCTGTCGGTGGATTACCTGCGCACGCAGGACTTCGCCATGCGCCCGCTGCAGTGGCTGAAGCTGATAAGTAAAAATCGCTGCAGCGTCTCTGTTGCTCCGCCCTTTGGCTACGACCTTTGCCTGCGCCGCTGTAACGATCGCGCGCTGGCTGATATCGATCTCTCCAGCTGGCGCGTGGCGGGCGTTGGCGCGGAAACCATTTCTGCCGAGCAGCTGGCCCAGTTTGCGCAGCACTTTAGCCAGGTCAATTTCGATAGCAACGCCTTTATGCCCTGCTACGGTTTGGCGGAAAATACCCTTGCCGTCTGCTTCTCACCAGAGTCCTGCGGTGTTTTGACAGATCGCGTCGACCGCGCAATTCTGGGCTATCAGAGTCAGGCCGTGGCGCCGACGCGCAGCACCGAAGCCACCTCGACCTTTGTTAACTGCGGCAAGGCGCTGCCCGGTCACCGTATTGAAGTGCGTAGCGAGGACGGCACGCCACTGCCTGAACGTCAGGTCGGCCATATCTGTATCTCCGGTCCCAGCCTGATGAGCGGTTATTTTCAGGATGCCGCTTCGCAGCAGAAAATCCAGGCAAGCGGCTGGATGGATACCGGTGACCTGGGCTATTTGCACCAGGGTGACCTGTATGTCACCGGCCGTAAGAAAGACCTGATCATCATTCGCGGCCGCAATATCTGGCCACAGGATATTGAGTATGTCGCTGAGCAGGAACCTGAGATTCATGCAGGTGATGCGATAGCCTTTGTGACCTCAACCCATCGCGAAGACGCTGCACGCATTATCTTACAGATCCAGTGCAAAGTGAGCTCCCAGGAGCGCCGGCAGCAGATCGTGCATTCACTGATCGCCCATATTCAGAGCGAGTTCGGCGTGACGGCCGATATTGAACTGCTGCCACCGCACAGCATCCCGCGCACCTCGTCAGGCAAGCCCGCCCGTGCCGAAGCGAAGCGGCGTTACCTCAACGCCCTGAGCGCCGCCATCAACCCTCACTCCGAACTGGCAGGATAGTGAATATGACAGCAGTGGTCGCCATAACCGGCGTGACCGGTTTTATCGGCAGGCATATTGCCGACAATTTGCTGGCGCGCGGCTTTACCCTCAGAGCCCTGACGCGCCAGCCATCACGCCGGTCGGTGAAAAATCTCCAGTGGGTTCAGGGAGACTTGCAGCAGCCCGAATCTCTCGCGCAGCTGGTGAGCGGTGCAGACAGCGTCGTTCACTGTGCAGGCCAGGTACGCGGCCACAATGAAGCGGTTTTCACCCGCTGCAATGTCGGCGGCAGCCTGAATCTGATGCAGGCGGCAAAAGAGAGTGGCCGCTGCCAGCGCTTCTTGTTTATCTCCTCTCTGGCCGCCCGCCATCCCGATCTTTCCTGGTATGCGAAGTCAAAATATGTCGCTGAACAGCAGTTAAGCGCCCAGGCGTCACCTGTTGCGCTGGGAATTTTTCGCCCCACGGCAGTGTACGGGCCAGGTGATAAGGAGTTAAAGCCGCTGCTTAACTGGATGCTACGCGGCGTACTGCCGCGCACCGGCGCGCCCGACGCCAGGCTGTCGTTTCTTCACGTCAGCGATTTGGCAGAAGCGGTTGGCCAGTGGCTCTGCGCCGCCAGTCCCTTACCTCAACCCTATGAACTCTGTGACGGGTTAAGTACGGGATATAGCTGGGAGAGTCTGCGCCGGATTGGCGCGCAGGTGCGACGCGGCCCGGTGCGCTTAATCGCTGTCCCGCGACCGCTACTGAACTGGCTTGCCGACGTGAACGTCTTGACCAGCCGTATTGCCGGTAAAGAGCCGATGCTGACCCGCAGCAAAATCCAGGAGCTTACCCACCCCGACTGGTCGGCAAATAACAAAAGTTTATCTGAAGATATTGATTGGTTTCCAAAAATCACTCTGCAGCACGCGCTGCGTGAAGGGTTGTTTTAATCAGCTGAAAAAGGAAATTGAGGAGCGCTATGATAAATCGTGAAGCGGTGATGGATTACATCCTCGAGTGTTTACGCGGGATGGTTGCCAGTGACGTTGAAATAAAACCGGAAAGCGATCTGATTGATGAGCTGGGCCTGGAGTCGATCAAGGTCATGGATTTGTTGATGATGCTGGAAGACAGATTTGATATCTCTATCCCGATAAACATCTTGCTGGATATCAGGACGCCAGCAGAGTTACGCGATGCACTGCTGCCACAGCTGGAGAAGAGTTATGGGCCTTTATGATAAGTTTGCTCGTCTCGCTGTTCAGCGCGAACAGTTCCATCACTCCGGACTGACCCCGTTCGGCACCTGTATTGATGAGATCTACTCCGCCACCGAAGGGCGAATTGGCCATAACAGGGTGCTTTTGGCCGGTACCAACAACTACCTTGGCCTGACGTTTAATCAGCAGGCGATAGCGGCGAGCCAGGCGGCAGTAGCGGCGCAGGGGACCGGCACCACTGGTTCACGCATGGCGAACGGCAGCTATGGCACGCATCTGGCCCTGGAGCAGGAGCTGGCGCTATTTTTTGACCGCCCCACCGCCATCGTTTTCTCCACGGGCTATACCGCTAATCTGGGCATCATCAGCACGCTGGCCTCCCCTGACGCCGTTGTTCTGCTGGATGCCGATAGCCATACCAGTATCTATGACGCCTGTGCGATGGGCGGCGCCACGATTATCCGCTTTCGCCATAACGATGCCGCCGATCTGGAGCGCCGCATGCTGCGCCTTGGCGCGCGCGCGCGTGAAGCCATCATTATTGTTGAAGGGATATACAGCATGCTGGGTGATGTGGCTCCGCTGGCAGACATTGTCGACATCAAGCGGCGCCTTGGCGGCTACCTGGTGGTTGATGAAGCGCACTCTTTCGGGGTGATGGGCGCCACCGGCCGCGGCCTGGCGGAGCAGCTCGGCGTGGAACGGGACGTTGATATCATCGTAGGAACCTTCAGTAAAAGCCTGGCATCCATCGGGGGGTTTGCCGTTGGCGGCAAAGCCATGGAGGTGCTGCGCTACAGCAGCCGCCCTTACATCTTTACCGCCTCGCCCTCACCCGCCAGTATCGCCTCGGTACGATCCTCATTACGTACCATCGCGCAAAAACCCGAGCTGCGGCAAAAGCTGTGGGATAACGCCCACCGGCTTTATCATGGCCTTGCCGAGCTGGGGTATGAAATGGGGCCGCACATCAGCCCGGTGGTGCCGATAATGATTGGGTCGAAAGAGGACGGTTTACGCTTCTGGCGCGAGCTGATTGCACGCGGCGTCTATGTCAATCTGGTGTTACCGCCTGCCGCCCCCGCAGATATCACCCTGCTGCGCTGCAGCGTCAATGCGGCCCACAGCGACCAACAGATTGATACTATCATTCAGGCCTTTGCCGGGCTGAAAAGCTAATCCCCCCTCACCGGATCTGCTCTCCTGAGGAGAGCAGATTAGCCGTTTCATCGCAGTCAATGGCGTTTATCAAAGCGATAAATCAGCAGCAGTGCGCCCAGCAGCAGCAGCCCTGGTGCAGCCAGCGTGGTGAGCGGGACATTCAGCGCCAGTAGCAGCCCGAGGTTTACGATTATCTGATAGCTGATGTAGGTGAGCAGCCCGACTATGACCCCCGAGGCTAATCGGCTGCCCAGCCCGGGCGAACGCGGCGCGCTAAACGTAAAGGGAACGGCGAGTAAAATCATGGCGAGGGTTAACAGCGGGCGCCCCAGCTTTTGCCAGAGCGCCATGCGGTACTCTGCCGAGGGCTGACCGCTATCATGCAGGTAGTGAATATACTGGCGCAGCTGGTGGATGGAAAAGCTGCCGCCCGGCAGCGTGAGTTCGGCCAGGTTCATCTCGCTAAAGATCGCGCGCCAGCGCAGGTTTTCTGCGGATGACAGGGTCTCCTGGCCATGCTGCCACCTTTTTTGCCTCACCCCGTGCAGCATCCAGCTGCCGTCTTTGAGCACCGTGGCATGCGCGGCAAAAATATAGCTCGCCAGCGACAGGTCAGGAAGATAGTAAAATATCTCCACGCCCACGGGTTGCTGATGCGCATCGAGGGTTTTCACCGTGGCAAATTCATTATCCCTCCTCGCCCACAGCGCGTTTCTCACCCCTCCGCTGTCGGGATCTTCCGCCACGGCCGCCGCTTTCAGCTGCAGAGCACGCTGCTGCAGCGGTGAAGCAACCCACTCATCGAGCGCGGCCAAAGACACCGTCAGCATCACGCCAGCGGCCAGCGCGGCGAGAGAAATTTTGAAAATTGACCAACCCGCAATCCTCATTGCGGTGAGCTCCAGACTTTTTGATAGCTGCCCCAGCCCGACAATGCCGCCGATCAGCGCGATAAAAGGACCTAAATCAATCAGGCTTCTCGGCGCTGTCATCAGCACCACCCACAGCGCCTGGGTCCAGCGGTAGCCCCCCGGGCTGACGTCATCAAGCTCGTTAATCAGGTTAAAGGTGGTGAACAACGGGATTAACACGCCCGCTGCAGCGGCGAATCCCATAAAGATATGGCGAATCACATAGCGGCTTAACAGCATCATGGCCGATATCTCTGCCAGAGCGAAAAGTCGCGCGCCATCAGCAGCAGCAGCCCGAGAAACATCATGACGGAGAGGATCCAGACGCCGGGTATCAGGCCAAGCGCGCCGTTGGCAACCAGCGTGCGGCTGAGATTACCGCCGTAGAAGATCAGGGTGAATAGCGCAGTTAACGGCAGCAGCGTGGCAAAACGCCCCTGTCGCGGCTTAATGCGGCTCAGTGGAATAGCCAGCAGCGCCATCAATAGCGTGTTGACCCCGCGACTTTCCCGCCACTGCAGCTCGGCCCGGTCGGCAGGATCGCGGGAGCCTGACAGCATCTTTAACGAGGCGGATTTACGCTTCTGGCCGGGGTTTTGCTGCAGCGGCTTAAGCTGTAGCTTCATATGACGATAAATCATCTGATTATCCCCCGCCCCCTGGTGCTCCAGCACGTCAGAGGTGCCCGCGTGCAGCATCACGGAAGGGGCGAGCGGTGACGGGTCCACCACCTTCACCCGGTGCGCACGGTAGACGCGGCTGCTGTTATCGGACGGGGTGTAAATCAGCACATCGCAGAGCGTGCTGTTAGCCGGGTCAACCGCTTTTGCCAGGATCATCCGGCCATCATCATTGACGTTAAATTTATTGGCAATAAGGTGGTTAACGTCCAGCTCCGATTGCGACTGCTGCTCCAGCTGATAGATCTGCCCGTAAGCCCAGGGTCTGACAAACAGAGAGAGCAGCATCACCAGCATGGCCAGCGGAAGGGCAAGTATCATCACGGCTTTGTAGAGGCGCAGTGGACTGGCCCCCGCGGCAAAAATCGCCGTGACCTCCGAGTCATTCCACAGCTGACCCAGCGTGACGCCAACGGCAACATACAGCGCAACCGGCAGCAGCATTTCCAGCGCAATCAAAACCTTATAGCAGATGATATCGAATACCACCTTCAGCGCCAGGGTGCCGCTCGCCGCATCGGTCAGGTAGCGCTGCGCGGAGTAGCTGGCGAAGATAAAGATCAGAAAGCCCGCCAGAGTCAGCACTAACCGCTGGGTCAGGCTCACAATATAGCGTTCGATTAGCAGCATAGTTTACGCGCCTCGGGGAATAGCGGACGGCGGCGGCTGTTGAGCACGGGCTGGGTTCAGCAGCTCATGCACTCTGCGCAACAGCTGGCACACCTCCTGCTCGCTCAGCGCGCCATCTTTGGCCCACTGAATATGCCCGTCTCTATCCAGCAGCAGAATCGTCGAGCTTGCTGGCTTCAGATGCCAGGTTTTTCGCCCCAGCCCCTGACTGTCGACAATAAATTGCGCCCAGGGGTACTTTCTTTTATTTTTCTCAACTTTTCTGCCGACAAAAAAGCCAGAGCCGGGAATTTCATCGTCGGTGTTGACGATTGTCGTGGGTTGAAACTGATTATCTGGAAATTGTGCGCGCTTAATTGCTTTAATCAGTAACGCATTTTTATCCTTAGCGGACGTGCGGCCGGCAATATACTGTACCACGCGCACTTTGCCCGCCAGCTGCGGACTCGACCAGGGGCGATAGCGGATATTATCATTGTCGAACACCAACTCGCCCCGCTCGCTAATGGTCAGCGGCGTCATCTTTTCACCGACAATAAAATTGTGCGCGCAGGCCATCAGTGGGCATAACCACAGCGATGTCAGTAGCCATCTGCTTAACGTCATAACGCTTCTCTTATCGCTAACATCCGCGCACTCATCCTGACAATGGATAACGTTCAAGCCATAACGTCAGGCGCTGGCGAACATCGTGATCTAAGGGTGCAGGTGAATCGTAGGCACTACGCCCGGCCAGACTCTCCGCCACCATCTCATCATGCCGGTCCCCCATTAGTCCGTTAATAGCGGCTAAATAACGGGAAACCTGACGGGCCTGCAGGTTTTGCGGGTTGATGCTTCTCAGCGTGTCATAATAGGAGACCTGCTGGCTGATAATCTTACGTACCGTATGGAACTCCTTTCCGCTCAGCAGAGGTTTGCTGATAAAGGCTTTTAATGCCTGCATCTCACCCTGGCAATAAGCAATAAACTCCTGCTCTGTGTCTAATCGTATCTGGCGCAGCGAATGACTGACCATCTTCCACACCGGCGGGCTGAGATAAAATCGCAGGATGCGGGCGTAAAAAATAAGGTTCTTCTTATCATCATTGCGAAAGGCATCCTGTAATTTCCCCAGAAAAACCGTCGTTTTACTGAACCACATACTGGAGGCATGATGTTGACAATAAAGGCGCTGGGCAAAACGTAAATGCTTATAGCGGGAACGGATCAGCTTATATTTTATGCGCTCTTCCGGCGATAAATGGCCTTCATTCAGAAGCTTATTGACAAGATTTACCAGCTCGTCACGCGTGAACCCCTGCTCCCAGTACTGCAGGCACAGGGCGTAATTATCCTGAATATTTTGTGGCGAACTGGGTAAATCGATAACATCGGGCAGCCTGACATTGTCATCAACCCAGTCATCCTCATCCACTGCCGCCAGCAGCTGCTGTAGCGTCTCCGGCGGAAATTTCCGCCACTCATTGTGACCGCTCATTAATGACTCTCTTTAGGCTCGGTGAAAGGTAATAAATGGCGAGAGTGCCAGGCCCGCAGAGTCGGAATAAATGACAGCAGCACGTCTAAACACTGCCCTGCGAGATAGGCGTAAGCCGCGCCTGACACGCCAAAAAAATGGGACAATACAATTAACAACACAATGTAACTGGCTGAAGAGAGCGTCTGTGCCACGAGGAAAACGCGCTGTTTACCCGCCATCAACAGCAGCGACTCCTGCGGGAAACCCAGCATAGAGACCACGATCGCCCCCAGCATGATCTCGATTAAGTGATAGGCCTGCAGATACTGCTGGCCAAAAACCAGGGAGATGACAGGCTTACCGACCACCATCACCAGCAGCGCTACCAGCACGCCAATGCCGCCGGCTAAGCAGGCAGATTTCAGCCCCACCAGCCAGGGCTGGCTGCTGCGCGGATCCAGCCGCATCACTTCGGGGTAGAAGCTCTTTTCCATTAGCCTGGCCGGGGAGCCTGTCGCATCAAAAAAGGTGGTGGCAATTTTAAACAATCCGGCCGCAGCCGGCCCTAACACCAGACCCACTAGCACCGTACTGCAGGAATTGCGCGCTGACCAAATTGAGTGGGCGAAGTTGGTGGTCCAGACAAAATTCCACGCCCCTGGCAACCGTCTGGCAGTGGCGAATAAGCGCGGGCGTAGCGCGTGATGGATGTTTCTGCGGCGCAGTTCGCGGGCGGCAAACCACCAGTAGAGCATCCCGCCAATCAGATTAGAGGCGTACCAGGTGATAATAAAACCGGCGAAGCCAAAATCACCCAGGTAAGAGATGACGCTGCCCGCAGCGCGCAATAGCGGCCTCACCGCCTGCTGGATGGCAATCAAATCAAAGCGGTCAACGGCGCGTAAAATACCCGTTGGCGTTGATGCCGCCAGCGAAGGGATCAGCGTGCAGTAAAGCATCGCCAGCCAGAAGCTCTGTCGATCAATCCCCATCGCGTGGGCCAGCAGCGGTAACAGCAGCATCCCCCCCACCACGGCAATGGCACCGCTGGCGATATCAAGGGCTAAGGAGAAAGAGATAACATCGCGAAACTGGCGAATATTTTTATTTGCGACTGCGGGGGCGCCATATTTAACCACCAGCTGCCAAGTCTGGAACTTAATAAAGTCGCTAATGCCTTTTGCATAGGCCTGAATAACCACCAGCACGCCAAACATCTGCGTCGACATGCCTTTTCCTGCGCAGGAGAGTGCGACCAGGCCGAGTAACGCGCTCACCGCATTACTGGAAGCCAGATAAGCCGCATTGCGAAGAATGGTACGAAAAACACCATCAGAGAACCAATGTTTCATGGAATAAGACCAACCAGTGAAAACCATTCAGCCGGATTGTGAAGTCACTCGCCGGGCGAGGTTTTAATTTGCGTCCGTTGAGCGACAGAAGAAACCAGCTTAAGCGCTTCGCTTAATACGCTGTCATAGGGTGCGCGCGCGTCGAGCGCAAAAATCCTCGCATGATTGTAATGAATCTTTTGCATCACCGAGATTTTATCCCGTAGCTCTGCATAATCATGATCTGGCTTGCGGGAAAAGGCCGTCTCGATATCAATATCAAGGCGAATAACCAGTTCAGGACGGTACTTGGCCATTTCCTGGTATAACCGGCGTTCGCGCTCGGCAAGATGTTTCATCCACCAACTGCTCACCCTCTCAATACCAATGCCCGGCCCGTCATAGTAAAAACCTGACACTTCCGCCTGCGGATAGCGATCGCTGATCACCAATACGCCACGCTTTGCCAGGCGCTGAGCTTGACGTAAATTCGCCATGCGGCGCAGTGAAAAAGCATACATAATCAGCGCCGCCCACCAGGGAGGATCTTTGCTGCTCATACTCTGGGTTTTTGAGGATTTTTTTGCCAGCCGACGCTCCAGCCAGACACCAATCATCGGCAGACGCTTAATTTTATCGCCATCCTCACCGGACAGCAGACCTAAGTAACGGCGTTCGCTCATCCCCTGGGCTTGCATATTTTTGACTAAATCGGCGGTCAGCGTTGATTTACCGGTGCCGTCACACCCCACCACGGCAACTAATCCGGCGATATAGCGGGCAGAGGCGTCCTGTTTGACGGTGGATCGGTTTATCGCCATGGTTCTTCCTCAGCGCTCGCCTACTGGCTGAATACCGGGCGAAGTCAGAGCCGCCTTAATCACGCGCAGTGATTTATCTAACAGGGTATCCGCTGCCTCATGGCCATTTAAGTCGCAAATCGTTGCGCCGTTGAACGTCAGATGCGGAATAACCGCGCTCTTCTCGCGCAGCGAAGCGAGCGCGTGATCGGGCTTGCGCGCATGTGCAGTCTCGGCATCCACATTCAAGCGGATCAGCAGCAAAGGCGGATAGGAGGCCATCCACTGATAGATCTTTTTCTCGCGCTTTCTCAGTGCGCTGACCCACCAGCTTCCGCCCGCTGTTTTATCCAGCTGGGGACCGTCGAAACGAAACCCCGCCACTTCAGCCTGAGGATAACGGTCGGTGACCAGTAAACAGCCCTTTTTACTGCGTGCGAGCATGCGCAGAAATTTAACCGCCCGCCAGCAGGAGAGTAAGAAAATCACCCCTGCCGTTAGCGCATCCGGTGGCTGTGCACGGCGATGGTGAATATGGCTGGCTCTTTGCTGCAAATAATGGCTAAAGGATGCCCCAATAATAGGAATCCGACTAATCCATTGGCTAATATGCCCGGAGGATTGCCCCAGATATAATAACTCTGTGGGTTGCAGTAACGAGAGGCGGCTGACCAGGCTTGAGGCGAGCGTTGATTTACCTGCACCATCACAGCCCGTAATGGCAATAACTCTTACAGGTGCATGACGGGTAAAATGCGGCGTCTGATAATTCACATAAAAACCAATATCGAAAAAATTTGCCCAATGCTAAGTGATTTTTTCATCCGTCGATTTGCGTATAAGTGCGGTAGCCGGATTATTTAATTTGATCGCTATTAATGCCATGCTCACTTGAAGGCAACGCAATTAGCGCGTATTTTTCCCGGGTGCAATTCTAAGGAAGAGATTTATGCAATCGAAAATGCCGCCGCTTATCGCGGTTATTGGCTGTGATGGTTCAGGGAAGTCGACCGTTTGTGAACATCTGATGACGCATTTAAACAAATATGGGCCATCGGTCAGAGTTCATCTCGGCAAGCAGGCCGGAAATGTGGAGCGTGCCGTGATTAAACTTCCCCTGCTGGGAAAAATGCTGGCCAGAACTATCCGTCGTAATAAAATCAAAACCGCCAAAGCGCTGCCGGGAACATTGCCGGCAGCCGTGATTATGTTTTTTGTGCTCAGGCGGCTACGGCGCTTCAGGCATATGCTGGCATGCCGCCGCCGTGGACTGATCGTCGTCACCGACCGTTTTCCGCAGGTCCAGTTGCCAAACACCTATGACGGCACCGTTTTCCCCGCCGCTGCGTCGGGTAGCTGGGTGGTTAACTGGCTGGCGCAGCAGGAACGCCGCGCATTTCACTGGATGGCGCAGCAAAAACCGGATCTGGTGATTAAACTCCACGTTGACCTTGAAGTGGCCTGCGCCCGCAAGCCCGACCATCAGCCAGAATCGCTGGCGAAGAAAATTGCTGTCACGCCGCTGCTCACCTTTGCCGGGGCAACGATTGTTGATATTGATGCCAATCAGCCGCTCAATAAGGTGCTTGAAATGGCAGTAAAGGCGGTGGCGGATTTTATGACGGCTCACTCAATCACCCTGGCCCGTGAACACCGGTCGGATAAACCATCAGGCGCCTGAACCTTATTGCCAGTAAGCCTGGCCAGCAGCTAAGAAGAATCCCAGCCTGCGGCTAAAACCCTCAGTGAGCAGAGTCAAATGCGTATAATGCCTGCCAAACAGAGTTCTCTTACTACCTGGTGGATTTTTTTATGTCAAAACGATTATTAACTGTTGCTGCGGCCATCCTTGCGGGATGTGCCCTGTTAACCCCGCAGCTCACCTTCGCCGCTGATGATAGTGCGGCGGCACCGATTGTGATTCAGGGAGCCATGCCCATTGAAGCCGAGCATTTTGCGGCCAGGCTGGATAACGCCAGGCTGCAGCAAATCGGCGAGTGGCGTTTCTGGAAAGGCACCGTTGATGGTTACCCGGTTATCGTTTCTGAAACCCTGAAAGGGATGTCGAATGCGGCTGCGGCCACCGCGCTGGCGGCCGTGGAGTTCAAGCCCGTCGCGATTATCAACCAGGGTACCGCAGGCGGCCACGACCCGGCGCTCAACGTTTACGATATTGTGGTCGGCAAATACTCGGTCAACCTGGGCGCGTTCAAAACCCCGGCACAGGCTGCAGGCCAGGGCAGCCATGCTCTTGAATGGAAGCCAATGGATTTGCTGGCGTCTAAAGGCAGCGCGGGCGAGGATAAAAACGCGCACAGCATCCGCCAGTTTGCCGCCGACCCGCTGCTGCTGAAAGCCGCAGAACAGGCCATGCCAAAGTATAAAAACGGCAAAGTCGTCGAAGGCGTTATCGGTTCTGCCGACGTCTGGAACAGTGAATTAGACCGTATTCGCTTCTTCCACGAGCATTATCAAACGTCGGTTGAAGAGATGGAAACGGCCTCCGCCGCGCAGATAGCCTCCCTGTTCCATATTCCGTTTATCGGCATCCGGGTGCTGTCAAATAACATCACCAATAATGGCAAATACGATGCGAAAACCGGCCTGGTCTGCCAGGACTATGTTTACGAGGTGTTGAAAGCCTGGATCAAAGATAGTCACGCCCAGCAGTAACCCTTCACCAGCACCAGTCGGGGACCAGCCCGCCTGGTGATGGTGCCCACGAGCGAAATCTTAATTAATAATCAGAGTTAATCAGCACTCTCTCGCCGAACGCACCGTTACGCGGCAGCGGCAGGTTGGAGGAGTTCAGCGCCCTGAGCACCCGGATCCCCTCCGCGCCAGCGGCGCGGGCATCGATAATATCGCTGTCCGCATCGCCGTAATAAATTTGAATATGGTGGCGGCGAATATCATTCACCTTCGCCCCTTTGCCCGGCGCGGTGAAAATCACCGGGTTCATCTTCTCGTCAGCAATGGCAAAGTCTTTGGCAATCTGCGCGCTAATGGTTTCATGCCCGCTCTTCGGCTTGGGTCGCCCGGTGATAAACCAAAGGCGATCGCCGCGTTCAAGATGCAGTTTTATTAACGCCTGCGCAGATTTTTTTGGCACCGAAAACGCATCCCAGCCGTTGCTCACCTGCTCCCAGAACTCATCATTTTTGAGAAAGTCATTGCTGCCGGGAGAGAACATCTGCTGACCGTGATAGAAGGCCGGGGTTGAATAGAACACCGTATCGTCAATATCAAAGCCAACATCAATCGGCGCCTTACCCTTTAGCCCCTCGGCGATCTGAGCGGTGGTGATCCAGTGAATCGCATACTGCTGATTAAGCTGTTGCAGGGTGGCACCCGCCTCACCTACCGCAGGCTCCTCAGCCGCGCTCCAGGCCGGAGCCGATGAAACCAGTGAAGCCAGTAGCAGCAGGGCCGATTTATGACGTAAAAACAGGGACATCTCTCATCCTTAATGTTGACGTTAGAACAGGTTAAAAGCGTAGTCTATCTGGAAATCGATTGAATGATTTATCGCGCGCTTAGGTCTCCCATCCGCGCTGAGGATCGGGCGATTTTTTTGGCTCTGATAGTTCCACGACGGCCCACCAGAGAGCTGGAAACTGAGTTTTTTCACCGCCGACGGTTGCCATTTTGAGAAGAGAATAGTTTCGCCGCGCCGGATAGCATGGTCGCGATAGTTCATTCCCCAGCCGAAGGCGCTTTGCAGCCCCAGCTTGATCTCCGGGGTAATAAGATATTCGGTGGTCCAGGCCACCATTTTCTCATTATTGCCGACATAGTCATTCCCCCAGGCATCGGCCATCGAATTGAACCGCCCCCGGCTGTTTTACGCCATATGGCGCTCAAAATAGCCAAGGTGGTCGGTGGATTGCGCCTTAGTATAAGAAGCGCCGACCTTATGCTTCCAGCTTTTCTCGCGCCATTCAACATAGATTGAGGGATGCCAGGCATCGTGATTGAACGGGCGGTAATCGGCACTCATTGCTCTCCAGTTTTTCAGCGCATGATTGTAATAGAGCATGCCCAATATGTTGAGCTGATTGCCGGAGAGCGCCGCAGGCTGCCAGGCCAGTTCAATGCCGTGACGTTGCAGATACTGCTGGCTCTCGCCAAAGAAGTAGAGCGCACTGTACCCCGGCTGTTTGTACAGCAGTTCGCCGGTGGAGAGGTGGCCGATCTCCTTTTTGCGGTCCGCCGAGGTGAAATGAACCTGCTGCGGCGAGCCTCTGTCGCTATAGCGCGTCAGCCAGGCGCCACGCAGTGCCCACGGCCCCGTGCCGCTGTCCATGCGCCAGCCCTGATAGGTGCTGGGGATGGTGCGGCTGGAGTTCGTTATCGCCCCCCACTGATGGACAATTTGCCAGCCGGAGTAGAGTTTTAAATAGCTGTCGTCGCCTTCCAGCTTCGCTTTAGCAAACAGCTGGCCGAACTTATGGAAACCTTTGGCGTGGCCGTTATGGTTATACAGCACACTGCGCCCGGCAAACTCATCGCTGGCCGCCAGTTTGAACGCCTGATAATAAGAGGCGTCAAGCCCGATAATATCGGCAAAATAGCCGGAGGTATAATCCAGCGATATTCCCTGCCCCCAGGCGCTCTGCACCGAGCTATTTCCGGAGTCAGAGGTATTGAGGTTTTTAAACTGATTTCGCAGGGAAACGTCCGCGTGGCTGTCGGAGATAAAACGACTTAATGAGTCCGTTAACTGAATAGAGGAGCTTCCTAAGGCATAAAGCGGCAGCGGCGCCAGAGTTAATAGCGCAGCAGAGAGCAGAAACGTAGATTTACCTGATAGCGTCAGTAACATGCGTGAATTCCTTTTCTGAGTTATTAAGGGCTGAACTCCTGTCAGCGAACGGCGCAATAATAACAAAAGGTCCCGCAGGTAAAGTGATAAACCTCACAATTAAAGGTTATTACTGGAATTATTCAGCACTATTTATCCTGTATTGTCCTGTTTAATTAGCGCTTCTCGTTACTTATTATTGTATGCATGCGGTTTACTCTGGCGTAAACGGGCGGACCGAAAAAGAGGGTCCGCCCCTACAATAACCATTGGGCATTCAGAATTTAGCGTAGGGGGACGCAGCGAAAAAAGGTCCGTCCATGCATCGTAGGGGTCGACCCTTTGTTCCGGTCGACCCGGAAGCGGCCCGGCAGCCTCAGTGCAGCGTCGGGAACAGCGGTACGACATTGTTACCGTCAGTCGCGGAAAACCGGGCGTTGTAACGCAGGCGGAAGTCGTGCATCTCCTGCGCATCCGGTTCAATCTCGCGCAAAAAATTCAGCGCCAGCCGCACATGTTCGGCGCCGATCTCGGTCGGCAGGTAGGCTTTGCGCAGCACGCCGCGCCAGAAGGCGATGCTCTCATCCGACTCATCAACAATAAACACCTGGTAGATAAACAGCACGCTGGCGGCATTGGCGAGGTGGCTCTCATTTTCCACCGTCAGATAGTCCACAAACTCCTCTCCGGCGCTTTTTCCCATCAGGCCGATCAGCGACTCGACGTACACCGGGTCGAGATTGAGCCGCCGGGTTAACGCTTTCGCCGCGCGGCGCGGGCGCGAATTCAGCACGCGAAAACCAATAATAAACACCACTACCAGGGTCAAAAGCATCAGCCAGATCATGCACTATCCTGTTGAAAATTGAATCAGCCGCGCAGGGCGGAAGGCGTCATGCCGTATACGCTTTTAAAGCGATTGCTGAAATGACTTGAAGAGTTAAAGCCGCAGCGCAACGCAATTTCGGTCAGCGGCAGCGCGCTGTGGCGTACCAGCTGCTCCGCCTGCGCCATCCGCCGCTGCATCACATACTGGTGCGGGGCCAGCCGGGTCGACTGTTTGAACATGCGCGCAAAGTGAAACTCGCTGAGATCCGCGACGGCCGCCAGTTCGCCCAGCGTCAGCCCATTAGCCAGATGGGCATCAATAAACCCCAGCACGTTACGCAAAACGCCCGGTGCCAGCCCGCCGCGCACCGTCGGCGGCTGCCACTCGACTTCGCTGTAGTGCTGCAGCAGATGGGTCATCAGCAGCGTTGAGGCGGAGCTGAGCGTCAGCTGGTTGGCATTCTGCCGCCAGTCGCTGCTCAGCAGGAAGTGGCGATAGAGCTGGGTAACCCGCTCATCCTGCTGGAACACTTTTTCATCCAGCGCGATGCTGGCCGGGCTGCGGTCCCAGATCTGCAGCGCCAGATTTTTCAGGTGCTGGTCGGTGCAGTAAAGGTGGACAAAAGAGAACTCGCCGCGAATATCCCACGTCGACTCGCTGTCCTGCGGCATCAGGCAGAAGCGGTCCGGCGCGCCGCCGTTCTGCCAGCCCGCCCGGGTTTTATGCCAGGTATCAAAACCCGCCTCAACGTACAGGCTCAGCGTGTGGTGGTCGCTCTTTTGCGTCACGCAGTCAAAATCATTGCGCCATGCCGCCAGCTGGATCCCGGAGCCAAGCTGCACCTGCCCCTGCAGGCGCGCGCGGTGCTGACTGAGATTTTCAAAGGCCTGATAGACGTTTTTCATGGCAACCGGGGGTAAATTAACAGGCGTCCAGTTTAAGGAGCCTGGCGGTCAGTTACCAGATGTTAGCGATTGGCGAACAAAAAAAAGCGCAAGATTTTGCAAGTCACCACAGCCTGCTGCAAGTCAGCGGCGGGCAATCCGGCCACACTGGGCGTAAATTCCGGGATGTTGAGGTGGTAATGAACGCGTTATTGTATTTTTTGGTGGTGGTGATTTGGGGAACAACCTGGATTGCGATCGTGATGCAGCAGGGCGCGGTGTCGGTCACCGTGTCAATTTTCTGGCGCTTTCTGGTGGCAGCAGCGGCAATGATGCTGGTGCTGGGCCTGCTGGGCCGCCTGCGCAAAATCTCGCTGCGCGACCACGCATTCTGCCTGTTACAGGGCTGCTGCGTGTTCGGCTTTAACTTTGTCTGCTTCTATCATGCCGCTTCCTATATCAGCAGCGGGCTGGAGTCGGTGATTTTCTCGATGGCGGTGCTGTATAACGCCGTTAACAGCTGGATCTTCTTCCGCCAGCGCCCGCACCCTAACCTGCTGCCCGCCGCCCTGCTTGGCATGACCGGCATCGTCGCGCTGTTCTGGAACGATCTGGTTAGCACGCAGATGGCACCGCAGCTGCTGCTCGGCGTTGGCCTCAGCGCGCTCGGCACGTTCGGTTTTTCGCTCGGCAATATGATCAGCACCCGCCACCAGCGGCGCGGGCTGGAGACGCTCTCCACCAACAGTTACGCGATGTTTTACGGCGCCGTGGTGATGGCGGCCATCAGCCTGCTACACGGCGACCGCTTTATGCCGGAGCTGTCGGCGCGCTACCTCGGCTCGCTGTTTTATCTGGCGATATTTGGCTCAGTGATCGCCTTCGGTGCCTATTTTACTCTGGTGGGGCGCATCGGGGCCAGCCAGGCTGCCTACAGCACGCTGCTGTTCCCGCTGGTCGCCCTGACCCTCTCCACGCTGTATGAGGGCTACGTCTGGCACCTGAATGCAGCGATTGGACTGGTGTTGATCCTGCTGGGTAACCTGGTGATGTTTGCCAGGCCGGGGCTGTGGCGATTTGCTCAGCGCCCCGCCTCTTCCTGACAACATCATGGTTAGTATGAGAAATACAATAATCACCGCTGAAATGAATATCGGGATAAATTAGACAGTGCTGTTAACCATTATTGTTGAAAAATTTTATTAATCGTTTCACATTATTAATACCATAATCTTTCGCCCGGTTAGCCGGGCGACAAATATCGGCATAGCGCCTATACTTCCTTTGGTAGTAAATATATTTAACCAACCAAGTGGAGGTCTTTTTTGACTATTTCTGATGAAGATGAACTGCATCACGTCATGATCGGCGAAGCCGCAATGAACCTAATCTTCAGCAGGGAGGAAGTGAGTACCGGCTCGCTCATCAACCAGTTACAAAGCATGGCGCGACTGGAGGAAGATGATGACAGACTACTCAAGATTTGGGCGGCGCGGAAATGGCTACTGGAGCATAAACAGGGCAGCACAGACGCTTATAAAAAGCCGCACTGGCTCACCGCCGAAACCGAGCATGCGGACGCGAGCAACCGTGAGGCTGATATTCGCCTGCATCGTGTTCCCGACAGTGAAAATATGGAACCGTAATCGGCCGATCGGCCGGACACTTTCAACCTTAACGTCAGGGATGACGTTAACAGAGAATATCGGGCACGCTTCTGTCAGTGAAAGCTCTCCAGCAGATAGCGGAACGCCTGCTGATAGATATCTTTAAGGCGTGATTCTGAGGCTCGCTCGCTGTGAGCGTGCAAGGTCAGCAGGACACTCTTTTTGTCCAGCGCTTTACCGCTGGCGATTAACTCGGATACTGCGCGTCCTATTACTGCATAAATTTCCGCTGGATAGTGGTGATCTTTGCCGTGCACGTGTACCCCTTGTGTGACTGGATGTACAGACAGTATAGCATTTGCCAGAACCGCTGCGCTTTCAGCACCACCAATCCGTACTACACGCCGTACACCACGCGAATCTATGACCCTATTTCTGAGTCATCCGGGTTATGGCGAATCAAAGCGCCACAAAAAAAATTAAAATAATTAAACCTTGCTAATGAAGACCAGCCATGTTTTTATAGCGTCATCGGTTTGGAATACAGACCTTATGAAGCAGTTTTAGTAAAGCAGTCCTCAGTTCAAGTGTTATCCATAGATATCCTTTCTCATGAGCCTCCTCCTAAGTGCCCAATAAGTAAAACTCTGAAAACAGGCCTTCTGCCACACTGTGTGGCTCAAAATTAAGGAAATATTTATGTCTAACAAAATGACTGGTTTAGTAAAATGGTTCAACGCTGATAAAGGCTTCGGCTTTATTTCTCCAGAAGACGGCAGCAAAGATGTGTTCGTACACTTCTCTGCAATCCAGGGTACTGATTACAAAACCCTTGATGAAGGCCAGAAAGTTGAATTCACCATCGAGAATGGTGCTAAAGGTCCATCAGCCGCTAACGTAGTCGGTCTGTAAGCCTTCATTATTCCCGGCTCACAATCGCGATGATGGCAGCAGCCTGAGCAGATGAGCGGGTAATATAAGAAACGGGGAGTGCTTAACGGCACTCTCCGTTTTCGTTTACGCGCCCCGCCCTCTCTAAGCCTCTATTTCCCCTGCCTTATTTTTTCCAAGACCCGGCTTGTATTCTTACCTCCCTTGCTTCGGCACACTACCCGCAGATAAAGAGCACCGCGGCATAGCAGAGTCATCTGCCGCTGAAATCTTTGTCCTCACTGCGAATGTTCGCCTGACGGTTAATGATGTGGCGAATACTTTGCGCAAACACACGTCGTCGTTCGGGGTAGTTGCCAATCAATAATGGCAAGGCGACTAAAACGACCTCCTGTAAGCCAGGAAAAAAAGGGATTAAGAATATGATGAATAAAAAATTGATCGTTGCTGCGATGCTGGCTGGTTCTGCTTTCGCTTCAGTGGCTCAGGCGGCTGATGGCACCATTAACTTTACCGGTACGATTATTGATACTGCTTGTACGGTAACCCCGGCAACGGCAAACCAGACCGTGGCGCTGGGCACCGTTAATAAATCGGCCTTTGGGGCAGCAGGCAGCAGCGCCAGTCCAACCAGGTTCAGCGTTGTACTGACCTCTTGCCCGGCAACGGCAACCACCGCAACCGTAAAATTTGATGGCCCAACCAATGCAGTCAACAGCAGCCTGCTGGCAGTGACTCCATCCGCGGGTACAGAAGCGCAGAATGTTGGCGTGGGTATCTATGAGCAGGATGCTTCAACCCTGATCCCAGTGGCGACCGCTTCTGCCAGCAAGACGCTGTCAACCACGACTGACACCACCTTCAACTTCGTTGCCAAATATGTTGCGACCGCAACGGGTGTCACTGCTGGCCCGGCGAACGCCGTGAGCGACTTTACTGTTTCGTACAACTAATTCGCACGCCAGTATCGAAAGGATGTTGCTAAGCTCAATGCAACCGGGCAGGGAAGCCTGTGATAAAACTGGCGCGTTTAGCACCTCGCCATCACGCAGCAATCGCTAAGAGTTCTTAAGGGGGACACAGTGTTTAGCAAATTGAAAACTTTTTGTGTCATAACCGCATTAATCAGCACCACCCAATATGCCTCGGCCGGAGTCATCGTCGGCGGAACGCGGGTGATCTACAATGCAGCGCAAAAAGAGACCTCAATTGCGGTGCGTAACCCGGAAAAAACCACGCCATACCTGATGCAGTCCTGGGTTGAGAACGCCTCCCCGACGGATACCAGCAAAGCGCCGTTTATTATTACCCCACCGCTATTCCGTCTGGATGCCGGCCAGGAGAATACCCTGCGTATCGTGCGTACCGGCGGGCAGCTGCCTGAAGATCGCGAATCGCTCTTCTGGCTGAATATCAAATCGATTCCGTCAAGTTCAAAAGCCGATACTAACCAACTGCAGATCTCGGTAAAGACGCGCATTAAACTGATTTACCGCCCGGCGTCACTCGCCGCCAATGCCCCAGAGGCCTATAAGCAGTTGACCTTTGCCCGCCAGGGAAATCAGCTGCAGGTCACTAACCCGACGGCTTACCAAATCGCTTTTTATAGCGTGAAGGTCGGCGGCGTGGAAATTAAAGAGCCTGGCAGCATTACGCCCTTTGGCACCCTGAGCCTCCCCCTACCTGCCGGTGCGTCCGGACAGGTCAGCTGGCAAACCATTAATGATTTTGGCGGTATCACTGCGGCTGAAAGCAAAGCCCTGTAATCACTACCGCTTCACCCGTTTTACCTGCCCACTAGCTTGCAACCGCCATTATCCAATGACAGCGGGAGGGATCCCCTTGCTGTCATTCCGGAAGGGAACGCTTTGTCATGAACAAAAATAACAGTAACCGCAAACAACAGGCTGTCGTCATCGCCCGAACTGGCACTGCGCGTGAGGTCTTTATGCCCTCACTGCTGGCGCTGGCTATTGCTGTCAGTTCTGGCGCGGTGCAGGCTGAGGACTATTTTAACCCGGCGGCGCTGGAACTGACTCCGGAGCAGGCCGGGCTGGATTTAAGCAAGTTTTCAACCAATGGCAGCCAGATACCGGGCACCTATCTGGTCGATATTTACCTCAACGATAATAAGATCGAGACCCGTGAGGTAAAATTTGATGATCTCAACGGCAAACTGCAGCCGGAACTGACCCCGGATCAGCTGCGGGCAATGGGGATTAAGCTGGAGGCCTTCCCGGCCCTGCAGCTGATGGCGGCGGATAAACCGCTTACCGGTCTGAGCCAGTATATTCCCGACGCCGACAGCCAGTTCGATTTCAGCCGCCAGCGCCTGAACCTGAGTGTCCCGCAGGCCGCGCTGACCAGCGAAGCGCGCGGCTATGTCGATCCCTCACTGTGGGATCAGGGGATGCCAGCCGCGCTGGTCAACTATAACTTCAGTGGTTCTAATACCCGCCGCGACGGTCGTCCCGGCACCGAAGACAGCTATTATCTTAACCTGCGTACCGGCCTGAACTTCGGCGCGTGGCGCTTACGTAACTACTCTACCTATAGCGATTCCGGCGCTCAGCGTCAGTGGCAGAACGTCAATACCTATCTGCAGCGCGACGTGCAGCCGCTAAAAGGCCAGCTGACGCTGGGCGACAGTGCATCGCCGGGCGAGATATTTGACAGCGTACAGTTTCGCGGTGCGCAGCTCGCCTCCGATGACAATATGTACCCGGACAGCCTGAAAGGGTTTGCCCCGGTGGTGCGCGGCATAGCTCAGAGCAATGCCCAGGTGACCGTTCGCCAGAACGGCTACATTATTTATCAAACCTATGTGCCACCGGGCGCCTTTGCCATTACCGACCTCTACCCTACCGCCTCCAGCGGCGACCTCGACGTGACCATTACCGAAGCTGACGGCACGGAACGCCACTCGGTACAGCCGTTCTCGGCGGTGCCGGTGATGCTGCGCGAAGGGCGACTGAAATATGCTGCCACCGCCGGTGAATATCGCTCCGTCAATCCGGGTGCGCTGAAGCCAGGCTTTGCCCAGGGCACCCTGATTTACGGTCTGCCGGCCAACACCACCCTATACGGCGGCCTGTTAGTCGCCGACCGCTACAACGCGCAGGTGGTGGGCTTCGGGCATGGCTTTGGCGATTTAGGCTCGATCTCGGTCGACATCACCCAGGCAAAAACCGAACTGCGTGACGGCAGCAGCCACAGTGGCCAGTCTTACCGCTTTCAGTACGCCAAAGATATTGAAGTCACCAAAACGACCTTTACCCTGGCCGGCTACCGCTACTCCACCAGCGGCTTTTATGACTTCCAAGAAGCTAACGAACTGGGGAGCACCTCCCTTAACGACTGGCAGCAGAGAACCAATAAGCGCAGCAAGGCGCAGGTCAATATCAACCAGTCGCTGAACCAGTATGGCAACTTCTATATCTCTGCCTGGCAGCAGGATTACTGGCGTCAGTCTGGATATGAACGCAATATCGGTGCGGGTTACAACCTGAGCTACAACAGCATCACCTATGGCTTAAGCTATACCTATAGCCAGGCGCCGGGCGATAACGCCAGCGATCGGCAAATCGCCTTTAACCTGCAGATCCCGTTAAGCAAATGGCTGCCGAACAGCTGGGCCAGCTACAACATGAATAACAGCAAGCGCGGCAACACCACGCATCAGGTCGGCTTGAGCGGTACTACGCTTGCAGATAATAACCTCAACTACAACCTGCAGCAGAGCTACGGCAACCGGGGTGAAGGGGCCAGCGGCAACGCCAATGCCAACTACAAAGGCACCTACGGTGAAATGCAGGGCGGCTATAACTATGCCAAAGACTCTGAACAGCTAAACTATGGCCTGCAGGGCGGCATTGTCGTACACCCTTACGGCGTGACCTTCTCGCAACAGCAGGGAGAGACCCTGGCACTGGTACGCGCGCCGGGTGCCAGCGACGTCAAAGTAGAGAATAACACCGGGGTGCGCACCGACTGGCGTGGCTATGCGGTAGTGCCTTACGTCAGCACCTATCGTCAGAATCGTATCGCGTTGGAAACCGAATCGCTGGGTGAGAACGTCGATATCGACGGCAATATCCAGACCGTGACCCCAACCAACGGTGCCGTGGTGCTGGCCGATTTTAAAACCCGTGTGGGTAAACGCCTGTTAATCACGCTCAGCTACCAGGGAAAACCCGTGCCGTTTGGCGCCGTTGCCACACTGCGCCAGCCAAAAGGCGCGCTGGAAAACAGCGGTATCGTCGGCAACGATGGTCAGCTCTATTTAAGCGGCGTACCTGATAAAATGGTGCTGCTGGTCAAATGGGGCAATGCAACTGACCAACGTTGCCAGCTGGCCTTTACCCTGCCAGCGGCTGAAAACGCAGCTTCCGTACTGGCCTTGACCTCTGTTTGCCGTTAATGGAAATGACCCAATGAACATCATGAAAAAAGCATTTCTTCCTGTCAGCGCTATTGTTGTCATCTTCGCCAGCCTGTCAGCCCATGCCGATTGTACATTCGCCCCAGGTTATTCAGCGAATACCGTAGAGGCGATCAGTTTTGGTACCGTTATCGTTCCTCCGGCAACGGCAGTGGGAACCATCGTGGCGACAAAAACGTCCAATGTCATCGCATCAAGACCCTGGTTTGTTCTCGGATGTTCGAAGGCGTCATTTAACCAACATGACTGGCGCGATCCCGCGTTACCCGCAGTCGCTTACAGCGGCCAGACGCTATATCAATCAGGCGTTGCTGGCTATGCCATTCGTATAGTCACACCTGGCGCAGGTTCGACCGCAGGCCAGTTTGGTGCAGGCGCCTTCCCGCGCATCATCACGGGCAATTTCTGCCGCTGGACAGCCACTACTTGGGACTATTGCGGCGGTTCCTGGGGGCCGGTGACTTTTCAGCTGGTGAAAATTTCTGCTACTGCGGGCACTGGCGCGATGAGTGCCGGGACGCTCGTCAGGGCAAGCGTTCGCGGCTGGAACTGGCTTTATACCGCGAATCTGGCAAGTTCTTCCATCGTCAACCCCACCTGCACGGTCAACAGTGCCAGCATCCAGGTGCCCCTTGGAAACGTCGAGAAGCGCTCGTTTAGCGGCAAGGGTAGTACATCCCCGGTGAAGAATTTCTTTATCCCCCTGAACTGTGCCGTGGGCGCACGCATCAGTTTTAAAATGGAGGCCACGCCCGACAGCAGCGCCGCGCCGGGCGTGATCGCACTGAGCAGCGCGGCACCCGGTAGTGCGGCCAGCGGCGTTGGCGTGCAGGTGTTGTACAGTGGCACTCCGGTTAAGTTCGGCGTGACCACCGCAGCAGGCTCCGCCCCGGTGGCGGGCAGTTTCAATGTGCCTTTTATTGCCCGCTACTACCAGACCCAGCCGAATATTACCCCCGGCCGGGCCAATGCGCTGGCTACCTTTACCATGACCTATAACTAAATCCTTACTGTGTCGATAGGCTGTTGCTATCAGGTGTGGTGCGAAAGTTTGCGCCACACCTTTTTTTTAGCTTAATCCAGGACCGGGCTGATCGCCCGCTCAGCCACAGCACTGGTTAAATACTCCCTTCTCTCGCCAGTCTGGAACCTCTCTTTGATGATCAACAAGCGCCCGGCCCACAACTCCGCCCGCCAGCAGCAGGCGGTGACCCAACTGCTAAAACAGGGGCGTACTGACGACGCGTTGAAAAAAATCCGTGCCCATCTGCTGCTGTCGCCGACCGATCGCTGGTTTCTGCACGAAGCGGCAAGGCTGGCACGGCGCAGCGGCCAGTTTACCCACGCCGAACGCGACTTCCGCCGCCTGCTGAAAATCGCCCCCGACGATGCGGGCGCGCTCAATGGCCTCGGCCTGACCTGTTACGATACGCAACGCTTTGCTGAGGCCGAACAGTGCTACCAGCAGGCCCTCAGGCTGCTGCCCGACTATGCCGCCTGCCGCAATAACTACGCCATCCTGCTGCATAAAAGTGACCGCCACGCTGAGGCGATAGAGCAGTATCAGCATGCGCTGGCCGCGCAGCCTGACTACCCGGAAGCGCGCTTTGGCTACGGTACCGCGCTGGCGCATCTGCAAAGGCTGGAAGAGGCGGAACAAGCGGTCAGCCAGGCGCTGGCAGGGCGCGTCAATAACAGCCGCATGCTGAATACCCTGGGGATGATCCAGCTGAGGCGCGGGAATTTCTATGCAGGCTGGCGGCACTACCAGCGGCGCTATGCCGCCGATAATCCCGAGCGCTTCTTTCTGCGCCCCGCCCTGACCCAACCGTGGTGGCAAGGGGAAGACCTGGCAGGGAAAAGCATCCTGGTGCTGCGTGAACAGGGGTTTGGCGATGAGATCCAGTTCTGCCGCTACGCATCACGTTTAAAGAGTGAAAAAAATGCCGCGCAGGTGATTCTGGCGTGCAGCCCTCAGTTGGCGCCCCTGATGGCATCCCTGCCGGGCGTCGATCGGGTTATCTCCAGCAGGGACGCTTCAGCCAGGCCCCCTACCGACTTCGCCTGTATGCTGCTCGACCTGCCCAGGCATTTTCTCGCCAGCAAGCAGCCTTTTGGCCCGCTGCCGCCCTACCTGTGCACCTGCCCCAACGCGATGGCGCGCTGGCCACTGCCGCACAACAGCCACACGCCGCTGCGCGTCGGGCTGGTGTGGAAAGGCTCGCTCGGCCATAACAACGACCGTCACCGTTCGCTTACTCATCTGGCCGTTTTGGCCCCGCTGTGGCAGGTCGATGGTATTCAGTGGATCAGCCTGCAAAAAGGCGCGGGCGAGGATGAGGCACTCGGCGCGGCCGCCGGACAACCGCTGCTGGCGCTCGGGCAGCAGTTTAGCGATTACGCGGATACCGCTGCGGTCATCGCCCAGCTCGACCTGGTGATAACGGTGGATACCTCGGTGGCACACCTGGCGGGGGCGCTGGGCGTGAACTGCTGGGTGATTGTGCCGGGTATTGCGACCGACTGGCGCTGGACCGAAGGGAGAGAAGATTCGCTATGGTATCCGCAAATGCGCCTGTTTCAACGCGGCGCGTTTGAGGATGAACAGCGGGTGGTGGCGCGGCTGCAGCAGGCGCTGCAAGAGTGGCTGGCCGCGCGCGAGTGAGGCTTATTTAAACAGGTCGCTGCGGTATTTGAACAGCTCGAGGTCGGAGCTGATACCCAGCTTTTTCATCCCGGTTTGCTTGTGGCCGCTGATGGTTTTGCGGCTGCGCTTCAGCTTGGCGGCAATATCGACAATCGACATACCGTCGAGGAAGCAGCGGATGATTTCCGCCTCGCGCGGCGTCAGCAGCTTGCTCAGCTTTGCCATATCCATCTCGTTGGTTTCCGGCGTAAACGCCATTTCGAGGATGTTATGATCGCGCTTGCGCGTTGGTACCTGGGAGAGTTCAATTGCCACGTTTTCCGGCACGTAGCGCTGGCCCGCCGCCACGGCTCGCACGGCATCGAAATACAGCCCGGTCTCTTCGCGTTTAGTAATATAGCCTTTAATCCCGACCATAAACGCCGCGCGGATCACCGCCAGGCTCTCCATCGAAGAAGAGAGCAGAATTTTCAATTGCGGATGATGCGCCTGAATCTGTTTAATCAGCGACAGACCATCCATTTCGTCGCTGTTGAGGATGTAATCCAGCATCAGCACGTCCGCGTCATTCTCGCGTAGCCAGCTCAGCAGATCGCGGCTGTGACCAAAGGTTGCCGCCATATGAATATCCGGCTCTTTCGCCGCCGCCACTTCAAAGGAGTAACGGATCATCGGATGGTCGTCCAGCAGCACCACGGTAATTTGTTTATCGTTAAAAGCGTTCATGCACTTCACCTCTGCAAAGTGGCGATGCCTTGCGGCATCGCCCGGAAATTAGAATTATTTTTTCTGACCCTGCAACCAGGCCAACAGCTCCCCGGCACTGGCATAACCGCGGAAAATGGCGCTGTAGCCATCAAAGCGATTGGTGACTTCTGCGACACGATTATTGTAATAATCCGATTCTGCAGTCAGCACATCCAGTAAGGTCCTTTTCCCCAGGTGATACCACTGGTCAAAGAAGTCGAGACGAATGCGGTCGGACTCTTTGGTCAGATTACGATAAAGATCGGCGCGTTGCAGCATCGATCGTGCATCCTGGTCCGCCGCACGGACGCGCTGCTGCAGATCGTCGAGCTGATTTTCCGCCACTTCACGCTGCGCATAGGCACGCTGCACCGCCGCCTGCTCAGCCGCTTTGCTTGAACCGCCGCGGAACACACCCCAGGAGACGTTGACGCCGGTCTGCCAGGCTTCTTCCTGACCATAGTCATCACGGGCGGTGCTTTTGCTAATCACCCAATTCAGCTTAGGCAAATTAGACGCTTTCAGCGCTTTGGCATCTTCCAGTGAGGCTTCAGCCTGTTCACGCGCCTGCCCCAGCGTTGGGTGGCGTTCAACCTGCGCCAGCAGCGCATCCAGCGAACCTGGCGTCAGGTTCCACGCCATATTATTCGGCAGCGGCACCTGCGTTTCCCCCAGCAGACGGTAGAGCACAATTTCCGAATCCCGCGCTTTGGCGACGGCATTATCCAGCGCCGACTGCGCCTGCAGCATGCGGCCGGTTGCCTGGGTCAATTCGCTGCGGCGGCCAGGGTCCTGGCCGACAATGCCGCTCAGCATGGTGACCAGCTCGTTCATACGCGTGACGTACTGCTCGCTCATTTTGATGATCAGACGCTGCTTAGCCAGCTCCACCAGCCCACTGCTCACCTGCCATGACAGGTCTTCGCGCTGGGCATCGAGCTGGAAATCTGCTGCGGTAACCGAGTGCTGCTTGCTGTCAATGGTGTGTGAGGTCTGACCAAAGTCATAAATCGTCGTCGCCACATTGACACCAATCGCCGGCGTGGTGCTGCCGTTACGGTTGCCTTTACCGAACTGCCAGCGGCGCGAATCGGTGTTCAGGTCAACCTGCGGATAGCGTGCGCCCTTCGCGGCTTTGACATCTTCACGCGCGGCTTCGGTGGCAAACTCGGCGCTGCGCAGCTGCGGGCTGCGCTGCATAGCAACGGCGACCGCATGGAAGAAGATCTCACGCAGCTCGCGCTCTCCCGGGCTGCTGCGCACCACGCTGGCCGGGGCTTTTTCCACCGCCAGACGCGGGGCTGGCGTCAGATTAATGTTGGCTGGCTCTGCGCTTTCGTGCGCTTTGAAAAAGGTATTGCCGTCGCCTGATGATTGCGTCACCGGCTGCTGAGCAGCGGGCGTAAACAGCATTTTTTCGCTGGGTGCGGCATGAGCTGAGTGCGTATTCAGCATAGTCAGGGCGGCCGCTACCAGCACCACGAGGTGACGTGGTGATGTGAGTAAGGTTTTCATTGGTCGTGTCCGTAATTATCTTTCGCGGAAGGCTTCGCGTGCTTTAAACACCGGCTTCAGCAGGTATTCGAGAATGGTTTTTTCACCGGTGCGGATCTCCACGCTGGCCACCATGCCGGGAATGATCGGCAGCTGTTTATTGCCGACATTCAGCGTGCTGCTGTCGGTCAGTACCATTACGCGGTAATAAGTATCATCCGGGCGACCGGCGGCGGTTTTCGCATCATCCTTAATGGTGTCCGGGCTGATCAGCTCCACTTTGCCTTTCAGTCCGCCGTAAATGGCGTAGTCGTAGGCGGTGATCTTGATGGTTGCCGGTAAGCCCGGGTGCAGGAAGGCGACGTCCGAAGGACGGATTTTCGCTTCAACCAGCAGCTGATCTTCCGATGGAACGATCTCCATAATGTGTTCACCCGGCTGAATGACCCCGCCAATGGTATTCACGCGGATGTTTTTCACCGTGCCGTTAACCGGCGCATTGATGGTGGTACGCTCCATCACATCGGCACGGCCAATCAGATTTTCACTGGTTTGCGACAGCTCCAGCTCCAGCTTGTTCAGGTCGGCGTTGGCTTCCGCCTGATAGCGGTTGCGGCGCTCGACAATCTGCGACTGCAGGTCATTGGCCTGGCGCTGCATGCGCAGCATTTCCACTTCGGACAGCAGGCCGCGATTCGCCAGCGGCTGTGACATCTGAATCTCACGCATTGACAGGCCATAACTGCGCTGCAGCGCGCTGACCGCATCATGCAGCGCGGCTTTACGCGCGTTGTAGGCTTTGGTTTCCTGCTCCACCACCGCCGGATCTTTCTGCACCTGCTCGTCAAACACCAGCGGCTGACCGTAAGCCTCAGCACGCAGGCGGGCGATGGTGGCTTTCAACCCCAGCACTTTGTTCAGGGTTTCGCGATAGCTGGCCTGGGCACGGGTCGGGTCAATTTTCAGCAGCACTTCGCCGCGCTTCACTTCCTGCCCTTCGTGCACATCCATCGTTGCCAGGATCCCGCCTTCCAGGCTCTGGATCACCTGCTCGTGGCTGCGGGAAACGATTTTCGCTTCACCTTTGGTAATCTCTTCCACGCGGGCAAAGTGTGCCCAGGTGATAAATCCGACAATCACGGCGATAAAGATGATCAGCACCAGGTGCGAGCCGGGGGTTTTCTGGCTCAGCAGCGAGGACTGAATGTCGTTCATAAAGGCCGCATCACCGGCGTTCAGCGTCGGCTTACGACGCAGGGAAAACTTGGCCATCAGGCACTCTCCTCTGTTGCAGGCTGTGCCGGAACAGGGCTATTCGCCGCCGGAGCTGCAGTATTAACGTTGGCAGCGGTGGCCGGGGTTGCGGGCTGTTCACCGCGCAGTCGTGCCAGCACGCTCTCTTTCGGGCCGTCCATCGCCACTTTACCGTTGTCGATCACGATGATGCGGTCGACCAGGCTCAGCAGTGAAGGACGGTGGGTGACCACAATCAGGGTCTGCCCGCTCGTGGCCGCATGCAGATGACGCAGGAACTGCTGTTCGGTCTGCGCATCCATCGCGCTGGTCGGTTCATCCAGCAGCAGCGTTTGCGGGCGGGTCAGTAAGGTACGCGCCAGCGCCACCAGCTGACGCTGTCCGCCGGACAGGTTGCCGCCGTGCTCACCAACCGGCAGGTGGATACCCTGCGGATGGCGGGCAGCAATCTGATCCAGACCGGTCAGTTTCAGCACGCGCATAAACTCGTTGGATGAGGCATCCGGCACGCCGAGCATCACGTTCTCGCGCAGCGAGCCGTAGAACAGGCGCGCATCCTGGCTGACGAAGCCCAGCGTGTGACGCCAGTCGGCCGGGTCAATCTGATTCACATCCAGACCAGCGGCAAACATCTGCCCTTCGGTCGGCATGTACAGGCGCGCCATAATGCGCAGCAGGGTGGATTTGCCGCTGCCAATCGCACCGAGGATCGCCACGCGCTCGCCGGCTTTAATATCCAGGCTGATGCTGTGCAGCACTTTCGGGTTCGGCCGCATTGGCGGTGCCGGGTAGCTGAACTGCACGCCTTTCAGAGTGATACCGCCGCTCAGGTCCGGGTCGGTGACGTACTCCTGCTCTTCATCACGGTCAACCGGCATCGCCATCAGCTTGTTCAGAGAACCCAGCGCGGCTTTAGCCTGCTGGTAACGCGTTGCCAGGCCAATCACCTGGCCCAGCGGTGCCGTTGCACGCCCGGCCAGCATCACGGTACCGATCAGCGCACCCATGGTCAGGGTTCCGGCATCAATCAGGTACACGCCAATCACGATCAGCATCACCGTCTGGAACTGCTGCAGGAAGGTCACAGCACCGGTCGCCAGGGTGGAGAAGCGCTTGGATTTAGACGCACTGCCTGCCTGCAGGGCGCTGAAGTTCTGCCAGCGGCGCTGCATATAGGCCTGGCCGTTGACCGCCTTCAGCGTCTCCATACCTTCAATCGACTCAATCAGCACGCCCTGCTTCAGCGAGGCTTCCTGCAGGTTGGCCTTCATGATCTTCGCCAGCGGCCACTGGATAATCACGCAGACAATCAAAATTAACGGCAGCATCAGCATCGGTACCCAGCCCAACGGACCGCCGATGGTGAAGATCACCCCCATAAACAGCAGGATAAACGGCAGGTCGGCCAGCGCCGCCAGGGTGGCGGAGGAGACAAACTCACGCACCGACTCAAACTCACGCAGCTGGTTAGCAAAGGTGCCTGACGACTGCGGCTTATGCTCCATGCGCACCGACAGCGCCTGGCGGAATAGCAGGCTGCCGACAATCAGGTCCGCTTTTTTCCCGGCGGTATCCAGTAAATGCGCACGCACATAGCGGGTGACGGCTTCAAACAGCATCGCCACGGTGACGCCAATCGCCAGCGACCACAGGGTGGTAAACGCCTGGTTGGGGATCACGCGGTCATAGACGTTCATGGTGAAGAAGATGCTCGCCAGCGCCAATACGTTGATCAGCACCGAGGCCAGCGCCCCGCTGCGATAATAACGGCGGTAGCGCCACAGCGTACTGAACAGCCAGTGCTTCTGGTTTTCCGGCAGCCCTTCTACCACGCGGCGGTCTATTTTGGCCTTAGGCTTGCTCATGATGGCGTAGCCGCTGTACCACTCTTCCACTTCGGCGTGTTCGATCTCCACCGCCTGCTGGCTGACTTCTGGCAGGATGATCTGGTAGAACCAGGTCATCTTGTCTTCGGCATTTTTACGGCGTTCGCGGTTCAGCAGCACGCAGCCGCCGGAGCCTTTACGCACCAGTACGATTGGCGTCACCTGTAAGGGCAACTCCCACAGGTGGCGTTCTACCAGGCCACTGGTGAAACCGGCATTTTCAAAGGCGGTCAGCGCCAGCGAAGGGGAAAGCAGGGCCTCCTTTGGCAGCCCGGCAACCAGAGATTCCTGGCTGCGGCCCATGCCGTAGTGCTCACATACCCAGGCCACGCTCTGCAGCAGGGTATCGTCGATGCGGGTATGCACCTGGGCAAGCTGTTGCAGTTCATCCTCGGGCAGAGGGTGGGTTTCATTTGCGTTCATCTGCATCTCTTTATTTCAGGCCGCACGGGGCCGGGGCAGAAACGGCCAGACCGTTTCACCAGTGAATGTTGACCAGGCAGCGCCCGGCACCTTAATGCCCTGACGGGCGCTTAGTTCAGCAGGATGTCGATATCCTGTTCGCCCGGGGTACAGGCGGCGCTGCACTGGGCCATATCGATAGCAATCACATCCTTCGGTATCGCTGACAGCATCAGCTCCCGGCGGATTGCCGCTGCACGCTCCCCGGACTGGGCGAGGTCATCGCCTGCCGGCCGCCAGAGGCGGATCGTGACGTTGTGGGGTTGCAGGTACTGCACGCGCAGGCTGACCACAAAGTTGTTCAGCGCATCACGCCCGCGGTCGCTGATGTGCGGTGCCAGCTGGTCGTCTTCGAACAGGTCGCTGCTTTTAAACAGATAATGGGAAACCGGCTGCACCTGAGTACGGTCGTAAACGCAGGGCACCACCACGCCAGCAGTGCGTGGCAGGACGTGTACCTGGCGGCGCAGTGCCGGGGCTTCGCTTTCTGCTTCACTGGCGGTGACAGCCATCGGCGGTTCGCTGCCTTTTTGCTGCTCGTCAATACGCAGGAAGTAGGTATGCCCGCCCTTCAGCTCTGCCGAGAAACGTTCGCCGGTCTTGCCGCGATAATCTGGCGCATCCTGCAGATAGCCACCGAGGGTATGTTGACCCGGGCGCAGGCAAAAAGAGGTAAAGCCGCCGGGCATCAGGCTGGTGTGGTAGTGACCGTCCAGATAGATGTTGGCCCCGCCGGGTGCGGGCTGGCTGCTGTCGGCACGGTAATAGACCACCTGGCTGACGCCCGCCACCACCGGAATCGCTTTTTCATAAGATTCACCAAACAGCGCGGTGGCGTTGTTGGCGGTGGTTGCCATCACCTGGCAGGTGATCATTGCTGATATCAGCGCCGTTCCAGCCAGAAGTTTGTTTAACAGCATGCAATACCTCAGCGAAAATGTGTTGATACGTCAGATTGAGCGTTTTAGAGAGGGAAACGGCAGCGGTTTTAACACCCTGCTGACGCCTCTCCCTGAGCAATGAGGCGAGGATAAGGAAATTCGGGACTTTTCTGAATCGTGCTTTACTTAACGGCGCGTAGGAATAGCCTTACAGCGTAAGTTGCTCGAAGGGGAACAGCAGCGGGAAATTATTTTTTAATCGATAAATCAGAAGGTTATTAACTAAAATTGGTAATCATCCCCATCTGGATCAGGAACTCCGCTTCATAGCGATCGTGCTGATACAGTGCGTAGGTCACGCCACTCAGCGTCAGCGACCCTTCCGCCTTCTGCCATTCGCCGGGCTTGCTGCCTTCGGGCAGCAGCGAGCTGAGATCCAGCTGGTCGCCCTGTTCTCCCTGGAAGACAAACAGATTATTGCCCTGCAGCCAGGGCAGCGTTTTGTCCGGGCCCTGCAGCAGCAGTTCAACCGGGATATGCTGCATGGTGCCGGGGGCATCGCCAAGGATCACCTGGGTGGCGGGAAAATCGGGCAGCCTGTCGCCCATCTCAGCGCTGGAGTGCCTGACGGAATGCTCCCTGTTACTGTACTGCCGTGACATCCTGATCCCTCAATTTTATAGTCTGATGCGGATTAAACGCGGTGATTTTCTGTGAGCTAAATTTACGCAAATGTGGCGATGCCGGACACAAGCCTGGTCTTATAACGGCGGAAAATATCATAAAAAAAGGAGGCCGTAGCCTCCTGATAATTAATGACTTATTAGATAAATCCTAACAAGCCTTAGTGCTGGGTTTTTACCCGCACCACCACCCGACGATCGGGCGCGTAACAGGCTGCCTGAGCCTGGCGCGATCCGCTACAGCTCGCCACCAGCGGCTGCGAACTTCCGGCGCTGGTCGCCTGGATATTCGCCGCTGGCAGACCGCCGTCGATCAGCATTTCACGCACCGTACTGGCGCGGCGCGCGCCGAGCGCGTAATTGCTGCTCTCTTTGCCGATTGGGTCGGTATGACCAATCACTGCAATACTGTCGAGGTTGACGCGATCTTCATGCAGCTGTGCAATCAAACTGGCCACCGCCTGACGCCCCTGAGGGCTCATATCGTGGCGCATCGACTTGCCAAATTTGAACAGCACGTCACCGGACAGCACGTACTCTTTGTACTCCGGCTGCAGCTGGCAGCTCTGCACCGCTGAAGCACGCGACAGCAAGTGCACCTGCTGATGCAGGCCTTTCAGCACGCTTTCGGCCTGAGCTTCACTCACTTCCACCGGACGACCGTTAGCGCTGCCACCGACTTTCATAAAGTAGGTTTTGCCGCCGCTCAGCGTCATTTTCGGGGCGATTAATTTACCCTGATAATTGGGCGCATCGTTCTGATAAGCACCCAGCGAGTGCTCACCCGGCGCAACGCAGAAGCGGGTAAAGCTGTTTGCCAGCAGGGCGTTCTGGAATTCACCATCAACATATACGTGCGCGGCAGATTCCCCTGCCACGTCAGCGGCGCGGTAATAGATAATCTGCGCCTGCTGTTTACCCACGCCCATACCGGCCTGGTAAGCCTGACCATAAGCAGTCTCAACCTGGGCTGAAACGGCCGCACCTGACATCAATCCTGTACCAGCGACAATCACTGCCAGCAGCGAAGTTTTAAACGGATTCATTAGTTCCTCCATGGGTGCCCCGCAGGGCACCCGGATTTTAGGGGTGAATGGCTCAGGATTAATGGTTATTCAGGTTGGTCTGAATGCCCATCTGTACCAGCAGTTCGGCATCATTGCTGCCGTGCTGATAAACCTCGTACTGAACGCCATCGACGCTCACAGGGCTATTCGCCTTGCTCCAGTCGCTCGCCTCTGCGCCATTCGGCAGCAGATCCGAGAGGTTCACTACGTCGCCTTCCTCACCCTGAATCAGCATCTGCTTCGCGCCATCGGCGATGAAAGCATTGGCTTCTCCATGCGTCAGCACATCTTCCAGCGTGATGTTCAGGGTATCGGCCTGCGCATTGGTCATATTGACCTTACTGACCGTTTCCCCTGCGGCTACCACGGCGCTGAAGTCAATCGGCTGTTCGGCATGATCCAGCTTCAGGGTAACGCCTGCGTGCTGCGCCTCCTGCACCGGAGCCTGAGGCTGCTCAACCTGCGGCGCGGTCGGTTCTACGCTGCTGACCGGCTGAGCGGGCTGCTCGCTGCCTGCCAGCGCAGAACTGTCGTGCTGCTGCTGGGCGCTCTCATCGCTGCTCTGGGCAATCTGATGATCCTGTGCGTTATCCACAGAATCCAGACCGACCAGATGGTCGCTAACTTCATCACCCATGATGCTGGCGGTGGTGATCACCCCGGAGGCATGCTCACCCCACGACACGTTATCAAAGCCCACCTGCGCAGGAGCCGCATCGGTGGAACCGGCAACATACAGGTCTACCGCACCAATCGACTGGCCGGCCGGTGCTTCATAGTTGAAGCGGCTGGCTGAGGTGACGGTTTGTGTTGACAGCAAGACACCGGTCGAACTCCACACTTTGATCACCGTTGGCTGCATCGCTGCTGCCGCCGTTGGCGCCACCAGGTCGAAGTGGACATCGGTGGTGTGCACGCCGTTACCCCAGGTCAGGCGGGTGGCATGGGTGGCACTGGCGTAAATCGCCGCGTGATGCCCCTGTCCTACCACCGTCATAATGGCGTAACCCGACCAGCTGCAGCTGATGACCAGACCGGAGGCCAGTTTGGCCCCGGAGACGATCGGCGTCTGCTGCGCCGCGCTGTACTCAAAGTTCTCAGTGCCACTTGCACCGTCCGGAATTGGGCTGACGACCGTCAAGGACCGTGTGGTGACCGCACTGGTGTTGCCTGCCGCATCCGTTGCCGTGATGCTGTAGTTATGCGTCCCCAGCGCCAGCGTTGGCGCGGTAAAGGTCCAGACTCCGCTGGCGTTAGCCATGGTGGAGTAAACCGTACCGTCCAGCGTGATTTTCACCAGCGCATTGGCTTCGGTATGACCGTTCAGCGTTGGGGTGTTGTCATCGGTGGTTCCACCGTTGGCAATGTTCCCCGTAACCGGGCCGACGTTATCCACCATGCTATCCACGACGGGTGCAATTGGCGGCGTGGTATCAACCGTTAAGGTGCGCGCCGCCGTGGCTGCGGAGACGTTGCCCGCCGCATCAGTTGCGGTGGCCGTCAGGCTGTGCGGCCCGGTCGCCAGCACCGGTGTGATGTAGCTCCAGTTGCCGCCGGTTGCCGTCACGCTGCTCAATAACGTCCCGTTATCATAGATACGGATAACCGCGCCAGGCTCAGCCGTACCGCTCAGGGTTGGACGGTTGTCGTTGGTCACGCTACCGTTTGGCACGTTACCCACGATACCACCCGCCACATCATCGGTGACCGCGCTGATCACCGGCACGTTTGGTGGCGTGGTGTCAACGGTGAAGGTGCGCGCCGCCGTCGCCGCCGAAACGTTACCTGCGGCATCGGTCGCCGTCGCCGTCAGGCTGTGCGGGCCGGTTGCCAGTACAGGCGTTTCATAAGTCCAGGTGGTTGCCGTGGCGGTGAAGCTGCCCAGCAGGGTTGCCCCATCATAGACCCGCACCACGCTACCCACTTCTGCCGTGCCGCTCAGCGTCGGCTTGGTGTCGTTGGTCACGCTGCCGTTTGGCAGGTTGCCGACGATACCGCCGGTGACGTCATCGTTCACCGCCGTAATGGTAACAACCGGTGGCGTGGTATCCACCGTGAAGGTACGCGCCGCCGTCGCGGGAGAGATGTTACCCGCAGCATCGGTGGCCGTGGCCGTCAGGCTGTGTGGACCGGATCCCAATACCGAGGTAGTCACGCTCCAGGTGCCGCCGGTGGCGGTGATGCTGCCCACCAGGGTGGAGCCATCATAGATACGCACCACACTGCCGGCTTCTGCCGTGCCGCTTAGCGTTGGACGATTGTCATTGGTTACGCTGCCGTTTGGCAGGTTGCCAACGATGCCGCCCGTCACGTCATCCGTCACCGCCGTAATCACCGGTGCCGCTGGCGCGGTGGTATCGATGTTGACGATCCACGAGCCGGACTGAATCGGATTCAGAGCCGGGTCCAGCGCTTCTGCGATGATGCTGTAACGGCCCTGACCCAGCGTTGACGGTGTCACGCTCCAGTTACCTGAGGGATCGGAAGTGACCGTTGAAACCACGGTAGACCCACCAGGCCCGCTGAAGGTGACGGTAACCAGCGTATTGGCTGGCGCGGTCCCTTTCACGGTTGGCGTGGTGTCATCGGTATAACCGTTGCTCTGCACGTTACCCGTGGTGGTTCCCGCATCGTCCCAGACGGTGGTAATGGCTACCGCACTTGGCACACCGCCGGTCAGCACGCTGAAGTCGAACGGATCCGACGGCTCGCTCTTCAGACCGGCTGCATCCTCGGCCACCACGCTAATTTCATGCGCGCCCGCCTGCAGCGGTGGGAATGGCGTGTGCGTCCAGTGACCCGTGCCATCAGTCTGGGCAGAGCCAATCAGCGTGGTGCCATCGTAGAGGTACACTTTGCTGTTAGCTTCCGCCGTACCGTTGATCTTCGGCTGCGCATCATCGGTAATTTCGCCCGGGTTCAGTGCGCCAGTATGCGCGCCCTGATCGTCGATCACCTCAGTGATTACCGGTTTTTCCGGTGGCGTAATATCAATCGTGATGGCATACGGATCCGACATATCCGACATCCAGCCTGCACGGTCTTCCACTTTAATGGTGAAGGTGTGCGGACCTTCCGCCAGGTCAACATTTGGGGTGTATGACCAGTCGCCGTTTGGTCCAACGATGGCGGTACCCAGCAGGTTGCCATTGTCGTAGACGTAAACGGTGCTGCCTTCGTCCTGGAAATCACCCAGCAAGGTTGGACGGATATCATCGGTGATACCGCCATCGGCCACTTCGCCCACTTTAGGCCCGACGTCGTCAATGATGGTGCGAATACCGTCATCGTCTGCGCCCGGATGGGTCGGTGCCGTCAGGTCAACGTCGAGATCGAAGCCGTTGCTTGGCGCACTGTGGTTACCCGCCGCGTTGGTCGCCACCGCCGTCAGGCTGTGCGTCCCTTCGCTCAGGTCTACATTCGGCTCCATGCTCCACTTGCCGTCATCCTGGACCTGGGTGGTTCCCACCGAGGTGGTGCCGTCGAACAGTTCGATGATGTCACCCGCGTGGCCGGTCCCTTTCAGCAGTGGACGCTGGTCGTTAGTCGCGTCGCCGCTCGCCAGGTCACCGGTTTTCGGTTCAACATCGTCGAAACCGCCGGTGATAACGGGAGTCTGCGCCGCGCCGCCGTCAATCAGGCTGAAGCCGTAATCGTCGGAAGGCTGGCTGACGTTGCCTGCCGCATCCACCGCTTTGGCGGTCAGGACGTGGTCAGGGCCAGTCAGGGCAACATCCGGGATCAGCGACCAGCCGCCGTCTGAACCGACCTGGGCACTGCCGATCTGCACGCCATTGTCGTAGACATAGATCAGCGTGTTGGCAACCGCCGTACCGCGAACTTCCGGCAGGTTATCGTCAGTGACACCGCCGCGGGTTATATCGCCGGTCAGGTCGCCCTGATCGTCAATCACCGCCGTAATCACCGGCTGACCTGGCGGGGTCAGATCAATGTCCACGGTCCAGCTGTCGGACGGGGCAGAAGTGTTACCTGCCGGGTCGCTGACCACGATGGTAAAGTCATGCGTACCTTCATCCAGCGGATCCTGAGGTGTGAAGTCCCAGGCACCATCATCTCTAACAATAGCGGTACCAATTGGTTGACCCCCGTCACGTACGGTGACCGTATCGCCTGGAGCCAGACCACTGCCGACCAGCGTTGGCATAGTGTCATCGGTGCTGCCGCCGTTGGGGATGCTGCCGGTAATGGTGCCCACGTCATCGCGCACGTCGCCGATGCCGACATTGCCAGGGATCACCGGCGCAGTCAGGTCAACAGTCAGGTCAAATGCGTTGCTCGGACCACTGTGGTTACCCGCCGCATTGGTCGCTACCGCCGTCAGGCTGTGCGGGCCTTCGGTCAGATCGCGGTTCGGCTCCATGCTCCAGTTGCCGTCACCGGTAACAATGGTGGTACCCAGTGATTCGCTGCCCTCGAACAGTTCGATCACATCGCCCGCATGACCGGTGCCTTTCAGCAGCGGACGCTGGTCATTGGTGTCGTCACCGTTTGCCAGATCGCCGGTTTTAGGCTCAACATCGTCGTAGCCGCCGGTGATAACCGGTGGCTGCGCAATGGCATCGCCGCCGTCAAGCAGGTTGAAGTTATAGTCGTCGGAAGGCTGGCTGACGTTACCTGCTGCATCCACCGCTTTGGCAGTCAGCACGTGGTCGGGACCCGTCAGAGCCACATCCGGGATCAGCGACCAGTTGCCGTCCGGGCCGACCTGGGCGCTACCGATAAAGCGATCGTTGTCGTAGACGTTGATCAGCGTATTGGCATCCGCCGTACCGTGAATTTCCGGCAGGTTATCGTCGGTTACCCCGCCGCGCGATACGTCGCCAGTCAGGTCGCCCTGATCGTCAACGATGGTCGTAATCACGGGCTGAGCCGGAGGCGTCAGATCGATCTCCACAGTCCACGGATCGGACGGTGCGGACTCATTGCCTGCTGGATCGGTGACGATAATGTCAAAGTGGTGCGTGCCTTCATCCAGCGCAGGATCCGGGGTAAATTCCCATGAACCGCCGTCGTTGACAATCGCAGTACCAATCGGCACACCGCCATCGCGCACGGTGACCGTGTCGCCCGGCTCCAGGCCGCTGCCGACCAGCGTTGGCGTGGTGTCATCGGTGACGCCGCCGTCCGGAATGCTGCCGGTGATGGTGCCCACATCATCGCGCACGTCGCCGATGCCGTCGTTGCCAGGGATCACCGGCGCGGTCAGGTCCACGTTGAGATTGAAACCGCTGCTCGGCGCGCTGTGGTTACCCGCCGCGTTGGTCGCCACTGCCGTCAGGCTGTGCGGACCTTCGCTCAGATCCTGGTTTGGATCCATGCTCCAGCTGCCGTTCGGCTGTACTTGAGTGGTACCCAGCGAGGTGGTGCCGTCAAACAGCTCAATCACATCACCCGGATGGCCGGTTCCATTCAGCGTTGGGCGCTGGTCGTTAGTCGCATCGCCGTTCGCCAGTGCGCCGGTTTGCGGAGCCACATCATCTAAGCCGCCGGTAATCACCGGGGTCTGCGCGCTGGCATCGCCGCCTTCAGCCAGCGAGAACGGGTACTCAGCGGAAGGCTGGCTGACGTTACCTGCTGCATCCACCGCTTTGGCGGTCAGCACGTGGTCGGGGCCCGTCAGAGCAACATCCGGGATCAGCGACCAGTTGCCGTCCGGGCCGACCTGGGCGCTACCGATAAAGCGATCGTTGTCGTAGACGTTGACCAGGGTATTGGCATCCGCCGTACCCCGGATTTCCGGCAGGTTATCATCGGTCAGGCCGCCGCGCGCCACATCGCCCACCAGGTCACCCTGGTCGTCAATGATGGTACTGATAGCTGGCTGTGCCGGGGCCGTCAGGTCGATGTCCAGATCGAAGGCGTTGCTCGGTGCGCTGTGGTTACCCACGGCGTTAGTCGCCACTGCCGTCAGGCTATGCGGACCTTCGCTCAGATCCTGGTTTGGATCCATGCTCCAGCTGCCGTTCGGCTGTACTTGAGTGGTACCCAGCGAGGTGGTGCCGTCAAACAGCTCAATCACATCACCCGGATGGCCGGTTCCTTTCAGCGTTGGGCGCTGGTCGTTAGTCGCATCGCCGTTCGCCAGTGCGCCGGTTTGCGGAGCCACATCATCTAAGCCGCCGGTAATCACCGGGGTCTGCGCGCTGGCATCGCCGCCTTCAGCCAGCGAGAACGGGTACTCAGCGGAAGGCTGGCTGACGTTACCTGCAGCATCCACCGCTTTGGCGGTCAGCACGTGGTCGGGACCCGTCAGAGCAACATCCGGGATCAGCGACCAGTTGCCGTCCGGGCCGACCTGGGCGCTACCGATAAAGCGATCGTTGTCGTAGACGTTGACCAGGGTGTTGGCATCCGCCGTACCGCGAATTTCCGGCTGGCTGTCATCCGTGATACCACCGTGCGCCACGTCCCCGGTCAGGTCGCCCCGATCGTCAACGATGGTGCTAATCACAGGTACAGCAGGTGGAGTCACATCAACAATGATGGTCCACGGGTCAGACGGTGCTGACTCGTTGCCTGCCGGATCGGTGACGATGATGTCGAAATCGTGCGTGCCTTCATCCAGCGGTGGGTTCGGAGTGTGGCGCCACGAGCCGTCTTCGCCCACGATGGCCGTACCAATTGGCTGGCCACCATCACGAATAGTGACAGTATCACCCGGTTGCAGACCGCTACCCACCAGGGTCGGGGTGCTGTCGTCGGTGACGCCGCCATCCGGCACGCTGCCGGTGATGGTGCCGACGTCATCGCGCACGTCGCCAATGCCGTCATTACCCGGGATCACCGGTGCCGTCAGGTCAACATTAAGGTTAAACGGTGCCGTGGTCGCGGTATTGCCCGCGCCGTTGGTTACGGACGCCGAGAAGCTGTGCGGACCTTCAGCCAGCACCGGGTCAGGCAGATAGTGCCAGTCGCCGAAGGCGTCAGCCGTCGCAGAACCGATCACCACGCCACCATCGGAGATCATCACCAGCGCGTTAGGCGTGGCTTTACCGAACAACGTTGGGGTGGAGTCATCGGTGACGGCTCCGGTTGCGAGGTTGCCGGTCACGCTGCCCGCATCATCCACGGCGTAGTCAATGCTGACCACCACTGCGGAGGTATCCACCACAAAGTGGATCGGCTCGCTTGGTGCACTGACATTGCCCACGGCATCACGCACCACGGTGCTGAACTCATGCGGACCATCGGCCAGTGGGTTCTCAGGCGTAAAGGACCAGTCGCCGTTGGCATCCACTTTCTCAGTACCGATCACCTGGTCGCCGTCACGAATAATCACGGTGCTGCCCGGCTCTGCGGTGCCGGTAAAGGTCGGCGTGCTGTCGTCGGTGATGCTGCCATCGGCAATCACTCCGGTCACGGCACCCACGTCGTCGGTCAGTTCGGCCTGGGCTGCCTCCGGTGCAGTCAGGTCGATCTCGAGGTTGAAATCACCGGATGGTGCGCTGACGTTACCCGCAGCATCGGTTGCGACCACGGAGAACTTGTGTGGGCCTTCGCTCAGATCGGCGTCCGGCGTCCAGTGCCACTGGCCCAGAGCATCGGCGTTCACCACGGCTTTCACCACGCCATCCACGGTGATGGACACCTGGCTGTTAGCCGGTGCATTACCGACCAGCTCAGGGCGAACATCATCGGTCACGCCATCGCTGCTCAGCATGCCGGTAACGCTACCGACATCATCCACCGCGCCAATGATTGACGGTGCAGACGGGATCCCACCGGTGATCAGGTCGAAGCCAAACGGATCGGAAGGCAGGCTGACGTTGCCAACCGCATCGCTGGAAACCGCGTGCAGCTGGTGCGGGCCATACGGCAGTGGGAACTCTGGCGTTAGTGACCATCTTCCGTCCGGTCCAGCCGTTACGGTGCCAATCAGGGTATCGTTGTCATACACGCTGACCACGGTGCCCACCTGTGCGGTACCGCTAATAGCTGGACGTGAATCGTCGGTGATACCGCCTGCGGCGATTGGACCGGTGACCGTGCCCTGGTCATCAATCACCTGGACGATAACCGGTTTTACCGGCACATCGGTATCAATATCAATAATATAAGGGTCTGATGGCTCTGACACATTGCCGACCGGATCGGTGACGATAATGGTGAAGTCATGCGTACCATCCGCCAGCGGCGATTTCGGCGTAAAGTCCCATGTGCCGTCATCTTTCACTATGCTGGTACCCAGCACTTCGTCGCCGTCACGCACGGTGATAGTGTCGCCCCGCTCCTGACCGCTACCGCGCAGGGTTGGCGTGGTGTCATCGGTCGCGCCATTGGACGGAACCAGGCCCTGCACCGGACCGACGTTGTCCCAGACATCGCTGATACCGCTGCCAATATCAGGTGCGGTCAGATCGATGTTCAGATCGAACTGAGAAGAGGTTGCCGAAGTGCCGGCTGCATCGGTCGCGGTGGCGGTAATGTGGTGCAGACCTTCAGACAGTACCGGGCTTGGGAAGCTCCATGTACCTTCGGCGTTCGCCTGGGCGCTGCCCAGCAGCGTGCTGCCGTCATAGATAGTGACGATGGCGTTGGCCTTGGCTTTACCGACCAGCGTTGGGGTGGCATCGTCGGTGGCGTCACCGCTGCTCAGATTCTGCTTAACGGAACCCACATCATCAATCGCATAGTCGATAGAGATAAACACATTGCTGGTATCAACATCGAAACCAATCGGGGCGCTCTCGCCGCTTTGATTGCCCACCGGGTCCTGCACGATAGTGGAGAACTCGTGGTGACCATCCGCCAGCGGATCTTTCGGCGTAAATGACCATCTGCCGTCCGGCTGCACGGTTTCAGAACCGATCACGCGGCCATTATCGCGCACGATAACCGTTGAGCCAGGTTCAGCGGTGCCGCTGAAGGTTGGCGTGCTGTCATCGGTGGTGCTGCCGTCGGCAATTTCACCCTGTACCGGGCCAACATTGTCCGACAGGTGCAGATTATCGGCTGCGTCTGGCGCCGTGGTATCAATGTTCAGCTGGAACTCAGCCGTAGGCTGGCTCACTTTGCCGCTGGCATCGGTGGCCGTTGCGGTGAAGTTGTGCGGGCCATTGGACAGCGCGCTGCCCGGCGTCCAGCTCCAGTGGCCGTCTGCACCAGCGGTAAAGGAAGCAACCGCTCTCTGGTCAACGTACAAGGTCACCAGGCTGTTAGCGGGCGCCGTACCGTTCAGGGTTGGCAGAGTATCGTCGGTGGAATCGCCGCTTTGCAGCGTACCGGTTACCGCGCCCACGTCATCCAGCGCGCTGGTGATGGCTGGGGCAGAAGGAATACCGCCGGTCACCAGATCGAAATCAAACAGCGGTGATTCTGCGCTGGTGTTACGCACTTCATCCAGACCCACCGCCGACAGGCTGTGGTGACCGTTGCTCAGCTGCAGTTCCGGCGTGAAGTTCCAGTTACCCAGGGGATCGGCCTGAGCACTGCCCAGCAGTACGCGGGTGCCGTTATTCAGGCGATCGTAGATCATTACCAGGGTGTTGGCATCCGCCGTACCGTGGATCGTCGGCCACGCATCGTCGGTGGTGCCGCCCGGGGTGATTGCCCCGGTAGTGGCACCCACATCGTCAATCACTTCGGTGATAACAGGCACGGATGGCGGCGTGGTATCAATGTGGACCAGCCACGGATCGGAATGTTCAGACAGGTTACCGGCCGGGTCGCCCACCACGATAGAGAAGTTATGGTCACCCGGGTTCAGTGCCGGGGATGGGGTATGCGACCAGCCGCCGCTGGCATCGACAATTTCAGTACCAATCAGGTTGGCACCGTCGTAAACGTAAACGGTATCGCCCGGCGTCAGGTGGCTACCTTTCAGCGTTGGCGTGGTGTCATCGGTAGAACCGCCGTTGGCGATCGGCCCCTGAATCAGACCGACGTCATCCCAGACGCTTTCAATGCCATCATTGTTCAGGCCCGGACGAGTCGGTGCCGTGGTATCAATGTTCAGGTCAAACTCAGCGCTCTGGTTACCCACGGTGCCGCTGGCATCACGCGGGATCGCGATAAAGGTATGAGGACCGTCAGGCAATATTCCGGTCGGGAAGGTCCAGGTGCCGTTACCCAGTACGCGGGTGCTACCAATAGGGGTAGCGTTGCCTTCTTCGTAGATATAGACAATAGAACGCACGGTACCGTGGCCGAACAGGGTCGGGGTATTGTCTTTGGTCAGGCTGCCGCTGGTCAGCTGCTCAGGCGTGGCGTTGGTGTCATCAATCACATAATCGATGGTGGCGCTCAGGCCGTTAGGATCGATAACAAAGGTCAGCGGTGGCGTTGGCAGACTGCGGTTGCCCGCTTCATCCTGCACGATGGTGGAGAAACTGTGTTCGCCGGCGCTCATTGGCTCGCGTGGGGTATAGGTCCAGTCGCCGGCGGCATTCACTTTCGCGCTACCGATGGTCTGCCCATTATCGGTGATAAACACCAGGGTGCCCGGCTCCGCTTTACCGCTGTAGGTTGGCGTGGTGTCATCGGTGATGCTGTTGGCGGTGATAGCGCCCGTGACCGTGCCGACATTGTCGTTCAGCAGCAGTTCACTCGCCGCATCCGGCGGGGTTAAATCCACGACGATAGCCACCGGCGTGGTCGGCTGGCTTACGTTGCCCGCCGCGTCTTTTGCCACCAGGTCAAAGTTATGCGGGCCTTCGGCCAGCGGAGCATCTGGCTGTGCTGACCAGTGGCCATCCGGGCCAACCACACCGCTGCCGATCACCACGCCTTTGTCACGCAGTTCAACGGTGTTGCCCGGCGTGCCGGTACCGGTAAAGACCGGCAGGGTTTCATCGGTGCTCTGTCCGTTGGTCAGCGGGCCTTTCACCGCGCCGGTATTATCGGTAATGGTGCTGACGACGGGCATCGTCACGCCGCTGTCATCAATCGGACCACCCGCGCCGATATCGCTGGTACTGTTACCCTCTTTATTGTGATGGGCGATCAGATAGCCGAGGCCAAATGCTGCCCCCAGGGCTGCCAGGGCGCCCAGCGCCAGCAGGGCCGGAGCAATTGCATCATCGGCCACCACCAGGCCATCAAGGCCAGAAACGGTATTGGCACCCAGCGCCAGCGGTGAGGTCTCACCGTCGGCCAGCAGGGCCGCGTCGTGCTGGCTGTCGCCGTCCGTAGAGATAAACTGGTGCCACTGGCCGTCTTCACCTTTACCGACCAGTTCACCCGGCTTGTCAAAGTAGTCTTCAATCACCAGCTGTGGTGAGTTTGCGTCAGTCCCTTCCAGCATCACGTGGAGATCTTTGCCCACGCGCTGCACGGTGATGTTTTCAGGTGCCAGGCCTTTTTCACCTTCTGCAAGAATATATTTACCGCCTTCAACGGCTTTAATTTTTACCGCACTACCCGTTTTCGCCGCACGCAATACTTCAGCCTTGACAATGGTATTTTTCTCTACCACTGCAATGTTGGTGTTTTCAAGACTCATAAGAACCTTTCCGTATTATTTTTCCCTATTTCTCACCTGATGATGAGAAAGACGCTGGACATAACATAAAGCCCTATGACCAGATAACGCATTGTTACCTGACCTTGATGGTAAGAAATATAGCGGAGGTCTTGGTTAACCCTGACGGGATGAAATAACGAAAAATAGCGCAAGAGTAATAGAGGAAAAGAACGCATTTAGCGTTACGTTATTACTGGAAAATTCTTAAGATAAAATATTTACCCCCCCATCCAAGACATCGCCTGGTTCTTTCCATAACGGACTGCCGCATTATCGGGAAAATTCTGAGCAACCCTGTTATTTCCATTCCTTACTTATTAGTCCGGGAACTGTTAAATATGAAATCACCGCTGAATCTGCTGGTCGTTGACGGCAAAAAAGTGATCAAAACCGCCACCCTGCCAATCCGTATGGACGGCCAACCGGTGCATATCACCGCTATTGATGGCGGTAAATATCTGCTCTCCAGCGGGGAAAACCAGGCGGCCCCTGACCACGTCATCGTTAAGCGCGTCGGAAACGATCTGCAGATGTTCACTCAGGACGGTGACAATACCCCTGAGCTGATTATCGATGGTTTCTATCAACATCAAGGTGAGCTGTCCGGCCTGGCGCCAGACGGCAGCTACCACGTCTACGTTAACCAGGAGGGCTCCGATCGTGACGCTTTCCTGCTGCTGGATGACAATGGCTCCTCCACCCTGATCCTCAGTGACGCGACCCACGGGCTGGAAGGACTGGTGGTCAGCGATGCCCTGAGCAATGCGGCGCTGGGCCTGGCAGCACTGGCAGCACTGGCGGGCATCGGCATTGCCCTGCTGCATCACCATCACCACGACTCCGACAATACCCCGCCGGTTCCGGCACCGGGCATTGCCCACGACCGCGTCGGCACGATTCAGGGGATCATTCCTCAGCAGGGCCTGACCAATGACAATCACCCGTTACTGACCGGTGTCGCCGCCAGAAATAGCGTGCTGCGCGTGTATGCCGACGGCAAGCTGATCGGTTCCACCTTGGTGGGTCCGGATGGTAAATGGCAGCTGGTGCCTGAAGCCGCGCTGGCCGATGGCAGCCACGACCTGACTTTCTCCGCCGCCTATGGCAGCCGTGAAAGCGCACAGAGCAGCCCGATTCACTTTACTGTTGATACCACCCCACCGGATGCCCCGCTGGTGAATATTGTCGATGGCAAAGATCAGGACCTGAGCCACGGTGGCCTGACAAATAATGGCAACATGGAGATGTCCGGTCACGATGGCGTACCGGGCGACGTAGTGAAGCTGTATGACGGCGACACCCTGGTGGGTTCTGCCGTGGTGGGAGCCAGCGGCAGCTGGAGCGTGCCGGTTAAACTGGTAGGCGACGGCGAACACGATCTGAGCGCCAGCTACACCGACCCGGCAGGCAACGAAGGGACCCGCTCCCCGCTGGCTCCAATCGAGTTGGATACCACGCCGCCGGATGCGCCGCTGATTAGCGACCTGATCGACGCTAAAAATCAGGACTTACTCGCCAACGACCTGACCAACAACGGCAACCTGGTGGTTTCCGGCAGGGGTGCCGTGCCGGGTGACCTGCTGAAGCTGTATGACGGCGACACCCTGGTTGGCTCTGCCATCGTGGCGCCCAACGGTAGCTGGACCGTGCCGACCAACATCAGCGGTGACGGTGTCCATGACCTGAACGCCACCCTGACGGATCCGGCGGGCAACGAGAGCCTGCGCTCCGCCCCTGCCCCGGTTGACCTTGATACCACGCCGCCGGATGCGCCGCTGATTAGCGACCTGATCGACGCTAAAAATCAGGATTTACTCGCCAACGACCTGACCAACAACGGCAACCTGGTGGTTTCCGGCAGGGGGGCCGTGCCGGGTGACCTGCTGAAGCTGTACGACGGCGACACCCTGGTTGGCTCTGCCATCGTGGCGCCCAACGGTAGCTGGACCGTGCCGACCAATATCAGCGGTGATGGCATCCATAACCTGAACGCCAGCCTGACGGATCCGGCGGGCAACGAGAGCCTGCGCTCCGCCCCTGCCCCGGTTGACCTTGATACCACGCCGCCGGATGCGCCGCTGATTAGCGACCTGATCGACGCTAAAAATCAGGACTCACTCGCCAACGACCTGACCAACAACGGCAACCTGGTGGTTTCCGGCAGGGGGGCCGTGCCGGGTGACCTGCTGAAGCTGTATGACGGCGAAACCCTGGTTGGCTCTGCCATCGTGGCACCCAACGGTAGCTGGACCGTGCCGACCAATATCAGCGGTGACGGCGTCCATAACCTGAACGCCAGCCTGACGGATCCGGCGGGCAACGAGAGCCTGCGCTCCGCCCCTGCCCCGGTTGACCTTGATACCACCGCGCCGACAACCACGCTGACGCTGGACGATAATGCGCCAAGCCTGAGCGGGGTAACGGAAGCCAACGCGCTGGTGTTTATTTACGAGGGCAGCACGCTGCTGGCCAGCCAGAGGGCTGATGCTAACGGCGACTGGAGCTGGAGGCCGGGCGGTACGCTGGCAGACGGGATTTATCACTACAATGCTACCGCGCAGGATGCCCTGGGCAATACCAGCGCGCACACGGCAAATCTTGATTTCAGAGTGGCAACGACGGTCAACGACTTTAATGACACCACGGGTCAGGGCTGGAATATTGTTGGTGCACACGCTGGGGATACCACGTTTACCGGTAGCAATGTCACCCTCAATCCTGGCGGTCCAATGGCTGCGGGTGACATTATTACTCGTGAAGTTACGGTTGAGGCCGGCCATACCTATACCTTTTCATTCCGCGCCATCATGTGGCTTCAGTTTGGAATGGAACCAACCAGTATGACGATGGGGTTGAAAATTGATGATGTTGCCCTGCCAGGTATGACCCCGGTCTATAACAACTGGGGAACCTACACATGGACTGCAACAACATCCGGCGTGATCAAGCTCGCCATTTTCACAGATTTGACCGATTACCCTGCGGGCAATAAAGCACTGATTGATGATTTCACCATCCGCGATTCCGCGCCGGTCGGTGCGACTTCGGTCAGCAGTTTCGAGGGGCAGAACCATGATGATAGCAATGGACACCATGATGACAGTATCAGCAGCCTGAGCACGCTGCACGATGATAGCGCCAGCACTCACTCTGCGCCGCATGACAGCGGTAGCAATCACTTCCAGCTGAATGGTAATGAACTGCATTTGATCGACAACAGCCCGGTGATTGAGCTGGCGCACGTGGCTCAACAGCAGCAGGGCCAGCCCATCCATAGCCTGTCGCTGGAAGGTCACGGTAACAACGTGCTGAACGTCAATATCAACGACGTGCTGGCGCTGGGTAGCGAAGATCTGTTCCAGCAGGACGGCAACAAGCAGCTGATGATCAAAGGGGATGCGGGCGATACCGTCAACCTGAAGTCACTTAACGGCGATAAATCACCGGAGCAGTGGAACGCTCAGGGCCAGGTGAGCCATGACGGCACCACCTACAACGTCTATCAGAACGTCGACCACGAGGTTGAAGTGCTGATCCAGCAGGGTGTGCAGGTTCACCAGTAGTCATTCCGTTGTATTTAACAGGCCATCCCGTATGGTCCTGTTTTGCCCGCCTCCTCTGGCGGGCTTTTTTTTGTCTGTTATTTATCCAAGACGCAGCCTGGTTTTTTTGCAAAGCAAATAAAGCATTATCAGGACAATTCTGAGGGGCACCCTCTCAAATTCACCCGTTTATCTCTATCTCCAGGAAATGACATTATGAACTCACCACTGAACCTGCTGGTTGTTGACGGCAAAACGGTTATTAAAACGGCGACCCTGCCTCAGGCAGCGAAAGGCCAGCCGGTCCATATCAAAGCCATCGACGGCGGTAAATACCTGCTGTCCAGCGGTGAGAATCATGCCGCACCGGACCACATCGTGGTTAAGCGCGTGGGTAAAGACCTGCAGGTCTTCACTCAGGACGGCGACGACACCCCGGAAATCATCATTGACGGCTTCTACGACCATCAGGGCGAGCTGTCCGGCATGGCGGCTGACGGCACCTACCACACCTACGTTAACCAGGACGGCTCCGACCGTGACGCCTTCCTGCTGCTGGACGACAGCGGCGCCTCTACCCTGATCCTCGGCAGCGACAGCACCGCCGGTCTGGAAGGTCTGGCGGCAGCGGGCGGCCTGACCAACGGCATGATCGCCCTCGGCGCGCTGGCGGCCCTGGCGGCCCTGACCGGCATCGCGATTGCCGCGCACAACGGCGGCGGTCACCACGGCGACAACGGCGCTACGGCACCGAAAGTGCCCGGCGCGACGTCGGCCTCCGATAACGTCGGCAGCGTGCAGGGTAAAATCGCCCAGCACGGCGTCACCGACGATGCCCGCCCGGTGCTCGACGGTAAAGGCACCCCCGCCAGCATCATCAACGTCTACGACAACGGTCATCTGATCGGCAGCACCGTGGTCGCGGCCAACGGCAGCTGGGCGTTCAAACCAACCACCCCGCTGGCGGAAGGCGCGCACGATATCAGCTTCAGCGAGAAAAACGCTGACGGCGTCGAGAGCGCCAAATCCGCGCCGGTGAGCTTCACCGTTGATCTGACCCCGCCAGCGGCGGCGGACATTATCAGCGTCACCGACGGGAAAGATCAGGACCTGACCCACGGCGGCCTGACCAATAACGGCGACGTTGAAATTTCCGGCAAAGGCGCCACCCCCGGCGACGTGGTCAGAATGTACGACGGCGACAAGCTGATTGGCTCTGCGGTGGTCGGCCCCGACGGCAACTGGACCGTACCGGGCACCATCGTCGGCGACGGCAAGCATGACCTCAGCGTCGGCATCACCGACCCGGCGGGCAATGAGGGCGCCCGCTCCCTGCCCGTACCGGTTGATCTGGACACCACCACCCCGGCGGTTCCGGCCCCGACGCTGGTGGACGGCAACGGCCTCGGCCTGAGCGCAGGCGGCGCGACCAATAACGGCAGCCTGGATATGTCCGGCACTGGCGGCACGCCGGGCGACGTGGTCAAAGTGTATGACGGCACGACCCCGATCGGCTCTGCGATCGTCGGCCCTGACGGCAACTGGACCGTGCCGGGGGTGATTTCCGGCGACGGCCCCCACGACCTGAGCGCCAGCTACACCGACCCGGCCGGCAACGAAAGCGCCAAATCGGCACCGATCGCGGTTGACCTCGATACCACCGCTCCTGCCGCCCCGACGCCGACCCTGGCGGACGGCAACGGCCTCGACCTGACCGCAGGCGGCGCGACCAATAACGGCAGCCTGGACATGTCCGGCAGCGGCGGCACGCCGGGCGACGTGGTGAAGCTGTACGACGGCGACACCCCGATCGGCTCTGCGATCGTCGGCCCTGACGGCAAGTGGACCGTGCCGGGTGCCATCGCCGGCGACGGCGTGCACCCTATCAGCGCCAGCTACACCGACCCGGCCGGCAATGAGAGCCTGAAGTCGGCCGTCATCCCGGTCGATCTGGATACCGTGGCTCCTGCTGCCCCGGCTCCGACGCTGGCGGACGGCGACGGCCTCGACCTGAGCCTCGGCGGCCTGACCAACAACGGCAATCTGGATATGTCCGGCACTGGCGGCACCGAGGGTGACGTGGTCAAAGTCTACGACGGCGGCACCCTGATCGGCTCCGCCCTCGTGGGTGCGGACGGCAAGTGGACCGTACCGGGGGTGATTTCCGGCGACGGCACCCACGACCTGAGCGCCAGCTACACCGACCCGGCCGGCAACGAGAGCCTGAAGTCTGCCCCAATCCCGGTTGACCTCGATACCACCGCTCCTGCCGCCCCGGCCCCGACGCTGGTGGACGGCAACGGCCTCGACCTGAGCGCAGGCGGCCTGACCAACAACGGCAACCTGGACATGTCCGGCAGCGGCGGCACCGAGGGTGACGTGGTCAAAGTCTACGACGGCGGCACGCTGATCGGCTCCGCCCTCGTGGGTGCGGACGGCAAGTGGACCGTGCCGGGGGTGATTTCCGGCGACGGCCCCCACGACCTGAGCGCCAGCTATACCGACCCGGCCGGCAACGAAAGCGCCAAATCGGCACCGATCGCGGTTGACCTCGACACCACGGCGCCATTGAAAGCGGTGATTGTCAGCGCGGACGATACCTCCGGTACGGTTACCGATCCCCTGCACAGCGGTGACTGGACGGATGAGAAACAACCGCTGATCCACGGGACTGCAGGTGAACAAGGGTTGAAGGTAGAGCTGCGCGATCAGGCAGGAAATATCATCGGTACCGCCATCACAGGTCCCGGCGGTAGCTGGTCGGTCAGCCCTGATTCAGCGCTGGCCAACGGCGACTATAACTTTACCGTACGTCTGATCGATGCGGCAGGTAACAGCGCCGATTCAGACCCGTTCGAGCTGCACATTGATAGCTCGATGCCTGTTGCTGCAGTAATTTCGACTATTTCAGATAATACTGGTCTGGAAACAGGGGTTATCGCTAACAATGGAGTGAGCGACGATCAAAATCCAACCTTCTCAGGCACGGGTCCGGCAAATGGGAAAATTATTCTCTATGCAGATGGCACTGAGATCGCGACTGTTGATGTAGGCAGTGATGGAAACTGGGCATGGACCCCGGTGGCCAGTATGGACTTTGGCAACTATGAGTTTACAGCAACATCCGTAAGTCCAACTGGTGTTGAAAATTCAACGCCTTCGACCAGCTATAATGTCAAACTCGCCGAAAGCCTGACCGAAAGCTTTGAGTCATTACCGGTAGGAAGCACTTTGGCTACTGGGACTGAATTCAATGGCTTCCATCTTGACTACACAACTTCAGGTCAAGCCGTAATTTCTAGCTATGCAAGTTCTCGTGGCAGCTTGTTCACGGGAAATTTGGTGGTATTTTCACCAATTTCCGGGACAGTATCAGCGAATGCAACACTGTCCCTGGATACTCCTGCTTATAAGCTCAGTTTCTCACTGGGCGGGGTCACCGGTGCATCGGCATCAGGCTCGGTTACATTTTATGATATGGATAATAATATTATTGCTACAGTTCCCGTTCCGACTTCACCGGGAGGGAGTTATACAAGCCAGCTGTTTAGCTATGAAACGCCAGACGGCGTATTAATTGCTAAAGCCGTGATTAATGTTGCTAATGATACCGGAGGTTTCGATCTTGATAACATCACGATCTATAAAGCTAACGCGGAAGATCTATCTGCATCCCACAGCAGTGGTATCAGCAGCGTTGCTGACGATTCCGCTTCCAGTGATGCCGAGCACGGCATCATGGCGGTGGCGTCAGCGTCTGAGGAGCACAGCGATGTCGCGCAGCAGCACACTGCCGTGCAGCATCATGAAGAACAGAGCAGCATCAATGGTCAGCAGGTAAATACCCTGGTAATCGACCAGGCCGACCAGCCAATCAACCTGAGCAATATCACTCATCAGCAGCCAGAAGTAGATGTGATTGATATTACGGCTAAAGGTGACACCACGCTCAACCTGAACGTCAATGACGTGCTGGCATTGGCTAACGACGATCTGTTCCTGCAGGACGGCAACAAGCAGCTGATGATCAAAGGGGATGCGGGCGATACCGTTAACCTGGAGTCACTTAACGGCGATAAATCACCGGAGCAGTGGAACGCCCAGGGCCAGGTGAGCCATGACGGCACCACCTACAACGTCTATCAGAACGTCGACCACGAGGTTGAAGTGCTGATCCAGCAGGGCATCCAGACCCACGTACAGTAATTCCGTTGTGTTCGGGCCGGGATGGCCCGGTTTTGCCCGCCTCCTCTGGCGGGCTTTTTTTTGCCTGCCAATTGTCACCCGCGATCTAAAACCAAGACCCGGCCTGGACTCTCCCCTTTTTAACTCAGGCACAATCAAAGAAATTTCTTAGCTCGTTCCATTTTCTTGCTTTTATCTACAGGACACCCTCTGATGCAGCCGATTTTTGACCCCACCCATTCACCCCAGCCGCAGACGGATGCCACGCTATTGACCTCCGCCACTGACCTCCGCGCTTACGGTGACTGGGAAGATATTGGCGATGACGACCTCAACCGTCATGCGCGCGCCGTAAATAGCCAGGCCCCGGGACGCGCGATCGTCACCGGAACCGATGTCAGCCACGAGCTGGTCTACCTGGTCAACGAGCACCCTCTGTTACCGTTAGAGCCGGTCATCGCCGACAGCCAGCCGGCCACCAGTGAGACCATCGTGGCCGATGAAGAGATGCATGAGGTACTACCGGAGCATCAGCAGAGCCTGGCCCAGGCGATCGTCGTGGCGCACAACAGTGCCGCTAACGTGAATGGTGCAGCCAGTGCCCCGCTGACCGCTGAGCAGGAGCACGATGCCCACCAGAAGGCCGTGGCCCATAATTCACCCGCGACCCACGCTGAAGTGGCCAGCACGCCCGCGCACGTTACGCATCCCGAGGCGCACGCCGCGGTACAGACGCACCAGACTGACAGCACTAAGGCACACGCAGAAGCCGCCCATGACAGCAGCAGTCCGGAGAGCTACAAAGGCATCTCGCAGCATGATTCCCATCTCTCTGAGCTGATCGCCATGGACAGCCTGCCGCTGGCAGGCCAGCCGGTGGTGGCAGAGGCGCCAGCACCAGACACGCTATCAGCCCCTGCCGCTGCGGCCCCCACCGCCAGCGAACTGCTGATCCCCGCCGAAGAGCTGCTGTTCAGTAACGAAGCCAACGTGAGTAACGACAGCCCAAAAGCGCTGGAGCTGACCGATCTGCTGGGCGGTGAAGCGCCAGGTGAGTGGAACACCCATCAGCCGACGATGGATGAAGGCATCATGCAGGTGATGCCGGAGTATACGCCAGTCGAGCTTGAACATGCCGATCTGCATCATCTGTTTTAAACCCCTCCCGGTGCCGACGGTGCCGGGTGATAACCCGCTAACCTGCTGATAATCATGAATCGATTCCTGCTGAGTTTTTTGCTTTGCGCGATCGCGCTGGGATATGGGCAGCCATTCGCCCATGCAAGCCCTGCCTCGTTGACCCTGACGCCACGCGTCGAGGTCATGCCGCCGGTGGTCAACTTCACGCCGGACGTGCGCGCGTGGCTGCAGACCCATGCGGAAATCCGCGTCGGCGTCTGGGGCATCTCTCAGCCGCCGGTCAGCGTGGGGATCGAGCGCGGTCAGCTGGCGGGCATCGATGCCGATTATCTGTCACTGCTTGAGTCTACCCTCAACGTGCATTTCACCCTGGTACACTACCGGGACAGTAAAAGCGCGCTGGCGGCGTTAAGCCGTGGCGAGGTCACCCTGCTGGCGATCTGGAACCGGGGCATGTCGACGAATCAGCCGGTACGCGCCTCACTGCCGTGGCTGCTTGACCGCCCGGTGCTGATCAGCCGCCATCCGCCAGAGCTCGATCTGGAGAATATGCCGGATGCTCCCGAAACCCTGCTGCATGACCTGCTGGATGACTCAGCACGTCTGACCGGGCGCAACCCGCTGGAAAATGACGAAACCGGGCAGCAGGATTACTACCATGCGGTGAATGCCGTGGCGCTGGGCAACACAGAAGCGCGCTGGATGAATCGCGCCACTGCCCACTACTTAACCCGCGATCGCCAGGTAGAGCATATCTGGCTGCATCCGCACCCCACTCAGGGCGATCTGAATCTCAGCTTCGGCGTCAGCGCCGGGTCACCACATTTATTACGCGCCATCGATGCCGTGCTGCAAAACCTGCCGCTGGTCAGCCGCCTGCGCATTGCGCACAGCTGGGGGCTGGGCAACGATCACGTTATCGATCGCACCTCGCTGCATCTCACCAGCCTGGAGAACCGCTGGCTGAAACGCCACGAACCCATCACCGTGCTGCTGGACAGTCGCCGCAGCCCGCTGAGCTTTGTCGATGCGAAAGGCGAGCCAGCGGGGCTCTCCGTCGACGTGCTGAAATGGCTTAATCAGCACTACGGGCTGACCTTTTCCTGGCAGATTGCTGATAGCGACCAGCAGATGGCCGACCTGCTGGTACGCTATCCCAGCGCGCTGGTCGCCAGCGAACTCAGCGTACCCGGTGAGAGTGAATCGGTGCAGTCGACGTTGATTTCCAGCGCCCCCTGGCTGGTCAGCCCGGCGGTGCTGTTAATGAATCGCGCCAGCCCGCGCCCGGTCTCGCTGCATGATCTGAGCGGGGAGAAGATCGCCATTGAGCGCCACAATCCGCTGATCCCCTGGCTGGAGACCTGGTTCCCTACCCTGCAGCTGGTGCAGACCGACACTTCGGATATGGCGGTGGCGCAGCTGGATGAAGGCGAAGTCCATGCGGCGATCTCTTCCCAGTTCAGCGCGCAGTATTACCTTAAGCACAACGAAGAACAACAGCTCTACCAGGCGCTGGCCCTGCCCGCCAGGCCGCTAAACGTTGGCTTTGCCGCGCGCGGTGACAATCCTGAAGCCATTACCATTATTAACAAAGCGCTGCGCGCTACTTCGCCAGAGAACCTGCTTAAGCTGGCGTATACCTGGCGTACTCTGCCCGCTATCGTGGAGGAGCAGCATTTCTGGTCTACGCCTTTCTGGTCAGTGGCTATCCCGCTGTTAGCTATCCTGCTGGTGCTGACGCTGAGCGGGTTATGGATTGGCCGCCTGCGCCAGGCGCTGCGCACTATGCTGACCCACCTGCGGCGCAACCAGATGCTGATTGAACAGCTGCAGCAGGCGCGGGATGAGAACCAGCGCATGCTGCAGGCCCATAACGCCTTTATGAAAAGTATGAGCCACGAGGTACGCACGCCGATCAACGCGGTCATTGGTCTGCTGGAGCTGGAGCTGCGCCAGCAAACCCAGTCGGGAGGGCATAATAGCAACCTGCAAACCGCCTATGAATCGGCCTGCGAGCTGATGTCGCTGACCGGAGACGTGTTCGATATTTTCCGCGCCGAAACCCAGGATTCACCGGGGTCTGCCCGTATGGTTAACCTGCCCTCGCTGGTGCAGAGCACCGTGGCACTTTACCGCCAGCAGGCAGAGGAAAAGTCGCTGAGCATTGCCATGGTAAACGACCTGAAAGCAGCGCACTGCGAAACGGACTCTCTGTTGATTATCCGCGTGCTCTCCAGCCTGCTACGCAATGCGGTGCGCCACACGAGCGAGGGGGAGATAGAGGTGGCACTTTATCAGGGAGAAACGGATGCCCTCGGCAACCTGCAGCTGGTGATCGAAGTGTGCGACCAGGGAAACGGCCTGCCGGACGATTTTAGCCCGCTCCATGACTCAGGCAATAACAATAGCATCCCCAGCCTGCAGGGCACCGGCTTAAGCCTGTTGGCCTGCCAGAACATGCTGGAACAGGCCGGCGGTGAGCTCATTATCGAGAGCGCACCTGACGAGGGTACGACCATCAGCATGCGCCTGCTGGTGCGCCCCGCGCCAAATCCGAATATGCAGCTCGCGCCCACAACTGGGCTGAATATACTTGTCGTGGATGACTACCCACCCGCTTTAATGATCCTGCGCCAGCAGCTCCAGGCGATGGGGCATCGTGTTAAGACCGCTGCGCATGGCCTGGAAGGGCTGAACAGCTGGCAGAACAGTACCGATTTTGCCCTGATTATTACCGATTGCACCATGCCGGAAATGGATGGTTTTGAAATGACGCGGCGTATTCGCGCACTGGAACAACAGCGCGGCCTGTCGCCATTGCCCATTCTCGGCCTGACGGCGATGAGCGGTGCAGAAGTCGCCAAAGATTGTTTAAACGCCGGGATGAATCAGTGCCTGACCAAACCCCTTTCTTCAAATGCGTTGCAGCATCTGATTACCCACTATGCCCACGCAAACCGTTTGCTTCCCGCGTGAGGAAAGAGACCCATCCTGGATTCTGCGCCAGCAGATTGTGAGATGATTCTCCCCTCACTACTGACTCTAAGGAATATCATGTCCACCAACGTTGTCATCTATGATAGTCATCCGATTATTTTGGAGGGATTTATGCATTTGATGGCGCACAGGGATTATGCGGTGACGTGCAGCACCTCCGATGCCAGTGAGTTTATATATCAGGTCGAAACTGGCCAACCCGGCATTGTTATTCTTGACCCGCTTTATCTACCCGAAGAATATTTCGAAAAGCTGTGTCGCTTAAAGCGACTCAATCAGAGGATCAGAATCTTTGTGCTGGCGGGCTCGGAGAGCGTCTATCATTTAATTCGCGGTCATCGCCTGGAGATACAGGGCTACCTGAGTAAATCAGACGATATAGCGATGCTGGATTATATGCTGGACAGGTTAGCCAGCGGCAGGCATGTATTTACCCACTCGATGCAGCAGCGGGTGATAAATAAAGATCGTGATTTTCAACTGATGCTCTCGTTCACTAATCGCGAACTGCAGATTTTGCGCGAACTGGGGGCAGGTAAATCGAATAAAATTATTGCCAGTGAATTACTGCTCAGTAGTAAAACCATCAGCACCTATAAACGCAGCATTATGAATAAACTGCAAACGCAGAAGGTGCGTGATGTTATTGATTTCGCTCGCCGCAACGGTTTCTAAACGCCCCTACCTTTCATTGAGCGCTGACCCAGCCTCGAGCTGTGTCAGATAGCTTGTCAGCACCGCGATTAACGTTCTGCACTGTTCCGACAGCGTCTGAATCACGGCTTGCGGATCGCGGCAGTTCACCTCTAACTGAATACAGGCATCCGCCAGGTCATTGCGCCCGGCAATTCTGACGCTGCCAGCAATGCGGTGCGCCAGATCGGCAACCTCAATCGGGTTATCTGCGACATCCAGCGTGCCAAGACGATCGAGGTCTTCTCGCAGGGTGGTGATCATCAGCGAGCGCATGGTGGCTTCAATCTGACGGTCAACCTCATCGTTTACCGTTTCCTGACTGCCGGGTACGGCGGCGGGGATGACGCTGATACCGCGCAGCGCATCAGACAGCGCGTTGATTGAACAGGGTTTAAACAGGCAGCTGTTCATCCCCGCTTCCAGGCAGCGATCGATGATTTCCTGCATGGCATTGGCGGTAAAGCCAATAATCCAGCCGGGTTCACGGCCCTGCTCCTCTTCCGACTCACGAATAATTTGCGTCAGCTGGTAGCCATTAATGCCGGGCATATTGCAGTCGGTAATCATCACGTCGAAGTGATTATTTTGCCACAGCTTGAGCGCCTCATAGCCGTCGCTGGCCAGATGAGCATGCTGCCCGAGCCAGGCCAGCTGTTTCGCCAGCAGGATGCGGTTCGCCGCGTTATCGTCCACCACCAGCACATTCAGCTCCGGCAGCCCCTGCTCCTGAGTCTCTTCCATTTGTTGCACAGCCGCTGTCTGCGCTACCTGCTCCAGCTCAAACGTGGCGCGCACCCGCGTACCCACTCCCTTTTCGCTGGTGAGCGTTAATGAACCCCGCATATTTTCGCAGATGGTGCGGCTGATATAGAGCCCCAGCCCGGTACCCGCTCGGCGGTTTTCCGCCTGGCTGAAGGGCTGGAACAGCGCCGCCTGGCTGGCGTCCGCAATGCCGATGCCGCTGTCCTGCACGTCAATGCAGTACTGCACGCTGTTGCTGCCAGCCACCCGCGTTTGTGTCAGCGAGAGTGTTACGCCCCCCTGGTCAGTAAATTTTATCGCGTTGCTGAGCAGGTTGGCCAGCACCTGCTTAATGCGAAGCGGGTCGGCCAGCACATCGACAATCGGTTCATCGGGATAGTGTTTATTGAGGGTAATATTTTTGTCTATCGCCAGCCCCTGATAGACTTTCAGCATATTGTCGATCAGTTTGCCGAGATTAACCGTCTCCGGGTTAAACTCCAGATGGCCACCTTCAATGCGGCTGATATCAAGAATATCGCCGATCAGTCTCACCAAACTCTCCGCCGACTCATAGGCCACTTCCAGCGCCTGTAAATCGATCGTCTTTTCGCGCGCCCTTTTTAGCGCCATATCCAGCATGCCGATAATCGCATTCATTGGCGTGCGGATCTCATGGCTCATGGTCGAGAGGAACACCGATTTGGCCCGATTTGAGTCCTCGGCGCGCTCTTTGGCATCGCGCAGTTCGGCAAACAGCGCCTCACGTTCGGTGATATCCATCCATCCACCGATCACCCCCATCACCTTGCCATCGCTATCATGCCACGGCTGGATCCACTGATATACGGTCAGACCAATCGAGGAGTCGGGGTTATCATAGAGATCGTAACGGCGGTCTTCGACAATAGACTGGTCGGTAGCGATCACCTCCAGCATCTGCTGGTGATAGAAACTGGCCTGCTCGGGCGTTCTCAAGCCAGGGGACTGCTCCATCGTGGTGCCGAGTGAAGCCTGATAGTCAATGCCGGTCTCTTCCAGATAGCGCTGATTACAGTAGATCAGGCGCGCATTGTTATCGCGCAGGGAGACCGGAAACGGCATGCTGTTTACAACTTCGCGCAGTTGGGAGAGCTGGTTATTGAGCTGGCGGCGCAGTTCGGCTTTGCGTTTAATTTGCTGACGCAGATAGAGCGCCCAGCCGGTAATCATTGCAATGATTAGCACGGTAAAGATGCCGCTGGCGATCAGCACTCCGCGATAGCGTGTCCAAAAGTTATCCACCACCACAAAATCACTCGGTCGCCAGCGGTTCGCCAGACTTTCCATTTCGGAAGGGGGAATGCTCAACAAGACTTTATCCAGCAGCGAGCGCAGCTGCGGGTCGGTACGGCCTACGCCAAATGATATCCACGCGGGATTGTCCCCCACCGTCGCCACAATTTTCAACTGATTGGCATACTGGGTTTTGATATGATAATCGGCCATCATCAGAATACTGGCAGAGGCATCGACCTTGCCACTGGCGACGCTGGATAACAGCTGCGACTCATTCTCGACCATGACCAGTTGAATTTCGGGATAGCGCGAACGCACCATCCCTTCGATGCCGGTATCCCTGACCAGCGCCAGACGCTTGCCGCGCAGATCCGGCAGTGAATGGATACTGTTCTCTTTTTTACGCACCGTTAGCGCAAACGCACTGCGCATATAGGGGCGGGTAAACAGCAGCTGCTGACTGCGCTTCTCGCTGGGGGTCAGCGAGGCCAGCATATCGGCTTTTGCACTCATCACCCCTTCCACCAGCTCACGCGTGCTGTCGACCGACTCAAAATGGAAATCCAGCCCGGTTTTTAACGCAATAGCGGAGAACAGATCGCCGACCATGCCGTGCAGTGCACCGCTGCTGTCGACAAACGAGATCGGCGCAGCATTATCCTCGCTGTATAGCAGCACGTTGACCACCGGATGACTCTTCATCCATCTCTTTTCTTCTTCACTAAAAATCAGCGGCGCGGCGGTCTGGGTAATGCCGATCATATCGGGCTGCCACAGGCGGTGCAGCTGCTCAACGTCCTCCTGCGGCAAAGCGGCAATCGCCCGGTTTGCCAGTGCAATCAGCATCGGGTTATTCTGGCTAAAGGCAAAACCAATCTCGCGCTCCGGTAGCGTGCTGAAGCGCTCGAGCTTGACGTTATTTAGGAAGTTGCGGCTCAGGGAGTAGCTGTTACCCAGGTAGGCCTGCGCCTGACCGAAGGCTACCGCGCTCAGCGCATCCTGATAATTGTCGTATAACCGAAAACGCGCCTCTGGATAGGCTGCCTTTACCATCGACAGCGGCAGATAGTCTTTTGCCATCGCCACATTGATACCTTTCAGGTCTTCCGGCAGTGGATCCCTGTCATCGGTATTGACGCCCAGCACCGGTTTCTCACTGGCGTAAGACCGGGATAGCGCAAAATCACTGTCGTCCCGGAACGCGGGCACAGAGGGGATAAGGTCAATGTCACCCTGCGCCAGCGCCTGCCACAAGGCGGTCAGGGTAGGATAGGCCCGAATAACCACCGTGAGATTAAGCTGCCAGCCAATGCGCCCGATATAGTCGGCGCTCATCCCCTCAAACTCCTGACGGTTGTTAATCATGCCAAAAGGCGGAGCATCCTCATTGAGGATACCGACGATCAGCTGATTTTTATGTAGCAGGTATTCGCGCTCTTCCTGAGTCACATCCAGCCGCTGTAATGATGGCGTAAATGCGCGCATCAGCAGATGATATTCAGTAGCATGAGCCGGGGTCAGCAACAACAGGGCGAGTGCCATAACCCCCCCTTTCAACAAGCGCACCATAGCGTTAGTCATTAATCAGATTATTATTGCGGGCAAAATCAATCAGCTCAATCAGCGTGGCGGCATTGAGTTTGATCTTCAAACGATGTTTATAGGTACTGATGGTTTTTTCGCTCAGCAGCAACTGATCGGCAATCTGCTTATTTCCCATACCTTTGGCGATCATCATCAGCACACTAAGCTCACGATCTGAGAGCTGTTGCAGCAGTTCAGTCTGCGTAGTAGGGGCAATAAAACGATTGTACTGCGGGAAATAGCTGATGCCGCGCATCACCAGCTTAATCGCATCGACCAGTTCACTCAGATCGTCCGTTTTGGTGACAAAGCCATCGGCGCCGGTCTGCTGGCAGCGGTGGGCGAAATGGGCGCTAGCCTGCGAGGTTAATACCAATATTTTCAACGGTAAATTGAGCGCTCTTAAACGTTCAATCACCTGAAAACCATCAATTTTCGGCAGCCCGATATCCAGCAACACCAGATCGGGCTCCAGCTCGCGCGCTTTGGTCAACGCATCGACGCCGTTGTCCGTTTCGGCGACAACCTCCAGACCACTTTTTTCCAGCAGCATTTTTACCGCGAAGCGGATGACGGGATGATCGTCAACAATAATCACTTTTTTCATGTGAGTTTAATTTCCTGGAGTGCCGCAATCACCCAATAAGGGGGCAAGAAGGTCGCTACCATAGCTGTTTAATACAGATTTAACTGTAGGATATTACTTAACTTAACTCCTGGGAAAATGTTTTTTTTGTTTAAAAAAACCTTAGTTATTAAGAGGTTTTTAAAATTTCTCGCCGAAAATTAAGTTGTTATTTATAAGATAGTTATTGCAAATCCTTTCCTGCTGCGATCGCTGGCAGCAAACCCATCGTTTAATTTGCGTTAAGTCAGATAATTAAGCCATCATTTAGTACCATGCTTAATAATAAATAGTTGGCCTTAATTGAACTCTGGCGACTTAGCGGCCGACGGATTCAATACGCAATTTGCCCTGCTGGTATTCCTGCACGAGGAAGAACGGCAGAGCCATGCTCCACTCACCCTTGCTGACGCTGGCCTGATACTCATAGCGCTCTGCGCCCGCTATCAGGACGACGCTTTGCTGCGCGCCGTCCGGCAGCGTGCTGGCTCCGGCGGCGCGGGAGTAGCCCGCATTACTGCCGACGTGAAACGCATCGGTTTTCCAGCGGATCGGGGGGTGCTGCGGCCACGGCTGAGCATGATGGAAATTGAACAGCTCGTCGTGATTCATAATACTATCCCGTACCGTTGGCCACAGCACCGCTTTAAGGAAATACTGATCGGTAAAACGCTCGCTGCCCTGATAGCCTGCGATAAACTGGCGGATCAGCGGCTCGACGCGCGGGAACACGCCATTCACTCCGCCCCACATCCCGGCCAGCAGCAGTTCGGTATGGGTAAAGTAGTCGCGCATATGGTGGAAGTGGAACGGCGACGCCAGCCACGCCTCAACCGCGGCCGCCTCGCGCTCGGAGACCAGCGAGTCAGCATCGCGCACCATAAAACGCTCCACCTGCGGATCGTCCATCACCAGAAAACGCCACAGCGTCGGGAAAATTTCCTTTTCGCCGGACATATCGCGCAGCTGGGCACCCGCCTCCTGCAGGCGCTGCCAGACGTGCTGAGGTACGCTGTCATCGAGATAGACGCGGCAGGTCCACTGCGGATAAAGCCCGGCAGCGGCCTTGATATTTTCCACCAGCGTTTCGCAGTAGCGCGGCTGGGCACCGTATAAACTGAAAGCGATAATATTCCTGTCAGCGGCCTGAGTATTGAAAGGTGTTAGCGGCGGCAGCGGCCAGCGCTGCCCCTGACGAAACTTATCGTCGGCGGCCTGCAGCGAACGGTGGCCGTAACGCTGCAGCTCCGCGGTTTTCCCCAGCCAGCCGCACACCTCAGCCAGCCCGTCGAGCCAGGTTTCAGACGCCTGCGCCCGCAGTGGCGATGCCTCAATGCGCTGGTAGGTTTTATAAGCTTTGCTGTAATTACCTTCGCGCATCAGTGCCAGCGCGTAGTCGCTTAATACTGACATATTGCCCGGCATCATCCTCAGCACTTGCTCACAGCACTGGCGGGCCAGCGGGTAATCCAGCTGCGCCATCGCCTGGCGAAACTGCGCGGCAAGCAGCTGGCACTTCTGCACCATAGCAGCAGAGGGAGAAACAGGCTTGCGCCCTAACGGTGGCGTACGCGGCGGCATAATTTACACTCACTAAGACCAGAATTTTCCGATAGTTTAAACGCCGCTTGCTTAATCCTTCACAAGACTGGTCTTGGAATACTTTTTGTTTACAATAATCACCGCCGCATTACCGATAGTTTCCGGTCGTTGTACAGCTATCCTGTACAACCTGAGAACCTATATAACCTTCTGATAATCAACGATTAGCACTTTTTGCAAAAAAAACGAAGGCATAAATATTCACTATTTCTGTACAACACGTCAAAAGATGTATAACTTTGCATTCAGAAATTTTTGACCATAATTTGAACTTTACGACTGAGGGGCATTTAACATGCGTCAGGACAATTCCAACCCGAAGATTGAAAATGACATCAGCCGTTACTTTAATGAAGCCATCCTGCCCTCCCAGCAGGAAACTCTTGGCCAGATAGTGGTTGAGATTTTACGCTCAGGACGTAACCTTAACCGCAAAGCCATCTGTTCAAAGCTGCTGACGCGCCTTGAACTGGCGACCGGACACGAGCAGGAACGCCACTATCAGGAACTGATTGGGCTACTGTTTGGTCGCGGGGACTGAGTTTTAAGCAATATGTTTGCTGAATTACCACTTTTTAGTGTGCGTTACGTTACAGCTCAGTCCGACAATCTGACCGGCCCGGACGCCTGACTTGAGCAGGCGTTTTATGACCGGCATGCAGGTACCTGGATAACAGGTTTCTGTGGGCATCTTCGATGTCCCGCTTCACTGATTCAGAGACGTTGGTATGTATAAAAACGAAGAAGAGAAATTAGCCGATATTGTGATGGGCGAGGCTGTCATGGTCCTGCTCTCAAACGATGCTGCCATCAGTAAAACTGCACTTATCAGACAGTTACAGGACATGGCCGCAGCAGAAAAAGAAGGGCTGCGGCAGCGCGCCTGTCGGCGTGCTATCGCCGAAGTCAGACAATCTCAGGCCCAGGAGCAGAACCGCCAGACGCATGAGATCCGCGACCGCGATAATGTCACCCATCTTTTTACCAGTGAAGGCCCGGCTAACGGTGCAAAGAAACATTAAGACTTTTCTGTGAGTTAACTACACTTGGTTAAGTTTTTTACCCGCTGACGCCCGCGGACCCAGCCGTTCTCGTCAGTGTGTTTTCATCTCGGAGAATTTCTCCTATTAAGAAGGCTACCTCTATGCAGCAGCAATCAACAGAATCTGAAATCATCGCCTGGTTTCAAGGGGGAGGAGAGAAGTTCGCCCAGGAATCTCAGGCGCTCGGCGCCGTTATCCGGGATCTGATCGCCAGCGGTCAGCTGGTTAACAATAAGGCGATCATTCTTAAGCTGATTGAGAAGATGGAGACCACCTCTGACGTGGTTGCGCTGGACGTTTACCGCCAGGTGCTGGAAGTGGTGGTTGGCCTGACCCCGGATGATGCTTAATCTGCACAGATAAGAGGTCGTTTTTTTCCGACGGCCTGCAAAGTTGCGATTTTCATCTACACTTACAGGTTGTTGACTTTATTCACCTATAAGGAAATTAACGATGAAACAGAACATCTTTAAAACCACTGTGATTGCCGCACTCTCCGTATTTGTGCTGGCGGGTTGTTCTTCTAACCAGACGCTCAATACTACCGATGGCAGAACCATTGTCACCGACGGTAAGCCGCAGATTGATAATGATACCGGTCTGGTCTCTTATAAAAATGCGCAGACGGGTAAAACCGAGCAGATTAACCGCGATCAGGTTAAGAACATGAGTGAACTGGATAACTAACTCGCCAAAAGCCCCGCCAGGGGCTTTTTTGATCGGCAAACCGTCATTAAAACTTAAGAAATTTTCTTGCTCTTCCCTACGCCGTTTCCCTATTCACGCTATATTACCCGCCACCAGGTGCAGACAGCCGCGCCCTACTCTTTTCGGAGTGCCCATGAACGGCCCACAGCAAGCGAAAGCGCTGCGCAAGCGCCCGATGAAACTCAGTACCTCCGTCAGCCTGATGGTCAGTGCGGTGATCGCCACGGTGCTGCTGATCGTCCATCTGTTCTATTTTTTTCAGATCAGCGACGTAACGCGCGATGCGGTGAAAGATAAAGCGCTGGCGGTGGCGCGCACGCTGGCGGATTCGCCCGATATCCGCCTCGGGCTGACACAGTCGCCAGACAGCGGCATTATCGAGCCGCTGGCGATGGCGGCGCAGCAGAGCAACGACCTGCTGTTTGTGGTGGTGACCAATATGGACGGCGTGCGCTTTTCGCATCCTAAGAAAGAGCTGATCGGTCAGCATTTTATCGGCAACGACCTCATCCCTGCCCTGTCAGGCCGCGAGAATATCGCCATTAACCACGGCAAGCTGGCGGAAGCGCTGCGCGTCTTTACGCCGGTGTATGACGGCCAGCACAAGCAGATTGGCGTGGTGGCGATTGGCATCTCGCTGAGCGAAGTGGTACAGCAGGTGAATAAGAGCCGCTGGAATATCCTGTGGACCGCCCTGTTTGGCATGCTGGCCGGCGCGCTGGGCACCTTCCTGCTGGTGCGGGCGGCCAAGAGCATTCTGTTCGGGCTGGAGCCTTATGAAATCTCCACCCTGTTTGAGCAGCGCCAGTCGATGTTGCAATCAATGAAGGAGGGCGTGATTGCCATTGACGATCGCTCGCAGGTGACGCTGATCAACCACGCGGCGCATCTGCTGTTTCGCGAGACCGGCGCGCAGGCCGCAGAGCGCGATATCAGTGCACTGGTGGCCGACTCCGGCCCGCTGATCGCCAACCTGCATGAAGTGCTGCAAACCGGGCAGCCAAAGCGCGATGCCGAGATTGATTTCAAAGGTCACCCGCTGCTGTGCAACACCATGCCGGTACGCAGCAATGGCGCCATTATTGGGGCGATCTGCACCTTCAGGGACAAAACCGAGGTCAGCCAGCTGATGCAGCGCATGGACGGCCTGGTCAACTATGTCGATGCCCTGCGCGAGCGCTCGCACGAATTTATGAATAAGCTGCACGTGATCCTCGGCCTGCTGCACTTAAAAAGTTATGGCAAGATGGAGGATTATATTCTGAAAACCGCCAATAATTACCAGACGGAGATCGGCTCCCTGCTGGGGAAAATTAAGTCTCCGGTGATTGCCGGATTCCTGTTAAGCAAGATGGGCCGCGCCTCCGATACCGGCAACCAGCTGGTGATCAGCGATGAGAGCCTGCTGGCCGACAGCGGCAATGAACAGCAGGTGGCGGTACTGATCACCGTACTGGGCAACCTGATTGAGAACGCGCTGGATGCGGCGGGCGATCAGGGCGAAGGCGAGATCAGCGTGCTGCTGCACAGCCAGAACGGCTGGCTGACCTGCGTGGTCAGCGACGACGGTCCGGGCATTGCAGAGGAGCAGCTGGAGGCGATTTTTGCGCGCGGCGTGTCGTCAAAAGGTGAACAGCGCGGCGTCGGGCTGTTCCTCGCCCGGCAACAAACCGAGAGCCTTGGCGGCAAAATTATTGTAGAGTCCGAACCTGGCGTTTATACGCAATTTTTTGTACAACTGCCCTGGGATATAGAGAGTAATAGCGCATGATCAATGTTTTAGTCGTCGATGATGATGCGATGGTGGCAGAGCTGAACCGCTGCTATGTCGCACAATTACCCGGTTTTCACTGCTGTGATGTGGCCTCAACCCTGCAACAGGCGCGCGATCGGGTGCTGGACCCTGAATTCGCCATCGATCTGATTTTGCTGGATGTGTATATGCAGCAGGATAACGGGCTGGACCTGCTGCCGGTGCTGCGCGAAGCGGGCCGCGCCATCGATGTGATTGTTATCTCCTCCGCCGCGGATGCCGCCACCATCAAGCAGTCGCTGCACTACGGCGTGGTAGATTATCTGATCAAGCCTTTCCAGTTCGCCCGTTTCGAAGAGGCGCTGACCGGATGGAAGCAGAAGAAGACGCTGATGGACAATCATCAGTTCTACGAGCAGGCCGACGTCGATCAGCTGATCCACGGCAATCATGCCGCTGCGGAAGATCCTAAGCGGCTGCCGAAAGGGTTAACGCCGCAGACGTTACGCACCCTGTGCCAGTGGATTGATGCGCACCCCACGGAAGAGTTTTCCACTGACGATCTGGCAGCGGCGGTGAATATTTCACGCGTCTCCTGCCGTAAGTATCTGATCTGGCTGGCGCAGGTCAATATTCTGTTTACCAGCATCCACTACGGCGCCACCGGCCGCCCGGTGTACCGCTACCGCCTTCAGGCGGAGCACAGCGCGCTGCTTAAGCAGTACTGCCAGTAAGCCGGTAGCGGGCGTCTGACAGCGTAAAGCGGAACTGGCGCTGCGATGAGCAGATCACCTGCCCATCGCGGGTAACGAAGATGGCCTCAATGTGCGGATAATCGCCAAGGTAGGCGAGGCCTTTTTCGACGCCCATTCCGTACATCAGGGTGGTCCAGATATCACCGTCGATCGAGTTTTCACAAACAATCGTGACGCTCAGCAGCTCGTTATCCAGCGGGTAGCCGCTCTGCGGGTCGAGAATGTGATGGTATAAGCGCCCGTCCAGCTCGAAGTAGCGCTCGTAGATCCCCGATGTCACCACCGATTTTCCCGTCACGTTTATCACGCCAATCAGCTCATCATCGCGGCCAAACGGCCGTTTCAGCCCAATGCCCCACGCCTGGCCGCCACTGTTACCCAGCGTCTGCACGTTGCCGCCGAGGTTAATCAGCGCGTGCTCTACCTGCTGCTGGCGCAGATAGTCACGCACCACGTCGGCAATGTAGCCTTTGGCAATCGCACCGAGGTCAATTTCCATCCCGACCTGCTGCAGAAAAACTGAACGCGCCGCGGCATCGAGGATCACCTGATGCGGATCGGCGAGCGCCAGCAGGCTATGCAGCTCGTCGGCGGGCGGCACGCTGTTGCCGTGAAAGCCAATTTTCCAGCGCTTGACCAGCGGGCCGATGGTGCAGTTAAAGCTGCTGCCCGGCACAACGCTGACCGCTCTGGCGCGGGCGATGAGATCAAATACCGGCTGGCTGACCACCACCGCATGTCGTCCGGCAGCGTGGTTAACCGTCATCACTTCCGATTCAGCGCGGTTAACGGTGAGCAGATTTTCCTGCTGTTTGATCAGCCGGAAGACGTTACGCGCCAGGGTTTCGTCGTGGTCGAACAGCTTGAGCAGGATGGGCGAGCCCATCATCACGGCGGAATAGGTGTAAGAACCTGCAGGCATGGTGCCATCCTCCTGGCAAAACGGGCGAGGCATGCCTCGCCCCTACGGATGGTTGCGCGTTAAACCGCAGGGGTCGGGCATGCCTCGCCCCTACGGATTGTTGCGCGTTGAACCGTAGGGGTCGGGCATGCCCGACCCGCCGTTGATTACTGTTTTGCGTAGCTCGCCGCGTTACGACCGGCCAGGATCCCGAAGATAATAATATCCGCTACCGCGTTACCGCCGATGCGGTTAGCACCGTGGATGCCGCCAACCACCTCACCCGCCGCCCACGCGCCGTGGATCGGCTGCTTCTGCGCGTTGAGCACCGCGGTATCGGTGTTGATGGTGACGCCGCCCATCGTGTGGTGGACCCCCGGGGCGATGCGGATCGCATAATAGGGCCCCTTATTCAGCGGATGGCGCAGCGCGGTGGTGCGCCCGAAATCCTCATCCTTCTGCTGAGCAACAAACTCATTGTAGCGGCCCAGCGTGGTTTGCAGCGCTTCCTGGTCCATATTTAGCTTCACCGCCAGCTCGTGCGGGGTCGGGGCGCTTATCACAAACCCTTTAGCGATATATTCGTCGGCGGCTTTGTTGGCCGCACGCACCTGGTCGTCAAAGATAATCCAGGCGCTTTTCTCCGGCAGTGCGATGATCTCCGCCGACACTTTGTCGCGCGTCTCCATCTCGTTATAGAAGCGCTGACCGGCCTGGCTGACCAGAATCGCCCCGCCGCCGCGAATCGCTTCGGAGACCAGGTAAGAAGTGGTCTGCTCAACGGTAGGGTGGATCTGAATTTAGCCCATATCGACGGTATCTGCGCCAATCTGTTGCAGCAGTGCGATGCCGCTGCCGGTAGCGCCTTTATGGTTGGTGGTGACAAAGCCGTCCAGCTCAGGGCGGTATTTCACCACCATTTCGCGGTTGGCGCTGAAGCCGCCGGTGGCGACGATCACGCTTTTGGCGTTGAGAATGCGGCTGTCGTTGTACTCATCCACCACCTTCACGCCGCTCACCGCGCCGTTTTCAACCAGGATTTCGGCCACCGAGGTTTCCAGCAGCACTTCAATTTCACGCTGATTGACGTTTTTCACCAGGCCGCTAATCAGGAAGCCGCCGACCGCAGAGCGGTCCGCCGGACGGTGGGTACGGTCAATGCTCATGCCGCCGGTAATGGTGATGTCGTTGAGTTCGATGCCGTGGCCCGCCAGCCAGTCGATGGCTTCCGGGGCCAGATCGACAAACTCGCGCAGCAGTTCAGGATTGTTTTTAAACTTGCCGCCTTTCAGCGTCTCTTCATAGAACAGCTCTTTGCTGTCCTCGATGCCTTTCAGCTTCTGGAAGCGGGTTTCCGCCGCGTTCATCCCGACCGAGGCTTTGATGGTGTTGCCGCCGATGGTTGGCATCTTCTCGATGATCACCACGTGCGCCCCGGCTTCAGAAGCCTGAATCGCCGCCGCCAGACCTGCGCCGCCGCTGCCGACCACCACCACATCGTAGTTCTGCGGTGCCTGCGGGTTGCCGCCCTCTTCAATCACATGCTCTTTGCTGGAGGTGGTCAGCGCGCGGGAAACCGCTTTTTTCAACGCCTCACTCTGGGTGGTCGCCCCGGTGATCGCATCCACGTGGGGGCTGTTAGCCACCAGCATGCGGGTACGCAGGCTCTCAAAGGTGGTGGTGAAGTCGACGTCCAGGGTGTCGTCCGGCACCAGGGTGATATCGGTGATACGGTCGGTGTCGAGCACCACGTTGATGCGCAGCTTCAGCGCTTCGGCTTCCACTTTTTCCTGATAAACCCCGGCCTTGTATTTACGGCCGCCGGTGCTGACGTCGCGGATCATCGCATCGACCAGCGAGAAGCGCCACAGCGGTTCCGGGATGTTGAGCGCCTCACGCTGAGTGCTGTCGATAAACAGCTCCAGGTGGTCATTTTTGATAATGCGGTCCGCCCAGTCCGGGTAGGCAATGCAGGCTTTACCAACGGCAACCAGGTCGAAGCCGTGCTCCAGCGCGCTCTCCGCATCGGCTTTATTCACCACGCCGCCAACGCCAATCACCGGCACTTTGGCCAGGGTTTCAGAGCGCTGCGCAAGGTATTTAGTGATTAACGGCGTTGGGTCTTCGCGGTCGACAATCGACGGGCGCAGCAGCTGGCCGACGGAGAAGTGGACATAGTCGAGACCGCGCGCCGCCAGTTTTTCCAGCAGGTACAGCGTGTCATCCCAGCGGATGCCCGGGACTTCCAGCTCTTCCGGCGAGAAGCGATAGCCGATAATAAAGGACGGCGCAGCAAAGCGTTGCGCCATTTTATGGGTGATCTCCAGCACTTCCAGCGGAAAACGCGCGCGATTGTCGCGGCTGCCGCCCCACTTGTCGTCGCGCTGGTTGGAGTTTGGCGAGTAAAACTGCTGAATAAGATAGGTGTTAGCACCGTGGATTTCGACGCCGTCAAAGCCGGCTTTGATTGCGCGGTTCACCGCATCACCGAACTTGGTGATCATCACCTCAACTTCTTCTGCCGTCAGCGCCTGCGGGGTGGTGGCGCCTTCACGCGGCGCGGCAATAGCGCTCGGTGCCACTGGGGTTCTGCCGCCAATCAGCTCTGGCTCCACCATGCGGCCGCCGTGATAAATCTGCAGAATCGCTTTGGAACCTTTTGACTTGATCGCGTCCGCAATTTTGCTTAAGCCGGAAATTTTGTTGTCGCTGTCGATGGCGATGGCCCCCGGGAAGGCCGGGCCTTTCGGGTCGATAAAGCAGCATTCCACAATCACAGTACCAATGCTGCCCGCGCGATCGCGATAGTACTCAACCAGCTCGCTGGTCACCGTACCATCATAAAATCCGGTACAGGTGGTCATCGGCGCCATCAGCAGACGATTTTTCAGTACGGCGCCGTTAGGCAGAGTCAGCGGGTTAAGGATCGGGGTGATGGTATTCATTTAGTGAACTCCGAAATTTAAAAGTTTTGAATTCTTTGGCGACCGTTTTCTTATAATTATTCTGTGGTCCGATGTCATGAAACCAATATACCAATTTCTTTAACTACAATAGTTATTTCTTTAGTTTTTTAACTTTTAAATAAATTCTCCCAATAATTCACGCAATGATGATAGTAATTATCACTCTAATTGTTAACCAATAGTTTCCAAAAATCAACCTTTCGTTCACACCACAATAAATATCATTAAATTCATATATTTGCCAAAAAGATACTGGCGTTTTATTGTGATCGGCTCTACACTATGCCGCGCTAATCAACGCCACCACCAACCCTGCTATCGTTTAATTAACCGCGGTTGTTAAAAAATAAAGTGACAGATTTATTTTTATTGATCTGGATCAAAGTCTATATTTAGAGAAGTATCATTATATTCTTATCCACCCAATAAATAAGCTCAGAATTTATTGAGGCCAATGAAAAGTATTTTTGGATGTTTCGGTTAAACAACTATATAAATAGAAAAGTAAGTAAAAAAATCGTCAGTCAGAAACCGGGATATCTACCGAATTCTTCTTAACTTGCAGATAAAAACTATGAAACCAACAGTGATGAGTGAACCCGCGCAGGCTGCTCCAGCCTCTTCGGGGCAAAAAAAACACCTGATCATGCTCTTCCTGCCAGTACTGGTCGCGGTACTGCTGTTACTGGTGCCGGTTCCGCAAGGACTGGAACCCTATGCCTGGCACTTCTTCGCCATCTTTGTCGGCGTGATTGTCGGTTTGATCTTCGAACCGCTGCCGGGGGCCGTTATCGGGCTGACCGGCGTGGTGGTGATCGCGCTGTTCAGCCAGTGGCTGCTGTTCAGCCCGGCAGAGCTGGCCGACCCGAAATTCAAAACGGCCACTCAGGCGTTTAAGTGGGCGGTCAGCGGGTTTGGTAACTCCACCGTCTGGCTGATCTTCGGTGCCTTTATGTTTGCTGCTGGCTATGACAAAACCCAGTTCGGCCGCCGTCTGGCGCTGATTCTGGTGAAGTATCTTGGTCGCCGCAGCCTGACGCTGGGCTACGCCATCACCTTCGCGGACCTGCTGCTGGCCCCGTTCACCCCGTCGAATACCGCGCGCAGCGGCGGCACTATCTACCCGATTATTGCTAACCTGCCGCCGCTGTACGGTTCAAAGCCGAATGACCCCAGCGCGCGTAAAATCGGTTCATACCTGATGTGGGTCGCCATCACCGCCGCCTGTATCACCAGCTCGATGTTCCTGTCGGCGCTGGCACCTAACCTGCTGGCGCTGGCGCTGGTGAAAAGCATTATCGGCTTTGATATCTCCTGGGGCATGTGGTTCCTCGCCTTCCTGCCGCTGGGTCTTATCCTGCTGCTGACCATGCCGCTGCTGGCATACTGGTTCTACCCGCCGGAAGTGAAGTTCAACGACGAAGTGCCGCGCTGGGCAATTAGCGAACTGGAAAAACTCGGTAAGCTGACCCGTAACGAAATCCTGCTGCTGGTGTTCGTGGTCTCTGCCCTGCTGATGTGGATTTTTGCTACCGCCTGGATTGAACCGGCGATGGCCGCCCTGCTGGTGGTGGTGCTGATGCTGTGGACCGGCGTACTGAACTGGAACGACATCACCAGCAATAAACCGGCGTGGAATACCTTTGCCTGGTTCGCCACCCTGGTGGCGCTGGCGGATGGCCTGGCACGCGTTGGCTTTATCGCCTGGCTGGGTAAAGAGGGTGGGCAGCTGCTGCAGGGTTATGACCCGCAGGTCTCCGCCGTGGTGCTGATGATTGCCTTCTTCCTGCTGCACTACCTGTTCGCCAGCACCACCGCGCACACCACCGCGCTGTTACCGGCGATGCTGACCATCGCCGCCTCTATTCCGGGCATCAATATGCCGGTGTTCTGCCTGATGATGTGTACTTCGCTGGGTGTCATGGGGATTATTACCCCTTACGGCACTGGCCCAAGCCCGATTTACTACGGTAGCGGCTATCTGCCCACCAAAGACTACTGGCGCCTTGGCACCATCTTTGGTGCCATCTTCCTCTGCGCGCTGATGCTGATTGGCTATCCGTGGATGGTGATGATGTTCTGATGATTTTCATCGCAGAGCCACGATGAACCATGCAGATGTTGCAACAATGTAATACCATTCCCCTACCCGCCGGTCTCGCTGTGAGACCGGCAGGATAAAAACAACGAATTATCGCCAGTGATGTTGTGCGCCAGAGCCCGGCGGCAACCGGTCATTAAGTGAGAAAACAATGTCGAATAAACCTTTCTACTACCAAAATCCCTTCCCTCTTGCCAAAGAGGATACCGAATACTATCTGCTAACCGACCAGCACGTCTCCGTGGCGGAGTTTGACGGCCAGCAGATCCTGAAAGTGGAACCGCAGGCGCTGACGCTGCTGGCGCAGCAGGCGTTCCACGATGCCTCCTTTATGCTGCGCCCGGCGCACCAGCGCCAGGTGGCGGCAATTCTGGCCGACCCTGAAGCCAGCGAGAATGATAAATACGTGGCGCTGCAGTTCCTGCGCAACTCCGAGATTGCGGCCAAAGGCATTCTGCCGACCTGCCAGGACACCGGCACCGCCATCATCACCGGTAAAAAAGGCCAGCGCGTCTGGACCGGCGGCGGCGATGAAGCGGCGCTGTCGCAGGGCGTGTACAACACCTATATCGAAGATAACCTGCGCTATTCACAGAATGCCGCGCTGGATATGTACAAAGAGGTAAATACCGGTACCAACCTGCCTGCGCAGATCGACCTGTACAGCGTTGACGGTGACGAATATAAGTTCCTGTGCATCGCCAAAGGCGGCGGCTCGGCGAACAAAACGTATCTCTACCAGGAAACCAAGGCGCTGCTCTCTCCGGGTAAGCTGAAGGATTACCTGACCGACAAGATGCGCACCCTCGGCACGGCGGCCTGCCCGCCTTACCATATCGCCTTTGTGATTGGCGGCACGTCGGCAGAAAGCACGCTGAAAACCGTTAAGCTGGCGTCAACCCACTACTACGACGGCCTGCCAACCGAAGGTAACGAGCACGGACAGGCGTTCCGCGACGTGGCGCTGGAGCAGGAGCTGCTGCGTGCCGCGCAGGATCTCGGCCTGGGCGCGCAGTTTGGCGGTAAATACTTTGCCCACGATATCCGCGTAATCCGTCTGCCGCGCCACGGCGCATCCTGCCCGGTGGGCATGGGGGTTTCCTGCTCGGCTGACCGTAACGTGAAGGCGAAGATTAACCGCGACGGTATCTGGATTGAGAAACTGGAACATAACCCGGGCCAGTATATTCCGGCCGAGCTGCGCCAGCAGGGTGAAGGCGAAGTGGTCCACGTTGACCTTAACCGCCCGATGAAAGCGATCCTCGCCCAGCTGTCGCAGTACCCGGTTTCGACCCGGCTGTCGCTGAGCGGCACCATCATCGTGGCGCGTGATATTGCCCACGCCAAGCTGCAGGAGCGTATTGCCAGCGGTGAAGGCCTGCCGCAGTACGTGAAAGATCACCCGATCTACTACGCAGGACCGGCCAAAACGCCGGAAGGCTATGCGTCAGGCTCCCTCGGCCCGACCACGGCGGGTCGCATGGACTCCTACGTCGATCAGCTGCAGGCCAACGGCGGCAGCATGATCATGCTGGCGAAAGGCAACCGCAGCCAGCAGGTGACCGATGCCTGCCATAAGCACGGCGGCTTCTACCTCGGCAGCATCGGCGGCCCGGCGGCCGTACTGGCGCAGCAGAGCATCAAGAGCCTGGAGTGCGTGGAGTACCCGGAACTGGGTATGGAAGCGATCTGGAAAATCGAAGTTGAAAACTTCCCGGCCTTTATTCTGGTCGATGATAAGGGCAACGATTTCTTCCAGAAGATCCATGACACCCAGTGTGCCAAGTGCGTAAAGTGAAAGTCTGAATAGTTGTTCTACGCCTTCCCTCCGGGCGGCCCCTCTCTCAGGGGCCGCCCTTTTTATTGCGTCCAGCCCGCCGAATTATGATTTTTTATGCAAAATTATCAACTACTCAGTCATTTTGCATTGTCGCGCAACCACAAATCTTTCATAATCGACCCACACCCTAATTTTTAAGGCGAAGATGGTAATGAGTCAGAGATATCGCGTGTTTATTGACGGTCAGGCGGGCACCACCGGATTGCAGATCCAGCAGCGTCTGGTGAACCATCCGCAGATTGAGATGCTCAACATTGATGAGGCGCAGCGTAAAGATGCCAGCGCCCGTCAGGCCCTGATGAAACAGGCCGATGTCACCATCCTTTGCCTGCCCGATGCCGCCGCGCGTGAAGCGGTAGCGCTGGCAGATGAAGTCGGCGCACGCGTGCTGGATGCCAGCTCCGCGCACCGGGTTGAAGCCGGTTGGGTTTACGGCCTGGCGGAACTGGCCGCCGATCAGCGCGAGAAAATCCGTACGGCCAGCCACGTCTCAAACCCTGGCTGCTATGCCACCGGCGCTATCGCCCTGCTGGCTCCGCTGACCCAGGCCGGGTTGCTGCAGGCCGATCGGCCGCTGGCGATCAATGCGGTTTCCGGCTACAGCGGCGGCGGCAAGCAGATGATTGAAAAGTACCAGCAGGCGGGAACCGGCTACGCGGCTTACGGGCTGGGCTTTGACCATAAGCATCTGAAAGAGATTCAGGCATGGAGCGGGCTGAGCAGCCGCCCGATCTTCCAGCCTGCGGTGGGTGATTATGCCCAGGGGATGCTGGTGTTTATCCCGCTGAACGACGTTGACGGTGAACCGCTGCAGCAGGCGCTGGCGCAGTTCTATGCCGCTCAGCCCTTTATCAAGGTGCATGCGCTGAATCAGCTGGATGCCGACAGTGCGCCGTATCTGCTGCCGGAAGCGCTGAACAATACCAATAATATGGAGCTGTTCGTTTTCAGCCATGCAGAGCAGCGCCAGACCATTCTGGTAGCCCGCCTCGATAACCTCGGCAAAGGGGCCTCCGGTGCCGCGGTGCAGAACCTCAATATTATGCTGGGCCTGAACGAAGAGACCTGCGTGAACCTGTAATGGCTGATGTATTTTCGTTCAGCCACGACGAATACCGCATACCCGTTTCCAGCCCTGCCATCGCTGGCCGACCAGAAAAGCGGTCGGCCACTACACGTACCGCATTCCCCGTAGGGGTTGACCCTCTTTTTCGGTCAACCCGTTTTTGTCCGACCCAAAAAGCGGTCGGCCACGACGAAAACCTGTCAACGCGTGACGTTTTGCGTAATGCCTCTGAAAACAACCGCACAACGCTTTACCCCAACGATCTGCCGCGTCTACTGTGCCGTTTTGAGGAGGATTAATCATGCTAAAACGGAAATCGATGCGTCTGACCCACTATCCCTATCACCACCCCGGCGCCTATTTCGTCACTCTGGTGACCCACGGCAGGCAGCATCTCTTCGGTGAAATGCTGAATGAGAACTTGCTGGCGAATCACCTGGCTGACGCCGTTAACCGCCACTGGCAGGCATTGGCGCTGCGCTTTCCCGGCATTCAGCTGGATGAATTCATCATCATGCCCAACCACCTGCATGGCATTATCTGGCTGACTCAGAGTAAATCCTGTTCGCTGAGCACCCTGATGGCGCTTTTTAAAGGCAGCGTCAGTAAAGAAGCCAACCGCCTGCATGCCATCTGGCAACGGGGGTTTTATGACCGGGTTATTCGTAATCAAGATGAGTTAGATAACATCCGCACCTATATCAGAAATAATCCCCGGCAGTGGCATCTTGACCGTCTCAACCACGACGAATACCGCATCTCCCGTAGGGGTTGACCCGCTTTTTCGGGCAACCCGTTTCTGCCCCAGCCACCGCTGGCCGACCAGAAAAGCGGTCGGCCACTACGCGTGCCGCATTTCCCGTAGGGGTTGACCCTCTTTTCGGTCAACCCGTTTCAAGACCAGCGGTCGGCCACTGCGCGAACCCGTAGGGGTTGACCCTCTTTTCGGTCAACCCGCTTCTGGCCCAGCCACCGCTGTCCAACCAGAAAAGCGGTCGGCCACTACCGTTATAACGGTTTATGCGCGGTCTCTTTGGCTAACCATACTGATACCCCGGTGATCAGCAGCGCTGCGCAGACGTACAGCGACACCGCCAGCGTGCTGCCCATCTCTTTATACAGCGAAGTGATGATCAGCGGCGCAAAGCCTCCGCCGACAATGCCCGCCAGCGTATAGGCCAGTGATGATCCGGCGTAGCGCACCCGCGTCGGGAACTGCTCGGTGACAAAGGCCGCCTGCGGGCCGTACATCATGGCGTGGATCAGCAGGCCGCCAATCACCGCAAGGCAAATTAACAGCGGCTGGCTGCTGTCGAGCAGGGTAAAGAAGACAAAGGCCCAGACCATCGCCAGCAGCGCGCCCATCAGATACACCGGGCGGCGCCCCAGGCGATCGGAGAGCGCGCCAAACAGCGGTACGGTCACGGCATTGCCCAGCGCACCGAGCATCGTCGCCATCAGCGCCAGCGGACGCGGCAGGTTAAGCACCGTCGTGACATAGGTCAGCGTGAACACCACCACCAGCGCATACAGCACGTCGGAGCCAATGCGCGAGCCACCGGCGATCAGCAGCGCGCGCGGATGCCGGGTAAAGACCTCCTTCAGCGGAGTCTGGGTTGTGTCATGCGCTTTCTCCAGCTGTAAAAACGCCGGCGTTTCACCCACGCTGCGGCGCACCCACAGGCCAAACAGCACCAGCAGCAGGCTCAGCAGAAACGGAATGCGCCAGCCCCACTCCTGAAATGCCTCGGCGGGCAGCAGCACGGTCACCAGAGTGATAAAGCCGGTGCCGATCAGCGTGCCGCAGGAGGGACCAACCTGCGCAAACGAGGCGTTGCGCCCGCGCTGGTGCGGCTTACCGTGCTCCATCGACAGCAGTACCGCCCCGGCCCACTCACCGCCGAGCGCAATGCCCTGAATAAAGCGCAGCGCCACCAGCAGCACCGGGCTCCAGATACCCCAGCTGGCATAGCCTGGCAGCAGCCCCATCATCGCGGTGGTGACGCCCATGATCACCAGCGTGGTAACCAGCACAAAGCGCCGCCCAAGCACGTCGCCCAGATGCCCGAAGACCATGCCGCCAATCGGGCGCGAAACGTAGCCTACCGCATAGGTTGAAAACGCCAGAATGGTGCCGACCAGCGGGTCGAACGACGGGAAGAACACATGATTGAAGATCAGCGCCGCCATAATGTTGTAGACGGTAAAGTCGTACCACTCCAGCGCGGTGCCGACCGAACTGGCCGCCGCGAGGCGGGCGGTGTGCGGGGTGTTGTTGCCAGCGGCCTGTTCACGCTGACGCAGGGTTACTTCCGTTTCAGAGATGGTCATGGTCACTCTCCAGGTTCAGTCAGATACGGCCGCTTATGCCACCACCGGCAGGGCGTGCGTGTGGTACTGGTGAGCTATCGTGCGCCCACCCTCTTCGTCAACCAGCGCCATGCGGAACTCCGCCGCCGGGCGAATACCGCCGATGGCTGCCAGCGTCCCGCAGGTCATCGCCATGCCGTCGCGGAATGCCGTACCGTAGCGGTCCATCAGCTCCTGCGGCGTGCGCATGGCGGCCAGCGTGCCCTGCTGGTAAAGCTGCCACTCCCCCTGCTCTTTGATCCAGGAGCGCAGTATCAGGGAGTCCCAGCGGGCAATCACGCTGTCGAGTGGCCAGGCCGTGTGCGCCACCGGTTTGATACACAGCTGTTTTGACATCGCCACGCTGACCGCTTCGAACTCGCGGTCAGTATGGTCAGAGGCCAGCGACAGCCACAGCTTGCCCTGATGGGCAAAGATCAGCGGTTCGGCTTCCCCGGAGGTCGCCTCGCCCACCACTTCCAGCTCGGCCTGCTGGCTAAGCTGGTTCGCCGTGACGCGGTAAAACAGCGGGACTGCACCAGGACGGGGCACACCCAGCGCTTCGAGCTCATGGATATGGTGCAGTACGGCGGCTTCATCCCTGCCGGTCCAACCCGCGATAATCAGATGATTTACAACAACATTAATTTCATTTTCTGTTTCTGATGCGCGATTAAAGGTGAGATTCATGGTTCGCTGACTCCAGTTGAAATTACTGTGAAATTTCACTCTACTTTAAACAAAGCGATTTTCGTGCCATGTTTTTGTGTAGAATGCAAAGCAGGTCAACATTTGTTGGAGAAAAGCGTGTCGGCTGAAGAACTCTACCCTCTGAACTCCCCCGCCAAAGCCCGCGTGCTGTCGCTGAATGAGCTGGCCTATCTGCGTTTCAAGCAGGCGCTCATCACCCTGCGCTATCGCCCCGGCGAATACCTCAACACCGCGCAGGTCATGGCCGATCTGGAGATGGGGCGCACCCCGGTGAACCAGGCGGTGCACCGTCTGGCAGCAGAGGGGCTGCTGCAGGTCATCCCGCGTAAAGGGGTGATGGTGGCGCCGCTGTCGATTGATGATGCGCAGGAGCTGATTGAAGTGCGTCTGGCGAATGAAGGTTTATGCGTGCGCCTTGCCGCTCAGCATATTACGGAAGCGGCGCTCAACACGCTGCGTGAGCTGAATCAGCAGATCGCCGCCGCCTGCGACAAGCGTGACCGCGCAGGAATGATGATGCTCGATCAGCAGTTTCACCAGGCGCTGGCCGCGATTGCCGCCAATGGCCGGCTGGCGGATATCCTCAGCGTTATCCATGCCCAGGCGCAGCGCTTCTGGGCCACCACCCTGTCGCGGGAGAGCCATATGCACGAAGTGGTGGCGGAGCATGAGGCGATTATCAGCGCATTAGCCGCCCGCGACAGTGAAGCCGCCATCGCGGCGACGCGCGCGCATATTCTCTCTTTCCAGCGCGCGCTGCTCGGCCAGTAACCTGCTTACGCGCCGCCTCCCCCCGGGCGGCGCTAGCCAAAAATCCCTTCTGACTCACATTTTGCCGCATCAATTCCTGAATATTTGCCAATTGTCGTCTAAAGTTTTTCGTATGCTCAATAACTTACAGATCGCCTACGATCTGGACATGGAGAATTGCTGATGAGAAGAGCCGAAAAACGTCAACGGAACACGCCTCTGTTCACCCCACTACTGCTGGCTGGCGCCCTCGCCGTCAGCTTCTCGCTTCAGGCAGAAGATAATCAGCGAATGTTAACCAGCACGCCGCAGCCGCCGGATGTGCGCCTTGGGCCGCTGTTCCACGCGGTGCAGGCCGCTAAGCTCTACCCCGATCAGAAAACCTTCGCCGACGCGGTGCCAAAAAACGATCCGACGTCGATCCTCAGCGACTGGCAGATGCAGAAAACCCAGCGCAACTTCGACCTTAAGCGCTTTGTCGCCACCAACTTTACCCTGCCGGCGGAAGGAGATAAGTACGTGCCGCCAGCCGGCCAGAGCCTGCGTGAGCATATCAACGGCCTGTGGCCCGTGCTGACGCGCTCCACTACCCAGGCAAGCCAGTGGGACTCCCTGCTGCCGCTGCCGAAACCTTACGTGGTGCCGGGTGGGCGCTTCCGCGAGGTTTATTACTGGGACAGCTATTTCACCATGCTGGGGCTGGCGGAGAGCGGCCACTGGGATCGCGTGCAGGATATGGTGGATAACTTTGCCACCGAGCTGGATAAATATGGTCACATTCCGAACGGTAACCGCAGCTACTACCTCAGCCGCTCGCAGCCGCCGTTCTTCAGCATGATGGTCGACCTGCTGGCGAAGCATGACGGCGATGCGGTCTACAGCAAATACCTGCCGCAGCTGCAAAAAGAGTACAACTACTGGATGGCGGACGCCGACAGCGACGCGCTGAAGGCGGGCGACGCCAGCAAGCGCGTGGTGAAGCTGAAAGATGGCACCCTGCTCAATCGCTACTGGGATGCACGCGACGTGCCGCGTACCGAATCTTACATGGATGATATCGCCACCGCGCAGAAAGCCAGCGGTCGCGACAAGCCGGAGCTGTACCGCGACCTGCGCGCCGGGGCTGCTTCCGGCTGGGACTTCAGCTCGCGCTGGTTTGATAAGCCCGGCGATCTGTCGACCATCCACACCACGCAGATTGTGCCGGTCGATCTGAACGCCCTGATGTTCCACCTTGAGCAGACGCTGGCTAAAGCCAGTAAGGTCGCTAAGCAGGATGAGGCCAGCCAGCGCTTCACTGCCCTGGCGGAAAAGCGTCAGAAGGCGATCAACCAGTATCTGTGGGATGACAAGCAGGGCTGGTACGCCGACTACGACTGGAAGAAAAACAGCGTGCGGCCGCAGCTGACCGCTGCCGCGCTGTTCCCGCTCTATCTGCAGGCGGCCACCGATGACCACGCCAGCCGCACCGCAGCGGCGGTGAAGGCTCAACTGCTGAAGGAAGGCGGGCTGGTGACCACCACCGTGAATAACGGCCAGCAGTGGGATGCGCCGAACGGCTGGGCGCCGCTGCAGTGGGCGGCCGTCGAAGGGCTGAATCACTACGGCCAGCAGGATCTGGCAAAACAGATAGGCCTGCGCTTCCTGCAAAACGTGCAGGCCACCTACGACAAGGAACATAAGCTGGTGGAGAAATACGTGGTGGAAGGCAAAGGGCTGGGCGGCGGCGGCGGCGGTGAATACCCGCTGCAGGACGGCTTCGGCTGGACCAACGGCGTGACGCTTAAGCTGATGGATCTCTACTGTCCAAAAGGGGTGACCTGTAATAACGTTGGCGATATCAGCGCAGCAAAACCCGCCAACTAATCTGACGCGCTTTTAACCAGGGCGATCGACCGATCGCCCTGACTTAATCCTCACCCGATCTCCTTCCCTTCAGACTGAAATTGCCCCTTTACCTACAAAATTCAGGGTTGATATTTCCTTACTAAAAACTAACAATTCTCATTGTCATTCTCATATCGTTTTGTATTTAGCCGAGAGTGGCGCTTTTCGCTGGCCCCTCCACTCTTCCCGGGGCACCGCCTGTACCTCAAAAGGGACTCATAAAAAAATGACTTATAACCTGAAGCGTTCGGTTTTGTTGTGCGCTATCGCCATGACCGCTCCTGGTATTACCCTCGCCGCCAATGAAACTCTGGTGGTCACCGCCGCCCCGCCGCAGACCGCCGATAGCCCGACGCAGGGCTATACCGCCACCACCTCCACCGGGGCGACCAAAACCGATGAACCCTTGATCACCACCGGGCAGTCAATCTCGGTGGTGACGCGCCAGCAGTTTGTTGACCAGGGTGCCAACACGGTCAGCCAGGCGCTGAACTATACCCCGGGCGTATTCTCCAACTTCGGCGGTGGCGCCACGCGTTTTGATACCATCGCCCTGCGCGGCTTCCACGGCGGCGACGTCGATAACCTGTTCCTTGACGGCATGCGTCTGATGAGCGACGGCGGCAGCCATAACATCATGCAGATCGACCCGTGGTTCATTGAGCGGCTGGATATCATTAAAGGCCCGTCATCCTCCCTCTACGGCCAGACGGTGCCGGGCGGGCTGGTAAATATCACCATGAAGCGCCCACAGTTTGCCCCCGAGGGCCACTTTCGCCTGACGGGCGGATCGCAGAACACCAGGGGTGCGGCATTTGACTACACCAATGCGATTAACGACCAGTGGGCATTTCGCCTGACGGGGATGACGCAGACCAGCGATACCCAGTACGACAACTCGCGCGAAGAGCGTTACGCCATCGCCCCTGCTCTGCTGTGGCAGCCGAGCGAAGATACCTCGCTGCTGCTGCGCGCCTATCTGCAAAAAGATCCGGCCGGCGGCTACCACGGCTCCACGCCGCTCTCCGGCACGCTGACCCAGCACAATGGCCAGTGGCTGAAGGATGGCTTCAACGAAGGTGAAAGCTCCGTCCAGCAGTACAAGCGCCGCGAGCAGATCTACAGCTACGAATTCTCACACCGCTTTAATGACATCTGGTCGGTGCGCTCCAACGCCAGCTATACCCACAGCAGCGTGGCGCTGGATCAGGTGTATCAGACCGGCTGGATCGGCAACAGTAACCAACTGGCGCGCGGCTACAGCGGTTCCCGCGGCTCGCTTGACGGCTGGTCGACCGATAACCAGCTGGAAGCGGATTTCGCTACCGGCGAGCTGCAGCACAAAGTGGTGGTGGGTGCGGAGTATCATCGCTTTACCAATGACGTCTGGACTGGCGCCGGGACTGCCAGCCCGCTCGATCCGTTCACCGGTGCCACCGCATCGCACGGCGTGGCGGTAACTTATCAGGATAACACCACGCGCCATTACTATCAGAGCGGGCTGTACCTGCAGGATGAGATGCAGTGGGATAAGTGGCACGCCAATGTCTCCGGCCGCTACGACCGCATTGTTTCGCAGCAGGACAACCACAGCACCGACATCAGCAAACGCCGCCAGGACGATCACATCAGCGGGCGCGCTTCCCTGCTGTATGCCTTTGACAGCGGGATCTCCCCTTACGTCAGTTACGCGCAGGCCATCACGCCTGCCAGCCTGAATGATAAGGACGGCAATGCGCTGAAGCCGTCGACTTCTGAGCAGTATGAAGCCGGGGTGAAATTCCAGCCGCCGGGCACCAACGACATGTATACCGCCGCGCTGTATGACCTGACGCAGAAAGATGTCGCCACGCGCGATGCCAACGACATTGGCAGCGCCAGCTATGTGCCGGCCGGTAAAGTGCATTCGCAGGGGATTGAGCTGGAAGCGCGTAATCAGCTGACGCCGCGCCTCAGTACCATCGCCGGATACACCCTGAACCGCCTGCGCTATAAAGAGTCGCTGGACGGCAATTCGGGCCACACCCCGCTGCTGACGCCAAACCAGATCGCTTCCGCCTGGGCGCATTACCAGTTTGATTACGGCATCAGTGCCGGGGCCGGGGTGCGTTACATCGGTAAGCAGTGGGCCAACGACGAGAACACCGCGCGCGTGCCGTCGGTGACGCTGGTCGATGCTTCGGTGCGGGCCGATCTTGGCGGCTGGAACAGCCAGTTGAAGGGCGCGTATGTGCAGGTTAACGCCAACAACCTGTTTAACCGCGATTACATCGCTGCCTGCTACAGCACCACCAACTGTTACCTCGGTGCCGAGCGCAGCGTGATCGCTACCGTCGGTTATGATTTCTAAACCGCAGGCAGCAAAAAGGGAGGCATCAGCCTCCCTTTTTTTAATTCATGCTGCCGGTCAACTGCGGACTTTGCGGTAGATCCACAGCACGACAATCGCACCGATCACCGCGACAACAAAGCTGCCGAAGTTGAAGCCGTCAACTTTGCCGAAGCCAAAGAAGGTGCTGATCCAGCCACCTACCACTGCACCCACCACACCCAGTACGATGGTAATAATGAAACCACCACCATCTTTACCCGGCATGATCCACTTGGCGATAATACCGGCAATCAGACCAAAAATGATCCATGAAAGAATACCCATTGATAACTCCTTAATATCTTGTGATTTAACCGTCACTGTTTAACACGCCCTTAGTATAGGCGAAGATTATAAGTCTGTGATTTAAATCCAGAGTTTCAGAGAAACTTTTGTAAAAAATCCGTAAAGCCCGACGCAGGCTTGCCGATAACCGTAACAGAGTGGCTAACCGCATGATTTGCACCTGGACTGGAGCTGGATGTGAAAGAGGACGATAAAGAGCAGTATCTTAAACGCGGGCCGCTGGCGGTCCTCGCCGTATTGCGCGATCTGCTGGAACATCAGACGCCGGTGATGGTTTCACACCCGCGCGGTCAGTTCATCACCCGCCTGCTGTATGCCGACAAAGAGAGCCTGGTGCTGGATTACGGTAGCAACGACTACGATAACCAGCTGGCTAAAGAAGCCCGGGAGCTGCACGTCACCGCCGAAATGCGCGGCGCTAAGGTTGAATTTGCCCTGCCCGCGCTCAGCCTGAGCGAGCATGAAGGCCTGCCCGCGTTTAGCGCCGCTCTGCCAGAACTGTTATGGATGATCCAGCGCCGCGAGTTTTTCCGCGTCAGTGCTCCGCTCAGTCCGGTGTTCTACTGCTATATTCCGTGGCCGGATGGCTCCGGTGAGGGGCGCCTGCGCCTGCAGGATCTATCGCTGGGTGGCATTGGCGTGCTGGCCGACGATGCGCTGCCTGAAGGGTTAGCGCCCGGCGTCAGTATCAAAAAGCTGCGCGTGGAGATGGGAGAGTATGGGCGATTTGAGGTGGATGCTCAGCTGATAACTATAGGTAAACGCAGCGTGGTCGGCAGCAAAAGCGAAACCATCGTCACGCCGCGCCTCAGCTTACGCTTCCTGTCGCTCAATGCCGGGCAGGAGCGCGTGCTGCAGCAGGTGATCTTCTCGCTGGAGCGGCTGGCGCGTGATAAGGCCAACCGCTTCCAGTAAGGATCAGATAGTGCGGTAAGCGGTGGTCACTTTCCACAGATAGCGCGGAGCCTGTGCCGCCGGATGTTTTTCCTGCACGTGGTGGTAAAACTCTTCCGGGCTCATGGCGTTGATCATCGCAATCGCGCGGTCACGGTCGCGAGAGAATGTGCGCAGCAGCGCACCGGCGCCGTTGGCGTATGAGACGATAGTGGCGTAACGCAGGGTTTTCGGATCGCGGATACCCGCCAGCTGCTGCTCCTGCAAAATACGCAGGTAGGCGGCACCGATATCAATATTTTTGACCGGGTCGCGCAGTTCCGATTTGCTCGGCTGACCGCGCAAACCCGCAGCGCGATAAACTTCCCGCCCTGCCGTTGAGGCTTTAATCTGCATCAATCCAATGGCATTCGACTTGCTGACTACCGTTGGATTGCCGCCCGATTCAACCGTGATGATCGCTTCAATCAGCTTCTGGTCGATGCCATTACGCTGCGCCGCCTGTTCGGTCATCATTGACCATGCACTCGCCACTTTGGAAGGCGGTGCCTGCGTCAGCGGGGTATCCGGCTGATGAGCCACTTTTCTCTCGGGTTGGCTGGAGCACCCTGCCAGCATTAAGGCCGCGACTATCGCGACCGTTTTCACGCTTTTCTGCACGCTTTTTCTCACGCTTATTTTATCCTTTGCGCCTTTAGTCTGGCGTTATCATACGGGTTACCGCAGGTCTGAGAATTGCCGTAACTCCTAATTTGTGCGCGCTACCAGTGACTTCGCCGCTGCGATTCGTCATCATCTGGGCCATACGGAGAAATTGGACCGCCGCCGGAGGAAATAAATCCACCACGGCGGATAAAAAACCAGCAAAGTGACGATTATGGCGATAACCCCACGCAACATTCATCTGATTGCCCCTTCCGGCTTCTGCCATAACCCGGCAGCCGCCGAGCGCGGCGTCGCCCGCCTTCGGGCCGCGGGCCATCGCGTAGACAACCGTGACGTGATTACCCGGCGCGAGCAGCGTTTTGCCGGCAGCGACAGCCAGCGCCTCGCCGATATTAACGACCTGGCGCGGATGGAAACGCTGCCGGACATCGTACTGGCGGTGCGTGGCGGCTACGGTGCCAGCCGCCTGCTGCCCGATATCCACTATTCGGCGCTGGCCGAGCGCCTGAGTAGTGCCCCGCTGGCACTGTGCGGGCACAGCGACTTTACGGCGATTCAGCTGGCGCTGCTGGAGAAAAGTGGCCTTGTCAGCTTTAGCGCGCCGATGCTGGCCGGGAATTTCGGCGCTGAGACTTTATCTGAATTCACCCTCGACCACTTCTGGCGCGCCCTGACTTCGCCTAAATTAACACTGGAATGGCAGACAGCCTCTCCCGCCGTTTCTGCATCAGGTACGGTTTGGGGCGGCAATCTGGCCATGATCGCCTCGCTGATCGGCACCCCCTGGCTGCCAGAGTTCGACGGCGGCATTCTGGTGATCGAAGATGTGAACGAACACCCTTTCCGCATTGAACGTATGCTGCTGCAACTGCACTACAGCGGGATCCTTGCCCGCCAGAGTGCCATTGTCACCGGCAGCTTTAGCGGAACCACTTTGACCGACTACGACAACGGCTATGATTTTGCCAGCGTCTGGAACCTGATCCGCGACCTGACCGGTGTTCCGGTGGTCAGCGGTCTGGCCTTTGGCCACAGTGCCGATACCGTTACGCTGCCCCTGGGATCGCACGGGCAGCTGAACGTCAGCGGCACCCGCGGCTCACTGACGCTGACAGGTTACCCGACGCTGCGCTGATCGTTGGGAGCGCAGATATGAAGCAGCTGTATGAAGATCTCTGGATATCCACGCCTGAGTTTCCCGCCGGCGAAGAGGAACCAGAATTGATGATGCACGGCTTTTTGTTGCAGCATCTGCGCGGTAATTTGCTGATTTCACGGGTCGAGAACCCGGAAGATCACCAGGTCATTGCCGATCGGGGCGGGATTATCCGCCACTACTTAACCCACTGGCACGAGGCTGGCCCGGGCGTGCGGCTGTTACAGCAGCGTTTTAACTCGGCCCTCTACTGCCACTCACGGGCGCTGGGCCAGGTGAGCCGCTTTGCGGAAGCCGATGCCACCTTTAATGCTGCGGAAGTTCACTGCGGCAGCTTCCACGTCGTGCCCACCCCGGGACACACGCCGGGCAGCACCAGCTATCTGTATGCCTCACCGCACGGTAAAACCTATCTGTTTGTCGGTGACACTGTCACATTATCCCGCGATCGCTGGGTGACGGTGCTGGTCGAGGAGAGCAATGAAGCAGACCTGCGCCAGACGCTCGAGTTCTACCGCGCGCTGCGCCCGGATGTGGTGCTGATGGGCACCACCGCCGGGCATCTGGCGTGGCAGGAGGTGGACGTGCGCCAGTGGCTGTCGCTGCTGGATGAGGCGGAGAATAATCCGCTGGATCTGCGCCATCACGAGCACCTCCTGCCCGGCCATCACTGATCAGGCTGGCGGCTTGTGCACCGCCATAATAAACATCATCGGCCGCTCGCGCTCTTCCGCCAGCACCGGCTGGAGAGCGACCTGCTCTGCGGTTGGCCCCCACTCGTCCAGCGCGCCGATCACAAACCCTGCGGCGATCAGCATGTTAATCCAGGTCGCCAGCGTACGATGCTGTTTGATCACGCCATCAGCAAACCAGTTGGTGACGCGCTGGCCTTGCTGCTGATAGCCGCTGACCGGCCAGGATTTCTGCTGGTTGTCATCAATATGCCAGCCCTGCCGGGCTGGCGCGGTATAGATAGGGTGCTCGGCCGTGAAGATAAACTGGCCGCCGGGCTTCAGTGCCGCAAACACCACCGCCAGCATCGCCGGTAGTGCTTCGACATAGTGCAGAGCCAGCGCGCTGAAGGCGACATCAAAGGTCTGTGCGGGAAGCTGCAGGGTTTCGAGATCCGCTCGCTGCCAGGTAATTGCCGGGTTATCGCCCAGGCTGATGGCTTTCTCCAGCATCTTTTCGGAGACATCCAGCGCCAGCACGGAGTGCGCGCCCTGCTGACAGGCATAGCGGCTGAACCAGCCATAGCCGCACCCCAGATCAACCACCTGTTTTCCGGCCAGCGCCGGTAGCAATGCCTGCACGCTCGGCCATTCCGGTGCGCCATCCAGCCCCTTTACCGAGCGATCTAATGTGGCATAACCGGCAAAAAAAGCCGGGTCGTCATAAATATTTTGCGCCATGTTCTTTTCCTTTTTATATGCCCGCGTAATTTTAATGCTGATATACGCCAGATGAAACCCTCTGCATCAGGGCGCAGATAAATAGTCATTGAACCTTGCCGTCGTTACCTGTATTTTTATACAGCAAAAAAATAACAAGGAGCAGAGATGTTTGTTGAACTGATTTATGACAAGCGCAACGTTGCGGGTCTGCCGAATGCCGAACAGCTGATCCTGGCCGAGCTGGAAAAGCGCGTGCAGCGCGTGTTTCCCGATGCGCTGGTCAAGGTAAAACCGATGCAGGCCAACGGTGTGAAAAGTGACGCCAGCAAAAGCGATAAGTCCACGCTGTTACGCATTATTGAAGAGATGTTTGAGGAAGCCGATCAGTGGATGGTATCGGAAGAATTTTGATGGAGTAACGGCGAGGTCAGCCAAAAAAAATGATTTTAGTTGAGGTTGAAGGTGCTTTTCATTTGCATTAATTGAGAATCATCCTATCATCTTGATTAATAGATTTCCCTGGTGTTGGCCCGCATTAAAGCTCTTCGCGGGCTTTTTTTTGCCCGAAAGATAAGGCAGCTTAACCAGTCAGTCACTTTTCCCGCCTGCCCTGGCGATATCGCCCCCGCCACACGACGCGTTAGCGCCTGTTGCGTTCGGCCAGCTCTTCACCCAATAAATCACACACTTTTGCCGCAAATGCCGAGCTGTCACGCAGCATCTGAATGGCCTCCTCAAGAGTCTGTGGCGGCATCTGCCCCACAATACGCCAGCCAAGCGCGATATTTTTCGCCTCTTCAAGCCGTTCGGAACCATTTTCACCTGCCGCACTTTCAGACACGTTTCTCTCCTGCTGTAAATTTTGGACCTATTTTACGGAGCCAGGCGGCTTCATCACAACCCCATATCCTGATGGAAATCGGCCAGCGGTTAATTTTTACACTACTTTTGCTTAAAATTTGCGTTTTCCGCGCTTATTTCGGACTAACGCCAGATAAAAGACAGACAATTCTTAACGGTAAAAATCCTATTTTCCCCTATGCGCGTGCGCATTCTCCGCCATATGCCCTGATTCAGCCCCTTCTCCTCGACAAATAAAAAATCGCCCGATTAAGGGCGATTTTGCGCAACGGCGGCCCGTTAACTGTAATAGGGCATTTTGCGGTCAATGCCGTTAATGTTGAGCGTGACATAGCCGACCGGCACCGTGCTGGCCGGGGCTGCGGCCACCGCGGTGGCCAGCGTCACCACGCCATTTTCGTTTGCACCAAGACCTGCCAGCCCGTTATGGATACTGAGGCGCGCGTTGGGGGTGACGGTGCCAATCTGCGTCTCATCGGTGACTTCGTTCAGGTCCGGGGTATACAAGGAACACTCCCCCGACTCAAAGCGCGTGGGTCCGGTGGAGCGCAGATTAAACATGGTGTCACCGCTGCCCGCCTTCAGCTTCACCCAGACTTCGACAATATTTTCATAGCTGCGCTTGTATTTGACGTCCAGCACCGCAGGCTGCCCGCGGTGGTACATATCGCCCCACACGGCGGTGGCGCAGCGCTGGAAATTGAGCCAGGTGGCGCCGGAGGCCACGGTCTGCGTCGGGCTGCCCGCCACACCGGAGGGATTAGCAGTGGACATCTTGCCGATCAGCTCAATCGTCCACTGCTGATTCACCCTGGGGAAGACAAACTTGCCCAGCTTGAACCATTTATCGCTGTCGGCGGTGTTGGTCAGCTTGTAGCCGCTGTACCAGCCTGCCTTCATTGAACCTGTCATGGTGGTGCCGAAATTCTCATCCCGCCGCCAGCCGCCTTCATAGCCTGACAGCCAGCGCCCGCTGGCGTTGTCCAGGCTCACTTTCGCCCCCGCCTGTAAATTAAGCTGGCGGAACAGCGCGCGGCTGTTGTTCATACTCAGCGGGTTATCGCAGTCCTCGACGCTGAGCGCGTCAACGATCCACTGCCCGTTGGTCAGATCGCCCGGGAAGCGCGTGTGTTCAATCCACACGTTGCGAATAATCCCCTGGGTCATGCGCGGCATCATCAGCGTGGCGTCACCGAAGCCATACTGGAAATTGGCGTTGGTCAGCTCGACGGCCGTAGCGTGATCCCACACGCCGTTAGGGGAGTTGGACCAGCCCACCTCGAACACCCGCGCGTAGGTGTACTGGGAGTAGATCTGATCAAAGCGGGTATCGAGCGTGTCGAGCAGTTTGATCGCCGTGCCGCCGTTGTACTGCACGCGCAAGCAGCGGATATTAACAAACTCCCCTTCTATAGTGACATTCTCGAAAAACGGCTGCACGTTGGAGAGCATATCCGGAGTAATCGCCCCCGTAGTGGCGCTGGTGTCCGCCGTTGCCTGCCCGTTCCAGCTAATGCCGCGGATCACCGTGCGGCGCGCGTTCACTTTGAACACGGTATTGGGCGATTTATCAGAGACAATCACCGTGCGCGGCGTAGCGCCATAAGGGCTGTCATCTCCGTACAGGGCGAAGCAGGGAATTTCGCTGGCGGTAAGGTCAATCGGGTTGATCAGGAACTTGCCGGCGGGAAAGCGCACGCCAAGATTTTTGGCATTGCTATCGTAGCTTTGCGACCAGCTGAACATGCGTTTGAAGGCGTCACTGTCGTCGGTAATCCCGTCGCCGCGCGCGCCAAAGTGATAGAGGTTGACCTGTTCAGTGTCATTGATGATGCGCTTCCAGAAAAAGCCGCTGCCTTTGGCTACGCTGCCGCCGTCATCGCTTAAGGGGGTGGTACCGAGGAAGCCGACAAAGTCGCCGCCGCCGTGGAATGTGGAGTCTTTATCATAGTAACGTTTGAGCATGGCGATATCACCGGCCTTAGCAGGTGCAGTGGTACGCAAATCGGCAAAGCAGTTAACTTCAATCATAAATACCTCCGGGGAGAGACAGGCGAAACCTGTCGGGGATGCCCTGACGGGCGATGTGAAGGGGGTTTTCAGTGGAATCTGGCTTTAACGGTCGCCAGGCCGCAGCACCGCAAATATCGTGGCGACATTGCCTTTGGCACGATAGACCGCCGCGCAGAAGATCAGATTGATCACCACCGCCGCCCAGTGCGTATGCACGTAAACATCAAACAGAAAGCGGAACGGCACCGAGGCATAGGCGAGGATGATCAGGTATGCCAGCCAGGAAGCCCACCACTGGTGTTTGGCTCCGGGCTTATAGAAAAACATCAGCCGCAGCACGATAGCCGAGCACACCACCACATTGGTGATAACGATGGGATCACTTGTTGCCATGATGACCTCCTTTCCAGCGTGTCAGCCAGGTTGCCGGATCCTGCTGGCTGAAAAACGTCAGCGTTTTAATCGCCAGCGCGGAGAGCAGCACCGCGCCCAGGCCGTCCAGCGGTTTATCGCTATAGCCGAGGATCTGCGCCAGCTTCGCCCCCACCAGACCTGCGCCGTACACGCCCACAATCCAGGAAACCATAAAGTAGGCAGCGCGGCGGATAACCTGAATATCTGCCGCTGTGGCAACGTAAAACACCGCGCCGGCAAAGGCGCCAAAGAGTACCCCATAGTCGGTTGCGCCTGGCACGCCGAACAGGCCAGCGCCCGTCGTCACCGCAGCGCCCAGACTGACTGCTAATATTGATGCTGCCATATTGCCTCCGTTGCTCTGCCCTCTGAATTCAGAGAAAAAAAAAGCCCCAACGTAATGTCGGGGCTGCTTAGCGTTCACCGTGCTGGCGGGGAAGCGCGTTTTTATAAAGTTAACCTGCTTTTTGCGTACGCGTGAGCCAAAAAGAGAAATTTTTAGCAATTTTTAGCAATTTTTAGTACCGCAGGTTTATTGACGCACTCACAGCACCTACAGTGGGCGCCACGCCAGTTCAGCTGAGCGCTCATTGCGCCCTGGCTGAAAACAGCTCATATTGCAGCAGGAGTGACAGTCAAGTGTCCAGTTGCGAGGTCATATGAATTCTAACAATATCCACCTGCAGAGCATTGCGCCGCCTGCGGTTTTCTCCGGTATCCCACCCGTTGCGTTAAGCGATGCCACTATTCTCGAGCGCAAAAACAAACTGCTGGCGCGGATGAGTGACGCGGGCTATGACGCCCTGGTGATTTATGCGGATAAAGAGCACGGTGCAAATTTTGAATATCTCACCGGTTTTATTCCGCGCTTTGAAGAGGGGCTGCTGATCCTCAACCGCAGTGGCCAGGCCAGCCTGATCCTCGGCAATGAAAACCTGAAAATGGCTAACTACTGCCGCATCCCGGCCGCGCTGCACCACTGCGCCTTTTTCTCGCTGCCGAATCAACCGATGGCGCATGAACAGCCGCTTGAAGCCCTGTTTAGCGCGGCAGAGCTTGGCGATAAAAGCAAAATTGGCGTGGTGGGCTGGAAGATGTTTACCTCCTCCACGGCGGATAACCGCCAGATCTTCGACCTGCCGTGGTTTATCGTCGAGGCGTTGAAAAACAGCCTGGCGGAGAACGCCGTGCTGGAGAACGCCACGCATCTTTTTATCAGCGGCGAGAACGGCGCCAGAACCACTAATAATGCCAACGAAATCGCGCATTATGAATATGGCGCTAACCTCGCGTCCTGCTGCATCCTCGCGGCGATGAACGCGGTTGAACCGGGCCTGCGGGAGAGTGAACTGGGTGCGCTGCTGGCCGCTGAGGGCCAGTACCATACGGTGGTGACCATTGCCGCTGCAGGGCAGCGCTTTGAGAAAGCCAACCTCTACCCCAGCTATAAACCGATCGAAGCGGGGCAGCCACTCTCGATGACCACCGCCTTTAAGGGCGGGCTTTCCAGCCGCAGCGGCTTTGTGATCCGCGATGAAAGCGAACTGCCGCAACATCAGCATGACTACTTAGAGCGCGTGGTGAAACCCTACTTCGCGACGGTCGCCAGCTGGCTGGAGGCGATCCGCATCGGCATGCCCGGCGGCGAGCTGTATCACCTTGTTGAAACGGTGCTGGAGCAGAAAAAATATGGCTGGCACCTCAACCCGGGCCACCTCGGCGCTGACGAAGAGTGGATGTCATCCCCGGTGTATGCGAACTCGGCGGAAACCCTGAAAAGCGGCATGATCGTGCAGATTGATATCATCCCCTCCGTGCCCGGCTACAGCGGCACCAGCTGCGAAGAGTGCATCGCGCTGGCGGACGGGGCGCTTCAGGCGCAGATCCAACGCGACTATCCCGATCTCTGGCAGCGCATCAGCGCCCGGCGCCACTACATCATTAACACGCTGGGTATCGATCTCAGCGATGAGGTCATCCCGCTATCGAATACCGTGGCATACCTGCGCCCGTTCCTGCTCAACAAGCAGTTGGCGCTGGTCTGCCGTAAGCCTCACGCCAGCTGATACTGCACCGAGAGCTGCCCTTTCTTCTCTTTCACCTTGAGGATGCGGACCTCGCCGACCTGCGCAGTGGAATCCACGTGGGTGCCACCGCAGGCATAGGCGGGCAGCTCGCCCCAGGTGACCTTGCGCCGCCCGGCTTCTTCACTCAGCTGGCGGCGTAACCCCTGCGCCACCAGCGCCGCGACGCCCGAGGTGAAATCCTCAGCGCTGACGGCGCTGAGCGGCTCGCGCGGCTCGAATACCACGCGCCCTTCCCCCGGCCGATGATCGCCCTTATTGCCGTACCAGCCGAACGTCTCGCCCACCGCCGCTATCAGATGCCCGGCGGAGTGATAGCGGGTATGCAGCTGGCGCAGCGCAGCGTCGACGCGCAGATCCACCGCCCCCAGCGCTAGCGGGCCATCGGTATAGTGGGCGACTTCGTCCCCTTCCTGCACCGCGTGCAGCATGTTGACCGCGCCAAGCGTTCCCCGATCCGAGGGCTGCCCGCCGCCCTTAGGATGAAACAGGGTTGCCGCGAGGATCACGCGGTAGCGCCCGTCCTCCTGCGCGCTGCAGGCGACGACGCTGCTGGTCCCTTCCAGTGCATCGCTGTGATAGTAGAGTCTTTCGGTCATCGTCTGTTTCCTTACCTGTTAGCCCACAAAATTCTTCAGCGCATCGACGGTGGTGGTGGAGCCGCCGCAGACAATCACCAGCACATTTTCCCGCCCGGCCGCGGGGATTTTGTTGCCGTACAGCAGAGCCAGCGCCGCGCCGCAGGCCGGCTCCACCAGCGTGCGGTGATCGTCAAGAAATGCCAGGCAGGCATCAACGGCTTCACGATCGCTGACGCGCAGCGGGATGACCGGCCTCTCTGCCGCCACGTCGAAAGCACGCTGGCACACCTGACGCGCCCCGAGCGAGGTCGCTATTCCGGACAGCTGCGCAAGCTCGGTCAGGCATCCCGCCTGCAGGGATGCATAATAGGAAGCCATGCCCTCGGTTTCGGCGGCATATATCGGCACATCGTGCAGCCCGTTACGCCGCAGCCCTTCATCCACCCCGGCGAGCAGCCCGCCGCCACCCACCGCGACGACAACCGCATCCGGGCGCACGCCTTCGGCCAGCACCTCATCGATCATTGAGGCATGGCCCTGCCACAATAGCGGGTCATCGAACGGATGGATAAACGCATCATTATCCCCCCGTAGCGATTGCGCCAGTTCGTTGGCTTCTGACCACATGCTGCCGTGAACGATCACCTCGGCTCCTTCCATAGAGAGCAGATGTTTAGCGCGTTCACTGGTGGTTTCCGGTACCACCACGATGACCGGTACGCCGAGTTTGCGCCCGGCATACGCCACGGCGAGCCCCGCGTTGCCGCCGGATGAGGAGATAAAACGGCGCGCGCCGTTGGCACAGTGCAGCTCGCAGGCATGGCCGATGCCGCGCATCTTAAACGATCCGCTGGGCTGTGAAGCTTCCATCTTCAGCCAGATGCGCGTGTTTGCCAGCTGGCTGAGGGGCAGCGATTCAATCAGGGGGGTAACGATATTCAGGGGCATAACAATGACTCCAGAACTGTGTGACCGGACGATCAGCTGCCCGATTTTTTGAGTTCATCCAGATAGTTATAGATGGTGTAACGCGTGATGCCGAGCGCTGCGGCGGCTTTCTCGACGCCGCCTTTCATCAGGAAGATCCCCTTCTCCTGCATCTGCCTGACCGCCAGCAGCCGGGCCTTTTTGCTGTCGGCCCTGCTGCTGCCGGGGCTGAGCTCCGTGGCGCTGGTGATAATATCGCGCATCAGATCTTCAATATTTTCATGCGCCGCATCGGCCGGGTTTGGTAGCGGCGACGCATCAGCCTGCTGGGGAACGATCCGCGTCAGGCTTTGCAGAATATTCAGCGCATCGCTAATGCTCTGGTTATCAACATTGATGCAGAGCGCGGCAAAAGGCGCTTCTCCAGGGATGCGATAAAAGGCGGTGCTGCTGCGCAGTGGCGCACCGCTGCTGCTGTAGGTGGGGTAATCCAGCATCAGGGTGACCGGCTGCGCGCTCTGTTCCATCGCGCTGATAAAGGCTTTGTCAGTGCGCAACCCCGCCAGCACCGAGTCCCCTTTTCGCCGCCCGGTAACGTGCGCATTGGCAATTTCGGCTATGGAGAACTCCGGCGAGCGCAGATCGTGCAGCACCACCTCGGTGTTAGCGGCAATCACGCTGCCGATAACGCGCACGGCCGCGGCCAGCATCAGCAGCAGATCGTCTTCATATTGGGAGGCGGTGAGTTTCATAAGGGACATCTGTTAAACAATATGTTGACAATAATAACGACAAACGCGTTTAGATCAACATAATGTTGATCTAAACGCGGATCTCTCTGCTACAGGCCAGGCCGACGGGAGGATTTGATGATTAACTGGCGGAGCGCGTGTCCCCTGACACAGTGTCGGTCAGTGTCGCCCTCACGTGAGGCAGGCTCTGAGGATAGTTTTGCTGAACGAACTCAATCATTCTTTCGCGCACGTAGCAGCGCAAATCAAAGGCCGTGGGCGAGTTCTGCGCCGTCATCAATAGCCTGATGGTCATGGTTTTTTCATTCGTATCGGTCACCTGCAGTACCTGGGTCTGCTTATCCCACAGCTTTGTTTCGCTGAGGATCTGTTCAAAATGCTTACGCAGAGGCTCTAACGGCATGGAATAGTCGAGGTAGAGAAAAACAGAGCCTAAAATTTGCGCGTTATTACGCGTCCAGTTCTGGAAGGGATTTTCGGTAAAGTAGGTTATGGGAAGCACCAGCCGACGCAGGTCCCAGATACGCACCACCACATAGGTCAGGTTTATCTCTTCAATCCAGCCCCACTCATTTTCGACCACCACCGCATCATCAATTTTTATCGGCTGGGTAAACGCTATCTGAATGCCGGCAAACAGGTTAACCAGCGACTTCTGCAGGGCAAAGCCGATGATTATCCCCGCCACACCGGCCCCGGCCAGAATCGTGGTACCGAATTTACGCACGCTGGGAAAACTGAGGAGGATCAGCGTCAGGCAGAATGACACCAGCAGCACAATCGCCACTTTCTTGACATACATTATCTGGGTACGAATTTTACGCGCGCGCAGATTATTCGACAGATTAATGTCATAGCGAATAAAAAGCATATCCTGGGCAACGTTGGTCAGGCGAATGAGAATAGAGCAGAATGACAAAATGATAAATATATTAAGCGTGGTGGTAATAAAGCCCAGAGAGCCTGGCTGAATATCAATATAATGAATGCCGACGTTGATTAACATCAGGGGAATGAAAAGAAACAGCGATCCGCGCAGGTGCTTTTCAAGGGATTTGAATAGCTTGCGATCGCGACTCTGCCAGTAGCGGATGAACCTGAGCAGGATAAACCGGGCCAGGAATCCCATGATGAGTGAGAGCGTGACGAGTAATACAGCAGGCACCCAGGTTGGCGCGCCAGATAACTCACCAAATATCATTTGCATCCTTTACCCTTATAGCCAGCTAACAACCTCAGGCTGTCAGATAAGTAACAAAATCAGTAACCGTTGTCTTGCCGGTTATCTGCGAAGTGATAATTGGCACAGATGAAACCTTCAAATACGGTTCTCGACTGTCTGAAAATCTCGAAATGGGCCAACAGCTTAAGGGTAGCATAGATGCACTCCCCTGAAATTTTGCGGGCATTACCCCGCCCGGCTTAACTGCGACAGCGCGGGTGTCATCGGGCCGGAACGTGACCAGAGGGCTGCAACTCAAATGAGGATAATACCTGAATGATGTTTTCGAACAGCGACGATTCAGGCAGTATGGATAGCCGATTAAACAGCAATCAAAAGGGATTTTATGTCGCAAAGCTCCCCCCTAATCATGTTACCTCTGCTCTTAACCTCGGTATTGCTGCTGACAGGTTGCCCTCCTCCGCCGGATCTCACTCAGTGGCAGCGGCCAGGTACGGATATCGACGGCGTACGCGTTGCGATGGGTCAATGCGGGGTGCCTCTCCCCGGCCCCGATATCCCGAAAACCGACAATGAGTCAGTTCTTTATTATCAGTGCATGGAGAAGATGGGTTTTACCCGCAAGGACGGTTTCGAAATTTGCAGCGTTCGCGTCTATCATGATACGCCTGCCTGCCGCAGTCAGGAGCAGGGGCACCCGTTAAATCAAAGCCAGCTCGAAGCGCTGCCTTTTGTCGCAGACAGAGGCTTTCATCCGATTAAGCCCGAGTCCGGCGTGGACACGTCTTCCCTGATTAGCTGGCGTCAGGCCGGGGCATCTCGGCATTTTTCTCACGAAATTGAAAATGACAGGCAGGCACTGGCGGTGATGTATCAGTGCGGCTATCCGCAGCCTTTAGGCTCGGTGCCTTACGTGCCGACGCTACGTAAAGCCGCTGAAGTTCAGCGTTGCATGCTGGATAAAGACTTCGAGCCGAAAAACACGCTCAGCCTGGTCTGCCGCAATTACCCGCAGGTCACCGGCTGCCCTAAGTCGCTTGCCAGGGATTAACCACTGCGCTGCCGGGAATATCGGTTGCTGGCTCCTTGCAGAGTGCCATCTTGCAATTCGTTGTGCTTAATCAGCGAGTGGGTTCAGATAAGCCGTCAACGAAGTTTGACTACGAGACAAGTTATTCCTTGAACATTCAGCCACCGCCATTTCTGGCCCTTCGCATCACAACGCTTTCAGCGCAGCCACTTCATGCTGGAAAACGTAAGGGTCTGACAGCAGCTCGAACTGCTCATCATCCGGGTAGGTCACCGCAACGTGGTAATCCTCACCCGCGAATGCTTTCACTGCCGTGAGGTCTCGCCAGTAGGTTGCGAGGAAGAAATGTTCCCACTCGCCCTGGGTTTCGCGCCGAACAAATGCGCCCTGATTTCCGGGGGTGTTTTGAGAGTGTTCAATACCGGTTTTCTGCAGGTGTGCGTTAAATCCTTCAGCATGTTTGAGAGGCACGCAGCCGTGCCAGGTTCTGACGATCATGAGCTATTCCTTTTTTTCATCAATCCTTATTCTTATGCAGCATGTTGTGCAATGCCAGCATAATCACACATATCCCTACAAATATCAGAAACCCATATCCCAGCAGATGGAACAGCCAGATACCCGCCACACCGCCCAAAAGAAACGACGCAAGCGTGAAGGCGTGCAGCCTGAGCCTTTCAAGATAGAGCGGGGCATCCTTGGGAGATTCCTTTCGTCTTACCACATCGAACAACATGGCCAGCTCTATACCGATATCCGTTGATGTCCCTGAGATATGCGTCGTTCTGACTCGCGCATTGGATATTCGCGTCACCACGGCGTTCTGTAATCCCATCAGAAAACTCAGGCCCAGGATAAGTATTACGCCCGCGGAGAAAGGTTTCATCCAGATTTCAACGATACCCAATAAGACAAGGCCAATTCCCTCACAGATGATATTAAAGGCGTAAACTGCTCGCATGTTTCTTCTGCGACCCGCATTGATCATAAAGGTAGAGAATGCCGAGCCGGCAATGAAGATACAGACAATTTCGAGAAAAAAAATGCCGGGTGCAAGGCTGGCTTTAGCAAGGTGATCCGATAAAGAAGAAACGTTACCGGTCATGTTGGCAGAGAAAAAGCCCACAACTTCAAAGGCTGCCGTGTTCAGGGCTCCGGCAACGGCAGCTAGTGTGCAGGCAAGCTGTGTGTCTGCCCTATTGCTGCGTAAGTTCTCAGTACTGATTAACATGGAAGCTGCCGCGTTCAACTTAGGTAACCCTATGTTCCGCTCATTTCAAATCGGGAACAAGGCAACTCTCTGAGAAAAGGAAATGCTGTTGTAACTTAAGGTATTGTTCGCGAGCGACCTTCACAGGTGCGGAATTATGATGATTGATTTAATCACTCCCCGCCCCCCGGAAATAAAAACGGGAACCCGCAGGTTCCCGTCAGCACATCATCAGCCAGGCTGATTACATGTGTTTAATCATCGCGTCGCCAAACTCTGAAGATTTCAGCAGCTTAGCGCCGTCCATCAGGCGCTCAAAGTCATAGGTCACGGTTTTGGCAGCAATTGCGCCTTCCATGCCTTTAACGATCAGGTCTGCGGCTTCGAACCACTCCATATGGCGCAGCATCATCTCTGCGGACAAGATAACGGAACCTGGGTTCACTTTATCCTGGCCTGCATACTTAGGTGCGGTGCCGTGGGTGGCTTCGAACAGGGCACATTCGTCACCGATGTTTGCACCCGGAGCAATACCGATACCGCCAACCTGCGCCGCCAGGGCGTCAGAAATGTAGTCACCGTTCAGGTTCATACAGGCGATAACGTCATACTCGGCCGGACGCAGCAGGATCTGCTGCAGGAACGCATCGGCGATCACGTCTTTAACCACGATCTCTTTGCCAGTGTTCGGGTTCTTGATTTTCATCCACGGGCCGCCATCGATCAGCTCGCCGCCGAACTCTTCTTTCGCCAACTGGTAACCCCAGTCTTTGAAAGCGCCTTCGGTGAACTTCATGATGTTGCCTTTGTGAACCAGCGTAACGGAATCACGGTCGTTAGTGATGGCGTATTCGATGGCAGCACGAACCAGGCGTTTGGTGCCTGCTTCAGAGCACGGCTTCACGCCGATACCACACTGCTCAGGGAAGCGAATTTTCTTCACGCCCATTTCATCACGCAGGAACTTGATGACTTTATCTGCTTCCGCGCTACCCGCTTTCCATTCGATACCTGCATAGATATCTTCGGAGTTCTCGCGGAAAATGACCATATCGGTCTCTTCCGGGCGTTTAACCGGGCTTGGTGTGCCGGTGTAGTAACGGACAGGACGCAGGCAGATGTACAGATCCAGCTGCTGACGCAGGGCAACGTTCAGGGAACGAATACCGCCGCCGACCGGGGTGGTCAGTGGGCCTTTGATGGCTACGCGATATTCTTTAATCAGTTCGAGAGTTTCTTCTGGCAGCCAAACATCCTGGCCATAAAGCTCTACCGATTTCTCACCGGTATAAATTTCCATCCAGGAAATCTTACGCTCACCGTTGTAAGCCTTCTGCACAGCGGCATCGACAACTTTAATCATCACTGGAGACACGTCAACGCCAATGCCATCACCTTCGATAAACGGGATGATTGGATTGTTTGGTACGTTGAGTTTTCCCTGGACCAGGGTGATTTTCTGACCTTCCGCCGGAACAACTACTTTGCTTTCCATTAACCTCTCCTATCGAGCGCTTTTTTGTTAATGATTTGTAAGATGCGCGTCAATACTACTTGAATATTGACTCCGCGCCAATCTTCTCGGGTTTGCGGTATAATGCGCTTATTGTTACCAAGTGCAAAGACCATGCGAAAAACTCCCGTTACGAATCACCGCCTTAAACGTTTCAGCCAGCGCAAAGCCGCACCCATCGTGGACAAAGGCCCGCGCACCGTGGTGCTGTTTAATAAGCCTTTTGACGTGCTGCCGCAGTTCACCGATGAAGCCGGGCGCGCCACGCTGAAGGATTATGTTCCGCTGCCGGGTATCTATGCCGCCGGGCGTCTTGACCGCGACAGCGAGGGGCTGATGGTGTTGACCAACGATGGCGCACTGCAGGCGAAGCTCACGCAGCCGGGTAAACGCACCGGGAAAATTTATTTTGTGCAGGTGGAAGGCGACCCGCAGGAAAGTGACATTCAGCCACTGCGCACTGGGGTAAATCTGAAAGATGGCCCTACTCTACCCGCACAGGTTGAAAAAGTGGCCGCTCCGGAGTGGTTGTGGGATCGTCAACCGCCCATTCGTGAGCGCAAAGCCATCCCGACCTGCTGGCTGAAGATCACCCTGTTTGAAGGGCGCAACCGCCAGGTACGCAGGATGACCGCACATATTGGCTTCCCGACTTTGCGTCTGATCCGCTATTCAATGGGGGCACTGCAACTCAACGGGCTGCCTCCCGGCGAATGGCGCGATATCAGCAGTGAAATCTGACGACTTCGCGCGTGGCAACCCATGCGCTTTAACTTAATGGAGAGCACCATGTTTAAACCGCACGTAACCGTAGCCACCGTGGTCCAGGCCGAGGGGCTGTTTCTGGTGGTGGAGGAGCGGGTGCGCGGGCGTGCCACGCTGAATCAGCCTGCCGGGCATCTGGAAGCCGATGAAACGCTGCTGCAGGCCGCCGTGCGCGAACTGTCCGAGGAGACCGGCATTGATGCCGTACCCCAGGCTTTTTTACGCCTGCACCAGTGGATAGCGCCGGATAACACCCCGTTTTTACGCTTCCTGTTCGCGCTCGACCTGCCAAAAGCCGTCGAAACCTATCCGCAAGACCGCGATATCGACCGCTGCTGGTGGCTGCCGCCGGAAGAGATTATCACCTCACGCAAGCTGCGTTCGCCGCTGGTGGCGGAAAGCCTGCAGATTTACCAGAGCGCCCCGCGCTACCCGCTGGAGATCCTCAGCGCCTTCCAGTGGCCGTTTAGCGAGAGTGCGCAGATCGCCGACGCATGATAGAATGCGCCGCAATTTTATCAGAGTCGCCTTTAACGACTCCTTAAAACTTAAAGTCGGGTAATTCATGTCAAACAGCTCTAACAGCCAGAAAAAAGTGATCGTCGGGATGTCCGGCGGCGTTGACTCCTCCGTTTCCGCCTGGCTGCTGATGCAGCAAGGTTATCAGGTTGAAGGCCTGTTTATGAAAAACTGGGAGGAGGACGATGGCGAAGAGTACTGCACGGCGGCGGAAGATTTAGCCGACGCGCAGGCAGTCTGTGACAAACTCGGGATTTATCTGCATACGGTCAACTTTGCCGCCGAATACTGGGACAACGTGTTCGAGCACTTCCTGGCGGAGTACAAAGCCGGCCGCACGCCGAATCCGGATATTCTCTGCAACAAAGAGATCAAGTTTAAGGCCTTCCTCGAATTTGCCGCCGAAGACCTGGGTGCTGATTATATCGCTACCGGCCACTACGTGCGCCGCGCGGATGTGGACGGCAAAAGCCGCCTGCTGCGCGGTCTTGACGGCAACAAAGATCAGAGTTACTTCCTCTACACACTCGGCCATGAGCAGATTGCCCAAAGCCTGTTCCCGGTGGGTGAATTAGAGAAACCCGAGGTGCGCCGCATTGCCGAGCAGCTGGAGCTGGTGACCGCGAAGAAGAAAGATTCCACCGGTATCTGCTTTATCGGCGAGCGCAAATTCACCGAGTTCCTCGGGCGCTATCTTCCCGCGCAGCCGGGGCCGATTGTTTCCGCAGAGGGCGATACCGTAGGCCAGCATCAGGGGCTGATGTATCATACGCTCGGCCAGCGTAAAGGGCTGGGCATCGGCGGCACTAAAGACGGCAATGAAGAGCCGTGGTACGTGGTCGATAAAGACGTCGCCGGTAATACGCTGGTGGTGGCGCAGGGTCACGATCACCCGCGCCTGATGTCGGTGGGCCTGATTGCTCAACAGCTGCACTGGGTTGACCGCGAAGTGCTCAGCGCCCCGCTGCGCTGCATGGTGAAAACCCGCTATCGCCAGGAAGACATTCCCTGCACCGTGACCCCTATCGATGCAGAACGCATCGAAGTGCGTTTTGACCAGCCGGTTGCCGCAGTGACGCCGGGCCAGTCAGCGGTATTTTATCTCGATGAAGTTTGCCTTGGTGGCGGCATTATCGAACAGCGCCTGCCGCTGGTAAACGCGTAATTCGGTCCGCATACAGGAGTAAACGTGGCGAAGAACTATTATGATATTACTCTGGCGCTGGCGGGCATCTGCCAGTCAGCTCACCTGGTGCAACAGCTGGCGCATCAGGGCCAGTGCCCGCCGGACGCGCTGAAAATCACGCTGAACAGCCTGCTGGACCTCAATCCGTCCTCCACGCTGGCGGTGTACGGTGACAATGAAGCCAATTTGCAGTTTGGCCTGGAAACCCTGATTGCGGTGCTGAACAGCAACAGCCGCCAGGGCCTGGGCGCCGAGCTGACGCGTTATACCCTGAGCATGATGGTGCTGGAGCGTAAGCTCAACGCCAGTAAAAGCGCGCTGAATGAGCTTTCAACCCGCATCGCCCAGCTCGATCGTCAGCTGGCGCACTACGGTCTGGAGTCCGATACCCTGCTGAGCGCCATGGCCGCAATTTATGTCGATGTGATTAGCCCGCTCGGCCCGCGCATTCAGGTCACCGGTTCTCCGGCGGTTCTGCAGAATGCCCAGGTGCAGAGTAAAGTTCGAGCCTCACTGCTGGCGGGTATCCGCGCGGCAGTGCTGTGGCAGCAGGTCGGCGGTGGCCGCCTGCAGCTGATGTTTTCCCGTAACCGCTTAGTCAATGAGGCGAAAGCGATTCTGGCCCGCGTCAACGGGACCCCAACCTGATTTTTTTAAACCGATCTGGAGCAGCAACAATGGAATTATCCTCTCTGACCGCCGTCTCACCTGTTGATGGTCGTTATGGCGACAAAGTCAGCCCACTGCGTAGCATTTTCAGCGAATTTGGCCTGCTGAAATTCCGCGTTGAGGTTGAAGTTCGCTGGTTACAGAAACTGGCCGAAACCGCTGTGATCAAGGAAGTTCCTGCATTTGACGCCGACGCAAACGCTTTCCTTGATGCCATTGTCAGCAATTTCAGCGAAGCTGACGCTGCGCGCATCAAAACCATTGAGCGCACCACCAACCACGATGTGAAAGCCGTCGAATACTTCCTGAAAGAGAAAGTCGAAGCCGTCACTGCCCTGCACGCGGTATCTGAATTTATTCACTTCGCCTGTACTTCTGAAGACATCAATAACCTGTCGCACGCGCTGATGCTGGAAACCGCTCGCCGTGAGGTGATTGTGCCTTACTGGAACAAAATCATCGCCGCGGTGAAAGACCTGGCGGTGCAGTACCGCGATATTCCGCTGCTGTCCCGTACCCACGGCCAGCCAGCCACCCCGTCGACGCTGGGCAAAGAGATGGCGAACGTGGCTTACCGCTTTGAACGCCAGCTGCGCCAGCTGGAACGCATTGAAATGCTGGGTAAAATTAACGGTGCTGTCGGTAACTATAACGCCCACATTGCGGCTTATCCGGAAGTGGACTGGCATCAGCTGAGCGAAGAGTTCGTCACCTCCCTGGGCATTACCTGGAACCCGTACACCACGCAGATCGAGCCGCACGACTATATCGCCGAGCTGTTTGACTGCATGGCGCGCTTCAATACCATCCTGATCGACTTCGATCGCGACGTCTGGGGCTACATTGCGCTGAACCACTTCAAGCAGAAAACCATCGCCGGCGAAATCGGCTCTTCCACCATGCCGCACAAGGTTAACCCCATCGACTTCGAAAACTCCGAAGGTAACTTGGGCCTGGCGAACGCGGTGATGCAGCACCTGGCAAGCAAACTGCCGGTATCACGCTGGCAGCGCGACCTGACCGACTCCACCGTGCTGCGCAACCTCGGCGTGGGCGTGGGCTATGCGCTGATTGCTTACCAGGCAACGCTGAAAGGCATCTCCAAGCTGGAAGTGAACCGCGACCGCCTGCTGGACGAGCTGGACCACAACTGGGAAGTGCTGGCTGAGCCAATCCAGACCGTCATGCGCCGTTACGGCATCGAGAAGCCTTATGAGAAGCTGAAAGAGCTGACCCGCGGCAAGCGTGTTGATGCCGAAGGCATGAAGGTGTTTATCGACGGTCTGGCGCTGCCGGAAGAAGAGAAAACCCGCCTGAAAGCGATGACGCCAGCGAACTACATTGGCCGTGCTGTGCAGATGGTTGATGACCTGAAGTAACCCCTCCCCACGCGGGCTGGCGCTAGTCAGCCCGTGTTAAGCTGCTGTTTATCTGCTTCCTCCTATACTCAAGGCAGTTTATGCTGTCGACTCCGGCAGTTCTCTGTTTAAGGATTAGATTATGCGTGTGTTAGTTGTGGAAGATAATCCACTGCTGCGTCATCATCTTGCGGTACAGCTGCGTGAGATGGGTCATCAGGTGGACGCCGCCGAGGGCGCGAAAGAAGCTGACTATTTTCTCAATGAGCACACTCCGGATATCACGCTGGTCGACCTCGGCCTGCCTGATGAAGACGGCATGGCGATGATCCGTCGCTGGCGCAGCCAGGAAGTGCGTCAGCCGATTCTGGTGCTGACCGCGCGCGACGGCTGGCAGGCAAAGGTCGAAGCGCTGGAAGCCGGTGCCGATGACTACGTCACCAAACCGTTCCATATCGAAGAAGTGGTGGCGCGCATGCAGGCGCTGATGCGGCGCAATAGCGGGCTGGCCTCACAGATTATTACCCTGCACCCTTTCCAGGTGGATCTCTCGCGCCGCGAGCTGACCATCAACGACAACCACATCAAGCTGACCGCCTTTGAGTACACCATCATCGAAACCCTGATCCGCAATGCCGGAAAAGTGGTGAGTAAAGATTCGCTGATGCTGCAGCTCTACCCCGATGCTGAACTGCGCGAAAGCCACACCATCGACGTGCTGATGGGGCGCCTGCGCAAAAAAATGCAGGCGGAATATCCGCTGGAAGTGATCACCACGGTACGCGGTCAGGGCTACCGCTTCGACCTGTAAATGCGCTTTAGCTGGCGCCGAAGAAAACCGCTCTCGCTGCGGGTCCGTTTCCTGCTTGCTACCGCTGCGGTGGTGTTAACCATGTCTCTCTCCTACGGCATGGTTGCCGTGGTGGGCTATGTCGTTAGCTTTGATAAGAACACCTACCGCGTGCTGCGCAGCGAAAGTAACCTGTTTTTTACCCTTGCTCAGTGGCAGGGTAATAAGCTCAGTATCGTGCAGCCGGAGCGCATGAGCCTCAATTTTCCGGCGCTGGTGTTTATCTATGACGATCGCGGCAACCTGCTGTGGCAGCAGCGCGACGTGCCGGATATCCGCAGCAAGATCCGCCGTGAATGGCTGAATAAATCTGACTTTTACGAAATCGATACCAATAATCACACCAGCCGCGAAGTGCTCGGCAATGACCGTGATGCGCAGAATAAGCTGACCGCCTATGACGACGACGGGGACGACACCTTTACCCACTCGGTGGCGGTCAACCGCTATGAGGCCACGGCTAACCTGCCGGAACTGACCATTGTGGTGGTCGATTCAATCCCGCAGGAGCTTCAGCACTCGGACGTGGTCTGGTCGTGGTTCAGCTATGTACTGCTGGCCAACCTGCTGCTGATTATTCCGCTGCTGTGGCTGGCCGCGCACTGGAGCCTGCGCCCGATTGGCGCGCTGGCGGGCCAGGTGCGCGAGCTGGAGAGCGGCAGCCGTGAAACGCTCGACCCCGCGCCGCCGCAGGAGCTGAAAGGGCTGGTGCGCAACCTGAATATGCTGCTGGATAACGAACGTCAGCGCCATACCCGCTATCGCACCACTCTGAGCGACCTGACCCACAGCCTGAAAACGCCTCTGGCGGTATTGCAGACCACGCTGCGTTCGCTGCGCGGTGGGCAAAACCTGTCGGTGGAGCAGGCTGAGCCGATTATGCTGGAGCAGATCAGCCGCATCTCGCAGCAGATTGGCTATTACCTGCACCGCGCCAGCATGCAGGCCGATCACCACGCGCTGAAACGCGATCTGCACTCTGTCCCTGCCCTGCTCGACAGCCTCTGCTCCGCGCTGAACAAGGTTTATCAGCGCAAGGGCGTGGTGCTGACGCTGGATATCTCCCCGGAGCTGATTTTCGTCGGTGAACAGAACGACTTTATGGAAGTGATGGGCAACGTGCTGGATAACGCCTGTAAATACTGCCTGGAGTTTGTGGAGATAACCGCCCGCCAGACCGATAATTCGCTACACCTGATCGTCGAGGACGATGGCCCAGGCATCCCGGAAAATAAACGCGATCTGGTGTTTATTCGCGGCCAGCGCGCCGACACCCTGCGCCCCGGCCAGGGGCTGGGCCTGTCGCTGGCACGCGATATTCTGGAACAGTACGCCGGCGATATCAGCGCCAGCGCCAGCCCGTTGGGTGGCGCCCGCATGGAGGTGATCTTCGAGCGCCAGGAGCCGCTGCACAAGCACGAGTAACAGATTTCTGCGTGGTGGTACACAGCAACTGCCGCGCGCTGTTATAATCGTTTCACTTTCGCGTTTCAGGAAATCATCATGGATTATCAGCTCGATCTCAACTGGCCCGACTTTATTCAGCGCTACTGGCAGAAACGCCCGGTGGTGCTGAAACGCGGCTTCAAAAACTTCGTTGACCCGATCTCTCCGGATGAACTGGCCGGCCTGGCGATGGAAAACGAAGTCGACAGCCGCCTGGTCAGCCATCAGGATGGAAAATGGCAGGTCGCTCACGGCCCGTTCGAGAGCTATGACCATCTTGGTGAGAACAACTGGTCGCTGCTGGTGCAGGCGGTCGATCACTGGCATGAAGCCTCTGCCGCGCTGATGCACCCTTTCCGCGCAATCCCCGACTGGCGCATGGACGATCTGATGATCTCCTTCTCGGTGCCGGGCGGCGGCGTGGGTCCGCACTTCGACCAGTATGACGTATTTATCATTCAGGGCACCGGCCGCCGTCGCTGGCGCGTGGGTGAAAAAACCGAGCTGAAACAGCACTGTCCGCATCCCGACCTGCTGCAGGTGGAGCCGTTCGAGGCGATCATCGATGAAGAGCTGGAGCCGGGCGATATTCTCTATATTCCGCCAGGATTCCCGCATGAGGGCTATTCGCTGGAAAATGCGATTAACTACTCGGTGGGATTCCGTGCGCCAAGCGGGCGTGAGCTGATCAGCGGCTTTGCCGACTACGTGCTGGCCCGCGAACTGGGCAGCCGCCGCTTCAGCGACCCGGACGTGCAGCCGCGCGCGCATAACGCCGAAATTCTGCCCGCGGAGCTGGCGGGCATTCGCGCCATGATGCTGGAAGTGATTGACCAGCCGCAGCACTTTAATCAGTGGTTCGGCGAGTTTATCTCCCAGTCGCGTCACGAACTGGACATCGCGCCGCCGGAGCCGCCGTATCAGCCGGATGAGATTTATGATGCGCTACAGCAGGGCGAGCAGCTGTCACGCCTGGGCGGTCTGCGCGTGGTGTCGATCGGTGAAGCAGTGTTTATCAACGGTGAGCAGGTGGAATCCCCGCACCGTGCTGCCCTCACTGCGCTGGCCAACCAGCTGACGCTTGGCCAGGAACAGCTTGGTGATGCGCTCGACGATCCGTCATTCCTTGCGCAGCTTGCCGCGTTGGTGAACAGCGGCTACTGGTATTTCCCGGAAGAAGAGTAAACCTTTGCGGGGCGACCAGAACAGCGGTTGCCCCCGACGAAATCTTACCGTCGTAGGGGCTGACCCTCTTTTTCGGTCAGCCCGCAGATCCTGTCGGTTTCGCCTGTTGCGCCGCCAGCGCCGCAATACGCACAATCACCTGTACGGCCCGCTCCATATTATCCAGCGAGGCAAACTCATGCCTGCCGTGATAGTTGTAGCCGCCGGTAAACAGGTTCGGGCAGGGCAGGCCCATAAATGACAGCTGCGCGCCATCGGTGCCGCCGCGGATCGGTTTCACCTGCGGGGTAATATCGCAGTCGCGCATCGCCTGCAGCGCCAGCTCGATACTCTGCGGGCAGGCTTCCACCTTTTCACGCATATTGAAATAGCTGTCCTCGACCAGCAGCTCAATCCCCGCCGAAGCGGGCAGCGTCTGCTCCAGCCGTGCGGCGATCTCCGCCAGCAGCTGCTTACGCTGGCTGAAGCCGCTGCGCGAGAAGTCACGCACAATGTAGTGCAGCTCGGCACGATCGACCGCGCCCTTGATCCCGTGCAGATGGTAGAAGCCTTCGTAACCGGCGGTTTTCTCCGGCACCTCATCTTCCGGCAGTTCGCGGTGGAAACGCATCGCCACGTCCAGCGCGTTAACCATTACCCCTTTTGCCGTGCCGGGATGCACATTATTGCCGGTGATCTTTACCGTCACCGAGGCCGCATTAAAGTTCTCGTACTCGAACTCGCCCATACCGCCGCCGTCAACGGTATAGGCCCAGTCAGCGCCGAATGCCGCCACGTCAAAGTTGTGAATGCCTTTACCAATCTCTTCATCCGGGGTGAACGCCACCCGCACTTCACCATGCTCAACGCCGCCCTGCGTCAAATGCACGAGCGCGGTCATAATCTCGGCAATCCCGGCTTTATCATCAGCCCCGAGCAGGGTTTTACCATCGGTGGTGATTAAGGTATGGCCGATCAGCTCGTGCAGCACCGGGAACATCACCGGGGAGAGGATCTCATCGCCAATGCCGAGCGCGATATCGCCGCCACGGTAGTTTTCAATCACCTGCGGATTGACGTTTTTGGCGGTGAAATCCGGCGAGGTATCCATATGCGAGATAAACCCGATCGCCGGCGCAGGCCAGCTGACGTTGGACGGCAGCGTCGCCATGACAATACCCTGCTTGCTGCAGCGGATATCGTGCATGCCAAGCGCTCTCAGCTCTTCACACAGTATCTGCGCCAGGCGGAGCTGCCCCTCGGAGCTGGGTATCTGACGCACGTTAACTTTTGACTGCGACTCCACGGATACATAGTTTAAGAAGCGATTGAGTAAGTTGTTCATCTGTCGTCCCTCTGAATGCCAGCGTTTATTATGGGTAGCCGTACCAGGGCAAATATTGTTTCAAATCACTTTGCGTCGGTGAACGCCTGACTAACGCCGGGGATAATGAATCAGATCATGAAAACGCACCTTTTCATTACCCGAATTATGGTAGCTGTGTACGCAGTCAGCCTGAAAGCGCAGCGCTTCTCCCCTGCCCAGCCGCTGTAGCTGACCATCAACCACCAGCTCCAGCGCCCCTTCCAGCACGATAACATGTTCTGTCACGCCCTTCTCATGGGCGGCGGATTCACTCAGCGCCCCGGGCGCCAGTTCAATCACCAGCATTTCGAAGCATAGCTCAGCATCGAAAGGAAACAGCGAAACGACCTGCATCCCGTTCCCTGCGGGTGAATAGCCCGGCAGCAGCGTTTCTCGGCGCGGAGCGCGATTATCGGCGGCGTCCGGTTCGATAAACAGGGAGAACGGCAGGTTAAAACCGGTGGCGATTTTCCACAGCGTGGCGATGGTCGGGCTGGACTCGGCGCGTTCAATCTGCCCGAGCATCGCCTTACTCACCCCGGTCACCTGAGCCGCATGGCTCAGGCTCCAGCCGCGCAGCGTGCGCTGCTGCTTTAGCGTATTGGCCAGGTAATGTTGCAGAGTGTCCATCATGTTCCTCCAGCGATCTTTTGCCGAGTATACCCACTTGTACGTTATAACGCACGGTGCTACCTTGTGCGTTATAACGTACAACACTCTGGAGCCGACTATGCGCCCTCCACTCACCCTCAGCCATCTGACCTTTCCCGCGATTGTTGCCGGGTTCGTCGCCGTACTGGTGGGTTACACCAGCTCCGCGGCCATTATCTTTCAGGCCGCCGCTGCCGCCGGGGCCAGCACCCCGCAAATTGGTGGCTGGCTGACCATGCTCGGGCTGGGGATGGGCGCCACATCGCTTGGGCTGTCGCTGTGGTATCGCACTCCGGTGCTCACCGCCTGGTCAACCCCCGGGGCTGCGCTGCTGGTGACCAGCCTGCCGGGCACGCCGCTGAATGAGGCGATAGGGGTATTTATTTTTGCCTCCGCGCTGATCCTGATCTGCGGCGTGACGGGGCTGTTTGCGCGCGTGATGAACGCGATCCCGCAGGCGATCTCGGCGGCGATGCTGGCCGGTATTTTGCTGCGCTTCGGCATGGATGCCTTTGGCGCTCTGCAGGTCAACTTTGCGCTCAGCGGCAGTATGTGCCTGGTCTATCTGCTGGCAAGAAGGCTGCTGCCGCGTTATGCCATCATCCTGACGCTGCTGGCCGGGCTGCTGGTGGCGGCCATCCAGGGCAATATCCACCTTACGCAGGGGCAGAGCATGGTGATGCCGCAGTTTATTGCGCCGCACTTCAGCCTCTCCAGCCTGCTCGGCATCGGAATTCCGTTCTTTGTGGTGACGATGGCTTCGCAGAATGCGCCCGGCATCGCCACGCTGAAAGCGCACGGCTATACGCTGCCGGTGTCGCCGCTGATCGCCTGGACCGGGCTGACCGCCCTGCTGCTGGCGCCGTTTGGCGGTTTCACCGTCTGTATCGCCGCGATTACTGCCGCAATCTGCATGGGGCCGGAGGTGCACAGCGACCCGCAGCGGCGCTACTGGGCCGCGGCGGCGGCCGGGGTGTTTTATCTGCTGGCGGGGGTGTTTGGTGGGGCGATTGGCGGGTTATTTACCGCGCTGCCGCAGGCGATGATCCACACCATCGCCGGGCTGGCGCTGCTGGGCACCCTTGCCGCCAGCCTGCAGCGGGCACTGAGTGATGAGAAGCAGCGCGATGCAGCGGCGATCGCCTTTCTGATCACCGCTTCCGGCGTGACCCTGCTGGGGGTGGGCGCCGCGTTCTGGGGATTAATCGGCGGAGTTATCGCCCATCTGATCCTGACGCAGGCCAAACGCTGACGGCGCATCGGGACCTTTGCGCGCATCGGGCTTAGCGATGTTTTCCAGCAGGTCGTGCACCCACTCCGGCACCACTTCGCTGGCCAGTCCATACTGCTTCTCTTCAAACTCGCTGCCAACCTGGCTGGGCTCCAGGTTGAGCTCAACGGTGTGCGCCCCCTGCAGCTTCGCTTCATGGACAAAACCGGCCGCCGGATAGACGTGGCCGGAGGTACCGATAGCCACAAAGTAATCAGCCTGCGCCAGCGCCTGATAGATCTCATCCATCTGCAACGGCATCTCGCCAAACCACACCACGTGCGGTCGCAGCACCGACGGGAACTGGCAGCAGTGGCAGCGATCGTCCGGCTTAACGTCTTCGGTCCAGTGCAGGATCTGCCCGCTGCTGGCACAGCGCACCTTCAGCAGTTCGCCATGCATGTGGATCACGTTGCGGTTGCCGGCACGCTCGTGCAGGTTGTCGATGTTCTGCGTGACCAGCAGGAAATGGTCGCCAAGCGCGGCCTCCAGCTCGGCCAGCGCCAGGTGCGCCGCGTTAGGCTGGATCGCCGGCTGCTGCAGCTGCTGGCGGCGCAGATTATAGAACTGCTGCACCAGCTCAGGGTTGCGGGCGAAGCCTTCCGGCGTGGCGACATCTTCGACCTTGTGCTCTTCCCACAGGCCATCGGCGGCGCGGAAGGTCTGAATACCGGACTCGGCGGAGATGCCAGCCCCGGTCAGCACCACCACACGCGGCAGCGGATGACGGGCAATTTCGATATTACGGTCGCGTTCGAAAATGCGCTGACGGAAACGCTGATGTACCTGGCGTCGGGTCTTCTTGTAGCGTGCCAGCCTTAAGCGGCGACGGGGTGTACGCATAACCAAATCCTCTAATCCCTAATGTGCAGGAATGCGGCACCGCGCATTCCGCCTGCGTCTCCATGACGTGCCTTTGCAAAGCGCGGGGGCCTGGCAACCGGTAACAGATGTGGTGCTACCCGCTCCGCAAGGTCGTCATACAGCGCATCGAAATTGGACAAACCTCCGCCCAGCACCACCAGCTGCGGGTCGAGCAGCGTCAGGATGTTGCCCAGACAGACTGCCAGCAGGTCACGATAACGTTCAACGTGCGCCAGCGCGGAAGTATCTCCCTGATAATACCGGGTGATTATCTCAGGCGCACTGAGAGTCTGCTGATAAAAGTGCTGCCACAGCCATGAAAATCCGGTTCCTGAGAGATAGCCCTCAATACAGCCTTTTTTTCCACAGCCGCAGGTCAGCAGGGGAATATCACGGCCCAGCACCTCCAGCGCATCGACCGGCAGGCGCATATGTCCCAGCTCGCCGACCACGTAATTGCGCCCGGTAACCGGTTTGCCGTCAACGATCAGCCCGCCGCCCACGCCGGTGCCGAGGATGATCCCCAGCACCACCGGGTAGCGCTGGAACTCATCATCCCAGGCTTCCGACAGCGCAAAACAGTTGGCATCGTTATCAATGCGTACCTGACGATTCAGGCGCTGGCTGAGATCGGCACACAGCGTGCGTCCGCGCGCCGCCGGAATATTGGCGGTGAACAGCGTGCCGTCATCCGGCACGGGCAGCCCCGGCACGCCCAGTCCGACGCTGCCCTGCCGCCCGCAAAACGCATCGGCCTGCAGCGTTAACTGCTCCAGTACCGCCAGCAGCTGCGGATAATCATTCTGCGGCGTGGCAACGCGCTGCTGCCAGACCAGCTGGCGCTGAGCGTCATACACCCCAAGGGCGATTTTGCTGCCGCCAATATCAAAGCCGTAATACATGCTGCCCCCGCGATGATTGCCCGCTGCCTCTGCTTATTGACCACTGTTCTTATTGACCACTTAGCACGCGTGCCGGATCGATGCGGCTGGCGCGGCGTGCCGGATACCAGCTGGCGATCAGGCTCAGCAGCAGGGAGGTCACCAGCACAATGCCGACGTCGCCCCAGTGCAGCTCGGAAGGCAGGAAGTCGATAAAGTAGATATCCCCCGAAAGGAAATGATAGCCAGTCAGCGCTTCAATCGCATGAATGATCGGAGTCAGATTGAGGGCGGCCAGCACGCCAACCACGACCCCGCTGACGCTGCCCACCAGCCCGGCCAGCAGCCCGTACCAGACAAAGATCGCGCGGATTAAGCCATCTTTTGCCCCGAGGGTGCGCAGCACGGCAATGTCGCCGCTCTTATCTTTCACTGCCATCACCAGCGTGGAGACAATATTGAAGCAGGCCACGCCGATCACCAGCACCATCGCCAGATACATAATGGCGCGGATCATCTGAATGTCGCGATACATATAGCCGTAGGTGCCAATCCAGCTGCGGATATAGACGGTGGCGTGGGTCACCTCGCCCGCCGCCCGCACCACGCTCATCGCGCTAAACGGATCGGTGGCCTTCAGGGCAATCCCGGTGACGCTGTCGCCCATGCTCAGCAGCTGCTGCGCATCGGCCAGCGGCACCAGCGCCAGACTGTGGTCGAGCATGCCGCTCAGCTTGAGGATGCCCGCCACCTGCAGGCGCACCCGCTTCGGCTGCAGCAGCTTATGCCCGGCGTCGCTGTTGGGGATCATGATCGTCAGCCAGTCGCCCTGCTTTACTTTCAGGCTGTCGGCAACGCCCTGCCCCAGCAGGATCTGCTGCTTGCCGGCGGCAAAGCTGGCCCAGGCATTATTCTGCACGTAGGAGGGCAACGCGCTGAGCTGGCTCTCCTGCTGCGGGTCAACGCCCTTCACCTGCACCGCTTCCAGCTTGCTGCCGCTCTCGATCAGACCGGTAAAATTGATATAGGGTGCGGCAGCGGCCACGCCAGGCACCTGGCGGATCTTCGGCAACATCCCCTGCCAACCGGCAAACGGCTGATCCTGCGGTTCAATCTCGCCGTGCGGCACCACTGCCAGAATACGGTTGTTCAGCTCGCGCTCGAAGCCGTTCATCGCGCTCAGCCCGACGATCAGTACCGCCACGCCGAGCGCGATACCGACGGTGGAGATCACCGAGATCAGCGAAACCATGCCCCCGCGCCGACGGCCGCGGCTAAAGCGCAGGCCGAGCAGTAAAGAGAGAGAGCCGGCCATCAGAGGCTACCTGCCAGCTGCAGCTGGTCGCTCAGCACGCCGTCGCGCATCTCCATCTGGCGCTGCATGCGTTTCGCCAGGCTCAGGTCGTGCGTCACCACCAGGAAAGCGGTGCCCTGGGTCTGGTTCAGCTCACCCAGCAGCTCAAAAATGGCATTGGCGTTGCGCGCATCGAGGTTACCGGTCGGTTCATCCGCCAGCACCAGGCGCGGGCTGTTGACCAGCGCACGGGCGATCGCCACGCGCTGACGCTCGCCGCCGGAGAGCTCGGCCGGACGGTGCGCGGCACGGTGATCCAGGCCAACCGCTTTTAGCATCGCCAGCGCCTTAGCCTGCGCCCCGGCCTTCGCCGTTTTGCCAATCAGCAGCGGCATCGCCACGTTTTCCAGCGCGCTGAAGTCCGGCAGCAGGTGGTGGAACTGGTAGATAAAGCCAAGTTCGCGGTTGCGCAGTTCGGCCTTGGCCGCTGAGGACATGGCGTTCAGCGATTTACCGTCAAACACCACCTCACCGGAGGTTGGGGTGTCCAGCCCGCCCAGCAGGTGCATCAGGGTACTTTTACCGGAGCCGGAGCTGCCGACGATCGCCATCATTTCACCCGGCTTCACGCTGAAGGATACGTTGCGCAGGACATCGGTCTGCACGCTGCCTTCCTGATAGCGTTTACACAGGTTGTCGCACTGCAACAGGATGTTGTTACTCATAACGTAAAGCCTCAGCGGGTTGAACGGCGGCCGCGCGCCAGGAAGGGTAAAGCGTTGACAGCAGCGCCACCACAATCGCCGTCACGGTGATGGTGGCAACCTGCGTCAGAGAGATATCGACCGGCAGCGCGGCGCCATCAAGGAAGGCACCGATAACCGGCATTAAATTATTCAGCTGGCTGGCCAGCAGTACGCCCAGCAGCGCGCCGAGCACCGCCCCCACCACCCCGGCGGTGGCACCCTGCACCATAAACACGGCGACAATCTGGCGGCGCGTCAGCCCCTGGGTTTGCAGGATAGCCACTTCCCCCTGCTTCTCCATAATCATCAGGCCAAGCGAGGTGACGATATTAAAGGCGGCCACGGCGACGATCAGGCTGAGCAGCAGCCCCATCATATTTTTCTCCATCTTCACCGCCTGGAACAGCTCGCCCTTGCGCTCGCGCCAGTCTTTCCACACCAGCCCTTTCGCCAGCGGCTGCTGGCTGATGGTGTCGACCTGCAGCGGCTTATCCAGCCACAGACGCCAGCCGGTGATATTGCCTGCCGGGTAACGCATCAGGCGCGACGCATCCTGCTGGTTGACCAAAATCTGGTAGCCGTCGACATCGCTGTTAGCGGCAAAGGTGCCGATCACGGTAAACAGACGCTGGCTGGGAATGCGGCCCATCGGGGTGAACTGGCTGGCGGACGGCACCATCAGGCGGATTTTATCGCCGCGCTGCACGCCCAGCTGATGTGCCAGCTGCTCGCCGACGATGGTATTGTACTGGCCAGACTGCAGCTGCTGCTGACGCACGTTGTAGAGATACGGTGCCAGCGGGTCCGGCTCATCGGGGTTAATCCCCAGCATAACGCCAACGCCCACGCTGGCGGCGCTCTGCATCACCACTTCCCCGGTGGAGAGCGGCGTAATGCGGCTGACGCCGGAGAGATGCAGGCTGCTGGCCGGGATCTGCTGCGGGTTGATGGAGCCGGTGTCGCTGGTGATTAACGCCTGCGGCATCAGCCCGAGGGTATTTTTTTCCAGCTCGTGCTCAAGCCCGTTCATCACGGAAAGCACGGTAACCAACGCCATCACGCCCAGCGTAATGCCAATGGCAGAGAGCCAGGAGACAAACCGGCCGAAGCGGTCTGAGGCGCGCCCGCGCATATAGCGCAGGCCGATAAATAAGGCGACAGGTTGATACATGACATCCGTCTTTCATTGGCCGAAACAATTGCTGGGGATAATAAAGGTTAGTCCGGCGTTATGGAACCACTAAGCCTCTGACTGCGCGCATTGTTTTGTCAATTACTGAAACATTTCAGCGCCGTGCGTCACTTTACCAGGAATTCTCCCAAACCCGCTGATGCTCTGTTTTTTCATTCGATCGCGCCCTTTTATTGCGTTATATGTGGCACCTGATAAAGGAACCAGCCTTCCAGCGCATTAATTTGGCTTTACTGTAGCCGCTGGTAAGCGCCTGTCACGGGCTGCAACGGCTCCAGGATTACTCTTAAGAAATTGCTTTCATCAGGGTTGTCACGTATGTTCTGTGCGCATAAAATTACGCCAGCCCTCAGATCGCAATCTGTTGTCAACCTGAAGCCAGTCATTAAGTTCGACCGTCCATACGCGATCCGTTTTAACCGTCCTGAGCCTAAAGATGCCAAAGTATAAAAATAATGTTAATCGGGCAGTCTTCCTCTTTGTCCTGGCTATGCTGCTGTCGATTATCGGCCTCGAGTCGCGTAACCTCGCCTCGCTGTCACTCTTCTGGCCAGGCAACGCGATACTGCTTGGGCTGCTCATTCGCTTTCCTCTCCTCGACAAACGCAGCACGCTGCTCACGCTCTATCTGGGTATGCTCAGCGCTGACGTGCTGTACGGCACGCCCCCGATTATTGCAGCTGGCCTTGATGCGGCAAATATTCTCTTTATTGCCTGCGCGCGCTGGGTTCTGCTGACCAACCACTTTACCCGCACTTACCCACGCCGCCTGCAGGCGCTGCTGCACGTTTTCCCGGCCTCACTGTTCGGTGCCGCCGGCTGTGCGCTGGTCGGTGCGATTGTCAGCGAGCGCTATTTTGAGGATGAGCTGTTTAAGGCGTGGTTCTCGTGGTTCTCCGAGCAGATGTCGACCTCCATTCTGCTGCTGCCGCTGGTCATCAGCCTGCCACGCCGCGATGAGCTGGCTCAGCTGGCCAGCGCCCTGCGCGAGTGCACCGTACTGCCGCTGGTTGCGCTGATTGCCACCACTCTGGCCGGTACCTGGGTTGGCGGCGGCGGCAGCATGCTGTTCCCCCTGCCCGCGCTGCTGTGGTGCGCCATCAGCTACCCGCTGTTTATCACCTGCTTCCTGACGATGATCACCGGAATTAGCGAGATCATCCTGGTGGCGGGCAACGTGCTTAACATTCAGGGCAAGGACGACCTGTTCCGCATCGATTCTCTCTCCTCTGCCCGCCTCGGCGTGGCGGCCATGCTGATCAGCCCGCTGATTGTGGCACTGAGCAGTACCTCCAATAAAAAGCTGGTCGCGCGCATCACTAAGCGCGCCGACTATGACTTTTTAACCGGCGCACTGACGCGCAGCGGGCTCTCCTCGAAACTCGAAACGCTGGTGACGCCACGCAATCGCCCGCACGGCTTTTTCGGCGCGGCGTTTGTGATAGATATCGACCGCTTTAAAAATATCAACGACACCTACGGCCACGCCGCCGGGGATTTTGTGCTGGCGAAAACCGTCGAGTGCATCCGCCAGTCACTGCAGCAGACCGCGCTGGTGAGCCGGATGGGCGGTGAAGAGTTTTTGGTATTAATCGAAGGGATTTCTCAGCCGCGCGCGTTTCTGCTGGCCAATCGCCTGCGCCACAGCATTGAACAAAACAGCATTATGCTGAACGGCAACGATCTGAGCGTGACGGTGAGTATTGGAATTAGCGCGGTGAACCTGAAGAACGTCAACAGCCTGGATGAGTCGATCAAACAGGCTGATGAGCAGTTATATCTTGCGAAGAGTAGCGGGCGAAATCAGGTTCGCCCGGAGTTTGTTCTGTAGGGGCCAGCGTGCCTGGCCCGCTATCACTGACTGCATCAGGCTTCGTTTTCGATGCGGTTAGCTTCGATTTCGAAATCCTGGATGGCGGCGTCTAACGCCTCCAGCAAGGCCCCCTGCTGATTCAGCAGCTGGTTAATCTTATCCGCCGCTGACGGATCTTTATACTCGCCCTCATCGAAGGCCAGCCACTGGCTCGAGAGCGTCTCAGTATTGGTCTGCGCATAGTGGCGCATCTCTTTTAGCTGTGAAGTCACGTCACGTAAGTGTTCTGTCTGCGTTTTGCTTTCGATCTCACTCATGGATATTTCCTTTCATAGTTAAAAGATGACTACATAAATCGGACCGAAGCGGTGCCGGAAAGTTCACAACAAATTTCCAACGATTCCCAAAAAAGCATTAAAAAGGCCGGACAGACCGGCCTTAACTACTTGATTAATAATAAGCAATTTTACGATCCGTACCGTTGATATTAACGGTGATATATCCGGCTGCGGCGGTGGTGGTCGGCGCCGTCGCAGTGATGGTTGCCAGCGTCAGCACCCCTTTCTCGTTGGCCCCTACGCCTGCCAGCCCGTTGTGCATGCTCATGCGTGCCGCCGGGGTGTTGGTGCCGATGGTGGTGATATCGGTGGTCTCGGTTAAATCCGGGGTAAACAGTGAGCATTCGCCGGACTCAAAGCGCGTTGGCCCGGTGGATTTGAGGTTAAACATGGTATCGCCGCTGGCGGCCTTCAGCTTCACCCAGATCTCCGTAGTGGTGACACCGATGCGGTTATACTTGATATCCAGCACTGCCGGGGTGCCATGATGGCGAATATCCGCATAGATCGCCGTGGCGCAGCGTGAGATACCGAGATAGCTGGAGCAGGAGGAGACCGATGTCACCGGGCTACCCGCCGTGCCGGTTACCGCATCGCTGGAGACCTTACCAATCATCTCAATAATCCACTGCTGATTCTCTTTCGGCATAAACACCTTGCCGAGCTTGTACCATTTGTCGGCGCTGGAGGTATTGGTAATCTTGTAGCCGGTATACCAGCCGGCCCGCATCGAACCGGTCATCAGCGTGCCGAAACTCTCCTCGCGCCTCCAGCCTGCCTCATAGCCGGACAGCCAGCGTGTGGTGCTGGTGCCCTGACTGAGCGATGCCCCTGCCTGCAGATTGAGCTGGCGCAGCTGCACTCTGGCGTGGTCGAGGATCAGCGGGCTGGAGCAATCCTCAAGGCTCAGGGCATCTATCAGCCACTGACCGTTGTTGAGGTCGCCCGGCGCACGGGTATGTTCAATCCATACGTTGCGCAGCACCCCCTGCGTGACGCGTGGCATCATCAGCGTGGCATCGCCATAGCCGTACTGGAAATTGGCATTTGACAGTTCAATAGCCGTTGAGTGGTCCCATACGCCCTTGACGGTATCAGACCAGCCGACGTCAAATACCCGGCCGTAGGTGTTTATGGTGTAGATTTGGTCGAACTTACTGTCGAGCGTATCCAGCAGTTTGAATATCGTGCCACCGTTGTTCTGGCCGCGGAAGCAGCTGATCACCACAATCTCCCCCGCCACGGTGGTGCTTTCAAAAAACGGCTGCTGATTGGAACACATGGCGGCGGTGACCACGCTTTTATTGGTGGTGACATCCGCACTCGCCTGCCCGTTCCAGCTGATCCCCTTGATCGCCGTGCGCCGCGCCTGCACTTTAAACACCGGGCTGGTCGACTTGTCGGAGATAATCGTGGTGCGCGGAATGCCGCCCTGCGGATTGCTATCGCCGTACAGGTAGAAGAACGGCAGTTCGCTGGCCGAAAGGTCAATGGGATTGATCAGGAACTTGCCGCCCGGAAAACGCACCCCGAGATCTTTACAGCTGCTGCTACAGGTCTGCGCCCAGCTCATCATCAGCTTAAAGGCCCCGCTGTCATCGGTATAGCCATCGCCTTTGGCGCCGAAGTGCAGGATATTGACCTCGTCGTAATCGTTAATCACGCGCTTCCAGTAAAAGCCGCTGCCGACCGCCACCGTTCCGCTATCATCGGCAGGAAGCGCGGTGGTCACGAAGCCGACAAAATTACCACCGCCGCGGAAGGTGGAGTCTTTATCATAATAACGTTTGAGCAGGGCAATATCGCCAGATTTAGCTGGCGCGGTAGTACGTAATTCAGCAAATGAGTTAACTTCAATCATAATAACCTCCTGACGGCGCGCACGGGCAGACCGCCTTATTAAGGGTAAATTAGCAGAATGAGCGGGAAGAGAAAGTTAACTAAATTCCTGTCACCTCCTGGCAGATAATTAAATCTGCGGATCTATTTTTTATTAGCACAAAGCGAAACCCACAGATCGTTATGAGTATTAATCTGCCTGACGGTTCTGATATCCATCAGCTGGGCATCGCGGTTGTGGGTATATATCGGCGAAAATAACGTACAGCTTGCGTCGGAAATCACTTCGTTATTTATCGTCGGCGTGGAATGGAGACTGCTGCATCCTGCGGCGAGCGTCACCGTCAGTAACAGCAGCATTGTCTGCTTGTACACGTTTTGCCTCCTGACTGTTAGCGGCCTGTTGTTTAGCGACGGCGGAGATCTGCTGCGCGCTCTTTTGCGCGGCGGCAATATCGGATGTCGCGCGCTGCCGGCTCTTGCCGACCTGCCTGCCGCCAAACCATGCGGCAACAAAAGCCGCCACCACAGCGCCGACGGCCAGCAGCCCGCTCCAGCCGCCGCTGACCAGCGAAAGTAGCGTGCTCATACTTTGCCTCCTGCGAGCGTATCGCGCTGTGCAGAGAGGTTTTTCTGGCGGATAAACTGCGCCATCACCGCCATCGCCACCATAAATGCGCCGATCATGCCGAGGAAGTTATGCGGCAGCAGGGATTTCACATCCTCCGGCAGCGCACTCCAGGCGCTGAGCGCCGAGTCGGGAAAGGACTGCACCCAGGCACTGAGCGCGGAGCCAGCCGAGGCCAGCCACAGCGACCAGGTCTTAAACAGCAGGCGGGCATGATTGACCACCACAACTTTGCCGCAGTGAGCAAACAGCAGCACCGCCAGCGCCAGCATCGCCACCAGCAGAATAAATAGCGTGAATTTCATAGAACCTCCTGATAACTGGCGTAAGTGCCGCTGCGCATCATCTCTGCCTGCCGCTGTGCCCGCTTCGGAGTCTGGCGCGCCCACAGGCTGGCGAGCATCGCCTCTGCGGCTCCGCTGAAGTTACCGTTGGCAATCATCAGCAGGGTATTTTTAAAGGCCGCCAGCCCGTCCACGCCCAGCTGGTACGCCATGCTGTAAAGCACATCGCTGCGCGCAGGATTACACTGGCGCAGCGCGGCCAGCATCGCCGGGCGCTGCTTCATTTCAGCAATTTTGCTGTTAAGCATCAGCTGCATCCAGACATCGCCGACGGTGCGCGGCAGCGTGAAGGTGTAATTTTCCAGCGCCGCCCCTTTCGGACCGAGTTTAATTCCGCAGCCAACGGTGGGATATCCCTCGCTATCGCGATAGGGCTGCTGTTTATATCCCTCTTCGAATACCAGAATCTGAATAATATTGCTCATCGTTCACCTCGCTTCCAACCAATAAAAAAAAGGCCGCCTCAGCAACCTTATTCACCATTCAATCTGATTTTTCACTTTCACAACCGTGGCCCGACCATTTCAATAGCGCCGGGAGTTTCCCCTGATGCCGCCAATCCGACATTAACAGTCTGGATCATAAATTGCGTACGCAATCCAGAAAGTGAAATTAATTTATTTCCCTGCTGATTAATGATTAATAAATATAAGAAATCAGATCGTCTCTTCGCACTCTAATTCACACTCCAGCGCGCTTAATACGCCAGCAATAAACCCTTCGGCGGTCTGAATCTGTTTGCGGATAGTGCCGTCCGCGCAGCGGCGGCGGCGGGCGATGGCGCGCAGGGAGAGTTGCCAGAGATAGTGAGCAACCAGAATGTCGTGCTGCTCGGGATGATACTTTTTCAGGCGGCTGATGCAGGCGTCGAGGATCATACCGTCATTGTCGCTGCAGGTCGGGCGTCGCCCCGGGCGGGAGTGCACCAACCCCCGGAACCCGGCGGCCACTGACGAATAGCCCAAACCGCGTTCACCCGATGCCGCCCAGCCTCCCCAACGCTCCAGTAAATTTTTCATATCGCGCATGCTGTGCCCCTTTTGTCAGCTGCACCTGCCGCCAAAAATCATCTTCCGGCAGCAGAGACTTATTTAATACGGCGTCAGCGCGGCTGAAGGATGACTGCCACGCTGACGCAAGAGTGGCAGACGTTGCTGCCAGGGAGTTTTGCCAGCGATTAGGCTGGACGGCCTGATTGATAAAGAGCGGGGAAACGTTGAGCGGCACCACCCTGCTGACTCTCTGGTTTATACTGGTCCTGAAAGTCGACAATAAAATCACCCCTTCAGCACCACAGCTAACCAGACTCGCCAACGGCAGCGGTACGCTGGGTTATGCGCCCGGATAGCCGTTACCGACGCACATTCAATAACTATGGTTATAGCAAAAGCGGAATTAATAGCAAATAGTATTGCTGTGATTAATAGCAAAGCGTGTTTGACGAAAAATACGCATCGCTATAAATTCTGGTATATGAAACCGAATACACTCGCCTGGCGATTAAACATGGCTATGACCATGATGGGAATTACACAGGGTGCTTTAGCAAAAGCATCGGGCGTCTCACAGCCAACAATCTGGCGGCTGACCAAGGGAGAAGCAGAAGGCTCGCGCAAGCTGGTGGACATCGCCAGAGCGCTAGATATCAGCGTTGAGTGGCTGGCAAGTGGTGCTGGCGAGATGCGCGGCGGTCACGCCGGCAGCCCGATAGATAAAGTTAAGGCTGGTACTACTGTTGCCCTGTGGGACAGCAACGGTAAAACCAGCGAGCAGGTCAGTACGCCTGGCGGTGCCAGGGCGCGCAAGAGCTGGCGCGCCTACATCCTAGACCGCAACAGCGGCTGTGCGGAGGCCAGCGCAGGTAGCATCGTGATTATCGATACCGAGGTACCAGCAGAATCTGGAGATCTCGTTATGGCCAGGATGAACTCACGCATCTCGGTTTACCGTTTTCTGGAAGGCCCCTCCAACGGTTTTTTAACCGTCGATGACCCGCGTTTACCCGCCGTTGAACTGTCGGACGATGTGCAGTTAATCGGCGTGGCTATCTTTCTTATCCGCGACTTACGTCGGTAGTCGCTGACCTCCTGCTCCGGCAGGAGTCGCTCTTCATAGTGACCGCCAGACACCCTGAATAACACAGAAACCATCAGTTTTTCCTCGCGGTGACCCATCAGCGCCCTCTCATCATGACCCTGACAGTGTTGTACAATCGATATAACTGAATAGATTAGTAAAGCTTTTGGAATCTTTGGGTCTTAATTTTCAAAAAATGACAATAAAAATATTAAAAATCAACTATTTCAACAAAATAACTCGATAACTTAAGTTATTTAATCAATAACATTTGATATTGATAATAACTATGGCTATCGTTTTTAGAGGTGGGATTCATCAGAAGCCTTAAGCAAAGGATTTCAGGTGAGCTCAGTTATCAATGGCTCTTACTTTTCTCAGCGGAGGTCAACATGGCGACAATTATCTGGAAAAGTGCGGCGCCGTCAGGAACCTGCCGCAGTCGTTACAAAGCGCGACGCGCTGCGGCCGTGGCGCAACGCCGGCGCGACAAGCTGCTGCTGCGTAAAATTAGCCAGCTGCTGGACCCGAAGGCGGGGATGGGGATCGGTGGAGGGATGCGTCAGGCTTTTTCTGCGGCGCGCGCCTGCCAGCAGTGCGGTCTGCCGCGCCAGCTGGAGTCGCGGTATTGTTCATTCTGTCAGCCGCAAGCCGGCGGTAATTAGCTGAGAAATGAAAACAGGCCGCACCGGGCGGCCTGTCAGGCAGTTAATCGTCTGTGCGATCGTCATCTTCAAGTAAAGATTCAATAAACGTCCGTTGTGCGGGTGTTAACACCCAGTGATCCAGCGCTCCAGGCACCTTTTCGTCCCCGGACTCTGCACTGCCAGGTAATTCAGCAGGTGTTTTTTTATCGTCGTTGTCCATAATATCTTATCAATGAACACAGGCCAGCAAGCGAATCCAGCCCGAAACGGCATGCTTTGCATCTGGCATTTGTTCGAAACCCTCACCAACCCCAGCTCGCCTCCCCTCATTCTGCTAATGACGATTTCATTTTAGGATCTTTCCAGCTTGTGATAAGTGAATAATTCTGATGTGTGCTGCCGCACAGGGAATAGCACGCCGTCGCCAGGGTGACAGCGGCGTCAGAGGGAGCAGCAGGCGCGAGAGTCCTGCCACTGCAGGCTTACTCCACGGCGTCTTCCAGCACCTGGTGGATCACCGCCGAGAGCTGATTGATTTCGAATTTCGCCACATAGCCATTGGCTCCGACCTTGCGCACATGGTCTTCGTTGGCGCTGCCGGACAGCGAAGAGTGGATCACTACCGGGATATTTTTCAGGTTCAGATCGCTTTTGATATTGCGCGTCAGGGTAAAACCATCCATTTCTGGCATTTCCAGATCGGTGAGAACCAGTCCAATCTTATCGTGAATCGAGTGCCCTTCGGCCTGCGCTTCCTGGTGCATCTGCTTAATCTTGTTCCACGCTTCCAGCCCGGTGGTGTGCATCAGCGCCGGAATGCCCATCGCCTTGAGGCCCTGCTCCAGCATTTGACGCGCCACCTTCGAATCTTCCGCCACGATAGCCACCGCACCCGGCTTCATCTTGAAGGATTTAATCTGAATATCGCCCTCTTTGACTTCGCGCACCGAAGGGATCACATCGTGCAGGATCTGCTCCACGTCGAGCACCATCGCCATGGTGCTGTTGTTATCGAGGCAGGCAATGCTGGTGATATTACGGGTGCTGACGCCCGACTCAGCCGCATGGACCTGGCTCCAGTCGAGGCGCACGATATCTTCCACCGACTCGACGGCAAAGGCCTGGGTGCTGCGCGCATATTCAGTGACCAGCAGCAGATTAAGGCCGGTTGCCGGGGTGCAGCCCGCTACGGCAGGTAAATCGATAACCGGGATCAGCTGACCGCGAATGTTGGCCATCCCCAGCAGCGGCGACTTCATCCCCGCCGCTTTGGTGATGTTGGTCATCGGCACGATTTCGCGCAGCTTAAACACGTTAATGCCGAATAACTCAGGCTTGTCTTCCTGATGAGCAGATCCCAGACGGAATAACAAAAGTTCGAACTTGTTCGATAATGCGAGATTCGCTCTCTCATCAATCTCTTTCTGAAAATTATCCATCTCTACCTCAGGTTATTATTCGTTGTTGTTGGCTTATTGGGTGCTCTGCGTGCACAGGAAGTGCGCGCACTGTTCGCTATAACAACTTATCGGCAGTTCTGGAAAAAAGTGCAGGAAAGTTTTTGCGCACTCGTCACAAGATCACACCATCCGACCCAAAAGGCACTTTGGCGCTGAAGGCGGGGGGATACGATGAGGCATCACCTCAGCTCTGACAGGGAAACGACCTCTGATGTGATAAGGAAAGGTACTGAAACGGCTATATGCCGGAGGGTAAACGGTTTGAAGAAAAATAGATCCCTGGCGAATTTTTGATTATTTTGCGAACAAATACTTTATTATTTTTTTCAGTGCTTTGGGTAAGGCCAGTGCGGATCCCACCCCAGTGCCGACCAGGCCCCTGTCGCCATCATCCAGGCCAGAAGAGCCACAAACACCACAATCAATGATGCTTCCATCAACCGTACAACTTTAGCCTTTCTCATCGTTTAACCCTCATGAATTACATGGTGAACGCGCCATATAACCCTAGAATGTTACCGGTAAAGTCACAATAGAAAAGGGGCTTATTTCGCGTTGAAAATGTTAAGTTTCATTTCTATAAATAAGACCTGAATATCATTTTCGCTTAAACGGAGCGCCGTGTTCGACTACAGTGGGGAGGTCAGTCCATTTGACAGGTACCGGCATATCATCATCAGGTTATCTGGCAAGTGTGCCCTGGGGAGGCAAGCTTGATAATTTCAGAACCCTTTAATCCACTAAAAATTAAATGCTGAAAATTCAATTTGATAGATAGGCTTCGAGTGACTTAAAGCTTCCAGTTGACGCAGTGTTTAATTCCAAATCGTAATATAGCGGCTAACAAAAACATATAAGGGATGTTGTCACATGAAAACTTCAGTCATTGCTACCACTATTTTAATCGGTTCTTTTCTAACCGGATGCTCTGTGCAAAATGACAAAACACAGTTTCAAGGCCTGGGGTTAACCTATCAGTCAGATATCAAAAAGCTTGATAATGGAGACTACCTCACGGAGGTTGAAGCGGCTCCTGCTGCAGGCCGCATACAAGGTGCTGTTGGCACTGCAAATAAAAAAGCTTCTGACTTTTGCCGGGTTCAAAACAAATCAATGAAAGAGGTCAAAACGGATATTGATACACACTTGCTGGTTAATGGCGTGGCTCGCCTGACTTTCAAATGCGTATAGATGTCACCAGGCTTCATTGCTTTTGATAAGATCTGGAGAGCCATTGTGAAGGTGGCTCTCTAACACCACATAATGTAGTGGTCAGCAAAAACTGGCCACGACTTTAGAGTTTCTCCGCAACAATCGTTCTGACTCATTCGGCGTCAAGCCACCATTATATTGATGGGGTCTACGCTGGCTTCGCTAAATCAGCGTATCCATTATCCGACATCCACTACGTTTTCAGGCCTCTAAAAAATGCCTGGTTAGTGTTCTGTTTCGATTACTTTTGGTATCGTCTGCTTTTCGAGTGACACTTAGGATCAATATGAAGACTTTGGTTTTTGCCTGCGCTCTGCTACTTACTGGCTGTAATACTAAATGGTCATGGATGCCTGTCCTTCCTGTAATCAGTTCCGACCACTGCCCGCCGGGCAAGGGGCCAGTAGGGACTAATCAGGATTGCCGTTAACTCATTTCAAACACTGCTCTCTGGGGGGGAATCCAAAAGATGGTCTACCAGATCTATGGGGCTTGAATGGCTGAAACGATGACGCGCAATAGAGCCTGATGAACTCAAAACTGAACGACTTTGCCCCACTACTGCCCCACACTCACACGGGATAGTATTATAGTTTTTAATATTCAGTAACTTAACCAGTCTAAACCTGCATATTCATAATGTCAGTGTACGCGCTGACCAGCTTGTTACGCACCTGAATACCCATCTGCATCGAAACGCTGGATTTTTGCAGGTCAACCATCACGTCGTTCAGCGACACCCCCTCTTTGCCCATCTCAAAATCCTGCGCCTGGGTGCGCGCCGAGGTTTGCGTTTCGCTGATCTTGTTCAGCGCCGCCTTCAGCTCAGCGCCGAAATCTGCCTGAGAAGTGCTGTCTGTGCTTTTACCGCCTGCCTGCAGAGCTGCTGTCTGCATGGCCTGCATAACGCTTTCGATACCCTGAATCGCCATGTTTTCTCCTAAATGGATGCTGTAGTGACTACCGACGCAGAGTAACTTAACACCGATGTCAATAAGACAAAGCCTCTAATTAGAAGTAAAAAACGCAGCTTATCCGGCCATCGAATTTCCCATTTAAGAAAATAATGGCACTCCATTAAGGTGGAAATTTTTTAAGCCAGCGCATCAGGGAGTCAGTTTTGTTACGACACTACACGCAACAGTCCGGTCAACTGTCAGGCAGGAAGAAGTCATGAATGCAACTGTCACGCAGGATAATCCAGAGAAGAAAGGTCTGAATGACCTGCTCGCTCGCCTACGCGCTAATCCTCGCATCCCTCTTATTGTGGCTGCGGCGGCCGTTGTGGCCGTCATTATTGCGATGGTGCTGTGGGCAAAGCAGCCGGATTATCGCGTTCTTTATAACAACCTCAGCAATGAGGATGGCGGCGCCATCGTCACGCAGCTGACCCAGATGAACGTACCGTATAAGTTCGACGATCAGGGTGGTGCGTTACTGGTTCCGGCAGCACAGGTGCATGAACTGCGCCTGCGCCTCGCTTCACAGGGTTTGCCAAAAGGCGGCGCGGTGGGCTTTGAGCTGCTGGATAAAGAGAAGTTCGGCATCAGCCAGTTCAGCGAGCAGGTTAACTACCAGCGTGCGCTGGAAGGCGAGCTGGCACGCACCATTGAAACCCTCGGTCCGGTGAAAGGCGCCCGCGTGCACCTGGCGATGCCGAAGCCAACGCTGTTCGTGCGCGAGCAGAAAGCCCCGTCCGCCTCCGTGACGCTGGCTCTGCAGCCAGGCCGTGCGCTGGATGAAGGCCAGATCAATGCCGTGGTGCATATGGTCTCCAGCAGCGTCGCCGGTATGCCACCGGGCAACGTGACCGTTGTCGATCAGGCTGGCCGTCTGCTGACGCAGAACGACCCGACCGGCCGTGACCTCAACGACACCCAGCTAAAATATGCCAGCGATGTTGAAGCCCGCTATCAGCAGCGCATTGAAGCCATCCTTGGCCCGATTGTCGGCAATGGCAATGTCCATGCCCAGGTCACCGCGCAGATTGACTTTAATAGTCGCGAACAGACCGACGAGCAGTACAAACCGAACAGCAATCCTGACCAGCAGGCTATCCGCTCTCGCCAGACCAGCGACAGTGAGCAGCTGGGTGGCCAGTATCCTGGCGGCGTGCCGGGCGCGCTCTCTAACCAGCCAGCGCCGGCAAACGCCGGTCCGGTCACCACGCCGAACAACAATGCTAACGGGGCGAATGGTGCCAACGGGGCGAACGGCCAGGCGGCCAACAATGCCGCGACCAATGCCGCCACTACCACCGCGCAGAAAGCGGTGCCGTCGAACACCCGCAGCGACAACACCACCAACTACGAAGTTAACCGCACCATCCTGCACACCAAGATGAATGTCGGTGAAGTGCAGCGCCTGTCGGTGGCGGTGGTGGTGAACTACCGCGCCGATGCCGCAGGCAAACCGATTGCATTAAATGATGCTCAGCTGAAGCAGATTGAAAACCTGACCCGAGAGGCGATGGGCTATTCGGAACAGCGTGGTGACAGCCTGAACGTCGTCAACTCACCGTTTACCGAGAACGATGATGTCGGTGCCGAGCTGCCATTCTGGAAACAGCCGGGCTTTATTGACCAGATGTTTGAAGCAGGCCGCTGGTTACTGGTGCTGATTGTTGCCTTCATCCTGTACCGCAAGCTGGTGCGCCCTCAGCTGCGCCGCAAGGCCGAGCAGGAGAAAGCCGCTGCCGAAGCCGCCGTGGCTGCCGCCCAGACCCGTGCCCAGGATGATAATGAAGGGATCTCCGTCAAGCTGTCGAAAGATGAGCTTGATCAGGAACGTAAGTCTCAGCACCGCATGAGTGCTGAGGTCATGAGCCAGCGTATTCGCGAAATGTCAGAAAATGACCCACGCGTGGTGGCTCTGGTTATTCGCCAGTGGATGAAGGACGAACTATGAGTCTCACCGGTACTGAAAAAAGCGCCATCCTGATGATGACCATTGGCGAAGACCGCGCCGCCGAGGTGTTTAAGCACCTCGACACCCGCGAAGTGCAGCACCTGAGCTCGGCGATCTCGAATATGCGCCAGGTGTCGCACAAGCAGCTGACCGACGTGCTGCGCGAGTTTGAGATCGATGCCGAGCAGTATGCGGCGCTGAGCCTCAACTCTAACGATTATCTGCGCTCCGTGCTGATCAAGGCGCTGGGCGAAGAGCGTGCCTCTACCCTGCTGGAAGATATTCTCGAAACCCGCGAGACCACCAGCGGCATGGATACGCTGAACTTTATGGAACCGCAGGCGGCTGCCGACCTGATCCGCGACGAACATCCGCAGATCATCGCCACCATCCTGGTACACCTGAAGCGCGGCCAGGCGGCCGATATCCTTGCGCAGTTCGACGAGCGCCTGCGTCACGATGTGATGCTGCGTATCGCCACCTTTGGCGGCGTGCAGCCGGCGGCGCTGGCGGAGCTGACCGAAGTGCTCAACGGCCTGCTGGACGGTCAGAACCTCAAGCGGGCGAAGATGGGCGGCGTACGTACTGCGGCCGAGATTATCAACCTGATGAAGACTCAGCAGGAAGAGGCGGTTATCGAAGCGGTGCGCGAGTTCGACGGCGAACTGGCACAGAAAATCATCGACGAGATGTTCCTGTTCGAAAACCTCGTCGAAGTGGACGACCGCAGTATCCAGCGCCTGTTGCAGGAAGTGGAGTCCGAGTCGCTGCTGGTGGCGCTGAAGGGTTCCGAACAGCCGCTGCGCGAGAAGTTCCTGAAAAACATGTCGCAGCGTGCGGCCGATATTCTGCGCGACGATCTCGCCAACCGTGGCCCGATGCGTATGTCTGCGGTAGAGACCGAACAGAAAGCGATTCTGTTGATCGTTCGTCGCCTGGCCGAAAGTGGCGAGATGGTGATTGGCGGCGGCGAGGAAACCTATGTCTGATAACGCCTCCCTGCCGTGGCAGCGCTGGCAGCCCAACGATCTGGCGCAGCTCGACCGGCCGCTGATTGAAGAGCTGGCGATCCCGGAAGTCACGGAAGAGCCGGTCGACCAGCAGCAGTTCCAGCTGGAGCAGCTTCAGGCTCAGGTGCGCAATGAAGCACAGGGCCTGGGCTATGCCGAAGGTCAGCAGCGCGGCTTTGCGGAGGGCCAGAAAAGCGGCTACGACGCGGGCTTTCAGCAGGGGCTGGCGGAAGCTCAGCAGCAGCAGGCACCGTTACAGGCGCGCATGCAGCAGCTGGTTTCCGAATTCCACCACACGCTGGAAGCGCTCGACAGCGTCATCGCCTCGCGCCTGATGCAGCTGGCGCTGGAAGCCGCACGCCAGGTGATTGGCCAGGCACCGCACGTTGACGGCACCGCCCTGCTGCGCCAGATCCAGGGGATGCTGCAGCAGGAGCCGATGTTCAGCGGCAAACCCACGCTGCGCGTCCACCCGGACGATCTGCCACGGGTGGAAACCACGCTCGGCGCCACGCTGAGCCTGCACGGCTGGCGTCTGCTCGGCGACAGCACCATCCACCCGGGCGGCTGCAAAGTCAGCGCCGAAGATGGCGATCTGGATGCCAGCATCGCCACCCGCTGGCATGAACTCTGCCGCCTGGCCGCGCCGGGAGAACTGTGATGACCACTCGCCTGTCGCGCTGGCTTGGCGCACTGGACAACTTTGAACAGCGTCTGGCACAGGTGCCGGAGGTGCGTCGCTATGGTCGCCTGGTGCGCGCCACCGGGCTGGTGCTCGAAGCCACCGGCCTGCAGCTGCCGCTGGGTGCCACCTGCGTGATTGAACGTCATGACAGCCAGGGCATTGGCGAAGTCGAGAGTGAAGTGGTCGGCTTTAACGGCCAGAAACTGCTGCTGATGCCGCTGGAAGAGGTCGAAGGGATCATTCCCGGCGCACGCGTGTATGCCCGCGTGGCGGGTGATAGCCAGCACAGCGGCAAACAGCTGATGCTCGGGCCGGAGCTGCTGGGGCGCGTGCTCGACGGCAGCGGTCGCCCGCTGGACGGCCTGCCTGCACCGGAAACCGGCTATCGCGCCCCGCTGATCACCCCGCCGTTTAACCCGTTACAGCGCACGCCGATCACCGACGTGCTGGATACCGGCGTGCGGGCGATCAACGCCCTACTCACCGTCGGTCGCGGCCAGCGTATGGGCCTGTTCGCGGGTTCCGGCGTCGGTAAAAGCGTGCTGCTCGGCATGATGGCGCGCTACACCAAAGCGGACGTGATCGTGGTCGGGCTGATTGGCGAACGTGGCCGCGAAGTCAAAGACTTCATCGAAAACATTCTCGGCACCGAAGGGCGCGCGCGCGCGGTGGTGATTGCCGCCCCGGCGGATGTCTCTCCTTTATTACGTATGCAGGGTGCTTCTTACGCCACGCGCATTGCCGAAGACTTCCGCGACCGTGGCCAGCACGTGCTGCTGATTATGGATTCCCTGACGCGTTACGCCATGGCGCAGCGTGAAATTGCGCTGGCGATCGGTGAGCCACCGGCCACCAAGGGCTACCCGCCTTCCGTGTTCGCCAAGCTGCCCGCGCTGGTGGAGCGTGCCGGTAACGGCATCGACGGCGGCGGTTCGATTACCGCCTTCTATACCGTTCTCACCGAAGGGGACGATCAGCAGGACCCGATCGCCGACTCCGCGCGCGCCATTCTCGACGGCCACATTGTGCTGTCGCGCCGCCTGGCAGAGTCCGGCCACTATCCGGCCATTGATATTGAAGCTTCGATCAGCCGCGTCATGGCGCACCTGATCGATGACACGCACTACGCCCGCGTGCGCCAGTTTAAACAGCTGCTCTCCAGCTACCAACGCAACCGCGATCTGGTCAGCGTGGGGGCGTATGCCGCCGGGACCGACCCGACGCTGGATAAAGCGATCAAACTCTACCCTGAGCTAGAAGCCTTCCTGCAGCAGGGGATGTTTGAGCGCAGTACGTTTGATGATGCCAGCCTGCACCTGCAGGCGATCTTTGGTTAAGTCTGAGCAGCGGAGAACTTATGGCTAAGACAGCTTCCCCGATCGACACCCTGCGCGATCTGGCACATAAAGATGTGGAAAAAGCCGCCATTCAGTTAGGCGACGTACGCCGTGCGCAAAAGCAGGCAGATGAGCAGCTGACGATGCTGCTCAACTACCAGGACGAATACCGCAAGAATCTCAACACCACCATGAGCGAAGGGATTGCCAGCACGCGCTGGTACAACTATCACCAGTTTATTCAGACGCTGGAAAAGGCGATTGAACAGCATCGCGCCCAGCTGATGCACTGGAATACCCGGGTGGAGAATGCGCTGCGCTTGTGGCGCGACAAACAGCAGCGGCTGCACGCCTATGAAACGCTTCAGGCGCGGGCGCTGGCAACCGCACTCTTACAGGAAAACCGTCTCGATCAGAAACGGATGGACGAATTTGCCCAACGGGCATCATTGAGGAAAGGCGAATGATTACCTTACCAACCGCAGTGGCGACCACCAGCGCCAGTAGCAAAACCGGCGCGGCGGCTGCCACCACTGACAGCACGCTGGACGCGACGCTCGGCGGCGACAGCGCCGCCAGCGGTGAAAGTTTGCCGCAGGGGTTTCTCACTCTGCTGGGTAACCGTCTGCTCTCGCTGGCGCAGCAGGGTGCCAGCGCCGCCCCTCAGGGTGACGCGGCGCAAGAGGTTAGCGCCGATGGCAAAGCGACAGCAAAAACCCGCATCAGCGATCTGCTGGCCGCGCTGGATAAGCCCGAGACGCTGACCGCGCTGCTGCAACCGGAAAAAGCCAGCGCGGAAAAAAGCAGCGACGGCGAAGAGAAAGCCGCGCCGGTGGAACTGAGCAGCAGCGATATGCAGGCATTACAGGCGCTGTACGCGATGCTGCCCAACGGTGCCGCCCTGCCCGTTGCCAGCGCTAACAGCAGCAAAAACAGCGACCTGCTGAGCAGCGATCTGAGCAGGGGGAGCAAAACCTCGACGCTGAACGCGCTAAGCGCGGCGTTGGGCACGGTGAGCGGCGATGAAGGTGATGCGGCGGGCACAGGCACGGCGAAAGCCAGCGGCGCTGGCGTGCTGCTGCCGGGCACTGCAGACAGCGCTGGCGCGGCAAAATCCAGCACTAGCCCTGGTGCTCAGACGCTTGACTCAGCTTTTCAGCAGGTTATGAGTGGCGTCAGCAAAGATAACGACAAAGAAAATTCAAGTTCTGCCCTCAACGCGACGATAACCAATAATGTGATCAGCGCCGCTTCTTCAGCCCAGACCCCGACTTCAACCTCGACGGTCAGCGCGCCGGCAACGCCACTGCTGAATTCTCAGCTTGGCAGCCCGGAATGGCAGCAGGCGCTGGGACAACAGATCCTGATGTTCAGCCGCAACGGGCAGCAGACCGCCGAGTTGCATCTGCATCCGCAGGACCTGGGCAGCATCCAGATCTCTCTGAAGCTGGATAATGACCAGGCCCAGCTGAGTATGGTGTCGAACCACAGCCAGGTCAGGGCCGCGCTTGAGGCCGCTATCCCTCAACTGCGTACCTCACTGGCCGAAAGCGGCATCAGCCTGGGTCAAAGTAATGTCAGTAGCGATGCATTCCAGCAGGGTCAGTCCTTTAATGGCCAGCAGGAACAGCAGCGTAATAACAACGGAAGCCCGTTTAGTCTCGCTAATGAAAATGACAGTGATGTGACGCAAATTGCCGTACCTGCCGCCCTGCAGGCGCGCGCAGCTGGCTCCAATGCTGTTGATATTTTCGCCTGACGGCAACAAACGCGTAAGCTGATGGCAAAACTCGCGTCTTTTCTGCCTATTGTTTGGCGCAAGACGCGGGATAATTTGCTCATAACGCCGTGGGGCAGTGAGAAATATGACGTGGCACCGCCCCTCGAAAATAATCACAGGAAGTTACAGCTAATATGACTGATAACGCTAAAGCCAAAAGCGGCAAACGTAAGCTCCTGATACCCGTGTTACTGATTGTGACGCTGGTCGCTTGCAGCGTGGCGGGCTATACAGTCTGGCACATGATGAAGGGGCCGAAGGAAGCCGCTGCGGCTGCAAAGCCTGAGCCGCCACCTGCCCCGGTCTTTTTTGCTCTGGATACCTTTACGGTCAACTTGATCAACCCAGACAACGACCCGGATCGCGTGCTTTATGTCGGCTTCACCCTGCGCTTGCCGGATGAAGAGACACGTCGTCGCATGAACGATTATCTGCCGGAAGTACGCAGCCGTTTACTGCTGCTGCTGTCGCGTCAGAATGCTACGGGCCTCGCCAATGAGCAGGGCAAGCAGCAGTTAGTGACACAGATTAAACAGGTACTGGCACCTCCGCTGGTGCAGGGACAACCACAGCAGGTCGTGACAGATGTACTGTTTACGGCCTTCATTCTGCGGTGATGGATATACATGGGCGATAACATTCTTTCTCAGGCAGAAATTGACGCACTACTCAATGGCGACAGCGATAGTGCGGCAGAAGATAAGGTCAGTACCGGGGGCGAAAGCGATATTCGCCCTTACGATCCCAATACTCAGCGCCGCGTGGTACGCGAGCGTCTGCAGGCACTGGAGATCATCAACGAACGTTTTGCGCGTTCTTACCGTATGGCGCTGTTTAACCTGCTGCGTCGCAGCCCGGATATTTCCGTCGGCGCGATAAAGATCCAGCCATACCATGAGTTTGCCCGCAATCTGCCGGTACCTACCAACCTTAACCTTATCCACCTCAAGCCGCTGCGTGGCACGGCGCTGGTGGTATTTTCGCCGAGTCTGGTGTTTATCGCCGTTGATAACCTGTTTGGTGGTGACGGCCGTTTTCCGACCAAGGTCGAAGGACGCGAGTTTACCCACACTGAACAGCGCGTGATCCGCCGTATGTTAAAGCTGGCGCTGGAAGCCTACAGCGAAGCGTGGAAGCCGATCTATCCGCTGGACGTAGAGTACGTGCGTTCGGAAATGCAGGTGAAGTTCACCAACATTACTACCTCACCGAATGACATCGTGGTCACCACGCCGTTCCAGGTGGAGATTGGTAACCTGACCGGTGAGTTCAACATCTGTATCCCATTCAGCATGATCGAGCCGCTGCGTGAAACGCTGGTGAATCCACCGCTAGAGAACTCACGTACCGAAGATGAGAACTGGCGTGACACGCTGGTGAAGCAGGTTCAGCACTCGGAGCTGGAGCTGGTGGCGAATTTTGCCGATGTCTCAATGAGAATTTCCCGTCTGCTGGAGTTAAAGCCCGGCGACGTCTTACCGATTGAAAAACCGGACCGCATTATCGCCCATGTCGATGGCGTGCCGGTGTTGACCAGCCAGTACGGAACACTGAATAAACAGTATGCACTGCGCGTGGAACACCTGATCAACCCGATTTTGAATTCGCTGAATGAGGAACAGCCCGATGAGTGATACCAATAAGCCGTCCGACGACGACATCTCTGCGGACGACCTGTGGGCTGACGCAATGAATGAACAGGTAAAATCCTCTTCAACCGGCGGCGTGTTTAAATCGCTGGAAAATGGCGATATTGCTGCTGGTTCGCAGGATATCGACATGATTATGGATATCCCGGTGAAGCTCACCGTGGAGCTTGGCCGTACCAAAATGACCATTAAAGAGCTGCTGCGCCTGTCGCAGGGTTCGGTCGTAGCGCTGGACGGTTTAGCCGGGGAGCCGCTGGATATCCTGATCAACGGCTATCTGATTGCCCAGGGTGAAGTGGTGGTGGTCGCCGATAAATATGGCGTGCGCATTACCGACATTATCACTCCGACCGAACGTATGCGTCGTCTGAGCCGCTAAATGAATACCACCCAGCAGCAGCCAGCCATCGGGCAGCCGGCCATTTCTACCGGTTCAATGCTTACTCAGGTGAGCGGGGTACTGGCGGCGATTATTATTCTGATCCTCGCCTGCGCCTGGGTGGCAAAGCGCTTCGGCTTTGCCACTAAGCGCAGCGGCAGTGAGAAACTGAATATCAGCGCCAGCTGCCAACTGGGACAGCGTGAACGCGTGGTAGTGGTTGATGTGGATGATGTGCGTCTGGTTCTGGGCGTCACCGCTCAGCAGATCACCCATCTGCATACCCTGCCGGCGAAACCGCAGCATGAACTCCCGGAAGCACCGGCTGTGACGGCAGATTTCCGTCAGGTTCTGCAGTCGTTAATGAAAGGTTCCGGGAAGAAAAAATGAAACGTCTCCTTCCACTGTTAGCGCTGGTTTTGCTGATGCTGACTCCGAACGTCTACGCGCAGCTGCCTGGGCTTATCAGTAAGCCGATGGCTAACGGCGGCCAGAGCTGGTCGCTGCCGGTGCAGACGCTGGTATTTATTACCTCGCTGACCTTCCTGCCGGCAATTTTGCTGATGATGACCAGCTTCACGCGCATCATCATCGTTTTCGGCCTGCTGCGTAACGCGCTGGGTACCCCCTCTGCGCCACCTAACCAGGTGCTGCTCGGCCTGTCGCTGTTCCTGACCTTCTTTATTATGGGCCCGGTGTTCGACAAAATTTATACCGATGCCTATCTGCCGTTTAGCGAAGACAAGATCAGCATGCAGGAAGCGATTGATAAAGGTGCGCAGCCGCTGCGTGAGTTTATGCTGCGCCAGACGCGTGAAGCGGACCTTGCGCTGTTTGCCCGCCTGGCTAACACGCCGCCGATTGCCGGGCCGGAAGCGGTGCCGATGCGCATTCTGCTGCCGGCTTACGTCACCAGCGAGCTGAAAACGGCCTTCCAGATCGGCTTCACGGTATTTATTCCGTTCCTGATTATCGACCTGGTGGTCGCCAGCGTGCTGATGGCGCTGGGGATGATGATGGTGCCCCCGGCCACCATCTCCCTGCCCTTTAAGCTGATGCTGTTTGTGCTGGTGGATGGCTGGCAGCTGCTCATCGGCTCACTGGCCCAAAGTTTCTACTCTTAAGCGAGGCCACAAAAATGACTCCTGAAGCGGTAATGGTGTTGGGCCACGACGCGATGCAGATTGCGCTGGCGCTGGCTGCCCCGCTGCTGCTGGCAGCGCTGGTCAGCGGCCTGTTAATCAGCCTGCTGCAGGCGGCTACCCAGATTAACGAACAGACGCTCTCCTTTATTCCGAAGATCCTCTCCGTGGTGGCAACCATCGTGGTGGCCGGGCCGTGGATGCTCAATCTGATCCTCGACTATATGCGCACCCTGTTCTCTAACCTGCCTTATCTGATCGGATAATGATTCTTTTTGACAGCAGTCAACTTTTATTCTGGATAAGTCAGTTATTCTGGCCGCTGGCTCGCGTGCTGGCTTTGATCATGACGGCGCCGCTGCTGAGCGAAAAATCGATTAGCCGCAAGGTGAAAATTGGTCTGGGTCTGATGATTACCTGGGTATTAATCCCTTCATTACCCCCGACCCACGTCACGCTGTTTTCGGTTGGCGGGTTCTGGTTGCTGATCCAGCAGATTCTGATTGGCGTGGCGATTGGTTTTACCATGCAGTTTGCCTTTGCGGCGGTGCGTACCGCGGGGGAAGTGATTGGTTTGCAGATGGGCTTATCTTTCGCCACCTTCTTTGACCCGGCCAGCCGCCTGAACATGCCGGTTCTGGCACGCTTTCTCGATATGCTGGCGATGTTGCTGTTTCTCTCCTTCAACGGTCACCTGTGGCTGATTTCGATGGTTGCGGACAGTTTTCATACTTTGCCTATCGGTGGCGAGCCGCTGAACAGCAATGCGTTCCTGGCGCTGACCAAAGCCGCCAATTTAATTTTCCTTAACGGCATGAGATTAGCGCTACCGTTAATCACCCTGTTACTCACCTTAAACCTGGCCCTGGGTTTGTTAAACCGCGTTTCACCACAGCTGTCGGTTTTCGCTATCGGCTTCCCGGTCACCTTATCGATAGGTATGGTGTTCATGAGCCTGATGATGCCCCTGCTGGCGCCCTTCTGCGAACATTTATTCAGTGAAGTGTTCGACTTACTGTCGACATTACTCAGTGAACTACCCGGTAAGTAAACTTTACTATTCGCCCTCTTATACAAAAGCATTGTTAAGCCATCGAAATATATCAGAGCATTTTTTGCGCCATTATTTGCAGAATAGCATTAAGGAAATTCTGATAAATGGGCTAGTACGATGAAAATAATTCTTATTAAAACCCAGTTAGCGTATTTTAAATCCTCAAACCGGTGATTTGTTGCGAAACAGTTAACGGTTAAAAAATGGGCAAATGTCTGTTTTTAATGAAGATTTTATTTTTCTCGGTTTTTCTTGTTTTAAAATTCATTTTACGGCATTGTCAATGCTTCCTGGATGCCTACACTTTCGGGGAATGAATGTTTTTAGGATTCGTCCTATCAGAGTTTTCCTGATTCTGCGCGATAGTGTCGACGTCAGCGGAAAACTGTGTCAGGTGCTGTACTAACTCAGATGTCTAAGCAGTCTCGCTGCTAACCCTCTGAAGTGGGTAACTTGACAGAGCATCGCTCTGTCAAAAGCCAAATTACCAGTCATCAAGGACGCATGAGTACCCTCGCCGTTGCAGGTAAAGCTTTATTCAGGCTGGGTAAAAATAACAAGATCGTGATTAAGAACTCTTTGCTCTCGTACCGCAAGCGCGTAATTCATCGTTGATTTAAACGGATAACAAATTTGGTGAGGGTAGCTATTATGCCAACGATTATTATGGATTCATGTAACTACACACGACTAGGCTTAAGCGATTATATGGCTGTTAAAGGGGTTAAAAAGAAAAATATAACTTCCGTTAACGACATGGACCAATTACAAATTAAATGCCAGCAGCTTCAACCTGGCGTGGTCTTTATTAATGAAGACTGTTTTATTCATGAGTCCGATGCAAGTCAGCGTATCAGAGATATTATCATGCAGCACCCTGATACCCTGTTCTTCATATTCATGGCTATCTCCAATATCCATTTTGAGGAATACCTCTACGTTCGTAAGAACTTGATTATTACATCAAAATCGATAAAGCCGGCGACTCTTGACACACTGCTTAGCAGCTACTTTCAAAAGAAAGTCAGTATGTCACCCCGCTACAATTCAGGCTTCGACGTACATCCATTAACGCTCAGCCAGACTGAGTCTAATATGCTTAAGATGTGGATGTCTGGTCACGATACAATACAAATTTCAGATAAAATGCAGATTAAAGCCAAAACGGTTTCATCGCATAAAGGCAATATTAAACGTAAAATTAAAACGCACAATAAGCAGGTTATTTATCATGTGGTCCGTTTAACTGATAATGTCACCAGCGGTATTTACGTCAACGTAAGATAACGCACCGGGCAGGTCCGCCTTCGCTGACCTGCCCGTTCTCCGTTTGCAGAATGCTCATTCTGTGAGCCTGCTCCCACTTCGTGATCTAATCCTTTTCACTTCTTTGCCGATGGTTTGTAGACGACCGGAGCGTTCCTTCGTCCCTACTGACAGAGAGCAAGGATATGAAATCACAATTACAATCTCACGAGCAGCCGACCATCAGCTTTTGGCAACATTTGCGCCTGGTTCCCCTGTTCGCCGCTATTCTTGGCGGAATTCTGCTGTTGTTTGCCCTGTGTATCGGCCTCGCCAGTTATTTTTTAGTCCAGAGTAATAAGTCGCTGAATGATATTACGCAAGAAATTGCTATCCGCATGGCGATCTCAAACAGTTCCAACAACCTGCGCGCTGCGCGCCTGACGGTGATCCACGCCGGGGCAGCGGCACGTATCGGTGAGATGGATGAATTCAAAGCCAATCTCACCAATTCGGAAAAGCGCATCAAATCGGCACGCGACAATTTCAATATCTATCTCAACCGCCCGGTCAAAACCCCGGCAGGGATAGCGCTGGACGTGGAGCTGAAAAAACGCTTCGAGGCTTATATCACCCAGGGGCTTGAGCCGATGCTGAAAAGCGCTGGGGATGGCAGTTTTGAAGGGGTTATCGCCCAGGAGACGGATTACACCCGCAAACTGGATGACGCTTATAACGACGTGCTGTTTAAAGCGATCAAGCTGCGCACTGAGCGTTCCGACGGGCTCAATCAGCAGGCCGCTGCACAAACCCGCCTCGGCTTTATTATGATGGCGGCGGCATTCGGCCTCGCCCTGCTGCTGACGCTGGCGACCTTTATCTTCCTGCGCCGGGTGGTGATTACGCCGCTGCGCCAGGCGGTAGAAAGAATTGAGCAGATCTCCCACGGCGATCTGACCGCGCCGCCGCAGGTCTGGGGACGCAGTGAGATCGGCAGCCTGGGGAATAACCTTCAGCTGATGCAGCAGGCGCTGGTTAAAACCGTAGGAACCGTGCGCGAGGGGGCGGTGGCGATCTATCAGGGATCGAGCGAGATCTCCGCAGGCAATACCGACCTCTCCTCACGCACCGAACAGCAGGCTTCCGCGCTGGAGCAGACCGCTGCCAGCATGGAACAGCTGACCGCCACCGTGAAACAGAACGCCGAAAATGCCCATCACGCCAGCCAGCTGGCTGCCGATGCGTCGGGTAAAGCGCGCCAGGGCGGAGAGATTGTCACCGGCGTAGTGAATACCATGAACAACATCTCCAGCAGCTCGAAGAAAATTGCCGAGATCACCACGGTGATCAATAGCATTGCCTTCCAGACCAATATCCTGGCGCTGAATGCCGCGGTGGAAGCCGCGCGAGCCGGTGAACAGGGGCGCGGCTTTGCCGTGGTCGCCAGCGAGGTGCGCAACCTGGCGCAGCGCAGCGCCGGAGCCGCGAAAGAGATTGAGGGGCTGATTGCCGAGTCGGTAGACCTGATTGGTAAGGGGTCGTCGCAGGTGGGGAACGCGGGCAATACCATGGGTGAAATCGTCGATGCGGTGCGCCGCGTGACCGATATCATGGCCGAGATTGCCGCCGCATCCGACGAGCAAAGCAAAGGGATCCAGCAGGTCAGCCATGCGGTCACCGAGATGGACAACGTCACCCAGCAGAACGCTTCACTGGTGGAGGAAGCCTCATCTGCCGCAGCGTCGCTGGAAGATCAGGCGGCGCGCCTGACTCAGGCGGTATCGGCCTTTAAACTGAGTGGTGGCGCGGTAGCTGAGGTGAAAAGCAGCAGGGTCAGCAGCAAACCCGCAGCATTGGTCGCCGCGCGCCCGGCGCTGGTCAGTAATGAGAATTGGGAAACGTTTTGACCGGGAGTAAGTAAGGGTCACCAGGGCGAGGCAGGCCTCGCCCTGACGAGAGTTGAGGGTTTTGTTGTCGGGTCGACCCGTTAGCGGTCGGCCTGTTGCAACAACTCTGTGGCCTTATCCAACGATATGCCCTCTTTATTACGGATAATCACTTCGCCAATCTCCTCTGCACATTGCAGAATATTATGGTGGTGGCACGCCAGCGGGATCACCGTCAAATCTTCGCAAACTTGCTGCAATCCATTATCCTGCACTGCCAGAAGCTCTCGCATTACGTCATCCGGCAGCTGCGGGTTGGGCTGGGTTGCTTTGAACAATGTCACGCGTGTCGTCATCAGCCTGCGCGAAATAACACCTTGTGCAAGCCGCTGTTCCGTTCCTGCAATGGCCATTGCCCGCTGTGCCGCCTCCGCAGTAATGCCCAGGGCAGACAGCAGATCGGATGATGGCTGTTCTCCCACGGCTTGCTGATAGAAACTGTCGAGCAGATAAAGTGACACCTGGCCGACGCCCCTTGCTTCCAGCAGCGCGGCAACCTCCAACGCGATCAGTCCCCCCAACGACCATCCGACAATCTGTACTGGCGAACTTGCGCTTAACAGCCCGTGTGCCGTCATCTCATCAAGATAGCGAGCGGCAAGCGTGGGCAGAGAATCAATCGGCGGCCGATGATAAAGATTGTAGTTGTCGATACCAAAGCAGTTTATGCGGCCCTGGAAGGCCTGCGCAAACGGATAAAACGCTTCAGCGCCAACCAGTGCCGGATGGATCATCCATAACGCTGATGCACCGGGCGTAGGGGTGTTGAGCGCTATCACCAGGCTGTTGTGCTGGCTGGCTAACAGATTTTTCAGGGTACGGCACTGGAACAGTTTCACCACCGGGACCGGCGAACCCAGAATTTCAGCAAGCCTGATGCACAAAGAGATCGCGATAATTGACGTTCCCCCGGCGCGGAAAAAATCATCGGTCATGCCGATGCGTTCGCAGTGCAGCGTTTCCTGCCACAGCGCACACAGCTGCGCCTCCAGCGCATTTTTCGGGGCAACATAATCAGTTTCGCTACTGCTGGCCGGGGCAGGCAGTGCTTTACGATCCAGCTTACCGCTGGAGCTAAGCGGCAACGCATCCAGCCTTACCAACGCGGTCGGGATCATATATAGCGGCAGTTGCTGACTCATGAATTCCAGCAGCTCAACTTCCACCAGCGGCTCCTCACAGACGTAGTAAAGGACCAGCCGTTGCTGGCTGTCGTCATTTCTGACAATCGCGCAGCAGGACTTGATGGGACTGAATGCCATCGCGCAGTCTTCGACTTCCCCCAGCTCAACGCGATAGCCATTCAGCTTCACCTGAAAATCCATACGGCCTAAAAATTCAAGGTTGCCATCAGGCAGATAACGCCCGGCATCCCCGGTACGGTAAAGCCTCTCCCCCAGCACCGGATGCCAGATAAAACGCTCATCGGTAAGGGGGCGATTACGGTAATATTCACGCGCCACGCCTGCCCCACCGATATACTGCTCACCCGGCAGACAAGGCGGTAGGATACGCATATGGCGATCAAGCACGTAAAAGCGCTGGTGCGCCATCGCTTTGCCGTAAGGCACGCTGGGAGCAAGAGTCGGTCCGTCAGGAATCTCATAGATGATCGACCATATAGAACTCTCGGTGGCCCCCCCCGTACTGGTAATACGACAGTGCGGCTGCCACTGGCGAATACGCGCGGGAAGCTGTCGGGAGATCACTTCCCCCACCAGCACCACATTGCGCAAGGCGGGCCAGCTGGCACCGGGCTGCACGCCGGACTCAAGATACTCAACCAGTAATGTCATCACTGACGGGGCAGAGTTCCAGAACGTCACGTCGTGCTCAATCATCAGGCGATGCCAGGCATCTGGCTGATAACGCTGGGCTTCCGACGGTATCACCATCGTTGCACCAGCCGACAGAATGCCGAAGATATCAAATGCAGAAATATCAAAGCTCAACGCGCTCAGCGCCAGCCCTCGATCGTGCGGGCCAATGCTCAGTTGCCGCAGCGTATCAACAATACTGTTCACAGCGCCGCGATGCTCAACTGCCACCCCTTTGGGTGCCCCAGTAGAACCGGAAGTGAAGATGACATACGCCAGTTCACCCGACGCCGCTAATACCGGTTCGCCCGGCTGCGGCTGCGGAAGTTCCGCGACGCAGCCGTGACTATCTATCGCCAGCAGGCGAGCATTGTCGGTGGACTGCCAGGCGGCACTGCTAATAATGACCCGTGATTGTGACTGGCTGATGATGGCGCGCCGTCTGCGCTCCGGCCAGGATCCGTCAAGCGGCAGATACGCCCGGCCGGCCATCAGGATAGCCATTACGGCAATAATCTGCGCGCGCCCTTTATCCACCATCACTGCAATAGTCTCCGCCTCCATATCGGTAAACTGCCGTAGTTGCAGAGAGAGATGCAGCGCCGCCTGATACAGTTCGCCGTAGCTCAGTGCCCCGTCGCTGTCTATCAGCGCCACCCTCTGCGGCTGCCGCCGGGCATGCTGGATAAAGTCATGATGAATGGCACGCTCAAAGTCATACTGCGGCAGGCTGGACTGCCACTCTGCTCGCTGACGCAACACGTCGGCTGAGTCGATCAGATGCATCTCTTTAATCTGCAGGCGGCTATGATTCACCAGCTGTTGCAGGATGCGCAGATAGTAACGCGCCAGATATTCTATGGTTTCAGCACTGAACAACGCCGTGGCGTAGTTAAATATCAGCTGCGTACCCTCCGTTTTTTTCTGTACGCTCAAGGTCATATCAAACTTGGCTACCTGATAATTTTTGTTCAGGCTTTGTGGGATAAGCCAGTCAGGGAATGACGGATTAACTTCCTCATCTTCCAACAGGAACATCACCTGGAACAAAGGGTGAGAAGCCAGGTCGCGCGGCACCTTCATCATATCGATCAGCTGGTCCAGAGGCAGGCCCTGATACTGCTGAATTTCCATCACCTGGTCGAACACACCCTGTATGTACGCGGCAAGCGTGATGTCATCATCGATCTGCGAGCGTAGCGGCAAGGTATTAACAAAGAAGCCGATAACATTATGCACCTCCTCCGTCGGGCGGTTAGCGACAGGCGTACCGACCAAAATATCCTGCTGACCGCTGAAGTAGCTCAGCAGCAGGTTAAAACTGGCGAGAAACAGCGCGAATGGCGTGACGCCATGCTGCTGAACAAAATGCTCACATTGAGCACCCAGTTCTGTTGGTAACGTGATGCAATAATTGGCACCCCGATGATCAACCTTTGCCGGGCGGGGGTAGTCGAGCGGCAGCTCAAGAGGTTGCCAGTTGTGCAGCTTATCCCGCCAAAAGTTTTTCAGCTCCAGCGCCCGCCCGGAGTCAAGATACTCTCGCTGCCAGCAGGCATAGTCACCATACTGTAACGCGGGTGCGGACAAGGGCAGCGTGCTGCCCAAACAGCAAGCGGGATACAGCTCGGCCATTTCGCGGATAAACAACGCTTGCGACCAGCCATCGAAAGCCAGGTGATGGATAACAACCAGGCAGTAAATGTCCAGCGTATTCCCCTCATACACCTGGTAAATCGTGGCGCGGGTCGGAATTTCTGTGCTGAGATTAAATGGACGGTCGATATCCTGCTGCAGCTGCCGCGGCCACTCGCCCGCAGCCAGCATCATACGAGCCACCTCTAACGCTGCATCAGTTCGCACTGACTCGGCTAGCTTCGCCTGCTGCTGATGGATCACGCTGCGCAGCACTTCATGACGGGCAACAATCGCCTGCAAACTGTGGCAACAGGCGTCAATATCTGTGCCTGGCGCCAGCCGGAACAGCATCGGAACATGGTACAGATTGCTGCCACCGTTAAGATTTTCAATAAACCACAGCTGCATCTGTGAGTAAGAGAGGGGCCAGCGGTCACGCTGCTGGGCCGGGATAGAAATAGCCGCTGTCTGCGGCCCACTCTGCGCCAGGTAAGTGCACAGCGATCTGATCGTGGGGTACTGCCCTATTTCGCTCAGCGTAACCTGCTTTTTCAGCCGTCGGCTAAGCTGGTAGCTGGCCTGGATAGCCAGCAGGGAATTGCCCCCGAGCGCAAAGAAGTTGTCCTCTACGCCGATTGGCTCCACGTTAAGCAATTCGCGCCAGATATCGCAACAAATCGTCTCTTCATGACTCGCTGCGTCAACAAACGCCTGCGCCTGAGGCACTGCTGGCGGCAGTAAATCGCGCGCGACTTTGCCATTCAGCGTCAGGGGGATCTGCTCAAGCTGCATAATGGTTTTTGGCACCATGTACTGCGGCAGCTGGGCGCGTAACTGCTGAAGCAATAAGACAATATCAATCTCTTCACTGGCAGTGATATAGGCGACCAGAACCCTTTGGGGAGCGGAAGTTAATATCACGCAACAGCCCGTTATCCGCGGATAAGCCAGCACCACGTTTTCAATTTCACCCAGTTCAACCCGGTAGCCATTTATTTTGACTTGCTGGTCAATGCGCCCCATGAATTCGATATTGCCATCGCTGAGGAAACGCCCGTAATCGCCAGTGCGATATACGCGCTGCTGCAGCTGGTGATGCCAGAAGAAACTGGCGTTGGTTCGCTCTTCATCCTGATAGTAACCGCGCGCTAATCCCTCTCCGGCAATAAAGAGCTCGCCTTTAACCCCTTCGGGCACGGGCCGCAGCCAGCGATCCAGGACGTAAAATTGTTCATGGGGCAGCGCCCGACCATACGGGATACTGACCGTCAGCACCTTTTCAGGTGGAACTTCGTACAGAATTGAGAAAATGGCGGCTTCTGTCGCGCCGCCTGCACTGCAGAACTGGCAGTCAGGTGCCCACTGGCGACAGCGCTCGGGTAAGGATGTAGCAATCCAGTCCCCTCCCACCATGACCAGCCGCAACGCCGGACGTGGGCGATCAAGGGATCCGGCATTAATAACGTAATCCAGCAACAGCTCCAACAAGGCCGGAGCACTGAGCCAGAGGGTCACCCGATGCGACATCATCAGCTGATACCATGCCTGCGGATTGGCGCGATGTTGCTCGGCAGGCATCACTACGGCGCCACCGACGGAAAGCGGGGCAAAAATGTCCCAAATGGCAAGGTCAAAACTCATTGCGCTGAGCGCCAGGCTGCGATCGTGCTTATCAATGCTGAAGCGACGCTGTACCCCTTCCAGGGTATTCACCGCGCTACGATGTTCAATCGCTACCCCTTTCGGCGTACCGCCAGAGCCGGAAGTGAAAATAATATAGGCCAGGTCATTCGCGGCCACCTCCACCGGCGGCAGTAGCTGCTCTGCCAGCGGCAGTTCCGATGCCAGCCCCCTGCGGTCCAGCAGAATGACCTTGACGGCTTCAGTGGCCCACGCTTCGCTGCTCAAAACGGTGTTAATCCCGGCCTGCGCCATGACCGCCAGTCTGCGCTGCAGCGGCCAGGCCTTATCCATTGGCAAAAAGGCTTTACCACACATCAGCACCGCGAGTATCGCAACAGGCTGCTGTCGCCCCTTATCCGCAAGGATAGCGACAGCTTCTCCAGTCACTTCCCCCTGTAATCGTAACTGGGTCGCCAACATTTGTGCGGCCTGATACAGCTCACCGTAGCTCATCTCGCCCCGATCATCGAACAGCGCTGCTGCCTGCGGGTTTTGCTGGGCATGACGAATAAAGTCCTGATGTAGCGTACGTTCAAAGTGATAATCAAATGCTGCTTTCGGCGGCGAAAGGGCGATACCCGCCCCCAACCCGACTGCCGCTAGCGGCCGTTCCTCGTGCTCTATCAGCTGTTGCAGCATCTGCAGATAGTAATGGGCGAGCCGGGAAATCGTTGATTTTCTGAAGAGTGCACTCGCAAAGTTGAAGCGCGCACGCATCCCCTCCTGGCAAGGCTTGAGCGTCAGAGTCAGATCAAATTTCGCCGTTCTCTCTTTCTCACTTAGATCCACCAACGACAGCCACTGCGGCACAGCGTCAGAGTGCTCCTCGCTTTCCAGGCTGAACATCACCTGAAACAGCGGATGATGGGAAAAGTCACGCGCAATGGCAAGATGGTCCACCAGCTGCTTCAGGGACATATCCTGATGCTGCTGCACCTGACGGGTGTTGTCCGCCACCTGACGGATAAATTCAGCGACAGAAAGTTGATTGTCCAGCTTGTGGCGCAGCGGCAGGGTATTCACAAAAAAGCCGATAAGATTTTCCAGCTCCGCCTGTCCGCGATTAGCCAGCGGCGAACCCACCACCACGTCGTCCTGCCCGGTATAACGGGATAACAGCAGCACAAAACCGGCCAGGGTCACGGCATGCAGCGTCACGCCCTGCCTGCGGGCCAACGCGCGTAACGCCTCAATAAGCGCCGCCGGCAGCAGCACTTCAACATTGTCACCCCGCACATCGGCAAAGGCTGGCCGGGAAAAATCCATCGGGATATCAAGTGGCTGAAGCCCGTCAAGCGCCCGAAGCCAGAAGTCCAAATCGCTTTGCTGATTCGCTGCCTGCTGCTGCTGCCACAGGGCGTAATCCAGATATTGCCGTTCAGGCACGACGGGATCCGCTGACGCTGTCTTACCGAAGTGCTGATATAAATCGTCGAGCTCCCGCATCACCACATTCAGCGACCAGCCATCAAAGGCAATATGATGAAATACCAGCAGGCAGGCAATACGTGCAGTGCCCGACACATCCTGATAATGATAAATCGTGGCCCGTATGGGAATCTCACTTTTCAGATCAAAGGGTTGCTGCAATGCCTGCTCGACGCTGGCTGTAAAATGGTCTTCCGTTGGCAGATGTTTCTGCGCCACTGTCAGAGTCTGTTGGGTAACTTGCTGGCTCGCTTCGCCCTGCTCATCCTGAACTATCAGGCTGCGTAATACCTGATGTCGCGCAACCAGCGCCTGCAGGCTGATAGCCAGCCGTTCGCAGTCAATTGTCGGGTCAAGCTGGAGCATCAGCGGCGTCAGATAATGTGTCGCCTGTGCAGACAGCTGCGCCATAAACCAGAGCTGAGACTGCTGGAAAGAGAGCGGTCCGCTGTCACGTCCCATGGCTGGAATAGTGACCTGTGGCACCGTTTCGTTGCTCAATGCCAGCTGATGGCTCAGCGTGGCAACGGTAGGATACTCATTCAGGGTTAAGGGCGACACATGCAGGCCAGTCCGCTTGTAAATCTCATGGCAGTATCTGATCGCCAGAATGGAGTCGCCTCCGAGAGCGAAGAAGTGATCGTCAGTGCCCGCCTGGCATTTCAATAGCTGATTAAGCAGCGCCAGAAGCTGGCTTTCCAGCGCATTGGCAGGCGCCCGATAGTGAGTACAGCTGTCAACGCTCTGCGGTTCGGGCAGCGCCTTATAGTCCACTTTGCTGTTGAGCGTCAGCGGGATCGCCGCAATCGCCCTCATTGCGCCAGGAATCATATACAGCGGCAGCTGAAGTTTAAGCACCTGTAAGATCTTTTCTGCCGTGAGAGTGCTGCCTGGCGACAACACGTACCAGGCTCGCAGCTGGAGCACAGGTTCGCTCTGCACGGCCGCGACCGCCCCCTGCACTCCTGGGATGGCGCGCATCACACTTTCGATCTCACCCAGTTCAATGCGATGACCGTGAATTTTTACCTGCTGATCTTGACGCCCGCAATACTCCATACTGCCGTCAGGCAGGCGGCGCGCCTTATCGCCGGAACGGTAAAAACGTTGATAATTTTCACCCTCCTCCAGCAGATTGTCCGTAAAGGTGCTCGCCGTCAGCTCCGGTAGGTTGAGATAACCGCGGGCCAGCCCAATCCCCGACAGGCAAAGATCGCCAACCACGCCAGTCGGCAGTATGTGCCCCCGTTCGTCGACGACATAGCAGCGCATATTGTCTATGCTGCAGCCAATATTACGTGCGCCATTATGCTGATAGAGGTTCACACTCACGCTGACCGAGGCTTCCGTGGGGCCATAGAGATTTGAGACGCGCATTCCCTGCGCCAGATAGTGGTTCAGTACCTCCTCCGCCACCGACTCGCCGCCCATACCGATGTAGCGCACAGATTCAGGGAACGCCGGGCAGGTACTGAGCAGGGCCGGTGGCAGGAAGCAGAAATGAATCTGCCAGGCAGCCATTTGCTGCGTCAGCTGCTGTAAATCTTTGCGCTGCTGTTCGCTGGCGATGTGCAGGCTGTGCCCGTTATGCAAAGCGATAAAGACTTCATAGACATGCGCGTCAAAAGCCAGGGTGGCAAACTGCAGGCAATTCAGCACGCCGCGCTCATCCGCAAGAATGCGGCGGGTGTGGCCGAGAATGGTATTGATCGCCCCACGGTGCTCACAGAGGGTCCCTTTGGGGCGCCCGGTGGTGCCGGAGGTGTAGATGACATAAGCCAGCTGTCGGTTATCAATCCGCGGCAGGTGTACCACTGGCTCATCGTCGTTGCACGGCGCCAGCGCATCTATCAGCAGGCAGTGTATGTTTTCTGTCCCTGTGCGAGCACGGTCCTGCAGGCTGGTTTGTGTCAGGATGATTGGGCTAGCCACATCCTGCAGGATCCAGCTCAGCCGCTGCTGCGGGGTGTGAGGATCAAGCGGCACATAGGCTCCTCCTGCTTTCATGATCGCCAGCATACCGATGACCGCATCGTTGGTTCGCTCAATAAACAGCGGGATCAGGGTCTCCGACAGCATCGGCTCCCCCGTCAGCTGCCGGAAGGCGGTGTGCAGCTGGCTGGCCAGACGGTCAACCCGCTGTGACAGTTCGCCATAGCTAAGGGAACCCTGTTCGTCGCGCAGGGCAATCCGCTCGGGATGGCGGCTGGCATGCTGCTCAAAACCGGATAGCAGCGTGGTACAGCTCTGTATGACCACCTCGGGCTCGCTGCTCCACTGGTCGCGCAGTCGTGATTCCTGATGGGACGTGATCAAAGGGAAATCGGACAGCGGCCTGTCCGGCTGCTGCAAAGCCGCGTTCAGCAGATCGCAATACTGTTCCGACATCTCAATCATCTGATGCTCATCGAACAGATCTGTGCGATATCTCAAGCGAAAATCGAAGCCATCATCAGCGGGTTGATACTCCAAAAGCAGCTCTGAACCGGATAGATCAATATTAAAACGATTGTTGATGCTGAGCTGGCAACCTTCCAACGAGAAAGGAGCATCCTTCAGATAAGCCTGGGAAAAGTTAACATTCAAATGTTGAATGCCAGTCTGTCTGATAACTTCATAAATCGGCAGCTGAGTATGGCGCAATTTTCCCGACGCTTTAATTTTTCGGATATAATTGATGCTTAGCTGATATATATCACGAAACGTCGACCCAGCTGAGAGGCTCAGAGGAAAAATCCCCATATTCACCTGAGCGCCGTAATACATCTCGCTGCCGCCATCAATAGACACCGGATAGCCAATACAGACCGATTTTTCCTCTGACATTCTGGCAAGAAGAGTTGCCCATAATGTTTTAAAAATCAGGAAATGGCTCGCGTATTTCACACCGGACTTAAGACTATTCCACTGAGTATAAGAGATATGAAAACGAACCTCAGACGAGTGTATCTGACCTTGCAGGGTGTTGTGATGGATTTTTGGAATATCATTAACTTTTTGACAACCCGCCAGCATCTCTTGCCAAAAATCTACTGAATTAAATTCAGTGCGCAGGCGTGATATCTCTTGCCTGAAACGGGCATTCTGTTCATCGAGGGTTTCTCTGTTTTTGCGACCGAACGGCTGTTGGCCCCGGTGATTATAATAGTGAGATAACGCGTCAATAAACTCCTGCCCCGAAAGGCCATCGAGGAGGGTATGATGCAGGATGACAATCAAATCATGGTGATGCGCATCGTGCCTTACCAGTAAGAAGCGGCAGAGTGGGCCACTACGCAGGTCAAAGGGGGCCTTTACTCGCGCGGACAGATCGCACGACGGGTCAAGCTGCTCCAGTATGATACTTTTATTACCCGGCACCCAACGGAGTTGGTCACCGCTATCACTCAGCACGTGACTAAACAGAATGTTTTCTTCGACTAACTTCGCAATCGCATTTTCCAGACGTGCGATATCTAATGGCCCATTTATCGCCTGATCGACGACTAAATTATACTCGCAGGATTTCGGATTGATTAAGAATTCATTCCAGAAAGTTTCAGTATATGGTGATACCGAAAAACCAATCATATTAACTCCATTTAAATAAATACAAACTTTTACTCTCGAATTTCTGCCGGAGTATGTTTAGAAATTAACATTAAATACGCCTAATTTCACACAGACAACTTATCTCAAAAAATGATGATAAATAAAATTATATTTCAGAAAAATAAGAAAAGAGCAGAGTTCACCAACGTCATAAGTTTGATTAACATAAAATGACGTAGGTTATGGCGATTTATCCGATTTACAGAGGGGGGATGATCATATTCGGTCAAGGTAGTGAGCTAAAAAACCTTTGTCAGGGCATCAACAGGCACGGCAAGCCCCGCCCCTGCACTCGTTGAGGGGTTCAATAGCAGAGGTCGGGCATGCCCGACCCGCTGTTAAAATTCAACCTGCGTATGGCGAGCGATCAGCGAGCGTAGCGGCACGCTGCTTTTCATAATCGGTGACTTGATCACGATATAGCTGAAGTACTTGTCGATGCCGACCTTGGCATCCAGCAGCCCTTCAATAACTTCCTGATAGTGCTCAATACTGCGGGTGATAAAGCGCAGCAGATAGTCGTAGCCGCCGGTGATCAGATGGCACTCCATCAGCTCGTCCACTTCGCGGATCGCATTCTCAAACTTGAGGAAATCTTCGCGTCGGTGGCCGGAGAGCGTCACTTCGGTGAACACCGTGACTGAATCGGTGATTTTAGTCAGATTAATATGCGCTTCATAACCGGTGATAAAGCCCGCAGTTTCCAGACGCTTCACGCGCTGCAGGCAGGGGCTGGGCGAAAGCCCGACGGCGTCGGCAAGATTGACATTGCTGATACGGCCATCTTTCTGTAGCTGTACCAGAATGTTGATGTCGATACGGTCCAGTTTCATTAAGCCGTTCATAAAACCCCTCATTGGTTCACGTCACCCAGATGGTATAGCACGCTTAATCACTGCTACGCCAGTGATTTAACATCGCGTGCTATCCGGGCATAATTATCATTAAAAGCAATAATATCAATGAGGAAGAGTGGTCAACCCAGGCGTCCGGTGGCGCGTGCCAGGGCGATATCAAAGATATGCAGCGCCTCTTCCAGCTGTGAGTCGCTGGTCACCAGCGGGGCAAGGAAGCGCACGGTATTACGCTGCAGGCCACACTTGATCAGCAGCAGCCCCTCCTGGCAGGCGCAGTCGAGGATCTTCTGCGTCAGCGCCGCATCGGGCTGCTTGCTTTCGAAGTCGATAATCTCCACCGCCTGCATAAAGCCAATGCCGCGCACCTCGCCGATGCAGGCATATTTATCCGCCAGCTGCTGCAGGCGCGCACTCATCTGCTCGCCGAGCTGGTTCGCGCGCTCCAGCAGGTTGTCGTGCTCAAACAGATCGAGCACCGCCAGCGCAGCCGCGCAGCCCAGCGCGTTACCGCCATAGGTGCCGCCGAGGCCGCCAGGGGTTGGCGCATCCATAATTGCCGCTTTACCCACCACGCCGGAGATCGGCAGCCCGCCGCCGAGGCTTTTCGCCACGGTCACCAGGTCCGGCACAATCCCGCTGTGCTGGAAGCCAAACATCTTGCCGGTGCGGCCAAAGCCGGTCTGCACTTCGTCACAGATCAGCAGAATGCCGTGGCGGGTGGTGATTTCACGCAGCGCCTGCATAAACGCCGGGGAAGCCGGCAGGAAGCCGCCATCGCCCTGCACCGGCTCGATGATGATTGCCGCCACGCGCTCCGGCAGGATCTGCACCGCAAACAGGGTGTCCAGCGCTTTTATGCAGTCCGCTTCGGAAACGCCGTGGAACGCGTTCGGGAACGGCACGCGGTAAATATCGCCGGGGAACGGGCCGAAGTTCTGCTTATACGGCTGGCTCATACCGGTTAAGGTCACCCCCAATAAGGTACGGCCGTGGAATGCACCGTCAAAGGCAATAATGCCGGGGCGATTGGTGTGCGCACGGGCAATCTTCACCGCGTTCTCCACCGCTTCCGCGCCGCTGGTAAAGAACACGCTCTTGAACTCTTCACCGCCGCCAATCAGCTTATTCAGGCGTTTTGCCAGCTCGATATAGCCCGGGTACGCTGCCACCTGGAAACAGGCGTGGGAAACCAACTGCAGCTGCCGGGTGACGGCACTAATCACTGCCGGATGGCTGTGGCCGACGTTTAATACGCCGATGCCGCCAACGAAATCTAAATAGCGATTACCTTCCACATCCCACACTTCGGAACCTTTGCCTTTGGCAATCACAATCGGGTGCGCGGTGACCACGCCGCGCGGCACGTTTTCGGCACGGGCGTCCAGTAACAGGGCGTTATCAGAAAATGTCTGCTGCTCAGCCAGTAAATTATGCATTGTATGCCTCATTGACGTGAAAATGATGAATTGCCCCAGCGGGCATCTGCCAAGTATCGCAATAAGCCGGACCATTAAGCTGCCGTTCCGGGAGCGGCAGCAGCATTAACTTTCGTAATTCGGGCTAATCTTTCGGTTAAATTTCTGGCCCGAGCGTTTCCTGCACCAGCGCGCAATACCAGCGGATGCCGAACGGGATCAGCGCATCGTTAAAATCATATTCGGAGTGGTGCAGCGGGCGGCTGTCGGCACTGCCCAGCCAGAGATAGGCACCGGGTTTTGCCTGCAACATAAACGAGAAATCTTCCGAGGTCAGCGCCGGTTTAGGCGCCTCGGCGTGCGCCAGCCCGGCACGCGCCGCCGCACGTAATGCGGTGGCCGCCTGTTCAGCGCCGTTAATGGTTGCCGGATAGTAACGGTCATATTGCACCGCTGCCGTCAGGCAGTGGGCGGCGGTGACGTGCTGCGCCAGCTCGCGCATGCGCTGCTCAATGCGGTCCTGCACGGCACGGTCAAAGCTGCGTACCGTGCCGCTCAGCGTGGCCTGCGCCGGGATCATATTGTGCGAGAAGCCGCCGTTGATGCGCGTGACCGTCAGCACCGCCGGGTCGCACGGGTCGAGATCGCGGCTGACGATGGTGTGCAGGGCCACCACCAGTTCGCTGGTCGCCAGCAGCGTGTCCGGCGTCAACTGCGGCTGCGCGGCATGCCCGCCGCCGCCCTCAACGACGATCGAAAACGCATCGCCCGCGCCCATAATAGGCCCCGGCCGCGTCTGCACCACGCCAAGCGGCAGCTGCGGCCAGTTGTGAATGGCGTAAACCTCGTCGCAGGGGAACCGCTCGAACAGGCCGTCGTCGATCATCGCCTGCGCGCCTGCCAGCCCCTCTTCTGCCGGTTGAAAGATGAAATTCACCGTGCCGTCGAACTGCGCATCGGCGGCCAGCGCCTGCGCCGCGCCGAGCAGCATCACCGTATGGCCGTCATGGCCGCAGGCGTGGCAAACGTTCGGCTGCTGGCTTTTCCACGGCTGGGTGCCGTTATCGGCCATCGGCAGCGCATCCATATCGGCGCGCAGGCCGATAGCACGCGGGCTGGTGCCGCGCTTCAGCACGCCGACCACGCCGGTTTTGCCGATGCCCTGATGCACCTCCAGCCCCAGCCGGGTGAGGAATTCCGCCACCAGCCCGCTGGTGCGCTGCTCCTGATAGCCCAGCTCCGGGTGCTGGTGCAGATCGCGCCGCAGCGCGACTAATGCCGCAATATCCATCTCAATATCCCTGTTCGCGGTCGACCACGCCGACCATGGATTCACCGCGCTCATAGCGGCGAATGTTGTCCAGCAGCGCTTTTACCGCGCTCTCCGGCTGGGTCTGGCTGGCAATGTGCGGCGTCAGCCAGATGGCCGGATGCTGCCAGAAGGCATGCCCGGCGGGCAGCGGTTCCGGGGCGGTCACATCCACCACCGCCGCGCTCAGCTGCTGGCGGTCGAGGGCAGCCACTAAGTCGTCATGATTGAGCTGCGCCCCGCGCCCGACCTGCACCAGCGCCGCGCCGGGCGGCAGCTGGCTGAAGAGATCGGCGTTAAGCATCCCTTCGGTGCTGGCGGTGAGCGGCAGCAGGCAGATCAGGATATCGCTGCGCGCAAGAAATTCGCCCAGCCGCTGATTACCGGCAAAGCACTGCACGCCGGGCAGATCGCGCGGAGTGCGGCTCCAGCCTGCGCAGTCAAACCCGAGCGCCACCAGCGGTTTCAGCACCGCCTCGCCCAGCGTACCGAGGCCCATCACGCCAACGCGCCGCTTGCCGGCGGTCTGTACCGGATGCGTCTGCCAGATGCCCGCGCGCTGCTGTTGCAGGTAGCGCGGCATATCGCGATGCAGGCCGAGCACGGCAAAGGTCACATACTCCACCATGCCGCTGGTCAGGCCCGGCTCGATCATACGTACCACCGGCAGCTGCGGCGGCAGGCTGGCGTAGTCGAACTGATCTGCGCCAGCCCCGACGGAAAACAGCACCTTCAGGTTGGGAAACTGCTGCATGATATTGTCCGGCGGCACCCACGCCACCAGGTACTCCACCTCGTGCGGGTTGCCGCACTCCGGCCACAGCCGGAAGCTGGCCGCCGGGGCCATTTCCGCCACCAGCGCCGCCCACTTCTGCCCGCGCTCGGGCTCTGACTTATAGACAATATTCATCAGGCCATCGCCTGGCTCATTAGCCCGAATGCCTGCATGCCACCGCTCTCCGGCTGCCAGGGTTGCCCTTTGACCATGGTGGTTGGCGCATCCACTTCTACCAGCCCCAGCGTATTCAGCCACGGTCCAAGACCGGCCGAACGGTCGCTATCAATGCGCACAAACTGCCCCGCTACGCCGCTCAGCAGTTCGCTGACCAGCAGTTTCGCGTTGGCGAGATTGCGCGCCACAATTGGCCCGATGGCATAGCCGTGGCCGAAGCGGCGCAGGCTGGCGAACCCGGCGGCGGTTCCGTTCTCCTCCAGCACCAGAAAGCGTTCGGCACTGTCGAGCAGGTTGGTGATCAACAGCGGGCGCTGCTGGCCGTGCGCCTGGCGGTCGAGCGCGGTCAGCAGCGCGGCATCCTGCACGCCCGCGCTGCGCAAGCGCTGCTGCGGCCCGCAGGCAATGGCCGCGACCGGAGCCAGTTCGCGGCACTGGTGCTGCTCAACGTGGCCGGTGGCGACAAATCCGAGTTTCTCATACAGCGGCTGCCCGGCGGCGGTGGCGTGCAGGCGCACGTTGCTGCCTTCAAGCCTGGCCAGCGCCGCCTGCATCAGCTGTTTGCCAATGCCGCGCCCCTGCTGTGCATCATCGACAATCACCAGGCCGAGGGTGGCGTAATCCTTGCCCCAGCGCCAGAACAGGAGCGTGCCGACCAGCGTCCCGTGCTCTTCCGCCGCCAGCCCTTCCCCCAGCAGCAGCGCCTGCTGCCAGTCGGCGCGGCGGTGCGGCCACTTAAGCTGCTGGGTGAGCGCAAAAGCCGCATCGAGATGGGTTTCATTCATTGCTTTGAGTTCAAGAGTCATCACTGTTCCTTACATCATGCCCGGCGCATCAAGGCCGGAACCGTCAATCAGGCGTTCATAGCGGAACGGCTTCGCATCAACAATCGGGGTATCGTGGGTGGCAAGATCGGCGGCAAGGCGCCCGGCACCGGGACCGATGCCAAAGCCGTGCGCGCTGTAACCCGCCGAGATAATCAGCCCCGGCAGCTTGCCGACCGGGGAGATCACCGGCACCGCGTCCGGCGTGCTGTCGATCATCCCGCCCCACGCCTGCTCAAGGCGCACGCCCGCCATCGACGGGAACTCGCTGCGCATCGCCGCCAGCCCCTCCTCCACCATCGCCATATCGGGATGCGGGTCGAGGATGCGCACTTTCTCGAACGGCGACACGCCATCAAGCTGCCAGCGCGCCAGCGCTTCCGGGCCGCGGATAAACGGGCTGATGCCGAGGTTAATCGTCAGGTTTTTGCGCCGCGCCTTAAAGGTCGGGTAGAACTGGCGGGCGTAGCGCAGCCCCTGCGCGCCGGGCTCAAGGCGGCCACGGCCGGAGACCGAGACGGTATAGCTGCCGTCGAGCTGTGGGCGGCAGGCAAAGCCCGGCGTATACAGCGGCAGGGCAATTTTTTGTTCAATCGGCGCGGTGCGAAAAGCGGTGCCGATCACGTTGCCGAGCGGCAGGTCGATGCCGTGACGGCGGCAGAACATCGACGTCCACGCCCCGCCCGCGCAGATCACGCTGCTGGTTTTGATCAGGCCGCGCTCGGTAACCACCCCGCTGACCTTACCGTTAGTGATATCCAGGCCGCGCACCGCGCACTGCTGAAACACCAGGCCGCCAAGGCGCTGCGCCGCTATCGCCAGGCCCGGTGCCGCCAGTGAGGGTTCGGCATGACCATCGGTGGGCGATGATACCCCGCCCAGCCAGCGGCTGGAGCTGCCCGGCGTCATCTCTTTGGCGCGCGCGGCGGTAAGGATTTCGCTGTGAAAGTCATAGCCTTTCGCCATGGCGTTCCACGCTTCCCAGGCGTTGATGTCGGCCTGATTTTGGGTGGCATACACCAGCCCGCTGCGGCGGAAGCCCAGCTCTTCGCCGGTCTCTTCCCCCAGTTCGGCCCAGCGTTGCAGGGCGTATTTGATCAGCGGCAGCTCGCGCTCGTCGCGGTTCTGCTGGCGGCACCAGCCCCAGTTGCGGCTCGACTGCTCACCGCCGACCAGGCCCTTTTCAATCAGCACCACGCTGACGCCTTTTTTCGCCAGTTCATAGGCCGCAGCCGCCCCGGCAATCCCGGCACCAATCACCACCACATCCGCTGCCGGTGGGAAATGCGGGCTGTCCTGTACGTATCGAATCGGTGCTGGCATATTGTTCCTTACCTGAAAATTTTTTTATTGCGGGCGAGGCATGCCTCGCCCCTACAGAGTGCGGCGTAGGGGTCAGGCATGCCTGACCCGCTCCGGGTCTACAACGCGATATCGCTCTCCTGGTGCTCGTCGAGCCAACCCTGGCGCAGCTCCGGCACGGCGCGCTTCAGGCGCTCATAGTACAGCTCGCTTGACGGCTTGTCGTAATCGGCGCGCGCCACCTGGGTGACCATGCGGCCATTTTTCACCACGATAATTTCGTCGCACACCGAGCGCACCGCGTGCAGGTCGTGGCTGATAAACAGCACCGACAGGCCCAGCTCGCGGCGCAGCTCGGTAATCAGATCCAGCACCGCCGCCGCCACCACGGTATCCAGCGCCGAGGTCACCTCATCACAGAGGATCAGGTCCGGCTCGGCGGCCAGCGCGCGCGCCAGATTGACGCGCTGCTTCTGCCCACCGGACAGCGACCACGGCTTGCGCCACAGCACGTTGCGCGGCAGGCGCACCAGGTCGAGCAGCTGGAACATCCGCCGCTCCAGCGCCGCGCCGCGCAGCCCGTGGAACAGCTTCAGCGGGCGCTTGAGAATGGTCTCGATCGTGTGCGCCGGGTTGAGCGCGGTATCCGCCATCTGGAACACGTACTGAATGCGGCGCAGCTCGTTTTGCGGGCGCTGGTGCATATCCCCGGCAATATAGTGGCCGTTAAACAGAATATGGCCGCCGCTCGGCTTGTTCATGCCGGCTATCGCGTGCGCCAGCGTGGTTTTGCCGGAGCCGGACTCGCCGATAATGCCAATCGCCTGGCCACGATAGAGCTTGAAGTTAATCTCTTCGAGGATCTTAATCTTCGGCTGCCCTTCGCCGTCGAGCGGACCGTACCCGGCGCAGAGGTCGCGCACCTGCAGCAGCGGCTGCACGTTCTCATCCTGCTCCTGCCACGGGCTGGGGCGCGTTTTCTGCTTCGCCGCCTCCAGCAGCAGATGGCTGTACTCCGCCACCGGGGCGCGCAGCAGCTGCTCGGTGGTGCCGTATTCGGCGATATTGCCCTTCAGCAGCACCAGGATTTTATCCGCCATCTGCGCCACTACCGCCAGGTCGTGGCTGACGTAAATGGCGGTGGTGCCGCGCTGGCGCACCACGCGGCGGAAGGCCTTCAGCACCTCCACCTGGGTAGTCACGTCGAGCGCGGTGGTCGGTTCATCGAGGATCACCACCTCCGGGTCGCTAATCAGCGCCATCGCCGTCATCAGGCGCTGCAGCTGACCGCCGGAGACCTGATGCGGATAGCGGTCGCCGATGGTTTCCGGGTTGGGCAGCGCCAGCTCGCGGAACAGCTCAATCGCTTTGGTTTCGGCAGCGGCGCGGCTCATCACCCCGTGGATCACCACCGGCTCGACCACCTGGTCCATGATCTTCATCGCCGGGTTAAACGAGGCGGCGGCACTCTGGGCGATATAGGCCACCTTGTTGCCGCGAAACTGGCACAGCTGCGTCGGGGTTAATGAGGTGACATCGGTTCCGGCCACGTGCACGGTACCGCCCGCAATTTTGCAGCCGTGGCGGGCATAGCCCATCAGCGCCAGCGCAATGGTGGTTTTGCCCGAGCCGGACTCGCCGATCAGCGCCAGCACTTCGCCCTTCTGTACGGTAAAACGAATATCGGAAACCAGGCTGATCTCATGGCCGTCGTCGGCGCTGGCGGTGACGCGCAGGTTCTCGACCGACACCATCGGTGTGGCGGCGTGTGGCGTAATATTCATGCAACCCCCTTAGCGACCACGGTTAATGAACGCATGGACTGTAAGCTGTCGATAAACAGGTTGGCACCGATGGTCAGGCTGGCAATTGCCACCGCCGGCATCAGCACCGCCGGGGAGCCGTCAAACAGCCCCTGCAAGTTTTCGCGCACCAGCGTGCCCCAGTCGGCATACGGCGGCTGAACGCCGAGGCCGAGGAAGCTCAGGCCGCTGAGCAGCAGCACGATATAGACAAAACGCAGGCCGAAGTCGGTGAGCATCGGGTGCAGCATATTCGGCAGGATGTCGTGAATCGCGACGTACAGGCGGCTTTCACCGCGCAGGCGCGAGGCCTGTACGTAGTCCATTGAACGCAGGTTCGAGGCCATGGCATAGGCGATGCGGTAGGCGCCCGGCCAGTAGGTAAACACCGCGGTGATAATCAGCATCGGCAGCGACGAGCCAAACACCGCAACGATCATCAGCGCCAGAATTTTGCCCGGCAGCACCAGCATCGCGTCGTTGATGCGCCCGAGCACCTCCTCCAGCCAGCGCCCGGCCACCGCCGCCAGCAGCGCCAGCAGCGTACCAACCAGGCTCGCCAGCAGCGCGGCACTGAGCGCCAGGCCGATAGAGTAGCGCGCGCCGAACAGAATACGGCTGAAGATGTCGCGCCCGAGGTAATCGGTGCCGAACCAGAACTCGCGGCTGAAGTCGCCGAACAGCGGGCCGCCGCCGATATCCTCAAGATTGTGCGGCGCCAGCGCGGTGCCGAATATCGCCATAACGATCCAGAACAGGGTGATCAGCAGGCCAACACGCCCGCTTACGGAGAGAGATTGAAAAAAGCGCCACGGCAGCGTGAGTGTGTTCATCAGCCCCTCCACTTAGGATTGAATGCAATAGTCAGGACGTCAGCAATCATCAGCAGTACCAGGTAGCAGACGGCGAAGAACATCACGCACAGCTGCACCACCGGCAGGTCGCGATTGCTCACCGCATCGACCATCTGGCTGGCCAGCCCCGGATAACTGAAGATACTTTCGATAATTATCACCCCGCCAAACAGGTAGGAGAGGCTGAGGGAGATGGCGTTAGCAATCGGCCCGACCGCGTTAGGCAGCGCATGGCGCAGCATGGCACGCAGCGGGGAAACGCCTTTCAGCAACGTCATCTCGAGGTACGGGCTGTCCATCTGGTTGACGATCGCGGCACGCGTCATGCGCGCCATCTGCGCCACCACCACGCAGCACAGGGTCATCACCGGCAGCGCGAAGGTGCGCAGGAAGCCGAGAAAGTCCTGATGCGTGGAGCCGAGCGACATTGCCGGCACCCAGTGCAGCTTAACGGCGAAGATGATCACCGCCACGGTCGCCACCAGAAACTCCGGCACCGCGACCACCGCCATGGTGCTGACCACCAGCGCCCGGTCCAGCAGCGAACCGCGCTTCATTGCGGCAGTGATGCCGATAATCAGCGCGAGCGGCACCGAGACCAGGGTGGTGGTCGCCGCCAGCTGGAAGGTGGCAGGAATACGCTGCGCCACCAGCTGGGTCACCGGCAGGTTACTGGCAAACGAGGTACCGAAATCACCATGAAGCATTCCGAACAGCCAGCTGAAATAGCGCATCAGCAGCGGCTGGTCCAGTCCGAGCTGCTGGCGCAGCGCCGCCACCGTTTCCGCGGTCGCCGACTGGCCAAGGATCATCTGCGCCGCATCGCCCGGCAGCATGCTGGTAATGAAAAATACCAGCGCTGAGACGATAAAGAGCGTAAGTAAACCCGACCCTATACGCCGGAGTATCAGTGTGAGAATGTACCGGTTCATCGCCGTTCTCCTGCTCAGTGTTTAGGGATTAAGCCGACAGCCACGCAAACTCATGGAAGCGGTAACCCATCATCATGCCCGACGGCCAGGCCTCTACCCCTTTCACCTTATTGCTGCAGCCGTCCATGGTACTGATAAAGGCCGGGATCAGGGTGCCGCAGTTGTCGTACACCAGCTGCTGCATGTCGCCATACATCTGCTTGCGTTTCGCCTGATCGCTTTCGCCGCGGGCGGCGCTCAGCAGCTGATCGAACTGGGCGTTTTTCCAGCCGGATTCGTTCCAGGGCGCCGAGGACTGGTAAAACTGCGAGAACAGCATATCCAGCGTCGGGCGCGGGTTAATCGAGCCGTAGCCGATCGGATCTTTCATCCAGTGCGCCGACCAGTAGCCGTCATACGGCACGCGGCGCACCGCAACGTTGAGACCTGCACTACGGGCAATCTGCTGCAGCAGCTGGCCGCCCTCGACCGCCCCTTCGATATTCGGCGTAGTAATTACCTCCACCTTCGCGCCGACCATATTGGCTTTTTTCAGGTGGAATTTCGCTTTGTCGAGATCCAGCGGGCGCTGCGGGATATCCTTATTGAACATCGGGTGCCAGGGCGGAACCGGGGTATCGTTACCGACGGTGCCAAAGCCCTGCAGCACGGTCTTAACGATCATTTCGCGTGGCTGCAGATACTTCATTGCCAGCACGAAATCTGGGTTGCTGCCCGGCGCTTTATCGGTGCGAATAATCAGGTCGCTGTACATGCCGGACTTGCTCTCCATGATGGTGAACTGGCCGTTCTGCTTCAGGCGTTTCACATCGTTAGCGGAGAGCGTGGAGACGATATGCAGGTCGCCGGACATCAGCGCATTGACGCGCGCCGCCGGATCGGTGACGCCCATCAGCTCCACTTCGTCGAGGTGCGGCAGGCCCGGCTTCCAGTAGTTTTTGTTCTTCGCGCCCAGGGTACGCACACCCGGCTGAAACGCCTTCAGGACGAACGGCCCGGTGCCGATGGCTTTGCTGAAGTCTTTGGTGCCGTCCTGCACAATCAGGAACGAGCTGGTGGCGAGGATCGACGGCAGGTCAACGTTGGCCTGCTCCAGCACAATCGAGACCTCGCTCGGGCTGAGCGCTTTAATCTCTTTCATCTGGCTGGCGAGGGTGATCACCGTCGAGGCCACCGCCGGATCTTTATGGCGGCTGAGCGAGTAAACCACGTCGGCGGCGGTCAGGGCTTTGCCATCGTGGAAGGTGACGCCCGGGCGCAGTTTGAAGTTCCAGCTGATGCCGTCAGCGCTGTCAAATGACTCCGCCAGCGCGGGCTGCGCCTTGAGGTTTTTATCCAGCTCGGTCAGGCCGCTGTAGAACATAAACTGGCGGCAGTAGTCGCCGCTGTTGCTGCCTTTGGCCGGGTCAAGGGTATCGCTGGCTGAGGCATTCGCCACCGCCGCGCGCAGCTTGCCGCCCATTACCGGGGTTTCCGCTGCGAAGCTGAACTCCGGGAAGCCGATCAGGCCGGTACTCATCACCGCGCCTGCGGACAGCAGCTTCATCATGCCGCGACGTGAAATAGCGACATCGGTAATTGCCTGGGTCAAATTCGGGTTAACGCGGCTAAATTCTTTGCGAAATTTACTCATCTGCACACCCTCAAAATCGTTATGGTTGAAATCGTTAAGAAAAGCGATCCTTCGCCTTATAGTAGAGACCCGCGACAGGCAGGAACCACGGTTTGCCAAAGTAGCCGGGAACCGCAGGCCAGGCGCTGCGCTGCCAGGGATTGTTATTGGCTTTTTCTGCCACCAGGTCCGCCATGACCCGGCCCATCCACACTGACATCTGGGTACCGTGCCCGCTGTAGCCGAGCGAGTAGAACACCCCTTCGTGCTCCCCCGCGTGCGGCAGGCGATCGGCGGTCATATCCACCAGCCCGCCCCAGCAGTAATCGATCGGTACATCACCTAACGCCGGGAACATTTTCTGCATGCCGGCTTTCAGCACATCGCCGCTTTTGGCGTCGGAGGTCGGGCTGCTGACGGCGAAGCGCGCCCGTCCGCCAAACACCAGACGCCGATCGGCGGTGGTGCGGAGATAGTTGCCCAGATTGAGCGAGGTGACGTAAGTACGGTCACCCGGCAGGATCTGCTGTAATAAAGCGTCGGGCAGCGGTGCGGTAACGGTGACAAAGCTGCCGACCGGAATGATGCGACGCTGGAACCAGTCAAACGGACCGATGTTGGAGCAGCCGGTGGCCATCAGCACTTTCTCCGCGACGATATCGCCCTGCGCGGTACTGACGCGGTGACGGTAGCCGTTGAGGCGCGTCAGGCCGGTCACCGCACGCTGTGGGTAGATGGCGGCGCCGGCGCGGGCAGCGGCTTCGGCCAGGCCAACGCCGAACTTGCCCATATGCATCTGCCCGCCGTGGCGCTGTAACAGCCCGCCGTGAAACGCGGGCGAGTCGATCTCCCGCTTCACGTCGTCAGCACTCAGGATTTCAACATCCGGGTCGACGTGGCGCTTCATCATCTCGCACGCCGCCACCAGCGACGGCAGGTGGGACGCCTTGCTGGCCAGCTTCAGCTTGCCGCAGCGGCGGAAGTCGCAGTCGATCTGCTCGTCAGCCACCACGCTCTGCACGTAGTCAACCGCATCGGCAAACGCCCGGTAGTAGCGCGTCGCCTGCTCCACGCCCTGGCTCTCCACCAGCGCCGAAAAGTTCTGCGCCACCCCGGTGTTACAGTGCCCGCCGTTGCGGCCGGATGCCTGGCTCATCACCTCGCCCGCTTCCAGCACCACCACGTTCACCCCGCTGCGCGCCAGGTTCAGCGCCGCCGAGATGCCGGTAAAACCCCCGCCAATGACCACCACATCGGCGGTGGCAGGCAGGTCGCCTGCCGCTGCACCGGTGAATGCGGGCGCCGTTGCCTGCCAGAATGACTCCAGTTTCATCGCTCTGCTCCTCTGAGGCTTACAGCCCGACTACGCCCGGAAGTCCGCCAATATCTTTAATCTCGGTGTACTCGTAGGCCGGGTTGCCCGGACCGTGACCGCGATTCACATAGACTTTGTTTTTGATGCCGAGGTCATAGGCGGTCATCAGGTCATAACGCAGGCTGCTGGAGACGTGCAGGATCTCTTCCGGCCCGCAGTTCAGCTTGTTAAGCATGTACTCGAAGCCCTTCATCTGCGGCTTATAGGCACCGACCTCTTCGGCGGTGATGGTCATGTGGATCGGCGCGCCGAGGCGCGGCAGATGATTTTTGATCAGCTCATCGGTGGAGTTGGTCAGCAGCACCAGCGGAAACTCTTTGGCGACAATGGCCAGGCCGGCCGGGACGTCGGGATGCGGTCCCCAGGTCGCGCAGGCGGCCATCACTGCGGCACAATCCTGGTCAGTACACTCCACGCCCCATTTGTTGCAGGTGCGGTACAGCGCGTTAGCCACCACCAGCGGATAGAGCTTAAATGCGCCCAGCACTTCATCCAGACGGTAGTTCGAGAAGTCGGTGGTAAAGGCCTGCACACGGTCCGGGCTGACGCGATCGGCGAACACGGCGGCGGCAGCACCGGCCATATCAAAGTTGATCAGCGTGCCGTAGCAGTCGAAGGTGATGAATTTCGGTTTAAACACAGCCATTACGCTACCTCTTTAGAGTTCGGTTTATGGATGAAAATCAGTGATTAGAAGTCGATCAGTACGCTTTTATATCGCTGGCAGGCTTCGAACGCCTGGCGGCCCAGATCTTTGCCGATGCCGGAGCCGTGGAAGCCGCCGGTCGGAATAATGAAGTCGCCGGAGCGGCCATAACGGTTGATCCACACGGTGCCGGCGGCAATGCCGCGCATCGCCCGCAGCGCACGATCAATATTTTTGGTGTGTACCCCGGCGCACAGGCCGTAGGTGGGGTGGGAAGCCAGCGCCAGGCCTTCGGCTTCCTCATCGAAGATCTGTACGGTGAGCACCGGACCAAAGATCTCCTCCTGCACCGCCGGGTTATCGTTGCTCACCCCCGCCAGCAGCGTCGGCTGCCAGAAATAGCCCTCTCCGGTATCCGCAAAGCGCTGCCCGCCCACCAGCACTTCCGCCCCCTGCTGGCGTGCGCTGCTGACCACCGATTCGACCTTCGCCGCCTGGCGCTGGTCAATCATCGGCGCATAGCGGCTGCTTTCGTCCCAGGTCACTCCGGCACGGAAGCCCTGGCACAGCGTAATCAGCTGGCTAATCAGCGCGTCATGCACGCCGCGCTGCACAATCAGGCGGGTTCCGGCCACGCAGGCCTGGCCGCCGTTGGCGGTGAAGCCGCGCAGGATGCGCCCGGCCACTTCGCTGATGTCACCGCAGTCGTCAAACACCAGCTGCGGGCTTTTGCCGCCCAGCTCCAGCGTGACCGGCTTCATGCCGTTAAACGCCGCGTCGCTCATAATGCGTGCCCCGGTGGCGGTTGAACCCGTAAAGGAGACTTTGCGCACCAGCGGATGCGCCACCAGCGCGCTGCCGGTGACCGCCCCGCCGCCCTGGATAATATTCAGCACCCCGGCTGGCAGGCCCGCCTGCACCGCCAGCTCCGCCATGCGCACGGTGGAGAACGGCGTCAGCTCGGAAGGTTTCAGCACCACGGCATTTCCTGCCGCCAGCGCCGGACCGCATTTCCATGAGGCCATCGACAGCGGGAAGTTCCATGGCGTAATCGCCCCGATCACCCCGTAAGGCTCCGGCACCAGCATGCCAAGACTGGCATCGCGCGTCGGCAGCACGTCACCGCTGTATTTGTCGGCACACTCGGCGTAGAAGCGAATCGCTTCGGCAGTAAATGGGATCTCGTGGTTGACCACGTCATAGATCGGGCGGGTAGAGCCAAGCGACTCCAGCTGTGCCAGCAGCGCATCGGACGCAATCAGGTCCGCCCAGCGCGTCAGTACTGCAGCGCGCTGGCGCGGCGGGCAGCTGGCCCAGCCGCTGGCGCGTGCGGCGCTGTGCGCCACGCTGACCGCTTCATCGACCAGCGCCGCATCCGCCTGGTGCAGCTCCCCCGCCAGCAGGCCATCGGAAGGACGCTTGACCGCCAGCTGCTCACCCTGCCCGCGAATATGCTGACCATTAATGAAATGTCCTGCGGGTAGTGCAATGTTATCCGGGTCAAAACTGAGCATGGTGTGTTCCTTATTTAGCCTGCTAACTAATGCTTTCTGGTACTGAGTAATATTGCATTTGTATTAAGCAATGCAGAAAGTATGCCAGCCCTGGGAAAAAATAATAATGCGTAAAAGCGGGGTGAAAAAAATTTTGTGCCGTAATGACGGTTGATTTTTTCCAGTTAAGCCGACTGTTTAAATAGATGATTTTCATCACAAAACGAATGCACCAGCGCGGTGAATCCGGTACTAAACTTGCACCAATTAAGCGCGGAGGTTTTGTCGGGATTTCATTAAGCCACGGGATTATTTATAAAAAAGGCCCGCACCTTTTCGGGGTGCAGGCCCTGTTTAACGATTAAACTTTATTTAGCTTTTAAAGACTGCCGAAATGAAACGCTTTTGATTCGAGATATTCTTCAATGCCGTAGCGCGAACCTTCACGCCCGACGCCGGAGAGTTTAATTCCACCGAACGGCGCGACTTCTAAAGAAACAGAGCCGGTATTAAAACCGACCATACCAAATTCCAGCGACTCTCCTACTCGCCATGCGCGGCGAATATCTTCGGTGAAGAAATAAGCGCCAAGGCCGTAAGGGGTATCATTCGCCATATTTATCGCTTCTTCTTCCGTGTCAAAAATAAACAGCGGCGCGACCGGGCCGAAGGTCTCTTCATGGGCAATGCGCATCGCGCGGGTCACGCCACCAAGTACCGTCGGGGTCACGAAGGTGCCGTTGCCGTTGCTGATGCCGCCGGTTAACAGCTCGGCGCCGTGGCTGAGCGCATCTTCAATATGGCCGTTCACTTTGCTTACCGCCACCGCGTTGATCAGCGGACCGATGGTGCTGCCGTCGGCAAAACCATCGCCCACTTTCAGCTTCGCCACCTCTTCCAGCAGGCGGGCGGCAAAGCGCGGGTAGATAGTCCGCTGTACCAGAATGCGGTTGGCGCAGACGCAAGTTTGCCCGGCATTGCGGAATTTACTCATCATTACGCCGCTAATCGCAATGTCGAGGTCGGCATCGTCAAAGACAATCAGCGGCGCGTTACCGCCCAGCTCAAGGCTCAGGCGCTTAATGCTGTCGGCGCTCTGCTGCATCAGCAGCTGGCCGATGCGCGTCGAGCCGGTGAAGGAAATTTTACGCACCGTGCGGCTGCCGGTCAGGGTTTCGCCAATCTCTTTGGGTAAGCCGGTGACAATCTGCAATACCCCAGCCGGGATGCCGGCGCGCTGCGCCAGTGCGATCAGCGCCAGCGCCGACAGCGGGGTCAGCTCCGACGGCTTAACGATGATCGGGCAGCCTGCGGCCAGCGCCGGGGCCACCTTACGGGTGATCATCGCAATCGGGAAGTTCCACGGGGTAATGGCGGCGGCGACGCCAACCGGCTGCTTCAGCACCAGAATACGGCGGTCATCGCTCGGTGCCGGAATGGTGTCGCCATAAATGCGCCGCGCCTCTTCGGCAAACCACTTCACAAAACCCGCGCCGTACAGCACTTCACCCCTGGCTTCCGCCAGCGGTTTGCCCTGCTCGGCGGTCATGATGGTGGCCAGGTCATCAGCGTTGTCGAGGATCAGCTGATGCCATTTTTCCAACAGCAGCGCACGCTGCGCGTTCGGCGTTTTGGCCCAGCTTTTACGTGCCGCATCGGCAAAGGCTATCGCCTGCTCGGTTTCCTGAGCGCCGAGCGCCGGAATAGTACAGAGCACTTCGCCGGTTGACGGGTTGGTGACCGGCAGCGTTTCGCCGTTAAGCGCGCCCTGCCAGTGACCGTTAAAAAAAGCCTGCTGGCGCAGCAGAGTCGCGTCCTGTAAACGTTGTGCGAGCATAGCGTCTCCTTAATGAGTTCATTTCACTTTAACGGAGACGGCACAATCAATGCTGCGTTATCACAGTGAGGGAAAAGCGCGGAAAGGGGTTTTCGCCGGGGAAACGAAATTTTATGCCGTGGCAGGATTATCGCGGTTCAGGCATGCCTGAACCCTGCCAACGACGTGGTAGGGTCGAGGCATGCCTCGACCTTTTTGGCCGTTAAATCTGGAAATCGATCACCGTTTCTTCTTCGTTCAGCGACAGCGCCTGGCGCTTGATCTCTTCCAGCGACAGATTGGCGTTGCACAGCTCGAGGAACTGCCAGACAAAATTGCGCTGCAGCTGACCGCGCTTCAGGCCCAGCCACACGGTGTTTGACTCAAACAGATGGCGTGCTTCCAGCCGGGTGAGCTGCGAATGCTCATCCAGCTGGCAGGCCTGATCGGCCAGAATCCCCACCCCTAATCCCAGCTCGACATAGGTTTTCACCACGTCGGAGTCCTGGGCGCTCAGCACAATATCCGGCTTGAGGCTGGCACTGTGGAAGGCGCGATCCACGCGCGAGCGCCCGGTGATCCCCTGGCGATAGGTGATCAGCGGATAACGGCTGAGCGCCGCCAGGGAAACCGGCTGCTGCTGCTCCAGCTCGTGCCCTTTCGGCACCAGCAGCGCGTGATGCCAGCTGAACCACGGGAAAGCCGCCAGCGCCGGGTTGTTAACCACCTGCTCGCTGGCGATGCCGATATCCGCCTCCCCCGCCACCAGCATTGAGACGATCTCCTGCGGTGAACCCTGGTTGAGTTCGAGACGGACATTCGGATAGAGCGCGCGGAAGGCTTTGATCACTTTCGGCAGGCTGTAGCGTGCCTGGGTGTGGGTGGTGGCGATGGTGAGGACGCCGCTCGATTCGTTGGTAAACACATCGGCCAGGCGACGTACTTTTCCAGCTTCATCCAGAATGCGTTCGGCAATGGTCAGCAGAGCTTTACCCGGTTCGGTCATGCCGAGCAGGCGTTTGCCGCGGCGGATAAAAATCTCTACGCCCAGTTCATCTTCTAAATCACGTATATGGCGGCTGACTCCGGACTGGGAGGTGAACAGCGCATTAGCCACTTCGGTGAGATTAAATTCGCAGCGTGCCGCTTCCTTAATGATTTTAAGTTGCTGAAAATTCACGTGCGTTCCTCTCTCGGTTATCTGCTGGTTTACATCATGTTAAGGATGCAAATTGATAGCAACAAATAATAAAAAGAGGTTTTATATGCTTTTTAGCGATAAGACTGACGGTGAGGCGCGCGACTGCGCGCCCGGCACAGGGGGGTTAACTGACCAGCATCAGCTCGCGATCTTCCACTACCGGCTTATTGAGCAGCGACAGCAGAATGTTTTTCACCGCCTGCGCCGACGGCGACAGTGGCTCACGGGCAGAGACGTTAAGAGAGAGCGGCAGGTTGAGCGTCGGGCTGGTAATCCGCGCCATCCAGGCATTGGTCGAGCTGACCAGCGCGCGTGCAGCGGACTCAGGCAATACCGTCGCCCCCATGCCGCTGGAAACCGCCGAGGTCAGCGTGGCGATGGACTCTATCTCACCGATAATCCGCGCGCTGAGGCGGCGCAGCGAGAACGCTTCATCAACCCGTTTGCGCACCGCGCTGTAGTCACGCGGCAGGAACAGGTTCATCTCGGCGACCTCGGCGAGATCGATGCTTTGCCCCGGACAGCTGCTGGCGCCAACCAGATATAATTCCTCTTTCATCAGCGCAATGCTGGTGATGCCAGCCGTTGGCGCACGATCGTACAGCACCGCCATGTCAAGCTGTCCATTCATCACTTTTTCGTTTAGTGAAGCCCCGCTGTTTTCGTGTAAGTACACCAGCACGTCCGGAAACTGTTCGCGTACGGTTTGCAGCAGCGGCATGGTCAGCGAAGAGGCGGCAGTACCCGGCGCAAGGCCAATCGACACCTGCCCGCTTAGCGCCTGCCCGGCGTTGATTACCGCAGTCTGTGCCTGCTCACACTGGCGTAAAATGGTGCGCGCGTGGGAATAGAGGATTTTACCCGCTTCGGTAGGCGTCACGCCGCGCTTGGTGCGGATCAGCAGCTGCTGGTCCAGCTCATTTTCCAGCGTAGCCACCTGCTGGCTCAGCGCCGGCTGTGCAATATGCAGCACTTCTGCTGCCTGAGTCAGGCTGCCGATGTCGACGATTTTTACGAAATACTTCAGTCGTCTTAAGTTCATAATGCCTCCGTCGCGTTTCCCCGAATGCCAGCAGCGCTGGCGGTTTATAATAAGTTTTCACTCTGACCCAATCAGGATTGCAAGCGGCGTGCCAGAATTTTCCTAGCCGCCTGCGGGTCAGCTAACGGGGCGCTAACAGGCGGTAAAATAAGAGAATCTGATTACCGCTGGCGTAGAGATTAATGAGATTGATATCTGGCAGGTCAGAGCAGTTGACGGGGTTGCACGCCGATGGTGCAGAAAATGCGTTGAGGATGTGCAGGTCTCTGGCGTATGCGTAGAGAGGCAGCACGGCCATCCCTGTCCGTGAGCCTGCTGCAATCAGCCCTCCCTCCTTGCACCCAAAGCCGCAGCGTCGCGGTTTATAACCCACAGCGAGCACGATGCGAGTGGGGGATGAGCTTTGCCTGAGGTAAGCCGGACGTCACGCGGCAGGGATGCCGCGTGCCGAGGCCCGCAGGGAGCGTCTTTTGCCGTTCCGGCGTGCTCAGGCTGAGCTCAGACCGGTTTGCGGATGTTTAGCGATGGAAGTTATTTCTGGGGATACCTCAGCGGTCGTCCCCCTGCAATTTTGTAACCTGTTAGCGTTTTTTACGGTTGCGGTACATATCAATCGATACCGCGGCGACAATAATCATCCCTTTGATGATGTCCTGCACGTAGGCATCGACACCGACGAAGGTAAAGCCGCTCTTGATCAGGCCGAGGATCACCGCCCCGATCAGCGTGCCGGTGATGCGCCCGACGCCACCCATCAGACTGGAGCCACCAATCACCGCCGCAGCGATGGCATCCAGCTCGTAGCCGAGGCCCATACTTGACTGCCCGCTGCTGACGCGCGCCGCCAGCACCACCCCGGCCAGGCCGGACAAGCCACCGGCGATGGTATAGACAATAATCAGATACTTATTGACGTTAATCCCGGAGACTTTGGCAGAAACCATATTACCGCCGATGGCGTAGACATATTTACCGTAGCGGGTGTGTTTCAGCGCGATATGGAAGATCACCGCGACCACCAGGAAGATAATCACCGGCATTGCGCCCTGACCGATGGAGGTAAAGCCGTCGGACAGGAAGCTGATGGGGTTACCCTGGGTGTAATACTGTGCCAGACCGCGAGCAGAAACCATCATCCCCAGCGTGGCGATAAACGGTGGGATGCCGGTTTTGGTGATCAGCACGCCGTTAACGATACCGCACAGTATCCCCACCCCGATCCCCGCCCCTATCGGCAGTACCGCCGGCATATCCACCAGTGACGGGAACATGGGCGAGAGGCTTTCCGAGGTTTGTGCCAGGCTGGCCGCGACCACCGCCGTCAGCGCAATGACCGAGCCGGATGATAAATCGATACCGGTAGTAATAATGACCTGAGTCACGCCCACCGCGATAATCCCGATAATGGCTACCTGCAGCACAATCAGCACCAGGCGGTTCGGGTTCATCAGAAATGACTGATCGCGGACATACCAGCCGAAGGCCTCAAAAATCAGCGCGATACCCACCATCACCACAAAAATACCGGTATCTTTAGGCAACTTACTTTTAACATTATCAAAAAACGATGGCGCGTCAGCCGGCTGTTGCGTTGTCATTTTCATATCACTCATGTTGTTTACCTCACGCCCTTATTCGGACGCCAATGACAAAATGGTTTCCTGGTCGGCTTCTTCTTTATTGAGGATGCCGGTAATACGTCCACCGTGCATCACCATCACGCGGTCACTCATACCGATGATTTCCGGCAGTTCAGAGGAGACCATAATGATGGCGACGCCACGGCTCGCCAGTTCGCTGATCAGGCGGTAGATCTCCGCCTTAGCACCGACGTCAATGCCACGGGTAGGTTCGTCAAGAATAAGGATTTTCGGCTGTGCCAGCAGCCAGCGGGCGATCAACACCTTCTGCTGATTACCGCCACTGAGGTTGTTAATAATCTGGTCCATGGTCGGCGTCTTGATGTTCAGGCGCTTGATCTGTTCCAGGCAGTCTTTCGCCATATTGCCATGATTGACGAAGCCGCCTTTGGCGCTGTAGTCAGTCATTTTGACGATGCTCATGTTCTCCATCACCGACAGCACGAGGAACAGGCCGGACTTCTTGCGGTCTTCCGTCAGGAAGGCGAGGCCTTTTTCAATCGCGCTGGCCGGGGAATCGATGGTGGTCGGAACGCCGTCGATCAGGATCTCGCCGCTGTCTGTCGAGGTCATACCAAACAGGCTTTCCATCACTTCGCTGCGACCGGCACCCACCAGCCCGGCGACGCCGAGGATCTCGCCGCGCCGCACGCTGAAGCTCACGTCGCGGAATACGCCATTGCGCGTCAGATTGCGCACCGTCAGCACATCTTCACCGATATTACTGTCGGTTTTCGGGAACAGCTGGGTCAGCTCACGCCCGACCATCTGGGTAATCAGCGACTGACGCGTGTAGTTGGCCGTCTCGTTACTGCCGACCCATGCGCCGTCACGGAACACGCTGACTTCATCGGTAATGGCAAAAATTTCATCCATTTTGTGGCTGATATAGATGATGGCTTTCCCCTGCGAACGCAGGTCACGAATAATGGTGAACAGATGCGCCACTTCGGTTTCCGTCAGTGCCGATGTCGGTTCATCCATGATCACGATGTCTGAGTTCCACGAGACCGCTTTGGCGATCTCCACCATCTGCTGGGAGGCGATACTGAGATCGCCCACCATCTGGTCGGGACGCAGGCGAATATTCAGCTTAACCAGCAGGTCTTTGGTTAAGCGGTTGAGCTTGCCGTGGTCAACAAAGCCGAATTTCATCGGCTCGCGACCCAGCCAGATATTTTCGGCGACCGTCATATGCGGTACCAGATTCAGCTCCTGGTGGATCATGGAAATTCCCGAACGCAGCGCATCCAGCGTGTCGGTAAACTGCACGGGTTCACCCTTAATGCGGATCAGCCCCTCATCGGGACGGTAGATCCCAATGAGGCACTTCATTAAGGTGGATTTCCCCGCGCCATTCTCCCCCATCAGAGCATGCACCGTTCCCGGCTTGATTCGAAACGAGACGTTGCTTAACGCCTTAACGCCCGGGAAAAATTTGCTGATGCCTTCGGCTTCTAGCGCATATGCGGTCATTTACTACCTCCGTACAACCGGTTCAGAGAACGTTATTTCTGGTTTTTACTGGTGAACTTCTCGTAGTTCTCTTTGGTGATCAGCTGGAAGGGAATATCAACAATCGGCTGCACTTTCTCACCTTTCACCAGCTTCACTGCGGTCTGTACGGCACCTTCGCCCTGACCTTTAGCGTCCTGGAATACGCTGGCAACCATCTTGCCGTTCTTAATCATCTGCAACGCATCCGGGGTGCCATCGACGCCCGCCACCAGGATGTTATTAGGGTTTTTACCTAATGCCTGCAGCGCACCAATCGCCATTTCGTCGTTGTTTGACGCAATCGCCTGGATATCATCACCCGCGGTCAGCCAGTTACTGGTGACGTCTACCGCATCGTTACGGGTGAATTTCGCGGTTTGTTTCTGTACCACTTTCAGGCCAGGATATTTCGCCACAATGGCTTCCACGCCTTTGGTACGCTCGCGCGTGGCTTCGTTGGCTAGGTCACCTAACAGAATGGCGACGTTACCCTTGTAGTTCATGCGTTTTGCCAGCGCTTCCATCTGCAGGCGGCCTGCCAGCTCGGAGTCAGAACCGACGAAGGCCATTTTGCCGGTCAGGGTAGTGGCGGGTTTGCGGTTGACGAACACCAGCGGGATGCCGGCTTTAGTGGTGAGATCAACAATCGGTTTAACGGCGTTGGTATCTACCGGGTTAACGATGATGGCATCGACGCCCTGGCCGATGAAGTTTTGAACCTGTTGCAGCTGCTGTGCGACGTCGCCTTTAGCGTCTTCTACCTGGCCTTTAACATTCTCTGCCTTCATCTCATTGTTGATTGAGTTGCGGACGATGGTTAAAAAGTTGTCATCAAACAGTGCCATAGAGACGCCAATCTGGAGATCTTTGGCAAAGCTGGTGACAGGTAACATACACACTAACAGTGACGCTAAAATTGTTTTTTTCACGTTCATGGCAAAGCCCTTATTATCGTTAGCATGCGAAGGTTTGCTGATACGGCGAATGAAAAATTTCTTTTACATTCACTCAACCTCACCGACGGCTTTATTAAAATGTAGGGGGTGACTATTTCAGGTAAAACTCTCTTTCTGGTTATCGCTAATCGGGTCCGTCTTTTATTTATAAAAACAACTGGTTAGTCCAAAATCACACCGCCTTCTTTGCTCATCCCCGCTGGCGTCTCTCTGAAACAGTTTTTTTGTTTCATAATTACGCCAACTGAAACTTTCACTATGAAAGCATCGAAACGCATGTTTTAAAATCAGCAAATAACAAAAATTTGACACACCTCTAACATCGGCAATGGAAAGGCGGGAAAGTGAGATCTGGCGCAGAGATTAAACAACAGGCAAAAAATATTAAACGCGGCGAAACGCTGCATTTGTCAGCAAACGCACGCGGGATGTGGATTCGCCCTTTGACATTTCTCAGGCACGCCGTTAACATGCGCCCCGTTCACACGATTCCTCTGTAGTTCAGTCGGTAGAACGGCGGACTGTTAATCCGTATGTCACTGGTTCGAGTCCAGTCAGAGGAGCCATATTCTTATTGTGATACCGCTTCAACCAACCCGCGTAATAAACCTCTCAGATGTAACTTCAGCTACTTCGGCCAAAAATAAATTTGCTTTTCGTACTTTCCACTGATTAATCTGTTGCAACTTACATACCTTCACACTTTATGAAACGGATTTTCATGAAAAGGACTTTTCTTGCGGACGTCTGTCCACCAAAGACGCTGGGACGCATTCTCGCCGGGCTGCTCTTCGCTGGCGCTTCCCCGTTACTGGCTGCCACGCCATCCGACGCGCCCGACCGGGCTGCTTCCGCTATTGACGCGCGCGAACAGCAGCGCCAGCAAGAGCGCGAGCGCGCCCTGCAAAGCCAAAATAACCCGCAGTCCGATGTGCGCCTTGCCCGCCCTGAGCTTGAGCGAACCCAATATCCCGCTGGTGAGCACCCCTGTTTTACCATCAACCGCATCGCCCTGGTCGGTGAGTCTGCCGGGCGTTTTCAGTGGGCGCTGAAAGCCGCCGCTGACGCCAAAGGGCGCTGCCTGGGCGGCCAGGGCATTGTGCTGGTGATTAATCAGGTGCAAAACGCCATACTGGCTAAAGGCTGGGTCACCACCCGCGTGATGGCGCAGGAGCAGGACCTGACCAGCGGCGTGCTGACCCTGACCCTGCAGCCCGGGCGCATCGGGGAGATACGCTTTGAGCAACCCGTTTCGTGGCGCGGACGACTGTGGAACGCCCTCCCCGCCTCATCGGGCGACATCTTGAATCTACGCGACATTGAGCAGGGGCTGGAGAATTTCCGCCGGGTGCCCAGCGCCGCGGCCGATATCAAAATCGTCCCCGGCAGGCAAGATGCCACCAGCGACCTGCTGGTCAACTGGCAGGAAGCCCGGCCGGTGCGGCTTAGCCTGGGGCTGGATGACAGCGGCTCTAAAAGTACCGGGCGGTATCTCGGTTCCGCCACGTTAGCCCTTGATGCCCCCTTTGCGCAGAACGACCTCTTTTACGCCAACGTGGGTAAAGATCTGTTCCAGCACGGGCCGTTTGGCAACCGTTCGCACACCCTGAACTACTTTTTCCCGCTGGGCTACTGGGGTGTTGCCGCCAATTACAACGACTACACCTATCACCAGAATATCCCCAACGCCAACGAAGTGCTGCGCTACAGCGGTAAAAGCGACAACGCTCAGCTGACGCTCTCCCGGCTGCTGTACCGCGACCAGTCGCACAAAATCACGCTCAACCTGCGCGGCTACCGCAGGCACTCGACTAACGCCGTAAACGACATCAATATCGACCAGCAGAAGCGGCGCACCGCCGGCTGGGAGCTGGGGCTAAACCAGCGCAGCTATCTTGGGACCACCACTCTGGACGCAAATATCAGCTGGCGGCGCGGAACCGGCGCGTTCAACGCCCTTCCCGCCCCGGAAGAGTCGCGTCATGAAGGCAGCGCTCGCACGGGGATGGTGCTCGGGGACCTGGGTATCAATCAGCCCTTTACTCTGGGTGGGCAACCCTGGCGGATTTACACCAGCCTGCGCGGGCAGTGGAGCCCGAATGCGCTGACGCCCCAGGAGCGCATGGCGATTGCCGGACGTTACACGGTGCGCGGCTTTGACGGCGAACAGGTGCTGTCCGGGGAAAAAGGCCTGCTCTGGCGTAACGATATCGCCTGGAACGTATTCGCACGCGGCCACGAGCTCTACCTCGCGGCCGACTACGGGCGGGTGGACGGCCCGGGTACCCGATACCTGGTCGGTCACCAGCTTGCGGGCAGCGCGGTTGGCCTACGCGGCGCGCTGTGGGGCCGGTTCAGTTATGACCTGTTTGCCGGCCTGCCAATCTACAAGCCAGCAGGCTTCCACACCTCGGGTGCCACGGCAGGCTTTAGCGTTAATCTGGAAATCTGAAACCCGGCAGGGCGTGATTACGCCCCCTTTTTTGACAATGGACGAAACGGACTGACTTTACTCAGGGAAGATCCTCATGAACAAACATTGCTATCGCCTGATCTTTAGCCGCGCCCACGGAGAGCTGCGGGTCGTGTCCGAACTGGCCCGCAGCTGCAGCAGCGAACCCGGACAGCATCGCGGTGCCGGCATCGCGGGGGAGAACCGTTTATGGGTGACCCTGCGGCGTGCGGTATGGCTGCTGGGGCTGGCAATGTTTACCGCGCCGGTGATGGCCAGCGGCATTGTGGCCGACGGCAGCGCCGCGCCCGGCCAGCGGCCGGAGGTGATCGCCACCCAGAACGGCCTGCCGCAGGTCAATATCACCGCCCCCAACCAGGCCGGGGTGTCGCATAACCAGTATCAGCAGTTCGACGTCGATCACAAAGGCGCCATCCTCAACAACTCGGCGGTGATGACCTCCACCCAGATGGCCGGCATGATCCAGGGCAACCCCAATCTCAATCCCAATAGCGCGCCGGCGCGGGTGATCCTCAACGAAGTGAACAGCAATAATCCCAGCCAGCTGCGTGGCTTTCTGGAAGTCGCCGGCGGCAAAGCGCAGGTGATTGTGGCTAACCCTGCCGGCATTGTGTGCAACGGCTGCGGCACCATCAACGCCGGGCGCATGACGCTGACCACCGGCAAGCCGCAGATGAACGCAGACGGCAGCCTGGCGGGATACCAGGTTGAGCGCGGCGTAATAAGCGTTGAAGGGGGCGGTCTCAACGGTGACGCCCGTCATGATACCGGGTACGTCGACCTCCTCGCCCGTGCGGTAAAGGTTAACGCCGGGGTCTGGGCCAAAGAGGAAGTCTCGGTGGTCGCCGGCCGCAACCGTATCAGCGCGGACGGAAAAAGCGTGGCGCCGCTCTCAGATGACGGCAGCGCTAAGCCCCAGCTGGCGATAGACATGGGCCAGATGGGCGGCATGTACAGCGGCAGTATCCGCATGATAGGCACCGAAGCCGGGGTGGGCGTGCGCAATCAGAACGCGCAGGTTCAGGCGGGCAAGACGCTGACCGTCAGCAGTGAGGGCAGGCTCAGCTGGCAATCAGATGCGCAAAATGCGGCCACGCAGGCCGGTGGCGATATCAGAATGGCGGCCAGAGACGCCGTCGACTATCAGGGTAAGTTACACGGCGGCGGCCAACTCTCCGTACAGAGCCGCGAGGGTAAGCTGACGCAGTCAGGCACCCTCGCCGCGGCGGGTGATGTGCAGCTCAACGCCGCTCGCGGCATAGCGAGCAGCGGGCACCTGCTGGCGGGCAGCGATGCCAACAGCCAGATTAACCGCGAGGCCAGCCTGCGCCTGGAGAGCCAGGGCGATATTCGCGCCAGCGGCAGCCTGCTCAGTAAAAAAGAGGTTGAGGTGAGCGGACGCCGGGTCGACGTCAGCGGCGCGCACGTCGCGGCCAGCCGCGCCCGGATAAACGCCCGGGAGGGCGGCGCCGCGCTGCGAGATTCGGCGATAGACAGCAAACAGTTGGTCATCAACACCGCCGGGGATATTGATGCGCGCCAGGCTCAGGTGAAGGCCGGCCGCTGGGACGTCGCTGCGAACAACCTGTTCAACCAGCAGGCCACCTGGTCCCAGACGGGAAGTGGTGAAAGTCGCTTCGCGCTGACGGGACGGCTGGACAACAGTGACGGCACCATTGAAAGCCGCCAGCTCAGTTTCAGCGCGGCGGCGCTGACCAACCCGCGCGGCAGCCTGCTGGCACTCGATAGCGCGGCGCAGCAGTGGCGAGTCAGTGGCCTGCTCGACAATGCGGGCGGCGAGATGGGCAGCAACGGCGACCTGCGGCTTGACGCCGGCAGTCTGGACAATCAGAACGGCACGGTAAAAACCCAGGCGGCGCTGGCGGTAAACACCTCCGGCGCGGTCAGCAACGCGGGTGGTAACCTGTTGGCCGGTAACGCCCTGACGCTCAGCGCGGGCGGTGACGTCAGCAATGAGTCCGGCACCCTGAGCGGCGGCCAGCTCACCCTCAGCGCGGCGGGGTTGCTCGCGAATGGCAAGGGTGAAATCAGCGGTCAGTCGCTGATGCTGACGACCGGCAGTCTGAATAACGCCCTGGGTAAGATCGTCGCCCAAAACGATGTCACCCTGACAGCGCAGCAGGGGCTGAACAATGCCGGCGGCTGGCTTGAAGCCGGAAATGGCCTCGCGTTAAACGCCGGGGGCGACTGGGATAATCGTGGCGGTACCGCCCAGGGCGGCCATCAGGTCAACGCCAGTGCACAGTCGCTCGACAATACTGGCGGCAGGCTGCAGTCCGGTGGTGACCTTAGCCTGAATAGTTCAGGCGATATTGTTAACCGCACCGGCAAGCTGACCGCGCAGCAGGCACTCACTGTCAACGCAGGCGCGGCCAGCCTGTTTGACAACGACGGCGGTTCGCTGCAGAGCGGCGGCGCCCTGACCCTGCAGGGCGGACGGCTGACCAACCGTCAGTCGGGGCGGATTTACAGCCAGAACGCACTGTCACTCAGCCTTGACGGGGAATGGAACAACCAGGGCGGCACCTTGACCGGCAGCGGCAGCAGCTGGGTGCGCGCTGCAAACCTGCTGAATGCTCAGGGGGCTGTCAACGCCCTCGACAGCCTGGACATGCAGTTCAGCGGGAAGCTGGATAATGGCCAGGGACGTATTTTCAGTCAGCTGTCGCAAACGCTCAACGCTCAGGACATTGTCAATGTCGGTGGCTGGATGGGCAGCCAGGGCAGCTGGCACGCCGTCAGCGGCAGCTTTGACAACGCGCAGGGCAGCGTGCAAAGCCAGCAGGATGCGCAGCTTGCAGCGAACTGGCTGGGCAATGCGCAAGGCGCCCTGCAGTCGGCGGCGAACCTGGTGCTGCACGTTGCGCAGGATATCGATAACCACGACGGCAAGGTTTCCGCGCAGGGGCTGCTTGCCGTGCAGGGTTCGACTACGGATGCCCACGCCGGGGCAATCAACAATGCGGGCGGCCAGTGGCTGGCGGGAGAGGCACTGAACATTGCCGCCCTGAGCCTGAACAACAGCCAAAACGGTCAGCTGTACAGTCAGAAGCTGCTGCGCCTGAACCTGAACGGCGAACTGGACAACCGTGGCGGCAGGCTGCAGAGCGGAGACGCGCTGTCGCTTGACGCACAGGCCCTGAACAATGCCGGCGGCACGACAGACGCCCGGCAGGCGCTGACGCTGCGCATCCTCAGCCTGCTTGATAATACTGGCGGGACAATACGCAGCAACGGTGACCAGCGGGTCACGGCGGGCAATATCAATAACCGACAGGGCGTATTCAGCAGCCGCGGTGGCATTGACCTGGCCACGGCACAGCTGGACAACGCCGGCGGCACGCTGATCGGTCAGGGTGCAGGCACCTATCACATCGAGCGGCTTGACAACCAGCAGGGCAAGGTTCACAGCGCTGCATCGCTGACGCTTGACGCCACGCGGGTGAATAACCAGGGCGGCCAGCTCGTCGCCATGCAGGCGCTGAAGCTCAGGGCGGACGCGCTGGACAACAGCGCTCAGGGGACGCTCAGCAGCCAGGCGTCGCTTGACCTGCAAGCTGACAGCCTGAACAACCGCGACGGTGGCCTGATCCTGGGCACCACCCACACCGGCATCCGCGCGCGCGACATCGACAACGCGGCGGGACGGCTGCAAAGTGCGGGCACCCTCACCTTCACGGATGTCGCCACGCTGGATAACCGCCAGGGACGACTCCTTGCCAACGGTAATATCGCCATTAACGGCGGACTGTCGCCGACCAACTCACCGCTCGCCCTGCTCAATCAGGGCGGACGGATAGAGAGTGCCGGTGACCTGACCCTGCATACGCACACCCTGGAAAATCAGCGCGGCACCCTGCTCGGGCTGCAGTCGCTCACGCTGAGCGCGCAGCAGGATTACACCCGCACCGCGGGCGAAACCGTCAGCAGCAACGGTAAGGTGACGTTCTCCCTGAGCGGTACCTTTACCAACCTGGCGGACTGGCTGTTACCGGGTAACCTGGTGCTCAACGCCGCAGCTGTCACTAACCCGGCAGCGCTGGTGGGCAAAACGCTACAGCTGACGACCGGGACCCTGCAAAACACCGGGCGCATTGAAGCGGACACCATGACGATGAACGTCGATACCCTGAACAACGCCGCGGCGCTGATGGGCGACGATATTACCGTGCGCGCGCGTGCTCTCGACAACCACGGCCAGCCTGCGGTCATCGCAGCGACCCACCGCCTGACGTTGCAGGCCGGCGAGCGCCTGAGCAACCGGGATGGCGCCCTGCTCTACAGCGGCGACAGCCTGTCGCTTCACAGCGATGACCTGATTGAGAACCGGGCGAGCTTTATCGAAGCGGACGGCGACCTGACCGTCGAGGCCCGCCGGCTGGACAATCTGCGCGAAGGGCTGGAGATCCAGCGCGATGCAGAAAAGAGCGACTATAAGTGGCACCGCTACAACTACTACTGGCGCACCTATGGTTCGGCGGTCAACCCCGATAAAAGCACCATGGCACCGACCACCCAGCAGCTGACCTTCCAGGATGACGCGGCGGCGCAGAGCAACCGCTACGGCACCCTGCTGGCCATTGATGCGGCGGGCAAGCGCGCGCAGGTGCGCGTAAAAGACAACAAAGGCCAGCTGACCGACCTGTGGGTTAACTACCTGGCGCTTAAGCCAAATGCCGACGGCAGCTACGCGATGACGTTCTATGAAACGCGTGGGGGAAACCAGCTGGCAACCATCCCGACGCCCTATCAAAACGGCTTCCACTGGGAGCACGACTGGACGCAGGTGCTAACCTGGGACCCCGAAAAGCACATTGATATCGACAGCGCACCGTTTATTACCGATTACAACAATTTCCGCGAACGCTCAGAGAGCGGCACGGTGACCCGCGACAGGCTGGTTTCCGAAGGCATCGGCGCGCGCATTCTGGCAGGCGGCAATATGCTGCTGCGCATTACCGGGCAGTTGCTCAATGACGCCAGCGTCATCACCGCCGGTGGCAACCTGACGCAGGATGGCGGTGGCAGCGTGGACAACCGCGGTTACTCGGTCAATGAACGGCGGCAGGCAGTGATTGTCGACCATTACGACAAGGACACCCATCACTGGTATCCGACGTTCAACCGCGATGAAACCACGGCGCTAACCACCGTTGACGGCATTATTACCGGCAACGGCACGGTGACCATCAACGGCGCCAGCATTACCAACACTACGGTAAACCAGGCGCAAATCAGCCGGCTTGAGTCGGCATTAAACGCCGTAGACGCCGAACGTGCCGAACTGGAGCGCAACCCGCTGGCCTTTACGGTTGAAGGTGCTACCCCCGTGGTCGGCGACACCACGCTTGCGCCGCTGGGGCGCCCGCTGCTGCCGGCCGAGCTGGCGCTTACCCAGTTACAGCATCTGGGCAATGTGGCGACCGCCATTCCCAATAACGCCCTTTTTGCCCAGCATACGGCACCCGCCAGCCCGTTCCTGGTGGTCACCGACGAACGCTTTACCAACCGCGATAACTTTATCAGCAGCGATTACCTGCTCGGCCGGGTGGGCTATGACCCGGCGCAGGTGCATAAACGCCTGGGCGACGGTTTTTACGAGCAGCGCCTGGTGCGTGAGCAGGTGCTGGCACTCACCGGTAAACCGTCCGTCAGGGGGGAAGATGCGATGGCGCAGTACCAGCAGCTGATGAACAACGGTAGCCAGGTCGCACAGGACTTCCACCTGGTGCCCGGCGTGGCCCTGACGCCGGAGCAGATAGCCGCGCTGCAGCAGGACATCGTCTGGCTGGTGAGCGAGACGGTGCAAACGGCCGACGGTCCGCAAACGGTGTGGGTACCGAAAGTCTACCTGGCGCAGAGCACGCTGCGCCTGACCGGGGATGGCGCGGTGATTGGCGGCGGCAGTCTGCAGCTCTCGGCCGGCAGCATCACCAACGCTGGCAACCTGTTTGCCGACAAGGCCCTGACGGTCGACGCCGGGCAGTTCCTGCATCAGGGTGGTGACATCAAGGCCGGCAGCATTGACGTGCAGGCCGACACCCTGTCGATGAGCAGCAACCTGCAGGACGCGCTGCGCCAGGCGACGATGAGTGCCGATGACATTAGCCTGCGCGGCACTGATATCGGTCTTGTGGGCGCCAAGCTGACTGCAACAGATACCCTCAGCCTGAGCGCGCGCAACAATCTGACCATTACCACCGCCAGAAGCAGCCACACGGCTGACCTCGGGGTTATCTCCGGCTCGATGGGCAACCGTACACGCGGCGGCACGGAGGCGGCCGGCTCCCGGATGGCGCAGGTCAGCGGCGAATGGCAGCAGGCGCTGGGGAGCGAGCTTAACGCCGGCGGCAATCTCACGCTCAATGCCGGGCGTGACGTGACGCTGACGGGCAGCCAGCTCCAGGCAGGCGGCCAGCTGGGCGTGCAGGCCGGGGGTAATATCAACCTCCTTGCCGATAAGACCACCAATAGCACGCACCTGGACGCCAACAGCCGGACTTCGTCAGTCAGCAACAGCCGCGAGGAACAGCGCCTGGCATTAAGCGCACTCGGCGGAGACCAGGGCGTCACCCTGGTGGCAGGTAACCAGCTGCTGGCCGAAGGCGCACAGGTTGCCAGCAAAGAGGGCCGCATCGGCGTCAGCGCGCAGGACGTGACGATTAAGGACGCACGGACCCACTCGCAGGACCAGGACAGCGAAAACAAACGCGAGGGCAAGACCAAAAGCCATCGCATCGAGCAAAACACACGCGAGACCAGCAGCGGCAGCACCTTCAGCGGTCAGCAAGGGGTCACGGTTATCGGGCGTGAAGGCGATGTCACCGTCACCGGCAGCGCCCTGCACAGTGACCAGGGCGCCATCGCCCTGCAGGCGAAAAAGGATGTGACCCTCAGTACCGCCACCGAACGCGAGTCAAGCTTCAGTGAAGAACGGTCTCAGAAAAAGGGCTTCCTGAAAAAAAGCAGCAGCCACAGCGTGGCGCATGACGCCACCACGCGCGAGAAAGGTACCCTGCTCAGCGGGAAGAGCGTCAGCGTCAGCGCCGGCAATGACCTGACGGTCACCGGGTCGGCGATTGCTGCCGACCGTGATGTGAACCTGCAGGCCGGACATAACGTTGATATCGGTGCGGCCACCGAGACCGACACCCACTACCGGTTGGATGAGAAGAAAAAGAGCGGCCTGCTGGGCAGCGGCGGCATCGGCTTTACGATTGGTAAGCAGTCGAGCAAACACGAAGTCGACGAGAAAGGCAGAACCCAGAGCCAGAGCGTCAGCACCGTCGGCAGCAGCCAGGGCAATGTCAGCATCACCGCAGGCAACCAGCTGCACATCGGCGGCGCCGACCTGGTGGCGGCCGGAGATCTGGCGCTGACCGGTGACAGCGTGGCTATCGACCCGGGCTACGACCAGCGCACCCGCAGGGAAACCTTCGAGCAGAAGCAGAGCGGGCTTAACCTGGCGCTGTCGGGCAGCGTGGGCAGCGCGCTCAACACCGCCGTCAGCACGGCTCAGCAGGCGAGAAAGGAAGGCGACGGACGCCTGAACGCGCTGCAAAACACCAAAGCGGCGCTGTCCGGCGTGCAGGCTGCACAGGCCTGGGCGCGTGACGACGCCCTGACCGGGGCGGCGGATGCAAAAAATGCCGCAGCCGGCCTGCAGTCGGGTGATGAAGGTGCCGCGCAGGGGGCCACCAACACCGCTGGCGTTACCGCCTCCTGGGGCAGCCAGTCGTCGAAGAGCGAAACCCGCACCGACAGCCGCCAGTCGCAGGGCAGCACGCTCAACGCCGGGCAAAACCTGTCGATAACGGCAACCGGTAAAAATAACGCCGCGCAAAGCGGCGATATCGCGATATCCGGCAGTCAGCTGAAGGCGGGCAAAAACCTGACCCTTGACGCCGCGCGGGATATTACCCTGCACTCCGCGCAAAACAGCGAATCCACAACGGGCACTAACAGCAGTAAGGGCGGCAGCGTCGGCGTGGGCATCGGCGCCGGTACGGGCGGCTACGGCATCAGCGTCTCTGCCGGGGTGAACGCCGGTAAAGGGCATGAGAACGGCAGCGGCCTGAGCCACAGCGAAACCACGCTCGACGCGGGCAGCCATCTCAGCCTGACCAGCGGCCGCGACACCACCCTGAAAGGGGCGCAGGCCAGCGGGGAAAAAATCACCGTTGACGCCGGGCGCAACCTGACGCTGGAAAGCGAGCGGGACAGCGACCGCTATAACGCAAAGCAGCAGAACGCCAGCGCGGGCGGCAGCTTCACCTTCGGCTCAGCCGGTTCCGCCAGCGTCAGCGCCAGCCGGGACAGGCTGCACAGCGACTTCGACTCGGTGAAAGAGCAGACCGGGCTGTTTGCGGGCAAAGGCGGCTATGACGTCACCGTCAAAGAGCACACCCAGCTCGACGGCGCGGTAATAGCCAGCACGGCGGAGAGCGACAAGAACCGCCTTGATACCGGCACGCTGGGCTGGAGCGACATTCACAACCAGGCAGATTACCGCGCCACGCACAGCGGCGGCAGCCTCAGCACCGGCGGCCCGGTGGGCAAGGACCTGCTGGCCAATATGGCCGGAAGCATGCTGTCGGGCGCCAACAACAGCGGCCATGCAGAGGGCACGACGAAGGCCGGGGTCAGTGAAGGCGCCCTGCTCATCCGTGACCAGGACGGGCAGCAGCAGGATGTCACCACCCTGAACCGGGATACCGACCACGCCAACGACGGCAGCATCAGCCCGATATTTAACAGGGAGAAGGAGCAGAACCGGCTCAGGCAGGCCCAGCTTATCGGCGAAATCGCCGGTCAGGCGATGGACGTTATCCGCACCCAGGGCGACATCGCCGGGCTGAAGGCGCAGACCGACCCGGCGGCGCTGGCGCAGGCGCGGGAGCAGCTGAAGAAGGACGACAAACCATTCCGCGAGTCGGACGTGCTGCAGCGCGCCTATGACAACGCGATGCGGCAGTACGGCACCGGCAGCGACCTGCAGAAGGCGGCGCAGGCGGTAACCGGCGCGCTGACGGCGCTGGCTGGCAACAACCTGGCCGGGGCGCTGGCGAGCGGCGCCTCGCCGTACCTGGCGACGGAAATTAAGAAACGCGTGGGTGAAGACAACATTGCCGCCAACGCGATGGCGCACGCGGTGCTGGGCGCGGTAACGGCGCAGCTGAACAACCAGTCGGCCGTGGCCGGCGGGCTGGGCGCCGGCGGCGGCGAACTGGCGGCGCGCTACATCGCCGGGCAGCTGTTCCCGGGCAAAACCGCAGACCAGCTGAGCGAAAGTGAGAAACAGCAGGTCAGCGCGCTGAGCCAGCTGGCCTCAGGGCTTGCAGGCGGCCTGGCATCGGGCGATACTGGCGGTGCTGTGACGGCGGCTCAGGCGGGTAAGAATGCGGTGGAGAATAACTATCTGAGTGAGAAAGAGTCACGCCAGTTGGATAAGGAACTCTCTGCCTGTAAATCCTCGGGGATTGATTGCAAGCCGGTGATTGAGAAATATCTCGAAATCAGTAATAAAAACAGCAAAGAGCTGTCAGAAGCCTGTACAGGTGGCGGTGTTACCTGCGTGACCTGGGAAGAACTAGTCCAGGCGGATACCAACGTAGCGCTGGATGAAAATAAACATCAGATAAGGCTGAGTGATAAGTTGAAAGATCCGGACGCCGCTGCATTAGTGAAATATCTTAACGGCTCGGATCTTAAATTCCTGAAGGATAATATCACCACCGGTGATCGGGTTATGGATGTGGTAATGACCCCAACTTCCTGGCCGGTAGCGATAATGGGGGGGAAGGCAATTATTACTAATGCCGTGAATAACACCAAAGAACAGCTTCTTGCGGTGGGGGGTGGTGTGGCCGCAAGTGCAGGTATCCAGTACGGAACTACAGGCGAAGTGAAATTATCTGATGTAATTGGAGCGGGTGTCATTGGTGCTATCACAGCCGGTAAGGGCTATAACCCGACGATGGCATGGAATGCGGCAGGCGGTTATTACCAGGCTGAAATTAGTGGTAACGATCCCTTCCTTGCAGCATTGATGAGTAAAGCGGGTGCTTCCGCTGGATATGCGGCAGGTAACGTTATCAAAGTACCAATGGATAAAATCTTTAACCCTGTATCGAAACAGTATGAATGGGTGCCGACAGGTGTATGGACGATCACAAAACCTGTATCCCAGCATCCTTTACCATCTATGATTGGAAACACAGGAAATTCTATTGCATCAGGATTAGTGCCTGGGTATTTAGAAAAAAAATCGGAGGCTAAAAAATGATAAAAAACCTTATAGTATTGGCTAAGGTTTTTTTACTACTTGAAATGGCAATGAGCTTTATTGCTACAGCATTTTTCTTTTTTTTTGAAGGGTTGAACTATTTAGCTGAAGGTGTTTTTTATTTTGATAACTTATGGCGTGGATTAAAAGGCGCCACTTTCGGAGCAATTCCAATAAGCCTTATTATATGGTTTTTTTATCACCTTATACCTTTATTTAAGAAGTAATCTCAATGCCTTGGTTGAGAGGCAGTAAAGGCGGCAGCGTCGGCGTGGGCATCGGCGCCGGTACGGGCGGCTACGGCATCAGCATCTCTGCCGGGGTGAACGCCATGAGAACGGCAGCGGCCTGACCCATAGCGAAACCACGCTCGACGCGGGCAGCAACCGCCTCGATACCGGCACGCTGGGCTGGAGCGACATCCACAACCAGGCGGATTACCGCGCCACGCACAGCAGCGGCAGCCTCAGCACCGGCGGGCCGGTGGGCAGGGACCTGCTGACCAATATGGCCGGCGGCATGCTGTCGGGCGCCAGCAACAGCGGCCATGCAGAGGGCACGACGAAGGCCGGGGTCAGTGAAGGCGCCCTGCTCATCCGTGACCAGGACGGGCAGCAGCAGGATGTCACCACCCTGAACCGGGATACCGACCACGCCAACGACGGCAGCATCAGCCCGATATTTAACAGGGAGAAGGAGCAGAACAGGCTCAGGCAGGCGCAGCTTATCGGCGAAATCGCCGGTCAGGCGATGGACGTTATCCGTACCCAGGGCGACATCGCCGGGCTGAAGGCGCAGAAAGACCCGGCGGCGCTGGCGCAGGCTCGCGAGCAGCTGAAGAAGGACGACAAACCGTTCCGCGAGGCGGACGTGCTGCAGCGCGCCTTTAACAACGCGATGCAGCAGTACGGCACCGGCAGCGACCTGCAGAAGGCGGCGCAGGCGGTAACGGGCGCGCTGACGGCGCTGGCGGGCAACAACCTGGCCGGGGCGCTGGCGAGCGGCGCCTCGCCGTATCTGGCGACGGAAATCAAGAAGCTGACCACCAACCCGCTGACCGGCAAGGTGGACGTGGCCAGCAACGCGATGGCGCACGCGGTGCTGGGCGCGGTCACGGCGCAGCTGAACAACCAGTCGGCCGTGGCCGGCGGGCTGGGCGCCGGCGGCGGCGAACTGGCGGCGCGGGTTATCGCCGGGCAGCTGTTCCCGGGCAAGACGACAGACCAGCTGAGCGAAAGCGAGAAACAGCAGGTCAGCGCGCTGAGCCAGCTGGCCTCAGGGCTTGCAGGCGGCCTGGCATCGGGCGATACTGGCGGTGCTGTGGCGGCGGCCCAGGCGGGTAAGAATGCGGTGGAGAATAACTTCCTGAGCAGTACCTCCTCGGAAAAACGTGATGCTTTGGCAGAGAAAGTCTTAAAAGGCGATAAATCCCTGCAAACCGCGCAAGAGTTTTTGCAACTGGAGAATGCTGATACACGCAGTGATGCATTAGTTGCTAAATTCAATAAAGAATCAGCCAACATGAGCAGTGCAGAGCGTACAGAACTAGCCAGTTATTTGAGAGTTTATGCTGTCGAAATGCAGACTCAATATGATGAAGCCGTAACTAAGGAACTGATTACAGGGATGCTGACAGGGCAGAACTATCAACAATCAGCCCCGCAAACGAAAGCTCAACAAGAAGCCCAAAAAATCATGAATACCTGGGGTTACCATAAATCGAATGCCAGCATTGGTGACCCTGCCCTGTTGTTCGGCGGTAATATGCTGGGCACCACGATAAAAGAGGGCATGGCGCTGAATGCGGCAATTGGCGCGGGAGTTAATACGGTATCTCAGTTGTCTGGAAAAGATCCGTTCAGCTATGTTGATGCCATTATGGCCGGAGTGACCGCTGCAGCGACAACAGGAAAAGGTATCGGGGCATCGGCTGCAATTAATATGGGCGGTGCTGCTGTTGGCAGCGGGATTAAAGGTGAAGACCCGACTAATTCAGTTATCAGTACCGGATTAGGTTCCGTGATTGGTGGCAGTACTGGAAAGGCTATATCTGGATCTTTAGGAACTTCTGTAAAAGAGGGAACGGCAGATATTATTAGCAATATCGGTGGGTCCGTTACTAGTGAAGCTGTTGGAAATACTGTAAAAGGAACGCTTGATGAAGCCGATAAATCCGTTAAAAATTAATCAGAGTGTCAATTTAAATACTCTTGTTAAATTGGTGGTTCGTTGTATTTTGTGTGTTTTTTTTATAGCAATGATGGGCTGTCTTCTCGGCAGATTAATAGTATTTTTTAAAGCCAATTTTTTACTATTTGATTGGAAAAAGGATGTTTTTTATTCTTTAAAAGTAGGCGCTTCCGCTGGTACATTAGCTGGGATCGGCATCTGGATAAAAGCCAAACTGCAAGAGCGAAAAGATAGCAAACCCCGTTGAGAATAACTCGCTTAGCGGCAAAGATGCACAGGAGAAAAACAGCATTGAGCTTGCACTGTCAGAAACCGGACTGGCCCTGCACCCAAGAACGCCTGAAGAAGTGGCTGCACTGGAAGAGCGACACGACCAGCTAACCAAACTTGACGCCGAAGTTGATCAGTATGTGCAGGATGCGTGTTCCCAGGGGCGGGCATCGCCCGCCTGTCAGGATGCGAATGCTCTGGCACAGGGTCTACAGGACAGTTACAACGATTATCTGGGCAGGCTGACGTATAAAGAGCTGAATCGCGAAGATTACGCTCAAGTCAGCCAGATAGTGGCGAATACCTCAGCTGATAAATGGGATTACGCAATAGAGGGTTACGCGAAATCACAGAACATCAGCTACCAGGAAGCGAAAGACCGTTTTGCGCTGGCAATAAATATCAATCAGGCAGCTGATATTGCTGGAATATTTTATGGGCTGAAAGGCAACGAGGGCGGCAAAACAGGAATCAGCAGCGCAGCGGCATCAACGCTAAAGCAGCTGATGACGAAGTATGACGAGTTCAAGCAGAACATTGTCAGCAGCACCAAGGGTAATAATGACAGGCTGATAACGGCCACTCCCGGAGCGGGATATGCGGGCAGTGAAGGCTCTGAAGTGTCATCCAGCGCGCATCTGTCTGTGGGCGCAGGCGGTAAAGGGAATACTCAGCAAATGCCAATGCTGGGGCAAAATGGAGTACAAACTTCAAGCAAAACTATATGGAAAGGTGTTGGCAAAGAACGCATAGATGTTGAAAATCCAAACCCAGGGCAAAGGCCTGGTCAGGTACATTATCAAGACAATAAAAACAATAAATATTATTACGACCCTCATAATAATAGTTTTTATAGCTTTGATCCGGCTAAAAATAAAATTCCAGCCCCATCCTCAGTGAATAATCTCTTGGATGACCCTAAGTTTAAGCAAGCCATAGACAAAGGTATAAAACAATATTTAGGTGAAAAATGATTATATTTAATGAAGAGTTCGAAGCGAAATTTTCAAAGGATTGGCCTAATGCAGGCTCTATCCCCATTGCTTTCTTGTCATTGATTAACAATGGCTTTGTTGTGCATTCTAATCAATGTGTGTTTTTTTTAGAAAAACAACCAGTCGATGTTAAAGGGAATGATGGGGATTTTTTTGACAAGACAGAGCAAGAAATTTTTTACAACTCATTGAGGGTTAGTGATTACGTTGAAAAAAATATTCCTTCAGTTGCAATCAATGTTACGGAGATGATTGTTAGGGTACTCCGTGAGAAGTTTCCTGAAAAAAGGTTCGAGGTTATAACATCGTTCGATGATTTTGATGGAGAAGTAGACGCTGTTATTAAACTTCATACATTAAGAGATGATGAGGTTCCGTATATCAATGTAGAAGATATTGATAAATATCAGCAACCCATCTTTATCTGTAGAACAAGTTGAATAATAATAACCAAGCCAACTGGTCGAGGTTCTTACTTCTATGCCCTATAAACTCCCCTTCCCGCTGCTGCAATCGGAGCATACCAGCAGCGCTGGCATCCAGTTGTTCAGCGTCGGTGATTAAGTCACCTCCGAAGCCTGCCAGTGCTGTGATCCGGTAACCGCTGCGCAGAAAGCGATAAGCCCGGGTGATATTGTTAAAATGCGCGGGTGCAGGCATAACGGCGAGGAGGTAGCGTGTCCGGGGCTGAAAATACTATGAGTATGAGGCAATCAAACCGTTGCCTGCTATACAGGGTAAAATTGCCCCTGCTTTTGGTGAGTCAGGGGAGGGATTCGAATATTACCTAATATGCAAGATCGAATGAATGTAGAATGGCTCTTGAAGAATGAATTTGTCCTTGAGGTTCGCTGATATGTTGTTGAATATCGAAGAAATCCAAAAATAAATTGACGAGCTGACCTTGCAAGCTGATCTACCAAAGTATTCCGTTAACCTTAGCACTGCTCCATTGGATTCCTTGTTTCCCTTTATGCAATGTGGTTCTTTTTTAGACGCAAGAAAGGAACTCGAAAAGCCATGATCGCTTACTATGTAACAGGCCTGACCATTGCTCTCTATCTTACGGTGTTGCCGACTATTATTTTTTATGTAAAGCAGGGTTCAGATAATATCAGCCTGTTAGTTAGTTCAATATTTGGTGTTGTTATATGGATGCCTTATTTTCTTTTTTCCAAAAGAATTAATATGGTTTTTTGTCGGTAGCTTTGTATAATTAATGATTATGTTGTTGAGAATAATGCGCTGGGCTGCGCGGGTTCGTCGAATCCGTACTGCGTGGGTAAAACGACCTGCTCACTACGGGCGGCGGCGGACCGGGTCCGATGGCTGGCGGAGTCGGTGCTGCCGGAGCGCTGGCAACGGACGGTGATAAAGACGGCGAAGGCCAGCCAAACGTGGGCCAGGATCTCACCAACGAGCAGAAGAAGGAGCTGGGCGGTACTTGCTCAGGTACGCCGGGCGGCTGGGGGCCAGAGGATGAGGAAGGTGCGCGGAATAACGGGAGCGCTTCCCAGCAAGACAAGATTAATGCTGAAAAGGATCGATATCCCAAACAGTATGATCAATACAACAAACTTCCAGCCAAAACCTGGAAAAAGCGATCTCCAAACATGATAAGCAAATAGCAGAGCATCAAGGTTATTTGAATGACCCTATAAAACGGCAGGAGCATGTACCTGATTGGGAAAATTTAAGTCCGAAACATCAGGAAATTTACTTCATCATTGACAGCAAGATGTAAATAGACATGAAGCGTAAAAAGCTATTGCTGAAGATATTTTAAAAGGTAGTAAATGATGGAATTTAATGAATATGAAGCACTTGCTGTTACTTTATGTGAGGCTTTGCAAGAGCTTGCGTTGGAAGCGAAAGCTAATAAAATTGCAGCTATAGGGACAGATACTGAAAACTACCAGACTGGTTATCTATCTGCTTTTCATAGAGTTATAACTTTAATCCAGCAACAGGCTGATATATATGACGTTCCCTTAGAAAAATTAAGCCTGGATAAAATAAAGGAAATTGATCTTATTTAGCATTAATATCCCGACCACACCAGCTCGGGAATTTTATTCACATTCTAAACTTGGATGGAACAATTAATCCAGCTAAAACGGCTAAAGCAGCAGAAGGTAGGAGGCTGCCAAAATGATTAAGATTCCATTTTTTGAGAAAATCAAAAATAATTATATCCAATTAATACAGGAAATTTCTATGAAACCATCAGATTGTGACGACTTGATGGTTGACTACGATAGCAATCTCGACTCTTTATTTTTATCTGATATGAAAAGACTATCTGCTGCTACTGAACTTCTAAGTAAGACAAAAAAATCAGGTGATAAAGTGACAGTGCAAGCTGCATTGGTATATATCAGGACCTCCTCAATTAGGCTTTCTAGTTTTTTTGAGAATATTACAGATGATGCTGATCTTTTTTTGAAAGAAAATGACTGGCCTGATATTCCTGATGATTATCAGGTTCCTGAACACTACAATTATCCTAAGCGATAAAGTATAAATCCCGGCCATCAGGCCGGAATTTATACTTTCCATTCAGGATGCGAAGAATGCTGCAGTCGGGTGATGAAGATAACGCAAAGCAGCAGAACGCCAGCGCGGGCGGCAGCTTCACCTTCGGCTCAGCCGGTTCCGCCAGCGTCAGCGCCAGCCGGGACAGGCTCAAAAGCAACTTTGACAGCGTTAAAGAGCAGTCCGGGCTGTTTGCGGGCAAAGGCGGCTATGACGTCAGGGTCGGCGAGCATACTCAACTGGATGGCGCCGTCATTGCCAGCACCGCGGACACGGACAGCAACCGCCTTGATACCGGCACGCTGGGCTGGAGCGACATCCACAACCAGGCGGATTACCGCGCCACGCACAGCGGCGGCAGCCTCAGCACCGGCGGGCCGGTGGGCAGGGACCTGCTGACCAGTATGGCCGGAAGCATGCTGTCGGGCGCCAACAACAGCGGCCATGCAGAGGGCACGACGAAGGCCGGGGTCAGTGAAGGCGCCCTGCTCATCCGTGACCAGGACAGGCAGCAGCAGGACGTCACCACCCTGAACCGGGATACCGACCACGCCAACGACGGCAGCATCAGCCCGATATTTAACAGGGAGAAGGAGCAGAACAGGCTCAGGCAGGCCCAGCTTATCGGCGAAATCGCCGGTCAGGCGATGGACGTTATCCGCACCAAGGGCGACATCGCCGGGCTGAAGGCGCAGACCGACCCGGCGGCGCTGGCGCAGGCGCGCGAGCAGCTGAAGAAGGACGACAAACCGTTCCGCGAGTCGGACGTGCTGCAGCGCGCCTATAACAACGCGATGCAGCAGTACGGCACCGGCAGCGACCTGCAGAAGGCGGCGCAGGCGGTAACCGGCGCGCTGACGGCGCTGGCGGGCAACAACCTGGCCGGGGCGCTGGCGAGCGGCGCCTCGCCGTATCTGGCGACGGAAATTAAGAAGCTGACCACCAACCCGCTGACCGGCAAGGTGGACGTGGCCAGCAACGCGATGGCGTACGCGGTGCTGGGCGCGGTAACGGCGCAGCTGAACAACCAGTCGGCCGTGGCCGGCGGGCTGGGCGCCGGCGGCGGCGAGCTGGCGGCGCGCTACATCGCCGGTCAGTTGTTCCCGGGCAAAACCGCAGAGCAGCTGAGCGAAAGTGAGAAACAGCAGGTCAGCGCGCTGAGCCAGCTGGCCTCAGGACTTGCAGGCGGCCTGGCGACGGGCGATACTGGCGGTGCTGTGACGGCAGCCCAGGCGGGTAAGAATGCGGTGGAGAATAACTTCCTGAGCAGTACCTCCTCGGAAAAACGTGATGCTTTGGCAGAGAAAGTCTTAAAAGGCGATAAATCCCTGCAAACCGCGCAAGAGTTTTTGCAACTGGAGAATGCTGATACACGCAGTGATGCATTAGTTGCTAAATTCAATAAAGAATCAGCCAACATGAGCAGTGCAGAGCGTACAGAACTAGCCAGTTATTTGAGAGTTTATGCTGTCGAAATGCAGACTCAATATGATGAAGCCGTAACTAAGGAACTGATTACAGGGATGCTGACAGGGCAGAACTATCAACAATCAGCCCCGCAAACGAAAGCTCAACAAGAAGCCCAAAAAATCATGAATACCTGGGGCTACCATAAATCGAATGCCAGCATCGGCGATGCGCCACTGATATTTGGTGGAAGCGTGCTGGGAGTGACTGTGAAAGGTATGGCGGCTAATGCAGCAATCGGTGTGGGAGTTAATGCTGGCGTTCAGCTTGCCGGAAAAGATCCGTTCAGTTACGTCGATGTAATTATGGCGGGAGTCACAGCAGCCGCGACAACCGGGAAGGGCATTATAGTTTCAACCCCTGTCAATGTGGGCGGCGCAATGGTTGGGAACGCGATAAAAGGTGAAGATCCTACAGGTTCAGCCATTGCCGCTGGGGCTGGCTCCATATTTGGAGGAGTGGCCGGAAAGGTTGCTACAGAACAGTTGAAACCTGTGGTCAAAGAAGGAAGTGCAGAAATTATAGGGACAGTTACAGGAGGAACTGTGAGCGAGATTACAGGAAAAAATGTACAAGATGCTCTGAATAATGCAGGTGACAAGAATGGAAAAAATTAACATCAAGGATCTATTTATATTGATTTTTTATTGTATGTGCATTCTTTGTTGCGCTGTAATGCTCGCATATTTAATAGCACCTACGATAATCTATTTTAAAGTAGGTGTATTCAATATCGACTGGAAAATAGTTCTGACTGATTCTCTTAAAAAAGGCTGTGTCGGAGGAATAATACTAGGTATCGGTATTTGGCTCAAAGGCAAGTTAAAAGAAAGGCAGAGCCGCAAAGGTGGAGAATAATGCGCTGGGAAGTGTTCTTGCCGCAGCCAATAAGCAGAAACCGGGCACAATAGAGAAGTATGAATCAGGAACACAGGAAGCTATCAGGGAAGCCTGTAGCGGCGGGACACCGATATCCTGTGAGACAGCGATGGCGGCGGTGGGTAGCGTAATAGCCTGGCCGCTGTTGCCGGAAGTCGCTGCAACGACCAGCCTGATAGGTGCGGGAGCCAATGCGGGAGTGGGTTATCTGATTAACGGCGAAGTGAATCCAAATGATGTCATTTTGGGTTACTGGACCGGTGCATTTACGGCAGGAACCGGTCTGTGGAGCACAATGGCAGTGAATGCAGGCAGTGGTGCCACATCCAGCTGACCTGCTCCCAGTTGATTAGTACACCCCGATGTTAGTAATGTCTTCATAAGCCACATGAGGACATCCCCATGAAGAAGCGTTTTTCCGACCAACAGATCATCAGTATTCTCCGCGAGGCTGAAGCCGGGGTATCCGCCCGTGAACTCTGCCGCAAGCACGCCATTTCCGATGCCACGTTTTACACCTGGCGTAAGAAGTATGGCGGTATGGAGGTGCCTAAGGTTAAGCGCCTGAAGTCGCTTGAGGAAGAGAACGCCAGACTCAAGAAGCTGCTTGCCGAAGCCATGCTGGATAAAGAGGCGCTTCAGGTGGCTCTTGGGCGAAAGTACTGACGACAGACCAGAAGCGGGAAGCCGTGATGTTGATATGTGATGCGACCGGTCTGTCGCAACGTCGTGCCTGCAGGCTCACAGGTTTATCTCTGTCGACCTGCCGCTATGAGGCTCAGCGCCCGGCTGCAGATGCGCATTTATCAGGGCGCATCACTGAGCTGGCACTGGAGCGCAGGCGTTTTGGCTACCGTCGCATCTGGCAGTTGCTGCGCCGTGAAGGGCTACATGTTAATCATAAGCGCGTGTACAGGCTTTATCACCTCAGTGGCCTGGGCGTAAAACGCAGAAGACGTCGTAAAGGGCTGGCAACAGAACGTCTGCCGCTGCTCCGTCCGGCGGCACCCAATCTGACCTGGTCGATGGATTTCGTCATGGACGCATTGGCCACCGGTCGCAGGATCAAGTGCCTTACCTGCGTAGACGACTTCACGAAGGAATGCCTGACGGTCACTGTTGCCTTTGGGATTTCAGGCCTGCAGGTCACGCGTATTCTGGACAGCATTGCGCTGTTTAGCGGCTATCCGGCGACGATAAGAACGGATCAGGGCCCGGAATTTACCTGCCGCGCACTCGATCAATGGGCCTTTGAGCATGGCGTGGAGCTGCGACTTATCCAGCCCGGCAAGCCGACACAGAACGGATTTATTGAGAGTTTTAACGGACGCTTTCGCGATGAATGCCTGAATGAACACTGGTTCAGTGACGTCAGTCATGCCAGGAAAACCATCAGTGAATGGCGTCAGGATTATAATGAGTACCGCCCGCACTCCGCGCTGAATTATCAGGCGCCGTCTGAATTTGCGGCGGCCTGGAGAAAGGGTAATTCTGATAGTGAAGGATCCGACATTACTAAGTGAGCGTTGTATCTAATTCTGGGGGCAGGTCAACTACATTGCAAAAGTATCGGAGGGAAAGTACTGTTTATGAAAAGAATTCGTCACTGTATGACTATCTGTTTCGCGGCATGATGGCGTTATTTGGTGACGGAGACTGCCATATTAACGAAGTGGAAGCGATAAAGGTTGCGACATTGTTACGCCCCTTTGTGGATAAGATGTCAGGGGGGCGTTTTTTGCGGCGCTGTCAGAAGCGGTTATGAGTGGGGTATTTGGCGTCAGCCACTCTGTCTGACCGACTTCACATTCAGCAGCAAGATAATTTTCTGGATACTATGTCCCTGTTTTATTGGCAAACTATCCGTAAAATGGGTTTCAAGAACGGTAGAATAGTGCATCGGCACAGCATTCAATACATGAAGGTGGAATTTGTCTGATATGAATCTGAACGGTCCCGCTAACGGCGGTGGAGCAGCAACCAGCAGCGGTATTTTGTTCCAGCAACAGTTGGGCGCTCACTTTGCTGCTCAGATCCTTTCCGATAGCAGACTGGATACACGTTTAAGGCTGGGCAACGCATCTCCTGTTTGGTTGCACTTCGAAACAGAAGCCCCCGTTGACGATATATTGGTTGCAACATCCGTAGGTGGCTTCATCGCCATCCAGGCGAAAACAACCGTTTCGCTTTCAGATGATAAAAGAACCCCCTTTTACCGGACCATAGAACAGTTTGTCCGACACTGGCTTACATGCCGCGATGGCAATAGTTCTCTGGAGTGGAATCGACCTCTCGATTCAGATAAAGACCGTCTGGTTTTAGCTGTCAGTACCAAAGCTTCGGCTTCAATTCGCGACGTTCTTCCTGCTACCTTGTCTCTTTTTTCTCAGCACGGCAGCGGAGCGATGAATCAAAAGCAGGTACAGGCGTATAACATTTTTGAACGCTGTATTTCCACAGCCTGGAATAGCATAACCTCCGCGCCCCTACCGCCTCACCTTGTATCTGAACTTTGCCGCCTGGTTGTTGTTTTGGTGGTTGATGTTGAAAACATGGCTTTACTCGCCTGTTCACGGCTTACTCAGATCCTTGCTAAAAGCACACAGGCAACGGCAGCATTAAGTGTTCTTACCGAAATTTGCGGAAAAATGATGTCCAGCCGTGATGGCGGCGATCTGTCAACTTTTCGCAACGAGCTAGCAGGGAAAGGGATCGAACTCGCAGCACCTCCTCGCTACAAGGATGATATTGCCCGACTTCAACAGCATTCTCAGGAGATTGCTGCTTCCCTTAATCAATATGAGGCCATTGAAAGTCAGTCAGGCCAGCCCGTTACCCTCCGCAGGGAGTGTCAGAATGAAGTTGAGCAAGCCGTACAGTCAGGTTCGCTATTAATTATTGGTGAACCCGGAGCGGGTAAAAGCGGAGTGCTGAATGCACTGGCCCGCAGCCTGCGCGAACGGGGAGATGATGTACTGGAACTGGCAGTTGATCGCTATTCCGTTGAGTCACTCGGGCACCTAACCCATGAACTCAGGCTTGAACATAGTTTGACCGACGTGCTTCAGGCGTGGGATGGTTCATCTCAGGGCTGGCTGATTATAGATGCCCTGGATGCCATCAGAGGGGGCAAGGGAGAGGCCGTTTTTCGCCCCCTCATTGAGCAAGTGTTAGCTTGGGGTGGCAGATGGCGAGTGGTTGCTTCAATACGCAGCTTTGATCTGCGCATGGGGGTAAAACTTCGTGATTTGTTTAAAGGTACCCCTCCTGTTGCTAAACGTGCTGATACTCTGTTCTCTTCAGTTCGCCACATCGTTATCCCACGTTGGTCAGATGATGAATTTCGCCAACTACTGGAAAAATCTCCATCTCTCGCTGCGGCCCTTGAGGGCGCTTCTAAAAAACTGCGAGATCTAGCGAAAGTCCCGTTTAATACCAGACTACTGGCAGAACTGGTTTCCCAAGAGACGGGTGTCAGGTTGGCGGATATTTCGTCTCAGTCAGAACTCTTAAAACTGTACTGGCAACGTCGCGTTGAGGCTCATGGGCTTAAGGCCACACGAAATATAAAAACATTAGTGGATGCTATGATTAATGCGCGCTCACTCAGTGTTTCATCCCTGCTTGCGGACACGGATGCCGACATGATCGATACACTCTGCCGCGAAGGGGTGTTGATTCGGGAACAAAATGACCGTCGGATACAGTTTCGCCATCACCTTTTATTTGACTACGCTGCGGCCCAGACATCATTCGATCCAGAAACGCTAATTGCGGGGACATTACGTTTCCACAAACAACAGGCACTGGGGCTAATGCTATCTCCGGCGCTCGGTTTTGTACTTCAGGAAATCTGGAGTTATGACAATGACCATTACCGTTTCTGGCAGGCAGTGAGTTATCTGGTCAACGACAAAGATGGCGATCCTATCATTCGTAGTTCGGCGGGTCGGATTGCGGCAGATTATCCCACTGCTCAACATGACCTGCTCTGGCTTGCTGAACGCGTGGCTGCCGATGATGAGAAGATGATAACCACGCTCAGTCATATCTGCGGAGCGCTGGCAATACGTTTTGAAGATGAAAAAGAGGTTGTAGCTCTTCCATGGGTATATCTGGTAGCAGCGCTGACGCCCCAGGTACATAAGGTCGCAGAAACATTACGCTTTCTGTTGTACCCGCTTATCAAGCGAGTTACCGATAACCCCTTATGCAATATGCTGGGGACAGCCAGTCGCGCTGTGCTTTCCTACGCCCTTGCGCTGAGTGAACCAGATTATTTTGTCAGAAGCGCTATTCTTCTCGTTACAGATACTATCAATACCGATGTGCAGGCATCCTGCCATTTACTGGAGCAGCTTATTTCTTCCGAACGTCTCCAACGCTTTGGTTCAGAAGAGATCCCCGTGCTCTGTTACAACATTAAGAAAATCGGAGATTGTGCGCCTGAGTTTGTAGTTAACGTATTCGAGTTTGTCTATACCCATGATGTCACAGAAGAACGGGAAACAACGCTGGGAAACAGCCGAATCCTGCCTCTGAGGTCAAATGCCCGACAAGATTATGAATCGGCTCGTTATTCACTCGAAGAATATTTCTCCCGTTTTCTCGAACAATATCCTAGTCTGGCTGTGGATGCCGCAGTGCGCGCAATAAGCGGGTATGTTGCTCGACGTCATCCCTTAGATACACCTGTGATGCATGTGCCCCTTCCTGGGCATGATATTTACCTTAAGGCCGATCGCAGCTACATCTGGGCGCACGATCCTGATGGTAAACATGCTCATGACGGCGAAGTACTGGTTAAAAAATTATTTCAGCGCTTGCAAAGCAAGCCCGAACCCGACGCGCTCGTTCTGGCAAGACTTATCTGTGAAAAAGCTTCGCTGGCAATTTTCTGGGCCAGAATCTTTCTGGCTGCAAATAAACGCAATGACGGCCTGATTGATTTTCTCTGGCCTGTTGCTGCACAAGAAGCATTTATCCAAAATGAAGATACCCGTAAAGACGCTATCGATCTGGTCGCTATGGGAATTACGCATCGTTCAGAGCATGAGCGACGAGAACTGGAAAATTCCGCCTTTCAGTATGACCTCTCTGATTATGTTTACCCTGAGAAAGCAAAAACCAGTTTGTTGTATCGCCTTTTCAGTACAATTGGTTCAGAGAATCTTCAGACTGTACAAGCCAGAAATTTCCTGAAGAACGCCCCAAGGGATGGCGAAGCAGCTGGTAATAAGAGGCTTTTCAACATTTCCCCCGTTACAGTCAGCACCGATATACCTTACGATTGTATCGATGGTCTGGATCGGAACGAACCGGACAACATCACTCTTATCAACGCGGTCAAAACCACTAAAACTGCGTTGGGTTTAACAACGAATAACACGCTTTCATCCGAATTATCGCTGGAGGATGTTTTTAGCATTCTCGAACCGCTTCATGAGCAGCTCAATCTAGAACACGCCCATACCTATGTGCGTACAACCGCTGAGGATGTCATTGTCCGGGCCTGCGCTGCTGCTGTTGAACAGAAATTGCTGCCTCCGCTAGACGACGATCGGGCTGATAAACTGACATCTCATTTTTTAGATTTAGTACATCTCGCCTCCTGTGCAACTGCTCCAATCCTGAATGAAGATACAGAAGAAAACTTTGAAGATAGTGTTAGCTGGGGCTCACCTGCACCGAGGATTGATGCTGCACAGATTATTCTCGATGTTATTCCATTACGTCCCGACCTGTATGAGCGACTGAAACCAGATATTGAAAGAATGTTGATTGATCCTCATCCGGCCGTTCGATTACAGGCATCAGTACGGCTGCTACGGCTGTGGGATGTAGATCGGGATAGCGTATGGCGTTACCTGAGTGAACGGCTGGATCAGGAAACCAATACCGGTGTAATAGAGCATACGGTTGGGGATGGAATAAGAAATCTGTTACATACCGAGCCAACCCGTTCTTTCTGCCTTATTCAGAAGATATTGGGGCGTTTTAATGACCATCCCGAACGCCAGAAACGTATTCGTACTCTGGTCAGCGGCGATTTGGCAATTCTCTGGGGAGTCCATGAAGTCAGAGGATCGCACCATATTCTCCAGGGCTGGATTAGCGAACCCACCGTTTATCATGATGAGCTTAATCAAGTCCTGTTTACATTAAGAGAAGGATTTGTTTTTGGCCTTGCCGGACAAAGTAAACTGAAGGATACAGAAGTCAGGCATCGGGCTTTGGATATGGCCTATAGCATTATTGATGCTGCTGGTAAAAAACCGGAACAATACTCCACCCATACTGACCTGACAGAGGCCGAAAGGGAAAATGTAACACACTGCTTTGCGATTATAGACAGGGCATGTCTACAACTTCGTTTCGCTTGTGAAGGGAAGCATAATTCTGACAAGGCATCATTAGAATATGAAGAACTTAAGCAATTTCTGAACGAAACTGAATTACACATGCGCCGTATTGGTGATTGCAGCTCGCCACATACTGTTTATTATCTTCTGGAGTTGCTTGAAACGCTTGTTCCTGTCGATCCTGCCAAATGTTTCGATCTGATGGCTCATGCGTTAAGTCATGCAGAAAAATCCGGTTTCCAGTACGAAACGCTGGCAATGGAACAATTGGTAAAAATGATGGGCGTGTTTCTTGCCGATCATAAAACCATATTTGAAGATGAGAACAGACGAGCTCGTTTGATAGAGAGTCTGGATATTTTTCTGGCAGCCGGTTGGCCCGCAGCCAGACGCCTGCTTTACCGTCTGCCGGAGTTAATTCAGTGAACGAACAGCTGTTGCGTAATCAGCTTCCTGGTGATTTATCCACATTGATTGAGGATCTTAAGCGCTTTCTTGAATATGCAGAGATTAATCCCTATTCAAAAAATAACGAAAATACTCTGCACGAGTATAACACGCGTATCTTTTTTTTCGATCGTTTACTGGAAATCCTGGGCTGGCGTTTGGGAGCCAGTGGTAATGTTGCGGAAGAAGCCGGAATAAAAGCAGATACAACACGCTTTATAGATTATGTCGGTCTTAATCAGGACACTAAAGCACCTTTAATTATTTTTGAGGCGAAAGCTTGGGATGTTCCTTTTGTTTCTGCTCACAAATTTGAAGAAAAAACCAAGGGCGAAGATCTTATCGCTGCGACAATTCGCCATATGTTGAATAACAGATCTGAAGAAGAACCGCCTGTTTCAAAACAATGGCATGATTATTTGAAGCAAGTTCTGGATTATGTCCATACCATGGAAATGAAAAATGAATATGATACCCCCTATGCGGTTTTATCCAGTGGACAATGGACCATAGCATTTACAAATCCAGTTCTTACCTTCGTTGATGGTAAGATAAACCCTAATAATATCAAAGTTTTCAAATTGGGATCTTACGTGACCCATGCTGATACATTGTTTAGTTTTCTGCGCTGTTCAATAGTGGCGAAAGAAATTCCGTTCCCTTTGCTACCTGCACTGATAAAGGATTATGTTGGCATTGATAAAATTAGCCATGCATTTTATGGTGTCCACGGTCATTATAAAGAAACAGGAAGCCGTTTTTTAGGGCCAAAACCACAAGTTTTAATTTACCCGGTATTAGTTCTTCAACGTAATGATGGGATTTTCTCAACTGTAGTCAACAAAGGGGAAAGTTTTATTCTCGAATATGAAAATAATGATGGTGTAGATTCTGAAAACCTCACAATACATTTAAATGCCGTCACATCCTGCCTTCAGGAGCTTCACCGCATCTGTGAAGATGAATTAGATCGCAAATTAACTATTTCTTCAATCGAAAAATTTTCTGAGTTTTCATTTGAACCTTACGATATGAATAACACACCATTGGTGGTAAAGCGTATAAAAAACTATCATGACGAGTGGTTGTTAGTCACTGGAACGGAAAATCATTATCTGCAAAATATACCTTTGATTGAACAATGCCGACTTCATTCGTCGTCAGAATACCGCTCCGAACATTGTAAAAATGGAATGTTAGGTGGCTGAATGGCAGAGAGATCAATATATCGCTCAAGAAGCCTGAACACCGAAAATCCAGAGGTCTATTACGCACTAAGAAAAGATGACCTTGATTTTTATTCTTTTTAATCTAACCAATAGTGGAGCCAATCATTGAATCACTAAAAGTGGAAATAATATATGGCGGTAATATAAAAAAACTTACGTTATGAGATATAAAAAACCATTAATAATCAGAAGGAAAATCACATGAAATTACTTACTCCAAAATATAATATGGATCCCTTACTAGACTCTATTGTTTCAGGGTTAATTGCTATTGTTCATGACGAACTAGAGGAAAACATATTAATATTAAAATCATCCAAAGAGGTAATATTAACAGTAAAATTAAATAAAGGATTTAAAATGGTGTTTATCCCTCCGCATGGAAAAATAAAAACACCATTATTATGCTCTGTTTTTTATGATAATGATGAAGCACCATTAGTTATCTCCACTCCATTATTTAACACGGAAAACACAAAAAAAATAATAAAATTACTTGAATTCAAATGCATCGCCTTGCATTGTTTTGATGAAAATAAAAGAGAATTTATAGGAGTAGATTGTGATATTAATTTTGTTAACTTCAATATCGATGAATTAAAAAAATTAAATCTTCCAGAAAGGGATGATAGTTTGCTTTTATTTAGCATATATGACATCGACACAAAGTATATTTTACAAGAAGAAAATTACATTGATATAACTATCAAAGATAATGGTTATTTGAGTGACTTAACGATAATTGATGCAACTCTCACATCTCATAACTACCATGGAGCTATAGGGAAGAGTGAATTAAATCATGGAGTTGGAGTTTCAAAGTTACAAATAGAAGAACCTGGTGAATATCAAGAACGTGATATCGCACTATTCTTATCGAAAATATTTCAACAAAATCATATATATTTAAATCCGATGAATGATAAACCTATAAAATCGGATAGAGAGGAAATTTGTGATGTTTTACTTATCACTAAAAAAAACATATTGATAATCCAAGCAAAAGACAGCCCTAATATAGAAAGAATATTGCGGCAAAAATTAGAAAGAAAAATATCAAACGCAAATTCAAACATAAAAAAAGCCATCTCACAAATGAATGGAGCAATAAAAGAACTACAAAAAAATAATACCCTCTGTATATATGTTAACGATGAAAAACACGATATAGACATAACAGATAAAAAGATATATGGCATTATATTAATAAAGGAATATTTCCCAGAGAATCATACTGCATCCAAAGATGCACTATTAAATATAAGTGAGAAAAAAAACATCCAATCCATATTAATGGATATGTATGAGTTGAATATATTCACATCAAACCTTAATGAAGATAATTTTTTTGAGCTTATAGAGTTTATTTTTGAAAAAAGAAAAAATGATGCAAGTTTTCAGGTTAGGATGATTTAATATTTTTCATCACGTGATTTGTATTAAAAATGAATCACGTGATGTTACTTAAAAATTTAAAGACGGTGTTCCTTGCATTGGGCATCAATACAGACGTTCAGAAAGAATTGTTGGGCATGTAACTGGCAGAAAATGAAGGCGCGATATTTTAGCTTAATGTACTGACGGAGCTGAAAAGCCGTGGTCTTCAAGATATCCTGATTGCCTTCGTGGACGGTCTGAAAGGCTTCCCCGATGCGATAAACAGCGTCTACCCGTAGACACATATCCAGCTATGCATCATCCACATGGTGCGCAACAGCCTGAAATAAGTCTCATGGAAGGACTACAAAGGGGTCACCAGCGGGCTGAAAGCAGTGTATCAGGCTCCCACAGAGGAAGCGGCGTTGATGGCGCTGGAGAAGTTTGCGAGTGTCTGGGATGAGAAATACTCTCAAATCAGCAAATGCTGGCTTACGCACTGGGAAAACCTCAATATCTTTTTCGGCTACCCATCGGATATCCGTAAGGCCATCTATACCACGAATGCCATCGAGTCGCTGAATAGCGTGATACGACAGGCGATAAAGAAACGCAAAGTGTTCCCGACGGATGACCCAGTACGCAAAGTGGTTTATCTGGCGATAGGATCGTTACGGGTAATCTAGACACTTTCGATTGGTGGTCATTCTGGTGGTCTTGACAGAAATGGAATTCAGGTTTAGCTTAATTATTAGCCAGTTACTGGCAAAGGCGATCCCAGTCAGAGGAGCCATATTTAGAGAAGCCCGCTCGGGGAAACCTGAGCGGGCTTTTTGTTTTCAGCAGAAATTGTTTATAACGCAAAGCCAAAATGCGAGCCGTCCGGCAATTCTACGTCAAGCCGCAGCTTGCCACCCGCTGCCTCAACATAGCGTTTGAGAGAAGTTGAAGGCGTGTTCGGGAGTTTCGCGGTAACAGACATTTGTTTGCATGACTTTGCGAGCATGAGCGCAAAGCGGTTAAAAATAAGCGTCGCCATCACCCTAGCCCCCGCGCACCGTCCCTCTCCAGATAAAATCAGCATGATAGAGCCGCGTTTCGCCGGGCATCTCCAGCCCAGGGGGGGGAGGTAACTCCCCTTCCTTCTGCTCTTCGGCAATCAGCCACTGCACCGCGTCATGGGCGAACTGCTCGACCGGCTGTGCGAAGGTGGTGAGGTGATAAGAGGACCAGGCAGCCTGCGGAATATCGTCGTAGCCTGCCACGCAGAGATCCTCGGGGATGCGCAGGGAAAAGCGGTGACGCGCCTCATCCATAAAGCCGCAGGCCAGCAGATCGGTAACGCAGAACACCGCATCCGGACGCTCGCGCCGGGTCAACAGGCGATGTGCGAGGATCTGCCCACTCTCATAGGAGGTGGTGCCGAAGCGCTCAACGCTGACGCTCAGCCCGGCCGCTTGCGCCGCCTGCAAAAATCCGCGCTCGCGCGCCATCAGGCTGGGGGTGCCCGCCAGCGAGTTGGCAAAGGCCAGCTTGTTACAGCCCGCCCGGGCAAACGCCATCACCACCCGACTGGCGGCCTCTTCATTATCCAGATTGATACTGAGCGATCCGGGCAGCGCGTCGTTGCGGTTGATCAGCACCAGCCGCTGGCCGTGCTTGTGGCACAGGCGGGCAATGGCGCTTTCCGGCATTCCGGAGAGAACAAAAGACGCATCGGCACGGTAGTTGATCGCCTGCTGCAGCGCCTGGGAGACGCTGTCATCGGAACGGTCGGTGTTAATCAGCATGGCGATTTTACCCGCTTCCTGCAGGTGCTGCGTCAGCAGCCGCACCAGGCTGGCGCGGTAAGGTGTGGCAAGGTCGGAGACAATCAGGCAGACAATGCCGCTGCGGTTGCGTACCAGCCCGCGCGCAAGATGATTGACGTGATAACCCAACGTTTCCGCCGCTGCCATCACCCGCTTGCGCGTTGCTGCCGATACGCTGGCTCCCGGCGTAAAGGTGCGTGACACCGCCGAACGGGATACCCCGGCCAGCTCCGCCACGTCCTGCGCACTGACTACCGTTTTCTCAACCGCCATATCTCATCCGCCTGATCACTGTACGCCAGAGAGTCTGTCGCACTTTGCAATGCTGTGCAAATAAATTTGTTAGACAATTGTTTCATTTTTGTGACATAGCCATGGAGTTGCGTATCAGCGCGATTGACAGCGCAATTATTAATCATTATTCCTTTGCACACACGTGCAAAAGTCGCGTGCATAAAAACCTGGCGACAACGTATCGCTACCCTACACAACCAAGGAGAACACCATGCATCGCGTCACTCTGATGGCCGCTATTGCTGCCGCTACCACGCTCTCTGCCCTGCCCGCTTATGCCGCCGGAAAGCTGAATATGATCTGCTCCGCTGATGTGGTGGTTTGTGAGCAAATGACCAACCTGTTTGAAAAACAGCACCCGGATATCAAGGTCAGCATGGTGCGCCTCTCCGCTGGCGAAGCCTATGCGCGTATTCGCACTGAAGCCCGCAACCCGCGCACCGATATCTGGTGGGCAGGCACCGGCGACCCGCACATGCAGGCGGCGGATGAGGGCTTAACCCAGGTGTACAAATCTCCGCTGCTTGACCAGCAGCAGGACTGGGCGCGCAAGCAGGCCGAAAGCGCCGGATATCGCACCATCGGCGTGTATGCCGGGGCGCTTGGCTGGGGCTACAACACGAAACTGGTCGCGGATAAGAAATTAAAAGCCCCGGCATGCTGGGCCGATCTGCTCGACCCGTCGTACAAGGGCGAAATCCAGATGGCAAACCCGAACTCGTCCGGCACCGCCTATAACACCCTCGCCACCCTGGTGCAGATCATGGGCGAAGAGAAAGCCTTCGACTACCTGAAAAAGCTTAACGCCAATATCTCCCAGTACACCAAATCCGGCTCGGCCCCGGTGAAAGCCGCGGCGCGTGGCGAAACCACCATCGGCATCGTGTTTATGCATGACGCGGTGGCGATGCAGGTCGATGGCTTCCCGATCAAGGCCGTGGCACCGTGCGAAGGCACCGGCTATGAGATTGGCTCGATGTCGATTGTGAAAGGCGCACGCAACCTCGCCAGTGCCAAAGTGTGGTACGACTGGGCGCTGAGCGCGGAAGCGCAGTCGCATATGAAAGATGCCAAATCCTTCCAGCTGCCATCGAATAAAAACGCTGCCATCTCCGAATATGCGCCGCGCTTTGAGAACATCAAGCTGATCGATTACGACTTCAAAACCTACGGCGATTCGGCAAAACGCAAAGCGCTGCTCAGCCGCTGGGATAAAGAGATCGGCGCCAGCGCCCAATAACTGTCGAGGTGAAGATGAATGCTCAAAACCGCCGCCTCGACGGGGCTTTACTGCTGGGCGCACTGGCAATTCTGCTGCTGCCCTGGTACAGCCTCGAAGCCGGATTCTTCGACTTCGGCTGGCTGACCACGCTGTGGCAGGAGGGCGAAAGCGCTCCGGCGCTGTGGCAAATCGCGCTATTCGGCCGCCCGTGGCTGGCCGTGGCCGTGTTGATGCTGGTGCTATGCGCGCTGGGCCGCCTGCTGCACATCGGCACGCTGCGCTCGGGCGTGCTGCTGGGGGCCAGCGCGGCCGGCGTGCTGTTCCTGCTGTTTGAGGGCCACGCCATCGGCTACAGCGGCTGGAACTGGCAGTGGAGCGAGCAGCTATTCGGCGCGCTGAGCGACGGCCAGCCGGCGTTTGGCGCCGGGGCGATCCTGCTGCTGACCACTTTCCTGCTGCTGTTCTCCTTTGCGCTGGCCGAGCGCGGCGTGCTGAAGGGCGATGCCTTTGTCGTTGCGGCCATTGTGCTGCTGGTGGCGCTGGTCACTACCTTCGTGCTCTACCCGGTGCTGAGCATGTTTGTCGCCTCGGTGCAGGATGTAGACGGCTCGTTTAAACCGGACGGCATGATCGCTAATATTCAGGATCCGGCGATCTGGAGTCTGGGCTGCCTGAGCGGCGGCAGCTGCGGCACCGCATGGCGCACGCTGTGGCTGGCGCTAATGACCGCCAGCGGATCCACGCTGCTGGGGCTGGCGTTTGCGCTGGCCGCGACGCGCACGCCGCTGCCGTTTAAAAAGGGGCTACGCCTGCTGACCGTGCTGCCGATCATCACGCCGCCGTTTGTGATTGGCCTGGCGCTGATGCTGCTGTTTGGCCGCGCCGGAGTGGTTACCGAGCTGCTCTCCTCGCTGTTCGGCATTGAACCCGGCCGCTGGCTGTATGGCCTGACCGGGATCTGGATTGCGCAGGTGCTTTCGTTTACGCCTATCGCCTTCCTGGTGCTGATCGGCGTGGTCGAGGGCGTCAGCCCGTCACTGGAGGAAGCGTCGCAAACCCTGCGCGCCAATCGCTGGCGCACCTTCCGTTCAGTGTCGCTGCCGCTGATGGCGCCGGGGCTGGCAAACGCATTTCTCATCAGCTTTATCGAGAGCATGGCGGACTTCGGCAACCCAATGGTGCTGGGCGGCAGTCACGGCGTGCTGTCGACGGAGATCTTCTTCTCGGTGGTCGGCGCGCAGAATGACCCGAGCCGCGCGGCGGTGCTGGCGATTATCCTGCTGTGCTTCACTCTCAGCGCCTTTATCCTGCAGCGTCTGTGGCTGGCGGGGAAAAACTTCGCCACCGTCACCGGCAAAGGCGATTCCGGCCAGCACTGCGGGCTGCCGCGCGCGCTGCGCTACGGGGTTTATGCGCTGGTGATCCCGTGGGGCCTGTTCACGCTGGTTATCTACGGCATGATTTTAATTGGCGGCTTTGTGCAGTCGTGGGGTCTGGACAGCAGCCTGACGCTGGCGCACTACGCCCGCGCCTTCGGCTTCCACTGGAATGAAGGGCAGATTGTCTGGACCGGCGTGGCGTGGAACTCGTTCTGGACCACGATGGAAATCTCGCTGATCGCCGCCCCGCTCACGGCAATAGTTGGCCTGCTGACCGCGTGGCTGATCGTGCGGCAGAAGTTTGCCGGGCGCCAGACCTTCGAGTTTATGCTGATGCTGAGCTTTGCCATTCCCGGCACGGTGATCGGGGTCAGCTACATCATGGCCTACAATCTGCCGCCGCTGGAGATCACCGGCACGGCACTGATCCTCGTCGCCTGCTTTGTGTTCCGCAATATGCCGGTTGGCGTGCGCGGCGGAATTGCCGCCATGAGCCAGCTGGACCGCAGCCTGGATGAAGCTTCACTGACGCTCGGTGCCAGCAGCTTCCGCACCCTGCGCAAGGTGATCCTGCCGCTGCTGAAGCCGGCGATCAGCGCCGCGCTGGTGTATGCCTTTGTGCGTGCTATCACCTCGATCAGCGCGGTGATCTTCCTCGTCAGCGCCCAGTACAACATGGCCACCTCCTATATTGTCGGGCTGGTGGAAAATGGGGAATACGGCGTGGCTATCGCTTACTCCTCGGTGCTTATCGTGGTGATGCTGGCGGTGATCCTCACCTTCCAGCTGCTGGTCGGTGAACGCCGCCTGCGCCGCACTAATCGCGTGGCCACGGCGCCTGTCGCCGTGGTTCCAACCACTTTATCTCAGGAGAGTGCCGTATGACCGCCATCAAAACCGGTTCCGTGGCGTTTGAAAACGTCAGTAAACAGTTTGCCGGCTTTACCGCCCTGCCCGACCTGTCGCTCACCGTCGAGCCGGGCACGCTGGTGACGCTGCTCGGCCCCAGCGGCTGCGGCAAAACCACTACCCTGCGCCTGCTGGCCGGGCTGGAGCACCCGACGTCCGGGCGCATCCTGATCGGCGGCAAGGATGTCACCCATCTGCCTGCCAACGAGCGCGATGTGGCGATGGTGTTTCAGTCCTATGCGCTGTTCCCGCATATGAACGCGCTGGATAACGTGATGTACGGCCTCAGCGCCAGCGGCTTGAGTCGTAAGGAGGCGCAGGACCGGGCGCGTGAGGGGCTGAAGCTGGTCGGGCTGGAGACCATGGGCCAGCGCCTGCCTGCCGAACTCTCGGGCGGGCAGCAGCAGCGTATTGCCGTGGCGCGCGCGCTGGTGCTGGAACCGCAGGTGCTACTGCTCGACGAGCCGTTATCTAACCTGGATGAACGCCTGCGCCGCCGCGTGCGCACTGAGATCCGCGATCTGCAGCAGCGCCTCGGCTTTACCGCCGTGTACGTCACGCACGATCAGGAAGAGGCGCTGGCGGTCTCCGATAAGATTATTGTCATGAAAGAGGGGCATATTGCCCAGCAGGGCGCGCCGCAGGCGCTGTATCACTCCCCCGCCTCGGTGTTTATCGCCGACTTTATGGGCGAGGCCAACATCCTGCCCTGCGCCGTTGAGCGGGTGGAAGGCGGCGAAGCGCTGATCGTTCTCGGCAGTCGCACTTACCGCGTGCCCGCCATGCAGGCGCGCCCGGGGGCAGCCCAGCTGGCGGTGCGGCCCAAGTTTATTACGCTGCACGCCGACCAGCCCGGTGCGCTGAACGGGGAAGTGACCCACAGCACCTGGCTGGGCGATCACATCGAATATGAAGTGCAGACCGAGCTTGGCGCGCTGTTTGTCGTCGATGTGCAGATGGAGCGCCAGCTGGCGCCTGCCACAGCGGTATCCGTAGATTTTAAACCTCAGGGGCTGGCGCTGATTGCGCAGTGAACCCGCTTTAATAAGGAATGACCATGAGTGACGATATTTTACAGCGCCTGGCGCTGGCCGAGCAGGTCGCGCGCCAGGCCGGGGTGAAAGCGCTGGACTATTTTAACCGCCGCGACAGCCTGGTGATTGAAACCAAGCGCGATGCGCAGGACGTGGTATCGATTGCCGACCGCGAGGTGGAGCTGCTGATCCGCGAGCAGACCGCAGAGCGCTTCCCGCAGGACGGGTTTCTCGGCGAGGAGTATGGCCTGCTGCCGGGCAGCTCCGGCTACAGCTGGGTGGTGGACCCGATTGACGGCACCAGCCCGTTCGTTAACGGCATGCCGAACTGGTGCGTATCGGTGGCGGTGATCTATCAGGGCGAGCCGGTAATCGGCGTAATTATGGCACCGTGCCAGCAGGAGTGCTTTGTCTCGGCACGCGGCCAGGGCGCGACCCTGAATGGCAAGCCGCTGAAGGTCGACCCGGCGCGCACCATGCAGAATCACGTCACCGGCTTTGGCGCTAACAGCTACGTTACGCCGCAGCGCGTCGGCGAGATTGTCGCTGCCATTACCGCCGTCGGCGGCAACTTCTTCCGCAACGGTTCCGGCGCGATGATGCTGGCCTATGTCGCAGCCGGGCGCCTGGTCGGCTATTACGAACCCCATATGCACGCCTGGGACTGCCTGGCGGGCTACTGCCTGGTGAGCGAGGCGGGCGGCTGGGTACATCCGTTTAACACCGACGGCGAAAACCTGCTGCGCGGCGGCCCTGTGCTGGCAGTAGCACCCGGCGCCAGAGAGGATTTACTGCGCATCGCCCAGCTTTGATCCTCACTGCGGGCGGACCAGAAACAGCGGTCCGCCCCTGCATCACTTTCTCTTCACCTCAATGCATTTACCGTAAATCCATTTACGGTAAAAGAAAGGCCACCGTTCTCCACTATATTGATCTGCATCCGTACACCGTGCAGCATTAAATAAAACAATTGTCTCACTCTGCTTCTTTTTCAACGTGAATGTTAATAAGGACGTGATCATGTCTGAAGTGTTAAGACGCACCAAAATTGTTGCCACCCTGGGGCCGGCAACCGACCGCGATAACAACTTAGAAAAAATCATCAGGGCCGGGGCGAATGTGGTCCGGCTTAACTTCTCCCACGGCAGCGCCGCCGACCATATTGCCCGGGCGCAGCGCGTGCGCGACGTGGCGCAGCGTCTTGGCCGCCAGGTGGCGATCCTCGGCGATTTGCAGGGGCCGAAAATCCGCGTATCGACCTTTAAGGAGGGCAAAGCGCTGCTGACGGTCGGCGAGCCGTTTATTCTGGATGCCTGGCTGGAAAAGGGGCTGGGTGACAATCAGCGCGTTGGCATTGATTATAAAGCGCTGCCGGAGGATGTGGTGCCGGGCGATATCCTGCTGCTCGACGATGGCCGCATCCAGCTGCGCGTGGTGAGTGTTGCCGGGGCAGCGATCCACACCGTTGTCACGGTGGGCGGCGTGCTGTCGAATAATAAAGGCGTTAACAAGCTCGGCGGCGGGCTGTCTGCGGACGCGCTGACCGAAAAAGATAAGGCGGATATTGTGACCGCCGCCGCGATGAAGGTCGACTATCTTGCCGTCTCCTTCCCGCGCAACGGTGAAGACCTGCGCTACGCGCGCAGGCTGGCGCAGGAAGCGGGCTGCCGCGCGCTGATCGTGGCAAAGGTGGAGCGCGCAGAAGTGGTTGCCACATCGGAGAGCATGGACGACGTGATCCTCGCCTCCGACGTGATTATGGTGGCGCGCGGCGACCTCGGGGTGGAAATTGGTGATGCTGCGCTGGTGGCGGTGCAAAAGCGCCTGATTGCCCGCTCGCGCCAGCTCAACCGCGTGGTGATCACCGCCACGCAGATGATGGAGTCGATGATCACCAATCCGCTGCCGACGCGCGCCGAAGTGATGGACGTGGCAAATGCGGTACTCGACGGCACCGATGCGGTGATGCTCTCTGCCGAAACCGCCGCCGGCAGCTTCCCGGCCGAAGCGGTCGCTGCCATGCACGGCGTCTGCCTGGGGGCGGAACGCGTGCCGAGCGTCACGGTGTCGAAGCATCGCCTTGAGGTGCAGTTCGATAATATTGAAGAGATGACGGCGATGTCGGCGATGTATGCCGCCAACCATCTGACCGGGGTGAAAGCGGTAATCGCCATGACCGAATCCGGGCGCACCGCGCGCATGATGTCGCGCATTACCTCACGCCTGCCGATTTTCGCCCTCTCGCGCCATCAGTCCACGCTCAACCTCACCACGCTGTACCGTGGGGTGACGCCGGTGCTGTTTAACGGCCATGCGGAAGGCGTGCAGTCGGCGCAGGATGCGATTGCGCTGCTGCGGGAAGCGGGTTATCTCAGTTCGGGGGATCTGGTGGTGCTGTCGCAGGGGGACAGCGTTGGGCTGATTGGCAGCGCGAATACCTGCCGGATTTGTATCGTCGATTAGCGCAAAATCAGGGTCGAGCGGAAAAGAGGGTCTTCAATACGAATAGTGCAAATCCGCGGCACGGGTCGACCGGAAAAGAGGGTCTTCAATACGAATGGCGCAAATCCGCGGCACGGGTCGACCGGAAAAGAGGGTCTTCAATACGAACGGTGCAAATCTGCGGCACGGGTCGACCGGAAAAGAGGGTCGACCCCTACGGTTTTTTTTGGTAGTGGCTGACCTCTTTTTCGGTCAGCCAGCCACATCCCGCTTATTTCAGACGGTACGCCACCACGGCATCACCCTCTTTGGTGCCCAGCGAACCGTGACCACCGGCCGCAATCACCACGTACTGCTTGTTGTCGCTGCCCATATAGGTAGAAGGCGTCGCCTGACCGCCCGCTGGCAGCTCGGTCTGCCACAGCAGCTCGCCGCTGTTAATGTCATAGGCGCGGAAGAAGTTATCCGCCGTGGCGCCATGGAACACCACATCACCGGCTGTGGTTAACGGCCCACCGTGCGCCACCATCCCCATCGGGAAACCGATTGGGAAACGGCCCGGCAGGAATGAGGTTTTCAGATTTTTTGTGGTACCTACGCGGCGCATCCACTCGGTTTTTCCGGTAGACAGGTCTACACCAACCATACGACCCCACGGTGGCGCGATGCACGGGATCCCCAGGCTGGAGGAGAGCTGCTGAATATGTATGGCATAATCGCCGTCAAAGTTCTCATTCCAGTACGGCGTGCCGTCCTTGGTGAACAGGCGCTGTTTAGCATTTTCCGCGTTACGTTTGATCAGGTTGTACTTATAGGCCAGGCGTACCGGCGAAGCGATCAGGATCTGGCGCTCAGGGTCAACCGCCACCGAGCCCCAGTTAAACACCCCGATATTGCCAGGGAAGACGATCGAACCGCCTTCGGTTGCTGGCGTCCACGGGTTACCGTCGTAGCGCAGGGATTTAAAGTCGATGCGGCAGGCCATCTGGTCGAACGGCGTAATGCCCCACATTGATTTTTCACTCAGCGGCTCCGGGATAAAGTTCAGCGCGGACACCGGCTGCGTTGGCGAATACTTCTCGCCGGCAATACCTTTGGTGGAAACGTCTTTCTGGTTGATCGGATATACCGCCTCACCGGTCAGACGATTGAGCACAAACAGGTTGCCGGTTTTAGTCGGCAGGATCACCACCGGCTGTTTCTTGCCCTGGTAATCAATATCCAGCAGCGACGGCTGTGATGGGTTATCGCGGTCCCAAAGGTCATGCTTCGACGACTGGAAGCGCCATTTGAAAGCACCGGTTTTCAGATCCAGCGCCACCAGCGTGTCGCGGAACTTCTCGGTGTTGCTGTCGGCATTACGCTCAATACCCACTTCGTCCGGGGAAGCATTACCAAATGGAACGTACACCAGGCCGTTTTTCAGGTCGGCGCTCAGCGTGGCCCAGGCGACCGGCGTGTCCTGCGGATAGGTGGCGTCAGCCGCAATCGGCTGAGTGTTTTCCGGGTTAGCCGGATCGAAGTTCCACACCAGGCGACCGGAAGTGGCATCGTAAGCGCGGATCACGCCAGACGGATTTCCGCTGTTGAAGCCGTTATCCATCACTGAGCCACCAACAATCACCAGATTGCCGGCTACCAGCGGTGCAGCGGTCTGCATCAGGGCGTGCGGGCGCACGCTGCCCATATTGGCATGCAGATCGACCACGCCGTTGTTGCCGAAGTCGGCACACAGTTTACCGGTATCGGCATCCAGCGCGATCAGTTTGGCATCGTTGCTGGCGTTAAAGATACGCTTGCGGCAAATAGCCGGGCTGGCCGCGCCGGTGTCTGCCTGGGCCTGCTGGCCGCCGTCGTAATAGCTCACGCCGCGACAGGTCTGGTGCTGTTGCAGGTAAGAAGCCTCTTTCTTCGGCTGATATTTCCATTTCAGCGCCCCGGTTTCCGGGTTCAGCGCGTGAATTTCATTGTGCGGCGTACAGAAATAGACGCTGTTGTTAACCTTCAGCGGGGTCGCTTCAAAGGTGTATTCGGAAGCATCATCGCTGGCGCGCAGATCGCCGGTATGATAAGTCCAGGCCACCTGCAGGTTGCTGACGTTATCGCGGGTGATCTGCTTGAGGTCGGAGAAGCGCAGGCCATTGCTGGTCCCGCCGTAGGCTGACCAGTCACTGCCTGCCACCTCGGCGCTGCTGCTCTGACGCTGGGTGGTGATGGTGCCCGCTTTCGGATACGGGTCATAGAACATCATCCCCACCACCAGCGCGATAATCAGCACCATGGTAGTACCGAGGAACGGATGGAAGCGGCGTTTTTCAGCTTTATACAGCGGGCGTACCACCCACGGCATCACCAGCCACAGGCCGATCAGGCCAATGATATCCCCACGTGGGATCCACTGCCATTTGTCGAAGCCGACTTCATAAATTGACCACGCCACCACCAGCCACATCAGCACGGCATAGATGGAAAGCGCAATTTTTTTGTTCATAAACAGTGCGATAGCGGTAGCCAACAGGCCAACCCCGATAATCACATAGAATGGCGACCCTCCCAGCATCAGGAGTTGGGCGCCCATGTACAGCATAGCGATTGCAATGACCGCGATGACAATACCGGTGAGTTTGTTAAGCATTGGTATCCCTTAGTGTTAATCAACGTAATTATTTTCTGACAAATAATTACATGCACTATACATTAAATTAACTAAAAAAATCCGGTAAAAACCCAAACGGATTTTAGATCGCAGGAATAACCACCGCCGTCAGAACAAAAAAAAGCCCCGCACTAAGCGGGGCGTGTTCAGCAGTGAAGCCGGCGGTTAACGCACGATCAAGCCGAGCAGGATACCGACTGCGCCGAAGTCGGAGTCGCTGAAGGTGGTATTCGCCAGGCCGATACTGCCTAGTACCGGCAGCAGGAACACCGGAATAAAGGTGATCAGCAGGCCGTTGGTGAACGCGCCGAGGATGGCGCCGCGGCGGCCACCCGTTGCGTTACCGAACACCCCGGCGGCCGCACCGACGAAGAAGTGCGGCACCACGCCTGGAATAATCACCGTCATATTCAGCGCATACAGCAGGAACATGCCCAGCACTCCGGCAACAAAGCTGCTGAGGAAGCCAACCAGTACCGCGTTCGGCGCATACGGGAACACCACCGGGCAGTCGAGCGCCGGTTTGGCGTTCGGCACCAGCTTGTCCGAAATCCCTTTAAACGCCGGAACGATCTCCGCAATCACCATGCGCACGCCCTGCAGCACGATATAAACCCCGGCGGCAAAGGTGATCGACTGCATCAGCGAGAACATAAACCAGTTCTTGCCACCCGCGTTCATCTCTTTCACCGTTGACGGACCGGCCACCAGGCAGGTGAAGATAAAGATGAAGAACATGGTAAAGGCAATCGCCACCGGCGTATCGCGCAGGAACAGCAGGCTTTTCGGCACTTCCATATCTTCGGTCGACTTCTCTTTATTGCCGAACTTGCTGCCGATCCAGGCAGAGAGCAGCTGAGAGATTGCCGAGAAGTGACCGAACGCCACGTCGTCTGAACCCGTAACCTTTTTCATATACGGATGGATGATGGCCGGGAAGAACACCATCGACACGCCAACCACCAGCGAACCGACGGCGATCAGAGTGGCCCCCTTCATACCTGCCGTTGCCAGGATCACCGCCACCATCATCGACATAAACAGCGTGTGGTGGCCGGTCAGGAAGATGTATTTCCACGGCGTGAAGCGCGCAATCGCAATGTTAATCACCATGGCGAAGAACATGATCATCGCCATTTCCGTGCCGAAGCTCTTCTGCGCGACCGCCACAATCGCTTCGTTATTCGGCACCACGCCAGGAATGCCGAAGGCATGATGGAAGATGGCGGCGAAGTCGCCGAGCGAGGAGACAATCAGCCCGGCGCCCGCACCGAGGATCAGGAAGCCCATCACGGTTTTCACCGTGCCTTTGATCACTTCGGTCGCCGGCTTTTTCTGCGCCACCAGACCGATCAGTGCAATCAGCCCCACCAGGATGGAGGGCTCAGACAGCACGTCGCTCATTAAAAAACGGAAAAATTCCATTTCTGGCTCCCTGTTATAATGCGCCGAGTTCGGTCAGCGCCGCTGCGATACGCTCTTTCATCGCCACTTTGTCCACCATGTTTTTCAGGGAGACAATCTTGCCGCCAACCTGCTGAGCGACCAGTTGCTCGGCAATATCGGAGGTGCCGACGAAGATATCGCTCGGGGTGCCTTTGGCCGAGCCGAGATCGACATGGTCAACTTCCGCGTTGACGCCCAGATCTTTCACGATGCTTTTAATGCTCATTTCCATCATCAGGCTGGTGCCCAGGCCGTTGCCACATACCACGGTGATTTTCATTTTCTGTCCTCTGGTGTTAATCAGTAATGCGAAATAATGGATAAAATCTCTTCAACCGTCGTCGCAGCCATCAGCGACGCGGTATCTTCAGGGGTATCAAACAGCTGTGCCAGTGCGGTAATAATGCCGATATGGCTGTTGCTGTCGGTCGCGGCCAGCACAATCAGCAGATGTACCGGGTCATTACCGTCTGAGTCAAAGTTCACCCCCTGCTGCACCACGGTCAGGCTGACACCCATTTTGTGGGCGCCGTCTTCCGGGCGTGCATGAGGCATAGCGATACCGGGGCCAACCACGTAATATGGGCCGATAGCTTCGTGCGAGCGGAAAATGGCGTCTACGTAGCGCGCTTCCACCGTGCCGTTATCGAGCAGCGGCTGGCAGGAAAGCGAGACGGCGTGCCGCCAGTCTGTGCAGGCGGGAACAATCTGGACAACATTAGCGGTCAGTAATTCTTTCAGCATTTCAGGTTACCTCTCTCTCATCGCCCGAGCAGAGTAGTGCCAGTAACCCTGGAATAATGTGACGAACATCTAAAAAGATAACGCTAACTGTTATAACTATCAGTAAATGTGACCGGCTTATCACCCGCCGGAGAATAAGTTGTTGCCTGAGAGTTGGCGCGGCACACTGCGCGCATGTTTAAAGTTACGAAAGGGTCAGGCATGCCTGACCCCTACACGTTCTGCGTAGGGGCGAGGCATGCCTCGCCCGGATTAAGAAGGGAGAAATCAGGATGCGAAAGCGGCGAAGTAGCGGTCGCGTGACATTACAGGATGTGGCCGACTATGTTGGCGTCGGCGCCATGACGGTGTCACGCGTGATGCGCACGCCGGAACTGGTTTCCGAAAAAGTGCGCAGCAAAGTTGAGCAGGCTGCGCGCGCGCTGGGTTATGAAGCCAACCCCGACGCCAGCGACATCGCCAGCAGCAGCGCCAGCCGCGTCACCTTGCAGGACGTGGCGCGCCACGCCGGTATCGGCCCGATGACGGTTTCCCGCGCGCTGCGTGACCCGTCGCTGGTCTCCGACGCCTCGCTCAAAAAAGTGCAGCAGGCGGTCGCAGAACTGGGCTACGTACCGAACCTTGCCGCCGCCTCGCTGGCCTCCAGCACCCTGCATACCGTCGCCGTGCTCTACCCCTTCCAGCACGATCGCGCCAGCACGCGCTTTATCCAGGCGCTGCAACAGACGCTGAGCAAACAGCCTTTCCAGCTGATCATGGCCTGCCACGAGTATCATCAGTACGGCGAAACGCCGCTGGTGGAGAAGCTGCTGCAGCACCGCCCTTCCGCGCTGGTGCTGTTTGGCGCACAGCTGGCAAAAAAAACCGCCGATCTGATTGAATCCAGCGAACTGGTGACCGCCAATGTCTGCGGCGCCGAGCGCTTTAATGCCGATATTACGCTGGATATTGCGATGGCCGATGCCGCTGAACGCCTGACCCGGCACCTGCTGGATAAAGGCTATCGCCGCATCGCTTTTATCGGCGCGCAGACCGACAACCGCCTGCACAAGCAGCAGCTTAACGGCTGGCACAAGGCGATGCTGGCGCACTATCAGAACGCGGATCTGATGATCACCGTGCCGGACGCGCCGAGCCTGCAGTTTGGCCGCTACGCCCTCGGCCAGCTGCTACAGAATCAGCCGGACCTCGATGCGATTATCTGCAGCCATGAAGAGATTGCTTTTGGCGTGCTGGCCGAGTGCCAGCGCCGGTTGCTGAAGGTGCCGTACGACCTGGCGGTCGCCTGCCTGGACGGCTCCAGCAACTGTGACCACACATTCCCGGCGCTGACGTCGATGCGCCTCAATTATGAAAAACTTGGCCAGCAGGTCGGCGAGCGGCTAATGGCGATGCTGGATGACGCCCCGCAGCCGCTGGCCGAGCAGGCGAAGTTTACCCTCGAGCCTGGCGCCAGCAGCTGAAGGATTACGCCAGCTTTTCGTGGCTGATGACAAAAAGCCGGTGTGGATGATAATCGCGGTCTTCCCCCCAGCCATATTGCGCCCAGTGGCCGTAAAATCGTCCCTGCTGGTGTATGATTTTTTTTTATACAGTACGCCTGACAAATTTCCGGCCAGCAGAGAAAAAAGTTCACTGGTAATAGCCGTTTATCACCCTCTTCAGTTAGTCTGTTTGCCATAGTGCAAACGATTCAAGGAGATATCATGACTCAACCCGTAGCGCGATCCCTGACGGTTAACGAGGCGCTGGACGCCCTGGATAGCCAGTACAACGCGGCGGTCGATGCCCTGCGTGATGCCATTACCGCGTTTATCGCTAACGGCGCCCTGCCGGATGCGGCACGCCGGGCAGCCGGTCTGTTTGTCTACCCGCAGCTGCGCGTCAGCTGGGACGGCGTTGCCCCGTCGCAGCGCCTGACCCGCGCCTTTGGCCGCTTTACCCGAGCCGGCTGCTACAGCACCACCATTACCCGCCCGGCGCTGCTGCGCCACTACCTCAGCGAACAGCTGTCGATGCTGACCAGCGAATATCAGGTCACCATCGAGGTGCTGCCTTCGCAGCAGGAGATCCCGTTTCCGTACGTGATCGACGGCTCCGGGCTGGCGCTGGATCGCAGCATGAGCGCCGGGATTGCCCAGCACTTCCCGACCACCGAGCTGTCGCAGATTGGCGATGAGAATGCCGACGGCCTGCTGCCACCGGGAGAAACTTTCCCGCTGTCGCACTTCGACGCGCTGCGCACCGATTTCTCGCTGGCCCGCCTGCGCCACTACACCGGCACCCCGGTGGAAGACTTCCAGCCCTACGTACTGTTTACCAACTACACGCGCTACGTTGATGAGTTCGTGACGTGGGCCTGCGCGCAGATAGCCGACCCGGCCTCGCCGTACGTGGCCCTCTCCTGCGCGGGCGGCACCACGCTGACCCACGACACGCCGCACCCGGAGCAGACCATCTCCGATCTGGCCTGGAAAAAACATCAGATGCCTGCCTGGCACCTGATTGCTGAAGATGGCCAGGGCATTACGCTGGTCAATATCGGCGTTGGCCCGTCAAATGCTAAAACCATCTGCGACCATCTGGCGGTGATGCGCCCGCACGCCTGGCTGATGATTGGCCACTGCGGCGGCCTGCGTGAGAGCCAGACCATCGGCGATTACGTGCTGGCGCACGCCTACCTGCGCGACGACCACGTGCTGGACGCGGTGCTGCCGCCGGATATTCCGATCCCGAGCATTGCCGAAGTGCAGCGCGCGCTGTATGACGCCACCAAGCAGGTCAGCAACATGCCGGGCGAAGAGGTGAAACAGCGCCTGCGCACCGGAACGGTGGTGACGACCGACGACCGTAACTGGGAGCTGCGCTACGCCGCTTCCGCGCTGCGCTTTAACCTCAGCCGTGCGGTAGCGGTGGATATGGAGAGCGCCACCATTGCCGCACAGGGTTACCGCTTCCGCGTCCCTTACGGCACGTTGCTGTGCGTCTCCGATAAGCCATTGCACGGCGAGATCAAGCTGCCGGGCCAGGCGAACCGCTTCTACGAAGGCGCGATTTCCGAGCATTTGCAGATTGGCATCCGCGCTATCGACCTGCTGCGCGCCGAGGGCGACCGCCTGCACTCACGCAAGCTGCGCACCTTTAACGAGCCGCCGTTCCGCTAATACCGCTGTGACACCTGTCGCTGTTACAGGTGTCACTTTTTTTCAGGTGTCACGCCCTCCCCCACCTGCAGAAACCTCAATAATTACATTAAAAATCATCACCTTAAAAATAGAGCACTTTATGGCACGCTTTTCGCAACATGCCGCCCTGAGTTCCTGCACCGGCCGCTGACTGCGGTGATGGACAGGTTTATTTGTACCACTCTCAAGGGAAATATGATGAAAGCAGCACGTTGGTATAAAGCGCACGACATCCGCATTGACGATATCGAGGAGCCGCAGGTCTGCGCAGGCAAAGTGAAAATCAAGGTGGCCTGGACCGGGATCTGCGGCAGCGATCTGCATGAGTACCTCGCCGGCCCCATTTTCGTGCCGGTCGACCAGCCGCACAAAATCAGCCACGACATTGCCCCGATTGTCATGGGCCACGAGTTCTCCGGCGAAGTGGTCGAGGTGGGCGCAGGCGTGAGCAAATTCAAAGCGGGTGACCGCGTGGTGGTGGAACCGATCCTCGCCTGCCGCGAGTGCGAGGCCTGCCGCGAAGGCAAATATAACCTGTGCGGCGACCTCGGCTTCCACGGTTTATCCGGCGGCGGCGGCGGCTTCTCCTCTTATACGATGGTTGACGAGCATATGGTGCACCGCATGCCGGACGGCCTCTCTTACGAGCAGGGTGCGCTGGTCGAGCCTGCCGCCGTGGCGCTGCACGCGGTGCGCATGAGTAAGCTGAAAGCCGGGGATAAAGCGGCGGTGTTCGGCGCGGGGCCGATTGGCCTGCTGGTGATTGAAGCGCTGCGCGCCGCGGGCGCCTCGGAGATTTACGTGGTCGAGCTGTCGCCGCAGCGCGCTGAGAAGGCGCTTGAACTGGGTGCCAACGTGGTGGTTGACCCGAGCAAGCAGGATGCAGTTGCCACCATTCGCGAGCTGAGCAAAGGCGGTGTTGACGTATCGTTCGAAGTGACCGGGGTGCCGGTGGTGCTGAAGCAGTGCATCGATGCCACCCGCTACGAGGGCGAAACCATTATTGTCTCCATCTGGGAGGGCGAAGCGTCATTCCATCCCAACAAGGTGGTGCTGGCCGAACGCAACGTGAAAGGCATTATCGCCTATCGCCATATTTTCCCGGCGGTAATGGAGCTGATGACCCAGGGCTATTTCCAGGCCGACAAGCTGGTAACTAAGCGCATTGAGCTGAACGAGCTGGTGACGGAAGGCTTTGAAGCGCTGGTGAAAGAGAAAAATCAGGTGAAAATCCTGGTGCGCCCGCCGCAGTAACATCTGCAACAGGGTCGACCTTTTTTTCCGGTCGACCCGCGATAGTAATTTACTAACAGCCTTTCCTCACCCTTCAACTGTAGGGGTCGACCTTTTTTCCGGTCGACCCGCGATGGTGATTTAATAACAGCTTTTCCTCACCCTTCAGCTGTAGGGGTCGACCTTTTTTCCGGTCGACCCACGATGGTGAGAGAACAACCGCTTCCCTTCTGCCTGGTGATAAAGCTGCCGCTGTTAACTTATCCGGGCAGGTGGATAACAGTGAGCACTTCAGCGATACATGAATGGCGCAGGAATAACTATCTGGTCACTACAGACAGAGAGAAGCTGGATGTGTCAGCGATACATCAGTATTTGACGCGGTCTACGTGGGCGAAAGGGATCGAACTCAACATCGTCTCGGCTTCAATTGATAACAGCGCGTGGACCATTACCCGGCCAGATATCTACGGACTTGGGGAAAAGCAGAGCTGACGAAGTGTTGCGGTGGCAGGTTTCCTGTTGAGAAACTGACTCGCACCGCACAGGGAAATTAGCAGACCACGGCGTGGTGCTGAAGGGAGACGATGAGCGAAGAGCGGACCTTCAGGGTACAGTTTAAAAAAGTGCTGATTATGCATTCAGCACCTGTTAACTTGTATTACGATGAAAACATACTCTGCGCTATTCAATCCAATCATTATTGTCACCTGTCTAACTCAGGTGGGATAACGTTCGCCCTTTTCCGCCGGTAAGGCGGGCCTTACCGGTAACAATCCAGTGAGGTAGATAATGGACACCGTTACAGTAACAACGTTAAAACAACCCACTTTGCACCTGTTATGCGGCAAAATTGCATCAGGAAAATCCACGTTGTCAGCAAAATTAGGATCATCACCCGGCACCGTAATTGTCAGTGAGGATCATTGGCTGGCTGCACTCTTTGCCGATGAAATGCAATCCATAGCTGATTATGTGCAGTGTTCCTCAAAGCTCAGAAGTGCCATGAAGCCACATCTGGTGTTATTACTCAAAGCTGGTTTATCGGTGGTTCTGGATTTCCCGGCAAATACGCCCACAAATCGCGAATGGATGATGAGTATCATTAAAGAGTCAGGTGCCAGTAATCGGCTGCACTATCTGAAAGTCTCTGATGAAGTATGTAAATCCCGTTTACGAGTACGTAATGCAGAAGGCGTACACGATTTTGCAGCTTCAGATCAACAATTTGAAATCATAACCCGCTATTTCTCAGAGCCAGCAGCTGATGAAGGGTTTGATATTATTGAATACAGCTAAGTTATCCTCTGCAAAGAAGCCGCAAACTGGCGGCTTTAGGTTCGAATGCGAGTTATGGCTGTGAGTTCAACCGATCGCCAGAAAAATCGCATCGTTACCCTTTGCTCAGCCACTGATAGACAGTGGTCTGCTAAGGCCTTTGTCCTGGTCAAATCACGGTGGCGAGGGCAACATTGAGTCCCTGCCGATGAATATCTATGCCTGCGTCACCGAACGTTCGGCACTTAACTCCAGGGTCCGGGCATTTATTGAATTTTTAACAGCTGCGATTTAACACAAGACCGCTTAGCGTGATGTGAAATCGAATAAGAATGATGGCTGAAGCGTTTACACGATACTCACTCTGAGGATTATCAATATGACTCGTTTCATGCATGCCATCGCCCTCGGCTTTTTGTTCCATCCGCTTTGCCTATACGCCAGCCCAGTCAGCTACCGTATCGATACTCAAAAAACGACCATTTCCCTCTCATGGCATGCATTTGGCAGTGTCTCTAAAGCCAGCATGGGAAAGGTGACGGGAGGAATTACCCTGGATGCAGGAGATGAAAGGGGGGACCGTATCGACGTAACCATTCCGGCCGCGACCCTTGAGGCTTCCAATAGTCTGTTAACATATCAGATGAAAAGCCGTCCCTTTTTTGATGCAGAGCGCTATCCGAACATCGCTTTCACCAGCAGTCGCGTTGTGGCACTGGGAAACGGACATTTTCGCTTGTTTGGCACGCTGAAAATCAAGAACGTGACGCGCCTGGTGATCCTTGATGCCGCACTGGATGGGAAAACGGGTGGATTATCCGCTGCCGGGAACATGGTTATGCATGCTTCGACAGCGATTTCGCGTTCAGCATTCAATATGGACAGCTTTGCCGCACTGGTAGATGACACAGTGACAATTAATATTGAAATTCAGGCCCGTCCGTATCAAAGCGCATAGTGACAACACTGCCCATGTAAGCTAAACAGACCGCCTGACGTTGCGGCCGCCGTCACAGGATTCATCGTTCCCCCTTATTCGGCGAGCGGATGCCGTAACGCTGCAGGCGGCGATAAAGCGTCATGCGGCTGATGCCCAGCTGGCGGGCAACCGCGCTGTGGTTCCAGCGGGCGGCGTGCAGCTGCTGCATCAGTAACTGCGCCTGCGGCGGCAGGTCCGTGGCTTCCTGCGGGTCGGGCAGCGCGTGGGGATCGTCAGCGAGGGCCTTCAGGGTTTCCGGCAGATCGTCAATTTCAATCCGCCCGCCGTCACACACGGCGGCGGCGTAGTCGAGTGCGTTCCGCAGCTCGCGCAGGTTGCCGGGCCAGCCGTGCTGATGCAGCCGTGTGCGCGCCTGCGCCGTCAGTTCAGCCCTGCCCGCCAGCAGTCGGGCGACCATCCAGTCGAGATCGCTGCGCGCACGCAGCGGCGGCAGTGAAATACGTGCGCCCTGCAGGCGATAAAACAGGTCGGCGCGGAAACGCCCCTGCTCCACCAGCTTATCAAGCGCGTGATGCGAGGCGGAGATCACGCGGATATCGATTGGCAGCGGGCGGCTGGCGCCAACCGGCAGCACCTCCTGCTCGGCCAGCACGCGCAGCAGCCGGGTCTGCATCTCCAGCGGCATATCACCGATCTCATCGAGGAACAGCGTACCGCCGTCGGCCTCCTGCACCAGCCCGCGCCTGCCCTTGCTGCCCGCGCCGGAGAAGCTGCCCGGCAGGTGGCCGAACAGCTCGCTTTCAATCAGCGTCGGCGCAATGGCGGCGCAGTTCACCTCGATAAACGGCCGTCCCCGGCGCGCGCTGGCCTGATGAAACGCCCGGGCAAAAACCTCTTTGCCACAGCCGGTTTCGCCATGCACCACCAGGTGCAGCGGCGCATTCAGCAGCCGTGCCGCCCGCAGTAGCTGCTGCTGTAGAGCCGTGTCACCGCCGCTCAGCGCGGCCAGGGGTTGCGGCAGCGCCAGCGGTGCAGTCATCACTCGGCGCGGCGGCCGCCGCGCCGGTTGCACGGCGGTGACGTACAGCCGCTGGCCGCTGTTGACCCGCTCCAGCGTCCCCTGCCGCCCGCTGGCGCTGGCCAGCCAGTCCGGCAGACTGTCAATGGTGGTATTAAACAGCTGTTCAATCGGCATTCCGATCAGCGTGCTGCGGCCGTGCGGCGGCGACGCCTGAATCCCCAGCTCGTGCTCCAGCATGCGCTGCGCACGATGGTTATGCCCGGCCACGCGCCCGCTGGCGTCAAAGGCGATGAGGAAATCCGGGCTAACCTCAACAAACGGCGACGACGGGCTGAGCTTCAGCACCCAGTCGCTGCGGTGGCGGTGCTCAAACCAGGCGTTTTCAATCTGATGGGCGGAGAGCCTGGCGATCTGCAGCGCCAGCTGCTGGCTGGATTTCGACTGCGGCGAGGTCAGCGCGGAGATATCAAGAATGGCATTCAGCTGCCCCTGCGGGTCAAACAGCGGCACCGCGCTGCAGGTCAGCGGAATATGGGTGGCGTCGAAGTGGTCCGCCTGATGCACGGTCAGCGCCTTGCCGGTCGCCAGCGAGGTGCCCACCGCGCAGGTGCCCGCCCAGGCTTCCGACCACTGCGCCCCAAGGAACAGCCCGGCGCGGCGCAGGCTGATTTCAGACCCGGCATCGCCCAGATAGTCGACCGTCACCCCGCTGGCATCGTTCAGCAGCACCACGTATCCGGCCGCAGCGATCTGCTGATACAGCACGCCCAGCCCGTGATGGGCAATGCGGCGGAACTCTTCAAGATTTTCACGATGCTCGCGCAGTTGGTGATCCGGCAGAATACGCGCTTCCTGCATGCGGCTCGGATCCAGGCCGTGAAACTCGACGCAGCGCTGCCAGGAGTCGCGAATGGTCTGGTCATGCAGGCGGAGCCGTTGCCCCTGCGCGCCCGGGCTGAGGCTCTCCATGACGGTGGCAATATGTTCGCGCTGGCTCTGATTCACAACTCCCCCTCCTGTGGAAATGACGACGCTCTGACGGCGACAACAGGATACGCCTGTCGGCGATAAGTTGCAGAATATTACTCAGATTAATCAGCGCCAGAACGGTTTATCAGCAGCGCAAAGCCGGTAACGATCTGCCAGGTGGTGATGGGGTAAACCGAGGCGCGCTCAATAATGCCGATGGGGAACAGCGCGGAGGGGATAGCCAGCATGCTGAGCAGGCCAAACCCACCGAGCAGCAAGCTGAAATAGCCGAATTTGGCTCGTAGGCGCCGATCTTCATTTGCGCCCGGCGCGAGAAAAATAGCGTGCAGACCGACCGCGATCAAGCAGAGATTACCGCCGCCAATCGCCATCACCGCGCCGGTCTGATGCAGGGTGATACCGCTGGCGATGCCGCCGCTGTGAAACAGAGCAATCAGCACGCCGCCCGCGCCGTGGACGCCTGCCAGCAGCAGCGCCCAGCGGTTGTTAACTCGCGGGAAAAGCAGGAGACAACCGCAGAAAAACAGCAGCCCTTCGGCGGCGAATCCGCTGTTCATGACGTTATGCAGAGGGGAGCAGATCAGCGATCCGCACTGGGGGATACCGAGGTCGCTGATGTAGTTAAATTGATAGCGATATGGGGGATACTGCCACGCCAGCGCGCTGATGCGCTCCGCCAGCAGATAGATCAGTCCGCCCATCGCCAGGCAGGCGGCGCCGATGCGGTTTCCTCGCGTGAGTACAGGCATAGTTCTCCTTATCGATAGCCCTGGGGCGGGCAAGAAATAAAACGGGCCAGGCATGCCTGGCCCCTGCGGGATGATGCAAGCTAACCCGTATGCTTACCAGCGATAATCGACGGAAGCCACAAAGGTACGGCCGCTGCCATAGAAACAAGCATAGGCGTTAGAGCAGGATGCGACATAGTGCTCGTCGGTCAGGTTCTGCGCGTTGAACTGCAGGCTGGTGCCCTTCAGCGCCGGAACGGCCTGGCCGAGCTCATACTTCACCATCGCGTCATACAGGGTGTAGTGCGGCACATAGTACTCACCCGTGCTGTCAGCGCCCGCTTTACCGACGTAGCGCACGCCGGTTCCCACGGTCAGACCATCCAGCGCACCGTCGAGGAAGCTGTAGCTGCCCCAGGCAGACGCCGCGTGGCGCGGAATGGCTGCCGGGCTGTGGCCCACTTCTGCCGCCGTATCCGACTCTTTCGTGGTGGCATCCGTGTAGGTGTAGGCGGCGATCAGCTTGATTTCAGGGGTCGGCTGCGCGTGGATCTCAGTTTCGATCCCCTGCGAGTTGACCTTGCCGATCTGATTGTAATAGCGGGTGCCCTCAATCGAGCTCAGCACGTTCTTCTGGTTAATATCGAACCAGGAGACGGTCATCATGGTGTTGCTGCCCACCGGCTGGAACTTCACCCCCACCTCAGTCTGCGCGCCGGTGGTTGGCTTCAGCGGATCGGCGCCTGGTGCAGGCTGCGCCAGTACCGGTTCGAACGAGGTGCTGTAGCTGATATACGGCGAAATACCGTTATCAAAGGCGTACAGCAGCCCGGCCCGGCCGGTGAAGGCGCTGTCGTTATAGGTCAAGTCGGTGTTTGCCAGACGATCCTGGGTGCGCACCTGCGACCAGTCTTCGCGTCCGGACAGCACCAGGTTCCAGTTATTCCACGCCATCTGATCCTGCAGGTAAACGCCATACTGATTCAGCGTCTTCAGCGTGCTGGTGGCCAGCGACAGATCGTTTTCGTCAATGTCGATGCGGCCCGGATTGGTCCAGTCGAGGTTGTACTGCGTGCCGTAGGCGCGCGACAGCTTCAGGTCGATGTGGCTATAGCGATAGTCCAGGCCACCCAGCACGGTGTGGCTGACATCGCCGGTTTCAAACAGCCCTTTCAGCTGGTTATCAACGTTGAACTCATTAGTCATGGTCTCTTCATGCTGCGGCAGACGCGTGATCACATGGTCGCTGTAGTCATAGCCGTAAACCAGGTACTTATAGTCTTCGTTACGGTGGCTGTAGCGCAGGTTCTGGGTAAATGAGACCGCGTCATTAAAGCTGTGATCCAGGCTGTAGCCGATGGAGGTCTGCTCGCGCTTCGATTTGGTGAAATCGGAGTCGCTGACGTTAAGATCGTAAGGCACGGTGAAGCCTTCCGGCGTGGCGTACAGCGTGCCGGAACGCGGCAGGAAGTTACGCGATCCCGCTTTCGGGTCGTTCTGGTAGCTGGTCAGCAGGGTAAAGCTGGTGTCTTCGTTGGGCAGCCAGGTGATTGCCGGGGCAATTGCCATCCGCTGCTGTTTGCTGTTTTTCACAAACTCGCTTTTGGTGTTAGCGATGCCGTTGAGGCGGTAGAACAGCGTGTTGTCGTCATTGAGCTTGCCGCCGAAGTCAAACGCCGCTTCGCCGTAGTGGCGGTTGCCGGTGCTGAGCTTCACTTCATGAATGCTTTCTGCCGTCGGGCGCTTGCTGGTCATCATCAGCAGGCCGCCGGGGCTGACCTGGCCGTAAAGCACGCCGGCCGGGCCATGCACCATCTCTACGCGCTCTAACAACCACGGGTCTAACTGCCCCGCGCCGCCGTTCTCGGAGGAGAGTCCGTAGTGCAAACCGTCCAGCAGCTTGGGCGCGTAGCGGAAGCCGCGGCTGATCACTTCATCGTTGCGGTTTGAGTTGCCGCGATAGCTGGTGACCACGCCGCTGCTGTAGCCCAGCGCATCCGCCACCGAAGCAGGTTGCTGATCGTTCATCTGGTCGCGCGTCACCACCGAGATGGTCTGCGGGGTTTTACGCAGCGGGGTGGCGGTTTTGGTGCCTGAGGCACTCTCCTTCGCCACGATCCCTTTGGTCGGCGCGGTCACGCTCTCCTGGGTTTCTGCGGTCACGGTCAGGGTATCTTCTGCTGCCTGTACGGCTGGCACCATCAACAGCGTTGAAGCCAGCAATAAGCGCAGGGTGTGTTTATCCGTGTGTACTGCCGAGCCGGGTATTGCCTGTTTTTTAATCTTATTAAACATGTTCTGTTATCTCGTCTGGAACAGCCTTGTCTACGAAAAAAACCAGTAATGCCTGCCAACCGATAAGAGCCACTGGCTGGTGCAGGCTAAGATCAAGAATCACGTCTGCCACTACTTGTGACGCGGTATCTCTACCTTCTTAAAAACCCCTTACCTTTGTGCGTGTTACAGGCATCTCAAGAAAGTTGCGTCGCATCTTATTGCAAATGTAAACTATTCTCAATACTATTCGCATTAGCGCCGCTAACTGTCAGTGAGCTTAAAGTTCTTCCGTTTAAGTCATCAAAAGTAAATTAAGGAAAATTATCATGACATCCAGGCATCAATCGTGGCCGCTGCGTCAGCCCGCCGGATGCGCCGCTGAGCTGCTGGCTGCCGATAATGTCGGTAACACTGCCTGGTGGCAGCAATTGGCACAGCTTGGCACCCCGTTAGTGGAGGCGTTTTCCGCCGGAAAAGTGAAGATGAGCTACTTCTGGCGCGATCCGGCCGGGGATGAAACCCGCTCTGAAGTTCGCCGGGTGTATATCGATATCAACTGCGTAACCGACCACCACAGCCCGCAGCCGCAGAGCCTGCAGCGCCTGGCAGGTACCGACGTCTGGTACTGGTCTACTGAGATTGACGAGCGCTGGCGCGGTAGCTATAGCCTGATCCCCATTGATGCCCATCAGCTTCCTCCTGCTTTCAGCAGCGATGATGCCACGCGCCGCCAACAGCAGCGCGAGTGGTGGATCTCGCTGTTTCCCAGCGCCATCGCCGACCCGCTTAACCGGAGCTGCGCGCATCGCAACAGCCGCCGCCATCCGACCTCCGCGGCCCATATGCCCGCCGCCCCGGACCAGTCGGCCTGGCATGCGCTGGACGGCGGCCTGGCTCGGGTTGACGAGCAGCGCCTGCTGCAGTTCAGCTGGGAGAGCGCCCTGCTCGGCAATCAGCGCCGCATCTGGCTCTACACCACTGGCAGCACCGCCACCCCAGAAACCCGGCCATTAGGCATCCTGTTGGACGGCCAAAACTGGGCGCTGGGGTTACCGATTTTTGCCGCGCTGGATGCGGAAACCGCCAGTGGCCATCTGCCCGCCGCCTGCTGGCTGTTTATTGATGCGATTAACGGCGAGTGGCGCGAGAAGGAGCTGCCGTGCTGTGCGCAGTTCTGGCAGGCGGTGCAGGAAGAGCTGCTGCCGCAGGTGCGCGCGCGTATCGCCTTTAGCGAACGGGCCGACCACACCCTGGTGGCCGGGCAGAGCTACGGCGGGCTGGCCGCGATGTATGCCGGGCTTAACTGGCCCGCGCGCTTTGGCCGCATCCTCAGCCAGTCCGGCTCTTTCTGGTGGCCGAACTTCCGCCTGGTGACGCATTTTGCCGAGATTGAAGGCCATGAAATGGGCTGGCTGACCGCCGAAGTGCTGGCCGGTAGGCTGCCGCAGGGCAGGCTGAAGATCTTCCAGGAAGCCGGCGATCGCGAAGGCGATATGGCCTTCGTCAACCAGCAGATGCGCCAGGCCCTGCAGCCGGGCGGGCATGACATTCACTTCCGTATTTTTTCCGGCGGGCACGACTCGCTGTGCTGGCGCGGCGGGCTGCTTGACGGGCTGCGCTGGCTGCTGGCCGATTTTATCACCCCTCCCTTCTCTGGCGAAAACAGGTAACGACCATGACCGAACAACAAAACCCCTTCGACGATGAAAGCCTGGACTTCCTGGTGCTGCTGAACGCGCGCGGGCAGTACAGCCTGTGGCCTGCCTTTGCCGAGGTTCCCGCCGGCTGGCAGACCGTGTCCGGCCCGGCAGCCCGCGCCGAGTGCATCAGCTACATCGAAACGCACTGGCAGGATATGCGCCCGGCAGCGTTGAAAACCGCAGGTTAATCACACCCCGGGTCGACCGAAAAAGAGGGTCGACCCCTACAAAGGAATGTTTACGCCGTGCCGCGTAACGGGTCGACCGGAAAAGAGGGTCGACCCCTACAACGGAATAGTTACGCCGTGCCGCGTCGCGGGTCGCCCCCGACAACGGAATAGTTACGCCATACCACGTAGGGGCCGACCCTTTTTTTCGGTCGGCCCTGAATTTTAATGATGGATTTTTCATTTATCGACAGGAATCGCTCCCGTGTCAGAAGCTCAAATTACGCCCGTCGTGCAGGCAAGCTATAGCGAATATCCGCTGGTTGCCGCGCAGCCCGGTATCTGGATCGCCGATCAGATCGCCACCAAAGGGAATACTTTTGCCGTCGCCCACTACAGCGAGCTGCAGGGTGATATCGACCGCACGGCGTTGGACGCCGCCATCCGCCAGGCGATGGCGGAAGCCGATACCGTGCAGGCAAAGTTCGGCCTCGCCGCCGACGGCAGTGCCGTGCAGCGCCTGCCCAACGCCTGCTCAGCGCAGCAGGTGCAGCCCGTTGAGTGGCTCGACTTTAGCCAGCGTGCTGACGGCGCGCAGGCTGCCCTCAGCCTGATGCAGTCCGACCTGGCCGCCGACCTGCCCGCTGACGGCGAGCGCCCGCTGTGCCGTCAGCTGATGATCCGCGTCAGCGACGATCGCTGGTTCTGGTACCAGCGCTATCACCACCTGATGCTCGACGGCTTCAGCTTTGAAGCGCTGACCCGGCGCGTGGCGGCGGTGTACCAGGCGCTGCGTCAGCAGCAGACGCCAGCCCCCTCACCGTTCATCTCCTTTGGTGAAGTGGTGGCCGAATATCAGGCCTGGCAGCACTCCCCCGCGTACCAGCGGGCGGCGCTGTTCTGGCAGCAGCACACTCAGGATTTCCCGGCAGCCATCTCGCTCTCCGCCGAACAGTTCACGCCTGAGGGCGAGGGTGCGCCAATCAGGCAGCGGGTCACGCTTGCCACCGCCCTGTTCACCCGCCTGGCGCAGCAGCCCGGCCTGCAGGAGAGCACCCCGGCGGAGATCGCCTGCGCCCTGCTCACTGCGTATCTGGCGCGCATCAGCGGCGAAAACCGTCTGAGCATTGGCTTCCCGTTTATGCGCCGCATGGGATCGGCCGCGCTGGCCGCGACTGGCCCGGTGGTCAACGTACTGCCGCTGCAGCTGGCGCTCAACGATGCGATGACGCTGGCCGATATCAGCCAGGTGGTGCAGGCGGAAATCAAACAGGTACGCCGCCACCAGCGCTATGAAGCGGAGCAGCTGCGGCGCGATCTCGGGCTGGTTGGCAGCAGCCAGCCGCTGTATGGCCCGGTGATCAACCTGAAGGTTTATCACGACCCGCTGGAATTTGACGGCATCCCGGCGGTAACGCACACGCTGGCGATGGGACCGGTGGACGATCTGGAGTTTGAGATCGGCTTCCAGCAGGGCCAGCTTCAGTTGACGCTGGTCGCCAACGCGGAAAAATATGACCGCCAAATGCTGGCGTGGCACGGCGAGCGCATTGCCTTTATGGCAGAGCAGCTGGCGCAGCAACCGCAGCTGCCGCTGGCGGCGCTGGCGCTGATTGGCCCCGATGAGCAGCAGCATCTCGCCAGCTGGTCGCAGGGCATCAGCGTTACACCTCAAGTGGGTGAGGTGTCGATTCTGGCGATGCTTCAGCGTCAGGTCGATCGGCAGCCGGACGCGATTGCGGTTGTCTGCGGTGAGATGGGCCTGACCTACGGCCAGTTTTCGGCGCGGGCGATGCAGCTGGCGCGTGAGCTGATCGCCCGCGGCCTCGGGGCCGAAGACGTGGTGGCGATCGGCATTCCGCGCTCGGTGGATTCGCTGGTGGCGATCTTCGGCGTGCTGGCAAGCGGCGCGGCCTATATGCCGCTCGACCTCGACTATCCGCGCGAACGCCTGGCGCTGATGTGCGACGACGCGCAGCCGCAGCTGCTGCTCACCCACAGCAGCACGCTGGCGCAAATGCCGCCTGGTGCGACCCTGTGCATCGATGATGCCGCCGTGCGCGCCGCCTGCGATGCGCACCCCGCCAGCCCGGTGCGCGATAGCGAGCGCCGCGTCGCTCAGCGCCCTGAACACCTGGCGTACATGATTTACACCTCCGGCTCTACCGGGCGTCCGAAAGGGGTGATGAGCACCCACGCCGGGCTGCTGAACCTGTTCCTGTCGCACCAGAGCAACCTGTTTGGCCCGGCGATAGAGAAATTCAGCGCCGCCAGTACGCGCCGCATGCGCAGCGGCCACACCGCCTCGTTCTCGTTCGACTCCTCATGGGAACCGCTGTTCTGCATGATGATGGGCTGCGAGCTGCATATCTTCGATGAAGAGCTGCGCCGCGATGCCTGGGCCCTGCTGCAGAAGATGAAGCAGGTGCCGGTCGATCTGCTGGATATCACCCCGTCGTTCTTCTCGCAGATGATCGACGCCGGGCTGTTCGAGGCGGAAAATCATCGCCCGGCGTTTGTGATGATCGGCGGTGAAGCCGCCACGCCCACGCTTTGGAAGCTGATGCAGCAGCACCCGGAGCTGGAGATCGTTAACTATTACGGCCCGTCCGAATACACCATCGATACCCTCGGCGCCAGCGTGATGGTCTCCGACCAGCCGGTGATTGGCCGCCCGGTCGGCAATACCCGGGTCTGGCTGCTGGATAACCAGCTGCGCCCGGTGCCGGTCGGCTGCCCCGGCGAGCTCTATATTTCCGGCAGCGGTATCGCCCGTGGCTACCTGCGCCGCCCGGACCTGACCGCCGCGCGCTTTGTCGCTAACCCGTTCCTCGAGGGGGAAGTGATGTACCGCAGCGGAGACCTGATGCGCTGGCGCAGCGACGGCCAGCTGGCGTTTATCGGCCGTACTGACCATCAGATTAAAGTGCGCGGCTTCCGCATTGAGCTGGGGGAAGTCGAGAACGCGCTGGTAGCGCTGGAGGAGGTCAGCACCGCCGTGGTGGTCGCTCAGCCGATTGGCGCAACTAACCGCCTGATCGGCTACTGCTCGGTCGGTGACGCCGCGCTGCGTGCCGATCCGCAGATTTCCGCCAGGCTGCTGGCCCAGCTGGCCATCACCCTGCCTGACTATATGGTGCCAGCGATCCTGATGGTGATGGAGGAGCTACCGCTTAACGTTAACGGTAAGATCGACCGCCAGGCGCTGCCCGCGCCGCAGCAGTTAGCCTTTACGCCAGGGCGCGATGCGCGCACCCCGCAGGAAACGCTGATCTGCCAGGCCGTCGCCGACCTGTTAGGCATGGAGCGCGTCGGCGCCGACGATGACTTCTTCGCGCTCGGCGGCGACAGTATTTCCGCCATGGGCCTCGGCACCGCCGCCCGCCGGGCTGGCTGGCTGCTGCGCCCGCGCGATATTTTCGCCCAGCGCACTCCGGCGCGTATGGCCAGCAGCATGCAGCCGTTAAGCTCAGGCGTGGCGCTCAATCGCGTGGCGCAGCAGGGACCGGTGACGGGTCTGCCGATCCTGCACTGGTTTAACCAGCACGGCGGCATTAACCAGCGCTTTGCTCACGGCGTGTTCCTGCGGGTGCCGGCTGAACTGCAGGCTGCCCAGCTGGAACAGGCGCTGCACGCGCTCAGCGTGGCGCACCCGGCGCTGGCTGCCTTTACCCGCGACGGTCAGCTGATTGTCGGTGAACCCTCCCCTGCTGCCGCTTTAGCGCGCGTCAGCAGCCAGATCCTGCACCACGCGCCCGAAGCCTGCGCCGAGGAAGCCTTTGACGCTGCCGTCACCCGCCTCGACCCTGCCTGCGGCATGATGATGCAGGCGGTGCTGTTGCAGCACCACCAGCAGACCTTTGGCCTGGTGCTGGCGATCCATCACCTGGTGGTTGACGGCGTCTCGTGGCGCGTGCTGCTCGATGAGCTGCGCCAGGCGTGTGAGGCGGCACTCAGCGGAACGCCGCTGGCACTGCCTGCCGAAGAGACCTCGCTGCACGACTGGTCCGCCAGCGTGCAAAGCGGCGTGGCAAAGCGTGCCGCCGAACTGCCATTCTGGCAGAGCATGCTGCAGCAGCCGGTGCCGCGCCTCGGCCAGCGTGCGCGGCTGCCGCAGGATTGCCACAGCGCCATGAAAGAGAAGCGCACCCTGCTGAGCGCCGGGCAAACCGCAGCGCTGCTCACCCACCTGCCGCATCAGTATCGCGCCAGCGTGGAAGAGACCCTGTTGTGCGCCCTGTCGCTGGCGCTGTGCGGGCGCTTTAGCACCACGCAACTGCGCTACACGCTGGAATCCCACGGCCGTGCCGGGCTGGACGGCGAGCACGATCTGGCGCGTACCGTCGGCTGGCTGACCGCCGAATATCCGCTGCTGGTAACGCTGGATAAAGGGGAAACCGGCTCTCTGCGCGATGCGCTGCGTGCGGTGAAAAGCGTGCTGCGCGCCGTGCCGGATCGCGGGATTGGCTACGGCCAGCTCTGCTATCTCGACGCGGTACGTGCCCCGCAGCTGCAAAGCCTCGCGCAGCAGCACGCGCCGGAAGTGCTGTTTAACTACCTGGGCCGTTTCAGCGCCGGGGATGGGCTTTGGACCCCGCAGCGCACGCGTAAACATTTCCGCGATGCCTTTGCCGTACATCAGGATGGCGACATGCCGCAGCTGCACGCGCTCGAGGTCAACATCTTCGTTGATGAGACCGCCAGCGAGCCGCGCCTGGCGATCAACTGGGGCTGGCTGCACGACGTCTTCAGCGAAGCGGATATTGATGCACTGCACAGCGCGGTGGCCCAGGCCGCTGACGGGCTGAGCGATTTCGCCCGGCGCCATCCGCAGCAGGCTGCGGACACGCTGGTGACGGCAGAAGTGGCGATGGACGGCGTCAGCCAGCAGGACCTGCTGGCCCTGTCCCAGCGTCACGGCCCGCTGGCTGCCGTGCTGCCGCTGCTGCCGCTGCAGAAAGGATTGCTGTTCCACGCCCAGACCGCCGACGGCAGCGGCAGCTATAACTCGCTGACGCGCCTGAGCTTCAGCGGCCCGCTCGATGAGCAGCGGCTGCAGGCGGCGCTGGATGCGGTGGTGCGCCATCATCCGCAGCTGGCGGCGCGCTTTGACAGCGAACAGGCCCTGCTGCCGTTACAGCTGATCCCACTGCTGCAGCCCGATCGGCAATACTGGGCGCTGGATCGCCATGCACTGCCTGAACTGAGCGCCGCCGAGGAGGCTGAAGCGCTGCTGGCACTGGAGAAACGCGAGCTGGCGCGCGACCTGTTCGCCCAGCCGGTCATGCTGCACGCGCTGCTGGTGCAGCACGGCGACGCTGGGCGCTTCACCCTGATGCTCAATGCGCATCACCTGGTGGTCGACGGCTGGTCAACGCCGGTGATCCTCCGCGATCTGTTTAGCGCGCTGTACCACGGGCCGCAGGCGCTGACGCCGCACCGCTTCAGCTACGACGCCATTGTGCGCCAGCTGGCGGCACGCGATGCCGACGCCTCGCGTCAGCTGTGGCAGCAGGTGTTGCAGGAGGTGCGCCCGACCCTGCTGTTCGGCAATGAACCGCACAACGGCCCGGTGCGCGATATCGACCTGACGCTGGACCCCGCCGTGGAACAGGGCCTGCTGGCATTGTGCCGCGAGCGTGGTCTGACGCTCAACAGCGTGATGCAGGGCATATGGGCGCTGCTGCTGAGCATCGAAAGCGGTCATCAGGACGTGGTATTCGGCTCGCCGGTTTCCGGGCGCTTTGGTCAGATTGAGGGCCAGGGGCAGCACGTCGGCCTGTTCAGCAACACCCTGCCGGTGCGCCTGCGCTTCGACAGCCAGCGCCCGCTGCTGGCACAGCTCGCCGACCATCAGGCGCAGCAGATCCAGCTGATTGAGCATGACGATCTGGGGCTGGGGGAGATCCAGCAGCTGGCGGGCAGCGGCACGCTGTTTGATACCCTGCTGGTGGTCGAGAACTACCCGGATAATGCCGAACTGCTGCAGGGCCACAACGGCCTGAGCTGCGACCATATCAGCAACCGTGGCTACACCCACTATCCGCTGACGCTGCTGGTGCTACCGGGCGAGCGCCTGCATCTGCTGCTCGAGTACCGCGCTGCACTGCTGCAGCCGCAGCGCTTTGCCGACCGCCTGCTGATGCTGTTATCCCAGCTGGTCGCGCAGCCGGACCTGCCGCTGGCACGCTGGCAGCTGCAGACCCCGGACGAACGGGCGCTGATTGCCAGCATCAATAACACCGCCTATCCGCTGGCGGCGGGCACCCTGCAGGGGGCCATTGCGCAGCAGGTTGAGCGCACGCCGGACGCGCTGGCGCTGCTGGATGCCGACCATCGCCTGAGCTATCGCCAGATGCAGCAGCAGTCGCGCCTGCTGGCGGATCGCCTGATTGACGCCGGCGTGCAGCCGGGTGATATCGTCGCCGTGGCCCTGCCGCGCTCGGTACGCCTCAGCCTGGCGCTGACCGCCATCTTACAGGCCGGTGCCGCCTGGCTGCCGCTGGATACCGGCTACCCGGATGAGCGCCTCGGCTACATGGTTGAGGATGCGCGCCCGCGCCTGATCATCACAGAAAGTGCTTTGCAGGGCCGTTTCGCCCCGCTCGGTGCGCTGCTGACCTTTGACCAGCTGGCCGACGCGCATCAGCAGCCAAGGCATGCACTGCCGCAGCCCGACAGCAGCCGCCCGGCCTACGTGCTGTATACCTCCGGCTCTACCGGGCGACCAAAAGGCGTGGTGGTCGGACAGCAGGCGATCGTGAACCGCCTGTGGTGGATGCAGGATACCTATCCGCTGAGTGCCGCTGACGTGGTATTGCAGAAAACGCCGTGCAGCTTCGACGTGTCGGTGTGGGAGTTCTTCTGGCCGCTGATGGTGGGTTCACAGCTGCTGATGGCCCCGCCGGAAGCGCACCGCGATCCGGAAGCGCTGGTGCAGCTGATTGAGGACTATGCGGTCACCACGATGCACTTTGTGCCGTCGATGCTGGCCGCCTGGGTCAGCGCGCTGGAGCAGCGTTCAGGTGCGGATAAGGGCTGCCACAGCCTGCAGCGCGTATTCTGCAGCGGTGAAGCGCTGTCGTACGACCTCGCGGCCAGCTATCAGGCGCTGATCGCGGCGCCGCTGCACAATCTGTACGGCCCGACCGAAGCGGCGGTCGATGTCACCTATCATCCGGCGTCCGGCAGCGATCTCGCCGCATGTCAGGGTGCTGGCGTGCCAATCGGCTACCCGGTATGGAACACCGAGCTGCGCATTCTGGATGGACTGCTGCGCCCGGTGCCGCTCGGCGTGGCGGGCGATCTCTACCTGTGCGGCGTGCAGCTGGCAGAAGGCTACCTGTACCGCGCCGATCTGACCTCGCAGCGCTTTGTCGCCGACCCGTTTGCCGCCGGTGAACGTATGTATCGCACCGGCGATATCGCGCGCTGGCTGGAGAGTGGCGCGGTGGAGTATCTGGGCCGCAGCGATGACCAGCTGAAAATTCGCGGTCAGCGCATCGAGCTGGGGGAAATCGAACAGGCGCTGCTGACCTTACCGGGCGTGGCGCAGAGCGTGGTGGCTGCCCGCGAGCTCGGCAATGTGGCCGCCGCTGGGGCCGATGCGCGCCAGCTGGTTGCCTGGCTTATCGCCCAGCCCGGCAGCGTGCTGGAGACGGCAGAGGTGCATCAGCAGCTTTCGCTGCGGCTGCCGGCGCATATGCTGCCGGTCAGCTATGTGCTGACCGATCGCTTCCCGCTCAGCGCCAACGGCAAGCTGGACCGCAAAGCCCTGCCGTCACCGCAGGCCCCGCAGTCCGGCGGCCGTCAGCCTGAGGGCCCGCACGAGACGCTGCTGGCGCAGCTGTTCGCCCGCCTGCTGGCGCTGGAAACGGTCTCTGCCGACGGCGACTTCTTCGCCCTTGGCGGCCATTCGCTGCTGGCGATGCGCCTGGCGGCCGAACTGCGCCGCACGCTGGCACATCCGCTCTCTATCGGCCAGATTATGGCAGCGCGCAGCGTTGAGAAGATGGCGCGCCTGCTGGATGATGCAGCCTCCGGCAATGGCACTGACGGCCGCGCCAACGGCGAAAGCCTGCCGTTACGCAGCGGTCAGGGACCGGCGCTGTTCTGCATTCACCCGGCGTCCGGCTTTGCCTGGCAGTATTCCGGCATGATGCGCCACCTGACGGGTGGATTCCCGATTGTTGGCTTACAGTCGCCGCGCCCGGAGGGGGTGATTGCCGCCTGCGCCAGCGTCGATGAGATGTGCGAGCGCCATCTGGCGACCATCCGCAGCGTGCAGCCGCAGGGGCCGTATCACCTGCTTGGCTACTCGCTCGGCGGCACCCTTGCCCACGGCATCGCCGCACGCCTGCAGCAGCAGGGGGAAACGGTGAAATTCCTTGGCCTGCTGGACACTTATCCGCCGGAAGGTCAGGACTGGACCAGCCCGTCAGAGGAGGATGCGCGTGAGGAAGTGGCGCGTGAGGAGGCCGAGTTTATGGCCGCCACCGACGACGACGCGCTGCTGCTGGCGGAGAAAGCGGCGATGTTCAGCACCATTGTGGCCAACTACAAAGATGCCGTGCTGCGCCTGGCCTCTGCCAGCAGCCCGCGCTTTGACGGGGAAGCCACGCTGTTTGTCGCCAGCAAAACGCTGCCGCAGGGCATGGATGTGCGTGAAAGCTGGGCGCCGTATATCGCCCAGCTGAAGGTCCACGAGCTGGCCTGCGAGCATATGGATATCCTGTCACCGGAGACGCTGGAGACGCTGGGGCCACTGCTGGACAGGCTGATGAAGGAGTGCCAGCACCTGGCGTAACTTCAGGGCGGACCGAAACAAAAGGTCCGCCCCTACAAATATCGCCCGATTTTTCTATCTCTGTACGCCATTGACTGACAGGCTGCGTCAGGATAACATGGCCTCAATTGTAAGCCAATGGCGTATGGATATGCTATTTATTGAAACTGATATTTTCACTGAGGACGTCAAAGAACTGCTCACCGAAGATGACTATCGGGAGTTTCAACAATTTCTGGCCAGTAACCCTGGCTGGGGTGATGTGATTCCGCATACTGGCGGCTTACGAAAAATCAGATGGTCTGCCTGTGGCAAAGGAAAACGTGGCGGTGTCCGGGTTATTTATTTTTACAAAGTGTCTGCATCTCAGATCAGACTGCTACTTATATACAAAAAAGGTGTCCAGGATGATTTAAGCATGGACGAAAAGCAGCAGTTAAGAGCACTTAATGAGGGGTGGTAATGGATAAGAAATTATTTGGTCGTCTGAAAGAAAGTATGGCCCAGATGAATGAAATTGCTGAAGGTTCACGCCAGCCTGCGCGCGAGACCAATGTGATTGCCCTTCAGGTAAAAGCGATCAGAACCGCTTCCGGCCTGTCGCAAAGTGGCTTTGCCAGGCTTATCTCAGTCAGTGTCGATACCTTAAAGAACTGGGAGCAGGGCCGTAGAGAACCTACCGGTCCGGCCAAAGCCTTGCTGCGCGCTATTGAACGCGATCCGCAGCACGTTATTCCGGCGCTTTCGGTGACGAATGAGTTTACCGTTTAGATGATGAGCGAGGCGTGCCTCGCCGCTACAAGTCTCGTCCCAGGGGTCGACCTTTTTTCCGGTCGACCCTTTTTTATTTATCCCGGCTGATGATAGCGCCCGCACGGGACGATCATCGGGGTATGTGACACCGGATCGTTAATAATCACGCTGCTCATGCCAAATACCTGCTGCACCAGCGGCGCGCTGATAATCTCTGCGGGCTTCCCCTGGGCAATAATCGCCCCCTGCTTCATCACGATCAGATGGTCGGCATAGCGGCAGGCCTGATTCAGATCGTGCAGCACCGCCACCAGCGTATGCCCGTGCTCCTGATTCAGCTGGCAGAACAGATCCAGCAGCTCAATCTGGTGGGCAATATCCAGCCAGGTGGTCGGCTCATCCAGCAGGAGCAGCGGGGTTTGCTGCGCCAGCACCATTGCCACCCACACGCGCTGGCGCTGGCCGCCGGACAGCTCATCCACGCTGCGCGCGGCCAGCTCGCTGACATTAGTCGCCTGCATGGCGGCATCCACCGCCTGGCGGTCGGCCTCGCTCCACTGCTTTAACAGGCTCTGGTGCGGATAGCGCCCGCGCGCCACCAGGTCAGCCACGCTGATCCCCTCCGGCACGATGGCGTGCTGCGGCAGCAGGCCGAGCTGGCGCGCCAGGACTTTGGTGCCCATCTGGTGGATATCCTGACCGTCGAGCAGCACCTGGCCGTTACGCGGCTTCAGCAGGCGGCACAGAGCGCGCAGCAGCGTCGACTTGCCGCAGGCGTTGGGCCCGATGATCACCGTGAACTGGCGATCGGGGATCGCAACGCTGAGATCGTGCGCGATGGTCTTTTGATCGTAGGCCAGCGTCAGTGCTGAAGCCTGTAAACGCGAAGGTGAAGGTTCCATGATTAACGTCGTGACTCCCTGATAAGCAGCCAGATGAGATACAGCCCACCGATGCTGACGGTGACGGTGCCGACCGGCAGCTGTATCCCGCTGAAAGCGTGCTGGGCGATGATATCCGCCGCCAGCAATAACAGTGCGCCGCTGGTGGCGGCAGAAAATAGCGGAACGGCGCTGGCCGCGATCAGACGACGAGCGATCTGCGGCGCGGCCAGCGCAATAAATGCAATGGGTCCGGCGCTGGCGGTGGCAATCGCGGTGAGGATAATCCCGCACAGCATCAGCCACAGGCGGCTTGATTCCGCGTTGACGCCCAGCGCACGCGCGCTGTCATCGCCCATCTCCATCAGCTGCAGGCGGCGGCCGAGCAGCAGCGCGGCGCATACCGTAAACGGCACCAGCAGCAGCGCGGGCTGGCCTTTGGCCCAGGTGATGCCGTTAAGTGAACCCGCTCCCCATAGCGCGGCGCTCATCGCACTCTCCAGCGAGGCGCTGATAATCAGCCAGCTGTTGAGCGCCGACAGCACGGCGCCAATGCCAATGCCGACGATAATCAGGCGGAAACCGCTAATGCCCTGACGCCACGCCAGCAGGTAAACCAGGGCGGCAGAGGCGATGCCGCCGACCAGCGCCCCGGCGGCAATCTGATAGTAGCCGCCGCCGAGCAGGATAATCGTCACCAGCGCGCCGGTGTAGGCCCCGGTATTAAAGCCGACCACGTCCGGGCTACCGAGCGGGTTGCGGATCGCCGACTGGAATATCGCCCCGCTAACCCCCAGCCCCGCGCCGAGCACCAGCGCCAGCACCACGCGCGGCGCGCGCCACTGGCCGATCACCGTCATCAATCCCGGCGGCCCTTCGCCCTGCAGCGCCTGCCACACCTGCAGCGGACCGATGCGCAGCGTGCCGTAGCACAGGGCAAACAGCGCCAGCAGCAGGCAGAGCAGGATCACGCTCAGATTGACCCACAGCGTGCGCGCGGATAGCTTGAGGTTCAGCCAGCCCTCTGCGCGGCCAATCAGTAAAGTACGGCTCTGCATCCTGTTCTCCTTAATACTGGCGCTGGCGAACCAGCCAGATCAGTACCGGTGCGCCAATCAGCGCCGTAACGATTGACACGCGCAGCTCCCCCGCCGCCATAAAGCGCCCGAGGATATCGGCCGACAGCAGCAGAATAGGCGCCATCAGCGAGGAGTAAATCAGCACCCAGCGCTGATCGGCTCCCACCCACCAGCGCGCCACGTGCGGCACCATCAGGCCGACAAAGCCAATCGGCCCGACCAGCGCGGTGGAAGATCCACACAGCAGCATCACCGCCAGCAGCGCCACCACGCGCACCAGCACAACCCGCGTGCCAAGCGCCGCCGCCATCTCTTCCCCCATGCTAAGGCTGTTGAGCGAGCGTGCCGCCACCAGCGCCAGCACCCCACCCACCAGGATGGCCGGGGTGACCAGCAGCAGATTATGCAGCGATCGGATATCGAGCGTACCGGCCTGCCAGAAGCGCAGCTGGTCGAGCGTCTGCGGGTTGAGCAGCGACAGCGAAGAGGTCAGCCCGCTGAGCACCGCGCTGAGCGCCACCCCGGCCAGCGTCAGGCGGATCGGGTTGACGCGCCCGCCGCTCAGCGAACCTATCGTCCACACCGCTACGCTGGCCGCCAGCGCGCCAGCCCAGGCGAAGCCGAGCCAGCCCGCCATACCGTTGACCCCGAACAGGGTGATGCCGACGGCCAGCGCAAAACTGGCCCCGGCGTTTACGCCGAGGATACCCGGGTCCGCCAGCGGATTGCGCGTCAGCGCCTGGATCACCGCCCCCGCCGCGCCCAGCGCCATCCCGACCAGAATGCCTGCGAGCGTGCGCGGCAGGCGGGCGACGAGCATGATGGTGCTGTCAGCATCATTAAGCTGCCCGCTCAGGCTGTGCCATACCACCTGCGCGGGAATCGATTTCGCGCCCAGCATCAGGCTGATGGCGGCGATCGTCAGCAGTAAAATCAGGCAGAGCAGCACACCGCCGCTGCGCGTGATGCCACGCGGCAGCGCGACGCCCGTGCCCGACCGGGCCTGAGCCTGTTGCAACGACATCCCTGGTCACCTCCGCTCATATGCAAATGAATATGAGTATTATTATCATTAACGTTATTAATCAAATATGTTACCATGCGCCCGCCAGAAAAACATCGGCAACCTTCGCCTCAAAACTTCAGTCAACCAAAATGGAAAATTATGGCTAAGCCCTCCATCCTGCTTGATTTCAGCCTGCTGAAAAATAATGCGCATTTTCGCGCCATCTTCTGCGCCCGCATGCTGTCGGTGTTTGCCCTCGGCATGCTGGCCGTCGGCGTCCCGATCCAGATCCAGGCGATGACCGGCTCAACGCTCCAGGTCGGCGTGGCGGTGACGCTGGACGGCGTAGGGATGTTTATCGGCCTGATGCTGGGCGGCATTCTCGCTGACCGCCTGGATCGCCGTAAACTGATCTTGTTTGCGCGCGGCACCTGCGGTATTGGCTTTGTGTTCCTCAGCCTCAATGCCTTTAGCGCCTCCCCTTCGCTGTGGGCGCTCTACCTGCTCGCCTTCTGGGATGGCTTCTTCGGCGCGCTGGGCATGACCGCGCTGATGGCGGTGATCCCGCTGCTGGTCGGGCGCGAAAACCTCGGCGCGGCCGGCGCGCTGAGCATGGTGACCGTGCGCCTCGGGGCCATTCTCTCCCCGGCGATTGGCGGCGTGATTATCGTGGCGGGCGGCGTGGGCTGGGCGTTTGCCGTGGCGGCCGTGGGCACGCTGGCGACCCTGATCCCGCTGGTGCGCCTGCCGTCGATGAAGCCAGAAACGCAGGAGCCGGAACATCCGCTGCGCGCGATGGTCAGCGGCGTGCAGTTTGTCTGCCGTCAGAAGGTGGTGGGTTCGGTGGTGCTGCTGGGGATGCTGATCAGTATTGTCGGCGCGGTGCGTATTCTGTTCCCGGCGCTGGCAATCAGCTATCACGCGGATGCGTCGGCGATTGGCCTGATGTACTCAGCCGTGCCGCTGGGTGCGATGATTGGCGCCTTCACCAGCGGCTGGGTGCCGCGCCATCGCCGCCCGGGCATCCTGGTGCTGGTCAGCGCCAACTGTGCATTCCTCGCCATCGCCTCACTCGGCCTTTACAGCCATTTTCTGCCCGCACTGCTGGCGCTGGTGGTTTACGGCTACTGCAACGCCATCGCATCCTTACTGCAATATATGTTGATCCAGCATCATACGCCGGACGCTCTGCTGGGCCGCGTCAACAGCCTGGGCAGCGCGCAGGACGTCACCGGGGATTCTGTCGGGGCTCTGGGATTAGGCGTGCTGGGTAAACTGTTTACGCCGTTGGTGGGGGTGCTGTCGTTTGGCGCGGCGGCGGCTGGCGTGGCGCTGGTGCTGGCGACCTGCGTCGGTACGCTGCGCCGCACTACGCTGGATACGCAGGAGACGCAAATCACAGAGCCGGTTGCCAACCCGTAGCAACGGCAGATGACAAATGCCGGCGAAACATGCCTCGCCCCTGTCAAACCCTCGTAGGGGTCGACCTTCTCTTTCGGTCGACCCGCAAAGTGTTAATGCGCGGTGAACTGGCGCTCAATGCTGTTAAGCATATTGCTGGCGCTGTAGTAATCGAGGCGGAAAGTATCCGGCCCCATCGCATACACGCGCTGCGCGCTGACCGGCTCCAGATGTGCCAGGAATGGATTAGCGCGCACGCGCGTCACCGTGTCATTATCCGCCGCGAACAGCAGCAGCGTTTTCCCGCTCAGCCCCGCCGCCATATTCTCCCCCGACAGCTGGATTATATCGTTACGCTTGCCCATGCTGGTGCCGCCGTGAACCTCTTCAGGCGGCATGGCCAGCGCGAAGCCCAGCTCGCCCAGCAGTTTGCCCTGCGCGGAAGCCGGGGTCCACAGATTCACCCCGCGCCCGTCCTCGTAGTAAACCAGCGCGGAAACCGGCTGCGGCGGCAAGGTAATCGCCTGCTTCACCGCCTGCACCCGCTGCGCAAACTGGCCGATCGCCGCAGCGGCGTCCTGCTCATGGCCGGTGATTTGCCCCAGCTGCTGGGCAAGCTGCTGCCAGCTCTTATCGCCGTAATCAATCACCAGCGTCGGCGCAATGGCGGAGAGCTGGTCATACAGCTTCAGCGCCGAATCGCCACCGGTGGCGGCAATCACAATCAGATCGGGCGCCGCAGCGGCAATCGCTTCCGCATTGGGTTCGCTGATGTACAGCGGTTTGAGATCGACCTTTTTTGCCGCCGCGCTCCACTGCTTAAAAAAGCCCTGGTCGTCAGAGACGGTGCTGTTGCGGCTGGTGCCGCCGGAGCCGACCAGCGGCGCGTTAATCGCCAGCAGCGTGCCGGTAATCGTGACGCTGGTTGAGACAATGCGCTTTGGCGCCTGTTGCAGGGTCAGCGGCCCTTTTGGCGTTTGCAGCGTGCGCGGCCAGCCCTGGGTTGCTGTGGTGGTTGCCTGGTTTGTGGCGCTAACCGGGGGGACTTCTTTATGCTGCGTAGAGCAGCTGCGCACGGCGACCACCATCACCAGGGCAGCAATAATCAACGCTGCGCACAGCAGCGGGAAGGAGAAGGATTTTTTCATCTTGGCCATTTCATCGTAAATGAGTCTTATTATCATACAATTAATGGCGGGCGAATTAAACGCTTAAGGCCGCAGGGATGTTGAAGCGGGATAAACGGGCCAGGCGCACCCGGCCATTCACTTACACTTTCATCCAGCGCCCTTCGGCAGCGGAGAGCGCGATAGCTTCCAGCACTTTTGATACCTGCAACCCTTCGGCAAAGTCCGGCCACATGCGGTCGTTGGCGGCGATGCCATTGATCAGGTCACGCACTTCAACGGTTTTCTGGTCGTTAAAGCCGATGCCGTGCCCGGCAGAGATGCAGAATGCCGCATAGTCCGGGTGCGCCGGGCCGGTGAGGATAGTCTTGAAGCCCTGGCGCCCTGCCGGTTCATCATGAATATACAGCTCCAGCTCCGCCATGCGCTCCTGGGTGTAGCGAATGCTGCCTTTGGTGCCGGTGACCACATAGGTCAGGCCCATTTTGCTGCCGCAGGCGATGCGTGAGGTTTCAATCACGCCGTGCGCGCCGTTGGCAAAGCGCAGCAGCGCGCTGGCCTGGTCTTCGTTTTCCACCTCGCGCAGCTGTGACGGATTTTTCGGGTCCGGACGCTGTTTGATTACCGTCATCATATCGCCGCTGACTTCACCGATATTACCGACGAGGAAGTGCGCCATATTGACGATATGCGCCGCCAGATCGCCGAGCGCCCCCAGCCCCGCCAGCGCTTTCTGGCAGTGCCAGTCGAGCGGCGTGTTCGGGTTTGCCAGATAATCTTCGTTATGGGTGCCGTAAAAGTGCACCACTTCGCCAATTTCACCGCGCTCAATAATTTCACGCGCCAGCTGGCTGGTCGGGTTTTTCATATAGTTGAAGCCAACCAGCGTTTTTACCCCGGCTTTTTGCGCGGCGCGAACCATCTCTTCGGCGTCCGCCACATTCAGCGCCAGCGGCTTTTCGGAATAAACATGCTTACCGTGGCGGATCGCTTCCAGCGCCATCTCTTTATGCAGGAAGTTTGGCGCGCAGATATCCACCACGTCGATATTTTCATCCGCCACCAGCTGGCGCCAGTCACCGGTTGAACGGCTGAAACCCAGCGTCGCTGCCTGGGCAGCGGCCAGCTCTGGATTGACCTCTGCCAGCATCTCGCGCACCAGTTCACCCTTGAGGTTAAATACCGTCGGCGCCTGTGAATAGGCAATGGCATGGCAGCGCCCGATGTAGCCGGTACCGATCAATCCAATTCTGACTTTTTGCATGGTAGGTCCTTGTGCAGGGTAAAAATGGAACAAACGTACAAGATGAGTGGAATGTATATTCCATTAACGGGCTTCACAATATGAAAATGAAACAAACGTGATCGCGCTGACGAAAAAGAGTGCAACGCCGCTGCAACGCCAGCCAGAAGTTGCAGCGGGCAGCGCAAATGCAGGATATTTGCCGAAAAAAGCGACCAACCCCACATAACATGCTGCTTTATTCAGCAGTCGAACCAAAAGCGTGAAATCAGGCTTTGACATCATCCGCCCTGATGGATATCATGCGCCCCGTTCCAACAATTCCTCTGTAGTTCAGTCGGTAGAACGGCGGACTGTTAATCCGTATGTCACTGGTTCGAGTCCAGTCAGAGGAGCCATATTTGAGAATCCCGCTCAGGGAAACCTGAGCGGGATTTTTGCTTTTCTTTCGATTATGCCCTTGCCGCTTATCTGTTGTTGAGTGATTCAGCAATCCCCTGATAAGCAACGGAGGTAATAATGAAACTGACAGGCTATGCTTCAGCACATAGCGCTTAGTAACCCACGCCTTTCGTCGCTTAATGTTGCCACCAGCAATCTCACTCTTCATTTCCGAGGATCTCCATGTCTGCACTGTTTACCCCGTTCAAACTAAAAGACGTCACGCTGCGTAACCGCATTGCCGTGCCGCCAATGTGCCAGTACAGCGCCGAAGAGGGCCTGACGAATGAGTGGCACCAGGTTCACTACCCGACGCTGGCGCGCGGCGGTGCCGGGCTGGTCATTGTTGAAGCCACGGCGGTGTCGCCGGAAGGACGTATCACCCCGGGCTGTACCGGGCTGTGGAACGACCAGCAGGCGCAGGGCATGGCTAAAATCGCCGCGTCAATCAAAGCCGCAGGCGCGGTGCCGGGCATTCAGATCGGCCACGCCGGGCGCAAAGCCAGCGCTAACCGCCCGTGGGAAGGTGACGACCATATCGCCGCCGGGGACAGCCGCAGCTGGGAAACCATCGCGCCGTCAGCCGTGGCGTTTGGCCATCACCTGCCGCAGGTGCCAAAAGCGATGACCCTCGACGATATCACCCGGGTTAAAAGTGACTTTGTCGCCGCCGCCCGCCGCGCGCGCGATGCCGGTTTTGAGTGGCTGGAACTGCACTTCGCCCACGGCTATCTGGCACAGAGCTTCTTCTCGGTGCATGCCAACCAGCGCAGTGACCAGTACGGTGGCGATTTCGCCGGGCGCAGCCGCTTCCTGCTGGAGACGCTGGCGGCGGTGCGCGAAGTGTGGCCGGAAAACCTGCCGCTGACCGCGCGCTTTGGTGTGATTGAGTTTGACGGGCGCGACGAGCAGACGCTGAGCGAGTCGATCGAGCTGACCCGACTGATGAAACAGGGTGGGCTGGATATGCTGAACGTCAGCGTCGGCTTCTCGATTGCTGAAACCGAGATCCCATGGGGACCGGGTTTCCTGGCCCCGATCGCCGAACGCGTGCGTCGCGAAGCCGGGCTGCCGGTCGCCTCTTCGTGGGGTGTGGAAGCGGCAGAAGTGGCGGAGCGCGTGATTGCCGAACAGCAGATGGACCTGGTGATGATTGGCCGTGCGCACCTGGCTAACCCGCACTATCCGTATGCGCTGGCGAAGAAACTCAACGTTGAGCGCCCTTCCTGGGTGCTGCCGGCGCCGTATGCGCACTGGCTGGAACGCTATCGTTTAGCGGATTCATAAGCCGGCAAACGGGCTGACCGACAAAGAGGGTCAGCCCCTACGCCAAAATGGTGCCGTAGGGGGCGACCATTTTTTCCGGTCGCCCCGTGCCGATGATTTGCACCCCCCGGAATGAAGACCTTTTTTCCGGTCTTAGCTGCGCTCGATCTTCTTTGCGGCGTCATCCAGCGCATCAATAATCGCGTACAGCGCATCCTGAGAAATCCCCTCCTGCGAAAGACGCACGTTAAGCGCGCTCTTCATATTGTGTATCGCACGCTCCACGTCCGGCAGGCTGCGGTTATTCACCAGCACCGCCATCGAAGAGAGCCGCTGCACGATGACCTCCAGCGTCGCCTGCTCCTGCTGTAACAGAGCAAACCCTTTGTCGATCAGCCGGTACGCCTTACGCGTGGCCTGCGCATCCAGCACCGCGATGCACTCCATCTCCTCCAGCAGGGTGAGATTGGGGTAGATGATGCCGGGGCTGGGCGTGTATTCGCCCTTCGACAGCTCCTCTATCGCCTTAATCAGCTCGTAGCCGTGCGCCGGATTGACGCTGAGAAAATGCAGCACCAGCAGGCGAATATCGGCGGCATCGAGCATCTTCTCACGGCGTTTGCGGCGCCCCTGCCCGGGCTCCGCAGCGGGAAACGGCACGCGCATGCTATTTCTGATGCCAGTAGGCGACGGCGCGCACGAAGGTGGCATCGCAGCCGCGCTGGTTAATGAAATAGTCACTGAGCGACTTCACGAAGTCGGCTTCGCCGGTTAGCCAGATAAAGTACTCCTCCGGCGGCAGCACCAGATGGTCGAGCTGCGCCAGCAGCGCGTCAAGATGCGCTTTATTCATGCAGCCGCGCCCGAACCAGCTGGCGTCGATACCGTTCAGATCGCCGAGGTATTCCCTGCCCTGGCCTTCATCCGCATAAGCAAACAGCTTCATGCGCTTCGCCTGCGCGCTGGCCTGGCGACGCTTAAAGGCGGGCAGGCCGCTTTCGTCGCAGACATAGAGCTGGAAGGCGTAATCATCCGGCACCACCAGCGACCCGCGCGGGCCACCGATCGCCAGCGGATCGCCGATTTTAGCCTGTTCCGCCCAATCGCTGGCGACGCCGCCGTCGTGGATGAAGAAGTCGATGGTCAGGGTATTTTTCTCCCCGTCGAAGAACAGCGGCGTGTAGTCACGCGACACCGGGCGCGCTCCCTCTTTCCACACCACGCCATCCTCCGTCACCTCGGGGAGGCTCAGCACGCCGCTGGCATCAGGGAAAAACACTTTGATATGGTCGTCGAAGCCCGGCGAGGTAAAGCCGCTCAGGTCGGCGCCGCCAAAGTCGATACGCCAGAAGCTGTCGGCCACTTTAGTTTTACCGGTAACGGTCAGCTGGCGGAAACGCAGTTCGTTACGCACGCGCTGTGGCGCACGCGGATTTTTGCTCTGTTCGGTCACGAAGATTCTCCCGGCTTGATTTAGTAATGATTCTCATTTGCGAGATAAAATATATCTATGATATATCTTGAATGCAAGCCAGCAAGCTATTCTCAGCCGGGAAAAACGTAGCAGTCTGTGCTTATTCCTTCGGCTCCTTCACCAGCGGGCGGTATTTCCACAGCCATTTACCGCTGTCCAGCCGGCGATAGAAGCAGGACCCGCGGATCATCCAGTCCAGCACCATGCCTAACCAGATCCCCACTACGCCAAAGCCAAGCACAATCCCCAGCAGGTAACCGGCCACGATGCGCCCGCCCCACATGCTGAGCAGCGACACCCACATGGTGTAACGCGCATCGCGCGCGCCTTTTAACCCGGCGGGCAGTACCCATGAAGCGGCCCAGAACGGCATAAACGCAGCGTTGAGCCACACCAGCATTTTCACTACGTGGATCACCTCTTCATCACGCGTGTAGAACTGTGCCAGCAGCCCGGCAAACGGCACCGTCAGCAGCGCCAGCGCGCACAGCCCAATGGTCGACAGCCAGAATATATAGCGCAGCAGGCGCTCCGGCTGGCCCAACTGACCCCGGCCAAGGCGGGTACCGACGATAATGGTGGAGGCTGAACCCAGCGCGTTACCCGGCAGGTTGATCAGCGAGACGATAGAGAACGCAATAAAGTTACCGGCGATAACATCGGTGCCCATCCCGGCGACAAACACCTGGGTCAGCAGCTTGCCGCCGTTGAACAACACCGACTCGATACTGGCCGGGACGCCAATACCGAGCACTTCGCGCAGGATGCTGAGATTGAGCCGGGTGAAATAGCTTTTCAGGGAGATTTTCAGCGCCGGGACGAAGCCAATCACCAGCACGTAGATCACCGCAGCGGCCCCGATATAGCGGGAGATGGTCAGCCCGAGCCCCGCCCCGACAAACCCCAGGCCGTGCCAGGAGAAGCAGCCGTAGATCAGCACGCTGCTGATAACGATATTGAGGATGTTCATGCCGCCGTTGATCAGCATCGGGATTTTGGTATTCCCGGCGCCGCGCAGCGCGCCGCAGCCGATCAGCGCAATAGCCGCCGCCGGGTAACTCCACGCGGTGGTCTGCAGATAGGAGAGCGCCAGCGCTTTCACCTGCGGCTCCGCTTTGCCCGCAATCAGGTCGATGATCTGCGGGCCGATAAACTCAATCGCCAGCGCCAGCAGCACGGCGAACACCGTCATAATAATCAGCGACTGGCGCGCCGCGGCAACCGCCCTCTCGCGGTTCAGCTTGCCGAGGCTAAAAGCCACCACCACCGTGGTCCCGAGGTCGATGGCGGCAAAAAATGAGATCACCACGATGTTGAAGCTGTCCGCCAGGCCAACTCCGGCCATCGCCTCCGACCCCAGCCAGCTGACCAGGAAGGTACTCAGTACCCCCATCAGCAGAACGCAGAGGTTTTCAAAGAAGATCGGCACCGCCAGCGGGGTGATTTCTCGCCAGAAGAGTATCCGCAGGGAACGGCGTTTCGGATACCACGCACTGCGCTGGATAGCCTGCAGCAGTGAAGTTCTGAAGTTTAGCAAGAGTATTCCAGTTTATTACCAGAGGAGGGGGTCACAGTTATCATGGTAAAGGGACAGGGTTTATGCAAAGTCTTTTTATGTAACCCAAAATAATTCACGCTGCAGGAAGGCGGCAAATGAGCGAACCCGATGAGCTTACTGTAGTAAGTGATTCGGGTGAACAAATGCAGCCAACGCACCTGCAGCTTGAAGTATGAAGGGTGTATCAAAGTGCAGCATTAAAAAGGGCATCCGTTGCAGATGCCCTTTGCCGCTTAAACCAGCGGTCGCTGCAGCAGCTTTTCGAGGATCGTGAGCGGTGCATTCTGCGGATTTCTCATTCCGGCCACCGGCAGGAAAAAGGTCTGCTCCATCATAAACTGCCCGCTCATCGCCGCATGTGGCGTCTGATCGGCAAAGCAGATCCAGCTGCTGCCCGCCGGCAGTTCCAGTGACACCTGCGGCCCCAGCTCCTGATAGCGCAGGTCGGCCTTCATCTCATCGTGCAGCTGCAGCATCAGATGATCGTAGCGGGTACGATAGGATTTGGTGATGCCGAGGCGCTGCTGCAGCCAGCTGCCGAGCGGCGAATACCCTTTCAGGCGGGAGATAAAACGCTGCGCTAATACCGGGAAAGGTTCACCGACCCGCCAGGTGCGGCTTTCACCGTGGGGATTAATATTGGAGAAGATGCGCAGAATGCGCTCGCCGTGATTGGGCCGCGACGGGAATGCATCAACGTGCAGGCGGCTGTCGTCCTTGCGCCACGAAGTTGCATCGCGCCACGCGGCAATCGGGTGCAGGCGCAGGGTGTTGGCCGGGGAGTGTAACGACGCGCGGTAATCGGGCAGCACGCCGTCAATCAAACGCAGACAGTGCTGGTAGTGACGCGCCATCAGCGCTTTAACCTGCGGTAATTTGCTGCCATCGGCCACGCCGTTAACCCGATCTGTCTGCGGATTAAAGCTGATATTTTTGCGCTTCGCATCGACCAGTTCCGGGGCTAACAGCGCCTGTTCTTGCGCTGTCAGAGTGAAAGCCAGCTGGGGCAGAAACAGCACTTTACCCTGCTCCAGCGCATCGAGGGCGCTGGCATCCACCACCGGCTCATCCCAACGTGCGTTGGGCAGTGTTCGTATCACCAGCTCCTGAGATAAAGATTGTTCAGACATTTGATATCCTTATTGCATGCCACAAGGGAAATTTCTACCCGGCCATTATAAGGAGACGAGGGATTTTTGATTAAACCCCGACTAAACGATCCCGCCCCCGGAGCCACCTGCGGCAAAGCGAAAGATGCACGCACGATTTATTGCTACACTGCGCCATCAAAAACAGGAGTGATCTATGAAACCCCGTTCCGTGACGCTGGAAGATGTCGCCCGTGCCGCTGGCGTCTCGTATCAGACCGTCTCCAGAGTGCTGAACCATTCCCAGCAGGTTTCCGCGAAGACCCGCCAGCGGGTTGAGGCAGCCATGCAGGCGCTGAACTATGTGCCAAACCGGGTGGCGCAGCAGCTGGCGGGCAAAAATACGCGCACGCTCGGCCTGGCCACCAGCGACCTCGCCCTGCTGGCTCCGGCGCAGATTGCCTCCGCTATTCAGCAGCGCGCCAGCCAGCTGGATTACCACCTGGTGATGGCGATGGCAGGCAGCGGCGGCGCACGTCAGGCGGTCAGCGACCTGCTGGCACAGCGCGTCGACGCGCTGATTATCAATATCCCGCTTGATGCCTCTGCCGCCAGCCAGATTGAGCAGATGGCGGGATCCCTGCCCTGCATTTTTCTGGATGTGGCGGAGGATGCCGCAGTGGCGATATGCAGCTTCAGCGCCCGGACCGGCGCACGTCAGGGGGCTGAGCATCTTTTGCAGCTGGGGCATCGCCGTATTGCGTTATTAAACGGGCCGGCAGATTCGGTGGCGGCGCAGGCGCGCAGCAGGGCGTGGATGGCGGTGCTGAGCGAACAGGGTCTTGCGCCCGCACAGCAGCTAAGCGGCGACTGGAGCGCAGAGTCGGGCTACCGGGCGGTGATGCAGCTGGACGCTGAGGCGCGCCCTACGGCGCTGCTAGTGGCTAACGATCAGATGGCGCTCGGCGCGATGCAGGCGCTGCATCAGCTTGGCGTGGCGGTGCCTGCGCAGATGTCGGTGGTGGGCTATGACGATACCGCCGACAGCGCCTGGTATCAGCCGCCGCTGACCACGGTGCGCCAGGATATGCGCCAGCTAGGCGCATGCAGCGTAAACTGGCTGGTGGCCAGGCTGGAAAATCCCGCCGCCTGTGGGGATCTGACGCCTTTTGCCACCACGCTGGTGGTGCGCGCCAGCACTCATCAGGCTGCTGAACAGCAGGCATAAAAAAGCCGGACATCTTGCCCGGCCTTCATCACGCTGTCGTTCGCCGTTACGCTTTCGGCTCGCCCATCGCTTTCAGCTTCTTCGACAGATCGCGACGCTCTTTAGAGAGGTCAGCATTTTTGATGATGTAGTCATCCACGCGATCTTCGTAGTCGCTGCGCATGCTGGAGATAATCTCCTGGATAGCTTCCACGCTCATGCCGGGTTTGATGTACTCACCCAGGTTGTCGAGCAGCAAAACACGCTTCTGGTTATCACGGATTTTCTTTTCGTTATCGTGAATTTCACGTTGCAGCTTGTTCTTACGACGAAACATACGCACGAACTCCAGCACGTCCTGAAATGATTGCTTTGCATTTTCCATGAAGACACCTTTCATTTGGGCCTGCTTACACAGGCATCATTGTCGTAGCCATCAGATTAGCGGCGGGCCGCTGCCGATGGCAATTTTAAACTTGCAGAATCGGATTGGGCCTATCTTACCCTGAAGCGACCCGCCTCGCAGTAAGTTGTTGCTGAATCATTCTATTTTCGCAACGCCAGGCGAATAAGTTCCGATAACCGTTCCAGCTGCCGGACCATCTCCAGGCTGAGCCAGACGTAGCCGTGGATGGGGGTTTCCACCAGTTCATCGCTGTCAGACTCGGCGATCAGCTGGCGCAGCTCGCGCGTAATCTCGACCAGTTCTTCACTGTTGGCTCCAATCTTGTCGGTATTCCCCTCCACGATAGCCTGCGACAGCGCCCGCAGCGTATTTTCGGTCATCTGCTGGGTACGGCGCAGCGCCGGGGCGTTAAGCATAATCAGGTGGCTCTGACGCGATGCCCACCAGGCATTGAGCTGCAGCTCCAGCGTGCAGACCAGGTTGCGGTTTAGCGTCTGTATCGCTTCAAATACCGAGCGCGGCGTGCGCGTCTCTTTACTGGAAGGCTCGATCAGCGCGCGCATCTTAATCACGTTACTGAGCAGGCGCTGCAACGGGCGCGTCAGGCGCGGTTTTTCAACCAGGTTGGGGGAGAATCCGGCGTGATACACCCGCGCGGTTTCCAGCAGCAGATCCGACAGCTGAATGCGCCAGTGGGTGTAGGCTTTTTGTGGCCAGATGCTGGTGAACAGCAGCGCCAGCAGCGAGCCGAGGATCACATCACCGCCGCGCCACAGGGCGGTAGTCATATCCCCCGGGATCCCGCCGCAGATCACCGCCAGGGTGATGCCAATCAGCAGCGCCATATAGGGCTGCTTGCCGAGCGTCAGAAAGCCGCTGATAAACATAATCGCGGCACACCATAGCAGCATGGTCGGCAGCGAGATCAGCTCCAGCTTGAGAGCGATCAGCCCGGAGATTGAACCGTAAATCGTCCCGCCGATACGCTGGATCGCGCGCGGGAAGACGTTGCCCCAGAACGATATTGGCCCCATCACCACCACCAGCGTGATCAGCGGCCAGCTGCCCTCAGGGATCTCCATCAGCCTGACCAGCAGGAAGGTGAGCACGAAAGCCAGCGCGATACGCACGCCGTGCACTGTGCGGTAATTACGATATACGTTGAACTGCAGGGCCGAAATCGGCTTGTCCGGTCGCAAAACAGGCTCCGTAAGATGGGGGTCTCTGCGCGCCATGATACCTGAAGTCGGGGTCGGGAAAAGGCGTTGAGCAACGCTTTTCGCATGTTTTTTCATTCATTTCTGGCGAGGTAATAGCCGAAAACACTGAGTTTACCGGGGGGATACAACCCGTTAATAGTCCATTGCTTTGCTAATGACTTTATTAACTTTTACATAACATGGCCGCCGAGAGGCGGCCATGGGAAATCAGCCTTACAGCTTACGCTTGATGTAGTCTGAAATGCGCGTGAAAACACCCGCCTCTTCTATCGGCTGCAGCGCCACCAGCGGGTAGCTGGCCAGCTGCTTGTCGCCTTCGACCAGCTGAATAGTGCCAACCTGCTCGTGCAGCTTAATCGGCGCTTCCAGATCTTTGCGGTCGATGACGTACTTGGCTTTGACCTTCTGCACTGCATCGCGTGGCAGGGTGAGATAGACGTCATTTTCACTGCCCAGCGAAATGCGATGCGGGTTGCCGTACCAGACGTTTTCATGACCAATCTCTTTACCGGCATGGAACAGCTGGACGGTATCGAAGTTGTTCTGGCCCCAGGTCAGCAGTTTGCGCGCCTGCTCTTCACGCCCTTTCGGGCTTTTACCGCCCATCACCACGGCGATCAAACGGCGCTGACCGTCGACACTGGAGGCGATGATATTAAAGCCGGCGCTTTCGGTATGGCCGGTTTTCAGCCCGTCAACGTGCAGCGTTTTGTCCCACAGCAGGCCGTTACGGTTCTGCTGGGTGATGCCGTTCCAGGTGAGCGACTTCTCGCTGTACATCTGGTAGAAGTCCGGCTCGCCGCTGATGATCGCCCGCGACAGCTTCGCCAGGTCGCGCGCGGTGGTGAACTGGCCCGGCGCGTCAAGCCCGTGGACGGTTTCAAAGTGGGTATTACTCAGGCCAAGCTTTTCAACATACTGATTCATCATGGTGACAAAGTTTGCCTCGCTGCCTGCCACATAATCGGCGAGCGCCACGCAGGCATCATTACCTGAATCGATAATCACGCCGCGGCTTAAATCACGCACCGAGACCTTCTCCCCCGGCTTGAGGAACATCAGCGAAGACCCCTTAAATACCGGGTTGCCTGCGCCCCAGGCATCTTTCCCGACGGTGACCATATCATCACGGGTTATGCGCTTTTTATCGATGGCGCGGTCAACCACATAGCCGGTCATCAGCTTGGTCAGGCTGGCCGGATTGCGGCGCTCGTCCGGATTGCCGGAGGTGAGGATCTGCCCGGTGGTGGCATCCATCAGCACCCAGGAGGCGGCATCAATCGCCGGGGAAGTCATTGGGAACGCCAGTGCGTCAACGCCCGGGTTGTTTTCGGCATGGGCTACGGTACTCAGGGCCATAACCACGGTTAAACTTGCAAGCTGACGCTTTTTCAACACTCAATCCTCAATACGCTAACAGATAAAAAAACTGCGCATGTTGTACGGGATCCTCTCCAGTTTTGTCTGAATAAATTGCAAGAAAATATGAATAAATCAGCCGATTAAACGATGAAAGTCGGGTCTCATTTCCGTAAAAATTTTGACCGGGTCGGGCATCTGCTGCGCAAAACCAAGCGGGCAGTCTAAACTTAAGCTGCTGTACTCACCTACTAACAGGAGTTATAGACATGGGACTGCTTGATTTCGTTAAAGAGGCCGGGAGCAAAATTATCGAGGCCTTCTCCGGCAATGCACACGCGCAGGCGACGGCGATTGAGGATGACCTGAAAAAATCGGGGATCCCCGGTGCTGATAAGGTCAAGGTTGAGGTCAATGGTGACAAGGTCGTGGTTACCGGTGATGGCCTGACGCAGGAGGAGAAAGAGAAGATCATTGTCGCCGCCGGCAATGTGAAGGGTATCAGCAGCGTAGATGACAAGATTACCGTCACCTCGGTAGCCGTTGAGGCCAGATTCTATACCGTTGTTTCCGGTGATACCCTGAGCGCCATCGCTAAGAAAGAGTATGGCAACGCCAACGACTACAACAAAATTTTCGAAGCCAATAAGCCGATGCTGAGCCATCCGGACAAGATCTATCCGGGCCAGAAGCTGCGCATACCGCAGTAATCCTGCGCCTGACCGTACCTGACCGGCTAAATGCCGGTTTTTTTTTCGTCTCACACTGCTGTTGCGAAGCTTCAGCCCGTAGGGGATATGGTTTACCATGAGGGATATCACTAAAACGCATCGCTCAGGATCGAGCATCGGATGGACGTAGAGGGATTTACCCGCCAAATTCAATGCTGCGTTTTCAGGAAGTTAATCATTAAGTGGACCGCAATAACATCATGAAAAACGCCACCAGCCAGCCCACCTTCCTCTTCCACGACTACGAGACCTTCGGTAAAAGTCCGTCGCTTGACCGCCCTGCGCAGTTTGCCGGCATCCGTACCGATATGGACTTCAACATCATCGGCGAGCCGGAGGTGTTTTACTGCCAGCCTGCGGATGACTATCTGCCGCAGCCGGAAGCGGTGATGATCACCGGGATTACCCCGCAGATTGCCCGTGCCCGCGGGGTGCCGGAAGTGGAGTTCACCCGCCGCATTCATCAGCTGTTCAGCGAGCCGAACACCTGCATAGTGGGCTACAACAACGTGCGTTTTGACGACGAAGTCAGCCGTAACCTGTTTTATCGCAACTTTTACGACCCCTACGCCTGGAGCTGGCAGCACGGTAACAGCCGCTGGGATCTGCTGGACGTGATGCGCGCCTGCTATGCCCTGCGCCCGGACGGGATTGCGTGGCCGGAAAATGATGATGGCTTCCCCAGCTTCCGCCTTGAGCACCTGACCAAAGCCAACGGCGTGGCGCATGAAAACGCTCACGATGCGATGTCGGACGTTTATGCCACCATTGCCATGGCGAAGCTGGTCAAAGAGAAGCAGCCGCGGCTGTATGACTTCCTGTTCAGCCATCGCAATAAGCAGAAGATAACCGCGCTGGTCGATATTCCGCAGATGAAACCGCTGGTGCATATCTCCGGCATGTTTGGCGCGGCGCGCGGCAATACCAGCTGGATCGCCCCGCTCGCCTGGCACCCGGATAACCGTAACGCGCTGATTACCTGCGATCTCGGCGGTGATATGTCGCCGCTGCTGGAGCTGGACGCCGACGCGCTGCGCGAACGCCTGTATACCCGCCGCGACGAGCTGGGGGATGCCTCCCCGGTACCGCTCAAGCTGGTACATATTAATAAATGCCCGGTGGTCGCCCCGGCGAATACCCTGCGCCCGGAAGATGCCGAGCGCATCGGCATTGACCGCCAGCGCTGCCTGGATAATCTCGCCCTGCTGCGTCAGCATCCGGAGGTGCGCGAAAAAGTGGTGGCGCTGTTTGCGGAAGCCGAACCCTTTACCCCGTCGGAGGATGTCGATGCGCAGATCTATAACGGCTTCTTCAGCGATGCCGATCGCAACGCGATGAATATACTTCGCCAGACTGCCGCGGAAAATCTGCCGGCGCTGGATCTGAGCTTTAACGATGCGCGTATTGATAAGCTGCTGTTCCGCTACCGCGCGCGCAACTTCTTCGGCACGCTGGATGACGCCGAGCAGAAGCGCTGGCTGCAGCACCGCCGTGAGATGCTGAACCCTGAGCGGGTGCAAAGCTATGTGCAGGAGCTGGAGATGCTGTTTAATCAGTACGAAGGGGAGCAGGAGAAGCTGGATCAGCTGAAGGCGTTGTTTGAGTATGCGCGGGAGTTGGTGTCCTGATATCACAAGGGCTGACCGAAAAAGAGGGTCAGCCCCTACAAAATAGTTCGAGTATGCGCGGGAATTAGCGTTCTGATATCACAAGGGCTGACCGAAAAGAGGGTCAGCCCCTACAAAAATGGCTGTGAATCACCCGCAGGGGGCGACCATGTGTACCGGTCGCCCCGCATCGGGAATTACAGCCCTTCTTCGCTCCACTGCGGCACCGGGTTACGGAAGCTGCGGGTGACGAACGCCAGGTAGATCAGGCCGATTGCGGCCCACACCAGCCCCAGCACCATCGAGCTCTCTTCCAGGTTCGCCCACAGAGCGCCTACGGTCAGTGCGCCCAGCAGCGGCAGGATCAGGAACTTGAAGTTGTCCTTCAGGGTCTTGTTGCGCTTCTCGCGGATCCAGAACTGCGAGATCACCGACAGGTTAACGAAGGTAAACGCCACCAGCGCACCGAAGTTAATCAGCGCCGTAGCGGTCACCAGGTCGAAGGTGATCGACGACAGGGCAATCGCACCAACCAGCAGCACGTTCAGCGCCGGGGTGCGCCACTTCGGATGGATATAGCCGAAGAAACGCTCCGGGAACACGCCGTCACGACCCATCACGTACATCAGACGCGACACGCCCGCATGGGCAGCCATACCGGATGCCAGCACGGTAACGCAGGAGAAGATCAGGATACCGAACTGGAAGGCTTTGCCCGCCACGTATAGCATGATTTCCGGCTGCGACGCGTCCGGATCTTTAAAGCGCGAGATATCCGGGAAGTACAGCTGCAGGAAATAGGAGACCACGACAAAGATCACCCCACCAATCAGGGCAGTGAGGAAAATCGCTTTCGGGATCACGCGCTCTGCGTCTTTGGTCTCTTCCGACAGTGAGCTGATACCGTCAAAGCCGAGGAACGAGAAGCAGAGTATTGTCGCCCCGGTGATCATCGGCACTACGTGAGCATTCTCCGACCAGAAGGGTTTGCTGCTGACCAGCGTCCCGGCACCTTCGCCGTGCGCCACGCCATACACTACCATCCCCATGATCACCACCATCACCGCCACCTGCAGCACCACGATCACGCTGTTAAAGTTGGCTACGGTTTTGATGCCTTTGAGGTTGGAGAGCGTCATAAAGCCCACCAGCAGTACCACAAAGATCCACGAAGGAATGCCGGGAACCAAAGCTTCCCAGTAAATTTTCGCCAGCAGAATGTTGATCATCGGCATAAACAGATAATCAAGCAGCGAAGACCAGCCGACCATAAAGCCGACGTGCGGGCTGATGGCTTTCTGCGCATAGGTATAGGCCGAACCCGCAGACGGGAAACGGCGCACCAGCTGGCCGTAGCTCAGCGCGGTAAACAGAATAGCAATCAGCGCGAATGCGTATGCGGTCGCGACGTGGCCGTCAGTCAGGCCGGAAACAATGCCGAAAGTATCGAACAGTGTCATCGGCTGCATATAAGCCAGACCCATCATAACAACAGGCAGTAACGTCAGCGTTTTTTTCAGATGTGCACGCGGCTGTGCGGCTGGAGTAGCGGTACTATGCGACATGGTTCAGCCTCCCCATAGCGTCAACCTTTCTGGGTTGAACCACAGGGAAACTTCGCATTATGCGAGAGCTTTTCGAAAGAGGATTCATGGAACGACAGGCAGGCGTGAAGGTGTAACCTGCTGTAGCGCCGTAGTCATCGCGCTGGCGGATCCCAGGCGATACCGGAGTAAGAAGATGTTGCCCCATGTTTATTTCCTCAATGTACACGTCACCGTGTTTTTAAAAGCGTATATCCATCCGGTTCTGGACCGGCCTCATTAGAATGCGAAAGTCCTGCGCTTTGCATACAGATAAAAAAATACCGCCGCCGGGGTAAATCCAGCGTCGGTTTTATGTTGCAAATTGCAAGGCGCATATTTTGCACCATAACAAAGCGGTATGACAAGTGTCAGAGGCATTTAATGCCATTTTTTTGCCGAAAAGATCGGGCAAGGCTTGCCTCGCCATTGCGGTGCTTAGGCGTTTTTCAGCATCCAGTCGATTTCGGTGGCGGTAACCAGGCGCTCAAAGTGCATCAGTTCGTGATGCTTGCAGCTGTGCCAGACAAAGCCGAAGCGCTTGCCGAGAAGTTTCTGCAGGGCATGATTCTGCTCAAACTCGTACAGCGCATCACTCTGGCGGATCGGCAGCGGGTTGCCCTCGGCCTCGTGGCCGTTGCCTTTTACCGCGGGCGGCAGCGGCAGCTGATTATCGATGCCGTGCAGGATCCCGGCGAGAATGGCCGCCATCACCAGATAGGGGTTGGCGTCGGCCCCCGCTACGCGATACTCCACGCGGTGATTATCACTATCGCCACAGGGAATGCGCAGCGCGACGGTGCGGTTATTGTGCCCCCAGGAAGCCTGAAGCGGGACGAAAGCATCCGGCAGAAAGCGGCGGTAGGCATTGACGTTAGGGGCCAGCAGCGCCATCGAGGCGGGCATCAGGTCGATCATCCCGGCCAGCGCTCGCTTCAGCAGCGGTGAGTCGCTGCCGTCATCGCAGGCAAAAGCATTGTGGTCGGCCGCATCCAGCATGCTGATATGCACGTGCATGCCGCTGCCCGCGTACTCCTCATACGGCTTCGCCATAAAGGTGGCGTTCATGCCGTGCTGCTCGGCTACCTGACGCACCAGGCGTTTCAGCTGCACGGCATGGTCGCAGGCGCTTAATACGTTGCGGGTGTGATGCAGGTTAATCTCAAACTGGCCTGGCGAAGCCTCCGCCAACGCCCCGTCGGCGGGGATGCCCTGCTGACGGGCAATCGAGTCAATATCCCCCAATACCTCAGAGAAGTGGTCAAGATTATCGACGGAGTAAACCTGGCTTTGCATATTACGTTCGTCGCTACCCGGCGCGCACGGCGGCTGGATATAGCCCTCTGCATCGCGCTGCTTATCGATCAGATAGAACTCCAGCTCTACCGCTACCACCGGGAACAGTCCTCGGTTGCGCAGCTGTTGCCACAGCTGATTGAGGACATTACGGGGTTCAACGTCAAAGGGAGTGCCATCTTGATTGCACATGGTCAGCAGAAGCTGTGCCAGATGTTGCGGGTCAGCCGCAGAGGGGATAAGGGTGCCGTCAACCGGCATGCAGATATTATCAGGTTCGCCCAGCGCCTGACCGAGCCCCGCCTCTTCCACCGTATTGCCCAGAATGTCCATGGCGAACACCGAAGCCGGGAAGTAGCAGCCTTTGTCGAGCTTGAGCAGGCTGGCGATGGGAATGCGCTTACCGCGAAAAACACCGTTTAAATCATTAAGCAGAATATCGACGTACTGAGTTTCAGGATGGCGTTCCAGATAAGCTTTCACTTCATTCCGGAACGCGCTGGTTCGTTTCTCTTCACTGTGCCTCGTGAAGTCTTCCACTTCGACGATATTGGTCATGATGCACCTGCCCGCATGAGGTTTATGGAGTCGGTGCCCGCTCAAAATAACGGCCACTCCCTTAACATAGCGTCAACATAAAAAGTGTGCAAATGTTACTGATAGCTTTATTTTTGCCCGCATTGCGTTTGAATATTCATCAACTGATTGCTAGATTGAAAATATATTGCACACTTTTGCGTCATTCTGCGCGATACCGGCTGATATTTTTAACAGTACCACGGGAGGGGAATGGGCATTATTTTTGACAAGCCTTTGATTGGCGTAGTGATGTGTCAGACGGAAATTGGCGGGCACCCCACGCAGATGGTGCATAACAAATATCTGGAAGCGGTACTTGGCGCTGGCGGTGTGCCGTTGGCCCTGCCCCACGGGCTGATGTCGGCCCCTCATCTATTAGAAAATGCTATGGCTGTGCTTGACGGCATTCTGCTCACCGGCAGCCCGAGTAATATCGAACCGCACCACTACGGCGAGCCGGGGCACGAGCCGCTGGCCGATCCGGGTCGTGACCGGCTGTCGTTTGCGCTCATCGATTACGCGCTGGAGAAACAGCTGCCGCTGCTGGCGATCTGCCGCGGCCTGCAGGAGCTGGTGGTTGCGAGCGGCGGTAAGCTGCATCGCCAGCTGCACCGCATCCCCGGCCTGCAGGAACATCGGGAGAATGAAGCACTGACGCTGGATGAGCAGTATGCCCCGGCGCACGAGGTGTGGCTGGAACCCGGCGGGCTGCTGGCCCCATTGGTCAATCACTGTGAGAAATTTTGGGTTAACTCGCTGCACGGCCAGGGCATTCGTGAAGCGGGCAGCGCGCTGCGGGTCGAAGCACGGGCTGCAGATGGCCTGATCGAAGCCGTCAGCCATCGCCAGCACCCTTTCGCACTGGCGGTGCAGTGGCACCCGGAATGGCACAGCGACAGCTCCGCACTCTCGCGCCAGCTGTTTGACGGGTTTATTCACGCCTGCCAGCAGTTCCAGAAAGGATCGCGGCTGTGAGCGAAACCCTGCTGGCTCCGGGGAGGCGTCTGGCGGAGATCCGCCAGCAGATGGGCCTGTCGCAGCGGCGCGTCGCCGAGCTTTCCGGCCTGACCCACAGCGCCATCAGCACCATTGAGCAGGACAAGGTCAGCCCGGCCGTCAGCACCCTGCAAAAACTGCTGAAGGTTTACGGCCTGTCGCTGTCCGAATTTTTTGCCGAGAAGGTGCAGGATGAGCCGCCGAAAGTGGTGATCGATGCGCACGAGCTGATCGACATTGGCAGCCAGGGCGTTTCACTGCGCCTGATCCACAACGGTAATCCACAGCGCACGCTGGCAATGCTGCTGGAGACCTATCAACCCGGCGCGACCACCGGCGAAAAAATCCGTCATCAGGGTGAAGAGACCGGCACGCTGCTGGAGGGGGAGATTATCCTGACCATCAGCGGCCAGAGTTATCCGCTGCACGCCGGGCAGAGCTACGTCATCAACACCAGCCTCCCGCACAGCTTTACCAATTCGTCGAACCGGCCCTGCCGCATTATCAGCGCCCATACGCCGGCCACGTTTTAACAGGGAGACTGCATGGAACATATCAACAGCTACTACTCGGCCACCCGCAATGCGCACGATCCCTGGCCACGCCTCGAAGGGGCGATAGAGTGTGACGTTTGCGTGATTGGCGGCGGCTTTACCGGGCTGTCATCCGCGCTGTTTCTCACCGAGGCAGGATATGATGTGGTGCTGCTGGAGGCCGCACGCGTAGGATTTGGCGCCAGCGGGCGCAACGGCGGCCAGGTGGTGAACTCCTACAGTCGCGACGTTGATGTGATTGAGCAGCGCTACGGCAAAGAGAGCGCACGCCTGCTCGGCAGCATGATGTTCGAGGGCGCAGCGATTATCCGTGACCGCATCGACCGCTACGCCATCAGCTGTGATTACCGCCCCGGCGGCATTTTTGCCGCGTTAAACAACCGACAAATGCAGCACCTTAGCAGCCAGCACACGCTGTGGCAGCGCTACGGCAATCATGACCTTGAACTGCTCGACCAGACCGGTATTCGCCGGGAAGTGGGCAGCGATCGCTATGTCGGTGGCCTGCTGGACAAGCGCGGCGGCCATATTCACCCGCTCAATCTGGCGCTGGGTGAAGCCGAAGCCATTCGTCGCCACGGCGGGCGCATCTATGAGAACTCGGCGGTCACGGCGGTGAACTACGCTAACCCGCATCTGGTCCGCACGGAACAGGGCGAAGTGAAAGCCCGCTTTGTGATTTTTGCCGGCAATGCTTACCTTGCCCCGCACCTGGAACCCAGGCTGGCAAATAAAAGCCTGCCCTGCGGCTCGCAGATTGTCGCCACCGAGCCGCTCTCTGCGGACCAGGCGCTGTCGCTGCTGCCGAACAACTGCTGCGTCGAGGACTGTAACTACCTGCTGGACTACTTCCGCCTGACCGCCGATAACCGCCTGCTGTACGGCGGCGGAGTGATCTACGGCGCACGCGATCCGGGCGATATTGATGATCTGATCCGCCCGAAGCTACTGAAAACATTCCCGCAGCTGGCAGGGGTGAAATTTGACTTTGCATGGAGCGGCAATTTTCTGCTGACCCTGTCGCGCATGCCGCAGTTCGGACGGCTGGAGAATGGCGTTTACTATATGCAGGGTGACAGCGGGCACGGCGTGACCTGCACCCACCTGGCCGGCAAACTGATTGCGGAGGCGATGCGCGGCGATGCTGAGCGCTTTGATGCCTTTGCCAGGCTGCCGCACCTGCCCTTCCCGGGCGGACGGCGGCTGCGCGTGCCGCTAACCGCAATAGGTGCCGCATGGTATGCGTTGCGCGACAGGCTGGGGGTTTAAGGGGCAACCTGGAAGGTTATGGGTCGATCGGAAAAGAAGATCGACCCCTACGGTTTGGAACCCACTCACCTGTAGGGGCTGACCCTTTTTTTCGGTCAGCCCGTTGTTTTAGGGTCAGCCCGTTATTTTAAGGTCAGCCCGTAATTTTACGCTAACGGCATCTTGTTCGGGTCGGGGTAGCGGTACTCGAAGCCCAGCTCGCGGCAAATTTTACTGCCGTCGATCAGCTTGCCGCTGTTACCGCTGTCATCCGCGAGGAAGGTAGGAGGTTGCAGCCCCAGCTGGCGTGCCACCTGCGGATAAAACTGCGCACGCGCCGGGTGCTGCGCTGCGCTGAGGTTGTAAATGTGCCCGCCCTTCGGCGTTTGCAGCAGCAGCGTAATCGCCTCGATCACATCTTCCAGATGCACCAGGTTAACGCCCTGTGATCCGTTCGCCAGCTCGGTTTTTCCGGCGAGGAAACGCCCCGGATGGCGGTTAGGTCCCACCAGCCCGGCGAGGCGCAAAATATCGACCGAAGTATTAGGCAGATGGTGCAGCCAGCTCTCAAGATCCCGCAGGGTACGCCCGGCGATACTCACCGGCTCAAGCGGCGAACTCTCTTTGGTCATGCCGACGCTGTCGCCGTAGACAGAAGTGGAGCTGGTGAAAATAATGCGCGGTACGCTATATGCCAGCGCGCTGTCGACCAGCTGCTGCACCGCCAACTGATAACTCTCCCCGCCGGAGGCGGTACGGCTGGCCGGTAGCGTGATCACCAGCGCGTCTACATGGCTGAGCAGAGACTCCAGATCCTCCGACTCGCAGATGAGCTCCGGCGTCAATTCCAGCAGATAGCTGTCGATACCGCTCATCCGTGCCGCCTCCACCCCGTCCTGCGTGGTTTTCGTGCCGGTCACCTGCCAGCCAGCCGCCGTCAGCGACATGGCCAGCGGCATGCCCAACCACCCCAGCCCGACTATCGCAACTTTTTTCATCCTTTTACTCCTGTGAACTCACACCGTCAGAGTTTCAGGCTACGCCAGCCTTATGCCAGTGACAACAGCCCGTTGATAAGAGAATCTTTCAACATTAACAAAAAAGGGTTGCGCCACGCGCCTATTCTGGTTAGGTTATTTGTCACGATATGAATATCCATTCATCCAAGAGAATTTTATGACACGCGTTCAGTTCAATCACCATCATCACCATCACCCTGACTAGTCTTTCAGGCGATGTGTGCTGGAAGACGATCAGGATCTTCCAGTGGTGCAGAACGCAAAATCAGCCCCCGGAAGATCGCCTTCCGGGGGCTTTTTTTTTGGCCCGGTGCAATTGAAACGCTGACATAGTGAACTTAAGCAGACAGGAAAAGAGGATTATCCCCGATGTTAGATAACACCCGTTTACGCATAGCTATGCAGAAATCAGGCCGTTTAAGCGATGAATCACGCGAACTGCTCGCGCGCTGCGGCATCAAAATTAATCTGCAGCAGCAGCGCCTGATCGCGTTCGCCGAGAACATGCCGATTGATATTCTGCGCGTGCGCGATGACGATATCCCGGGCCTGGTGATGGACGGTGTGGTTGACCTCGGCATTATTGGCGAAAACGTGCTGGAAGAAGAGCTGCTGACCCGTCGCGCTCAGGGCGAAGACCCGCGCTATTTCACCCTGCGCCGTCTCGACTTCGGCGGCTGCCGCCTGTCGCTGGCGATGTCGGTTGATGACGAATATACCGGCCCGCAGTGTTTACAAAACTCGCGCATTGCCACCTCTTACCCGCACCTGCTGAAAAAATACCTCGATAAGCAGGGCGTCAGCTTCAAATCCTGCCTGCTGAACGGTTCTGTTGAAGTGGCTCCGCGCGCCGGTCTGGCCGATGCCATTTGTGACCTGGTGTCAACCGGCGCCACGCTGGAAGCCAACGGCCTGCGCGAAGTGGAAGTCATTTACCGCTCGAAGGCATGCCTGATCCAGCGCGATGGCGAAATGCCGGCTGCCAAGCAGGAGCTGATCGACAAGCTGATGACGCGTATTCAGGGCGTGATCCAGGCGCGTGAATCGAAATACATCATGCTGCACGCGCCGGGCGAACGTCTGGAAGACATCATTGCCCTGCTGCCGGGTGCCGAGCGCCCTACCGTGCTGCCGCTGGCGGGTGATAAGAGCCGCGTGGCGATGCACATGGTCAGCAGCGAAACGCTGTTCTGGGAAACCATGGAAAAACTCAAAGCGTTGGGTGCCAGCTCGATTCTGGTGCTGCCTATTGAGAAGATGATGGAGTAATTCGATGGCGACCCTGATGACCCCCATTAGCTGGCAGCAGTGCAGCGCAGAACAGCAGCAGGCGCTGCTGATGCGCCCGGCGATCTCTGCCTCTGAAAGCATTACTGCCACCGTGCGTAGCATTCTCGACAAGGTAAAAGCCGAGGGCGACGACGCGCTGCGCTACTACAGCGCGACCTTCGATAAAACTCAGGTGGATGCCCTGCGCGTCAGCGAACAGCAGATTGCCGACGCCTGCGCGCGCCTGGGTGATGAGATCAAACAGGCGATGGCCGTCGCGGTCGCCAATATCGATAAATTCCACGTGGCGCAGATGCTGCCAGCGGTCGATATCGAGACGCAGCCGGGCGTGCGCTGCCAGCAGATTACGCGCCCAGTCGCCTCAGTTGGGCTCTATATCCCCGGCGGTTCTGCCCCGCTGTTCTCCACCGTGCTGATGCTGGCGACCCCGGCGCGCATCGCCGGATGTGGCCGCGTGGTGCTGTGCTCGCCACCGCCGATTGCCGATGAAATTCTCTATGCCGCTAAGCTGTGCGGCGTGCAGGAAGTGTTTCAGGTTGGCGGGGCGCAGGCGATTGCCGCCCTCGCCCTCGGCACGGAATCGGTACCGAAGGTCGACAAAATCTTTGGCCCGGGCAATGCCTATGTGACCGAGGCCAAGCGCCAGGTCAGCCAGCGCCTGGACGGCGCAGCGATTGATATGCCGGCAGGGCCTTCCGAAGTGCTGGTGATTGCCGATGAGGGCGCCACGCCGGACTTCGTCGCTTCCGACCTGCTGTCACAGGCCGAGCACGGCCCGGACTCTCAGGTGATCCTGCTGACCCCTTCGCTGCCGATGGCTGAAGCGGTGGCGCAGGCCGTCGAGCGCCAGCTGGCCGAACTGCCACGCGCTGCCACTGCGGCTAAGGCGCTGGAGAGCAGCCGCCTGATTGTGGCACGCGATCTGCAGCAGTGCGTCGAGATCAGCAACCGCTACGGGCCGGAGCACCTGATTATCCAGACGCGCCGCGCACGGGATCTGGTCGACAGCATTACCAGCGCCGGTTCGGTATTTCTTGGTGACTGGTCACCGGAATCCGCAGGCGACTATGCCTCCGGCACCAACCACGTGCTGCCGACCTATGGTTACACCGCCACCTGCTCAAGCCTGGGGCTGGCCGACTTCCAGAAGCGCATGACCGTACAGGAGCTGACGCCTGCCGGCTTTATGGGGCTGGCCGCCACCATTGAGACGCTGGCCGCGGCCGAACAGTTAACCGCCCACAAAAACGCCGTCACCCTGCGCGTGGCCGCACTGAAGGAGAAGCCATGAGCAGCACAATTCAGGACCTGGCCCGCGCTAACGTGCGCGCCCTCACCCCTTACCAGTCAGCACGCCGCCTCGGTGGTAACGGCGACGTGTGGCTGAACGCCAATGAATATCCGCTGGCCGTGCCGTTTGAGCTCAGCCAGCAGACGCTGAACCGCTACCCGGAGTGCCAGCCAAAGCTGGTGATTGAACGCTACGCCGCCTATGCCGGACTGACGCCTGAGCAGGTGCTGGTGAGCCGCGGCGCGGATGAAGGCATCGAACTGCTGATGCGCGCCTTCTGCGAGCCGGGCCGGGACGCGGTACTGTTCTGCCCGCCGACCTACGGTATGTACAGCGTCAGCGCGGAAACCATTGGCATTGAATATCGCACGGTGGAAGCAGGCGAAGACTGGCAGCTGAACCTGCCGGCGATTGCCGAACAGTTGGACGGCGTGAAGCTGGTGTACGTGTGCAGCCCCAACAACCCGACCGGTAACCTCATCAACCCGGACGACCTGCGTCAGCTGCTGGAGATGACCCGGGGCAAAGCGCTGGTGGTGGCGGACGAAGCCTATATCGAGTTCTGCCCGCAGGCGTCACTCGCCGGCTGGCTGAAGGATTATCCGCACCTGGTGATCTTACGCACGCTGTCGAAAGCCTTTGCGCTCGCCGGGCTGCGCTGCGGTTTCACCCTTGCCAGCGCCGAAGTCATCGCGCTGCTGATGAAGGTGATCGCGCCTTATCCGCTCTCTACTCCTGTCGCCGATATCGCTGGTCAGGCCTTGAGCGACCAGGGTATTGCCCTGATGCGCCAGCACGTCGCCGAGCTGATCGCCACCCGCGAGCAGCTGATTGCCGACCTGCGCAGCCTCGACTGCGTTGAGCAGGTGTATGAGAGCGACACTAACTATATTCTGGCGCGCTTTACCGCCTCCAGTCAGGTGTTTAAAACGCTGTGGGACCAGGGCATTATTCTGCGTGACCAGAATAAGCAGCCCGGCCTGGCCGGCTGCCTGCGCATCTCCATCGGCACCCGTGAAGAGTGTCAGCGCGCCGTTGCCGCATTAAAATCATTACCCGGTTCACCCGTTTCTCAGGAGCAAGCATGAGTCAGAAAGTCCTCTTTATCGATCGCGATGGCACCCTTATTTCTGAGCCGCCGGAAGATTATCAGGTCGACCGCATGGACAAACTGGCCTTCGAGCCGGACGTGATCCCGGCCCTGCTGTCGTTACAAAAAGCGGGCTATCAGCTGGTGATGATCACCAATCAGGATGGTCTGGGCACCCGCAGCTTCCCGCAGGCGGATTTCGATGGCCCACATAACCTGATGATGCAGATCCTCAGCTCCCAGGGCGTGAAGTTCGACGACATCCTAATCTGCCCGCATCTGCCGGAAGATAACTGCGACTGCCGCAAGCCGAAAACCAAAATGGTGGAAGCCTGGCTGGCCGAAGGGGCAATTGATACCGCCAACAGCTATGTGATTGGCGACCGCGCTACCGACGTGCAGCTGGCGCAGAATATGGGCATTACCGGTCTGCTGTACGGAAAGGAGCTTAACTGGAACGCTATCGAGCAGCAGCTGACCAAGCGCGACCGCTATGCGCTGGTGCAGCGCAACACCAAAGAGACGCAGATTAAGGTTGAAGTGTGGCTGGATCGCGAAGGCGAAAGCAAAATCAACACCGGCGTCGGCTTCTTCGATCATATGCTCGACCAGATCTCTACCCACGGCGGCTTCCGTATGAACATTGATGTGAAGGGCGACCTGTACATTGACGACCATCACACCGTGGAAGATACCGGTCTGGCGCTGGGCGAAGCGCTGCTGAAGGCGCTGGGCGACAAACGCGGCATTGGCCGTTTCGGCTTTGTCCTGCCAATGGACGAGTGCCTGGCACGCTGCGCGCTGGATATCTCCGGCCGCCCGCACCTCGAATATAAAGCTGAGTTCAGCTATCAGCGCGTGGGGGACCTGAGCACCGAGATGGTCGAGCACTTCTTCAGCTCGCTCTCTTACACCATGGCCAGCACCCTGCACCTGCGCACCAAAGGCAAAAACGACCATCACCGCGTCGAAAGCCTGTTTAAAGCCTTTGGCCGCACGCTGCGCCAGGCGATCCGCGTGGAAGGCAACACCCTGCCAAGCTCGAAAGGAGTGCTGTGATGGATGTGGTGATCCTCGATACCGGCTGCGCCAACCTCTCTTCCGTGAAATGGGCGGTGCAGCGCCTCGGCTATCAGCCGCAGGTCAGCAAGGAAGCCGATATTGTCCTTAATGCCGACAAGCTGTTTTTGCCGGGCGTCGGCACCGCGCAGGCGGCGATGGACCAGCTGCGCGAGCGCGAGCTGATTGAGCTGATTAAAGCCTGTACCCAGCCAGTGCTGGGTATCTGCCTCGGCATGCAGCTGCTCGGCTCACAGAGCGACGAGAGCGGCGGCATCCCCACGCTGAATATTATTGAACACCCGGTTGAGCGTATGCAGGATCTCGGCCTGCCGCTGCCGCATATGGGCTGGAACCAGATCGCCTCGCAGGCGGGCAATCACCTGTTTCGCGGCATCGACGACGGCGCCTACTTCTACTTCGTACACGGCTACGCCATGCCGGTGAATGAGTTCACCATTGCGCAGTGTCACTACGGCGCAGCGTTTACCGCCGCGGTACAGAAAGATAACTTCTTCGGCGTGCAGTTCCACCCGGAGCGTTCCGGTGCCGCTGGCGCGCAGCTGTTGAAAAATTTCCTGGAGATGTAACGGATGATTATCCCGGCGTTAGATTTAATTGATGGCAAGGTAGTGCGCCTGCATCAGGGCGATTACGGCCAGCAGCGCGACTACGGAAGCGACCCGCTGCCGCGCCTGCAGGATTATCAGGCCCAGGGCGCAGAAGTGCTGCACCTGGTTGACCTGACCGGTGCGAAAGATCCGGCTGCGCGCCAGATCCCCCTGCTCACCAAGCTACTGGCGGGCGTCTCCGTGCCGGTGCAGGTTGGCGGCGGCATTCGCACTAAGGAAGATGTGGAAGCCCTGCTGAAAGCTGGCGCCACCCGCGTGGTAGTAGGTTCTACCGCGGTGAAACAGCCGCAAGAGGTGCAGCAGTGGTTTAAGCAGTACGGCGCGGAAGCGATTGTACTGGCGCTGGACGTGCGCATTGATGCGGATAACCGCAAAGAAGTGGCGATCAGCGGCTGGCAGGAAGCCAGCGGCATCACGCTGGAAGAAGTGATCGAACAGTTTCTGCCGTTCGGCCTGAAGCACGTGCTGTGCACCGATATTTCCCGCGATGGCACGCTGAGCGGCTCTAACGTTGCGCTGTATCGTGAAGTTTCCGCGCGCTATCCGCAGATTGCCTTCCAGTCCTCCGGCGGCATCGGATCGCTGGCTGATATTGCGGCCCTGCGCGGCTGCGGCGCACAGGGGGTGATTGTCGGTCGCGCCCTGCTGGAAGATAAATTTACCGTAACGGAGGCGATTTCATGCTGGCAAAACGGATAATTCCCTGCCTTGACGTACGTGACGGCCAGGTGGTCAAAGGCGTACAGTTCCGCAACCACGAGATCATCGGCGACATCGTGCCGCTGGCTCAGCGCTATGCGCAGGAAGGCGCCGACGAGCTGGTGTTTTACGATATTACCGCCTCCAGCGATGGCCGCGTGGTGGACAAAAGCTGGATCTCGCGCGTGGCAGAAGTGATTGATATCCCGTTCTGCGTGGCGGGCGGTATCAGGTCGGTGGAAGATGCCGCCCTGCTGCTCTCCTACGGCGCGGATAAGATCTCCATCAACTCCCCGGCGCTTGCCGACCCGGAGCTGATCACCCGCCTGGCGGATCGCTTTGGCGTGCAGTGCATCGTGGTGGGCATCGATACCTGGTACGACAGCGAAAGCGGCAAATACCACGTTAATCAGTACACCGGCGATGAGAGCCGCACCAAAGTAACCAGCTGGGAAACCCTCGACTGGGTGGACGAAGTACAGAAGCGCGGCGCGGGCGAGATCGTCCTCAACATGATGAACCAGGACGGCGTGCGTAACGGCTACGACCTGGTACAGCTGCAAAAGGTGCGCGCGCACTGTAAGGTGCCGCTGATTGCTTCCGGCGGCGCGGGCACCATGGAACATTTCCATCAAGCCTTCCGTGATGCCGACGTTGATGGCGCGCTGGCCGCCTCGGTGTTCCATAAACAGATTATTAATATCGGCGAACTGAAAACGTTCCTGATTGAAAAAGGTGTGGAGATTCGCGCGTGTTAACAGAACAACAGCTCGCCCAGCTGGACTGGGTAAAAACCGACGGTATGATGCCGGCCATAGTCCAGCACGCCGTTTCTGGCGAAGTGCTGATGCACGGCTATATGAACCAGCAAGCGCTGGATAAGACGCTGGCAACGGGTAAGGTGACCTTCTGGTCGCGCACTAAGCAGCGCCTGTGGACCAAGGGGGAAACTTCAGAGCACTTCCTCAACGTGGTCAGCATCACCCCCGACTGCGATAACGACACGCTGCTGGTGCTGGCCAACCCGATTGGCCCGACCTGCCACCTTGGCACCTCCAGCTGCTTCTCACCTGCCGCTGCTGACTGGACATTTCTCTATCAGCTGGAACAGGTGCTGGCAGAGCGCAAGCACGCCGACCCGAAAAGCTCCTATACCGCCAGCCTGTATGCCAGCGGCACCAAGCGCATTGCGCAGAAAGTCGGTGAGGAAGGGGTTGAGGTTGCGCTGGCCGCCACCGTCAACGATCGCCATGAGCTGACCAACGAAGCGTCGGACCTCGTCTATCATCTGCTGGTGCTGCTGCAGGACCAGGATCTTAACCTGTCGACGGTAATTGAGAACCTGCGCCAGCGCCATAAGTAGGCTGCCGCAGTTGTGACATCAATAAAAAAGGCCGGGAATTCCCGGCCTTCTGCTAGATGCTTAAGAGTTAGCTGCCTTTCCGCAGGCGGTAGCTGGCGCTGACATTGCGGCCAATCACCACGGCGGCACCCACTACCCCACCGAGAATAATCGCCAGCAGCATCACCAGCGTCTTTTTCGGGCTATCGCGGCGGATAGGCAAGTCGGCGGTAGCGATGTAGCGGTACGACTGCAGATGAGACAGGTCTATCTTCATATGCGTCACGGCCAGCAAGGCGCTCTGCGTATCGTAGTAGGACTGATCGAAAATTAACGGCTTAGTCGCCTCGTTCTGGATCATTGACTGCAGGGCGCTGCTGCCCAGCAGGTAGAGGGTATCGTCAGAAAGATACTCCGCCTGGTTCAGCTGCGCACTCTTCACCCCGGAGGCTTCTGCAATCGTCAGCGCCTGTTTGATGGCCTCCATACGCTGCGCTTTTTTATCAATTGCCACCTGCTTCAGGGTATCCAGCGCGCTGGAAAGCTCATTGGTTTTCACACTCAGCGTGCGCCTGAGATCGGCGGTGTAGCCGTCGACAATTTTATCGTTGATCTGTTCGATATACTTGGTCAGCTGCGCCTGCGCATCCTTCGCGGTAGGTGCGGTGTAAGCAATGCTGAGCTGGTCATTACTGCCCTTCACCACCTGATCCACTCTCAGCATCTGGGGTTCTTCCAGATTTTGTAACGCTGATGACAGCGCCGCCATAGATGCAGCAAAGCGACCGAAGAACTGGTTTTGCAGATCGGGAAGTGACGGTTTATCACCTGGCGTTTGCGTATACAGCACGCTGAGAGAGGCGTTGTAGTTAGCAATCATTCCTGACGTTGGGGTGGCAACAATCGCGGTGGAAGTCCATTTCTCTTTCGCGACAAACAGGTAAACACCCGCGAGCACCATAGCGACAATTACGCAGGCAATGATGGTTTTTTTACCGTTCCATAACTGCGCAATAACTTCCAGCAAATCGATTTCATCATCAGATTTTGACATGCGTTGAAGATGCGGGGATTGCTCAAGATTCTTATTATCGGGATTCATATAGTCAGTAAACTCTGCGCAAAAGAAAAATAAGATAAAACTGAGGCGTTAGCTGACTAAATGTAGAGGAGATTGAGGGGAAACGCTATGGATAGATTCTTAAAACGAGGTAAAAAACCTCCCGCAGGGCGGGAGGTTAGAGCAAAACTTAATCGAGCCACTCAGTGTGGAACACACCGTCTTTATCAGTACGCTTATAAGTATGCGCACCGAAGTAGTCACGCTGTGCCTGAATCAGGTTGGCAGGCAGTACCGCTGAACGGTAGCTGTCGTAGTAAGCGATAGCCGCAGAGAAGGTCGGGGTCGGGATACCGTTCTGCACGGCATAAGCCACTACGTCACGCAGTGCCTGCTGGTACTCATCCGCGATGTTCTTGAAGTACGGCGCCAGCAGCAGGTTCGCGATGTCCGCATCGTCAGCATAGGCATCGGTGATTTTCTGCAGGAACTGGGCACGGATGATGCAGCCCGCACGGAAGATTTTAGCAATCTCACCGTAGTGCAGGTTCCAGTTGTTCTCGGTAGAGGCCGCTTTCAGCTGGGAGAAGCCCTGAGCGTAAGAGACGATTTTACCCAGGTACAGAGCGCGACGCACTTTCTCAACGAACTCAGCTTTATCACCGCTCACCGCCTGAACTTTTGGACCGCTCAGGACTTTGGAAGCCGCAACGCGCTGGGTTTTCAGGGAAGAGAGGTAACGAGCGAATACGGACTCGGTGATCAGCGACAGCGGCTCGCCAAGGTCCAGAGAGCTCTGGCTGGTCCACTTACCGGTCCCTTTATTCGCGGCTTCATCCAGAATCACATCAACCAGGTAGTTACCTTCTTCATCTTTCTTGGTGAAGATATCTTTGGTGATGTCGATCAGGTAGCTGCTCAGCTCGCCTTCGTTCCACTCGCTGAAGGTCTTAGCCAACTCTTCGTTGCTCAGGTTCAGCGCGCCTTTCAGCAGTGAGTAGGCTTCAGCAATCAGCTGCATGTCGCCGTATTCGATACCGTTATGCACCATTTTCACATAGTGACCCGCACCGTCCGGACCCATGTAAGCGACGCAGGCTTCACCTTCTGCAACTGCCGCGATCTCGGTCAGGATTGGCGCAACCAGTTCGTAAGCTTCTTTCTGACCACCAGGCATGATGGAAGGGCCTTTCAGAGCGCCCTCCTCGCCACCGGAAACGCCGGTACCGATGAAGTTGAAGCCCTGCTCAGACAGTTCGCGGTTACGGCGAATGGTGTCTTTATAGAAGGTGTTACCACCATCAATCAGGATGTCACCTTTATCGAGGTGCGGAGTCAGGGAGGCGATGGTTTTGTCGGTGGCTTCACCGGCCTGCACCATCAGAAGGATACGACGAGGTTTTTCCAGAGAGTCAACAAACTCTTCGATGCTGTAGTGCGGAACCAGTTTCTTACCTGGGTTCTCTGCCACGACTTCATCGGTTTTTTCACGCGAGCGGTTGAAGATAGAAACTGTGTAGCCACGGCTCTCAATGTTGAGTGCCAGATTACGGCCCATCACAGCCATACCTACAACGCCGATCTGTTGCTTGGACATACCTACTCCTGTCTATGGATACCTATGCAGCAGCGCTGAACTGCTGCAGAATCATGTCTTCTAGATATTAACTCACAAAGACATCGAGTGAATAGTAATTAGTGTGATAAGTTTTTTCAGCTTAATCTCCTAATATTATTAGGGAATATATTTCTGATTTGTCTTAAAAGTGAGCGAGTCCCTGAGCGCAGCAAGGCATATTCTCGCCTCACTGAACTTAAATCTAACGAGAGATAAGAAGCAGTAACCAGAAGCTAATATGAAAGGTTTACATTTTGTTAATGGGCCTTTCCCGTGAATGAAATATAAACGGAATAGGTTCCTCAACATAAAATAGCCTTTCCAGGAGGAAAGGTCGTTCTTCTGATTGTTATTCAAAAGTCGTGTAGCTCTTGCTGAAGTTTCACAGAAAATTGTAAATCCTAGCTCTGTAGAACGTAGCGAATAATCCATGTCATCATAAAAAATGAAAAATCTTGCGTCCGGTATTCCGACTTGATCAACAACTGTCTTCTTGATTAAGGGGCCTTCAAAAGGTACACCAGCAATTTTTATTGCTCCCGAATTCAATCCTGTTCTGCTAATATACTGAGAAACATTTTCTTTCTTGGGTGAGAGCGAAAGAAAATCGTCAAGATCAAATTGCATAGGAGCTAACTCAGCCAATGAGCCATCTTTGTTTGATCTTAAAGGTTGGATGATATCACCTTGTGGACATGCCAGAAGTTTCTCTAAACAATCAGATGAAGGCATCAGGTCATCATCCATTAACCAAAGAGCATGGTAATCACGATCCTTTAATAACTTGAAACCATAAGAAAAGCCTCCGGCTCCTCCAAGGTTAGCCCCTGTATTATAGTACTCAAAAACTCCATCATGATCTCGAGATAATTTACCAACGATTATATCAGTTCCGTCATTACTATTATTATCAACGACAATGATTTTTTTTAAGCGATGTGTTTGTGCAAGTAAGGATTTTAAAACCTGTGTTAGCAACTCTTTTCTCTTATAGGTAACAACAAGTGCTATAACATCTAACATTGAAACTCCTTTTCAACACACTTCAAAGCAGATGCAATAATTTGATGCATGTCATAATATTTATATTCAGCTAAGCGCCCACCGAAAATAACATGCTTTTCTTCCGAAGCTAGGGATTTATATTTAGAATAAATACTAGTATTCTTTTTATCATTTACAGGGTAATAATACTCATCACCCTCTTCAAATTCTTTAGGAAACTCTTTGGTTACAACAGTTTTGTCCTGTGTACCAAATTCGAAATGTTTATGCTCTATTATTCTCGTAAAGGGATATTTTTTATCAATATAATTAACAACGGCACTCCCTTGATAATTATCAGTTTCCATTACTTCTGTCTCGAACTTAAGAGAGCGGTAATCAAGCTTACCAAAACGATAATCGAAGAATTTATCGATAGGGCCTGTATAAATTACTTTCTTAGCACACCCTGAGTAGTATTCTCTATTATCAAAAAAATCAATGTTTTTCTCAACTTCAATACCCTGCAACAAAGCATCAATCAATAAGTTGTAGCCACCTACGGGGATCCCCTGATATTTATCATTAAAATAATTGTTATCGTATGTAAAGCGAACAGGGAGACGTTTGATAATAAATGCAGGCAGATCTTTGCACTCCCTACCCCACTGCTTTTCAGTATACTCTTTAATAAGAGTAGCATAGATATCTTTACCCACAAGAAAGATAGCTTGGTCTTCCAGGTTTTTTATATCCTCTTCGCGAAGTTCACCTTTCTGTTTATTGATGATTTTTTTTGCTTCCGAAGGTGATTTCACTCCCCAAAGCTGATTAAAAGTATTCATGTTGAAAGGTAAATTATAAAGCTTACCTTTAGATAATGCTAAAGGTGAGTTTGTGAATCGGTTAAACTCAACAAAACTATTAACGTAATCCCAAATGACTTTATCGTTGGTATGGAATATATGTGCTCCATACTTATGTACATTTATGCCTGCAATATTCTCACAAAAAACATTCCCGCCTACGTGTTCGCGTTTTTCAATCACTCTGACTTTGTACCCGCGTTTGTTTGCTTCATGAGCAAAAACTGAACCGAACAACCCAGAACCTACAATGAGATAATCTAACATTTATATAGCCTTTTATGAAATTCTTTGAAATTTGAGTCTATGACTAAAAAATAAAATTGCCATAAATATATAATCAAAGTTACCGGGGAAAATCATAGTATCAATACATCCACGCGCAAGATATATTAACAAAAATAGAACCAACCACGGATTTGTTGACATTTTATTGATCAAAGACAGAAGCACAATCATAATAAAAATAATGGAAACCATGCCTAACATTGCATGAAGATTTATGAGCGAATTGTGTGGGTTATAATTAAAAGAAGCAATGGTAGGAAGTTTAGTAATGTCGACACCGAATATTAAGCCATAAACATCTAATGCATCAAAATATTCGTGCAACATTACAAACCTAGGGGATTCAATCCCTTCTCTAAATTTAGAATGTTGCACGACATCATAAATAGCAAAAGAATAGTATCCCAATAAAATTACAGCTAACACTGTTAAACATAAGATGAAAAAAAACCTAATCCCATGTTTAGGATTAAAGAAAAACCGAAAATTAAAAATAAAAAGAAGTAAAGAAAACAATATACCTGAGCGGCCGTATAATAAAAAACAAAGAACAACAAGAATCACACTAAGTGTTTTCCCTAAAGGTGCTTTAAGCTTCAAATTTTCATAATATGCATAATATAGAGATGAAGATAAGATAAGAAAACCCGAAACATAATTATAGCTAAATCCTTTAAGAACCGTCTCCATATACACATACACAGGAAGAGACTTTGAAAAAGAAATAATAGCGCAAACTATTACAAATAAAATTAGCATCAGAATAGAAAGTGATAAGACGACTGGAATATTAACCCTGCCATTAACAATGGAGAATACCAGCATTATATTTACGAATAAAAAAGCAATATTAAAATAAAGACGAGTTGTTGGAAAACCATTATTAAACAAAATTACAATGACAAATGTAAATGCAACAAGAAGGTAAACAAAAAAAACTTTCCAGCTAAACTTGAAAGATAGAACAGCCGCAAAAAAAGCAAATACTAAAGCACAGGAAAGGATAACTTTACTTTCAATTGCCTGACCAATAAAATATAGGCAAAAGAATAAAAAACAAAACACCGAAGTAATATACCTTTTATCAACCACAAACATTTCCTTTTATATCACCATAAAAGCTCTTTAGTTTTTCACTCATACCTGTCCCGTACATTTCAACTGACACGCCTTCTAACTTAGAAGGAAATGAAGAAAAGCAGCTAACTATTTTTGAAGGATTTTGATTTAATAGAAATAATTGAAATGGATAGTGGTTATTTAAAACCTTGCACTTGAAATAAACTTCATATTGAGTAATTTCTCTAGGATGAGGTTTAATTACAATATTACTGTCTTCATAGTTTTTCGCGATATTTTTATAAATTTCTATCTTTTCGATCTCGGTGATGGCACCATCCTCTGAAAATGGTTGTGTCAAAATCACAACATCTTTTTCAGAGCTAGAATGTTCAAGTGTAAAACTAAATAAATCTGTTATCTTTTTTTGTTGATTTAAAGATTTTTCTTGCCAAATCTTTTTTATATCTATTAGTTCGATCTTGGATGCTAATTTTTCAGGTATAGGATACATTCCTGTTAGATAAATTTTTTCAACTTTATCACTGTAGCCCCACTCGTCTCCGCCTGACAGCAGAGACCTTAGCTTGGAAGAAAAGCTTTTCTTAGGGTGGTGATAATTAGCCATGCCATCCTCAATTAATGAGATCCCATCTCGCATGAATGGGAAAGAGTAAAAGAGATGGTCCTGACCATATACTTGACTTTTTTTATTGGGGCGAATTTTTTTTAGTCTAAAAAATTTAAAGTGCAGAACATAGATCAACCTGAATAAAGTTGAAAAAATAGATTTTCCAAATGCAGGGATAACAATCTTATTTGGAATATTATTGACTACTTTATCAGGAATACCTGAAGAAACTATAAAAGTAGTATTCTCAATTTCTTTATCAAAAAGAAGAACATATAAAAAAAAAGAATAAGAGCTATCAACAATACAAACTCGTTTAGAAGTCACGTTTTCTAACCCCATTAAAATAAAGTAGTACAATACATATCGTATTAGATATTATCATAGAAAACGGTAAAAACTTAAGATCATAATCTTTCAATATGAACAAAATAGCCAGATGAACCATGCTAGCAAAAAAAGTTGAATATGCTACTTTATTAGTTTCATTTAGATAAAAAAGATAATTTACTAATATCAGATATGGTATTTGAATCCCAAAACCTATAGTAAAAATAGCAGTGATAAACGATACATGAGAATAGTCGCTGCCAAGCACGAACTCGTAAGCCCGATCAGGAAGAAATATTAATGCGATACCAGGTAATATTGATAAAGGTATTGAGAGAAAAAATAATTTTCTTATAGTAGCAATATTAATAATACCTTTCTTACACGCCTCGAAATAATAGGGAACCAATGCTTTATTACATGCCATAATAACAACATTCGCGATGCTTGAAATTTGGAATGCTGCAGTATAGAACGCTAAATCTGTAAGCGAGAAATAATGAGAGATGACAAGCCTATCCAACTGACCTTTAATGTACAAACTTGATTGGTGAATAATTAAAGGAGCACCAAATGAAATGAGGTACATGAAATTAATTTTCATAACCTTTATATTCATTAATTTTCTGAAATTATATTTTTCAGATAGCAGAAAAATCAGAACAAAGGATAGTAATGCGCTAAGGATTGCCATTATTCTGACATATGAAGTGTATTCAAAAACCTTAAATAACAATAATGTCAACAACACTGATACCAGAGAGAATCCTATCTGATAAAACGAGTAGGCCGCCACCTTTTTTTGGCATTGTTTTGAAGTTGATATTATATTAAATGCAGCTTGTAGTCCTCCTGCAACAATAGCATAAGTAATTAATTTGCTTTCAGGATTCCAAATTATCGCAACAATTAACCAAAAGAATGTCAGAAACGATACAAATATTATTGAATGGAGTATTAATTGAGGGAAGTTATTTTTACCATACTTATAAAAATATCTGGCAACAGCACCTTCAAAACTAAAATTCACAAAAATAATGGCTAATGCTTGTAGCGAAGTGAATAATCCTAATTGACCGAAACCCTCAAGATTAATTACCCTTGTAAGATAAGGGAGCATAAGGAAGGGTACAGCTTTTGATATCATTTCACATGATATAAAAACGAAAGAATGCCTGAAGATTTTTTTCATTAGATATTCTTTACACTTTTTTACTACTTAAAATAAACTCGGCATACTCAAAATCTTTAATCGTATCAATATCAACGTCAGAGTCAGTTCTGGATATATAAGCGATACTCTTTTCGTTATAAATGCTTACAAGATTACCAATGTATTTTCTTTTAAATATGTATATTGATCCATTTACCCTGTAGTAAACGGGTAAATCCTGGGTCCGTTTAATCTTATCTGGAGTTATAAAATTAGACAGATTTAAATCGTCTGGTAAAACATTACTAAACACAGGTGTATGCTCACACACTGACATTGATACAAGTGCGTCTTTAGAATTGGAATCGATCTCTTTTAATGCAGAATCAATATCACAAGAATTGCGCAGAGGCGATGTTGGTTGCAGTAACACTATATAATCGAAAAACTGATTTTCTGACTCTAAAGCTTCAATCTCATAGGTCAAAACACTATCCGTAGTGGAATCATCTTTGGCTAATTCCGAAGGCCTCAGGTGGGTACAAGGTAACCCGAAGTTAGCTGAAATATCGGCAATATCCTGAGAATCCGTACTCAGTACAATTTTATCTATAAATTCAGATCCCAAGGCAGCATCTATAGTCCATGCTATTAGAGGCTTGCCCGCCAATTCTTTTATGTTTTTATTTGGCAATCTTTTACTTCCCGCACGTGCGGGGATAATTGCTAAGATTTTTTTTCCATTAATCATGATTAAAACCTATATTACTAATATCACGTTGGGCTTTTTCAAAATCATCCATCCGCCCAATATCTAGCCAGTAATCATGTACTGGGAACATCATAACATCACCACCATGTGCTATTTTCCTTTCAAGCAAAGTTGGCATGTCAACTCTTTCATCTTTAAGGATGCTTTTCACAATGGAACTATTTAAAACGTAAATTCCTGCATTTACATAGAACTGCTGAATGGGCTTTTCTTCCATTGCCAGCACGCGATTGCCTTCACTACAAACAACACCATAAGGAACCTGATATTCATACTCGCGGACACACATAGTCGCGTCTGCATTTGAAATATTATGAAAATCCAATAATTTTTCGAAATTTATATTGGTGAGGATATCACCATTCATCATGATTAATGGTAGTTCATTAAGTTCAGATGGAAGAAGTCCGAGTGCCCCGCCTGTGCCTAAAGGTTTTTCTTCATAAACATAGGATATATTAACACCCCATTTATCACCATTACCAAAATGCTCTTGTATTTTTTCTGGCATATAATGCGTGGAAACATAGAAGTTTTTAAATCCATAACTAATGATTTCTTTGATAATTGTTTCTAAGATAGGTTTATCACCTATTTTAAGTAGCGGTTTAGGACAATTATCGGTAAGCGGTCGCAATCTCGTACCAAAACCACCCGCCATCAAAAAAACAGGATTTTCGTATTTTTTCTTATTTATTTTATCATTAAGATAATGCAATCCCTTAACTACACCATCATCAACAAGAGGAATAGACAGAATACTACGTTCCATCATTATTTTGTCAGACTTTTTTTGCAAAATACCATATGGAGCTGTGATGGGGTTTGGGTTCATCACCTTTTCAATTGAGTCATCCATTGATGTATTATTTAATAATCCGCGTCTGATATCACCATCAGTTACTGTGCCAAGCAATTTTTTAAATTCATCAACTACCAATACAATTCTTGAAGCCTGCAAATCTAGAATTTGCAATGCTTGCCGAATAGTACTATTAGGGTTTAGCAATACTTTTTCCCAGTCTGTAGACATTTTTTATAATCTCCGAATATGCGGTCGTGCTGGATATATAATTGAGCTATTTTCAATATCTTTATTAATTGTCACCCCAGCACCTATAATACTATCTCGTGAAATTTTAATATTTTGAATAACAGTTGCATTTGATCCGATATGAACATTCTCTCCAAGACTTACACCACCACACAGTACTGCTCCAGGAGCAATGTGGCACCGCTCACCAATATCGCTGTCATGCTCTATAATTGCCGCCGTATTGATAATGCAGTTATGACCTATTGAACAACCAGACTGAATTACTGCAGAAGGTAATATCTGTACTCCACTACCTAACTTTGCATATTTTGATACTGTTGCCATTGGTGATATCAGTGTCATGAATTCAAATCCTGCGGCAGAAAATTTCGCACCTAATTTGCTCCGCAAGCATTCACCAGGCATACTGCCAATAGCATTAACCAATATATAGTCATCAGGTAGAAGCTTCAACATCTCGTCGTCAGAATCCCAATGATACATATCATCGAAAAGAGTTGTATTAGAAATCGATTTGTGTGGACTCAAGTAAGCATAGGGTTCAAGTCCTGTTTGCTCCATAATCTCTAAAAGAACTTGAGCATGGCCGCCTCCACCGATTAATACAATTCTTTTATTCACTAATTAACTCTCCAGGCATGTAATCCCGCGAAGCGACTTTCCCGAGGAGTGACCAGTAAAGAGTCGGTGACATACCCGTCCCTGGTCTTTTAATAGCCATGCTATCCTCCGAGAGTTTTTCCCCTTTTTTAATCTCGATTGCTGCAACAATGCTCTTACGAGCAATTTGTTTATTAGCTACTTCTGAAGGTGAAGGCCCCTTGCGGCCATGCCCAAGAGCCTGCTCAACCTGACGGATACCCTCAACCATGGACTTTAATTCGATCGGATCGAGTGAAGCCCTATGATCAGGCCCTTCCATATTTTTATCTAATGTAAAGTGTTTCTCGATCAATGTGGCACCGCGTGCAACAGCAGCAATTGGTACTGCAATTCCTTGAGTGTGATCAGAGTAACCGACTGGCAGCTCAAAAGCTTTAGAAAGTGTATCCATTACCTTGAGATTGATTTCATCAAAAGGAGCTGGGTATTCAGTCGTGCAATGTAAAAGAGTAACTTTATTTTTAATTGCGATACGCCCAGCATCAGACCAAAATGCCTGTTCAAATCTATCTTTGCTCGGATGAGAATTACGATCAGTGTATCCAAAAGCAATGACGGAAAGAGCAGCCTCTATTTCACCTAATGTAGCCATGCCTGTTGATACAATAAGATTAGCTCCTGTTCGGGCATGAGCTAATACTAAAGGAGCGTTAGTTAATTCACCAGATGGTATTTTTAGTGTTTTCAAACCTAATTCTTCTACTAAAAATATAAGGCTTTCATGATCGAATGCAGTTGAAAGAAATTCAATTCCCATTTTCTTACAATATTCTATCAATCGGTGATGAGCATCATAACTAAGCTCAAGTCGACTTAACATTGCTAGCTGCGACTCAACTTTTTTCGTATTCTGTTTTTGGTATTCTGCCTGTGGTGCAAATTCCGTAACCAGATTTTTAGCCTTAAATGTTTGGAACTTAACAACATCCGCACCTGCTTCCAGTGCTGCATCAACTAATTTAAATGCAAGTTCTTCACTGCCGTTATGATTAACGCCAGCCTCTGCAATTATATATGTTTGTTTCATTTTTAAATCCGAAAATTAAGGCAAGTCATAGAATTTTTTGACTGTAATTGGCGAAAATTCTTTTATTAAGGCCATGATTTTTTTAGCAGTATCCCCGGATCCATAGGGATTTTCGATAGGAGCAGCCTTCAATTTTATTGTTAATTTTATAGCCTGATCCACTGCTTTGGTAATCTCTGCGCAAGTAGACCCACAGCGTATGACAGATTCAGCAGCAGTTCTACCCTGCTGTCGGTGTCCAATATCAACACTAGCCACCTGTAAAGAGGGGACTTCAATAATTCCACTTGATGAATTACCTACTACAGCCACCGCATTTTTTACAGCACTCAAGTAACGTCTAAAACCTAAGGAGGGAATTGCTTTAACTCTCTCTGGTTGCTGCTGGGCCCACTTTTCAATGAGAGGGATAATCCTCCTACCACCGTCATCTGCGTTTGGATAAGTGACAATTACCTGCAGGTCTGTATAGCTATCTAGTACATCAATGAGAGTGTTGAATGTGGTCTCAGGATCTTCGTCCGCCAACGTGACAGGATGATACGTCACTAAAAAATATGGTCTATTCAAATTAAAATCTAATGAAAGAGATAATTCTTCCAACGACATTAGTTGGCTGTTTTTAATGTGATCAAGCCCAATTGCGCCTACATTGAAAACAGTATTAGGATCTTCCCCTAACTGAATGACACGTTTTCGATGTTCTGCTGTCGAAGTGAAATGCAACTGACTCATTTTGGTTATTGCATGTCGGATAGCATCATCGTACGCACCTTCTGTAATTTCACCTCCGTGTAAATGCACTACCGGTACGCGCATGATCATAGCAGTTTGAGCCATTGCCAGCGCTTCAAACCGATCCCCAAGGATGATAATGCAGTCAGGATTAATGCGTGCTAAGGCATCAGCGAAACCTAATACCCCAAGTCCCATACTTTTAGCTACACCGATTGCAGAGTCAGAAGATAATAATATTTCTATTTTCTCATCAATCGCGAAACCATCATCAAAAACCTCTTTCCATGTTAAACCAAACTCGGGTGAAAGATGGGTGCCGGTTACTATTAGCTTTAGTTCAATAGTAACATCATCACGTAAGGCTGCCATCAAAGGATTTAACAGGCCATACTCAGCACGCGTTCCGGTAAAGACTGCTATAGTTTTTACCATACTCAGACCTCAACGGGTGAACTAGGCAGGTTAAGAAGGTGATTTTCCAGCCATTCGGCATTGCTCAAATCACCACATTGAGCTTGAGCGAACATCGGTAAACGATGCATTAACTTCCACACTGGCCGCACCATGACACCCGCTTTGTTCAGCTCGGCCAAGAGTAAATCTCGTTGCACCACATCTTCGCATACAATTGCGTTGAGCCAATAGTTGGAACGCCCATAATCAGGTTCGCTGACAAATTTGCAAGGCTTATCCTTGAGGAACTCAGCGTAATGCGTCGCCAATGAACGCTTCAGTTCAAGAAAACGGGGCAACGCTTCCATTTGCCCGCATCCCAGTGCCGCATTGAGATTGGGCATACGATAGTTAAAGCCAGGCTCATCATGATAGAACTCGAAAGGATGTGGAACTTTAGCGGTCGTGGTGATGTGTCGGGCTCGAGTACCTTTTACACTATCGCGGCACAACACCATACCACCGCCACCGGTGGTAATGATTTTATTACCATTAAAACTTAATGCCGAAAAATCACTGATGGTGCCGGTATGTCTACCCTTGTAGAAAGAACCAAGACTCTCTGCTGCATCCTCAACCAGAGCAATATTCCACTCCTGACAAACAGCCTGTAACTCATCCAATTCAACCGGGTGACCAAACGTATGCATGGGCACAACTGCGCGTATAGGTCTGCCACTCTCTTTATGCACGCAACCTTTATCACTACTATAAGCGTTGGATGCCAGCCATTCGGCTAAGGCAATCGGGCACAGTCCAAGGCTTTGACGGGAAACATCTACAAATACTGGCTCTGCTCCCATGTGATACAAAGCATTACACGTCGCCACAAAGGTCAGCGGCTGAGTAATGACCAGATCACCGGTTTGGACACCAGCCATATAGAGAGCAATATGAAGAGCAGCTGTACCGTTCATCGTGGCCACGGCTCTTCCGGCTCCGGTAAATTCGGCGATCTGTTGCTCGAAACGTTCCACATAGGCGCCGACGCTGGATACGAAAGTACTATCCAGCGTGTCCATCACATAATCACGCTCATGGCCTGCGAATGTTGGGGCATGCAATGGAATAAAGTCATCGGTTTTGTAGGTGTCGCGGATGAAGCGAATTAATTGATTGTGCATGCCGAATCCTTACATTTTCCCATCTAAATATTTGCCAGTTTCTTTGTGGCCAAAATCTGGAACCATCGTGAAAAAGAGGTCAACGATCTCTCTTTTGTCCCACTGGCATTTTTTTTTCATTGCAATAATTGCCTGCTCAAAATGATCCAGTTGCTCATTTTGATAAGTGGGTTCATTTTTTATGACACCTAGATTTTCAAAGCGATCCATATCAAGAGCTTCACTCTCGGTGAAGAACTCTTCAAAGTCCTTCTCCCCTGTCGTGTCGCTCTCAGTGAAGAGGCACGGCCACAAACCTTGGTCAGGCAAACTAGCCATCATCGCTCTGGCTTCATCCTCATCCTTGCAAAGATAAGGCTTGTAACCATGTTGTTCAAGATACTTGACAGCAATCTCTGCAAAGGTAATCAGATGCAACGCTTCACTCAATTTTGGGAAAAAGATATCCCTATTTTCACCAAGAATGCATGACATCAAGCACAGTTCCCCAGACTCTTGCGGAGTAACAAAATAGCGCTTAATGTCATTGGGAGCTACGATAGGTTGGCGCTTTTGAATACGCTGATTAAATCCATGAAGTAACGAACCATCTGAGAATGCTACGTTGGCGAATCGAGCTGTTGATATTGACATCTGCTCACTTCGACGCATCAGGAACATTTCCATAATACGCTTGGAAGCTCCCATCATATTTACTGGATTGGCAGCCTTATCAGTCGATACACAAAAATATTTTTTCACACCTGATGCGATTGACTGAGCAATTGTCTTATCTGTATTAAAGACATTAACATCAATCATCCTCATCAATGTGAAGGGATCTTTTTCACTACGGACATGTTTAAGAGCTGACAGATTCAGCACATAGTCGTAAGCGCCATCTGCTTTTATAAAAGCATCATATTCAATAGAACCAATATCGAGGGCGAAAGTCTGGAAATCGCCCTCAATATAACCAAAGGAACTACGGATATCTCTTACCAGTTCGACCATATTGTTTTCACTGATGTCAACAACATGTAATTTTATCGGCTTTCTTTTGAATATTTCCTTGGCTACTGCTTGTCCAATAGAACCAGCACCACCGAGAACAAGAAAGCGAGACTGGCTGACAATATCAGACAACTTTTCTTCGTTATCTTCAATGTCACTATAAAAAAGAGCCTGATCCCTACCAATAAGGCTTAATACATTATTCTTCATGTGAAACACCAGTCCAATATTCAGTTTATTTAAATAATTTTCAACAGACTAATCCATTGCTCACAATATAAATTTATTTCCTATTGTATAAGTATTAACTCAATAGTAAATTTTAAACAGATGAAGCTTATTTCACCGTCATAATACTGTCAGCAGTCAGCTTTATTCTCGCCACCGTGCGTACGCCATAAATAAACGAGATAAAACTCAGGCAGAAGATAGCAAACTGCCAGTTATCCGGCACGTGGCAACCTTCGAGGATAATACCGAGCATGCCGCTAAACAGCTGGCCTGAAGTCATGATCGCTAAGGTCATACGACCGCTGAATCCGGCGCGCATCAGAATATGGTGCAGGTGCTCGCGATCGGGGCGGAACGGGCTACTGCCGCGGCGCACGCGGGAGATCATCACGCGGATCATATCCATTAATGGCAGTGCGATAATCCACAGTGCGGTCACCGGAGCCATCACCGCATCTTCGCCCTGAGAGGCAAGGATAAGCAGCCAGATTACGGTGAAGCCAATCAGCATACTGCCGGCATCACCCATAAATATTTTGAATTTCCGCCCCCACGGCACCCCGAGGTTGAGCAGAATATACGGAATGCACGCCACCACCAGCGCCAGGCACCACATCCCCAGCTCCGTTTGTCCGCCGAAGAAGAACAGCATGCTTAAGGTGGCAAACGCCACGCTGGCCAGGGCACCGAGTAAGCCGTCGATGCCATCAACCATATTGAAGGCGTTAATCGAGCCGATCACGGCAAACAGCGTAACCACGTATCCCAGCGCACCCAACATCAGCGGATAGCCAAACAGGAAGGTACCCAGCGAGTCAATCGCCAGCCCCTGCCACATCATAATCCCCGCCACCCCGGCCTGCACCAGCATGCGCGGCATCACCGGCAGGTCAAAGCGGTCGTCAATCACGCCGACCAGCAGCAGCAGCGTGATGCACAGCATATAGACTGGAAAACCGGGCAGCCAATCGGGCTGCAGCCCATAAAGTAGCCATAATGAGAAATAGATTGAGACCCCACCCACCAGCGGGATGTGGCCACAGTGGTGCTTGCGAGCGTTCGGCTTGTCGACCAGGCCAACCCGACGGGCAATTTTTCGCGCGGCGAACAGCAGCGCCAGTGCGCCTACAAAGACAACAATGATATCTAGCATATGTTTACCCGTGCCCACAAAATTTAAGCATTCTGACTTAATTTGACCACGCTACCGCCCCTGGCTATAGCTACCAGTTGGCTGTCACTGATTCACCTACAAGCATAGCCAGTGAATACAGGCCAGCTTTTTTTTTTTTATTGGATTTATCCTGGAAACAAATCCACATGTCGCGTTACAAAATTATGCGACAATTCTTATACTATTGAGGCGGTCACACAAGCTTAATCTACTGTCTTTTTAGTGTAATTTACCATTCTCAGCCACGTTGAACAATTAAGTATCACTGACCGGTTATTTTTTGACACCTTACTCAGATAATGCCAACAGCGCTGATGGCTTGCCGCTGCCGCGCAAAATATCGTGGGCGGCTAAAATGAAAAAACTCCCGAATCAGGGAGTTTTTTTAATCAATGCCAGCGATATTCGATCAGCGGTAGCCGTTAGGATTGTTCGACTGCCAGTTCCAGGTATCGCGCATCATCTCATCGATGCCGCGTGACACGCGCCAGTTCAGCTCTTTGTCCGCCAGTGAGGCATCTGCCCAGAAAGCAGGCAGGTCGCCAGCACGGCGCGGGGAGATCTGATACGGCACAGGTTTGCCCGCTGCTTTCTCAAAGGCTTTCACCATCTCCAGCACCGAGTAGCCCACGCCAGCACCGAGGTTATAGGCTTTATAGCCGTCGACCGCCGCGATATGGTCGAGCGCCTTAAGGTGACCTTCCGCCAGATCCATCACGTGGATATAGTCGCGTTCACCCGTGCCGTCTTTTGTTGGGTAATCGCCACCAAAGATGCCGAGCTTTTCCAGGCGGCCGATAGCGACCTGCGCAATGTACGGCAGCAGGTTGTTCGGGATGCCGTTCGGGTCTTCGCCAATCTGGCCAGACTCATGCGCGCCAACCGGGTTAAAGTAGCGCAGCGCGATGGTTTTGAACTCCGGGTTGGCTTTGGCGTAATCGCGCAGGATCAGCTCAACCATCAGCTTGGAGGTGCCGTAAGGGCTGGTGGTGCCGCCGATCGGCGTGGTTTCCACGTAGGGAACCGGGGCATCAGCGCCGTAAACGGTGGCGGAGGAGCTGAAGATAAACTGGTTCACACCGGCACTACGCATCTCTTCCAACAGTACCAGCGTACCGGTAACGTTGTTCTGGTAATACTCCAGCGGCATGCGGGTCGACTCCCCTACCGCCTTCAGGCCGGCAAAGTGGATCACCGCACTGATGCTGTTGCTGGCGAAAATATCGCGCAGGCAGGCGCGATCGAGGATATCACCTTCGCAGAACACCGCTTTCCTGCCGGTCAGCTTCTCGACCCGGCTGATCGATTCACGTGATGCGTTACTCAGGTTATCCAGTACTACAACGTCGTCGCCGCGCTCAAGCAGCGCCAGCACCGTGTGGGAACCGATGTATCCAGCTCCGCCCGTGACTAAAATAGCCATGTTGACTCCTTGCGACCACGCCGGGCGTGGCCACGTTCGGGTTAAGGTTGTTTCGCTAAAATCTTCTGAATTTCTTCGCGGAAATCGCGGCCCTGGTCATGGTTACGCAGGCCCCAGGTGACGAAGGCTTTCATATAACCCAGCTTACGACCACAGTCAAAGCTGTCGCCGCTCAGCAGGTGCGCGTCAACCGGCTGTTTTTTATTCAGGTTGGCAATGGCGTCGGTCAACTGATAACGGCCCCAGGCACCCGGCTCGAGGTTTTCCAGCTCGGTCCAGATATCCGCAGAGAGCACGTAGCGACCTACCGCAGCCAGATCGGAGTTCAGGGTCTGTGGGTTTTCTGGTTTCTCGACGAACTCAACGATAGAGGCGACTTTGCCGGCAAAATCCAGCGGCTCATCAGTGGTGATCACCGAGTACTCGGACAGGTCGGCTTCCGGCATGTGGTGTGCCAGTACCTGGCTGCGGCCGGTCTCTTCGAAGCGCGCCACCATAGCGGCCAGATTGTAGCGCAGTGGGTCGGCGCTGGCGTTGTCCAGCAGCACGTCCGGCAGTACCACCACAAACGCCTGGTCATGCAGCATCGGGCGGGCGCACAGCAGCGCATTCGCCAGACCCAGCGGCTGAGGTTGACGCACGTTCATAATGGTCACGCCCGGAGGGCAGATAGATTTCACTTCGCTCAGCAGGGAACGCTTAACGCGCGCTTCGAGCAGGGCTTCCAGCTCGTAGGAAGTATCAAAATGGTTTTCAACCGCATTCTTGGACGCGTGGGTGACCAGAACAATTTCCTTGATACCTGCTGCCACGCACTCGTCGATGATGTACTGAATCATCGGCTTATCGACTACCGGCAACATCTCTTTAGGAATGGCTTTTGTAGCAGGGAGCATATGCATACCGAGACCCGCAACCGGGATAACTGCTTTAAGCTTGGTCATATTTTTTCCATATAAATGAAGTAAAAAACGTTCACTCATTATGCATTAAAGGGATGATTCACAAGTATAATCTTAATCTGAAAAAATAGCGCCAGGGCCAGCTATAAAAAAGGCCGCCTGAAAGGCGACCTTATATTTATTACCGGGTTACAGGATGCCGCTGAACCATTCGGGCATCACGAACAAATTATAATAACTGACCAGCGCCATGATCCCGACGAACACCACCGACACCGATACCCACTGGCGGGCGTAGGGAATGAAGCGGATGCCGATCACCGGCTTAATAAAGAACGGATGCGCGAAGCCAGAGATTAACACCTGAGAAATCGACAGCGTCAGCGCCACGTAAGCGACATTTGGCCAGATCCAGGTTGTCGCCAGCACCGCCACCACAATCAGACTGGCAACGATATTCCAGTAGAACTCGACGTTAGTGCGGCCATTGGCCTGGGAGATCGCGCCGGTCAGTCCGCCCATCGGGCGCAGCATGCCGAACAGCAGCATCAGTGGGATCAGGTGCCCTACCGCCTCATGCGCCGTACCGTAAAGCACGCGGACAATCACCGGGGAGAGAATACCAATCGCCAGATACATCAGGCTGCTGAACAGCATAATCGCCAGTGTGCCCTTGAGGAACAGCTTCTGCAGCTGCGCAGGCTCATGCTGTTTTTCAGCAAAGCGTGGCAGTGCCAGGCGGTTGATAACCGGCGTCACCAGCTTCAGCGGCTGCAGCACCAGCTCTTTCGCCAGCGAGTAAACCCCGAGCATCTCGGCGCCCATCACCTTGCCGACAATCAGGGAGTCGGCTTGGGTGCGCAGCTGGTTAATGGTCTGCGAGCCGAGCTGATACACGCCGTACTTCATCGAACTGAAGAAGGTGCCCTTATCGAACTCGAAGGTGGGACGCCACGACTTCTCACCAAACCAGATCATGCAGAGAATACGCATGGCGGCATTGGCGAACAGGCCGAGGATCACCGCCGAGACGTTAAGCGGGGTGAGGTACAGCAAGGCGACCGTCAGAGCGAAAGCGAGGAACTTGGTGACCATCTCTATCTTCGCCAGCAGCACCATGCGCTTGGCTTTGATAAAGTGCGCCTGATACTGCGACAGCGAGCCGAGCACCAGGAAGTTCAGGCTGGTCAGCATGATTAATCCGGTAAGCTGCGGCAGATGATAAAACCAGGCAATCGGCCAGGCAATGGCGATCAGCAGCAGCCCGGTCAGCAGGCTGAGCAATACGTTCACCCAGTAGATGGTGCTCTGCTCTTTGCGGGTAATGTTCTGGCGATGCACGATGTAGCTGCTCATCCCCATATCCTGCAATACCATGGCCACCGCGAGGATGGCGTTGATAATGGCCAGAATACCCAGTTCGTGCGCTTCCAGTTTGCGCGCCAGTACGCCCAGCTGAACCACTTGCAGTACCGCAGCAAAACAGGTACCGCTAAACAGCCATACGGCCTGGTTTTTAAAACTACTCACGCTAATTGCTCCAGAATTTCGGCCAGCCTGCGGTAGGCAATGTGCTGGTTAAACTCGGTCTCTACCTTAAGACGTGCTGCGGCCACCACCGGGCCGACATCGCCCTCACCCTTTGAGAGCTTCAGCAGGATTTCGGCCAGCGCGTCGGCGTCGCCCTCTGGCGCCAGCCAGCCGGAGACATTGTGCTCGATCAGCTCGGGGATCCCGCTGTGCTCGCTCGACACCACCGGCAGCCCGACCGCCATCGCCTCCATCAGCGCGACGGGGATCCCTTCCATATCGCCATCGGCGGCGGTCAGCGACGGCAGCAGGAAGATATCGGCTTCATCCAGATAGCGCTTAATCTCCTCCTGCGGCTTGAAGCCAACCATCTTCACGCAGTCTTCCAGTTTGGCATTGGTGATGGTGGCGTGCAGCTCATCTTCGAGGTCGCCGTTACCGACGATGGTGTACTCGAAATGACCGCCCTGCGCTTTCAGGATTTTGCAGGCATCAATCGCCACGCCCAGCCCTTTTTTCTCGGTCAGGCGGGCAACGGAGAGAATACGCAGCGGCTGGTGCACCGAATCACGGGCCTTGAGATTAAACTTCTCCGGCTCGATCCCCATGCGCGTCACGTGGATCTTCTCCGACGGGCAGCCCATCTCGATCAGCTTGCGCTCCCAGAGATGACTGATCGGCAACAGCAGTTCGCTCTGGGTAAACAGGCGCGCGTAATCCTCTTTGTGCTCTTCAAGGATATGGCGGCGGGAGATATCCGCCCCGTGGAACACGGTTGCCTGCTTGCCCTGCAGTACGCCAAGCTCGCGCAGCTTGTTCGCCAGCGCCCCGGCGTAGCCGAAGTGCACCAGGAACACATCCGCGACAAACGGCGTCTTGTTAGCGGCAACAATCGCCGGCAACAGCAGCTTGCTCGACTGCGCGCCGTAGCGCCCGATATTGAATGATTTCAGGGTGGCGGAGCTGAGAATTTTCGGCAGCACGATCTGCAGACGCTGCTTCAGCTTGTCGGCATTGGTGACCTTCTCTTCCGGCAAAAGATAGTGGGTTTTTTCCGCCAGATTGTAGCGGTCAAAGGCCCCGTGCCGGTTTACCAGATCGCCCGGGAACACCGAGATAATCTCAACGTCATAGCCGATATCAATAAAATGCGTCACCTGGTTCAGCACGAAAGTTTCAGAGCTGACCGGAAAACGCATCGTGAAAAATGTTAATTTCATTGGTTCACCCTAAGAGTTTAACCACGTCGTCAGTGATCCGGTTACCCAGCATCCGTTCCTGTTCCACAGCGCTGTCTACCTGCTGTTTCACCGCATCGTAGTTATCCAGCACGGTATTCACTTTCGTGATAATGCTGCCGTCCATCAGGCTCTTCACGTCGCTGGCCATCTCTGGCAGGCCCAGCTGGTTCATCACCCCAAGGGATTTGTGCTCGTAGTTAATCGCCACGGCTGGCGTACCAAAGTTCATTGAGATAATTGCCGAGTGCAGGCGCGTACCAATCGTCAGGTGGCACTGACCCAGCAGGATACCCAGCTCAAGGTCGTTAAACTCATCCATGATGACGTGGTACTTATCTTTCTGTTCGATATGGTCGCTCAGGGTCATCGCCACCATACGGTCATCTTTGTTGTAGCTGTCGATGCCGGTACAGGTCGAGAACGCCACCACCTGGTAGCCGCGGGCGATCATGGCGTTGATCACTTTGCCAAAGGCTTCTTCATACTGCTGCTGCGTGACCCCCAGTCGCTTGTCGAACGGGGCCAGTTCGCGCACGGTAATGGCGATGGTTTTTTGCTGGCCGATAACCTGCTGCCAGTGCAGCAGGTTATGGCCCGGCTCCGCCACTTCGCGTGCGCGCACCAGAAAGGCGGTATCAGCACCTTTTACCACTTTCCCGGTGGTGATACCGCCCTGCTTCATCATCTCCAGGCTGACGCTTTCACGCAGCACCAGGCTGTTTACGCGATCAAAGACAAAATTGGCGATTTCATTAAAGCGCGGCTTCTGGAAAGGACCGACGCTGTGACCAATCATATGAATCGGTTTGCCGGCCAGCAGCGCACAGAGCGAGTGCTCAAACTGCAGCGGACCGTAAAGGTCAACGAAGAACGAGCCGCCGACCTGGATAATCGCATCATACTGCTGCAAATTGTCGCTGAAATCCTGCAAATACTGCGGCACAGGAAACAGTTTAAACACGCCGCGCTTAGCGATATGCGCCATCATAATTTTCGGCATCAGACGGCGCTTAATCTTATCTACCAGCTTGTTTTTGCCCTTTTTGGTCTGCAAAAAAAGCGCATCTGGCAGAATATCTTGCTGGAGCAGGTAACCAGAACTGGTTGGGTAACGGCTAATAACGTCAATATCGAGGTCGTTCCTTGCCAGGTTTAACGAGTCAATAATCCCGCGTAAAATAGCGCCATCACCACGATTTCCACATGTATGATTGCCAACTAACAAAATCTTCATAACTACTCCAGAAAAAATTTTATAATTCTTACAGGCCTAAATGACCTTAAGTGGTTAATTAATAAGTCTTATTGTTTAAAAACTGCCAAACACCCATCAATACGTCTTAACCGCTTAAAACAGGCTGCCTTTCCAGGCGTCAGAAAAACAGCCTGATAACTCTGAAAAACCGTGGTCTTAACGAAAAACTGACACTATTTCAGTGCGAAATAGGGAATAGCTACCTGCTTACCGTTAAGAACAATCGAGACAAACCCCTCGGGATGGTCGGTATTAACCTGATCGGCGCTCAGCGGGCGGGAAGCCATCAGCAAATCGCCGTTTTCATTAGCGCCGATGCCCGCTTTACCGTTGTGTAGGCTGAAGCGCTGCACCGCACGGCTGGCGTCTTTGCCCGTGGGCGCCGCGCCAAATTTCATGCTGCTATCGAAGCGCGCGCAGCGCCCGGTCTTGAAGCGGTCTTTAGCCGTGGTTTTGATCAGCACCCCGGCAGAAGCGACCCAGCCGTCAATCTTGACGAAGACCCGCACATCGGTGTCGTGCGGCGTCACGATCACCACGTCGAGCACCGGGCTGGCGCCTTCCGCATGCCATGAGGCCTCAAACTTGTGGGTTTTGCGCTGCAGGCTGACAATCGCCCGCCCGCCGGTGGTCTTATCGCCGACCACCTTGTTGAGCGGCGCGCTGCTGCTGCCGTTGCTGAATGAGGACTGGCCGAAGATCTCAATCTCCCAGGCATCGCCGACATCCGGGGTATAGATGTTGCCCAGCTCAACCCACTTCTGCTGGTTGCTGTTGTTTTCAATGCGGAAACGCGAGGTCAGGTAGTTGTACTTCATGCTGCCGTCGACCGCGATACCGTAGGATTCCACGCGGGTTGAACCGCGCTCCCAGGCGCCCAGCCACTCACCTTCCGCCAGCGAATTGTCGATCCAGCTGCCGGCCTGCAGGTTAGTCTGGCGCGTGTTCAGGCGCGAGTTATGGGCGATCAGCGGGTTCTTACAGGTTTCCAGGCTCAGGGCATCGATAATCCACTGGCCGTTGGAGATATCGCCGGGGAATTCGGTGTGCTCGATCCAGCCGTTGTGGATCAGCGACTGACCGCAGCGCTGCAGGTTGAGGACTTTGCCTTCGGTGCAGTACTGCGCGTTAAAGTTCGAGAGCTCGATGGCGGTGCTGTGGTCCCACTTGCCCTGCGGCGCGTTCGACCAGACGGATTTGATCACGTCGCCGCTGCAGCGCAGCGCATACCACTGGTCAATTTTACAGTCGAGGGTATCCATCAGGCTGAGCGAGGTGCCGCCAACGCGCACGAAGCGCAGGCAGGCGCCGCGGAAATACTGGCCGCCGGAGCAGGTATTGTCGAAGAAACCCTGCCTGTTCGGGCGCTCGTCGGTGCGGCCGTTGAACTGCAGGTTGCTGACTTCCACCCAGCGGGTATTCACCTTAAAGACAAAGTCGGAATCGCCGTCGGAGACAATCGTGGTCGCCGGGAAGTAGCCGAAGTTGACCATCGCGCCGGAGATGCGGAAGAAGCGCGTCTGCTGTGCCGAGAAATCACAGGCGCTGACGAAGAACGTCCCCGCCGGGAACTGCAGGCAGATCTGTTGATTGGCTTCCTGCGCCCACTGGTACATGGCCTTGATGGCCGGGGCGCTATCGGTTTTACCGTCGTCAATCGCCCCGAAGTCAAACAGGGTCAGGCGGTTGAAATCCTCAACCACGCGCCGCCAGTGGAAATCGTCTTTGCCTGCAATAATCACCCCGCCATCATCTTTTGCCGCGCTGAGACTCCCGACAAACTCGCCGCCGCCGACCTCCAGCCCGTCATGCCAGCTCTTCAGCTTGATCTTGGCGCCGCTGAACAGCGGGCGGGTTTTGCGCAGGTCATCTACCGAAGCAATTTCACCGATCAGCTGGTAACCGGCGGGCTGGGCCAGGCGCTGGCTGAAGTTGTTACTGCCGCGCGTGACGTCAGGAATGTTAAACAGCGTTTGTCCGCCGTCATCCACCACCGCCATCGAGTGCGACGGGTCAGCAATCAGCGCGGCATTATCGGCAATAAACTGCTCGAAGCTGCCTTTATTCAGCGCTACCGGCTGCTGCACTTCGGAAACTTTACCATTGGCATCGCGCAGATAGAGGCTAATCAGGTTGCCCGCTTTGGTCGGGTCGCTGCCGGCTTTACCGATATAGAGTTTGCCGCTGAAATTTTTCCAGAACTGGTCCGGCATGGTATAGACATTTTCCGGCGTCAGAATAGGCACATCGCCCTTCGGCAGATCGCCAGGATTGACACTTTTCAGGGCCAGTGTGGGGTTACTTTTGGCCGCATTAGCGGTGAATGAGCTTACAGTGAACCCTGCAAGAATCGATGAGAACGCAGTGAGTAATTCTCTTCTTTTCATGATGTTGTCCCGTGGTCAATTTTTGGTCCTGCAGCACAGCAGGTATGAAACAGACTTCCAGAGGCGTGTTCTGTGAGCCCGTGCCGTCGTTAAATCAGCGACAGCCAGGCTTCTTTGATGACCTTGCCGTCAAACTTGAGGGCGGTCGTTTGGGTACTGGCGCTCATGGCGTAAAACAGCGCATCGTCGTGGGCCAGCTGATTCATGCTTTCGATAAAGCGCGCTTTGTCGTTCATCGCCACCAGGAATCCATCCTGCTGATGATTAACGATCTCCTGCGGCCCGGTCGGGCAGTCATACGCCACCACCGGCAGTGACCAGGATTTGGCTTCCAGCAGCACCAGCGGCAAGCCTTCATAGCGCGAGGTCATCAGCGCCATATCGCTGTCGCGATAGTAGTCGTTGATATTGCTGACGCGGCCGACAAAATCGACGCTGTTGCTGATATTCAGGCGCGCCGCCTGGGCTATCAGCTGCTCTTTCAACTCACCGTCACCGGCAATCACCAGCTTCCAGTCAGGATTGGTCGCGACAAAGCCCTGCCAGACATCCAGCAGCAGGTCGAAGCCCTTCTGATGATCCAGGCGGCCGACGGCCAGCGCCTGATAATGGCGCTGAGTACGCTGATGATTTTTGTACACCACAGGATTGGGGATGGTTTTGCTGGCGATATTCCAGCCGTTGAACACCTGATGGTCTTTATCCGTCAGCACAATTACGCGGTCGTAATAGCGCAGCATCAGGTACTTGAGGAGTTTGATCGGTTTACTGAAGGAGTTAATCGCCACGTGCTCGCAGGCGTAAACTTTGGCCGTTTTCTTTTTCAGCGTCATCATGCTGTAGAGGGCGAACATGACGCTGAGGCGACCCATGCTGATCAGAAACACCGCGTCAAACTGCTCCTGATGGATGCGTTTGACGACGCTTTTTAGCGGCTGCTGTTCAGCGGCAAAGCTGACGATCTGCTGCACATGCTCAAAGGGATAGAACGGCTGCCCCGAGCCTTCCAGCGAATAGACGGTAACCTCATGCTGCGGGCCTAAACACTCCGACATAAAGTTACAGATATTCTCGGTTCCGGCATAGGAATAGGCATCTTTGATAACCAGCACGATTTTTTTCATTATTAAAACCACCTCAAAAACATCAAATATTAACGGTGCTTCAAAGTAAACAACACGCCATTAACCATGTACCAGACATAGTAGTAATAAACTTTCAGCGGGTTATTTTTAAAAATGAACTTCAGCAGGTCGAGATGCCATTTGGCCGCTTTATTCTTATTGCGCGACAGCGAGTCACCCATCTCGTAATAGGTCACCAGATTTTTATCGATCACCCGCGCCTGCTTATATTGTTCAAACAGCTCGTACAGGAACAGGAAGTCTTCGTGGCCCTTTTTCTTAAACAGCACCGTTTTCGCCGGGCGGCGATAGCAGACGGAAGAGAAGCAGATACGGAACTGCTTTTTCACGAAGCTATCCTGCATCAGATAGGGTTTGCCGTAGCGCACGTCATAGGATTTGCTGCGCGAACGGTAGCTGTAATCGCTGATCACCAGATCGTCGCCGGCGGCCAGCGCGCGCGTTTGCAGCATCAGCTTGTCGCTGAACCACTCATCATCACTGTCGAGGAAAGCAATAAACGGTTCGCGCGCCGCTTTCAGGCCGACATTGCGGGTTTCCGCCGCGCCGAGGTTAACCTCATTGCTGAGGATCGTGATGCGCTCGTCGGTGCAGTGCTGGCGCACGAACTCCAGTGAATCATCGGTAGATTTATCGTTAATCAGGTAGATCCGCCAGTCAGTATAGGTCTGATCAATCACCGACTGCACCGCCCGCAAAATGGTCGCACGCGCGTTGTACATGGGGATAATAATCCCGACCGTGCCGATTTGATTATTCATCTGATACCCTGAATCTGAGGTTTATACATTATTAAATTTTCAGGGCCGGGGATGCCCGGCCACGACGTTATTTAAAACAATCTGAATATTGGCGCGATGCTGTAACCGTTAATCGACTGCACCGACAGGATGGTGTTGTAAGCCAGGTAATAAGAGGTCATGGCAAACAGCAGCCCAAAGTTAAGCAGCACGTTGCGGATGCGCATCATCAGGAAGGCCAGCAGCAACGGCTCGCAGTGCAGGAACAGGTTACCGACGCGCCCACCCAGGATTGAGAAGTCCGAGAAGACGATACGTACCGCAGCACCCGCCGAATAGGCGATAAACAGTATGTAGGCGATGCGATCTTCTTCTTTGATCGGCTGGCGGAAATAGACCACGGTGAAGAAGGCAATAAAGGCGATGTTTTTCAGGTTCGCCAGGCCAAACACCGGCGAGGCGGCATCAAACACCGTCCCGCTATAGCCCATGGCGCGGTCGCCGATCACCGGCACAATACCCAGCGAGTCGAGGAACAGCTTTTTACCGCCGACCAGGCCCAGAGGGATAGCGGCAAACACCATCGCCAGACCGAAATACTTACGCTCTTTCAGGAACAGGAACGGCAGCACCATCAGCACCGCATAGCCGGTGGAGTGCGACTGGGTACTGAATGCGAGGAAGACAAACGCCATGAAATACTTGCGCCCGGCCGCCGAACAGATACAGGCCACGGCGAAGGCACTCGACAGGCCGAAGCGGATCTGGTTCATATCCTTGTTGATAAACAGGTGCGCTGAGTAGAGGCACAGCGAACAGAGGATCAACGGCGAATACTTTTTATAAATCCAGGCGTTGGTCGATACGGCAATAAACGCGACAAACAGCAGGAAGTAGTAGCTTTCATGCGTGAACCAGCCCAGCACCCATGCCAGCAGCATAAACAGGTTTTCATAGCGGTAGATGTCCGCCACGGTGGCATAGCCACTGATATTGGTCTGCCGCGAGAAATCGTGGAAGAAGCCAAGATACTGCCAGTCATCGATACCCGAATTTGGTCCCCTGAAACCGGCAAACATGATCAGCGCCACCGTACCAATAAAGAAGAAGTAGGTCAGCACGCGCTTCATTTTTGGTTCGTTGGCCTGGTTAATCGATGCCAGTTCAAAAAAACAGAAAACGAGAATGGTGTAGCTAATTATCCAATATATTGCCATGTTCTAATCCGCCCGTTCTTTATAATTCTTATAGTGCTACTTCCCCCCTAAACGCGCCCTGAATTTATCTTTCAGACGATTAAGGAAGTAAGTGCGGTTATCTTTATTGGTTAAGAAAAAGTAGCGGGCAAAGCTGAGGCTGGCCTGAATTGACTTGCCATCCATCTTATAACGTAACGGCAGCTTATACGCTTTATAGGTGTGAATATCACGGCGCGTCAGGTACGGCTTCATATTGTCGAGCCAGAAGTAGGAGTACTTCACCGACTCACCCTTATGCTTGGAGCCAAACTTGGTCACCAGATGATAGTTCGCCAGCGGCTGCGCGATCATCACGAACTCGTAGCCGAGGCGATCGGCGCGGATGCAGAAGTCGTAATCCTGGTGGCGGATGTACTTCTGATCAAAGCGGATCTCCTGCGCATACTCGCGCTCCAGCACGATGGTGCTGGTCTGGATAAAGCCGTAGCAGCCAAACAGATATTCGGCCACGGTTTCAGAGCGCGACACCTGCTGTAGCGGCAGCACCTTCAGGAAGTGACCGTCCTGAATAATGTTGACCTGGCTGTAGATAATAAACTTCTGCTTACCCTGCCCTTCCAGCTGCTGGATCAGCTTCAGGCTCTCCTGCAGCTTGTCCTTGTGCCATTCATCGTCGGCATCGAGGAAGCTGATATAGTCGCCGGTCGCCAGTTCGATGCCTTTGTTGCGTGCGCCGGAGCCGTTGAGCTTCTCCTGCGACAGCACCAGGTTGATCTTCAGCTGCGCGTAGCGCTCTGACTGCACCACCGCAGCCAGCTGTTCGGCATCGGCGGATTTATCATCAATGATGATTACTTCAAAATTCTGGTAACTCTGCGCTGCCACACAATCCAGGGTGGTCACGATAGATTCGGATGCATTATATGCAGGAATGACGATGGAAAATAAAATATCCTTCATTGTCAGGCACCTTTTAATCGTCCAAAACAACATTCTAAAAAATAAAGGAACCTTCAAAGAAGGTTCCTCAGGGTTTACTTAGCTTTTCGCATCCTGCTTGTAGCTGTAGTCGTAATAGTCATAGCCGTAACCATGAGAATTAGCGGCCTTACGCACTACGGCATTGAGGATTACCCCTTTAATATCGATACCATTCTGGGCGAAGCGCTTGAAGCTGAACTCGACCTCTTTCACGGTGTTGGTTTCGAAACGCGCCACCATCAGTGAAGTCCCGGCCATCTTGCCGATAATGGAGGCATCGGTTACGGCCAGAATCGGCGGCGTATCGATCAGCACCAGATCGTAGTTCTTGCTGGCCCAGTCGAGCAGCTCGCTCATGCGGTTATGCATTAACAGTTCGGACGGATTCGGTGGCACCTGACCGCGGGCGATAAAGTCAAAGCCGTACGGACCGTGCTGCACCAGTTCGCTGCTGAGCGGCGTTTTACCGGACAGGATGTTCGACAGACCATTTTTGGTTTCGGCACCCAGCAGGTCGTGAGTGTAACCCCGGCGCATATCACCATCGATGAACAGCACTTTCTGACCGGCCTGAGCCACCAGCGTGGCCAGGTTGGTACTGATAAAGGTTTTACCAATCCCCGGGCTGGCACCGGTAATCATCAGAATGTTGTTCTTCGCTTCCATCATTGCAAAGTGCAGGCTGGTACGCAGGCTGCGGATAGCTTCGATAGAGAGGTCGGTCGGGTTACCCAGCGCCAGCAGCGTATTGTGCGGGTCGGCTTTGGCTTTCAGGCCGCGTTTGGCCAGCGCTTCAGCATCTTTCTTACGCTGCCAGTCGGAGAGCGGCACGCTGGCGTAGACGCTCAGGCCCAGCTCTTCCAGCTGCTCAGGGTTGTCGATGCCGTGGTGGAACAGCGCTTTCAGCAGAATCACCCCCACAGAGACCACCAGGCCGAGAATCAGGCTGGCAGCAATCAGCAGCAGTTTCTTCGGTGCCACCGGCATACCGGCGGTTTCGGCATGGTCGATGATGCGCACATCACCCACGGTGCTGGCCTTGCTGATGTTTAGTTCCTGCTGACGGTTCAGCAGCTGCATGTAGATCTCCTGCCCCGCCTGCACATCACGCGTCAGACGTACGATTTCCTGCTGGGTTTGCGGCATTTGGCTGATTTTGCCGTTCAGCTTTTTTTGCTGATCTTCCAGCGTCTGGCGTTTTTCCAGCAGCGCGCGGTAGGTTGGGTGGTCTTTCTTGAACAGCTGGGACACTTCCGCTTCACGGAAGGTCAGCTCGTTAAGCTGGCTCTGGATGCTGACGGAAGAGTCGAGCGCCGACTTGGCTTCCAGCGACATATCCACCGAGTCATTCTGGCGACGATAGCTGTTGAGCTTATCTTCAGCCTGGTCCAGCTTAGCGCGCACTTCCGGCAGCTGGTGCTTGAGGAACTCGAGGCTCTTCTCGGCTTCTTCAGATTTACGCTCAACGTTCTGATAGAGATAGTTGTTGATAATCTGGTTCAGGACAAGGCTGATCTGTTCTGGATCTTCACCGTTATAGGTCAGGCCCAGCACGCCAGTGTCTTTGCCCATATCGGCCACGGTCAGGTTGCTGCTGACCAGTTTGATCGCCTGCAGGTCGCTGAGTTTGGTCACCGTGAAGCTGGTACCCTCATCCGCTTTAATGTCGCTGACCAGCATGGTGACATCGCCGTGCTGCTCGAACTGACCCACTTTACCTTTGAACAGCTCATCACCATCTTTACTGACGGTGTAGCTGTCCGGGCCATCAACTTCAACGGTCAGCTGACGCTTTTCCCACACCGCCGGCACTTTCATGCGCGAAATGGCGATCTGCGCCGGTTTGTTGCCCATCATGCGCGACAAACCTTTACCGATCAGCGGGAAGAAATCTTCCTGCACCAGCACGTCGAGGCCAAGGTCCTGAACCGTTTTGCCCAGCACCATACGCGAGGTAACGATTTCCACTTCGGTCGCTGAGGCCGGCTGTGAATTCGGCATCATCTGCGTTAAATCATTCAATACGGTGTTGGCGTTTTTCGACTCCACCTGCACCATCGCATCGGCGCTATAAATCGGTGTTGCGAACAGGCTGTACAACGTGCCCATCAGCATAAACAGCGCTGTGACAGCCACAATGATCCAGCGATGGTCAATAAGTTGTCCCACAAGGTGCGCCAGATCGAATCCGCTAGAATCGTCTTTAGGCGCTGACGGTGCCTTACTTTTTATTTTCATGGAGGTCCCAACTATCGGCTTAATGCGTTGACCCATTTCTGGGCAGCGTTTTCAAGGATTCCGTACACGGCTTCAAAGGCATCGCGGCTTTTCTTATACGGGTCCGCTATTTCCTGCTGATTGATCCAGTGTCCAAACAGCATGGTTTTGCCACGTACGGAGGGGTTGATGCGGCACACCTGGTCGACATGTTTTTTTTCCATCACCAGGATCAGGTCATAATCCCGGCACATGTTCGATGTGAGCTGCTGTGCCGCATGACCTTCCAGCGACACACCATGCTCACCGGCCACGCTGCTGGCGGTATTGTCAGCAGCGTGATCAACCAGAGCGCCCAGCCCTGCGGAAGCGATATTCTTCTCAGGCAGTGCGGTTTTCAGCAGCCGTTCCCCGGTCGGGGAGCGGCAGATGTTGCCTACACAAACGACTAAGATTGAATTAATCATAATGATCCCCTAGGGTTACCAGTTATGAAGCGTCTGCACGGTTCGTGTCGCATCGTAAACACCACTGATGGTTGGGACCAGCTGTGAAATCACGCGGTTCCAACGTGCCAGAGGCGTCGAGGTGACATAAACGATGTCATAAGGTTCTAGCTGGAACTCAGTTCCCATTACCATCGCGGCGGCATCTTTAGTATTAAGCTGATAGATGTTGGCGATTTTACTGCGGTTTTGTCCACGAATCGGACGGATAACGAAGACGCCCGTTGCATCTGCCACGGTCTGATCCATACCCTGAGCATTACCCAGCGCTTCCGACAGCGTCATACCGCTGCGGTCCATTTTCAGCGTGGCCTGCTGCTTGACTTCACCCATCACAAACACTTTGAGATCGTCATTACGCGGCACATAGAGAATGTCGCCCGGGTAGAGCAGATGGTTCTGCGACAGGTCGCCATTCTGCATCAGCGCCTGCAGCGAGATAGGCTGCTCCTGGCCGTTGTGCGTCAGCACCACGTTGCGCCAGTCGGCGTTGGCCGTCAGACCGCCTGCGGCATTGATCGCATCCAGAATGGTCAACGGCACGTTCGTGATCGGCTGCTGGCCAGAAGTGGTCACTTCCCCGGTCACGTAAGTTTTTTGCGATTTGAACGAGGCGATGCTGACGTCCACCTGCGGGCTTTCGATGTACTGCGCCAGACGGCGGGCAATCTCATCGCGCACTTCCTGCACGGTACGGCCGGCAACGCGCACGCGGCCGATGTACGGATAGAAGATGGTGCCGTCGGAATGCACCCAGTTACCGGTGTCGCTGGCGCTACGGTACTGACCGGCTGGCGTAGTCAGTTCCGGGTGATCCCAGACCGTCACCGTCAGGACATCGCCCACGCCGACGCGGTACTCATAGTTCTGCACCTCGCGCTGCAGGCCGGCATTGGCCTGCGCCACAACCGGCTTCGGCTTCATGCGTTCTACCAGGCTTGGCGTCAGCGGGTAGACATTGACGTATTTATCAATGTCGAAGTCGCTGTCCTGTTGCTTGACGACATCTTTTCCCATGGTGGAGAGATGACTGCCCGGCTCGATAGTACAGCCGGAAAGGAGTGCTGCCGATATCAGCAGGGGTATCAATTTAGTTTTGATTGTAATCATCTAGTTCATCGCTATCAGTAATTTGAATGATAGTGGCGAGACCGCCGCTGTGTAGCGTCTAAAAGTAGCTAATTGCTCAAATCAGGCACTGGTACTGTTGGTCATTATCTTTAGCCCCCTGGCTTTGTTTTAATAAGCCCCATCGCGTTTCAACACCACGCCGACGGTTTTAAATAAGATGGCGATATCGTTCCACAGTGACCAGTTCTTCACGTACCAGGAGTCGAAGTAAACACGGGTTTCATAGTCCACGTCGTTACGCCCACTCACCTGCCACAATCCAGTCATGCCTGGTTTAGCCATAAAGTAATAATCAACATCCCCCGCATAACGCTCCAGTTCGGCTTCGATCACCGGACGTGGACCCACCAGGCTCATCTCACCGCGCACCACGTTCCAGAGCTGCGGCAGTTCATCAAGGCTGGTTTTGCGGATGAAATGGCCAACGCGGGTAATGCGCGGGTCATTTTTCAGCTTAAAGTCTTTATCCCATTCTTCACGCGCTGCCGGGTCGGTACGCAGCACCTCCTCCAGAACCTCCTTGGAGTTCACCACCATTGAGCGGAACTTCAGACATTTGAATTTGCGGCCGTTAAGGCCCACGCGTTCGTGACCGTAGATAGGTGCCCCACCATCGCGGGAGACCATAAAGATCAGGACCGCCAATGCGGGCATCAGCATGGTGATAATGCTCAGCGCACCAACAATATCGAAGCTGCGTTTCAGGAAACGCGACGTGCGCTTGGCGAGATTGTTATTTACGCGCAGGATCATCACTTCATGACTGAAGATATATGCCATATCCGTGCCATAAAGCGGAACGCCGCGTAAAGAAGGGATCACCGAAACAGAACGGCAGTTATGTTTAGCGAGATTTTTCAGCCACAGATCGCGTGACTGGCTCTGCTCATATTCCACCGCCACGATAAACTGCGTTTCGCTGTTCACCAGTGACCACAGCTGCTGCTCATCTTTGAGAACCGGAATACCAAACAGCTCCAGAGCCGGCTGGCTACCGTCAACATCAAAGAATGCCACCACGTCGAAGCCCATCACTTCTTCGCTTTGCAGCGCTTTATACGCCTCTTCCGCATTCTTACCGCTGCCAAGAATAATGGACTGTTTCTTCCATAACTTGTTGCGGTTAAGCACGCGTTTCACTACCGAGCGCCCGATTGGAATCATCACCATCGCCAGCAGCCAGGTTAATACCCAGATCCAGCGGGAAAGTTCCCATTTGGACAGTGCGCTAATCGACAGATCAACAATGGAGAACACCAGGATTGTTCTGAAGACTTCTTTTAACTCAAACCAGAACGGTTTGCGGTAAGTGTAATGGCGTAATCTCACCCAGAACCAGCCAACACAAACTACAGAGAGTAAAATATGTGTTGCTATTTTCAGGTTTAGATCGTGAGCCGGTATTTCTGAAAGAATATCACCAGGTAAACTATTAATCAGCATAATGGCAATTGCCAGTGCCGCATTAAAACAGATGAGATCTGAAAGAGCCAATGACAGTTTTATTAACAACCCTTTAAAGGTAAATTCAATATCGCGCATAGTTAACTCGTAATTTTTATCTTAGGAAGCCTGTGTTTTATTGGTTTCAAACCTGGAGATGCGTGTCTTAGCAACACGGCGGTTATTACACAGGAAACTTATTTAGGGAGTCTGGCAAAAAAGTCATTATAGCTGCATAGCGGCAAGAGATTTTGGCAATAAAATCAACATAAACGTTTACTGTCCGCGGCGCTTCCTGAACAGTCTCAAGACTCGTCAGGACACGCTACCGCCCCTGGCTTGTAGCTGCCAATGCGCTGTAAATGTTTCCGTATCATGTTGTTCACCCGTCATCTCTTCCGGCAGGCTTTAGCGTTTATCAGCAAGTTGCGTGTCGAATCACATAAATCAACATCCAACCGCTTAGCACTGCGCTAAATACAACATCCACGCAGACATTCAGTAACACGTTGCTATACTAGTTATAACTGGCCTATTTACAAGAGGCTCCCTGCGCCCGTACCTTCTTTTAGGAATAAGACTACCTTGCGACTGTGTCAGTACCACTCATTGCCCCACCCCTTACACAGTAAAATTCGGAATTAGCCCATATAGCAATTTAAGACTAATCCTGCTCGGTGCGTTATTACCCGTTAAGTATCACGCTTTAATCTGACAGGCCCTATACGATTATTCCTGAAAGCCATCAGATTAAGAATTTCGGAAGTAATGGGTTAATAACACAGCGCCATCGCTGCTTTTTTGTTCGCCAGCCCGCTAAGCAAAAGGCGCAGAAGTGCCGTTGCAGGTTGAAATGCCGGGCAAAGCGTCCCATCATTGAAATATTGCAAATGCTGTTCAGGTGAAAACAATGTTCGAATGGATCGCCGACCCGTCAATATGGGCTGGCCTGGTCACGTTAGTGGTACTGGAACTGGTGCTGGGCATTGACAACCTGGTGTTCATTGCCATTCTGGCGGAAAAACTCCCCCCTGCCCTGCGCGATAGGGCGCGCGTAACCGGATTACTGCTGGCGCTGGTGATGCGCCTGCTGCTGCTAGCTTCAATTTCCTGGCTCTCTTCACTGACCGCACCATTATTCAGCGTGGGCGCGCACCCATTTAGTGCACGCGATTTAATCATGCTGGTAGGCGGAATATTCCTGCTTTTTAAGGCCACCATGGAGTTGAATGAGCGGCTGGAGGGCAAGGATGAGGACGAGGGGCCGCAGAAGCGTGGCGCACGTTTCTGGCCGGTGGTGGCGCAAATCGTGGTGTTGGATGCGGTGTTCTCACTCGACTCGGTGATCACTGCCGTCGGGATGGTGGACCACCTGGCCGTGATGATGGCCGCGGTGATTATCGCGATCCTGCTGATGCTGCTGGCCAGTAAGCCGCTGACCCGCTTCGTCAACGGCCACCCCACGATTATTATTCTCTGCCTGAGCTTCCTGCTGATGATTGGCTTTAGCCTGGTGGCTGACGGCTTTGGCTACGCGATCCCGAAAGGCTATCTTTACGCGGCGATTGGCTTCTCGGTGATTATTGAAGCGCTTAACCAGCTGGCGCACTTTAACCGCCGCCGTTTCCTGTCGGGTAATGCCCCGCTGCGCAAACGCACCGCCGAAGCCGTGCTGCGCCTGCTGCGCGGGCATCACGAAGAGTCAGAGCTGGATGCCGAGACCGCCTCGCTGGTGGCGGATAATCCGGGGCGTAAAGCGATCTTTAATAAGCAGGAGCGCATGATGATTGCCCGCGTGCTGGCCATGGGCCAGCGCAGCGTCAGCAGCATTATGACCTCTCGTCACGATATTGAGCATATCGATCTCGCCGAAACACCGCAGCAGATCATGGCGTTGCTGGATAATAACCAGCACACGCGATTAATTATTACCGAAGGCAATGACGACCCGCTCGGCGTGGTGCATGTTATTGACTTGCTGAAGCAGGCGCTGCACGGCAACGACCTCGACCTGCGGGGATTAATTCGCCAGCCGCTGGTATTCCCGGAGCAGCTCTCCCTGCTGCCCGCGCTGGAGCAGTTTCGCCACGCGCGCACCCACTTTGCCTTTGTGGTCGACGAGTTTGGTTCGGTCGAGGGCGTGGTCACGCTGAGTGACGTCATGGAAACCATTGCCGGTAATCTGCCCAATGAGGGGGAGAAGACCGACCCGCGCTATGATATTGAGCAGCACAGTGACGGCAGCTGGATCGCCAACGGCCACATGCCGCTGGATGATTTAGCCATGCATCTGCCGCTGGAACTGGACGATAAGCGTGAATACCACACCCTGGCGGGCCTGCTGATGGAGCATTTACAGCACGTGCCGCAGGAGGGGGAAGAGGTGGAGATCGGTGATTATCTGTTGCGTACCCTACAGGTGGACAGCCACCGGGTGCAGAAAGTGCAGATCGTTCCGTTGAATATCAACCCATAATGCTAACGGTAGGGGTCGACCATTTTTTCCGGTCGACCCGTGCTGATGTTTGCATCGGGCGGACCGAAAAAGAGGGTCCGCCCCTACAGGTTTCACATATCCTTGAGTAACTTTTTCGCATCGCTGTTTTTGTCACTGTCGCAGGAAGGAGAAGAGGTGGACAGCCACCGGGTGCAGAAAGTGCAGATCGTTCCGTTGAATATCAACCCATAATGCTAACTGTAGGGGTCGACCATTTTTTCCGGTCGACCCGTGCTGATGTTTGCATCGGGCGGACCGAAAAAGAGGGTCCGCCCCTACAGGTTTCACATATCCTTGAGTAACTTTTTCGCATCGCTGTTTTTGTTACTGTCCGGGTTGCGGCCAATCCACTCTTTCAGGCGCTGACGCGCTTCGTCACGCAGCTGCTGGCGCAGCACATCGTCCACCTTCAGGTTGTAGTTAATCGCTGACCACGGACCGTAAATGCGCAGCGGCACCGGCGTCTGCTGCAGGCGCTTAACCAGCGTGTCGTCGCCGCTCCAGCCTGCCGTCACCGTAACGCCAAAGCGCACATCCAGCGCCCGCTTAACCAAATCAACGCTGCCCGCACCGGTATAGTTGAGCAGGTTCGAGCGCGCATCCAGCGTGCCGAAATCAATCACGCCATTGTTCAACGTGGCGCTGCCGGTAATAGACTGCAGGTCCGGCGTATTCTCATCGCCCTGCCCGTGCACTTTACTGCTGCTGTTTTCCACCGCGCGTTGGATCAGCTGCTGGAAGTTCAGCCCGGCGAACTGGGCATTCTCCACGCTGAGCTGGGCTTTGCCCCGCCACTGGCGTTTAAAGGCCTCCACGCTCAGGCCGCTGCCGGTAAAATTGCCGCTAAGCGACAGCACACCGCTGACGGTGTCCGGCATGGCGAAACTTTTCAGCAGCGGTGGCAGATTAATTTGCTGCAGCTCAGGCGCCAGCGTCACGCGCGTCGTGGCGGTGCGCACATCAACCGTGCCCGGCAGCGAGAAACTGCCGTTGTCAGACTGCCCTTTAAAGTTGTCCACCGTCAACAGCCCGTCTTTGCTCACGCCGTGCACCTGCACCTTGCTGAACGGCATACCGCGCCAGCGCAGCTGATCCACCGCCAGCGTCAGTTCACCGTCCATCGCGTTAAGCACCGAATCGGCATTATCAGATTCAGGAGTGCTGGAGATTACCGGCCCGCGCCCGCTGCGCTGCTCTGACCCGCTGGTGCTGTCCTCGGCATCGGCGACAAATCCGAACAGCGAGTCAAGATTCAGGCTGGGCGAGTGCAGATCGGCCAGCAGCTGCGGCCGCTGCCCGAGTGTGCCCGATAGAGTACCAGCCAGCGTGCTGTCATTGGCGCTGAGGCTGAAATCGCTCAGCTCGAAACGCTGAGTGGTTGCCGCCCAGCGCGCTTTCATCTGCCCTTTACCCTTGATGCCCTCCTGCGGCAGATCGGCCCCTTTCAGCTGATACTCAAGCTGGTTGACCAACGCGCTGAGATGCTTCGGGTAATCGGTGATATCGAGATCGGCATCAAAGTGCAGCTGCAGTTCACGCTGATCGCGGTTGATGCGGCTGCTGAATTCAATGTGTGCCTGGCGCGGCTGAGTCTGATCGAGCGTCAGATTAAAATCGCGCACGTTAAGCTGCTCGCCGTTATTTTGCTGCCAGACCAGCAGGCTGTCGTTGATACGCAGGCGGGAGATATCAAAACGCCAGCCGCGCGTCACCTCATCCACCGACAGCGCGCTGCTGTCGCTGGCAGGGCCAATCGGTGCATCTGCCGGACGCTGGCTTTCGCTGTCCGGCGTCAGGCGCACCACCGCCCCTTTCAGCATCACCTGCTTCACCGAAAGCTGATGGGAGAGCAGCGGCAGTAAGTTGACGTCGAGGCGCATATTGTCTGCGTGGACAATCGGCTGGGCCGCACCGGGTGCGGTCAGGGTGATCGGGCCGGAGAGAATACTGAGCTGCGGCCAGACGTGCCAGCGCAGCTCACCGTTCAGCGCCAGCTGATAGCCGCTGCGCTGCTCGACCTGACGGATCATATAGGCGCGAAAATCATTCGGATTGACCAGTACCACTAACGCAGTCATTCCGGCCACCATCACCACCAGGAGTATGGCCAGTGTGGTTATCAATCTTTTCATGCCCGATCCTTATTTAGTCTTTATCGATACGGCTGGCGTCGGCACCCTGCTGACCCTTGTATTTCGCATCCTGACGGCTGTTATAAGGACGAGCAGCCGGCCCGGAAAGTGGCTCAAAACTGAGTGCGCCAATCAGCATCCCGGGGCGCAGCGCCAGCGGTAGCTTACCTGAATTATAGAACTCCAGCACGATGCGGCCCTGCCAGCCTGGATCGATGCGGTGCGCAGTAACGTGCACCATCAGGCCGAGGCGCGCCAGTGAAGAGCGCCCGTCCAGCCAGCCGACTAAATCGTCAGGCAGCGTAACGGATTCAAACGTCACCGCCAGCGCCAGTTCGCCAGGATGGAGATAAAAAGCATCCCCTTCCGGCAGCACAATCTCGTCGCTCATCACGCGGTCAAGCGCTGCGCTGACTTCATCCTTAGGACCGCTTAAATCGATAAAGGGGGCCGTATGGCCGCGAAAGGTGCGGAACTGGTTGCCCAGACGCACATCAACGGTTGCGCCATTGATACGCTCAACCGGCGGGCGCGGCTCAATGCCCAGCTTGCCATTGTCGAGCCAGGCTTCTATATCGCGGTCACATAATCTCATTGCGCTACTCCAGCTGACGCTTCGATCATTCGAAGAACTGATTAATTTTTGCTTTCAGGATATCGATAGCAATGCGGTTTTTACCGCCGCGCGGCACGATGATATCGGCGTACTGTTTGGACGGTTCGATAAACTGCAGGAACATTGGACGCACTGTCTTCTGATACTGTGCCATAACCGAATCCATTGAGCGCCCGCGTTCGTTAACATCACGCTTCATGCGGCGCATCAGGCAGATATCCAGCGGCGTGTCGACGAAGATGGAGAAGTTCATCTCCTGGCGCAGGCGCGCATCGGTCAGCAGCAGAATACCTTCAAGAATAATCACTTTCTTTGGCTTGAGAATAATCGTTTGCGAGGTGCGGGTATGCTCAACGTAGCTGTAGACCGGCAGTTCAATCTGCTGCCCCGCTTTCAGCATCTGCAGATGCTGCAGCAGGAGGCTGTGATCCATGGCGCTCGGGTGGTCGTAGTTGGTTTTGACCCGCTCTTCCATGGTTAAATGGCTTTGGTCTTTGTAATAGGCATCCTCTGGGATAACGCCGATGTTTTCATCACCCACCCGATCGCGCACTTCGCGATACAGCGTACTGGCAATAAGACTTTTTCCCGAGGCAGATGCGCCCGCGATACCTACGATGACGCACTGGTGTGACTTGTCAGTCATATATTAAAGACCTGATTTTGAGACGATATTGAAAAGTATGAATACACCTGGATGGAACGCCGCAATTATAGGGAGTTAGCCGCTCTGATGCCAGAGAAAAGCGCCCGCGCTGTTTTCGGACTTTCCCGTTAGGCGACAAATGCTTTCACCGTTAAACTGAGCAGCAGAAAAACAGCAAAAGGAAACCGCGTGTCCTGGCATCTCATTCATCTCCTGACTTACTTTGGCGACAGCATGTTGCTGATCCCGACCGCCATTATTATGGCGCTGCTGCTGCACTGGAAAAGTGACGATAAGCGCACCGCATGGTACTGGGTGCTGGCGTTCTGCGCGGCCGGGGCGGTGGTCAGCCTGTCTAAAATTGCCTTCCTCGGATTTGGCATCGGCAGCGCACGCTTTAATTTTACCGGATTCAGCGGCCACAGCGCGATGTCTGCCACCCTGTGGCCGGTGATGCTGTGGCTGCTGAGCGGCCGTCTTAACAACACCTGGCGCGCGCTGGCGCTGGTTGTCGGCTATCTGATCCCGCTGATGGTGGGGATTTCACGCCTGGTGCTTAACTACCACTCCACCAGCGAAGTGATCTGCGGTCTGATCCTCGGTTTCACCCTCAGCACCGCCTTCCTCGTCAGCCAGCGCCGCATCCGCCCGCACGGCTTCTCTCCCGTCCAGCTGTGCATTGCCCTGCTGCTGCCGCTGCTGCTGATTGGCCACGGGCGCATCGCCACCACTCAGCAGTTTTTACAGCGCCTGTCGGTGCAGATAGCCGGTATTGACCATGCCTGGACGCGCGAAGAGCTGCTGAAACTGCGCCAGTAACGGCATTTTCTGGCCGCCGCGCGCGGCCGCAATCGCCTGCCAATCGTCCGAATACAGGCATCTTTGTATTTCGCGCGCTGCATCGCTTATTTCTTATGCTAGCATGACAAAAGTTATTAAGATTATGCCTATATCGGCGCCGTGCTGGATGTGTGATGACGACAGAAACTTTGCCCCGCCCCAAGACCTATCCTCAACCCTGGCTCAACGCCGGGCTGCTGGCAGTATTGAGTTTTGTCGTCACCTTTTACTGCCTGGAACTGATTAAGGTCAGCGGGCAGATCTCCCCGCTCTGGTTCTCCACCGCGCTGATGACCATGGTGGTGTTCCGCAACCCGCGCCGCACGCTGCCGCTGTTACTGCTCGGCTGCGTGCTGGGCGTGGCCTGCGCCAATGCGCTGGTGATTGGCCCGGCGCTGTCCAACCTGCTGTTCCCGCTGGTCAACTTAATTCAGGCGCTGCTCGGCGGCGCTCTGCTGCGCCTGCTGCTCGATCGCCATGCGCCGCTTGGCTCGTTATTAAGCTGGAGTAAAATGTTGGTGGCCGTGGGGATTTTCACCCCGCTGGTCGGCGGGCTGCTGGCCAGCTGGCTGCTGGATATTCACGGTCATGCCTCGCTGCGCTTCTTCACTACCTGGGTGATGTCAGAAGTGGTCGGCATGCTGGCAATCGGCCCGGTCTGCCTGCTGTGGCAGCGTGATTATGTGCGCCGCCATCTGCGCCAGAACGTGCTGTTTGAAGCCCTGCTGACGCTGACCGTCACGCTGGCGCTGTGCTGGGTGACGCTGCGCTACGCGCCCTGGCCATTTACCTTCGTGATTGTGATCCTGTTCTACAGCGCGGTGCGCCTGCCGCGCCTTGAAGCTTTTGTGGTGTATCTCGCCACCGTATCGATGATGTCGCTGATGCTGGTGTTCCAGCTAATCCCCATCGACACCACCGCGCGCCAGCTGCTCTCGATGCCCTGGGTTCCCTTCCTGCTGGCGCTGATCCCCAGCCATATGATGACGCTGGTGATGCACTCCTTCCGCGAAGAGCGCAAGCACATCTCGGAGAGCGAAACCCGTTTCCGTCACGCGATGGAGTTTTCCGCCATCGGCATGGCGCTGGTTTCCCCCTCCGGCCAGTGGTTGCAGGTCAATAAATCCCTGTGCAGACTGCTGGGGTACACCCCGAAAGAGCTGCTGTCGCTTAACTTCCAGCAGCTAACCCATGCCGACGATCTCAACGCCGACCTGACGCAGCTGGATTCGCTGCTGACGGCAGAGATTGATAACTACAGCATGGAAAAACGCTATCTGCGCAAGGACGGCGAGATTGTCTGGACGCTGCTGGCGGTGTCGCTGGTGCGCGACAGCGAGCACACTCCGCTGTATCTCATCGCACAGATCGAAGATATCACCGGCCTGAAGCAGACCGAAAAGGTCAACCAGCGCCTGATGGAACGCATCACGCTGGCGAATGAGGCGGGCGGGATTGGCGTCTGGGAGTGGGATTTTAATAGCGGCACCATGAGCTGGGACAAGCGCATGTTCCAGATCTATCAGATGCCTGGTGCAACGCAGGCCAGTTACCTCACCTGGGTAAACAGCCTGCACCCCGCCGACCGTGAGATGGCGATTAAAGTCTTTGATGATGCCGCCAGAAATGGCAACCCGGCTGACGTGGAGTTCCGTATTGAAACCGACATTGGCATCCGCTACATCCGTAGCCAGGGCAGCATCGTGCTGGATGAGAAAGGCAACGTCGAACGCATGCTGGGTATTAACCAGGATGTCACCGCTATACGCCTGCTGACCGACGCGCTGTATCAGGAAAAAGAGCGGATGCACATCACGCTCGACGCCATCGGCGAAGCGGTGATCAGCACCGATGAAGAGATGCGGGTGATCTTTATGAACCCGGTGGCCGAGAAGATGAGCGGCTGGCTGCAGCATCAGGCTTCCGGCAGGCCGCTGAGTGATATTCTGCGCATCACCCACGGCAGCCACGGCCCCCAGATGGATAATCTGCTGCAGTGCGATGTGCCGCAGGAAAAAACGCCGGGCGACTTTGACGCCGAGCTGGTGCTGCACAACCGCTCCGGCGAGCAGTACGCCGTTCACTACAGCCTGTCGCCGTTGAGCACGCTGCAGGGCGAGCAAATCGGCAGCGTGATGGTGATCCAGGACGTCAGCGAGTCGCGGGAGATGATGAAGCGCCTGAGCTACAGCGCCTCGCACGATATGCTGACGCGCCTGCCGAACCGGGTCAGCTTCGAGCGTCAGCTTAAACGCCTGATCGCCAGCGCCGGCGAGCATCAGCTGCAGCATGCACTGGTGTTTATTGACCTCGACCGCTTTAAGGCGGTGAACGACACCGCAGGCCACGCGGCGGGCGATGCGCTGCTGCGCGAAATCTCCGGCGTGATGCAGCATCATCTGCGCGGCACGGATTTCCTTGCCCGCCTCGGCGGCGACGAATTCGGCGTGCTGCTGGCGGAGTGCAGCATGGAGAAAGCCAGGGAGGCGCTCGGCCGCATCGTTGATGCCGTTAACCAGCACCGCTTTCTTTGGGAGGGCCGCCTGCACCGCGTCGGGGCCAGCGCCGGGTTAACCTTGATTACCCGGGAGAACGCCAGCGCCAGCGAGCTGATGGCCCAGGCCGACCTCGCCTGCTATAACGCCAAGCACAACGGCCGGGGTCAGCTGTCGGTATATGAAAATCACCTGCACCAGCGCCTGAAGCCGGTGATGAGCCGCAGCGAAAATGAGCAGATTATCACCCAGCAGCCGATGCGCCTGCAGATCCGCGCCGCCGCGCCGCCGCGCAAAATTCATGCGGTCAGCTTCTGGCTGGCGGAGATGCAGCTGTTTACCCCGGAAGGTCATGAGATTGAAGAGGCCAGCTTCCGCGCTGGCTTGCAGGATGGCGAGCTGTTCGTCGCGCTCGACCGCAAGCTGATGAGTGAGTTTTTCCAGCACTATGCGCAGGGAGTGATCGGCAAGTCGCTGACGCTGGCCCTGCCGCTTTCCGGCTTCGGGCTGCGTGAGGATGCCTTTATCAGTGACGCGCTGGCGATGATCGGGCGCTATAACGTTCCGGATAATCTGCTGTGGTTCACCATCAATGCCGATGTGCTCAGCCAGCCGGATGAGCGCCTGCATGCCAATATCGCCCGCCTGCGCGCTGCCGGCTGCCGCATTGTGCTGCGCGATTTTGGCCGCAATCTTGATGCCTTTAATCAGCTGCCCGCTGATGAGATTGACTACCTGATCCTCGCCCCGGAGCTGGTCAGCAACGTCCACTGCAATCTGATGGACGAAATGATGGTGTCGATTATTCACGGTCACGCCCAGCGCCAGGGGATCCTGACGCTGGCCGGGCCGGTCGACCTGCCCGTCGCGCTTAATACTCTGTCATCGATCGGTATTGATGCCGTGTGGGGCGATGCCATCGCCGCGCGCCAGCCATTATCTGCGCTGCTGGTGAACAGCTATTTTGCCATTAAGTAGGGGCAGAACAACGCTGCGCAATCCGTTGACGAGCGCGAATATCGTCCTCATCCTCTCTCAGCAGCTGCGCGCTGACGGAGAGCAGTCGGGAGCACGGCAGCCCCGCCTTAATCAGCATAGCCAGCGTTACCCCCTGCTCGTCGTAGCGCAAAATATCCGCCAGCTGCGCTGCTGGCAGCGTGGCACGCTGGCGCACCGCGCTAACCAGCACCTGCTGCAGCACCGTGGGGGTTTCATCACGAAAACGCCAGTTACCACGTGCCTCATTCACCAGCGTGTTTTCCACTTTCCCGTCAGCTGAGGTGTGCTGAAAGCGATCCCACGCAATCAGGTTGCTCTCCAGTACGGCCTGACGGGTGGGTTGAGCGGAGAACTTAATCAGCCATTCCATCAGGCTCAGACGGCGCCCCTCACCGTCGGTAAAGGTTTCTTCGAGCTGCGCAGGCTGCTGCTGCAGCGCATTCATCAGCGGCCGCGTTTGACCATTCAGCGCCAGCAAAGCTAGCTGCCAGACCCCCTGCGGGGCGGGCAGCCACGCCAGTAAAAAGTTGGCACTTTCGGTGTAGCCGTTGAAGATGGCGGTGGTGAGATAGGATGGCGAAGAGCCACTGCGCGGATGGATCCAGTCCGGACGTGCCTTCAGTAACAGCGCCATGCTGCGGTAAAACTTTTTCCTTTCGGCATCGTTATAGGGCGGTTCGAGGCGCAGGTCGCGCAGCGGATCGTGATCGAAGGTAAGCGCCTGAATCTGCGCCGGAGTCATCAACGTTAAGAACAGATCAAGCGCGACCGGATTATGGTGCTCAATCGCATTACTGAACGGCGTAAAACCAAACTCCTGACGATCGAGGGGGGAGATCCCCTGGCGAATAAAGTAGTGGTAGCTTTCAGCCGGATAATCCTGCTCGACTGCACGAAAGAATAGCTCGCGCTGTTGCCCGCTCGGCAGGCGATCGAGATCTGCCCATGCCTGCCGTTGCAGCAGACCCAGATTATGCTGCAGCTGCTGCTGATGGCGCGCCCATGCCATGGCGCTCTGGTGCTGCGGGTAGAACCAGAATGCCGCCGCCAGCAGGAGAAACAGCGCCCAGCCGCTCACCAGAGCCTGGGGCCTCGCCTGCGGTCGCCAGCGCCCAAGCAGCAACGTCAGCAGCGCGCACAACAGCACCAGCCAGGCCATCATCGGCAGCGCCAGCCCAACACTATTCAGGCCCCGCCACAGCATCACCCCGGCAATCAGGCACTGCGGCAACAGCAGCGTCAGCAGGACCCGCCGCAACGCAGGCTGCTGCCACTTGACGGCCAGAACCAGTGCGACGATCGCCAGCATCAGCGGCCCCAGCATGATAATCAGCAATAGCAGCGCCATCGACAGCGTTAAGTGCACAATATGCCTCCTGCAAAATAGTGAAGAATGATTCCGTTCAGCGCTGCCGATTCTATATGCAGTCGACTGATATTTGAAAGCCGCAATATTCAAAGCGGGATTTGCCGCTTGCGCCGCCCCCGCTCTCAGGCTAAAGTCGCCCCCTTTTTTCACACTCAGCGGAGGAAACGATGTTTATCGGTTTCGACTACGGTACGGCAAACTGCTCGGTTGCCATCATGGAAAACGGCGCACCAAAGCTGCTGCCGTTAGAGCAGGGCTCGCCTTATTTACCTTCAATGCTGTGTGCGCCGACCCGCGATGCCGTCAGTGAATGGCTGTTCCGTCACCACCAGGTGCCGACTCCGCAGGCGGAAAACCAGGCGCTGCTGCGCCGTGCCCTCGCCTTCAACCGTGAGGAAGATATCGAAGTGCTGCCGGGCAGCGTGAAATTTGGCCTGGCGTCGCTGGCGCAATATATGGATGACCCGGAGGAGGTGTGGTTTGTTAAATCACCGAAATCCTTCCTCGGTGCCAGCGGCCTGAAACCGCAGCAGGTGGCCTTCTTTGAGGACCTGGTGTGCGCGATGATGCTGCAAATTCGCCACTCTGCGGAAAGCGCGCTGAATGACAGCGTGACGCAGGCCGTGATTGGCCGCCCGGTCAACTTCCAGGGGTTGGGCGGCGATGAGGCCAACCAGCAGGCTGAAGGTATTCTGGCCCGCGCTGCCAGCCGCGCCGGGTTTAGCGATGTGGTATTCCAGTTTGAACCGGTCGCCGCCGGGCTGGATTTTGAAGCCACGCTGAGCAAAGAGACGCGCGTGCTGGTGGTGGATATCGGCGGCGGAACCACCGACTGCTCGATGCTGCTGATGGGGCCGCAGTGGCATGATAAAGCCGACCGTAAGCAGAGCCTGCTGGGCCACAGCGGCTGCCGCGTGGGCGGAAACGATCTCGACATTATGCTGGCGTTTAAAGAGCTGATGCCGCTGCTGGGCCTTGGCGGAGAAACCGTGAAGGGCACCGGCCTGCCCGCGCTGCCGTGGTGGAATGCCGTGGCGATTAACGACGTTCCGGCGCAGAGTGATTTCTACGCCACCGCTTCGCGCAAGCTGCTGCAGGATCTGATCCGCGACGCGGCCGAGCCGCAAAAGGTGCAGCGTCTGCTGAAAGTGTGGCAGCAGCATCTCGGCTATCGCCTGGTGCGCGCGGCGGAAGAGAGTAAAATTGCCCTGTCGCAGCAGAGCGAGGTGCTGACCGCGCTGGACTTTATTGAGAGCGGGCTGGAAACCGGAATTAGCGTGGCGGGATTAGAGACGGCTATCAGCCAGCCGTTAGAGCGGATCCAGGAGCAGGTGACGCTGGCGTTAAATACCAGCGGCACCCGTCCTGACGTCATTTATCTCACCGGCGGCAGCGCCAAATCCCCGGTGCTGCGTGCCGCCCTGCAGCAGCAGCTGCCGGATATCCCGCTGGCCAGCGGCGATGATTTCGGCTCGGTCACCGCCGGGCTGGCACGCTGGGCGCAGGTGATGTTCCGCTGATTTGCTGCGGTTGCGGGCTGGCTGACCCACCTGTAGGGGCCGATCATCTTTTTCGATCGGCCCTTTCACTCGTGCGGTGCGGGCGGGCTGGCTGACCGGAAAAGAGGGTCAGCCCCTACGTATCCCTCGTACCGCTGATTTATTGGGTTTACGCTGCACGGACGGGCTGACCGAAAAAGAGGGTCAGCCACTACGAATCCCTTGTAGGGGTCGGGCATGCCCGACCCGTTTTTTTTAATAACTGCTCACTTCCGACAGCAGGCGCAAATCGTCATCCTTCAGCTTCAGCACCGCCGCTTTGCTCAGCTCTTCAACCTGCGCCAGGGATGTGGCGCTGACGATCGGGGCGGTGATGCTCGGGCGGGCGATCTGCCATGCCAGCGCCACCTGGGTTGGGCTGGCGTGATGTTCTTCCGCCACCTCTACCAGCGCTTTCACAATCTTCAGCCCGCGATCGTTAAGATACTTCTCGACCACGCCCTGCCCGCGCGCGCTTTTCGCGGCGTCCTCTTTACTGCGGTATTTCCCGCTGAGAAAACCGCTGGCCAGCGAGTAGTAGTTAATCACCCCCAGCCCGTGATCTTTCGCGACTTTCTCCAGCCCGCTCTCATAGCCTTCACGGTCGTAAAGGTTATATTCCGGCTGCAGAGTCTCGTAGCGCGCCAGGCCATGGTCGCTGCTGACTTTCAGCGCCTCCTCCAGACGTTCATCGGAGTAGTTAGAGGCACCAATCACCCGCACCTTGCCCTCTTTAATCAGCGCATCAAACGCCGCCAGCGTCTCCTGCAGCGGCGTATCGGCATCGTCACGGTGCGCCTGATAGAGGTCGATATAGTCGGTTTGCAGGCGCTTGAGCGAAGCCTCTACCGCCTGACGAATATAGTGCGGTGCAAGGCCGGTTTTGCCGTCACCAAGGTCCATGCCGACCTTGGTGGCGAGAATGATTTTGTCGCGCTTGCCGCTCTGCTTCAGCCAGTTACCAATAATCACCTCTGACTCGCCGCCCTTGTTGCCCGGCGCCCAGCGCGAATAGACATCGGCGGTATCAATAAAATTGAGTCCCTTTTCCACCAGCGCGTCGAGCAGCGAAAACGAGGTCTTTTCGTCGATGGTCCAGCCAAATACGTTGCCACCAAAAGTCAACACCGGAACCTGAAGCTTGCTGCGGCCCAGCTGGCGATGTTCTAAATTACTCATGATCATTCTCCTGATATGAAGTCATTAGCGCGGATGCGACAGCCTGTAAGCTTAGCAAACTAAGCTTTTCGCGCTGCGCTAAATTGTGGCAAAAGATTTGCGCATTCGGCCCGATGAACGCGGGACAGAACAAAACTAACCCGTTATCCTTATTTCCTTCATTTTTCAGCGCTTGAAATCCGCTATTGTGACTATATTCGGGATACTGTTTTGTCCCGCCTGGGCTTCAGGCCCTGCTACCGGAGAGCAAAAAAAACCATGAAATCGCCGCGCCGCGTTCCGCTAATTCCTCTGATTATCCTCGCTGCCCTGATAGGTGGTGGCGCCTACTGGTGGCACAGCCACAGCGCCTCATCCACTGCTGAGCCAAAAGCCGGTACTCAGCCACCGCGTGGCAAAGGCGGGCGACACGGCGGCGCGGGGGCAGCGATGGCTCCCGTGCAGGCGTCAGAGGCGGTGCGTCAGAGCGTGCCGCAGTACCTTTCCGGATTAGGAACCGTCACCGCGGCCAATACCGTGACGCTGCGTAGCCGGGTGGACGGCGATTTAATGGCGATCCACTTCACCGAAGGGCAGGAAGTCAAAGCCGGTGAGCTGCTGGCCGAAATCGATCCGCGCCCGTACCAGGTGGCGCTGATGCAGGCTCAGGGGCAGCTGGCGAAGGATCAGGCGACATTAGCTAACGCCCGCCGCGACCTGGCGCGCTATGAAAAGCTGGCGAAAACCAGCCTGGTGTCAAAACAGGAGCTGGATACGCAGCGCTCGCTGGTCAGTGAAACCCTCGGCACCCTTAAGGCCGACGAAGGCAGCGTGGCCAGCGCCCAGCTTAACCTGACCTACAGCCGCGTCACCGCGCCCATCTCCGGCCGCGTCGGGCTGAAACAGGTCGATGTCGGCAATTACATCACCAGCGGCGATACCAACGGTATTGTGGTGATTACCCAGACGCACCCGATTGACCTGGTGTTCAGCCTGCCGGAAAACGATATTTCCAGCATTCTCAGCGCGCAGAAAAGCGGCGCGGTGCCGGTCGAAGCGTGGGATCGCAACAACAAAAACCTGCTCACCACCGGCCAGCTGCTGAGCATGGATAACCAGATTGATGCCACCACCGGCACCGTCAAGCTGAAGGCGCGCTTTAGCAATGAAGACGATCGGCTGTTCCCCAATCAGTTTGTCAATGCGCGCCTGAAGGTCAGCACGCTGCAGGATGCGATTGTTATCCCGACCGCCGCGCTGCAGATGGGCAACGAAGGCAGCTTCGTCTGGGTGGTCAACGGCGACAGTAAAGTCAGCAAGAAAATTGTCAGCGTGGGCTTCCAGGACAGTGAAAAAGTGGTGGTTAAGGCCGGGCTGGAAGCCGGGGAGAAAGTGGTCACCGACGGGATTGACCGCCTGACCGAAGGCGCGCAGGTGGAGGTGGTGGCTGCGCAGGCCACGCCGCTGACCTCAGGTAAAAGCGCCCTGCCAAGCAAGGGAGCCAGCGACTGATGCAGGTGATGCCCCCAACGCCAGGCGGCGGACCGTCCCGCCTGTTTATTCTGCGCCCGGTCGCCACCACCCTGCTGATGATCGCGATCCTGCTGGCGGGGATTATTGGCTACCGCTCGCTGCCGGTTTCTGCCCTGCCGGAAGTCGACTACCCCACCATTCAGGTCGTCACGCTCTATCCGGGCGCCAGCCCGGACGTGGTGACCTCGGCGATTACCGCCCCGCTGGAGCGCCAGTTCGGGCAGATGTCCGGCCTGAAGCAGATGGCCTCGCAGAGCGCCGGCGGTGCCTCGGTGGTGACGCTGCAGTTCCAGCTGACGCTGCCGCTCGACGTCGCCGAGCAGGAAGTGCAGGCGGCGATCAATGCCGCCACCAACCTGCTGCCTAACGATCTGCCCAATCCGCCGGTTTACAGCAAGGTTAACCCGGCGGATCCGCCGATTATGACCCTTGCCGTCACCACCTCCAGCATGCCAATGACCCAGGTGCAGGATATGGTGGAGAACCGCGTGGCGCAGAAAATTTCCCAGGTGTCCGGCGTCGGACTGGTGACGCTCTCCGGCGGGCAGCGGCCCGCGGTGCGGGTGAAGCTCAACGCCCAGGCGCTGGCGGCGCTCGGTATCACCAGTGAAACGGTGCGCACCGCCATCAGCAACGCCAACGTCAACTCGGCCAAAGGCAGCCTGGATGGCCCTGACCGCTCGATTACCCTCTCCGCCAACGACCAGATTAAAACCGCCGAAGGCTACCGCCAGCTGATCGTCAGCTACAGCAACGGTGCGCCGGTGCGCCTGGGCGATGTGGCCTCGGTAGAACAGGGGGCGGAAAACAGCTGGCTCGGCGCCTGGGCTAACCGCCAGCAGGCCATTGTGCTGAACGTGCAGCGCCAGCCGGGTGCCAATATTATTGCCACCGCTGACAATATCCGCCAGATGCTGCCTGCCCTCACCGCGTCGCTGCCAAAGTCGGTCAACGTGCAGCTGCTGAGCGACCGCACCACCAATATTCGCGCTTCGGTGCACGACGTGCAGTTTGAGCTGCTGCTGGCGATTGCGCTGGTGGTGATGATCATCTATCTGTTCCTGCGCAACGTGGCGGCGACCATTATCCCGGCGGTGGCGGTACCGCTGTCGCTGGTCGGCACCTTTGCGGTGATGTACTTCCTCGGCTTTTCGGTGAATAACCTGACGCTGATGGCGCTGACCATCGCCACCGGCTTTGTGGTCGATGACGCTATCGTGGTAATCGAAAACATCACCCGCTACATCGAGAAAGGCGAAAAGCCGCTGACGGCGGCGCTGAAAGGGGCGGGTGAGATTGGCTTTACCATTATCTCGCTGACCTTCTCGCTGATTGCCGTGCTGATCCCGCTGCTGTTTATGGGCGATATCGTCGGCCGCCTGTTCCGCGAGTTTGCGGTGACGCTGGCGGTGGCGATCCTGATCTCCGCGCTGGTGTCGCTGACGCTGACGCCGATGATGTGCGCGCGCATGCTGAAGGCCGAGTCGCTGCGTAAACAGAACCGTTTCTCCCGCGCCAGCGAAGCCTTCTTTGAGCACGTGATTGCGCGCTACGGCATCATGCTGCAAAAGGTGCTCAGCCATCCGTGGCTGACGCTGGGCGTGGCGCTCAGCACCATGGCAATCACCGTGCTGCTGTGGCTGGCGATCCCGAAAGGCTTCTTCCCGCTGCAGGATAACGGCATTATTCAGGGTACCGTGCAGGCGCCGCAGTCGGTTTCCTACAGCAATATGGCGCAGCGCCAGCAGGAAGTGGCCTCGATCATAATGAAAGATCCGGCGGTGCAGAGCCTGACCTCCTTCGTCGGCGTGGACGGCACCAACCAGGCGCTGAACAGCGGGCGCCTGCAGATCAACCTCAAGCCGCTTGACCAGCGTGACGACCGCATTCCGGTGGTGATCGCCCGCCTGCAGCAGGAGGTGGCGAAGCTGCCGGGCATTAACCTCTATCTGCAGCCGGTGCAGGACCTGACGATTGATACCCAGGCCAGCCGCACGCAATATCAGTTCAGCCTGCAGGCAGGTTCGCTCGATTCGCTCAGCCTGTGGGTGCCGAAACTGCAGGCCGGGCTGAACAAATTACCGCAGCTGAAAGAGGTGAGCAGCGACTGGCAGGACCAGGGGCTGGAAGCCTATATCCGCGTCGATCGCGACAATGCCAGCCGGTTGGGCATCTCCCTGTCTGACGTCGATAACGCGCTGTATAACGCCTTCGGGCAGCGGCTGATCTCAACGATTTATACCCAGGCCAGCCAGTATCGCGTGGTGCTGGAGCACGACACCGCCGCCACGCCGGGGCTGGCTGCGCTGCAAAGCATCCGGCTGAAGAGCACCGATGGCGGCAGCGTGCCGCTCAGCGCCATTGCCAGCATCGAACAGCGCCACGGCGCGCTGAGCATTAATCACCTCGATCAGTTCCCGTCGACCACCTTCTCGTTTAACGTCAGCGACGGTTATTCGCTGGAGCAGGCGGTTAATGCGATAAACCAGGCGGAACAGGATCTGGCCATGCCGACGGAGATCATCACCCAGTTCCAGGGCAGCACCCTCGCCCTCCAGGCGGCGCTCTCCAGTACCGTGTGGCTGATTGTTGCGGCGGTTGTGGCGATGTATATCGTGCTCGGCGTGCTGTACGAGAGCTTTATTCACCCGGTCACCATTCTCTCCACGCTGCCGACCGCCGGGGTGGGTGCGCTGCTGGCGCTGCTGATCAGCGGCAGCGAACTGGACGTGATTGCCATTATCGGCATTATTCTGCTGATTGGCATCGTCAAGAAGAACGCCATCATGATGATCGACTTTGCGCTGGCGGCCGAGCGCGAACAGGGCATGACGCCGTATGAGGCGATTTATCAGGCCTGTCTGCTGCGCTTCCGCCCGATCCTGATGACCACGCTGGCGGCACTTCTCGGTGCGCTGCCGCTGATGCTGAGCACCGGCGTCGGTGCCGAACTGCGCCGCCCGCTGGGCACCGCGATGGTGGGCGGCCTGATCGTCAGCCAGGTGCTGACGCTGTTTACCACGCCGGTGATCTACCTGCTGTTTGACCGTCTGGCGCACGCCACGCGCCGCCGCTTCCGCAAGCAGGAGGCAGAGTGAAATTTTTCGCGCTGTTTATTCATCGCCCGGTCGCCACCATCCTGCTGACGGTGGCGATCCTGCTGGCGGGCATTCTCGGCTTTCGCCTGCTGCCGGTCGCCTCGCTGCCGCAGGTCGATTTCCCGGTGATTGTGGTCAGCGCCTCGCTGCCCGGTGCCTCGCCGGAAACCATGGCCTCCTCGGTTGCCACCCCGCTGGAACGGGCGCTGGGGCGCATTGCCGGGGTGAGTGAAATGACCTCTACCAGCTCGCTCGGCAGCACGCGGGTGATCCTGGTGTTCGACTTCGAGCGCGATATCAACGGCGCGGCACGTGACGTGCAGGGCGCGATCAACGCCGCGCAGAGCCTGCTGCCAACCGGGATGCCAGGCCGCCCGACCTATCGCAAAGTGAATCCGTCCGATGCGCCAATCATGATTATGACGCTGACCTCGGACACCTACTCCCCCGGCCAGCTGTACGACTATGCCTCCACGCAGCTGGCGCAGAAGCTGGCGCAAATTGATGGCGTAGGCGATGTCACCATCGGCGGCAGCTCCCTGCCTGCGGTGCGCGTCGACCTCAACCCGCAGGCGCTGTTTAATCAGGGCGTGTCGCTGGACGCAGTGCGCACCGCGATTGCCGACGCCAACGTGCGTAAACCGCAGGGGGCAATTGAGGATCAGCAGCAGCGCTGGTGGCTTAAGACCAATGACGAGCTGCAAACCGCTGCCGAATATCAGCCGCTGATCGTGCATTACAACAACGGCGCGGCGGTGCGCCTGCAGGATGTCGCCACCGTTTCGGACTCGGTGCAGGACGTGCGCAACGCCGGGATGTCCAACGCCCGCCCGGCGATTCTGGCGCTGATCCGCAAAGCGCCGGAAGCCAATATCATTGATACCGTCGACCGGATTAACGCCCAGCTGCCCGAACTGCGCAAAGTCATCCCGGCGTCGATCAGGCTGGAGGTGGCGCAGGACCGTTCACCGACCATCCGCGCCTCGCTGCATGAGGTGGAGCAGTCGCTGGCGATCTCGGTCGGGCTGGTGATTCTGGTGGTGTTTGCCTTCCTGCGCTCCGGGCGCGCCACCCTGATCCCGGCAGTGGCCGTGCCGGTCTCGCTGATCGGCACCTTCGCCGCGATGTACCTGTGCGGCTTCAGCCTCAATAACCTGTCGCTGATGGCGCTGACCGTGGCAACCGGCTTTGTCGTCGATGATGCGATTGTGGTGCTGGAGAATATCTCGCGCCACGTCGAAGCGGGGATGAAACCGCTGGCGGCGGCGCTGCAGGGGGTGCGTGAAGTCGGCTTTACCGTGGTCTCGATGAGTATTTCCCTGGTGGCGGTATTTATTCCGCTACTGATGCTCGGCGGGCTGATAGGCCGCTTCTTCCGTGAGTTCGCCGTCACGCTGTCGGTATCGATCGCCATATCGCTGCTGGTGTCGATTACCCTGACGCCGATGATGTGTGCCTACCTGCTGCGCAATAAGCCGCGTCACCAGCAGCCGCGCATTCGCGGTTTTGGTAAGCTGCTGCTGGCCGTGCAGCAGGGCTATGGCCGCACGCTGAATCTGGTGCTGAATCATGCACGCTGGACGCTACTGGTGTTTCTCGCCACCATCGGCCTGACGATGTATCTCTACGTCTCGATCCCGAAAACCTTTATGCCGGAGCAGGATACCGGGCGGCTGATGGGCTTTATTCAGGCCGACCAGAGCATCTCTTTCCAGTCGATGCGCGGCAAGCTGGAAGACTTTATGCGCATCGTCCATGCCGACCCGGCGGTGGAGAGCGTGGTGGGCTTTACCGGTGGGTCACGCACCAACAGCGGCTCGATGTTTATCGCCCTGAAGCCGCTGAGCGAGCGCACGGAAACCGCCCAGCAGGTGATTGCCCGCCTGCGCGGTAAGCTGGCGAAAGAGCCGGGCGCCAATCTCTACCTGATGGCCGAGCAGGATCTGCGCGTCGGCGGGCGCGAGTCCAACGCCGGCTATCAGTACACGCTGCTGTCCGACAGCCTCGATGACCTGCGCGAGTGGGAGCCGAAAATCCGCCGCGCCTTTGCCGCGCTGCCGCAGCTGGCCGACGTCAACTCCGACCAGGAGGATAAGGGCTCGGAGATGGCGCTGACCTACAACCGTGAGACCATGGCGCGGCTGGGGATTGACGTGGCGGACGCCAACGGCCTGCTGAATAACGCCTTCGGCCAGCGCCAGATCTCTACCATCTATCAGCCGCTCAACCAGTACAAAGTGGTGATGGAGGTTGACCCGCGCTACACCCAGGATATCAGCGCGCTTAACCAGATGTACGTGATCAACAGCGAGGGGAAATCCATTCCGCTGTCGTCGTTCGCCAAATGGCAGCCGCAGAACTCGCCGCTGTCGGTCAATCATCAGGGGCTTTCTGCGGCTTCAACCGTGTCGTTTAACCTGCCGGATGGGGTATCGCTGTCCGAAGCCTCCGCCGCGATCGACCGCAGCATGACCTCACTGGGCGTGCCTTCCAGCGTGCGCGGCAGCTTTGCCGGTACGGCGGCGGTGTTTGAGCAGACCCAGAGCAGCCAGCTGTGGATGATCCTCGCCGCTATCGCCACGGTCTATATCGTGCTGGGGATCCTGTATGAGAGCTACGTCCACCCGCTGACTATTCTCTCTACCCTGCCCTCGGCGGGCGTCGGCGCGCTGCTGGCGCTGGAGCTGTTCTCCGCGCCGTTCAGCCTGATTGCGCTAATCGGGATCCTGCTGCTGATCGGCATCGTCAAGAAGAACGCCATTATGATGGTCGACTTTGCGCTCGAAGCGCAGCGCAACGGCAATCTCACGGCGCGTGAAGCGATCTTCCAGGCCAGCCTGCTGCGCTTCCGCCCGATTATGATGACCACGCTGGCAGCCCTGCTGGGCGCACTGCCGCTGGTACTGACCAGCGGTGACGGGGCCGAACTGCGCCAGCCGCTGGGGATCACCATCGTCGGTGGCCTGGTCATGAGCCAGCTGCTGACGCTGTACACCACCCCGGTGGTGTATCTGTATATGGATAAACTGCGGCGCAAAGCTAAGCCGCAACCGGCACACGAAGGAGCCTGAGATGGCTAACGCGCCCGCCGCTTCGGTACGCTGGCAGCTGTGGATTGTTGCCTTCGGCTTTTTTATGCAGGCGCTGGATACGACCATCGTCAATACCGCGCTGCCGTCGATGGCCGCCAGCCTCAACGTCAGCCCGCTGCATATGCATTCGGTGATTGTCTCCTATGTGCTGACGGTGGCGGTGATGCTGCCGGTCAGCGGCTGGCTGGCCGACCGCTTTGGGGTGCGCAACGTCTTCTTTAGCGCGATTATCCTGTTCAGCATCGGCTCGCTGTGCTGCGCGATCTCCGCCACGCTGGATCAGCTGCTGCTGTCGCGCGTGGTGCAGGGCATTGGCGGGGCGATGATGGTGCCGGTCGGGCGCCTGACGGTGATGAAGCTGGTGCCGCGGGCGGAATATATGGCGGCGATGACCTTTGTCACGCTGCCAGGGCAGATTGGCCCGCTGCTCGGCCCGGCGCTCGGCGGCGTGCTGGTCGAGTACGCCAGCTGGCACTGGATCTTTCTGATTAACATTCCGGTCGGCATAGTTGGAGCGATCGCCACGCTGATGCTGCTGCCCAACTTTACGCTGCAGACCCGGCGCTTCGACTTTAGCGGCTTCTTTCTGCTCGCGGCAGGGATGGCCACGCTGACGCTGGCGCTCGACGGCCAGCGCGGCTTAGGCATTTCCCCGCTGCTGCTGTGCCTGCTGATCCTCGCCGGGGTATTCGCCCTGCTGTTCTATCTGCTGCACGCGCGCAATAACGAGCGCGCGCTGTTCAGCCTGAAGCTGTTCGATAACCGCATCTACTCAATTGGCCTGCTCGGCAGCCTGACCGGGCGCATCGGCAGTGGGATGCTGCCGTTTATGACGCCGATTTTCCTGCAGATCGGCATGGGCTACAGCCCGTTTCACGCCGGGCTGATGATGATCCCGATGGTACTCGGCAATATGGGCATGAAGCGCATTATCGTGCAGATCGTCAATCGCTCCGGCTATCGCAACGTGCTGGTCGGATCGACCCTCGGGCTGGCACTGGTGGTGGTGCTGTTCCCCACCGTGGCGCTGCTGGGCTGGAACCTGCTGCTGCCGGTGGTGCTGTTGTTACAGGGCATGGTCAACGCTATCCGCTTCTCGGCGATGAACACCCTGACGCTGAAAGAGCTGCCCGATGAGCTGGCCAGCAGCGGCAACAGCCTGCTGTCGATGGTGATGCAGCTGTCGATGAGTATCGGCGTGACCCTCGCCGGGCTGCTGCTCGGCACCTTTGCCCACCAGGCGGTGACCGACAGCCCGACGGTGCACCAGGCCTTTATCAATACCTATTTCTGCATGGCGCTGGTTATCGCCCTGCCCGCGCTGGTGTTCTGGCGCGTGCCTGCGGAAACCGGCCCTAATGCGCTGCTGGCGCGCAGGAGAAAGCGTTAAATGTTGGCAAAATTACGTATCGGCATCACCGCCAAGCTGTTCGCGGCGATCTTCTCCACCTGCATGCTGGTGCTGATCACCATGCACTGGGGGGTGCGCCTCAGCTTTGAGCACGGCTTTATCGATTACATCAAGCGCGGCAACGAGCAGCGGCTGATGATGCTGAGCGATGCGCTGGCAGATCAGTACGAGCAGCACGGCAACTGGGATTTCCTGCGCAACAACAACAAGCTGGTGTTCAATATTCTGCGCTCGCTGGAGCAGAATCCCGACGCCAGTAATCAGCTGCCGCCGCACGGCTGGCGCACCCAGTTCTGGATTATCGACCAGCAGTATCACGTGATGATGGGCCCGCGCGCGCCGGTGCCGCCGGAAGGTTCGCGGCGCAATATCACCACCAGCAGCGGCAAAGTGGTCGGCTGGGTGATCGGCTCGCCGCCCGAACGCCTGACGCGCAGCGCCGATATCAACTTTGACCAGCAGCAGAAGCGCACCAGCTGGATGATCGTCGGGCTGACGATGCTGCTGGCCGCCGCGGTGACCTGGCTGATGTCGCGCGGGCTGCTGGCCCCGGTGAAACGGCTGGTCGACGGCACCCATCACCTCGCCGCCGGGGATTTCGCCACCCGCGTAGAGTCCTCCAGCCGCGATGAGCTTGGGCGGCTGGCGCAGGACTTTAACCGCCTTGCCAGCACGCTGGAGAAAAACGAAAGCATGCGCCGCGCCTTTATGGCCGATATCTCGCACGAGCTGCGCACGCCGCTGGCGATCCTGCGCGGCGAGCTGGAAGCGATTCAGGACGGGGTGCGCAAGCTGACGCCGGAGTCGATCGTCTCACTGCAGGGTGAAGTCGCGACGCTGACCAAGCTGGTCGACGATGTGCACCAGCTCTCGCTGTCCGACGAGGGGGCGCTGGCTTACCGCAAAAGCCAGATCGATCTGGCGTCGCTGCTGGAGCTGGTCTCCGGGAACTTCTCCCACCGCTTTGCCCGCCATCCGCTGGCCCTGACGCTGGATCTGCCGGCGAGCGCGCCGCAGTTTGGTGACCCGGACCGCCTGATTCAGCTCTTTACCAATCTGATGGAGAACAGCCTGCGCTATACCGACCCCGGCGGCACGCTGCATATCACTTTGCAACACCTGCCGGACGGCAATTACCTTCATTTTGACGACAGCGCACCCGGTATTAGCGATGAGCAGCGCACTCAGATTTTTGAGCGCTTTTACCGGGCGGAAGGGTCGCGTAATCGCGCCAGCGGCGGCTCTGGCCTTGGGTTGGCAATCTGTCAGAACATTGTCGAAGCCCATGACGGCACCCTTGTTGCGGACCACTCCGATGCCGGAGGCGTGAGAATTACGGTACACTTACCGTATAAGACTCACTGATATGGACCGACTCAATGCTTCCGGACAACGCTGCTCCGCTGATCTTAATCGTTGAAGATGAACCGAAACTTGGCCAGCTGATGGTGGATTATCTGCAGGCCGCCAACTACCGCACCCACCATCTGATGCGCGGTGATGAAGCCGTCGACTGGATTAAACAGCACGCGCCGGACCTGGTGCTGCTCGATCTGATGCTGCCGGGGCTGGATGGTCTGTCCGTATGCCGCGAGCTGCGCCGCTTCTCCGAGCTGCCGGTGATGATGGTCACGGCGAAAATTGAAGAGATTGATCGCCTGCTGGGGCTGGAGATTGGCGCGGATGATTACATCTGTAAGCCTTTCAGCCCGCGAGAAGTGGTGGCGCGGGTGAAAACTATTCTGAAACGCTGCCAGCGTACGCCGGAAGAAGCCCAGGCCGTCTCGCTGCTGAAGGTGGATGAAAACCGCTTTCAGGCCAGCTGGGACGAAAAACCTCTCGACCTCACTCCGGCGGAGTTCCGCCTGCTGAAAACGCTGGCGCAGGAGCCGGGCAAGGTGTTTTCCCGCGAACAGCTGCTGAACCACCTGTACGACGATTATCGCGTGGTAACCGACCGCACCATCGACAGCCATATTAAAAACCTGCGCCGCAAGCTGGAGTCGCTCGACGCCGACCAGCCGTTTATCCGCGCCGTGTACGGCATGGGCTACCGCTGGGAAGCCGATGTCTGTCGTTTGATTTAGATCAAATCCCGCCGCGATTCCCGCCAGTACAATCCCCCGCCGGGCAACACATCGGGCGAGGCATGCCTCGCCCCTACGATTACGCAGACCCGCACCTAAATCACTTAATTGCAATTTCTGACCTGACATCAGACTGAGACATCATGTTTAAACCGGAACTGCTTTCTCCGGCCGGCACCCTGAAAAATATGCGTTACGCTTTTGCGTATGGCGCAGACGCAGTGTATGCCGGTCAGCCTCGCTATAGCCTGCGCGTGCGCAATAACGAATTTAATCATCACAACCTTGCCCTCGGCATCAATGAAGCTCACGCGCTCGGTAAAAAATTCTACGTGGTGGTGAACATCGCCCCGCATAACGCCAAGCTAAAAACCTTTATTCGCGACCTGCAGCCGGTGGTGGCGATGGGACCGGATGCGCTGATTATGTCCGATCCCGGGCTGATTATGCTGGTGCGCGAAGCCTTTCCGCAGATGGATATCCACCTGTCGGTGCAGGCCAACGCCGTCAACTGGGCAACGGTGAAATTCTGGCAGCAGATGGGGCTGACGCGGGTGATCCTGTCGCGCGAACTGTCGCTGGAAGAGATTGGCGAGATCCGCCAGCAGGTGCCGGAGATGGAGCTGGAGATCTTCGTGCATGGCGCCCTGTGTATGGCTTATTCCGGCCGCTGCCTGCTTTCCGGCTACATCAACAAGCGTGACCCTAACCAGGGAACCTGCACCAACGCCTGCCGCTGGGAATACAACGTGCAGGAAGGTAAAGAGGATGCCGTCGGCAATATTGTTCACCGCCAGCAGCCGATTGCGGTGCGCAACGTCGAGCCCACGCTGGGCGTCGGCGAGCCAACCGATAAAGTGTTTATGATCGAAGAAGCGATGCGCCCCGGCGAATATATGACCGCCTTTGAAGATGAGCACGGCACCTATATCATGAACTCAAAGGATCTGCGCGCGGTGGCGCACGTTGAGCGCCTGACCGGGATGGGCGTCCACTCGCTGAAGATCGAGGGGCGCACCAAGTCGTTCTACTACTGCGCGCGCACCGCACAGGTTTATCGCCGGGCGATTGATGACGCCGCAGCCGGAAAACCGTTCGACCCCGCCCTGCTGGAAACGCTGGAAGGGCTGGCGCACCGCGGCTATACCGAAGGGTTTCTGCGCCGCCACACGCACGATAGCTACCAAAGCTACGATGCCGGGTACTCCGTCTCCGACCGTCAGCAGTTTGTCGGCGAATTTACCGGCGAGCGGCGCGGTGCGCTGGCACAGGTCGATGTGAAGAACAAATTCAGCGTGGGCGACAGCCTGGAGCTGATGACCCCGGCGGGCAATATCAACTTCACCCTGGCACAGATGGAAAACGGTAAGGCGCAGCCGATTGAAGTTGCACCGGGCAACGGTCATCTGGTGTGGCTGCCGCTGCCGGAGGCGGTGGACCTGCAATACGCCCTGCTGATGCGCAATCTGTCAGGCACCAGCACCCGCCATCCCCATGCGGTCAATTTGGCAAAAGAAGTCACATAATGTTACTGATATTAGAATCTGGTCACATAACCTCAGGACATTCCTGGTTATGATGCTCCCGCTCCTAACGAACAAATCCAAATAGCATTCTATCGGTCATTCAAATTTCCACCCGAAAGAGGGATGACCTGAACCACCTCATTTGGCTCGCCCGGCTCCCCCGTGCGGGCCATTTCTTTTTCCCACGCCCTATTTTTTCAGACGTTGTCCCCCTGCGTTACCCCCAGGCGCCAGGATATGCTATATCTTGATGCAAACTGCAAACGCCATCAGGAATTAAAAATGGAAAAACATTCACTTACCCTGGCGATCCTCAACGGTAAAAGCGCCGGTAATGAAGAGCTACGCGCGGCGATTGGCACTCTGCGCGAGGAGGGCTTCCCGCTGGAGGTACGCGTTACCTGGGAACACGGCGACGGCGAACGCTACGTGCGCGAAGCGGTAGCGCTGCAGGCCAGCACCGTGATTGCGGCGGGCGGCGACGGTACCATTAATGAGGTCGCCACCGCGCTGGCCCGGCTGGCGCCGCAACACCGCCCGGTGCTGGGCCTGGTGCCACTGGGTACCGCCAACGACTTCGCCACCAGCGCGGGTATCCCGCTGGAGATGGAGAATGCGCTGCGGCTGGCCATCCTCGGCAAAGCCACGCCTATCGACATCGCCTGCGTCAATAACGACCGCTACTTTATCAATATGGCGACCGGCGGCTTCGGTACGCGCATTACCACCGAAACCCCGGAAAAGCTTAAGTCGGCACTCGGCGGCGTCTCCTACTTTATTCATGGCCTGATGCGCATGGATACCCTGAAAGCCGACAGCTGCACCCTGCAAGGCCCGGATTTTCACTGGCAGGGTGATGCGCTGGTGATTGGCATCGGTAACGGGCGCCAGGCCGGTGGCGGACAGCGTCTGTGCCCGACCGCGCTGATTAATGACGGCAAGCTGGAGCTGAGCATCGCCACCTCGCAGGAGCTGCTGCCCACCCTCATTCACAAGCTGACCAGCGACGAAGAGAACCCGAACCTGATCACCGCTTCCCTGCCGTGGCTGACCATCAGCGCGCCAAATGAGATGACCTTTAACCTCGACGGCGAACCGCTGAGCGGAACGGAATTCCGTATTGAGGTGATGCCGGACGCGCTGGAGTGCCGCCTGCCGCCTTCCTGCGAACTGCTGGCTTAACCCCTGAAGGCCGATCGCAAAACGTTCGGCCTTAATATCATCACCCATCATTATTTTGCGGCACGCCTTCCATTTTATTCCTTACATCAAAACTTTAAATAGACCGGTAAGTTGTAATCGTTATTATTCGTCGTAGAAGAGCAGGCGTTACTTTCCTGCGAACGACAGGGAAGATTACAAGAATGGAATTTAAAACCTTTTACTATCACACTAACCGGATAACCTATATTTATCATTTCTCCTCACAGGGGGTTGAATATGAGATACATATCGAGCAGGTCACCCGTGCCGACCAGGCCAGTATCAGCCTGCATGACGGCTTTACCCTCAGTAAAAATGGCGCGTATGAAGTTAGCTTTGATATTAAAGCGAACCGCTTAGCTAAGCAGTTATATTCACGAGCGTTGCCTGGCCAGGTGTCAGCAATACAGGTTATTCGCCAGATTGAGAAAGCATTAATTGCACACCTTGAGGAATTTAATGCTGGTATGTATATCTTCGCCGCCAGCGATATTAAGCTGGCAACGATTTATCAACGCATCATTAAAAAACACCACGCCAGGGGAAATACTCTGGAATCAGGCTTTAAACCTATCGGGAGGGGATATGTTATACGGACAAAATACTGTTACCGCTGAGCAAAAAGAAGCTGAGCGAAAAGAAGATGAAGAGGCGGCGCAAAGATCTCTCAGGATTCTCACTGCGATGATGATGCGGGCCGGAGAAGCCTGGCAGGCCGAAGAAGCGGCGAAGGCAGCCGCCGCCGCGCAGGCTAACTCCTCTGCCAGCAAGTAACCGATTTTCCACTATCTGATAAGCGCCAACCGGCGCTTTTCTCTCACGCCACCCATGTTAAGCAAATGTGATCCCCTTCGCGAATTCTGCATGAGCAACTTGTATGGTAGTACGTTAAGAGCGTATTTTTTCACCATTGTCAGCGCACAAGGCGAACTCAGAATGAAAATTGTTAAAGCAGAAGTCTTTGTTACCTGCCCAGGCAGGAACTTTGTCACCGTTAAAATCACCACTGACCAGGGGCTGACCGGCGTCGGCGATGCCACACTCAACGGGCGTGAGCTGCCCGTTGCCTCCTACCTGAAAGATCACGTCTGCCCACAGCTGATTGGCCGCAATGCGCACCAGATTGAAGATATCTGGCAGTTCTTCTATAAGGGCGCTTACTGGCGTCGTGGCCCGGTCACCATGTCGGCGATCTCTGCCGTGGACCAGGCGCTGTGGGATATCAAAGGGAAAGCGGCGAATATGCCGGTTTACCAGCTGCTGGGCGGCGCATCCCGTACCGGAGTGATGGTCTACTGCCATACCACCGGCCACAGCATTGATGAAGTCATGGACGATTACGCCAAACACCAGGAGCTGGGCTTCAAGGCGATCCGCGCCCAGTGCGGCGTGCCGGGGATGAAAACCACCTACGGCATGGCGAAGGGGAAAGGCGAAGCCTATGAACCCGCCACCAAAGGTGCCCGCCCGGAAGAGCAGCTGTGGTCGACCGAGAAATACCTCGACTTCACGCCAAAGCTGTTTGCGGCGATCCGCGACAAGTTTGGCTTCAACGAGCATCTGCTGCACGATATGCATCACCGCCTGACCCCGATTGAAGCGGCGCGCTTCGGTAAAAGCGTGGAAGAGTACCGCCTGTTCTGGATGGAGGACCCAACCCCGGCCGAGAACCAGGAGAGCTTCCGCCTGATCCGCCAGCACACCGTCACGCCGATAGCCGTCGGCGAGGTGTTTAACAGCATCTGGGACTGCAAGCAGCTGATTGAAGAGCAGCTGATCGACTATATCCGCACCACCATTACCCACGCGGGCGGCATCACCGGGATGCGCCGCATCGCCGACTTTGCCTCGCTGTACCAGGTGCGCACCGGCTCACACGGCCCGTCCGACCTGTCGCCAATCTGCATGGCGGCGGCGCTGCACTTTGACCTCTGGGTGCCTAACTTTGGCGTGCAGGAGTATATGGGCTATTCGGAGCAGATGCTGGAGGTGTTCCCGAACAGCTGGAGTTTCGACAACGGCTATATGCATCCGGGCGACAAGCCGGGCCTCGGCATTGAGTTTGACGAGAAGCTGGCGGCGAAATATCCCTACGAACCTGCGTACCTGCCGGTGGCACGCCTGGAAGACGGCACCCTGTGGAACTGGTAAGGAGAGAACAATGAAAAGTGTGGTGATTGAACGCCCGGGCTTACTGCAGCTGCAGGAGCGCCCGCTGCTCACCCCGTCCACGGGTGAAGTGCGCGTCAAGGTGCGCTTCGCCAGCATCTGCGGCTCTGACGTGCATATCTGGCACGGCCATAATCCCTTTGCCCGCTATCCGCGCGTCATCGGCCATGAGTTTTTTGGCGTCATTGACGCCGTCGGCGACGGGGTGGATGCTGCGCGCATCGGCGAACGTGTGGCGGTGGACCCGGTAGTGAGCTGCGGCCACTGCTACCCCTGCTCCATCGGCCGCCCTAACGTCTGTCGCGAGCTGCAGGTGATTGGCGTACATCGCGACGGCGGCTTCAGCGAGTATGCGCTGGCCCCGGCGGGCAATGCTTACACTCTGCCGGAAGCCATCCCTGATACGCTGGCCAGCCTGGTTGAGCCGTTTACCATTGCCGCCAATATCACCGCGTTCCTTAAGCCGCAGCCGGATGACGTGGCGCTGATTTACGGCTCCGGTCCGATGGGTCTGACCGCCATTCAGGTGCTGAAAGGCGTGTATAAGGTCAGGCAAGTGATTGTCGCCGACCGGCTGGATGAGCGGCTGGCGCTGGCCAAAGCCAACGGTGCGGACGTGGTGCTGAATAATGGCGAAACGCCGCTGGCAGAACAGCTGAATGGCGTGCAGCCTACGCTGATTATCGATGCCGCCTGCCATCCGTCGATTTTGGCGGAAGCGGCGGCGCTCGCCTCCCCCGCCGGGCGCATCGGCCTGCTTGGATTCTCCGGCGAGGCGTGCACCGTGACGCAGCAGAGCCTGACCAGCAAAGAGCTGTCGCTGTTCACCTCGCGTCTGAACAGCCACCGCTTCCCCGAGGTGATTGCCTGGATGGAGCAGGGGCTGATCCAGCCGGAAAAACTGGTTACCCATACGCTGCCGCTCAGTCAGATTGAGCAGGCGATGACGCTGTTCGAAAAGGATCCGCGCAGCTGCTGCAAAGTGATTTTACAGGTTAGCTAACACCAGAACGCCGCAGGCCCGATTCCCGGCCTGCGGTCAATATCAATACCTCAAACCCTACCCACTAAAAATATAACAAGCGGAGTTATTACTATGTTTAAGAACCTGCGCTGGACGATAGTCTTATTACTGTTCCTTGTTTACATGATCAACTATCTCGACCGCGTCGCGCTGTCGCTGACCGTGCCGATGATTGAAAAAGACCTGATGCTGAACGCCGAAGAGTTTGGCCTGATTTTCGGCAGCTTCTTCTTCGGCTACGCCATCTTTAACTTTGTCGGCGGTCTGGCGACCGACAAATTCGGCCCAACGCTGACCCTCGGCGTCGCCGTCGGGATGTGGTCGCTGTTCTGCGGCTTCACCGCGCTGGCGACCGGCTTCTGGTCGATGCTGATCCTGCGCGTGCTGTTCGGCATGGCGGAAGGGCCTATCTGCGCCTCGGCTAACAAGGCCATTAACGGCTGGTTCCCGAAAAAACAGGCGGCAACCGCGATGGGGCTGCTTAGCGCCGGTTCTCCGCTCGGCGGGGCCGTGGCGGGGCCGATTATTGGCTACCTCGCCCTCGCCTTCGGCTGGCGCCCGGCGTTTGCCATTATCTGCAGCATCGGCATCGTCTGGATGGTGGTGTGGTTCTTTATCGCCTCAGATAATCCGCTAAAAAGCAAAATCATCAGCGAGCGTGAGCGCGCCCTGATTGCGCAGATGAAAGATGAGCAGCTCAGTGCGGAAGAGGAGCTGTCGCAGTCGCAGCACGGGCTCGGCTACTACCTGCGCCAGCCGATCATTCTGGTCACGGCGTTCGCCTTCTTCTGCTACAACTATATTCTCTTCTTCTTCCTGAGCTGGTTCCCGGCCTATCTGGTGCAGGCGCACGGGCTGGATATTAAGGCGATGAGCATCACCACCATGATCCCGTGGATTGTCGGTTTCGTCGGCCTTGCGCTGGGTGGGATCATTTCAGACAAGATCTTTAAAGTCACCGGTAAGTTACTGCTTTCCCGCAAAATTGTGCTGGTGGTCTCGTTAATGGCAGCGGCGATTTGTGTCGGCCTGGCGGGTACGGTAAAAGAGGTAACGTCGGCGGTTGGCCTGATGTCGGTTTCCATCTTCTTCCTGTATATCACCGGGGCCATTTACTGGGCGATTATTCAGGACGTGGTGCATAAGAGCCGCGTCGGCAGTATCAGTGGTTTTATCCATCTGATTGGCAGCCTGTCCGGTATCGTTGGCCCGATTGTCACCGGCTATATCGTGCAGCACACCGGCAAGTTTGACAGCGCCTTTATCCTCGCCGGCTGCGTGGCCGCGCTGGGCGCGCTGCTGGTACTGCTGGTGATTAAACCGCCGAAAACCCATAACACCCCGGTTTCAGTGTGACCCCTGCGGGCGGGGATAACCCGCCCTAAACTAAGGATGTTTTATGCTCTCCCTCGATAAGCTTCCGCAAGACGTACAGCGCCCGCAGTATGACCGTCAGGCGCTGCGCACCCGCATGGTACATATCGGTTTTGGTGCTTTCCACCGCGCTCACCAGGCGGTGTGCAGTGACCACCTCGCCGCCGAGCAGGGCAGCGACTGGGGCTATTGTGAAATCAATCTCAACAGCGGCGAGCTGATTCAGGCTCTGCGCCAGCAGCAGCTGTGCTACAGCGTGGCAGAGATGGCGGATGACCGCCTTAATCTGCGGGTCATTGGCGTGGTGACCGCCGCTCTGCACGGCCAGTCCGATGGCATCAGTGCGGTACTGGATGCACTGTGCCAGCCGGATGTGGCGATAGTTTCGATGACCGTGACGGAGAAAGGCTACTGCCATCATCCGGCCAGCGGCCAGCTGAACCTTGAACACCCGGCTATCGTGCACGATCTGGCGCATCCGGATGCGCCTGAGTCGCTGCCGGGCATTATTCTTGCCGCTATCCGCCGCCGCCGCGAGCTGGGGCTGGCGCCCTTCAGCGTGATGTCCTGTGACAACATGCCAGAAAACGGCCACGTCACGCGCCAGGTTATCAGCGCCCTGGCCCGCCAGCAGCAGCCCGAACTGGCCGACTGGATTGAGCAGAACCTGACGTTCCCGTCGACCATGGTTGACCGCATCGTTCCGGCGATGACCGATGACACTCACCGCGCCCTGCACCATAAGCTGGGCTGCGAAGACCCGGTAGCCGTGGCCTGTGAACCCTTTTTCCAGTGGGTGATTGAAGACAACTTTGTCAGCGGGCGCCCGGCCTGGGAGCTGGCTGGCGCAGAGCTGGTTAGCGACGTGCTGCCGTTTGAAGAGATGAAGCTGCGCATGCTGAACGGCAGCCACTCCTTCCTTGCTTATCTCGGCAATCTGGCGGGCTATGAACATATCAGCGACTGTATGGCCGATGCCAAATTTAAACAGGCCGCACGCCGGCTGATGCTCGACCAGCAGGCGCCGACGCTGCGCACTCAGGGCGTGGACCTGACGGCCTACGCGGATTCCCTGCTAGCCCGCTACAGCAACCGCGCAATTAAGCACCGCACCGCGCAGATAGCCAACGACGGCAGTCAGAAGCTGCCGCAGCGCTGGCTGGACAGTATTCGCTGGCACCTCGCCAACGGCAGCAACTTTGACCTGCTGGCGCTTGGCGTGGCGGGCTGGATCCGCTATGTCGCGGGCAAAAACGAACGGGGAGAGCCGATCGCGATTAACGATCCGCTGCGTGACGATCTGGCGCAGCGCGTGGCATCCAGCAACGAAGGTCAGGAGCGCGTCAGTGCGTTACTGGCGATGACTCACGTGTTTGGTGAAGATTTACCCGCCAGCGCGCAGTTTGTCAGCCGGGTCAACCATTTTTACCAGCAGCTGCTCAGCCAGGGCGCCAAACTGACGGTACATCAGCTGGTTGCTGACGTTTAACGGTAGCGCACAAACGCCATGCTGATTAGACTGGTGCTTTCCCGTCGCTCGCAGGCAGGCTGCTAAGTCTGCCGCAAAAGGAAGTTGCCGAATGTCGTATACCATTACCGCCAGTGAACCGGTCAACCAGCAGATCTACCGCTTTTTGCGCCAGGAGATCGTCACCTGCGCCATTCACCCCGGTTCGCTGCTGTCGGAAAAAGAGGTGTCTGCGCGCTTCAACGTCTCGCGCCAGCCGGTGCGTGAAGCCTTTATCAAGCTGGCGGAAGCCGGACTGGTGCAGGTACTGCCGCAGCGTGGCACCTTCGTGCGTAAAATTTCCGCGCAGCGCGTAGCCGATGGGCGATTTATTCGTGAGGCGGTGGAAGTCGCAGTCGTGCGGCGGGCGGCCGTCGAAGCAAGCGCAGACGGCCTGGCGGCGCTGGAGCACAATCTGCAGCTGCAAAGACTGGCGGCAGAGCGCCATGACAGCCAGGCGTTCCTGCTGCTGGACGATGAGTTCCATCGCCTGATTGCGCAAAGTATTCACTGCGAGCTGGCGTGGGAAACGGTGGAAAATATCAAAGCCACTATGGACCGCGTGCGCTTCCTGACGCTGAGCAAAGTCTCCCCGCCCGAAAGCCTGATTGAGCAGCACCAGCTGATTTATCAGGCGCTGCGCGCGAAAGATGCCGCCGCCGCCGAAAGTGCGCTGCGCCGTCATTTGCAGGAGATGATCTTCTCCATCACCCCGATTGCCGAGCAGAACAGCGAGTGGTTTGAAGCGCTGTGAATTCTGTCACGGGTCGAGCGGAAAAAATGGTCGACTTCACGGCTGATGCAAATCTTCAACACGGGTCGACCGGAAAAAATGGTCGACCCCTACGGAATTTTGTAGGGGCTGACCCTGTTTTCGGTCAGCCCGTTTTACCTCAGGCGATGGTCACGTTCTTCGCCAGATAGACATCCTGCACCGAATTAATCAGCGCCACGCCCTCTTTCATCGACTTCTTAAACGCCTTGCGGCCAAGGATTAACCCCATGCCACCCGCGCGTTTGTTGATCACCGCGGTACGCACCGATTCGGCGGTATCCGTCTCCCCCGCTGCTGCGCCACCGGAGTTGATCAGCCCGGCACGGCCCATATAGCAGTTCGCCAGCTGATAACGCACCAGATCGATAGGATTATCACTGGTCAGATTGCTGTAGACGCGCTCGTCGGTGTGGCCGAATTTCAACGCCTTATAGCCGCCGTTATTCTCCGCCATCTTCTGCTTAACGATATCCGCCCCGATGGTGGCGGCCAAATGGTTGGCCTGCCCGGTCAGATCGGCGCTGGCGTGGTAATCCACCCCATCCTTCTTGAAAGCATCGTTACGCAGGTAGGCCCACAGCACGGTGACCATCCCGAGCTCATGCGCCCGCTCAAACGCGGCGGAGATCTCCTCAATCTGGCGACGCGACTGCTCAGAACCAAAGTAAATCGTGGCGCCGACCGCCACCGCGCCAAGATTGAACGCCTGCTCGACGCTGGCGTACAGGGTCTGGTCGTACTGCGTTGGGTAGCTCAGGGTTTCGTTGTGGTTCAGCTTGACCATAAACGGAATGCGGTGGGCATAGCGGCGCGATACCGACGCCAGCACGCCATAGGTGGACGCCACGCAGTTGCATCCGGCTTCAATCGCCAGCTCCACGATATTTTTCGGATCAAAGTAGAGGGGATTCGCGGCGAAAGAGGCACCCGCAGAGTGCTCAACGCCCTGATCGACTGGCAGGATAGAGAGGTAACCTGTCCCGGCTAAACGTCCGGTGTTGTACAGGGTTTGCATATTGCGCAGTACCGCAGGCGGGCGGTTGTTATCCACCATAACCCGATCGACATAATCCGCGCCCGGAAGAGAGAGGCTGTCCGCTGGAATAGTCATGCAGCGATGTTGCAAAAGAGAGTCTGCTTCTTTGCCCAATAACTGTACGATGTCCGTCATGGTAACTCCTGTCAAAGTTGTGGAGGCCGCAGCAAAGCGGCCCGCGGGTCAGACTGACTGACCTCAACAGGGTGAACCCAAAACGACCATTAAGGCAAATTGCTGACTCCATTTTTCAGAACGATCCGCACTAAAAAGCGTGACGGCTTAGCGCTACCACCACTGATGGAAATGGTGCACCGGGCCATGCCCGTGGCCGACCTCCAGCGAGTCAGCCTGCTCCAGCGCCCCCTGCAGCCACTGCTTGGCGGCCTGCACCGTCGTTACCCAGTTATCATGGCGCGGACGCAGCGCTGCCAGCGCCGCCGAGAGCGTGCAGCCGGTGCCGTGGGTGTTGCGCGTGTTAATACGCGGTGCGGTAAAGCGCTGTTCCAGCTCGTGGGTTAACAGCCAGTCCGGGCTCTCCTCTTCGCTGAGGTGGCCGCCCTTCATCAGCACCGCCTGGCAGCCGAGCGCCAGCAGCGCCCGCCCCTGTGCGCGCATCTCGGTTTCATTACGTGCGGGCTGGCACTGCAACAGAGCAGCAGCTTCAGGCAGGTTTGGGGTGATCAGCGATACCTGCGGCAGCAGGCGTTCGCGCAGCGTGGCGACCGCTTCCGCCGACAGCAGCGGATCGCCGCTTTTTGCCAGCATTACCGTATCCAGCACCACCCACGGCGCGCTGGCGCTGTTCAGGCGATCGGCCACCACGTCGACGATGGCACTTTCCGCCAGCATGCCGATTTTAATGGTGTCGATACGCACGTCGGACAGCACCGAATCCAGCTGCGCGGCGACAAAATCCGGCTCAATGCGATACACCGACTGCACCCCGGTGGTGTTCTGCGCCACCAGCGCGGTGATCACGCTGGTGCCGTAAGCGCCCAGCGCGGAGAACGCCTTAAGATCGGCCTGAATGCCCGCCCCTCCGCTCGGGTCGGTGCCGGCAATGGTCATGGCGTTGATACGTTTCATACCAGCGCCTCCGGGTTGAGTTGATACAGGGCATCGAGGAACGCCGGGATAAAGCTGCCCGGGCCCTTCACCTGCGCGGCGGCGCGCTCCCCGGCCAGCGACACCACGCGGCAGGCGCTGGCGACATGCACCAGGCGGTCGCCCGGCAGCGCGGCAAACCCCGCCACCACCGCCGACAGCGCACAGCCGGTACCTACCACACGGGTCATCAAGGGCGAACCGCCGCTGACGCTCAGCGTGCGCTGTCCGTCGGTGACAAAATCGACCTCGCCGGTGACAGCAACAACCGCTCCGCTGGCAAGCGCCAGTGTCTCGGCGGCCTGTAATGCCGCATCAGACTGATGCAGGCTGTCAACGCCGCGCCCGCTCACCGCCTGCTGTGCCAGTGCCATAATTTCGGAAGCATTACCGCGAATCGCTGCGGGCCTGCTCGCCAGCAGCTGCTGGCAGAATTCACTGCGGAAATCCAGCGCGCCGACCGCCACCGGATCCAGCGTCCAGGCATGTCCGGCAGCATTCGCGGCAGTGATAGCCGCACGCATCGCAGCGCTGCGCGAATGCGTCAGCGTACCGACGTTGATCAGCAACGCATCGGCAATCGCGCTGAACTGCGCGGCCTCTTGCGGGTCGATAACCATCGCCGGGGAAGCGCCCAGTGCCAGCAGCACGTTGGCGGTAAAGGTTTGCACTACGTCATTGGTGATACAGTGAATTAACGGAGATTTTTGGCGAAACAGCGCCAGAGAGTGCGCCACGTCGGCGTGGCTGAGGCTGTGAGGTTGGATCATGATTACTCCCAACCGGCGATCAAGAAGGCGATGCCGGTCGGGCATCTGACTTCCCTACGCTGGCATTATCCAGTTCAGGTTATGCGGGTTTTTCTCAGCCGGACGGTTAGGTCGGGCACCCCGAGTCATACTTTCAAGTTAAGAAGCATAGGGAACTGGCACTTGTAATGCAAGATAGCGGGAGTATTTCACAGCAGCGGGATAACGCCCGATAGGGTGATCATTCAAGAAAGGCAGCAACAGAGAGATACCCACCCCAAACGAGGGAAATATGATATGAAGAAATTCCGAATTATCCATACTGTCAGAAAAATGTATTAAAAAAATCTTGTTAACAGGTAGAATATTAGCACTGATGTCATTGATATGCTGAAAATATGCAAATATATTGAGCACTAATTATTCAAAAGACATTAGGTAAATGTTATCGGCATCACAATTTTTATAAGGAGCTTTGGATGAGCGCAATTTTACGGGTAATTTTTAGTGTGGTACCTATTCTGGCATTGCTCACTGCATTAATTCACGATGCATCACACAGTCGTTTAGGCTGGCTTATTCTTGAGCTGGTTGTATTCCCCATTGGAATAATCCGCGGGATAGGCATATGGATTAATTTGATTTAAGGAGATAGTGTGTTGAAAAACTGGTATGCGGGATTAAAACGCTCACAGCGTATATTTATCTACCTGTGCGCAGTCGCGTTACCCTGGTGGTTTGGTTGCATCAGTAAATATGAAGACTTTCGCTGGATGTGGGGATTTACATTTATACCATTGGCGACGTTAATTTACCTTCAACTTGGAAGCGTCAAATCTGACAAATAAAAATCGTTCCCTACGTGTGTTCCTATCAGAGAGTAAAACCGCCCTGCATGGCGGTTTATTCCAGTAGGATCAAACCATGGGTTCGATGCGATTTAATCACACTGAACATCCCTTTGCTATCTACCCCTGCTCCGCCACCAGCAGCGCCAGCGTATCCGGCTCCAGCGCCTTGAAGATATGCGGGCGATCGCCGGGATAGCAGATGTAATCGCCGGGGAATAACTCCTCCGGCGACTCTTTCAGCCCCACCAGCGCCCGCCCCTGGGTGATGATAATATGCTCAACAGAACCAGGAATATGCGGCTGCGACAGCCGCTCCTCGCCAGGCTGGGTGATCAGCAGATAGATATCCCGCCGCGCGCCCGGCGGGCAGCTGGCCAGCAGGATGGCCTCATAGTTGCCGCGCTCGGCCACCACTTTACTGCCCTCTCCGCGCCGTACCACCTGAGTGATATTGCTCTCCGGCTCCAGCAATTTGGCAAACGGGATATTCAGCGCCACGCACAGCGCCCACAGCGTTTCCAGGCTGGGATTGCCGTTACCCGCCTCCAGCTGCGACAGCGTGGATTTGGCAATCTCTGCGCGCCGGGCGACCTCGGCCAGCGACAGGCCTGCGCGCGTCCGCTCGCGCACCAGGCTTTGGGCAATCAGGGCGATTGGCTGGGTCATGCATTACCTCACAGTTCGTTAAAACGAACGAAACGTTCGTCTTGATAACCTTTACTATTGCGTTCATTATAATGGCAGTTTCGTTCGATATGGTAAGAAAAGCATGTTTAGCCACAATTTTTCCTCGCTGACGCCCGCCACGCGTAAAGCGATCTATCTGATCTGCCTCGCCGTTGGCGTGGTCGGTGTTTCCTATGGTTCTCTGGCAACGGCTTACGGTTTTCCGCTGTGGGTGCCGCTGTTCTCCTCGCTGTTTGTGCTGGCGGGGGCGTCAGAGTTTATGTTTATTGCCATTATCGCCAGCGGCGGCAATCCGTTAGCCGCCGCTGCCGCCGGGCTGCTGGTCAATGCCCGCCACTTCCCGTTTGGCATTGCGGTGCGCGACCTGGTCGGTTCACGCCTCTCCGCGCTGCTCGGCTGCCATATTATGAATGACGAGAGCGTGGTATTTGGCCTGTCGCAGTCGACGCAGCAGCAGCGTAAGGCCGCCTTCTGGCTGTGCGGGTTAGGGGTGGCGATCGTCTGGCCGCTCGGGGCGCTGGTCGGTAGCCTGATTGGCACCCTGCTGCCCGATACCAGCGTGATTGGGCTGGATGCCGTATTCCCGGCAATCCTGCTGGCGCTGGTGATCCCGGCGTTTCAGTCGCGTACCACCCTGACGCGCGCCTCCTTCGGCGCGGCGCTGTCGCTGCTGGCGGTGCCGTTTACCCCAGTAGGCTTACCGGTGCTGCTGTCGATGGCCGGCCTGCTGGCGAGGAGGAAATAATGCCCGCTCACTCTCTGATCATCAGCGGTATCGCGATTCTGGCGCTCGGCACCTGGCTGATGCGCTTTGCCGGAGCAAAACTCGGTAACCGCATGGCGCTATCAGAAAACGCGCGCACGCTGCTCTCCGATGCCGCCACCACGCTGCTGTTTGCCGTTGCCCTGGCGAATACCTTCTATGAAGGGGTACATTTTGCCGGGGTTGCCCGCGTGGCCGGGGTGGCTGTGGCCGTGCTGCTGGCCTGGCGTAAGGCGCCGCTGATCGTGGTGATCTTCGCGGCGGCGCTGGTCACCGCCCTGCTGCGATATGCCGGGGTCAGCTAACCGCCTTTGCACGCTTTTTCTTCTTCAGAATCGGCTGTTTTGCGATAAACTCTGCGCCGTTGCCACACGGCGTTTTGCTGCAGGAGTTTCATCATGAATATTCGTCCTTTTACCGAAGCTGACCGCCCTTTTTTGCGCACGCTTTTTCTCGCCTCGCGCAAGGCGAACTGGACCTGGCTGGACGACGCCGAATGGCAGTTAGAGGATTTTGACCGCGTGACGCTCGGCGAGCGCGTGCTGGTGGCAGAAGAGGACGGGCACCGCGTAGGTTTTGCCGCCGTGCTGGATAACGATAACTTTTTGCACAGCCTGTTTATTGATCCGGCCTGGCAGGGCAGCGGCGCGGGCAGCGCGCTGTTGCAGGCGGTACAGAATAGCTTTACCTCTACCGGGGCGCTCAAGTGCCTGGCGGAAAACTTACAGGCGCAGAGCTTCTATAAAAAGCACGGCTGGCGGGTGGTAGCGCAGGGTGAGAGCGATCAGGGGGAATACCTGTTAATGCACTACGTGCTGAAATAACCTTTACCGCAGTATCACACTAAAGCAGGCGCTGAACTTCACGCACTATTCGGGGACTTTTGTTCAATCAGGTGCGCACAGGATGGCGGCATGCTCAACATTTTTCATTATCTCGATCTGATCGGCACCTTTGCTTTTGCCCTGAGCGGAGCCACCGCCGGGGTGAAAGAGGACTTCGATATCTTCGGGGTGTTTGTCCTGACGGCGGTCACCGCCATCGGTGGAGGGGTGATTCGCGATATCTGCATCGCCGCGCTGCCGCCAGCCGGATTGATCAACCTCTCTTATCTGCTGGTGATTATCGCCGCGTTAATCTGTGTGGCCTTTTTTCAACGCCTGATCCTCTCATTTGAAAAGGCGGTGCTGTTTTTTGATGCGCTGGGGCTGGGGTTTTTCGCAGCGTTTGGCGCCAACAAAACCTGGCAGCATACGCACAATATCGAGCTTTCCGTGCTGCTTGGCTGCATCAGTGCCGTGGGCGGTGGCTGTCTGCGCGACCTGTTAACCGGTAAGCCTCCCGCCATCTTCAGCCAGGATATTTATGCCAGTGCCGCCGTGGTGGGTGCCGCCGTCGAGCTGTGCGGTTCTGCCGGGGAGGTTGCGCAGGAATTTAGCGCGTGGATAGCGATCGCCAGCTGCACGCTGCTGCGGCTGACTGCGTTGAAATATAAAATCGGCTTGCCGTCGATCAAACACAACGGACTATAATGGGGTTTTAGCTCTGAGAATGGCGCCAGAACCGACGATGACCAACAGACCTCTTCACGAACAGGCGGGCGTAAGCAAAAACGCTTATGAGATGCTGCAATATCTGAAGCGCATTGCGCGTGGCGACAAGGCCTTTACGATCCAGGATACCCTGCTGAACCACCGCTGCAACGTGACGCCGGATAATGACTTTACCCTGATTAACCAGCTGTTCGACGGCGGGAAAATCGATTTTGATTATTCGATGGTGGATGGCTTCCAGCAGCGGCACGTGCGTTTAGTGTGAAATCTTAAACGGGCCGACCAGAAAAAAGGTCGGCCCCGACAAAGATTGAGAATTACAGCGCGCGGAAGGCGATATCCTGGGGGATAACCTCGCCCTGCCAGTAAAGCTGGGCCGCCACGGCGTTCGCCAGCTGGCGGTAAAGGCGCGTAAACTCACTGTCCGGTCGGCGCACCACGGTCGGCTCACCAACATCAAGGTCTTCGCGCAGGCTAATGTGCAGCGGCATCTGGCTCAGCAGGCGGGTGTGATACTGCGCCGCCAGCTTCTCTGCCCCGCCGGTGCCAAAGATCGGTTCATGATGACCGCACTGGCTGCAAATATGCATGCTCATGTTTTCCACCACGCCCAGCACCGGCACGTTGACCTTCTCGAACATCACGATGCCCTTGCGCGCATCCAGCAGCGCAATATCCTGCGGTGTGGTGACCACTATCGCCCCGGTCACCGGCACGTTCTGCGCCAGCGTCAGCTGGATGTCTCCGGTGCCCGGCGGCATATCGAGGATCAGGTAATCCAGCTCCGGCCACAGCGTTTCATTCAGCAGCTGCATCAGCGCCTTGCTGGCCATCGGGCCGCGCCACACCATAGCGTTATCTTCGCTGACCAGGTAGCCAATCGAGTTGGTTGCCAGGCCGTGCGCCACAATCGGCGCCATATGCGTGCCGTCTGGCGAGGTCGGGCGCTGATCTTCCACGCCCAGCATGTCCGGGATCGACGGGCCGTAGATATCCGCATCCAGCAAACCCACTTTTGCCCCTTCCGCGGCCAGCGCCAGCGCCAGATTCACCGCCGTGGTGGATTTCCCCACCCCGCCCTTACCGGAGCTGATGGCGATAATATTTTTCACGCCGTTGGTGCCCGGGCGGTTTTTCACCCGCTGCAGCGTGGCAACATCCAGCGTTAAGCGCCAGGCGATCGCGCTAGCCTGAGTCAGGCGCAGCAGCTCGGCGCTGAGCGCCGCTTTCAGCTCCTCAAACGGGCTTTGCCAGACAAACGGCATGCTCAGTTCGATATGCAGCGTGTTATCCATCAGCGCGCAGTGGCGTAACGCCTTCAACGTCGTGAGGTTGTGCTGCAGAGTGGGGTGTTCAAACGTGGTCAGCACGCCCATCACGATAGCACGCAGCGCCTCGGGGGAGTGATGCCCCTGGGATTGTGAAGTCATCTCGGATCCTTGATATTGCTGGTGGTTTTGTTCGATATCTGCGTTTAAGCATATCAGATCTGCCGTGTACTGACGTCAGCCACTGGAAAAATCCTCCGGCAGTTGAAGCCCTTGTTTACGCAGGGTCCGGCAATCGGTTACCATCTAAACCCCTTTTTCAACAGGTATAGCAATCCCCACTATGACTCAAGTCGCGAAAAAAATTTTGGTAACGTGCGCCCTGCCGTACGCTAACGGCTCCATCCATCTCGGCCACATGCTCGAGCATATCCAGGCAGATATTTGGGTCCGTTACCAGCGAATGCGCGGCAATCAGGTTTACTTCATCTGTGCCGATGACGCACACGGTACGCCAATCATGCTGAAAGCACAGCAGATGGGCATTGCGCCGGAGCAGATGATTGCCGAGATGAGTCAGGAACATCAGACCGACTTTGCCGGTTTTGATATCAGCTATGACAACTACCACTCGACGCACAGCGAAGAGAACCGTGAGCTGTCGGAGCTGATCTATACTCGCCTGAAAGAGAACGGTTTTATTAAGAACCGTACCATCTCTCAGCTCTACGATCCGGAAAAAGGCATGTTCCTGCCGGACCGTTTTGTTAAAGGCACCTGCCCGAAATGTAAATCTCCGGACCAGTACGGCGACAACTGTGAAGTGTGCTCGGCGACGTATAGCCCGACCGAACTGATCGACCCGAAATCGGTGATTTCTGGTGCCACGCCGGTGATGCGTGACTCTGAGCACTTCTTCTTTGACCTGCCAGAGTTCAGCGCCATGCTGCAGGCGTGGACGCGTTCCGGCGCGCTGCAGGAGCAGGTGGCGAATAAAATGCAGGAGTGGTTTGAATCCGGCCTGCAGCAGTGGGATATCTCGCGCGATGCCCCGTACTTCGGCTTCGAAATTCCCGGTGCGCCGGGCAAATACTTCTACGTCTGGCTGGATGCACCCATCGGTTACATGGGCTCGTTCAAGAACCTGTGTGATAAGCGTGGCGACATCAACTTTGACGATTTTTGGAAGAAAGATTCGGACGCCGAGCTGTACCACTTCATCGGTAAGGACATCGTCTACTTCCACAGCCTGTTCTGGCCAGCGATGCTGGAGGGAAGCAATTTCCGCAAGCCTACCAATCTGTTTGTACACGGCTATGTGACGGTTAACGGTGCGAAAATGTCTAAATCGCGCGGCACCTTTATTAAGGCCAGCACCTGGTTGCAGCACCTGGATGCCGACAGCCTGCGCTACTACTACGCGGCCAAGCTCTCTTCGCGCATCGACGATATCGACCTGAACCTGGAAGATTACGTGCAGCGCGTCAATGCGGACATCGTCAACAAGGTGGTGAACCTGGCGTCGCGTAATGCCGGTTTCATCAACAAGCGCTTTGGCGGCCAGCTGTCTGCTGAACTGGCCGACCCGGCGCTGTACAAAACCTTTACCGATGCCGCTGAGAGCATTGGCGAAGCCTGGACCAGCCGCGAATTTGGCCGTGCTATCCGGGAAATCATGGCGCTGGCCGACGTGGCCAACCGCTATGTTGACGAGCAGGCTCCGTGGGTGGTGGCTAAGCAGGAAGGCCGCGACGCCGATCTGCAGGCGATCTGCTCAATGGGCATCAACATGTTCCGCGTGCTGATGACCTGGCTGAAGCCGGTGATGCCTTCGCTGGCCGAGCGCACCGAAGCCTTCCTGAATCAGGAACTGAGCTGGGACGGCATTCAGCAGCCGCTGCTGAGCCACAATATTTCGGCGTTCAAGGCGCTGTATAACCGCGTTGAGATGGACAAGGTTAACGGCCTGATTGAAGCCTCGAAAGAAGATGCCGCGGCGGCAAAAGCACCGGTTAGCGGCCCGCTGGCGGACGATCCGATTGCTGAGACCATCAGCTTTGACGATTTCGCCAAAGTTGATATGCGCATCGCGCTGATTGAGAATGCCGAGTTCGTTGAGGGTTCCGACAAGCTGCTGCGCCTGTCGCTCGATCTCGGCGGCGAGAAGCGCAATGTGTTTTCCGGCATTCGCGCTGCCTATCCTGACCCGGCGCTGCTGGTCGGTCGCCTGACGGTGATGGTGGCGAACCTCGCGCCGCGTAAAATGCGCTTCGGCATTTCGGAAGGTATGGTGATGGCGGCCGGTCCTGGCGGGAAGGATATCTTCCTGCTCAGCCCTGACAGCGGCGCACAGCCAGGCCAGGCGGTTAAGTAATTTCGTAGGGGCGGGGCATGCCCCGCCCGGGTCAGGCATGCCTGACCCCTACGGCGATTATCGTTCAATCCTGGGGCCGACCATGCGCAACGTTCCGCTTGTTTTATGGCAATACCTCCGCGCCTTCTTCATTATCTACCTCTGTCTGTTTGCCGGCCGCGGCATTGAAACCCTGTTGCCCGTCGCCATTCCCGGCAGCATTCTCGGTATGCTACTGCTGTTTGCCCTGCTCGCTTCACAGCTGCTGCCCGTCCACTGGGTGAAACCCGGCTGTCATCTGCTGATCCGCTATATGGCGCTGCTGTTCGTGCCGATCAGCGTCGGCGTGATGAACGACATGGATATTCTCACCGCCCAGTTTGCCCCGATTGTGCTCTCCTGCATTGTCAGCACCCTGATTGTACTGGTGACCGTCGGCCTGATTTCGCAGCGCCTCAACGATCGCCACATCAAATGCGCGGGAGGCGAAAATGAGTGATATCTGGTGGTCGCTGCCGCTGACCATTGCGGTGTTCTTCGCGGCGCGCAGGCTGGCGGCAAAGGTGAAAGTGTCGATCGTCAATCCGCTGCTGATCGCGATGGCGGCGATCATTCCGCTACTTTTGCTGCTACAGCTGCCCTATACGCGCTACTTTCAGGGCAGCAAGCTGCTCAATGACCTGCTGCAACCGGCCGTGGTGGCGCTGGCGCTGCCGCTGTACGAGCAGATGCATCAGATCCGCGCACGCTGGAAATCAATTATCAGCGTATGCTTTATCGGCAGCCTGACGGCGATGATCTCCGGCACCGCGATTGCCCTATGGCTGGGCGCAACGCCGCAGATCGCCGCCACCCTGCTGCCGAAATCCGTCACCACGCCAATTGCGATGGCCGTATCCGGCACGCTGGGCGGCATCCCGGCGATCAGCGCCATCTGCGTGCTGCTGGCCGGGGTGCTTGGCGCGGTGTTCGGCCATATGCTGCTGAACCTGCTGCAGGTGCGCAGTAAAGCGGCGCGCGGGCTGGCCATTGGTAATGCATCACACGCGCTGGGGACCGCTCGCGCCTCCGAGGTTGACTATCAGGAAGGCGCATTCAGTTCGCTGGCGCTGGTACTGTGCGGGATTATCACTTCCCTGCTGGCGCCGTTTGTTTTCCCGCTGCTGATGGCGTTATGGGGGTAAAACTTGCGATAAGTCTCGCAATTTGTTGATCGTTTTCATGTATTGCATTGATAGAGCGATTCAGATCACATATAAATGGCTGCCGGCCCGCTAGCACGGGCGGCTTTTTGCGAGAGGCTTACTATGCACCCACGTTATCAGCAGGCATTTGCCACGCTGCCTACCCTGTTACAGAGCGCTTTGCTGCCGATATTATCCGCTGACGACTTTGCCGGATTTATCACTGCCAGCCAGGCACACCAGTTAAAACAGCACTGCGGTTACAGCGACAGCGAGCTGGCCTTTGCCCTGCTGCCGCTGGCGGCAGCCTGTGCCGTGGCCACGCTGTCTGATTTTAAAGTGGGAGCGATTGCCCGCGGAGCCAGCGGTACGCTGTGGTTTGGCGCCAATATGGAGTTTGCCGGGGCCACCATGCAGCAGACGGTGCATGCCGAGCAGAGCGCAGTTACCCATGCCTGGCTGCGCGGGGAAAGCGCGCTGGCCTCAATGACCGTGAACTACACGCCGTGCGGCCACTGCCGCCAGTTTATGAACGAGCTGAACAGCGGCACGCAGCTGACGATTGAACTGCCCGGCCGCGCTGCCGCGACGCTGGGCGACTATCTGCCGGACTCTTTCGGCCCGCGCGACCTCGCCATTACCACCCTGCTGATGGATGCCGTCGACCACGGCATTGCTCCCTCGGGTGATGCGCTTGAGCAGGCCGCCCTGAACGCCGCCAACCGCAGCCATGCTCCATACAGCCAGGCTTACAGCGGCGTGGCGCTGGAGACGGCTGAGGGTGGCATCTTCGCCGGAAGCTACGCTGAAAATGCCGCCTTTAACCCCAGCCTGCCGCCGTTGCAGGGGGCACTGAACCTGCTGAACCTGGCAGGGCACAGCCTGAGTACCATTCAGCGTGCAGTGCTGGCTGAATCCCCGCAGGCGAAGCTGAGCCAGCAGAATGCCACCGCCGCCACCCTGGCCGCCCTCGGCTGCGGTAATCTCAGCGTCGTTGCTCTGGTTAAAGCGTAACAAAGCCTCTGTTCGTCGAGGAGGATCGCAGCTTTTGTAATTACGTGTTAACAAAAGCTGTACTTTCAGATGAATTATTTTAGGATTGGCGCCACGACCTTCCGATCCTGACACCTGACAGAGTATTAATTGCATGGAACTCGAATACGAAAGTAAACGACCGCTGTATATCCCCTACGCCGGCCCTATCCTGCTGGAATTTCCCCTTCTGAACAAAGGCAGTGCGTTCTCCATCGAAGAACGTAATGACTTCAACCTGAATGGTCTGCTGCCAGAAACGGTGGAAAGCATTGAGGAGCAGGCTGAGCGTGCATGGCGCCAGTTCCAGGACTTCAAAAACGATAACGATAAGCACGTCTACCTGCGCAATATTCAGGACACTAACGAAACGCTGTTCTACCGCCTGCTGGACAATCATCTGGAAAAGATGATGCCGATTATTTACACCCCAACCGTGGGCGCGGCCTGTGAGCACTTCTCCGAAATCTACCGTCGCGCGCGCGGACTGTTTATCTCCTACCCGAACCGCTCCAGCATTGAAGACATGCTGCAAAACGCCACCAAGCAAAACGTGAAGGTGATCGTGGTCACCGACGGCGAGCGTATCCTTGGCCTGGGCGACCAGGGCATCGGCGGTATGGGCATTCCTATCGGTAAGCTGTCGCTGTACACCGCCTGTGGCGGCATCAGCCCGGCGTATACCCTGCCGGTGGTGCTGGATGTCGGCACCAACAATCAGCAGCTGCTGAACGATCCGCTGTATATGGGATGGCGCCATCCGCGTATCACCGGCGAAGAGTATGATGCGTTCGTCAACGAGTTCATCAACGCCGTGAAGAGCCGCTGGCCGAACGTGCTGCTGCAGTTTGAGGACTTCGCACAGAAGAATGCCATGCCGCTGCTGGAGCGCTATCGCGACGAAGTGTGCTGCTTTAACGATGATATTCAGGGCACCGCAGCGGTGACGCTGGGTACGCTGATCGCCGCCAGCCGCGCCGCTGGCAGCAGGCTGTGCGAGCAGAAGGTGGTGTTCCTCGGTGCCGGTTCCGCAGGTTGCGGCATCGCCGAGCAGATCATCGCGCAGATGAAGTCTGAAGGGCTCAGCGATGAAGAAGCGCGCGGGCGCGTATTTATGGTCGACCGCTTTGGCCTGCTGACCGACAAACTGCCAAACCTGCTGAACTTCCAGAGCAAGCTGGTGCAGAAGAGCGACAGCCTGAGCGGCTGGGACAGCAGCAGCGATTCGCTGTCGCTGCTCGACGTGGTGCGTAACGCGCAGCCAAGCATCATGATCGGTGTTTCCGGCCAGCCGGGTCTGTTCAGCGAAGAGATCGTGCGCGAGATGCATAAACACTGCGCACGCCCGATCATTATGCCGCTGTCGAACCCGACTTCACGCGTGGAAGCAACGCCGCAGGATATTATGGCGTGGACCGACGGCAATGCGCTGGTCGCCACCGGCAGCCCGTTCTCCCCGGTGAGCTGGAAGGATAAAACCTACCCTATCGCACAGTGCAACAACTCCTATATCTTCCCGGGCATTGGGCTGGGCGTGATTGCCTCTGGCGCCACCCGCGTCACTGACAGCATGCTGATGGCGGCCAGCCGTGCGCTGGCCGACTGTTCACCGCTGGCGAACGAGGGCAGCGGCCCGGTGCTGCCGGAAGTGAAGGACATTCAGGGCGTGTCGAAAGTGATCGCAATGGCGGTCGGCAAAGCCGCACAGCTGGCCGGCGTTGCCGTAGTGACCTCCGAGGATGTGCTGTCGAAAGCCATCGCCGCCAACTTCTGGCTGCCGCAGTATCGTAACTACCGCCGCACCTCAATCTAACGCTAATCTGTCGGGCGTGTCATTGCGCCCGACATTTTGTGTGTTTTCGCATCATCCGGCGTACTGTCACTTGCTTCACTCCCCTGCCTCAAGTAGCCTTGAATTCTCTTTTGATTGCCAACCCGAGCGCCGTCCAGCATGTTGAAACGCCTGATTTATGGTCTGATTATCATCGTCGCCCTGATGGTGATGGCCGCGCTTGGCCTGGACCGCTGGATCAGCTGGAAAACGGCACCCTATATTTATGACGATCTGAAAACGCTGCCGCACCGTCAGGTTGGCGTGGTCCTGGGCACCGCGAAATATTATCGCACCGGGGTAATCAATCAGTATTATCTCTACCGCATGCAGGGCGCGTTGAATGCCTACAACAGCGGCAAGGTGAACTATCTGCTACTGAGCGGGGATAACGCGTTACAGAGCTACAACGAGCCAATGACCATGCGCCGCGACCTGATCGCTGCAGGCGTTGAGCCGTCCGATATCGTGCTGGACTATGCCGGTTTCCGCACCCTCGATTCGATTGTGCGCACGCGCAAAGTCTTCGATACCAATGACTTTATTATTATCACCCAGCGCTTCCACTGTGAGCGTGCGCTGTTTATCGCCCTGCATATGGGCATTCAGGCGCAGTGCTATGCGGTGCCATCACCGAAGAACATGCTGAGCGTGCGTATGCGTGAAGTCGGCGCCCGCCTCGGTGCGCTGGCAGACCTGTATGTGATGAAGCGTGAACCGCGCTTCCTTGGCCCGCTGGTCCCTATCCCCGCCGTACACGAAGTACCGGAAGATGCGCAGAGCTACCCGGCTGTGACGCCAGAGCAGCTGCTGGAGATCCAGCAAAAGAGATAAAAAGGGCCGACCCAAAAAGCGGTCGGCCCCTACACGATCTTCTGTTACTTGTAGGGGTTGACCTTCTTTTTCGGTCAACCCGTTGCAGTGTGTATTATTTTTCGAATCGTCTTGCCAAATAATAACCTTCAACAAGGTTTTCTATTAGCAAAATAACCCATTGTAAACAATACGGGATTTTTTGATTCAGTCGCCGTGATGTAGCTTGCAGTCAATCGCGACATCATCATCCTTGAACAATGATCGTGCGTGAGTATACTGTGAAAACGACTGGAAATTTCCATTAGCAGGAGGCTATATGACCGAAGATGAAAGCATCAGAAACGGACAGCAAATTTCAAAATATCTCTTTTTAATTCTTTTTATTGGATTAATCCCGTTTATCGCTATCTTTATCCTGTTAACGTTAAATCCTGATATAAAAATCTTTATCACTATCGCAGATTTGACGCGTGACTGGCCGGGAATGACATCAGCACACAACCCGCTGATGAGTAAAATAATGGATGTTTACTTGAAATTTTACCCATTCTTTTCCTTTATTAGCATTATCATAACATTCAAATACACCATCCCAAAAGATAACCCACACATCTTAAAGTCTATTTTTGCCGGTCTTTTTATGTTTGCGCTGATTGCTCTGCTAACATTTTACCAATCGTACTGCAATCATGAGCTAACCACGGAATTCATGTTTCATAGGTTAATATCTCACAGCGATTTCATTATGATGCTGTATTTTATGCTGGGTTTTTCCGGGCTCTTTTTAGTTGGATCATTAACACTAATAGGATTTATTGGCATTTTACGCGCAATTTTAAGAGGGCGCAGTTAGCGCCCGCGTATTATTTAATGGGCCGGACTGATGATGGCATTATTAAGTTTATCGACCAGCGCACCATCAATTGAGGCTGCAATGAAGCCTGCTGCCAGTATGGAGCCAGCGACAATGGCTGTGGTTGGAAGACCCAAACTGGCGAAGCCAAGGGTTAAGATAGCGCCTACCAGTGGCGCTGCCAGAGAAGCCACCAAACCACCGACCACCCATGACTCCATCTCCAGCATCAGCGGCCCCCAGTCACCGGTTTTAAAGCCGTAAGCCCCCTTCTCTAAGGTGCTGGAGACCTTTTGCGCCAAACCGGCCACCTTAAATCCCCTGGAAAGATTACCCAGCTTATTGGCCATGTCGTTGGCATTGATATGCGCCATGGCGTTGGACAGCGCAGCCTTATCCCCGGCGCTGATTTTTAACGACGGATTGCTTAACACCTTATTAAGCGAATCCATCGCATCGTTATAGCCACGGATATTTTTGCCCTGAAAATTCTTTACGCTATTCGCAATATCATCCGCCACGGATTTATACTTGGCGCCAGCAAGGGCACTGAGTTTCTCACCCATATCAGAGATGAGCTCACTGGCTTTGGTTAACGCATCGCTCGCCTGGTTATTGCGCGCTTTATTGATTAACTCTAGCTCCGCCTTTGCCTGTCGGGTGACAAGGCGCGCATGAAAAATGCGCTCCCCTGACTGGTTCATATTAGCAAAGCGGGCATTCTGCTGAATAATTTTATTCAGCTCAGCAATACGCGCATCTGACAGATCGCCTTTAAAAGTGACATTACCACCGAAGTGCTTACCCTTAGGGATAAAACCATTCGGGATACCGTTCGCTTTAGGGGCATCCGTGGGTGCTGGTCCAAGATTAACGCCAAAGGCATCACCGCCCACCAACGGGCTAATACCGATAACATTGCCGTCTTCATTGACGAAATATCCGGTAAACTCAGCAGGATTAAGACCAAGCGATCGTGCTAATGAGTTTCCCACGGCTTTGGATACCGCCGGGCCATATGTGTCATTAAAACCATTTTTACCTCCCGTTGCACTACTGCCACCGTTGCCACTGCCCGCACCACCGCCACCCGGCGCTGGGCCGCTACCTTTTTCAGAACTCCATCCCGTCCCATCGCCCTGGCCACCGTAGTTAAATCCCGCCATGATATGTTCCTTATTTCCTTGTGCTTTGATAGCGATAATGAAGACTAACCCTACTTAATCAATCTTCACGATCAATAGTGCTGTATGGATATACAGCACCTGAATACTACGAATTAAAATTAGAGACGTCAATTTGACGGGCAGGAACCTATTTTTTATTAGGAATTATTAAACGGTGGTACTGTAGCGGAAAGAAGATAACCATTAACACCATGAATTACATGCTACTTATTGGGTGTTTTACGAATTCAATATTCTTGAGTATATCTATAACGTTTCAATAAAAACCAAAAATAGCTCAATCGACATTAGTAAAATAAACAAAACGACATTAAATACTGGTTTCCCTTTAGATTGCGGCGAGATCAAAGCGTTAAATCCAGTGTGCGAGTTATCAGCCTATTTCCGAAATAAAAAGGGCCGACCCAAAAAGCGGTCGGCCCCTACACGATCTTCTGCCACTTGTAGGGGTTGACCTTCTTTTTCGGTCAACCCGCCAGCTCAGGAAAATTACTTCTTACGTGCGTACTTAAGCGAATCCAGCGCTACGGCGAAGATGATGATGCCGCCCTTAATAATGTACTGCCAGTAAGGGTTAACGCCAATATAGGTCAGGCCGTAGTTAATCACCGTAAAGATGATAACCCCGGTCACCACGCCCGCTACCGTACCCACACCACCGGCAAACGACACGCCGCCGACCACGCAGGCCGCAATCGCATCCAGCTCATACATAAAGCCGAGGTTGTTGGTGGCAGAACCGATGCGCCCGGCTTCCAGCATGCCGCCGAAGGCGTAGAACACGCCGGACAGCGCGTACACCAGAATCAGGTTGTACGGCACGTTAACGCCAGAGACTTTCGCCGCTTCCGGGTTACCGCCGATAGCGAAGATGTTTTTACCAAAGCGCGTTTTGTTCCACAGGATCCACACCAGGAAGATGGCGATAATCGCGTAGAAGGTAATATAAGAGAGCTTGAAGTCACCAAAGCGCAGGAAGCCCTGAGCAAAGGTTGAAAACTTCTCGTCAAAGCCCGCCACCGGCGAAGCACCCACAAAGTCGTAGTACAGTGAGTTAATACCGTAAACGATAATCATGGTGCCCAGCGTGGTGATAAACGGCGTCACCTTCAGGTAGGCAATAATCAGGCCGTTAACCAGGCCAATCACCGCACCAATGGCGCAGACAATCGCAATTACCGCCGCAATCGGCAGAGTTTCCAGGTGCGGAAACACCTTGTTAGCATTGTCCATCGCCTGCAGCAGCGTTGCCGCCACCACCGCCGCAAGGCCAACCTGACGCCCTGCTGACAGGTCCGTGCCCTGAGTAACAATCAGCCCGGCCACACCGAGTGCGATAATCACGCGCACGGAAGACTGAGTCAGAATATTACTCAGATTCATTAAGCTTAAGAATGTTGGATCCTGGATAATAATGATCGCCAGCAATACCAGCAGCACCACATAAATCCCGCCCTCTTTTAAAAAGGTGAGCGCACTTTTCTTATTCACTGCATTCATAGTAACAGCCCTTACATCATTAAAGGTGCAACGATGCCAAACGCAATATTTCGTTTTGCGTAGTCGTTTTTGTTTCGACAATGCCTGCAACCAGGCCATTACTCATTACCAGAATCCTGTCGGTAATCCCTAACAGCTCTGGCATTTCAGAAGAGATAATAATAATTCCCTTATCCTTCTTCGCCAGCTCTGAAATCAACTGATAGATTTCAAATTTCGCCCCCACGTCAATACCGCGCGTAGGTTCATCGAGCATCAATATTTCCGGCTGGGTTAATAACCAGCGGCCGATAATGACCTTTTGCTGGTTACCACCGGATAAAGAGCCGATCGACGTATGGTGCCCCGGTGTTTTCACCCGCATGGAGTCAATCACCCACTGGGTATCGCTCTTCATGCGGCTGTTATCCAGCAGGCCAATACTGTTTTTATATTTCTTAATATTGGAGATCAGCGAATTAAAGCCGATATCCAGGTACGCATAAATCCCGGTTGAGCGGCGCTCTTCGGTCACCAGGGCAAAACCGTGGTTGATGGCTTCATTGGCACTGTGGTTATTGATCGCTTTACCGTGCAGGCGAATAGTACCGCCGGACTTCTCGCGAATACCAAACAGCGTTTCCACGATATCGGTTCGTTTCGCCCCAACCAGGCCCGCAATGCCGAGGATCTCACCTTTACGCAGGTCAAAGGAGATATCACGGATCGACGGCTGGCGCAGCGATGTCAGGTTGCGCACCTCAAGAATGGTTTCCCCCGGCACGTTGGCTTTATCCGGGAAACGCTGATTGAGCGAACGCCCAACCATCATTGAGATGATCTTATCCATATCCAGCCCTTCCAGCGACTGAGTGGCAATCCACTGGCCGTCGCGCAGGATGGTGATTTCGTCACACAGCTGGAAAATCTCTTCCATCTTGTGCGAGATATAGATAATGCCGCAGCCGCGATCTTTCAGCTTACGAATAATCGTGAACAGATGGTTCACTTCTTTTTCGGTCAGCGATGACGTTGGCTCATCCATAATGACAATTTTGGCATTATAGGAGAACGCTTTCGCGATTTCGATCATCTGCATCTGGGATACAGAGAGATTAATCACCTTGTCGCGCGGATCGATATCAATATCCAGCTCGTCGAAAATGGCTTTGGTATCGCGATACATTTTATCCTGATCGACGAAGAAGCCTTTTCTCGGATAACGCCCGAGCCACATATTGTCCATAACGGTACGTTGCAGAACGAGGTTTAATTCCTGATGCACCATTGAAACGCCATTTTCCAGCGCTTCTTTAGAGCTTTTGTAATTAACTTCCTCACCCTGAAAAAGAATGCTCCCCGTATCTTTACTGTAAATGCCAAACAGGCATTTTAATAGCGTCGATTTCCCCGCGCCATTCTCCCCCATCAAGGCGTGAATAGAGTGTGGACGGACTTTTAAATTTACATTATCGAGCGCTTTAACACCGGGGAATGACTTACTGACATCAGTCATTTCCAGCAAATATTCGCGCTGTGTTTGCACGTTATCACTGCCCATATGTCTACCTGGATGAGTGGTGTAGAGTCAGGTCACCCTGACTCAACGCCTGAATACGGGCGCCGCAGCGCCCGCATCAGGTGATACTTATTTGACGAACTGAGACAGATTCTCTTTATCGACTGGAACATAGGCAACGCGAACCACTTTGCCGTCCAGCTTATAGTTGGTGCCTTCGGTAGCAGGTTTACCCGCTGCCAGGTTTTTCGCCATATCGAAGGTGGCTTTAGCCTGGTTTTCAGCATCATTCAGCACAGTACCGGCCATCGCACCGGATTTCACCATCGCCAGCGCTTCTGGCAGCGCATCTACACCGAACACCGGTACCGAAGATTTGTTGTGGGCTTTCAGCGCTTCTACCGCACCCATTGCCATTGCATCGTTGTTAGCGATAACCACTTCGATTTTGTTACCGTTCGGGCCGGACAGCCAGGCGTCCATTTTGTCTTTCGCCTGAGCGGTATCCCACATGGCGGTGTCCATATGCAGCTGCTGAGTTTTCAGGCCATCTTTGTTCAGCGTCTCGATCACATATTTGGTACGCGCTTCAGCATCCGGGTGGCCCGGCTCGCCTTTCAGCAGCACGAACTGGATCTGACCATCTTTGTTCAGGTCCCATGCCGCGTTGGCTTTCCACTGCTTCTCGATCAGTTCGCCCTGCTTCACGCCAGACTCTTTGGAGTCAGTCCCGACGTAATAGGCTTTGTCATAGCTGGCCAGCGCTTTTGCCGATGGCTCTTTGTTGAAAAACACCACCGGGATGTCGTTGGCTTTCGCTTTACTGATCACCACCGCCGCCGCCGCCGGGTCAACCAGGTTGATGGCCATCGCCTTCACGCCTTTGGCAACCATAACGTCGACCTGGTCGTTCTGAGTAGACTGGCTGTTCTGCGAGTCATTCATCAACAGCTGAACGTCCGGGCTGTTTTTGGCTTCTTTCTCAATATCCTTACGCACCACCGACATAAAGTTGTCGTCATACTTATAAATAGTTACGCCGATACGGGTGTCAGCAGCATGAGCAGTGGCGCCAAACAGCATGGTGGCCACCAGGGCGCTGAGAGTGAAAACCTTCTTATTCATGGTATCTCCGGTTTTTTGTAGGGTAGTACTCAACGCCGCGTGTCGGCTATCAGGACAACACGCAGCATCCAGTTGGTGGCGGCGCGGCGATAGTGTTAAATCGCTGTTGCGCACAGCCGACGTTCTAAAACATCAAACCCGACTTCCCTGTACGGAAATGCTTTCCAGTTACTGTGTGTGAAAGTGTTTCACAGGGCAGTAAGAAGAGAGCTATCAGAGGCGCTCTCGCCGTTACATAATGTTTCAAACCCTGCAGGACGCTGCCATCATAGAGAAGGCCCTGTTAATTAACTGTGAATTTACTCACAGATTGGAAACGGTTACATCCCAGATTCGCCTGAGTTAGTGACGGCCGCCACATTTTGCCGCACGGCCACCGAATGGCGGCGCACAAGCGTCGGCATAAAGCAGTGCTGAGCACTGCTGTCCAGCTCGCCAGCCGCCCCTTTTAACGCCAGTTCGGTCGCCAGTTTTGCCATGGAAACAATCGGATAGCGCACGGTGCTCAGCTGGGGGTCGGTGTAGCGCGAAATAGGAATATCATCGAAGCCCACCACTGAAAGCTGCTGCGGCACCGCAATGCCGTTGTCTTTCAGCGCGGCTAAGGCTCCGGCGGCCATGCTGTCGTTATAGGCGAAGACGGCGGTCAGATGCAGGTTACGCCCCAGCAGCTCCACCATCGCCGCTTCCCCGCCCTGTAAATCGGGTTCGCCGCTGGCGCACCAGCTGTCGACGGGGACGATCCCCTGCTCCGTCAGCGCCTGCGACCAGCCGTCACGGCGCTGATCGTTATCTTCGATGGGGTGGGCAGAACCCAGGTAGCCAATGCGCTGATGACCATGCTGATGTAGCATGCGCATCGCCATCAGCGCCCCGCTAACGTTATCGAGGCAGACGCAGCGGTGAGCAAAACCGGGGATAATCCGGTTGACCAGAACCATGCCCGGCACCTGCTGCATCAGGGACCCCAGCTCGGCATCGCACAACGCTTTTGCATGGACGATCAGGGCGTTACAGCGCTGACGGATCAGCACTTCAATCGCGTGGCGCTCTTTATCCGCCTGATGATAGGAGTTGTTGATAAGGACATGCTTGTGCAGACGCTGGGCCACGGTATCCACTGCTTTGACCAGCGCGCCAAAGAAGGGATCGGAAACGTCCATCACCACAACACCGATGGTGTCGCTAACCTGGGTGGCCAGCGCCTGCGCGTTGGCGTTGGGCCGGTAGCCCAGCCGTTCCACGGTTTTCAGCACCGCATCACGCGTGTCGCCGGTGACCGAAGCGCTGTTATTGAGCACGCGCGACACGGTCGCTACCGACACGCCCGCTTCACGCGCCACATCTCGAATAGTAATCATGAGCGATTACCGCTGAAGTATAGGTTTTGCATAGCCCTTCCTGACACAGACGCATTCTGGCGTCTATTCTGTCAGTCTTCAAAGGCTGGCTGCGTGAATTGCGTCACAGCTCTGAAAACGGTTACATACAAATTTATAACCTTTGTGATGGATATCATTATCCTGTGGGACGCTATGTGAGGGATGTCCCGCTTCGTCCAATTAGTCAGAGGATTACCCCGCATTCAGGGATCGATTAGTCGACCAATATGCCGGTAGAATTGCTGTTGGTCGTGCTTGCTGGCACCAAAAATTTTTACCACCTGCTGCCACAATGCATAAATTCTTCGCGGATTACAGTCAAGTGCTCTGGCAATCTCTTTAGTATGAAGATTGTACAAATAGCCGCGTAATACACTTATCTGCTGCTGGTTAAGTTTTCGATTTTTTACAGTCAGCGCCTGATAACCTGCACCCACACGGGAAGGTGATTTAACCAATACATTGTTAATCAGCGCTCGCACGCAGCCAATTTTGACTCCTTTACTAAGCGAAAAATCTGCAGATAATGTGGGCATGAATTCATTTATGATAGAAAAATTAAAAACTTTGCAGTCTTGATTAGTCCGCTTGATGCGCGCTATATCACTGTCAAGGTCGATGAGTATCTCATCCGAACTCAGCACGTCATAAAAAACCATATCGTGATTTTGGGTTAGAGAGGCCTCAATAAACGCACTCAGCGTACAGAAATTCGACATGATAATGTTGGCATTCAACTCCATGCAAATATGGCTGAGAGCTAATTGAGTGAAAACACACGCATCAATGATGGCAACATTAATTTCCATTTTTGCTTCTGCTTCCATTTTTTTATTTTCACCTCCATAAAATAGTACATTTGACATGCTAAGTTAACCAATTAGCATTAATAAACTTTTACTAGACCACCGTATCACAAGAAAAACCAGAAAAAAGCCAGAGATCATCAATTGCCATAATAAGTTATTAAATATGTGCACTCTACTTTCATAGTCAGGCAGAGAGCACTAAATAACAAAAAACCTCAACCTCTTTAGGCATGGGTTATCTTAATGCTTGCTTACACAACTAAGATAACACTCATATTCAGATTAAAATTGATTAACTTAATACAAATCTATAGTAACGAAGAGAAAAAAACGGCCACAGTTGACTTATTGCCTGATAATTACATTAGGAGAAACCCTTAAATTGAGAAAAAATCCTAGCTGCTAATGTTTGCCTTAGAAAAATAATCACTTTAATATTGACGCGCATGTCTGGAACAGCATGCAACTTCAACCCAAAAGGATTTTATATGAAAAAAATTTACGCCGCACTTCCGCTCGCTGTCGTTGCAATGACTCTCTCAAACGTGAGTTATTCTGCAGATCCGGCAGATAAAACGGTTACCGCAACAGCAATCTGGCAAGCTGAAGCCAGCAAGGACACGAAAAGTGAACTGGTCGTAACACCAATGAGAGCACTGGTATTTAAATACTCTCCGAGCAGTAAAAGCTTTAACCAGGATATTGGTACCTTTGATGTTGCCATTAAAGGCGACCATTCCAGCGCGAAAAGCTTTAAGCTTGAAGCACGTATTGATGACGGTAATAACACCTTACGTCAGATGGGTGGTAAAAGTACGCTGCAAGTAGGTGGCTCTTTCGGTAGTAGTATATTAGGTTCCAGCGCAGGCGGTACCGATCAAGGGGTTGGTGCTAACAGCAACTGGACCACGCTGATTGATTCAGGCAAAGATATTGGTACTGGCAGCGCATTGTGGAACCTGTCACAGGAGAAAGGTTCAGCCGACACCGTGGTATCTGCACGCGACAACTTCAAATTCAGCGTGGTCAACGCCAGCGTTGATGGTATTGCCAAAACGACCGATATGTCTACTCTTCCTGATGGAATGTGGCAGGGTGAAGTGGCTGTGGCATTCCGTGCGACTTGGGAAGCCCCAGCTGCACCTTAACCTTAATTAATTTAAGGGGAAGTCCATATAAATCGATAAAAGAATAACTTGCAGGGGCAGGGACTTGCCCCTGCAATTACCACAGGGAAAGTAATATGATTAAGTTTCGTGCTATTGCATTGGCATTTTTTGCCTTACCACTGGCAGCAAATGCATTGAATGTTGGAAGTGTTACCACTATTATCCCAGCCGATAAGCAACTGGTGGCTAAGCAGTTATCAAATGAAACAGATACAGGGCGTCTGGTTAAAACTTTCGCACAAAGAATAAACTCCCCCTACTCTTCCGGAGAAGTGATAAATTTTGATAGCCCATCAGAATTACTGATAACGCCTACGCGTATGATTATGCCAGCTGATTCTAAAAATTTAGTAAAAATATACTACCAGGGTAAATCAGATAATATCGAACGCTATTATCGGCTCACTTTTACCGATGAACCTGTCTCGGATAACGCTACCGAACAAACCGGAAAACAGGCTCAGGCTCTTACCAGAGCAGTGATTAGTACAATTTTGGTGGTACAACCGCGAAACAAAAACCTTGATTTCAAGTATAAAAATGGACAAATCAGCAATACCGGGAACGTTTCATGGCGAGTTACAGCAAATGGCCCCTGCCTGAAAAAACCGATACTTGATAAGAAAAAAGATTGTCGCGATGCGTTTTATGTTCCTCCAGGAAAAACCTATCTGTTCCCGACAGTAGATGTTGCAGCAAAAGAGTCATACATAGGCATATGGGATATTGGCAAATTCATTTATGTTAACAAGAATAACAACTTTTAAAAATGAATAAAAAAAACCGAATCTATAGCCTAATTGCATGGGCGATTTTTTCATCCACAGCATCGGCAATGGATAACCCCGAGACATCTCATGTAATTGGTCATTACCGATTCCCTGCAGCACTATACAGCATGATGGAGTCCGGTTTAGAAATACCCATAATGCTGGATAATGCTGCCAACCCCTCCGATTCTAAAGCTTGTGGTGAAGAGTGCTATGTCTCGATTGGCAAGACTATATTATTTACCGAGCATGATAAGCTGGGCCTTAGAAAAATTCAAACTTCCGTTGACGATGATAATAATATCAAATTATCCGCTAACCTAATGAATCAGCTTGCCGGAATTGATAACAAATATTTCGATGACAAACTAAATTTATCGGTTACACCATGGGCATGGTTCAGCCTGGACGTTAGCAAAATGAGATTAATACTTCATTTACAACAGCAAGGGTTTGGTGTTGTTACGCGTCCGCGCCAGTTCGATATGGATGCTCCAACTAACGAAGGCTTAAGTGGAACTATCTCATATAATTTTGGCGGTTATAGCAATAACACTTCACAGGGACTGAACACCAACTCCGGTTATATTAACGCTAACAGCACCACTTCACTGGGAGCACAACATTTCATTCTGAATGGTTCAATGTATGTGGGCAACAGCATTTCGTCCGACCGAAGTGGCAGAATCAATGCCGCGTTATGGGAGCGTGATTACAAAGGGATGAGATATGCTGCTGGTGCGCTGGACTCCTGGAGTATGCAGTCTGTTGGCAACGTCACCGCCTTAGATGGCGGCGAGATTTATGGTTTTTCATTAGGTAATGCAGCTAGCTCACGCAAACGTGATAAGACATTATCGCTCACTCCAGTAGTGGTTTTTTTCTCGCAGGCAGGTGAAGCACGCCTGTATCGCGATGGTAAATTGATTAACATCCAACGCTTCGCAGTGGGCAACCACGAAATAGACACCTCTGTCCTGCCTTACGGTATATACAGCGTTGACATTGAAGTGGTCAGTGGCGGGCATCGCTTATCGAGAAGCGTATATCAGATTAATAAGCCATTCTCTGCTGAAGTCGGCGACAGCATGCGCTGGCAAGTATGGGGCGGCGCTTATAACCGCGACCGCTACAATAACAACCGATACGATAACGAAAAGAAAAATCTCGATCGTGAAGATGATTTTTCACAAAATCGCAAACAGCTGCTTTCGTTGCTGGGCATTTCTTTGGGTAAGAGTCATAGCAAGCTGGAGTGGAGTTCTTCAGGGTATATGCTGCGTAACCGCATCATTGCTGAAGTTTCAGCATCGACACGCCTTATCTCCTGGTTGTCCTTAAACACTCAAGGTATGGCTGCAAGCGACGGCAGCTCACGTACCAATGTTGGATCAAACCTCAATCTGCCCTACAACGCAGGTAGCGTCTGGTACAGTTACAGCAGATTGTCCACTGGTCGATTTCTTGCGCTTTATGAAAATAAAGGAGTCAACTGGGGAGTCTCCCTAAATGTGCCGTCCTTAGGATTCATTCGCAATGGTGTCGTGACCTTCAACGAGGATCGCGATGCGATCTACGGGTATAAACGTCGCCGACTGGATTACTCTCAGGCCCTGTACGCTGGCAGGTATGGTTCTGTAAGACTGCGTACGGGTGTCGCAACTAACAGCAGTAATTATGGTTATCATAGTCATACCTCCCGTGAAAGATACGTCATGCTCGATTTCTCAATCCCGTTGGGTGATTCCATCTCCGCAGGTATATCACACTCACGTGAATCCGGTACGAATTTCGATCTCAATGCAACCCATCGTTTCGAGGGTGAATACCTCAAGAGTGTTTCAGCGAATATGTCGAAATCCTTCTCAGGTAATGCTACCCGCAGCGTAGCGGGTGGCGTAACTGCGGATATTGACACGCCATTTAACGCCAACAGCGTCAGCGTACAAACAGATAATGACAAAGGATGGAACGGTACATTGACCAGTGAAGGATCGGTTGGATGGTCAGGAATGAGCTTTGGGGCGGATAAGGGAACATCAAACGCTGGGGTGATGATTGATACCGGGCTGAAGTCGGGAGAAAAACTCATGCTTGATGTAGATGGACGTTCATACCCATTAAAAGGAAATCGCAATTACATCCCTTTGCCGCCTTACAGCAATTATAAAATTGAGTTAATGAACAGTGCTGACACGCTAGATAACTATGAAATTGATGATAGCTATAAAAATAAGGTCGCGCTTTATCCAGGGAATGTTGTCCATTTGACCCCGAGGGTTAAAAAAATCGTTACAGTCTTCGGTCGGCTGGTAGATAAATACGGTCACTCTTTGGCTAAACGCAGGATAAAAAACAGCTTCGGCCTGGCCGAAACTGAAAGTGATGGCCGCTTTGTCATCGATGTCGATACCCTTAAGCCTGTGCTGGATATTGAAACTTCAGATAACAGCGTGTGTTCAATCACGCTTGAATTTAAATCAACCCAGGGTGCCCAGTGGTTGGGTGATGTTAAATGCACTGCTGATAGCTATGTCGCGAATACTAGCGTCTCGGATAAAGGGAGCAATAAATCATGAAATGGCTGACGTACGTTCTGGCTCTAATTTCTACTATGGCATGGTCAGATAGCACCATCCCCTTCGTCGCATTTCATCACTTGGGAGCGAAAAGCAGTGAGAACACGTCTGCACTGTATGGATTGGCGCGAGGAACAAGTTTACTGGTAGGGTCATCCACCCTGCCTGTTTTAAGCGATCAGCAATCACCAACCGTAGCAACCTATGTTCCTGGTAGTCTGACCGAAGTCGGACTAAACAATTATGATAATGACCCGGTCTGGAATTACAGCATCCAGGGATTTAAGGGCACGGCGTTTAGGGGTAGCAGCTGTACCTTCAGCTGCGGCAGTGGTTTCACTCCACCCGTTGCCGTGAGTGATTCATCTATCACGCTCAAGTATGTGATGACGGGGGGGATATATAGCCAAAATGGTCTGATTTTGAGCGAACCTTTCTTCAACTATCTGGCTCAGTTATCAGCAGGTAGTAATACGACTATTACTACTTCCGTAAGAAACCAATTCAACGAGTTTAGCCAAAAAAACACCGTGCATAAGCTAGGTGACTTTACCTTGTCAAACATGGAACGACTGGAGTTTGCAATTGACCCTATCAGTGGACAGATCACTCTTAAAACAGCGGACAGCAAGAAAAACTGTGTCTCATATACTCGCAATACTATGCCGGGTGTGTTGTGCAGTATTATGAGTTATACCTATCGAGGGGAATCAACAGCCGCCTGGAAATATACTCTTTCACTTAGCACCTCCAAGGTTAATCCGATTTTGTATAAATATTACGCGCGAGGGCTAAACGTTGAATACACCTTTGATGAAAAACTATGGACGGCATTATCGAATGCCAGCACAGGTTCCCCCGCCGAGCTGGCTAACAATTTTATGGAACAGCCACAGAAATATGGCGGGACTGCCAACATGAAAATGTTCTTTCCCAATGATTTTATTTCTGCGGTTGCAACGGGCGGTAACGCCAGCGATCTGACTGATATCATGACATTATGTATAAGCGCACCCTACAGTATGATAAATGCAGACTTCTGTGTAAAACCGGGAGATGGTATCGGGATCCGCCCCATTGCACCAGATGTAGAAATTACGCCAGACAACCCCGACTATACCCTTGACCCCGATGGGCTTGCCGGCAGTGGTAAAGGTAAGATTGGTGACAGTGCACCGATAGCCATCCCTTACACCATCACGACCACCGCAGAAGATCCGGCAATGGCGATGAGTGTACGTGTCACCGGCAATAGTCAGTCATTAAATGGCCACCTCTACTGTCTTTTTCGCGGTATTGCCGATGACAGCGCCGTCACGGTTCCGGTGCCCGGTTTCATGACGGTAGGAAATAGCAAAAAACGCTATGCGCACAATTGCTCGGGTAGAATGATAAATATTGATGACCCTTATCACTCTCCGCAGGAGTGGAATCGGCGAGACTCAGCTGTTAGTGGTCTCAAATCGTGGCACACGCCGTTTATTCTTGAGTTTCAAATGGATGATCCTGTCTCACTTAGGACATATTCCGATGGCTACTGGGATGGCGTAGTCAATGCTCAGGGAACTATTGAGGTTTCTGCATCATGGAAATAAAAAAATCAATACGCTGCCTTTTATATTTAGCATTTTATTTTATTTCATTTAGTGCTTTTTCCCTGAATTTGGATAATCTAAATATTGACCTGATGCCTGATAAAAAGGTGCGCTATGTCACTATTCATAACAGTAGCCCGCAGAAAAATCTCTACACGGTCAGCATGGTGCAGGTCGCGGTCCCCAGACAGAGTGGTCAGGAAACCATTATTTCAGATGGTTCTCTTCTTTACTCCCCCCAAAAGTTAGAACTCAATCCCGGCCAACGCGCCGGGTTTAAGTTTTATTATATGGGAAAAACTGACAACATTGAGCGCTACTATCGGGTAAAGTTTACTGAAACACCGATAACGACGATGAAGTGGACAATAAGCAAACGAGAAATCAGCTCTGATTTTCGCCTTGCGGTTGAAGCTATTATGATTGTCAGACCCGCTAAAATAGCGTTTAGCTATAAGATTAATAAGAATGAGATAATCAATACTGGAAATACCTATTTTAAGTATATGTCTTCCGTAGGGTGCAGCAACAATTATCTTGATTCTAAATTTGTCGCCCCTGGTGAAACCTTCCTAATAAATCAAAACAGCAGCAAGTCAAAAAAAATACTTGTCTTTCAAGATAAAATAATTAAACTCACCTCCTGTAGCAAGTAACTATAGCTACGCCGTAATCTGTAAAAAATAAGCTAAGCCAGTAAAATAGTTAAATCTCTAATTGATTTAATTAAAAACCTCACCTTCATTTACAAAAGGAATATAAAATGAAAGTTGTCTCTATGTTCTCAGCATCAACGGTTATCGGTGGCGCAATGAACCCAATTGAGGGGCTGGTAAAAGGCGCTCAGCTGGGCTACACCACTGGCGCTGAAATTATGGGCATTATCGGTGGTCTTGCAATGGGTGCAGTATGCGGTATCGGTGGATTCCTGGGTGCATTCTTCGGTAGCTTTAAGTAGTACTGCGATAGAAATAGACTTTTATACGAAATCAATTTTCAACTAATAAGGACATTATATGAAAGCTGTTAAGCAAAGCCAGTTAACTGAAATTGTAGGTGGTTGGGACCCCTTCGGCGCTGCTCTTCAGGGGGCAACTAAAGCCTATAATACCGGTGCACAGATCCTTGGCCCACTGGGCGGGACCTTCACTGGTCTGATGGGCTTGATAGGTGGATTCATTACTGGTTTCCTCTCTGCGTAAGCATTAGTTACACCACGGCCCAAATTTATTTTGGGCCTGTTAATTCCAGTAAAATAAAATGAATCTATTCTCCTTTATTAGCTCACAAAAAAACACCCTGACACCATTAATAAGACAGCATGAATATACAGAGTGTGGTCTTGCCTGCCTTGCTATGGTTCTTGGTCATTACGGCCACCATACTTCGGTAAGCCAACTTCGTCGTGAATATACCGTATCTGAAGATGCCGGAACATCGATGGCTGATCTGCTGCAGTGGTCAAATAGCAAAGGACTTGAAGGCCGCATACTTAAAGGTAATATTAAAGAAGTTAAGAATGTTTCTTTTCCGCTGATTGCCTTTTGGCGCGGAAATCATTTCGTGGTAATTGTAAAGTCTGATGTGAGAGGGATAACAATCCATGATCCTGCGTGTGGCATACGCACTTATAAATACAGTGAAGCCGAATCTCTGTTCTCTGGGTATGTTCTTGAACTCAAACCGACACAAGAGTTTAAAAATCAGGATAAGCAGAAAGATTTCAAGCTCGAATACATGGCAAGGTTCATATCGCAAGTGGCAAAAAAACAGCTTGTTCTGTTTCTTTTTTCACTATTTTCGCTGATCATTCTGCTTATCTCGCCTTCCTACGTACAGCTAGTACTTGATGAAGCAATTGCACGCAATGATTTCGACCTGGCCATCTTGCTCACATTTATTTTTGCTATTGTATTTATTTTCGATGTTGCCAGTAAATTCATCAAGCAAATACTTGAGATTTGTATGCGAAACTTCGCCTATGATGATTTAAGTCAGCATATTCGTGGTTTCCTTTTACGCACTCACCCTTCCTATTTTCGTACCAGGCCGGTAGGTGTAATACTTGCCATCGAGAAGTCACTTCATGCTTGTGCAGACTTTATCAGCAATGGTTACGTTCTCATTGTCTATTCAGCAATGATCGCGATATTCAGTATGATTTTTATGCTGTTTTATAACATCTACATTGCTATGATTACCCTGGCTTCTATGGCAATTTTTCTCGCAATACGATTCATCCTAATTGGCCCCTACCAACGCGCCGTGGATAATTCCATCACTAAAACTGCAGAGTACGAATCATTATTAGTCGAGACACAAAAAGGCATCATCACCGTCAAAGCTAATAATATGGAGGTCAACCTCAATTCCATCATTGACCGATCCATGCGTGAGCATATCAATGGTTTGATGAAGCGCGAACGTTTGCTGGCTCGTTTCGATGCAGCTTCAGTCGGTGTGATAAATATCGAACAGTTGATTGTTGTTTGCTTTGGCGCGTGGTCAATTCTAAAAGGTGAAATGACTATTGGTATGCTTTTCGCATATCTAAGCTATAAACGCTACTTTGCCGATTCTGTCATCCAATTAGCGCACAAGTATCTTGATAAAAATGCTCTTCAGGGACCTCTTGAGCGCATCGGCGACTTAGTCACTTATCAGCGCGAAGATGATCAGTTTGGTGAACGTGTTATGACGCACGTTGATGAAATCGAATTTAATGACGTAAATTTTGCTTATCCAGCGAAATCCGTAACTTTAAAAAACATCTCTCTCACTCTGCATTATGGTGAAGAAACAGTCATTATAGGCCGCAGCGGCTCCGGGAAAACAACCTTTCTGCGGCTGGTATCAGGTATTCTTGCAGCCAGTTCGGGTGATATAAGAATCAATCAGCATCCTCTGACATCTTATAAACTTACCTCTTTGCGTGAGCATATACGCATCGTGCATGCTGATGATACCTTGTTTACAGGTAGCGTGGCAGAAAACATCGGTTGTTTTGATAGTGAGCTGGATCTGGAGAGAATTATTTGGGCCTGCAAACTTGCTGAAATCCATCATATTATTTCTGAGCTTGCTCATGGCTATGACACACCCTTTGTGCCGGGAAGCCCCTTTTTCTCAGCGGGTGAAGTACAGCGCCTTGTCCTGGCTCGCGCACTCTATTCCCGACCAGACTGGTTATTGTGCGATGAGGTAACGGCTAATTTGGACAAAGAGACTGCACAAAAGGTATTGCAAAATCTTCGCAGCCTCAGCATCGGTCTGGTTTTTGTCACTCACTCTCCAGAGGTGGTATATCAGGGCGGGCAGCTCCTCAAACTTGACTGTGGTAATTTAACAAAATTGGAAAATGGTCTTGACGATGAAAGGAATCTGCAATGATCGCAAAATATTTGCATCAGTGGCTGGTGAAAATCGCCCTCAACCAGCCATGGGCCAGCAGGATTGAACAGAATTATTCACAGTTAATGGGAATATCCCCTAATGATTATGTTCATGAATGGCTTATAGAGCATATTCTGGAAAAATTACGGCTGATGTCAACATTGAGTATCAAGTCGCCTCGCAGCTGGGAGATAAAATCTGCGCCATATCTTACTCCAGCTGTTCAGCAGTGGCTCGACAATTCTCAACTCTACCAGCAACGAACACTGTTACCGCTTTTGCGTTGGACGGGGCTTCCCCTGATACTGAATCAGATAAAATTACATGCCCCTGAAAATTTTCAGCTAAAAATTATTACTACTGATGAGCAATATCACTCGTTCAACAGCCATTCATCTTCTTTTTTTTCTGAACAACCAATGGCCGTCGTCGTTTTTATGGATGAACGACTACCGATATCATTCAGACAACCGATTAAATTTAACAAAAATCGTTTTTTTGTTACGGCCTGTCCAGCAAAGGTCTTGAGTCGACTCAATCTGTCTATTGCCACTCTTTTACCTGTTAAATGCTGTTTGGAACCTCTTTTTTCTGTGACCGGTAGTCGTTATCAATCCGATCAGTATCAACTGGCCGTAAATGATACGTTCAAACATCTTGAATCTTCCCCTGCCCCCTGGGGAAAATGGGATGATATTTCTGTTTTATTGCATGGATAAGCTATGTCTTTTATTAAAAACCGCAAGGAGCATCCACCGGTGGTTACCGGAAATAAATACGCCCGCATTTACCGGGTTAACATTCCGACGCTTAAGGCCGTCTCCACTCTTTTTTCACTGTTCTTTATTTGCTTACTGACTTACTCGATTATCATAGATTTCTCCGAAACAACTCCGGCTCGCGGGGTTATTATCAGTGCGAAAGGTGATGCTGAAGTCCGGGCCAAAGCATCAGGTACAATAGTCGCTATCCCTGTTACAGTCGGGCAGTATATTGAAGAGAATCAGGTACTATTTACTCTTACTCAAGACTATGGTGGAAAAGATGGCTCGGTAATCGATTATGAAGCTAAACGCTACCAGCAAGAAAAAAATCGTGCTGAGATTCGTATCAAGGAGCTAAAACTATCGGTTGAAAAACTTAAAGCCAATCTTATCCTGCAGCATAAGTTAATAGATGCGCAGATTGCAGCATCAGAGATCAAAGTAAATAAAACTAAACAGTTGGTAAAAAATACTCAGCAGACTTTAGACTCTTATAAGAAGATGATTGATAGAGGTTATGTTTCACAGCTTGACTTGAATCAACGAACTAACGATCTCCTTAATGCACAGTTAAATCTGAAGCTTGAGGAAACCTCAATACTCCAGCTGGAAAGTAATAAAAGTAGCCTGACAAACAATACTAATTTTCAAATTGACGATTTGTCAAACCAGGCATTGAGTCTCAGCAGTAGAGTTAGCGAAATAGATCGAACTCTTGCATCACGTGGTAGTAAAAGTCTGGCTATGCTAGCCCCTATTAGTGGCTATGTTGTTGCGATTAACTTCCCACCTGGCCGGGCTGTTACTCAGGACAATGAAGTGGTTATGGTCATTCGTCACGATCTGAACAGCCCACTTGAGGGATATGTTTATATTCCATCAACAGGAGCTGGAAGGATTCACCCTGGTGAATCTGTGAAAGTACATTTCGATGCCTGGCCAGTGGATAAATATGGCACTGTCACCACCACGCTTAAAGATTTTTACCCGGTGAATATTGATGCTAAATCGGCATTAATCACTCTGCCTCAGGGGCAGACATGGTATCTGGCACGTATCAGTCTTCCTGCCAGTTTTACTGACCCAAATAAACATCAGCGGTTATTGATGGGAGGTATGACCCTGGGCGCTGATATTGTGGTAGATAAAAAACCCCTTATCGCCATGCTGATAGCACCGTTAGATCGGGTCAGGGCACGTTTTCTTGGCAGTGATGATTAGCCTTAACTCTTTCTCATTAATCCAATGATTTGTCTCTAACATTGGCGGGTTAAACGCCGCCATAACCACTCCATCGGTCCCTGGCGGAAAACGCGCAGCCACAGGGTGGAAAACAACAGGTTAATCAGCCAGATCGCCGGCACCAGCATCAACAACTGCAGGCGGTCCAGCTGATTAAACAGCGCAAAGTGGTTAAATAGCGTGGTGCAGATCAGCGTCTGTAACAGGTAGTTACTTAGCGCCATCCGTCCTACGGCGGTAATGCCGCGCGTGATGCGAAAACGCTGTAACTGCGGCCAGAAACCGAAGCATAACGCGGCATAGCCCAGCGCCTGCAGCGGCGCACTGATTTCACGCGGCACCTGCAGGAAGAAGCCGGACCAGCGGAAATCCCACTGCGTTACCCACTGCATGAGGATCGACGGCAGCTCAATCGCCAGGCCTGACGTAACGAGGATCAGCCCGCTGCGACGATAGTGCTGCAGGCTGTAAGTGCCCTGCAGCCAGCCGCTGCGCATCAGCGCGGCTCCCAGCATCATCAGCCCCGCCAGCTGCCAGCCATACTGCGCCGCCAGCGCCATCAGCGCTGAACCGAGCATATCAAGACGATTAAACGCCGCTTCCCAACCGCCCTGAGTACGCCAGAAGGTTTCATACTGCACCTCAGCCGCGCCCGGCAGCCAGGAGCTATTGGGCGTGGGGCCAGACGCCAGGCCGAGCACCACCAGCACCGCGCTGCCGATCAGGTAAAGCATCACGCCGGTGTTGAAAAGCTGTCGTGTGCCGGGCACGTCGCGGATCATGCGCCACGCAATAAGCCCCACCAGTCCGTAGGCCAGCAGGATATCGCCCTCCCACAGCAGCAGCGCATGCAGAAAACCGAAGATCACCAGCCACGACAGGCGCGACTGGATCCAGCGCTTGCCGCGCGGCAGCAGCAGTTGCAGCCCGGCCCCAAACAGAATGGCAAACAGCGTGAGGAATTTCGCCTGCGCCAGCAGGTCCATGCTCGCCCATACCCAGAAGTCGCTGGCGGACGGCAGCCCCTGCCAGGCGGGGTTAATATAGGCGGCCTTCGGCAGGCCAAAGGCGGTGATATTCAGCAGCAGGATGCCAAGGATCGCCATCCCACGCACAAAATCCAGCGGAACAATACGCGCCATAAAGGGTTCCACATCAGGGATGCTGAGGCCATGACGGGCGGACCGATAAACAGGTTCCGCCCGTACAAGGGATAATCAGTTAACGGTGGCGGACGGAGCGCAGGAACTCCTGGCGAGTGTTCTGGCTCGACTTGAACAGCCCACCCAGTGAGGTGGTGGTGGTGGCGCTGGTGGCATCACGAATGCCGCGCGCTTTCACGCAATAGTGAACGGCATCGATCGATACGGCCACATTGTTGGTGCCGAGCAGGGTTTGCAGCGCCAGCAGGATCTGCTGCGTCAGGCGTTCCTGCACCTGCGGGCGCGAGGAGAAGAACTGCACGATGCGGTTGATTTTCGACAGGCCAATCACCTTGTCTTTCGGGATATACGCCACGGTCGCCTGGCCGTCGATAATCACAAAATGGTGTTCGCAGGTGCTGGTCAGCGTGATATCACGCACCGTTACCATCTCGTCAACTTTCATTTTGTTTTCAATCAGGGTGATTTTCGGGAAGTTGGCGTAATCCAGTCCGGAAAACACTTCATTAACGTACATTTTGGCGATGCGCTGCGGGGTTTCCGCCAGGCTGTCATCTTCGAGATCGAGATTGAGCAGCTGCATAATCTCGGTCATGTGACCGGCGATCAGCGCTTTACGCGTGTCATCATCCATGTCGCGCACGGGTGAACGCAGCGGGGTTTCCAGACCACGGGCAAGCAGTGCTTCGTGAACGAGTGTGGCTTCCTGACTCAACGTCGCCATGATTTTCTTTCTCCGGCAGGTGTGACTTGCCAGGATTAAATCCCCAATAGATTTCATGTTGCAGGAAGGCGGCAACCGAACAAGTCCCCGGGAGCTTACATCGGTAAGTGACCGGGGCGCGTAAGGGCAGCCAACGCACCTGCAGCGTGAAAGATGAAGGGGACAGTCCTGGCGAAAATTCTGAGGCGCTATTTTGGTACACATTGCCGGTGTAATCCAGTGAATCAGAGCAATTGACGATGAAACTGCTTCATTCAGCCATCGCGTCACGCTGCCACACCAGCAGGCCGGCGATCAGCAGCGCTACGCCTGCCACATACAGCGCCGGTTCCAGCCGGTGCGTTAACGCGGTGGAGGCAGCCGACAGCAGCGGCCCGACCAACTGCCCTACCGCATAACCGGTGGTAAGCAGCCCGGCGAGATAGCGCGTATGCTGCGGTGCCAGTTCACGCGCGTACTGCAGCGACAGCTGCACCACGCAGAGGAAGCCGCCGCCGACCAGTGCGGCCCCCAGCGCCAGCCCACCCAGCCCGGGCAGCAGGTCGGAGGCAAATACGCCCAACGCCTGCACCCACAGCACCAGCGCCAGTCGGCGGTTGCTGTTGCCCAGATGGCGGGTGAGGATACCAGTTAAAATGCCAATCACCGCTGCCCCACCAAATACCGGCCAGACAAACTGGCTTATCAGGCCGGGAAAGCGCGTGGTCGCCATCTGGGCCAGAAAGGTGGCCGGCAGAATGTAGCCAAACCCGGCCAGGCTGTAGCTCCACACCAGCCGCTTCAGGCCCGGCGTCAGGCGCAGCGGCTCCGGCGCAATATCCGGGCGATGAAGCTGACCGGTGCGTGGCAGCGTGCGGGCGATCAGCGCCACCAGAATCAGCGCCAGCACGCCGTAAGCCGCCCACGCCCAGGCCGCTGAAACCTGCAGGCTGTGCAGACCGACGGCCAGCATGCCGCTGATGAAGATCCCGGTGCCGGGGCCGGCAAAAACGGCGGCGCTGAGGCCCGGGCGCTGGTAACGGTGCAGCTGCTCGTTGCTCCAGGCGGCAATCAGCACCATCCCCCAGCCGCTGGCCCAGCCGATCAGGAAGCGCACCACGCCGTGCAGCCACGGCCCGGAGACGCAGGCCGACAGCAGCGTCAGCAGCACGGCGCCCCAGATGCCGGCCTGTAAGCGCCACTCTACCCGGCGCGTGGCGCGCATAGCGTCAAACGAACCGCACAGATACCCCAGATAGTTTAAGGCCGCCACCACCGCCGCGCTGGTCAGCGACAGCTGATGTTCGGCTATCATTAATGGCACCTGCGGCGTAAAGGCAAAGCGCCCAATCCCCATTGCAACTACCAGCGCCAGAAAGGCGCTAAACGCGACGCGCACAGCCATTTTTACCTCAGATTCTGTTTTTCAGTTGCCACCAGCATGGGGGATGAGTAAACTCACGAAAAGTGAATAATAGTAATCAAGTTACTTACGATAAGAGAATACATGGATCTGACCCAGCTAAAGATGTTCTGTGCCGTGGCCGAAAGCGGATCGGTAGTGCGCGCGGCGGAGCAGCTTCATCGCGTCCCGTCCAACCTCACCACTCGCCTGCGCCAGCTGGAAGAAGAGCTGGGCACCGATCTGTTTATCCGCGAAAAACAGCGCCTGCGCCTGTCGCCGATGGGGCATAATTTTCTCTGCTATGCCCAGCGCATTCTGGCGCTGAGCGAGGAAGCGCTCAATATGGCGAAAGGCGGCGAACCAGCGGGTAATTTCGCGCTCGGTTCGATGGAAAGCACCGCCGCCACTCGCCTGCCCACCCTGCTGGCCGAGTTTCATCAGCGCTATCCGGCCGTGTCGCTGGCGCTGAGCACCGGCACTTCCGGCGATATTATCGAGCGGGTGCGCGCCGGTACGCTGGCCGCCGCGCTTGTCGATGGGCCCATCAACGTGGATGAGCTGAACAGCTGTAAAGCGTTTCCTGAGCAGATGGTGTTGATCTCAAGCACTGAGCATGCCCTGATAACCCAGCCGGCTGACGCCGCAGGCTGTACATTGTTTGGTTTTCGCCCCAGCTGCTCCTATCGCGTGCGCTTTGAGAACTGGTTCCGCGCCGCCGGGGTACAGCCTGGCAACGTGATGGAGATCCAGTCCTATCACGCCATGCTGGCCTGCGTGGCCAGCGGTGGCGGCCTGGCACTGTTACCCGCCGCCGTGCTGGAGCAGATGCCCGGTCGCGAGCGCGTGCGCCAGCACCCCATCCCCGCTGAATTACGTGATACCGACACCTGGCTGGTGTGGCGTCGCGATGCTTTCACCCCCAACGTGGAAGCGCTGAAGTACCTGATTATTGAACAATTTGACGAGAAGTCCAGCGATTAGCGGCGCTTTTCCTCAACCCTGGTTACGCTTAACTCTCTCCACGACTGACAGGAAAAAAATATATGCAGATGATTAAAACACGCGCCGCCGTAGCCTGGGCCGCCGGTGAGCCGCTGAAGATTGAAGAAGTCGATCTGATGCCGCCGCAAAAAGGCGAAGTGCTGGTGCGCATCGTCGCCACCGGCGTATGCCACACCGATGCCTACACCCTTTCTGGCAAAGATCCGGAAGGCGTGTTCCCGGCTATCCTCGGCCATGAAGGCGGCGGCGTGGTGGAAGCCATCGGTGAAGGCGTGACCAGCGTCGCGGTTGGCGACCACGTTATCCCGCTTTACACTCCGGAATGCGGCAAGTGTAAATTCTGCCTGTCCGGTAAAACTAACCTGTGCCAGGCAATCCGCACCACCCAGGGCAAGGGCCTGATGCCGGACGGCACCACCCGCTTCTTTAAAGACGGCCAGCCGATCTTCCACTATATGGGCACCTCAACCTTCTCCGAGTACACCGTGGTGCCGGAAATCTCGCTGGCGGTGATCAGTAAAGAAGCGCCGCTGGAAGAAGTGTGCCTGCTGGGCTGTGGCGTGACCACCGGCATGGGCGCGGTGATGAACACCGCCAAAGTGAAGGAAGGCGATACCGTGGCGATCTTCGGCCTGGGCGGGATCGGTCTGTCGGCGATTATCGGCGCCAAAATGGCAAAAGCCGGGCGTATTATCGGTATAGATATCAACACCAGCAAATACGACCTGGCGCGCAAGCTGGGTGCCACCGACCTGATTAACCCGAAAGATTTCGACAAGCCGATTCAGGACGTGATTGTTGAAATGACCGACGGCGGCGTCGACTTCTCCTTTGAATGTATCGGCAACGTCAACGTGATGCGTTCTGCACTGGAGTGCTGCCACAAGGGCTGGGGCGAGTCGGTGATTATCGGCGTGGCCGGTGCAGGCGAAGAGATCGCGACCCGTCCATTCCAGCTGGTGACCGGGCGCGTATGGCGCGGTTCCGCCTTTGGTGGCGTAAAGGGCCGTTCGCAGCTGCCGGGCATCGTTGAGCGTTATATGGACGGTGAGTTCCAGCTTAACGACTTTATTACCCATACCATGCCGCTGGAAGAGATTAACGAAGCGTTTGACCTGATGCACGAAGGCAAATCCATTCGCTCTGTGGTTCATTTCAACAAGAAATAAGCGAGGAAAGGATGCCATCCACACTGGAGCTTTTAGAAGAACATCGCCTGTTTGGCGGCTGGCAGCAGCGCTATCGCCACCCGTCAACCAGCCTCAACTGCGCGATGACCTTCAGCGTTTTCCTGCCAGGCCCGAAAGGTAGCACCCCGCCGCCGGTGGTGTACTTCCTCGCGGGGCTGACCTGTAGCGATGAGAACTTCAGCGTTAAGTCCGGCGCGCAGCGCGTGGCCGCCGAGCTGGGGCTGGTGCTGGTGATGCCGGATACCAGCCCGCGCGGAGAAGGCGTTGCCAATGACGAGGGCTATGACCTTGGCCAGGGCGCCGGATTTTATCTCAACGCTACCGAGGCCCCGTGGGCCAACCATTTTCGCATGTACGATTACATCAACGATGAGCTACCGGCACTGATTTCCGGCAATTTCAACGTCAGCGATCGTCAGGCGATAATGGGGCACTCAATGGGCGGCCACGGCGCGCTGATGATTGCGCTGCGTAACCCGGGGAAATTCAGCTCGGTGTCGGCATTTGCCCCGATCGTCAATCCGCTGGAAGTGCCGTGGGGGCAGAAAGCCTTCCGCGCTTATCTGGGTGATGATGAGACGACGTGGCGTCAATACGACAGCTGCTGGCTGATGCGTAACGGCGGTGCGGTGCTGCCGATGCTGATTGACCAGGGGGACAACGATCAGTTCCTCGCCGACCAGCTGCGGCCGCAGCGGCTGGAGGAGATTGCGCTGGAGCTGAAGTATCCGTTAACGGTGCGCGAGCAGCCGGGATACGACCACAGCTACTTCTTTATCGCCAGTTTTGTTGAGGATCACCTGCGCTTCCATGCGCAGCATTTGTTAGCCTAATTGCGGCACGGACGGGCGAGGCATGCCTCGCCCCTACGCCAGGCCGTCAATTAATACCTGTGGGGTGCCCTGCGAGCAGCGCTCGATGCGCCCTTTCACGCCGTACACCCGTGCCAGGCTCTGCGGCGTGATCACCTCTTCTGGCAATCCATCCGCAATCAGCTCGCCGTTCTGCAACATCAGCACATGCTCAGCGTGGCGCAGCGCGATATTGATATCGTGCACCACCACCACCGTGACGATATTGCGCAGCCGCGTTTCGCGCCGCACTAAATCCATCACGTGGAACTGGTAGTTCAGATCCAGCGCGCTGAGCGGTTCATCCAGCAGCAGCAGCTCCGGGCGGCGGATCAATGACTGCGCCAGGCCCACCAGCTGCTTCTGCCCGCCGGAAAGCTGGTCGAGATAGCTGAGCGCCAGATGAGCGATACCCAACTGCTCCAGCAGCGCCATGACTTCCGCTTCGCTGGCGGCACTGCTACGCCCGCCGCTGGCGCGCTGCGCCACGATAATCGACTCCAGCACGTGCAGGTGCACCCCGGCAGGCAGCGACTGCGGCAGATAGACCACGCGGCTGGCGCGGCGGGCAAACGGCAGCGCCATCAGCTCCTCACCATTGAGCCACAGCTCACCGCTGGCGCGGTTAAGCCCCGCCAGCGAGCGCAGCAGCGTCGATTTACCGCAGCCGTTCGGCCCCAGCAGTACGGTGATTTTACCGCGTGGCAGCATGGGCACATTGAGGTCGCTGATAATCTGGCGCTTCGGATAACCGGCGTTAAAGCCGCTGATTTTTAACCCCTGCATCAGACACTCCCTCGGTGGCGCAGAATAATACTCAGGAAGAACGGCACGCCCACCAGTGAGGTCACAATGCCCACTGGAATGATCACGCCGGGGATCAAATTCTTCGACACCACCGACGCCATCGACAGCACCAGCGCCCCGGTCAGCGCACTGGCAGGCAGATAGAAGCGGTGATCTTCGCCAAACAGCATTCGGGCGATATGCGGTGCCACCAGGCCGATAAAGCCAATGGGGCCGACGAACGCCACCGCCAGCGCGGAGATAATGCTGATGCGCAGCAGCGTGGCGAGGCGCAGGCGGCGCACGTCGATGCCAAAGCTGACGGCGCGGTCTTCGCCAAGGCGCAGCGCGGTCAGTTTCCAGCTGCTCAGCAGCGAAAATGGCACCAGCACCAGCAGCGCGATGCACAGCACGCCCAGTTTATCCCACGAGGCGCGCGCCAGGCTGCCCATGGTCCAGAACACCAGCCCCTGCAGGGTGTCTTCGCTGGCGATAAACTGCATCATCGACACCAGCGCGTTAAAGGTGAACACCAGCGCAATGCCGAACAGCACCACCCCGGAGGTCGCCACCTGCGTCCAGCGCGTTACCGCATCCAGCATCAGCGCGGCAAACAGCGCAAAGACAAACGCATTGGCGGAGATAAACCACTGATCGGGAATACCCGGAATACCGATGCCCAGCACAATCGCCAGCGCGGCGCCGAACGCAGCGGCGGACGAGACGCCAAGGGTAAACGGGCTGGCCAGCGGGTTATTCAGGATGGTCTGCATCTCAGCCCCGGCGAGGCCCAGCCCCAGCCCGACCACTACCGCCATCAGCGCGTAGGGCAGGCGAATATCCCAGACGATTACCCGGGTGCCGGCATCAACCGCTTCCGGCGATAGCAGCGTTTGCCACAGCGTGGAGAGCGACAGGCCGGAAGGGCCAAGGGTAAAGTCCAGCACCAGCGAGGCGACAATCGCCAGCAGCAGAATCGCCATCATCAGCAGGCGATGGCGCAGCAGCTGATGGTAGCGCCCCATCACGCCTTCAGGAGGCTGCGCGGCAGAGGATGCCAGCGGTTCGTGGGTTACACTCATTTGAATCCCTGTTTTTCTGTTCAGGTGCGATAAAATAGAGCAAATGATAATACGTATCAGTAATATTTGTAATCCCAGATTACAGAATAAAAAAAGGCGCGGAGAGCCCGCGCCTGAGTGAAATGCCCGCCCGCCCTATTTCTCGAATTTCGGGAATTCCATCTCGCTGTACTTCACGAAACGCGTTTTACGCGTCAGCTTGAAGCCGAACCAGATAATCAGGAACAGCGGGATACCGATGTAGGTTGCCGCCACGCCGCCCCAGTCGATGGTATCGGACAGGAACGCCTGGTAGTTCTGGCCAAGGGTAATAATCAGGCACAGCACGAAAGCGAAGATCGGCCCCAGCGGGAAGAAGCCGGAGCGGTAAGGCAGATCGGCCAAATCGAGCCCCTGCGCCACATAACCGCGACGGAAGCGGTAGTGGCTGATAGCAATACCGAGCCAGGCGATAAAGCCGGTCATGCCCGAGGTATTCAGCAGCCACAGGTAGACGGTCTGATTGCCAAACATGGAGGTCAGGAAGCACAGGCCCGCGACCACGGTGGTGGCATACAGCGCGTTACGCGGCACGCCGCCTTTCGACAGCTTAGCAAAAATGCGCGGCGCTTTGCCTTCAGACGCCAGGGTGTAGAGCATACGCGTGGAGGCGTACATCCCGGAGTTACCCGCCGACAGTACCGCCGTCAGGATCACCGCATTCATCACCGCCGCCGCCGACAGCAGGCCTGCGTGCTGGAACACCAGGGTGAACGGGCTGACGCTGATGTCTTTGACATCGTTACGCAGCAGGCTCGGATCGGTGTACGGGATAATCAGGCTGATCACCAGAATGGCCAACACATAGAACAGCAGGATACGCCAGAACACCTGGCGCACCGCGCGCGGAATGTTCTTCGCCGGATCTTCCGATTCCCCGGCGGCGATGCCGATAAGCTCGGTGCCCTGGAAGGAGAAGCCGACAATCATCGCCACGCCGATCATGGCGGCAAATCCGCCGGAGAATGGCGCATCGCCAATCTGCCAGTTGTGCCAGCCCGCGCTCTCACCGCCGCGCAGAATGCCGACGATCATCGCCACACCGACAATAATAAAGATGATCACGGTGGCTACCTTGATCAGCGAGAACCAGTATTCCGCTTCGCCAAAGCCCTTCACCGAAATGTAGTTAAGCAGGAAGATCAGGCAGAGGAACAGTGCGCTCCAGATCCAGCCCGGGGTATCCGGGAACCACCAAGTCATCACCAGCTGTGAGGCGACGAGGTCAACGGCGATGGTTACCGCCCAGTTGTACCAGTAGTTCCAGCCCAGCGCGAAGCCGAAGCCCTCTTCGACGTATTTTGCGCCGTAGGTAGAGAATGAGCCTGAAACCGGCATAAACGCCGCCAGCTCACCGAGGCTGGTCATCAGGAAGTAAACCATCAGGCCGATCAGCGCGTATGAGAGTAGCGCCCCGCCCGGGCCAGCCTGCGAAATGGTCGCGCCAGAGGCGACAAACAGGCCGGTACCAATTGAACCGCCAATAGCGATCATCGTTAAATGACGAGCTTTAAGCTCACGCCTTAACCCAGGCGGTTGTGTTGTTTTTGTGTCATGATCCATGTTTTAACGCTGCGCCTTGCAAAAAATGAGGCGCGATTATATCAACATGGACATCCTGGTATAGCGATAACGCCACGTTATAAGTTAGCTTCATGATCGGCGGCGGATTATTAGCGACAGGCGGGCGAGGCATGCCTCGCCCCTACGGGACCCGGTTATTCGGTGCAGTAACTCAGGAAACGGCTCAGCGCTTTCGAAATATGCTTCTGGCGGTGGTGAATGCGGTACAGCGTGCGCTTGAGCGCGGGTAGCGGTATCGACACTTCCACCAGCGTCCCCATCTCCAGCTGCTCGGCAATCACCCGCCGCGACAGGCAGCTGATCCCCATGCCGTGGCGCACCGCATTTTTAATCGCCTCCGAATTGCCCAGCTCCAGCGCCAGCTCAAACTGCGGCAGATGCGACAGCAGCAGATAATCGACAATCTCACGCGTGCCGGAACCGTGCTCGCGCAGGATCCATGGCGCAGCCGCCAGGCTTTTCAATGAGACCGGCTGGCTGAGGATCGCGGCGCCCGGCGCGGCAAACACCACCAGCTCATCTTCCAGCCACGGCTCGGTGATCAGCTCGGCCATATGGCACGGCCCCTCAATTAAGCCAATATCGACGCGAAAATCCCCGACGGCGGTGATCACATCCTGACTGTTGCCAACGCTCATCTCCAGCGGCAGCGCCGGGAAATCGCGGCGATAGTTGGCAATCATTCCCGGCAGCAGATAGTTGCCAATGGTGCTACTGGCCGACACGCGCAGCGCGCCGTTATCCTCGCGAAACAGCTGCTCGATCTCCAGCGCCTGCTCCAGCAATCCTACCGCCCGTGGATAGAGCAGGCGGCCATGCTCGTTAATCACCAGCCGTTTACCGACGCGGTCAAACAGCTGCACGCTGAGCTGCCCCTCCAGATCGGCGAGGGCGGCGCTGACTGCCGACTGCGACAGCGCCAGCACCTGAGATGCCTGGGTGGTCGATCCGCTTTTCAGCACCTCAGTAAAAACTTCCAGCTGGCGCAGGGTGATATGCATAGTCGTTCCTTACTGTTATTGCGGCTCATCGGGCCTCGATCAGACGATGACGCGTTAACACTTATAGTGGTTAATTATAAATATATAATCAATTTCTCTTTTATACCAGCCCCCCTCATTATGTGGATATTGCATAAGGAGAAGAGATCATGGCTGAACTTAATATTACTCATCATCACCCGCGCCCGACGCGTTTTGCTCCCGGCGTACTGCTGGCATTGGTTATTGCCGCTGCGGCGATCTGGCTGGGCAACCAGCCGCAAATCGCCGCGCTGGGTCTGGGATCGTTAACGCTGGCGATTATCGGCGGGATCGTGGTCGGTAATAGCGTTTATCCGCGCATTGCCGTGCACTGTGACAGCGGCGTCGTGCTGGCCAAACAGCGCATGTTGCGTGCCGGTATCGTGCTTTATGGTTTTCGCTTGACTGTGCAACAGCTTACCGATGTCGGCATCAGCGGTGTGATTATCGATGCGCTGACGCTCAGCTCCACCTTTATGCTTGCCTGCTGGCTGGGGCAGCGCGTGCTGGGGCTGGACCGTGATACCAGCTGGCTGATCGGCGCGGGCAGCAGCATCTGCGGCGCTGCGGCGGTACTGGCGACCGAGCCGGTGGTGAAAGCGGACCCGGCCAAAGTCGCGGTCGCCATTGCGACGGTAGTGATTTTCGGCACGCTGGCCATCTTCATCTATCCGCTGATGTGGCCGCTGGTGAGCCACTGGCTGCCGCAGGTCAGCGCCAGTGAGTTCGGCGTCTATACCGGTTCCACCATGCACGAAGTGGCGCAGGTGGTGGCCGCCGGGCACGCGATTGGTCCGGATGCGGAGAACTCAGCGGTGATCGCCAAACTGCTGCGCGTGATGATGCTTGCGCCGTTCCTGGTGGTGCTGGCAGCGCGGGTGCGCCGCAGTGACAGCAGCAAAAGCAGCGGGCCGATCACCTTCCCGTGGTTCGCGCTGATGTTCATTGTGGTGACGCTGTTTAACTCGCTGCATCTGCTGCCGCCGGTGGTGATCGGTTATATCAATCAGCTGGATAACATCTTACTGGCCACGGCAATGGCGGCGCTCGGCCTGACCACCCATGCTGGCTCACTGAAAAAGGCGGGCCTGAAACCCCTGCTGCTCGGACTGATGCTGTTTGTCTGGCTGATTGTCGGTGGCGGTGCGATCAATCTGGCGGTCGCGCATTTGATGGCATAATTCCTGCCGTTTTCCGGTTATGATAATGCGCCTGCACTGCGCAGAATCATTAACAGGAGAACGGCATGAAATATATCGGTGCCCACGTCAGCGCGGCTGGCGGTGTGGATCAAGCGGTACAACGCGCATATGAACTGGAAGCGACCGCTTTCGCGCTCTTTACCAAAAACCAGCGCCAGTGGCGCGCGTCTCCGCTGACTGATGAAGTGATTTCCGCCTTTCGCCTCGCCTGTGAAAAGTATCACTACACGCCCGGGCAGATCCTGCCGCACGACAGCTACCTGATTAACCTCGGCCACCCGGTGAGTGAAGCGCTGGAAAAGTCGCGTGAAGCCTTCCATGATGAAGTGACGCGCTGCATGCAGCTCGGCCTGACGCTGCTGAACTTCCATCCCGGCAGCCATCTGCATCAGATTAGCGAAGAGGACTGCCTGAAGCGCATCGCCGAGTCGATCAATATCGTGCTGGATAAGACCGAAGGGGTGACGGCGGTAATCGAAAACACCGCCGGTCAGGGCAGCAACCTCGGCTTCCGCTTTGAACATCTGGCCGCGATTATCGACGGCGTGGAGGATAAATCCCGCGTCGGCGTCTGCATTGATACCTGCCATGCCTTTGCCGGGGGCTACGATCTGCGCACGGAAGAGGAGTGCGTGAAAACGTTTGCCGAGTTCGAGCGCATCGTTGGCTTCCAGTATCTGCGCGGGATGCACCTCAACGATGCCAAGAGCGAGTTTAACAGCCGCGTTGACCGTCACCACAGTCTTGGCGAAGGCAATATTGGAAAAACGGTATTTAGCTGGCTGATGAAGGATGCGCGTTTTGACGGGATCCCGATGATTCTGGAAACCGTTAATCCGGATATCTGGAAAGATGAGATTGCGTGGCTGAAGTCGGAACAGCGTTAAAAAAGTAGGGGTCAGGCATGCCTGACCCCTTTTGATAACCTGTTACCAGGGCGAGGCATGCCTCGCCCCTACGGTAATAAGATTAGACTTTCAGTGCTTCTGCTTCCGGGCGCTTCAGCACCGCGTAAGCCAGGCCAGCAATCAGCGTACCGACGATGATGGCCGCAAGGTAGCCCAGCACCGGGGTGATCGCGCCAGGGATCAGCAGTACAAACAGACCGCCGTGTGGCGCCATCAGTTTGGCACCAATCGCCATCGACATCGCACCCGTTACCGCACCACCGATGATGCAGCAAGGCAGAACGCGCATCGGGTCACGCGCCGCAAACGGAATCGCACCTTCAGAAATAAAGCACAGTCCCAGTACCAGCGCCGCTTTGCCGCCTTCCTGCTGACCCTTGTTGAACTTCTTACGCGCAACCAGCGTCGCCAGACCCATCGCCAGCGGTGGCACCATACCGGCGGCCATAATCGCCGCCATAGGAGCGTAGGTTTGTGAGCTTAGCAGCCCAACGCCGAACGCATAGGCCACTTTGTTCACCGGGCCGCCCATATCGGTACACATCATGCCGCCGAGAATCGCACCCAGCACCACCGCGTTAGCGGTACCCAGGTTCGCCAGCCACGCGGTCAGACCGGACATAATGCCCGCCACCGGCGTGCCCACCACGTAGATCATCAGCAGACCGGTGATCAGGCTGGCAACCAGCGGAATGATCAGGATCGGCTTCAGCGCTTCCATACTGGTCGGCAGTTTCACCTTCGAGCTGAGGAACTTCGCGGCATAACCGGCAATGAAACCGGCGATAATACCGCCAAGGAAGCCGGCGTTAATGCTGGTGGCGATCATCCCGCCAATCAGACCCGGGGTCAGACCCGGACGGTCGGCAATCGAGAAGGCAATAAAGCCTGCCAGCACCGGCACCATCAGGGCGAAGGCACTGCCGCCACCGATCTGCATCAGCGCCGCAGCCAGCGTACCCTGCTCTTTAAACGCGGTGATACCAAAGGCAAACGACAGCGCGATGCTCAGACCACCCGCCACCACCATCGGCAGCATGTAGGAGACGCCGGTCAGCAGGTGACGATAGGCACCGGCCTTCTCTTTCTTATCTTCCGTAGCGGAAGAGTGGCCGCCCTGCGGCTGGTAAGGCTTGGCTTCCGCCACGGCCTTATCCAGTTCCTGCGCGGTTTTCTTCAGAGCAAGGCCGGTAGAGGTGCGGTACATCGGCTTACCGGCAAACTTAGCCAGGTCCACTTCGATATCCGCCGCCACGATCACCAGGTCAGCTTCGGCCACTTCTTCCGCAGTGATTGCGTTACCCGCGCCCACTGAACCACGGGTTTCCACCTTCACCCACCAGCCGCGCTTTTTCGCTTCGGTGTCGATGGCTTCCGCCGCCATAAAGGTGTGCGCCACGCCGGTCGGGCAAGCGGTGACGGCCACGATGCGTTTTGGCCCTTTGCTGACGGCCGCAGCAGGCGCTGCCGCCGCGCTCACCTCTGGTGCAGTGTACGGCTGGGCGTCAGTCTGCGCTTTCGCCAGCACCTGGCCAGGCTCGCGCAGCAGCTGCTCGATATCTGCCAGATAGATGGCTTTACCGTTCAGCGTACTGTCCGCTGGAATATTTTTACCTGCAACAATGACCTGGTCCGCTTCTGCCGGGTTATACGTCAGCGTCAGACCGGCTTTTGCAGCAGCCGCAGTAGTGATATTTTTTGCCAGATAGCCCGTTGCCAGTCCCAGCGAAGAATCGATTATCAGCAGCGTTTTCATTAAGCTTCTCCTGCTGTTAGTTGTAAGGTTGTAGGTCGACACGCGCCATCATCGCGGCCAACTGGGTACGATCGGTAACGCCCACGTTGCTCTGGCTGACGGCCATCGCCGCCACTGCCGTTGCAAGACGCAGTGTGTGCTCGCTGGATTCGCGCATCAGCAGGCCGTAAATCAGCCCGCCAACCATCGAATCACCGGCACCCACGGTGCTTACAACTTCACAGGCAGGTGGTTTTGCAATCCATTCGCCTGAAGCATTCACCCACAGCGCCCCTTCGGCACCGAGAGAGATCACCACGTGTGCGATACCCTGCTCACGCAGCGCATGTGCTGCTTCAATCACATCTTGTAATGTCGGGAGTTTGCGCCCGGCCCAGATTTCCAGCTCGCGGCGGTTAGGCTTAACCAGCCACGGCGCGGCTTTCAGGCCAGCGACCAGCGCCTCACGGCTGCTGTCAAAAATGATGCACGGGCAGTGGGTGCGCAGCTGCGTCATCCACTCGGTGAACGCATCCGGATCGACGCCCGCTGGCAGACTGCCGCTGACGCAGACCATGTCGAACTGACCCAGCCAGGTCAGCGAGTCGGCGGTAAAGCGGTCCCAGTCCTGAGCGGTGACTTCAAAACCGGAGAAGTTCAGGTCGGTCACGTCGCCGTCTTTTTCCGTCAGCTTGACGTTGATACGCGTGCGCCCTTCCACCACCTGGAAGCGGTTGGCGATGCCAAGGTCGCTAAACAGGTGCTGGAAGCCGTCCTGGTTCTCTTTGCCGAGGAAGCCGCCAACGGTGACGTCGATGCCGAGATCCTTCAGCACTTTGGCCACGTTGATGCCCTTGCCCGCCGCATGCAGCCCGGTGGTTTTTACCAGGTTGACTTCACCCCGTTCAACTTCCGGCACGTACCCGACCAGGTCATAGGCCGGGTTGAGGGTAATGGTGGCTACGCGTCTGCTCATGCTGCCCCCTCACCCAGGCCGGAAGCGATGGCGGCACCGATGGCATCCAGCGCGGCGCGGGCATCTTCACCGCTGGCGGTAAAGCGCAGGCGGTGGCCTTTTTTCACGCCCAGCGCCACCACTTTCATCAGGCTGCGGCCGTTAGCGGGCTTACCGCTGCCGTCGAGGTTAGTCACGGTGACATCACAGTTGAACTGCTTGATCACGCTGACCAGCGCGGTGCCCGGACGGGCATGCAGGCCATGTTCATTACGAATGCTGAACTCTTCGGTCAGCACGTCTGCCTGCTCAGAAACTTCGCTGGTTAACAGCGCGAGGATCCCGGCGGCATCGGCGCTCAGCAGGCGCTCGGCTTTCTGCTGGATCAGCAGGTCGCTTAAATAGTTGAGCACGGTTAGCGGCTGGTCATCGGCGACGGAGACGGTGATCAGCAGCTGTGCAGTTTCACCATTCACATCAAATGGGGCGGCAGCGCGGCTAATCGCCACGGCGCTGGCGAGGTTACCGCTGGTGCTGTCGCTCAGCCAGACGCCCTGCCCGAGGTTCAGTGGCTTACCGGCAATCACGCAGGTCAGGAATGAGGCATCCACCGCGCCGGCCTGCTGTAAACGCCCGGCGTTCAGCGCCTGCAGGGTCATAAGATCGCTGGCCGCTACGTCGGTGGCAATCAGCGAGGTATCAAATTTGAATTCGGCGGCCAGCTTCTCACCCATCAGGATGCTGCGCAGCGTCTCGGCAGAGTCGGCCGTTTTCAGCTGTTCCGTTACGCTGTCATCGCTCAGTACGTGCGTCAGCTGGCGCAGCAGCGCCAGGTGCTCGTCAGACTTCGCCGCAATGCCGATCACCACATAGGCGGTCTGATCGTCACCCCAGGCAATGCCCTGCGGGAACTGGAATACCTGCACGCCGGTTTTCAGCACCAGGTCGCGGGTATCGGTGGTACCGTGCGGAATAGCGATGCCGTTACCCAGATAGGTAGAGGTCTGCTGTTCACGCGCCAGCATGCCGTTTACGTAGCCTTCGCCCACGTTACCTGCTGCGGTCAGCGCGGCAGCAACCTGACGAATGGCATCTTGTTTGTCGCCGGCCTGGGCACCAGGCTTAATGGCGTTGAGTTCTAACTGGAACATGGTTCTCCTCGCTGCTGAATTTGAATCGTTTCAGCTAATTTGAGAAAAAAAGCGCTATCACCCGGATAATAGCCTGAAGCGACAACGCTGAAACGTTTCAAGGAGTTTGGTCCCGTTCGCGGATCCGTTGCAAGTTTTACTGTGAACGGCGTAGCAGATTTTTGATGTCCCGCACATTTCATCAAGGTTTTTCGGAAAAAAGCGCCCCTTAACACAAATAGCTGAAGGGCTGCTGAAGCCAGACGGCACGGGGCTTTTTTGTGCAAAAAGTGCGTTAATTCCGCACGCTTGCGCTAAGAGTGGCAAAAGCATTCCCGCCCGGCGGATAACGGCGTAAAATCTCGCCGTTTTTCCTTATCAGGCCCGCTTACCCGATGCAAATACCCGCTGCCCCCGCCAGAACCTTGCCCGGCAACCAATCGCTGGCCTTCCTCGTGGTGGCTTTTATCTCTGGCCTCGCCGGGGCGCTACAGACCCCGACTCTCAGCCTGTTTCTCACCAGCGAAGTGCAGGTGCGGCCTTTTATGGTCGGACTGTTTTTCACCTTTAATGCGGTCATTGGCATTCTGGTCAGCCAGCTGCTGGCGCGCTACTCGGACCGCAAAGGCGACCGTAAAACGCTGATCCTTTACTGCTGCCTGCTCGGTGCGCTGGCTTCTCTGCTGTTCGCCTGGAACCGCAGCTACTTCGTGCTGCTGCTGGTTGGCGTGCTGCTTTCCAGCTTTGGCAGCAGCGCAACGTCGCAAATGTTTGCGCTGGCGCGTGAGCACGCCGATAAAACCGGGCGCGAGAGCGTGATGTTCAGCTCGGTGATGCGCGCACAGATTTCTCTGGCGTGGATGATTGGCCCGCCCTTAGCCTTTGCGCTGGCGCTCGGCTACGGTTTCCGCACCATGTATCTCACCGCCGCCATTGCCTTTGTGCTGTGCGCGGTGATTGTGCGCTACCTGCTGCCGTCAATGCGCAAAAAGACGTTGGTCACCGCTATGCCTGTTCAGGCGCCGCGCCAGCACCGCCGCGCTACGCTGACGCTGTTTATCGCCTGCACGCTGATGTGGTCCTGCAACGGGCTGTATCTGATTACCATGCCGCTGTACGTGGTCAATGAACTGCATCTGCCGGAGAAGCTGGCGGGGATCATGATGGGGCTGGCGGCCGGGCTGGAGATCCCGATCATGCTGCTGGCGGGCTATTACGCTAAGCGCTTTGGCAAACGCCTGCTGATGCGCATCGCCGCCGTTGCCGGGCTGCTGTTTTACAGCGGCACGCTGCTGTTTGATGGTGAGATGCAGATGCTGGTGTTGCAGGGCCTGAACGCGGTGTTTATCGGTATTCTCGCGGGAATTGGGATGATCTACTTCCAGGATATGATGCCCGGCCAGGCCGGAGCGGCAACTACGCTGTTCACCAACTCAACGCGGATGGGCTGGATTGTTGGCGGCGCGCTGGCGGGTGCCGTGGCGCAGTTCTGGAGCTATCATGGCGTATTGTGGTTTGCGGTGGTGATGATGGCGGCAGCAATCGCCTGCCTGTTACGCGTGCCGGAACCAAAAGTGCAGAGTTGTGAAGTGGCACAAGGGTAATTCAGGGCGCGGTTTGCGCCTCCAGATCCAGCAGAAACACCATCGCCTGCTGGCGGCTACTGCCGCACATCGTCAATTCCGGCTGCAGCCCGGCACAGACTTTTGGCCGCAGCGGGGAGCCGAATATTTTGCAGCGCGACTGGCTGTCGAGCTGTACGCAGGGCGTGTTCGCCGGTTTGCCGTTGGGCATGCCGGGAATAGGCGATGAAATTGACGGTGCTGTACAGCAGGCACCACATCCGGCACGACATTCCATCACTGACCCCCCTGTAATAAGATCGCGACAATAGCAGCTCGCCCCGCTGAATACTATTCTTAAACGACGGCCCGATCGGGTCGACCGAAAAAGAAGGTCCCCCCTACGATTCCCTGAGATTTTGATGATCTTCCGGACAGATATTTTCACTGCGCCATCTTGCCTGGCGGCAGCGGCGCGAGTAACGTGTCGCGATAATTTATCCTGTTCACCACGAGACCTGTTTTATGCCAAGAGCGAACGAAGTTAAAAAGGGCATGGCGATCAACTACAACGGCAAGCTGCTGTTAGTCAAAGATATTGATGTACAAAGCCCCAGCGCCCGCGGCGCGTCCACCCTGTATAAGATGCGCTTTACCGATGTGCGTACCGGCCTGAAAGTCGAAGAGCGTTTCAAAGGGGATGACCTTCTCGACACCATCCAGCTCAGCCGCCGTCAGGTCACTTTCTCCTATATTGACGGTGACGAGTACGTGTTTATGGATGACGAAGATTACACCCCTTATAACTTTAAGCAGGAGCAGATTGAAGACGAGCTGCTGTTTCTGCCGGAAGGCGGCATTCCAGGTATTCAGGTGCTGACAATGGACGGCCAGATCCTGGCGCTGGAGCTGCCGCAAACGGTGGATATGGAAATCGTTGAAACCACGCCAGGCATTAAAGGCGCGTCCGCCAGTGCCCGCACCAAACCGGCTAAGATGAGCACCGGCCTGGTGGTACAGGTGCCGGAATACCTGAGCAACGGCGACAAAATCCGCATTCACATCCCGGAACGCCGTTACATGAGCCGCGCTGACTAGCCTTCGCCTGCGACCATAAAAAAAGGCGCGGTCTGATGACGGCGCCGTTGGTGTTATGTTATAACAACTTGATTATGACTACTGATACTCTACCGTGACAATCCCCACTCTTCGCTGCGCATCAATCCAGTGGATTTTGCTGCTGCCGATATTGTAGGGCAACTGCTGTGCGGTCGTGCTGTTCAGTGCCAGCGTGCTGACTTTTGTCTTGCCGTTGCGCTGACAGGAGACATTAACCTGGGCTTTATTGACATCGGAATCGCAGAGAGACTCAACGATACTGCCTTGAAAATGAATAACACCCGTACCGCTCGTTGATTGACTATTCCCTGCCATAACACTGCTCGTCCATGAGGCGAATAGCACCACGGCCGCAGCCGAAAGAATGCTTTTCATGCTCACCTCATCGTTTATTGTGTTCCTTATTAGGATAGCCAATTACAATTAGTTACATGATGAAAACAAATCACGCTGAGGAACGATAAATATCATTAAAGTTTTCTCAAGGAGTGCCGATGACGCGCGTCAACCTGATTACTGGCTTTCTCGGAAGCGGAAAAACCACCACCCTGCGCCATCTGCTGGCCAGCAAACCTGCAGGTGAAAACTGGGCGGTGCTGGTAAATGAGTTCGGCGAAATCGGTATCGATGGTGCCCTGCTGGCGGAGAGCGGCGCGGTTCTGAAGGAAATACCCGGCGGCTGCATGTGCTGCGTCAACGGCCTGCCAATGCAGGTCGGGCTAAATATGCTGCTCAAGCAGACCCGACCCGACCGCCTGCTGATTGAACCTACCGGTCTTGGCCACCCTAAACAGATTCTGGATATGTTATCGGCGGCGGTATATCAGCCGTGGATCGATCTGCGCGCCACGCTGTGCCTGCTTGATCCGCGCCAGCTGGCGGATCATCGCGTAGTAGAAAATGAAAACTTCCGCGATCAGCTGGCCGCCGCCGATATCATTATTGCCAATAAGCAGGACCGCTGGGACGAGGTCACGCAAACGGCGCTTAGCCAGTGGCAGCAGGATTTCGGCCAGGCGCGGCCGCTGGTGCGCACCTCTCAAGGCACCATCGACGCCGCCCTGCTCGATCGGCCGCGCAGCAATCAGCAGGCATTACCCTCCCCTTTGCACCATCATCACGGCGCCCCCTCACCGCTGGCCTCGCTGCGGCTGAATGAAAATTCCCGCTGGCGCCGCGCGCTCAATCAGGGCCAGGGCTACTATGCGGCGGGCTGGATTTTCGACAGTGACACAGTATTCGACACCCTCGGCCTGCTTGAATGGGCGCGGCTGGCCCCCGTTTCGCGCGTGAAGGGCGTGCTGCGGATCGCCGAGGGCCAGGTGAGCATTAACCGCCAGGGCGCCGACTTTCATATCGAAACCCGCCCGTTGCCCCCGCCGGACAGCCGGATTGAGCTTATTCATCAGGAACAGGCCGATTGGAATATTCTGCAAACCTCTTTGTTGAATCTTCGTTTATAATTTCAGGCATACTCTACGCCGCGACATTTCTTAATAAATCCTTAATCAACATGACAACTAAACGCCTGCTAACAATTCTGGCCCTGAACGCTGCGGGCTTTGCGCTGTTCTTCTCGTGGTATCTGCCGGTGAACCATGGCCAGTGGTTTATCCTCGACAAGACGATTTTCTACTGGTTCAACCAACATCTGGTGACTAGTAAGGCCCTGCTGTGGCTGGTAGCCATCACCAACTATCGTGCGTTTGACGGCGTATCACTGCTGGCGATGGGTGCGCTGTATCTGCACTTCTGGCGCCGCGAAACCCCACAGGGGCGGCGCCGGATGTTGGCGATTGGCATCACGATGCTGATTAGCGCGGTGGGTCTGAATCAGTTAGGGCATTTGATCCCGGTCTCTCACGGCAGCCCGACGAAATTTTTCCCGGACGTTAACCATGTGACCAAACTGACCGGCATTCCGACTAAAGACTCCTCTGCGGACAGCTTCCCGGGCGATCACGGCATGATGCTGATGATATTCGCCTGCTTTATGCTGCGGTATTTCACCCGCCGCGCGTTTGCCGTCGCTGTGGTTATCGTGCTGATATTTGCTCTGCCGCGCGTAATGATTGGCGCCCACTGGTTTACCGATATTGCCGTGGGATCGTTATCTATTGTGCTGGTAGGTATGAGCTGGTGGCTGATCACCCCTGCGAGTGATTATCTGGTGAACTGGCTGGATAGAAACCTGCCGGGGAAATATAAGCCGGGGAAATAATTTACCGGCAGCAGCGAAACGGCGGGGGTTATTTCCTCGCCTGCTGCTGCAACCATTGAAATTAATGAGTCTGCTAACTAAGCGTGTCAAAGAGAATTTATCAGGCTCTGCACCACAGCAAATCCTCTGATTTCCCCACCCGTCCAGCCCGATAATTCTGATTTTAACTTGACTATGAGCGCTTTGTTGCAAAATTGCAGTTAGGTGCATACGGTTGCACTGCGAATTGGCGATAATGTAACCAATTCGTTGCGTAATGATTTCACATCACAAAAACCTATAAAAAACTGCTTAAAACCCCTCGCCATGCGGCTTGTAATCGGTTAACCTCACTTTCAATTAGACGATCTGGCTAAAGTATTTCGGTAAGTTACATTTTAAAGTGTGCTAAATCACACATTTTAACGTTTTCCGAATTGTCTTACCTCGCCGTACTAATTAATCTCGTTTCGCTCCGTCACTTTTCTAACGACTTGGTCGTTAAGGACTTCAAGGGATCACAAACATAATGGTCAAGTCTCAACCTATTCTGAGATATGTTTTGCGGGCGCTCCCCGCTGTCGCGTTAGCGGCGCTGTTGTCAGCATGTAGTTCGAACAGCGGACACAATGTACAAACTGATACTCATGCAGTTAAAAGCCAGAACGGTTTTTTACTTCAAGCGTCTCAGGATGAATTCGAACAGATGGTTCAGAATGTGGATATCAAATCCCGCCTGATGGACCAGTACGCGGACTGGAAAGGTGTGCGTTACCGCTTAGGCGGTACCAGCAAGCGTGGCGTTGATTGCTCCGCCTTTGTACAGAACACGTTCCGTGAGCAGTTTGGCCTGGATCTGCCCCGCTCGACCTACGAGCAGGAAGATACCGGTAAAAGTATTCAGCGCACGAAACTGCGCCCGGGTGATTTAGTGCTGTTCCGTGCAGGCTCTACGGGTCGTCATGTCGGTATTTATATCGGTAATGATAACTTCGTTCATGCCTCTACCAGCAGCGGTGTGATGATTTCTAACCTGAATGACTCATACTGGAAAAATCGCTACCGCGATGCACGTCGCGTACTGAGCCATACGCAAAGCTAACTTCCGATCTCCTGAAGTTCGCGAAACACGAGATATGAAAACGCTGCCCCGGCAGCGTTTTTTTTTGCCTGATTTTCAGCACCAACAGCGGCGCTGAGAAAGGATTGATATTCATCAATAATCATAGAGACAGAACGGCCAGCGCCGTTATATTCTCATGGGCTTCACCTGAGAGCAGTATTTGACGACAACATAATAAGAACCGGCGAAAACGGGAGAAATGACCCCATGCCACTCACCACCACCGTCAGGCGGCATGTGACGCATCCGCGCAGGATAATCTGCCTGAGTGCGGCAATGGGTCTGCTCTTTTTTCTGTTATTTGTTGCTATCACGCTGTTCCTGACCTGGAACCGGCGCTCCGAAGGCCATAACCGGCTTGCTGGGTATACGCAGTCTTACGCGATCAACGTTTTCGACGAGCTGAAAGCCACCCTGTTGCCCTTGCAGGGCGCGACGCAGGCTTCCTGTGAGCGGATTCGCAGTGATTTAACCCAGCGCGCGGCCTTTGCGGCCAATATTCGCGCCATTCTGCTGGTGAAAGATCGCAGCGCTTTTTGTTCCTCCGCCACCGGCCCGATGGCGCTGGATATTACTCAAATCTCGCCCGAAACCGACGCCAGCCGTGCCGTGGATATTCGCCTGATCCCCGGAACGCCGATGGTGCGCAACAAACCCGCTATCGTGCTGTGGCTGAAAAACGCCACCCAGCCCGGCAGTGGGATCTTTACCACGCTGAATATCAACCTGACCCCTTACCTGCTGCTCGCTTCACGCCAGCAGGAGATCAGCGGTATGGCGATTGCCGCCGGCCAGATGGCGCTGACCACCTGGAATGACAAAGTGGTCAGCAGCAGTCAGCTGCCCGCCAGCCCGCTGCGTAAAATCGCCATTCCGGGCTATCCGCTCACGCTCTATCTGTATGGCGAAGCGCTGCCCGCGCGCGATGTTCATCTCATTTTGCTGGCCGGGCTGCTGGTGGGCGTGCTGATTACCTGCGCCTGCTTCCTGCTCTTTACCCTGCGCCTGCGCCCCGGCAAGGAGATCCTGCTGGGGATTAAGCGCGGCGAGTTTCACGTTGAGTACCAGCCGGTGATTGATGCCAGCAGCGGTAAGCCTCATGGGCTTGAAGCACTGCTGCGCTGGACGCATCCGACCGAGGGACGCATTCCGCCGGACTTGTTCATCAGCTACGCCGAAGGGCAAAACCTGATCGTCCCGCTGACCCGCCATCTGTTTCGCCTGGTGGCGCGCGATGCTCACCGCCTGCGCCACGCCGTGCCAAAGGGTACCAGAATGGGCGTTAACCTCTCCCCTGCTCATCTGGTTCATCCGACCTTCCGTCAGGACGTCAACGACTGGATCAGCGCGATGCCAGCAGACCACTTTGGCTATGTGTTTGAGATTACCGAACGCTCCATGGTGGCTGAGGCAAATGCCGATGAGGTGTTCGACTGGATCCGCGAGCGCGGGATCAAGATTGCCATTGATGATTTCGGCACCGGGCACAGCGCCCTGATCTATCTGGAAAAGTTCCAGTTTGACTACCTGAAGGTTGACCGCGGCTTTGTGCAGAGCATCGGCATGGAGACGGTAAACTCCCCGGTGCTGGACACCGTGCTGAGCCTGGCGAAAAAGCTTAATCTCAAGACCGTGGCCGAAGGGGTGGAAACCGGCGAACAGGCGCTGTGGTTAATTAACCGCGGCGTGACGCATATGCAGGGTTACCTGTTCAGTCGTCCACGCGGTGTGGCGCAGCTGATCGAATATTATCTGCAGCAGCAGGCACCGGCGAAAACTCTCAGCCGTCGCGATTAGCCGGTACTGTCAAAACGGGTAAAAAGCCTTTAATATCATTGCTCCGCCCGGCTAATGGTGTCAGGCTTACGCAGATTACTGACCCCTCACAGGTGGGAGCCGATGAAACCATGATTGCGCGTATTGTTGCCCTGACTTTATTTGGCCTGACCGCCAGCGTTGCGCAGGCGGAAAAGATTAATGTGAGCTACAGCTTTGCTCAGCTGGGTACAGCGAAATACGCCAGCGGTTTCAACCACTTTGATTATGCCGACCCCGCCGCACCGAAAGGCGGCACTATTACCCTCTCCGCCATTGGCACCTACGACAACTTTAACCGTTACGCCATGCGCGGCAACCCGGCCGTAGGAACTGAATCGCTATACGACACGCTGTTTACCTCCTCGGATGATGAAACCGGCAGCCTTTACCCGCTGGTGGCCGAGTTCGCCCGCTACCCGGATGATTACCGCTGGGTTGAGGTCAGCATTAATCCGCAGGCGCGTTTCCAGGACGGCACGCCGATTACCGCTGAAGATGCGGCCTTCACCTTTAATATGTTTATGACCCAGGGCGTGCCGCAGTATCGCGTGATCTATAAGGGCGTGACGGCAAAAGCCATTTCGCGCCTGACGGTGCGTTTTGAGCTGCCAAAGTCCGACCGTGACCAGATGCTCTCCCTGCTGTCGTCGAAAGTTTTTCCGAAAAGCTTCTGGAAAGATCACAACCTCGCCGACCCGCTGCCGTCACCGCCACCGTCCAGCGGTCCGTACCGCATCACTGCCTATAAAGTGGGCCAGTCCGTCACTTATACGCGGGTAAAAAACTACTGGGCAGCGGATCTGCCGGTGAATAAAGGTCGCTACAATTTCGACACCATGCGTTACGACTACTATCTGGACGATAATGTCGCCTTTGAAGCCTTCAAGGCCGGGGCGTTTGATTTCCGCGCCGAAGGCTCGGCCAAGAAATGGGCTACGCAGTACAGCGGCAATAACTTTGCACGCGGCTATATCGTTAAGGATGAGGTACCGAATACCGTCAGCACTGATACCCAGTGGCTGGCGTTTAATATCCAGAAGCCGCAGTTTGCTGACCGCCGGGTGCGTGAAGCACTCTCCCTGCTGTTCGATTTTGAATGGATGAACAAAGCGCTGTTCTATAACGCCTACCGGCGCGTCGACAGCTATTTCCAGAACACCGAATATGCGGCGCGCAGCTACCCGGATGCCAAAGAGCTGGAAATTTTAGGGCCGTTGAAAGGCCAGTATCCGGCGGAGGTGATTGATAAGATCTATCAGCCGCCAAAGTCGGACGCTTCTGGCTACGATCGTGGCAAACTGATGCAGGCGCTGGATTTGCTGAAGCAGGCGGGCTGGGAGCTGAAAAATCAGCAGCTGGTGAATGTGAAAACCGGCCAGCCATTCCGCTTCGAACTGCTGCTGCGCAGCGGTGGCAACGACCAGTGGGTGCTGCCGTTCCAGCATAATCTGGCGCGTATTGGCATTACCATGAACGTGCGCCAGGTTGACAGCTCGCAGTATCTGGCGCGCCTGCGCAAGCGCGATTTCGATATGCTGCCTACGCGCTACCTGGCGTTTGCCACGCCGGATGCGCAGCTGCAGATTGTCTGGGCTTCGGCCTATATCGACTCGTCATGGAACACGCCGGGCGTGACCAGCCCGCTAGTGGATAATCTGATTGCGCAGATTGTGCAGCATCAGGGCGACAAAAATGCCCTGCTACCGCTGGGCCGCGTGCTGGACCGGGTGCTGCTGTGGAACTATTACATGATCCCGATGTGGTATGCCGCCAACGATCGCTATGCGTACTGGAACAAGTTCTCGATGCCGACCACGCGCCCGACCTATGCGCAGGGCATCGACAATTGGTGGTACGATGTCAATAAAGCCGCACAGCTGCCGGTGCAACGTCGTTAAGGAGCCAGACTGTGGGTGCTTATTTAATTCGTCGCTTATTACTGATTATCCCTACGCTGTGGGCGATTATCACCATTAACTTCTTTATTGTGCAGATTGCCCCCGGCGGCCCGGTCGATCAGGCGATTGCCAATATACAGTTCGGCCAGACCACCGGCATGCCGGGTGCGGCCGGAGAAGGTGCGGCGCACGGGCGCAGTTCGCTCAATGCCTCACCCGGCGACAATCAGTATCGCGGCTCGCGCGGGCTGGATCCGGAGGTGATTGCGGAGATCACCAAACGCTACGGCTTTGATAAACCGCTGCACGAGCGCTACTTCACCATGCTGTGGAACTACCTGCGCTTTGACTTCGGTGACAGCCTGTTCCGCAGTAGCTCGGTGATCCAACTGATCAAAGAGAGCCTGCCGGTTTCGGTGACGTTAGGGCTGTGGAGCACGCTGATCATCTACCTGGTGTCGATTCCGCTGGGCATTAAAAAGGCGGTGCGCAACGGCAGCGCGTTCGATATCTGGAGCAGCACGCTGATCATTGTGGGCTATGCCATCCCCTCTTTCCTGTTCGGTATCATCATGATCGTGCTGTTTGCCGGGGGCAGCTATCTCGACTGGTTCCCGCTGCGCGGCCTGATATCCCCGCAGTTCGACACGCTGCCGTGGTACGGCAAGGTCACGGATTATCTGTGGCATATCTGCCTGCCGGTGCTGGCAACGGTGATTGGCGGCTTCGCTACGCTGACCATGCTGACGAAAAACTCGTTTATGGACGAGATCCGCAAGCAGTACGTGGTGACCGCACGCGCCAAAGGGCTGGACGAGAAAAAGATCCTCTATCGCCACGTGTTCCGCAATGCCATGCTGCTGGTGATTGCCGGGTTCCCGGCCACCTTTATCAGCATGTTCTTTACCGGGTCGCTGCTGATTGAAGTGATGTTCTCGCTCAACGGCCTTGGGCTGCTTGGCTATGATGCCACCATCCAGCGCGATTACCCGGTGATGTTCGGCACGCTGTATATTTTCACCCTGATCGGCCTGCTGCTGAATATTCTTAGCGATATCACCTATACGCTGGTTGACCCGCGTATTGATTTTGAGGGCCGCTAATGAGCCGTTTAAACCCGATTAATCAGGCGCGCTGGGCGCGATTCCGCCATAACCGCCGCGGCTACTGGTCGCTGTGGATTTTTGCCGTGCTGTTTGCCCTGTCGCTGGGCGCAGAGCTGCTGGCCAACGATAAGCCGCTGGTGGTGCATTATCACGACCGCACCTATTTCCCGCTGCTGGTGAACTATACCGAAAGCGACTTCGGCGGCCCGCTTGAGACCCCGGCGGATTATCAGGATCCGTGGCTGAAATCGCGGCTGGCAGAAAACGGCTGGGCTATCTGGGCGCCGATACGCTTTGGTGACGACACCATCAACTTTGCCACCGATATTCCCTTCCCTTCCCCACCCTCGGCGCAGAACTGGCTGGGCACCGATGCCAACGGCGGCGACGTGCTGGCACGCATTCTTTACGGCGCCCGCATCTCGCTGCTGTTTGGGCTGATGCTGACGCTGGCCTCCAGCGTGATTGGCATCCTCGCCGGCGCGATTCAGGGCTACTTCGGCGGCAGGGTCGACCTGTGGGGCCAGCGCTTTATTGAAGTGTGGTCGGGCATGCCCACGCTGTTCCTGATTATCCTGCTCTCCAGCGTGATCCAGCCCGGCTTCTGGTGGCTGCTGGGCATTACCGTGCTGTTTGGCTGGATGAGCCTGGTTGGCGTGGTGCGTGCCGAATTCCTGCGCACGCGTAACTTTGACTATATCCGCGCCGCGCAGGCGATGGGGGTCAGCGACTGGCGTATTATGTCGCGCCATATGCTGCCCAATGCGATGGTCGCCACGCTCACCTACCTGCCGTTTATTCTCTGCGGCTCGATCACCACGCTGACTTCACTCGATTTTCTCGGTTTTGGTTTACCAATGGGATCGCCGTCGCTGGGTGAGCTGCTGCTGCAGGGTAAAAACAACCTGCAGGCGCCGTGGCTTGGCCTGACCGCTTTCTTCTCGCTGGCGATCCTGCTGTCGCTGTTAATTTTTATCGGCGAAGCGGTGCGCGACGCCTTTGACCCCAGCAAGGTGTATTGATATGGCACTACTCTCGATTCAGGATCTGAGCATTGCCTTTCGTCAGGGGGCGGAAGAGCGCCGCGTGGTCGAGGGGCTGTCGCTGTCGGTCGATGCCGGCGAGACGCTGGCGCTGGTCGGCGAGTCCGGCTCCGGCAAAAGCGTCACCGCCCTGTCGGTGATGCGCCTGCTGCCGACGCCGCCGGTGGTGTATCCGCAGGGGGATATTCTGTTTGCCGGGCAGAGCGTGCTGCACGCCGACGAGCGCACGCTGCGCGGCCTGCGCGGAAACCGCATCGCGATGATTTTCCAGGAGCCGATGGTGTCGCTTAACCCGCTGCACAACATCGAAAAGCAGCTGTACGAGGTGCTGTCGCTGCACCGCGGCATGCGCCGCGAAGCCGCACGGGCCGAAATGCTCAGCTGCCTTGACCGCGTGGGCATCCGCAATGCCGCGCAGCGCCTGAATGATTTTCCGCATCAGCTTTCCGGCGGTGAACGCCAGCGCGTGATGATCGCCATGGCGCTGCTGACCCAGCCTGAACTGCTGATCGCTGATGAACCGACCACCGCGCTGGACGTGACGGTGCAGGCGCAGATCCTGGTGCTGCTGAAAGAGCTGAAGCAGGAGATGAATATGGGCCTGCTGTTTATCACTCATAATCTGAATATCGTGCGTCAGCTGGCGGACAGCGTCACGGTGATGCGCAACGGTCAGGCGGTCGAACACAATCGCACCCGGCAGCTGTTCAGCGCCCCCCAGCATCCCTACACGCAAAAGCTGCTGGACTCAGAGCCGGAAGGCCAGCCTGATCCGGCTGACAGTGCTGCGGAGCCGCTGCTGCGGGTGGAGAATCTGCAGGTGGCCTTCCCGATCAAACAGGGGCTGATGAAGCGCACGGTCGGCTATCACCACGCGCTGAAGTCACTGAGCTTTACGCTGCGCCCGGGTGAGAGCCTAGGGCTGGTGGGGGAATCCGGCTCCGGCAAAAGCACCACCGGGCTGGCCCTGCTGCGCCTGCTGCATTCGCAGGGCGAGATCTGGTTTAAACAGCAGCCGCTGCACTTGTGGAACCGGAAAAAAATGCTGCCGGTCCGCCGCCAGATCCAGGTGGTGTTCCAGGATCCAAACTCCTCGCTCAACCCGCGCCTCAACGTGCTGCAGATCATCGCCGAGGGCCTGCAGGTGCACCATCCCGAGCTGAATGAAGCCGAGCGCGAGGCGCGCGTGATAACCGCAATGGAAGAGGTTGGGCTGGATCCGGCTACGCGCCAGCGCTATCCGTCCGAGTTTTCCGGCGGTCAGCGCCAGCGTATTGCCATTGCGCGCGCCCTGATCCTGCAGCCGCAGCTGATCATTCTGGATGAACCGACCTCATCGCTCGACCGTTCGGTACAAAAGCAGATCCTCGCGCTGCTGAAAAATCTTCAGCAGCAGCACCGGCTGGCCTATATCTTTATCAGCCACGATCTGCGCGTGGTGCGCTCGTTATGTCATCAGGTGGTGGTATTGCGGCAGGGAGAGGTGGTGGAACAGGGCGCGTGCGAAAGCGTGTTCAGTGCGCCAGAGCAGGAGTATACGCGCCAGCTGCTGGCGTTAGCCTGAGAACGGCTCCGCAATGCCTACGCCAAAGTTTTTCAGGCGGCAGGTGGTGGCGCATTCATCTTCGCGCTGGACGAACAGGCAAGGCTCCCCTTCCCACTCCAGCACCGAACAGTTGAGCTGAATTTCAGCCAGTGCGGCCTCAATCTTCTGCATAATTTCCCATGCAGAAGCTCCGCTATGGCTGAGCAGGCGCAGCCCGATTAAATCATCATCGCTGTTCAGGAGATTGAGTGCGCGTGGTTCGATAGCCACGCCAACAGGCCCGGCGCTCCAGCGATAGCTTTGCGGCAAACGATGTACTACTGAATGTTGTAACGTATTCAACAGGGTTCCCCAGAGCGATTTTTAAACAATATTTTCACAAATAATTCACAAGGTAAATCATCAATTGGCGCCAGCAAAGTAACCTGTTAATAACTGGCACTATTTACCCTGCAACTGCTGACCCTTCAGCGGGATAAATCCTGCGTTCGCCGGCTTTTTTGAGAGCTACCTCTCATTTATTCGTTATATTTACCGCGTTCGACGAGCAATCACAACCGTTTTTGCTGCAATTCAGTTACTTTTTGCGAAATATTTTTACAAATAATCAACATATTGAGCGGGGTTTTAGCGCGAAGTGGCATTGGGGGATAACATGAATTTCGTAGGGGCGGGGCATGCCCCGCCCAGGGTCAGACATGTCTGACCCCTACGACGGGTGATTAACCTTCTGCCATCGTTTTACGTGGTCGTGAAGCGTAGGTAAACAGCGCAATCGACACCGTGGCGCAGATAAAGATCGCGCCCACCATCGGCCAGGCGCTGTTGAAGGTGATCAGCGACAGCAGTGCGCCAGCCAGCGCGCCCACGCCAAAGCGCAGCGTGCCCGCCAGCGAAGACGCAGTACCGGCCATATGTGGGAACTCTTCCAGGATCACCGCCATGGCATTGGATGACACCATCGCTACGCAGCCGATAAACATCGCCACGCCAAATACCAGCGGCAGGAAGCCGAGGTTCAGCGCGCTGACAATCACCAGCCAGACGCCCATCGTGAACTGGATCAGCAGCCCGAGGCGAAACATCACCAGCGGCCCAAAACGGCGCACGCAGCGGCTGTTAAGCAGCGTCATCAGGAACAGAAACACCACGTTAAGCGCAAAGTAATAGCCGAAATCCTGCGGCGAGATGTGGTTCAGTTCGATGTAAACAAACGGACCGGCATTGAGGAACGAGAACAGCCCGGCAAACGAGAAGCCGCTCGCCAGCATGTAGCTGAATACGCGCTTATGGCGGAACAGCGACAGGAAATTACGCAGGGTGGTGCGCAGATTAAACTTCTGGCGTTTATCGTGTGGTAACGTCTCTTTGATCTGGGTCACCACCATCACGGTGGTGATGACGGCCGCGGCTGAAATGGTCCAGAAAATCGCGTGCCAGCTCCAAATCAGCAGCAGCCAGCCGCCGACAATCGGTGCCAGCAGCGGTGCAATAGTGGTGACCAGCATCACGAAAGACATCATGCGTGAAAACTCCTCTTTCGAGTAAGTGTCACGCATCAGGGCGCTGATCACCACGCTGCCGGCCGCCGCCGACAGGCCATGCATAAAGCGCAGGACAATCAGCTGATCGATGGTCTGCGCCATGGCACAGGCCCCGGCAGCAATCGCAAAGATCAGCGTGCCAACGGCAATCACCGGTTTGCGGCCAAAGCTGTCCGCCAGCGGGCCATATACCAGCTGCCCGAGCGCGAAGCCAAGAATATAGGCGTTTAGCGTCATCTGTACGCTGCCCGCAGAGACCGAGAATTCGCGGGCGATTTGCGGCAGCGCCGGAAGATACATATCAATCGACAGCGGCATTAACATCGCCAGCAGTCCGAGGATCACCACCAGACCCACAGAGGAATTCTTATCCTTAGCCACGCACCCACCCTTTAAAAAAGTCTCAACGCGCCAAACCGACGCTGGCAATTTCTTCTTCGGTTAACGGACGGTATTCACCCGGTTCCATATCCGCATCCAGGGCAATCGCGCCGATGCGCTCACGGTGCAGGGCCACTACATGGTTGCCGACGGCGGCGAACATACGTTTAACCTGGTGGTAGCGCCCTTCGCTAATGGTCAGGCGCACCGTCTGCGGGTCAATCACTTCCAGCGTCGCCGGTTTGGTCAGGGTCTTCTCATTATGCAGCTGCACGCCGTCGGCAAACTGCCGGGCAGTATCGTCAGAGAGCGGCGATTCCAGCGTCACCAGATAGGTTTTCTCGCAGTGATGGCGTGGAGAGGTAATGCGGTGCGACCACTGACCATCATCGGTCATCAGCACCAGCCCGGTGGTGTCGATATCCAGACGCCCGGCGGCGTGCAGTTTGTAAGCGGTCGGTTCAGCGAGGAAATAGAGCACCGTCGGGTGATCCGGGTCATCCGTTGAGCAGACATAGCCCTGCGGCTTATTCAGCATAAAGTAGCGCGGCCCCACCTGAACGTGCAGCGGGTTGCCGTCATATTCTACTGCGCTTTCCGCGCTGAGTTTAAAGGCACCACTGCGTACCACTTCACCGTCAACGGTGATTTTATTGGCGCGAAGTTCGCGTGCGGCGATGGCGCGGCTGACTTCCAGCTGCTGGGAAATAAATTTATCAAGTCGCATTAACTCTGCACTGCCTGTTATTTGGGGTGAAAACGGAAAATTATGTCTTGGATGTGGCGCTGAACGCTCATCCAGAATGGATTGAACAGTATAACGGGAGAAACCCACAAGGCACAGAGGGGATCGTACTCGCAAAGTAATTTCGTGGCATAATATGCCTTTGTTGCTGCTTTACGAGTGTTCATGTCGTTTACCCTACGCCCCTATCAGCAGGAAGCAGTGGATGCCACCATCAGCTACTTCCGCCGCTCCAGCCAGCCCGCCGTCATTGTGCTACCGACCGGTGCCGGAAAAAGTCTGGTGATTGCCGAACTGGCACGCGTGGCGCGCGGACGCGTGCTGGTGCTGGCGCACGTTAAGGAACTGGTGGCGCAGAACCACGCCAAGTATCAGGCCTACGGGCTGGACGCCGACATTTTCGCCGCCGGGCTGCAGCGCAAAGAGAGCCGCGCCAAAGTGGTGTTTGGCAGCGTGCAGTCGGTGGCACGCAACCTTGAGCTGTTCGATGCCGATTTTTCACTATTGATTGTCGACGAGTGCCACCGCATCAGCGACGCCGAAGATAGCCAGTATCAGCAGATTATCAACCAGCTGCGCCAGCATAACCCGCAGCTGCGCCTGCTCGGGCTGACGGCCACGCCTTACCGTCTGGGAAAAGGCTGGATTTACCAGTTCCACTATCACGGCATGGTGCGCGGCGATGAACGCGCGCTGTTCCGCGACTGCATCTATGAGCTGCCGCTGCGCTACATGATCAAACACGGCTTTCTGGTGCCGCCGGAGCGGCTGGATATGCCGGTGGTGCAGTATGATTTTAGCCGCCTGCAGGCGCAGGAAAACGGCCTGTTTAGCGAAGCCGATCTCAATCGCGAGCTGAAACAGCAGCAGCGCATCACGCCGCATATTATTCAGCAGATTGTCGAGTTTGCCGAACAGCGAGAGGGCGTGATGATCTTCGCCGCCACCGTTGAGCACGCGCGTGAGGTGCTCGGCCTGCTGCCCGGCAGTAAGGCGCTGATCAGTGCCGGTACCCCGGCCGCCGAACGCGACGCGCTGATCGCCGCCTTTAAAGCCCGCGAGCTGCGCTACATGGTTAATGTGGCGGTGCTGACCACCGGCTTCGATGCCCCGCACGTGGATCTGATTGCCATTCTGCGCCCGACCGAGTCCGTCAGCCTGTATCAGCAGATCGTCGGGCGCGGCCTGCGCCTCAGCCCCGGTAAAACCGACTGCCTGATCCTCGACTATGCGGGCAACCCTCACGATCTGTTCACCCCGGAAGTGGGCGCACCGAAGGGCAAAAGTGATAACCAGCCGGTGCAGGTGTTCTGCCCCGGCTGCGGCTTTGCCAATACCTTCTGGGGGAAGACCACCGCTGACGGCACCCTTATTGAGCACTTTGGCCGCCGCTGTCAGGGCGTGCTGGAGGATGATGACGGCCTGCGTGAGCAGTGCGATTATCGCTTCCGTTTTAAAAACTGCCCGCAGTGCAATGCCGAAAACGATATCGCCGCCCGCCGCTGCCGCGAGTGCGACACCATTCTGGTTGACCCGGATGATATGCTGAAAGCCGCGCTAAAGCTGAAGGATGCGCTGGTGCTGCGCTGTGCCGCAATGGTGCTGGAGAGCGGCAGCGACGAACACGGCGAGTGGCTGAAAGCACGCTATTACGATGAAGATGCTACCGAGGTCAGCGAGCGTTTTCGCCTGAAAACCCCGGCGCAGCGTACGGCCTTTGAGCAGCTGTTCCTGCGCCCGCATCAGCGTGCTCCCGGTGTGCCGCTCGGCTGGAAAACCGCCGCCGATGTGATCGCCCTGCAACCGTTACTGCGCCACCCGGATTTTGTGGTGGCGCGCAAACAGCGCCATTTCTGGCAAATTCGCGAGAAAGTGTTTGATTACCAGGGCCGTTTTCGCCGCGCAAACGAGCTGCGCTGAGTTATTGCGTTGCCTGGGGGGCGGTAATCGGCTATAATCCCGCCCGCTTTTGCCGGGTTCCGCCCGGTCAAAGCTGAACAATCCAGACTGCTGCTGGGTCGCCTGTAGCAGGATTAAAAATTGAAGAGACTTAACAATGTTCACTATTAAAGCAGAAACTCGTAAAGAGCAGGGCAAGGGTGCGAGCCGCCGCCTGCGTACAGCTAACAAATTCCCGGCAATCATTTATGGCGGAAACGAAGCAGCTGTAGCTATCGAACTGGACCACGACTCCGTACTGAACCAGCAGACTAAGCCTGGTTTCTACGAAGAAGTGCTGACTCTGGTTGTAGATGGTAAAGAAACCAAAGTTAAAGTGCAGGCTGTTCAGCGTCACCCGTTCAAGCCAAAACTGCACCACATCGACTTCGTTCGCGCTTAATTGCCCGAGTGAAAATGATGTAAAGAAAACGCCGCATCTGCGGCGTTTTTTTTCGTCTGAATAGTGTGGTGGTTGGGGGACGGGCCTCGGCACGCAGCATCCTTCCTGATACCTGTCATCCCGCGAAAATATTCAGACCAATTTTTGTGGGGATCTCTCAGGGAACGTCCATCACATCACTACATTTTATGCATGCAAAAATTGGTAATAATCATTCATAAACTAGATTTGGCTAAAATATTTACTGGGGCAGGCTCTAAATAATTCTGTAAAAACACGCCCCCAAATCTCATCCTGGATAAGGACTTACCAAATGAAGCTTAATGAAGAATAAAATATTTTTCTCTGCACGGTTGAATCAGAATATATCCCTTCAGTTCCTGTAAAGTAGGCTTTGTTCGTTCTATAGCAGTTTTACTCTGCATTCCCGTGATAGCTTTAAACCCACTCTTGATAAAAAATATCGTGCATTTCGCTGGATCCAGAGAAGTTTTGTTGCCCGAAGCCTGTGGAGCTTCAGGACATTTACTCCTTAATTCCAGAAAGGAACGTTAATGAAACCAGCCAGTCGGACATCCCTCAAGCGCTACATTCCGGGTGGCGCCGGTAATATAACGGGAACCTTACTTGCAACCAGCTTCGGTTTCATTGTCGTCCAACTGGATGTCACAATAGTGAATGTTGCACTTCCGGAAATTGGAAGCAGCTTACAGACAGGTGTATCAGGGCTTCAGTGGGTGGTTGACGCTTATACCTTATCATTTGCTGCCCTGCTGCTTACAGCCGGATCTGCCGGAGACCGGTTTGGAAGCCGCAATGTTTTTAATGCCGGTCTTTTACTATTCTGTATGGCCTCCCTGACATGTGCGCTTGCACAGTCGGTCGACTTACTTATCGCGGCTCGCTGCCTTCAGGGTGCCGGCGCGGCGCTTATACTTCCAACCTCTCTGGCGCTACTTTCACACGCGTGCGCAGAAGATTCAGCAGCGAGAAGCCATGCAATCGGATGGTGGAGTGCTATCGGGGGAGGTGTAAGCGCCATGGGACCGGTCGCAGGGGGACTTCTCATAACAGGTTTTGGATGGCGCGCCATCTTCCTTGTCAATCTTCCCGTATGTCTGTTCAGCTTGTGGGCGACCCACCGGTTTGTGGGTGAAACACAGGCAACTAAAAGTAAAAGCTTCGATATGCCCGGCCAGATTCTGGCAATTTTGTTTCTGTTTTTACTTACCTATTCCGTTATTGAAGCCGGGGCAAAGGGATGGTTTTCCACGGTGATATGGACTGGTTTTATCCTGGCACTAATCACTGCACTATTGTTTCTGGCCAGGGAATCACGGGCTGCAAATCCTATGTTACCGCTCACTTTATTTCGCAGCCCTGTACTAACAATTTCCGTTATTTTAGGACTACTTTCAAATCTGACTATTTATGCCCTGATATTTATTCTGAGCATTTTTTTCCAAAGTGTAAAAGGATATACGCCCACTGAGGCAGGGCTGGCTTTATTGCCTTTTACCGTGATTATAATTGCCAATGTAGCAAGCAGTCGGCTTGCCAGACATTTCACATCCCGCATGACGGTTATTGGCGGCGGAGTTTTATCTGTTCTTAGCTTCCTGCTTTTAAACGGTCTGGAGCAGAATACACCTTATTACGTTATCATGCTGTGCATGATGTTACTGGCGATAGGCTCTGGAATAAGCACGCCTGCTCTCACATCAGCCATTCTGAGCAATGTCCCGTCAACCCGCTCTGCAACTGCATCGGCCATCTTCAATGCATCACGTCAGGTAGGGAGTGCGCTGGGCGTGGCGCTGTTAGGCGCCATGATGACAGGTACCACTGATAATATGACAGTGGGCGCCAGTCTTGCCTTTGATATTTCAGCAGTACTGCGGATGGCCGGAGTCATACTGGCCGTATTGTTTCTGTAAAGAAATTATTTCGAACAGGAAAGGAAGCTTGAGAGAAAGTTCCCGCAAAAAAATTTGCACATAATGAACGGACAAGCATAGGTTTATCTCACTGAATTGCTTTCACAATAAATGAGTTCTTCCACTCTCTGCTTGTCTTTTTATGGCGATAACTCGGGGGCGGCCCCTATAGAGGCGGGTCCGAACCGTAGGGGTCGACCATTTTTTCCGGTCGACCCGTGTTGGCCCCCTCCCCCGCGGCTACTTCCCGCTGGTGCGGCGCTGCAGCTGGTCGCGCAGGTTGGGCGGCGTGCCTTTGATGGTTAGCGTGTCCGTCACCGGATCCCAGAAAATACGCTCGCCTAACAGCATCGCATCGAAGTTGATGGTTAAGCCACCGCCGCTGCCGGCAAACTTGGTTAACTGACGCAGCGTGCTGCGGTCGGCCGGGAAGCTCTCTTCCAGCTCGTAGCCCTGCTCCTGAGTAAACGCCTGGAAGGTTTTCTCTCCCAGCGGCGCCAGCTCGTTCGACAACTCCGCCAGTTCAATCTCTTCCCCGGACTTCAGCTGCTCGTTGCAGTAGGTCGAGACCTGCTGACGATAGTTCTGACGCTCGTTTTTATCCAGGCTCGCCTCTTCGCAGTAATCATCCACCGCCTGTAACAGGCCGCGGTTCTGCGCTTTGGTGTCCAGCCCGACGCTGGCGCCGAGGAAGTCCATAAAGAAATCGGAGACTTTACGCCCTACCCGCCCGCGCAGGAAGGTGAGATAGCGCGTCGATTCCGGGTTGGTTTCCCACTCGGTCAGATCGATACGCGCCACAATATCCGCGTGGTTGATATCCAGATAGTGCGTGCTGCTGATATCCAGCTCTTCATTGACGCGCATACTGTTCTGGCTGCTGAGCACCGCAATCAGCAGGTACTCAACCGCCAGATAGCGGTAGTGGCCGAACAGCACAATGCCGCCTTCCGCAAACGGGTACTTGCCCAGCTCATCGCGCAGGCGTGCGCTGGCCGCGCGGCTGAACGCCAGGAAGTCATTCTCACCCTTGCGGCAGTTACGCAGCGCATCGGCCAGCTCGCTCTCTTCATTGAACAGGCCGTAGGCTTTGCTCTTGGCGCTGTAAACACGATGCAGCTCTTCCATCATCGCCGTCACGGTCGCATTGGACGGCAGCAGTGAATCGCGCAGGACCAGCTCAAGCGTTTGTTCGTCACGCTTGATCATCTGGTGAAGGGCAATCTGGTCGATATCCAGACTCATGGTAAACTCTCCTTTAAGCACAGGCGCGTATTCAATCACTGTGCGCCTTTACGATCAACTGCAACAAGTTTACGCGGATGATTACGATAAAAATGCAGAAAAAAATGCGCTCTTACGGTAAGATAGCGCCTTTTAAATCTCAGTAAAATTGACCTCATGGCCCAATCATCTCGCTACAGTAACGAACGCGTGGAACGCATCCTCGCAGAAATGGTGCAGGTTCTGGAACAAAACCAGGCCCCGACCGATCTTTCCCTGATGGTTCTGGGAAATATGGTGACCAATCTACTTAACACCAGCGTGGCACCTGCGCAGCGCCAGCATATGGCTCGTTCGTTTGCCGAAGCCCTGCAGGCTTCCGTGATCAATAACGATAAAGCCCACTAAAGAGACGCCCCGATCCCGCTATGGTAACAAATCGACAGCGCTACCGAGAAAAAGTCTCCCAGATGATCAGCTGGGGGCATTGGTTCGCCCTGTTTAACATCATTTTTGCCTTTATTCTCGGCAGCCGTTACCTGTTTGTCTCCGACTGGCCAGCCTCGCTGGCCGGACGTCTCTACTCTTTCAGCAGCTGGATTGGCCACTTCAGCTTTATTGTCTTTGCCGCCTATCTGCTGATCGTTTTCCCGCTCACCTTTGTGGTGATGTCGCAACGCCTGCTGCGTTTTCTGTCGGCAATTATCGCCACCGCCGGGCTGACGCTGATCCTCGTCGACAGTGCGGTTTTCGCCCGCTTCCACCTGCACCTGAATCCGGTGGTGTGGGAGCTGGTGGTCAACCCCGATCAGAGTGAGATGGCGCGCGACTGGCAGCTGATGTTTATCAGCGTGCCGGCTATTTTCCTTGTTGAGATGCTGTTCGCGACGTGGAGCTGGCAAAAGTTGCGCAGCCTGAACCGGCGCAGCTTTGGTAAACCGCTGGCCGGGCTGTTTATCACCGCGTTTTTTACCAGCCACCTGATGTATATCTGGGCAGATGCTAACTTCTATCGCCCGATTACCATGCAGCGCTCTAACCTGCCGCTCTCCTATCCGATGACCGCCCGTCGCTTTCTGGAAAAACACGGGCTGCTGGATGCGCAGGAGTACCAGCGCCGTCTGGTCCAGCAGGGCAATCCAGAAGCGGTGTCGGTGGCTTACCCGCTCAACGACATTACCTTCAGCGATAAAGGCACGCGCAATAATCTGCTGGTGATCACCGTCGATGGCCTGAATGAAGCCTCAATGGCGAAATCGCTGCCAAATCTGATGCGCTTCGCCGACGACAACGTGCGCTTCAGCCAGCACTTCAGCTCCGGCAGCACTGAAGACAGCGGTCTGTTCGGCCTGTTCTACGGCATATCACCGAGCTACATGGACGGTGTGCTGTCGTCGCGCGTACCTTCCACGCTGATCAATGCGCTGAGCCAGCAGGGTTATCAGTTCGGCCTGTTTGCCAGCGACGGCTTTAATTCGCCGCTGTATCGTCAGGCGTTGCTGTCCGACTTCTCACTGCCGGGTGCGCAAAATCAGTCTAACGCTGATACCACCAGCCAGTGGCAGCGCTGGCTGGACAGCCATAAAAATGAGAGCACCCCGTGGTTCTCCTATATCTCCCTGTCGACGGCAGATGACAGCGACAGCGCGGATAAAACCACGCTGCGCCGCTACAACCGTGCAGCCGGCAACGTGGATAAACAGATTCAGAACGTGCTGACCACGCTCGATCAGAAAGGCCTGCTGGCAAATACCGTGGTGGTGATCACCGCCCAGCACGGCGTCGTGCTGGATGGCGAAGCCGTAGCGGGTAATCGTGAACTGCTGCAGGTGCCGCTGGTAGTACACTGGCCAAATACCCCTGCGCAAACCGTGAATAAACTCACCGACCATCAGGACATCATGACTACCCTGATGCAGCGCCTGCTGCACGTCAGCACGCCTGCGGTCGATTACTCGCAGGGCGAGGATCTGTTTGCCGCGCAGCGCCGCCATAACTGGGTTGCCAGCAGCACCCCTCATCAGCTGCTGATCACCACGCCACAGGAGACGCTGGCGCTGGATAATAACGGCAGCTATGCCGCGTGGGACCGTCAGGGCAATAGCCTGAAGGATCATAAACCGCAGCTGGCATTACTGTTACAGGTGTTGACCGACGAGAAGCGCTTTATTGCAGACTGACTGCACAAATCGTGTGCAGTCAAGATGTTAGCATCTTGCAATCAGACTCGAGTTGAGTAATATAGATTTTCTTCGGCGCGTAGCGCAGCCTGGTAGCGCATCGTCATGGGGTGGCGAGGGTCGAGAGTTCAAATCTCTCCGTGCCGACCAAAATACTCCAATAGAAAAGGAGCTAATCTTACGATTAGCTCCTTTTTTTGTTTTAGGGCTACTGGTCGCAGTGCTTGCCACTGCCCGGCTGTATTTTACCTGCCTGCTGACGCTGACGGCGGGCCGGAGGGGCTCCCTGGGGGCGCAGACAGGACTGGCAACGGGTTACCGGACCAAATCGCAGCCTGGCCACTCTTAATGCATCGCTTGCCGAGAAGAAACTGCCGAGAAACTCGCGCTGCTGCACGGGTGGAAGGTGGCGACAGCCCTTAACGTGGACCCCGTACAGGCCATTTTGCTGTGGTAATTTATTAATATAATAAAACGTAAACATCTCCAGACCCTTATCGTTTTGTTGTTTTTATAACCTTATTAACATTAGCCCGAAGCGGCGAAATTGATGTTAAGACTGGCGTCTTTCGTCAATTTTCAGAATTTCCCGCCCGGTAAAAGGCTAAAAAGTGTAGTTAACGCCAAGAAAAAGGTGACGGAAAAAGGTTCTTTTTACAGTTTTTTTTCACTGTAGCTAAAGTTTTCACTGGTGGTAAAATTGTGGCGATCTTCTCAATATTCAACCCTGCAACAAAACTGTCACAGTAATATCATAGGCTGTCGCTACACTTTTCCGGCAATCCGTAAACAGGATCAAACCCATGGCGACGATCAAAGCAAAAAACTTTAAAGATGCAGAAGAACTGCTGTACTCCGGAATTAGCAAAGTAGAACTGGCTTACGACATCGGCAGCGATGATTTCTTTCGCCTGGCCAGCCAGTGGTGTGAGCGCGGCGCTAAAATCTCCAAGGGCGACGATCACTTCGTCGTCTCTCTGAAAAGCATGGCGATACCGCCAAATCACTGATGCGCCAAAGTAGTTTTTGATATCCGGCCATTAACCTGTTTAAATATTTTATCTTTTTTAAACAGGTTAGTGGCTATGTCTGCCCTAAGCACCCCACTGTTGCGTAACTACATCCTGCGCCCTCTCGACGACTATCCGGCTATTCAGCTACTGGATGTGCGTTTCGACGCCAGCCAGTTTTCGGAATCACTGTTCAGCACCCTGAACATCGCCCCCCCCGCGCATCTCACTCGCGCCGTTAAAAAGCGCCGCGCGGAATATCTGGTCAGCCGCTACTGCATTCAGCGGGCGATGCAGAAATTCGGGATTGAGGGTTTTGTGCTGGGTAACGGGGAAGATCGCGCACCAGTGTGGCCTGAGGGAATCGGTGGGTCGCTGTCCCATACGCAGGATCGGGTATGCGCGCTGCTGACGCAGGAGCGCGGGCTGCTGCTGGGAGTGGATTGTGAACGCCTGATGACGGCGGAAACTGCCGCCGAAACCCAGCGCATGTTGATCAACGCGGCGGAAAAGCGCCTGCTGGAGCAGTGCAGCCTGCCGTTTAACCTGGCCCTGACGGTGGTGTTCTCGCTGAAGGAGAGCCTGTACAAAGCGCTCTATCCGCAGCTGTTGCAGTTTATGGATTTCAGCGCGGCGCAAGTGGTGGCCTGCAGTGACGATCTGCAACAGCTCAGGCTGCGGCTGACGCAAACATTTTCAGCGGAGATGGTGGCCGGACGGGAGTTTATCGGTAGAGCGCAGGTGCAGCCCGACGAGGTGTTAACCTGGGTCGTCGGGCAGCAGTAATAAGGTTAAGTTAGCGGTTTTCATCCTGTCCACGCGGCTCCGGCGTGGTCAGCTCATAGAGATCGACACCATACAGTTCAATCATCGGTATCATCGCCTCGACCACGCGACAGCTGTCAAAGGTTGCCATACCAGAGGGGCCTTCAAAATAACGCGTAAAGTGCTGCCAGAACCCTTTCATACTCTCTTCTCCTCTGCTCAGTGAACCCTGATTAAACCTGACGATCGCCCTGCGGCAAAATACCCATTTCTCACAGCTATTTGCGTTTTCCGGCAAAGGCCGCCATTCCCGTCTGGCGACTGTTTTAAGCCAGATTTGTTGTTTTACACTCCCCCTTCAGCCCTTCAATAATTGCCCGCATCTGAACTGAACAAGGATGCATTATGGCTTACCGACTGAGCTTACTGGATAAAAGCCCGCTGGCCGAAGGCGAGAGCGCATCTGCCGCGCTGGCACGCACCGTAGCCCTGGCGCAGCAGGCGGAGGCGCTGGGTTATCACCGCTTCTGGCTGGCCGAGCATCACAACACCCAGGCGCTGGCCAGCCCGTCGCCGGAAGTGCTGATCGCCTGGATCCTGGCGCACACTACCCACCTGCGCGTGGGTTCCGGTGGCGTGATGCTGCAGCACTACAGCCCGTATAAGGTGGCGGAAAACTTTAACCTGCTGGCCGCGCTGGCGCCGGGCCGGGTGGATCTTGGCGTCGGCAAAGCGCCGGGCGGCCTGCCGCTGTCGACCAAAGCCCTGCAGCTTGGCGTACACGCTGAGGAGAAAGGCGATTTTGCCAGCCAGCTCAAGCTGCTGGATAGCTGGCTGAACGCCAGACCAACCGGCAAAGAGGAAGACCAGCTGCTGGCGACGCCGCTGCCCGCCCGCCCCGCCGAACGTTTTCTGCTGGGGGCCAGCGAAGCCAGCGCCCGACTGGCGGCACAGCTGGGCTGGCAGTTTGTCTTCGCCGCTCATTTGAACGGTGACCGTCAGGAGCTGGAGCGCTCGCTGGCAGCGTATCGCGAGCTGAGCGGCGGCAAGTCCGCGCTGCTGGCGGTACAGGTGATTGTCGCCGACTCCCCGGCCGAAGCCGAACTGCTGGCGGCGGATCTGCAGCATTACCGGGTACACGTGGATAACGGCCAGAGCGTCACCGTGGGTAACCTTGAGCAGGCGCAGGCGTTTATTCGCCAGTCGGGCGCCACGCAGCATCGCATCGAGCCGCGTGAATCGGCGGTGCTGAAAGGCACCGCATCCCAGGTTCACGCCCGGCTGGCGCAGCTGCACCAGCAGTTTGGCGTCGAGGAATTTGTCATCGATACGCCGCTCAACGCCGCGCTACCGCGCCTCAACTCCCTGCGTCTGCTCGCCAGCCGCCAGCCCGCCATCGCGCAGGAGGCCGTATTATGAGCCACGATTTTGCCCAGCAGCTGGTCGCCTGGCGCCGCGAGCTGCATCAGTTTCCCGAACTTTCCAATCAGGAGTTTGCTACTACCGAACGGATTAAAAACTGGCTGCGGGCTGACGACATCACCCTGCTGCCGTTTGATCTCGCGACCGGCGTGGTGGCGGAAATCGGTCAGGGCGAGCCGCTGATCGCCCTGCGCGCCGACATCGATGCCCTGCCGATTGAAGAGGTGGTAGCGGTCGAGTTCCGTTCGCGCAACGCCGGAGTGATGCATGCCTGCGGTCACGATGTGCATACTTCGGTGATGCTCGGCGCGGCGCGCCTGCTGAAAGCGCGGGAAAAAACCTTACCCGGCCGCGTGCGCCTGCTGTTCCAGCCTGCGGAAGAGCGCTTCGGCGGAGCGAAAACGCTGATCGCCGCCGGCGCGCTGCAAAACGTCGCGGCCATCTTCGGCATGCATAACGCCCCGGAGCTGCCGGTCGGCACCTTCGCCACGCGCGGCGGCCCGTTTTACGCCAACGTTGACCGCTTTGAAATCGAAGTTCACGGCAAAGGGGCACATGCCGCCCGCCCGCAGGAAGGGGTCGATGCCATTGTCACCGCCAGTCAGATCGTCACGGCTCTGCAAACGCTGGTGAGCCGCAGCTACAGTCCGCTGGAAACGGTGGTGGTCAGCGTCACGCGCATTGAGGGAGGAAATACCTGGAACGTGCTGCCGCAAAAAGTGGTGCTGGAAGGCACCGTGCGTACCTACAACGATGCCATTCGCCGCGATGTGCCCGTGCGCCTCGCTAAGCTGATTGAGGGGGTTGCCGCCGGGTTTGGCGCGCGTAGCGAACTCAACTGGCACCCCGGTCCGCCCGCCGTGGTCAACACCGAGCGCTGGGCAGAGTTCAGCAAAGGGGTGGCGGCACGCGCCGGTTACGAGGTGCAGCACGCCGAACTCCAGATGGGCGGCGAGGATTTTGCCTTCTATCTGCATGAGACGCCCGGCACCTTTGTCAGCATCGGCAGCGCCAGCGAATTTGGCCTGCACCATCCCGCTTTTAACCCGGACGAGGCCCTGCTCTCCCCCGCTGCGCACTATTTCAGCCAGCTGGCGCAGGACGCGCTCCACGAGATCGCTTAACCGGCAGGGAACTGCCGAACTTTCATCTGCACACATAATAAGAGTCACTCACTATGAAAAAATCACTGCTCCTTAGCCTGATCGGCGCTTCACTGCTAGTCAGCACCACGGCAGGCGCCGAAACCGTCACCGTGAACGGCACCGGGATTAGCGTGGAAGCCAACGCCGCGCCGATCCACGCCCCGGTCAATCCGCAGGCGGTCGCGCTGCTGCCGAAGGATCTGCATCTGGCGCAGCCGGGCAAGTTTACCGTGGCGGTTGCCGCGCTTAACTCTCCGCCATTAACGCTGTTCTCCGACGACAATAAAACCCTGCAGGGCAGCGAGGTGGATATCGCCCGCCTGGTAGCCGACAGCCTCGGGCTGGAGCTGAACGTGGTGCCAACCTCGTGGGAAGACTGGCCGCTCGGCGTCAGCTCCGGCAAATATGATGCGGCTATCACCAACGTGACGGTGACCAAAGCGCGCAAAGAGAAGTTCGACTTCGCCACCTACCGCAAGGACTCACTGGGTTTCTACGTCAAATCAGACAGCAAAATCACCTCACTGACCAAAGCGCCGGATATCGCCGGGCTGCGGATTATTGTCGGCTCCGGCACCAATCAGGAAGCGATCCTGCTGGCGTGGGATGAAGAGAACCAGAAAAACGGCCTGAAGGCCTTCACGCCGATCTACGTGAAGGATGACGCCGCGCAGACGCTGGCGATCCAGTCCGGCCGCGCCGACGCCTACTTCGGCCCGAACGTGATTGGCGCCTGGAAAGCGGCGCTGACCGGCAAAACCAAACTGGTCGGCAGCGTCGACGGCGGCTGGCCAAAAGCGGCGCATATCGCGGTAACGCTGAAAAAAGGCAGCGGCCTGGTGACGGCGGTGAATGCCGCGCTGAACGGCGTGATCAAAGGCGGCGAGTACGACAAAGTGCTGAACCGCTGGGGCGAAGGCATTGAGCGCCTTGACCACTCAGAAATTAACCCGGCCGGTCTGGGCGATTAACGGAGGTCCTCATGAGCCATGAACAATTTCGCCAGCTGTCGCCGGAAGCCCCGGAGCTGGAACCGATTATCGACGGGCTGTTTGGTGAATACAGCGCACGCTACGGCGACTTTTTTGCGCGCGATGCCGAGGTTGAACTGACCGAGTGGTATCTGCCGCCGCGCGGCATGTTTGTGGTGCTGGAGCGCGACGGCGAGATTATTGCCATGGGTGCCTATAAGCCGCTGGATGCGCAAACCGCCGAGCTGAAGCGTATCTGGACGCGCGGCGATCTGCGCCGCCAGGGGCTGGCGCTAAAAATCCTGCAGGAGCTGGAGCGGCTGGCACTGCAGGCGGGATATTGTCAGGTGTATCTCACTACCGGTTTCCGCCAGCCGGAGGCGGTGCGCCTCTATCTGTCGCACGGCTATCAGCCGCAGTTCGATACCACTCGCGACCCGGAAGAGTACAGCCGCGCCCCTTACGATGGCCGCCTGCGCTTTACCAAAGCGCTGCATCAGCCTGTCACAACAGGAGCCGCCCATGAAATCGACTGAAACCCTGCGCGTGGTGCCCGCCCGCTATCCGCTGCGGCTGGTGGGCGCGGCGATTGCGCTGTTTATTCTCGCGGTGGTGATCCAGTCGGTGGCGTTTAATCCGCGCTGGGAGTGGTCGGTGTTTGCCCACTGGTTCTTCCACCCGGCTATCCTCAGCGGGCTGGGGCAGACGCTGCTACTGACGCTGATCGCCAGCGTACTGAGCATCGTGCTCGGCGTCGGGCTGGCGCTAGCGCGCCTCTCCCCTTCCTGGCTGCTCTCCGGGCTGGCGTTCAGCTATATCTGGCTGTTCCGCTCGCTGCCGCTGATTGTGGTACTGATTATTCTCTATAACTTCTCCTACCTGTACGACACGCTGTCGATTGGCATTCCGTTTACCGCGCTAAAGCTGGCTGAGTACCACACTATCGACGTGCTCGGCCAGTTCAGCACTGCGGTGATTGGCCTGACGCTGGTGCAGGCGGCCTACAGCGCGGAGATTATTCGCGGCGGTGTTCTCGGGGTCGATCAGGGGCAGTTCGAAGCTGCTGCCGCGCTCGGCCTGCCCGCCTCACGCCGCACCTATCGCATTATCCTGCCGCAGGCGCTGCGGGCGATTATCCCGACCGGCTTCAACGAGATTATCAGCCTCGCCAAGGGCACCGCGATGGTCTACGTGCTGGCGATGCCGGAACTGTTCTACACCATTCAGATGGTCTACAACCGCACGCAGCAGGTGATCCCGCTGCTGATGGTGGCGGCGGTCTGGTATCTGATCATCACCACCGTCCTGTCCGCCGTTCAGCACTATGTTGAACGCTGGCTGGCACGCGGCGCCACGCGGGAATCCGGGTCGCGCTCGGCAACCCCTGCGACGACCACCGCCGCTATCACCCCAATCAGGAGCTAACCATGTCTGAAGCGATTGCACTGGAAAATGTCCCGGCCCCTGGCCATATCTCCATCGCCGGGGTGAGTAAAAGCTACGGCAAATTTAAAGCGCTGGACGATGTCTCCCTGGAGCTGGCGCCGGGCTCCGTGACGGTGATTATCGGCCCGTCCGGCTCCGGCAAGTCCACCCTGCTGCGCGCGATTAATCATCTGGAGCGCGTGGACCAGGGTTTTATCCGCATTGACGGCGACTATATTGGCTATCAGCGGCGCGGCAACCGGCTGTACGAGCTGAAGGAGAAAGCGATCCTCCGCCAGCGCTCCGGCGTCGGCTACGTATTCCAGAATTTCAATCTGTTCCCGCACATGACGGTACTGGAAAATATTATTGAAGCCCCGCTGGCGCATAAGCAGCTTAGCCGCGAGGCGGCGCAGCTGCGGGCGCTGGAACTGCTGGAAGCGGTCGGGCTACGCCATAAGGCCAATGCCTGGCCGCGCCACCTTTCCGGCGGCCAGCAGCAGCGCGTGGCGATTGCCCGGGCGCTGGCGCTTAATCCGAAGGTGATCCTGTTCGATGAACCCACCTCAGCGCTGGACCCGGAGCTGGTGGGCGAAGTGCTGGACACCATTAAAAAGCTGGCGCGCTCCGGCACCACGCTGGTGGTGGTGACGCACGAGATTGGTTTTGCCCGCGAGGTGGCGGACCAGGTGGTGTTTATGGTGGAAGGAAAGATTGTCGAACAGGGCAGTGCACGGCAGGTGCTGAACCAGCCGCAGCACCCACGCACCCGGCGTTTTCTGGCGAAGGTGCTGTAGCGTCGGATTGATACCGTCACCGCGGGTCAGGCATGCCTGACCCCTACGATGTTTATTCAACCGGTAGGGGCGAGGCATGCCTCGCCCACGCGGTCAACCCGCTGCGGTATCGGTATCGGTGCGTTTTACCGCGTCGAGGGTGGCGGCATCGCGCTCGATGCCGGTCAGCTCGCTCAGCACGCCGTCACGCATCTCCAGCAGGCGGTCGGCATGCAGGAAGTAGTGGTCATCATGGCTGATGGCAAACACCGTTTTCCCCATCTCCTTTAACCACGGCAGCAGCTCGCGATAGAAGATGCGGCGGAAGTGCGGGTCCTGATCCGCCGCCCATTCGTCCAGCAGCAGAATGTCGCGCTGTTCGGCGGTTGCCAGCAGCAGCGCCAGGCGCTTGGTCTGCCCCTTCGACAGCTTGAGGTTCAGCACCCGGTTGCCCTCCAGCTTGATCTTATCCTGCATCTTCAGGCGTTCCAGCCAGCTCTGCACCAGCGCCGGATCGATCGCCTTACCCTGGTCATCAATCAGGCGGTCAAACAGATGCACGTCGGTAAACACCGCCGAAAACATGCGGCGGTAGCTGTCCATCGCCGCGCTATCAATCACCCTGCCATCCAGCAGGATCTCACCGGAAACCGGCTGATACAGCCCGGTCAGCAGCATCGCCAGCGTTGACTTACCGCTGCCGTTACCGCCAATCAGGAACACCAGCTCGCCGCGCTTCAGCGTCATGTTTACCGGGCCAACGGCAAAACCGTGGTCGCCGTAGTGGAACATCAGATTGCGCAGCTCCAGCGTCTGCCAGCTTTTTGCCGCCGGCAGCTGCGGAAACTCCGCCTGATACGGCGCCAGATTAAACCTATTCAGCTTGTCAAACGCCACCTGCGCGGTGAGTAACGTTGGCAGCGCGCCGACCGCTGACAGCATGGGCGTGCGCAGAAACAGCAGCGTCAGAGAGTAGGTTGCCGCCACGGCGGTATCGGCCCAGCCCAGGCTATTGGCGAGGTAAAATGCCAGCCCGATGGCGCCGAGCATCATAATATTTGACCAGTTTACCGCGCTGAGGTGGTAGGTATCGGCACGCACGATGTGATGACGGTAGGTTTTGGCATCGACGCTGTAAACCTCGTCGAAGATCTGCTGCGCGCGCTGGCGGTTGAGCGCCAGCTCTTTACGCCCTTCAATAATGGTCTGGAAGTCTGCGTACAGATGATCTTCGGTATCGCGCAGGATCGCCATATGGCGATAAACCCGCGCCACCAGCAGCCAGCCGCCGATGATGGTGATCGCCACCCAAACGGCGGTCACTACCAGCATTTTCGGCGACAGCCAGGCCAGGTAGGCCGCAGAGCCGACGGTCAGGATAATCCCCTGGATCAGCTCCGGCAGGCGCACAAAGGCGATAGTAATATTGCGCACGTCGCTGGTCAGCCCGGCCAGCAGCTGTGCGCTGCCGATCTGCTCAATACGCTCTACGCGGGTGTCGAGGATGCGCTTGATAAACTCGCCGCGCAGGCGGTAGACAAAGTGGTGGCCCAGCAGCGTCAGCGCCAGCTGGGAGCCGAGCGTCACCGCCATCAGCAGCAGCAGCAGGCCGAGAAACTGTGGCAGCACCATCAGCGAGGAATTTAAGGTGACGATCAGCTCGCGGTTAATAAACGCGATCAGCCCGATCCCCAGCGCGGCGCTGAGCAGGCTGAGCACAATCACCAGAATAAACGGCCAGCGGTACTGCTTATAAACGACGTGAAGCAACTCCATGAAAACATCCCGGCAGGTAAAAAAGCAGCTTGCAGTTTAATGAGAAGCAAGACGATATCAATAACAATTCTCATTCGGGAGCGTGACGCGGAGAAATTAGCGGGCGCGGCGGAAGGTGAGATTAAAGCGAAACGCCCCGGCCAGCGGGTGGATGCCCGGTTTAAGCGGCAAAATACCGTGATAGCGCAGGCGCGACGGGCCGCCCCACACCACCACATCGCCATGCTCCAGCAGCACGCGCTGGCAGGCATCGCCGCGTTCGAAGCCGCCGAACAGAAATATCGCCGGTAGCCCCAGCGAGACAGAAACAATCGGCTGGCGCAGGTCGCGTTCGTCTTTATCCTGATGCAGCGTCAGTTTCGCCCCGGGCTCGTAGCGATTAAGCAGGCAGGCATCGGGATTGAAGCCGTCAAACCCCGCCTCGCGCGCGCAGGTCACCGCCAGCTGGCGAAACAGCGGCGGCATCGCGGGCCAGCGCTGCCCGCTCAGGTTATCCTGCTCGCTGTACTGATAGCCGCGTGAATCGGTGGTCCAGCCGGAATCACCGCAGTTGGTCATCGCCACCGACATGCGGTGGCCGCCGGGCGTGATGCGGTGACGAAACGGGTTGGCTGCCGCGACCTGCTCCACCAGCGTCATCAGCTCTTCTGACCGTGCGCGGGCGCGGCGGCGCAGGATCACCGCTCCTTCTGCCAGCGGCTCCTGCCACGGGCTATCTTCGGCAAACAGATCGAGCATCGGCTCTCCTTAATCAGTGCGTGGAGGACGGCGCGAGAAAGGCAGCAAACTGCGGTGACATCCAGCTCTCAAAGCGCTCCCCCTGCTTGTAGATCAGATACACCGCCAGTTTATCACGCAGCGCCAGCGCTTTCGCGCGCTCGGTACCCAGCACCATCAGCCCGGTATCCCAGCCATCGGCCTCCAGCGCGGTAGTGGCGATCACCGTGGCAGAAACCAGCTTGTGCTGAATCGGCTGGCCGGTTGCCGGGTCAATGACGTGGGAGATGCGCTTGCCGTCCAGTTCATAATAGTTGCGATAGCTGCCGGAGGTGCTGATGCCGTGGCCCTGTAAATCGACAATCGCCTGCACCGCATTCTCTTTATCGGTCGGTTTCTGAATCGCCACCTGCCAGGCATTGCCCTGGGCATTTTTCCCGCGCGTCAGCACCGCCCCGCCGACCGAGACCAGATAGTTGTTGATCCCTTCCCGCTCCATCAGCCGCGCCAGGTGATCGGTGGCGAAGCCTTCGCCGACGGTGGAGAGGTCAACATAGAGTGCGGGCAGATCCTTTTGCAGCCACGCCTGCCCGGCGCGGTTGATCACCTGCAAGTGCTGCAGGCCGGTCAGCGCGCGTGCGGCGGCGACCTGCCGGGCGTCCGGTGTTTTCACCGGCTGCTTATCCGGCCCGAATCCCCATAAATTCACCAGCGGCCCGACGGTGATATCCATCGCGCCCTGCGTCTGCTGGCCGATGCGCAGCGACAGCGTGACGATATCGGCCATATTGTTGCTCACCGGCTGCGGGTCAGTGCCGCGATACTGATTAAACCGTGACAGCACCGAGTCATTTTTCCAGGTCGACAGCTCGTGGTCGTCGTTGTCCAGCTGCTGCTGCACCGCTTTTTGCAGCGCCGCGCGCCGTTCTGGTGCCACTCCGGCCAGGCTAACCCTCCAGAATGTTCCCATAGTGCGCCCTTCGAGCACCATACCATCAGGACCTTTCGATGGCTGAGGCGCGTCACAGGCTGCCAGCAAGCAAACCACCATAAAACTTAAAAAACACCGCCATTTACTCTTCATATTTGCCTGTAATCTTAATTAAAAACTGGTCCGATCCGGGGTAGAGCGCAGGAAAAACTCAGATTCGAGACCTTGATCTTGCGGCGCGCTCTCACCAGGATAGTGGCTGAACAGGGCCGATCCACGCCCCCTTTTTTCACCCTCAACAGGAGAGCCATAATGATCTATTACGCGCTTCTCATGATTTCCACCGCACTGATTATCTTTGCGGGCTATAAGCATTACAAGCAGACACACACCCGCCAGCTGCATCGCCCGCGTTACCGCTGATGCAAATCCGGCTCCCCTGTTCACCAGGGGAGTTGCCCTTCCGGCACTCTCTTTGTGCGCGCTGCACCGTAATAGCGCAGCTATTCTGCCCTGCCGCACCTTAATCCCGCCTCAATCGCCCCCGCTTAGCTGGCACGTTTTCTGCAAGCATGGCTGGAGACAGAAAATGTTTTCTGCTGACCGCGAGGGATACCACCATGCGCAACAAAAATTCGGTTAAAGAGAACCAGGCACGTCGTCGCCTGCTGCGTTTTTCGCTGTTTACGCTCGGTGGGATGGGGCTGGAAGGCAGTTACCTGCAAACGAAAGATCGGAGTAGTGAGAAGAAAGCGGGCGTGATTGCCGCGTAGGTCTGTGGGTATGCAAAGGGGCGACCGGTAAAAAGGCCGCCCCGATGGGCCGATCGGAAAAGACGATCGGCCCCTACAAAAGGACCGACCCTTTTGATCAGAACTGGTAAACCAGGCCGACTGCCACCACGTCGTCGGTGTTGATACCGGCGGCTTGGGTGAAGTCGTTGCTGTCCAGCATGTTGATCTGGTAATCGACATAGGTAGACATGTTTTTGTTGAAGTAGTAGGTCGCGCCCACGTCGATGTACTGCTTCAGGTTCTGGGTGCCCCAGTTCTGAATGTCGGTACCGCGTGAGGTTACGTATGCCAGGGATGGGCGCAGACCGAAGTCGAACTGGTACTGAGCAACCAGCTCCCAGTTTTCTGCTTTATCCGCAAAGCCATAGGCGGTTGGGTTATCGGTGCTGCCGAAACGGGTGGCGTTGTACGATTTGGTGTACATCGCGGCCAGGTAGATATTGTTGGCATCATATTTCAGACCACCGGTGTAAGCCTCAGCTTTGTCACCGTTACCCAGCAGCGCTGCGCTGTTCTGAGTGTTGGTACGGTCGGAGGAGAACATCGCTGCACCGGCGCTGAAGCCCTGACCGAAGTCATAGGTGGCAGACAGACCGTAGCCGTCACCGTTCTGCGCGGTGGCGCTGCGGTTACCGGCGACTTCTGCATCGCTGTCATTTTTGCCCTGGTACTGCACGGCGACGTTCAGGCCGTCAACCAGACCAAAGAAGTTGTTGTTACGGTAGGTCGCCATGCCGTTACCGCGCTGGAACATAAAGTTGTCCGCGCCGTAAGTATCACCACCGAACTCGGGCAGCACGTCGGTCCATGCGCCGATGTCATAGGCTACGCCATAGTTACGACCATAATCGAAAGAGCCCGCATCCCCAAATTTCACACCAGCAAAGCCAACACGCGTGTAGCTGTTTGCCGTACCCTGAGATTCTGCGGTGTTCAGCGCAGCCTGGTACTCCCACTGGCCGTAACCGGTCAGCTGGTCTGAAATCTGAGTTTCACCCTTGAAGCCAAAGCGCAGGTATGACTGGTCGCCATCGGTGCCGGAGTCGTCAGAGAAATAGTGCAGGCCGTCCACTTTACCGAAAAGATCCAGCTTGTTGCCGTCTTTGTTATAAATTTCTGCTGCACCAGCCGATGCTGTAACCAGCAGTGCCGGGACCATCAGGGAAAGAACGCGAAGTTTCATTTTATTACCCTCTCGATTATAAGTCTTATTTGCCACTGCGTGCTGAATATGGATTTGAGCACGAAGTGTCATGTTAAGCCGAGGTGAGTAATAATCTATCAGGAAAATGATACTGAATTTCCGAAAGTGTTTCATTTAAGGTAAAAATATTACAAAATGTAATTTAAGCGGAACTTTTATACAGCACGAATAGGTAAAAGATATAGCATCTAAAGACAAAAAAATAGGATAAGTCCATAAATACATCAGGTTAACTGGAAACTCACCCATGCGCACTGAATGATAAAAATTTTTAGTCATGAGATTGTATTATTACCCCGCTATCATCATTTTATTTCAGTATTACCTTCATTCACCCCGAATGAGTTGCCACATTTAGTATTCCCGCCGGGCTTAGTTCCCGGCATTTTTTTGCCTTTTTTTCACCCAACGTCAAAAAACGTCAATTCCGGTAAAGTTAACCACCGCAACAAAATAACTCGGCGCTTTGCTGGAAAATTACGCCAGATAACTGAAAAATATCCGGCGCCCTCCTCGGCTTAATTGCCAATAAATTCACCGCCGAAAATAACTGCCCCTTTCAGTAAGGCTGGCCGTAATATCTAGCGCTCACGCATCGACTCTTTGACTTTATTCAGCGGCTTAATCAGGTAATCCATCACCGATTTCTGGCCGGTTTTAATTTCAACATTGGCGACCATACCCGGCACGATAGGGAATTTGCGCCCGGCTTTATTGGTCAATTCGGCTTTATCGGTGCGCACATAGACGCGGTAGTAGTACTGATCGCGTTTGACCTCATCCTGTAAGGTATCCGGCGACACGGTTTCCACCTCGCCGTGCAGGTCGCCATAGATAGAGGAGTCGTAGGCGGTGACCTTCACCGTAGCGGGCAGACCGGGACGGATATAGGCGATATCACGCGGGTTGATGCGCGTTTCGATCAGCAGCTGGTCTTCCAGCGGCACAATCTCCATCAGCTTGCCGCCGGGCTGCAGCACGCCGCCGACGGTGGTCACCTGGATATCTTTCACGATGCCGCGTACCGGGGAGTAAAGGGTAGCGCGGGTGAGCTGATCCTCTTTACCGGTCATCACCTGCAGCTGGGCGTCGAGGTCGGCGTTATTTTTCACCTGCTCTTCACGGGCGCGTACCGCGTAGTCATTGCGCGCTTCGTCAATTTTTCCCTGTAGCTCAGTGACCTGACGCCGCAGGCGGATCACCTCAACCTGACCGGCTGCACCTTTTGCCACCAGCGGCTCAGTCATGCGCAGCTCGTCCTGCACCAGCTTTTTCGACTGTTGCAGATTGCTGACGGTTTCCGTCAGGTTCTGGCGCCGTGACTGATAGAGCTGAGTCTCACGCGCCACCAGGTCCGGCTCTTTCAGGGTGGCCGCGCTGAACTGCAGCGGCGCGCCGGTCAGCTCCGCACGCAGGCGCTCTGCCGAGGCGCGCAGCGTGGTGGCCTTGGAGGCCGCCTCGCCGAAGTTCGACTGGAAGCGGGTCGGGTCGAGCCTTGCCAGCACCTGCCCTTTCTGCACGATGTTGCCCTCGTGCACGTTGAGCTCGTCGACGATGCCGCCGTCGAGGCTTTCGATCACCTGCGCACGGCTCAGCGGGGTGACCTTGCCGGTACCGACGGTGACTTCGTCAAGAATAGCGAAGTGCGCCCAGACAATAAAAAGCAGCAGCGCAGCGGTACAGATCCAGATAATGGCGGAGGTGCGGCGTTCATTTTTCTTCAGGCTTCGGTCCATCAGTACCAGGCTCATGCGGCATCTCCCCGTGCAGGCGTGGCGGCCGGCGGGGTGCTGGCGGCAGTTGCACGCTTAAGGATCTCATCTTTCGGGCCGTCGGCGATCACCCGCCCGTTGTCCATCACGATAATGCGATCGACCATTTTCAGCAGCGCCGGGCGGTGGGTGACCAGCACCAGCGTGCGTCCGCTCAGCCAGCCCTGCATCTGCCTGATGACGTGCTCTTCCAGCTGTTCATCCATTGAGGCGGTCGGCTCATCCATCAGCACCACCTGCGGCTGGCGCAGGATCATCCGGCTCAGCATCACCATCTGCCGCTGCCCGCCGGACAGCCCGCGCCCGCCCTCGTTGATAATGCGGTCAAGGCTGGCGGCATCCTGCTGTATCAGGCTCAGCGCCCCGCTGACGCGTAGCGCCTGCAGCATATCCTGCTCGCTGGCGTGGGGGTTGCCCAGCATCAGGTTCTGGCGCAGGGTGCCGAAGAACAGGCGGGAATCCTGCGACAGCCAGCCGAGCTGACGGCGCAGATCCACCGGGTCAATGCGGCGCAAATCGACGCCGTCGACGATCACTTTGCCCTGCGTTGCCAGCGCCTGGCCGGCCAGCAGCTTGAGCAGCGTCGATTTCCCGGCCCCGACACGGCCAAGAATGGCGATGCGCTCCCCCGGTTTAATCTGCAGCTGGTTGATGGTCAGCACGTTTTTCGGGTTCTCTTCCTCATAGCTGTACTGCACGCCGCGCAGGTCGTAGTGCCCGGTCAGCGTCGGGCAGTGCGCCATTTCGCCCTCCTCCGGCTGGTCGAGCGGTTTTTTCAGCAGCTCGTCCAGGCCGTTCATCGCGCTTTTGGCATGCTGCCAGCGCGAGAACACCATCGTCAGCTGCATCAGCGGCGCAATGGTGCGTGAGGAGAGCATACTGCTGGCGACCAGGGTACCGGTGGTAATCGCGCCGTCGAGCACCAGATAGACGCCGAAGACCAGCATGCTGGCATAGGTCAGCTGCTGCACGCTGGAGGCCCAGCCGGTAAGCCGGGCGCCCCACAGCCGCTGCTGCATGCCAATGGTGGCGCTGACTTCATGCGTCTGCTCCCACTGGCGCTGGAAGTACGGCTCCGCCTGCAGCGATTTGATATCCTCGATCCCTTCGATGGTTTCCACCAGGATCGCATTACGCAGCGCCCCTTCGCGCAGCCCCTCTTTTGCCAGTTTCGCCATCGGGATCTGGATCAGCAGGCCAGGAATGACGATCAGCGGGATCGCCAGCAGCGGCACAATCACCAGCGGGCCGCCGATAAACGCCATGATAAACAGGAACAGGATGACAAACGGCATATCCGCTGCCGCCCCGACGGTGGTGGAGGTCAGCAGCTCGCGCACCTGGTCAATCTCACGCAGCTGGGAGATAAACGAACCGGTGGATTTGGGCCGCGCCTCGTTGCGGATATTCATCGCCCTGGCAAACAGCATGGAGGAGACGTTCAGGTCGATGCGCTTCCCCATCAGATCGGAAACCTGGGTACGCATCAGGCGGATGAGATACTCAATCACCGCCGCGATCAGTACGCCGCCGAACAGCACCCACAGCGTCGGTTCGGACTGTGCGGGGATCACCCGGTCATAGATCTGCATCGAGAACAGGATGCCGGCCAGCGCCAGCACGTTGCCAACAATTGAGGCCAGCGAAATCTCACCAATCCGCCGCCCCATTCCTTTGAAGTTGTGCCAGAACCAGTGCTCTTTATACGGCTGGACAAACTCATCGATGCGCGCATCGCGCCCGCGCGCCGCCACGCCGACAATGCCGACCTCCTGCTGGCTCTGGGCCAGCAGCAGCGCCAGCTCGCTCTCGCGCACCACGTCGCCGCCGTCGCTCAGCCAGTAGCGGGCGTTACCTTCGCCGTCAATGGCTTCCAGCACCACCACGCTGCCGTTCTCCATGATCAGCACTACCGGCGTGACCTCCTGACGCCAGCGGATCTTATCGCGCGGGGTCATGGTGAGATGCAGGCCGAGCAGCCCGGCCAGGCGCTCCAGCTGCTGTGGCGGGCTGAGGTGTTCGAACCAGCGCATCTGCTGACGCAGGGTGTTGCCATCGGCCGGCTTACCGAAGCGCGCCGCCACGCGCAGCATGGCATCGATCCAGTTTTCGGTGGTTGCGGTTTGTTTAGTCATAGCACTACCTTATCTGGTTGTCTTGCACACGGCCGCTTTACAGCGACGGCAGCGTTTGCCCACTGTTTGCTTCGCGATCGATGCCTAAAATATCCAGCAGATTGTCGACTGCGGCAGCGTAGCGGACCGTGGCATCCCAGCCGTCGTACAGCGCCGTCAGGCGGCCGCTGTCGGCCTGAAAGACATCCTGCTCGACGCTGAGCAGGTCATTCAGGCTGCGTTTATTCAGTTTGTACTCATCGGCGTAGACCGAACGCGTGTGATCCGCGCTGTCCAGCTGCATCTCACCCGCCTGCTGGCGCTGCTGCGCGCCGATCATGTCGGCGTAGGCGGTGGAGGCGTTCTGGTTGATCTGCAGCTTTGACTGCTGGATGGCGGCTTCGGCGGCTTCGCGGTCGCCCTCGGCGGCGCGGGTTTTGGCATTAACCAGCCCGCCCTGATAGAGCGGCGCTTCTACCTGCAGCTGCAGCTCGTCGTCCCAGTAGGAGCGGCTCTGGTTTTCATAGCGGGTACGCCCCGCCTGCACTTTGATGGTCGGCCAGTGATTTGATGACGCCTGGCGCACGCGCTCCATTGCCGCTTCCTGCTTGGCCTGCGCGCTGCGCACCGCAGCGCTTTTCTCATAGGCAATCTTATCCAGCGTCACCTGCTGGTTGAGCAGTGCCTGCGGCAGTTCCGGCAGGTTATCGGACATCACCCCGGTCAGCACCGTCAGCTGCGCGCGCGCCGAGCGCTCCTGCGCACGATACTGCTCCATGCTGGCGTTCATCCCGGCGATGCGCGTTGAGGCCTGCAGGACGTCGGACTGCGAGCTAAGCCCGGCGTCGGCGCGCAGCTTCGCCATGTCGCGCACCCGCTCCAGCGAGCGAATGTTGGCGCGTGCGGCCTCCACCAGCGCCTGGTAGCGCTTGACCGACAGATAGGCTTGCAGGGTGTCCTGCGCCACGGTGGTCATGGTGTCGTACAGGGCATATTGATAGGCTTCAGAGAGCTTGTGCTGTTCATCAATCGCCCCACCGGTGCGGCCAAAGTCATACAGCAGCTGGCTGAGGGTGATGCCGCCCGAAGCGCTGTTGTTCAGGCTGCCTGCGGAGTCGGTCTGCTGCGAGCGCCCACCGCTGGCCGCCAGCGAGATTTGCGGATACCACGCGCTTTTCGCCGCATCGAGATCGGCGTCGCCAACACGGATTTGTGCGGCAGCTTCAGAAATTTTCGGGTTGCGGGCAAAAGCGCGCAGGATGGCATCGCGCAGGGTCAGGGTAGCAATCTGTTCTTCGGTCGGTGCCGCGCGCCAGTTAAATGCCGCGACCGGCTCCTGTTTTGCAGCCAGCGCCGCCTGACTACTCAGGCAGGTGGCAAGAATAATAACCGCACCACGGGCGGAATGAGCCATTGATCTCTCCTTAATACCCCGGAAAAATGAAAAACGCCCGCGCGGAAACAGCAGCTGCGCTGTTTTTTTCCACGTATCACGTTGGCCAGCATCACAACCATGATGCCAGGCTTCACCCGGTGCTTAAGGATTAACACGTAATCCATAACAAGAATAAATTGGCTCAGCGCCAAAAAAATGCCAATAATTTTCATGCGGTTATCAATACCGGCATCATTGAGTGCCAGTTTCTTCACTGGGGTTACTGGCGCCACAACGACCAACAGCGGCCGAAGCCGCTGCTGGTCATTATTTTTACCAACCCATCACTTCCTCTTAACTTTAGACCCCCTGTACGGGAAAGCGACCCGCACAGAGGATATTTTTTTGTTATACGACATGGACCTGCAGATTGTGCTGGATCAGCACGTCACCGAGGGTGTTATCCGACGACAGCGCCGAGTTGTGATAGACGTCATAGGTTTGCCCGCCGACCGTGCGCTGCCCGGTGGTGGCCCAGATGCCGCCATCACCGTTGGCCAGCGTTACCTGGTCACCCAGCGTCCCTTTGATCATCAGATCGTCGGTCTGCTTGTCGGTGATGTTCAGCGCCTCATTAAGGTCCAGCTTGATGCTGTTATTGCCCGCCGTGCCGAGGTCGATCACCTCAACGTGCTCCACCTTCAGCCCGAGCGCGGTGAGATCCAGCGTCAGATGCTCGCCGTTTAGCACCAGGGTATCGGTGCCCGCACCGCCGTCGATATGGCTAAAGTCCATTGAGCCGACCGAGATGGTGTCGTTGCCGCTGCTGCCAGTGACCGAGTCGCCATGCAGCACCTGCCCGTCCGCCAGCGTGATGGTGACGCCGCCGATGGTGTAAGCATCGCTGTCAGCCTCGACGGTGGTGGCCGCCGCTGCTGCGGTGCTAGTGGTCGCGCTGGCGCTGGTGGTGGCGGCATCGGTGCTGCTGGTGTCGCTGTCGGTCACCAGCGTTGAGTGAACTGCCGCAACGGCATGTGCCGTGCTGCTGCTCTCCTCGGTGGTACTGCTGGTTTTGCTGCTGGTGCTGGAAGTATCGGTTGAGGCCACCGCCAGCGAGTCATCCGACGCCACCGCCATCAGCGATGCCGCGGCCACCGTTGAGCTGACCGGCAACAGCGAGCCGAGCAGCAGCGTGGTAGAGGTGGTCGCCGGGTTGCCCGCCGCATCCACCGCCGCGACCGTCACCAGCGCGCCCAGGTTCAGCGTGGTGAGCAGCCCCCCGGTGAACTTGGCGCTGTAGCGTCCATTGGCGTCAATCACTGCCGTTTGCGTTTGCGACTGGCCATTCTGCGACAGCGTGATGCTGACCGTGGTGCCCGTCGCCAGGCGCAGCGTGCCGCCGGAGATGGTCAGACCGGTTAACAGTACGCTCACCAGGCTGGTGACCGCATCCACGCCAATCGCAGGCAGGCTGTGGGTCACCGCCGTGAAGCTGGTACTGGTGCTGGCGCTGTTGCCCGCCCGGTCGGTCACAGTTACCGCAACCGTATGGCTGCCGTCGGCAATCGCGCTGAGGCCCGAGCTCGGCACGCTGACGCTCCAGCTGCCGTTGCTGCCCACCGTGGTGTTATAGATGGTACCGGCAATGTTGACCGCCACGGTTCCGCCCACCGCATTGGTCGCCGTACCGCTCAGGGTCTGCGCCGCGCCCGCTTCCGCCAGGTTGAGGTAGTGATCGGTAAACACCGAGGCGTTGGTCAGCGTGACCGTTGGCGTGACGTGCGTACCGACAATCACCGATGCCGAGCCGTTCGCCGCGTTGCCCGCGCCGTTGACCAGGTTGGCGGTAATGGTCTGCGTACCGTCCGCCAGCGCCAGCAGGCTGGCTGACGGCACCGAAACGCTCCAGCTGCCGTTGGCGGCAACAATCGCGTTGAGGGTCAGCGCACCGACGTGAACCGCAATGGTTGAGCCTTCCGCATTGGTGGCGGTACCGGAGATAGTCTGCGCCGACTGTGCTTCGACCGCATTCAGGCCACCGTCGCCAAACAGCGTAGCGATGGTGATGGTCGGTGCGGTCTGGGCGATCACGCTGACCGTGCCGTTCGTCGTCGCGGTGTTGCCGTACGGGTCGCTAAGCGTGACCTGTGCCGTCTGGGTACCGTTCGCCAGCGTCGCGAGGTCCGCTTTCGGCACGCTCAGGCTCCAGCCACCGCCGCTGCCCACCGTGGTGGTGTAGGTATGCGTTCCGAGCACCACCGTGACCGTTGAACCCGCCACCGCGTTAGTGGAGGTCCCGCCGATCAGCTGGGCGTTGGCGAGATCGCCCGCGCTCAGCACGCCGTCACCGAAAATAGTGTTGACCGCGATAGTGGGGGCGCTCTGCACGCCGATGATGACGCCCACGCTGGCACTGGCGTTGTTACCATAGGCATCGGTCACCGCCACGCCAACGGTAAGATTGCCGGTCAGCAGCGTGGTCAGCAGCGACGGCGCCAGCGCGGCGGTGAAGTTACCGTTAGCATCGGTGGTGGCGGTCAGCGTGGTGGTCCCCACATTGATCCTGACGCTGGTTCCCGCCGCCACGTTATTCACATGCCCGCTCAGCGTCTGGCCGAGCAGCGCTTCCGCTACGCTCAGCACGCCATCGCCAAACAGCGGATTTAGCGTGACCGAAGGCAGGTTGTTGATGCCAACAATCGCACTCAGCGCGTTGCTGGTGGTGTTGCCCGCCGCATCGGTGACGCTGACGCCGACATTAAGATTGCCGTCGGTCAGCGTTGCCAGCAGCGCTGGGGTCAGCGCAATGCTGAATTTCCCGTCGCTGCCTGCGGTCGCTACCAGCTGCGTACTGTTCACGCTTACCACCACGCGCGCTCCGGCAGTGGTGGTGCCGCTGATGGTCTGGGTCAGCAGCGCATCCGCCGCGTTAAGCACCCCGTCACCGAACAGCTGCAGCTGGTTGAGCACCAGCGACGGCGCGGTGAGGTTAACTGCCAGCCCGCCCGTCGCGCTGGCGGTATTACCTGCCGCGTCCTGCAGCGAAGCGGTGACCGTCAGATTGCCCGTAGCCAGCCCCTGCAGCTGTAGCTGCGTCAGGCTGGTGCTGAAGGTGCCATCGGCATTCACCGTGGCGGTGGCGGTAACCACATCCCCTACTTTCAGGTTGATGAGAGTGCCCGCCGCGACATTTTTAACCGTACCGCTAATCAGCTGGCTGGCGAAGTTAGTGACATCGCTGAGGTTGAGCGCCCCGTCACCGAAGATGGTGTTCAGGGTGATGCTCGGCTCTGCGGTCAGCAGGCCAACGGTGACGCTGTTGCTGGCGGTATTGCCCGCCGGGTCGACCACCTTGACGCCCAGCGTGGTGTTGCCGGTGGCGAGGCTGAGCAGATCCGTGGCGCCAATATTCACGCTCCACGCCCCGCCCGCCTGCACCGTGGTGGTATAGGTTTTGGTGCCGAGGGTGACGGTAACGGTTGAACCGGCCACCGCATTCAGCGTACCGCCAATGGTCTGGCCCAGCAGCGCCTCCGCGTGGTTCAGCAGGTTATCGCCGCCAAACAGGCCGGTAAGTTCACCCACTACCGGCAGGTTAGTGATAATCGCCGTGACGGTTTCCGCTACCGATTTGGTGTTACCGGCGCTATCGGTGACAACCACGTTGAGGCCAATATCGCCGTTGGTCAGGCCGCCCAGCACATTCGGCGGGACCACCAGCGTCCATTTACCATCCTGGCCTACCGTCGAGGTGATAGTGGTACCGTTTACCACCACCGATACGGTGCCGCCCAATGCGCCTGCCGCCGTGCCGCTGATGGTCTGCGCCACGGTGGTATCCAGCGCGTTCAGGAAGCCATCGCCAAAGACCGAGTCAACTACCAGGTTCAGCGCCGCATTAACCACTTTATTCACGGTCAACGTGGCCTCGGTGGTATTGCCATTGGCATCCGACACGCGCACGCCAAACAGCAGGGTGCCATCCAGCAGTGAGCCGAGGATAGTCGGGTCGAGCTGCAGGCTGAACTTGCCGTCCGACCCAATGGTGCCGGTGGCCAGCGCACGCTGATCGCCGGTGTAGACCGTGATGGTCTGGCCTGGCGCGCCGGTAACGGTCCCCGTCAGCAGCGGGCCGGCAGCCAGTTCGACGGCATTAATAACGTTATCACCCAGCAGCGCGTCGAGCTGGATCAGCGGAGCCTGCGTATCGACCACAATTGCATGGCTGACGGTTCCGACATTACCCGCCGCATCCGTCAGGCTGGCGGTGATGGTATTGCTCGCCTGGCCGAGCGCCTGCAGATCGATGGCCGGTACGCTGGTGGACCATAATCCGCCAGCCTGCACCACCGCACTGTAAGTTTTACCGTTCAGCGTGACGGTGACGGTGCGCCCCACTTCGGAGTCAGACACCGTCCCGCTGATAATCTGCGCGCTAGCGGCTTCGCTGATATTCAGAATATCGTTACCGGCGAAGGTATTGATGGTCAGTACCGGGTCGGTACGATCCACCAGCACGGTGGTAGTGGTACTGGCCGGGCTGGTGGTCAGCCCATCAACCGTCACCACCACCGTCGCACTCCCTTCAGGGAACAGGTTGTTTGCCAGCGGCAGTGATGTCCAGGTGCCGCTGTCGCCCACTACCGGAATAGTAATCGGCAGACCACCGTTGATCACCACGGTGATGGTGCCACCGGTCACGCCAATATTGTCATAGCGCCCGGTCAGGGTAATGGTGCCATCATCGCCGTTGATGATGTTGTCGCCGCCAATCGGGTTAAGGGTAACCAGCGGATCGGCCGGAACCGTCAGGTCAAGTCCGACCGTCAGCTCGCTGGTAGTGACGTTTCCGGCGGCATCCGGGATAGCCACGCTAAGGGTACCGGTGGTACCGGTAAGCTGGCTCATGGCCGCAGGCGTAACATTGACGCTCCAGCTACCGTCGGCCTGCACCAGCCCGGTGAGCACGCTGCTGCCGATAGTCACCGTCACCGTTGCCCCAACCGCTGCCCCGCTGGTGGTCCCACTCAGGGTCTGGGTGGTCAGGCTTTCCAGGTAGGTGAGCGTGCCGTCACCGGCGAAGGTGCCGAAGTTGATCACCGGCCCCACCGTATCGACAACAAAAGTGCCGCCGACGGTTGCCGTGTTGCCGCCAAGATCGGTGACGGTGACGGACAGATTTTTCTCACCTTCTCCTATCGCAGCCAGGTCAGCAGCCGGCACGTTTAGCGTCCACTTCCCGTCATTACCGACGGTCGCCGTCAGCGTATTACCGTTGATGGTGACCTTCACATCCTGCCCGGCCCCGGTCAGTCCGGTGGTGCCACTCAGCGTACCGCCATCAGTCAGCTCCGCAAGGTTAAGGAAGCCGTCGCCAAACAGCGGCGCCAGCGTTGGCAGTGGTGCAGTCAGGTAAGCATTGAAGTCCAGTTCGCTGGAAGCACTGTTACCTGCCGCATCGGTAACGATCACGTTAATCTCATGGGCGCCGTTACTCAGCCCGCTGAGCGCACCCGCAGGCAGATTCACCGTCCAGTTACCGTTTTCATCCACCGTTCCGTTATAGATGATGCCGTTAACGTCGACGCGCAGCTGCACGCCCTGGTTCGCGCCCTCTATACCGGTAGTTCCGCTAATAATCAGGGCACCCGCGGCCTCATCAATGCCCAGCCCGCTGCCAAACGGATTGGCAATGGTCGGAACCGGCAGCGTCAGCAGCGCGTCAAAGTTGCTGGTGCTGGTCGATTCATTACCAAAGCGATCCTCGGCCACTACGGTGATGCTATGGTTGCCTCCAGCCAGCCCGGAGAGCTGACCCGCGCTCAGGTTCAGCGTCCAGTCGCCGTTGGCGTTGACGGTGGCGGCCACGGCCGTCCCGCCATCAATGCTGACCATCACGCTCTGGCCCGCGCCGGTCACATTGGTCGAACCACTAATCACCTGCGCCGCTGCCGCTTCCGCGATGCTCAGCAAGCCATCGACAAACGGCGTGGCGATCGTCACCGCCGGGACATCGTGGATCGCCACAATCAGCGAAGTAGTGTCAGAGCTGGTATTACCCACCGCATCCGTCACGGTAACGGTAATGGGCCAGTTGCCGTCCGGCAGCGCGTTGAGCTGCGCAGCCGAAAGCGCCAGCGACCAGGTTCCGTCGCCGTTGATGGTCGCCGCAAGCAGCGCGCCGTTAATGTTGACCGTGACCTGAGTATCCCCCGCCGCGCCGAGGAAACTGACGTTACCGCTCAGCGTGACCCCGCCGGTGACTTCGTTCAGCGTCAGGATGCCATCGCCAAACAGCTGATCCGGGATGGTTATGGTAGGGGCCTGAGTAATCAGCGCGTTATAGCCGAGCGAAACATTGGCACTGTTGCCTGCCTGGTCAGCGGCGACCACGGTAATGGTATGTTCGCCATTGCCGATCAGCTGCAGCTGGGCCGGAGTCAGTGTGGCACTCCACACGCCCGAGTTGCTGACGCTCACCGTCAGTCCGCTCAGCGTCTGGCCATCAATGATCAGCGTGACCGTCTGCCCGGCACCGATCAATCCTGTGGTGCCACTCACCACCTGGTTTACGCCCGCCTCAGCCACGTTCAGCAAGCCGTCAACAAACGGCAGATTGATGGTCGGGTTCAGCGTGGTGGTCAGCACCAGTTCCGCACTGGCGGTAGCGCTGGCCGGATTCACCAGCCCGGCTTCGGTGCTGACGGTGACCTGCACCGCCCCGTTGCCCAGCCCGACCAGCGCGCCCGCCGGAATAGTCGCCGACCAGATGCCTCCAGCCTCTACCGTACCGGCAAAGGTCAGGTTGCCGACCGTCACCACCAGCGCCGTGCCGACCTCAAGATTGCTCACCGTACCGGTCAGCGTCTGTGCCAGCCCGGCTTCCACGCCGCTCACCAGCCCGTCACCAAACGGCAGATCCAGCGTCAGCGTTGGCGTGTCGTGGACATCTACCACAATCCCGACGTTACTGGTGGTGGTATTGCCGTTGGTGTCGGTGACGGAGACGCCTACCGAGACATTACCATCCACCAGCGCCAGCAGATCGGCGCTTGGGATGGTGGTGCTCCAGTTGCCGTCCGCATCGGCCAGCACGTTGTAAACTTTGGCCCCCACCGTGATGGTGAGATTGAGGTTTGGCAGGGTGGTGCCTTCAATCAGCAGACCCGCCAGCGCTTCGGCCAGGCTGAGGATATTATCCGCACCCACGCCGACGTCGACGGTCAGCAGCGGCGGCACGGTGTGAACGGTGAACTCCTGGCTGTCCGTCGCCACGTTCTGCGCCACGTCATTGCCGGTCGCGGTAACGGTGTTGCCATTCTGCGGCAGCGCCTGCACATCCGCAGCAGGCACGGTGGCCTGCCAGTTGCCGTCGGCATCCACCGTCGCGGTGTAGTTTTTATTATTCAGGGTCACGGTAATCGTCTGACCCGCCGGAATATGCTGGCTGCTCCCGGTGATCGTCAGGTTACTGCGCGACTCCTGGTAGTCGACCATATCGTCGCTGGTGACCGGATCAATGGTAATGGTTGGCAGGTTGCCAGGCTGCGCCACCACGGTGAAGTCCTGACTGTCGTTGGCAATATTGCCATCGCGGTCGGAGACGGAAACGCTCACCTGCTGAGCACCATCCGCCAGCTGCTGTACATCCGCAGCCGGGACGCTAAAGCTCCATTCCCCACCGGTTACCGTAGTGGTGTAAGTCTGGCCGCCGAGCGTGATGGTGACCGTTTGACCGTCCGGCACGCCGTCACTGGTGGTGCCGCTCAGCAGCAGCGGCTGATTATGCTCGCTGCTGTTGATGTAGTCATCGCCGGAGACCGGAGCAATGGTGATCAACGGCAGGTCGGCAGCGGTAGCGCGCACGGTGACGGTTTCAGTTTGTACCGTCTGATTGCCCGCGCTGTCGGTCAGCGTGGCGGTCACGGTGTAGTCGCCGTTGGCGAGCGTTTTGGTCACGCTGCCCGGCAGATCGAAGCGCCAGCTGCCGTCGCTCTGCACGATAGCGGTATAAGGAGGCTGGATGCCGTTAAAGCTGATGCTGACCTGCTGGCCCACCTCATCCGGTGAAGTGCTGCCGGAAACGGTAATCGTCTGCTGGATCTCGGTCGGGTTGATGACGTTATCACCCGCCACATTATTCAGCACCAGATCCGGCGGCGTCAGGTCCACGGTGGCGGCGCTGCTGACAGTACCGCTGTTACCCGCGCCATCGATCACCGTCACCGTAATCGGCAGATTGCCTTCGCTCAGCCCCTGCAGGGTGGCCGCCGGGATGTTCAGCGTCCAGCTGCCGTTGTTATCCACCGTGGCCGGATAGTCCGTGCCGCCGATGTTCACGCTGACCTGCTGGCCGGCACCGACAGCACCGGTGGTCCCGCTCAGCGTCTGGCCTGCGCCTGCTTCATCCTGGTTGAGGTAGCCATCGCCAAACGGGGTGTTGATGGTCGGCTGCAGCGCTGCGGTCGCCAGGGTGACATCCGCACTGTTGCTGCCCGGGTTGCCCGCCAGGTCGGTAACCGTGGCGGTCAGCGTGTAGCTGCCGTCGCTGACGCCCGTCAGCGCCGCCGCCGGAATATCCAGCGTCCAGTTGCCGTCGGCATCCACGGTGGTGGTCCAGGTCTGGCCGTTGAAGTTTACGGTGACCGTCTGCCCTTCCAGCGCCGGACCGCTGCCGTTATCGGTGCTGCCGCTAATGGTCAGCGGCTGGCCCGCTTCGCTGGCGTTGATAATGCCGTCACCGGCAATCGGGTTGAGCGTAATGGCCGGAGCCACGGTATCAACGTTAAAGCTGACCGGCTGCGTACTGGCGTTGCCCGCCGCATCGGTTGCCGTGACCTGCAGGATATTGTTGCCCTGTTCGAAGGACTGCAGTACCGCAGCAGGCAGGCTGATGCTCCAGTTGCCGTTACCGTCAACGGTGCCGCTGTACCGGGTGCCGTCAATGGTCACGCTCACCGTCTGGCCGTTACCGCTGACGCCGGTGGTGCCGTTCAGCGTCTGGGTCAGCACCGCCTCACTCGCGTTGAGCGCGCCGTCGTTAAACGGCACGTCGACCGTGATGGCAGGAATATTGTTGACCACCACATTCAGGCTCGCACTGCTGTTAACGAGGTTACCGTTAGCGTCAGTGACGCTGACGCCGACGGTTGCCGGGCCATCAGGCAGCCCTGCCAGCGCGGCGGCCGGAACCACCACGCTCCATGCGCCACCGCTGCCGACCGTCGCCTGGAAAGTCTGGCCGTTGATGGTCAGCGACAGCTGGCTGCCCGCTTCGACGTTGGCGGTGTGCCCGGTAATAATCAGCGGCTCCTGCGCTTCGCTGGCATTCAGATAGCCGTCGTCGGAGATCGGATCGATGCTGATGCCGGATGCCAGGCTGTTTACCGTGACATCATGGCTGGCGCTGACCGGGTTTCCGGCCGCATCGCTGACGGCCGCCGCGATCGTAGTAGTGCCGTTATCCAGCCCCTGCAGCACGGAGGCCGGAATGGAGACGCTCCAGCTGCCGTCCGCCTGCACCAGCGCGCTGTAGACCCCGGTGCCAATGGTGATGGTGACCGTCTGCCCGGCCTCCACATTGCGGGTGGTGCCGGAAAGCAGTTGGCTGCTCTGCTGCTCCGCCCCGTCGAGGATATCGTTACCGGCAAAGGTATTGATGCTGATGGTCGGCAGATCGGCGGCCGCCGCCTTGACCTCCAGCGGGCTGCTGGTGGTGGTGCTGTTGCCTGCTGCATCGGTCGCCGTAACGCTCAGCGTGTAGCTGCCGTCAGCCAGCGCCTGCAAATCGGCGCTCGGAACAGAGACCGTCCAGTCGCCGTTGCCGTTGACCTGCACGCCCTGGTAGGTGACGCCATTCAGCGTGACGACAATAGTGTCCCCGGCCTCGCCCCGACCGCTGACGGCCAGATCCGCGCCCTGTTCGGCGGCATTCAGGATGCCATCGCCTGCCAGGGTGGCTACCGTTACCGTTGGTGCCACGGTGTCGACCGTAAAGGGCTGGGTGGTATTGGCGCTGTTACCCGCGGCATCGCTGACCACCACGCTGAAGCTGTTATCCCCCTGGGCCAGGCCCGCCAGCGCGGTGGCAGGTACCGCCACGCTCCAGCTGCCGTCAGCCGCGACGGTGCCGGTCCAGGTGGTGCCGTTCAGCGTCAGGGTGACGGTCTGACCATCGCCCGTGACGCCAGTGCTGCCGGTAATCGTCTGCGTGGCACCGGCTTCCTGCGCGTTGAGCGCGCCGTCGCCAAACGGTGGGTTAACGGCCACCACCGGCAGCGTATCGACAATCACCACCAGGCTGCTGCTGCTGGTCTGGGTGACGCCCGCCGCATCCGGACCGCTGACCACAATCGGCAGCGTGCCGTCGGTGAAAGCAGCCACCACGTTTTGCGGCAGCGTAACGCTCCAGCTGCCGTCTGCCTGTACGGTTGCCAGGTAAGACGCCCCGCCAATCGCCACGGTCAGCTGGGTGCCCGCCGTATAATTTGCCGAGGTGCCGCTGATGGTCAGCGGCTGCGCCGCTTCCTCCGCATTCAGGTAACCATCCACGCTGACCGGGTTAATCGCCAGGCCGGAGAGCTGATTATTAATCTCGAAGCTGCCGCTGACCGTGGCCGGGTTACCGGCAGCATCGCTGACCACCACGCTGTAGCTCTGCTGACCGTTGCTCAGCGCCTCCAGCGCGGAGGCCGGAACGGTAATGCTCCATGCCCCGCTGGCCTGCACCACGCCAGTGTAGGTCACCCCGCCCAGCGTGACGCTGACCAGCTGCCCTTCCTGCACGTTGGTGGTGGTGCCGCTCAGCACCTGGCTGACGTGCTGTTCCGCGCCGTCAACGATGTCGTTTCCGGCAAAGGTGTTCACAGTCAGGGTCGGCAGCGTTGCCGCGTCCACGCTGACCACCAGCGTGCTGGTCTGGGTGGTGACGTTGCCTGCGGCATCGGTAGCGGTCACGCTGAGCGGATAGTTACCGTTGGTCAGCGCAGCCAGATCGTCAGCGCTGAGCGGCAGCGACCACTGGCCGTTTGGTCCGACGGTGGTGGTGTATGTTTCATTGTTTAGGGTGACGGAAATGCTGGCCCCACGCTCGCCGCTGCCGCTCAGCGTAATGCCCTGCTGCTGCTCGGCGGCGTTGAGGATATTATCCCCGGCTGGCGGATTGAGCGTCAGCGCTGGCGCAGTGACGTCCACCGTCAGCGCCGGGGTCTGCGTGCTGATATTGCCCGCGCCATCTTTCACCGCCACGCTGACGGTGTAGTCGCCGTTGGTCAGGGCAGCGAGATCGGCTGGCGGAACGCTGACGGACCAGTTGCCGTCACCGTCAACGGTGGCGGTGTACACTTTGCCGTTCAGCGTCACGCGCACGCTGTCATTGCTGTCGCCGGTTCCGCTGATGCTCAGCGGCTGGCCCTGCCCGGCGGCATTGAGATAGCCATTGGTCGAAATTGGCGCCACGGTAAAGTCCGGCGGCGTGGTATCCAGCCCGACAGGGTGAGTCACGGTCGCGACATCCCCCGCCGTGGTGGTGGCCGTCACGGTCAGCGTGTAGCTGCCATCGGTCACGCCGTTCAGCGCGCTGGCCGGAATGGTGGCGCTCCACAGCCCGTCAGGCCCGACGGTCGCAGGATAGTTAGTGCCGTTGAAGTTGACGACCACCGAGGTACTGCCGTCCGGCACGCTGCCGGTAACGCTGAACCCGGCGGCCGCTTCTGCCGCATTGATCAGATCGTCGCCCGCAACCGGATTCACCAACACTTCACTGGTGATGCTGGTATCCACATCGACCGTCGCATTTTGGCTGGCGCTGTTACCGTTCGGCGCGGTCACCACCACGGTTACCGGGTTGTCGCCCTGCGGCAGTGCTCCCAGGGTCTCTGCCGGAACGGTCACCGACCATGCGCCATTGACCACCGTGGTGGTCAGCGTCTGGCCACCAATGGTGACGCTGACGGTATCACCGCTGGTGCCGGTCCCGGTGATATCCAGCGGCTGGGCGGCTTCAGCGCGATCGATGATGCCGTCTCCGGCGATCGGATCGAGGGTATAAGTAGGCGCGCTAAGCTGCACCTGCACCACTTCACTGTTAACCGTCTGGTTGCCCGTTGGGTCTGAAACGGTGACCGTCAGCGGATAACCGCCGTTTTGCAGCGCCAGCACGTCGTTGGCCGGGATGGTGGCGCTCCAGTTGCCGTCACCGTCGACCACCGCCTCATAGGTTTTGCCATTCAGGCTGACCACCACGCTATTGCCCGCCGTGGTGGTACCGCTAATGTCGAGCGGCAGCGCATGTTCCGCCGCGTTGATAATGCCATCTTCCGCCACCGGGCCAACCGTCACCGGCGGCAGCTCAGTGGCAATATTCACCTGAACCGGGGTGGTGGTGCTGCTGTTTCCGGCCACGTCCGTCGCGGTGACGGTAATGTTCTGTTGCCCGATCGGCAGCGCCTGCAGCTGTTCCGGCGTCAGCGCCAGCGTCCACACGCCGGAGCTGTTAACGCTAGCGTTAAAGTCCGTGCCGCCGATGTTCACCACCACCGTCTGGCCGTTGCCGGTTTCGCCAGTGGTGCCGCTCAGCGTCTGGCCCGCTGCTGCGGTAGCTTCAGCATTGGTCAGCACGCTGTCGCCAAACGGCGCTTCCAGCGTTGGCTGCGGCAGGTTGTTGATATGCACATTGAGGGTACTGCTGCTGGTGACCTCAGTGCCATTTGGCGCGGCCACGCTGGCAGTGGCGGTAAACGGACCGTCGGCCAGTACGGTGAGATCGCCCGCCGGAATGGTGGTGCTCCACGAACCGTCCGCCTGCACCTGCGCGCTGTAGGTTTTGCCGTTGAAGGTGAAGGTGACGGTGCTGCCTTCCGCGATATTAAGGGTGCTGCCGCTCACTGCCAGCCCGTTGCCGGCTTCCTGCTGGTTGAGATAGCCGTCGTCGCTCAGCGGGTCGAAGGCAATCGCCGGCTGGGTGTTATCCACGGTGAAGGTTTTGCTGCTGCTGCCGGTGTTGCCTGCCTGGTCAGTAATGCTGACCGTCAGGGGGTAAGCGCCATTCGCCAGCCCGCTCAGCGCCGATGCCGGCAGCTCCAGCTGCCAGCTGCCCGGATTGCCCGCCTGCACCGTAGTGGTATAGCTTTCGCCGTTGAGGGTAACGGTAACCGTATTTCCGGCTTCGGCATTGGTCACGGTGCCGCTGATAATCTGCGCCACCTGCTGCTCTGCGCCATCAACGATATTATTGGCGGTGACGTCAGAGACAAAGATCGCCGGAACCCCGGTATCAATAACCAGCGGCGTGCTGGTGCTGCTGGTGTTGCCCGCCGCATCGGTTGCGGTGACGTTGAGGGTATAGCTGCCATCGGCTACGCCCGCCACGTAAGTTCCCGGAATGGTCAGCGTCCACTGGCCGTTGGTGCCGACCACCGCGCTGAAGGCGGTGCCATTCAGCTCCACGCTGATGACGTTACCCGCTTCCCCGCTGCCGGTGACGATCAGCGGCTGGCCGGATTCCGCCGCGTTAAGTATGCCGTCAGAGACCGGATTGACGCTGACCACTGGCGCAGTCAGGTCCACTTCGATGGTGCGCGTGACGGTGGTGCTGTTGCCCGCCGTATCGGTGCTGGTGACCTGCAGCGGGTAACTGCCATTGGTCAGTGCCGTCAGTGCGTTTGCCGGCAGATCGATGCTCCAGCTGCCGCTGCCGCCAACGGTGGTAGTGTAAGTTTCGCCATTCAGCGTGACGGTGATGCGGTCGCCGTTCTCGCCGGTGCCGCTGAGGGTTTGCAGCTCACCGCTCTCTGCCGCGCTGATGCGGTTATCCCCGGTCAGGGCTTCCACGCTGACCTGCGGCGCCACGGTGTCGACGGTGAAGTTGCCGGTCGCGGTGCTGGTGTTGCCTGCGCTGTCAGCCACCGTCACGCTCAGGGAGTTGGCCCCCTGCGGCAGAGACTGCAGCACGGCGGAAGGCAGGGAAACACTCCAGTTGCCCTGTGCGTCCACCGTCCCGGTGTAGGTGATCCCCGCAATCACCACGCTGACGGTCTGGCCTGCCCCCTCCACCCCGGTGCTGCCGCTCAGGGTCTGCTCGCTGTTGGCCTCCGCCGCGTTGAGCAAGGCATCGCCAAACGGCGGATTGATGCTGAGGTCGAGCTCAGAGGTCACGGAGCTGTCCAGCGAGTGCTGAGCCGTGACGGTGTTGCCATTGATATCCGTGGCGGTGGCGGTGACGGTGAGGTTGCCGTTTGGCAGCGTCACCAGGTCGGCAGACGGCACATTCACCGTCCAGCTACCGTCGCTGTTGGTCGTAGTCAGATACTCTTTGCCGTTGAAGGTCACCGCGACGCGGCTGCCTGCGGCGACAAAGCGGCTGAAGCCGTGGATCGCCATCGGCAACAGCGACTCGTTGTGGCTCAGCATGTTGTCATCGCTGATCACCCCAATGGCGATAGCGCTGAAGGTGTTATCAACGGTGAAGCTGCCGTTGGCACTGGTCGGGTTACCGGCAACGTCGCTGACGCTGACGGTGTAGCTGTCGGTGCCGTTGGCGAGGTTAGCCAGCGCCGCCGCCGGAACCAGCACGCTCCAGCTGCCGTCGGCGTTCACTAGCCCGGTGTACTGGTTGCCGTTAAGCGTCACGGTCACCACCTGCCCGGCCTGGACGTTGCTGGTGCTTCCGGTCATCAGCTGCGACAGCCCTTTCTCGGCGCCATCCACAATATTATCGCCGGCAAACGCGCCCACGGTAATCACCGGCAGCGAGGCGGCGCTGGCAATCACGGTCAGCGGCTGGCTGCTGCTGCCAGTGTTGCCGAGACTGTCGGTGGCGGTCACCGTCACGGTGTAGCTGCCGTCCGCCAGGCCGCTAACCACGTTGGCCGGAATCGTGGCGCTCCAGCTGCCGTCGGCGGCCACGGTAGCGGTGTAGTCGACGTTGTTGATGGTCACCACCACGCCCGCACCCGGTTCGGTGGTGCCGACGATCGCCAGCGCGGCGTTATGCTCGGCGGCATTGAGATAGCCATCGCCGGACACCGGTGCGACGGTCACTAGCGGAGGTGCAGTATCGATGACGATCGGCGCCTGCACGGTGGTTTCATTGCCGCCGCCGTCGCGCGCGGTAATGCTGATGTCATATTTGCCATCGCTCAGCCCCTGCAGGGTGGCCGGGTCGACATTGACGCTCCAGCTGCCGCTGGCATCGGCCGCGCTGTGGTAGGTCACGCCGTTGATCACCACGGTAATGGTGCTGAGCGGCTCTGCCTGGCCGCTCAGCGCCAGCGGCTGATTCTGCTCGCTGGCGTTAATCACGCCGTCGCCAGCAAGGGTGCCGACAGAAAGGGTTGGTGGGGTGGTATCCACGCTGACATTGGTGCTGCTGACGACCTGGTTGCCTGCGGCATCGCTGACGGTCACGGTGACCGTATTGCTGCCCTGCGGCAGCCCGCTCAGCGCAGCTGGCGGCAGCGTTACGCTCCACTCGCCGGTAGCCGGGTTAACCGTCGCCGTGTAGTTCACGCCGTTGAGGGTCACGGTCACCACCTGGTCCGGCAGCGCCAGCCCGGTATTGCCGCTCAGCACCTGCGGGGTTGTCGACTCAGTCAGGTTGAGGATGTTGTCGCCACCGAAGGCGGCATTAAATTCGATATTGTTCGGGAAGTTGGCCTGCACGCCCAGATTCAGGCTGCTAGTCACCGAGTTGTTACTGGCATCGGCCACCACCACCGGATAAGTGCCGTTGGCAACGCCGATAAAATCGGCCGGCGGGATGGTAACGCTCCAGCTGCCATCGGCTGCCACGGTGGTGTTATAGGTATGGCCGTTAAAGGTGACAGTCAGCGCGACGCCCGTTTCAAAATTCTGGCTGGTGCCGCTGACGGTGACCGGTGAGCGGGCTTCCTCGGCGTTTACCCAGTTATCTTCGCTGATCGGGGCAATGGCGAGGCTGGCGGCAGCCGGATCGAGAGCCACGCTGACCGATCCGCTGCTGGTCGCGACGTTGCCCGCCTTATCGGCAACAGTGGCGGAGTACGTCACCGTCTGCCCGTCGGTCAGGCCGCTGAGGGCGCTGGCCGGGATCGAGACGTGCCACAGACCGCCCGCCAGCACCGTGGTGGTGTACTGCACCCCGTTGAAGGTCAGGGTCAGGGTTTGTCCGGCCTGCACGTGGGCGGCGGTGCCGCTCAGCTCCTGCGCCACATTCAGCTCTGCGCCCTGCAGGATATTATCCCCGGCGAAGCTGTTGAAGGTGATGGCTGGCTGATTGGCTGGCTGGGCGGCAAAGGTCACGTCGGTATACGCCGTGCCCTGGTTACCGGCGGCATCGGTTGCCGTCACGGTGACCGGATAGCTGCCGTCAACGAGGGTGGCTTTGCTTTCCGGCGGCACCACCACGCTCCAGTCGCCGGAACCGTTGGTGGTGGTGGTCAGCGTCACGTCGCCGAACTTCACCTGAATAGTGCTGTTGGCTTCCGCCCGACCGCTGATGGTCAGGTTACCCGCCAGTTCAGCGGCGCTGACGTAGCCATCGCCGCTGACGGGGTTAACGCTCACGGCAGGCGGCAGCGTATCCACGTTGAGATTCAGCGGCTCGCTGCTGACCGTGTTGCCATATTTATCGCTGGCCGTTACCGTCAGCGAGTTGTTCCCCTGCTCAAGCTGCTGCAGCGCGGAAGCCGGAATATTGACGCTCCAGCTGCCGTTCGCGCCCACCGTGGCGGTGTAGGTCTGACCATCCAGCGTCACGGTGACGTTCTGGCCGCCGGTGCTGGTGCCGGTCAGCGTCAACGCCTGGCCGACATCGGCCGCGTTGAGCGGGGCATCAGGAATATTCACTTCCAGCCCCGGAGGCTGGGTATCGACATTCACCTGGGTAGTGGTGGTGGTTTTGTTGCCTGCGGGATCGGTGACGGTCACCACCAGTGGCAGCTGACCTTCAATCGGGGTTGAGACCGCATTGGCGGGCAGAGTGACGCTCCAGCTGCCGTTACCGTTTACCGTGCCGGTGTAGGTGTTGCCGTTGAAGGTCACAGTGACGGTCTGGCCCGCCCCGCTGACGCCGGTGTTACCGGTGATGGTCTGGCTGCTGCCCGCTTCCGCACCGCTCAGCACCCCGTCGCCAAACGGCAGATCGATCCCGGCATTTGGCAGCGTGGTGTGGACGTCAACCGTCACCACCGTGCTGTTCTGCAGGGTGCTGCCGTTGGCCAGCGTGGCGGTCGCCACGATCAGGTTCGAGCCCTGCGGCAGGCTTTGCAGATCGGCAGACGGCACGCTGATGCTCCAGCTGCCGTTCGCTGCCGTGGTGGTGGTGTAAGCATGGCCACCGAGGGTGACGGAAATCGCCGTACCGGCAGGCAGACCGCTGGCCGTACCGGTGATGGTCAGTGAACTTTGGGCCTCTGTGGCATTGAGATAGCCGTCGCCGCTGATGGGCGCAGTGATGCTGATGCTGCCGGTGGTATCGGGTTGTACGGTGAAATTGTGCGTATCGGTTGCCGTCTGGCCGCTGGCGTTGGTGACGGTGGCGGAGAGGGTCGCGGTGCCGCTCGCCAGAGCCTGCAGCGCGCTGGCAGGTACCGAGACGCTCCAGCTGCCGTTGGCCTGTACGCTGGCGGTGTAGGCAACGCCGTTGAGGGTGATGGTGACCGTCTGCCCGGCCTGGACGTTAGTGGTGGTGCCGCTCAGCAGCTGGCTGGTCTGTTTTTCCGCGCCGTCGAGCACGTTATCCCCGGCAAAAGTGCCGATGGTCAGGGTGGGCACCCCGGGTACCGCCGTAGGCTCAACGGTGAAATTATGGGTGTCGGTCGCCGTCTGGCCGCTGGCGTTGGTGACGGTGGCGGAGAAAGTGGCGGTGCCGTTCGCCAGCGCCTGCAGCGCGCTGGCAGGAACGGAAACGCTCCAGCTGCCGTTGGCCTGCACCACCGCCGTGTAGTTCACGCCGTTAAGCGTGATAGTCACCGTCTGCCCGGCCTGCACGTTGGTGGTGGTGCCGCTCAGCAGCTGGCTGGTCTGCTTTTCGCTGCCGTCAAGAATGTTGTCTCCGGCGAAGTTGCCGATAGTCAGCGTCGGCGTGGTGGCAGGCGGATTGGTACCGCCATTGTTGTCATCGCCCCCGCCACCGCCGCCACCGCCACCGCCCGCTAACGCGCCGATGCCAACGCCGACTAATCCCAGCGCACCGATACCGGCAGCCGTCATCACGCCGTTACCGGCACCGGTATCAGCCAGCAGCAGCGGTTCAATACTGCCGAGGGATTCATACTGCGGCGTGAGGGCCATGGCGGTCTGTGCATCAAGCTCGTTGGTCACCGGGAACAGCACGTGTTCCGGCCGGTTAATCCCATCGTCAAACACCAGTTCGCTGTGCTCGCCATCCACATCGTCAAAGAAGAACTGCTGATAGCGCACGGTAGTGCCATCTTTCATGTGCAGGATCAGGTCGTTACCCTGGCGTTCATATTCTGCCACCATTTCGCGCGTGCCGTGGATTTTCACCACGCTAGGCTGGTTGAGGAGAACCGTTTTCGAAGAGCCCGAAGTGGCCTGAGAGAGGATCGATCCGTCGTCGCGTGAAAGGATTTCTACGCTGCCATTATTGAGCTGTGCCATGGTCATAACCTCGTGTACACCAGATAACAGGGATTAAGTGCCCAACGCACAAAAGTGAAAATAAATTTCACTTTTATTGCGTTAGACAAAATTTTGAGCAGTGCCATCTATCGGCAGCGCTTTTCACCTGATGCACAGACGGAGGTTGATTTCCCCGCGAAAATATATGACCAAAACTGGCTAATAGAGACTGTTATTTTGTTAATTTCACTAACAGATATAATTAATAAAGTGAATGTGTTGTTTGATGTTAATTTATCGGAAGGATAAATTTATTTAATTACTAACCGTACTCGACAGCTAAGAACAGCGGTAAAAAACCTCAGATAATTACTATTCAGCTGACAGTAATGATTTGATTTAAATCCAAGAAAAATCCTAATCAGCAGCGAGAGGAATGGGCGATTTATTACGTCAGAGTGGATTAAAAACAGGTGATACCGCCCGGTTAATTGCGCGAAAATTTCATGTTGATTCGTGACAATCAGCACAAGTTTAATCTCAGACAAATGTCTGACGATGAACGATCACAAAGTCACTGCCAGCAGAATATTTTTACGCTTTTCCAGTGATTTGCCTTAAGGAGTGATCGCCATCACAATCCCCAGGACTCCTCTGGAAATTTGCCCTTAAGCGACAATTCTGATTAACAGCCGCATTTTTTCAGGTTATTAACTCCTCCAGCCTTTTGTAGCTGGATTAACGCCAGCCTCTTTCACCGAATTCCGTCAGGGTTTAGCTTCTTAAAACAGGCCAGATGTGGTAAAAATTAGGGCTAATTTTTGTGGCTGGTAGCAGGGATAAAATGACGACAGTGGATGCGCAAGCCTCTGATATTAAAGCGCGAGCAGTTCAGCGCGCCACGCGAATGGCGTTTTTGATCGCCGGTATCGGTATGGCATCTTGGGCCCCGCTGGTCCCGTACGCGAAACAGCGTGCTCAGCTGAGTGATGGTTCACTCGGCACCCTGCTGCTGTGCCTGGGTTTAGGTTCACTGATTGCCATGCCGCTCACCGGCGTGCTGGTCGGCCGCTTCGGCTGCAAGCGGGTGATGGCTACCGGCAGTGCGCTACTGCTGATCCTGCTGCCCCTGCTGGCATCGCTCTCCACGCCGCTCTCGCTGGGCCTGGCGCTGATGGTATTTGGTGCCGCTATCGGGTTAATCGACGTGGCGATGAATATCCAGGCCGTGGAGGTCGAAAAGGCCGCAGATAAGGCCATGATGTCGGGCTTTCACGGCTTTTTCAGCGCGGGCGGTATAGTCGGTGCCGGACTGGTCAGCGCGGCCCTCGCCCTGGGCGCCAGCCCGTTAGTTGGCGTGCTGTTTATCAACTTATTACTGGTCCTGCTGTGGCTGGGCTGCCAGCGTCACCTGATGAACCAGCGCCTGCACCAGCCAGATACGCCGCTGTTTGTGATGCCGCGTGGCTGGGTCCTGTTCCTTGGCGTGATGTGCTTTATTCTGTTTTTAACCGAAGGCGCGATCCTCGACTGGGGGGCGCTGTTCCTTAACCAGGCGCGTGACCTGCCTGCCGCTCAGGCCGGGCTGGGCTATGCGGTGTTCTCGGTGGCGATGACCATTGGCCGCTTAACCGGCGACCGTATCGTTAACTATTTTGGCCGCACCGCGACGCTGTTCTGCGGCACGCTCTGCGCCGCCGCAGGAATGCTGCTGGCGGTGCTGGTGCCGAGTACGCTGGCGACGCTGTTGGGTTTTATGCTGATCGGTTTTGGAGGAGCCAACGCCGTACCGATTATGTTCACCGCGGCGGGTAAACAGCAGGTGATGCCGGTCAATCTGGCGATTTCGGCCATGACAACCATCGGTTATGCAGGTATTCTGGCAGGCCCGGCTTTAGTCGGATTTATCTCACAGTTGTCCAGCCTGTCGGTGGCCTTCAGTGCCATTGCCGCGCTGCTTTTAGTCGTGGCTGCCAGCGCCCGACTGATTACACGTTAACTGGGGTTTCATTGCATGTTGCCATATAAATTTCCGCTGACATCCGGCAATGTTACGCGCTTTTTTGTGATGTTTATCGTGGTGCTGCTGCTGGCATCAGGATTTATGATCCACAACGCGGTAAACGCCTGGTTAACGGAAAAACGTTATGCGATGGCGGATATCACGCATGCTATGCAAAAGCGCATTGATACCTATCGCTTCGCCACCTGGCAGATCTATGAAAACCTGGCGGCCAGCGCGGCTGGTATGCCATCAAACAGCCTGCAGGAAACGCGCCTGCGCCCGGACGTCTACTATCTGGAAAAAACCCGCCGTAAAACTGAAGCGCTGATTTTTGGTTCTCACGATAGCGGCACGCTGGATATGACCCTGCGCATGAGCAACTACCTTGATACGCTGTGGGGCGCGGAAAACAGCACCTGGTCGATGTACTTTTTGAACGGCCAGGATAACAGCATGATCCTGGTCTCTACCCTACCGCTGAAGGATATGGCCACGCGCTATAAAGAGAGCGCCATCAGCAATATCGTTGAGGCGCGCCGCGCGGAGATGCTGCAGCAGGCCAACGCCCTGGACGAGCGCGAGAGCTTCTCGCCGCTGCGCCGCTTCAGCTGGCAAAACGACCACTACTTTACGGTACGCACCACCTTTAATCAGCCGGGTCATCTGGCGACCGTGGTGGCGTTTGACCTGCCGGTGAATGACCTCGTCCCGCTCAATATGCCGCTGGAAAACTTCCAGCTGAAGCAGGATGCCGCACCGGTGGCGGAAGGGGATGACAATCAGGACAGCAACAGCAGCACGCGCATTGACTGGGTTAACCCGAACATTGAAATTGCCGCATCGCTGGCCAGCACCCCGCTACAGCTGGTTTATCGCGTACCGATTACCGGCCTGGTGATTGATACGTTGCACAATCTGCTGTGGCCGCTGCTGGCAAACCTTGCGCTGCTGATCATGTCGCTGGCAGGGCTGTTTTTACTGCGCCAGCAGTCGCTGCGTCCGAGCGAGAATCAGAGCGCAGAGCTCGAATCGCTGCGCCTGCTGAACGAAGAGATTGTCGGCACGCTGCCGGTCGGGCTGCTGGTGTATGACTTCGCCAACAACCGCACCATTATCAGCAACAAGATCGCCGAACATCTGCTGCCGCATCTCAACCTGCAAAAGATTATCAATATGTCCGATCAGCATCAGGGCGTGTTGCAGGCCACGGTGAACAACGAAGTGTATGAGATCCGCCATGCGCGCAGCGTTATCTCTCCGCATACCCAGCTGTTTATGATGCGCGATCAGGATCGGGAATTACTGGTCAACAAGAAGCTGCAGAAAGCGCAGCAGGTGCTGGATAAAAACCACCAGTCGCGTCAGCAGCTGTTACAGAACCTGGGTCATGCCCTGCAGCGCCCGCTGCATGATGTTATCGGCCGTTTGCAGTCGCTCGGGGCTGAACATGAGCCTGAGCAGCTCGAGAGTTCGCTGGAGGCGTCACAGGCTCTGAGCCGCCTGGTGGATGATATTGTGCTGCTGAACCAGCTGGAAACCCTCGACTGGGCGCCGGACGCCTGCAGCTTCAGCCTGCAAACCCTGCTGGATGAACTGGCGGTGGAGATCCTGCCGATCATGCGCCGCAAAGGGCTGACGCTGATGGTCAACAACAGGCTCAGCAGCGATGAGATGCGCTTCGGCGATCGCCGGGCCATTGCGAAAATTCTCTCGACGCTGCTGCATTACGCGGTGACCACCACCACCTGGGGCCGCGTCAGCATCACCATCAGCGCCCCGCCAGAGCGCGCCGACCGCCTGTCGATTGAGATTGTCGATACCGGCGCGGGGCTCTCCGCCGATGAGATGGCGAATACCGACTTCCCGTTCCTTGGAGAGACGCACCAGGATCGTTTTGGTCAGGCATCCGGTATGGCCTTCTTCCTCTGCAAGCAGCTGTGTAAACAGCTTGGCGGGCATCTGGAGATTGCGGCGCGCCCTGACATTGGCTCGCGCTACAGCATCCAGCTGCATGCCCCGCTGGAGCCACAGCAGGATCAGGAAGAGAAACTGCTGGAAGGGGTTAATGCCCTGATTGATATTACCGTTGATGACGTGCGTAAAATCGTGGTGCATCAACTGGAAAACTGGGGCGCGAACTGCATTACGCCAGACGAGCGCTTCTCCGGCCAGGAACATGATGTGCTGGTCACCGACGATCCTGAGCGTTTAACGCCATGGTCGCTACTGCTCACGGATGATGAACCCGGTTTCAGCCAGCTGGCTGCAAACCAGTACCGCGTGAACTTCAATATCAGCAGTGCGATGCAGGATGCGCTGCTGACGTTGATTGAACAACAGCTTGCCCGGGACGAGTTGACTGACGAAAATATGGACCCGCAGGACACGGCTCAACTTTTCGCCAGTGGCTATTTCCAGCTTTTCGTTGATACAGTACCAGATGATGTAAAGAGACTGTATAATGAAGCTGCAAACAGGGATTACAGTGCGCTGGCTCAGACCGCACACCGGCTGAAAGGCGTGTTTGCCATGTTAAATTTGCTACCCGGCAAGCAGCTTTGTGAAACGTTAGAACTGCACATTAAAGAATGTGACGATTCAAACATTAAAAATACCACCAGTGAAGTTGACACTTACGTCGATGAACTGCTGCAGCAAGGTAACCAATAATATGAATAACCTGAATGTCATTATTGCCGACGACCATCCTATTGTTCTGTTCGGCATTCGTAAGTCGCTTGAGCAGATTGAATGGGTCAACGTTGTCGGCGAATTTGAAGACTCCACGGCCTTAGTTAACAGCCTGCCTAAGCTTGATGCGAACGTGCTGATCACCGACCTTTCTATGCCAGGTGAGAAATACGGCGACGGTATTACGCTGATCAAATACATCAAGCGTCACTATCCCGATCTTTCCATTATTGTTCTGACCATGAACAATAACCCGGCGATCCTCAGCGCGGTACTGGACCTGGATATCGAAGGGATTGTCCTGAAGCAGGGTGCACCAACCGACCTGCCGAAAGCGCTGGCAGCCCTGCAGAAGGGTAAGAAATACACCCCGGACAGCGTGGCAAAACTGCTGGAGAAAATCAGCGCGGGTGGTTACGGTGACAAACGTCTGTCGCCGAAAGAGAGCGAAGTATTACGCCTGTTTGCAGAAGGTTTCCTGGTGACTGAAATTGCCAAGAAGCTGAACCGCAGTATTAAAACCATCAGCAGCCAGAAGAAATCAGCGATGATGAAACTGGGTGTTGATAATGATATCGCCCTGCTGAACTATCTCTCTTCAGTGAGCATGTCTCCTTCCGTAGACTAAGCCAATATTCACCTGGCGGGTCGACCGGAAAAAAGGGTCGACCCCTACGAGGGAATTTGTGGCGGGTCGACCGGAAAAAAGGTTGACCCCTACGAGGGAATTTGTAGGGGCTGACCTTTTTTTTCGGTCAGCCCTTAATACCTAAGCGCTATCCCTGCCCTTTCTCACCCGCTCCGCATAATACGCCAGCGCCTGCTGCAACGTATCCATCGTCACCGGCTTCGACAGGCAGTTATCCATTCCGGCCTCAATACAACGCTGCTTCTCTTCGGCCAGCGCATTTGCGGTCACGCCGACCACCGGGAAAGTTTGCCCCAGCTCGCGCAGGCGCTGCGTCAGACGGTAGCCATCCATATTCGGCATATTGACATCGGTCAGGACAATATCGATCTCGCTGCGGCTCAATACATTCAGGGCATCAATACCGTCCTGCGCCGTTTTGACGCGGTAACCCAGCGAGCCGAGCTGATCTGACAGCAGCATGCGGTTAATCGGATGGTCATCCACCACCAGGATCAGGATATCGTCATTGCTGACGCCGATCTCCTGCTCAACCAGAGTGGCCGGTAACCCTTCCGGCATCGTTACTTCCACGCGATAGATGCGCCCAAGCAGCGCCGGCAGCTCGTGCGGCGTGGTAGTGGCACACAGCCAGCGCCCTGGCAGCACTTCGCGCGGTCCGTCGTTGTGACGGTTGTCAAAGCGGATCACAGAGCGCACGTTCTGTTCCGGCTGGCAGTCGTAATCGCAGATAATCACGTCATCCGCTTCAGCCTCCCCCTCATAGCGCCGCACCTGAATGCCGTGACCACGCAGCAATTTGTCGAGGAATTCCGCCAGCTGCTCGTTACGCACCGCCAGCCAGCACTGTTTATCCTGCAAGCCGTCGTGCAGCTCAGGGGTCATCACCCGGCTGTTGTAGAGCGGTATTCGGATAATAAACTGGCTGCCCATTCCCGGCTCGGAGTCCACCTCAATATCGCCGTCCATCATGTTGATCAGCTTCTCACAGATCGCCAGCCCGAGCCCGGTTCCCTGGAAATTGCGCTGCACGCCGCTGCCGACCTGGAAGAACGGGTCAAACAGCCGGGTCAGCTCTTTAGCCGGGATCCCCACGCCGCTGTCGCGCACGCGGAACGCCAGGTAGCCATCCTTGACGTAGGCGTGCAGAACGATGCCGCCGGTATGGGTAAACTTAATGGAATTACTCAGCAGGTTGGAGATCACCTGCTGCAAACGCATCGGATCGCCGTCGAGCGTCACCGGCACGTCGCTGTCGATAAAGCACCACAGCGTCAGGCGCTTTTTCACCACCATCGCCAGGTAGTTGGAGGTGATATGCGCTATCACCTCACGCGGGGAGAACTCACGCGGTTCAATCTTCAGCTGCTCAGACTCGATTTTCGAGAAATCGAGGATATCACTGATGATTTTTAGCAGCAGGCTGGAGGAGTTGTTCATCGCCGTCACCAGCGACTCGACGCCTTTGGGTAAGGTTTTGGTTTGCAGCAGGTCGAGGTTACCAATAATGCCGTACAGCGGGGTGCGCAGCTCGTGGCTGACGGTGGCGAGGAACATCGATTTAGACTGGCTGGCCTGCTCTGCGGCCTGCGCCATCTCCTGCAGCGACTCTTCCATCTTCACGCGCGCGCTGACATCCACCAGCACGCAGATCGCCACGTTTTCATTGCGGTAGCGTGAATGCACAAAGCTGATTTGCAGGTTGGTATTGCTGCCGGTCAGCACGTCGACAAAGTTAACCTGCTGTCCGCAGATAATCTCGGTCAGGCGCAGCCGGTCTTCCTGGGTCAGCATGGTGAGGTAGTTATGCGCCAGCTCGTTACTCAGAATATTGGTGCCGTCGCTGGTGCGCAGAATGCAGATCCCGACCGGCGCCGATGCGACAATTTTGCGGTTGAACTGCTCATGCTCCTCCAGCCGGTGCGCATTATCCTCGGCGGGGAGAAACATGCGGCGCTCGAACAGCCAGGCGAGGGTAAACAGAATAATTGCGCTGATAATATTCAGCAGAATGGCGTTGATCAGCAGCATTTTTAGCGGCTCAATCATCGCGCTGGTCGGCACCGAGTACACCACGCTCAGGGACGAAGGCGGCAGCTCTTTTTTCATCACCAGCTGTTTGTAACCGGCAACATAGCCAAACCAGCTGGCATCATCGGGCAGATCGTCGGCGGAGAAGGCCAGCGCGCCGCGAGCGGAGGACAGCACCCGCTGGTTGTTCTGATCGACCAGCGTCACCGCCACCGGCAGGTTGCCCGGGGTAATAAAGTCCTCCATACGGATGCTCTGCTCAATACCGAGCAGCGCCGCGACCTTATTCGCCACATAAACCGGGGTGATCATGTAGTAATAGCCGACGCCCGGCTGCGCGGTCGGCGACACCCAGAACAGGCTGTTTTTGCGCTCCTCTTCGTTGCCGCTGCGGTATTTCAGAATGCGTTCGTGCAGCGATTTCAGCGCCCGCTCACGGTCGACGGAAGCATTGCCCACGCCGAAGTCCGCCAGGCACTGGCTCTCACCACCGACGAAAAACACCCGGTTCAGCTCATAGGCCGAGGCAAAGTTCACTTTCCAGTAATTGAGGAAATAGCTGAGTGACTCCAGCGAGTTACGCCAGGTGTTGCTCATCGCGCTACAGTCTGAATCGGCATACAGCGGGTAGAACTGCGGCAGCGTACTCTTACCAGGAAACACGCCGTTCAACACGTCAAGCCCGCTGGACGAGGTATTCAGGCGGTTTTCCGCGATAAACTTCAGCTCGCGCGTCACGTCAGCGGAGTGACGCACGTACCACTGAGTCTGGTCATAGCTGGTATTAAACTCCTGGCGAACCTGGGACTCTCTCTCGTGCAGGACGTTAATAATGTAGAACGTTGTCAGCAAGGCACCCAGCATCCACAGCATCAGCGCCAGCGCACGGAACAGGTAGCGCGAGATTTTTAACGTTGTACGGAAAGAGACTAGATATTTCAAACGGGACCCACGCAGCGATCGGCAGTGATAAAACAGAGTGCCGATACAGTAGCGTCCACCTGCTGAAAAAGCCAGTTATCCCCGCCCCGCCCCCGCGCTATTTCAGCTAATTCTGCTTTGTTCCCCGGACTCTTTACGCCACTGCGAGGGAGTTTTTCCGGTAATGCGCAGAAACTCACGATTAAAGTTTGATTTGGTCTGGAAACCGACGTTTTCCATGATCTCAATGATCGGGCTCTTGCTGCGGCAAAGGTGCTCGCAGGCTTCAGCAATTCGCCAGCTATTCACATACTGCGATACGCTCTGGCGGTGGAGTGCATTGATGGCGGCGGAGACCTGACGTGCCGGAATGCCCGATTTACGCGCCAGCTGCTCGAGGTTCAGCCCGGTCTGGCGATGAATGCCGCTACGCATCAGCCCATCGATGCGCTCGAGCACGGCGGCATCGCCCTCTTTCACCCTGCGCGATTTTACCGCCGTGCTGGCTGTGGCAGGCGTCAGCAGTAGCGTCAGGGCCACCAGCAGGCAGACCAGTAAATGACCGCAGGCGGTTAATAGCTGAACGCCGCTGCCCGCCCTGTATTCCTGCAGCCCCGCGACGCTGATATCGATCAGCGCGACCACGATGAGCAGGACGGCCAGCAGACGCCAGCCATTCACGCTCAGACCGCTGCTCTCCAGCGGCAGCTGGCAGAACCTGTCCCTGCCCTGACGCAATGTTATCAGCATCGCCGCGGCGCTACTTATCCAGATAACCGCCATCAGCCCATCAATCGCCTGCGGTAGCCACAGGATGCTGCCCGCCATGACTAGCAGCGCCAGCACGCTAAGCACAAAAGGCAGCTTCTGCCCGGTGGCCTGGCACAGTGCCAGATAGCAAAACAGCGGCAAGGCGACTGCCGTCAGCGGCTGTATCATGCGCAGCTGATGAAACTGCGGCAGCGTCCCCAAACCAGCAACCACCGTGTGCAGCAGGAAAAACAGCAGCAGCAGACGGAAGAACGCGCCAGCCTGACGTTTCTGCACCAGCAGCAGCAGGCAGGCAAAGCTGAGTAGAAAATTTATCGGTATTAGCATAGGACTCAATCGCGATCGAGGACGTCAGGCGTCTGTAAAGTTCTGATAATGGGACTTTTATACGCGAGGAGTAAATAAGATGCGCCTGATTTTTCTGTTTTCACTGATGTTAATCAGTTTCTCGAGCTGGAGTTATTCCGTGGGTGCACAGCAGGAAACGGTCAGCAACCCTGCTCTGAAGCGCACGCTCAGTGTGCGCATTTTCTACCCCAGCGATAGCCAGCAGGCGGCGAGGCTGCAGGCAGCCAGCCCGGTGTTCACTGGATTTTATGCGATAGAATAGGCTCCCCCTGCTGCGGGTCAGTTTCCCCTGATTGTACTGAGCCACGGCAGCGGCGGTAATAACAGCAGCCTGGCCTGGCTGGCCGTGCCGCTGGCGGCACAAGGGGCCATAGTGATTGCCGCAGGCTATTATATCCGCGCACAGCCTGAGATTAATTTGGGGGTGGACAGGTTGCCGCTAGCGCTGTTGCGCCTGCCACGGGCCGGGCACTTTGACTTCCTGCCGCAATGTCAGCCAGCGGCACAAGCCATTCTGGCTGAGGAAGGAGAAGCGTTTATTTGCGAAACCTCGCGGGTAAAGCGGGCGGAAGTACATCAGCAGACAATTACCGCCGTCAGCGCGTTTATTCAGCGCAGCTGAGCAGCGGGAGTTTCAATATTGAGTGAACTCAGCGTTTCGATTTAAGTTCAGGTTTGACAGAGAGGTCGGGGCCAAGGAAAGGCTCCAGCGATCCATACTCGAGCAGGATTTGGCGTATTCTCGCACTGCTTTCCAAAAACATCTGGTCCATCGCTGCGCCAATCGCTTCCCGCCGCTTTGAGGTGGCTATGATGCTCATATCCCTAGCATTATTTTTTTTCAATGACATATACTGCCTCCTGCAACCACGTCTGATTATAGATAAATCCTTTTTCAGCGGCATGACGCCGCAGTAATCTATCGTACATTTTCCCTAATGCCGGATGGATTGGCATAGCAAGAACAGAGGCTACGAGCTGATACTGAAGAAAACTCTCCACCGCCTGCCCGACACCTTCCGCCAAAAACCGTATCAGCTCACCGTAGCTAAATGCCATACGGTGGTCGACTTTGTAGCGGGCACCAGGTTCCGACGAGAATAACGCGTCATATGGATAAAAATCAACCAACAGCAGTTCTGTAGATGATAACCAGACCAGTAATAACCAAAGCAGTTCTGGAGCATCGTTGGTAATCGTTTTATCTCAACAATGTATTCATTGTTTCTTCCCCCTGACTTTTTCACCGAAACCAGATAACTCAGCGCGTTGGCTAATAGCGGTGATGAGAACGCCTTAACAGTAATATCCATGGCCACCTTTCCTTTTGGGTACCCGCTGGTTGTATCACTCTCTGCTCTGCTGGTCAGATTTGGCGCTGCATCCTGCGTAGCGTCTTCCAGATCCCCGGACTTCAGGCAAAAAAAAGCCGGTTCAGCTGAACCGGCTTTTTCATCAGGGCTTAACGATTACTCGTCATCGGCCTCTGGTGCTTCATCGTCATTGTCGACTTCAGGTGCGATATCATCATCGCCTTCCGCCACGCTGCCGTCGATAGCATCGAGCTCTTCTTCCGCTACCGGCTCGGCCACGCGCTGCAGGCCAACCACGTTTTCATCTTCCGCGGTACGGATCAGGATCACACCCTGGGTGTTACGCCCTACCACACTCACTTCAGAAACGCGGGTACGCACCAGCGTACCGGCATCGGTGATCATCATGATCTGATCGCTGTCGACCACCTGTACCGCACCGATAACCGGTCCGTTACGCTCGGTGACTTTAATCGAGATCACCCCCTGAGTCGCACGCGACTTGGTCGGGTATTCGCTGTTGGCGGTACGCTTACCGTAACCGTTCTGCGTCACCGTCAGGATGGCGCCGTCATCACGCGGCACAATCAGGGAAACCACGCGGTCACCTTCTGCCAGCTTGATACCGCGCACGCCTGAGGCGGTACGGCCCATGGCACGCACCGCGCTTTCAGCGAAGCGCACCACTTTACCGGCGGCAGAGAACAGCATGGTTTCATCCGTGCCGTTAGTCAGGGCCACGCCGATCAGTTCGTCGTCGTCACGCAGGTTGACGGCAATAATACCGGCACTGCGCGGGCGGCTGAACTCGGTCAGCGCGGTTTTCTTCACGGTGCCGCTGGCGGTCGCCATAAAGATGTTCCAGCCCTCGGCGTATTCACGCACCGGCAGGATCGCGGTAATACGTTCATTCGCTTCCAGCGGCAGCAGGTTGACGATTGGACGCCCACGCGCACCGCGGCTCGCTTCCGGCAGCTGGTAGACCTTCATCCAGTAGAGACGACCGCGGCTTGAGAAGCAGAGGATGGTGTCATGGGTGTTGGCCACCAGCAGGCGGTCGATAAAGTCTTCTTCTTTAATACGCGCTGCCGATTTACCCTTACCGCCGCGGCGCTGCGCTTCGTAATCAGTCAGTGGCTGATACTTCACGTAGCCCTGGTGCGACAGGGTCACCACAACGTCTTCCTGATTGATCAGGTCTTCGATGTTGATGTCGGCGCTGTTGGCGGTGATCTCGGTACGACGCGCGTCGCCGAACTGATCGCGGATCAGCTCCAGCTCTTCACGGATCACTTCCATCAGGCGCTCTGAACTGCCCAGAATGCGCAGCAGCTCAGCAATCTGTGCCAGCAGATCTTTATACTCGTCGAGCAGTTTTTCATGCTCAAGGCCGGTCAGTTTCTGCAGGCGTAAATCCAGGATAGCCTGCGCCTGCTGCTCGGTCAGATAGTACTGGCCGTCACGAATACCGTACTGCTCTTCCAGCCACTCAGGGCGGGCGGCGTTGTCACCGGCACGTTCCAGCATCGCAGAAACGTTGCCCAGCAGCCATGGGCGGGCAATCAGGCCCGCTTTTGCTTCGGCTGGGGTCGCAGCCTGGCGGATCAGCTCGATAATCGGATCGATGTTTGCCAGGGCCACGGCCAGTGCTTCAAGGATATGGGCACGGTCGCGCGCTTTACGCAGTTCGAAGATGGTACGGCGGGTGATCACTTCACGACGGTGACGCACGAAGGCTTCGAGAATATCCTTCAGCGGCATAATCTTCGGCTGGCCCTGATGCAGTGCCACCATGTTGATGCCGAAAGAAGTTTGCAGCTGCGTCAGCGAGTAAAGGTTGTTTAACACCACTTCGCCCACCGCATCGCGCTTCACTTCGATCACGATGCGCATCCCGTCTTTGTCGGACTCATCGCGCAGGGCGCTGATGCCTTCCAGACGCTTCTCTTTCACCAGCTCGGCGATTTTCTCGATCAGGCGCGCTTTGTTCACCTGATAAGGAATTTCATGCACGATGATAGTTTCACGGCCGGTCTTGGCATCCACTTCCACTTCGCCACGGGCGCGGATGTAAATTTTGCCGCGACCGGTACGATAAGCTTCTTCGATGCCGCGACGACCGTTGATGATAGCAGCGGTGGGGAAGTCCGGGCCTGGGATGTGCTCCATCAGGCCTTCAACGGTGATGTTCTCATCGTCGATATACGCCAGACAGCCGTTGATCACTTCGGTCAGGTTGTGCGGCGGAATGTTGGTCGCCATACCGACTGCAATCCCCGAAGCACCGTTAACCAGCAGGTTAGGTACGCGGGTTGGCATCACTTCTGGGATCTGCTCGGTGCCGTCGTAGTTTGGCACAAAGTCGACGGTCTCTTTTTCAAGATCCGCCAGCAGTTCGTGAGCAATTTTGGACATGCGCACTTCGGTATAACGCATCGCCGCAGCCGAGTCGCCGTCGACGGAACCGAAGTTACCCTGGCCATCGACCAGCATGTAGCGCAGCGAGAATGGCTGCGCCATACGCACGATGGTGTCGTACACGGCGGTATCACCATGCGGGTGATATTTACCGATGACGTCGCCGACAACACGGGCGGATTTTTTATAGGCTTTGTTCCAGTCGTTACCGAGCACGTTCATAGCGTAAAGCACACGGCGGTGAACCGGCTTTAAACCATCACGGACATCTGGCAGCGCACGGCCAACGATGACCGACATTGCATAATCCAGATAAGAGTTCTTTAGCTCTTCTTCGATATTGACCGGTGTAATTTCGCGGGCGAGGTCGCTCATGGACGCGCTTTCCTTCTGTCTTATTCCCGGATTCAAAGGTGCGAAAGTATATCACATCGCGGGCATGTGTTGAATGGAAAGCATCGCTTTGGCCGCTTTATTGCATTCTGTTTTTAGCGCAGGCAACAACCCTGGCTGTCAGGGGCGGGAAACTTGTATACTGCGGCAAACTTTGGCCGGAGTCATACCCCAATGAAAGCAGAACAAAACGCGGGCGCGCAGAACGTAGATCACGGCGAGATCGCCAAATTTGAAGCAGTAGCGACACGCTGGTGGGACCTGGATGGCGAATTTAAGCCGCTGCACCGCATTAATCCGCTGCGCCTCGGCTGGATTGCTCAGCACTCCGACGGGCTGTTTGGTAAAAAGATCCTCGACGTCGGCTGCGGCGGCGGCATCCTTGCTGAAAGCATGGCGCGTGAAGGCGCTAACGTCACCGGGCTGGACATGGGCGCGGAGCCGTTACAGGTTGCCCGCCTGCACGCGCTGGAGAGCGGCGTGACGATCGATTACGTGCAGCAAACGGTTGAAGAGCACGCCGAACAGTTCGCCGGGCAGTATGACGTGGTGACCTGCATGGAGATGCTGGAGCACGTGCCGGACCCGCGCTCCGTAGTTCACGCCTGCGCCAGGCTGGTGAAACCCGGCGGCGAAGTGTTCTTCTCTACGCTGAACCGCAACAGCAAAGCCTGGCTGATGGCGATTATCGGCGCGGAGTACGTGCTGCGCATGGTGCCGCGCGGAACGCACGACATCAAAAAGTTCATCCGCCCCGGCGAATTGCTGAACTGGGTTGACGAAACCCCACTGCGCGAGCGCCATATCATTGGCCTGCACTACAACCCGCTGACCAACCACTTCAAGCTGGCCCCTGGCGTTGATGTGAACTATATGGTTCACACCCACCGCGCGATTGACTGACCCTTCAGGGGTGGATGCCGATCCACCCCTGCCAGATCTTTTTCGTCTTACAACTGTCATCATGGCTGAGTTAGGGTTACCCCATCACGACAATTATTGCTGTGAGGCGTCTCATTGCGCCGCATTTTTCAGCAAAGAAATTCAGGAAATATCGGGGATGAACAAGAAACCCGCGCTCGATCAAATTTCTAAAAAATTTCTTAAACCATTGACATCGACTGCGGGCCTTGAGAAACGTGGACTTAGGAAAAATACCCACCCTGCGACAGTAGTTTCACCTGAAAATCAAGCCTTGTTAACCACGCGGAAATTACTAGAATACTCACCATATTGTTAGTCAGTCTTCCCTCACCCCCTATATATAGTGTTTATCCACAGAGTTACTCACAATGAGCAAGCTGTGCATAAACGTGGGGATTATTTGTTAAGGACAGGTAAAACGCGACATGAATCAGAGTCTGCTTGTAACCAAACGCGACGGCCGCACCGAACGCATCGATCTCGATAAAATCCACCGTGTTCTCGACTGGGCTGCCGAAGGTCTGCAAAACGTCTCCGTTTCGCAGGTTGAACTGCGTTCACACATCCAGTTCTACGAAGGTATCCGTACCTCCGACATTCATGAAACGGTGATCAAGTCTGCCGCTGACCTGATCTCGCGTGATGCGCCTGATTATCAGTACATGGCTGCCCGCCTGGCCATCTTCCACCTGCGTAAAAAAGCCTACGGCCAGTTCGAGCCGCCGAAGCTGATCGAGCAGGTCAAACGCATGGTAGATATGGGCAAATATGACCCTCACCTGCTGGAAGATTACAGCGCGGAAGAGTTCGAGCAGATGGACGGATTTATCGACCACTGGCGCGATATGAACTTCTCCTACGCGGCAGTCAAGCAGCTGGAAGGTAAATACCTGGTGCAGAACCGCGTCAGCGGTGAGATCTACGAGAGCGCGCAGTTCCTGTATATCCTCGTGGCCGCCTGCCTGTTCTCTGGCTACCCGCGTGAAACCCGTCTTGATTACGTGAAGCGTTTCTACGATGCGATCTCCACCTTTAAGATTTCGCTGCCGACGCCAATTATGTCCGGCGTGCGCACCCCGACGCGCCAGTTCAGCTCCTGCGTACTGATCGAGTGTGGCGACAGCCTTGATTCCATCAACGCCACCTCCAGCGCGATTGTGAAGTACGTTTCTCAGCGTGCCGGTATCGGCATTAACGCCGGTCGCATCCGTGCGCTGGGCAGCCCGATCCGCGGCGGCGAAGCGTTCCACACCGGCTGTATTCCGTTCTATAAGCATTTCCAGACTGCGGTGAAGTCCTGCTCTCAGGGCGGCGTGCGCGGCGGTGCAGCGACCCTGTTCTACCCAATGTGGCATCTGGAAGTGGAAAGCCTGCTGGTGCTGAAGAACAACCGCGGCGTGGAAGGCAACCGCGTGCGTCATATGGACTACGGCGTGCAGCTGAACAAGCTGATGTATCAGCGCCTGCTGAAGGGCGAAGATATTACCCTGTTCAGCCCGTCCGACGTGCCTGGCCTGTATGACGCGTTCTTCGCCGATCAGGATGAGTTCGAGCGCCTGTACACCAAATACGAGAAAGACGACAGCATCCGCAAGCAGCGCGTGAAGGCGGTGGATCTGTTCTCGCTGATGATGCAGGAGCGCGCCTCTACCGGCCGTATCTACATTCAGAACGTTGACCACTGCAACACCCACAGCCCGTTTGATCCGGCAATCGCCCCAGTGCGCCAGTCTAACCTGTGCCTGGAGATCGCACTGCCGACCAAACCGCTGCTGGATGTTAACGACGAAAATGGCGAAATCGCGCTCTGTACGCTGTCGGCGTTTAATCTCGGCGCGATTGAGAGCCTGGACGACCTGCAGGAGCTGGCAACGCTGGCGGTGCGTGCGCTGGATGCCCTGCTCGACTATCAGGATTACCCAATCCCGGCCGCACAGCGTGGCGCAATGGGCCGCCGTACTCTGGGTATTGGCGTGATCAACTACGCTTACTACCTGGCGAAGAACGGCGTGCGTTACTCCGACGGCAGCGCAAACGTCCTGACGCACCAGACCTTTGAAGCCATTCAGTACTGGTTGCTGAAAGCCTCAAATGACCTGGCTATCGAACAGGGTGCCTGCCCGTGGTTTAACGAAACCACCTATGCGCAGGGTATTATGCCGATCGACACCTATAAGAAAGACCTGGATGCGATCTGTGATACGCCGCTGCTGCTGGACTGGGAAGCGCTGCGTGAATCGGTGAAAACCCACGGCCTGCGCAACTCTACGCTCTCTGCCCTGATGCCGTCTGAGACCTCTTCGCAGATCTCGAACGCCACCAACGGTATTGAACCACCGCGCGGTCATATCAGCATTAAAGCGTCGAAAGACGGCATTCTGCGTCAGGTGGTGCCAGAGTATGAGCGCCTGAAAGATAACTACGAGCTGCTGTGGGATATGCCAAATAACGACGGTTACCTGCAGCTGGTCGGCCTGATGCAGAAATTTATCGACCAGGCAATTTCATCCAACACCAACTATGACCCGACGCGCTTCGCCAACGGTAAGGTGCCGATGAAGCAGCTGCTGAAAGACCTGCTGACTGCCTATAAGTTTGGCGTGAAAACGCTCTACTACCAAAACACCCGTGACGGTGCGGAAGATACGCAGGAAGATCTGGCGCCATCGATTCAGGATGACGGCTGTGAAAGCGGTGCCTGCAAAATTTAACCCGATTTAACAGCAGGGCCAGGCATGCCTGGCCCCTACAGCATTTGGACTGAATCATGGCTTACACCACATTTTCGCAGAATAAAAATAACCAACTGTTAGAACCGATGTTCTTCGGACAGCCGGTAAACGTGGCGCGTTTCGACCAGCAGAAATACGACATCTTTGAAAAGCTGATCGAAAAGCAGCTGTCGTTCTTCTGGCGCCCGGAAGAAGTGGACGTCTCGCGCGATCGTATTGACTATCAGGCGCTGCCGGAACACGAAAAACACATCTTTATCAGCAACCTGAAATATCAGACCCTGCTGGACTCCATTCAGGGACGCAGCCCGAACGTGGCGCTGCTGCCGCTGATCTCGATCCCGGAACTGGAAACCTGGATTGAAACCTGGGCGTTCTCCGAGACTATCCACTCGCGTTCGTACACCCATATTATTCGTAATATCGTTAACGACCCGGCGCTGGTCTTTGACGATATCGTCACCAACGAGCAGATCCTGTCACGCGCCAAAGATATCTCCGGCTACTACGACGATCTGATCGAGATGACCAACTACTGGCATCTGCTGGGTGAAGGCACGCACCAGGTGGCGGGTAAAACCGTGACCGTCAGCCTGCGCGCGCTGAAAAAACAGCTCTATATCTGCCTGATGAGCGTTAACGCGCTGGAAGCGATCCGCTTCTACGTCAGCTTCGCCTGCTCTTTCGCCTTCGCCGAACGCGAACTGATGGAAGGCAATGCCAAAATCATTAAGCTGATCGCCCGCGATGAAGCTCTGCACCTGACCGGCACTCAGCATATGCTGAACCTGCTGCGCAGTGGCGAAGACGATCCGGAAATGGCCGAGATTGCCAAAGAGTGCCGCCAGGAGTGCTACGATCTGTTCGTGCTGGCTGCCGAGCAGGAGAAAGAGTGGGCGGAGTATCTGTTCAGCGGCGGTTCAATGATCGGCCTGAACAAGGATATTCTGTGGCAGTACATTGAGTACATCACCAACATCCGCATGAACGCCGTGGGTCTGGATCTACCGTTCAAAACCCGCTCGAACCCAATCCCGTGGATCAACTCGTGGCTGGTGTCCGATAACGTGCAGGTTGCTCCGCAGGAAGTGGAAGTCAGCTCTTACCTGGTGGGACAGATCGACTCTGAAGTCAACGCCGACGACCTCAGCGACTTCGAACTGTAATTCTGATGGCACGCTCTACCATTACGCTGCGCACCACCGGTGCGCAGCTTGAATGCCATGATGAACACCCTTCCCTGCTGGCCGCGCTGGAATCGCACCGCGTCTGCGTGGAGTATCAGTGCCGCGAAGGCTACTGCGGCTCCTGCCGGATGCGGCTGTTGAAAGGGGAAGTGAGCTACAGCGCGAAACCGCTGGCCTTTGTGCAGCAGGGTGAAATTTTGCCGTGCTGCTGCAAGGCCGAGGGTGATATTGAGATCGAGCTGTAATTCGGGCTGACCGAAAAAAAGGGTCAGCCCCTACAGAAGCTTGCGTAGGGGCGAGGCATGCCTCGCCCGATGTTGCCGTTATAACGTCTCCACCACATCTATCCAGCCATGCCCGGTGCTGACGGACTGACCGTTAAGCCAGCGGCGCAGCATATTCATCGCCAGCATGGCCACCATCTCCTGCCGTGCCTTCAGATCGTGACGATTAACGTTGAACTTCACCTTCTGAGCAAAGGTGCCATCCGGCGTGTGCAGCGCAAAGCCTAAACGATCCTCCTCAATACCGCCCACCAGCAGCGCCAACGCAGATCCGCTGTCGCCTGCCAGCTGGCGCGCACGCCCGGCCAGGGCCGCTAGCGGCTCGGCCTGATTCGGCAATACGTTGCCAGCGGCCAGCGCGGCACCGGCGGAGATCAGCTGCCACTGCAGCAGCCCGGCGCTGAACTGTTCGCTGACGGCCAGCGTAAGGTTGCGCTCCTGCAGGCGGCGCGCCAGCTGCTGCGGTAAGGTCTCAAACCCTTCGAAAATCACGCTGTCGCCCGCTATCTCGCGCACCTGCTGCCAGAACTGCTCCATCTCCGGCAGTTTTTCCGCCGGGCCGTTAAGCTTCAGTTCGATAATCGGCATCGAGGCGCGATAGCCCATCACCACGCCTTCCGGCAGCGGCAGCGGTTCAATGTCGGATGCCAGATCGCTCTCGCCTCGGCCAAAGGTGGTCATGCGCAGGCAGACGGGCGGCTCTGGCAGCTGATAACGGGCTTTCAGGCGCGGCAGGATCTGGTCCATCACCATCACTTTATATTCGGAGGGGACACCGGGGGTGAAGAAGATCCAGCAGCGATTGAGCTGGATGGCGAAACCGCACGCGGTGCCGACCGGATTGTCGATCATCTCGGCCCCTTCCGGGATCTCCGCCTGCTTACGGTTGCTGGCGGCCATCGCCTTGCCGCGGCTGGCGAAGAACGCTTCCATTTTCGCCAGCCACTCGGGATGCATTTTCAGCGTCACACCGGCGGCGGTCGCGGCGGCCAGCGCGCTCAAATCGTCGCTGGTCGGGCCAAGACCGCCGTTGACGATCAGCACGTCGGCCACTTTGCTGCGTTCCGTCAGAACCGTGACCAGTTCCTGCAGGCTGTCACCCACCGTCTGGCGGCTGGTCATCGGTAAACCGTGCTCGAACAGCACTGTCGCCAGCCAGGCGGCGTTGGTATCGACGATCTGGCCGTGCAGCACTTCATCGCCGGTTGCGAGCATTTCCACTCTTATCATGTTGTTCTCCGGTGTACTCAGGTCATCACACTGTATGAAGCTCTTGGCGGAAACACAACGTCAATTTCCTGCTGCTGCGCCACCCACTGCATCAGCGGGCGGCGCGCTGGCTTGATCCCACCGCAGCCGAGCGCGGGCAGCGTATACCACTTAACCGGACGCTGCCAGGCAGCCAGCTGCGGCAGCGCCCAGGCGGCCAATGGCGCCAGTGCCACCCCTGCATTCACCAGCGCCACCGGTCGGCTGCCGTACTCTTCATCTGCAAGCGCGACCACCACGGCCTGCGTCACTCGCGGATGCCGCAGCAGCAGGCGCTCAATCACTTCCGGCTGCACGGCTTCTGCGCCACAAAAAAACAGATTATCCCGCCGGCCGAGCACGCAGAGTTCATCCTGGCGCCACGCACCGAGATCGCCGCTGTGCAGCCAGCCGTCGGCATCCGTCAGCGGCCGCAGCTGACCCTGCTGCCAGTAACCGCGCGCCAGCGTGGGCGAGCGTAGCCAGATCTCGCCGTCGACAATCCTGACCTCCTGCCCGTCGAGCGGCTTGCCGACGCCCGCACGCTGGTCTGCGCGTTTGGCGCTGACCGTCGAGGCGCTTTCCGTCATGCCATAGCCGCAGAAACAGCGGATGCCTGCTGCCTCCGCCCGCTGCACCAGCTCGGGGGCGATAGCTGCGCCTCCCAGCAGGACGGAGCGCAACATTGTCGGGCGCTCAGGCTGGCGCAGCAGTCGCCACAGCTGGGTTGGCACCAGCGAAGCGAAACTGCTGCGCGCCAGCGCGGCGCTAAATCCGCCACTGTCCGCCAGGGTTAATGTCGCCCTGCTGAGCAGCCAGCGCCAGAGAATGCCCAGGCCGGAAACGTGAAACAGCGGCAGCGACAGCAGCCAGCGGTCGTGCGCGCTGAAATCCATCAGTGCGACCACCGCTGCGGCACTGTGCAGATGGGCCTCAATCGTGTGCGCTGCGGCTTTTGGCAATCCGCAGGAACCCGAGGTCAGCGTCAGGGTTGCCAGCGCTTGCGGCTGCCAGGGGTGAATAAAATCGCCTGCGCGCCGCAGGGTCACCAGCGCAGGAGCGTTCAGGCAGCCAGCGCCTGCGCTGCCAACAATGAAATCGGCGCCGAGGTTGGGTAACAGCCTGTCCAGCTGGCTGTCCGGCAGCCGTGGATTAAGCGCCAGCACCCGGGCACCGCAGGCGAGCAGGCTCAGCCAGCTCACCACCGCCTGCAGACTATTGGCACTGCGCAGTATCACCAGGTTTTCCGGCTGCACGCCCTGCTGGCGAAACCCCTGAGCGTGCTGGACAATTTCCTGCTCCAGCTGCTGCCAGCTGAGCGTGACGTCGCCAGCATCAATGGCCTGCGCGTGCGGGCATCTGCGCGCCCATTGACGCCACGGCCAGTCAGTTAGTGTTGCCCCAGACATGTTAAAACCTCCCTGTCGGTCACGGGTAGCGCACTGCCGGGCCAGCGGCGCAACAGCTGCTGCTGCATCAGCTGCAGCGTGTCGAGCCCCGGCACCACGCCCGGCGTGAGCCAGTGTGCCAGCCGCGCCAGCTGGGTCAGGCCGAGGCTCGACTCCAGCGCGCTGCTGATGACCGGGGTTAACCCCTGCGCTCTGGCCCATGCCACCTGCTGCTGCACGCGCTGAATGCTGCCGGTCAGCGTCGGTTTGATCACCACCGCGCTGACGCCCGGCGCTGCCGTCAGCGGCCCCTCGCGCAGGCTCTCATCCCAGGCGATAGCGATTGACGTTTGCCGGGCAAAGGCGAGGCTTTCTGCCATGTTGCGGCACGGCTCTTCGATAAAGGCGATGCGCGCGCGCAGGTCGGGGGAGACGTAGCGGGCAAACTGCAGCGCTTTTTCCAGGCTCCAGCTGCGGTTTGCGTCCAGCCGCAGCGTCAGGTCCGGTAGCGCCTCCAGCAGCAGGTTAGCCTGCATCCCGTCGCGGACCGCTTCATACAGCCCGACTTTCATTTTTGCCAGCGGCTGCGGCAGCTGGCGCAGCCGCTGGAACAGCTCATCCGGGTCGCCGCTGCACAATAAGGCGGTGCGATACTCTGCGACGTCGGGCAGCGTGCCATCCAGCTCGGCAAGCGCACAGCTGATGCCAAATGCCACGGAAGGCAGCTCGCTCTCTGCGGGATGTGAACCGGCGCGCCAGGCCGCCAGCCAGGTACGGCAGGCCTGTTCTGCCTGTTCGGGCGTTTCCGCGCTGAACTCGGGCAACGGGGCAATCTCCCCCCAGCCCTCACCGCGCTCGTCACGCAGCTGGATCAGCAGGCCCTGGCGCGCTGTTAAGCGCTGATGCCTCAACACCACCCCCGCTTCCAGCGGGATCTGATAGCGATACAGTGCGACCGCACGCATCAGGGATTGCGCCGGAAGTGGCTGAAATCGGGCGGACGCTTTTCATTGAAGGCGTTGCGCCCCTCCTGCCCCTCTTCGGTCATGTAGAACAGCATGGTGGCGTTGCCCGCCAGCTCCTGCAGCCCGGCCTGGCCGTCACAGTCGGCGTTGAGCGCCGCTTTCAGGCAGCGCAGCGCCATCGGGCTGTTCTGCAACATTTCGCGGCACCAGCGCACGGTTTCCTGCTCCAGCTGCGACAGCGGCACGACGCTGTTCACCAGCCCCATCTCCAGCGCCTGCTGTGCGCTGTACATGCGGCACAGGAACCAGATTTCCCGCGCTCTCTTCTGCCCGACAATCCGCGCCATATAGGCTGCGCCCCAGCCGCCGTCGAACGAACCGACCTTCGGGCCGGTCTGACCAAACTGCGCGTTATCAGCCGCGATAGTCAGATCGCACATCATATGCAGCACGTGCCCACCGCCGACGGCATAGCCCGCAACCATCGCCACCACCGGCTTCGGGCAGGTGCGGATCTGGCGCTGCAGGTCAAGCACGTTGAGATGATGTACCCCGGCATCGTCCTGATAACCGCCGTAATCGCCGCGGATTTTCTGATCGCCGCCCGCGCAGAACGCCAGTTCGCCCTCGCCGGTGAGGATAATCACGCCGACCGCCGGGTCGCGCCGCGCGTTATCCAGCGCCTGCTGAACTTCGCTGATGGTCAGCGGGCGAAAAGCATTGCGCACCTGAGGGCGGTTAAGGGTGATTTTTGCAATGCCGTCGCTCGACTTGTGATAGCGGATATCGCGGTAGTCAGCTCCGCAGTCGTGCCATTCGGCGGGTGCCATCAGCAGGCTTTCATCGGGGTAGATCATCGAAGTTCCTTAATGATAATTGAGCACGCGAGCGAGCTGATGGGCAAAAGCCAGCGGGTTCGCCAGGTGAGAATTGTGGCCGGCAGCGGGGATCACCGCCGGGGGCAGCGCGGCCTGCAGCGCCAGCTGCAGGAATTTTTGATCCCATTCACCGCACAGATAGCGGAACGGGAAACGTTTCTGCCGCAGTTCCGGCAGTAGCCAGGGCTGCGCCGACAGCGAAGTGGCCTCCAGCATCGCGGCCAGCCCTTCACCGCGATTATCCAGGCGGCGAGCCACCAGGCGCTGGCGCTCAATCGGCGTCAGCTCGGCAAAGACCGGCTGCTGATACCACTGACACAGCGCCTGCTCCAGCGGCTGCTGGCGAAAACGCTGCGCCCAGCAGAGGTCGTGATCCCGGCGGGTCGCGCGCTCTGAGGGAGAAGCGAGGCCAAAATGTCCGGCTTCGACCAGTAGCCCCATCAGTCCCTTTCCAGCATGGCGGCAGGCGTGGTACAGCGCCAGTCGCCCGCCGAGCGAGTAGCCAATCAGCCAGTAGCGCTCAACCTGGTGGTAATTCAGCGTGGCGTTGAGCCGCTGTGACAGCTCATCAAAGCCGCTGACGCTTTGCGCGCGCGAACCGCCATGCCCGGGGAGATCAACGCTGAGCAGCGGCCAGTGGCTGAAATAGCGCTGTACCGGCTGCCACTCCTGCGCGCTGCCGAGAAAACCGTGCAGCCAGACCAGTACCGGGCGCGTGCTGTGATGATGCCCCTGCCAGTGCGCATGCAGTATCACAGGGCCACCACTTCTCTGGCACAGCAGGCCAGGGTTTGCGCGCCGTCGTCGCCGTTGACCACCACTTCGACCAGCGTCACGCCGCCGTTAAAGCCCTGCTGCACCGCCTGTTGCAGCGCCAGCCAGCTCGCTACGCGCCGGAACTGCAGACCAAACAGCGCCGCCGCATGGCTGAAATCCGCCTGCGGCGGCAGGGCAAACAGCGAAGCGCGCTGAGCAGGCGGCGTCGGCAGCAGCGAGAAGATCTGCCCCCCCTGATTGTTTACCACCAGGATCACCACCGGAGCCGGTGCCTGCTGCAGCAGCGCCAGGCTGTTAAGATCGTACAGCGTGGAGAGGTCGCCCAGCAGCACCAGCAGCGGCTGGCCGTTGCCGCGCTGGGTGCCCGCCGCCGTCGCCAGCAGGCCATCAATGCCGCTGGCACCGCGATTGCAGTACACCGGGTATCCGGCCGGCAGCCAGGCAAAAGCATCCACCAGCCGGATCGACAGGCTGTTGCCGAGGAACAGCGCGCCCTGTTCCGGCAGCAGTTCGGGCAGACGATGCGCCAGCTGCGCCTCGCCGAAAGATTGCAGATGCTGATGAAGATAACGCCGGGTGCGCTGCGCCAGCGCAGCAAGCTGCGGGCACCAGGGCTGGCGCGGCTGGGCCGGATGGTGCTGTAACCACTGACCAATCTGCACTTCCATTCGCCGCCCGCGCGGGCACGCCGGGTTACGCTGGCCGGGCAGAGGATCAATATGCCAGTAGCTCTGCGCACGGCAGTTTGCCTGGTAGCTGAGCAGGTTTTTCCCGGTCAGGCTGCTGCCAAACTGCAGCACAATCTGCGCTGCATCCAGCGCCCGCTGCGCGTCGGGATGCGCCAGCCACAGCGCGGCGGCGGGTAACGGCTGCCCGCTTTGCGCAATCACATCACCCAGCAGCGGCCAGCCCAGCTCTGCCGCCCACTGCCCCACCAGCACGCCCTCGGCCGCCGTCATCCTTCCCGCAATCACCACGCCACGCTTCTGACGCCAGAACAACCAGTCGGCTTCGGTCGGGGTCGTCACCGAGCGAGCGTAATGCAGCCAGGGATCCCGGCTCTGCCACCAGTCGCCCAGCGCCTGCTGCCAGCCGAGGAAATCATCGCTCTCCTCTGCGTACAGCGGCTCGGCAAACGGACAGTTAATATGAACCGGGCCGTGACGCGGGTTAGCCAGCAGCGTATCCAGCGCGCTCACCAGCCAGCGGGCGGGGATCTCCGCCGTCGGGCGCGGCAAATTGAGCGAGCCTGCGAGGTGAGTTGCGAACAGGCCAGGCTGTTCGGTCGCCTGATTGGCGCCGCAGTGGATCAGCTCTGGCGGGCGATCGGCGCTGATGATGACCAGCTTTTCTCCGGTCAGCTGCGCTTCCACCACCGCCGGATGCAGATTCGCCACCGCCGTGCCGGAGGTGACAATAATCGCCACCGCCTGGCGGGTCGCTTTCGCCACTCCCAGCGCCAGAAAGCCCAGCCCGCGCTCGTCAAAATGGGTGTGGCAAATCAGCTTTTGGTTTGCCGCGGCTGCCAGCGCCAGCGGCGCCGAGCGTGAACCGGGCGCAATGCAGACGTGGTGGATGCCGTGGCGCGTCAGCGTCTCCAGCAGCACCTCTGCCCAGCGGCGATTAAACGCTGCCTGTGAACTCCCCTGCGACCTCGTTTGCTGCATAGCCACCCCGCATCAAAAAACCTGCTGCTATTATAAGCAGCCGTGCTGCGCCCTTTTTGATTTGAACCCGTATTACGCCGGGTTTTCACCACTGAATAAGCAGCCAAGCGTCGCTGACTTATGCTCAACTTCCTGCCACTCCCGCTGCGCATCGGAGCCGCTGACAATGCCCGCACCGGCATACAGCCGCGCCTGATTTCCCCGTACTTCGGCACAGCGCAGCACCACGGCGAACTCGCTGTGGTGCAGGGAGAGATAGCCAATGGAGCCGCTGTACCAGCCGCGCTGAAATGACTGATGCTGATGGATGAACGCGGCGGCCGCGCGGCGCGGTAAGCCATAGACGGCGGCGCTCGGCTGCAGGCGGGACACGCAGCGGGCGTCATCGCTGTGGCGCAGCGTGGCGTGGATGCGGCGCCGCAGGTGCTGCAGGTGACGCAGCGGCAGCAGTTCCGCAGCGGCGACGTCGAGCGCCGTCACCTCACCGGCCAGCCGCTGGCGGATATCCTCAACCACCAGCTGGTTTTCCCACTGATTTTTACCGTCGCCCAGCAGGCCAGCCTCAGCAATATCGGCGGTACCCGCCAGGGCTTCGCTCCACAGTTCCGTGCCCTGCCGGGCATATAATCTTTCCGGGCTGGAGCCTGCCAGTGCCCGATCTTCGGCGGTAGCCAGCATAAAGTGATAACAGCGCGGGTTGATCTGCTGACTGGCAGCCAGCAGCGCCGCAGCTGAGAGCGGCTGCACACAGGTGAAATCACTGGCGCGGGCCAGCACGACCTTATCCAGTTCGCCAGCGCGAATGGCCTGCAGGGCGCGCTCAACCTGCCGGCACCAGCCGGGTTTATCGGGCAGCGTGTTGACGCTGATTGCATGGGGTAACGGCGGCAGCAGCTGTGACGGCAGCAGGCCGTCGAGCCAGGCCAGCAGGCGCCGGGCTTCCTGATAAAGGGAGGTGTCGCTGAGTAAGTTAAGGCTCAGCCACTGCCCGCTGTCGTCCTGTCGCAGGCTGAGGATCGGCAGAAACAGATAGCTGTCGCCATCGACGGCGTTCGCCCCGGCCAGCTGCCAGGTCGGCGGCAGTGCGTGAAGTCGTGTGGTTGCCTGATCCATGGAGCGGCAGATATCCAGCGCCCCAAGCGCCATTAAGGTGCTCTGCCCGCTGCGCGCCTGCCAGTAAAACTGCGGCCAGCAGCGCTGTGCAGCCAGCCACGCCAGCGCGTCGACCTCCCCTGCCAGGCACGCGCGCAGCTGCAGCGCGCCGGGGGCATCACTCGAAATCTCAGTAAGCTGGTCACGCAGCTGATGCAGCGCACGGACGAACGGCAAGGGAACCTCGGCAGTAAACGGGCCAGGCGCCTATTTTAGGGAAGGGAGAAACGGGGAATATTGATCTTAGTAGGGCAGAATGAAAACAGGCGCCGAAGCGGCGCCTGAATCACGAGCTATTAACGCTTAGCGTCGAGCCAGCAGCAGTCCGACAACCAGGCCAAGGGTGGCACCGACGCCAATACCCTGCCACGGTTTATCATGCACATACTCGTCGGCACGCGTCACCGCCTGCTTAGCGCGCACATAGTAAGTATCAGACGCGTTGCTGACGCGGGATTTCACCTCATTCAGTGATTTTTCCGCTTTTGCTTTCAGCTCCATATATTTCTGGTCTGCCGGGTCGCCCGATGATTTCAGTACTTGTTCCAGCGTTTCAGTCAGTAACGCCAGGTCGTCATCCAGTCGAGTTTCATGTGGTTCAGTCGTTGTTGCCATTTCCATTCTCCTTGGGCGAATAACACACGTTGATAACTATAGACAGTATTTGCCGCTCTGCCTGGCTAAAGCGACCAGGAATGCGCTGAGAATCGCACAGCAGGTTGCCATAAGGCGCGTGTATTTGTGCACCAGGCGCGGTAAACCAGCGAATAAACACGGGAAATCACTGCGGCAGTTAGATTTATCTGATAAATTTTGCGTGAACTGAATTATCAACCCGGCTCGCTGTCGTAACTCCCTGTAACCGGGCTAAATCCGGCCAAGCGAATGCGTGCAAACGCACGACAGTCACTACAAACTCCGTTCACCTGAGGAAATTATTTCCGGCATGAATCGAAGAATGTTTATGAAAGCGTCAATGGCATTCGCTACCGTAAGTGGGATGTCTGGACTCTCCGCGTTATTCTCCCAGGCTGCCTGGGCGGAAGATGGGATTGCCGACGGAACCGCTAAGCGTTTTGACTTTGACGTCCTGAAAAAAATGGCTGCCGGCATGGCAAAACAGGCCTATGGTGGTGCTCCGGCCCCGCTGCCGGAAACCCTGGCAACGCTGACTCCGCAGGCCTATAACGAAATCCAGTACGATGCAAACCACTCGCTGTGGAACGGCATCGACAATCGTCAGCTCGACGTTCAGTTCTTCCATGTGGGCATGGGTTTTAAACGCCGTATCCGCATGTTCTCCGTTGACGGCGCCAGCCGTGAGGCGCGTGAAATCCACTTCCGCCCGGAGCTGTTCAACTACAACAATGCCCACGTTGACACTAAGCAGCTGGAAGGCAAAAACGACCTCGGCTTTGCCGGATTCCGCGCGTTTAAAAAACCGGAACTGGCAAAACGCGATATCGTCTCGTTCCTCGGCGCCAGCTATTTCCGTGCGGTAGATGAAACCTACCAGTACGGACTGTCGGCACGCGGCGTGGCGATCGATACCTTTACCAGCAAGGAGGAGTTCCCGGACTTCACCGCCTTCTGGTTCGAAACGCCAAAAGCAGATGACACCACGTTTGTGATGTATACCCTGCTGGATGGCCCAAGCTGCACCGGCGCATTTAAATTCACCATCCACTGCGAGGAGAAACGCGTGGTGATGGAGGTGGAAAACCACATTTATGCGCGTAAAGATATTCAGCAGCTGGGTATCTCCCCCATGACCACCATGTTTAGCTGCGGCAACAACGAACGCCGCATGTGCGACACCATCCACCCGCAAATTCACGACTCCGATCGCCTGGCGATGTGGACCGGTAGCGGTGAGTGGATCTGCCGTCCGTTGAACAACCCGCAGCGTCTGACCTTCAATGCTTATCAGGATGAGAACCCGCGCGGTTTCGGCATGTTGCAGCTCAATCATGACTTCCAGGATTATCAGGATGTGATCGGCTGGTACAACAAGCGCCCGAGCCTGTGGGTTGAGCCGGTCGGCAAGTGGGGCAAAGGGGCGATTAACCTGATGGAGATCCCGACCACGGGTGAAACGCTGGATAACATCGTCTGCTTCTGGCAGCCGGCTGACGCCATCAAAGCGGGCAGCGAGCACAGCTTCTCCTACAAGCTTTACTGGAGCGGTCTGCCGCCGGTGCGCAGCGGTCTGTCACGGGTGAATGCCACGCGCACCGGTATGGGCGGCTTCCCGGAAGGCTGGGCGCCGGGCGAACACTATCCCGACGTCTGGGCGCGCCGTTTTGCGGTCGACTTCGTGGGTGGCGATCTGAAAGCAGCGGCCCCGAAAGGGATTGAGCCGGTGATCAACGTCAGCAGCGGCACCCTCAAGCAGGTTGAGATCCTCTACGTTGAGCCTATCGACGGCTACCGCATCCTGTTCGACTGGTATCCTGACAGCGACTCCACCGCGCCGGTGAATATGCGCCTGTTCCTGCGCACCAAAGATGAGACGCTGAGCGAAACCTGGCTGTATCAGTACTTCCCACCGCCGCCGGACAAGCGTAAGTATATTGATGACCGCGTGATGACGGCGGGTTAAATAAGTTAATTGACTGGCCAGAATACCTGGCCAGTCTGATGATATCTAATCAATAATGTTTCATGCTGAAATCTCAGCGTTGTTAACCCCCTCTTGTGATTACTGTCGGCATTAGCGCAATTAATGCCTGTTCATTAATTAGCCGCGCGTGATACTTTTCCCACTCAGATTGAGAGGAAATCCAGGAGGGATACCATGTCGTTACACCCGTTGATCCATATTGCGTCTTTTACATCTTCACTCAATTCCCGCTTTCGATTAAACGTCCTTGTATTAAATCAACAACCTTCAAAATCGACTTTAATGCATTTCCTCAATGCTTTAGCGACCAGCGGTATCGACGAGAGGGTGAATAAATGATTATCAGCCCCCCGATGCTGCGTGATAAAAACTACGGCGAAAGTGATATTGACTGGGTGATGCGTATGATCCCCATTGACCCTCAGCGTAACTATCCGATTAACACCCATCAGTCATGGCACGGCGGTGTGCATCTCAGGCACGCAGACAGTGGGCCTAGGCCTGAGTATATCCGCGCGATTGCCGATGGAACGGTCGTATCCTTCCGCCCGTCGAACCTGGATAGGCGTGATAAGCCACCGCTGAATTATAACGGTGGTTCTGACTGTGGTTATGTCTTGCTTAAACATGAAACGGAAACGGGCAGCGGTGAACAGGGCAAGGTGACGTTTTACTCTCTGTATATGCATGTGAAAGATATTTCCGATGCAATGCAGAAAAATGACCGAATTTACCGCAAGGCCCCCCTGGGCACCGTAGGACGGGTTGATGCCCGGAATGGTGTTCACTTCCAGATATTTTGTGACGATGCCAATCTGCAAAAATTAGTCGGTCGTACCACCCCAGAACTGGATATCAGCCACGATGGTCGCCGGGACGTGGTATACGGCGATATTCATTTTTACCTGCCGCCAGGCACCCGATTCTATCCATCACGACCGGATAACAATGCCCCGCAGTCACGTGAAGATGCCGTTTATCAAAGTGAGCAACCGCTGTACGTCACTATGGCCTTTGAACAAGGTAACGGCAGTATAACCACCCGCTGTAAGGTTCCTGCTCCGGGTGTGGGTTATGCAGAAGTGGGTGAAACACTGGTTAATGCGGATGTGGACGATAATGACGGAGGGTATGAGTCGCTACTTTACGATCTGGCTAAAAAGTTATATCCAGATAATCCTTCAGCCGGTTACGAACTGCTGCGCTTTGGCCGAATTGTCCATCCCGATCGTGAAACGCTGATGCCCGATAATGCGCCATTATGGCGCACAGTTAACTACCCCGGCGGGCACGGATGGGTCAATATTGCTGCGGCTGAAATCAAAAAATTCAGTGATGCGGATTTCCCGCACTGGCTGGGCTGGCTGCTGATTGATGACGATCCCGATGATAACAGCCAGTGGAATTCACCAAGCCTGTTCGCGATGAACGGCGAAGACTTAAGCCGCACTATCTGCCACTTTCCGTTTGAGTGGAACGAAGACAGCGTAGAAACCCGCTATAGCTGGCTGAAATCGCAGGAGATCGCGACAAGCATAGCCCGCCGCCAGGCTGAGCATCGCGCACAGACCACAGACAGCGGGGAGCAGAGCGATACATCATGGCACTCCTCCAGGTTGGAGGAGTTTGATAAACCAGTTACTGCGCCATCCGTCTGGGAGCAGGCAGCCAGCCAGGTGGTGCTGGCAGAAGAAGACTGGGATAAGCTGATCGCCCATGCCAGGGCACTGTGCTTTAACAGCATAGCATGCGGGCTGCCTGCCGGGCGCGTCTGGCACTTTGAGCCACGCCAGTTTATTGCTCATTTTCGCCGCTGTTCCTGGTTAAGTAAGGCTGAATTTAAGCAGACCATCCCCTCTTATGCCATGCGCCTTGTCGGAAAAATTTACCACTGGGAACCGGTCCATCTTAATGAGGGGGATGGTTCCGTCTTCTCACTGCATTATCAACAACTCAATATCGCCATGCGTAAATACGGTATTAACACCCCGTGGCGCATGGCGTGCTTCCTCGGGAATGCCTGCCAGGAGACGCAGTGGTTTAGCACCACCGCGGAAGGCTACCGCTACAGCAGAAAAAATGCTTTAAGCGGGCAAACGGAATATTACAACGCCTGGTACTATCCGTGGCACGGGCGCGGATTTTTACAGCTGACCAACCCTGACAACTATTTTAGCTATTTCAGCTTTCGCGGTTACCACTATCCGCAAGCTATCCGCGACACGCTGGTGGCGGCCTACCGCCGTATAGCGAATAACCGTGCACTGCGCGACGATGATACCTCGCTGTATGATGAGAACCAGCCGGAGCTTAGCACAGAGATTATCGGCTGGCGTGAACAGGTTAACACCGGGAGCTATCAACCAGCTGACAGTGCGGGGTTTTATTGGGTTAAAGCGGGAATGGCCGCCTATGCCGATCAGGAGCACGTTCTGGAACGTCAGCTAATCTCAACGATCAGAGGAAGTAAGGTCTACTATCGCAGCCTGGCCTTCTGGCGGGCCAGCGCAGCGGTTAATCTCCCGACAAAGGTTGATAGAATAGATTATTCCGGCCTGAATGGTTTTGATGCACGCTGCTGCGCCTATGGTAATGCTCTTTCGGTGCTTACAGAAATAAGGTTCCCTGACTCAGAAAACCATTGCACGGTGGAAAACCCCGAATCCAATCAGTTGAGGAGGAATAAATGAAAGCGCTAATTTTTATATCTATAATATTAAGTTTCGCCGTCCATGCAGCTATCACACCAATGATTAAATTTCCTGAGTCATTCAATGAAAAAAAATACTCACCCCGGACCATTAGAGAAATTTCATTTGTACATTACATCCAGGAGTCAACTGCATGCAATAACGCAACATTTAATGATTACTACTTCCCCGCAAGAAAGAAATACTCCTGGCCCAGCCAAGGAGATGAACCTGAGACAAAACCCATAAAAGAGTGGTTTTGTCTTTATGCTAATGGCATCCGTGAAGCAGGGTATGACGTTAGCGTAAAGCAGAAAGTTGTATTCAGCACAAAAAATAACAGCTGGGAGCTGAGAAAAAGCGCTTACATCCATAAAGACCATAAAGAAAAAAAATATATTCCACTCAAGCTGTACAATATCCAGTCAACACACGCCAAAGGATTTATGGTTGTTGATGAAAATATCACCGAAGATAATAAGTCACAGCTGGGAGATAAAAACCTTAAAAAGAAAATCTATTTTTGCATGATTCAAAACAGCTCTGGATTGTGCGGATTTGGTAATTTAATGATAAACACTGATGGAAAAGAAGTCGATCTCACCCCTTACTTTCTGAAGTCACTGGAAAGTATGGAATTAGGCGTTAAAGAGTAAGTCATTATCAGTATTTCCCACCACCGCCGGACAAGCGTAAGTATATTGATGACCGCGTGATGACGGCGGGTTAATCAAATGACAGGTAAAAAAAATCGGGCCACCTGGCCCGATTTTTTATTGGCAGCGCGCTGAATTACATCAGCGGCTGCGCCAGTTTTACCAGCGAGATCAGCGGCTGCGGGTAGATACCCAGCGCCAGCACCAGGATTGCTGAAATCAGGACCACCACACCACCGGCGGTGAACGCCCAGTTCGCCGGGGTATCACGCTGCATCAGCTCTGGCGGGTTGAGGTACAGGCTGACGGTCATACGCAGGTAGTAGTACAGGCCGATGGCACTGCCCAGCACCACGGCGCCGGTCAGCCACCACAGATGCGCACTCACACCTACCGCAATCACGTAGAACTTGCCGATAAAGCCAAGCGTCATCGGGATACCCGCCAGTGACAGCATCATCACGGTCATCACAGCGGCGAGGATCGGACGGTGCCAGAACAGACCACGGTAGGAGTACAGCGAGTCAGCATCCGGGCCACGGTAAGGGCTGGACATCAGGCTGACGACACCGAAAGCACCAAGGCTGCTGAACAGATAACCGGCCAGGTAAACGCCAACCGTCTCCATCGACAGCTGATGAGTCTGCACGGCAATCAGCGCCACCAGCAGATAGCCGAGGTGGGCAATTGACGAGTAGCCCAGCATACGCTTGATGTTGGTCTGCGAAATCGCCATCAGGTTACCGAACAGCATCGACAGCACCGCCATGATGCCAAGTACGCTGCGCACGCCTTCGTTGTCGGCCAGCGGTGCATACATAAACAGGCGCATCAGCACGCCAAAGATGGCGATTTTGCTGGCGGTAGCCAGGAAGGTCGACACCGGAGCCGGCGCCCCCTGATAAACGTCTGGCGTCCACAGGTGGAACGGTACCAGCGACAGCTTGAAGCCAAAGCCGACGATCATCATACCCAGACCCGCCATCAGCAGCGGCTCATGCAGTACGCCATCGTTCAGGCTCTTACCCAGCGAAACAAAGCTGAGGTTGCCCGAGTCCGCATACACCAGCGCCATACCGAACAGCAGGAATGACGATGCCGCTGCCGACAGGATGGTGTACTTGATCGCCGCTTCCAGCGAGCGTTTCTGCTGGAAGGCGTAACCCACAAGGCCAAACAGCGGCAGGGAGATCAGCTCAATACCGAGGAACAGCGAAGCCAGGTGATTGGCGCTGGCCAGCATCACACCGCCCAGGGTCGCAATCAGCACCAGCAGGTAGAACTCTTCGCGGTTATCCGGGTAACCCGCCAGCCACGGGTAGGCAAAGGTGCAGGTTGCCAGGCTGGCAAGAATAACCAGCCCGGTATACAGCATCGAATAGCTGTCCACGCGCAGCAGCGGGGTGACATCCATTGGCCCAGCCTGGCCGACAAAGTACAGCGAGAACAGCGCCAGGTTGAGGCCGATGACGGCCAGCGTCGCATTGACGAAGTGATTGCGTCGCCACGCAATGGACAGCATCACAACTACCACCGTCAATCCGACGATCAGCAGCGGTAAAAGCGCGATCAATTGTTGAGGAGTTATTGTCATGGCGAATTACGGCCTTGTAGTTGAAATTGAAGCAGAAAACCACTGCTGAATATTGCTCATCGCAGCATGCGAGGTATCCAGAATCGGCTGAGGATAAACACCCAGCAGCACCAGCAGGACCACCAGCACCATAATCATCAGGAACTCACGCGCTGACATCCCGCGCAGTGGCGTATCTGACTTTGGCGCACCGTAGTAAGCGCGTTGCATCATAATCAGTGAGTAAACCGAGGCAAACACCAGACCGAAGGTGGCGATGACAATGATCACCGGCACCGTCTGGAAGCTGCCCGTCAGGATCATAAACTCCCCGACGAAGTTACCCGTACCCGGCATCCCAAGGTTCGCCACCGCGAAGAACAGCGACAGGCCCGGTAACCATTTGATACGTGCCCACAGGCCACCCATCTGACGCATATCACGGGTGTGCAGGCGTTCATACAGCTGACCACAAAGGATGAACAGCGCAGACGCTGACAGGCCGTGTGCGATCATCTGTACCACCGCGCCCTGGAACGCCAGCTGGCTACCGGTGTAGATAGCAATCAGCACGAAGCCCATGTGGGAAATAGAGGTGTAAGCAATCAGGCGTTTGATATCGTACTGCGAGAAAGCCATCCACGCGCCGTAGAAGATACCAATAATCCCCAGCCACATGGCGATAGGGGCAAACTCGGCCGAAGCATTTGGGAACAGCGGCAGCGCGAAGCGCAGCAGGCCGTAAGCGGCGGTTTTCAACAGAATACCGGCAAGGTCAACCGAACCTGCGGTTGGTGCCTGGCTGTGCGCATCCGGCAGCCAGCCGTGCAGCGGAACCACCGGCATTTTTACCGCGAAGGCGATAAAGAAGCCCAGCATCAGCAGGTATTCCACGCCGTGCGACATTGGCGTTTTCAGCAGCAGTTCATAGTTGAACGTCCAGATGCCGGTCGCGTTGTAGTGCACAAACACCAGCGCCAGAATCGCAATCAGCATCACCAGACCGCTGGCCTGGGTATAGATGAAGAACTTGGTTGCGGCAGAAATACGCGTCTTCCCGTCGGAGGCTTTATGGCCCCACAGCGCGATCAGGAAGTACATCGGCACCAGCATCATCTCCCAGAAGAAGAAGAACAGGAACATGTCCATGGCGAGGAACACGCCGATCACGCCACCGAGGATCCACAGCAGGTTAAGGTGGAAGAAGCCCTGCCATTTCTCAATTTCATTCCACGAGCAGAGGATCGCCATCAGGCCAAGCAACCCGGTCAGCACCACCATCAGCAGCGACAGACCGTCGAGCGCCAGATGGAACTCAATACCAAAGCGTGGGATCCACGGAACGGAGAACTCAGATTGCCACTGCGGAATACCCGCAGCCTGCGTCAGTGAGTAGCCACCCTGCAGCCAGAGCTGCAGTGAAAGCACCAGCGTCAGCCCCATTGCGATCAGTGCGATCCAGCGCGGCAGCTTGGGTCCGAAGCGCTCAAGCTGCCAGCACAGCAAGCCACCGACAAACGGGATCAATATAAGCCAAGGTAATAACATGGCGGGCCTTTCCCTTTTTTGTCCCCTGCGTGAGCTATCTTGCTCGGTATTTTGCTTCCCGGCAGTGCTCGCAATGCTCACATACAAAAGTATGCTGCGCTTGCTCTGCGCTGGCGGTAAACAAACTCCCTTTGCCGATAACGCTCATCATTCAGGAGAATATTTTCAACATTTATATCAGGGTGAACATAAATTCACCCCACTCACGAACCTTTACATCACCATCAGCAGAGCCAGCACCACCACGGCGCCGATGCTCATTGAGGCCAGATACCAGCGCAGGTAGCCGTTTTCACTGATCACCAGGCCTTTGTTTGCGCCACGCGCCAACAGTGCCGGGATGTTCATCAGGGCATTTAACGGGTCACGCGACAGCAGCCAGGCCACGCCGAGGTAAGGCTTAACGAAGATTTTGTCGTACAGCCAGTCGAAGCCCCAGGCGGCAAACCACCAGGTCGAGAAGAAACGACCTGGCGCGCTGTTGGCGATCGAGGTCACCAGCGTGCGTTTGCCCAGCCACAGCGCGGCGGCCAGCAGAATGCCGACAATCGCGACCACGCCAGAGGCAATCTCCAGCGTCAGCACGCTGCCGTGCGCCAGTTCAGCGGTATCCGGCAGTACGCCTTTCAGCGGCGGCACAATCATCGCGCCAATAAAGGTTGAGAGAATTAACAGCACGATCAGCGGCAGATGATGAGTAATCCCTTTGCCGGCGTGAGCGTGAATTTGTTCTTTCCCGTGGAAAGTAATGAAGATCATACGGAAGGTGTAGAGCGAGGTCATAAACGCCCCGGCCAGACCGGCAATCATCAGGTTAAGATGACCGTTAGCCAGTGCCCCTGCCAGAATCTCATCCTTACTGAAGAAGCCTGCAGTGATCAGCGGCAGGGCAGACAGCGCGGCGCCCCCGACCAGGAAGCAGACATACACCAGCGGGATACTTTTGCGCAGGCCGCCCATTTTAAAGATGTTCTGCTCATGATGGCAGGCAAGGATCACCGAACCAGAAGAGAGGAACAGCAGCGCTTTGAAGAACGCATGGGTCATCAGGTGGAAAATCGCCGCATCCCAGGCCTGAACGCCGAGCGCCAGGAACATATAGCCAATCTGACTCATGGTCGAGTAGGCCAGCACGCGCTTGATATCCGTCTGCACCAGCGCCGCAAAGCCTGCCAGCACCAACGTCACCGCCCCCACGATACCCACCAGATGCAGCACTTCCGGCGTCATCAGGAACAGGCCGTGAGTACGGGCGATCAGGTAGACACCTGCGGTTACCATGGTTGCCGCGTGGATCAGTGCGGATACCGGGGTTGGGCCCGCCATCGCATCGGCCAGCCAGGTCTGCAATGGCAGCTGGGCAGATTTACCGACCGCACCACCTAACAGCATCAGGGTTGCCCACATCAGCATATGGTTATCGGCAGCAAAGTGTGCCGGCGCCAGCTCGACCATTTCGCGGAAGTTCAGCGTACCCAGCTCGTTGTAAAGAATGAACAAGGCAAATGCCAGGAACACGTCACCGACGCGGGTCACGATAAAGGCTTTCATCGCCGCCGCACCGTTTTTCGCTTCGGTATAGTAGAAACCGATCAGCAGGTACGAGCAGAGACCCACGCCTTCCCAGCCGAGATACATCAGCATCAGGTTATCGGCCAGTACCAGAACCACCATGCTGGCGATAAACAGGTTGGTATAGGCGAAGAAGCGCGAGTAGCCCTCCTCCCCACGCATGTACCAGGAGGCAAACATATGGATAAAGAAGCCGACACCGGTGACCACGGACAGCATGGTCAGCGACAGCCCATCCAGCGTCAGGCTGACGCTGATGTTGTAGTTACCTACGTGGATCCAGGTCCACAGCAGCTGATTGAATACCTGCTGGCCGTTGGCAAAGAAGTCCATGCCAACATACAGCGTGACCAGCGCGGCCAGACCGACAGAGCCCATCCCGACGGTAGCGGCCAGATTTTCTGACCAGCGACCACGGGAAAATGCCAGCAGTAAGAAGCCAATCAGCGGAAACAGGATTGTTAAATAGAGAAGGTTCATCCGCGCATCTCACTCACTTTATCAATGTTGAGGGTCTGACTGCGGCGATGCAGCTGCAGCAGCAGCGCCAGGCCAATACTGGCCTCAGCCGCCGCCAGGCTGATTGCCAGGATATACATCACCTGACCGTCTGCCTGACCCCAGTAGCTCCCCGCCACCACGAACGCCAGTGCTGCGGCGTTAATCATGATTTCGAGACCAATCAACATAAACAGCAAGTTACGGCGAATTACCACGCCCGTCAGTCCGAGGACAAACAGAATGGCCGCCAGAATAAGTCCATGCTGCAGAGGGATCATACCTGCTCCTCCTTGTTACTTTTCACTTTGTCCGCCGGGCGGTTGCTCAGCACCTCACCAGAACGCTGCTCGCGACCGATGTGGAAGGCCACGACCAGGCCTGCCAGCAGCAGCATGGAAGCCAGCTCAACGGCCAGAACATAAGGACCAAACAGGCTGATGCCGACCGCTTTCGCATCGATCATCGTGCCGTCAATGCCCTGGTCATTAACGCTACGGATGGCGTAAATCAGCACCACCAGCAGGACAAACGACAGCACGGCGGGTCCGATCCACATAGAGGGCTGCAGCCAGCGACGCTCCTGCTCGATCTCCTGGCCGCCAAGGTTCAGCATCATCACCACGAAGACGAACAGCACCATGATGGCACCCGCATAAACAATGATCTCCAGCGCACCGGCAAAGTAGGCGCCGAGCGAGAAGAACACACCGGCGACAGCCAGCAGAGAAATAATCAGGTACAGCAACGCATGTACCGGGTCTGTGTGGGTGACAACGCGCAACGTTGCCAGCACCGCGACCAGTCCGCAAAGATAAAACGCAAATTCCATGCCTGGCTCCTTAAGGTAACAAGCCCTTGACGTCGATGGGTTTGGCTTCGTTTTCTGCGTCGCCTTTGTCTTTGCCGTCGATCGCCATACCCGCCATCCGGTAAAAATTGTATTCCGGGTATTTGCCCGGGCCGGAAATCAGCAGGTGTTCTTTTTCATACACCAGATCCTGACGCTTGAACTCACCCAGTTCGAAATCTGGGGTAAGCTGAATCGCAGTGGTCGGGCAAGCCTCTTCACACAGGCCACAGAAGATGCAGCGCGAGAAGTTGATACGGAAGAACTCCGGATACCAGCGGCCGTCGGCCATCTCCGCTTTTTGCAGCGAGATACAGCCCACCGGGCAGGCGACGGCACACAGGTTACAGGCAACGCAGCGTTCCTGGCCGTCCGGATCGCGCGTCAGCACGATACGCCCACGATAACGTGGCGGCAGGTAAACCGGCTCTTCCGGATACATCATGGTTTCGCGTTTGGCGAAGGCATTCATACCTATCAGCCAGATACTGCGTACGGTTGTCCCGAAACCAACGACAAGGTCTTTTAATGTCATGTTCTTAACCCCTTACTGCGCCGTGTACAGAATCACTGCGGCGGTCGCCAGCAGATTCAACAGCGTCAACGGCAGACAGACTTTCCAGCCGAACGACATCACCTGGTCATAGCGCGGGCGCGGTAACGCAGCACGAATCAGAATGAACATCATCATGAAGAATGCCGTTTTGATGGCAAACCAGAAAATCGGCGGCAGCCACGGACCGTACCAGCCACCGAAGAACAGCGTGACGATCAGTGATGATACGGTCACGATACCGACGTATTCACCGACGAAGAACAGGCCGAATTTCATCCCGGCATACTCAATGTGGTAACCGTCGGCCAGTTCCTGCTCGGCTTCTGGCTGGTCAAACGGATGGCGGTGACACACTGCCACACCGGCGATGCAGAAGGTGATAAAGCCCAGGAACTGCGGGATCACGTTCCACAGATGCTGCTGGCTGTTCACAATGTCGACCATGTTGAACGAGCCAGCCTGAGCGACCACGCCCATCAGCGACAGGCCGAGGAACACTTCGTAGCTCAGCGTCTGGGCCGAGGCACGCATCGCACCGAGCAGTGAGTATTTGTTATTACTCGACCAGCCCGCGAACAGCACGGCATACACCGCCAGGCCTGCCATCATCAGGAAGAACAGCAGACCGATGTTCAGGTCCGCGCCCATCCAGGTGGAAGTCACCGGCACAATCGCCATCGCCAGCAGCAGCGAGGTGAAAGCAATCATTGGCGCAAGGGTGAAGATCACGCGGTCGGTGAACGGTGGGATCCAGTCCTCTTTAAAGAACATTTTGATCATATCCGCCACCAGCTGCAGCGATCCGCCCCAGCCGACACGGTTTGGTCCGTAGCGGTTCTGGAACAGGCCGAGCAGGCGACGTTCGCCGAAGCTCATAAACGCGCCGCAGCCAACGACGACAAACAGGATCACTAAGGCTTTTACGACGGCGATAATGACGTCGATAACTTCCGGTGTCAGCCAGCTCATTGTGCCGCCTCCCGCAGATTTTCAATGTCGCTACCGGCAAGGAACGGTGGAACACCCGGCAAACCAATTGGCAGACCAACCTGCCCTGCCTGCAGATTTCTGGAGAAGCGCACCGGCAGACGCAGGGTTTCACCCTGGCAGTTAAATTCCACCGCAGCCCCGGCATTCACGCCCAGTTTTGCTGCATCATCCGGGTTCACCATCACGTATGCCTGCGGCATACGCTGCTGAATAACCGGAGCGCGCTGCGTCATCTCTTCGCTACCAAACAGGTGGAAGTATGGCGCCACGCGCCAGCTGTCGGTATGACCGCTGAAGGCCGCCGGCACATTTTCGAACCAGCCCAGCTGAGGCTCACCCGCTTCGATCAGGCGTACGCCCGGATCGCCGTTACGCAGATGTCCACCCACTTCCGCCTGGAATTTGTTCCATGCCTGCGGTGAGTTCCAGCCTGGCGCCCATGCAAATGGGATCTGCGAGCGCGCAGCGCCCGGCTGGTTGTTCCCTTCCATTGAGAAGGAGAACATGGTGTCTTTGTCCTGCGGCTGACGCGGTTCGTGCACGCTGATATTGGCACGCATCGCGGTACGTCCACTTGAGCGGTGCGGCGAGCGCGACAGCTTCTGACCGCGAATACGGAAGCTGGCATCCGGTGCCGCTTGTTTAATTCCGGCCAGCTGTGGCAGTGCGGCCACGCAGGCATCGATCACGTGGTCGAGCTGGCTCCAGTCGACTTCGCGGCTGTTGATGGTGCTCTGCAGCGAGTGCAGCCAGCGCCAGCTTTCCAGCATCTGAACTTTTTCATCGTAGTAAGCCGGGTCATAAACCTGGAAGAAACGCTGTGCGCGGCCCTCCTGGTTGACGACGGTGCCGTCGCTTTCAGCGAAGCTGGCGGTCGAGAGGATCAGACCGGCTTTTTCGCTGGTGGCAGTACGCTGGTGATCGAGCACGATCACGTTTGGCGCATTGATCAGTGCGGCATCCACGGTGGCTTTCGGCAGGTGACGATAGAGATCGTTCTCCAAAATGATCACCGCATCCGCCGCGCCGTTTTCCAGCTCGGCCAGGGCGACATCGAGCGAGTGACCGCCGATCATGCCCAGGCCCACGCTGTTAGTGGCACTGGCAATCAGGGTGATCCCCACATCAGAACCGCGCGCTTTCAGCGCTTTCGCCACGTTAGCGGCGGCCTGAATCATTGCTTCACTGCCGGAGTGAGTGCCGGAAACAATCAGCGGTTTTTTCGCACCGGCCAGCGCCTGCACGATCACGTCGATTTTGCCCGCCAGTGATTTATCGAGATCGCTGACCGCCGGTGCGCTGGCGTCCAGCTCATGGGCAATGGCAAAACCTAAACGCGCCTGATCGTCAACCGGGGCGCGATAGCTCCACGCAGCGATATCATCAAGGCGGGTTTCATCCACGTTAGTGACGAACAGCGGATGTTTGGCGTTCTGACCGATGTTGAGAATCGCAGCAATCTGCCAGTCCGCCACTTTCTGTGCGGCGGCCATTTCACGCGATTTGCCCTTCACGGCCTGACGCACGGAGAGCGCAACGCGCGCCCCGGTCTGAGTCAGATCTTCACCCAGCACCAGCACCGCATCGTAGCTCTCGATTTCCCGCAGCGCCGGGGTGTGAATGCCGCTGTCGCGCAGCACGTTAAGCATCAGCTCAAGACGCGCCTGCTCGCCCGCAGCGATACCGGTAGAGAAGTTTTCCGCTCCCACCAGCTCGCGCAGGGCAAAGTTGCTCTCCACGCTGGCGCGCGGTGAACCAATGCCGATCACTTTTTTTGCCTGACGCAGCACATCGGCGGCTCCCTGCATCGCCTGCTCAGCGTTGAGCGCGATCCAGTCGTCGCCGCGGCGCTGCATTGGCTGGCGCGGGCGATCTTTCAGGTTAACGTAGCCATAGCCGAAACGGCCACGGTCGCACAGGAAGTAGTGGTTTACCGTGCCGTTATAGCGGTTTTCGATGCGGCGCAGTTCACCGTAGCGCTCGCCCGGGCTGGTGTTACAGCCGATGCTGCACTGCTGGCAGATGCTTGGCGCGAACTGCATATCCCACTTACGGTTGTAACGCTCGGAGTGAGTTTTGTCGGTGAACACGCCGGTTGGGCAGATTTCGACCAGGTTACCGGAGAATTCACTCTCCAGCACGCCATCTTCCGGGCGGCCAAAGTAGACATTGTCATGCGCACCGTAAACGCCGAGGTCAGTACCATCGGCATAATCTTTGTAGTAGCGCACACAGCGGTAGCAGGCGATACAGCGGTTCATCTCGTGGGAGATAAACGGACCGAGATCCTGATTGCGGTGAGTACGCTTGGTGAAGCGATAACGGCGGAAGCTGTGGCCGGTCATCACTGTCATATCCTGCAGGTGACAGTTACCGCCCTCTTCACAGACCGGACAGTCGTGCGGGTGGTTAGTCATTAACCACTCCACCACGCTCTCGCGGAACTCTTTCGCCTCACCATCATCGATGGAGATGAATGTGCCATCGGACGCCGGGGTCATGCAGGACATAACCAGGCGGCCACGGGTATCTTCGGCATTTTGGAACTGCTTTACCGCACACTGGCGGCAGGCACCGACGCTACCGAGCGCCGGGTGCCAGCAGAAATAAGGAATATCAAGGCCGAGGGAGAGACATGCCTGCAACAGGTTGTCTGCACCATCAACATCATATTCTTTACCGTCTACATGAATTGTAGCCATAGTGAACATGCTTCCGTAAGGCCCGTGCGAACACGGGCGTTAAACTTTGCTTACCAGCGCGCCTTTAACAGGTTTGGCTGGATGCCGCTAATCGCGTGTGCGTTGCTGTATACCTGGGGTGCCATTCCCGCTTCAAACTCTTCGCGGAAGTATTTAATGGCACTTTGCAGTGGCTCTACTGCACCCGGCGCATGCGCACAGAATGTTTTACCCGGGCCAAGCTGGCGGCAGAGCTGCAGCAGGGTTTCGATATCCCCTGGCTGCCCCTGCTTGTTCTCCAGCGCGCGCAGAATTTTAACGCTCCACGGCAGGCCGTCACGGCATGGTGTACACCAGCCGCAGGATTCCCGGGCGAAGAACTCTTCCAGATTGCGCACCAGCGACACCATGTTGATCTCGTGGTCAACGGCCATCGCCAGCGCCGTACCCAGACGGCTTCCGGCTTTACCAATGCTGGCAAATTCCATTGGCAGGTCGAGGTGGGATTCGGTCAGGAAGTCAGTCCCTGCACCACCCGGCTGCCACGCCTTGAATTTCAGGCCGTCGCGCATGCCACCGGCATACTCTTCCAGAATTTCGCGAGCGGTGGTGCCAAACGGCAGTTCCCAGACGCCAGGGTTTTTCACCCTGCCGGAGAAGCCCATCATTTTGGTGCCGGTATCTTCACTGGTGGAAATGCCTTTGTACCAGTCAACGCCGTTAGCAATGATGGCCGGCACGTTGGAGAGCGTCTCGACGTTATTCACGCAGGTCGGCTTGCCCCAGGCACCCGCAGATGCCGGGAAAGGTGGCTTGGAGCGCGGGTTAGCGCGGCGCCCTTCCAGGGAGTTAATCAGCGCGGTCTCTTCACCACAGATATAGCGGCCAGCGCCGGTGTGCACGATCAGCTCAAAGTCGAAGCCCGAGCCGAGGATGTTTTTACCCAACAGACCCGCTTCGGTGGCTTCCGCGATGGCGCGGCGCAGATTGACGGCAGCTTCAATATATTCGCCGCGCAGGAAGATGTAACCACGATAGGTTTTCAGCGCGAAAGCGGCGATCAGCATGCCTTCCACCAGCTGGTGCGGCATCTGCTCCATCAGCAGGCGGTCTTTATAGGTGCCTGGCTCCATTTCATCGGCGTTACACAGCAGGTAACGGATGTTCATGGATTCGTCTTTCGGCATCAGGCTCCACTTCAAACCGGTCGAGAAGCCTGCCCCGCCGCGCCCTTTCAGGCCAGAGTCTTTGACCTGCGCGACGATATCTTCCGGTGCCATGGATTTCAGGGCTTTCTCAGCGCCGGCATAGCCATTCTTACTGCGGTATTCCTCAAGAAATACCGGCTGTTTGTCTTCACGCATGCGCCAGGTCAGCGGATGCATTTCGGCAGTACGCACGATCTGTCTCATTGATACTGCTCCAGTAAGTTGGCGATGCCTTCCGGCGTCAGATGAACGTGAGTATCTTCATCCACCATCATCACCGGCCCCTTATCGCAGTTACCCAGGCAACAGGTCGGCAGCAGCGTGAAGCGGCCATCGGCCGTGGTCTGGCCCGGCTTGATATTCAGATTGGTTTCCAGCGCGGCCTGAATTCCCTGGAAGCCAGTGATGTGGCACACCACGCTGTCGCAGTAGCGGATCACATGGCGACCAACCGGCGTGCGGAAGATCTGGCTGTAGAATGTTGCCACCCCTTCCACATCGCTGGCCGGAATCCCCAGCACATCCGCAATGGCGTTAATCGCACCGTCTGGCACCCAGCCGCGCTGCTTCTGAACAATTTTCAGCGCTTCAATTGAAGCGGCACGCGCATCTTCGTAATGGTGCTTTTCATGCTCGATGGCGTCGCGCTCGCTGGCACTCAGCACAAAAGCCCCGGATTCATCGATCGTTTCGATCGCAATTCTTTGATCGTGCATAATTAGCGGTCCACGTCTGACATAACAAAATCGATACTACCGAGGTATACGATCAGGTCGGATACCAGGCTGCCGTTGATCACAGAAGGGATCTGCTGCAGATGCGGGAAGCTAGGCGTACGCACGCGGGTGCGGTAGCTCATGGTGCTGCCGTCGCTGGTCAGGTAGTAACTGTTAATCCCTTTGGTCGCCTCAATCATCTGGAAGGACTCATTGGCCGGCATCACCGGGCCCCATGAAACCTGCAGGAAGTGAGTGATCAGGGTTTCGATATGCTGCAGCGTGCGCTCTTTTGGCGGCGGCGTGGTCAGCGGATGGTCAGCCTTGAACGGGCCTTCCGGCATGTTCTTCAGGCACTGTTCCAGGATGCGCATACTCTGGCGCATCTCTTCCATCTTCAGCATCACGCGGCTGTAAGCACAGCTGACACCGTCACCGATTGGAATGTCGAAATCGAAGTTTTCATAACCGGAGTACGGGCGCCATTTACGCACGTCAAAGTCGAGACCCGTCGCGCGCAGACCTGCACCGGTGGTACCCCAAGCCAGTGCTTCTTCCATGTTGTAGGCAGAAACACCTTTTGAACGGGCAATCAGCACGGAGTTTTTCAACGCGGTCTGTTCGTAGGATTTCAGACGTTTTGGCAACCAGTCCAGCAGCTCGCGCAGCAGGCGCTCCCAGCCTTTCGGCAGGTCATGCGCCACGCCACCAATGCGGAACCAGGCCGGGTGCATACGGAAGCCGGTAATGGCTTCCACCACGTCGTAAATTTTCTGGCGATCGGTAAAGGCAAAGAACACCGGAGACATGGCACCGACGTCCTGAATAAACGTTGAGATGTACAGCAGGTGGCTGTTTATACGGAACAGCTCTGAAAGCATCACGCGGATGACATCCACGCGCTCTGGCACTTTGATACCGGCCAGTTTCTCAACCGCTAACACGTACGGCATTTCGTTCACGCAGCCGCCGAGATACTCGATGCGGTCGGTGTAAGGAATGTAGCTGTGCCAGGATTGACGCTCGCCCATTTTCTCCGCACCGCGATGGTGGTAACCGATATCCGGCACGCAGTCGACGATCTCTTCGCCGTCCAGCTGCAGGATAATACGGAACGCACCGTGCGCAGACGGGTGGTTCGGGCCGAGGTTGAGGAACATAAAGTCCTCATTGTTGGTGCTGCGCTTCATGCCCCAGTCTTCAGGCTTAAAGGTGAGCGACTCCATCTCCAGATCTTCTTTCTGCTTGGTCAGCTCGAAAGGATCGAATTCGGTCGCACGCGCCGGATAATCTTTGCGCAGCGGGTGCCCTTCCCACGTCTGCGGCATCATGATGCGCGTCAGGTGCGGGTGGCCCTCGATATTGATACCAAACATCTCCCAGGTTTCACGCTCATACCAGTTGGCATTCGGGAAGATTTTGGTGATGGTCGGCACATTCAAATCGTTTTCAGACAACGCCACCTTGAGCATGATATCGCGATTGCGTTCAATGGAGATGAAGTGGTAGAAAACGGAAAAATCCGCCGCGGGTAAACCCGCACGGTGAGTACGCAGACGCTCGTCCATGCCATGCAGGTCATACAGCATGACATAGGGTTTTGGCAGCTTGCGCAGGAAATGGATAATCTCAAGCAGCTGCTCACGTTTCACCCAGACTACCGGAATGCCGGTACGGGTTGCTTGCACAGTAAAGGCGTCAGGCCCAAAACGATTACGCAGCTCGCCGATCACCGGGTCATCCTGGTGATCTCGGGTTTGCCATAACGGCTGAGCGAGATCTTGCGTGGTTAAATCTGTCATAAGTGGTTCACCATTCTGGCCTGTCATCCAGGCGCTCAGTGTTGGCGTCAGGTGGGTCGGCGCACGTTACATTGTGTTTTTTTTGCGCTTTTGCTGACCACATCCATAAACTGCTGTTTTTAAATTTCGTCAGGCGTGCGCAGATTCGTCACGGCGATACGCTCGGCATTCTTTCTGTCGCGCTCCGACTGCATATTGGCGCGATACACGCCCTGATCGCTGACAACCCACGACAGCGGGCGGCGCTCTTTGCCAATCGACTCCTGCAGCAGCAGCAGTGCCTGCATATAGGCTTCAGGGCGCGGAGGGCAACCCGGGATATACACGTCAACCGGCAGAAACTTATCCACGCCCTGCACCACAGAATAGATATCGTACATACCGCCGGAGTTCGCGCAGGCACCCATCGAGATCACCCATTTTGGTTCCAGCATCTGGTCATACAGGCGCTGAACAACCGGAGCCATCTTGGTGAAACAGGTTCCCGCTACCACCATAAAGTCAGCCTGGCGAGGCGAAGCACGAATAACTTCCGACCCGAATCGCGCCACGTCATGTACCGCCGTAAACGAGGTAGTCATTTCGACGTAGCAACAAGAAAGGCCGAAGTTAAACGGCCAAAGGGAGTTCTTACGACCCCAGTTCACCATGTCATGCAGAGCGTGTTCCAACTTGCCCATATAGACGTTTTGATGAACGTGCTTTTCCAGGGGATCGGTAACAATCTCCTGTTTTTGCAGGGGGTAACGGTCGTTCTCACCGTTCGGGTCTATGCGGGTGAGCGTATAGTCCATGTGTTTTTGCCTCGCTGTTACTGCTTGTGACGGTTGGCGTGCGAGATGGTGGTTGGTTTGACGTCAAACTGACGACGGGCAGGAGCCCAATCCAGCGCGCCAATGCGGACCAGATAAAACAAACCAGCTAGCAGAACCAAAATGAAAATAGCGGCTTCCACAAAGCCGACCCAACCGCTTTCGCGGATCGCCGTCGACCATGCGTAGAGATAGAGGGCTTCAACGTCGAAGATGACGAAGAACATGGCAACCAGGTAAAACTTGGCAGAGAGGCGCAGTTTAGCGCTGCCCACCGAAGCAATACCGGATTCAAAAGGTGTATTTGTATGCCTTCCACGGGCTTTTCCGCCCAGGAACCATGCTCCGGCCAGCATTGCGCAGCAAAGGCCAATAGAGACGATCAGGAAAACAGCGAATGCCCAATGATGGGCGACGACTTCTGTGGTTGTTGACATACTCTTGCTTACTCACCAAAAGTGGCGTTTTGCGTCCTGCTCTGATAATTGGCAGTTAACACACCACATCGATTCAAGGGAAGAATGAAAAACCTGATAAATCTTACTGTCTTTAGCGATTAGGCAGTAATTTTATGTGGTTTTTTACTCCTTTAACTAACCTTTTGTCAACTTTGACAAAACTATCCGCACATTAATTTACACCCACAACACGAATTTAACATATGATGCTCAATAAGTGAGCTAAATCGAGTCAGTAGCATCATGTGAACATAGTGTAGCGGCTAAAACCTTGTTTGGATCGTGTATTTAACAACGCCTATTTTGGCAGGATTCATCACGTTTTCCTGCCCCTTATTGGGGTTATTTTTTTGATCCAGAACACAGTTTGGGGTTTTATGCCGGGAAAACAGGCAATTTTTTTTCAGCAGAATCAATTCACTGATCGGACCAGAACGGAGCGCGAGGAAGGGTTTTTTTCGTTTTCTGCTGAATGGGCGCTTTTCAACGCCTGTAGCCAGATTAATGCCAAAAAATGGCCTGAGTTGACAGAGTAACTTGCAATAAAAAGGCCCTTCAGCTTAATTTTTTACTGAAAGGCCTTTTTTAACCACTCATTTCGAAAACAATCGACTTTTAATGATAAAAGTAATCGTTTGCGTTTGGACGGTTATTCATCTTCGTCGGTGAAGCCCGCGGCGCTCTGCCCTGCCGTGATCAGGTTGTACGGATCGTTGCTGGACTCCATCGCGTTGAAGATTGCCAGCGCCAGCTCGTTATCGCTGTCCGGATTACGGCACAGCAGATACTCGGTATCCGGCAGCATTGGCAGGCCTTCCGCAGCACCCATTACGCGCAGCTCCGGGCTCATCATCTCCACCGGGCGAGCCGTCACTCCTAAGCCCGCTTTTACCGCAGCACGCACCGCAGCCAGCGTAGAGGCAACGTACGAGATACGCCACGGGATGCCCGCTTCGTTAAGGTGATCGATCGCCATGTCACGGTATGGGCTTGGCTCATCCAGCAGCACCAGAGGAATCGCTTCCCCGCGCTGGAAGATGTAATCAGCCGCGCAGTACCACAGGGTCGGCGACGTACGCAGTACCTGCCAGGTGAAATTCATCGGGCTGGAGGTGGTCACCACCAGGTCAACTTCGCCCTGGTTAAGCATTTCCATCATAAATGGATTGCGCTTCACGCGAACGTCGATGGCCAGTTTCGGGTATACCGAGGTCACACGATTTAACAGGAACGGTAAAATGGTATCAGAGGTATCATCGGAGGCACCGATGGTAAGCACCCCCTGAATGTTGCTGTACATCAGGGAAGTACAGGCTTCATCGTTGAAGCGCAGTATCTTTCTGGCGTAGCCCAACAGCTGAATACCATGTTCCGTCAATAACTTGTTGCGTCCATGCCTGGCAAACAGCTCTTTGCCTACCAATTGCTCCAGACGCTGCATCTGCTGGCTCACGGCTGACTGCGTTCTGCACACGGCGGCCGCAGCAGCGGCAAACGTGTTCAGGTCGGCAACAGCAACGAACGTTCTCAGCAGATCGAGGTCGAGATTGAGTATCGGACGATTTGCACTAGTCATGTTTTTCTTCACTTTATAAGTTTTTTACAAACAGCTACCCTGGTGTTATTACCTGTCTTATCAAAGGGATAAGACGATAACAATTGCGTAATGGCTACAGTGTTTAGCAATTAAAAATTACCCGATGCATTACTCACATTCGCAGACGATAAAGACTCTTTATCTCCGGCCGTCAATCCCGCTTGAGCCAGAATTTACTGCCAGAGTTGAATAGGTTCTTCCGTCTGATACATCACTAATGCACGCAGCACTAACCCATAAGTTGCAGGAAGCCGCGTCGTTATAGTTAATTAACGCCGACGAAACTCAAAAAAGGATGAGTTGCGGTGTCGCAAGTCTAAAACAACCATTGAAAATTGAATTGCCAGATCGCTGTAGTTACAGCGCAAAATGTTAAGTACAACTTACTATTTAGGGTAATAAAAAGCTTTTTTTTATCACCCGGAGTACCTGCACGCCCGGTGCAAAGTCTCCTGAGCATTATCCTGACATACTGTCGTTTACTTTTTAAGCCCAAAAGCAATTAAACTTATCACTAAAGCAAGATTTTATCGGCGACAGCACGTAATACCGGGCCTGGCCCTAAAAAATTTATCGTCACACAGGCAGCCATACGCGGCTCCCCCTCTCTCCCCCCTCAGCGCTCAGCTGCTGCCTATTCTTTAGCTATCGCCCCTAGTGATTAAAAAACATACAGAGAAATAAGTTTATCTTCACAGTTTCCTAAAGCATCAGTACACCATTTTTTACTGAATGAGGTAACAGAGACCCTTTAGTAGAACGACTAATTATGCAGGCGGCTTACACCAGCGAATCAATGCGCAGATGTTAGTATCGGATCACACCCAATGTGCAGCATGAAATATCAGAATATTCGGTCCTGACGCGCCCCCCTGCCAGCTGAGTGAAAAAACATCCTTTAACTCACCAAAGCCCGCTGTCGCCCTTCAAAAGCTCAGAGGAGAGGAGTACATTGTGCAATGTTTAGTTTTCCACGGCAGGAACGCAGTTCTGCCAGTCAAGGCGACAAAAATGACCCCAATTGATAAATCCAGCAAACTGGATAATGTGTGTTACGACATTCGCGGCCCGGTGCTGAAAGAAGCTAAGCGCCTCGAAGAAGAAGGTAATAAAGTCCTCAAGCTGAACATCGGTAATCCGGCACCGTTTGGTTTTGAAGCCCCCGATGAGATCCTGGTGGATGTGATCCGCAACCTGCCGAGCGCTCAGGGCTACTGCGATTCCAAAGGGTTGTACTCGGCGCGTAAAGCGATCATGCAGCACTATCAGGCACGCGGCATGCGTGATATCACCGTTGAAGATATTTATATCGGCAACGGCGTCTCTGAACTGATCGTCCAGTCGATGCAGGCTTTGCTGAATACCGGCGACGAAATGCTGGTTCCGGCACCGGATTATCCGCTGTGGACTGCGGCCGTCTCGCTTTCGGGCGGCAAGGCCGTTCACTACCTGTGTGACGAATCCGCAGGCTGGTTCCCGGACCTTGATGATATCCGCAGCAAAATCACACCGCGCACGCGCGGCATTGTGATCATCAACCCGAATAACCCTACCGGTGCCGTTTACAGCAAAGAGCTGCTGATGGAAGTGGTTGAGCTGGCGCGTCAGCACAACCTGATTATTTTCGCCGACGAAATCTACGACAAGATCCTTTACGATGCCGCACAGCACCACTCTATTGCAGCGCTGGCGCCGGACCTGCTGACCATCACCTTTAACGGTCTGTCTAAAACTTACCGCGTCGCGGGTTTCCGCCAGGGCTGGATGGTACTGAACGGGCCGAAGAAACACGCCAAAGGCTATATTGAAGGTCTGGAGATGCTGGCCTCAATGCGTCTGTGTGCCAACGTGCCGGCACAGCACGCTATTCAGACCGCGCTCGGTGGCTATCAGAGCATCAGCGAGTTTATCCAGCCTGGCGGCCGCCTCTATGAGCAGCGCAACCGGGCATGGGAGCTGATCAATGACATTCCGGGCGTAAGCTGCGTGAAGCCAGACGGCGCGCTGTATATGTTCCCGAAAATTGACAGCAAGAAGTTCAATATTCACGATGACCAGAAGATGGTGCTCGACTTCCTGCTGCAGGAAAAAGTGCTGCTGGTTCAGGGCACCGCCTTCAACTGGCCGTGGCCGGATCACGTGCGCATTGTCACGCTGCCGCGCGTGGATGAACTGGATATGGCGATTAACAAGTTTGGTCGTTTCCTCAGCGGCTACCGCCAGCTGTAATGTTCTCCCCGAAGAGCGGCTCAGGCCGCTCTTCGCATTTTGTAGTAAGGGAAAATAATCATGAGCCAAAGCCACTTCTTCGCCCACCTCTCCCGCCTCAAGTTAATCAACCGCTGGCCGCTGATGCGCAACGTGCGCACCGAGAACGTTTCCGAGCACAGTCTGCAGGTGGCGATGGTTGCCCACGCGCTGGCGGTCATTAAGAACAAAAAGTTTAACGGCAATCTTAATGCCGAACGCATCGCCATGATGGCGCTGTATCACGATGCCAGCGAAGTGCTGACCGGCGATCTCCCCACCCCGGTGAAGTATTACAATGCGCAGATCGCCCACGAATATAAGAAAATTGAGAAGATAGCCCAGCGTAAGCTGATTGAGATGCTGCCAGAGGAGCTGCGATCGGCCTATGCCCCACTGATTGACGAGCATCAGCATAGCGAAGCGGAAACGGCGGTGGTCAAACAGGCCGACGCACTTTGCGCCTATCTGAAGTGTCTGGAAGAGCTGTCGGCGGGCAATAATGAGTTTCTGCTGGCCAAGGCGCGTCTGGAGAAGACGCTGGCACAGCGCCACAGCCCGGAGATGGACTACTTTGTTGAGGTGTTTGTTCCGAGCTTTAGCCTGTCGCTGGATGAGATCAGTCAGGATTCACTCTAATCAGCAGGGCGTGGCGAACCACGCTCCTGATGCACCTTAGTGTTTACGGTGGACGTTGACGCTGCCGTCCGGGTTCTTATTGATGATCAGCTCTTCCAGCGAGCTGAGCACCATATCGACATCTTCCAGCCGCGGTGAATCTGCCGGCGCGTTAACCGCGATCACATGACTGCCGGAAGCCAGACCGGAAAGGATCCCCGCTGCGGCATCTTCCACCACCACGCACTCTTCCGGTTCCAGGTCGAGCAGCTGGGCGCCCAGCAGATAGGCATCCGGCTCCGGCTTACCGCGTTCAACGCGCTCGGCGGTGACAAACGCCGCCGGAGCCGGTAAACCTGCCGCCGCATGGCGGGCGCTGGCAACCGGTACCGAACCCGAAGTGACGATCGCCCAGGGGATCTCCAGCTGGTCCAGCTGGCTTAACAGCTCAACCGCACCGGGCAGGGCAACAATACCGTCAATATCTTCCGCTTCCAGCTTTTCCAGCGCGATAAATTCCTGCTGAATCTCCTCCGCTGAAGCTCCGCTCATAAAGTGGCGCAGTGAGGTAATTGCCTGCTTACCGTGGATGAAGCCCAGCACCTCTTCAGGAGCGATCCCGTGGCGCTTACCCCAGTTTTTCCAGGCACGTTCAACTACCGCAAGGGAGTCAACTAACGTGCCATCCAGATCAAACAGAAAACCTTTACACTTCACCGCATCTTCCTTCTCAGGCGTTGATAACTTGCGCGATCTCGTTCGCACTCAGATGATACTGCCGGGGACAATTGTGCCACAGCGCGAGCATGCGTTGGTATTTTTCCCACATCGGCACCTGGGTATTAAACGCGTGGCTGCCCGCATCAAAGTGGGTGTAGCGCCCTTCAACCTCCACCAGAAAGCGCACGTAGCCAAGATATCGCCCTTCAGAAGCGGCATCAAAGCCAGGGAATACCAGACGACGCGGCTCGACGCCCTGCGGTTCTTTCAGATTAGTCCAGGAGATATGCAGGGCGTGATACATCTCCATCATCGCGATCAGCGTGCGGCACTCCGCTTCCGGTAGCTGGCTAAAATGATTATCCAGCTCGCGCATCTGCAGGCCAAAGCCGCGTTCGATAATGGTCTGATGGCGCTGGTAACGCGCGGCGTTATCCGGGTCGAGCATCGCCATCATCTGGTACTGATTAGCAAGAATTAAACGCTGGGCATGGGTCATGTCCATTTGGGGCTCCTCCGCCACGGGGGCAATATTAAGTGGCGGTAGGATCTCACGGCGCGGGGAGAGGCTTCTTTGACGCAGCGCGGGTTTCCGGTGAGAGAGTCACCGAAAACCCGCAGACGCGATTAAAGGTCGTCGAGGAAGGTTTTATCCAGCTGCTTGAAGGCGCGCTTCAGCACATCGGCCAGTGACTGATAGGTGGGCTTGCCTTCCACCGGAGCAATCGCCTGACCTGCGGCCTGCAACTTTTCACGCACGTCGTGGAACCAGCCTAATAAAGAAGGCGGTAATGGCGTTACCGAGCGCTTGCCCAGCCACCACAGACCCTGCATCGGCAGGCTGCAGGCGAAGAGCGCGGTGGCGACGGCCGGACCCAGCTGCCCGCCAAGGGCGATCTGCCAGGTGAGGCTGAAAACAGCCACGGGCGGCATAATGCGTATCGCAAATCGTGTTGCACGCGTGACGCGATTTTCTGGAAACATAGGCGCAAGGCGTTTATCGACAGGCCATGTCTTCATGTAGTGCTGACCATGCTGGAACAGCTTAAACCAACCGACACTGCCGGATTCATTAGCCATGGCTAACCTCAACTTCAGAGATAAATATTAAAAAAAAATTACAACTCACCAACTTTACCTAACATCATTCAAAATATTTTGTCTTTAAGGGTCACACTGGTTATCCTGTGCGCGTTTTAGGCCCTGGACAGCGAGCAATCCTGGTCAACATTCGGCCAGGCCATGAAAAAGCGCATAAGATTTAAAAAAATATCGTAAAGTTTCCAAAATTTTTTGCTTTCGGACAAAACTTTCCGGCAGCATGATGTTCATCATTAATGTACCAGCTTTCATGCGCTACGCTGATAGTCTGTTTGACTTTTATTTCGCCACTTTTAATAAATAGGACCTTCCATGTCGAGTAAGTTAGTACTGGTTCTGAACTGCGGTAGTTCTTCCCTGAAGTTTGCCATTATCGACCCGGCAAACGGCGACGAATACCTGTCAGGTTTAGCTGAATGTTTCCACCTGCCGGAAGCCCGCATTAAGTGGAAACTGGAAGGCGCTAAACAAGAAGCGGCTCTGGGTGCTGGCGCAGCGCACAGCGAAGCACTGAACTTCATGGTTAAAACTATTCTGGCACAAAAACCAGAACTGTCGGCACAAATCGTTGCTATCGGTCATCGCATCGTTCACGGTGGCGAAAAGTTAACGCAGTCCGTGGTGATTGACGAATCCGTCATCCAGGGTATCAAAGACGCTTCTTCTTTTGCACCACTGCACAACCCGGCGCATCTGATCGGCATCGACGAAGCGCTGAAAAACTTCCCGCACCTGTCAGATAAAAATGTGGCCGTTTTTGACACCGCATTCCATCAGACAATGCCGGAAGAGTCTTACCTCTACGCCCTGCCGTACAAACTGTACAAAGAGCACGGCGTACGTCGCTATGGCGCACACGGCACCAGCCACTTCTACGTGACGCAGGAAGCGGCCAAAGTGCTGAACAAGCCGGTTGCTGAACTGAACATCATTACCTGTCACCTCGGTAACGGCGGTTCCGTCTCCGCTATCCGTAACGGCGAGTGCGTGGACACCTCGATGGGGCTGACCCCGCTGGAAGGCCTGGTGATGGGGACCCGCAGCGGTGATATCGACCCGGCGATTATCTTCTTCCTGCACGACACGCTCGGCATGAACGTTGATGCGATCAACAAAATGCTGACCAAAGAGTCTGGCCTGCTGGGCCTGACCGAAGTCACCAGCGACTGCCGCTATGTGGAAGATAACTACGAAACCAAAGCCGATGCCAAACGTGCGATGGACGTTTACTGCCACCGCCTGGCGAAATATATCGGCTCTTATGCCGCGCTGATGGATGGCCGCCTGGACGCGGTGATCTTCACCGGCGGGATTGGTGAGAATGCCGCGATGGTGCGCGAGCTGTCGCTGGCGAAGCTGGGCCTGCTGGGCTTCGAAGTGGACCACGAGCGCAACCTGGCGGCGCGCTTCGGCAAATCCGGCTTTATCAACAAAGAGGGCACTCGCCCGGCGCTGGTTATCCCAACCAACGAAGAGTTGGTCATCGCGCAGGACGCAGACCGTCTCACCGCATAATAAACGATTCTCTCCGTCAGCTCAGGCTGACGGAGTTGTTTTAGACACCAAAAAATGTGTATAGCCCTTGCTACTGGAGCAGCTGCTCTGCGTGTGCAGGCTAAAGTCATGAGGAGTTACTGTGTCCCGTACAATCATGCTCATCCCTACCGGCACCAGCGTCGGCCTGACCAGCGTCAGCCTCGGCGTTATTCGTGCTATGGAACGTAAAGGCGTACGTCTCAGCGTCTTCAAGCCTATCGCCCAGCCGCGCGCTGGCGGTGACAGCCCGGACCAGACCACCACTATCATCCGTAAAAACTCCAGCATTCCCGCCGCCGTGCCGCTGGCCATGAGCCGCGTGGAATCCCTGCTGGGTTCCAATCAGCAGGACGTGCTGATGGAAGAGATCATCGCCAACTACCATGAAAACACCAAAGACGCAGAGGTGGTGTTGGTAGAGGGCCTGGTGCCGACGCGCAAACATCAGTTTGCCTCGGCGCTGAACTATGAAATCGCCAAAACCCTGAATGCGGAAATCGTCTTCGTGATGTCGCTGGGCAATGACTCTCCGACGCAGCTGAAAGAGCGCATTGAACTGACCCAGAGCAGCTTCGGCGGCAGCAAAAACAAAAACATCACCGGCGTGATCATTAACAAGCTGAACGCACCGGTTGACGATCAGGGCCGTACGCGCCCGGATCTCTCCGAGATCTTCGACGACTCCAACAAAGCCAGCGTCGCGAATATCGATCCCAAGCAGCTGTTCGCTAACAGCCCGCTGCCGGTGCTGGGCTGCGTGCCGTGGAGTTTCGAGCTGATCGCTACCCGCGCCATTGATATGTGTCGTCACCTTGACGCCCGCATCATCAACGAAGGTGAGATCGCCACCCGCCGCGTGAAATCCGTGACCTTCTGCGCACGCAGCATTCCCCACATGCTGGAGCACTTCCGTCCGGGTTCCCTGCTGGTGACCTCCGCCGATCGCCCTGACGTGCTGGTTGCGGCCTGCCTTGCGGCGATGAACGGCGTTGAGATTGGTGCCATCCTGCTGACCGGTGGTTATGCGATTGATGCGCCGATTCAGAAGCTGTGTGAACGCGCTTTCCAGACTGGCCTGCCGGTATTTATGGTTAACACCAACACCTGGCAGACCTCACTCAGCCTGCAGAGCTTCAACCTGGAAGTACCGAGCGACGATACCCAGCGTATTGAGCGCGTGCAGGAGTATGTGGCCAGCCACATTGATGCGGACTGGATCGAGTCGCTGACCGCCGCTTCCGAGCGCAGCCGTCGCCTGTCGCCTCCGGCCTTCCGCTACCAGCTGACCGAGCTGGCGCGCAAAGCGGGCAAACGTATCGTGCTGCCGGAAGGCGACGAACCTCGTACCGTGAAAGCGGCGGCTATCTGTGCCGAACGCGGCATCGCCACCTGTGTTCTGCTGGGCAACCCGGAAGAGATCCAGCGCGTGGCCGCCGCTCAGGGCGTTGAGCTGGGTAAAGGCATTGAGATTGTTGACCCGGAAGCCGCACGTGAAAACTACGTGGCGCGCCTGGTCGAGCTGCGTAAGAGCAAAGGCATGACCGAAGTGGTCGCGCAGGAGCAGCTGGAAGATAACGTGATGCTCGGCACCATGATGCTGGAGCGTGGCGAAGTGGACGGTCTGGTTTCCGGTGCGGTTCATACCACCGCTAACACCATCCGCCCGCCGCTGCAGCTGATCAAAACCGCGCCGAACAGCTCGCTGGTCTCGTCGGTGTTCTTTATGCTGCTGCCTGAGCAGGTGCTGGTGTATGGCGACTGCGCCATCAACCCGGACCCGAACCCGGAACAGCTGGCAGAGATTGCCATTCAGTCCGCCGACTCGGCGCTGGCGTTTGGCATCGAGCCGCGCGTGGCGATGATCTCCTACTCCACCGGTAACTCCGGTGCCGGTAGCGACGTTGAGAAAGTACGTGAAGCTACGCGTATCGCGCAGGAAAAACGCCCTGACCTGGTGATCGACGGTCCGCTGCAGTATGACGCAGCGATCATGGCCGACGTGGCGAAATCTAAAGCGCCAAACTCCCCGGTTGCCGGCCGTGCGACCGTGTTCATCTTCCCGGATCTGAACACCGGTAACACCACCTACAAAGCGGTACAGCGCTCTGCGGACCTGATCTCAATCGGGCCAATGCTGCAGGGGATGCGCAAGCCGGTCAACGACCTGTCGCGTGGCGCACTGGTCGACGATATCGTCTACACCATCGCGCTGACGGCGATCCAGTCCAAGCAGGCAGAAGGCTAATAGCGTAGCCGGGTCAGGCATGCCTGACCCCTACCCGCCCCTTGCAAAATCGACGTTACCCCGCTGGGGCCAAACTTTATTCGATTGGCCCTTTTTATTCCACGGGAAACGATTCGCAGCGATTAAAAAAGCTTTGCGGGATATAGTTATTCATATTGTTATCGTGACAATACTCAATCAGACCACGTTTATTGCATACGCCAATCTTGCTGTACATATTCTGCACGTAGTTTCCTACCGTCCGTTGCGACAACCCCAGGCGGATGGCAATCTCTTTCACGGAATAGGTATGTAGAATGTAAAAAATAATTTCCCACTCGCGTTCGGTAAATATTTTTGATGGTGGGGTAAAGACCAGAGAGGTAGGAACTTTTATTTTATTAAGCTTAGTCAGGATAATACTTTCAACTGGCCTGCCATGGAAAAAAGTCCCTCGTATCGACCCCTTTTCATCAATTAGCGGATACTTATCAAAGAACCATGGAGCCATATAGGGCCTGTTTTCCCACGGATGTATTTCCAACGCAGTAACGCGATCCCTGGCTTTTTCAACCGTTCTGTCATGCGCCTGAAAACAGTCCTGATATTCACAAAAATGTGAAGGCAGTTCACAGTCCAGTCGGCCTTCAAGTTTAAACCCTGCTGGTAACATAAGCATTTTTCTCAACACTGCATTACCAAAAATAAATCGCGACTCTGTATCCTTAGCCCCCCATGGTTCGCTGCTATGCTCCCAAAATCGAATCAGCATATTGAGGGTACTATTTAATGTATCAGCCATGATATTACTCCCTTTCACTGCTTAAATATAAATAATGCCTTTATCTCACCATCATCAAAGAGAAGACCATCACAAGAATAAAAAAATCGATAAATAGCTATCTGCTGAATCATTAGTGAATGTGACAAACGCAACTACTAAGATTTTCTCCTGATGATGCGTTTAATTGTCTTTCCTGAAGCGGAGAAATAACGCTGCGGCCAGATGACTTCCGGCGTGGTACCAATCGCATTAGCGATAATTAATTCCCCCTTCGGCCACGGACGGGTCAAGGCGTTAGCCAGAGTGCCCGGAGCCAGTCCATGTTCAACTGACAGCGCAGCGAGCGAACCTTTTTCCTTGCGGATGGCAGCCAAGATATCCTGTCGATGCCAGTTTTCACTCTGTTTATCCATCATCATTCGCTCCCTGCGCGAGAAAAAGATAACGCCGTGCCTGTCGGCCCCATCCCATTCAATGGCAATCAGCCTGCGGTAAACAGGGTAATAATCACTCTGATTTACATAACGACATCACGGGGATATTGAGAAAGGTTGTAACGCTTGTAAGGATGAAAAGTCAGGCAGCCCCGACCTTTCATTTTATCACTAATTACTGGATCACCACATCCAGCGCCCGCAGATGCTGCGGCTGCCACGACAGCAGCACTTCACTGCCCGGCTGCCAGCGGCTGTCCATTTTGGCGGGTGGCAGCTTGACCATAAAGTTCCCCTGCCCTGCGACTTCCGTCAGCATGCGCACGTGATCCCCCAGGTAGATAAACTGCTGAATCCGCGCCTTCACCTGCTGATCGCCCTGTTCCGGGGCATTGACGTTGATGCGCTCCGGGCGGATGCTGAGCTGGATTTTCTTACCCGGCGAACTCGGGCGCACCTTCAGCGCATCCAGCTCGCAGCCATCGTCCAGCTTCACGCGGTAGTAGTCGCCCTGCACCGAGACCTGAGTCGCCAGCAGGCTGTTATTTTCGCCGATGAACTGCGCGACGAAGGCATTCGCCGGCTGCTCATAGAGCGCGCCGGGGCTGTCCATCTGCTGGATCATGCCGTCGTTGAATACCGCCACCCGGTTCGACATGGTCATCGCTTCGCTCTGGTCGTGCGTAACGTAGACGATGGTCAGACCGAGCATTTCGTGCAGCTGTTTAATCTCCAGCTGCATATGCTCGCGCAGCTGCTTATCCAGCGCACCCAGCGGCTCATCCATCAGGACCAGCTTAGGTTCAAACACCAGCGCACGCGCCAGGGCCACGCGCTGCTGTTGCCCACCCGACATCTGCGCCGGATAACGATCGGCCAGCGACGTCAGCTTAATCATATCGAGAATGCGCGACACCCGATCTTTAATATCCGCCTTGTTCATGCGGCGGATCGACAGCGGGAATGCCAGGTTTTCCGCCACGGTCATATGCGGAAACAGCGCATAATTCTGGAATACCATACCGATATCACGCTGGTGCGGCGGCAGGGTATGCAGCGGTTTTTCGCGCAGAAAAATCTCGCCATCGGTCGGGGTTTCAAAGCCAGCGAGCATCATCAGGCTGGTGGTTTTTCCAGATCCCGATGGCCCTAAAAGCGTTAAAAACTCACCCTCCTGCACCTCAAGATTCAGGTTGCGAACCACCAGCTTTTCGCCGTCGTAGCTCTTTTTGATGTTCTTAAAACTCACCAGGGATCTCATAGTATTCTCTCGTCAAGCGGGGGAAAAACCTCTCAGGCACGCTTTGTGCATTACCTGCACCGGGCGCATCTGTCGGGTGGCTCTTTTTTAGCTCTACCACAACGAATTTCGCTTCGACAAGCAGAATTTGACAAAATCACAAAAAAAAAGCCTGAGAGCAGATCTCCCAGACTATTGTTTTCTATTGTTTTTTATCTTTGCACCAGTTCAGGTCATACAAATAACCTGCAGAATCAGGCTATTCGCTCAGTCCGCACTGTGCTGGTGCAATTGCGCCGACTGCAGGCGACGGTTGAGACAGGCGAGCACGGGGGCAAATTTCTCCGCCATCTGCTGCTCCTCGACGCAGGCATAACCCAACAGCAGCCCGCGCCGCGTGGTACCCAGCAGGTAATAGGCCGAGAGCGGGCGGGTCAGCACGCCGTTTTGCTCCAGCTCGGCGCTGAGCGCCACATCGTCAATATTATCGGGCAGGGAGAGGATCAGGTGCAGCCCGGCATTGCTCTGCTGAGCGATAAAACTCTCCCCCAGGCTCTCCTTGATGACCCGCACCAGCTCCGCGCGGCGGCGACTGTAGAGCTGGCGCATCTTGCGCACGTGCGCCGCGTAATGCCCCTCGCGAATGAACTCCGCCAGCGTCAACTGCACCAGCCCATTGCCGCCGCGATACAGTTCGGAGTGAGCCATCTTCATGCGCGCCGCCAGCGCTTTCGGCACCACCATGTAGCTCAGGCGCAGCCCGGGGTAGAGCGTTTTGCTGAAGGTACCGAGATAAATTACCGGTGCATCCGGTGCCAGCCCCTGCAAGGCCGGGATCGGCGACTCGGCAAAGCGAAACTCACCGTCGTAATCATCCTCCACCACCCAGCTGCCCGCGCTTTGCGCCAGCGCCAGCAGCTGGTGCCGCCGCTGCAGGCTCATCACCGAACCGAGCGGATACTGGTGCGAAGGCGTGACGCAGATCAGGCGCGGCGGGCGCAGCTCCGCGCTAAGGTCCGGCAGCGTCATGCCCTGCTCATCCACCGCCGTCGGCAGCAGGTCGATACCGTTGACCGCCAGCACGTTGCGGATCCCCCAATAGCCCGGCTCCTCAATCCACGCGCGGTCGCCCGGGTCGCAGAGCATTTTCGCCAGCAGGTCCAGCGCCTGGTGCGTTCCGGCAGTGATCAGAATCTGCTCCGGCGTGCAGTTGACCGAGCGGATCACCCGCAGATAGTCGGCTAACGCCTGCTGCAACTCCAGGCAGCCGCCGTGGCTGGAGTAGCTCAGCGCCTCCACCGGCATACGGCGGCTAAGCCGCAGGTGGATCTTGCGCCAGATGTCGTGCGGCATATGGCTGACATCCGGCACTCCGGGCATAAACGCCCCCCACTGATGCGGCCCGGCCCCGCTACGCGTCAGCAGCCGTGAACCACGGCTGGAGAAGCGCACAAAGTTGAACGGCTTGCCGGCGCTGACCGGTAATTCATCGGTTTCCGGCACCGCTTCCGGCAGTGAGTCGCTGACGAAGGTACCACTTCCGGTGCGCGTCTGCAGATAGCCCTCGGACTGCAGCTGTTCGTAGGCTGCCAGCACGGTATTACGCGAGACCGACAGCTCGCGCGCAAGGTCGCGCGTGGCGGGCAGGCGGCTGCCGGTGGCAATCGATCCATCCTGAATCGCACACTGCAGCACGTCGTACAAACGTTTGCCCAGCGCCCCATGAGGGTTGCGGGCTAAGCGGTGTGCAAGCAGGTCTCCAAGTAACGTTCGCAAAATTGGTTCCTTGAAATAAAAAAAACTGGATCTGGTTTATAAACCCCCGAAAAAGCTACAAAACAGGGAGAGCTGAGAATGTGTGAAGTTTATACCTAAAATTTGACGAGGTAACACCATGAGTCACAGTGAAGTACAACAGCGCCGTCTGAATGCCACACCGCGCGGTGTCGGCGTGATGTGTGATTTCTTCGCCGCTAAGGCCGAAAATGCCACGCTGTGGGACCATCAGGGCCGCGAATACATCGACTTCACCGCCGGGATCGCCGTGCTCAATACCGGCCACCGCCACCCGAAAGTGATGGCCGCCGTCAGCCAACAGCTCGAGTGCTTCACCCATACCGCGTACCAGGTGATCCCCTACGAGAACTACATCGCTCTGGCCGAGCAGCTTAATGCCCGGGTTCCTGTTAACGGCCCGTGCAAAACCACCTTCTTCTCCAGCGGTGCCGAAGCGGTAGAAAACGCGGTGAAGATTGCCCGCGCTGCCACCGGCCGCCCTGGCGTTATTGCCTTCACCGGCGCATTCCATGGCCGCACGTTGATGACCATGGGCCTGACCGGCAAAGTCACGCCGTACAAAACCGGCTTCGGCCCCTTCCCCGGCTCCGTATTCCACGCCCGCTACCCGAACGCGCTGCACGGCTACAGCGTGGATGATGCGCTGGAGAGCCTGGAAACGCTGTTCAAATGTGATATCAGCCCGCAGCAGGTCGCGGCAATCATTTATGAGCCAATCCAGGGCGAAGGCGGTTTTAACATCGCCCCCGCCGGGTTCGTCAGCGCCCTGCGTAAGCTGTGTGACCAGCACGGCATCCTGCTGATTGCCGATGAGATCCAGAGCGGCTTTGCCCGCACCGGCAAGCTGTTTGCCAGTGAATACTATGAGGTGAAACCCGACCTGATGACCATGGCGAAAAGCCTCGGCGGCGGTCTGCCTATCTCTGCCGTCTCCGGCCGCGCTGCGGTGATGGATGCGCCAGAACCCGGCGGTCTGGGCGGAACCTACGCCGGTAACCCGCTGGCGGTGGCGGCCTCGCTGGCGGTGTTAGAGGTGATCGAAGAAGAGCAGCTGTGCGCCCGCGCGCTGCGCCTCGGCGCCGAGCTGGTGGAAACGCTGAATAGCAGCAACAACCCGGCGCTGGTCGAAGTTCGCGCGCGCGGTTCCATGGTGGCCGCCGAATTTAACGACCCTGCCACCGGTAAACCGTCCGCAGAGATTGCGCGCAGCATCCAGCAGCGTGCGCTCGAACAGGGCCTGATCCTGCTGACCTGCGGCGTACACGGCAACGTTATCCGCTTCCTCTACCCGCTGACCATCCCAGACGCGCAGTTCAAAAGCGCGCTCGCACTGCTCTCTACTTTATTACGTGGCTGATCGATTGCGCCCGGCCACAGGGAAGTGGCATAGAAACTGCATATAAAACATTAATAATCAGGAGTTTGGCATGGTTAAGACATTAGCGGCACTGATTCTCGCGACGTTCACACTCCAGGCGCAGGCGGAAAGCCTGACGGTGATTTCGTTCGGCGGCACCAATAAAGATGCTCAGGACAAAGCCTTCTACAAGCCGTTTACCGCCGCAGGCAAGGGCACCCTCGAAGCGGGTGAATATAACGGCGAAATGGCGCGCATTCGTGCAATGGTCGAAACGGGCCAGATCGGTTGGGATGTGGTAGAGCTGGAAACCCCGGAGCTGCAGCGCGGCTGTGAAGAGGGTCTGTTTGAGACGCTGGACTGGAATAAGCTGGGCAAGAAGTCGGACTTAATCCCTGCTGCGGTGACCGAGTGCGGCGCGGGCATTTTCGTCTGGTCAACCGTGCTGACCTATGACGCCGACAAGCTGAAAAAAGGGCCAGCCAGCTGGGCCGATTTCTGGAACGTGAAGGCGTTCCCGGGCAAACGCGCCCTGCGTAAGAGCGCGAAATATACCCTGGAAATTGCGCTGATGGCCGACGGCGTGAAGCGGGAAGAGGTCTATAAAGTGCTGGCCACTCCGGCTGGCGTTGAGCGCGCCTTCAAGAAACTGGATCAGCTGAAGCCAAATATTCAGTGGTGGGAATCCGGCGCGCAGCCGCTGCAGTGGCTGGTATCCGGCGACGTGGTGATGAGCTCCGCCTATAACGGCCGCATCGGCGCCGCGCAGGATGAAGGCCACAACTTCAGGATCGTCTGGGACAACGCGCTGTACGACCTGGACAACTGGGCGATCGTCAAAGGGTCAAAGCACAAGGCGCTGGCGGAGCAGTTTATTGCCTTTGCCAACCAGGCTGAAAACCAGAAGGTGTTTGCCGAGAACATTCCTTACGGCCCTACCAATCTGAATACCAGCAAACTGCTGGATCCGGCGCGGCTGAGCAAGCTGCCAACCGCACCGGATAACCTTGCCGTTTCCATGCAGATCAACAGCGAATTCTGGCTGGAGCACGGTGAAGACCTGGAGCAGCGTTTTAACGCCTGGGCGGCAAAATAATACCCTGCGGGCGGACCGTAACAAAAGGTCCGCCCCTACTGTAGGGGCGACACCCCGTTGCCAGACATCTTTCAGGAGACAGCAATGAGTCACACCGTAATGGAAACCCCCACCCCTTCGGCCCCAGCCGGGGTGTCGCTAAGCCAGCGCCTGCGTCAGGTCGATGCGACTAAAACCCGTCGCTCCCTGCTGCTGATTGCGCCGCTGCTAATCTTCGTGGTGGTCTGTTTCCTGTTTCCAATTGCCTCCATCCTGAGCAAAAGCGTTGAGAATCCGGAATTCCACGACGCTCTCCCGCAGACTTCCCGTGCGCTTGAGCAGTGGTCGGGAAAAAACCTGCCGGATGAAGCGCTGTACGCCACGCTGGGCAAAGAGCTGATCGCCGCACGTGAAAGCGGGCAGATTGCTGCCGTGGCTAAGCGCCTGAGCTATGAAAACGCGGCTTTCCGCCGCCTGATCGTCACTGCCCCACGGCAGGTGCCGGAATCGGGCGTGGGGGTCAAAGACGCGCTGATGGCCAAACAGCCTTTGTGGGGCGAGCTCTCCACCTGGCAAACGCTCAAGCGCGTCTCCAGCCCGGTGACCAGCTATTACCTGCTGTCGGTGTTTGACCGTAAAATTGATGTACAAAGTGGGGAAGTTAAGGCTCTGCCCGCCGACCAGGCGCTGTATGTCAACGTGCTGTTGCGCACGCTGTGGATGGCAACCGTGGTGACGCTGCTGTGCGTCGGCATCGGCTATCCACTGGCTTACTGGCTGGCAAAACAGCCGTCGAACCGCGCCAACCTGCTGATGATTCTGGTGCTGCTGCCGTTCTGGACCTCGCTGATTGTCCGCACCGCCAGCTGGATCGTGCTGCTACAGTCCGGCGGCCTGATCAACCGGGCGCTGATGGCGGTGGGCATCATCGATCATCCGCTCACGCTGGTGTTTAACCGCGTCGGGGTTTTCATCTCCATGACCCACATCCTGCTGCCATTTATTGTGCTGCCGCTCTATGCGGTGATGAAGGGGATTTCACCGAGCTACGTGCGCGCGGCGGTATCGCTTGGTGCTCATCCGTTTCTTGCCTTCTGGCGCGTCTATGTGCCGCAGACATACGCAGGGATTGCCGCCGGAGCGCTGCTGGTGTTTATGATGGCGATTGGCTACTACGTGACGCCTGCCCTGCTGGGCGGCCCGGATGACCAGATGGTCAGCTATTTCGTCGCCTTCTTTACCAACAGCACCATGAACTGGGGCATGGCCGCGGCACTCGGCAGCCAGCTGCTGATCATCGTCATGCTGCTGTACATCGTATATATCCGCGTAACCCGCACCTCTGCCGAAGCGGCAGCTCACTAAGGAGATGATGATGAGACAACAGGGAACCCTGATCCTGCGCCTGTGGAAAGGCCTGTTCAATTTCTACAGCGCTGCCGTGCTGCTGTTTTTAATCGTGCCGGTGCTGGTGATAGTGCCGCTCTCCTTTAACGCCAGTTCCTTTCTCAGCTACCCGCTGAGCGGCTTTTCGCTGCGCTGGTATCAGACCTTCTTTCATTCGCAGGAGTGGCTGAGCGCGTTGGGCAACAGCCTGATTATTGCCCCTCTGGCCACCCTGCTGGCGACGGTGCTGGGCGTGCTGGCATCGATGGGGCTGGTGCGCGGTGAGTTTCGCGGCAAAGGGCTGGTGATGGCGATTATCATTTCGCCGATGGTTGCGCCGGTGGTGATCATCGCGGTGGGAATGTTCTTCTTCTTTGCGAGGCTGTCGCTGCTTAACAGTTATCTGGGTCTGGTTCTGGCCCATGCGCTGCTGGGGGTGCCCTTTGTGGTGATCACCGTGGTGGCGGTGCTGAAAAGCTACGATACCAACCTGTCACGCGCGGCGGCCAGCCTGGGCGCATCGCCGTTCCTGACTTTTCGCAAGGTCACGCTGCCGCTGATTGCCCCCGGGGTGTTTTCCGGTGCGCTCTTTGCCTTTGCTGCCTCGTTCGATGAAGTGGTGGTGACGCTGTTCCTTGCCAGCCCTGGCCAGCGCACGCTGCCGATCCAGATGTTTGCCGGGATCCGGGAAAACCTTGACCCGACCATCGCCGCCGCGGCCAGCCTGATGATTGGCGCATCGCTGATACTGTTAATCGTGATGGAAATTTTACGCCGTCGGGGGGAAAAAATGCGTCAGCCCGCTCAGGTCTGAACAATAGTTTTTTTAAAACAGTATCGGGTAGGTCAAATACGCTCTCGCAAACAGGCATTTGAATTACCCTTTACTGTTTATTGATAAAACGCTAAAGATTATAAATGTTCCGCTTTCGCTAGTCTGCTTTTGCATTAATTCCAATAAATTTATTTTCTGGTGGAAATCACTTCTGGTGACTAACCTTACTTCGAACGCATCAGGACTTGCGTTCACTTGTATAACTGTCAAAGCAGGGTTCAATTAGCAACCAGAGATTAATCAAAGGAATAATGTTATGAGCGAAAACTTTACTCAACCGGTTTATCGTGAAAATTACACTGGCGTACCATTAAAACGTATTTCATGGAGCGCTGTTTTTGCCGGCGTTATTTTGTCGATTGTCATCTATCTGCTGCTTTCGATATTAGGCACCGCGATTGGCACAACCACTATCGATCCGCTGAAGGAACAGAACCCGCTGGATGGACTGGGTAAAGGCGCGCTGATCTGGAGCGGGCTGAGCATGCTGATTTCAATAGCGGTGGGCGCCTTCGTCAGCGGCAGGCTGGCACAGCGTGAAGGTGCGCTGCACGGTATTCTGATGTGGGCCGTCAATACGCTTATTTGCGTATGGTTAGTGGTCTCTGTTCTCAGCTCTGCCGTCAGCGGCACGGCCAGCGTGATCGGTTCCGGTTTTAATTTGATGGGACAAGGTATTTCTGCCGTCGCCCCGTCGGTGACCCAGGCAGCAAAAGATAAACTGAAAGAGAGCAACATCGATCTGGGTAATATTCAGAGCGAGTTGGAAAAAACCCTGCGTCAAACCGGTAAGCCGGAGTTGCAGCCTGAGAATCTTAAAAACGATGCCCAGGGCGAAGCCAATAATGCGCAAAATCAGGCGCAGGATACCGCAAATCATCCGCAAACCGCAGACAGTGATTTAAATAACTGGTTTAAAGGTGTGGTTGAACGTAATCAGGCAACCCTGCAGGCTGCCGACGTGGATGCGCTGAAAAATATCATTAAAGCGCGTACCGGTAAAAGCGATCAGGAAGTGGATCAAATGGTCGCTCAGGTACAGAAAAGCTATGAGCAGGCTTATCAAAAGTATCAGCAGCTGAAAGCAGAAGCCGAGCAGAAAGCGCGTGAGGCAGGCGAGAAGGCAGCAGCGGCGACGGCAAAAGCCAGCTGGTATCTGTTACTGATCCTGCTGGTGCAAGCGGTCATCGCGGGCGTGGTAGGTAAGATTGGCCGTAATACTCAGCCGGAAACTAAAGTGCTGAACTAATCGCGATTGCTGCCAGTCAATAAACAGGGATGCACGCTGATGTGCATCCCTTTTAGTTAGTGAGCGCCGGACTCGTTGTTACGCGTCAGCCACAGCGACAGCGCTTTCAGCGAGTCGTTGGTGAATTCGTCACAGCGTGCGGTAATCTCTTCCGGGGTCATCCAGAAAATCTCATCCACTTCCTCTTCCTGCATGGCAAACGGCCCATGAGAAACGCAGCTGAACAGCCCGCCCCATACGCGGCAGTGCTCATCCTCGTAGTAGAAATGGCCATGCTCGGCAAACGGTACCGCCGCGATGCCCAGCTCTTCTTCCGCTTCACGGCGCGCGGAGGCCAGCATCTCTTCACCGCTCTGCACCACGCCACCTGCCGTGGCATCTAACATCCCCGGCATAAAGTCTTTAATTTCCGTACGGCGCTGTACCAAAATTTTACCCCTGCCATCGTGAACCACGATGTAGGTTGCGCGATGGCGCAAACACTGCGCTCGCATCTGCGCACGGCTGGATTGTGCAATGACCTCGTTATCTTCGTTAACGATATCCACCCACTCCGTGCCCTGATCTTGCTCCACCATCCGTAACCCTTTTATTGTTCTGGCGCCTGGCGCTCAGTTGAATCAAACGTTTTTACGCGCCTTCGCGCTGCGCCTAAATTAATGTGTAACGCCGTATGACGCAATCATCAATTTGTGCTCATGCCGCACTGTGCTGTTTTTGACGACTCGGCAAGCCACAGCTGCACTGAAGCACGCTGCCACTGGAAATGGGCGTAGTCAGCCAGCCGCTGCGGCAGCGGGTCATCATGCAGAGCCAGGCGATTCAGCATCACCGCCAGATCGGTGTCGGCAATCGACCACTCGCCAAACAGATTCTGCTGGCCTTCCGGCAGCAGGCGATCGGCGGCGGCGATAAGCTTAGCGGCTGACTGCTGCGCCGCCTCATCCAGCGCGGCAAAGCGCTGACCGGCAAACAGCACCTCGGTCGGACGCTGCTGGCGAATGGGCATAAAGTCGCTGCGCAGCCACGCCTGGATTTCACGGGCTTTGGCGCGCTTTTCAATGTCACGCGGATAAAGGCGCTCATATTCCGGCGCCGGAAAACGCTCTTCCAGATACTCGGTAATCGCTGAAGACTCAGAAAGCTGGAAACCGTCTGCCGCAAGGGTGGGAACGCGGCGGGTGAGCGACACTTCGCCATAGGCTGGCTGCTGATGCTCCTGGCTGGCAAGGTCGACACGTTTCAGCGTAAAAGGTATGCCTTTTTCACTGAGGGCAACGTAAACCGACATCACATAGGGGCTGAAGAAACTGGCATCTGACCATAAAACGAGAGCGGGATAACTCATCCGGACGTCCTCTGACGTTCATCAACTTGAACCTCCTGTTTAGCTGGTTTTTAGCCTAAAGGCAATCACCTGAACCGCTTCCTGCTGGTTTTCAGAACCGCTCACCATAACGGCCTGGCGCGGCATCGCTCACACGCAAACTCGCCAACTTCACCTATGCTAAACACAGGATGGGGATACCAGTCACTTGGAAGGAAAACAACATGCATATATTGATCACTGGCGGCACCGGGCTGATTGGCCGGCCGCTGACGGCACGCCTGCTGCAGGCCGGCCACCAGGTGAGCGTAGTGACGCGCGATGTCGCTGCCGCCCGCCACCTGCTGGGCGAACAGGTTAATCTGTGGTCGGGGCTGGACCAGCAGCGCGATCTGAACGGTATTGATGCGGTGATTAACCTGGCCGGGGAGCCGATTGCTGATAAGCGCTGGAATGAGGCACAAAAGCGCCAGCTGTGCGACAGCCGCTGGCTGCTGACCGAACGTCTGGTCGCGCTGATTCAAGCCAGCAGCGAGCCGCCTGCCCTGCTTATTTCCGGCTCCGCCACCGGCTTCTATGGTGATGCCGGCGAAGTGGTGCTGACCGAGGACGATTCGGGTCATAACGAGTTCACCCACCGGCTTTGTGCCGGCTGGGAGCAGCGGGCACTGCGTGCGGAAAGCCAACGCACCCGCGTCTGCCTGCTGCGCACCGGCGTGGTGCTGGCAAAACGGGGCGGTGCGCTGGCCAAAATGAAGCTGCCGTTTAAGCTGGGCATTGGCGGGCCGCTCGGTAACGGTAAGCAGTATATGCCGTGGATCCATCTGGAAGACGCGCTGAACGGCATCATCTGGCTGCTGGAACACCCGCAGCTGAGCGGACCGTTTAATCTGGTGGCGCCCTATGCGGTTCGTAACGAGCAGTTCGCCGCCGCGCTCGGCCATGCCATGCATCGCCCGGCGTTTATGCGCACGCCTGCCGCCGCCATCAAGCTGATGATGGGCGAATCGGCGGTGCTGGTATTAGGCGGGCAGCATGTCATCCCGCAGCGGCTGGAAGCCTCAGGATTCAGTTTTAAATGGTATGAGTTAGATAAAGCGCTAGCGGATGTCGTTTGAAAGGCGGGCGGACCCAAAAAAGCGGTCCGCCCCTACGCCGGATGTCATGTAGGGGTCGACCATTTTTCCCGGTCGACCCGCAAGTGCCTACTTTAAGGCTCCAGACAAAAACTGCTGCAGTCGGCCGCTTTTCGGGTTGTTGAACAACTCTTCAGGTGCGCCCTCCTCCTCGATTTTCCCCTGATGCAGGAAAATCACATGGCTGGAAACGTGGCGGGCGAACTCCATCTCGTGAGTCACCACCACCATGGTTTTGCCCTCTTCCGCCAGTTTCTGCATGATGCGCAGCACTTCGCCCACCAGTTCAGGATCCAGCGCGGAGGTCGGTTCATCAAACAGCAGCACTTCCGGCTCCATCGCCAGCGCACGCGCGATGGAAACGCGCTGCTGCTGACCGCCGGAGAGATGCACCGGATATTTCGCCCGCGCCCGCTCGTCAATCCCCACCTTATCCAGATAGCGAATGGCGCGCTCACGCGCTTCACTCTTGCTCAGGCCCAGCACCTGGATCGGGGCTTCCATCACGTTCTCCAGCACTGTCATATGGCTCCAGAGGTTGAAGTGCTGGAATACCATCGTCAGGCGGGTGCGCAGCATGCGCAGCTGCTCTTTATTGGAGACTTTCAGCTGGCCGTCAGTATCGCGCACCAGGTTGATGCTCTCATTGTTGACAGAGATCGTGCCTTCACTCGGCTTTTCAAGGAAGTTTATGCAGCGCAGAAAGGTACTTTTCCCGGAACCGGACGAGCCGATAATGCTGATCACATCGCCCGCGTTCGCCTGCAGCGAGACGCCTTTCAGCACTTCATGCTCACCGTAACGCTTGTGCAGTTCGGTGACGTTTAATTTATTCTCAGCCATAGTGTCACTCAATGTGAAGATGAAGGTTTAACGTGCGCCAGCCAGCGTTTTTCCGCTTTACGGAACAGACTAATCAACACATAGGAAATAATCAGATACAGCACCGCAGCGATACCGAACGCGACAAACGGCTGGTAGGTTGCGGAGTTAATGTCGCGCGCCACCTTGAGCAGGTCCGGCACCGTAGCGGTAAACGCCAGCGCCGTCGAGTGCAGCATCAGAATCACTTCGTTGCTGTAGGCCGGCAGCGCGGTACGCAGCGCCGCAGGCATGATAATGCAGCGGTACAGCTTGAAGGTGGAGAAGCCGTAAGCGCGTGCAGCCTCAATCTCACCGTGCGGCACCGAGCGGATCGCACCGGCGAAAATCTCGGTGGTATAAGCACAGGTATTGAGCGTCAGCGCCAGCAGCGTACAGTTCAGCCCGCTGCGGAAGAAGGCATTCAGCAGCTCGGTGCCTTTCACAATCTCCAGCGTGTACATGCCGGAATAAAACACCAGCAGCTGCACATACAGCGGGGTACCGCGAAACACATAGGTAAACAGCCACACCGGGAAACGGATCGCTTTAATTGGCGAAACGCGGGCAATGGACAACAGCACGGCCAGACAGCCACCCAGCACCACGGAGATCACCAGCAGCCACAGCGTGATCGCCACGCCGGAAAAGCGATAACCGTCGGTCCACAGCAGGGCTTTCCAGTATTCCTGAATAATCTCGATCATAAGTCAGCCCTTTTCACGCCCACCGTATAACGGCGTTCCAGCCACCACAGCACGCCGTTGGAGAGCGTGGTAAAAATCAGATAGATCACGCCCGCGACCACGGCGAAGTAGAACGGCTGCCAGGTCGATTTCCCGGCCAGCTGCGTGGCCTTCACCACATCTTCCAGCCCCAGCAGCGACACCAGCGCGGTGGCTTTCAGGATAACCTGCCAGTTGTTGCCAATGCCCGGCAGCGCGTAGCGCATCATGCCTGGGAAAAGGATGCGGCGGAAGGTCTGGGATGAGGTAAAGCCAAAGGCGGTCGCGGCTTCAATCTGTCCTTTCGGTACGGCCATGTAGGCCCCGCGGAAGGTCTCAGTGAAGTAAGCTCCGTAGATAAAGCCGAGGGTGATGATCCCGGCAACCATGGGGTCGATGTCAAACTGCGACAGCCCAAGGAAATCGGTAACCTGGTTGAGGATAATTTGCAGACCGTAAAAGATCAGCAGCATCAGAACCAAATCAGGCACGCCACGGATCAGCGTAGTGTAGCCTTCAAACACAGCCACCAGTGGGCGACTGCTGAAAAGTTTGGCCCCGGCGCCAATTAAACCCAGTACCACGGCAACCACCAGAGAGCTGACTGCCAGCTCGAGTGTGACCATAGCACCTTTAAAAATGACTTCAGAGTAGCCATACAGCATAAGCAATATCCTGTCGTTCTACCGTCATAGTTCAAGCCGCGGATACGTTGTCTGCTGCTCGAGCTATTCAGGTATATATCATCATTTTGCGGGCAGTAGCCCCACCGTGCCAGACGGTGGGGCCTGCAGACAGGTTTTACTTAACCGCCGTACACATCAAAATCGAAATATTTTTTTGCTAATTTGTCGTAGGTGCCATCTTTACGCATTTCGTCGAATGCTTTATCGATAGCGGCTTTCAGCGCTGTGTCGTCTTTGCGCATGCCCATACCGGTACCGACGCCGAAGATCTTCTCATCTTTTACCGCCGGGCCGGCAAACGCATACTCCTTACCGGCTGGCTGCTTGAGGAAGCCTTCGCTGGCGGCAACTTCATCCTGGAACGCGGCATCGATGCGGCCCGCGGTCAGGTCCTGATACACCAGGTCCTGGTTGGCGTACGGGGTCACAGTAACGCCTTTTGGCCGCCAGTTGTCGTTGGCGTAGGTTTCCTGCGTGGTGCCCTGCAGCAGCCCAATGGTTTTACCCTTCAGCGACTCCAGCGTTGGCTGAATTTTCGAACCCTTAGGCGCGATCAGACGTGAGTTTGCCGCGTACAGTTTTTCTGAGAAGGCGATCTCCTGCTGACGTTTCTCGGTAATCGACAGAGAGGAGATGATTGCGTCAATTTTTTTCGCTTTCAGCGAAGGGATCAGCGCATCAAAATCACTTTCCACGAAAGTACATTTGGTTTCCATGCGCTTACAGATTTCGTTGGCCAGATCGATGTCAAAGCCTACCAGCTGCCCCTGTGCATTCTTCATTTCGAACGGTGCATAGGTCGGATCGGTGCCGATACGCAGCGTTTTTGGGCCAGCCGCAAATGCGCTGCCCGCAGCCAGTGATGCCATCAACAGGGAGAGAACCAGGACCTGCTTTTTCATAAATTACCCTCGAGTTTCAGTATTATTATGTGGTTCGTGATGTGTCTGCGCGGTACGTTAAAAACAGCTTCACCCATTACTGATAGCAGATTCCGTGCCACATTTTGTGGCAAGGCCCTGTTTATATTACGCAAGGTGAAAAGTACCGTGATTACTCAGTTTGCAGGAAAATGTATAGCAGGTTTGTGAGCGGCAGGAAGCAACTATGTTTCATATTGGTGCACAACTTGCACGAAAAGCGATTCAGCACCAACATTTGCACTTAATCAGTGCAGTCCTTTGGCGCTATGCACCTTGCCAGCGCGTAAACAGATCTTCGTCCAGTTCGATATCAAACTGGTCGAGTACGCGGTTTACCGTCTGGTCAACGATGTCCATCACGCCCTGCGGACGATGATAAAAAGCCGGCACCGGCGGCATAATAATCGCCCCCAGTTCAGCGGCGGTGGTCATCATGCGCAAATGGCCGAGGTGCAGCGGGGTCTCGCGCACGCACAGCACCAGACGGCGGCGCTCTTTCAACACCACATCCGCCGCACGCGTCAGCAGGCCGTCGCTGTAGCTGTGAACAATCCCGGAAAGGGTCTTCATTGAGCACGGCAGAATAGCCATGCCGTCGGTTTTGTATGAGCCGGAAGAGATACTGGCGGCGATATCACGCACGTCATGCACCACATCGGCCAGCGCCTGAACCTCGCGCACGGTGTAATCACTCTCCAGCGCCAGCGTCTGACGCGCGGCCTGGCTCATTATCAGATGGGTCTCTACCCCGCTCACCTGCTGCAAAATTTGCAGCGCGCGGATGCCGTAAATCACCCCGCTGGCGCCAGAGATACCAATAATGAGTCGCTTCATACAAAATCCTCAAAAAAAAATGGGCCGGAATCACTTCCGGCCCATCTTAGCGTATTTACCCGGGCTTAGCCTTCGTTATGCATTTCCAGGTTCTCAACTTCGTTCTGACGCTGCATCGCCTTCGCATCGTCATTACGCAGCGACTGCAGATACTCCAGGTACTGCTGGTCGACGTCTTTGGTGACGTAGATACCGTCAAATACCGAGCATTCAAACTGGGCAATATCCGGGTTCTCTTCACGCACCGCTTCGATCAGGTCGCTCAGATCCTGGAAGATCAGCGCATCAGCACCAATTAGCTGGCGGATCTCTTCCACTTCACGCCCGTGAGCAATCAGCTCAGTGGCGCTCGGCATATCGATACCGTAAACGTTCGGGAAGCGAATTTCCGGTGCCGCAGACGCGAGGTAAACTTTTTTCGCCCCGGCTTCACGCGCCATCTCGATGATCTGCTCACAGGTGGTGCCGCGCACGATGGAGTCATCCACCAGCAGCACGTTTTTACCGCGGAACTCAGCACGGTTAGCGTTCAGCTTGCGGCGAACCGCGCTGCGGCGCAGGTGCTGGCCCGGCATGATAAAGGTGCGGCCTACGTAGCGGTTTTTCACAAAGCCCTGACGGTAGGGCTTATCGAGAATACGCGCCATCTCCAGCGCGATATCGCAGGAGGTTTCCGGAATAGGGATAACCACATCGATGTCGAGATCTTCCCACTCGCGGGCGATTTTCGCCCCCAGCTTGGTGCCCATACGCACGCGGGCGCTGTACACGGAGATCTTATCAAGGAAAGAGTCCGGGCGCGCAAAGTAGACATACTCGAACAGGCACGGGTTGTATTTCGGGTTCTCCGCGCACTGGCGGGTGAACAGCTGGCCTTTTTCGGTAACGTACACCGCTTCGCCAGGTGCCACATCGCGCAGGAACTCAAAGCCCAAAGTATCCAGCGCCACGCTTTCGGAAGCGACCATATACTCGGTGCGGCCGTCGGCCATGCCGCGTTTACCAATCACCAGCGGGCGGATGCCGTTCGGATCACGGAATGCCACCAGGCCATGACCAATGATCATCGCCACGCAGGCATAAGCTCCGCGCACCTTCTGGTGTACGGCAGCAATGGCGGAGAAGATGTTTTCGGCTTCCAGCGGGTAGTGCTGAAAACGGTCCACTTCCTGCGCAAAGATGTTCAGCAGGATTTCGGAATCCGACGTGGTATTCACATGACGGCGGCCACTTTCGAACAGCGCCTTGCGCAGCTCGTGGGCGTTGGTCAGGTTGCCGTTGTGGGCAAGGGTAATACCGTAAGGGGAGTTCACATAGAAAGGCTGGGCTTCAGAAGCACTGGAGCTTCCTGCCGTTGGGTAGCGCACGTGGCCGATACCCATATTGCCCTGCATACGCTGCATGTGACGGGCTTCAAATACATCGCTGACCAGGCCGTTTGCTTTACGCAGACGGAAGCAATTCAATGCATCAATGGTAACGATGCCTGCGGCATCCTGCCCACGGTGCTGAAGCACCGTTAACGCATCATAAATCGACTGGTTGACCGGCATGAATCCGGCGATCCCGACAATACCGCACATAGTGACATTTCCTCATAAGCCGCGACCCCAGTGCGATTACTGGGGCAAAAAACTCGACGTGCTTTTCAGGTAATCAAAAAACCACCTGATGATGTAACTGAACTGGGGAATAAGCTGAGACTGCTGCCAGTCCGGGCTTTTGGAAAAACCGGTGAAGGTATCGAGGAAGAACAGCATCGCTGAAACAATCAGCACACCACGTAATGCCCCGAAACAGACTCCCAGTACTCTGTCGGTACCCGACAGGCCGGTTTTTTCAACCAGCGACCCGATCACATAGTTGACGATTGCCCCGACAATCAGCGTGGCAATAAACAACACCGCAATGGCGATTCCATTTCGAACCAGTTCGTCTTCAAATCCTGTAAACCAGACGGCAAGGAAGGAGTAGTAATGACTGGCGACAAAAAATGCGCAACCCCAGGTGACGAGAGAAAGAGCTTCCCGAACAAACCCACGGATCAGGCTGACAAGAGCCGAAAAACCAACAACCGCAATAATGACGTAATCTATCCAGACCATGAACTCTTCCAGTGACAATGCCCCTGAATCCAGCCATCCAGCTCGTTCGGGGCGAATTCTAACAGAAAAAGAAAACGTTTGCGTAGGGTTTTCCCACGCCGATTTAAATAATCGCCGACGTGAAAAAAATCCACAGACGCGCCACGATTTCGGCCGTCAGCACGCCGCAACGCAATACCTTGATTTGCCAGTATCATCACGTAGTACGCCCGGAACGACAGCGCTGCCGTTCCGGGCGTGAGACGATAAAAGCTATCGCAATCATAGCCCGTGCCGTTGCTGGGCACGGGTCAACCACACTATCTGGCGCTGTAAGGCTTCACCACCCCGCCAAGGCCGGAGAGGCTTTGCAGCTGGCTGACTGACGCCTGCATTTTCGCCTTCGAGGCATCCGGGCCGACGTAAATACGGGTGATCTGCCCCTGAACCGGCGTTGAAGGCACGGTAAAGGCGCGATAGCCCGACAGACGTAGCTGGGCGACAATCTCATTCACCTTAGCGGCATTTTTCAGCGCGCCGAGCTGAACAACATAGGCCTGACCGGCTGGTGCGGCTTCCGCTGCCGGTGCTTCTTCTTTCGGCTGCGTTTTCTCGACTGGCTTCTCCACCGGTTTTTCTACCGCTTTCGGCTTCTCAACCGGCTTCGGTTTCTCTACCGGTTTCTCTACCGGCTTCGGTTTCGCCAGCGGTTTCTCCACCACTTTCGGCGGCTGCTGCTGCACCGGCGGCGGCGTAACAACGGTCGGCTGATTGCGCGACTGCGGCACGGTGGAACCACTGTCCGCCTGTGAGGTATTTTCACTGCTGCCCGGTGCCGTGGCCGCTGCGCCTTGCGGCGGCTGAGCGGGCAACGACTGCGTGACGGGCGGTACGAGATCCGTTTCCTGCTGATCTTCCGGTTTCGGCACCAGCGGGATGGCGGCAAACTCTTCTTTGTAATGTTTTTTCTTACCATCGAGCACGCCGGGCAGCACGATCACACCCAGCGCGACAATGATGATGGTTCCGACTAAACGGTTCTGAAACTTACTGGCCACTGCCGTTCTCCGTTTCCATCGTTTCCATGACCTGTGCGACGGTGTGGAATGAACCACACACCAGCACAATATCTTGTTCTGCTGCCTGCTGCAGCGCCTGCTGATACGCCGCCGTCACCGAACTGAAGGCCTGCGCGCCCTCCAGATACGCCATCAGCTGCTCCGCGCTGGCACCGCGCGGGCCGTCAAGCGGCGCACAGTACCAGGCATCAACCCGGGGACGGAGGCAGGCCAGCGTACCGGCAATATCTTTGTCGTGCAGCATACCGACCACCGCATGGACTTTCCCATCGTGCGCTAATTCTGCCAGTCGGCCAGCCAGATAGGCCGCCGCATGAGGATTGTGCGCCACATCGAGGATCACCCGCGGTGACTCTGCCACCGTCTGAAAACGGCCCGGCAGAATGGCCTGATGCAGATGCGTGCGGATCGCCGTTTCATCGACCTTTAGCCCGGAGGCGCGCAGCGCGGCCAGCGCGGTGGCGGCATTGGGCAACGGCACCTGCGGCAGCGGTAAATGGTCGACGCGGCCCTGAGCATCCTGGAAAGACCAGCCTTGTGCGCTTGCCTGATATGACCAGTCACGATCGCGCTGGCTTAGCAGTGCGCCCTTCTCAGTCGCCACATCAGCAATGGTATGCGGCATATCCGGTTCACCGACGATGGCAGGTTTGCCACCGCGGAACACGCCCGCTTTTTCGCGGCCAATACTTTCACGGTCCGGCCCCAGCCAGTCGGTATGATCCAGCGCAATACTGGTGATCACGGCGACATCAGCATCCACGATGTTGGTGGCGTCAAGGCGCCCGCCGAGACCAACTTCAAGAATGGCGACGTCCAGCTGTGCCTGCTTAAACAGCCACAGCGCCGACAGGGTGCCGTATTCGAAATAGGTTAACGAGGTTGCGCCACGCCCGGCTTCAATTGCCGCAAACGAAGCAGTATGCGCCGACTCGGCCAGTTCTGCCCCCTGAATGCGCACGCGTTCGGTGTAGCGCACCAGGTGCGGGGAGCTGTATACGCCCACGCGAAAGCCTGCGGCCATCAGCACAGTTTCCAGAGTTCGGCAGGTGGTGCCTTTGCCATTGGTACCGGCGACGGTGAAGACCACGGGGGCAGGTTTGAGCAGGTCGAGTGAGGTGGCAACGCGCTGGACACGATCCAGCCCAAGTTCGATAGCCTGAGAGTGTAAGTGCTCAAGATAATAAAGCCACGTGGCAAGAGGCGACGTGGCTTGAGGAAGATTATCCATGTGTCCCGTTCACAAAGTTACGGTTCATTGGTGAAAGGGACCCGTGGTCCCTTTCTCATCATCGATCAGGCCTCGGGGCTCTGTGGAACAGCAGCGGCTTCAGCGATCTCTTCTTCCTGCGGTGCAGGCAGATTCATGAACTTCGCCAGCACGCTGGCCAACTTGAAGCGCATCACCGGACGGCGCACGATCATGTCGATCGCACCCTTCTCGATCAGGAACTCACTGCGCTGGAAGCCCGGCGGCAGTTTTTCACGCACGGTCTGCTCGATAACGCGTGGGCCGGCAAAGCCGATCAGCGCTTTCGGTTCAGCGATGTTGAGGTCGCCCAGCATCGCGAAGCTGGCAGAGACACCGCCCATGGTCGGGTCAGTCAGCACGGAGATGTATGGCAAGCCACGCTCCTGCATCTTCGCCAGGGCTGCACTGGTTTTCGCCATCTGCATCAGCGACATCAGCGCTTCCTGCATACGCGCACCGCCTGAGGCCGAGAAGCAGATCATCGGGCAACCATCTTCCAGCGCCTGCTCAACGGCACGCACAAAGCGCGCGCCGACCACGGACCCCATTGAGCCGCCCATAAAGGAGAACTCAAACGCCGCAGCGACAACCGGCATCCCGTGCAGGGTGCCTTTCATCACGATCAGCGCGTCTTTTTCGTCGGTCTCTTTCTGAGCAGCGACTAAGCGATCTTTGTATTTTTTTGAATCCTTGAACTTGAGCAGATCTTTGGGTTCCAGCTCGCTGCCCAGTTCAGTCATTGAACCTTCGTCCAGCACGCTGTGCAGACGGTCGCGACCATGCATACGCATGTGGTGGTCGCATTTCGGGCAGACTTCGAGATTGCGCTCCAGCTCGGCACGGTAAAGAACCTGCCCGCAGCTGTCACACTTGGTCCAAACCCCTTCAGGAATGCTTGCTTTACGCGATGGGGCGGTAGTGCTCTTATTGAGAATTCGTTCAATCCAGCTCATTGATGACCTTTCTGTTTGAACCTGGCCTTCTCTTGGGAAGTGCCAGTTTTTCTTTTCTACGTTGCCGCGTCGGGCGGCAACGCAAACCATAAATTGTCGCTCATTAAACCATAACCGCCCGTCACTGTGGATAAAAATCTGGTAAGGGGGTGACAGTCTGATGATCTCTCTTGTTACTGTTTTTGCTGACGCGCCGCGCGGCGATGACGCCATACTTCGATAACACCCGGCATAATGGATAGCAGGATAATCGCCACAATCAATAACTTAAGATTCTCCTGCACCGCAGGCAGGTTTCCAAAGAAGTAACCCGCATAGGTAAACAGCAGCACCCACAGTAGCCCGCCCGCGACGTTATACAGCGCAAAATGACGATAGGACATTTTGCCCATTCCAGCCACGAATGGCGCGAAAGTACGAACGATCGGCACGAAGCGCGCCAGAATAATCGTTTTACCGCCGTGGCGCTCGTAAAATTCATGGGTTTTATTGAGATAGCTGCGACGGAAGATTTTTGAGTTCGGGTTGCTGAACAGCTTATCGCCAAACAATCTGCCAATGGTGTAGTTAACCGCATCGCCGAGGATCGCCGCCACCACCATCAGCGCCACCATGGTGTGCACGTTCAGGTCATTGCCCGGCAGTGCGGCCAGCGCACCGGCAACAAACAGTAGGGAATCCCCCGGCAGGAACGGTGTCACCACCAGCCCGGTTTCGCAGAACAGGATCAGGAACAGAATGGCGTAAATCCAGATACCATACTGTGCCACCAGTTCCGCAAGGTGGACGTCGATATGCAGAATGAAGTCGACAACAAAACGAATCAATTCCATACAGGCTTCCTTTAATACTCCAGGCCAGGGTTAATCCCCGAGGAACAGTGGTCCCATCGGTGGACGGGGTAATTCAAAGCGTGCGGGATAATCCACGGAGACCAGATAAAGACCCTCGGCACGCGCGGTTGCCGCTGCCAGCGTTCGGTCTTTCGCCGCCAGTAGCTCAGCCATCCAGCCTTCGGGCTGATTCCCGCAGCCAATTTCCATCAGGCTGCCCACGATATTGCGCACCATATGGTGCACAAAGGCGTTAGCTTTAATATCCACCACCACGTAAGCGCCAAAGCGGCTGACGTTGAGGTGCATTACGTAGCGCATCGGCGTGCGCGACTGGCACTGCACGGCGCGGAACGAGGTGAAGTCGTTCTCGCCCAGCAGGCACTGTCCGGCACGCTGCATCTTTTCGACATCCAGCGGATGATAGAAGTGCGTGACGCCACCCGACAGGATCGCCGGGCGCAGCCGCTGGTTGTAGATCACGTAGCGGTAACGGCGCGCCGTGGCGCTGAAGCGGGCGTGAAAATCGTCCGCCACCGTTTTAACCCAACGCACCGCAATATCCGCCGGTAAGTTGGCGTTAGCGCCCAGCGTCCATGCGGCATCTTTACGCTGCGCGCTGGTCTCGAAATGCACCACCTGTCCGGTGCCGTGGACCCCGGCATCGGTGCGCCCGGCGCAGAACACCACCACCGGATGATCGGCCACTTTCGTCAGCGCCTTTTCCAGTTTTTCCTGCACGCTGCGAACTTCGTTCTGTTTTTGCCAGCCGTAATAGCGGCTGCCGTCATATTCAATGCCCAGCGCCAGCTTGGTCAGCGGCTGTGGCACAGTGCTGTCGGACATCAGTACAGATACTCCTGCACCAGTTTTTCAGCGGTTTTGATCGCCATCAGCGCGCCGCCAAAGCGGACGTTATCGGCCACCGACCAGAACTGTAACAGCTCGGCGATACCGTAATCGTTGCGCACGCAGCCAATGCTGAGATGCGCGCTGCCGGAGGCATCACCGACCTGAGTCGGGAAGTCATCTTCATCGGTCAGGTTGATATCTTCCGCCTGCTGCAACGCTTCACGCGCCTCTTCGGCCGAGACCGGACGCAGGTTTTCAATATGCACAATCTGCGCGTTACCGTAGAACACCGGCGCCTGCACGGTGCTGACCGCGATAGGCAAACCGTCGTCCTGCAGCACTTTACGCACCTGATCCACCAGGCGGCGCTCCTGCGCCACGCTGCCTTCCGCATCAGCGACCAGCGGCAGCATGTTGAACGCCAGCTGGCGGCCGAAATAGCCCTCTTCTGCCGGCAAACCGTTCAGCAGACGCGCACTTTCACCGGCCAGCGAATCCACCGCCGCTTTGCCGTGTGAAGAGGCGGCCAGCAGGTTGGTCACCTGCAAACGCCCGAGACCGGCGTTATCCATCAGCGGTTTGATGGCGCACAGCAGCTGGCTGGTTAACGCATCGGCCACGCTGATAATGTTGCGGTTGCGATAGTCGCCCAGCACCTGGGGATTGACATCCGGCACCACCAGCGGAACGTCCGGCTCCAGCGCGAACAGGTCGCTGCTGTCGATCACCAGGCAGCCGGCGTTGGCCGCATCTTCCGCGTAACGCGCCGAGGCGTCACGCCCGGCGACAAAAAAGGCCAGCTGCGCCTGTGACCAGTCGAAGTCAGCCGCATCGGTGACCTGGACGGATTTCCCTTCATAGCGCAGCACTTCACCGGCGCTACGCTCGCTTGCCAGCGCGTATAACTCACCAACCGGGAACTGGCGTTCCGCCAGCAATTCCAGTAAAGCTGCCCCTACTGCGCCTGTCGCACCTAAAAGCGCGATATTCCAGCCGTCAGACATGTTGGTTTACTCCAGACAATGACACAAAAGTAGAAGGCGATGACTTCATCGCCTTAAGATTCAGAAAAATCCCGTGATGAAACGGAGATTTTAAATTAGATGACTTAATAAAGACTTAACGGCTAATGGCGTTGAAGCCCAGCCTGTTCAGCAGCGCTGCGGCCCCGGCGTTATCACACTCAACCTGCAGTGAAGACCATTCGCGGCGCTCCTGATAATTCTTACGCAGGCGGTCGAATTCACCGGGTATCGCCGCGACGTGGCGCAGCGGTGCATCATCGCGGCGCACATCATACACCAGATGTACCAGACGTTTCAGCGTTGCCTGATCGAGCGGGCCCTGCAGCGTGATGCGGCCAAATTCCGGCGCGGGCAGCAGCGTATCCAGCGCCACCTGCTGCGGCTGGCCGATAAACTGCGTCCAGGCTTCAAAGACCTGCGTGGTACCGCGCGCTTTGCCTTCCAGCGTATACCCGGCAATGTGGGCGGTGGCGATATCCACCTTATCCAGCAGCGGCAGCGACAGTTCCGGCTCCGGCTCCCAGACGTCGAGCACCACGCTCAGGTCGTCACGCTGACCCAGCACTTTCAGCAGCGCCGCGTTATCCACCACCGGGCCACGGCAGGCGTTGATCAAAATAGTATTCGGCTTCAGCGCCAGCAGCAGGGCTTCATCGGCCATATGCAGGGTCTGATAGGGCCCCTGCTTGAACAGCGGAGTATGGAAGGTCAGGATATCGGCCTGCTCTACCAGCTCAGAGAGCGCAAGGAAATCACCTTCATCACCGCGATCGGCGCGCGGGGGATCGCACAGCAGCGTACGGATGCCCAGCGCCGCCAGCCGCGCCTGCAGGCGACCACCAACATTGCCTACGCCGACAATCCCCACGGTGCGGTCCGCCAGCTGGAAACCATCGCGTTCGGCCAGCAGCAGCAGTGCGGAGAAGACATATTCGACCACGGCGATGGCATTACAGCCGGGCGCGGCGGAGAACGCGATGCCCTGCTCGCCCAGGAACTCTTCGTCAATATGGTCGGTGCCCGCCGTGGCGGTGCCAACAAACTTCACCGGCTTGCCCTTCAGCAGTTCAGCATTCACTTTGGTTACCGAACGCACCATCAAACCGTCCGCATCGTCCAGTTCGGCCTGCGGGATGGGGCGACCCGGCACGGCAACCACATCACCGGTACGGCTAAACAGTTCGCGGGCGTACGGCATATTTTCATCAACGAGGATTTTCACAGTCTGTTTCCAGTCGGCTGGGTGAGGGGCATTATTCTGCCACAAAGCGTGATAGCGATTAACCTGCAGTTGCGGGATGAGCGGAAAAAAGGGGCATCCCCTGCGCCTTATCTCACCACGGAGCGCTGGTTACGGTAGCGCTCCGGCGTGGTGCCCGACTGCTGCTGGAACATCACAATCAGCGCTGACGCCGAGCTGTACCCCAGGTCCAGCGCCACGTCCTGCACGCTTTTGCCCTGCTCCAGCAGCGAAATAGCGTGCAAAAAGCGCAGCCGCTGGCGCCATTCACTGAATGACATCCCCAGCAGCGCCTGGCAGCGCCGCGACAGGGTGCGCTCAGTGGTGTAAACACGCTGCGCCCACTGTGCCAGCGTGGTGTTATCCGCCGGGTTACGCTCCAGCGCCTGCAATACCGGCGCCAGCGCCTTATCCTGGGTAGAAGGCAGATAACTCTGCTGGCTTTCCGCCTGGCGCAGTTGGTCGAGCAGCACCGCGCACAGCCGCCGATCTTCAGCACTTTCCGGCACCAGCAGCTGGCGAGCAGCACACGCATCGATAATGGCATGTACCACCGGACTGACGCGCAGCAGGCAGGCACGCGGCGGCAGCGACGCGCAATCCTCTGCGGCGATATTCAGCGTGCGAAAATGCGCCTGCTTGTGGTTATAGCTGGCATGCTGCTGCAAAGGGGGGATCCAGATCGGCAGATCGGGTGGCGTCAGCAGACGCTCGCCCTCCACCTGCATCTCCAGCACGTTACACTTAACGAAAATCACCTGGCCCCAGCGGTGCTGATGCGGCAGATATTCGGTACGCGCATTGGCCTGTTCGTAGCGGAAGAACAAGCGCAGCGCGTCGGCATCCGCCGGTGCGCTGTAGGTTAATTGCCGAATCATCTTGTCCGGTTGCGTCATACTTTTGTCTTATTATGATTATCTGTTTCAAAACCGACAAGATTACACTGCTGCGCTTCCCCTGAACATAAGAGAACCCCGATGAATTTTCTGTTTCCCCTGTTTGCGGTGCTGATCTGGTCGATCAACGCCGTGGTCAGCAAGATGTCTGCCACGGCAATCGATCCCGCCGCCATCTCCTTCTACCGCTGGCTGCTGGCCCTGCTGGTGCTGGCACCGTTTGCCCTGCCCGGCGTCTGGCGCCATCGTCAGCAGGTGAAACAAAATGGCTGGAAGTTACTGGTGCTCGGATTACTTGGCATGGTGCTGTATCAGAGCCTGGCCTATTACGCCGCTCACAGCGTCAGCGCACTATTTATGGGGATCCTCAATGCGCTGATCCCGCTGCTGACGGTGCTGTTAAGCCTGCTGCTGCTACGCCTGGCTCCGACCGTCGGCATCCTGCTTGGCAGCCTGCTGTCATTTTGCGGGCTGGTGTGGCTGGTCAGCCAGGGTAACCCCTCACAGCTGCTGTCGCACGGGCTGGGCAAAGGTGAGCTGATGATGTTTGCCGCGTCAGGCTCTTACGCGCTGTACGGCGTGCTCACCAAACGCTGGGCGCTGCCGCTGCCCAACTGGCAGAGCCTGTGGGTGCAAATCTTCTTTGGCGTGCTACTGCTGACGCCCGGTTTTCTGCTGGCGCCGGACGTTTCGCTTAATGCGCACAATATTCCGCTGGTGCTGTTTGCCGGCATTCCTGCTTCAGTCATTGCCCCCTTTTTGTGGATCCAGGGCGTGGCGCGACTCGGTGCCAGCACCACCAGCATCTTTATGAATCTGGTGCCGATTTTTACCGCAATTATTGCCGTACTGTTCCTGCATGAGCAGCTGCATGCCTATCACTATATCGGCGGTGGGATCGCGATTTTAGGCGTTGCTCTGGCTCAGCGCTTACGTATCCCATTGATATTTTGTAAAAAATAAAACTCCTTAAGATTATGTAGCTGCAGGATTTCTTTCCTGCAGCTGCTTCCACGAATCACTAAGATCATTCTGATATTTAAATAAATATTGCTAAATTAAACGCAATTATTTTTAATAAAAAACATACCAACTCAAAGAAAATATAAATATTTATGTTATTTTGGAGTATTTACTATTTACCATTTTCACATAGCGACTAATCTTCTTAGCGATACAAGCATAGCCGAGCTGAGGAGTCGTTCACTATCGATATATCTAAAATCCGGGAATTCCCTCGTATTTTTATTCTCGAGAGTTGTGGGTGATTTCATCAAGGTTTTATTTAACTTGATTTAATTCAGCCAAGCAAAATTTAACACAAATTCAGATTTAAAAATAAAGCATTGCTTATGATCATAAATGTTTAATAAACAAGTGGTATTTTCAAGTCAAAAGGAATTAAGCATGAAAAAGACATTACGGACCACCGCGCTGATTTCAGCGATAGCACTTCCTATATCATCGGCAATGGCTTATGACGGAACAATCAAGTTTGTTGGTTTAATCTCCAACACCACATGTAACATCAATATCAACGGGCGCGGCAGCAACACGACGATAAAATTTAATCCTATATCAGAAAACGCCCTTCCACAAAAAGGGGCAGTAGCTAACGAACTGCCGTTCACCCTGATATTAGATAACTGTAAAAATGCCACCAACTATGTCCGCGCATTGTTCGAAAGCCCGCAAACGGATTACCGTACAGGTAACCTGATAAATACTGGGGATGCAGCCAACGTTCAGGTACAACTGCTGGATAAAACCCATCAGCCAATCAGGCTGGGCGATGGTTCACAGTCCGATGGAGCCTCGTTCAAAATTGTTGATGATACGGCTACTCTGAACTATTTTGCGCGCTATTATGCCACTGGTAAAGTCACTGGCGGTAAAGTCGACACGCTGGTCCATTACTCATTAAACTATTTCTAACTCAACCACTCTGTTCAAAGTGCAAGAGGTAACTCTTGCACTTCATCATGTATTCAAAATATAGAGCATCGATTATGCCAGTCGTAAAAAACCTTCCTTATACAGCATTGAAATATTGCCTATATATGCTGTTAGCCACGCAAACCCTGGTGAGCCATGCTAATGTCATCATTAATAGCACACGCGTGATTTACCCGCAAAATCAGCATGAAGTGAGTGTTCAGTTAACCAATGACAGCCACCAACCTTCACTGATACAGGCGTGGATTGACAACGGTGACCCTGATGCAACTTTCAACCAGATCTCCGTGCCCTTTATATTGACTCCTCCCATCGTTCGTATTGAACCACAAAGTGGTCAAACGCTAAGGCTGACCTGGACCGGGGGCAGTTTACCACAGGACAGAGAATCAGTTTTTTGGCTTAATATTCTCGACATTCCACCCAAAAAATCTGATTCAACGGATAGTAATATCTTGCAGATGGCGATCCGCAGCCGGATTAAAATTTTCTTTCGCCCACCCTCTCTCGATGAAATAGGTGCAACAGGAGCATTTCAGTCACTGCGCTGGCAGCGTTCATCTGCATCCCCGGCCACCATCCTGACTATTTATAATCCTTCAGGTTATTTCATTAACATTGCCAGTATAACTATTGACCACCATGGCAAGAAGATAATAAGTTTAAACGGGGAGATGATTGCGCCACGCGGCTCAGCAGAATTCAAATTCACTCATCTCCCGGAAAAAATCAATAACACCGCGCTGTACTACGAAATATTTAATGACTACGGCAGCATTACGACGGTAAAAATCGATAAAAACAAAAAATAGTTCCAAGCTACATCACGCCTTATTTGATTGAGTTAAATATGGAGAGAGTAGATGTTCAGGATATTTTTCACTGCCGCTTTTGTCTGGCACCTCCGGATTTTCAACTTTTTCTCGCGTAGTCTGTTACTTCTTGGATTGCTGAGTATAGAAACCCATCAGAGAATTTTCGCCGCAACGGATGAGGGAATCGCAATATTTGATGCTAATTTTTTACGTAACACCTCAGATGCAAGCATTGATGTTTCACAGTTCAGTCGCGGTCACGCGTTACAACCCGGTCAGTATGATGTCAATATTGTGCTGAATGAAAGATCGATTGATCGATTAAAATTAACGGTTAAAAAAATATCAAACCACACTGTTATTTGTATAACGCGCCCGCTGCTCAATTTATTACATATAAAAAGCACTTACATCGACGACCAGCAGCTAAAAAAACTCGATAGTACTGAAAGCTGTTTAAGTCTGGAACAGCTTATTCCTGCCGCTAGTGCCCATATCGACATTAGCACCTTGAGCATGATAATCGCTATTCCGCAGGCGGCATTACAGCATCAGGCACAAAATGAAGTTGATCCTTCTTTGTGGCAGCAGGGGATTAATGCTCTTATTGTAAACTATAATGCTAACTACTATCAGTCAAAGCAGGATGGCAGCGCGTTTAACTCTTTATATAACAGCAATAATGTTGGCCTGAATATCCATGGTTTTCATTTCCGCCATCTGGGATCGCTGAGCTGGCAAAATGAGAGCGGCACGCACTATCAAAACCTGCGTAATTATGTTGAGCGTGATATCAGTTCAATCCGATCGCGCATCACTGTGGGAGATGCTGATACCAGCGGCAATCTTTTTGATAGCTTCTCATTCCGCGGCTTAACCCTGCGCAGCGTCGACGCCATGCTGCCAGATTCGCGGCGCGGCTATGCACCAGCGATCAGAGGCGTGGCTCAGACCCATGCCCGCGTTAGCGTGCGGCAGAATAACGTACTGCTGTATGAAACCACGGTCCCTCCAGGCCCCTTTAGCTTCGACGACCTTTATCCTACCGGCTACGGTGGTGACCTGGTGGTAACCATACGGGAATCCGATGGTCAGATAAGTCAATTCATGGTGCCTTACGCCTCTATTCCCCAGCTGGTGCGTCAGGGAACAACACAGTTTAGCATTACCGCCGGTACGCTGCGTAATATGAAGCTTTCCAACACGGAAACCGTCGCCCAGGCCACGCTGCAACGGGGGGTCAGTAACCTTGTCACCAGCTTTGGCGGTGTCTTAACCACGCGTAATTATCACGCTTTCCTGCTGGGCGGCGCAGTCGGCACCTCAATGGGTGCGCTGGCGCTGGATGTTAGCCAAGCACAAACGGTCAGCCGCAATAAGCGCCTTTCAGGTCAAAGCTACCGAATGACCTACAGCAAAGAGTTTAATCAGAGTACCAGTACCGTATCTGTCGCCGCCTGGCGCTTCTCATCTTCCGGTTATCTTGGCCTGAATGATGCGATGCACTGGATAGATAACCGGCGGCGTAACGTATCCTCTTCCTGTGATGATGGAAGGCAGGCACAGCGCAGCCGTCTCTCCATCAGCCTTTCACAGACTCTGCCTGATAGCTGGGGGCAAATGTATCTGACTGCAATCAGGCAGAATTACTGGCGCAAAAATGGCAATGACAACCAGCTTCAGGCGGGATACAGCAATGCGTTTCGCTCGCTGAGTTGGTCACTCTCGGTTAACCGCTTGAATTCACGCGATGGGGCAGAGACTCAATTTTCTCTCGGCTTCTCTATGCCGCTGGGCAGCGACATGCAGGATACCAGCATGAACCTGAACTTTAACCACGACGCCCAGGGATTATCCAGCCAGGTTAATCTCAGCAGTTCACTGGGAGCTGAACAGCAGTTTGATTACAACGTTGGAGTAAGCCAGGATCGCCAGCAGGGAACCAGCGCCAATACTGTCGCCAGCTGGCACTCAGCCTGGAGCACCTTGCAAGGCAGCTATGAAGCTGGCAGCAATAGCCAGTCATGGTCCGGTGGTCTCAGCGGGTCGCTGGTAGCACTGCCTGATGGCATGATTTTCAGCCCCTGGTACAGCGAAACCATGGCGCTGGTCGATGCGCCTTACGCCAAGGGCGCCACGGTGGAAGGTCATTCTGGCCTGAAGCTCAATGACCAGGGACGTGCACTGGTTCCCTATATGATTGCCTACCACCTTAATGAGATCGTCCTCGACCCACAAGGGTTGCCGCCAGATGTGGAGCTAAAGAGCACCCGTCAGCAGAGTGCACCGTATGCAGGTGCGCTGGTTAAAGTTAAGTTTGCCACCATGCGCGGTCGGGCTGTGTTGATCCATTCTACCCACTCCGATGGTCAGAGCCTGCCGTTTGGTGCCACCGTAAGTGACGAACGGGGGAATAACCTCGGATTGGTTGCTCAGGGCGATATGATCTACGTCCGTCTGCCAGAGGGACGTTCCCGTCTGGTGGTCAGATCCGGCGAAACAACCATCTGCACGCTGACCGTTACCCTCCCTCCACGGCAGCATCTGGAAAACGGCTTTGAACGGTTTAACACACCCTGCCTGCCTGCTAACTCCTGGCCATGATGAGCTTATATTAATGAACTATCGATGGTATTTACTGCTGTTTGCCGCCGTTGCGCTGGCACCGTTCAGTTTGCCGACTCAAGCCGGCTCGCTGAAATGTGTCACAGAGCGGCGAGGCGCTTTCCCGCTGGTAGTTTTCAACGCCGGCAACGCGCTGAAATTATCCTCTTCACTGCCGATGGGAACTACGGTGTTTCACCAGAGCTACACTATCACCGTCTGGTGCAGTATCAGCGACCCTCAGCAGCAGGGTAATGAACTGGCCTTATTCATTCGCCGCAACGGCAGCAAAATACTCGGTAACGGCTTAACGCTGATCACCACGCTAAACGGTGATCGGGGTAGCGATGATGGAGTAGTCAGTACCGGCGTGATGATTACCAATCATAATGCTGCAGCTGGCCTACCGCCTGGCACCTGGCAACGTGCCAGCTTTGGCGTCACCGTAGAAATTGTTAAAACCGGGCAGACGCCGGAACGCCCTGAACAGGTAACACCAATTAACTCGCGCATTTCACTTTTTGATATTGGCTCCGACAACGGCGGAAAAAAAGCGAACTATCAGATGCTGGATGCCGAAAAGTGGCTGAGCTTCATAGCAAAGAGCTGTAAGGTCCAGGGGCCTGCGTCCTTTAGCGTTTCGCTAGGTGCCATCAGGATCAGGCAAGACCGAGGTTTCGGTTCAGCTATTGGTTCCACCAGCGAGGGTAAAACATTTGCGCTTAACTTTCTCTGCGATACTGATGTTTCAGGCAATTTTAACGTGATGCTGCGGCTCGATGGTCAAACCCCGACAGGTGCGGCAAAACAGGGGTTAATCAGCTTGAATAGCGAAGTTCACAGCGCCAGCGGCGTGGCGATACAAATCTTACATGCTGCCAGCGGCGTTCCGGTAAATATTGGCAGCAGCTGGAAAATCGGCAATTATCCTCTTGCCCGCCGTACCATAGAAGTGCTGTTGCTCGCACGCTACTATCAGTTGACACCGAGCATTAAACCCGGAAAGGCTACCGGCATACTCACCTGGACAATCAGCTATCTGTAAACGGTGCACGTTAAAAAAAAGCCGGAAAGCGACGCGATTACGCCGCCCTCCTCTACCTATCCCCGGCAGGGATTGTTATCATGCTCTATTACCCTCTGTGGTCCGGCGCGCCCCGGATAATGACTCTGACTGAAGGACTTCGCCATGCAACCTTTGAGTGGCCCAGGTGCGCCGATTCCCGGCGATCGCCCGACGATCGATGCCCAAAAGGGCACATCGCGCCCCGGCCCTGGCGATCAACCTCTTACGCCCGCCCAGCGCACCACGCTGGAGCGCCTGATCGTCAAGATCATGTCGCTCAGCACGCTGAAATCCCCCGAGCTGTGGGCAGGCCTGCGCCATGAGGTCGGAGTAAAAAATGATGCTGGCCTGCTGGCGCGCCATTTTCCTCCGGCGGAACAGTTTCTCAATACGCGTCTGTCACAGGTGCAAAATACTCACGCCACGCGCCAGCTGTTACAGCATCTGACCGACCTGCTGCCCACCGGGAATAACCGCCAGGCGGTGAGCGACTTTATCCGTCAGCAGTTTGGTCATACGGTTTTAAGCTCGCTCAACCCTGACCAGCTGCGTCAGGTGCTGACCATGCTGCAGAACGGGCAGATGGCGATCCCACAGCCGCAGCAGACGCGCAGCAGCGATCGCAGCCTGCTGCCTGCCGAACATCAGACGCTTAACCAGCAGATTTCGCGCCTTGCCGCCGCCACCGGCGAGCAGCCGGTCAAGCTGTGGGCTTCCGTACTGAAGGTGATGAACCTGCACAGCGGGGACCCGATCCCCTCACGCGCCTTCCCGCTACTCAACCAGTATCTGCAGGCCAGCCAGACGCTTAGCCAGCATAGCGCGCCGACGCTGACGCAGCTGATTGCCACCCTGAAGCAGCCGCCGGATGCGGGCGAGCAGCGTATGTTGGAGGATTACAGCCAGCAGCGCTTCAGCATTGCGCCACAAACGGTGCTCAGCCCCACTCAGGCACAGGATCTGCTCAATCTGCTGTTCAGCCGCCGCGCAGAGCGCTTGCAGGAACAGCCGCTGGCCGACAGCGAGCTGAATCCAAAACCGATTGCCGCGCCAATCTGGGGCACGCTGCCGCCGGTGTTACAGCCGCTGGCGAATCGCCCGGTGTTTACCGCCTTTGCCATGCTGATCCTGCTGGTTCTGGTGCTGTGGATGCTGTTCTGATTTAGCGCCTTATCAGGGCTGGCGCCAACGCGGCGCCAGCCCTTCTCCTCAGGCCACTTCCTCTACCGGCTTGCCGCCAAAGCGGTCGCGCATAATCTGCTCGATCTCCTCCAGGCTTTTACCCCTTGTCTCCGGCAGCATCAGTGCCACAAAGGCCAGCGAGCCGATATTAATGATGGCGAAGATAAAGAAAGTTTTGCTGCCGGCAAACGCCATCAGCGGCGGGAAGCAGAAGGCGACCAGCGCATTGAAAATCCACTGTAACGACACCGCGGTGCCCGTCAGCGCCCCGCGCAGCTGCATCGGGAACAGTTCGGACATCAGCAGCCAGTAGACGGGTGAAATGCACATCTGCATAAAGAACAGGAACATCAGAATAAAGGCCAGCGCCAGATAGCTTTGGGTTAAGCCGGCTGGCACCAGCGTCATCACCAGCCCCAACAGCAGCTGGGCGGCGATAACGAAGAACAGCCCGGTCATCAGCATCTTACGGCGTGGGAAGCGGCTAACCGCCCAGATCCCCACGAAGGTGGCGATCACGGAAACCACGCCGTTGCCAATCGTCGCGGCGATAGAGGCGCTGGTTCCCAGTCCGGTCGATTTCAGGATAATCGGCGTGTAGTACATAAAGGCATTGACCCCGGTGAACTGGATAACGAAACCCAGCCCAATGCCGATCGTCAACAGGCGCAGCACCCATTTTTCCTTGATCAGGGTCATCACGTCCGGCCCACGCTCGGCCTTACGCGCCTGCTTTTTCATCTCGCGCATCTCCTTGCGCACCTCTCGCGGGGTTTCACGCAGGTACTTCAGGATGTTTTTTGCCTCCTGCAGTCGCCCTTCGGCCACCATCCAGTGCGGGGATGCCGGAACAAAAAAGGTGCCGATAAACAGCAGCAGGCCGGGGATCATGGCGATGGCCAGCATATAGCGCCACAGGTGTTCGTCATGCAGCAGATAGCTGAGCAGGGTGCTGGCAACGTAGGCCACCAGCTGGCCGGTGACGATCATCAGCTCATTACGGCTCACCAGCGGGGCCCTTAATTTCGGACCGGCGATCTCAGCAATAAACACCGGGACGGTAGCCGATCCGCCGCCAACGGCAATACCGAGCAGAAAACGCATCGCCACCATCACCGAAATCGACGGTGCCAGGGCAGTGCCGAGGGAGCCGGCGACAAACAGCACGGCGAGGCTGCGCAGCGTGATGCGGCGGCCAAACTTGTCGGAGAAGAAACCACTGAGGAAGGATCCGAGCGCGGCGCCAAACACCAGTGAAGAGGCGACCAGCCCTTCAGTAAACGAGTTTAAGCCCAGCCCGCCCTGTGCCGCAGGCGCGGACATATAGGGTAGAGCCCCGGAGATAATACCGGTGTCGTAACCAAAGGCCAGCGCGCCCATGGTGGCGACCAGCACCACAAAGAAAATTCGCTGTTTAACAATTGTCGCGCGCGAGGACTCATCGGCTTCCGAGGAGTCTGAGGAGGTTGTGTTCATATGATCCCTGAATAAGAAGAAAAGTCTGTGACGCTCACATTTATTGTGAAAAAGGCGCTAAACGGTGAGTCGCGCAAAAAGTGTAGACTCCGTCACAGTTTTCGACAAATTCAAAAGTCATTTAACATCCGCAGTCGCTCAGCGTACCTGCGGCGGGCCACTGCCCCGCGTTATCTCCTGTTACGATCGGATGGCTATCGCGCTGCCAAAAATCCAGCCCGCCAATCAGCTCTTTCACCTGAAAACCCGCAGCGGCCAGCTTCCAGGCTCCTCTGGTCGAGCCGTTACAGCCAATGCCGTCACAGTAAGTGATATACACCTTTTCGCGGGGCAGAGCGGCCAGGGTTTCTGCCGTCATGGTGCGGTGGGGAAAGCTGAGCGCCCCGGGGATATGCCCGGCGCGGTACTGCTCTGCGGAGCGCACATCCAGCACCACAATCGCCGCGACGCCCGCAGCCAGGTCCTGCGCCACATCCCAGGCATCGGCGTAATGCGCCAGTTTGTCACGCAGCCACGCTTCGCTCTGCGCGGGGGAAGGCGGGGGAAACTGTAAAACGGCTGAAAATGGGTTCATCTCATGCTCCGGTTCGGGTTAATGTGGCTATCTTAATGCGGATTGGCATTAACAATAAGACCCATTCAGCCACCATGATAAGGCCAATATGCCCACTGTTACCGTGCCGTTTCCTGCCCTGTTTAGCCGTCAGCATGCCGCCACCCTGCGCGAGAAAGTGTGCGCAATGCTGCGTCAGGCCATCGTCGACGGCTCGCTGCCGACCGCGGCACGCCTGCCCTCTTCTCGCGTGCTGGCCAGCGATTTGTCGCTGTCGCGCATCACGGTTGAGGCAGCTTACAGCCAGCTGGAGAGTGAAGGCTATCTGACGCGCCAGACCGGGCGCGGAACGTTTGTCGCTGTTGCGGCCGTGCCGCCGCCGCGACGCCGCCCGCCCGTGGCTGCGCCGCTTCTTTCCCGGCGCGGGCAGCAGATCGTCGCCGGCGGCGGCTGTGAAGATCCGCTGTTTCCTCAAGCCTTTGCAGCCGGATCGCCGGACCTGCGCGCGTTTCCTCAGCGGCTATGGCGCAGACTGACGCAGCAGCGCCTGCGGCTGGATGGTGAAAGCCTGATGCGCTACGGCGATCCGCTCGGCCTGCCGGAGCTGCGCCAGGCGGTGGCGCACTATCTGGCGCAGTCTCGCGGGGTGCGCTGCCACGCCGAACAGGTGGTGATCCTCACCAGTTCCCAGCAGGCACTGCAGATGATCGCCCTGCTGCTGTGCGACAGCGGCGACAGCGTCTGGCTGGAGGATCCGGGCTATCGCGGGGCCTGGCAGGCATTTCGCAGCAGCGGCGCGCAGGTCAGCGGTATCGCTTGCGATGAGAGTGGCGCGATTATCCCGGGCGGAGATGCGCCAAAGCTGGTGTATCTCACGCCTTCCCATCAATATCCCACCGGCGTGACGCTGGCGCTGGAGCGGCGCCTGGCGTGGCTGGCTTATGCCCGCCAGCGGCAGTGCTGGCTGATAGAAGATGATTACGATAGCGAGTTTCACTACGACCAGCGCCCGATGCCCGCCTTGCAGGGTCTGGAAGAGGATGCCCGCGTGCTGTATCTCGGCACCTTCTCCAAAGTGCTGTTTCCCTCTTTGCGGCTGGCGTATCTGGTGGTGCCCGATGCGTTAATCGAACCGTTACGCCGCCTGCGCAGCATTATCGACGGGCACAGTGCGCAGCTGATGCAGGCGGTGACGGCAGATTTTATTCACCACGGTCACTTTGCCGCGCACCTGCGCCTGATGCGCCAGCTGTACGCCAGCCGCCGCAATCTGCTGGTTAATGAGGTGAATGACAAACTCGCCGATCGCCTTACGCTATTCCCCCATCAGGGCGGTTTACAGCTGGCGGTCGGGCTGAAAATGGGCAGTGAACAGCAGCTGACGCAGCAGGCAGCGCAGCACGGCCTGCTGCTGCCGCGCCTGTCGCCGCTTTATCAGCAGCAGCCAGCTCAGGCGGGCTGGATGCTGGGATATTCCGCCCTTCAACCAGCGGAGATCGTCCGGGCAGTGACCCGGCTTAGCCGCCTGGACTGGTCAGGGCCGCGCGGGCAAAGCTGAAGGTGACGGCAATACCCAGCGCGGCGCAGACCGCTCCGGCAATGTACACCGAACCGTAGCCGAGACCGGTGGCCAGCAGGCCGGTGAGCGGGCCGGTGATGGCGTAAGCGATATCCTGAAACGCCGAAAAACCGCCGAGCGCGGTGCCCCGCACCTGCGGCGCCACCCTTTTTAGCACCTCAACCCCCAGCGCCGGGAACACCAGCGAACAGCCGCAGCCGGTCAAAGCCGCCCCTGCCAGGGCTATCCAGCCGTTCGGGGCCACGCCCAGCAGCAGCAGGCCAAGCGCTTCCACCACCAATGAAATCAGCGCCACGCGCGTACCGCCCAGCCGATCCGGCAGGCCGCCAAACAGCACGCGCACCAGCACAAAGGCTACGCCAAACGCGGTTAAAGCAAACCCGGCATTGCCCCACTGCCGATCGGCGAAATAGAGCGAGGTGAAGGTGCCAATCACCGCAAAGCCCGCCCCCTGAAGTGCCAGCGCACAGCCCGGCTGCGCGATCTGCCCAACAACTTTCCACAGTGACGGTCTCTCACCGCCGTGTACCGGTACGGCGCGCACGCCAAGATTGAACAGCAGCGCCGCCAGCGGCAGCAGAATAGTGGCAATGCCCAGCAGTTCAAACCCGCCGTGGCTGTATAACAGCAGCCCGAGCGGTGCTCCTGCAGCCAGCGCGCCATAAATGGCCATGCCGTTCCACGACATCACCTGACCGCCGCGCGTCGCGCCCACCAGACCCATGCCCCAGGTCAGATTGCCGGTCAGCAGCTGGCTTTCGCCAAAGCCCAGCAGCAGGCGCCCGGCCACCAGCAGGGCAAATTTAGCCATCACCGGCAGCGGTAGCAGTGCCGCCAGCAGATAGGCGACCCCGACCAGTGCCAGCGCCAGCATGCCCTGCAGCGTTGAGCGTTTTGCCCCGCGCTGATCGGCCAGCCTTCCGGCATAGCCGCGCGTTAGCAGCGTGGCAAGAAACTGGATACCTACCGCCACGCCCACCATGAAGTTGTTCAGCCCCAGCACCTGGTGAACATATAGCGGGATCACCGGCAGCGCGAGGCCCGCCGTCAGATAGGTGAGAAATACGGCAAATGAGATACGCGCCAGCGCAGTCGTGGCCTGCGCCGGGCGTTGGTCGATACGGCTGGACATCATTAACTCCTCCTGAGAGAACCAGGGCACAGCCTGTGCCACGGATGGTTATGGAATTTTATTTTCAAAGCAAACAAGAGTGGCTAAATAGTTTCAAATCGTCAACGCAATTTACCGCCCGCGCTGGAATGTAACCCAGTTACGTGGCTTATTACCTGCCGTAGTCAGACAACCAGGCCAGACCCGACCATAAAATCGCGATATGCACCGCATTTCGCTAACAAAGATAGCTGCCATTTGAGATTTGAGTACCACTTTCATTCAGGCCGGGATCTGCCCTTGTGGTTATTGTTATCAAAATGATAAAAAACGCAGAAATTAACAATAATGAAACAATTAACTGTCGGTAAATTTCCTACAACCATGCGGTTATTAACAAGCCATTAACACATTTTACTATGTAATTTAACATTAAAGGTCACCGATCACATTTCCCATCATTGCCCACTTCTTCGCCAAAATCTTATTGCTATCGTGAGCCGGTGGTGAACTCCACCCTCATACCTGACGAAAACAACGATCTGGATAACAAGGTACTGCTATGAAATTTAACCTCGCGTTACTCAATGCATGTGTCGTATCCGCCTGCATGTTATTAGCAACACCCGTGCTGGCAGCAGAAAAACATGATATCGCCGTCGTGGCAAAAGTCACAGGCATTCCGTGGTTTACCCGGATGGCGGTGGGCGTGGACGAAGCGGCGAAAAAGCTCGACGTCAATGCTTACCAGGTTGGCGGCTCCACGGCCGATCCGGCGCAGCAGGTGAAGGTGATTGAGGATCTGATCGCCAAAAAAGTCGACGCAATCATCGTGGTGCCCAATGACGCCAAGGTCCTTGAGCCCGTGCTGAAAAAAGCGCGTGACCAGGGCATTGTCGTACTGACCCATGAATCCCCGGACCAGCAGATTGGTCAGTGGGATATTGAAACCATCGACAGCACCAAATATGCCGAAAAGAATATGGATGAGCTGGCGAGCGCGATGGGCGGCAAAGGCGGATACGCCATTTACGTTGGGTCGCTGACCGTGCCGCTGCACAATGCCTGGGCCGATGCGGCCATCAAATATCAGAAAGAGAAATACCCGGAAATGCACGAAGTGACCGCGCGTCTGCCGGTAGCGGAGAGCATCGACAAATCCTATGCCACTACTCTCGACCTGATGCGCACCTATCCTGACCTTAAAGGCATCATCGGTTTTGGCTCGCTTGGCCCAATCGGAGCCGGACAGGCGGTGAAAAGTAAACGGGCGAAAAACAAGATCGCCGTGGTGGGTATCGCTATGCCTGCTCAGGCTGCGCCTTACCTGATGAGCGGCGATATCATAAAAGCCCTGCTGTGGGATCCAAAAGATGCCGGTTTCGCCCTGGTCAGCCTGGCGGATCGGCTGCTGGATGGCAAAGAGGTCACGCCTGACCTGACCATCGACGGGCTGGGGAAAGCGGATGTTGATATGCAGCATCACGTTATCCGCTTCAACCGCATTCTGGAAGTGACCAAAGATAACGCTAAATCCCTCGGTTTTTGATTGTTTCGGGCCGGCGACTGTCGGCCCTCACCCACTCCAGGGCGATGAATGATGGCCACACAAACTCCTTTTATTTCGTTGGAAAAAATCAGCAAATCGTTTCCCGGCGTGCGCGCGCTGGATAACGTCACGCTGACGCTGAACCGCGGCGAAGTACACTGCCTGGCCGGGCAAAACGGCTGTGGCAAAAGTACCCTGATCAAAGTCATTTCCGGGGTGTATCACCCCGACAAAGGCTCGCATATCAGCGTTGACGGCAAGCGCTTTAACCAGCTCAGCCCTGCCCTGTCGGCGTATTACGGCGTGCAGGTGATCTACCAGGATCTGTCGCTGTTTCCCAATTTATCGGTGATGGAGAATATCGCCGTCCACCGCTATCTTCCGGGCGGCAGCTTCTGGGTCAATCGCCGCGCCATGCGCCAGCTGGCGCTGGAGACCATGCAGCGTATCGGCGTTAATCTCGACCCGGCGCGCAAAGTGGAAAAACTGTCGATCGCCGACCGTCAGCTGGTGGCGATCTGCCGGGCGCTGGCCGCCGATGCCAGCCTGGTGATCATGGATGAGCCCACCGCCTCACTGACGCGCCATGAGGTTAATGGCCTGCTGCGCGTAGTGCGTGAGCTGAAGGCCGCCGGGATCTGCGTGGTGTTCGTCAGCCATAAGCTGGATGAGGTGATGGAGGTTTCAGACCGCATCAGCGTGATCCGCGACGGCAAGCTGGTCGGCACCTATGCCGCCAGTGAACTGGACGGTGACGAACTGGCGTTCCTGATGACCGGCCAGCGCTTCAGCTTCAGCCACCTGCCGGAGCGTGCCGACCGCAGCGAAACCCCGCTGCTGGAAGTGCGCAACCTCTCGCGACGCAACCAGTATCAGCAGATTAATCTACAGCTCAGACGCGGCGAAATCACCGCCATCGTCGGACTGCTGGGTGCCGGGCGCACCGAGCTGTGCCTGTCGCTGTTTGGCCTTTCGCGCCCGGACAGCGGCGAGATGCTGATAGAGGGTAAGCCGGTCAGGCTGCGCCATAATCGCGACGCTATCCGCCACGGCATTGCTTACGTTTCGGAAGATCGTCAGAGCGAAGGGCTGATTATGCCGCAGTCGATTTTCGACAACCTGCTGGTGCCGGTGTTTGGCCGCCTGCGCGGTCGCCTCGGGTTGATGGATCGCACAAAGGCGCGCCATCAGGTGGCTTCGCTTATCCGCGAGCTGAATATCAAAGTGTCCGACAGCCTGCTGCCGGTACAAACGCTTTCCGGCGGCAACGCCCAGCGCGTGGCGATCGGTAAATGGGTGGCGACGCAGCCCAAAGTGCTGCTCCTCGACTCGCCGACCGTCGGCGTCGATATTGCGAATAAGGAGGGGATCTATCGCATTGCCCGCGAGCTGGCCGATTCCGGCATGGCGGTGCTGATGATTTGCGATGAGATCCCGGAAGCTTACTACAACAGTCATCGCGTACTGGTGATGCGCAAAGGCGAGCTGGTTGCCAGCTTCGCCCCCCATCAGTGCAGCGAAGAGGAGATTGCCGGGGTGGTTAATGAATAACAAGCTGCGTCACTTGATCAGCCACCATGAGTTCTGGCTGGGTCTGTTAATTGTCCTGCTGGCGCTGGGACTTAGCCTGCGCACCAGCGAATTTCTCACTCTCGGTAACCTGACCGACGTGGCCACCAGCTATGCCATTCTCGGCATTCTCGCCTGCGGCCTGTTTGTGGTGCTGATCGCCGGGGGCATCGATATCTCCTTCCCGGCGATGACCGCCATCGCGCAGTACGTGATGGCCAGCACCCTGCTGGCGCACGGCGGCAATTTCTTCAGCGCCTTTGCCATTGCCATCGGCTGCGGGCTGCTGCTCGGCATGGTCAACGGGCTACTGGTTTACCTGCTGCGCGTGCCGGCGATTATTATCACCATCGCCACGCTCAACCTGTTCTATGGCCTGCTGGTGTGGATGACCAACGGTACCTGGCTGTACGGCTTCCCGGAATGGTTTATGAACGGCATTAACTGGCTCTCTTTTACCGCTTCGGACGGCTATGAATATGGCCTGACGCTGCCGCTGCTCTGCCTGCTGGGGGTCTTTGTGCTGACCGGTGTGCTGATGAACTTTACCCGCTTCGGGCGGCAGATCTATGCGATGGGCGGCAATCGCGAATCCGCTTCGCGCCTCGGCATCAATCTGCGCAGCCTGCATCTGGCGGTTTACGGATATATGGGCGTGCTGGCGGGGGTGGCGGCTGTGGTTCAGGCGCAGACCACGCAGTCGGTGGCACCGAACTCGCTAGTCGGCTACGAGCTGACGGTGCTGGCGGCGGTGGTGCTGGGTGGAGCCAGCATGAGCGGCGGACGAGGGACGCTGATTGGTACCCTGCTCGGCGTATTACTGCTGGCCTTTCTACAAAACGGCCTGACGCTGATGGCGGTGTCATCCTACTGGCACATGGTGTTCAGCGGAGTGATTATTCTGGTGAGCGTCAGCGCGACGGCGTGGAACGAGAAACACCAGCTGGCGAAGGGGAACTGAGATGCAGACATTACTGAATAAACTGCCGGGCGACCGCATCATCCGGCTGCAGCTGCTGATGATGGTAGTGGTGCTGGCGCTGTTTTCCCTGACGCTTGGCGGGCGCTTCTTTAGCAACGGCAACTTCCAGTCTATCGCCAGCCAGCTGCCGGTACTGGGGCTGCTGGCATTAGGCATGGCAGTTACCATGCTGACCGGCGGCATTAATCTGTCGATTATTGCCAGTGCCAATGCCTGCTCGCTGGTGATGGCGGCACTGATTGTCGCCCATCCGGAACAGCCGCTGTGGCTGGCCCTGGCGCTGCTGGCCGGCCTGCTGACGGCAGTGGCGATTGGCGTGCTTAACGGGGTACTGATTGCGGTGGTCGGCGTTTCACCAATTCTGGCAACGCTCGGCACCATGACGCTGATTGCCGGGCTGAATATCCTGCTGTCGAACGGCGCGGTGATTTCTGGCTTCCCGCCGCTGATCCAGATGCTCGGCAACGGGGATATCGCCGGCATCCCGCTCTCGCTGCTGATCTTCCTGCTGGTCGCTACGCTGGTGTGGCTGCTGCTGGAACGCACCACGCTCGGGCGCAGCATTCTGCTGATCGGTTCGAATGAGAAGGCCACGCGCTTTAGCGGGGTAAACACCACCCGAGTGATTATCACCGTGTATGTCCTCTCCGCGTTGATGAGCTGGGGAGCCGCGCTGCTGATGATGTCGATGTTTAACTCTGCCAAGGCAGGTTATGGCGAGTCATGGCTGCTGGTCACCATCCTCGCCTCGGTGCTTGGCGGCATCAATCCTGACGGTGGCTTTGGCCGTATTCCCGGGCTGGTGCTGGCGCTGATTGTATTACAGATGATTGAAAGTGGACTGAATCTGCTGGGGGTGAGTAGCTACCTCACCATGGCACTTTGGGGTGGCGTACTGATCCTGTTTATTGCGTTGCAAAATCGCAGAACCTGACGACTGAGGATAAAAATGGCGAGCTATTACATTGGTGTGGATGTGGGAACGGGCAGCGCACGCGCGGGGATATTTGATATCACCGGGCGCATGATGGGCCAGGCCAGCCGTGAGATTGAGATGTATCGCCCACAGGCCAATTTTGTCGAGCAGTCCTCCGACAATATCTGGCAGGCGGTTTGCCAGGCGGTGCGCGATGCGATTAACCAGAGCAATATTAACCCGGTGCAGATTAAAGGGCTGGGCTTTGATGCCACCTGTTCGCTGGTGGTACTGGATAAAGAAGGCAAGCCGCTGACGGTCAGCCCGTCCGGTCGTAATGAGCAAAACATCATCGTCTGGATGGACCATCGCGCCATCGCGCAGGCCGAGCGCATTAATGCCTTAAAACATCCGGTGCTCGATTACGTGGGTGGCGTGATCTCCCCGGAGATGCAGACTCCGAAGCTGCTGTGGCTGAAACAGCATATGCCCGCCAGCTGGCAGAATATCGGCCATCTGTTCGACCTGCCCGACTACCTGACCTGGCGCGCCACGGCGGACGAAACCCGCTCGCTCTGTTCGCTGGTGTGTAAATGGACCTACCTTGCCCACCAAGATGGCTGGGATGCCAGCTACTTTAAACAGATTGGGCTGGATGACCTGCTGGAGCGCGACGCGGCAAAAATTGGCAGTGAAGTGAAAAGCATGGGCGAACCGCTTGGGCGAGGGCTGACCCAGCGCGCCGCCAGCGAGCTTGGCCTGCTGCCCGGCACGGCGGTTAGCGCCTCGATCATAGATGCGCACGCTGGCAGCCTTGGCACCCTGGGTGCCGCCGGGCCGTCCGGCGAGCTGGCTGATTTTGACCGCCGCATCGCGCTTATTGGCGGCACCTCCACCGGTCATATGGCGATCTCTCGCGAACCGCGCTTTATCAAAGGTGTTTGGGGGCCCTACTTCTCGGCGGTGCTGCCAGACTTTTGGTTGAATGAAGGCGGCCAGTCAGCAACCGGGGCGCTGATCGACCACGTTATCCAGTCGCATCCGTGCTACGCCACGCTGCGCGAACAGGGAAAAACCCAGGGTAAAACCATTTATGAAGTGCTGAATGGCCTGCTGCGCAGCATGGCGGGTGAAGCGGATAAGATCGCCTTTCTCACGCAGGATATCCATATGCTGCCCTACTTCCACGGCAACCGTTCGCCGCGGGCGAATCCGAATCTGACCGGAATGCTTACCGGATTGAAGCTGTCGCGTACCCCGGAAGATATGGCGCTCTATTATCTGGCAACCATCCAGGCGATTGCGCTCGGCACGCGCCACATTATTGAGACCATGAACCAGACGGGTTACAGCATCGATACCATTATGGCCAGCGGTGGCGGCACGAAAAACCCGATTTTCGTGCAGGAGCATGCCAACGCCACCGGCTGCACGATGCTGCTGGCGGAAGAGAGCGAATCGATGCTGCTGGGCAGCGCGATGATGGGCACGGTGGCCGCAGGCGTGTATGACTCACTGCCGGAAGCTATGAATGCCATGAGCCGGATTGGCAAAACCGTCACCCCGCAAACCAACGAAATCAAACGCTACTACGATCGTAAATACCGCGTGTTCCGAGAGATGTATCACGACCATATGAAATATCAGCAGATGATGCAGGAGGCCTGATGGATGACCAACAGAGCTGGCAGCAGGCCTGCACGGGCTGGCACGGTTATCGGCAAGCGCTGAGCGCGCTGGAACAGCAGCTAGACCGTCAGCAGTGGCTGGCGGTGCTTGATGCCCTTGCCCACTGTCGCGGAAAAATCGCCGTCACCGGCATCGGCACTTCCGGCATCGCGGCGCGTAAAATCGCCCATATGCTGGCCTGCGTTGAGCACCCTGCCATCTGGCTGAGCGCCGCCGATGCTGCGCACGGTGACATCGGTTTTCTGCGCGCCGATGACGTGCTGATTATGCTGTCGCGCGGCGGCAATTCCGATGAGCTGACGCGCCTGCTGCCGACGCTTAAAGCCAAAGGCACCCTGCTGATTAGCGTGACCGAAAACGCTGATTCGGCGATTGCCCACGCGGCAGATTTGCTGCTGCTGATGCCGAAAACGCAGGAGATCGACCCGCTAAACATGCTGGCGACCACCTCCATCATCAGCGTACTGGCGGTGTTCGATGCGATGATTGCCGTGCTGATGGAATACAGCGGCTATGACAGGCAAACACTGCTGGCGGTGCACCCGGGCGGCAATGTCGGGAAGATCCTGCGCGAAGAGCAATAGAAAGGGTGCTTAAGGACAGTGCATCGCCACAGCGAAAAGGCGGGATTGCTCCCGCCTCCGGCTGCTCTTACTTCTGCGGATCGCAGGCCATAAATGCAGCCATCTCCGTAGTACCGGTGCGGATCCGGACCTCACACAGATCCTTCCTCGTCACCAGAACGGCGGCCAGCGCCGTCATACAGATGATGATAAGGGCGATAAAGATCGCCTTGTGCTGTTTCATGGTTGCTCTCCTTGTCTTTCGACGGGTAAGAGGCTAACCTGATGTTGCTAAGCATAGGATAGGCCTCGGGTTGATTGAAAAATCACTCGGGGCTTTTCTCTTTCTGCCATCTGCATACAGCATGCTTAAGGCAGAAAGCCTCAAGCACCCGCGGCAATAATACAAATCTCACGTTTAATATCTGCGGCAAACGTGCGCAGGCCGCCGGATATTCTCATGATTGAGAGCATCAGCAGCCTGCGATCGGGAAGTGAGAAAGGGTGCTTAAGGGCAGTGCATCGCCACACCGAAAAGGCGGGATTGCTCCCGCCTCCGGTTGCTCCTACTTGACGGGTGCGCAGGCCATAAACGCAGCCACCTCCGTAGTACCGGTGCGGATCCGGAACTCACAGAGATCCTTCCTCGACACCAGAACGGCGGCCAGCGCCGTCATACAGAGGATGATAAGGGCGATAAAGATCGCCTTGTGCTGTTTCATGGTTGCTCTCCTTGTCTTGCGACGTGTAAGACGCTAACCTGATGTTTCTGACGCATCGGATAGGCCTCGGGTTGATTGAAAAATCACTCGGGGCTTTTCTCTTTCTGCCGTCGGCAAACAGCATGCTTAAGGCAGAAAGCCTCAAGCACCCGCGGCAATAATACAAATCTCACGTTTAATATCTGCGGCAAACGTGCGCAGGCCGCCGGATATTCTCATGATTGAGAGCATCAGCAGCCTGCGATCGGGAAGTGAGAAAGGGTGCTTAAGGGCAGTGCATCGCCACACCGAAAAGGCGGGATTGCTCCCGCCTCCGGTTGCTCCTACTTGACGGGTTCGCAGGCCATAAACGCAGCCACCTCTGCAATACCGGTACGGATGCGGACCTCACACAGATCCTTCCTCGTCACCAGAACGGCGCTGAGCGCCGTCATGCAGATGATGATAATGGCGATAAAGATCGCCTTGTGCTGTTTCATGGTTGCTCTCCTTGTCTTGCGACGTGTAAGACGCTAACCTGATGTTTCCATGCATCGGATAGGCCTCGGGTTGATTGAAAAATCACTCGGGGCTTTTCTCTTTCTGCCGTCGGCAAACAGCATGCTTAAGGCAGAAAGCCTCAAGCACCCGCAGGCATATTACGTATCTCCCGCTTTATCTCTGCTGAATAAGTGCGCATTTCCCTTCACGCTACTGCTAGTCCCACTCTCCCGCGGTTATTGCCGCAATATCCTGCGGATGCAAGCGTATTTCGGCGGCACGGCGGTGCGCCTGCATGCCTTCGGTCCGACTCTGGCGCACCGCAGGTTCAGCAATTGCCGCAATGCCGCACTCATCTATCCACTGATGAGTACAGATCTTCACATACGCTCCGACCCACAATCCACCGGTGTAGCGCGCCGCGGCCATGGTCGGGAGCGTATCAGCCGTCCTGCTCACTAATTCGCTCAAGCTGGCTCAGGACACCCTGCGCGAAGTTGAGCGCCTGCTGACTATCCTGCCCACTGCCGACATTGCACGCCAGGCCTGGCGCGACTACGGCGAAGTGATTGTCTGCGAAAGCTATGAAGAGATGCTGGCAGAGGCCGAACGCATCGCCTCGGAGCACGTGCAGGTGATGACGGCACGCGATGACTGGTTCCTCAGCCGGATGACCAACTACGGCGCGCTGGAGGTGACCTACAATCGCGAAGGGGAAGAGGTGACGATTTGCGCCGTAGAAGGCTCGGTGATCTCCGTTCCGGCCGGCTGCTGGCGCCGCTATCGGGCGGTGGGTGGTGATATGGAAGCCACGCTCACCACTCAGGGCGACCAGCGCAAACGGCTGTACTGGGACCGGGAGATTATCGCCCGGGCACTGGAGCACGATCGCTGTCTCGATCCCGATGGTTATATCGCCATCCACAGTATCCTGCCCGCCAGCGCCCGGCGCGCAGGAGAGAAGATCGCCTCAGCGGCTGGCGGCATCGCATAAAATGTCGCGGTCATGATGAAGGCCGTGTTGCTCTGTGCTAGCCTGCTGATATTCAACAATGATGGACGCTGGCAATGGATGGACAACAGATTCAGAAAATCGCGATGCGCATCGCACAGGAGCTACCCGCTGCTGAGCTGTGCTACCCGTTCGGGCCGGAGTATGAGGTGTTCAAGGTACGCGGCAAGATGTTTGCCCTGATGGCGCAGGTGCGCGGCGAGAGGATGGTGAACCTGAAATGCCGCCCGCAAGATGGCGAACTGCATCGCGTGATTTATGACAGCATCCACGCGGGCTACCATATGAATAAGCGCCACTGGATTTCGATTTATGCCGGAGAGCAGATAAGCGAAGGATTGATCAAACAGCTGGTGGAAGAGTCCTACGACCTGGTGGTTGCCGGGCTGCCAAAGCGCTTACGACCAATGGAAAAACGCTGAGTTACCTGAGAGGTAAAAAAAAGGGGAGACTTTACGGTCTCCCCTTTTTATTGCGGCAGATTACGCCAGTTTGCGCATCACCAGGGTGGCGTTGGTGCCACCGAAGCCGAAGCTGTTTGACATCACGGTGGTCAGCTTACGCTCGGTAGGCTTCATCACGATGTCCAGGCCTTCGGCCGCCGGGTCCAGCTCATCAATGTTGATGCTTGGCGCAACAAAACCGTGCTCCAGCATCAGCAGTGAATAGATCGCTTCCTGCACGCCAGCGGCACCCAGAGAGTGGCCGGTCATGGCTTTAGTGGCTGACATCGCCGGGGTTTTGTCCGGGAACACGGCGCGAATTGCGCCCAGCTCTTTCACATCGCCAACCGGGGTGGAAGTGCCGTGAGTGTTCAGGTAGTCGATTGGGGTATCCACACCTTCCATCGCCATACGCATGCAGCGCATTGCGCCCTCCCCCGATGGAGCCACCATATCAGCGCCGTCAGAGGTTGCGCCATAGCCGACGATTTCAGCGTAGATGTGCGCGCCGCGGGCCAGAGCGTGTTCCAGCTCTTCCACCACCACCATACCGCCGCCGCCAGCGATGACGAAGCCGTCACGCTGCTGATCGTAGGTACGGGACGCTTTTTCCGGCGTGTCGTTGTATCGGGTCGACAGGGCGCCCATCGCGTCAAACTCACAGGACATTTCCCAGCACAGCTCTTCGCCGCCGCCGGCAAAGACGATGTCCTGCTTGCCCAGTTGGATCTGCTCTACCGCGTTACCGATGCAGTGTGCAGAGGTGGCGCAGGCGGAACTGATAGAGTAGTTAACACCGTGGATTTTGAACGGAGTGGCCAGGCAGGCAGACACGCCGGATGCCATTGCTTTGGTCACCATATAAGGGCCAACGCCGCGAAGGCCTTTAGCACGCATGCCGTCAACGCTGGCAGCCTGGTAGAACGGCGAACCGCCGCCGGAACCGGCAACCAGACCCACGCGTGGGTTGTTCTGGTACTGCTCGTCAGTCAGGCCGGCATCTTTCACCGCGTCCTGCATGGAGAGGAAAGCATAAATAGACGCATCGCTCATAAAACGCAGCATTTTGCGGTCGATACGCGCCGCAATGTCTTCTTTAGACAACTTAACATTGCCCCAGACGTGACTACGCATGCCGGAATCTTTCAGCTCCTGCGAGAAGGTAATACCAGAGCGCCCTTCACGCAATGATGCCAGAACTTCCTCTTGGTTATTACCAATACTGGAAACGATCCCTAAGCCAGTAATCACAGCACGTTTCATTCAATACCTCTTCCACTTCTAATTAGGATTCGACTGGCACTCTAGCTTACAGTTGTACGCCGAACAAGTCCGATCAGCAGATTCCTTGTGTAAATTTGCGTAGGGTCAACCACATCGTTAAAATCGCGCCACTGCCTGAGCAACGAGCCTTTGCCGTGAAAACCGCACCAATAGAGTACGCTGAGCTAAGCTGGAACGATCAGGGTACACCTGTATCCCGAGTATTTGATGATGTTTACTTCTCTAACCAGAATGGTCTTAAAGAGACGCGTTACGTGTTTCTCGGCAACAATGGTCTGCCAGAGCGTTTTTCTCATCATCCGCGTGATTTATTCATCACCGCGGAAACCGGCTTTGGCACCGGCCTGAATTTTCTCACGCTGTGGCAGGCTTTTGACGCCTTTCGGCAAGCGCAGCCAGACGCTACGCTACAGCGTTTGCACTTTATAAGCTGTGAGAAGTTTCCGTTAAGCGCCAGCGACCTGGCCGCAGCCCATGCCAGCTGGCCGGAGCTGGAAAATTATGCACGCCAGCTGCGGGCGCAGTGGCCCGAGGCGCTGCCGGGCTGTCAGCGCCTGCTGCTGGACGGCGGCCGCATCACGCTTGACCTGTGGTTTGGCGATATTAACCAGCTTATTCACACTTTTGATGACACCCTGAATCAGCAGGTTGATGCCTGGTTCCTCGATGGCTTCGCCCCGGCGAAAAACCCCGATATGTGGATTCAGCAGCTGTTCGACTGCATGGCAAGGCTGGCGCGCCCTGGCTGCACGCTGGCGACCTTCACCGCAGCCGGATTTGTGCGCCGTGGTCTGAATCAGGCCGGGTTCGAGGTGCGCAAATGCAAAGGCTTTGGTGAAAAACGCGACATGCTGGCAGGCCATCTGCCCGCTGAGGTGGTCACCGCCGCGCAGGCGCCGTGGTATGCGCGCCCTGCCGCCGATGGCGATGATATTGCCATCGCCGGAGGCGGTATTGCCAGTGCGCTGCTGGCGCTGGCGCTGCTGCGGCGCGGCAAACGGGTGACGCTGTACTGCGCCGATGCCCTGCCCGCACAGGGCGCTTCCGGCAATCGTCAGGGCGCACTCTACCCGCTGCTCAATGACCACGACCCGGCGCTGGCGCAGCTGTTCCCTGCCGCCTTTACCTTCGCACGCCGCCTTTATGACCAGCTGGACCTCGCTTTCGAACACGACTGGTGCGGCGTGACGCAGCTGGCGTGGGATGAGAAAAGCGCGCAGAAGATTGAGAAAATGCTGCAGATGGGCCTGCCGCAGAGCATCGCGCGCGCGGTGGATCGGGCTGAAGCGGAAGCGCTGTGCGGTGTGGCGACCGGCTGTGGCGGCATCACCTATCCCCTCGGCGGCTGGCTCTCCCCCGCTGAAATCACCGCCGCGCTGTGGCAGCTGGCGCAGCAGCAGGGGGCGCAGCTCAACTGGCAGCACGAAATTACGCAGCTGGCTGAAGCTGAACATGGCTGGCAGCTGCACTTTGCCACCCAGCCAGCACGCCACCACCGTAACCTGGTGCTGGCCACCGGGCACCGGCTGGCGCAGCTCACGCAGAGCGAAAAACTGCCGGTGAATGCCGTCGGGGGCCAGGTCAGCCATGTGCCAACCACGCCAATACTGAGGTCGCTGAAGCAGGTGCTGTGCTACGACGGTTATCTCACCCCCGTCAGCCCGCACTACCAGCAGCACTGTATTGGCGCCAGCTATCATCGTGGCGCCACTGACGCCGAATACCGCGCCGACGACCAGCAGGAAAACCGCCAGCGCCTGTTGCGCTGCCTGCCCGGGGAACAATGGCCCGAGGAGATTGATGTCAGTGGCGCAGAGGCCCGCTGCGGGGTGCGTGCCGCCACGCGCGATCATCTGCCGATGATCGGCGCTCTGCCGGACTACAGCGCCACCCTGGCGCAGTACGTCACGCTTGCTCAGCAGCCGCAGCAGGCAGAAACTGCCCCGGCTCATCAGGGGCTGTTTATTCTGGGGGGGCTGGGCTCTCGCGGGTTATGCAGCGGGCCGCTGGCGGCCGAAGTGCTGGCGGCTCAGCTGTGTGATGAACCCATTCCGCTCGATAATGCCACGCTGGCGGCCACCAGCCCCAATCGTTTCTGGGTACGGCGGCTACTGAAAGGGCGCCCCGTGGAGTAAGTTAAGAATTATCTTTGCGCTAAGATGCTATCGTCAGCAAACCAGCTTAACTAAAGCACAATAAATAGCATAAAATCCGTAATTGCCCTTGGCTTATTCAGGGGCAATTTGCTCCCCTGCCGGGGTAATCAACGGATGATTCAAGCTATGCATTTCACACTTAACGGCCAGCCCGTCACTCTTGATGACGCGCACTCAGACACCCCGCTTCTCTATATTCTGCGCAACGACTTCCAGCTTAACGGCCCGAAATACGGCTGCGGCATCGGCGAATGCGGCGCCTGCACTATCACTATCGATGGCGTCGCTGCGCGCTCCTGCAGCGTACCCGCCCACACCGTGGCCGGAAAACAGGTCACCACTCTGGAAGGGCTGGCCGATGGCGAGAAGCTGCACCCGGTGCAGCAGAGCTTTATCGATGAACAGGCTGCGCAGTGTGGCTACTGCACCAACGGCATGATTATGACGCTGGTGGCGCTGTTCAGACGCGAACCGCAGGCCAGTGAACAACAGATAAAAAATGAGCTGGCGTTTAACCTCTGCCGCTGCGGTACGCATCTGGAAATTTTACGCGCCGCGCAGAAAGCCCGTGAAATGATCGGCGGGGAGCAGAAGCCATGAACCTGTTTAATCTCACCCGCCGCCGCCTGTTAAAGGCCGGGGGCGTCATCAGCGTCAGCACCCTGTTACCCCACGCGGCAAGGGCGCTGGCACAGCCGCTGCCAAACGGTGAGCTCCCGCTTAATCGTCTGGACAGCTTTATCGCGCTGGCGGCCGATGGCAAAGTCACCGCCTTTAACGGCCACGTCGATCTCGGCACCGGCGTGCGTACTGCCTTAGCCCAGTACGTTGCCGATGCGCTCGACGTGCCCTTCCACTCGGTCACCATGATCCTCGGCGATACCGCGCTGACGCCGGATCAGGGGCCCACCATCGCCAGCGCCACGCTGCAGGTGACGGCCGTGCCGCTGCGCCAGGCCGCCAGCCAGCTGCGCCAACAGCTGATGCAGCTGGCAGCCAAAGCGTTAAACGTTGCGCCCGGCCAGCTGCGCAGCGAAGCCGGCTGGGTTTTCGACAGCAGCTATCCGCAACGCCGCCTGAGCTATGGCCAGCTTGCCAGCCGCGAAGACACGCATCTGCCGCTGGATACCTCCACTGCGCTACACACTGCCAATCCGCGCTACGTTGGCAAATCGGTGCCGCGCGTGGATATCCCGGCCAAAGTGAGCGGCCAGCTCACCTGGATTCACGATCTGCGCGTGCCAGGCATGCTGCACGGCCGCGTGATCCGCCCGCCCTACGGCGGTGCCGACAGCAGCGCCCCCCTGGGCAATAGCCTGCTGGCGGTGGATGAACATTCGATTGCCCATCTGCCGGGCATCGTCAAAGTGGTGGTTGACGGAGATTTTGTTGGCGTAGTGGCCCAGCGAGAGGAGCAGGCTATCGCCGCAATGTACGCGCTGAAAGTGCGCTGGCAACCCTGGGCCGGGCTGCCGGAGCTCGGGCTGGACAAGCTGCATCAGACGCTGAGCGACTGTGCCAAAACAGCGCGCGTACTGCGCGACGATGCGGGAACCGATCTTGCCCTGAAAGAGCGCCATATTAGCGTGGATGCCGATTACGTCTGGCCCTATCAGCTGCACGCCTCTATTGGTCCCTCCTGCGCGGTAGCCGACGTCACTGACGATCGCGCGCGGGTATGGTCCGGCACGCAAAACCCGCACGACCTGCGCAAAGATATTGCCCTGCTGCTGGGGCGCGACGCCGCGGCAGTTGAAATTAAGCGTATGGAAGCCTCTGGCTGTTATGGCCGCAACTGTGCCGATGACGTCGCCGCCGATGCGGCGCTGCTGTCGCAGGCAACAGGCGCGCCGGTGCGGGTACAGCTGATGCGCGAGCAGGAAGCAGCATGGGAGCCGAAAGGCACCGGTCAGCTGATCCGCGTGCGCGGCGGGCTGGACCGCATGATGAATATCTCCAGCTACGAGCTGCGCACCTGCTATCCCTCCAATAACGCTACCACGCTGCCGCTGCTGCTGACCGGTAAAGTCCCTAACCTGCCGGTGGTGCAGTCGATGGGGGACCGCACTGCCGTTCCGGCTTATCATTTCCCACACATGCGTATGATCTGTGAGGATGCCGCCCCGCTGGTGCGCGCCTCCTGGATGCGCGGCGTGTCTGCCCTGCCGAACGTTTTCGCCCATGAGAGCTGGATGGATGAAATCGCGTGGCACACCGGGCGCGATCCGATCGATCTGCGTCTGGGCTATCTCGCCGATTCTCGTGCCCTCGCCCTGATCGACGCGGTCAAAAAAATGGCGGGCTGGCAGCCTGGCCCGCCGCATCGCCAGCAGCAGCAAAAGCAACAGGGTGACTGGCTGCACGGGCGTGGATTTGCCTGGGCACGCTACATCCACAGCCCGTTTCCCGGCTTCGGTGCCGCCTGGGCTGCCTGGGTGTGTGACCTGCGGGTTAACCGCCTGACCGGTGAGATCAAACTCGAGAAGATTTTTGTCAGCCACGACTGTGGGCAGATGGTCAATCCCGCCGGGGTACGCCACCAGGTCCACGGCAATATCGTGCAGTGCGCCAGCCGGGTGCTGAAAGAGTTCGCCACTTTTGATCGCAGCGGCACCACCTCGCTCGAATGGGGCAGCTACCCACTGCTGCGCTTCGATGAGCTGCCGCAGGTGGAGATCAATCTGCTGGATTATCCCGACGAACCGGCAATGGGGGCCGGGGAGTCTGCCTCGGTACCGGGCGCGGCTGCGATTGCCAATGCGCTGTTTGACGCCAGCGGCGTGCGCTTCCGTGCGCCACCGTTTACTCCGGATCGGGTATTACGTGAATTACAGGGAAGTAAAGCATGAAACATGGCAAAAAAAAGCCGATCGCACTGGGCGTGGTCCTGCTGCTGGCAGGCAGCGCTGCGGCACTCCTCAGCATGCAACCCGAGATAGCGCCGATTTCACAACTGCAAACCACGTCGTTCTCCGCGCAGAGCATCGCACGCGGCAAAACGCTGGCCGCGCTTGGCGACTGTGCGGTCTGTCATACCCGTAAAGGCGGTGCAACCAACAGTGGTGGGCTGGCAATGGAGAGTCCGTTTGGCACTATCTATACCAGCAATATCACCCCGGACATGGACAGCGGGATAGGCGCCTGGTCCTATCCGGCGTTTGAACGCGCCATGCGTCATGGCATTGACCGCCAGGGGAATTACCTCTATCCGGCGTTTCCTTACACCGCCTTCACCCATACCAGCGACCAGGATTTGCAGGATTTATATGCTTATCTGATGAGCCAGCCGCGCGTCAGCTATCAGCCGCCGCAGACCAGCCTCAGGTTCCCGTTTAATATTCGCCTGGGAATGGCGGCCTGGAACTGGCTCTTTCTGCAGCCGGGGGAGCTGCCGAACGATCCTCAACAGGATGCGCAGTGGAACCGCGGTGCTTACCTTGCCGAAAGCCTCGGACACTGCAGCGCCTGCCACTCGCCGCGCAACTTCGCGGCGGCCGAAAAAACCGGGCGCGATCGTCTGGCGGGCGGCGTTGCCGAGGGCTGGACTGCGCCGGCACTCAACGGCAGCTCTCCGGCTCCGATTGCATGGGATACACCGCAGCTGATGCGCTATCTGCGCCACGGTTTTTCCCCCGAACATGGGGTGGCAACCGGTCCGATGGGGCCGGTTATTGCCGAGGGGTTATCCCAGCTGCCAGATGAGGATCTGCAAGCCCTTGCCCGCTGGTTAAGCAGCTTCCAGCCGCCGAAAACGCAGCAGGCGGCAGCGCTGACGGCAGCGGCCGACCAGCGCAGTGAACGACTCGACTCACCTGGAGCCAGACAATATTCCGGTTCCTGTATGGCCTGCCATTCTCAGCAAAAAGGCCCGCAGCTGGCGGGCGTTCGCCCATCGCTGGCGCTAAACACCAACCTCTATCTTGGCGAGCCGGACAACCTTATCCGCATCGTGCTCGACGGCATCGACCATCCAGCCAGTGACAATCTCGGCACCATGCCCGCTTTTCGTCACCAGCTCAATGACAGCCAGATTGCCATGCTGCTCAACTGGCTACGCACAGAGTTTGCCGGGCAGACCCCGTGGCAGGGGCTGCAGGATAAAGTGGCTGAAATTCGTAAGCAAAGCGCCAGTGAGTCGCAATGAAAGCTGGAATTCTGGTGATGGCTGCGGGTCGCAGCTCGCGCTATCTCGAGCAAAGCGGTCAGCATAAGCTGCTGATCCGTCACCCCGCCTGTCACAATCTGCTGCTGCTGACCTATACCCTACAGCTGGCTATCGCCGCCTGTGGAAAACGCGTCAACGTCGTCGCTCGCCCCGAAGACCGACAAATCATTGAGCTGGCACAGCGTTATCGCTGCGCCACCACCCTGATTGGTAGTGATGGGTTAGGGTCGTCCATTGCCGCAGGCGTTGCAGCACAACCCCAGTGGTCAGGCTGGCTGGTGATGCTGGCTGATTTACCCTGGCTGCAGCTCAGCACCGTTAAGCAGGTTTATGCCGGGCTGCAGTTAGCTGATGTCGTACGCCCGCTGTGGCAGGGGCGCAGAGGGCATCCTGTAGGGTTTAACGCCAGTCTGCGCGAGCAGCTGCTGGCGTTGAAGGGGGAAGACGGCGGGCGCCATGTCTTATCCAGCGCACCGCCGCTGCTGCTGGAGGTCGATGACCCCGGCTGCGTGCGCGATATTGACAGGCCCACCGACTGGCATAGCGGGAGTTAAGCATGCGCTCACTGGATATCACGGTGCTGGAAAATGCGCTCGGCTGGCTGCAACAGCAGCGCAGCATCTGGCTATGTACCGTTCTGCACGCCTGGGGATCGGCCCCGCGCGCGCCCGGCGCGCTGCTGGCGGCCTGTGATGATGGCGCGGTCAGCGGCTCACTCTCTGGCGGCTGTATTGAAGAGAGCTTCCTGCGCCGCCTGGCGGCAGGAGAATTTCGCCAGCCCAGCCAGCGCGTGCGCTATGGTGCAGGTGGACTGCAACCCGATATCAGCCTGCCCTGTGGTGGCAGCGTTGAGGTACTGATTGAGTACCTGCCCCCTTCGCCCGCAGCGGAGAGTTATCTCGCACAGCTGCTGAGCGCGCAGCGCGGTGAGTGTTCATTGCAGAAACGCGTAGTGACAGGCCAGCTTGCCCGGCTGACTCCCTGTGAAAGCGCCACGCTGCAATCTGAAATTCACTTTGATGACCGGCAGGTCAGCCTGAAACTGGGTGGCTCGACCGAATTATTCATTGCCGGACTGTCGCCGGTTGCTGACTACTGCATTCATCTGGCGCAGATGCTGGGCTACGGAGTGGTGCTTTGTGAGCATCGTGAGCAGCCGCTGGCAGCGTTCCTCGCCAACAGCACGCTGAGCGATGGCGTCACCGTGATAAACCAGTTCCCGGCGCGTTATCTTGAACAGCATCCGTGCGCAGCGCACACGGCAGTACTCTGCCTGACGCACGATGCGCGCATTGACGATCTCACCCTGATGGAAGCCTGTCGCAGTCCGGCGTTTTATATTGGCGCCCTGGGCTCAGCGCGCAACAGCATGCACAGGCTGGCACGGCTGGCGGCGTGCGGAGAGCTGACGGATAAACAGCTGGCGCGCATCTCCGCCCCGATTGGCCTGCCAATTGGCAGTAAAACACCGCCGGAGATTGCGCTGGCGATTATGGCGGATATTGTGCGGGTAAAAAACGGACGCTGAGGGCAGCGATACGCTGCCCTCAGGTAAAGCGGGAATTTACGACGGCTGGCGCGCCTGCAGGAACAGGTTGTCCCACATGCCAATCACCAGCGCCTGGTCACGCGGCGACAGTTCACCCGCCTGGATAGCATTTTGCAGGCTATTCTGTACCTGAATCTGCAGTGCTTCCGGCGTGTGTTCGCCGCTCAGCTCCAGCTCGGCCACTGCCAGCGTCAGGTGACCGCGCAGATAGCCACCGGCAAACAGCTCGTCGTCGCTGGCGTGATCCACCATGTCATCAATCAGGCCAAGAATACGCGCCTCAAATTCATCGATCATATCTTTCCTCTGTAAGCAATTCGCGCAGCCGTTAGCACAAGTCTTCCGGCCAGGGAAACTGCGCCGCCGTTAGTGGGGGAGTTGAGTAAAACGAGCGAAGTTCTGCAATCAGTCGTGCCGGGCGCGCAGGAATACCTTTTTCCAGATACTCCATCACCTGAGCATGGACCCTACGCTGAAACGCAATGCGATCCGGCTCACAATCACCTTCAAGATTGTCACAACTTACATTGAACGGAAAGCCCGCTGCAACACTAAACATCCACTCCAACGCCTGCGGTTTGATCTCCACCGACTCAAACTGGCTCTGCGTGGCTTCATCGCGGCCGTCCGGGCAGTACCAGTAGCCAAAATCCACCTGCTTGCGGCGCTCGGCACCGGCAATACACCAGTGGGAGATTTCATGCATGCCGCTGGCGTAGAAACCGTGGGCGAAAACCACCCGGTTCCACGGTGAGCTGTCGTCAGCAGGAAGATAGATCGGTTCGTCGTCGCCTTTAATCAGGCGGGTCTGAAAATCATCCATAAAGCAGCGATCGAAGATGTCGATCAGATCCTGATAGTGGTGTTGCGCGCTCATAGCTGTTTGTCGTCAAAGTAAAAAAACGCGCAATTGTCGCATTTTGTACGGCGGGTTTCGAGAACTATTCTCACCCCGCGCGCGTCAGCCCGTGAGCTGATGAAACCAGCTAACTAACTCTGCGCCGTGGCTGTCATACAGCAGTTTGGCGCTCATCACCGCAGAGACAATCACGATCATCGGGCGGATAAGCTTCTGCCCTTTGCTCAGCACCATCCTGGCCCCGAGGCGCGCGCCGCACACCTGGCCGACCAGCATCACCAACCCCACCAGCCACACCACTTTGCCGCCAATCATAAACAGCAGCAGGCCACCGAGGTTGGAGGTAAAGTTCAGCACTTTGGCATGCGCGGTGGACTTCGCCAGGTTATAGCCGCACAGCGTGACAAACGCCAGCGCGTAGAATGACCCGGCGCCGGGGCCAAAGAAGCCATCGTAGAAGCCCACGCAGCCCCCGGCGACCAGTGCAAACGGCAAGCCGTGCAGACGCCGCTGGCGATCTTCTTCGCCAATCTTCGGCATCAGCAGGAAATAGAGGCCAATGGCAATCACCAGCAGCGGCAGCAGCTGGCGCAAAATATCGCCCTTGACGTGCTGCACCAGCAGCGCCCCGCTGATTGAGCCGAGGAAAGTCAGCGCAATATTCAGCTTCTGCTGGCTGAGATCGACCGCTTTACGGCGGATGAAATAGAGGCTGGCGGAAAACGATCCGCCCACCGACTGCAGCTTATTGGTCGCCAGCGCCTGGGCCGGTGACAGCCCCGCCGCCAGCAGCGCCGGAACGGTTAACAGCCCGCCGCCGCCCGCAATAGAATCGATAAAACCCGCCAGTAACGCCACCAGAAACAGCACGCCGAGTAACCACGGCGCCACGCTAACCCATTCCATTTTAACGCCTTACAGTAAATGTTTATCCAGCAGAGCCTGACACGACGGCGGCAACGGCGGCGGCTCGCGCTTCACCGGCGGCGTACTGCCCGGTTTTGGCGGAGCGAACCAGCTCTGCAGCTCGGCGCCGCAGCCGTCACCCGGCGGTGGCAGCGGCTGATCCTGACACTCCAGGCTACCCGCCGGGCAGCGCAGGCGCACGTGCATATGCGCACGATGCTGGAACCACGGTCGCACCTTGCGCAGCCAGTCGCGATCGCTACCGGCATCGGCACACAGCTGCTTTTTAATCGCCGGATTGACGAAAATGCGCGTGACGTCGTTATCTTTCGCCGCCAGTTTAATCAGGCTGTCGATCTCTGGCTGCCAGTGACGCGCCACGACATTTTTGCCGTCGGCAGTCACCAAATCGAGCGGCTGAGGCTTCAGCAGCATCTGCTGCGTCCAGCGCTGTTTCGGCAGCTGCAGCCAGATATCCACGTCCAGGCCGGACTGGTGGCTGGCGTGACCGCTGCTGAAACGCCCACCGGCCGCCATGCCCATATCGCCGACCAGCACTTCGCCAAGGCCCAGCTGACGGGTTTGCGTGCTCAGCCGTTGAATAAAGGCGATCAGATCCGGGTGGCCATAATAGCGCCGCTGATCGGTGCGCATCACCTGATAGCCCGAAGCCTCAAGCGGTAGCGCCTGAGCGCCGATAATACAGCCGTTGGCGAAGCCACCAATCGACTGCGGCGCGCCGCTGACCGGCTGGCGAATAGTCTGCCACGGGGTGGCGGCCTGTACGGTGGCGCTGGTCAGCAGCAGCGCGCCCAAGGCAATCAGCGTCTTCTTCATGGCGTTACCAGCGTGGGTAAGTGGTTTCAACATCGGCGTTCTGCGCGCGGTGGCGCAGCAGGTGGTCCATCAGCACAATCGCCATCATCGCTTCCGCAATCGGCACGGCGCGGATCCCCACGCAAGGATCGTGACGGCCCTTGGTGATCATCTCCACTTCTTCTCCGCTACGCGTCAGCGTCTTGCCCGGCACGGTAATGCTGGAAGTCGGTTTCATTGCCAGGTTGGCAACAATGGTCTGACCGCTGCTGATACCGCCTAAGATGCCGCCCGCGTGATTGCTCTGGAAACCGCTGCTGCGGATTTCGTCGCGGTGCTCGCTGCCGCGCTGGCCGACGACCGCAAAGCCATCACCGATTTCAATGCCTTTCACCGCATTGATGCTCATCAGCGCGTGCGCCAGGTCAGCGTCCAGGCGGTCAAACACCGGCTCGCCGAGGCCCGCCGGAACATGCTCTGCTGTCACCGTCACTTTCGCCCCGATAGAGTCACCCTCTTTTTTCAGGGCGCGCATCAGTTCGTCCAGCGCTTCCAGCTTCGACGGATCCGGGCAGAAGAACGGGTTCTGTTCAACCTGATCCCACTCTTTCAGCTCGCAGGCGACGTCACCAATCTGCGCCAGATAGCCGCGCACTTTGATGCCGTGCTTCATTTCGAGGTATTTTTTAGCAATCGCACCGGCCGCCACGCGCATCGCGGTTTCACGCGCTGAAGAGCGCCCGCCGCCGCGATAGTCGCGGAAGCCGTACTTCTGGTCGTAGGTGTAATCCGCATGACCCGGGCGATAGAGATCTTTGATCGCGCCGTAGTCCTGCGAGCGCTGGTCGGTATTTTCGATCAGCAGTCCGATGCTGGTGCCGGTGGTGCGCCCTTCGAACACGCCCGACAGAATTTTCACCTGGTCCGGCTCGCGGCGCTGGGTGGTGTAGCGTGAAGTGCCCGGGCGGCGACGATCGAGATCGTGCTGCAGGTCGGCTTCGGTCAGCGGGATCCCCGGCGGTACGCCATCCACGATACAACCGAGGGCGATGCCGTGCGATTCGCCGAACGTTGTGACCCGAAATACTTGTCCTATGGTATTACCCGCCATACGGCTTCCTCGCTAAAATTTAAAATCAGTCTTTATAGATTTTGAAATGATGTTGTGCGTCGATAATCTGCTGTTTGGTCAACATAAACACGCCGTCACCGCCGTTATCAAACTCCAGCCAGGTAAACGGCACGTCCGGATACTGCTCGATCATGTGCACCATGCTGTTGCCCACTTCGCAAATCAGCACGCCCTGCTCGCTGAGATAATCCGGCGCGCAGGCCAGAATCCGCCGCGCCAGCTTCAGCCCATCGCGCCCCGCAGCCAGGCCGAGTTCCGGCTCGTGACGGTATTCGTTCGGCAGGTCGTCCATATCGTCGGCGTCAACGTAAGGCGGGTTAGTGACGATCAAATCGTACTGCGTTTTCGGCAGCTCGCGGAACAGGTCAGCGCGGATCGGCGTGACGTGGTGGTCAAGGCCGTGCGCGCTGATGTTTTGTTCAGTTACCGCCAGCGCATCCGTGGAGATATCCACCGCATCGACTTCCGCATCCGGGAAGGCGTAAGCACAGGCAATCGCGATACAGCCGCTGCCGGTACACATATCGAGAATGTGCTGCGGCTCGTCAGCGATCAGACCGGCAAAGCGATTGTTGATCAGCTCGCCAATCGGCGAGCGCGGCACCAGCACGCGCTCATCGACGTAGAATTCATGGCCGCAGAACCAGGCTTTGTTGGTCAGGTAGGAGACCGGAATGCGCTCGTTGATACGGCGGATCACGCGCTCAACGATGCGGTGACGCTCGCTGGAGGTGAGGCGCGCCGTGCGCATATCTTCAGGAATATCCAGCGGCAGATAGAGCGTTGGCAGCACCAGCTGAACGGCTTCGTCCCAGGGATTGTCGGTGCCATGGCCGTACCAGATGTCAGCGGCAGAAAAACGGCTGACCGACCAGCGCAACATATCCTGAATAGTGTGCAGTTCATTGACTGCTTCTTCGACGAAAATTTTGTCCAAAGTGCCCTCCGCAGGCCGTTCTGTTAAACCCGGGCGCTAGTTTGCCATGAAGCTGGTGATAATTCAGCGCGCAGGGGTGAAAAAGCTGAGATTTGTTTCAGCCCCGCACGCGGAAAAGGTAGACTGGCGGCAGAAATTTACTGAAACGCCCCTTTAAAGCGGTTGTGAAACAGCAGCCAGGAAAATAGCGACCTACAGAGATGAGCAAAAAAGAGAAGCTGAGCGCGGAGGATGAGGCGCTGTTTCGCGGGTTGATGAGCGGTACGCGCAAGCTGGCGCAGGACACCATTGTTCATAAACCGCTGCGTAAAAAGATGAGTGAAGTGCCGCAGAAACGCCTGCTGTCGGAACAGATGGATAACAGCCACTATTTTTCCGATGAGTTTCAGCCGCTGCTGGCCAGCGAAGGCGCGGTGCGCTACGTGCGCGCGGATGTTGACCACTACAAGCTGAAGCAGCTGCGGCGCGGTGATTTCAGCCCGGAGATCTTCCTCGATCTGCACGGTTTAACGCAGAAGCAGGCTAAGCAGGAGTTGGGCGCGCTGATTGCCGCCTGTCGCCGTGAGCATATTTTTTGCGCCAGCGTGATGCACGGGCACGGTAAACACGTTCTTAAGCAGCAGACACCGCTGTGGCTGGCACAGCATCCGCACGTGATGGCATTTCATCAGGCACCCAAGCTGTTTGGCGGCGATGCCGCGCTGCTGGTGCTGATTGAAGTGGAAGAGTGGTTACCGCCGGAATTACCGTAGCCTGGATGGCTGATTTGATACGGGCCGACCGGAAAAAAGGGTCGGCCCTACAGGTGACGCGGAAAAGTGTAGGGGCCGACCTTCTTTTCCGGTCGGCCCGCAAGGCGATTACATCGCCTTAGCTAATTTCGCCGGAGAGACCTGCCACTCCAGCTTGCCCACCACATTTTCCGCATCGAAATCGATGCTGGCAATGGCTGAAGTGGCGAACATCGGCGGCGCTTCCTGCGGGCACAGCTCGGCCACCAGGTAGCCCACCAGCGGCAGATGCGAAATCACCAGCGCCGACTTCACGCCTTCATTCGCCAGCGCGTGCAGGTAGCACGCCACCAGCCCGGGATCGCCACCCGGAGTTAATTCTGGCAGCACATCCTCACCTTCCGGCAGAGACAGCGCTTCACGCACCGTGCTGAGAGTTTGCTGGGCACGCAGGTAGGGACTGACCAACACCCGTTCAATATCAACCGACTGACCGCTAAGCCAGGTCGCCATTTGACGGGTTTCATCACAGCCGCAGTGAGTCAAAGGTCGAACTGAATCACTTGCTGCATCTAAAGCCGCATCGCCGTGACGCATTATGAAAACTTGCATATAGCACCGCTGTTGTTAAACAAAAACGCCGGGGGACAACGCCAACCGACTCTTCATTCAGAGAATGAACGCTGTGTTGTACCCCAATGCCTTGAGTATAGTCAACCGATTGTTTACTTAGTGAGCGCCCTGAAGAGCGCCCGCCAAAAGTAACTCACCCCGTGACCAGACTAACCCGCTGAATCACGAAAACTATTCAGATTTACGTCCGGTTTATAGAACGTTTGCTGCTGTTCCAACATTTTTTTCAGCAGCGCGCAGGGAGCAAAACGCGCGCCGTGACGCTGCATTAACAGCTCTAAACTGTTAACCACTTCAGCAATGCCCAGCTGGTCCATATAGCGGAACGGCCCGCCGAGGAAAGGTGGGAAACCAATGCCAAATACCGCGCCGATATCACCGTCGCGCGCGCTGGCAATCACCTGCTCTTCCAGGGTGCGCGCCGCTTCATTCAACATCATCATCACACAGCGCTGCGAGATATTCTGTGCGTCAAGGTGGTGTTTTGGCGTGATGTTCAGCAGGCGGTAAATGGCACTGTCCACCTGTTTTTTTCGCCCTTTCTGCGGATAGAGATAAAAGCCGCGCCCGTTTTTTCGCCCTTTGCGGTCGTCATTCAGCACCGCACCCAGTGCTGGCGGCAAGGCGAAACGTTCTCCCCAGGCCTGTTCGAGGATCGGCATAATATGGGTGCCAACATCAATACCGACCTCGTCCAGCAGCTGCACCGGACCGACCGGGAAGCCAAATTTAACCAGCGCCGCATCAATAGATTCGATCGGTTCGCCCTCCAGCAGGCAGTGCATCGCCTCGATCATATAGGGCGCCAGAATGCGGTTAACGTAGAAGCCAGCGCAATCCGCCACCACAATGGGGGTTTTACCCTGCTTTCTTGCCAGAGAGACTGCCGTCGCTACCGTCTCTGCTGCGGTTCCCGCATGAGGGATCACCTCAACCAGCGGCATTTTTTCCGGCGGGCTGAAGTAGTGCAGGCCAATAACGTTATGCGGGCGCTGCGCGCCGGCAGCGATTTCGGCAATCGGCAGCGAAGAGGTATTGGAGGCAAACAGCGTTTCTGCGCCGCAGTGCTGTTCAATCTCCGCCACCATTTTCTGCTTCAAGGCCAGATCTTCAAACACCGCTTCGATCACCATATCGCGCTGGCTGAACCCCTGGTAATCCGTGCTACCGCTGATCAGTGCCATCTGCTGCTGGCGTTCGGCCGCGCTTATCCGGCGTCTTTTAACGCCTTTGCTTAACAGATCCCAACTGGTTTTCAGCGCGTGATTGATACCCTGCGGGCTGACATCCTTGATTCGCACTGGTAATCCGGCACGCGTGGCGGTCACACCGGCAATGCCCCCACCCATCAGCCCCCCGCCGAGCACGCCAATGCTGCGCAGTGCGCGCGGCTGCGCCTGCGCGCCCAGCTCTTTTTTCATTGCGGTGGTGGCAAAGAACAGGCTGCGCAGTGCGGCAGACTGCGGGGTCATGGCCAGCTCGCCAAAGGCGCGGGCTTCGGCGGCATAGCCGCTGCTGCTGCCCTTCTCCAGCCCGCAGCGCACCACGCTAAGGATTTTATCCGCCGCCGGATAGTTGCCGTGGGTTTTCGCCTGCGTCTGGCGCTGGGCCAGGCGGAACAGGATGGCACGTCCCGCCGGGCCGGCTAACAGCCGTTCGCGCAGCGGGAGTCGCTGACGTGCGGTGCGCGGTTGCAGCGCCAGTTTAACGGCGCTGTCCAGCAGGATGCTGTGGGCGACGGCGTCATCTACCAGCCCACATTTGCGTGCGGCGCGGGGGCGCAGTGTTCTGCCGGTCAGTATCATATCCAGCGCGGTCGAGGCACCAATCAGGCGCGGCAGGCGCTGGGTGCCGCCGGAGCCGGGCAACAGCCCCAGCTGCACCTCCGGCAGGCCAAGGCGGGTTTTGTCGTCGAGGGTGCAAACCCGGCGGTGGCAGGCCAGCGCCAGCTCCAGACCACCACCGAGGCAGGCACCGTGGATAGCGGCCACCACCGTGACCGGCAGTGCTTCAATCTCGGCCATCACGTTCTGCCCCTGCTCGGCCAGCGACTGCGCCTGCTGAGCATTTTCACAGGCGGCGATCATGCTGATATCGGCCCCGGCAATAAAGGAATCGGGCTTGCCGGAAATCAGTACGATGCCAGCCAGACGGGGATTGGCGCGCGCATTGCGGATCGCCGTACGGATCTGCGCAGCAAACTCCGCTTTCAGGGTATTCATCTTCTCGCCCGGCACGTCGAGGGTAATCACCGCCACGTTATCCAGCCGCATCGTCAGGGTAAATGCGCTTGTCTGTTCCATTATTCCGCCTCCAGAACCATGGCAGCGCCAAGGCCACCTGCCGCGCAGGCGGTGACTAACCCTAAGCCGCCGCCGCGCCGCCGCAGCTCGTTAAGCGTCTGGGTAATCATACGCGCCCCGGTGGCGGCAAACGGGTGGCCATAAGCGATGGAGCCACCCAGCACGTTAAACTGTTCCTGATTGACCTCCCCCAGCGCGTGCGGACGGTTCAGCACCTCACGGGCAAAACGCTCATCGGCAAACATCTTCAGATTAGCGAGGGTCTGGGCGGCAAAGGCTTCATGCATATCGATCAGGCTGAGGTCGGCAAGGGTAATTCCGGCACGATCCAGCGCCAGCGGTGAAGCATACGATGGCCCTAACAGCATATCTTCGCGCACGCCAATCGCCGTGAAGGCGTAGCTGCGCAGATAGCCGAGCGGGGTTATGCCCAGCTCGCGCGCGCGCGATTCCGTCATCAGGATCACCGCCGCCGCACCGTCGGTCAGCGGGGTACTGTTGGCGGCCGTCACCGTCCCGTGCTGGCGGTCAAATGCCGGGCGCAGGCGCGCATAATCTTCCGGCTTTGAGTCGCTGCGCACGTTGTTGTCCTGCTCCAGCGGCTGCTTCCACGGAGGCGCAAACGCCGTCATCACTTCTGCGCTCAGTAGCCCCTGCTGCCAGGCGCGCGCGGCGTGCTGATGAGAACGGTGCGCCAGCGCATCCTGCTGTTCACGCGTGATGCCGTGGCTTTTCGCCATCTGCTCGGCGGTATCGCCCATGCGCAGCCCGGTTGAATACTCCGCAACCGCAGGCGGCACCGGCATTAAATCACGCGGGCGCAGGCGGGAAAGCAGCTTAAGCTTTTGCCCGATGCTGCGCGCTTTGCTGAGGTCGAGCAGCGTGCGCGCCAGGGTTTTGCTGACGCCAATCGGCAGCACGGAAGTGGAGTCGGCCCCGCCGGCGATGCCTGCCTGGATCGTCCCTGCCAGCAAGCTTTCCGCCACGTTGGCTACCGCCTGAAAGCTGGTGGCGCAGGCGCGACTGACGCTGTAAGCATCCGTGCTGACGTTCAGTCCGCTGGCCAGCACGACTTCACGGGCGATATTCGGCGCTTCCGGCATCTGCACCACCTGGCCGAAAACCAGCTGCTCTATGATGTCAGCCGGCAGCTCGCTGCGCGCCATCAGTTCACTGACCACCATGCGGCCTAGCTCCAGCGCAGGAATACCGTGGAACGCCGTTGCCTGGCGGGCAAAGGGCGTACGTAAACCGTGGGTAATGGCGATACGATCGCCCTGACGGGTCAGCAAAGGTAATGCTTTGCTCATTATTCTCACCTGTGTCGTGTCGAGAGAGGGCATCATTGCCAAAGAGGTCGGACCTGATAAGTGTAATCAGAATTGATGCGGGCGCTACGACGGGAAGAGAAAAATGCGAGTGGAAACACGAATCTGGCGAAGGAGAGCGCCTCCGCCGGGGGGATCAGCGCAGAGCGAGCTGGAAGATCATCGTTTCAGCCTGGCAGCTGAAGGTAAAGTCACAGTCCAACTGTACGCCCCGTGGCGTTTCGCTGATACGACTGTCGATAGCGCAGGGCTCAGATTCCACCGCCCGCGCTTTTTCACTCAGCGCCTGCAGCATCGCCTCGGCTTCAGCATGGGTGTTAAACAGCTGGCTGAATGTGGCAGTACAGTCGGTATTATCCATTATCGTGCCCACATCCACGCAGCAACAGGCTGCCGTTTCACTGGCACTACAGCGGTTAATGGCATCGCTCATACATCCTCCGGCATGCCACCCAGATACGGCGGCAGATTATTTAGACTGACGTCAGTCTACGCTTGCCCGGTTTTCAGCTCCAGCCATCGGGCAAAAACAGCGTGTTAAGTGACGAAAATCACACTATTATTTGATCCAAAACAAGTCAGACTAAGACCAGCAAATATCAAGTGTAAGTTTTTTGTTAGCCAGATCTCTTTTCCAGCATCATTTCCGCAATATTTAAAAAACATTATTGCAACACATATACAGGTCAGACCTATACTTGCGCCACTGGTCTGATTTGTTGGTTGTCTGTCAGTCCCTAGAATTCGCGATCCCTTGTTACGCTAAGTAACAGAGTTTAATAAAAATCCGATAATGAGGTTGTGGTCATGAACCATAAAAACCTGTTTGCTAAGTCTGCACTCGCAGCAGCAGTGGCGCTTGTCTCTTCGAATGTCGTAGCAGCCGGCTTTCAACTAAACGAATTTTCTACGATTGGCCTGGGTCGTGCCTATTCTGGTGAAGGTGCGATGGGTGATACCGCCGCGTCCGCCAGTCGTAACCCGGCAACCATGGCACTGATGGACCGCCCGATGTTCTCCATCGGCGGGGTATTTATCGACCCGGACGTGAATATTAGCGGTGAATCCGGTTCCGGCAACAGCCTGAACGCCGATAATATTGCGCCAACGCAGTGGGTTCCTAATATTCACTACGTTCAGCCAATAAACGACCAGTGGTGGGTTGGCGCCAGCGCCACCTCTAATTACGGTCTGGCAACAGAATTTAATGATGGTTATGCCGGGGGTCCGTTCGCGGGCAAAACCGATTTAATGACCATGAACCTGAATTTAAGCACCGCGTATCGTCTTAATCAGCACTTCAGCTTTGGCGTAGGTTTTGACGCGGTATACGCCCGTGCCAAAATCGAACGCAATATCGGTGAGCTTGGTGCCCTGCTGCCCGCCGCAGGATTACCTGCTGCACCGGCCGATACTCAGATTGCCCATCTGAAAGGTGACGAATGGGGTTACGGCTGGAACGCCGGTATCCTGTATGAGGTGGATGACAACAACCGCTTCGGCCTGACCTACCGTTCTGAAGTTAAAATCGACTTCGACGGCGATTATCGCAGCGATATCCCGGTCGCTTATAACCCGATTGGCGGTCAGTTCGGCCTGCCAACCGGTACCGGCGGCCAGACAATTCCGGGTTCACTGTCACTGCATCTGCCAGAGATGTGGGAAGTTTCCGGTTATCACAAAGTCGCGCCTCAGTGGGCGGTGCACTACAGCCTGGCCTACACCAGCTGGAGCCAGTTCCAGGAGCTGCGGGCCACTGACAGCAACGGCAATGACCTGTTCCTGAAGGATGAGAGCTACCACGATGCCTATCGCATCGCGCTGGGTACCAGCTACTTCTACGATAAGAACTGGACCTTCCGTACCGGTATCGCCTTTGATGACAGCCCGGTCCCTTCTGACAAACGCTCTATCTCGATCCCCGATCAGGATCGCCTGTGGCTGAGCGCCGGTGCTTCCTACGCGTTTAACGACAACGCCTCGGTCGACGTGGGTGTCTCCTACATGCACGGCCAGAGCGTGACGATTAAAGAGGGTACCGACCCGGTTGCCACCGCGCGTAATGGCGGCGTGGCAACACCGTATACCTTTAATTCTGAAGGTAAAGCGTGGCTGTACGGCGCAAGCTTTAACTACAAGTTCTGATTGCCCGGCAGGATCTACGTACAAAAAACCCCACGTCAGTGGGGTTTTTTATTGCCTGAAGCTAAGCGGCTATTTACTGGGAGTCGATAGAATTCAGATCGCCCTCAATCGCCGAGGCGTTCGGGTTTTCCTGCGGGATCAGCTTGCCGTCGCTGGCAAGGAAATCATGATGCTGGAAATAGGCCGCACGCACAAAGGCGTAAGGATCCTTCGAGTTTTTCAGAATAGCGTCGGAATCCAGCAGCTGGGCACGGGTTTCAATCCCTTCCAGCGTCCATTTACCAATCGACATCCACCAGGTCAGCCAGCTGAGCGGCGGATAGACATCGTCGACCAGCCCGCCAATATCTTCACGCGGCGTAAAGCCACCGTAGCCCGGCAGCTCCACGTAGGTCCCGTAACCCACACCGTAATGGCCGAGCGTGCTGCCGAAGGCGCGCGTCTCCTCTTTTGCCAGTTTCGGGTTAGCCATGGAGGCGACATCGATAAAGCCGCCCATGCCCAGCAGGGTGTTCAGGAAGAAGCGGTTAAAATGCACCATCGCCTTATACGGATTACCTTCCACGAAGTAGTTCACCATGGTGGAAGGCTCATCGAGGTTGCTGAGGAAGTTCCCCAGGCCGGTGCGCGCAGGCACCGGCACATAATCACGCCAGGCCACCGCGACGGGACGCAGGACATAAGGATCCAACACGTTATAGTTAAAGTTGAACATTGAACGGTTGAAACCTTCCAGCGGATCGGAACGACCCTGTGGTTCATCCCCCGGTTTAGAGCTAGCGCAACCCACCATCAGTACGCTCGCCAGCACTAAGCCCGTCAGGCGATAGTTCATAGTTTTCTCCCTGTACTGTTTTATAAATTATCGCCCAGCGGATTACATTTGCCGGTTAATTTCAACAGCCATCTGCTGCTGCCCGGCAAACGGGGTGACCGCACTCAGCCCGAACCAGTCGCCCGGCTGCGGATTGGCGCTGCCATCACGTGAAATACGCACGCGGACCTGTAACTGGTGCTGCGCGGATAACAGGCGCTGCGGCATCATGGCATTGCTGTCATCCAGCGTGAGCGATAAAGGAAAATGGCTCAGCGGTAACTTTTTCACCGCCACGGGAACCGGTGAGTTCCCGTCTGACACGGAAATATACAACACTCCGCCCTCTGGTAACATTTTTTCTGCCGCAGGCGAAAGAGTGACCGTTAGTGCCAGCTGGCTATTTTGCTTACCGGATGCGCTTTTGGCCTGCTCGATGCTGCGCTGGATCATCAGCACGCGCCGATCGTCAGCCGGTAACAACTGTAACATCTTTTGCCAGGCGCTAATCGCCTCCGCATAGCGCTGCTGACTAAAAGCATTAAATGCCAATAAGCCCAGCACCCGTAAATCGCTGCCGTCATGACGCGCCATCTCTTCCAGCATTGCCGTTGCCTGGCTGTTGTCCTGCGGATCTTCAGAACGGGTCAACACTTCAGCATAGCTCAGGCGCACTTGCTCATCGGTTGGCGCCAGCTGTAATGCATGACGAAACGCCTGGCTGGCCGTGCTGGCGTTGTTCAGCACCATGCCCAGCCGGCCGAGCATCATCCAGTCGTTGAGATTTGTCGGGTCGCGCTGTAGCTCGCTGCGAATGCCTAATGCCAGCCGCGCCAGCTGTTCCATGCTCAGCGGGCGCGCCTGCGGGTCCATCACCTGGGCACGCAGCGCGGGCAGTTCACTCTTCACCTGCTGCCATGCCAGCACCTGCGCCAGGCCACCGGTTTTCAGGTAGAAACCGATGCTGACGGCAAGCAGCAGCAGCACGCCCGGCAGCAGCACCCAGCGGCTGACCTGACGTTCAGTTTGGGCGGATTGCAGCGGCACATCCAGCAGCAGCGTTTGCTGCAGTTCGCGCACCATCTCCGGTCGCTCGGCCACCACGCCCTGCGCTTCATCTTCTTCCAGCTCGCGCAGGCGCTGATGATAAAAAGTCTGGTTCAGCGTATCGCGGTCACTCACGCTGCCGCTATTTCTGCGCCAGGCCAGAACAAACAGCAGGCAGGCGGCGATCAGCAGCGCCAGAAGGGTTAGCAAAAGTGCGCTCATGGTTGCTTCCTGTTATTTAACAACGCATCCAGCCGCTGCTGCTCGGCGGCATCCAGCTCGACATGCGGCGTGCGTTTGCGGCTGCGCAAAATAATCACCAGCGCGCCAATTATCACAAACAGCGCCGGGCCAGCCCACAGGATCAGGGTGGAAGCAGTCAGCGGCGGCTGATAAGAGACAAAATTACCGTAGCGCGCCACCATATAAGCCTTCACCTGTTCCGGCGTCTGCCCTGCGCGCAGCAGCTGATACACCTTGAGGCGCATATCTCCGGCGATCATCGCGTTTGAGTCGGCAATGCTGTTGTTCTGGCATTTCGGGCAGCGCAGCGATTCGGTCAGATGGCGGTACTGCTGCTCCTGGGTGACTGAATCAAACTGATAAGTATCGATATTATCGGCCAGCGCCAGGCTGCTAAACAGCAGTGACGCCAGCAGGATCAGGATGGATTTCACGATCCGCTCTCCTGGCTGTATTTCTGCCACAGCGGTTTAACTTCGTCATTCCACACGCGGTCGTTGAGATCGCCCGCGTGGCGATAGCGGATAATCCCGTGACCGTCGATCAGGAAGGTTTCCGGCGCGCCGTACACGCCCAGATCCAGCCCCAGCATCCCGTCGCCGTCATACAGGCTTAGCGCATACGGGTTACCCAGCGTGTTGAGCCAGTTAATCGCTTTCTGGCGGTCGTCTTTATAGTTGAGGCCCACCACGCGCACGCCTTTGGTCGCCAGCGTGTTGAGGTACTGATGCTCCGCGCGGCAGGTCGGGCACCAGGTGGCCCAGACGTTCAGCAGCAGCGGTTTACCGTCGGTCAGCACCGACTGGTCAAAGGTTTTGCCCGGCTGGTCGAGTGATTCCAGCTTAAACACCGGCACCGGCTTGCCGACCAGCGCCGACTCCAGCCGCGTCGGGTCATCGCCGTTGGCGTTACGGGTCAGCTGCCACAGCAGCGCCGCGGCCAGCAGCAGAAACAGGATCAGCGGGATATAGAGGATTTTCTTACTCATGCCAGCTCCTTTTTCGCTTTCTTACTGGCGCGATAGCGCGGGTCGAGCAGGCAGAAAATACCGCCCACCGCCATAAACACGCCGCCAAACCAGATCCAGCGCACAAAAGGTTTGTAATAGATGCGTACCGCCCACGCGTTGCCGCCCAGCTCTTCGCCCAGCGCCGCATAGAGATCGCGCGTAAAGCCGCCGTCGATCGCCGCTTCGGTCATCATGGTGCGCGCCACGCTGTAGTAGCGTTTTTCCGCGTGCAGCGTGGCCTCATGTTTGCCGTTGCGCGTCACGTCGATAATGCCCACGCCGCCGGAGTAGTTCGGCCCCTGCAGGCTTTGCACGTCGCGGAAGGTGAAGTGATAGCTGTGGATATCCACGCTGTCACCCGCCTTCATACGTACGTCGCGCTCCACGCTGTAGTTCTGGCTGAAGGCGATGCCGATCACCGTTACCGCCACGCCGAGGTGGCCCAGCACCATGCCCCAGTGGCTGCGCGACAGATGGCGCAGCCCGCGCCAGAAGCTGTGGCGGTGAGTGGCGCGCTCGTGCAGCTCCAGCAGCGTCAGGATAATCACCCAGACCGCCATCATCAGCCCCACTACCGTCATCGCTTCAATGCGGTCCTGCATCAGCCACGGCAGCAGTATCGACAGCAGCAGCGTAGCCACCACGGCAATCGCCAGGCGCTTCCACAGCTTCTGCGGCTCATCGCGACGCCAGCGCACCAGCGGTCCGATGCCGAGCATCAGCGCCAGCGGAGCCATCAGCCAGGTAAACAGCGTATTAAAGAACGGCTCGCCGATAGAGATGGTGCCCAGCCCCAGCTGTTTATGCACCAGCGGCAGTAGCGTACCGAGCAGCACCACCAGCATCGCGGCAATCAGCAGCACGTTGTTGCCGAGCAGGAAGGATTCCCGCGACCACACCTCGTTCTGCACCCGGCTGCGCACCTTGCTGCCCTTGATGGCGTACAGCAGCAGCGAACCGCCGATAACAATAATCAGGAAGGCGAGGATAAACATGCCGCGCGCCGGATCGGAGGCAAACGAGTGCACCGACACCAGCACCCCGGAGCGCACCAGGAAAGTGCCCAGCAGGCTGAGGGAGAAGGCAGCGATCGCCAGCAGCACGGTCCAGGCCTTAAAGGTGCCGCGCTTCTCGGTAACCGCCAGCGAGTGGATCAGCGCCGTTCCGGCCAGCCACGGCATAAACGAGGCATTCTCGACCGGATCCCAGAACCACCAGCCGCCCCAGCCAAGCTCGTAATAAGCCCAGGCGGAACCGAGCACGATGCCGATGGTGAGGAACACCCAGGCCGCCGTGGTCCACGGACGCGACCAGCGCGCCCAGGCGGTATCCAGCCGTCCGGCCATCAGCGAGGCAATCGCAAAAGCGAACGCCACCGAGAAGCCGACATAGCCCATATACAGCAGCGGCGGGTGGAAGATCAGCCCGATATCCTGCAGCATCGGGTTCAGGTCGCTGCCGTCGATGGGGAAGTCCGGCAGCGTGCGGGTAAACGGATTTGAGGTCAGCGTAATAAACAGCAGGAAGCCGAGGTTGATCATCCCCATCACCGCCAGCACGCGGGCAATCGCCTCCAGCGGCATCGCGCGGCTGAACAGCGCCACCGCCAGCGTCCAGGTGCTGAGCAGCAGTACCCACAGCAGCAGCGACCCTTCATGCGCGCCCCAGGTGGCAGCCACCCGGTAGTAAACCGGCAGCAGCGTATTGGAGTTGGTGGCCACGTACGCCACGCTGAAATCATTCACTACAAAGGCGTGAACGAGGATAATAAACGCCGCCGCGATACAGGCAAACAGCCCGTAAGAGAGCGGGCGGGCCAGCCCCATCAACCGACGATCGTGACGCGCCGCGCCCCACAGCGGGTAGACGCTAAGCAGCAGGGAGAGCGCCAGCGCCAGGCACAGCAGGAAGCTGCCAATTTCGGGGATCATGACTGGCCTCCGTTATTGTCGTTAGCGGCAGGATGGGTGTGATTCTTCTTCATCGCGTCGCTGATTTCCGGTGGCGTGTATTTTTCATCGTGCTTGGCCAGCACTTCTTTGGCGATAACGTGCGTACCGTCCTGCAGTACGCCCTGCGCCACTACGCCCTGCCCTTCGCGGAACAGGTCCGGCAGAATGCCCTCAAAGCTGACGTCAATCACCGCGCTGTTGTCATACAGCTGGAAAGCGACTTTCAGCGTGTCCGGGTCGCGCTTCACGCTGCCCGGCATCACCATGCCGCCAATACGCAGCCGCTGACCCGGCTGCGGCTTAACGTGGGTTTCACCTTTGCCATACACCACTTCACTCGGGGTGTAGAACAGATCGATATTTGAACGCAGTGCGTACATCACTAAAGCCGTTGCCAGCCCCAGCCCGACGAGCACCACCATCACCAGCATCAGGCGATTTTTACGACGGGGATTCACGATGGCTCTCCTGCCGCTTCACCGGCGTTTTTTTTCACTTTTGCCGCACGAATGCGCTGCTCACGCGCCTGGCGCTGACGGATATCCGCCAGCAGCCGACGACGTTGTAAAACGGTATGCAGTACCAGGCCGCCAAGGGCAACCAGCGTACAGATTACGGCCAGCCAGACGTAGAAGGCGTAGCCGCCCATGGCAAAGAAGTCGTGCCAGGAAGAGAATGCCGGGGTCATGATTTACGCCCCCCTTTTGCCGCCACGGCAGCCACCCACGGGCGGTGGCGCTCGCTCAGCAGCAGCAGATTGCGCAGGCGCATCAGCGTCAGGGTGATGAATATCAGCAGATAACCGAGGATTGACCAGCGCAGCGGCGTGCGCATGCTGGGATCTATCGCCTGCTGCAACACCCCGCTTGACCCCTGGTGCAGGGTGTTCCACCACTGTACCGAGTAGTGAATAATTGGCAGGTTAACCACCCCAACGAGGATCAGGATACTGGCCGCGCGGCCCGCCATGCGGCGGTCGTCAAAGGCGTGATACAGCGCAATAGTGCCCAGATAAAGGAACAGCAGCACCAGCTCCGAGGTCAGGCGTGCATCCCAGATCCACCAGGTCCCCCACATCGGCTTACCCCAGGCGGAACCCGTGACCAGCGCAATAAAGGTAAATACCGCTCCCACCGGAGCCATTGCGGCGGCGGCAAGATCGGCGGTTTTCCACTGCCACACCAGCCCGACAAAGGCCGCAATCGCCATTGAGGCATAGATGCCCATTGACCACATCGCGGCAGGCACGTGGATATAGATGATGCGGTAGCTGTTACCCTGTTGATAATCTGACGGGGCAAAGCCGAATCCCCATGCCCAGCCCAGCAGCAGCGCCGCGATGCCGGGAACGGCAAACCACGGCACAAAACGGCCGCATAACGGGTACAGCCGCTCGGGCTGTCCCAGTTGATGTATCCATTTCCACATTATTATTTTGCTCACAATAAAAGAAATCGTTCTGCTATTTGCATCGGAACTGCCGCGCGCACCGGTCTCTGTTAGCCGTTTAGTGCACGCTTACCCGTAAAGCTGCTGCGGTGGCAAACGGTGCCAGCGTGGCGCTCCCCACCAGCAGCGCGCCGAGGATGGCCAGGTAACCGTCAATCGGCAAGCCCATCCCGGCAGCATCAATCGCCGCACTGGCAAAAATCAGCACCGGTACCGCCAGCGGCAGCACCAGTAAACTCAGCAATACGCCACCGCGCCGCAGCCCGACCGTCAGCCCGACGCCAATGGCACCGAGGAAGCTCAGGGTGGGTGTCCCCAGCAGCAGGGTCAGAGCTACCGCCCGCCAGCTGGCAAAATCCAGCGACAGCAGCAGCGCCACCAGCGGCGACAGCAGCAGCAGCGGCAGGCCGGTGACGATCCAGTGCGCCGCCACCTTGCCCAAAACCGTTATCGGCAGCGGTGCGGGCAGCAGCAGCAGCTGCTCCAGCGAACCATCGAGAAAATCATCGCGAAACAGTCTTTCCAGCGCCAGTAGCGAGGAGAGCAGCGCCGCAACCCAGACAATCCCGGGGGCAATTCGCGCCAGCAGCTGCGGCTCCGGGCCGATGCCGAGTGGAAACAGGGTAATCACAATCAGGAAAAACCACAGCGGATTAATAATCTCCGCGCCGCTGCGAAAGGCAATGCGCAGTTCACGCTTGAGTACGCGCCAGAACATCACGGCTCCCCTGCGCAAGTGAGACGAATACGGCTGACGCGCTGAGCGGCACCTGGCAGATCCTGATGGGTTGTGAGGATCACTGCCCCGCCCTGCTCTGCGTGCTGCACAAACAGCGCCATTAGTTTCTCCACGCCGGATTTATCGATTGCCGTCAGCGGCTCATCGAGGATCCACAGTGCGGCCTGGCTCAGCCACAGCCGCGCCAGCGCCACGCGCCGCTGCTGCCCGGCGGAAAGGGCTGCGACGGGCACATCTTCATAACCGGTGAGGTCAACCTGCTCAAGCGCCTGAAACAGCTCATCCGCCGTACGTTCGGCATGCCAGAAACTGAGATTTTCAAACGGCGTCAGCACCGCCTTCACCCCAGGCTGATGGCCGAGGTAGAGCAGGCTGGCATGATAGCTTTCGCGCTGGCGCTGGATGCTTTCCTGCTGCCAGAGGATCTCTCCCTGCTCCGCCCGGCTGAGGCCGGCAAGAATTCGCAGCAGTGAGGTTTTGCCTGCCCCATTCGCCCCTTCAACCTGCACAATTTCACCCGCCGCAACGGTAAAGCTGAGATCGCGAAACAGCGCCCTTTCGTCGCGAACACATGTCAGATTTCTGGCTGCCAGCATGGGAGGAAGATCACACTTTGTTAAATTTGATGGCGAATAGTACCACAGGCTTTACGTTCGCTGAAACGCGGCAGGTCGCGCCCGGCGCGGTTTTGCGGCTCTGTACGCGGTAAAGCGCACAAAATCAGCGGAAAACATCGCTGCGGTTAAAGCTTTGTTACTCTTCTTATAAAATCTACTTACATTTCACTTTTTAGCGACAATACCCGCTACGCTTATCAGGACACTTTATTACTGGGGGAAAAAATGGATAACACTCAAAAAGAGACCGAAAGTCAGGTTGAGAGCGAAGAGAGCGAACAGGGCGAAGAGATCGAGGTGGATGAGGAGGCGTTGCCCTCACGCGCTGCTGCGGTCCATGAACAGATCCGCCAGGAAGGTGAGAAGGAGTTAGAGCGTGATGGGCTGGCGCTGCTGTTTTCCGCCATCGCGGCCGGGCTGTCGATGGGCGCATCGCTGATGGCAAAAGGGATCTTTCAGGCCAATCTGCACGACGTCCCCGGGGGTTTTCTGCTGGAAAACCTCGGCTACACCTTCGGCTTTATTATCGTCATTATGGCACGCCAGCAGCTGTTTACTGAAAACACCGTGACGGCCGTGCTGCCGATAATGCATAAACCTAGCGGCAGTAACCTGCTGCTGCTGCTGCGCCTATGGGGGCTGGTTCTGGTCGGGAACCTGGTGGGTACCGCGCTGGCGGCGCTGGCCTTTACCCATATGCCCATTTTTGACGATGCGGTGCGCAGCGCCTTTGTCAGCATCAGTCAGAAAGTGATGGAGAATACGCCGGGAGAGATGTTTGCCAATGCGGTGGTATCCGGCTGGATTATCGCCACTATGGTATGGATGTTCCCTTCCGCTGGCGGCGCGAAAATCTGGATTATTATCCTGATGACCTGGCTGGTAGCGCTCGGCGACCTGGCGCATATCGTGGTGGGTTCGGTTGAGATCTTCTATCTGGTGTTTAACGGTGAGATCCCGTGGCAGCAGTTTATCTGGCCTTTTGCCCTGCCGACGCTGGCGGGTAATATCATCGGCGGCACCTTTATCTTTGCCCTGATCAGCCACGCGCAGATCCGCAACGATATGAGCACCGAGGCCAAAGCCAAAGCGCAGGCCGAGGCGAAGCGTAAGCAGCCTAAAGAGAAGCAGGATTGCGCGGATTGATGGTTTAACGCGCAGTCAGTCAGGTAACTGGTTAATCCGCGGCGATAATTGCGCTATACTGCGCGCCGCGGTCCCCTTAGTTAAATGGATATAACGAGCCCCTCCTAAGGGCTAGTTGCAGGTTCGATTCCTGCAGGGGACACCATTCATCAGTTCGCCAGCCTCCGCACTAGTTCGCAAAATCCCTTTAAACTCAGCGCTCACCTAAATTATAAGTTCGCCACAGTTCGCAATGGTTCGTTGACAGCCGCACACCTAAGCGGGTAAAAAACGAGTAAATAAATTTACCCACCGGAATTTTACCCATGCTGACCGTTAAGCAGATAGAAGCAGCAAAGCCAAAGGAAAGGCCATACCGACTATTGGACAGCAACGGTCTCTATCTGTACGTGCCTGTATCCGGCAGGAAGGTGTGGCAGATGCGCTACAAGATTGACGGGAAGGAAAAGGTTTTAACGGTCGGGAAATATCCACTGATGTCTTTGCAGGAAGCGAGGGATAAAGCATGGAGCGCCAGAAAGGAAGTGTCTGATGGCGTGGACCCGGCGAAGGCAAAGAAGCAGGCGGTAGCTGATAACACCTTCGGGGCAATATACGCCGAATGGTACGATCACAAAAAACAGGTGTGGTCTGCCAGGTATGGCGACGAGCTGTCCCGTATGTTTCGTGATGACATCCTTCCAATGATCGGCGCCATGGATATTAACGACATCGAGCCAATGAAGATTCTGGAAGTCATTCGCTTGTTTGAATCTCGCGGTGCCATGGAGCGCGCAAATAAAGCCCGGCGCAGGTGCGGAGAAGTATTCCGGTACGCGATAATTACCGGGCGAGCCAAGTATAACCCGGCGCCTGACCTGGCTGACGCCATGAAGGGATATCGGAAAAAGAACTACCCTTTCCTTCCCGCCGACCAGATACCCGCGTTTAATAAAGCGCTGGCTGGCTTCTCCGGGAGCATCGTTTCAAAGGTGGCAGCGCAGGTTCTTCAGTACACGGCGCTCCGAACTATCGAACTGCGCTCCATGCTATGGAAGGACATCGACTTTGAAACCAGGACTATCACCATCTCCGAACAGGTGATGAAGGGTCGGCGAATTCACATCGTTCCAATGTCACAACAGGTCGTGGATTTGCTTGAGGGGTTAAAGCCCATAACGGGACCAATATCTGATTTTGTGTTTGCCGGAAGGAATGACAAAAAGAAGTCCATTAGCGAAAACGCCGTTCTTCTTGTCATCAGGCAGATAGGATATGAGGGGCTTGCGAGCGGGCATGGGTTCCGCCACCAGTTCAGCACAATCATGAACGAGCATGAGTGGCCTGCTGATGCCATTGAGAAGCAACTTGCGCACGCTAATAGTGGCTCTGTGCGCGGAATCTACAACCACGCGCAGTATCTTGATAAGCGGCGCGAGATGATGCAGTGGTGGGCTGATTTTTTGGATGGGAAGTTTTCTTAATTTTGTAAGGGGTTTTCATGCAAGAACGAATTATCACACAAAAGCGTCTCAAGGAAGTTTTGACATATAACCCTGAATCCGGTGATTTCTTTTGGAGGGAAAGCAAAGGTTGCGCCGCCGCAGGGAAGAAAATAGTATCCGTTGATAGTAGTGGATATTTTAAATTAAAAGTAGACGGTAACTATTATCTTCTTCACCGGCTTGCATGGCTTTATACATACGGGGTGTACCCATTATCATGCATTGATCACATTAATAGAAACAGACGTGATAATCGCATAAGCAATCTTCGACTGGCCACCAATGCAGAAAATTGCAGAAATGCAGGGATGAGGAGTGATAACACCAGTGGAGTCACTGGCGTTGGCCGCATAGGCAGTAAATGGAGAGTCAGGATAATGGTCGATGGGGTTACGTTGTACCTTGGAAGCTACAATGACATTGAATTAGCGGAGTTGGTAGCAGTGGAGGCAAAAAACAAATTTCACGGCTCTTTCTCGTCGGCAAAGAATGACTGGATAGACGGAAAGGTAACGATTAAAGCGGGGAGCTAACCCCGCCAATTAAATCGCCGGCCCGTTGAAATCGTAATGCTGCGTAATCGTCAGCACCACGGTCCCGATCACAATCACCTCGCTTAATGCCTCCCCTTCTATCGCGTCACCATCGGGTGTGATAATCGCTCGCCCCATCATCTTCCCGATCGCCACTTCGCCAAATATTTCGTAGCAAATCTCCGAGCCGCTGCCGGGGGACACTGAACGGTCAATGACGTACTGCAGGCCGCCGAACTCGACGAGCGATGTTGCTGACGGGTGCGGGATGAACAGGCGGTTGAGGCAGATGCCGTCTTCGATGTAGTCCGTGGCCGAAGATGGAAAACCCATATCAGTATCCCCCGTTATTTGGATTGAACAGCAGGAACGTCCGGCGCTCGCCCTCTTCCGTGGACACGTCTTTAAACGTGCTCTGATAGTGCTCAATCCAGCGATTGGCTTCGGCCAGCGACCATTCGTAATTGACCTGCGCCAGTGCTGCTACGAAGTCAGGTGTGGTCACTGTGCGACGCCCATTGGCCGCAATCTGTATGCTCGCCCGGAACGCCGCCGGGATGTCGTCTCTTCTGCCCATGCTCACCTCAATACTGTTTGGATATACAGTATTATTTAATCAGGTGGCGGGAATGATCAACTGGTGCTGGACAGCAGAATTGTCAGGATGATGATCTGGCGAGAGATTTTCCTGCTCTAAACTTTACGAATTCTTGCCAAAACCCTTATCAAATGAGAGCATTCTCACCTACCCACAACAATTTATAGACAATGTTAGCAGCATTGTTTTAATCAAGAGATAATGGATGAATTCTGAAAATAAAAAAAGAATTGACTGGATAGACACACTTAAACTTATCGGTATTTTTTATATATATCTTGGGCATCTAGGTAAGGATGCAGGCAAGTTATATCCTTTTGTTTTCTCATTCCATGTACCATTATTTTTCTTGATCTCAGGATTATTCTTTAGAGCGCCTAATAATTATAAAGATGCTTTACACAAAGTTAAGGGGTCATTTTTTAAGATAATTATCCCCTACTTTGTATTCTCATTGATTGGAATTGTAATTTACGCAATAAAATGGGATTACTCAACCGACAGAATTATGAGCAGCATTTTAGATGTGCTTCTTGGAATGCGTAACAAAGTCCCTCTTGCATCACTATGGTTTTTACCATGTCTTTTCGTTGTGATAATTTATTACTGCATTGCCAGCATGATAACAAAAAAACCTCTCGCCATTTTTTTGGTGTCTCTTCTTATATATTGCCTTACCCCATTATGGTTTAATAAATTATCAGTACCTGTTTTTAATGTGGATTATGCTTTAAATTACTTAGCTTTCTTCTCATTAGGCGTCCTACTGTCTAATAAAGTAAAGTTTGAATGGCCTTTATGTTACGAAGGAAAGTATAAGGCAGCTATAATGACAATCATTATACTGTCGTTTATATACTTTTCTTATTCATATCAAAATGGTGCTTTCACCGTACTAAACGACATAAAGCAAGCTCAATTAAAATATTTATCTGTGTTCGTCATTACATGCTTTATGTTTATTCCGAGTATTGCATTTTCTTACTGGATTGATATATCGGCACTAAAGAAGTTAGGAAGAAACACTCTAGCACTTTGTGGAACAGAACAGATTATTAAGGTTCTAATATTAAGTACGCTTAGCTTGTTTGGTTTTTCACCTCATTTTAAAGATCCATTAAGTGCTGTTATCTTCACTGTGCTTTGCTTGTTTGTATCTTACTTTACTGTCATAAAAATCTATGAGTCTATCATGTTAAAAAAATAAATTATTTAACAAAGGGCGGCCCATGCCGCCCATAATAACTACCTTAGTCTGTATCTTACGTTGAAAGAAATGGCTCCTCCCCCTGTGATGTCACTTCTCTTTAATGTTGTACCGTCCGACTTAATGAATGTTAATCTGGATGATGCGGTAACTACTCTGCACTGAAGAATAGCACTAATCGACCCTTGAGCCCACGCTTCACCAACTCCTGCATAGACCGATGATATTGTTGTGAACTCCCCATTTACATTAGGAGAAATTGGGAGGCTAACGCTGATCTCATCCGTTGCCGTTCCTGATATCTGACTGCATGTAAGCGCACCTTTGTATGTCGCGAAATCATTTTCTACACTGATGTAGCTTTCTCTAATGGCGGTGGTATTGACCGTTGTGCCATAGTAAAAAACTGGTGTAAAGCTTGCTCCCTCACCTCCACCAATTGCAAAGTTGGTCATGTTATTTTTAATAGAGACTGTACTGCTTGCCTGTACTGCCGGATCAAAATACCCAACCGTCTGTGGTGTAGTTGCACCCAGCCTGTAAAAGTGATTACCTTCAATTAAAAGATTTTCACAGTTTGCTCCTCGCCAAATATATGCCAACGCAGTAGTTGGACTAACAGAATAAAATGACTGCAGAAAGTAATTGTTTTTTATGGAAACATTCCTTGAGCCACCGCCCGCCTGACATACTTTATCCTTTAACCATGGGATAATATTACCCTCGACCAAGCCTCCTTCTTGTCCTTCTGTTGTCTCAATCAGTCCATGTAAAAATCGTACATCAGATGAAGGGTTTACTGTTCGGTCATAGTGTCTCATAAAGTTATTATGACACACCTGATAACCAATCAACCTTTTTACTCTGATCGGTGCACTGGTAAAACTTGCGATAGCAGTATTGTTGTTTATCAAAGGATATTGCACAGTGGAGTCAGCACCAAGCAAGATAGAGTCCATTGAAAAAAAGTCATTGTTTTGGATGCTCAGATCATTGATGTGGTCTTTTTGAAATGCATTTCCCGATATCCTCACCAGATTTCTCATTTGGTCAGTACGGCAGTTTATTATTTGATAATTTCGCATGCCTGTGCTTGCAAGATTTGTTCCCCCAGAGTCTCCCCAAGTCATCTCACTGCAGTAAATTTCTAAAAACTGATCACCTAGAGCAAGCACTGCGCCGTTACAGATAAAACCACGCCCATATATTCTGAAAGACAAATCAGCACCACCGATTTGAACGTCTCCTAATATTTTGACATCACAATCAGGGCGGCCATCCGGTAGTTTAGACTGCCATAACAATGCACAACGCGAACCAGCAGAAGCGCCGGGCACCTTCCCACCCCATATGCAGATCCCTTTAATCGTAACGTACTCAATTCTGCAATCTATACCAATAGTATTGACCAAATCGTCAGGATAAACATATAGCGAGCATGACATGCTGCCCGGGCCTTCAATAGTTAGCCCATAACCTAAGCTTTCTGGGATAACCAGCCCTTTCACAAAGTAACTCCCTGGTGGAAAATGCAGTCTGCGCATAGCCCCTTCACGCGGAAAAGGCAGTGTGGCAAGGTAATTGATGGCTGCCTGAACAGCAGCTGTGTCATCGTTACCTGTTTCGTTGACAGTATTCCAGTTTCCTTTCGCGCCCCCTGAAAACTTCGGATCTTTTACGTTCGCGACAACGCGCGCTATATCCAGCTCTTGCTGGACCGTTATACCTGAAGCAGTGCCAATAGCTGCCGCGCCAGCACTGGTAGCCAGCATCTGACGCAGTGCAGCGTCACCTACGCTAATCCATGCTCCAGTCCCGACACCGCCAGAGCTTGTAGGTGTAGATCCTGCCGCTACCGCTTTCGGCAAGTCACCGTCCCAGCGATAGTATTCGCCTGTGGTTTCATCGCGTAGGACTTCATTCGGCTGTGTAAGCGTTGCGCCATCCTGGAAGGAATCAATGGTAATCCAGCCGAAAGCCGAGATCGCTTCCTGAGCCAGCTTTCGCAGACCCTCAATGGTGTAATGCGCCTGCCCGAAGCGATCGATATATTCCATCGCCAGAGATGTGACAAACTCATCAATTTTCCCAGCGTTATATTTCAGGTTGCGCGGTGATTCTGACGGTACAGCGTCTTGCGTTGGTGTGGTAGCCATAATTTTTCCATAAAAAAAACCAGCTCAAGGCTGGCTTACTGGTGGATGATGTTTTAGGTGTAAATAAGGTCGCTGTATTCAGCTACAGTCAGGGATACCGTGTTATCTGGATATGGCTTAATGCTATTGACCACCCAAAGTTGACTGTCCATTTCTTCAACTGTTGCGATGATGTATCTTGATGGAAGTTGCACTGTATCGCCGTTCCAGATGTTTAGCTGAACGTCTGGTATTGATGCTGTAAAGCCATAGGTCGTGTCGCTACGTGGCACCGCCGGATAACGCAGTGTCGGATTTCCAAGGCTGTCAGTTACCAGAACATACATCGACCCCGTAAATGCGATACGCTCGCTTGTTTCGAATTCATCACCGGCTCGGCCAGTGATGTACCCTTGCTGCTGGTTGCTGTCGTAGATGTCTGGCATCTGGATGACGCTACCCACCTGAATAATTCCATCCTCAAAAACCTTCGCATTCATCTTTACTCTTGAGTAGATAAGACGCTTAGTTTCTCGAATGGCGCGTTCCCGAGCCTGATACTCGTTACGGAAGCCGACTATTTCTATTTTATTCGGGTTCTCCGCCTCTTGCTCTACGATAGTGCCGTTCAATACCCGGTAATTTATGTAAGTTTTGTTATTCGTTGTGGGGTGAACGTAGGAGATCTGCACGCCATCATATCCGCCAGGCAACGTGGCCTCGTACGTCATTTTGTACTCATCCGTCTTCATGTTTGCCCGGTTGAATACAGCTGCCGGATAATCCACTTTCTGATCCCGGGTGAAAGTCAGTACGCCATCATCCCAGTACGCAATAACTGAGGCTGCATTGCAGATCGCCTGCACGCGGTCGCCGAGAGAGTCGTTCTCATCGTCAAATGTGTAGTTGAAGTAGCCAAGACGATCATCCGGCAGGTTTTCCGCAATCGAGTACAGCCCGTATAGATCTATGCTTTCAGGACGCTGCTCACCGATGATTAACCACTCATGAGCAACAGCATCGGCAAATGATCTGGACGCGCGTAGTGCGTAGTCGACAGATTGTGTATCGAGGCTATAGCTAATGGTCTTGCGCGTGACGAGAGCATTATATTTGCGCTCGCGGCTGCCCGTTGCGTTTTCTGTAGCGCGCACGCGAACCTTTACGAGGGTATCCGTAGCATGCACGACATTGACCCTGGCGTTTACCGCATGGATTTCCTCGACCTTAAGCAAATTAGCATCGCTTGAGTTGTTCGTTCGGCGGAATGATACCGCGTAGCGACCGCTTCCTGCAGATGGAGTCAACTTGTAAGTGTTGTAAAAAACCTCACTCGTCTCGTTGTAGTCATTTCTTACGCTGTAGTGGAATGTCTGCTGAGTCCCTGGCACTTGATTGTAATCATCATCAATTTTCCATATCGTCACATCGACTTCAGTGGTGCCAGATGTTGGTCCAAGCTGAGATTGCGTATGAACCCAGAGTTGCTCTGATGGCACCGGGGAAAAGAATGGACCCACGACTAATGCTTGATTGTCATTAAGGATGAATTTTGTGGTGTTGATAGTTGCTGATGCTGGCACGTCTGGGGGGCCAGATAACCTTGAAAATGTGAAGGTGTACCAGCGCACAGGGTTAGTTACTGCACCGTCATTTGTTTCCACCGAAGAAATAAGGCTGCCCGAAAACGTCACGTCTTTCGTTACCGATCCTGATGGCGTCGAATATGTGACGTTAACGGTAAACGTTACATCGTGGGGCTTCACTAAACCCATAAAATAATCGAATTCAGCCTGCTTGACGATCTTTACAGCCATCTGTCCGCCGCTGTACTGCCCACTCACAACTCTTGTTGCAGTCGCAGACTCCACCGGGAAATCGCTAGATTCGTTTGCGCCTGGAACTTCCTGACCGTCTACGTCATCGAAACCATAGCCCTCATAGATGACTGGGATAACCTCACCTGGCTGGTAAAACTGATATTGCGCGCCAGCAAGAGAGCCGAGGCTGGACTCAGAATATCTTACTGACTCATAGTCATAGCTACCGATACCAACGCACATCCACTCAGTAACATATTTGAGGCCGCCATCCTTATCCGTTTGATGGATGTATTCGAAAATTGATTCCTGAATCAGGTCCGGGAACGAGCGCACCTGGCCGTAAATATCCGGCTTAGCCTTATAGACCCGAGCGGTGTTGGTCTGCCCTGTCAGTGAGTTGTTTGGCGAATCGACGGAGTTACCTCCCGTGTTTGCTATCGCCGGCTTTGGCATCAGGAATGAGAATACCTGACCTACCACTTTAAATATTGGGTTAAGAATGTCTCCAACAACACCTTTTGGCTGATCGTAAATCTGAATGTTATCCAGTTCGCTAAGTTCAAAAGCAAGCTCATCATCTTCACCAATCTTTACGCCATTTCTCATGATAAGCAGGTCACGGTGTAGAGCACCGTCATTGCCAGACAGCCAGTCATAAAAAAGGGTGCCATTTGGCACCCTGTAGCGTTCTTTTGGCGTTCCCGGGAAACGCTGTAGCTCAATCAACGCCATATTCGAAAAACTCCACTTTGGTGAACGCCCGATTAATGACAAGAAGTGAATCTTCTTTTACGCTGCCGTTTTCGCCGCGCGCGTGAATAGCCTTTCTGTTCAGCACCAGACCAACGTGTGCAGGTTGAGCGCCGCGATATCCGACGAATATTCCGCCTTCAACAGGTTTGTCTACCTGGCGCCAGAAAACAGCATCGCCCTGATAGCAGGTAAAGAAGTCCTCCCCGGCTTCGTAGTCCGGAGTCTGGTGCAGCTCAATTCTGAGAACATGGCGGTAATACAGCACCACAAGGCCCCAGCAGTCTACTTTATCGAACGAGCAGGCCCGATTAGCCCATGGAGTGCCGATCATCTTTCTTATGAAATCAGAGGTACTGTAGGCCTGTGTATTCCGTAGGGTCATAAAGCCTTCCGATATTGTTGTTCAGTGGGTTAGTCACCGACAGTGTTACCGACGCGGATTCGGCATCGATGTCGACCGTTTTGACGTATAACTGCCAGGACTTAATCGGCACCGAAACGTCACCACTGTCGAATATCTGCCTGGAGGCAGTGATGGCCGTCAGTCTTGAAGCACCTTTCCACTTTTTCATCAGCGCTTTGATATCGGAAGATGGTTGAATTGTGTTTGTCAGTCGATGGGTGGGCGGATACGTTCATCGATTTATGTCGCTCTTCAGTCATGCATGACCAGCTGACTACGGTATAGAAATCCCTGCTTTTAGTTGAGGTTACGCTTATTCATTTCAGGATGATATTTAAGAAAAAAAACAATGCGTTTCAGGGAGGATTGTGTGAGGAAGATACGCGTTAAGGAGACACTGATGTTGTTACTTCTGGCCTGCACGACACTACAGGGGTGTGGCTTACCACGCAGTGGCCCTCTGCTCAGTGAAATAGAAAAGTCGCACAACCAGGGAGGCATCCAACTGCTCCCCGCGACGCCATCACTCGCCACAGCCAGCCGCGATGCGCAATATGCCAGTTTTCCCGAAAGTTTTCTCGTTGCGGCGGAAACCGACCTCACTCATTTGGCCCCGGGAGATAGTGTCAATGTCAGCCTTTGGGAAAGAGACGGCCTACAACTGTTTGTGCCGGACACCAGCGGCAGGGCCGATCTGGGAGAACTGATCCTTGACAGCGAGGGGGCAATCTATCTGCCCTATATAGGAAGCATTCCTGCGAAAGGACTCACCATCGCACAATTACGCAATACCATCATGCGACATCTGCGCGGCATCGTGAATGCTTCCGATGTAAACGTACAGGCCGGGTCACGGAGTAGCCAAACGGTCATCGCACAGGGCGATTTATTGAAATCTGGCGCATATCCGCTCAATCAGGCAACGCGTAGATTGAGTGGGTTACTTGCACAAGCCGCACCGGATCAGCGTAATCCTGAACAAATGGCGATCACGGTGCAACGTTCCGGGAAGTCGGGTTCTGTTCGTTTGGCCGATATCTATCGTAATCCGACTCAGAACATTGCGTTACAGCCAGGAGATGTTGTCGTTGTCCATAACGTTAACCAATATTTCACTGTATTGGGCGCTGCCAACGGGCAAAAACGTCTCAGGCTGAGTAAACGTAACTATAGCGTTGCTGATGCACTTGGTGATGCCAGTGGCCTGAACGACAGCCTGGCCAGCCCTGGTGCTGTTTTCCTGATGCACACACCGGATGCAGATAGCCTGGCTTCAGGAACAAAAGCGCGACCCGTTGTCTATCAATTTGATTTTACGCGACCGGAGCAAATGGTCCTTGCCAGCCACTTTGTGGTGCACGAAGGTGACCAGATTTACATTTCGGACGCACCATTTACCCAAGTACAGAAAGTACTTTCTGTTTTCAGCTCAACGCTGGGTTCCGTTCGCTCTGCCACGGACATAGGGCAATGAGAGCGGATAACAATCAGGAGAAGATAAAACAACCAACAGCGGTGTCAGCTGATAGCGACCTTGATCTATTGCGTCAGCAGGTTGATGCCGACACGAGCCTGGAGCTGGAACCGCTTGAAGTTTCATTGGCGATATTCCTCAGCTCACTGGCGCGTCTGCCACATGCCACAATCGGTCAACGACGCGCAATCTACGAGGCGATCCAGGCCGGGCAAAAAAGTGGCCTCACTCGTATTGGCGCTGAGGATGCGATGGTGAATGTTCGCTACCGCCAACTCCGCATGATCATGCGCTATCTCGAACAGGATATCCGGGCTGGCGTCGACGTGCTGGCTGAGGGTTTTCATTCAACAGATCTTGAGCGAGATTACCAACGGCTGGAGGAAAGCTATGCCATAAGGGTTGCACAGCAAAAGGGTCGGGCTGCACGTGCAGCGAAGTCCACCGCGTCTACGGCTGAGTTACTCACCCCTCAAGAGGCCCGGCAGTGTTCGTCACTGGGTATACGCATGGATCGCATTCATGCCGCTCAACAGCTACGGCCGCTGGAGCGTGGTGCTTCGTGGCCTACCACACTGATACCTTTGATCTGTTTTCTTCTGCATGTTATTCACAATGAAAGTCGGGTGGCGTTACTGTGGGCGATGCTTGGACCTGTCTTACTGCTTGGCTTGATCTCAACGCCCTATTTCCTGACAGGCGTTCGCTATATTTTGGGTATGGATGTCGCGACATTCGCACTTTTGGGCGCGATTACGTGGATTATGGTTCGGCAGATCATCTTTCGCAGCAGTACCAATTATGTCGCATCGCGCGTATTAGTTCATTTGAGCGTCATCACGCCACTGCTGTGTTCTCTGGCTTATGCGCTGATCCATCTCGGTATCTATCTGATGGTATATCTGGTCCTGCTGTCTGCCGGGGCTTATCTGAACCTTATCACTCCCCCCGAGCAGTGGATGATGGTTCTTTTTTATGTGCTGATGATGGCGTTGGGGGCAACCTCCATCGGTATCCTGTTTGGCAGCATCGCCTCAATCTGGCCCTATTTCCTGCGATTTTCTGCTGTTATCGAGCGTTTCCTTCAGGTGTTCTCCAGTGTCTTCCTTGTTTCAGAACAGTTACCTGAAGCATATCGTAGATATTTTTTGTGGTCGCCATTTGCACACGGCATGCAGTTGATGCGGCAAGCTTATTTTGAGAACTACACATCACAAGATGCAAGCCTTAGCTACTTTTTAATCATGCTGGTGATCCTGGTCGCCATTAGCTTGCTCGCTGAACGTCTGTTGCGCTGCAATGTACAGCCAATGTGAGGACCAATGATCCATCTGACTGGTGTAACCGATTGCCCACGAATATTTGGCGAAAGAAAACTGCTGTTATCGAATGTTGATCTGGTGATTGCACGCGACCGTTATGCGTTGCTTTCAACCTCACCTGAATGTCATCGTCCGCTGTTAGACGTGCTAGCCGGAATTCGCCCCCCACAGCGCGGGCTGGTAGAGCATCGCGGTCTGGTTTCGTGGCCGATGGGCCGCCAGGGCTTCATCCGTGGCAAAGGCTCGGGCCTAAAAATGGTGCAGCTTGTCTGTAATCTGTATGGCCTGGATGTGCACTCTTCGGTCGACTGGTTAGCCGACTTGATGACCAGCCCTGAGAACCTGTCCAGGCCAATGGCTGACTGGCCGCTTTTTATGCGACAGGAATTTTCTTTTGCATTAGCCCTGATACCCGATTTCGCGATCTACATGGTTGATGGAGCAATGCCATTTCAGCCTTGCCGTTTTACAAGATTATGGCGAACGCTGTTTGAGAAGCGGCTGGCAAACCGTACGTTGATACTTTCCACTTATCGTCATTCGCAGATGACGGACTATTGTACGAAGGCAATGATCTATGAGCGAAATGGACTCCGCATCGAAGAAAACCTCACAGATTGCATCGGAAAATTCCCCGCAAGGCAAAACAGCAGCGACGCCTCTGCACAGGCAATCGACTCATTCAACTTCAACGCCACCGCAGGAGGCCCCTTCATGTATTGAGACCCACTCGCCAGAGGAAGTGACTTATCTACGCCGCCTCCGGGCCGACGCTTTGTGCAAGCTGCGCAGGCAGCGTTGGGTTATCGCAACATTGATTTTACTACCCGTACTGCTGGCAACTCTGTATCTGACGAATTTGGCGACGCCGCGCTACACAGCAGAGTCTAGCTTTTCGGTGCGTGCCAATGACCAGCAAAGCTATTCCTCACCTGACAACGCCACCAGTCTGATTTCGACGGGCGGCAGTGCTGCAAACGGTTTAGTGGACGGTTGGGCTGTTAACAGCTTTCTGAATTCACGTGATGCCATGCATCAGCTTGACAGGAGAATTGGACTGCGTCGCCATCTCACTAACACGTCACGCGACCCGGTGAACAGACTGATGCCTGAGGCCGATGACGATGCACTGTATGAGGCCTATCAATCAATGATAAATGTCTCCTACAACATGCTGGAGCAGCTCAACCTGATGAGGATCAGCGCTTTTTCGCCAAGCGATGCGCGAATAATTTCGCTTGCTTTGCTGGAGCTAGCCCAGCAATTCGTACACAACATGGATGAAAAAGGCATTGCCGATGCGCTGAAAGTTTCCCAGCAAGCAGTCACTCTGGCCGAACAGCAGGCCCGGCATGCAAGGGAGAAACTGACGAGCTGGCGTATCATAAACGGCAATATCGATCCTGCCGCAGATGCGGCAATGCGACTCACGCTGATCGCTCAACTTGAAGGCGAACTCAATACTGCCAACATCAATCTTTACAAAATTCGTGCACTGGGCAATTCACATCATCCAATGATGCAGGCAGCGAAAACAGAGGTAGAAGCCCGACAAAAGCGACTGGTTGAAATTCGCCAGCATTTGAGTGGTTTGGGAGACTCCGAAGTCAATCGGATTAAAACCTATGAGGTCCTCAAGAATGCACAGCAGTTTGCGGACGCTAATCTTGTCACCGCACGCCAGAATTATCATAAGTCGTTCATCAGTACGCTGCGGTTACGCCGCTATCTTAGCATCGTCGTTAACCCTGAGCCTGGCGTTCGCCCCGACAGCCCCAATGCACCCATGATCCTGCTAGAAGCTCTGGTGGTGGGTTTGTTACTGACCTTCATTTATCGGATTGCTGCAGGAATATCACGCGCATTGCGCTTTAGATAAGCATTGCCACGCTTTTATCTTTCATTCAAAGGATCCTGATATGAAAATAGCTATTAACCAAAACTCTCTGTTGCCCACCTGGGCACAGCACCCTACCCAGCAGACATTGTGCGCAAAGTTACGTGCACAACGTTGTCACTGGCTAATCACCGGAGCCGCAGGATTTATTGGTTCCAACCTTGTTGAGACGCTGCTGATGCTCGGACAGGATGTGCGTGGCTTGGATAATTTCTCAACGGGACACCAGCGTAACCTGGATGACGTCAGGGATCGCGTGGGGGCAGAGCGCTGGCGCCGTTTTAGTTTTATAGAAGCCGACATTAGAAACCACAGTAACTGTAGCAAAGCGGTCAGGCAGATTGATTACGTGTTGCATCAGGCAGCCCTCGGCTCTGTCCCGCGTTCGGTGGATGACCCGGTGACAAGCCATGAGGTTAACATCACAGGTTTCATCAACATGCTTGATGCTGCACGATGTGCACAGGTACGTCGCTTCGTTTATGCCGCATCCAGTTCGACCTATGGTGATGATCCAAATTTGCCCAAGCGTGAGGATCGCATAGGTCAGCCTCTGTCACCTTACGCAGCAACCAAGCTAATTAGCGAAATTTATGCCGGAGTCTATGCGCGAACCTATGGTTTTGGATCGACCGGGTTACGCTACTTTAATGTTTTTGGCGCGCGCCAGGATCCGGCAGGCGCCTATGCAGCAGTTATCCCTAAATGGATCGCCGCAATGCTCGCCCGGCAAGATGTCGAAATATTTGGTGATGGCGAGACCAGTCGGGACTTTTGTTATATCGGCAATGTCGTGCAAGCCAATCTTCGCGCTGCGTTGCACGATAGGCCGGCAGCGAGCACGATTTATAATGTCGCTGTTGGCGAGAGAACCACGCTTATGGTCGCATGACGGAGGGAGGAGTAAAGGGGGACGTTGTGCAGGTAACATCAATGGCAGATAGCGGTCCGGGGACACTGCGAGATATCCTCAAACAGGCACACGACTCGAATGTCCCTCTCTGGGTACGTTTTGCGTCCGACATGACGATCAGGCTTCATTCACAGATTCGGGTACCTTCCAATGTGACCATTGACGGCCGGGATAAACGCGTGAAATTGCTGGATTATGGGTTAGGTATCTATCACAGTCACAATGTCATCGTCACTCATCTGACGATCGACGGGAGGTTACGCACCTTCTCACAAGCCATCAATATCGCAAATTTTTCGCACCATGTCTGGATCGATCATCTCGATCTCTCCCGTTTTGCCGACCGGCTGCTCAACGTCAAAAATGGTGCTACGGACGTCACAGTGTCATGGACCCGCTTCCATGATGACGACAAGGTCATGCTGCTCAATAACATCACGTCGGCCAATCTGTTCAAACATTATCATCGCGACTCACAGGCTCGCGTCACGCTGCATCACAACTATTTCTTCAATACGGTACAGCGTAATCCACGGGCACAATTTGGCACATTCCATCTCTATAACAACGCACTGGAGAACTGGGATTTTTACGGGATGAGTTTCAGTCTTGAAGCCCGTGCATTGATTGAAGGAAATATCTTCATCAACCGCGCCAAAAGACCTTGTAAAGAACCCAAATTCTTTCCGACGGTTGAAGGGGTTAACGCCAAATACTGTCAGTATATTAAAAGCGCACCTGCCCGGAGCGCACTGGAAAATGGTAAATCAGATCGGCGAAGTTACGATCGGACAAAAAAACTATATGGTTACAGACATAGCGCAAAGGCTTTTTTAAAGGTCAGAGACAATCTTTACCTGGCGGATGCCCGTCAGGTGCTCAATAACTTTCGCGCAGATCGTGTGCCTCAGCCGCCGTATCATTACGATTATCAACAGCCGTCTTTGGCATTGTTAGATCGAATTCGACGGCTTGCGGGCAATACATCGAGCGATTCAGAGGCAGCATTAAGCATTAAGACGCGCAGCAGGTAATAAACAAGTCAATAAATCTACCCTCTGGAATTGGCCAGTTAACGCACGGATCTGTTTTGCCAGCACTATCTTTTTACGACCTGCTAGTCAAAAATTCCATAACATACATCCTGAGAGATAAATAGACAGGATGTAATAAAGTAAGTTAAAAAATCAACCGGGTTATTTATTTAGCAGCCTCAATCTCTTGAGAAATATGCTCTTGTCCTTGCTTAAATTAGTTCTTCCTTGAGATAGCAGTATCAAAAAACCCCTTATCGGCATATTCCCTGCAAACTTTAACCTCTTTTTCCACCGTTAATAAAAATGCATCTATAGCGTTCAATTAAATACCAGAAGAATAACAATGATATAAAAATAACAATAAAAACAATTAGTTACAAGTGATTAAAAATAAGCCTATCATTAATAAATATTACCAGTTTCCTTCATGGACAATCACTCACTTGAACCTATACTTCAACTCGCCATGCAAAAGATTTATTTATACCTAGATAACAAAACTCATTCTCATTATTGAGTCATGCAGTGGTTATCTCTAAGTATGAATTTTTAAGCACATTTGATATTCAGATATAAATTAGCATTCACCCACCAGTGAAATAACGAACAGCCATATTCAACTTAAGTGAAATTAAAAAAAATGAAAAACATCCTGAATACGATTAATCTGCCTGCAAAGTTTCTCATTCTTGCCTTTTTTTCTTTGCTGCTGTTTGCCGTACCCTCATGGCTTTTTGTCAATGAAGGTAATCAACAGATAAACGCTAAAGAGCAAGAATTGCAGGGCATTCCTGTTGAAAAACAGATGCTCAATCTGCTCAATATGATGCAGCTCCATCGCGCACAAGCGGCAATCGCCGTGGCACAGCAAAATGCCGCTATTCCTGCACGTCTGGCGCTGAAAGAGCAGGTAGAACAATCAATTAGCACTCTTCAGACCACGCTCGCCGCTACCGGTCAGGACAACGCGGCCTGGCAGGATTTTAGCAAGGTGACAGCGCAGTGGCAGCAGCTACAGCGTGACATCGACAGCCGTAACCTGACGCTGCAAACCAATCTCTCGCGTCACGCCGAAATGATCCGGATGCTGCTTGATGCCAATATTGAAGTGATCGACTATTTTGGCCTGTCGCTGGATCCTGATTTAAACACTTACCAATTTATTATCAGTACCTTCAGTCGCTTGCCGGAGCTGACCGAAACACTGGGTCAGATACGTGCCCGGGGTACGTCACTCCTGGCCAGCAAAGAGGCGATTCAGGACAGTGATTACGCCCGTATGGAGTTTCAGATCCTCAACGGTAAGAATGCTCTGCGCCTGTATAACGCCAATCTTTTAAAGTCCTTTAACACTGATAGCGGCGTACGCGAAAAGTTTAGTGGTCAGGCTAATGCCGCACTGCAGCGGGCGGGTGAAGCCTTAGCCCTCGCGGAGGAGGTCTTTATTAAGCGGACGAAAAACGATCTCCCGCCCACAGAGTTCGTGGCACTCTTTACGGATGCGATCAATCAATACAACCAGTTTGCTAACGACGCGAGTGACCAGCTCAGCAACATGCTTTCTGAGCAAATTAGTCAGCATCGCACCGCTCAATATGAATTGCTGGGCGTGCTGGCACTGCTGGCAGTTCTTATCATCATCCTGGCAATGTTTATCATTCGCTCCATCACCGGGCCGGTACGTGATGCCGCAAAAGTTGCCAAAGATGTCGCTGCCGGTGATTTAACTTCGAGCCTGGTGGTGACCGGAAGTAATGAAATGGCGGGCCTGATCGCCTCGTTGATGGAGATGCGCCAGCGCCTCTCTCTGCTGGTTGCGGATATCAAGGATAACGCCACGACGATTGCCACCTCTTCTGAGGAAATTGCGCAAGGCAATGGCGACCTCTCCGCGCGCACAGAGGAGCAGGCTGCCTCTCTGGCACAGACGGCGGCCAGCATGGAAGAGCTGTCGTCAATCATTCTGCAAAACGCCGAGAACACCCGCTACGCCGCAGGCATGGCCACATCGGCAACCGATGCCGCCCTGTTAGGGGGAGAGGCGATGCAATCCGTCATGGTCTCCATGCAAAAAATCAGTGCCAGCGCGGGTCAGATTGAAGAGATCATCAGCGTTATCGACGGTATTGCTTTCCAAACGAATATTCTGGCGTTAAACGCCGCCGTTGAGGCAGCCCGAGCCGGGGAACATGGTAAGGGGTTTGCCGTCGTCGCCGCTGAAGTCAGAGCGTTAGCCCAACGTTCTGCCTCTGCAGCGAAAGAGATTAAACAGTTAATTGCACACTCGGTGGAAAATGCGCGCCAGGGTATTTCAATGGCTGAGGATGCCGGAGAAAAGGTGAAGCAAAGCGTGGGGGCGATTGAACAGACTGCGCAGCTGGTCAACGAAATCTCCTCTTCTTCCCAGGAGCAGAGCGCCGGCGTGTCGCAAATCAACATCGCCGTCAATCAGATGGACCAGGTGACTCAGCAAAATGCGGTGCTGGTGGAACAGTCCGCCTCTTCTGCCGATGAACTGGCCGCGCGCGCGATACAGCTACGAGAGCTGGTGGCCGTGTTTCGTACCGGGCAGCCAGCGTAACGGCACCGCGCATTAAGACAGGGCAATCCGGTGTGGTCAGCCCCACACCGGATGTGCCGTTACTGCACCTTGAACCCTTCCGCTATTGCCCGCACATCATTGCCGGTGGGCGCCTGATGAATACGCAGACCGAATTCATCCACCACCGCAAAGATGTGGTCGAAGATATCCGCCTGAATACTTTCATACTCCAGCCACACCACGGTATTGGTAAAGGCGTAGATTTCTACCGGTAGCCCCTCTGCGCCCGGTGCCATCTGGCGCACCATCAGCGTCATATCTTTGCGAATTTTTGGATGCTGGCGCAGATATTCGGTGAGATAGGCGCGGAAGGTGCCAACATTGGTCATCCTGCGCTGATTGAGCACCGAATCACGGGTGTTGTGTTCACCATTCCAGCTGTCGATCTCCTGCTGACGCTCGGCGATATAGGGTTGCAGCAGGCGCGCCTGCGCCAGCTTTTGCTGCTCCTCTGCGCTGAGGAAGCGAATGCTGGTGCTGTCGATATTAATGCAGCGCTTAATACGGCGGCCGCCGGAAGCGGACATTCCGCTCCAGTTTTTAAACGCATCGGAAACCAGCGCATAAGTTGGGATAGTGGTAATGGTATTATCCCAGTTCTGCACTTTTACCGTGGTCAGGCCGATGTCGATCACCGCGCCGTCGGCACCGTATTTCGGCATCTCCAGCCAGTCGCCCATTTTCAGCATGCTGTTGGCCGAGAGCTGTATTCCCGCCACCAGCCCGAGGATCGGGTCTTTAAACACCAGCATCAGCACCGCGGCCATCGCACCCAGCCCGCTGATCAGAATGGCCGGGGATTTACCAATCAGCAGCGAGATCATCATGATGCCAATCACGATCGCGCTCAGCAGCTTCACGCCCTGCAATAAGCCCTTAAGCGGAAACTGCGAGGAGAAGGCAAAGCGGTGCGCCAGGCCCTGCATCACGTCCAGCAGCGAGAAGAATGACATCAGCGCGTACAGCATCACCCACAGCTGGGCGCAGGTGGTGACGATGGCGGCAGCATCACTGCCCTTTTGCAGCCACAGCACCGCCTGCACGTTGACGATCACCCCCTGCAGGGTAAATGCCAGCCGGTGAAACAGTTTGTTCTGCGTGATGATTTGCAGCCACAGATGGCTGCTGGCCTGCGCACGCTTCTCAAAGGTGCGCAGGACGATGCGGTGCAGGATGAAGTGAATAATAATGGCGGTAAGGAAAATAATGCCAAAAATAACAACAAGCGAAGTGGTGTGGTCGGGTTCTATTCCATATTGCTTTAATAATGCGAGTAACTGCTGCATGACGCCTCCTTTTCGAACGAGGAGGGATCATGCCTGCTGCGGCAGCCAGGTTCAACCCCTGAATATCCGCGCTCAGGTCCTGGTTTTACCTGCGGCGTGGCAGTCGCCCGACCATAATCTGACCTCCTGCAGCGTGCGATAAAGACGGGATTTATCCGCATCGCTCAGGTTTGGCTGATTAAGCTGCCCGACAAACTGCTTTTCATCCAGCGCGTTGAGCGTTTTCTGCTGCAAGCCCTGCGCAATCTGCTGCAGGATAACGTCATTGAGCCTGGCGAGCTGGGCGCGCACCTCTTCCAGCGGTCGGGGCTGCCAGCCGCTAATCGGCGTTGCCAGCCAGTCAGCACGAAAACGGTACTGCACCGCTTTGGCCGCATCCATCTGCGCCTGAATAAACGGCACCACCGAGTTCTCATCCAGACAGAACTGCGTCGCCCGCTGTTTGCTGGCAGCCAGCACTTTCTGTTCCTGCTGCAGATCCTCTACTGGCCGGTGCTTGTCGGCCTTAAACGCCGCCACATCTTTCATATAGCTCAGGCGTTGATTAACCGAGGCGGCGAGATCGCTGGCCTGCGCGCTGCCGATGCTCAGGCATAACAGAGTAAATAGAATTTTTGCTGACATGTGGCTTCCCTGTTCCCGTTTATTGACCTGCAGACTGTAGATCATTGGGCTGGATATGCCAAAGCATGATGGCGCATTTAGCGGCCTGCAGCAGAATCGCGGCAGAAATCGGCGATATTCGGCGAATTGATTTGTGCGCACAGGGGCTAAGCTGGTGGAATAATTGATAGCCGTACGGAGCACCCTATGCCAGATAAAGACCCCGTTGTTGAACGCCTCTCCCTTGAGGTAGTTGCACTGCGCAATATTGTGCAGATGCTGATCGCCTACGGCAATGTGCCGACCGGCGGCAAGCTGAACAAGTACCTTGAGAAAGTGGCAGAAGACGTTGAGCACCGCGACGGGCGCGAGGCGAATAAAGCGATTGCCGATGTGATCCGCACCTATATTCGCTAAGTGCGGCGACAAGGCCCCGGTATCACGCCGGGGCCTGCCAGCCCATTACGCCACTTTAAACACTGAGATATCCTGCGCCAGCTGCGAAGCTTCGGCATGCAGGGCGTGAGTGTTTTCCGCGGTCTGATGAACCCGCATCAGGTTCTGCTGGATGCTGCGCTCCATCTGCGACACGGCCTGAGTGACTTCGGCAATGCCTTTGCTCTGCTCGTCGCCCGCCACGCGGATCTCACCCACCACCTCTTTCACCTTCAGCACATCTTTCACCAGCTCTTCCAGCTGACGCCCTGCCCCTTCCACCAGCTTGCTGCCGGTCAGCACGTTGCTGTCTGACTGACCAATCAGCGCTTTGATCTCGTGCGCCGCCGTCGCGCTGCGCTGGGCCAGCGCCCTTACTTCAGACGCTACCACGGCAAAGCCGCGCCCCTGCTCGCCGGCGCGCGCCGCTTCCACCGCCGCGTTCAGCGCCAGAATATTGGTCTGGAAGGCGATACCGTCGATCACACTGAGGATCTCACCGACGCGGCTGGATGAGGTTCGGATGGTTTCCATAGTATCAATCAGCTGACGCATCACCTCGCTGCTGTTGCGTGCGATCTCTGCGGTCTGCTCGGTAAAGGCATCAGCCAGCCGGGTGTTCTCGGCGTTCTGCTGGACTGTTGCATTGAGCTGTTCCATCGCCGCGGCGCTCTGTTCGACCGCTGCCGCCTGCTCGCTGATTTTTCCGCTCAGCTCCTGATTGCTCTGCTCCAACCCGCTAGCGTTGTGCGCCACCTGTACGCCGCTCGACTGCACGTTGGTGATCACCCCGGCAATCTTGTCGACAAACTGGTTAAAGGAGACGGCAATGTCGGCAATTTCATCACGGCCGGAGGTATCGAGGCGGCGCGTCAGGTCACCGTCGCCGTGGGCGATATCGTCCAGCGCTTTACGCGTGGATTCCAGCCGCCCGGAGATCTGGCGGGCAACAAACCATGAGATAAGCAGCAGCACCAGCAGTGACGGGATTAGCAGGATGAAAATGTCCTGCATGATGTTATCGGCCAGCGCGGTCACCCGGGATTCCGGCGTCACCAGGCCGATTATCCAGCCAGTATCCGCCATGCGGAACAGGGTCAGCTGGCTGCGGGTGTGCAGCCACTCATCATTCAGGTTGCTGAAGGTGGCGCTGCGCTGGCTGCCGCTGGCGGATTTCACCGCCGCCACCATCGGAGCAAGCCACGCCTGCTGCTGCGCCAGATCGCTGAACTTCTTCAGCGCCTTATCTTCGACACCCGGGAAATAGAGCACGTTGCCAGCCTGGTCGAGGGCAAAGGCATAGCCGCCGGTGCTGGCGCCGTTGCGCTGCATAAAGCCTGAGAGGTTATCCAGCAGCACGTCAAAGGTGGCGACGCCAGCAAAGGTATCGCCCTTGCGGTAAGGCACGCTGCAGGTCACCATATTTACCCTGGATACCGGGTCCTGGTAAACTTCCGACCAGTTGCACTTATTGGGGGAAGTGGTGCGGGTCGAGGTGTACCACGACTCGCGGTGATAGCCGGTTCCGGCAGGGTCGTTATAGCCGTCAGAGTAGTCGAGGCTGCCGCTGGCGTTGCGCGCCCAGAAGAAGCTGCGGCGGGCTACGCCGTCAGTGAATGCGTTCGGCTCCGGCCAGATACCGCCCCCGGCAATGCTTTTGTCGCCCTTGCTGTCGATAATTTGCGGCAACACCTGGCGAAACAGCGCCTCTTCGTGCGGCAGCACTTCGGCCAGGCGCGCCAGGCTGACGCCCTCACCCTCTATGCGGATCAGCTGCTGATTAAGCTGGCCGACGATATTCTCTCCGGTTTGCTGAATTAGGCTGTTGCTGGCCTCGATCACGCGCGGCTGGCCGCGCAGTGAGATAGCCAGATAGACCATGATGCAGGTAAGCAGCAGCATAAAAACGCCACCCGACATCATTTTCCATGATAAACGAACTGGAACCAACGACATAATGAATATCCTCAAGATAGAATTGCACAGCGACTATCAGAGATAAGCTCAACGCTAAATATTAATTAAGGTTATGCAGCTGCGTTCTAAAGACGCTTTATCCGGTTAATATCGGCCGTGGCGTCATAAAACTTTAACCTGCGGCAAAAACTTGATATATATCAAAATATTCCACTGCATATTATTCTGCGTTCGCCCCCTGAGACTGCCGTTCATGTCGCTCTCCGTGCATTTCATTCCCTGCTAATGGCAGCTCATGCCCTTTTCTCCCGCCATAAAGAAGCCGGTCTTACTATGGCTGCAATTTAATAGTATTAATATTCCCACCGGGAGAGCCCCATGAGCACAGCAACCGTCAGCAGCAGCGTTAACCGCACCCGCTGGTTAACCCTGATCGGCACCATCATCACCCAGTTTGCGCTGGGTTCGGTCTACACCTGGAGCCTGTTCAACGGCCAGCTTTCAATGAAGCTGGACGCCCCTATCAGTCAGGTGGCATTTTCCTTTGGTTTGCTCAGCCTCGGCCTGGCGCTGGCCTCTTCGGTGGCGGGAAAATTGCAGGAGCGCTTTGGCGTGCGCAACGTCACTATTGGCGCGGGCCTGCTGATGGCGGTTGGCCTGATGCTGACCTCGCAGGCGGATAATCTGTTTATGCTTTACCTCAGCGCCGGGGTGCTGGTCGGTCTGGCGGACGGAGCGGGCTATCTGATGACGCTGTCCAACTGCGTGAAGTGGTTCCCGGAGCGTAAGGGCGTGATCTCAGCCTGCGCTATCGGCGCTTACGGCCTCGGCAGCCTGGGCTTTAAGTTTATCTGCAGCTACCTGCTGAGCGTCTACAGCCTTGAAACCACCTTTATGATCTGGGGCGGAGTGGCAATGACCATGATGATCCTCGGCGCGCTGATGATGAAAGATGCCCCAAAGCAGCAGGCGGCGGGCAACAAAATGGCGAGCCAGGCGCGGGACTATTCGCTGGGCGAGTCGATGCGCATGCCGCAGTACTGGATGCTGGCTCTGATGTTTTTGACCGCCTGCATGAGCGGCCTGTACGTGATTGGCGTGGCGAAAGATATCGGCGAGAGCATGGTCCATCTGAGTGCGCAGACGGCGGCGAATGCGGTGACCATCATTGCGATTGCCAACCTCAGCGGTCGCCTGGTGCTTGGCGTGCTGTCGGATAAAGTGGCGCGTATTCGGGTGATCACCCTGGCGCAGGTGGTGTCGCTGGTCGGCATGAGCATTCTGCTGTTCAGCCATATGAGTGAAAGCAGCTTCTTCATTGCCATTGCCTGCGTCGCCTTCAGCTTCGGCGGCACCATTACCGTTTATCCGTCGCTGGTCAGTGATTTCTTCGGCCTGAACAACCTGACGAAAAACTACGGCGTGATCTACCTCGGCTTTGGTATCGGCAGCGTGATGGGTTCACTGATCGCCTCACTGTTTGGCGGCTTTACCATCACCTTCAGCCTGATTATGGCGCTGCTGGTTATCTCCCTGCTGCTCTCCGCCACCATCCGCATGCCGCACAAGCAGGCAGCGCGCAAAGAGACGCTGCAGCACGCCTGACGGCACGCAAGAGTGGCCCGCTGCTGACCACAGCGGGCTTTTTTTATGCCTGTTGATGGCAAAACTTCGGCTCCGGCAGGCCCGCCACCGCCACGCGCACCGCAAACAGGTCACCGCACTGCGGATATTGCGCCAGCTCCTCAGCGCTACGATTTTCGCGTGAGCTGGTGATATACAGCGTTTTCAGATCCGGCCCGCCAAATGCCACCATGGTCGGCCAGCGTACCGGCAGCGCGATCTCATCGACAATTTCCCCGCTGTGCGGATCAAGGCGAATGACTCGGGCGCCGTCGAACATCGCCGACCAGTAATAGCCTTCGCTGTCGACCGCCGCGCCGTCGGGGATCCCCCCCTGCTGCTGAATAAAGCGGCGCACTACCTGGCGCTTACCGATCTCCCCGCTGTGGGGGTCAAGCGGGTAGCGGTACATCACGCCATTTGGCGTGTCGGTGTGATACATCCAGCGGCGATCGGGAGAAAATGCCAGCCCGTTGGAAATCTTAATATCGTCGGCCTGCATGCTAAGGTTCAGCTGATTATCGACGCGGTAAAGCGCCGCGCCGTTGCGATCCTGCGGTTCCCACAGCGTGCCGCACCAGAAGCGCCCAAAAGGATCGACGCGGCCGTCGTTAAAGCGGCTGCGCGGCGCATCGCCGGGATTATCCGCGATGCGCTGGGTAATTTGCCCCTGCTCATTAAGGAAGCAGACGCCGCTGCGCAGTGCGGCTATCAGCCCACCCTCTGCGCGCAGGCCGATGCAGCCAATATCTTCCGCCACCGGCCAGCGCTGATGCTCGCCTGTGGCCGGGTCAAAGCGGTGCAGTGCTGGCGCGAGGATATCGACAAACCACAACACCTGCTGCTCGCTGCACCACAGTGGGCACTCACCCAGCTCCGCCTGTACCGGTAAAACGTTGCTCACCTGATAATTCATCTCAGCTCCTTGCACGGTTATTTACCTTTAGTGTACGTGATTTTATCGGCGGCATCGCAGGCAAAATTCCACACCTCATTTAAAGTTTGAGATAATTCCCAACCGAAAGACCTGTTTTTAGGCTATATCTTATTTAATAAATAGCAGAATAATAAATAGTTACGCAGGTGGAATTATTTTGAAATATCTTATTAAATAAATCTACAATCGACGCATTATTCCTCCACTTTTCCCACGTAAAGTTGTAGCTATAGAAAAGGGAAGGAGAGACATAATGAAAAACATAATTAAAGCAGCGACCGTAGCTGCACTGATTGTCATGCTGAGTGGTTGTATCGTTGGCCGACCTTATCACGGCGGCGGCGGATATCACGGCGGCGGAGGGTATCATCATGACCACGGCAGACACCGTGGCTGGTAAGGAAGTCAGGTGAGGTTTTCTCACCTTCGCGGGCAAAGCCTGCACACAGCAAGATAATAAAAACAGAGAAGTTGAAATAAATTGGGCGGGGATTACCCGCCCTTATTTTTTGCTTTTAGCTTTTAACGCTGAAATTACACTGATACCAGGCTTTCTTCAGTCCCGGGACGTGACTGTCCTGCGGGTCAAGTGCTTCTACCTTATCGAACCCGCGCTCATTACAGTAGCGCTCAACATCTTCCAACATGGCGGTCTTATCCACGCTTGTCGGGTTAAAGCGATATTGCACGGTATTCACCGCCGGATCTTCATCGACTTTCTCAAAAGCCCCTGGTTTGCTGGAAGTACAGCCCGCCAGCAATAACAGCGCCAGAGCGCCGAACAGTTTCGTTTTCATTCTGATTCCCCTCTTCCGGTGCCGCATAATAACAAGCTCCCCCTCCGTGACTATCGGATTCCGGCGCATTTGCATAATTTTACTTAAGTTATGCAATGTTCTACCGATTGAATCGATTCAGGAAGACGCTTAGCGTTATCTGCTGTTAGGTGCGAATATGCTTAACAGACATCGCGACATGTCTGCACAACACCAGGATTTTTATTAATAATTACAATATTTTATGCCCGCGGCGAGCGGGCTTTTTTTTGCAGGTCAGTTACCTGTTCCGCTAATAATTATACGTAAGACGTTTGCCGAATCCTTATCAGTAAGTGCCAGAACCGACTGATAAAGATCAATGGTCATATCGCACAGCTTCGCTTCGTCAACGCCCGCTTCAGCAGGCGTATTGAGGGTTTGTAAGTCACTGCCCCACTTCGCGTACAGCGTGCGCACCACCCCCTGCAATTTTACTCTCCCCTGCTGTAAATCAACCGGTTGGTCAGCACCATTGCTGTGCTTAAACAGCGTATCCATCGCCAGCAGTTCGCTGTCGGTCAGCGGCTTGGGCAGCACATCGCTGATGTTGATCCCCCCCTTCACCTGCGGGAACAGAAAGCGGAAACATTCAGCGGCACCTCTTTCACGCATCGCTTTCATCTCCTCAAGGGAAATCTGCATATAGCGGATAAGATCTTCATCGCGCGCGGCGTTGATACGCTGGTTTAGCAGGTCGGCAGCCAGCGGGCGCAGGCGGTCAATTGCCTGCTGTAAGGGTATGCCCGCCTCAAGGCTGCTGAGCAGCCGATCGTTTGCCTGACGGTAGAGCGTGGGCTGCTGCTCTTTGAGGGTGCGCCGGACGGGCTGCACCGCCAGGCTGTCCTGCGCGGCAGCCAGAGCCGCTTCCTGCTGCTGACGCGGGGCTATCCAGCCGTAGTAGTAGAGATTTCCCAACAGCAGCGGCAGTACCAACAGCAGCGCGCCGGTTAGTTTCGACAATTTTTGGCGTTTTAGCAGCCAGCCGATAACCAGCAGCCAGACCAGAGCGGAGAACAGCGAGGCGAGAATTGCGTGAGAGTTCAAAACAGGTTCCTGAAATCATCAGGCCGGGTTGCCGGCCTGTCTAAGGTTCGTCGGTGGGTTAATCAGCGCGGACGTCAATCAGCACCGGGCAGCTGGCGCGTTCAATCACGGCGGCGCTGCACGATCCTTTCAGCAGGCGGTTGAACGAGGAGAGATGGCGGCGGCCCATGATGATCATCGCGGCGTTCAGCTCGTTGGCCTGGGCGACAATACTTTGTGCCGACTCGCCGGGAACCACCTTGCCGCGCGCCTTAACGCCCGCGCGTTGCAGTTCGGCCAGCGCCATGCGCACTACGGCTTCAGCGGTATTTTGCTCATCGAGCGCCAGGCCGAAATCACCCGGGTCCTCCCCGGCTTCAATATCAAACGCTCCGGAAGCAGAGTAGCTGGCATCAACACAGCACACCACCACCACTTCCGCCTGTAAAGCCAGCGCCTGTTCGGTGGCCAGCGCCACCACTTTACGTGCAATAACTGAATTATCTACAGCGACTAAAAGCGTTTTCATATCCCTCTCCTGTCAGTCACGTAATGCCGCTTTTCCAATCTCATCGATCAGCGCGTCTTTACACTTGAGGATTTCAGCGCGATTGCGCTCCTCATTCAGCTGAAAGCGTGCGCCGGGGATCAACAGGCTGATGGAAAAGCGGCCAAGAATGGTATCGATCGCCACGGCCATGGTGGAGATCCCTTCCAGCGTTTCGCCGCGATCGTAGGCCAGGCCAGTGTGACGAATTTCAGTTAAGTGCGCCAGCAGCGCGGGGAAGTCACGCACCGTCAGCTCGGTAATGGCCTGGTAGGCCTCGCCCACCAGCTCTTTTGCCGCTTCATCACTGTCCAGCGCCAGCAGAGCGCGCCCGCCGGAGGTGCTGTAGAGCGGCAGATTCATGCCGATGCGCGGCACGACCCGCAGCTCGCGATCGGCCACCACATAGTGCACGATGGCCAGCTGCAGCCCGCTGGCGCGCGCCAGCGAGACGGTTTCGCCCGTGGCATCGCACAGCGCCTGCAGCCAGGGCTGAGCGATAGCCACCACGTCGGTATGCACGTTGGCGATCAGCCGCAGCAGCGCGGGGCCAAGGCGCACGCCGCCCACGCCGTGGCTGCGCACCAGCTGCACCGAGTCGAGCGCACCGACGATGCGCTGCACGGTCGAGCGCGGCAGATCGACGGCCTGGGCGATCTCGCCCAGGCTCATGCCGTTGGGTGTGGCCCCCAGCGCATCTAATATTTTCGCGGCGCGTGTGATGACCTGAATGCCGCCGATCCGTTCATCATCGCGGCAGTGTAGGGGTTCAGACATAGGGATTCTCTTTCCTTGTAATCGGCAATTACTGTAGCACTATTTGGCTTAACGGACACACTGTATCGCATTGCAATACAGTGCATCACCCTGTACCATTGCCGCAAATGTATCACGATGCAATACAGTGCATCGATAATAATAACGATGAATGATGTCGGAGCCCCTGCTATGAACTCCCAGCCTGCCGCTATGCCCGCACCGCACCCGTTTACACTGCGCCTGGCGCTGGGTCTGGTCGGTGTGCTGATCGCCGCGCTCAGTTCAGGGCTTAACGATCGCGTTACCGATCTGGCGCTGGCCGATATTCGGGCGGCAATCGGTATCGATTTTGACAGCGGCAGCTGGATCACCTCCGGCTATCAGGCAGCAGAAGTGGCGGCCATGATGATTGCGCCGTGGTTTGCCGTGACCTTCTCCCTGCGCCGCTTTGCGCTGGCAGTGACCTTTGGTTTTGCGCTGATCGCCGTGGTCCAGCCCTTCGCCCGCGATGCCAGCACCTTTATTAGCCTGCGCGTGATCCAGGGGCTGTTTGGCGGGGCGCTACCTCCGTTGCTGATGACGGTGGCGCTGCGTTTTCTGCCGCCGGGCATCAAACTCTATGGCCTGGCCGCCTATGCGCTGACCGCCACCTTTGGCCCGAATATGGCCGCCTCGCTTGCGGCGTTCTGGACCGATTCCGTCGGCTGGCAGTTTACTTTCTGGCAGGTGATCCCGGCTTGCCTGGTGGCCGCCACGCTGATTGGCTGGGGACTGCCGCAGGATGCGCTGCGCCTCGAGCGCTTTCGCCAGATTGATGCCTTCGGCATGCTGACCGGCTGTAGCGGCATGGCGCTGCTGGTGCTGGCGCTGACCCAGGGCGAGCGCCTTGACTGGCTGCAGTCACCGCTGATTAGCGCCATGCTGCTGGCCGCGGCTGCCCTGCTGCTGGTGTTCCTGATTAACGAATGGTATCACCCGCTGCCGCTGTTCAAGCTGCAAATGCTGCAGCGTAAAAACCTGACCCACGGACTGCTGGTGTTAGCGGGCGTGCTGATGGTGGCGCTCTCTGGATCTGCGCTGCCCTCCGCCTACTTCGGGCAGATTGACGGGTTTCGCACCGCGCAGTTTGCTCCGCTGGCGCTGACCATTGGCCTGCCGCAGCTGCTGATTGCGCCGCTGATAGCGGCCCTGTTGAATCTGCGCTGGGTAGACTGCCGCTGGATGCTGACCGCCGGCGCTGCGCTGATGGTGCTCTCCTGCCTGCTGGGAATGCAGCTGACCGACGACTGGGCGCGGCAGAACTTCTGGCTGATCCAGAGCCTGCAGGCGTTCGGTCAGCCGATGATGATCCTGCCGGTACTGATGAGCGCCACCAGCGTGGTGTTACCGCCCGAAGGCCCCTTTGCTTCCGCGATGTTTAATACCGTACGCGGCTTTTCCAGCGTCGCCGCCGGGGTACTGGTGGAAAACTTCCTCACCCATCGTGAAAAATTCCATTCGCACGTGCTGGTCGATCAGCTCGGCAACCGTCCGTGGCTGATGACCGCCTCCGGCAGCGACAGCGCCAGTTCTCTCGCGCCGCTGCTGCCGGACGGTTCAATCAGCTCCGGCGAGAACCTTGGCCATTTCAGCACGCTGGTAAAACATCAGGCGGTGATCCTCAGCATCAGCGACTGCTACCTGCTGATCATCGGCTTCGCTCTGCTGCTGGTGCTGCTGACCGCCTGGCTGCCGAAACGCGTCTGGCCACCGCAAACCTTATTAACTTCAGCACCGCTTACTCCGGGAAAATTATAATGAGCTTCACACCTGCCAAACGTACCACTCTGCTGCTCCTGCTGCTGCTGATCCTGCTGGCTATCGCTTTTTTCGTCTGGTCGGCGATCAACCACCGTTCGCTACGCACCGACGACGCGGTGGTCACGGCCGACTACACGCTGGTGGCCCCGAAAGTCTCTGGCTATATCCGCACGGTAAATGTAGCGGATAACCAGCAGGTTAAAGCCGGTGACGTGCTGGCAACCATCGACGATCGCGACTATCGCGTCGCGCTGGAAACCGCCCAGGCCAATTTACAGGTCAGCGAAGCGAAGCTGAGCAGCATTGATGCCCAGCTTGAACAGCAGCAGGCAACCATCGCCCAGACGGCCGCCGCGGTCAGCGCCAGCCAGGCGACCCTGAGCTACGCCGGGCAGAATGCCGAGCGCTATCGCCGCCTGCTGAAAAGCGGCACCGCAACGGCGGATGAACAGCAAAAATCCAGCTCCACCATGCAAAGCGCCGCAGCGCAGGTAAAGCAGAGCCAGGCGGCCGAGCTGGCCGCGCGTAAGGAAGTGGCCGTGTTGCAGGCCAGCAAGAAGCAGGCGCAGGCCGATATCGCCGCGATGCGCGCCAGCGTGGATCAGGCGCAGCTTAACCTTTCGTATACCCGCATCACCGCACCGATTGACGGCAGCGTTGGGCAGCGCGCGGTGCGCCAGGGGGCGTGGGTGTCGGCCGGAACGCGTCTGCTGGCGGTGGTGCCTTTGCAGCAGAGCTATGTGGTGGCCAATTTTCTTGAGACCCAGCTGGCGCATGTCAGCCACGGCCAGGCCGTTTCTATAACGGTGGATGCCCTGCCCGGAGTTACCCTGCGCGGCCATATCGACAGTATCGCACCGGCGACCGGCTCGACCTTTGCCGCAATTACCGCCGACAACGCTACCGGAAACTACACCAAAGTCGTTCAGCGTCTTCCAGTTAAAATCGTGCTGGAACCGGGCCAGCCTGAGCTGGCAAGGCTGCGCGTTGGCATGTCGGTGGTGCCGCAACTGGAAAGCCATTAATGTAAGAAAGGTCTCAGAACAAGCGTCTTTATTTTGCCGGAAAATAGCGGTAGATTAGCGTTCGATCATGGGTGTTCAGAGGGTTTTTGCAGTGAAATATGCTTTTATGGGGATCTCTTTTATCCTGCTAATCTGGGTTGGCACTTTCTATCTGATGCTGTAATGATTGGCCGGATAAAGAAAAGGGTCAGGTGCGCCTGACCCCCAGCCTGGTTAGTTCACGCCCTCTCCACGAAACATCGCCTTAATCCCTCTTACCGCCTGGCGAATACGGTCGCTGTTCTCTATCAGCGCAAAGCGCACGTGCGTGTCGCCGTAATCGCCAAAGCCAATCCCCGGCGAGACGCAGACTTTCGCTTCCTGCAGCAGCAGTTTAGCGAACTCCAGTGAACCCAGGTGCGCATAGCGATCGGGGATTTTCGCCCAGACGTACATCGAGGCTTTCGGGTTATCCACCATCCAGCCCGCCTCGTGCAGCCCTTTCACCAGCACATCACGGCGGCGTTTATACTGTTCGGCGATGTCGCGCACGCACTGCTGATCCCCTTCCAGCGCGGCAATCGCGGCCACCTGAAGCGGGGTGAAGGTGCCGTAATCGTGGTAGCTCTTAATGCGCGCCAGCGCCGCCACCAGCTCTTTATTACCGACCATAAAGCCGATACGCCAGCCCGCCATGTTGTAGCTTTTCGACAGCGTGAAGAACTCCACTGCCACGTCGCGCGCGCCCGGCACTTCCATAATCGACGGCGCTTTCCAGCCATCGTAAACGATATCGGCGTAGGCCAGGTCGTGGATCACCAGCACGTTGTACTGCTTTGCCAGCGCGATGACCCGTTCAAAGAAGTCCAGCTCGACGCACTGCGCGGTGGGGTTCGACGGGAAGCCGAGGATCATCATCTTCGGCTTCGGATAGCTTTCGCGGATCGCACGCTCCAGCTCGTTGAAGAAGTCCACGCCCGCCACCAGCGGCACCGAACGTACCTGCGCCCCGGCAATCACGGCACCGTAGATATGGATGGGATAACTTGGATTCGGCACCAGCACGGTATCACCGTGATCGAGCGTGGCCAGCATCAGGTGTGCCAGCCCCTCTTTGGAACCAATGGTGACAATCGCTTCCGATTCCGGGTCAATATCCACCTGATAACGGTCGGCATACCAGCGGGAGATCGCCCGACGCAGGCGCGGAATCCCGCGCGACGTCGAGTAGCCGTGGGTGTCATCGCGCTGCGCCACGGTGCAGAGTTTTTCCACGATGTGCGGCGGCGTCGGGCCGTCCGGGTTGCCCATACTGAAATCGATAATATCTTCCCCGCGACGGCGTGCGGCCATCTTCAGTTCGGAAGTGATATTGAATACATAGGGGGGAAGACGTTCGATACGGGAAAAACGGCGAGCGGAATGATTGTCAGCCATAGTAACCTCTGATTAACGTAAGCGCCCGGACCATCCGAGCGACGCTGACCACCGTAGTGGTCGAGGAATGACCATAACGTACAATTCTGTAACCTGTCGAGAGGCAGAATAAAATTTTTTATCTGGCCGGATTAATGCGGCCAAACAGCCAGTCATTCACCCACTGGCCGCGCAGCAGATAATTATCCCGCAGCGTCCCCTCCAGCACGAAGCCGTTTTTTTCCAGCACCCGGCGCGAGGCGATGTTGCCCTCCACCACCTGCGCTTTCAGCTTGTGGAACTCACATTGCACCAACAGGAAGTCGCACAGCGCCCCCAGCGCTTCGCTGCCGTAGCCCTGGCCGAAATAGTCGCTCAGCAGTGAATAGCCCACTTCCACCTGCCGATGGGGAGCCCATTCCGGGTTCGCCCCCATCATGCCGATCGCCTGGTGGTCCTCTTTGCGGCGGATAACCAGGCACAGCATATGAAAGCTGGTCACCTGCCAGGGCGCCAGCCGGTCCTGAAAACGCTGGCGGATATCGGCCAGCTGCGGTACCGCACTGATAAACTCCATGCAGGTTTCGTCAGTGTGGACATGGTAAAAAAGCTGCCAGTCTTCCGGCTTCAGCCGGGTCAGTACCAGTCGTTGGGTGGTGAGTTGCATCGTTTCGCTCACTAAAAGGGGAAAAACCACAAAATAGTCATCTCTTTTATCTGCCGCTTTTTGGCCGTGTAATCGTCCTGCCCTACAGCAAAACGATAACAATTTTGTCACTGGAGAACGACCATGGCCCCTCTCAAAATCGACAATATTCCCGACGCAGTGCGCCAGATTAAAGCGCAGCTGCGCCAGCAGCTTCCCAACTATCGCCAGGTGTTTGCCGAACTGGATGCCGATATGCGCCACCAGATTGCCGAGCTCAACCATGAGCAGCAGCGCGGTGAGCATCCGGTACCGCAGCTTGAGGCCAACGATATCCTGAATCAGCGCGTGACGGAACAGCAAAAAAACCTGATCCGCCAGCGCGGCTGCTGCGTCATCAAAGGCGTGTTCACGCGCCAGCAGGCCAGCGACTGGAACCAGCAGATTGGCGATTACCTCGACGAGAACCAGTTTGTGGAAAAGCTAAAACATGCCGCCGAGGACAATTACTTTGGCGACCTGAAGCAGGGTAAGCCGCAAATCTACGGCATTTACTGGTCCAGACCCCAGGTGGAGGCGCGTCAGGATGCACGCATGCAGGCGGTGCAGGCATTCCTTAACTCGCTGTGGCAGAGCGAAAGCCACGGCCAGCAGCACTTCGACCCGACGCGCATCGTCAGCTACGCCGACCGCACGCGCCGCCGCCCACCGAACTCGGGTTCACTCGGCCTGTCGCCGCACGTGGATGGCGGGTCGCTGGAGCGCTGGCTGGATGAGAACTTCCGTCACGTTTACCGACACGTGTTTAGCGGCAACTGGCAGCAGTACAATCCGTTTGACGCCGAGAAACGCTGCGAAGTACGCGAATTCCCCTCCCCTGCCGTCTGCTCGATGTTTCGCACTTTCCAGGGCTGGACGGCGCTGACGCCGCAGCGCAAGCACGGCGGCACCCTGCAGCTGCTGCCGATCGCCAACGCCATGGCGTGGATTTTACTGCGCGCGCTGCAGGATGATGTCGCAGAGGATGACCTGTGCGGTGCCGCTCCGGGGCGCGCTTTATCGGTTAGCGAGAAATTCCATCCTCTTTTACTTGAGGGTTTTTCCTCTATTCCCGATATGGAAGCGGGCGACACGGTGTTCTGGCATTGCGACGTGGTTCACGCCGTGGAAAATGAGCATCAGGGCGAGTTCGACAGCAACGTGATGTACATTGCCGCCGCGCCGTGGTGCGAGAAAAATGTCGCCTATTTACAGCGCCAGTGGCCCGCCTTTGTTGAGGGGCGTTCGCCACCGGATTTCGCCGCCGACGATTTCGAAGTCGATTTCGTCGGGCGCGCCACCGCGCAGGATCTGACGCCATTGGGTAAGCAGCAGATGCTGGAGTAAACCTGCGGGGCGATCGAAAAAAGGTCCCCCGTGAGGGATCCGCACAAACATTGTGCCTGGATATTGTCGCGGGGTGACCGGTGTCAGGTTTCAGGAGGCGGTTAGCGGACGTTTAGCGAGAAAAGTCATTTCTGGGAGTACCCCAGGGGTTGCCCCCCGTTTATCCGGGAAAAATTGATCCAGGCCGGGATTAACCGATTGCCACGCTGCGATCCCTGGCACATCCCGCCCGCTTTCCCTATCATAGCGCCACTGTTTTCCGCCAGCCGAGGCGCCCGTGCATTCGATGTTTGAGATGTTGCTCGCCGTGTTTGATCGCGCAGCGCTGATGCTTATCTGCCTGTTCTTTATTACCCGTACCCGCCATTTCCGGCAGCTGTTGCAGAAGGACGAACATTCGCGCCAGGAGCTGCTGGCGGTGACCGCTATTTTCTCGCTTTTTGCGCTGTTCAGCACCTGGACCGGCATCAATGTTGAAGGGTCGCTGGTCAACGTGCGCACCATCGCCATTATGTCCGGCGGCATCCTGTTTGGCCCGTGGGTCGGCATCGCCACCGGAGTGATTGCCGGGCTGCACCGCTTCCTGATCGACATTGACGGCGTAACTTCGGTACCGTGCCTGATCACCAGCATTGCCGCCGGGATCGTCTCCGGCTGGATCAATCTCAAAGTGGTGAAAGAGAAGCGCTGGAGCATCGGCATTATCGGCGGGATGGCCTGTGAAACGCTGACCATGGTGCTGATTGTGCTGTGGGCGTCACCGACCTCACTGGGCGTCGATATCGTCTCTGAGATTGCCATTCCGATGATCCTCGGCGCGGTCAGCATCGGTCTGATCGTGCTGCTGGTGCAGAGCGTGGAGGGGGAAAAAGAGGCGATTGCCGCCCGCCAGGCGAAGCTGGCGCTGGATATTGCTAATAAAACCCTGCCGCTGTTCCGCCAGGTCAACAGCCAGTCGCTGCGCCAGGTGTGTGACATCATCCGCAGCGATATCAACGCCGATGCGGTGGCGATGACCAATACCCGCCAGATCCTCGCCTACGTTGGCGTGGGCGAAGGCAACTATCGTGACGGCGATGACGGCATCAGCCCGACCACGCTGGCGGCGATTTCACAGGGTAAAATCATCATTAAAAATAATGATGAGGCGCACCGCACCCCGGAAATTCACTCGATGATCGTCATTCCCCTGTGGGAAAAAGGCGAAGTGACCGGCACGCTGAAGATCTACTATCGCCATGCGCACCGCATTACCTGGTCGCTGAAAGAGATGGCGGTCGGGCTGTCGCAAATAATCTCCACCCAGCTGGAAGTATCACGCGCCGAGCAGCTGCGCGAAATGGCTAATAAGGCGGAGCTGCGCGCCCTGCAAAGCAAGATCAACCCACACTTCCTGTTCAACGCGCTCAATGCCATCTCCTCCTCTATTCGCATTAATCCCGATACCGCGCGCCAGCTGATTACCAATCTTTCGCGCTATCTGCGCTATAACCTCGAACTGAATGACGATGAAACCATCGACATCAAAAAAGAGCTGTATCAGGTGAAAGATTATATCGCCATTGAGCAGGCGCGCTTCGGCGACAAGCTGACGGTGATTTACGATATCGATGAAGAGGTCAACTGCCCGCTGCCCAGCCTGCTGATCCAGCCGCTGGTGGAAAACGCCATTGTCCACGGCATCCATCCCTGCCGGGGTAAAGGCGTGGTGACGCTGAGCATTAAGGATCAGGGCCATCGCGTGCGTATTGCGGTGCGCGATACCGGCCACGGCATCAGCGAAGAGGTGATGGCGCGCGTGGAGCGCAACGAGATGCCGGGCAACAAGATCGGCCTGCTGAACGTACATCATCGGGTGAAGCTGCTGTACGGCGAGGGGCTGCATATCCACCGTTTTAATCCGGGTACCGAAATCACCTTCTACATCAGTAAGAACGGCGCCATGTTGCCGGAAAACCAGAGTGTTTCATTGACTGCCTGAGATGGGAAACCGATGTGAAAGCAATAATCGTTGAAGATGAATTTCTTGCCCAGCAGGAGCTGAGCTGGCTGATCCGCCAGCACAGCAGCATTGTCATTGAAGCCACCTTTGATGACGGCCTCGACGTGCTGAAGTATTTGCAGAGTAACCAGGTGGACGTGATATTTCTCGATATCAATATTCCGTCGCTGGACGGTATGCTGCTGGCGCAGAACATCAGTAAGTTCGCCACTAAGCCGCTGATCGTGTTTATTACCGCCTATAAAGAGTACGCGGTGGATGCCTTTGAGCTGGAAGCATTTGACTACATTCTCAAGCCCTGGTCAGAGATGCGCATCGTCACGCTGCTGCGCAAGCTGGAAAACCATGCGCAGAGCAGCGCACAGCTCAGCAGCACGGCGGCGCGCCCTGCTCCGTACACCATTAATCTGGTGAAGGACGAACGCATTATCGTCACCGATATCAACGATATCTATTACGCAGAAGCCCATGAGAAGCTGACGTTTGTCTATACGCGGCGGGAAGAGTATGTGATGTCGATGAATATCACAGAATTTTGCAGTCGCCTGCCGGAGGCGTATTTCTTTCGCTGCCACCGCTCATACTGCGTCAATCTGAGTAAGATCCGCGAGATTGAGCCGTGGTTTAACAACACCTATATTCTCAAGCTGCGCGATATGGAGTTCCAGGTTCCGGTCAGCCGCAGCAAGGTGAAGGAGTTTCGCCAGCTGATGCGGCTGTAGCGCCGCATCAGCCTGGAGATTACAGCACGCGGCCCAGGGTCTGACGCAGGTGCGCGCCCGCGCCCAGCAGGCCCGGCTGATCGTGAGTGATCATAAAGACCGGAATGCGCGAGGTGTAGTCGCGGAAGCGGCCTTTATCTTCAAACGCCGCACGGAACCCGGAGGCTTTAAAGAACTCCAGGAAACGCGGCACGATACCTCCGGCGATGTAGACACCGCCAAAAGTGCCGAGATTCAGCGCCAGGTTGCCGCCAAAACGGCCCATGCAAACGCAGAACATCGACAGCGCACGGCGGCAGTCGGTGCAGCTACCGTCAAGCGCCCGCTCGCTGACATCGCGCGGCTTGAGGTTTTCTGGCTCCCGGTCATCTGATTTAACAATCGCCCGATACAGGTTTACCAGCCCGCCGCCGGAGAGAATACGCTCGGCGGAAACGTGGCCGAGTTCAGCGCGCAGTACCTCGAGGATCATATCTTCTTCATCGCTGTTCGCGGCGAAATCCACGTGGCCGCCCTCGCCCGGCAGGCTCACCCAGCGCTTATCAACGTGGACCAGATGCGCCACGCCGAGGCCGGTGCCCGCGCCATACACGGCAATCGGCTTATCCTGCACTGCCGGTTCGCCGCCGAACTGCAGCACGTCGTCAGGCGACAGCATCGGAATGGCCATCGATACGGCGGTAAAATCGTTGATGATCTCCAGCGACTCGAAGGCCAGGCTGGCTTTCATCTTACTGGTGGAAAATGCCCAGTCATGATTGGTCATTTCGACCCAGTCTTCCGTGATTGGGCAGGCGATGGCAATACAGCCATGCTTAATGTCCTGCTGCTGTTCATCCAGATAAGCGCGGATCACCGCTTCCAGACTGGCATAATCTGTCGTGGGGAACGTTTTGGCTTGTGAAATAGCACCGGTCTCAACTTCACACAGTGCCAGGCGCGCGTTGGTGCCGCCGACATCACCTACCAAAGCATACTTAGTCATTATTGTTTTGCTCCACTTACGTCAATTAGACACACTATAAATTCCCCCCGTTAAAACAACAACGCTCAGCGGAAGTAAAACCTACGCGAGCGTTACCTTAACGGGGTTAGTGCTTTTTGCCCACGGGCAACAGTCTGAATTGCGCACTCAATGGCAGTTTAGCTGCTGTTACGCTGATGCAGCGCCTGGGTGACGGCGGCCAGCAGCGGCGGAATGTCCTGCTGCGGCAGCACCACTTCCACCAGCGACAGACGCGAGTTGTCCTCCAGCAGTTTCATTACTTCCTGCAGCTGCACCGTTTGCGTCACGCGCCAGCTCTGGGCCTGACAATCGACGTTCAGCGCCTGCGGCAGCCGCGTCCAGTCCCAGTGAGCGATATCGTTGTAGCGCTGCTCTGCGCCGTGGATCGCACGCTCGACGGTATAGCCATCGTTATTGAGCAGGAAAATCACCGGTTTTTGCCCATCGCGCAGCATCGACCCTATCTCCTGCGCCGTCAGCTGGGCCGAACCGTCACCGATTATCAGCACCACGCGGCGGGCAGGCTCAGCCGTTTGCGCCCCAAAAGCCGCCGGTAAGGTGTAGCCGATCGACCCCCACAGCGGCTGAACCAGCAGGCGGGCATCCGCCGGCAGGCGCAGAGAGGCTGCGCCGAATGCCGCCGTTCCCTGATCGGCCAGAATGATATCCCCGGGGCGCAGAAACGCCTGGATCAGCGGCCAGAAGCTGTTTTGCGTCAGGCTGTCTGAGGCGTCCTTTTCGATCTGCGGCGGCGCAACGATGGCGCGCTGCCAGCCGGCACCATGCTTGCGCGCCAGCTGATGCAGTACGTCCAGCGCAGTCGCCATGGGCAGCTCGAACGTCTGGTCACCGATGCGGCTGCGATATAGCCCGACGTCAATGGTTTTTGCGCTGTCGATCTGCTGAGTAAAGCCGGCGGTAATGGTATCGGTATACATCACCCCCACGGTAACCAGCACGTCGCTCTGCTCGATCACCTGACGAGTGTGTGGCGCACTGGAGGCCCCGGCATAGGTGCCGGCAAAGCCATGCAGCGTTTCCGGCAGCAGGCTTTTTCCCATCAGCAGCGTGGCAAATGGCATCGGCACCTCGCGCAGCCAGCGCAGCAGCGGTTGCTGCTGCCCGGCACGATCGGCGAGGAAGTCAGCCAGCAGCGCCACGCTGGCGGCCGGGGCCAGCTTCAGCTCTGCGGCATCGGCAAAGGCCGCCCGCTGTGTGCTGTTGTTAGTGACGGGCAGCAATAACGGGGTTGAAGGCGGTGAAAGCGGGCTTTCTGCCACGTTGGTCGCTAGCAGCAGATAGACCGGGCGATACCCGGTCAGCGCGGCAATCAGCACCCGGTCAATCTCTGCGGCCGCGTTCTCTGCCGTCAGCACGCTGCTGGCGACGGAAATTTCCTGATGCATCCGCATAAAGTGGCGGAAGTCGCCATCGCCCAGCGTGTGGTGCAGCAGTTCACCCTTATTCTGTGAAGTTTGTGAGGGCGCGCCAACGATATGCACCACCGGCAGATACTCGGCATAGCTGCCCGCCACGCCATTGATGGCGCTCAGTTCACCCACGCCAAAGGTGGTCAATAACGCTGCGGCCCCGCGGCAGCGGGCATAACCATCGGCCGCATAGGCGGCATTAAGCTCGTTGGCACAGCCCACCCAGGCAAGGCGCGGATGGTCGATAACGTGGTCAAGAAACTGCAGGTTGTAGTCCCCCGGCACGCCGAACAGATGATCGATACCGATCTCGTTTAAACGCGTAAGAAGGTAATCCCCAACGGTATAACTGCTCATCATGCGGCTCCTCATGGCGGTATGAATTGAGTATTAGCGAATATTTTCACTCTGTTATAGGAAACTCCTCTGACCGCGTGGCAACAGATCGTTACGCCACTCAGATTTATCTTTAAGTTGCGATCCATCCCGCTCTTTCGCTTAGTGTAACCGTATACACTGCTATGCTATCCCGCGACCTTACCGTCCCAATGACAGGATTTACTCATGGTTTATCAAGCAGATGCCCAGCGTTATGAGAAAATGACCTACCACCGCTGCGGGCGCAGCGGCCTGAAACTCCCGGCAATTTCACTAGGTTTATGGCACAACTTTGGAGACAGCACGCGCGTGGATAACAGTCGTGACCTGCTGCGCCATGCTTTTGATAACGGTATCACCCATTTTGATCTGGCCAATAACTACGGTCCGCCTCCCGGCTCGGCCGAGGAGAATTTTGGCCGCATTCTGCGCGAGGATTTTCGCCCCTATCGCGACGAGCTGGTTATCCCCAGCAAGGCGGGTTACACCATGTGGCCTGGCCCTTATGGCGACTGGGGTTCGCGCAAATACCTGATTTCCAGCCTCGATCAGAGCCTGCAACGCATGGGGCTGGAGTATGTGGATATCTTCTACCATCACCGCCCGGATCCGGAAACCCCGCTGGAAGAGACCATGGCAGCGCTTGACCATCTGGTGCGCCAGGGCAAAGCGCTGTACGTGGCGCTTTCCAACTACCCGGCTGAGCTGGCCGCGCAGGCGATTGCTATCTTGCAGGATCTCGGTACGCCGTGCCTGATCCACCAGCCGAAATATTCGATGTTTGAGCGTGCGCCGGAAGGTGGCTTACTGGATGTACTGGCGCAGCAGGGTGTCGGCAGCATTGCCTTCTCCCCGCTGGCCGGTGGTGTACTGACCGATCGCTATCTCAACGGCATCCCGGAAGATTCCCGTGCCGCCAGCGGCAGCCGCTTCCTCAGCAGCGATCAGCTGACGCCGGAAAAAATGGAGAAGGTCCAGCGCCTGAATGCGCTGGCGCAGCAGCGCGGGCAAAAGCTGTCGCAGATGGCGCTGGCGTGGGTTTTACGCGGCGGCCACGTCACCTCGGTGCTGATTGGCGCCAGTAAAACTGCGCAGATTGATGATGCGGTGCAGATGCTCAACAAGCGTGATTTCAGCGCCGATGAGTTAGCCCGGATTGAGGCAATTCTGGCTTAATCCCGCCATAAGGGCCGACCGGAAAAGGGGTCGGCCCCTACGCGAATCTCCCCTTCACCCCGCCAGAAAAATCCCAATTCGCCGTTTTTGCGCGTTTATCAGAATTCACCAGGCGTTGAGCGGGCAATCTCGTTATATTGTGCTGATACAGCGGAGAAGTCAGATCGCTGATAAAGGAGATAATATGAAACGCTTATTGCTTGTTGCCACTTTATTGGCAAGTTTGTCCCCGTTGGCGGTACACACAGCTTATGCCGACAGCGCACGTATTACTTTAGCCCCGGGAGTGACGCTGCATCTGGGCGACCGCGACGATCGCGGACGCTACTGGGACGGCGGCCGCTGGCGCGACAACCACTGGTGGCGTAATAATTATCGCTACGACGAAGGGCGCTGGTGGCGACACGAGCAGTGGCGGCGCCATCAGGCAGAGCGCCGTCATCATGAGTGGGAAAGGGAGCGCCGCTGGCGTGACCACGAGCGCCATCGTGAGTGGCGCCACGACAACGGTCGCCATCACGGCCACGATCGTTGGTAATTTCACCTCGGGTCAGGCATGCCTGACCCCTACGAAAAATATCCCTCGTTGGGCGGCGGCATATCCCGCCCGGCTTTATAAATTCATCCCCATCGACACCAGCAGATACCCGTTCAGCACCACCACCACCGCGACGATCAGGCGGCCAGCGTTCTGCATCAGGCGCGAGTTCACCATATCCCCCATCAGCTCACGGTTGCCGGTAAAGGCCAGCAGCGGCACCAGCGCCAGGGCAATACCGAAGCTGAGCAGTACCTGGCTCATCACCAGTATCCGCGTCGGTTCCCAGCCCGCCATAATCACAATAAAGGAGGGCAGCATGGTGATCACACGGCGCACCAGCAGCGGAATATGGAAGTGGATAAAGCCCTGCATCACCACCTGACCGGCCATGGTGCCGACCACGGTAGAGGACAATCCTGCTGCCAGCAGGCTGAGGCCAAACACCAGCGCGGCGGCTTTCCCTAACAGCGGGTCCAGCGTCAGATACGCCTGGTCGAGATCGGCAATCCCGCTGTGGCCGCTAAAGTGAAACGCTGCCGCCGCCGTGGCCATCATCGCCAGATTGACAAAACCGGCGATAGTCATGGCAATCGCCACATCCAGCTTGGTTGAAGAGTAGCGCTGCTCGCGCGTACCGCCATCGCTGCTGTCTTGCGTCAGCGAAGAGTGCAGGTAGATGACGTGCGGCATAATGGTCGCACCCAGCACCCCCGCCGCCAGCAGCACGGCATCCGCGGTTGGCAGGGATGGCACCGCCATCCCCTGCAGCAGGTCGACCACCTTCGGCTGCGAGAAAAACAGCTCAATCACATAGGCCGCCGCGACAAACAGCAGCAGGCCGCCGATCACCAGCTCCAGCGGCTTTGAGCCACGACTTTGCAGCATCAGGATCAGAAAGGTTGCCACACCGGTGAGCATCGCCCCCTGCAACAGGCTGACGCCAAACACCAGCTTGAAGCCTATCGCCGCGCCGATAAACTCGGCAAGGTCGGTCGCCATGGCGATAATTTCCGCCTGCACCCAGTAAAACCACACCGCCGGGCGCGGAAAACGATCGCGGATATGCTCGGCCAGATTTTTGCCGGTAGCGATACCCAGCTTGGCAGACATCAGCTGGATCACCATCGCCATGATATTGGCCCAGACAACCACCCACAGCAGGGTGTAGCCGTAGGAGGCACCTGCCTGGATATTGGTGGCGAAGTTGCCGGGGTCGATATAGCCAATTGCCGCAATAAAGGCTGGCCCCATCAAGGCAAATTTGATTTTACGACTACTGCGGACGTTCTGCTCCGCAGTGCGGCTTTCCGACATAGTTGTTACCCCTGCTGCTAAACACCTGACGATCATCATGCCTTTAAGTGATAATGATTATCAAGTGCATTTAAAATGGTTATCTTTATCGCTGTGATAGCCAGCGCTATGAGTTATAGCAATGGCTATACTTTTAGATAAAGTACGGCAACGCCAAAAAATGAGCAACCTTTTTCACTGTAGGGTATCTGGCATTCACTTACCACTTGTGCGGTGATTTTTTCATCGCAATTCAGCCAGGATTGTTTTAATAAAGAGGAAGGTAAGCGCAACTTAACGCGTAACCGGTTAAAAAAAGGTGAAAACCTGTGACGCCTCAAGCTTTTCTGTAATCTGCTGCAATAGGGAATTGTTATATTGAGGCATAGATCTCGTTTTTCCGGTTGCTGTTACATAGAATGTGCAACGAAATATAACAGCCCTCTAATTTGGAGCAAATATGTCCCGCATTCTTCACTTTGCTTTGGCACTGGTGGTGGTGACTCTGCTGGCGTTGTTAGTCAGCCGTGACCGTAAAAACATCCGTGTCCGCTTTGTCATACAGCTATTGGTGATTGAAGTCGCCCTCGCCTGGTTCTTCCTGAACTCGGAAGTGGGTCTCGGCTTCGTCCAGGGGTTCTCAAATCTGTTCGAAAAATTACTGAAGTACGCGGCGGAAGGGACCAACTTCGTCTTTGGTAATATGAGCGATAAAGGTCTGGCCTTCTTCTGGCTGAACGTGCTGTGCCCTATCGTCTTTATCTCTGCGCTGATCGGCATCCTGCAGCACTTCCGCATTTTGCCCATCGTCATCCGTGCTATCGGTACCGTGCTGTCGAAAATCAACGGCATGGGCAAGCTGGAATCTTTCAACGCCGTCAGTTCTCTGATTTTGGGACAGTCAGAAAACTTCATTGCGTATAAAGATATCCTCGGAAAAATGTCCGAACGCCGCATGTACACCATGGCAGCGACCGCCATGTCGACCGTTTCAATGTCGATTGTCGGCGCCTACATGACCATGCTGCAGCCAAAGTATGTGGTCGCCGCGCTGGTGCTCAACATGTTCAGCACCTTTATCGTGCTGTCATTGATCAACCCGTACCGCGTTGATAGCGAAGAAGACCTCAAGCTGGGGAATACCCATCAGGGGCAGAGCTTCTTCGAGATGCTGGGTGAATATATCCTCGCCGGTTTCAAAGTGGCGGTGATTGTGGCAGCGATGCTGATTGGCTTTATCGCCCTGATCTCCGGGATTAACGCGCTGTTCGACTTTATTTTCGGTATCAGCTTCCAGGGCATTCTCGGCTACGTCTTCTTCCCGTTCGCGTGGGTGATGGGCGTGCCGGCTCATGAAGCACTGCAGGTCGGCAGCATCATGGCGACCAAACTGGTATCAAACGAGTTTGTGGCAATGATGGATCTGCAAAAAATCGCCGGTACGCTGTCGCCGCGTGGTGAAGGCATCCTGTCGGTGTTCCTGGTCTCGTTTGCTAACTTCTCCTCGATCGGTATCGTGGCGGGTGCAATTAAAGGCCTGCATGAAGAGCAGGGCAACGTGGTTTCCCGCTTCGGCCTGAAGCTGCTGTACGGCTCAACGCTGGTCAGCGTGCTGTCGGCATCGATTGCGGGTCTGGTGTTGTAATCTGTTTGCGGGCTGGCCGAAAAAGGTCAGCCCCTCCGCGAAATCCCCCTGCGATTCACAACGGCACCGCCAGGTGCTCGCGCAGCGTTTCCCCCTGATAATCCTTTCTGAACGCCCCGCGCCGCTGTAACTCCGGCACCACGTAATCGGCAAAATCATTCAGTGACCCAGGCATATCGGCCGGCATCAGCACAAACCCGTCGCAGGCGCCCTGCTCTGACCAGCGAATCATCTCGTCAGCTATCGCGTGCGGCGTGCCCACCAGCACCGGGAATGAGGCACTGGCGGCGTAGGTTTTCGCCACCTGCGCCAGCGTCTTCCCCTGCTGCCGCGCCTGCCTGATCACATATTCAAAGCGCCCTTTGCTGCCGCTGATCTGCGCAAAGATATCCGGGAACAGCTCGTCAGGATCGTGCTGCGACAGATCGTAATTCATGCTGGCCGACATAAAGCTCAGCCCCGCCAGCGGGTTAACCAGTTCGTCCAGCTCCCGGCGTTTCTCTTCGGCGGCCCGCTGCGTGGCGGCAACGATCGGCATAATTCCCGGCAGCACTTTGCAGGCCGCGGGCGCTCGCCCCTGCTGCGCCATCTGCTGTTTGAACTGCTGATAGAACCGCTGTGCGCGCGCCAGCTCGGGCTGCACGGTGAAGATCACCTCCGCCAGCCGGGTCGCCACCTGCTGGAAATCCGCCGAGACGCCCGCAAGGATCTGCACCGGCCTGCCCTGCGGCGGCTGGCTGACCGTCAGCGGGCCTTTGATCTGAAAATGTTCGCCGTGGAAATGGCTGTAGCTGACCTTACTGGCATCGACATACACGCCGCTGGCTTTATCGGCCACGCGCGCGCCGGGCTGCCAGCTGGCCATCAGCAGCTGCACCGCGTTGATAAACTCGGCCGCACGCTGATAACGTTCGCCGTGCGACGGCAGCTGCTGACGGCTGAAGTTCTGCGCTTCGCCGTCGTTCGTCGACGTCACCGCATTCCAGGCGGCGCGCCCGTGGCTGAAGTGATCCAGGGTCGCCAGCGTGCGCGCCGCGTGAAACGGTTCGCCATAGGTGGTCGACAGCGTGCCGCCCAGCCCGATGCGGTGGGTGAACAGGCTGAGCGCGGTCAGCAGCGCCATCGGTTCCGGGCGCGCATAGCCGGGACGATACTGCACGGTGGTGGCGATGTCCGCGCCGTAAATATCATCTATTGACAGCTTGTCGGCAATAAAGGCGAAGTCGAACTTTGCCGCCTCGGCCTTCTGCACCAGCTTCAGCCAGGTTTCCAGCCGCATCGGGTCGGGGTTTTCGGCGTCAGGATGGCGCCAGCCGCCCGCATGCAGCCCGGTGTCGCTCAGGTAGAGTGCCAGATGCATAACTATTTCCCCGCCGACAGGGACAGGTCGATAAACGATTCGGCCTTGAGCGGTTTGGGTATCAGGCCATTTTTCGCGTAAAAATCAGCGGTATTTTGCTGGATAGCCAGCACCTGCGCCTTGTCGCTGACCACCGTGTTGATCTCACGCTTCACCTTTTGCAGCGCGACCGCCTGCGGGATGCGCAGCAGCTTAGCAATCGACGCGGCGTACTCCTGCGGATGCTGCGCCCCCCAGGCCCGTGCGCGCGTCAGGCGCTGACTGAAGTCCGACAGCTCGCTGCGCCTGGCGGCAATCGCGCGGTTGCTGGCGACCAGGTAGTTGAGCGCCGGGTAATCTTTGCCGTCGGCAATAATCTGCGCGCCGGACTGCTGGGTGGCGAACGAGACGTAAGGCTCCCAGGTGGAAACCGCATCAACCCCGCCCTGATCCAGCACCAGCGTGGCCTCTGCCGGGGTCGTGAAAACGAAATTGACCTGTTTGACCGCGACGCCCGCGCGTTCCAGCACCTGCAGAGCCAGGTTATGGCCCGACGACCCTTTGACGGTGGCAATGCGCTTGCCCGCCAGCTGCTGTGGCGTGGTAATGGCACTGCCCTTTTTGACGATAATCGCGTTACCCGCATACTGGGTGGCAAGAATGCCTTTGGCATCCAGCCCGGCGGCCACGGCAAAGGTCAGCGGCGCATCCCCGACCGAACCGGCGTCAATCGAGCCGGCGCGCATCGCTTCCAGCAGCGGAGCGGCATTGGCAAACTCGTGCCAGTCGATTGTATACGGCAGATTGTTCAGCTCGCCAGCGGCTTCAAGGATGGCACGGGCATTGCCGCGCTGATCGCCGACCGACAGCGTGGCGGCAAAGCTGGCGGAGCTGACGACGGCCAGCAGCAGGGAAACGGGAAGCAGATAGCGTGATTTCATCGGGTATCTCAGCAGGAGGAAAAAACTGAGACTAGCATCGCGCTGTTTATAATCTGAACGCATTTTATCAGAAATGAATATGCATAATGAGCATATTAAATTCCCCGACGCGCCATTATGCTGACCTCTTTTACTGCTGGAAAACTGCGATGAAACTGGAAGATCTTCACGCCTTTGTCACCCTTGTACAGCTGCAGTCCACGCAGCAGACCGCCAGCCGACTCGGGCTGACTCAACCTGCCGTGACGCGGCGCGTGCAAAACTTTGAAGAGGCGCTCGGCGTGCTGCTGCTGGACCGCCAGACCAAACCGCTGAAACCGACCGCGCTTGGCCTGCTGGTGTATCAGCAGTGCAAGCGCATCGCCGCCGAAGTGGAAGCCCTGACCCAGCTGGTCTCCGGTGATGCCGCCCCGCAGGGCGTACTGCGTTTTGGCCTGCCGCACAGTCTGACCGACGATGGCCTGCTTCCGGTGCTGGCCGCCGTGCAGCAGCGCTACCCCGATTTACAGCCACGCCTGAGCAGCGGCTGGGGCAATCAGCTGCTGCAGCAGCTGGATCAGGCCCAGCTGGATGCCGCCCTGCTGCTGTTCCCGGCGGGGAAAGTGTTTGCCAGTGGATTGCAGGCGCGCGCGCTGGGTGCCGTGCCGCTGGTGGTGGTAGCCGCCGATGACGGTCAGCCGCTGCCGCGCACGCTGGCACAGTGCTATGCCCGGGGCTGGATCCTCAATCCGGACGGCTGCGGTTTTCGTGCCGCAATTGCCCGCGCGCTGGCGGACCAGGGGTTGCCGCTTCAGCTGAATATGGAAGTTCAGGGCACCGCGTTGCAGCTGGGGTTAATTGCCGGTGGCAGCGGGCTGGGCATTTTACCGCGCATGCTGCTGCCGCGTGCCGCAAAGCAGCTGCGGGTGCGGGAAGTCCCGCTGCAGGACTTCAGCCCGCAAAGCGAGCTGTGGCTGGTGCATCCGGCGCTCCCGGCCAGCCATCAGGCCGCCGTCAATCTGTTCGCCACGACGCTGGCAGGTGGATTTGGTCTCAGCGAGCATTGCTGATTTTTATATTAACAACGAAGAATTATGAATTTCACACATAGTGTTTTCAGCTTTAGGGTTGGCTCTCACCCCGCCAGTGCGCGGCGTTCACCACGGAGAGCACAGCATGAGCATTCAGTTCCTCGGTATGATTGGCCACCGCCTGGCCTCGGAAACCATTAGCGCCAGCGGCCCGGTGTTTAACAAACAGTATATTGCCGACTTCGCCCGCGCCCACGAGGACGCGGGGTTCGACCGCATTCTGATCGGCTACTGGTCCGATCAACCCGACGGTTTTCTGGTCACCGCCCATGCGGCGGCCAATACCTCAACGCTGAAGTTTTTACTGGCGCATCGCCCCGGCTTCGTCTCACCAACGCTGGCGGCGCGCAAGCTGGCAACGCTTGACCAGTTAACCGACGGCCGCCTGGCGGTGCATATCATCAGCGGCGGCAGCGATGCCGAGCAGCGCCGCGACGGTGACTATCTGAATAAAACCCAGCGCTATGCGCGCACCGACGACTTCCTCAGCGTGCTGAACAGCAGCCTGACCTCCGCGCAGCCTTACGATCATCAGGGCGAGTATTATCAGGCGGAGCAGGCATTTTCGGCGGTAAAGCCCGTGCAGGATAAACTGCCGATCTATTTTGGGGGTTCCTCCGACGAAGCGATCGGCGTGGCGGCTCGTCACGCCGATGTGTTTGCGCTGTGGGGAGAACCGCTGAAAGGCGCGGCGGAAACCGTGCGCACCGTGCGCGCCGCAGCCGCCCGCCACGGGCGTGAGATCGGTTTTAATATCTCCTTCCGCCCGATTATTGCCGCCACGGAAAAAGAAGCCTGGGAGAAAGCGGAATATATCCGCGAAGAGGCGCGCAAAAAGCTGCATGAGAGCGGCCACAACTTTGGCTCCACCAAGCCGCAAAGCGTGGGGGCGCAGCGCCTGATGGCCGCCGCCAGTGAAGGTGAGCGTCTCGACAGCGTGCTGTGGACCGGTATCGCACAGCTGGTCGGCGGCGGCTATAACTCCACCTCCCTGGTCGGCACGCCGGATCAGGTCTCTGATGCGCTGCTCAACTATTACGATCTCGGCATTGAGAGCGTGCTGATGCGCGGCTTCGACCCGCTCAATGACGCGCTGGAGTATGGCCGCGAGCTGATCCCCCTGACGCGTGAAAAAGTGGCGGCTCGCCGCGTGGCAAGGAGCGCCTGATGAGAGGTCATGCACTTTACGCCCTGCTGCTGGCGGCGGTGGCTACCTCGGCACTGGCGGCGGAAAAGGTCACGCTGCGGCTGGGCGATGTCAAAGGCGACCGCTTTATCTCACTGCGCGCCTCGGGACAGCTCTATAATCTGCCCTACGAGCTCAAGCTCAGCTCGTTTGATTCCGGTGCGCCGGTGCAGGAGGCGCTCAATGCCGGGGCGCTCGACGTTGGCTTTACCGGCGACCTGCCGTTTCTGTTCGTCTATGCCGCCGGCGCGCCGGTGAAAGCGGTCGGTGCCTGGCAGAATAACGCCGACAGCATCGCCCTGCTGGCCCGCCCCGGCAGCGGCATCCACAGCCTGCAAGATCTGAAAGGTAAGCAGATTGCGGTCAATCGCGGCGGCTGGGGGCACTTTCTGCTGCTGGGCCTGCTGGAGCGTGCCGGACTGAAACCGCAGGATGTCACGATGCGCTTCCTTGGCCCGGTGGACGGGCGCGCCGCGCTGGCGACCGGATCGGTTGATGCCTGGGCCACCTGGGAGCCGTATGTCTCCTCCGCTATCGTGGTCGACCACGCCGAGCTGGTGCCGCAGGGCGGCGGCAAGGGCATTCTTTCCGGTTACTCCTACGCGCTGGCGCGTGAAGAGGCGCTGAACGACAGCGGTAAACGCCAGGCAATAAGTGACCTGCTGGCAAGGCTGGCGAAAGCGCAGAGCTGGGCTCAGCAGCATCCGCAACAGTTTGCGCAGGCACTGAGTCAATCACTCAACATGCCGGTCAGCATTACCCAGCGCTGGATCGCCTCCGCGCAGATCCGCCCGACCCATTTTAATCCACAGCTGGCGGCAACGCTGCAAAAGTCAGCGGACTTCTTCTATCGCTACAAGGTGCTGCCAAAAGCCATCGATGTGCATAATGCCTTCGACTATTCGCTGGCCGAGGCGGCCAACCGCATCGCCGAAGGGGAGAAAACCCATGAGTAATCCGCAACGACTGCGTACCTTTCTCGCCGGGCTGGCGAGCCTGCTCGACGAGAAGCCGCAGCAGCAGGAGATCCTGCTGCACGGCAGCGCACTGCTTAAAGCGCTGGTTGGCGTTGATGACTGGCTGCCCGATGAGTTCGCCCAGCCCGATCCCTCACGCTATCAGCAATATTTGCTGTATGCCGACGCGCAGCAGCGCTTTTCGGTGGTGAGCTTTGTCTGGGGGCCGGGCCAGACCACGCCGGTACACGATCACCGCGTCTGGGGGCTGATTGGCATGCTGCGCGGTGCCGAGGTGTCGCAAGGCTATCGCCTGACGGCAAGCGGCCTGCAACCCGACGGCCAGGCTGTGCGGCTGGAGCCAGGTACGGTTGAGGCGGTGTCGCCGCAGGTGGGCGATATCCACCGCGTCAGCAATGCCTGGAGTGACCGCACCTCGATCAGCATTCACGTCTACGGCGGCAATATCGGCGGCGTGCGCCGGGCGGTCTACCTTGATGACGGCAGTGAAAAACCGTTTATTTCCGGCTACAACAACGCGCATTTACCAAATATCTGGGATCTCTCACATGACTGAATTTAATCCGATTACCCGCGACTATCATCAGCTGCGCCACGCGCTGCTTCATCGCCAGGAGGTGGCGCTGGTCGATGTGCGCGAAGAGGCCGACTACGCCAGCGGGCATCCGCTGTTCGCGGTGAATATCGCGTTCTCCAAACTGGATATCGAAATCCTTAACCGCATTCCACGGCTGACTACCCCGGTGACGCTGTACGACAACGGCAGCGGGCTGGCGCGGGCTGCGGCGCTCAGGCTGCACCAGCTTGGCTATCAGGATATTGCCCTGCTGGCGGGCGATCTGGCAGGCTGGCGCGAAGCCGGAGGCGAACTGTTCATCGACGTCAATTCGCCATGCAAAGCATTTGGCGAGCTGGTCGAAAGCCGCGCCGCAACCCCTTCACTCAGTGCCGAAGAGGTCGATGCACTGCTTCACAGCGGCAAACCGGTAACGGTGCTCGACGCGCGCCGCTTTGATGAGTACCAGACCATGAGCATTCCGGGCAGCATCAGCGTGCCGGGCGGCGAGCTGGCGCTGCGCGTGCGTGACCTGGCCCCTTCACCGGAAACCACGATTATCGTTAACTGCGCCGGACGCACCCGCAGCATTATCGGCACGCAGTCGCTGGTCAACGCCGGGGTACGTAACCCGCTGTTCGCCCTGCGCAACGGCACCATCGGCTGGACGCTGGCCGGACTGGCGCTGGAGCACGGACAGTCACGCCAGTATGCAGGCGCCAGCGATACCGCCCGCGTGCAGGCGGCGCGCCAGGCAAGGACGCTGGCAGATAAAGCCGGCGTGCAGCGCACCACGCTGAAAGAAGTTCAGCTGTGGCAGCGCCAGCAGCAGCACAGCGTGTACCTGTTTGACGTGCGCGCCGCCAGCGAATATGAACACGGCCATCTGCCGGGTAGCCGCCATGTGCCCGGTGGCCAGCTGGTGCAGGAGACGGACCACTATGCCAGCGTGCGCGGCGCGTGGATCGTGCTAATCGACGATGACGGCGTGCGTGCCAACAGCACCGGCTCGTGGCTGGCACAGATGGGCTGGCAGGTGTGGGTGCTCGACGGCCTCAGCGCGCAGGATTTCAGCGCCAGCGGCGGCTGGGCACCGCTTATCCCCTCTCTGCCAGCTCAGCAGGAAGTGGAACCGCATCAGCTGGCCAACTGGCTTGCAGAGGGCGATACGCAGGTGCTGGACTTCACCACCAGCGCCAATTACGTCAACGCGCATATTCCCGGTGCGGCCTGGCTTCAGCGCTCGGCACTGATGCAGCAGGGTGCGGCCATTCTGCCTGCCGCGCAGCGTTACGTGGTGACCTGCGGCAGCAGTATGCTGGCGCGCTTTGCGGTGGCACAGCTGGAAGCGCTGACGGGGAAAGCGGTTAACGTGCTGAAGGGCGGAAATACGGCATGGAAAGCGGCGGGATTTCCGGTGGAAACGGGGGAAACAGCCCTGCTGCTGCCGCGCATCGATCGCTATCGCCGCCCGTATGAGGGTACGGATAACTCCGCCGAGGCAATGCAGGCGTATCTCGACTGGGAGTTTGGTCTGGTGGAGCAGCTGGACCGCGACGGCACGCACGGGTTTAGCGTGCTGACGGCGTAACATTCGGCGCGCCGCTATGCCGACACGGGTCGGGCGAATATCGGGGGTCAGGCAGGCCTGACCTTCATAAAACGCAGACGAAAAAAAATCCGCCTGAGCAGATTATTATTCACATCATTGAGAATTTGGTGGAGATAAGCGGGATCGAACCGCTGACCTCTTGCATGCCATGCAAGCGCTCTCCCAGCTGAGCTATACCCCCACTACTAACTCTGCGATTTTTCGGTGCCACCCAATCTGCTGGTGAAGATTTGGTGGAGATAAGCGGGATCGAACCGCTGACCTCTTGCATGCCATGCAAGCGCTCTCCCAGCTGAGCTATACCCCCAAGCCGAAAAACCGTGTCGTGTTGACGGCGGGGATAATATGAAACGGTGGGGTTGGTGTCAACGGCAAAATGATAATCTGAGATCGATCGCTGAAAAAGCCGTCAAAGCGGGCAAGAAAGCGCTAACTCTCTGTTTTCTCCGGCGCTCTGATGCCCCTTTATCTGCCTGAGCACTTTTTCTGTTAAGTGCAGGTTAAAACACTCCCAAAAGCTACTTGTTTTTGTTAATTGAGCGTGCAAAACTGCGGCGTTTTTTTGTTGCCGGATCCCCTTGTGCGCTGGATACAAGCGTATTTAACCGCCCGCAGAATCCGGCCCTTTCTGTCACTACACCACCAGAGTTATTATGTCATTGCACACACCAAAAGAAATTGCGGCCGTTGCCGTTGAGTCTGGCGTGGTTAAAAGCCGCACCCCGGTTTCCTCATTACTGATCCTTGGTTTTCTTGCCGGTGCGTTTATTGCGTTCGGTTTCCTGCTCTATATTCACGTCGTTAACCAGCTTCCGGCAGACTGGGGCTCCTTTGGCACCCTGCTGGGCGCAGCGGTATTCCCGGTGGGCATTATTATCACCGTGCTGGCGGGCGGTGAACTGCTGACCGGAAATATGATGGTGATGCCCGTCGCGTGGTTCGCACGTCAAATCAGCGCGCTGAGCGTCATGCGCAACTGGTTCTGGGTCACCCTTGCTAACTTTATTGGCAGCGTGGCTATCGCGTGGTTCTTTGGTCATATGCTGGGCATGACAGAGGGCGACTATCTGAAAAAAACCGTCGCCATTGCCAGCGCCAAAGTTAATGCCGATTTCATGCACGCGTTTATCTCCGGCGTGGGCTGTAACTGGCTGGTCTGCCTCGCGACCTGGCTGGCTTTTGCCAGTAAAGATGTGGTGGGCAAAATCTTTGGCATGTGGTTCCCGGTGATGGCGTTTGTCGCTATCGGCTTCCAGCACGTTGTCGCGAACATGTTTATCGTTCCTGCGGCTATTTTTGCCGGTTACCTGAGCTGGGGCGAATACCTGCCAAACTTTATTGCGGTATTCCTGGGTAACGCCGTCGGCGGTGCTATTTTTGTTGGTCTGGCCTACTTTGTTGCATTTCGTGCACCGCAGCCAGCAAGCTCGACTTCCCGCTAATCGCGCCATCCCCTGCTTATGCAGGGGTATTTCAGATCCTCCTCGACTTTTTTAGCCATCGTTGTGCCAGAGTTAGTAATTTGTGTTAGTTGTTCATGTGATGAATTGTTGTAATATGCACAATGACTTTATTCGGCAAAAGGGATGGTAAAGTGAAAAAGGATTGGTTAACGCCGGAAGAACTGGCACAGCAAACAGGTTTTAGCAGACAGACCATAAATAAATGGGTTAAGAAAGAGGCCTGGACCACCGCACCGAAGCCCGGTGTTCAGGGTGGAAAAGCACGCATGATTCATATTGATGAACGCGTAAAGCTCTTTTTGAAATCGACACGTCATGCTGCAGAGCCTAATGCCCAGTACCGCGTCAATCAAAATTCTCTTCCCGCACTTTTAGTGACTTCATTGCAGCAGTTGAGCCATGAGGAACAGGAGAAGCTGGCAGCGATGCTGCTACGCGAGGGAATTCAGGGGATTTTGCAGCGACTGGGTATCAGTAGTTAATACGCTAAACCCGGCCAGGCGGCCGGGTTTTTTAATGGCGAATGTTTAGGCTTCGCGGGTGGCAATAAACGCCAGCGCCTTCTCAATGCGCGCCACGCTGCGTGACTTGCCAATAGCATGCACCGTCACGTCCAGCGCAGGAGACTGACCGCCGCCGGTCACCGCCACACGCAGCGGCATGCCAACTTTGCCCATGCCGACTTCCAGCTCATCCGCCGTCGCCTGAATCGCCTGATGGACGTTTTCTGCCGTCCAGTCGCTGATAGCAGCCAGCTTGTCACGCACCACTTCCAGCGGCTGACGCGCGACCGGACGCAGGTGCTTCTTCGCGGCATCAGCATCAAACTCAGCAAACTCTTCATAGAAATAGCGGCAGGACGCCGCCATCTCTTTCAGCGTCTTGCAGCGTTCACCCAGCAGTTTTACCAGCTGCGCCAGCTCAGGGCCGGTGCGGGTATCGATGTTTTCCTGCTCGATATGCCACTGCAGGTGGGTAGCCACGTATTCCGGTGCCAGGCTGTTGATGTAGTGATGATTCAGCCACTGCAGCTTTTCGGTGTTAAACGCGCTGGCAGATTTGCTGACCTGATCGAGATCGAACAGTTTGGTCATCTCTTCAAGGGTGAAAATCTCCTGGTCACCGTGGGACCAGCCCAGGCGCACCAGATAGTTCAGCAGCGCTTCCGGCAGATAGCCGTCATCGCGATACTGCATTACGCCGACCGCACCGTGGCGCTTGGAGAGTTTCTTACCGTCGTCGCCGAGGATCATGGACACGTGGGCATACACCGGCACCTGCGCGCCAATCGCTTTCAGGATGTTGATCTGACGCGGGGTGTTGTTGATATGGTCTTCACCACGGATAACGTGGGTAATTTCCATATCCCAGTCGTCAATCACCACGCAGAAGTTATAGGTCGGCGCACCGTCGGTACGGCGGATGATCAGGTCATCCAGCTCCTGGTTGCTGAACTCGATCGGGCCACGGATCTGGTCGTCGAAAATGACCGAACCTTCCTGCGGGTTGCGGAAACGCACCACGCAAGGTTCATCATCCGCATGATGTTCATGGCTGTCGCGGCAGCGGCCGTCGTAGCGTGGCTTTTCGTTGTTTGCCATCTGGGTTTCGCGCAGCGTTTCCAGACGCTCTTTAGAGCAGTAGCACTTATACGCGCTGCCCGCTTCCAGCATCTGGTCAATCACCGCGTTGTAACGGTCAAAACGCTTAGTCTGGTAGTAAGGGCCTTCATCCCAGTTGAGATTCAGCCAGTTCATGCCATCCATAATGGCATCGATCGCCTGCTGGGTTGAACGCTCCAGATCGGTGTCTTCAATACGCAACACAAACTCGCCGCCGTGATTGCGGGCAAACAGCCAGGAGTAAAGTGCGGTACGAGCGCCGCCAACGTGCAGATAGCCAGTCGGGCTGGGAGCGAAGCGGGTTTTGATTTTCATTAATGAATGCCTTATTACGCGGATGCTTTGGCCAGTGTCAGAAGCGTGCTGTCACGTTCTGATTTTTGTGGGGCACATTCTACCATCTGTGGTCGAATCCTCAACGCCATTCCCCCCCTGCCGGGGGAACATTGCCTTGATTTCGTTCAGCAACCCGCTGTTTTTGCCTGAAATCACCACTTCCTGACTATTTTTACGACGAACACACATTTTACATTGAAAAAGCGTTGACTCATTTCGGCGACTCCCTATAATGCGACTCCACACAGCGGGGGTGATTAGCTCAGTTGGTAGAGCATCTCCTTTACACGGAGGGGGTCGGCGGTTCGAGCCCGTCATCACCCACCATTCATTTGATGAATGATGCCCGCGAAAATGCAGTACCCAGAGATTCGAGATATGGGTGATTAGCTCAGTTGGTAGAGCATCTCCTTTACACGGAGGGGGTCGGCGGTTCGAGCCCGTCATCACCCACCATATCTCAGTAAGATTTCTGGTAAGCGTTACGATATGGGTGATTAGCTCAGTTGGTAGAGCATCTCCTTTACACGGAGGGGGTCGGCGGTTCGAGCCCGTCATCACCCACCATATCGGGTCGTTAGCTCAGTTGGTAGAGCAGTTGACTTTTAATCAATTGGTCGCAGGTTCGAATCCTGCACGACCCACCAATGTAAGAAGGCGCCCTAAAGGCGCCTTTTTGCTATCTGCAAATCGGGCGGGGTTCGAACCTGCCGCAGGTTCGGGTCGAACGCAGTGAGACAGCGTTGCGCCAGCAACGACCCGAAGGGCGAGGCGAAGCCGAGTCATCCTGCACGACCCACCAATGTAAGAAGGCGCCCTAAAGGCGCCTTTTTGCTATGTGCGATTCTGTGCAATTCTGGCTGACCGAAAAAGAGGGTCAGCCACTACAGGCTGGTAAGTCGCATATCGCGCCGGGTTTCGTAGGGGACGACCGCTTTTCTGGTCGTCCCTGGTTTTCGGGCCGGTAAGTCGCATATCGCACCGGGTTTCGTAGGGGACGACCGCTTTTCTGGTCGTCCCGGATTTGGCGCGCAATTCCCCCCAACTTTACTGGCCACCCTGCCCCCCTTTGCACTTTCTTATCACTCCTTTTACGCTTTAGCGCCTCAAGTCTCATGCGATCCCGTCCGATAACCCGTAGTGGTTAATAACAAAGGAGACAGAGATGAGCACTATCGGCAGCAGTAGCAGCGTCGCCAGCAGTTCAGGCAGCGGCAGCTCAGCTTCACAGACCACCAGCATCACCAAGCAGATCATCGCGCTGGAAAATCAGCTGAAAAGCCTGAGTGACAACAATGAGCTGACGGATGAGCAGAAGTCTGAACAGCAGCAGATGATCGAAGGTCAGATCGCGATGCTGCAGGCTCAGCTGGCGCAAATCCAGCAGCAGCAGGCGGAAAAAGCGGCGGAAAAGCAGGAAGCGAGTAAGCAGCCTGATAGCGGCAGCAGCAAAGTGGCTGACGGCGTTAACCGCCCGACGGCAACCAACACCCTGAACGTTTATATCTAAAACGGCGGCGCACTGGCACGCTGTTGCGTCAGCAGTTCCGCCTGCTGACGCACTTCCTGCCAGATAGCTTCTGCCGCAGGCGTCAGCGAGCGATTTTTACGCCGTATCAGCATAATGGTGCGATTGATCTCCGGCAGGATACGCCTGACCAGCAGCGGCCGCCCCTGCGGTAACGGCAGCGCCAGCGCGGGCAAAATGCTGATACCAATCCCGGCTTCCACCATCGGGTAAAGCGTAGCCGGATGGCCAATCTCCTGGGCGATTTCTGCCTGCACCTGCTGCACGCGCAGTGCCTCATCAATCAGCACCCGGCTACCGGAGGCATAATCCTGTAATACCAGCGTACGCTGATTCAGCATATGCCAGTGGATCGTCGCCTGCGCTGCCAGCGGATCATCCTGACGGCACAGCAGCAGAAAGGGTTCATCGAGGATCGCCTCCGACTCCAGATCGTCGGCCTGCAGTGGCCCGACGACAATGCCAAAATCCACTTCCGCATTGCGAATGCTTTGCAGCACCCACTGCTGTGGGCGGTCGCGCAGCATCACTTTGATCTCCGGGTAATGCAGCTGCCCCGCCGCCAGGCACTGCGGCATCAGGTGTGCGGAGATGGTCTGGCTGGCCGCCACACGCACCGTACCGCTGCGCTGCTGCCCGTAGCTGCGCACATCCAGCAGCGTGTTGTTCAGCTCCTCTAACAGGCGCTCAAGGCGGCTGGCGAGCTGCTCACCGGCTTCGGTCAGCAGCACTTCGCGGGTCGTGCGGTCCAGCAGGCGAATGCCCATTTCGTTTTCCAACTCTTTAATGCTGTGGCTAACGGCAGACTGGCTCAGGCCAATCAGCTGCCCCGCCTGGCTGAAACTGCCCTGCTGGGCCACGGCAACAAACACCCGCAGCTGACGAAGGGTATAATTCATCGATTTTGCTCATATATGAATTCAATAAATCAATTTTATTTCTAAACCCCGTCAGCGCACAATAGCCGCATGTTTTTTTAACCAGGCATTAACATGCGTATTTTTCGTATCGACCCACTGATGTTGAAACTGATTATCACCGTGCTGCTGGCCTCTTTCCTGCCTGCGCGCGGCCATTTTGTTGATTTCTTTGAGTGGCTGACCACCGCCGCGATCGCCCTGCTGTTCTTTATGCACGGCGCCAAGCTGTCGCGGGAAAAAATCATCGCCGGGGGCGGCCACTGGCGTCTGCACCTGTGGGTGATGTTCAGCACCTTCGTGATGTTCCCGGCGCTGGGCATGCTGTTTGTCTGGTGGCATCCGCTCAATCTCAGCACCGAGATTTATACCGGCTTTATGTATCTGTCGATCCTGCCAGCTACCGTTCAGTCATCGATTGCCCTGACCTCTCTGGCCGGGGGGAACGTTGCGGCAGCGGTGTGCAGCGCTTCGGCTTCCAGCCTGCTGGGGGTATTTATCTCTCCCCTGCTGGTTAGCCTGCTGATGAACGTCCACAGCGACGTGCCGGGCGGCAGCCTGGAGCAGATCGGCCGCATCATGCTGCAACTGCTGGTGCCGTTCGTGATTGGTCATCTGTCGCGCCGCTGGATTGCCGGATGGGTTGAGCGCAATCGTGGCCTGATTGGTAAAACCGACCAGGCGTCGATTCTGCTGGTGGTTTACTCCGCCTTCAGTGAAGCGGTGGTCAACGGCATCTGGCACCGCGTGGGAGCGATGACGCTGGTGTGGATTGTGGTCGGTAGCCTTGGCCTGCTGTTTGTGGTGCTGGCCGTTAACCTCGCCGCAGCGAAGCTGTTCGGCTTTAATCGGGCGGATGAGATCACCATTCTGTTCTGCGGCTCGAAAAAGAGCCTGGCGAACGGCGTACCGATGGCGAACATTCTGTTCCCTTCCGCACCGGTGGGGATTATCGTTCTGCCGCTGATGATCTTCCACCAGGTGCAGCTGATGGTCTGTTCTATGCTGGCGCAGCGCTATAAGAAGGCGGGTGAGAAGCTGGCCGCCGGGGAAAAAGCGGCCACCAGTAGTAAAGCGGTGGTTGAATCGCAGAAGTAACGTGCCACACTTACCGTCGCAGACCGAGCGGCTGCGACGGTTACCCCTCTTTATTCCTGACTTTCTCCCAGGCCACGTCCCGGCAGCGTCTTACAGGCCGGGCCATTCTCCGCTGGCGCCACCGTCGGGTATTTATCATCCGGGGTGATATAGACCGGCGTTGTGGCAACGTAGCCATCTGCAAAGGTGGCTTCAACGTAGGTTGCCTGCCAGCCTTTCTCCGGTGATGCCAACTTGATATTCAGCGATTCGCTAACCGGCAATGCTTCTGCCTGGTATTCAATCTGACAGGAGTGACGGAAATCACGCGCTTCCGGGTTTACCGCCTGCCAGAGCTTAAGCTCTTTGGGCGACTCGGAGAATGTCACTTTTAGCTGGCTCTCCTGCAATGCCGTTGTTACCACCGGCAGCGGCTGCGACTGCTGGATTCGATTCACAAAACGGGTTAATGACTGCTCGGCGAAGTCACGGATGCCGGCGTGCCCGCTGTTAGGCGCCATACGCAGGGATTTTTGCCCCGGCAGCTGGTCAAAGTAGAAACGGCTATTATCAGGTACATAGAAGTCGTCACCGCTGGCATTAATAATATATTTGGGGATCGCCAGACGCTGAGCGTACGCGCTGTCTTTATATCCCAGCGGGTCTTCAATTTTCATTAACTCAGCAAACTGTGGCGTTTCCACGCTGGTATCCACCCCCTTTTGGAAATAGGGATAAAATGCCACTGGCCAGTTATTACCATAGCTGCGATACATATGCTTTAACGCCGGGCGAATACCCAGTAAATCAATGGCAAACGGTGCAATAGCCTCAACGCGAGGATCGGCTATCGCCGCCAGCCAGGTGGTCCAGCCGCGTTTTGAAATACCGGAGACAATGAATTTTTTCACCTGCCACTCGTCAAGCTCACGCTCTGCCAGATTCATCACCTGCGACACCGTGGCCGCCATCGGTACGTGCAGCGGAATCGTTGGCGTTGCCTGCGGATCTTGCATAAAAATAGACCAGCTGTGAGCCACGCTGTCATCTTCCGCTTTAGCCTGCGGATCGTCAGCGTAAGTCAGAAGCTGATTAGGGACATTGCTAACGGAGACAATAATCGACCGGGTGTTACTCGCCAGCGAGGCTAATTTCTCTCTGGTCATATCGGTTGAGGCTTTGGCCGGCTTACCCGGTTCGGGATTATTGGTGCCGTTATTAATAAATACCACCGCCCGGGCGGAAAGCGCATTCTGCGGAATATAGATATCAACATCATGCTGCCACGCTGCAGGCTTAACCAACCCTGCCGGTGACCAGGACTGAGAGTTGAGTGAATAGTGGCGCAGTTCCAGCTGCTCTAGATTTTCGCTGCCCAGCCAGTGGTAGTCCAGCGGCTCGGATGCCAGCGCTGCACGATAGCAGGGGATGACACTGCTGAAGCTCTCTTGCGGATGACCACAATCAGCCCAGGAGCAACCGGCGCCGGTGAGGCCAGCCAGAGTAAGAATATAAGCACTAAAACGCGGCATTTAAGTTCCTTTTACTTAAAATCATCATTAGCTAACGATGATATCGCGTAAAAAGTGCCAGTTGCCGCATGGATAAGGTTGTTTAAGGTGCAAATCAACTGTTTAAGCTAGCGCTTCAGCGGTTTCACCAGCCCTTCCAGACCTTCGATTTTAATCGCCAGCGTAATCTGCATCAGCTCCCCCAGGTGCCCCTGCGGGAACTCATCTTTACGCGCAAACCAAAGCAGATACTCTTCCGGCAGGTCGATCAGCACCCGCCCTTTGTATTTGCCGTAGGGCATCACGGTGTTGGCGATCTCAATCAGGTGTTGTTTTTCCATATCACTCGCCCAGTAAGCGGATCATTTCTGCTTCGTCGATCACCTCAATCCCCAGCTCCTGCGCTTTAACCAGCTTGGAACCGGCGGCTTCCCCGGCAATCACCAGATCGGTTTTCTTCGACACGCTGCCGCTGACTTTCGCTCCCAGCGCCACCAGCCGGTCTTTCGCTTCGTCGCGCGACAGAATGCTGAGCGAGCCAGTCAGTACCACGGTTTTGCCGGCGAACGGGCTGTCGATCTCTTCGGCTTTCACCACCACCACTTCCGGCCAGTGGATGCCGGCTTTCTCAACCAGCAGGCGGATCACCTCGCGGTTGCTCTCTTCATCCATAAAGTTACGCACGTGGCTGGCGACCACCTTGCCCACGTCCGGTACGGCGATTAACGCCTCCAGATCGGCGGCCATTAACGCCTCCAGGGTACCGAAATGTGCGGCGAGGTTAGCGGCGGTGGCTTCCCCGACTTCACTGATGCCAAGCGCATAGAGGAAGCGGGCAAAGGTGGTTTGTTTGGCTTTCGCCAGCGCGTCGACCACGTTCTGTGCCGACTTCGGCCCCATACGATCCAGCCCGGTCAGCTTGCCGGGGGTGAGATCGAACAGATCCGCCGGATTTTTCACGTACTCTTTATCCACCAGCTGGTCGATGATCTTCTCGCCCATGCCGTCGATATCCAGCGCGCGGCGCGACACAAAGTGCTTTAGCGCCCCTTTGCGCTGCGCGCCGCAGATCAGGCCGCCGGTGCAGCGGGCAACCACTTCACCTTCGACGCGCTCAACGTCCGAGCCACAGACCGGGCAGTGCGTCGGGAACTGCACTTCACGCGCCTGTTGCGCGCTCTCCACCACGCTGACCACCTGGGGAATAACATCACCCGCGCGGCGGATCACCACGCGGTCACCAATCTTCAGGCCGAGGCGTTCAATTTCATCGGCATTGTGCAGCGTGGCGTTACTCACCATCACGCCCGCGACCAGCACCGGCTCCAGGCGCGCAACGGGGGTAATCGCGCCGGTGCGGCCCACCTGGAATTCAACGTCGCGCACCACGGTCATCTGCTCCTGCGCCGGGAATTTAAACGCCACCGCCCAGCGCGGTGCGCGTGCCACAAAGCCGAGCTGCTCCTGCAGATCGAGCGAATCGACTTTGATCACCACGCCATCGATATCAAAGCCGAGATTCGGGCGGTCGGCCTCCACCTGATGGTAAAACGCCAGCACTTCTTCAGCGGTGTGGCACAGGCGCACGCGCTCGCTGACCGGTAATCCCCAGGCTTTAAACTGCTGCAAGCGCCCGATATGGCTGCGCGGCATTTCACCGCCTTCCAGCAGGCCAACACCGTAGCAGAAGAAGGTCAGCGGGCGTTTGGCGGTGATACGCGGGTCAAGCTGGCGCAGCGACCCGGCGGCGGCGTTGCGCGGGTTGGCGAACACCTTATTGCCGGTGCGGCGCGCTTCGTCGTTCATCTTTTCGAAGCCCGGCTGCGGCATAAACACTTCGCCGCGCACTTCGACACGGGCCGGAATATTGTCCCCGTGCAGGCGCAGTGGAATAGCGCGAATAGTGCGCACGTTCGCGGTGATATTTTCGCCGGTAGTGCCGTCGCCACGCGTGGCAGCGCGCACCAGTTCACCGTTTTCATACAGCAGGCTGACCGCCAGTCCGTCGAGCTTCAGCTCACAGCAGAAGGTGATCTCATCCACGCTTTTCAGGCGATCCTGCACGCGCTTGTTAAACGCCAGGTAGCTCTCTTCATCAAAGGCATTATCCAGCGACAGCATGGGCACTTCATGACGTACCTGCTCGAAGGCGCTCAATGGCGCGGCCCCGACGCGCTGGGTCGGCGAATCGCGGGTGATCAGTTCAGGATGCTCAGCTTCCAGCGCACGCAGTTCCGCCATCAGACGGTCATATTCCGCATCGGGCACTTCGGGGGCATCAAGCACGTGGTACTGGTATTCGTGGTGGCGAAGCTGGGTTCGCAGATGGGTGAGTTGTTGTTGTACGGATTCCATAGCGGCACCATCAAAGATAAAAAACCCCCGAAGACGGGGGTTTGGGAAGAGTTCGATTATAGCGGGAAACTCAGAGGCTGTTAGCGTCAATCACGTCGCGGATGCGCGCCTTGTAAGTTTCCAGCTTTTGCGGGGTCATCATGCGGCGTTCATCATCCAGCACCACGCCACCGACATCGTCGGCGATGCGCTGTGCGGATTGCAGCATCAGCTTGAAGTTCTGATGTGCATCACCGTACGACGGCACCATCATAAAGATAGAGACCCCCGGGGTGGAGAACTCGGACATGTTATCCGGGTTGAACGACCCTGGCTTCACCATATTCGCCAGGCTGAACAGGACCGGGCCGCTGCCCGCCGGGTTCAGATGACGATGGAAGATGTTCATTTCGCCAAACTGGAAGCCAGCCTGCAAAACGCCCTGCAGCAGCGCTTCACCGTTGATCACGCCACCGGCGTGGGCCGAAACGTGCAGCACCAGAACGGTCTCTTTACGCCGCGCTTCTTCACGCTTCTGCTCGGCAATCTCTTCAACCGTCGGTTGCGTCACTGCGGGCTGCACGGGTGCAGCTGGCGGGGCAACAGGCTCACGCGTGACCGCCGGGCGAACGGGCTCAGGCTGGCGCACCGGTGCTGAAACTTCCGGTTCATCGTATTCAGGTTCCGGCGCGTGCGGCAGTTCGCCGCCAAACAGCGGATCCAGCTCTGGCTGCTCATCAATTTGTGGCTGATGACGCACAGGTTCTGGCTGCTGACGAGGTTTGGGCTGACGCGGCGGCTCATCCCCGGCATTAAATCCACCCAGGGAGGGGTCCGTTGGCTCAGGCTGGTTACGCTGTACGCGCACTTCACCCACGCCCTCTTCGTCATCCTCGAACGCTTCTTCTCTGTCCTGCTTTAAACGCTTGTGCGGGCGATCGCGAAAAACGGATGAGCGCTCTTTACGGCTGGTCCACAGGCCGTGCAGTAAAAGCGCTATTATGGCGATCGCGCCAACAACGATTAATATCAGACGCAAATCCTGCATCATTGTATTCTCTGTTGTTCCAATACCTTGCCACCGCGGCAAACTTTATCCTCTAACTGTATTTGCCCGAGTACACAAGTGCAAGTCCGTGCAGTATTTTCTGACAAATATCACGTACCAGGTGCGCTTTTTTGCTGTTTTTTCGCGCAAACGGCACCTGGTAAGTGGAAAAAGCTGGGTTATGATAGCCACAGCCTGCCCGAATAATGGAGAAAAGCAGTCCATGTCACATCACAATTCCGACCACGCTTACAACGGCGTGCACTATTTTGCTCAGGGATGGAAACTGATCCGCCTGCCTGGCATCCGTCGTTTTGTCATTCTTCCACTGTTAGTCAATATCGTCCTGATGGGTGGCGCCTTTGTCTGGTTGTTCCACCGCATGGGCCAGTGGATACCAGAGTTAATGGCGCTGGTTCCCGGCTGGCTTCAGTGGCTGAGCTATCTGCTCTGGCCACTGGTGGTGTTGTCGATCATTTTAGTCTTTAGCTACTTTTTCTCCACTATTGCCAACTGGATTGCGGCACCGTTCTGCGGGCTGCTGGCGGAACAGCTGGAAGGCAGGTTGACCGGTAAACCGCTGCCGGACAGCGGCTGGAGCGGGCTGGTGAAAGATCTGCCGCGCATAATTAAGCGCGAATGGCAGAAACTGGCTTACTATCTGCCGCGTGCGCTGGTCCTGCTGCTGCTCTATTTTGTCCCGGGTTTTGGGCAGACCGTTGCCCCGGTGCTGTGGTTCCTGTTTAGCGCCTGGATGCTGTCGATTCAGTACTGCGACTATCCGTTTGATAACCACAAGGTCAGCTTCCGCCAGATGCGCTCTGCCCTGCGTCAGAATAAGACCGACAATATGCAGTTCGGCGCACTGGTCAGCCTGTTTACCCTCATCCCCGTTCTGAATCTGGTGATCCTGCCCGTGGCCGTTTGCGGCGCTACTGCAATGTGGGTCGATCGCTACCGCGCGCAGCTGGCACTGCATCGCTAATCAGGTATGACGGGTCGACCAGTACAAATGGTCGACCCCTGAGGTAAGCCGGACGTCACGCGGCAGGGATGCCCCTTATGCCATTTCGACAGGGCTTATTTCCAGCGAACATATCTATATACGATTTCTTCACTTCCTTGTGAAATTGAACAAGGTATGCTCTAAGCCGATCCCAATATTTCATACAGTTAAGGACGGGCTATGAGCAAGATCTATGAAGACAACTCTTTAACAATCGGTCATACGCCGCTGGTTCGACTGAACCGCATCGGTAATGGACGCATTCTGGCTAAAGTTGAATCGCGTAACCCTAGCTTTAGTATCAAATGCCGTATCGGTGCCAATATGATTTGGGACGCGGAAAAACGCGGAATTCTGAAACCGGGCATTGAACTGGTGGAGCCGACCAGCGGCAACACCGGTATTGCGCTGGCCTATGTTGCAGCAGCACGCGGCTACAAGCTGACGCTGACCATGCCGGAAACCATGAGCGTTGAGCGCCGTAAACTGCTAAAAGCACTCGGCGCTAACCTGGTGCTGACCGAAGGTGCGAAAGGCATGAAAGGGGCAATCAGCAAGGCAGAAGAGATTGTTGCCAGTAACCCGGATAAATTTGTGCTGCTGCAGCAGTTCAGCAACCCGGCAAACCCGGAGATCCACGAAAAAACCACCGGCCCGGAAATCTGGGAAGACACCGATGGCGAAGTGGATGTCTTTATCGCCGGTGTCGGCACCGGTGGCACCCTGACCGGGGTGAGCCGCTACATCAAAAACACCAAAGGCAAAAAAGACCTGATCACCGTGGCGGTGGAACCGACTGACTCCCCGGTTATTGCTCAGGCGATTGCTGGCGAAGAGATCAAACCCGGCCCGCATAAAATTCAGGGTATCGGCGCTGGCTTCATTCCTGGCAACCTCGATCTCAACCTGGTTGACCGCGTGGTCGCCATCACCAATGAAGAGGCGATCTCCACCGCTCGTCGTCTGATGGAAGAGGAAGGTATTCTTGCCGGTATCTCTTCCGGGGCAGCCGTTGCCGCCGCGCTGAAACTGCAGGAAGACGAGGCGTTTGCCAACAAAAATATCGTGGTAATCCTGCCCTCTTCCGGCGAGCGTTACCTGTCAACCGCCCTGTTTGCGGACCTGTTTACTGAGAAAGAATTGCAACAGTAATGCCGGCAGGACGAAATTGTCTGAAAAAGCACCCGAATGGGTGCTTTTTTGTGGACTGCGTCAAACTTTTGTCACCCTGCAGATTGATTTTACCCTCGTGTGTCTGGTATTTAGACTGCCAATTATTTCGATCCGTAAAATTAATCGCGGCGTGAACTGGATCAAGCTGAATCGATTTACTGGTTTGGCGCTGAAAGGTAAATCGCGGCATAATGGTAGGTGGAAAAGCGAGGCGGAAATCCCGAATTTCCCTCAATCTTAACTCCACCTTACCAGCGCATTTTTTGGCCAGTCTTCATACCATGCCAGCGCGACTCAATACAGGCTAAAGTCATGCCTCCAGGCTAGACTTTGGATCAACAACACCAAACCATGAAGTTGGGGAAACATAATGTTCCAGCAAGAAGTCACCATTACCGCACCAAACGGCCTGCACACTCGTCCAGCAGCTCAGTTCGTTAAAGAAGCCAAAGCTTTCTCTTCCGAAATCACCGTGACGTCTAACGGCAAATCTGCCAGCGCTAAAAGCCTGTTCAAGCTGCAGACGCTGGGCCTGACTCAGGGCACCGTTGTTACCCTGTCAGCAGAAGGCGAAGATGAGCAGAAAGCCGTTGAGCATCTGGTTAAACTGATGGCTGAACTCGAGTAATCAGCACACTTTCCAGCTGTCCAGCGCAGTGTTTCAGGACAGATGATTGCAATATTGATCGCGGACAGTACGTCCGCGATGTTGCTTTCGTAAAGTAGCCGAAAGTAGTCAACTCACATTGCATTCTGTTCCGGCTCGCTGAGTGGATCAACCGATGCAGTCATCTGGGCTACTTTGCTTCAGATGATTATCAGAGAAAGAAAAGGTAGGGTTATGATTTCAGGCATTTTAGCATCACCGGGTATCGCTTTTGGCAAGGCGCTTCTGCTGAAAGAAGATGAGATTATCATCAACCGGAAGAAGATTACTGCCGACCAGGTCGATCAGGAAGTTCAGCGTTTTCTTGATGGTCGTAAAAAGGCTGCCGTGCAGCTGGAAGCGATCAAAATCAAAGCCGGGGAAACCTTCGGTGAAGAGAAAGAAGCGATCTTCGAGGGGCATATCATGCTGCTGGAAGATGAAGAGCTTGAGCAGGAAATCATTGCCCTGATTAAAGACGAGCATGCCACTGCGGATGCCGCTGCCTTTTCCGTGATCGAAGGCCAGGCGAAAGCGCTGGAAGAGCTCGATGACGAATATCTGAAAGAGCGTGCTGCCGACGTCCGTGATATCGGTAAGCGCCTGCTGCAAAATATCCTGGGTCTGCATATCGTTGACCTCAGCGCGATCAACGAAGAAGTTCTGCTGATCGCCAAAGATCTGACGCCGTCAGAAACTGCCCAGCTGAACCTGAACAAAGTGCTTGGCTTTATCACCGATATCGGTGGCCGCACCTCACACACCTCGATCATGGCCCGTTCACTTGAGCTGCCCGCTATCGTCGGTACCGGAGATGTGACCAGCCAGGTTAAAAACGACGATTTCCTGATCCTCGATGGCGTCAACAACCAGGTGTACGTGAACCCAACACCTGAGAAAATCGATGAGCTGAAAGCGGTCGCCCACCAGTATCTCAGCGAGAAAAACGAGCTGGCGAAGCTGAAAGATCTGCCTGCTGTGACGCTTGACGGTCACCAGGTTGAAGTGTGCGCCAACATCGGTACCGTACGCGACGTGGCCGGTGCAGAGCGCAACGGCGCGGAAGGCGTAGGCCTGTACCGTACCGAGTTCCTGTTTATGGACCGTGACTCACTGCCAACCGAAGAAGAACAGTTCCAGGCGTATAAAGCCGTCGCTGAAGCCGTGGGTTCTCAGGCGGTGATCGTGCGTACGATGGATATCGGCGGTGACAAAGATCTGCCGTACATGAACCTGCCGAAAGAAGACAACCCGTTCCTCGGCTGGCGCGCAATCCGTATCTGTATGGACCGCAAAGAAATTCTGCATGCCCAGCTGCGCGCGATTCTGCGTGCCTCCTCATTTGGCAAGCTGCGCATCATGTTCCCGATGGTGATTTCCGTTGAAGAAGTCCGCTTCCTGAAAGCCGAACTGGAAACGCTGAAAGCTCAGCTGCGTGCTGAAAGCAAATCCTTCGACGAGAGCATTGAAGTCGGCATTATGGTGGAAACCCCTGCCTCGGCGGTTATTGCTCACCATCTGGCAAAAGAAGTTGATTTCTTTAGTATTGGGACAAACGACCTGACGCAGTATACTCTGGCCGTGGATCGTGGTAACGACCTGATTTCCCATCTCTACAACCCAATGTCTCCTTCCGTTCTGACGCTGATTAAGCAGGTTATTGATGCTTCTCATGCCGAAGGCAAGTGGACTGGTATGTGCGGTGAGCTGGCAGGCGACGAACGTGCTACACTACTGTTATTGGGAATGGGGCTGGACGAATTCAGCATGAGTGCCATTTCTATCCCACGCATCAAGAAAATTATTCGTAATACGAATTTTGAAGATGCGAAGGCATTGGCAGAGCAGGCTCTGGCTCAACCGACAGCGGACGAGTTGATGAACCTGGTCAACAAGTTCATTGAAGAAAAAACACTCTGCTGAAGCCTGACACGCTGGCCCAATATTACTGCTTAGGAGAAGAACATGGGTTTGTTTTCAAAACTTTTTGGCGATAAGTCAGATTCCGCATCTGGTGCCATTGAGATCGTAGCACCGCTGTCTGGCGAAATCGTTAATATCGAAGATGTACCGGACGTCGTGTTTGCGGAGAAAATTGTTGGCGACGGTATCGCTATCAAACCTACTGGCAATAAAATGGTTGCGCCGGTCGATGGCACCATCGGTAAGATTTTCGAAACCAATCATGCTTTTTCCATCGAGTCTGACAATGGCATTGAGCTGTTCGTCCACTTCGGTATCGATACGGTTGAGCTGAAAGGCGAAGGCTTTAAACGCATCGCTGAAGAAGGCCAGAAAGTGAAAAAAGGCGACGTCGTGATTGAGTTCGATCTGGCTCTGCTGGAAGAGAAAGCAAAATCGACGCTGACGCCAGTGGTGATCTCCAATATGGATGAGATCAAAGAGCTGGTTAAGCTGACGGGCAGCGTTGTAGTGGGTGAAACTCCGGTTATCCGCATCAAGAAGTAACGCCACCGTTAACGTAAAAAGCCCCATGCAGGCAGCTGCAGGGGGCTTTTTTTATGCCTGTGGTAGCGGGTTAACAGCCGGAGAGCAGCGCATCACGCAGGCTAAGGGCGGTCAGCGGGGTATCGTCCAGATCCAGCTGGTGCTCCAGCTGATGCAGGTGGTCGTTCATGATCGCCTGAGCTTGTGCCACCTCCCCCGCTTTCAGCGCGTCAATCACTGCGCTGTGCTCCTGACACTGACAGGCGGGGCTGTCATTGCGCTGATACAACGCGACGATTAACGAGCTGCGCACCATCAGGTTTTCCAGCATCTCAATCAATACCTGATTATCGCTGATCCTGGCCAACAGCAGATGGAACTGGCTCAGCTCACGCACGATATCACGGCGATCTTCACCCGCAATGGCGTGCTTTTCCGCCTGCATATGGGCATCGATTTCAGCCTGATGACACGCCAGTTTTTCGGGAGTAATGCCGGCAATCATGGCGCCTTCAATCGCACGACGGGCAATAAACACTTCTCTGGCCTCTCGCGCCTGTGGCCGCGCAACCCGCGCGCCGCGATTTGGCGCGATGGTCACAATTCGCTGTAGCGCCAGCCGCTGCAGCGCGGCCTGGACGTGATTACGGTTGGCCGATAACGCCTCCACAATTTGTGACTCAACCAGACGTACTCCCGGTTTTAACCGGTGCTGTGCAATAGCCACTGATAACGCATCGACTATGCGCTGCACTTCCTGTTGTCTGGCGCTGCTCACACCGCTCATGACTTTTCCTCTCTGAATACTTATACCACCCAGTGCGGCAGGCGAAGAGTGAGTTCCAGTCCGCCATCACGGGCATTCATTGCGCTGACGTCACCCCGATGGGCCGCTACGACTTTACGCACGATGGACAGCCCCAGGCCATAGCCTTTACCTGAAAGGGGGGAGTTGACGCGCACAAACGGGTCGAAAATACTGGAAAGCTTATCCGCTTCCACCCCCGGCCCGCGATCGCGCACGCTGATAACCAGCCAGCCCTGCTCCTGGCGCAGGTTAATCTGCACCTGCTGGCCTTGCAGCGAGAAGCGCAGCGCATTACGCACCACGTTCTCCACCGCCGAGCGGATCAGATTAGCATCCCCCTTGACGGTGTAATCCTGCTGCTCATCAGCGTACAACAGGATTTCAACGCCGGGAACCTGTGCTTCATAGCGCGCATCGTTCGCCACCGCTTCCAGCAGCCCCAGCAGGTCAAAATACTGCTCATCCGGCAGCGCCTGATGCTCTGCCCGCGACAGCGTCAGCAATTCGCCGATCATTTTATCCAGACGCCGGGCTTCTTCATCAATGCGGTCGAGCGAAGCACCCACCGATTCCGGCGTCTGGCGCGCCAGCCCGGTCGCCAGCTGCAAACGTGCCAGCGGTGAGCGCAGCTCGTGCGAGACATCGTGCAGCAGCTCCTCACGGGCGCTGACCAGCACCGACAGGCGCTCGACCATGGCATCAAAGTCCTGCGCCACCACCGACAGCTCATCGTGGCGGCGGCGCATCTGCGGGAACAGGCGCACCGAAAGGTCACCCTTTGAGACGCGGGCAAAGCCAGCGCGCAGCTGGCGCATCGGGCGCGTCAGGTTCCAGGCAAGGATCAGGCTGAACAGCAGGCCACACACCATGCCGACGATAAACAGCGGTTCCGGCATGTTCAGGATGCTGTGAGGATGCCTGCCCATGGAGCTGTCAGCGCGCAGCCCCGCCACGTCGTAGCTCAGCTGATACTGGCGGCCATCGGCCCCTTTGACCCACTCTGTTACCTCTTTAGGAAACTCACCCGGCCGCAGATCGCGGTTGAGTTCATCGCGCGGCTGAAGCTGCGGCGGCGGTGACGCCACCACTTTGACCGAGAAGAAACGCCGATCGTTAGGCGGCCAGTCGGCCATCATATCGTTCAGCGCCTCCATCCCGCCGCGCTGCAACACCGAGACGGCCGACGTCATCTGCAAATTAACGATGCGCTTAGTGGCCATGTTTTCCGGCGGCTCGTGATGCTTGCCATATAAGCTAAAACCCAGCCAAAGCAGCTGGGTAATAGCGATATAGGTGAGCCAGAAGCCGATCAGGATCTTCCAGAACAGGAAGCCGCGGAAGCCGGTTTTCATCGGATACGGTAGCCGATGCTGCGCACCGTCTCAATATTGATGGTGTCATGGGTCAGCGCGGCCAGCTTCTGGCGGATATTACTGATATGCACGTCCACGCTGCGGTCGTAAGCTTCACGCGGGCGGCCTAACCCCTTCTCAGAGAGCTCATCTTTCGACACCACGCGGTCCGGCGAGCGCAGCAGCAGGTCCAGCAGGTTGAACTCCGATGCCGTCAGGTCAAAGGGCTTTTGCTGCCACTCGCTGATGCGCGTGGCCGGATTAAGCGTCAGCTCGCCCCAGGCGATAACATCTTTATTCTCAATAACCACGGGCTGCTCTTCGACGCGGCGCAGCACCGCCCGCAGGCGCGCCACCAGCTCACGCGGGTAGCATGGCTTTGGCATATAGTCATCCGCGCCCATCTCAAGGCCGATCACCCGGTCAATATTATCGCCCTTGGCGGTCAGCATAATCACCGGCAGGCGGCTGTTCTGTCGCACCTGGCGCAGCACGTCAATCCCGCTCATATCCGGCAGCATAATATCGAGGATCATCGCGTGGTAGTGGCCAGACAGCGCCCCATCCACGCCCGCTTTGCCGGTCAGAACCAGCGACGCGTCAAAACCTTCCGCAATCAGATACTGACTGAGCATGGTGCCCAATTCGAGGTCGTCATCGACCAGTAAAATTTTCATACAGGATCTCTCAATGATACAGCCGCCATTTTCGCCTTAAACCGACGAATTAGCAGCCGCTTTTACCCAATCCTTACAGTCTAACAAAGGCGGAAAAAAGGGGCGGAAGGATTTGATAGGCGCGGCGCCAGAAGGTTCTGCCGCCGTTGAGAAAAAGGGAGTCTAATAGACGCCGGTTGAGAGGTAGCGGTCGCCGCGATCGCAGATTATCGCCACGATGACGCTGCCGGGCTGTTCACGCGCAATATGTAGCGCTCCCGCCACCGCGCCGCCGGAGCTGACCCCGCAGAAGATGCCTTCGCGCTGTGCCAGCTGGCGCATCGTCTCTTCGGCTTCCTGCTGTGACATGTCGATCACCCGGTCCACCAGCTCAGGACGGAAGATGCCCGGCAGATAGGCGGCAGGCCAGCGGCGAATGCCGGGAATGCTGCTGCCTTCCGAGGGCTGCAGCCCGACAATCTCCACCGCGCCGCTCAGCTCTTTCAGATACCTGCCGACGCCGGTGATGGTCCCGGTGGTGCCCATGCTGGAGACAAAATGGGTCAGGCGGCCAGCGCTCTGCTGCCAGATTTCCGGCCCGGTAGTCTGATAATGCCCGAGCGGGTTATCCGTGTTGTTAAACTGATCCAGCACTTTGCCTTCCCCGCGTGCCGCCATCGCGGCGGCCAGGTCACGCGCGCCCTCCATGCCCTGCTCGCGGCTGACCAGAATCAGCTCGGCACCGTAGGCCTTCATCGCCGCCTGGCGCTCAATGCTCATATTGTCCGGCATCAGCAGCTTCAGCACATACCCCTTCATCGCGGCGATCATCGCCAGCGCGATACCGGTATTGCCGCTGGTCGCTTCAATCAGCACGTCGCCAGGGTGAATTTCCCCGCGCAGCTCAGCCTGATGGATCATCGACAGCGCAGCACGGTCTTTCACCGAACCGGCGGGATTATTTCCCTCCAGCTTGAGCCAGATTTCGCTGCCGTTGTCCGGTGCCAGGCGCTGCAGCTTAATCAGCGGCGTATTGCCGATGGTATTTTCGAGTGTGGTCAAGGTGTGATTCCCGGCATGAAATGAGAAAGGCCGGAATTACCCAGCCTCTCTGCAAAAGATCTCAGAACAAAAAATATCAGGCGCTATGCGCAAAGGCAACAGGGCGTAACGGCATATCGCCGTGATACAGGCGCGCGTGCTGCAGGCCAACGAACAGACGCTCACCGCGGATCGGGGCGACCTGGTCGCCTTCCATGACCACGGTAATGGGCTCACCGCTCCACTCTGCGGGCTGAACCACCAGCTGCCAGTAATGCCCACGCGGGCTGACTTCCAGAATCTGCACCGGCAGCGGCGTTTCCAGGCTGCTCTGGCGGCTGACGTTAATCTCCCACGGGCGCAGGAACAGCTCAACCGCCCCCTGATGCGCCGGTGCGTAGCCCAGCGGCCAGTGATGGGCACCAACATGGAACTGGGAGCCGTGCACTTCGCCGTCGAAGCGGTTCACTTCGCCGAGGAACTCCAGCACAAAACGGGTGGCCGGATCGCGCCAGACGTCGTCCGGCGTGCCCACCTGCTCAATGTTGCCCTGGCTCATCACCACCACGCGGTCGGCGACTTCCATCGCTTCTTCCTGGTCATGGGTGACGAAGACGCTGGTGAACTTGAGCTCTTCATGCAGCTGACGCAGCCAGCGGCGCAGCTCTTTACGCACCTGCGCATCCAGCGCGCCGAAGGGCTCATCCAGCAGCAGGATCTGTGGCTCAACGGCCAGCGCACGCGCCAGCGCCACACGCTGCTTCTGCCCACCGGACAGCTGTGCCGGATAGCGGCTGGCAAGATGTCCCAGCTGCACCATCTCCAGCAGGCGGGTGACCTTCTGCTTAATTTCCGCTGCTGACGGGCGTTCACGGCGTGGCAGCACCGACAGGCCAAAGGCGATATTGTCGAACACCGTCATATGGCGGAACAGCGCGTAGTGCTGGAACACAAAGCCAACCTGACGATCGCGGGCATGCACGCGGCTGACATCCTTGCCGTGGAAGCTCAGGCGTCCGCTGTTCTGGTTTTCCAGCCCGGCGATAATACGCAGCAGCGTGGTTTTACCTGAGCCAGACGGCCCCAGCAGCGCCACCATTTGCCCGGAAGGGATATCCAGGGAAATATCGTTCAGGACTTTCGTCTTGCCGAAGGATTTATTGATGTTACCGATCTCAATGCTCATGGTTCCCCTCCCGTTGCAAGCGCTTCTGCTGGCTCTCTAACCGCCACTGCAGCGCACTTTTCAGAAACAGCGTCACTATCGCCATCAGAGTCAGCAGGCCCGCGGCGGTAAACGCGCCGACGCTGTTGTAGTCCTGATGCAGTAATTCAACCTGTAATGGCAGCGTGTAGGTCTCGCCGCGAATCGATCCCGATACCACCGAGACCGCACCAAACTCACCTATCGCACGGGCGTTGGTTAACACCACGCCATAAAGCAGCGCCCAGCGGATATTGGGCAGCGTCACGCGCCAGAACATTTTCCAGCCGGAGGCGCCCAGCAGCACCGCCGCTTCATCTTCGTGCGAGCCCTGGCTCAGCATCACCGGCACCAGTTCACGCACCACAAACGGACAGGTGACAAATATGGTGACCATTGCCATGCCCTGCCAGGAGAACATCAGCTGGATATTATGGGCATCCAGCCAGCCGCCTGCCGGGCCGTTCACGCCCCAGAACAGCAGATACATCAGCCCTGCCACCACCGGCGACACGGCGAAAGGAATATCAAACAGCGTCAGCAACAGCTGGCGACCGGGGAAGGTAAAACGCGTCACCAGCCAGGCCAGCAGCGTACCAAACACCAGGTTGACCGGCACCGCGATCAGCGCAATCAGCACGGTCAGCCAGATCGAGTGCAGCATATCGGCATCGCCAAGATTGCTGAGCGTGGCCATCAGCCCCTCAGAAAATGCGGTAGTGAAAATGGCCACTAAAGGCACCACCAGCAGCAGCAGGGAGATCAGCATGCCCAGGCCAATCAGGATCCACTTACCCCACTGGAAGCGGGTGCGATCTGCCCCTTTAAAATCGGTAACGTCTGCCATTAGTGGCCTCCAATACGACGGCCAAAGCGGCTCTGCAGGGTGTTAATTGCAAACAGCAGCAGCAGCGAGGCGGCGAGAATAACCGAGGCAATCGCGCTGGCTGCCGGATAGTCGAACTCCTGCAGGCGCACAAAAATCATCAGCGAGGTCACTTCGGTTTTCCACGCGATATTCCCGGCGATGAAGATCACTGCGCCAAACTCGCCGAGGCTGCGGGTAAACGACAGCGCGGTTCCGGCCAGCAGCGCCGGGCCAACTTCCGGCAGCACCACGCGGCGGAAGCTCTGCCACGGCGTCGCGCCTAAGGTTTCGGCCGCTTCTTCATACTCCGGTCCTAACTCTTCCAGCACCGGCTGCACGGTACGCACCACAAACGGGATGCTGGTAAACGCCATCGCCACGGCAATACCGAGCCAGGTGTAAGAGACTTTAATATCGAACTGCGCCAGCCACTGACCGTACCAGCCGTTGACCGAGAACAGCCCGGCCAGCGTCAAACCCGCTACCGCGGTCGGCAGCGCAAACGGCAGGTCCATCAGGCCATCAAGAATGGCACGGCCCGGGAAGCGGTAGCGCGTCAGGATCCATGCCATCAGCATGCCAAACAGCGCGTTGAAGAGGGATGCCACACCGGCGGCCAGCAGGGTCACTTCATAGGCCGCAACCACCTGCGGGTTGGTGATCACTTCCCAGTACTGCGCCAGCGTCATCTGCGACAGCTGCATCAGCAGCGCGCTGATCGGCAGCAGCAGGATCAGACAGGTGAAAAACAGGCTGCTGCCAAGGCTGATACCAAACCCGGGCAGGACGCGCTTACTGGTTGCAAACATCTCTAACGCCCCGCCGCTAACAGCTTATCCAGCTCGCCACCGCTGACGAAATGGGTTTTCATCACTTGATCCCAGCTGCCAAACGCATCCTCAACCTTAAACAGATTGGTCTGCGGGAAGCGATCTTTCTGCCCGGCCATCAGCTGCGGATTATTCACCCGGTAGTAGAACTGGGTAATGATCTGCTGTGCCTTCGGCGTGTAGAGATAGTTGAGATAGGCTTTCGCCGCGTCTTCCGTTTTGTTGTGTTCGACATTTTTATCGATCCACGCCACCGGGAACTCCGCCAGAATATTGGTTTTCGGGACGATCACTTCATAACCGTCTTTCGCGTACTGGTTGCGGATGGTGTTCACCTCCGACTCAAAGCTGATCAGCACATCGCCCAGCCCGCGCTCCACGAAGGTAGTGGTCGCCCCGCGTCCGCCGGTATCAAACACTTCGACGTTTTTCAGGAACTGAGTCATCGATTTTTCGGTTTTAGCTTTATCCTGGCCATCGGCCCGATCGAAAGCGCCCCACGCGGCCAGATAGGTATAGCGCGCGTTACCGGAAGTTTTCGGATTCGGGAAAATCAGCTTCACGTCGTCACGCACCAGATCGTTCCAGTCGTGGATGTTCTTCGGGTTACCTTTACGCACCAGGAATGCCATGGTGGAGTAAAACGGCGAGCTGTTATTCGGCAGGCGCTGCTTCCAGTCGGCTGGGATCAGGTTGCCTTTGTCATGCAGGATCTGCACGTCCGTGGTCTGATTGTAGGTCACCACGTCCGCCTTTAGCCCCTGCAGGATGGCCAGCGCCTGCTTGGAGGAACCGGCATGAGACTGTTTGATGGTCAGGGTGTCGCCCGGATGCTGCTGCGCCCACTGCTGCTCAAACGGTGCATTCAGGGCAGTAAACAGCTCGCGTGAAACGTCATACGAACTGTTGAGAAGTTCTGTGGCCTGCGCGCCTGTTGCCAGCAGCATAGAAAGTGCGGTCGCGCTCACTAATTTTTTAACCGTCGGTAACGTCATATTGCACCCTGAAAGATTGCCCGCCAGGCAGGCCATAAGAGCGTTCAGTTTATTTATAACCCGGGTGAAAGCTGTAGCGGTTTTATATACCGTTTGGTGCTTTGCAAGTAGAAAACGCTATAAGGGTGTGGAATTGGTTATGCAGGGGATGGGATTTGTGGGGGGTTGCCCGCCAACATGCAGGGGTCGACCTTCTTTTTCGGTCGACCCGGTTCGATATTACAACGCCGCTAACTGCTCCAGCGACGGCGCGTAGTAGTAGCTGCCGCTGACCGGCTTAGTGAAGCGCAGCATCGCATCGAACTTGCCGTCGGTTTCGCCAAACATGCTCAGCAGCTGCTGCTCAATGTTATGCAGCGTATGGCAGTAGGCGAGGAAAAACAGCCCGTTGGTGCCGCTGGCCGTGCCGTACGGCAGGCTCTGACGCAGGATCTTCAGCCCTGCCCCGTTTTCCTTAAGGTCAACGCGCGCCACGTGTGAGGTCGCCGGGCGGGCATCCCCTTCCAGCTCTTCATTACTGACTTTGGTACGGCCGATAATCTGCTGCTGCTTATCCACCGCCAGGCGGTTAAACATTTTCAGATTGTGCTGCCAGCGCTGGCTGAACACGTAGCTGCCACCCGCATTATCGCCCGTGGCAATAATTGCCACCTGCTGGCGCTTTTCACCCTGAGGATTTTCGGTGCCGTCAACAAAGCCGCTCAGATCGCGATCTTCCGTCCAGCGGAAGCCGTGCGTCTCTTCGACAATACGAATAGTGTCACCAAAGGCCGCGAGCGCAGCCTGGGCAAGGCTAAAGTTAACATCGTGACGCAGCGACTGAATATGGATCAGCAGATCGCGCTGGGTAGCGGGAGCCATGCCCTTGCCCAGCGGCAGGAAATCTTTCAGCTCGCTGTCCTGTGCCGGATTGAGGTCGCTCCACAGGCCGTTGCCAAAAGCCATCACGGCACCGAGGCCGGCATCCGGGTACTGCTGCTGCAGTGCGGCTAACTGCTGTAAGAAGTTCGCCACGGCGCTGCGCAGGTCGGCAATATCGCCCGCCACCATGGCTTCAAGGTAAATAGCAAAACGGCGATGCTCTAACAAAATGCCGCTCTGAAAATGGGACATGCTGCTCTCCTGGCGTTCAGGTTATTTCTGCTCGATTTTGCGCCGTATCATACCGCAAATCGTACCGCCAGGAGACTGTTTATACGCAGTATTACTGGGGTCTTTATCGCCAGGCGTTAGCGGCGCCAGATAATTTTGCTCAGCTTCCAGCTTTTCAGCGCGTCGTCTGACGGCATCAATCCTTCCGGCCCGTGCCATTCGCCGCTGAACTGGTAGCTGATGTGCTGGCTGCCCGGCGCCTTACACTCCACGCTGGCGCTGTCGGCTGCGCTGGCCTGCTGGCAGGCGCCAAACGCTTTGCTGTAGAGATCGCTGAACGGCGTGCCGATCTTAACGCCGCTCTCAGTAGCCACATCGCTGTCGCTGACCTCAATCTGGTTAACGGTCGTCTGACCCGTCAGCACCATCTTGACCTGTTTGTCGCTGTCCAGCGCCTGCCAGAAGTGCACGATATTGCCGTTGGCGGTGCGCATCCCCTGGCGCAGCTGATAGTTGCCGCTCAGGCCATCCTCAATCGCCTGCTGCTGCATGGCGGTGCTGCCGTTGACTTTGCCAACCCCCTGCTCGCTCACCTGTAGTGATGAACTGAACCAGTGCGTGGGTGACAGGCTGGACCACGACCAGGAGATCGGATTCCACCAGGTCGACGACGAGGCGCTTTGCGGCTGCGAAGAAGAGGAACCGGCGCAGCCAGCCAGCATGATGGTGGCGATTAACAGCGCCGGGCGAAAAGTTTTCATGACAACTCCAGTGAATAAACGGGGTCCTTAATTACCTGCTTGGAGTACCGGCAGGCAAAAAAGTTTTATTTAATGATTTTTTGCCGGATCGAAGCAGTCGCGCAGCCGTGAGGAGAACAGCAGCGCCAGCAGCGCCAGGCCATCCAGCAGCGTCACCATCAGCAGCAGTTCGGAGAGCGGATCCTCTTGCTGCCACTGCATCAGCAGCGGCGCCAGCATCGTCACCACCAGCGTGATAACCAGCACCCAGCGCCAGGCCTGCCACAGGCGCGGCAGGCGCTGACGATAACCGGTCAGCAGCAGGCCGATGGCGGCTGGAATGCCAAAACCCAGGCCGAGCCAGAACGAGTGAGTATCCGGGTAGAACAGCTCCAGCAGCTGAGTGCCCTGCTGGCGCGACGCACCGGCCATAACAAACATCACCCAGGTGCGGGCCTGCAGCAGTAAGATCGCCCAAAAGCTCAGCGGCAGTCGCAGCTGGCCTTTGGCGTCGTAATCATCAGGGGAATAATTCAAAATTATAATTTAATACTCGCGGTCTTCAATCAGACGCTTGCCAAGCAGCAGGCTGTCCTGAGTTTCATAATCCAGCTTTTCGTAAAAGCCCGCTACCGCATCGTTCTCTTCGCGCACCATCACATTGATTTTTGGGCAGCCGCGCGCAATCAGCTTTTTCTCCAGGCGGTTAATCAGCGCGTTGGCAAAGCCGCGGCCCTGATAATCAGGATGCACGCCGAGATAATAGGCAGAGCCACGATGTCCGTCGTAGCCGCCCATCAGCGTGCCGACGATCTCGCCTCCTACCACCGCCACCAGGAACAGGTCCGGGTCGTGATTGAGCTTACGCTCGATATCCATTTCCGGGTCATTCCACGGACGTAACAAATCGCAACGCTCCCAAAGGGTGATCACTTCTTCAAAATCATCTTGCCGGAATACGCGGATTTCCATGGGATATACCTGATGTTAAGGCTAATTTGCTGATTATCACGCTTTCTTCTGCGGGTGCAAGTCTGTTAACGCGCCTGATACAAAAAAAACGGTCGCTGAGCGATGAGTCTGCTGAAATAACTGGTAAAAACCAGAAATAGTTCCCCCCTCGCTGTCATGTCATTGTTACGATATAACAATAAGCACTTAATGCTTCAGGATCTTCCTATGAAAAAGATTTCTCAGCTGACGCCGCTCACCAGCCGCCGTCAGCTTCTGCTCTCCGGCCTGGCGCTGGCGCTGCTGGCGAACAAACCGGCCCGCGCCAAACAAGAAGAGGCCACGCTGCGGGGCAGTTCAGTTCTGCCGAGGCCGGTTTCTCCACCGCCGCCGCGCGCGAAAAACGCTAAACGTATCGTGATGATTGACCCCGGCCACGGCGGGATTGACTCCGGCGCGGTCGGTCATGAAGGCTCGCAGGAGAAGCACGTGGTGCTGGAGATCGCCAACCATATTCGTCACCTGCTGGGCAACCATCCGCGCATTGAAGTGCGCCTGACGCGCGAAACCGATCGCTTTATTCCGCTCGGCGAACGCGTGGAGATCGCCCATCAGCACGGCGCTGACCTGTTTATGTCCGTACACGCAGACGGGTTCACCAGCCCGAGCGCTAACGGTGCCTCGGTCTTCGCCCTCTCCAACCGTGGCGCCAGCAGCACCATGGCACGCTACCTCTCCGAGCGTGAAAATGCGGCAGATGACGTCGGCGGCGTCAAAGTGGCGGCGAAAGACCACTACCTGCAGCAGGTGCTGTTCGACCTGGTGCAGACCGATACCATTAAAAACAGCCTGACCCTCGGCAAGCATGTGCTGAGCCAGATCCGCCCGGTACACCACCTGCACAGCCAGCACACCGAGCAGGCGGCGTTTGCGGTGCTGAAGTCGCCCTCCATCCCGTCAGTGCTGGTGGAAACTTCATTTATCACCAACCCTGACGAGGAGCGCCTGCTCGGCACCACCGCGTTTCGCCAGAAAATTGCCGGGGCGATCGCCGACGGCATCGTCAGCTTTTTTGACGAGTATGATGCGACCAGGCGCACAGGCTGAGCCAAATGGCGTATAATCCGCGCGTCTTTTTGCCACAGGATTTGCTAATGAACACTCCGGATATCGCCCAGGTTAAGCAATTTTTACTCCACCTGCAGGATGAAATTTGTCGCAAGCTGGCCGCCGCCGATGGCGCAGCCGGGTTTGCCGAAGACAGCTGGGATCGCCCCGGCGGCGGCGGCGGGCGCAGTCGCGTGCTGCGCCAGGGCCGGGTGTTTGAGCAGGCTGGCGTTAATTTTTCTCACGTCCACGGCGATGCAATGCCGGCTTCTGCCACCGCTCACCGCCCGGAGCTGGCGGGACGCAGCTTCGAGGCGATGGGCGTATCGCTGGTGATCCACCCGGAAAATCCCTATATCCCGACCAGCCACGCCAACGTGCGCTTCTTTATCGCCGAGAAACCGGGCGCCGACCCGGTGTGGTGGTTCGGTGGCGGTTTCGATCTGACGCCTTATTACGGCTTCGAAGAAGATGCGGTGCACTGGCATCAGACCGCTGCCGATCTGTGCCAACCGTTCGGCGAAGAGGTCTATCCGCGCTATAAAAAGTGGTGCGATGATTACTTCCATCTCAAGCACCGTAACGAGCAGCGCGGCATCGGCGGGCTGTTCTTTGACGACCTGAACACCCCGGATTTCGACCAGAGCTTCGGCTTTATGCAGGCGGTAGGCAATGGCTTTACTGATGCCTATCTGCCGATTGTTGAGCGCCGCAAGGCGATGCCGTGGGGCGAACGCGAGCGCGATTTCCAGCTCTATCGCCGCGGGCGCTACGTGGAGTTTAACCTTGTGTGGGATCGCGGCACGCTGTTTGGCCTGCAAACCGGGGGCCGCACTGAGTCGATCCTGATGTCGATGCCGCCGCTGGTGCGCTGGGAATATGACTATCAGCCGCAGCCCGGCACGCCGGAAGCCGCGCTGTACAGCGATTTTATCGTCCCACGCGAGTGGATCTAAATGAAGCGGCCGGGCATCTCACCCGGCCTTTTTGAGGATCAGAGCGGTGCGGTTTGCGCCTCCACCACCGCCAGCGCCACCATATTGACGATGCGCCGCACCGAAGAGATCGGCGTCAGCACGTGAACCGGTTTGGCAATCCCCATCAGTACCGGACCCACCGTCACGCCGTCGGAGCAGGAGACGCGCAGCAGGTTGTAGCTGATCCGCGCCGCCTCTACGTTCGGCATAATCAGAATGTTGGCCGAGCCTTTTAGCGGGCTGTCCGGCATCAGATCCTGGCGAATACTCTCCACCAGCGCGGCGTCGCCGTGCATCTCCCCGTCAATTTCCAGATCTGGCGCACGCGCCTTCACCAGCGCCAGCGTGTCACGCATCTTGCGGGCGGCGGGCGCATCGGAAGCGCCAAAGCTGGAGTGCGACAGCAGGGCAACTTTAGGCTCAATGCCGAAGCGGCGCACGGTTTCTGCCGCCATCAGCGTCAGCTCGGCCAGCTGTTCCGGGGTGGGGTTTTCGTTGACGTAGGTATCGGCAATAAACGTATTGCCGCTCGGCAGCTCCAGCGCATTCATCGCTCCGGCGACTTTAACATCCGCACGGAAGCCAAACAGCTTCTCCACGATATCGTAATGCTGCTTATAGTCGCCGACGGTGCCGCAGATCAGCGCGTCGGCTTCTCCGCGATGAACCATAATCGCGCCAATCAGCGTCGGATTACCGATCACCGCCCGCTGCGCCTGCTGCGGTGAAACGCCGCGTCGCTTCATGATCTGGTAATACTCGTTCCAGTACTCTTTGAAGCGCGGATCGGACTCGTTGTTCACCACTTCGAAGTCTTTGCCCGCCTCAATTTTCAGCCCCAGCTTCTGCAAACGCATCTCGATCACGCTTGGCCGACCAATCAGGATCGGTTTTGCCAGGCCCAGCGTCACCAGCTCCTGCGTGGCGTGCAGCACGCGCGCCTCCTCCCCTTCGGCCAGCACCACGCGCTTCGGATCCTTACGCGCCTGCGAGAACACCGGTTTCATAAACAGGTTAGTTTTGTAGACGAACTCCATCAGCTTTTCGCGGTAGGCATCGAAGTCGGCAATAGGCCTGCGCGCCACGCCGGACTCCATCGCCGCTTTCGCTACCGCCGGGGCGATCTGCACAATCAGACGCGGGTCAAACGGTTTGGGGATCAGGTATTCCGGGCCAAACGACAGCTCCTGATCGCCGTAGGCCGAGGCAACCACGTCGCTCTGCTCCGCCAGCGCCAGTTCGGCAATAGCGTGCACCGCCGCCAGCTTCATCTCCTCGTTAATGGCCGTCGCACCCACGTCGAGCGCCCCGCGGAAGATAAACGGGAAGCACAGCACGTTATTCACCTGATTGGGGAAGTCCGAGCGGCCGGTGCAGATAATGGCATCCGGGCGCACCTCTTTCGCCAGCGGCGGCAGGATCTCCGGCTCCGGGTTGGCCAGCGCGAGGATCAGCGGGTCACGCGCCATCCGTTTTACCATCTCCTGAGTCATCACTTTTGGCCCGGAGCAGCCGAGGAAGATATCGGCATCGGCAATCACCTCAAGCAGGCTGCGCTTGCCGCTGTCGGCGACCGCATAGGCTGCCTTGGTCTGTTCCATGTTGGCATCGCGGCCCTGGTAGATCACCCCTTTCGAATCGCACACCACGATGTTGTGCTTCTGCATACCCAGCGCCACCAGCAGGTTGAGGCAGGCAATGGCAGAAGCGCCGGCGCCGGAGACCACCAGCCGCACGTCGGAGATGTTTTTCTTCACCACGCGCAGGCCGTTGAGCACCGCGGCGGTACAGATGATCGCCGTGCCGTGCTGATCGTCGTGGAACACCGGAATATTCATGCGCTCGCGCAGTTTCTTTTCGATGTAGAAGCACTCCGGCGCTTTGATATCCTCCAGATTAATCCCGCCAAAGGTCGGCTCCAGCGCCGCCACCACGTCGATCAGCCTGTCGGGATCCAGCTCGTCCACCTCAATATCAAACACGTCGATGCCGGCGAATTTTTTAAACAGTACGCCCTTACCCTCCATCACCGGCTTGCTCGCCAGCGCGCCGATGTTGCCCAGCCCGAGCACCGCCGTACCATTGGAGATCACCGCCACCAGGTTGGCACGGGCGGTGTATTTATCCGCCGCCAGCGGATCGGCGGCAATCTCCAGGCAAGGCGCAGCTACGCCAGGGGAGTAGGCCAGCGCCAGATCGCGCTGGGTGGCGAGCGGCTTAGTCGGGGAAACCTGAATTTTTCCCGGAACCGGGAACTGATGAAAATCGAGCGCACTCTGTTTTAACTGATCGTCCATTAGCAGGATCCTTTTCTTTTCTGAGGGTACAAACATCCCAGTATAGAAGTGGCGGACGGGGGAAAAACTTGAGGGAGTGCATAGAATTGGCAATCGCATGATAAGGGCCGATCGAAAAAGAGGAACGGCCCCTATAGTAGGGGGTGGCCCCTGAGGTATCCCCAGAAATAACTTCCGTCGCTAAACGTCCGCAAACCGGTCTGAGCTCGGCCTGAGCATGCCGGAACGGCAAAAGACGCTCCCTGCGGGCCTCGGCACGCGGCATCCCTGCCGCGTGACGTCCGGCTTACCTCAGGCCGAGCTCATCCCCGCACTATCATCGTGCTCGCTGTGGGTTTTCAAACCGCGACGCTGAGGCTTTGGGTGTAAGGAGGGAGGGCTGATTGCAGCAGGCCCACGGCCAGGGATGGCCGTGAGCCAGGCTACAGGGATGTATTCATGCCGGTGCGGAAAGCAGCCCTCCCTCCTGAAACCGGGCACCGGTCAGGCCGCAACAATATTCAAATCAATTTTTGTGGGGATACCTCAGGGAGTGACCCTGTTTTTCGGTCAGCCCGCGAAACATTATTTGGTCATATTCAATAACGTACGGATATTCTGTGCGGAAGTGGCAATGATATCGATCGCGCCAGTGCGCAATGCACCAAGGATCGCCATCGCTTTAGTGTTTTCGGAGGCGATGGCAATCACGCAGGGAATTTTACGCAGTTCATCAATGCTCAGGCCAATCACCCGATCGTTCATTACCGTATCCACATGCTGACCGTGCGCATTGAAGAAGTCATAACCTGCCACGTCGCCGGTCACGCCCTGATTAAGGCTGGCATCAATGATCTCGTGGGGTGTAAACCAGCCGAGCTTTACCATATAGCTGTTTTCGTTCATATCGCCGATGCCGACCAGTGCCACATCCGCTTTGCGCGCGCGGTCCAGCGTCTCTTTAATGGTGCCGTTCTGCATAAAAGCCGCTTTCAGCGCGCGGTTTTCCACATAGGCCGGGGCGTAAAGCGTTTCGCTGATCCCGCCAAATTTTTTCGCCAGGCGGCGGCTGATATGGTCAGCGTTAATGGCATCACCGGGACGGTGGGTGCCGCCAATGCCGCTGATAAAGTGGCAGCTGCGGGTGGGAACGCTGCCAGGGTGGTCCGCCACCGCCGCGATATTGCGCCCCTGCCCGACCGCCACCACCGCGTTATCTTTTAGCGACTGCGAGAGATGCATCGCCACCAGCGCCGCCACCTGACGGCGCTGCTCTTCTTCGTCCTGATGGTCGAGGGCGATCAGCGCCCGCTGCAGCGGGAAGCGCTCCAGCAGCTGCTGCTCCAGCCGGGTACTGAACACCGGGTGATAACGCACGTTAATCTCGACGATGCCCTCTTCTTTCGCCCGCTTAAGCAGGCGCCCCACTTTAATGCGGGAGATACCAAATTTACGCGCAATCTCTTCCTGGGTGATTTCGTCCTGATAATATGCAACGGCAATTTCCGTCAGCAGTTCAGTGTCCTGAGATAGCGTGTTTTTTTCCATCCGGGCAGTCGTCTCTCTTGTCGGTTTGGGGTGCTGGCGCGGAAAAATCACCGCGCCTCAGGCAACAATTTACACCATTTTTGACTTTGACCGGGCGGATTTCTCTCTCGTCAAATCAGGCTGTTTCCGGACTTAACGCGCGCTCGACGCAATCGGCCATCTGCGTCAACAGCAGGCAGCAGGAGACTGCGCCCGCATCGAGCACGCCGCGAGAGCGCTCGCCAAGGCGGCTGGCGCGGCCGATTTTCGCCACCAGATCTTTGGTTGAGTCTCGCCCGTTAGCCGCCGCCTGCTTCAGCGCAGCGAGCATGGCCGGATACCCGTTTGCCGCCGTCGCTTCTGCTGCTTCCACCGCCGGGATCAGCGTATCCATCAGGCATTTGTCGCCCACGCCCGCCTCACTGATATCCTGCAGCTCGCTAAGTCCGGCGCGCAGCATGGCGGCAAACGCGGGTGCGCTCAGCGTGGACTTATCGCGGATGCTGTCCGCCATTCCCATAAACAGGCTACCGTACAACGGCCCCATCGATCCGCCGATCCCCTCCATCAGCGCGTCTGAAAGCGTATCGAACGCCTGCGCCAGCGACTGCTGTGGCGAAAGTTTCTCCCCACACTGGGTAAATCCCTTAGCCATGTTGATGCCGTGATCGCCATCGCCGATAGCCCCGTCAATCTCGCTCAGGTAATCACGATTTTGCCGAATAACGCAAACCAGATCGTTGACGAGGAGGCTGCCGTGCTGCGTTGAAAATTGTGTCATTATCTCACTCCACCTGGGTTAGACCCGGTGCCTGCGTTGGCAGGTCCACCAGCTTCTTCAGTTCATCGTCCAGCGTCATCACCGTTAGCGTCACGCCCATCATCTCCAGCGAGGTAAAGTAGTTGCCGACCAGCGCCCGGTGGACCCGAATGCCTTTTTCCACCAGCAGCTTCTCTACTTCGGCGTAATAGATGTACAGCTCCATCACCGGGGTGGCCCCAAGACCGGACGCCAGCACCACCACCTCCGGGTGTGAACCGCTGACCGATTTCTCCAGCACAAAGTTAAGCATGGTGGCCGCCATTTCACGTGCGCTCTGCGTCGGAACCACTTCGATCCCCGGCTCACCGTGATGGCCGATGCCAATCTCCATAGTGCCCGGCTCGATATGGAAATTGGGTTTGCCCACGGCAGGAATAGTGCATGAACTTAAGCCGACGCCGATAGAACGACAGTTATCGATCGCCTTTTGCGCTACGCCGATCACGCCATCAAGGTCATAGCCCAGAGCCGCCGCCGCCGCCCCGACTTTCCACATCAGAATTTCGCCCGCCACGCCCCGACGCCGTGCTTTTTCACTGGCCGGGGCGGAGGCGACGTCATCGTTCGCCACCACGGTTTTTACCTCAATGCCCGCAGCGGTCGCTTTTTTGATCGCCATTTTGACGTTCATATTATCGCCCGCGTAGTTGCCGTACAGACAGGCTACGCCCGCACCGCCGTCCGCCGCTTTACACGCGTCGAGGAAAGCGCCTGCGGTTGGCGAGGAGAAGACTTCACCAATCGCCACGGCATCGAGCATGTTCTCTCCCATATAGCCGAGGAATGCGGGTTCATGCCCGGAACCGCCGCCGGTGATTACCCCGACTTTCCCTTTAATGGGGGCCTGCGGGCGCTTCAGTACGCGCGGATTTTCAGTCGCCTGATACACCGCTGGATGCGCTTTCAGATAGCCCTGGATGGCATCCTCTACAACATAATCGGGGTCGTTAATAATGCGATTCATTGTCACTCCTTATTATTGATGCGCCTGTGGCACCTCAGCAGATGGTAAAACCACCGTCGACCACCACATTGGCGCCGTTCATCATTGCCGCTCCAGGGCTGGCAAGGAACAGTGCGGTAGCGGCAATGTGCGCTGGCTCAGCAAAGCGACGCAGCGGGATCTGTTTTTTGTGGGCTTCCCCGGCTTCGCCTGCCCAGGCTTTCGCGCCCAGCTCGGTCAGCACCACGGTCGGAGAGATGGCGTTGACGTTGATATTGTGCGGTCCCCACTCCAGCGCCAGCACCTGGGTTAACCCCACCACCGCCGCCTTACTGGCGCAGTAGGCGATGTGCTGCGGCAGCGCCACCACGCTTGCCTGCGAGGCCATATTGATAATGTTGCCGCTTTGCTGACGCAGGAAATGCTGCCCCGCCGCCTGACACACCAAAAACGTGCCTTTAAGATTGATATCCAGCGTTCGGTCCCAGTCTGCTTCACTGAGCGCTTCCGCCGGCCCAAGCAGCGCCACGCCGGCACAGTTGACGGCGATATCCAGCGCACCAAAGTGGCTAATCACCTCTGCCACCGCCGCGTTAACCGCGGTACGTTCAGTCACATCCAGCGCAATACCCAGCGCGCTTTCAGCGTTTAATGCGGCGGCAATGTGCCCCACACGGTCGTCACGATCCAGCAGCGCCACTCGCGCTCCCTGCTGCAAAAATTCCTGAGCGATGGCATAACCAATGCCTGCCGCACCACCGGTAATTAGCGCAACTTTGCCGTCTAATGGCAGTTTCATCATGAAGCTCCTTTTTGTTTAATCAGCGGGCCGGAGGCCGAGGGTACCGGGTGCGATGAACCCGCAGGCAGCGTGACAAACTTCATCAGCAGCGCCGCCACCAGGTAGAGACCGGTATAAATCCAGATCACTCCGCTAGCGCCGAGCGAACCGATAAACAGCCCGACCACCGCCGGGCCGACAAAGGTACTCAGCCCTGCGCCCAGATTGAGGATCGACATCGCGGCACCTTTATTCTCAGGTGCCAGGGTGGGCATCAGGGCTGACAAGGGCACAAACGCCGCCAGGCAGGCGCCAAACAGCCCGGCCATGGTGACGGTCGCCCAGTAGTTAGGGCCAACCCACTGCGGCATATAGAAGAACAACACGGTTGTTATCGCGCAGCCGATGCAGCCAAACCACATCACCACGTTACGCCAGCCTAAACCGTCACTGACGATGCCGAACAGCAGATTGAAGATGATATTGACGCCCCATAGCGCGGCATACATGTGCAGCCAGTCGGTGCGGGTAAAACCCAGGTCCATCATGTAGGTCGGCATAAACACCACGAAGCCATACGCCGCCGAGGTATTAATAGTGCGTACGATACCGCCAAGGCCAATCTTCGGATTTTCAAAGGCAATGGTGATGCCCTTCAGTACATAGGCCAGCGAGGGTTTCTCACATTTTTCCTCTGCCGTCTCAGCGCCGCGATTCAGGAACAGGGCGATCATCGCACCGAGCATGACAAAAATTAGCGCACTCCACAGCGTGTGGATCTCACCGAGCCAGGGCAAGGCAATGCTGGAGTAAAGCACCCCGAGCACGCTCAGGCCGCCGCTGTAGACAAACCAGAAGATGCCCACCGCCGAGCCGAGGCGCTCTTTCGGTGCCTCATACGCGACCCACACCAGAAAACCGTAGGCAAACAGCGGATAACCCAGGCCACGCAGCGCGTAAGTCGGGATCATGGTTGCCAGATGATGGCTGGGCAGACCGAAAGTGAGGAACAGCACAGAGCCGATCATAAACATCACCAGCCCGGCCAGCATCACCCGCCTGGCGGTGAAGATCTCTGCCAGCACGCCAGAGAACCACGCGGCAATCGCGGCGGCAAAACCGTAAACGCTAAACAGCAGCGCAGACTGCTGAACGGTCATGCCATTCTCAATCAGATAAGGCGACAGCCAGCCCTGCTCCAGCCCCTCACCCATCATAAAGATCAGTACCCCGGCATAGCCCAACAGCAGCTTCGGCGACAGGCCAATGCGGTCAATCATTCGTTGCAACATACAACCCCCTGGAAAAAATGTCAGGAAGTGCGCCCGGATTAAGCGGGACGACCGCACCGTGAGATTTGGTTTAAAGATTGGGATTGAGCACCACTTTGATGGAATCAACACCGCGCTTCATCAGCTCAAATCCTTCAGCAAAACGCTCAAGCGGCAGGGTATGCGTTACCACGCCACGGGTCGGCAGCGATCCGTCTCGAATGCCCTCAATGACCAGCGGGTAACAGTAAGGACCAAGGTGGGAACCGAGCACGTCCAGCTCTTTGCGATCGCTGATAATGCTCCAGTCGATGCTGACCGGATCTTTAAACACCGAGAACTCGACGAACGTGCCGAGCTTGCGGATCATCGCCAGCCCCTGCTCAACAGATTTTCCGGCCCCGGTGGCTTCGATATAGATGTCGCAGCCGTACCCCTCCGTCATCTCCTTGACGATTTTCTCCGCGTCCTGACGCGCGGGGTTAATGACAATATCGGCGCCGAAGCGCTTTGCCAGTTCCAGACGGTCGTCAGAAAGGTCCAGCACCACCAGTTTCGCCGGGCCGGATTTCTTGATTGCCCCGATCATTCCCAGACCCAGCGTCCCCGCTCCTGCCAGCACCACCACATCGCCCAGCTTGATGTTGGCACGCTGCACGGCATGGAACGAACAGGCGTAAGGCTCAATCAGAATGGCATCTTCGATTGGCAGCTCAGCGGGCACGTGATAGTTGATCGCCTCTTTGGTGAACTTCATGTACTGCGCCATACCGCCATTAACGTTGTTCTGGAAACCGTACAGATCGTGTTTTTCACACATCCAGTACTGACCGCGATTGCAGAAACGGCAGCCCCAGCACGGCACAATCTGCTCGGAGATCACCCGATCGCCCAGCGCAAACTGTTCAACATCGTCGGCCAGCGCCACTACGTGACCAATAAATTCATGGCCGGGGATCATTGGCGCCTTAATATAGGCAGGCTGCTTGTCATCACCCCAGAAGCTCGGCGCGCCCTCCCAGGCTTTGACATCGCCTGCGCATATCCCGCAAGCCTCAACCTTCACCAGAATTTCGCCTGGGCCAATGGACGGCACCTCCACTTCCTGCAGGCGGTAATCTCCGGGCGCAAACGCCACAACAGCCTTCATCCGTGACGGAATTCCCTCTATACGGCGGTTCTGGACTTCACACTGTTGGCACATAATCCTCTCCTCAACTTTTGATCATTTACACATCCGAGTAACAATTGAACAGTACGCAGGGCTTATGGATAAGCCAACCGGAGAGAGCTCAAATTGTGATTTGGTGCATAAAACGCGTAATTAGTGGGTTAAGACTCGTTTTCAGATCCTGAATATGTGACAAGACCCTATTTTATTTTTGTGAACAGCCAGAAAACAAATAATCAAATGAACTTCTATTGAACATTTGTTTTATTCCGATTAGGGTACTTCTGTGCCGGTGCGATCCCAGGGATCGCGCCGCTTCCGTCACGTTATTTTGGAGATCTGCTATGCTTTCTATTGCGATTGGCGCTGATGATGCCGCCATTGAGTTAAAAAACATCCTGGTCAACTACCTGCAGCAGGCGGGCTTTGCCACCACTGATTACAGTGCTGACATGCAGCAGGAGAGCGGTTGCGCTTACCCTGATATTGCCTGGACAGTGGCACAAGCCATCAAGACTGGCCGGCATCAACGTGGCATCCTGGTGTGCGGTACGGGCATAGGAATGAGTATCACGGCGAATAAAGTGCCCGGCATCCGCGCCGCTCAGTGTCATGACACTTACTCAGCTGAGCGCGCGCGTAAAAGCAATAACGCGCAAATCATCACGTTGGGCGCCCGCGTAATTGGGCTGGAGCTGGCAAAATCCATTGTGGCAGCCTGGCTTAAAGCCGAATTTGAAGGGGGCCGTTCGGCGCCTAAAATCGAAAGAATTGGTTACTACGAGCAGCTTACAGGCGGTTAAAGGTCAGCGCCGCGATGGCGTAAACTTCCGCTAAGAGTGATAAGGCATCACCCATTGGGCGGGCCCATTGCAACAATCAGAAAAAGCGCATTCCTATTCGACAGCGCCTGATGCACTGTGATCCGCCTGAGGTATTTTTCTTATCATCGTTACACCCAAAATAGTTGGGGTTGCAGGCAGGCACTTAGCGCCTGTGCAACCTGAAGTATCAAGGGTATTCAAGGAGCTTAAAGAGATGAACCAGCTAGACGCACTAAAACAATTCACCACCGTGGTGGCAGACAGTGGTGATATTGAATCGATTCGTAACTACCACCCGCAGGATGCTACCACTAACCCGTCTCTGATCCTGAAAGCCTCCGGCCTCGACTCTTATAAGCATCTGATTACTGACGCCATCGACTACGCCAAAAAACAGGGCGGCAGTAAAGAGACCCAGATCATTAACGCCAGCGACAAAGTCGCCATCAACCTCGGTATGGAAATTCTGAAAAGCGTTCCCGGCCGTGTTTCTACCGAGGTGGATGCGCGCCTCTCCTTTGACCGCGGTATGTGCGTGACCAAAGCCGAGAAGCTGGTAAGAATGTATGAAGAGAACGGCATTGACCGCTCGCGCATCCTGATCAAACTGGCTTCCACCTGGGAAGGGATCAAAGCGGCGGAAGAGCTGGAGAAAAACGGTATCCAGTGTAACCTGACGCTGCTGTTCTCCTTCGCCCAGGCCCGTGCCTGTGCCGAAGCGGGCGTGTTCCTGATCTCCCCGTTTGTTGGCCGCATCTACGACTGGTACAACAGCCGCAAGCCGCTGGACCCGTATAACGTGGATGAAGATCCGGGCGTGCAGTCGGTGCGTAACATCTACGAATACTATAAGCAGCACCGTTACAACACCGTGATCATGGGTGCCAGCTTCCGTAAGACCGAGCAAATTATTGCGCTGGCAGGCTGTGACCGCCTGACCATTTCCCCTAACCTGCTGGAAGAACTGCAGGCCAGCAACGCGCCGCTGGAGCGCAAGCTGACCCCATCAACCGAAGCTTTCCATCAGCCAGCCTCGCTGTCTGAATCTGAATTCCGCTGGGAACACAATCAGGACCCAATGGCGGTAGAAAAACTGGCGGAAGGTATTCGTCAGTTCGCCGTTGACCAGCAGAAGCTGGAAGATGTGCTCGCCGCTAAGCTGTAACCCCTTTACACCCCCTATTAAGGCGGGCCACTGGCCCGCCTCCACCACTTTCGGGAGAAAATTATGTCTCAACGTAGAGAACTGGCTAACGCAATTCGCGCACTGAGTATGGACGCCGTGCAAAAAGCCAATTCCGGCCACCCTGGCGCACCGATGGGCATGGCGGATATTGCGGAAGTGCTGTGGCGTGAATTCCTGCATCACAACCCGGCCAACCCAACGTGGGCTGACCGCGACCGTTTTATCCTCTCTAACGGTCACGCCTCGATGCTGCTTTACAGCCTGCTGCACCTCAGCGGCTACGACCTGCCGATAGAAGAGCTGAAAAACTTCCGTCAGCTGCACTCCAAAACTCCGGGTCACCCGGAGATCGGCTATACGCCGGGCGTGGAAACCACCACCGGCCCGCTGGGCCAGGGTCTGGCCAATGCGGTGGGGATGGCGATCGCCGAACGCACGCTGGGCGCCCAGTTCAACCGCCCTGACCACGAAATTGTTGACCACTTCACCTACGTATTTATGGGCGATGGCTGCCTGATGGAAGGCATCTCCCATGAAGTCAGTTCTCTGGCGGGTACGCTCGGCCTCGGCAAGCTGATTGGTTTCTATGACCATAACGGCATCTCGATTGATGGTGAAACCGACGGTTGGTTTACTGACGACACGGCGAAACGCTTTGAAGCCTATCACTGGCATGTGATCCACGACATCGACGGCCATAACCCGGACGCCATTGCCGCGGCGATCAAAGAGGCGCAGAGCGTCACCGATAAGCCGTCGCTGATCATCTGTAAAACCATTATCGGCTTCGGTTCACCGAATAAAGCCGGTAAGGAAGAGTCGCACGGTGCCGCGCTGGGCGTGGAAGAAGTGGCGCTGGCGCGTAAAGAGCTGGGCTGGAATTACCCGCCGTTTGAGATCCCGAAAGAGATTTATGCGCAGTGGGATGCGAAAGAAGCCGGTGCGAAACGCGAGAAAAGCTGGAACGAGAAGTTCGCCGCCTATCAAGCCGCGCACCCGGAACTGGCGGCAGAATTTACTCGCCGTATGGATGGCGGCATGCCGGATAACTGGCAGGCAGAAACCCAGAAATACATTGAACAGCTGCAGGCTAATCCACAGAAAATCGCCAGCCGTAAAGCCTCACAAAACGCGCTGGAAGCCTACGGCCCGCTGCTGAAAGAGTTCCTCGGCGGCTCCGCTGACCTGGCACCGAGCAACCTGACAATCTGGTCCGGCTCGAAGTCGATCAAAGAGGACTTTGCCGGTAACTATATCCACTACGGCGTGCGCGAGTTCGGGATGACGGCAATTGCCAATGGTCTGGCCCATCACGGTGGCTTTATTCCGTATACCGCCACCTTCCTGATGTTTGTGGAATATGCGCGTAACGCGGTGCGTATGGCGGCGCTGATGAAGGCGCGCCAGATTATGGTCTATACCCACGACTCCATCGGCCTGGGCGAAGATGGTCCAACCCACCAGCCGGTCGAGCAGCTGGCCAGCCTGCGCGTCACGCCGAATATGAGCGTCTGGCGCCCGTGCGACCAGGTAGAAACCGCCGTGGCGTGGAAGCATGCCGTCGAGCGTCATCACGGCCCAACCGCGCTGATCCTCTCGCGTCAGAACCTGGCGCAGCCGGAGCGTACTCAAGCGCAGCTGGAGAATATCTCACGCGGTGGCTACGTGCTGAAAGACAGCGACGGCACGCCAGAAGTGATCCTGATCGCCACTGGTTCCGAGGTGGAGATTACCCTGGGCGCAGCCGCTAAGCTGACGGCCAGCGGCCACAAAGTACGCGTGGTCTCCCTGCCCTCTACCGACCTGTTCGACGCGCAGGATGCCGCCTACCGTGAATCCGTACTGCCTTCCGGCGTGACGAAACGCGTCGCGGTGGAAGCCGGTATTGCTGACTACTGGTATAAATATGTCGGCCTGAACGGCGCCATTGTTGGCATGACCGGATTTGGTGAGTCGGCTCCCGCTGATAAGCTGTTCCCGGAATTTGGCTTTACGGTGGAAAACATCGTCAGCCACGCCGAAGCGCTGCTGAAACCACACTGATAGCGAAATAAGTGTGAAACAAAAAACCGCCGCAAGGCGGTTTTTTTATGGTGTGAACAATAATGCGAGGAAGGGATCAGCATGCCAACCACCATCCCGGCCAGACGACCGGCATAAGGCAAGGCATCCACCGCCAGCGCCCCTAAGCGTGCTAATGCCTCATCCATTGCCGCAGAGATTGAGGCACTGGTATTCAGCGTGATTCCCCAGCCGCCGCTGATGGTGGTGAGCGACATTGGCACGCCGGGCAGCATCATCGCCTGCCGCTCTGGCTGGCTTTTCAGGTCATCTTCGGATGAAGATGTATGGCTACCGCCATTGCCACCCGCCCCCATCCTGGGAATGAATACCTGCATGCCCGCAATAAAACTTTATTCTATTTCCTTTCATCTTTACTCCATGTCCCGCGTCTTTGCGGTGTGAACAGTCCTTCCAGTTATCTGGTTTGAAAAATGAGAAAGTGAATAGCCAGGTGCTCAGTACTTCAGAGCGTTAATATCAACAGAGTTTCAGGGCGGGGATAAGCAGACGCAGGCGTGCAGCCCATGACACATCAATGGGCTGCACGAAATTAAGCGGGGAATAAAGAAAAGAACGTTAAGGCTGCATCTCCACGCTGGCAGTCGCGGGCGGTGGCGTATTATTGCTGACCCACAGCGTCGGCCACTGGTCGCTGCTGTGCCAGGCGTCACAGGTACTCTCCTGGGCGTATTCCGCCAGCACAAACTCGCGGCCATTATACTGCCAGCGGGTCGCCACACCGCAGTCACCGAGGCCGCGATCCTTACTGTAGGTCAGCAGCTCACCGCGTGCAGCATCGAAGTCGGCATTGACCAGCTCCAGCTGTTTACTGCTCTGCTCGGGCGGTGCGAACGGCAGCGTCAGCGTGATGCTTTTTGAAACGTAAGGCTGGCTGCGCGTCACTTCGAACGCCAGATCGATAGTGTTATACGCCCCCATTTCACAGCTTACCAGCAGCAGTGCCTTCTGATCGTTCAGCGGAGAAACGCTGACCTCACGCCGCTGCGGATTAAGCGAACAGCTGTCGCTGTTAACCCGCCAGGTGCCGAAATCGATCAGCCCGCTGGTTTCATCGTGCGTCAGTGCCAGCGGCGGGCGCGGCGGCGCAGCAACCTGCGGCAGCACCGGCACCGGCGGGACATCCCAGGCGGCGCGGTCGCCACGCTTAATCCAGGCGCTGGCCCCGTTGACGCGGCCCTGCACCTCATCCATCAGCAGCAGCGCCGCCTTCAGGCCGTGCAGCGACACCGTGGCATCCGCCCGGTAGAGCAGCTGGATGGCATCGGCATCCATCACCTGAGCGAGGAATTCATCGATAGAGATAGCGTGATGGGTCAGCAGGTGGTGCGGCGCCACATCCCAGTGTTTAAGGTCGAGCTGCAGCCGTCGTCCATCCAGCAGCAGGTTGTCGCGTAGCGCGCCGCCCGTCAGTTCGCCGCTGTAGCGGTTGCCATAATCGATGCGCAGTTCGGCCTGGGCATTATTGCCCGCCGCACGCTCCAGCGTCATTGCCAGCCCGTTATCGCCAGGGAAACTGCGCGCTTCGCAGCTGTTGAGGTTGTTGCAGGTAATCTGCCAGTCAGAAAAGGTCTTCTGTAACGGCTGGGCCTGCAACGCTGCCGCAAACAAAAACAGGGGCAGCACTGACCATTTCGTCCAGTAAGGCATTGATCGAGGGGTCCCGGTGATGTGAGGCAAAGAAGAATATTAGCACAGACGATCTGTGCACTGATTCCATCATGCGTTGCTGCGCCCAGGGCCTCAATCGGATTTATCGGACAGTCGTGGTCAGATTCAACTCAGACGCAGCCAGCCTTCAATCAGTGCATGCTGTAACAGGGTGACGGTTTTACCATCTTTGATGCGGCCATCTTTGACCATCGCCCAGGCTTCCGGGAAGGTCACTTCCAGCACGTCGATATCCTCATCCTCTACCCCGCCCCCAGCGTTATCGCGCTGGGCATCGCTATACTCCGCGGCAAAAAAGTGGATCAGCTCGGTCACGCCGCCCGGCGACATGTAGAGCTCATACAGCTTTTCGACTTCGCCCACCGCGTAACCGGTCTCTTCAATGGCTTCTTTACGGATGCAGTCTTCTGGCGAATCATCATCAAGCAGCCCGGCACAGGCTTCAATCAGCATGCCGCTGGGATTGCCGTTAACCCAGGTGGCAATGCGGAACTGACGCGTCAGCACCACGCTGTTTTTATCGCGGTTGTACAGCAGGATAGTGGCGCCGTTGCCACGATCGTACACTTCGCGCTTGTGGCGGAGGGTGGAGCCGTCTTTCGCGGTGAGCTCGTAGGTGAAGTTGCGCAGGGTGAACCAGTTTTCTGACAGGATTTTATTTTTGATGACGTCGATCTTGGCTGACATACAGGCTCCGTTGAGATGAATCGGGAGTCTGCCATCTTAGAACGCAACGCGAGGGAAAACTATCTGAAAGACAAAGGGTCAGGCATGCCTGACCCTTACCGTGATGACCTAAGCATTTCGCCGAAGGCGATTAGTGGTTATGTTCTTCCTGCGCCAGCGCATTCACACGCTTGCGGGCGCCAAACCAGCCCAGTACCAGCACCACGGCAATCAGCGGGATAGCCGCAATGGTGTAGGTGCCGTTCGGGTAGTCAAACGCCATCAGCACCAGCACGCTGGCCAGGAACAGCAGCGTCAGCCAGGAGGTAAACGGCGCCCACGGCATTTTAAAGCTCACATCTTCCGCTTTGCCCTCTTTGATCGCTTTACGCAGGCGCATCTGGCACACCACGATAAATGCCCAGGAGGAGATAATCCCCAGCGCCGCAACGTTCAGTACGATCTCAAACACGCGCGATGGCACCACGTAGTTCAGGTACACACCGATGATGTACACGCCGATGGTGACCAGGATCCCCATATAAGGCACCTGCTGACCGCTCATTTTCGACATGAACTTCGGCGCCGATCCGCCCATCGACATCGAGCGCAGGATACGCCCGGTTGAATAGAGGCCGGAGTTCAGGCTGGAAAGCGCTGCGCTCAGTACCACAATATTCATGATGCTGCCGACGTAAGGCACGCCGAGCTTAGTAAAGAAGGTCACGAACGGACTCTGGCCGGCCTGATAGGCATTCCACGGCAGCAGCAGCACCAGCAGGACTACCGAGCCGACGTAGAACAGGCCAATACGCCAGATCACGCTGTTGATCGCTTTTGGCAGCATGGTTTTCGGGTCTTTGCACTCGCCGGCGGCGGTGCCCACCAGCTCAATTGAGGCAAAGGCAAACACCACCCCCTGCACCAGTACCAGCGCCGGCATCAGACCATTGGGGAAGAAGCCGCCGTTGTCGCTGATCAGGTGGAAGCCGGTCGCGTTGCCATCCAGCGGCTTACCGCTGCCGAGGAACACCACACCGACCACCAGGAAAATCACGATCGCCAGCACTTTAATCAGCGCAAACCAGAACTCCATTTCGGCGAACCACTTCACGCCGATCATATTCATCGTGCCGACAATGGCCAGCGCGCCAAGGGCAAACACCCACTGCGGCACATCGCCAAACGCGCCCCAGTAGTGCATGTAGAGCGCCACGGCGGTGATATCCACAATCCCGGTCATCGCCCAGTTGACGAAGTACATCCAGCCAGCCACGTAAGAGGCTTTTTCACCAAGGAATTCACGGGAGTAGGAGACGAAGCTGCCGCTTGACGGGCGGTGCAATACCAGTTCGCCAAGAGCGCGCAGAATGAAGAAGGAGAAGATACCGCAGACTAAATAGACCAGCGCCAGCGCCGGTCCCGCTGCCTGCAGGCGGGCGCCTGCGCCGAGGAACAGACCCGTACCAATCGCGCCGCCGATGGCAATCATCTGAACGTGACGGTTGTCCATAGCTTTATGGTAGCCGGAATCATGAGAATTTAACCAACGTCTTCTTGCAGCGCGTTTGTCTGCGCCAGATTTTTTATCAGCTTTCATTTTCTATCCTAGTTGTCCTGTCCACAAAAGAGTGATGCGGCTACCTGTCCCGGGTATCCTGTTTTCTTATCTGTTTTTGAAGATGCCGACCAAACGATTGCGTACACTGTCGTATGTCTGAACAACTCCCCCGCCAGCTATAGTTATATTCTTGACGCAGGCAGGGAAAATGCGGCGATGCATCCTAACCGTTCTGATTAACTGACGCAAAAAATCCGCGACCGAAATCGTGAGCTTTTGTGATTTTTGTCGGAGAACGCATAAAAAAACCGACCACAATTTGCGGTCGGTCAGTGAAAACACTAAGCACTACACAGGGACATACAGGGATGAGGGTACTACAGGGGTCTGGCGGTAAATCTCACTACTGCCGTGGTTGATGGGTTGATTATGGCGGGTTCAATGAAAAGCAGGATGTCATTTAGGTAAAAGCGTTAAAGCATTGTCAACGGAAAACCAGCCAACCGGGGCGAAACGTCAAGAAGTATGTCAAAAGTCAACTGATGTAACAGGGCGTGAAAGTGCCCGCTTTTGCTGCTTCTGCAAACCCTCTGCCGACCTTACAATACCCGCTTTATGGTAAGGGTGATGAGCGTGCGTTGCCCTTAATTCGCCGCCCGCAGGCAAGGAGTGAATGTTATGGAAGATCATGATTTCAGCGTATTGATTATCGAAAGCCACCCGCTGGTACGTTACGGGCTGCACAGCCTGCTGGCACAAGACCCGCGTTTTAAGCTGATTGTCGAAGCAAAAAGCGGTGCCGAAGGGGTGAGCAGAGCGCGCAGCCTGCGTCCCACCCTGATCCTGCTGGAGCGTGAAATCAGCGATATGCCCTACCCTGATGCGCTCAGTGCGCTGCGCGGCGCTTCGGCCGATTCGCAGATTGCGGTGTTAATAAACCAGCAGTGCGCTGACTTTTCGGCACTGATGACTTCCGGAGTTCAGGGAGTCATTCTCAAACGCACCGAGCCGGAGCTGCTGCTGGCAGAGATCGTCAAGGTTGCGCAGGGCGGTAAGGCCTGGAGCGCGGCGCTGCAGGGGGTTTATGGCGCAACTATGCAGCAGGCCGATCGGCTGAGCATTCTCAGCGGGCGCGAGCGTGAAGTCTTGCGAGAGGTGGCAAGCGGGTTGGCGAACCGTCAGATAGCAGACAGCCTGGCGATTTCAGAGCAGACCGTGAAGGTGCACATCCGCAATGTGCTGCGTAAGCTCAATGTGCACTCACGCGTGGCCGCCACCGTGCTCTGGTTATCCAGCCCGCACGCCAATCTGTAACTGGCCGGGGCCGCTTTCGCACGATAATTTACATATTCTCCTCATTTTCTCCACGATTACTGACACGCGGGCAGGTAAAGTGATTAACTGCCGGAGCGTGTTGAATAAATTAAAAATTTTGCTCCGCGCTGGATGCATTAAGCCTAACGCCGCAGGAAATACCGGCACGCTTTTCTTCTACTCTTTACTCAGATAACACGCTGCGGAGCTCGAGATGGCGAATTTCTTTATCGACCGCCCCATTTTTGCCTGGGTGCTGGCGATCCTGCTGTGCTTAACCGGCGGCCTGGCGATTGTCTCGCTGCCGATTGAACAGTATCCCGATCTGGCTCCGCCTAACGTACGCATCACGGCTAACTATCCGGGTGCTTCTGCCGAAACGCTGGAAAACACCGTCACTCAGGTGATTGAACAGAACATGACCGGCATCGACAATCTGATGTACATGTCGTCACAGAGCAGCAACACCGGCCAGGCCACCATCACCCTCACCTTTACCGCCGGGACCAACCCGGATGAAGCGCGCCAGCAGGTGCAGAACCAGCTGCAGGCCGCCCTGCGTAAACTGCCGCAGGACGTGCAGTCGCAGGGGGTCACCGTCAATAAAACCGGCGACAGCAATATCCTGATGGTGGCGTTTGTCTCCACCGACGGCAGCATGGACAAGCAGGATATCTCCGACTACGTTGCCAGTAATATCCAGGATCCCCTCAGCCGTATTGACGGCGTCGGTCAGGTGGATGCCTACGGCTCGCAGTATGCGATGCGTATCTGGCTCGACCCGGATAAGCTGATTAACTATGCGCTGACCACCGCCGATGTGGTCAGCGCCATCGAATCGCAGAACAGCCAGGTCGCCGTCGGCCAGCTCGGTGGCCTGCCCTCCGTTGATCGTCAGGCGCTGAACGCCACCATCAACTCCCAGTCGCTGCTGCAAACCCCGGAGCAGTTCCGCGAAATTACGCTGAAAGTGAATACCGACGGCTCGGTGGTGACCCTCGGCCAGGTGGCAAAAATCGAGCTGGGTGCCGAAAAATATGATTACCTCAGCCGCTATAACGGGCTGGCCGCTTCTGGCCTCGGTATCAAACTGGCATCCGGCGCCAACGAAATGGAAACCGACAAGCTGGTACGCGCCCGGCTGGAAGAGCTGTCGCACTATTTTCCGCACGGCCTGAAAACCGAAATCGCCTATGAGACCACGCCATTTGTCAAAGCCTCGATTGAGGACGTGGTGAAAACCCTGTTCGAAGCGGTGCTGCTGGTGTTCCTGGTGATGTACCTGTTTCTGCAAAACTTCCGCGCCACGCTGATCCCGACCATTGCGGTTCCCGTGGTGCTGCTGGGCACCTTTGGCGTGCTCTACACCTTTGGCTACAGCATCAACACCCTGACGATGTTTGCGATGGTGCTGGCGATAGGCCTGCTGGTGGACGATGCCATCGTGGTGGTGGAGAACGTCGAGCGCATCATGAGCGAGGAGGGGCTGTCGCCGCGGGAAGCCACGCGCAAATCGATGGGGCAGATTCAGGGAGCGCTGGTGGGTATTGCGCTGGTGCTGTCGGCAGTGTTCGTGCCGATGGCCTTCTTCGGCGGCACCACCGGCGCGATTTACCGCCAGTTCTCCGTGACGATTGTTTCCGCCATGGTGCTGTCGGTCCTGGTGGCGATGATCCTCACCCCTGCCCTGTGCTCCACCCTGCTGAAACCGCTGGCGCAAGGCCATCACCACGGTCGGCGCGGCTTCTTCGGCTGGTTCAATCGCATGTTCAACAGTCATGCCCAACGCTACCAGCACGGCGTCGCTAAAATTCTCGCCAGGGGTGGCCGCTGGCTGCTGCTCTACCTCGCGCTGATCGCCGTTATGGCCCTGCTGTTTGTGCGCCTGCCAACCTCGTTTCTGCCGCTGGAAGATCGCGGTATCTTCACCACGCAGATCCAGCTGCCGCCGGGTTCCACCCTGCAGCAAACCACCAAAGTGGTGGAGAAAGTTGAGAAGTATTACCTGACCGAAGAGAAGACAAACGTGCTGTCGGTGTTTGCCACTATCGGTTCGGGGCCGGGCGGTAACGGGCAGAACGTCGCGCGTATGTTTGTGCGCCTGAAGGACTGGAAACAACGCGCGGAGAGCGAAAACTCCGCCTTTGCCATCATCGAACGCGCCACCAAAGCCTTGAGTAAAATCAAGGAGGCACGGGTGATCGCCAGCAGCCCGCCGGCCATTACCGGGCTGGGTAACTCCGCCGGGTTCGATATGGAGCTGCAGGACCACGCCGGGCTGGGGCACGACGCCCTGATGAGCGCACGCGATACGCTGCTGGAGCTGGCGCAGAAAAACCCGGCGCTGACCCGCGTTCGCCACAATGGTCTGGATGACAGCCCGCAGCTGCGCATTGATATCGACCAGCGCAAGGCGCAGGCGCTGGCGGTCTCGCTGGATGATATTAACGCCACCCTGCAAACCGGCTGGGGTTCGACCTACGTCAATGACTTCCTCGACCGTGGCCGCGTGAAGAAAGTCTACGTGCAGGCCGACGCGAAGTTCCGCATGCTGCCGGACGACATCAGTAAATGGTACGTGCGCAACGCCAACGGGGAGATGGTGCCGTTTACCGCCTTCGCCACCACCCACTGGGAAACCGGTTCGCCGCGCCTCGAGCGATATAACGGCTACTCGGCGCTGGAAATTGTCGGTGAATCTGCCGCAGGCGTCAGCAACGGTGCCGCCATGGACGTGATGGAGAAGCTGGTGAGCCAGCTGCCAACCGGCATCGGCCTGCAGTGGACCGGTGCGTCACTGCAGGAGCGCATGACCGGCGCGCAGGCCCCTGCCCTGTACGCGCTGTCGCTGCTGGTGGTGTTCCTGTGCCTCGCCGCGCTGTATGAGAGCTGGTCGATTCCCTTCTCGGTGATGCTGGTGGTGCCGCTGGGGGTCATCGGTGCGCTGGTCGCCACCTGGCTGCGCGGGCTGGAAAACGATGTTTACTTCCAGGTGGGTCTGCTGACGGTGATCGGGCTGTCGGCGAAAAACGCCATTCTGATCGTAGAGTTTGCTAACGACCTCAACACCCGCGGCGGCGATCTGATTGAATCAACGCTGGAGGCATCACGCCAGCGCCTGCGACCGATTCTGATGACCTCGCTGGCGTTTATCTTCGGCGTGCTGCCGATGGCCATTAGCAACGGCGCCGGCTCCAGCAGTCAGCATGCGGTAGGGACGGGCGTGATGGGCGGGATGATTTCGGCGACGGTGCTGGCGATCTTCTTTGTACCGCTGTTCTTCGTGGTGGTGCGCAGGCGCTTCCCGCTGAAAGAGAAGCCGCTGTAACAGACAGCCACAGAAGATCGTCTACGGTAAAAAGGCAGCCTGAAGGGCTGCCTTTTATTTATTCGGGATACTGAAGCTCAAGCAGGTTGACCGGCTCGCCGTACTTTTCTTAATGAAACTCATTACTTACGTAACATGGTTTCAATAAAGTCTTTCCAGTTCCCTAGTTCTAAATCGATCATAATGCCCTCTCTTATTTTGTGGGGTCATTTTAGGACGATTCCTAATCAATTGGAAGCAGTTGCGGCCAGTTACTACCATCGGCAAAAGCGTTATTGGTGGGGTTTTGGTGGATTTGTGGGCTGGCGCACACTGCGCAGGTAATGATTTCTAAGGTAATTATCAGGCTGTAGAGTGAGAGCCTGGTTTTGGGATTTTTCAAATCGGCAGGAAAAAAAAGTGACCCGGCGATCGAATGCCACCGGGTGGGCCAGTTATTTCAGGATGATCACTTTGTCATAGCCGCCGCTTTCACTGTCGATATGCGTCTTGGCATCAGGGTGCTCTCTCATCACCGCCTCGACGATCTGGGCAAACTCTTCACAGCGCGAATTCTTTTTGCGCGTCAGGACAATCGTTGACTGGGTCTCTTCGACCTTGTGCGCGGCCGACTCTTTCAGATAGTTCATGGCTCCCCTCCTTTTCTCATGGGTTTCTACCCCTCCGAATATAGATGAAGTCCACAAATAACAGAAGGGTACAGAAGTCTGACTTTTGACGCAGGGCATCAAACGCCCCCCCTTTACTTCAACGTCGTCATAACTGGTCTATGATTGATTTTTAGCGCAGCGGCTGTTGGTGGCGTTCTCATTAACGAGGTGATTCAATGCAGTCGAGCACATTGGGTAAGGGTTGGGGTAGCGAATATCAGCAAACGGGTCAGGTAAACTTTCGTCTCTGGGCCAGCGGTCAGCCAAAAATTGCGCTGAAGCTGGATAACGTTGAGCACCCGATGCACACCGTCGGCGATGGCTGGTTTGAGCTGCAGCTTGCAGACGTAAAACCCGGTAGCGCCTATCAGTTTGTGCTGGCGGACGGCACCGCCGTGCCAGACCCGGCTTCACGCGCGCAGCAAGCGGACGTCAACGGCCCTTCACTGCTGGTCGATCCGCACAGCTATCGCTGGCAAAACGCCGGATGGCAGGGACGAGCGTGGGAAGAGAGCGTGTTCTATGAACTGCACGTCGGCACCTTTACCCCGCAGGGCACCCTGCAGGCCGCTATCGGTAAACTGCCGCAGCTGGCAGAACTCGGCATCACCGTGATTGAGCTGCTGCCGCTGTCGCAGTTTGGCGGCGAACGCGGCTGGGGCTATGACGGCGTGCTGCTGTATGCGCCGCACTCCGCCTACGGAACGCCGGACGACCTGAAAGCCTTTGTCGATGCGGCGCACGGCCTTGGGCTGTCGGTGGTGCTGGATATTGTGCTCAACCATTTTGGCCCGGAGGGCAATTATCTGCCGCTGCTGGCCCCGGACTTTTTTGATAAAACGCGCAAAACGCCGTGGGGGCCCGGCATCGCCTATCACATTGACGCGGTGCGGCGCTATATTGTCGATGCCCCGCTGTGGTGGCTGCAGGAGTATCAGCTGGATGGATTACGCTTCGACGCCATTGACCAGATTGTCGATAGCTCGCCAAAGCACGTGCTGATTGAGATTGCCGAACGCATCCGCGCCGAAATCACCACCCGCCCAATCCACCTCACCACCGAAGACTGCCGCAACGTCACCTTCCTGCATCCCCGTGCGGAAGATGGCTCCACGCCGCTGTTCAGCGGGGAGTGGAATGATGATTTCCACAATGCGATGCACGTGCTGGCAACCGGCGAAACCCACGCCTATTACCAGGATTTTGCCCAACAGCCGGAGAAACTGCTCGCCCGCGTGCTGACCGAAGGGTTTGCTTATCAGGGCGAAGTGTCACCGCAGAGCGGGGAAAAACGCGGCGTCGATAGCCGCAGCCAGCCGCCGGTGGCCTTTGTCGACTTTATTCAGAATCACGACCAAACCGGCAACCGCGCGCGCGGCGATCGGCTGATTAGCCTGGCCGGCAGCGCGCGTACTCAGGTCCTGTACGCTGCCCTGCTGCTGTCGCCACACATTCCGCTGCTGTTTATGGGCGAGGAGTACGGCGAAACTCACCCGTTTATGTTCTTCACCGATTTTCACGGCGAGCTGGCCAGAGCGGTGCGCGAAGGGCGCGCCAGAGAGTTTGCCGGCCACGAGGATCATATGGATGAGAGCGTGCCCGACCCGAACGCTGAATCCACCTTTATCAGCTCGAAGCTCGACTGGCAGAAGCCTGAGAGCAGTGCAGGCGCGCAGTGGCTGGCGCTGACGCGGCAGCTGCTGGCCATCCGCCACCAGCATCTGGTGCCGCTGCTGGCCCACGCCCCTGGCAACTGCGGCAGGGTGATTGCAACCGCGCCCGGCTTCCTCGCCGTCAGCTGGCAATGGCCGCAGGGTACGCTGTCGATGGCGCTGAACACCGGAGAACGCACCCACGCCCTGCCTGAACTGCCCGGCAGCACCCTGTTCGCCTGGCCTGAAGGCGCAGAGCAACTGGCACCCAATACCCTTATCGTCCGGCTGGCCAAGGAGGAAGCAGTATGACTATCCCGAGCGCCACTTATCGCATCCAGTTTCGCAACGGCATGACCTTTGACCGCGCCGCCGCGCTGGTGCCCTATCTGCAGCGGCTCGGCATCAGCCATCTTTATGCCTCGCCGATCTTCACCGCCACGCACGACTCAACGCACGGTTACGACGTGACGGACGCCAACGAGATCGAACCGTCGATCGGCGGCCGCGCCGGATTTGATCGCATGGTCGAGGCGCTGCATCGTGCCGGGCTGGGGCTGATCCTCGATATCGTGCCCAACCATATGGCCGCCTCGCTGGAAAACGCCTGGTGGCATGACGTGATCGAACACGGCGCTGACAGCCGCTATGCCCACCATTTTGATATTGACTGGTCAAGGCGGCTGACGCTGCCCTTCCTCAGCGACGACTTTGAACACGAGCTGGAAAACGGCCAGATCGCGGTGAAGCCCGACCCCATCACCGGTAAACCGGCCCTCGCCTGCTACGACAGCTTCTACCCGCTTTCGCCCGCCAGCTGGCAGGGGCGCGAGGCCGAGGTGTTGCAGCTGACCGATCGGGCCGCCATCAGCGCCCTGCATGACAGCCAGCCGTGGCGGCTGATGAACTGGCGCGAGGCGGCCAGCAACCTCTCTTATCGACGCTTCTTTGAGATTACCGGACTGGTGGGCGTGCGGGTTGAAGATGCTCAGGTGTTTGCCGATACGCATCGCCTGATCCTCGAACTGGTTCACAGCGGCGCGGTCAATGGGCTGCGGGTCGATCACGTCGACGGCCTGGCCGATCCCAAAGGCTACCTTGATCAGCTGCGCCAGCAGGCCGGAGCGGACTGTTACATCACGGTGGAGAAAATCCTCGCGGAGGAGGAGCATATTCCCGCCGAATGGCCTATTTCCGGCACCACCGGCTATGACTTTATGGCGTCGCTCTCCGATGCGCTGGTCGATAATGCGAAACTGCCCGCATTACGCAAAATTTATCAGGAAGTGGTCGGCAAACCGGTCAATATGGTCGCCGAACTGCGGGCCGCCAAGCTGCTGATGGTCGAGAATAACTTTGCCGGAGAGTTCACCCGGCTGGCGGCGCTGCTCGGTGACATTGCCGCTGCCGACAGCCGTGCGCCCGATGCCCAGGCACTGCGCCTGGCGCTGCGCGAGCTATTGATTGCCTTCCCGGTGTACCGCACTTACGGCACCGCGCAGGGCATGCCCACCGACAGCCGCGCACTGCTGCAGCGCACCGCGCAACACCTCAGCGCCAGCGCTTATGCGCCGGACAGCAGCGCGCTGGCATTTCTGCTGCAGGTGCTTAACGGTGAAGTGGCAGAGCAACAGCGCGCCACGGCGGATGAGTTGCGCAGTCGTTTTCAGCAGCTCACCGGGCCGCTGATGGCAAAATCGGTGGAGGATACGCTGTTCTTCCGTCAGAACATGGCGCTGGCGCTGAACGAAGTCGGTGCTGAACCGCTGCCGCGCACCTTCTCTGTCGACCGCTTCCACGCGGAGATGCAGACGCGGCTGGCGCGCCAGCCGGATGCGCTGTCCGGCACCACCACCCACGATACCAAGCGCGGCGAAGATGCGCGCGCGCGGCTCTACACCCTGACCGAAGCCCCGGACGTTTGGGCAGCCTGCGTGATGCGCTGGCGCCAGATGAATCAGGCCCGGGTCACGCTGCTGGCCGACGGCCCGGCGCCGAAACCCGCCGGAGAGTGGATGCTGTATCAGGCACTGGCGGGCGTCTGGCCCGCCACACTGCAGCCGGACGACGAGGCGGGACTCAGGGCGCTGGATCAACGCTTCCAGGCCTACGTGGAGAAAGCGCTGCGCGAAGCCAAGCTGCGCACCAGCTGGGTTGACAGCAATGATGCCTATGAAAAGGCGGTGCTCGACTACGCTCACCACCTGCTCTCACCGGCTAACCTGACATTTTTGCAGGACTTTACCCGCTCGCTGCAGCCCTTTGTGCGCGCCGGGCTGGTCAACAGCCTGACGCAGACGGTGGTAAAACTGACGGCGCCGGGCGTGCCGGATATCTATCAGGGCAGCGAGACGCTGGACTTCAGCCTGATCGACCCCGATAACCGCCGCGAGCCGGATTATCCCGCACTGGAGCGCATGCTGGCCGGGCAGCAGTTCCCGATATCCACCGGGGAAGCAAGCTGGCTGAGCGGGCAGCTCAACCAGCACGCGATCGCCAGCCTGCTGGCAATCCGCCAGCAGTTGCCGGCGCTGTTTCGCCGCGGTGACTATCTGCCGCTCGCGGCCGCCAATGCTGAGCAGGATCATCTCATCGCCTGGGCAAGAGTGGACGCCAGCGATGCGCTGATCGCCATCGCGCCGCGCCTGGTGTTCAGCGCCGTGCAAAACGGTTTTGCCGCCACCTCCCAGGTTAAAGTCGATATCGCACTGCCTGCCGGGCTAACCCAGCGCCGCTACCGTAATATTTTCAACGGCGAGGAGATAACCAGCAGCGAACGTTTAGAAACCACCCTGACCGGACTTTTCCCGGCCATTTTCATCGCCCTGGGCTGATTTTCATCAATATTAACCTCGTTATTTAACCAGCAGGATGGGGAGAGAACATGTCAGACAGTCAGCCTTATGAAATCACCGCGGGTTACAGCTATCGTCTGGGTGCCAACGTTGAGGAGAACGGGGTGAATTTCGCCCTGTTCTCCGCTCACGCCGAACGGGTAGAACTTTGCCTGTATGACGCCAGCGGCAAAAACGAAATTGCCCGCCTGACGCTGCCGGAATACACCAACGAGGTGTGGCACGGTTTTGTGCCGGGCCTGCAGGCGGGGGCGCTGTATGGCTACCGCGTCTACGGCCCTTATGAGCCGGAAAACGGCCATCGCTTTAATCACCATAAGCTGCTGATTGACCCTTACGCGCGCGAGCTGGTGGGCGACATTGAATGGAATGCAGCCTGCTTTGCCTACGATCTTGAGCATGAAGATAAAGACCTGACCTTTGACACGTGCGACAGCGGGCCATTTATGCCCAAGTGCAAAGTGATCGACCCGGATGAGTTCAACTGGCACGACGAAAATCGCCCGGCGATTGCCTGGTCGGATGCGGTGATCTATGAGGCTCACGTCAAAGGCTTTACCCAGCTTAACCCGGCGCTGCCTGAGGCCCTGCGCGGCACCTATGAAGGCATGGGGCATCCGGCAACCGTCGACTACATCAAAAACCTCGGCATCACCTCGGTTGAGCTGCTGCCTGTACACTGGTTCCCGGACGATCAGCACCTGCTGGATAAAGGGCTGAAAAACTTCTGGGGCTATAACACCCTGGCGTTCTTTGCCCCGGCCTCACGCTATTACGGACCGGCGGGTATTCAGGGCTTCCGCGATATGGTGCGCGCCTTTCATGATGCGGGCGTCGAGGTGATCCTCGACGTGGTGTATAACCACACGGCGGAGGGCAACGAGCTTGGCCCGACGCTCTCTTTTAAGGGCATCGACAACTACTCCTACTACCGCACCCTGCCGGAAGAACATCGCTATTACATCAATGACACCGGCACCGGCAACACCGTGAATACCTCGCATCCGCGCGTGCTGCAGATGGTGCTGGACTCTCTGCGCTTCTGGGCGGAATCGATGCATATCGACGGATTTCGCTTCGACCTGGGCACCATCCTCGGACGTGAACCCGAGGGCTTCGACCCGCGCGGCGGCTTCTTCGACGCCATTATGCAGGACCCGGTGCTGTCGAAGCTGAAGCTGATTGGCGAACCGTGGGATATTGGCCCCGGGGGTTATCAGGTTGGCGGCTTCCCGCCGGGCTGGGGCGAATGGAACGACAAGTATCGCGACACCGTGCGCGAATACTGGCACGGCGACAATGTCTCCAGCGATTTTGCCGCACGCCTGCTCGGCTCCGGCGATCTGTACGACCAGCGCGGGCGGCGCCCGTCGGCCAGCATCAACTTTATCACCGCCCATGACGGCTTTACCCTTAATGACCTCGTTTGCTGGAATGAGAAGCACAACGAAGCCAACGGCGAGGACAATAACGACGGCCACAACGACAACCGGTCATATAACTTCGGCGCCGAAGGGCCAACCGACGATGAGACCATCAACGCCCTGCGCGACCGGCAGAAACGTAACTTCCTCGCCACGCTGCTGTTCTCCCACGGCACGCCGATGCTGCTGGCAGGCGACGAATTTGGCCGCAGCCAGCAGGGCAACAACAACGGCTACTGTCAGGACAGCGAGATCTCGTGGGTCCACTGGGAAAACCGCCGCCCTGCCGACGATGAGTTACATGAATACACCCGCCACCTGCTGACGCTGCGCGCTGCGCAGCCGCTGCTGCGGCGCGAGAGCTGGCGCGACGGCATGGAGATAAAATGGTTTAACGCCGGGGGCGGCTTCCAGCTGCCCGAGCACTGGGAGCAGGGCACCACGCTGGGCGTCTATCTGTCACGCGCCGATCTGCAGCAGGAGGACGGGATCTGGCATGACGTGCTGATGCTGTTCAATCCGTTTGAGGGCAATGTTCCCTTCCTTATCCCGCAGCTTGGCGAAGGCGGCTGGGTGCTGGAGATCACCACCAGCTCCACCGCTAAGCCAGGTATGGTGATTACCCGCGAGAAGGATTTTGAACTGGAGGGACGCAGCTTCGCGCTGTTCAGAAGGCCTTAAGCCCGGCAGTGTGGATCCCGAACGCGTACTGAGGCATTATCTGCTAATTAACTGATTAGCAAGGTGCGGTGACCGTGGCCCCTGAAACACGGTCACCGCCCCGCCTTAAGTACAGGGACCCGCGTTATGACAGACAGCACCGCAAAAACCTCGCTGACGATGTACGGCATCAAAAACTGCGACACCATCAAGAAAGCCCGCAAATATCTGGAAGCGCAGGGCGTGGACTATCAGTTCCACGACTACCGCGCCGACGGGCTGGATGCGGCCTTATTGCAGACCTTTATTGACACCCTGGGATGGGAAGCGCTGCTCAACACGCGCGGCACCACCTGGCGCAAGCTGGAAGAGACGGAGCGCAATGCGGTGAATAATTCCGCAGCCGCACGCGATCTGATGCTGGCACAGCCGGCAATCATCAAACGCCCGTTGCTCTGTGCGCCGGACGGCACTATGCTGCTGGGCTTCAGCGAAGCCACCTGGCAGCCGTTTATTCAGGAGAAGTCATAATCATGTACTGTCCGGTCATTGAGCTGACGCAGCAGCTTATTCGTCGCCCTTCCCTCAGCCCGGATGATGCCGGCTGTCAGGCTATTCTGATTGCCCGCCTGCAGGCGCTGGGCTTCACTATTGAACCGATGAACATCGGCGATACCCTGAATTTCTGGGCGTGGCGCGGTCAGGGTGAAACCCTGGCGTTTGCCGGCCACACCGACGTGGTGCCGACCGGCGATGCCAACCGCTGGATCAACCCGCCGTTTGAACCCACTATTCGCGACGGCATGCTGTTTGGCCGCGGCGCGGCTGATATGAAAGGTTCACTGGCAGCGATGACCGTGGCCGCCGAGCGCTTTGTCGCCGCGCATCCAAACCACAAAGGCCGCCTGGCGTTCCTGATCACCTCTGATGAAGAGGCCAGCGCCACTAACGGCACGGTGAAGGTGGTGGAAGCGCTGATGGCGCGCAACGAGCGCATGGATTACTGCCTGGTGGGCGAGCCGTCGAGCACCGAAGTGGTGGGTGACGTGGTGAAAAATGGCCGTCGCGGCTCCATGACCGCCAACCTGACCATTCACGGTGTGCAGGGCCATGTGGCGTATCCGCACCTCGCCGATAACCCGGTACACCGTGCCATGCCCGCGCTGAATGAGCTGGTGGCCACCGAGTGGGACCAGGGCAATGAATTCTTCCCGCCGACCAGCATGCAGATTGCCAACGTGCAGGCCGGCACCGGCAGCAATAACGTGATCCCCGGCGACTGCTTCGTGCAGTTCAATTTCCGCTTCAGCACCGAACTCACCGACGAGCTGATCGTTCAGCGCGTGCAGGAACTGCTGGATCGCCATCAGCTGCGCTACAGCATTGAGTGGAAAGTGTCCGGTCAGCCGTTCCTGACCTCACGCGGTAAGCTGGTGGATGCGGTAGTTAACGCCGTTGAGCACTATAATGAGATCAGACCGCAGCTGCTCACCACCGGTGGCACCTCTGACGGGCGCTTTATTGCCCGCATGGGCGCACAGGTAGTGGAACTGGGTCCGGTGAACGCAACCATTCATAAGATCAATGAGTGTGTCAAAGCCGCCGATCTGCAGCTGTTAAGCCGCATGTATCAGCGGATTATGGAACAGCTGATTGCCTAAGCGATCTGGGGTGAAGATATGGAATTTTTAAAGCATTACTGGTGGATACTGGTGATCCTGCTGATGGTCGGCATTCTGATGAATGTCTATAAAGACCTGAAGCGAATCGACCATAAAAAGTTTCTTGATAACAAGCCTGAACTGCCACCGCATCGTGATTTCAACGATAAGTGGGATGACGAAGACGACTGGCCGAAAAAGAAGTAGCTTGCGCAAAAACAAGGGCCGATCGAAACAGAAGATCGGCCCCTACTAAGATATTCTGTAGGGGCGGACCTTCTTTTCCGGTCCGCCCGAGTCCGCCCCAGCCCACCAAGCTTCACATCAACGCAATCACATCATCCTCGCCCGGCGTTGCGCCGCCGAAGGCTTCGTCGAAATAGCGGCGCGGCACGGTAAACTGCAGCCGTTCCAGCGCCAACTGCATCGCACGGTCATCCACCGCGTGCGGCAGATCGTCAACGATATCCAGGGTCACATCCCCGCCAAGCGCCGTTAAACGCTCCTCCGCCTCAACCGCGTGAGTAAGCGGCAGCGTACTGTCATCGTCGCCGTGGATCAGGTGGATAGTGGTGCGCCGACTGGCACGCTGCGGCAGCGTGGCATAGCGCCCGCTGAAGGCGACCACTCTGCCCGCCAGATCCGCCTGCGCTTTTACCGCTTCGAGCACCATCATGCTGCCCTGCGAGAATCCCACCAGCGCGGTAGCGTCCGCTTTGATGCCGCTCAGCTGCTGCCAGTGACGCACGCTGGCGGTAAACTCCGCCATCACGCCATCCACCTGCCGCTGCAAATCCGTGCTGTCGGGGGCAAACCACTGGCGGCCAGGTTCATCACCGGACGGCTGCGGGCCACCGATACTCACCACCAGCGCGCGCGGAAACGCCTGCGCAAATCCGCTCCCGATCTGCCCCATCGCCACCGGATTATCACCGGCAGTGTGATACAGCAAAAACAGCTGTGTGGCGGGCAGCGAGGGATTTTGCACCACAAAATGGTCGAGTTTCATCGGGTTCTCCTTAAACGATGGGGTGATGATACGCCCCTGAGCGCGGAAGAAAATGAACGGTTTTTGACGATGATGTTGAATTTATTGCAATGAGTTAAGCCACTGGTGCCAGCATTCAGCCCGTGGGCTGTCCAGCGCTACCAGCCCCTGCCGGGCTTCCTGGCGCTGCGCGGCCAGCAGCGCTTTACGCCCGGAGAGTTTCGCGCTGGCTATCACTTCAGCACTGCTTTGTTGCGCCAGAAGAGCGGCGCTCAGCAGCGGCAGTGCGCAGGGGCGCTGGCAGACCAGCCTGCCCAGCGCGGCCAGGCTGGCTTCAAACGGCCGCTGTGCCCAGGCAAAACCGGCCAGCTCGCGCCAGTCCTCCTCATTAATATCAGCATAGCAGTGCGTCGCCAGCGGCAGCGCTTCCCCGGGCAGCTGACGACGTAACCACGCCCCTGCCCGCTCGAAGCGCTGCGCGGCACGCTGTGCCAGCCGCTCTCCAGCGGGGCTGAGCGGCAGGATCGCCATCGCGCTGTAGCAGCCGCTGCTGGCCTCGCGCACGCTGCCGATACGCACCAGCTGAAAGCCGCAGCGCTGCCAGAACTGCCAGAGCACCGGGGTGAAGCCAAAGCTGACTGACAGATAATCCAGCCCCTGCGCCTGCTGCTGACAGCCCGCCACCAGCTGCTGGCCGATGCCCTGCCCGCGCAGCGCGGCGGCGACCGCAATACGGCTGATGCGCCTGGAGCGCAGCTGCGGCGCGTCGACCTGTCCGGCATGCGCCGCCAGCGACTGCGCCACCAGGTTGCCGCGCGGGCGGCGGGTTCCGGCCCAGACGGCGCTGGAGAGCGCGGCGCTCAGGCCGCCTTCATCCACCAGCCATAGCGCGCCCTGCACGCTGTCGCCCTGCAGCGCGGCGCTAAAATGCATGCCGGGCGCATCCATCATGCGCCGCAGGTCGAGCGGCGAAGTGCGGTAGTGCGCGCTGGTCAGCAGCTGATACACCGCTGCCATCCGCGCAGGCTGCCGCGCCCAGTCGCGCTGTTCCAGCGCCACGTAACCCATGCTGCCATGCTGCGGCTGGACGACCCGGTCATCAAACAGCAGCGCATCGCTGATAAACGACTCCAGCGGATCGTTCGCCGCCCAGCGCAGTGGGGTATCGAGCTGGTGCAGCGTCACGTTGGGCAGCGCGGCGCAGAATTTCAGCAGGAAGCCACGCCCGGTGCCTTCGTAACCCTGTACCGTGGTGGTCAGCAGCACGCGGGGGAACAGCGCAACCAGCTGGTGCAGCAGCGGCGCGGGAATCGCCGCCGCCTCGTCAATCAGCAGCCAGTCCACGCCGGGCTGATGCAGCGACGCTTCGGCCAGCAGGCGGTCGGGCGCGATAAAATGGAAGGCATCACCGGCAAACTGCGCCAGTACCCCGGTGGAAACCTTTCCCGGGGCGGTGACCAGGCAGCGCCCCGGCCAGCGAGCGGCCAGCATGCCCGCCAGCGCAGACTTGCCGCGCCCGCGCGCTGCGGTGATCGCCTGAATACCGGGAGGAGCGTGCAGAAGTTTTGCCAGGATTTGCTGCTGCTGCAGGCTGCCATCGTCAGGCAGCCACTGCGGCACGGCTTCAGCGACGGGTAATTTCAGGGGGTGATTTTCCCGCCAGAGCACGGCCCGGGCATCGGCCTGGATCAGCTGCTGCAGACGCTGAATAAAACGCGGGGTGGCGCACGGCGCGTCGCGCTCGCTCCAGCGCAGTGAATCCTCGTCAGGCTGCTGCGCCCAGCGGTCCCACTCAGGAACCAGCAGCAGCAGCCAGCTGCCCGCCTGCAGCGTTCCGGCCAGGGCGGCCAGCGCTTCGGCGTGAAAACCACGGCGAGCGTCGAATACCGCGTGGCGGAACTCGCGCCCGAGCAGCGTACGAATGGCGGATGGCGCGCAGCTTTGCGGGCCGTGCAACGGCTCACCAACCCACAGCCAGTCGCCGGGCAGCTGTTCCATTAAGCCTGCCGCCTGCTGTTCACTCCATTGCGCTGTCCCGCTAATCACCAGCAGTCGTCGCCAGCCCTGACACTGCAGCCGGGCCGTGCCGTCGCGCCACTCACTCACCCGCGTTTATCCGGCAAAGGTATTACACTGGCCAGGATTTCCGCCGTCGAAGCCTTTTTTAAACCAGGTATAGCGCTGCTGTGAAGTGCCGTGGGTAAAGCTATCCGGCACCACGCGCCCCTGACCGCGCTGCTGCAGGCGATCGTCACCAATCGCCTGGGCAGCATTCAGCGCCGATTCGAGGTCACCGGTTTCCAGCACGTTCTGCTGCTGCATATAGTGGCCCCAGACGCCGGCGAAACAGTCCGCCTGCAGTTCCATCTTCACCGACAGCTGATTCACCTGAGTCTGGCTGGCCCCCTGCTGCATCTGGCGAACCTTCTGTTCAATGCCGAGCAGGTGCTGGACGTGGTGACCGACTTCATGGGCGATCACGTAGCCCTGAGCGAATTCTCCGCCCGCGCCGAGTTTATTTTTCATTTCGTCATAGAAAGAGAGGTCGATATAGACTTTGCTGTCGCCGGGGCAGTAGAACGGCCCCATCGCCGCCTGACCGCCGCCGCAGGCGGTCTGCGTCTGGTTGCGGTACATCACCAGCGTAGGGGCTTTCCACTGTTTTCCCATCTGCTGGAACAGCTGCTGCCAGGTATCTTCAGTCATGGCAAAGATGGTGCGGGTAAACTGCGCCGCTTCATCCTCTTTCGGGCTGGCCTTGCGCTGCTGCTGGGAAGTTTGTGTCATCTGCGTGCCGTCCCCACCCAGCAGCGGGGAGAGGTCGTAACCGTAATAGCTCGCCACCACCACCACAATCAGCAGGATAATTCCGCCTTTTCCACGGGGAATACGCATACGCCCACCGCCGACGGTTCCGGACTCGTTACGGCGATCTTCTACATTGTCGCTTTCGCGACGCCCTTGCCAACGCATACAGTTATCCTCATGATCGCTCAAAACAGCGTATGTGGATTTTAGTCTGACGCAGCGGGGAAAACCAGAAAACGCGGAAATGGAAGAGGATTTTGCGCAAAAGGCTGAGGAAGGCCGGGCGCACCCGACCTCAAAATAGCGGGTTAGTCGAGCTTCACGCCCAGACGATTAGCCACTTCTTCATAGGCTTCAATCAGACCGCCGAGGCTCTGACGATAGCGGTCTTTATCCATCTTGTTCAGCGTCTCTTTGTCCCACAGGCGCGCGCCGTCCGGGGAGAACTCATCGCCCAGCACCACTTCGCCTTTGAACAGGCCGAACTCCAGCTTGAAGTCGACGAGGATCAGGCCAGCGTCAGAGAACAGCTTGCTCAGCACCTCGTTGGCTTTGTAGGTCAGCTCACGCATACGCGCCAGATTCTCTCGGTTAACCCAGCCGAAGGTTTCGCAGTAGGACTCGTTAACCATCGGATCGTGTTTCGCATCGTCTTTCAGGAACAGGTCAAACAGCGGTGGGTTGAGGATCATCCCCTCTTCCACGCCCAGACGTTTTACCAGCGAGCCAGCCGCACGGTTACGGACCACACACTCAACCGGCACCATATCCAGCTTCTTCACCAGCGCTTCGTTGTCAGAGAGCAGGGCTTCCATCTGCGTTGGGATACCGGCTTCCTGCAGTTTGGTCATAATGAAATGATTGAACTTGTTGTTAATCATTCCCTTACGGTCAAACTGTTCGATGCGCTCACCGTCCAGCGCTGACGTATCGTTACGGAATTCGAGTACCAACAGATCCGGGTTTTCGGTGCTGTAAACGGTTTTCGCTTTGCCGCGATACAACTCAGCTTTCTTCTGCATCTTGTTTAACTCCAAACGATAATGAACTGTTACTGTCGGACCGGCTGTGCCGACCCGTGAATATTTTGCCTGGCGGAATTATATGTTCCACGCGTAAAAAACCGAAGCAATCGTTTACGTCAGGCGTAAATAAAAAGGCCGGAATTTTCCGGCCTTGTGGCTTACTTGCTGAATGCGGCCTGGAACACCGCCACCAGCGCATCGTTCTGCGACTGGGTGAGCGGGTGACCTTTAGGGTCGAGGAACTGCAGGCTGCTACGGTTATCGAGGTCACCGACCTGAAGTTTGTAGTCGCCGTTTTTCAGTTCTGGATCTTTGGCACCCAGTTCGTCAAAGGTATTGCTGCCAGGCGCTTTATACGTCACGTTCAGGCTACCCTGTGAGCGGTTGTTGTCGGTGACTTCCATGCCAATGCGCTTCAGCGTTGCCGGCAGGCGCTGCCAGACCACGTTGAACGGTGCACGCAGGATCAGATTCGGCAGGCCGGTATCATCGGCACCGCTCTGCACGTCAATTTGCGTTGGGCTGCGGCTGGCAGCGGCATCTTCACGTGAGGTTTCAACCTTGTCCATTGCGGCGCTGATTTCGTTCAGCATCTGGGCGGTATAACGCTGGATCTGCACGGGCGAAGTGACCGCTTTATCCTGCTGCTGCAGCTCAAGCAGTTTCACCATCAGAACCTGCTGGCCTGCCTGCGGCTGCACGCTCAGCTGATAGCGGCCACGGTACTGATTATCTTCATCAGCACGGTTCCACTGTACCCAGTCGGTGGTCAGGGATTGACGCGCATCCTGACGATCGGCAATCGGGAACTTCAGTGACTGCACCGCGTCAACCACCTGCGGCCAGATAGCGCTGCGGCTGTCGACCATCAGCGTACCGGTGTTACCGGCAAACTGGCTGCGGGTGCCGTTCATCAGTGCCAGAGTCTGCGCTGGCGGACGGATGTCCAGCTGCTTACCAACCTGCCCATTAGGGTTGACCGACGGAATATCAAAGTCGCCATTTTGAATCGGCAGGATCATGCCAGCAGGCGCGCGCAGATCGCTAAGATCGGCTGCCTGCAGGTAGGATTCGTCACCGCTCACCTGACGCTTGTAACGCTGGTCATTTGAACATGCTGCCAGCAGCATGACCAACGACAGTCCCACCACTTTCGCTACCGTGGACTTTTGTACTGAGTAAGCCATTAATTCTCCCTAAATTTAAAGCAGGCCAGCGTTTTTCAGTGCCTGCTCAACAACCGGACGACCGGCATCGGTCAGCGGCGTCATTGGCAGACGCAGCGTATCGGTTGCTATTAATCCTAATCGTTTCGCGGCCCATTTGACCGGGATAGGATTCGGTTCAGCAAACAGCTTGTGATGCAGATGCATCAGGCGCTGGTTCAGAATGCGCGCTTCGGCAAAGTTGCCCTGCTGCGCCAGAGCGCAAAGCTCGACCATTTCGCGTGCGGCAATGTTTGCCGTGACGGAAATCACGCCGTGCCCGCCCAGGTGCATGAAGTCGAGCGAGGTGGCATCATCGCCGCTCACCAGAATAAAGTCTTCATTTACCCGCTCTTGGATCTGACTAACCCGCGATAAGTTCCCGGTGGCCTCTTTGATTCCGATAATATTTTTAATTTTGGCCAGGCGACCGACGGTTTCCGGCAGCAAATCCGTGCCGGTACGTGACGGTACGTTGTACAGCATCTGCGGCAGATCGGTGCTTTCCGCGATGGTTTTGAAGTGCTGATACAACCCTTCCTGCGTCGGACGGTTGTAGTACGGCGTGACGGTCAGGCAGCCAACAACGCCAGAATTTTCGAAACGTTTGGTCAGAGAGACGCCTTCCGCAGTGGCGTTTGCACCGGTGCCGGCAATCACAGGGATACGGCCATCGGCCAGTTCCAGTGTCAACATCACCACGTCACCATGTTCATCATGGCTCAGGGTGGCGGACTCGCCGGTGGTTCCTACAGATACAATTGCCGCGGTGCCGCTGGCAATATGGTAATCAATCAGTTTTTTCAGACTCGCACGGCAGACATTACCTTTGTCATCCATCGGCGTTACGAGTGCAACAATACTTCCCGTGAACATTAGCCATCCCCTCGACAAACAAGTGCTTCATGGTACGTTTGACCGTGCAGTAAAAGCAAGCGCGCAGCACGGCTCAAGCGCTTGTCAGCAGTTTTTTTTATGTTTACCTTATGGTTATTAGCATTTGCACAGGAAGATTGATTTTGTCGCAGTCATCGCAACACCATTTGGTTATCACTGCCCTTGGGGTTGACCGCCCGGGGATCGTCAATACTATCACCCGTCACGTCAGCAGCTGCGGGTGCAATATTGAAGATAGCCGGCTGGCTATGCTCGGTGACGAGTTTACCTTTATCATGCTGCTCTCCGGCAGCTGGAATGCCATCACCCTGATTGAATCGACGCTGCCGTTAAAGGGGGCGGAGCTGGAGCTGCTGATTGTGATGAAGCGCACCAGCGCCAGTTCGCGGCCGCCCCTGCCCGCCACGGTGTGGGTGCAGGTGGAGGTCATCGACTCCCCGCATATCATTGAGCGCTTTACCGATCTGTTTGATTCGCATCAGATGAATATTGCCGAGCTGGTGTCGCGCACACAGCCGGCACAAGAAAACCAGCCGCCTTTGCTCTATATTCAGTTAACCGCCCATAGCCCGGCCAGCCAGGATGCGTCATTAATCGAGCAAGCGTTCAACCGGCTATGTACAGAACTCCATGCTCAAGGCACTATTAAGGCGGTTTCTCACCACGGCGCGTAATCCTTTACCTGCACGTGGGAAGCGCGTGAATTTTAACCCTGGTATGATGATAAAAAATGGAGAGTAGTGATGAATCCACTGAAAGCCGGTGATACTGCACCGAAATTTAGCTTGCCCGACCAGGATGGCGAACAGGTAAATTTAACCGACTTCCAGGGACAGCGCGTTCTGGTATATTTCTACCCGAAAGCGATGACGCCAGGCTGTACCGTACAGGCATGCGGTCTGCGCGATAGCATGGACGAGCTGAAAAAATCCGGGGTTGAAGTATTAGGTATCAGCACGGATAAGCCGGAGAAGCTCTCACGCTTCGTCGAGAAAGAGCTGCTGAACTTTACTCTGCTGTCTGATGAAGACCATCAGGTCTGCGAGCAGTTTGGCATCTGGGGCGAGAAAACCTTTATGGGCAAGACCTATGACGGCATCCACCGCATCAGTTTCCTGATCGGCGTTGACGGTAAGGTTGAGAAAGTTTTCGATGATTTCAAGACCAGCAACCACCACGATATCGTGATGGATTACCTGAAGTCGGCGTGATTTGAACGTGCGGGTCGCCCCGCAAATCCAGGGGCCGATCGTCTTTTTCGATCGGCCCTTGATAAACCTTCTACGATTTAGCCAGTTCATCCGGCCAGGCATGCACCACCGCTTTCACCAGAGTGGCGAGCGGTATGGCAAAGAATACTCCCCAGAATCCCCACAGCCCGCCGAAGATCACCACCGAGAGAATTATCACCAGCGGATGCAGGTTCACCGCTTCTGAGAACAGTATCGGCACCAGCACGTTGCCATCCAGCGCCTGAATCACCAGATAGACGATAATCATGGTCCAGAAATCCCCGGACAGCCCCCACTGGCCCAGGCCCACGCCAATTACCGGAATGGTGACCGCCATCGCCCCGACGTAGGGGATCAGCACGGAGAGACCGACCAGCACGCCCATCAGCAGCGCATAGTTCATGCCGATAGCGAGGAAGCCAATCCAGCTGGCGATGCCGACCACCACCATCTCCAGCACCTTGCCGCGAATGTAGTTTGACACCTGCTGATTCATCTCAACCCATACCTGGCCGGCAAGGCCGCGATTGCGCGGCAGCACGCGGCGAATGGCGTCCAGCATCTGATCTTTATCCTTCAGCAGGAAGAACACCATCAGCGGCACCAGCACCAGATAGATAGCCAGCGTCATCAGCCCAACCAGCGAAGCCAGAGAATACTTCACCAGCTGGTCGCCCATGCCGCTCAGGCGGCTGCGCAGATTTTCCACCACGATATCGATAATGCCGACATCCATCAGCGTCGGGAAGCGCTCCGGCAGGCGGGTAGCGAACTGATACAGCCGCGTCAGCATGGTCGGCATCTCATGGGCGAGATTGATCCCCTGCTGCCAGGCGACCGGCACCACCACCAGCAGCAATATCAGGATCAGGGTGGCAAAGACGATCAGCACCAGCGTCACCGCCCAGGTGCGCGAGCAGCCAAGCCGCTCCAGCCTGACCGTGGGCCACTCCAGCAGGAAAGCCAATACGATTGCCACCAGCAGCGGCGCCAGCAGGCCATTAAAGAAAAACAGGATGCAGAAAGCGGCGATCAGGATCGCCAGCAGCGCAATGGCCTGGGGATCGCTAAAACGGCGGCGATACCACTGCATGATAAGTTCCAGCATGGTAAGTCCTTGCCTGAAAATGGGTGGGGGAAAGTGTACCTGAAACGCAGCGCCCCTGCAGTGTCGTCAGGGGCGGCGGCGCGCAGATGCTTAATGAGGAAGGGGTTGAGCAACAGCAGGCTGTTCGGTGCTGTTTTTTGCCACAATCACCTGATTGCGCCCGGCGTTTTTAGCCTGATAAAGCGCATCATCGGCCTGCTTGAAGGTCTGCTCCATGGCGACGGCGTTTTTCGCCGCCCAGAATGCCACGCCGACAGAGATGGTGATATGCCCGACCTGCTCCAGATCGAACCCTTCAATACGGCGGCGCACGCGCTCCGCTATCATCATGGCCACTTCACGATCGGCGCCCGGCAGGATCATCAGAAACTCTTCGCCGCCGTTACGACAGATCACATCGGTCTGCCTGGCCCCCTGCTGCAGCTGGCGCGCCACGGTTTTGATTACCGTATCGCCCGCATCATGACCAAAGGTGTCATTAACGCGCTTAAAGTAGTCGATATCCAGCGCCAGCACCGCGAACGACTGGCTGGTCGCATGGAAATAGTCCAGCACCGCATTCAGGCCGCGGCGATTGAGCAGTTCGGTCATCGGGTCGGTCTGCACTTCGCTTTTCAGGCGGCCAATTTTGTCCTGCATCAGCGCAATCCCCGCCAGCATCGCCCGCTTGATCTGCGAGGCTTCGTAGTACCAGGAGCGGATGCTGTTGATCTCTTTCGAAACGTTTTGCGTATCCATCTGGCTGGCTTTACGCGCCAGCTGCCACAGCGGTAGCGCGATGCGCTGGGCGAGGATCAGGGCCAGAATCAGCGTCAGCAGAGCAAACGGCACCGAATGTTTCAACACCTGTAGCAGCAGGCTGTTGAGCGGCGCCAGCGTGGCCTGCGTCGGCTTGAGCGTGACGATGGTCCAGCCAGCGGTCGGCACGTTAGCGTAGCCTGCCAGCATCGCTTCACCCTTATCAGCGGTAACTTCACTGTTGCCGTTGCTGGCTTTGCTGCGCTGTTGAATGCTGATTAACGGATTGATGGTTTTGCCTACCATCTGACGATCCTGGTGATACAGCACCTGATTTTTACCGTCGATGACGTACAGCGTTGAGCCGTCACGATAGAACTGCTCACCGAGCAGCACGTTGAGAATGCTTTTCTTCTTCAGATAGATAGAGCCGCCAACATAGCCGAGATAGGTGCCGGTTTTTGACCAGATCGGCCAGGAGACAAACACCAGCAGATTATTGGCAGCGGACATGCTCGGCTGGCTGATGAGCGGTTTGCGCTCGGCCAGCGCCTGTTTGGCCGCAGCCGAACTGAGGTGCATGCCCTTCAGCATCAGCGATTCTGGCGAAATAGCGCGCACCCAACCGTTCGCATCAACAATCACCACCGAGTTAAAGCTGTTGGTTTGCTCGCGCAGGCGATCAACTTCCTCCTGCAGACTGTCGTCATCTTCCAGGCCACTGCCCAGCACTTTAGCGCTGTAAGAGAGCTGTGATTGCGCCAGCTGGAAAAACACCTCGGTGGTCGATGCCAGCTTGGTGGCGTAAACCCGGTTGGACTCCAGCGTATTGCCGATCAGCACATCACGCTGCACACGCCAGCTGGCGTACAGAGAATTGGCGAGAGTGATCACAATGCTGGCGACCGCCAGCAAGGTTATAAGCGTGCGTAAGTCCGTTTTGGGGCGCATAAGCCTCAGCATGGACTCACCTCGGTGAGAAGCATCATCATCAGCGCCTTATAATTTTTTATGCGCGTTGATACCCTGGAGATGAAGGGTATGTTTGTAAGTGAGAGTTATGCCCTGGTGAGCAGACGCCAATTGTACACTTATCAGCTGCTTTGGGAATAATCTGAGGCCTTCAGGTCCGAGAAATATTTTACTTAAATCAGATTTTCACAGGATGCGGGCCCGTGGCCCGCAGCGCGGAGTTACATCGACAGGAAGGCGTAGCCCTGGTTTTCGAGGGTAGAAACGGTGGTCGGGCTGGAGAGCGCATGCGTGACGGATTTGTCAATCCACTCGGGTTTGTAGTGGTGGAAAGCCACGGACTGGTCGCACACCGAGACGTCTACGCCCTTCTCGCGCAGCGCAGCAATCAGCTTCAGGTTCGGGTTATCCATACCGAACTGCTTGTGGTACTGCTCGTTGTTCAGCATCGCTGGCGTACCGTCACCGGTGACCGAGACCACAAACTTCAGTTTTTCTGCTGGAACGCCGGAAGCGACGTACAGGTTTACCACGCGCGCCACGCGCTCCAGACCAAGGTTCGGATCGTTCGGGCCGTTCTCCGCTTTAGTTATCTGAAAGACGATTTTATTGCTGTCGTTAACGTTCGGCTTGTAAGCCACGTTTGGCTCGTAATGCATTTTGCCATAGCCTTCAATCGCAGGCGTAGACCAGAAACCTGCCGGGTCGGTGGCCGGATCGGCACGACTGGCAATTTTATCGATCAGTTCAGGCGCTTTAGAAAAGCTGGCGCCAACAAAACCAGCCACAGCCGCAATCAGGACATAAGAAACCACAGGACGCATAACCACTTCTCCGTAAGAGCACAGTAATGAGTGAGATATAACACAGGCTTTATGGAAGCTTTACCGGCTATTTTTCGCCTGCTGGCTGATTAGTTTCTTAATGAAATAATATGCATTTACTACTGTATAGCTAAAATGACCTTTCCTGACTTCATTAGTGATGCCAATAAAGCCAATGTAATCCGTAGGGTCGAGGCATGCCTCGACCTTAATTGAAAGGTTCAGGCATGCCTGAACCCTACGTCTGTTTTAATCGCTGGATCTGATGATTTACTCATCATGCGATGCCGATAAAATTTAATTTAAGTAATAGAAAATTTTACGGCAACCGCATCGGGCAATTTTTCAGAGTAACCCCTATCAAACGGCATGCCACTATCAGTAAATTTGAATAAATTTACCTAACTTTAAACAAAAGGAGCCAATGCTCCGACAACTTCTCTAGCGCCAGCAGTCGATTAGTGCTGCGGCTGGCGATCCGCTGCGTTCAGTTTTTTGCCGCAAATTCCCACCCTGCGCGCTGCAGGAGATGTGGTGGCGGTGATTAAGGCATTTCATTCCCCCCGGCCACTGGTTAAGATGGCGCCTTAGTGTGGCTATCTTATGCCCGCAGAAGAACATTTCGGCACTTTGCCGGTCAAAATCTGGACTTCCTTGTTAGGGATTGCGATATGTTAATCCGATTCAACCGAGGCCTGCTGGCTTCCCTGATAGTGACACTGCTGGCAGCCCAGACGCTGCCAGCGCGTGCGGACGTGAGCGATAATCTGCCGGATATTGGCACCACCGCGGGTGGAACCCTGTCGATCAATCAGGAACTGGCAATGGGCGACTTCTACGTGCGCCAGCTGCGTGCCAGTGCGCCAATCATCAATGACCCGTTGTTAAATCAGTATATAAACGGCCTCGGCCAGCGCCTGGTGTCCCATGCCTGGTCGGTCAAAACCCCGTTCCATTTCTTCCTGATACGCAATGATGAAATTAACGCCTTCGCCTTCTTTGGCGGCAACGTCGTGCTGCACTCCGCGCTGTTCCGCTATGCCGATAACGAAAGTCAGCTGGCTTCGGTGATGGCGCACGAAATCTCGCACGTCACCCAGCGCCACCTGGCGCGTGCGATGGAAGATCAGCAGCGCAACGCCCCGCTCACCTGGGTGGGTGCGCTGGGTTCCATTCTGCTGGCGATGGCCAGCCCGCAGGCCGGAATGGCGGCGCTGACCGGCACGCTGGCCGGAACTCAGCAGGGGATGATCAGCTTTACCCAGCAGAATGAACAGGAAGCCGACCGAATTGGCATTCAGGTGCTACAGCGCTCCGGATTTGACCCGGAAGCGATGCCAAACTTTCTGCAAAAGCTGGCGGATGAGTCGCGTTTCGCCTCCAAACCGCCGGAAATACTGCTGACGCACCCGCTGCCCGACAGCCGCCTCGCCGATGCGCGCAACCGCGCCAATCAGATGAAGCCGGTCGTGGCGCAATCCTCGCAGGATTTCTATATGGCAAAAGTCAGGGCGCTGGGCATGTTTTCCACCGGACAGAACCAGCTAAATGACGATCTGCTGACCTCACTGTCGCGCGGCAACAGCCGTGAACAGGCCGCCGCGCAGTATGGTAAAGCCGTGCTGTTGCTGGGCGAGAATAAATTTGCCGAAGCGCGCAATATCATCACCCCGCTGCTGGCAAAGCAGCCGGATAACGTCTGGTATCTCGATATCATGACCGACATTGATATCGGGCTGAAACAGCCGCAGCAGGCGATCAACCGCCTGCTGGCGGTGAAAGGCGTCAATAGGATTCCGGTACTACAAATCAACCTGGCGAACGCCTATGTCGAAGCGAAACAGCCCGCTAATGCCAGCAAAGTGCTATATCGCTATACCTGGGCGAATAAGGACGATCCTAACGGCTGGGATCTGCTGGCTCAGGCTTCTGCCGCGCAGGGTCTGAGCGATGAAGAGCAGGCCGCGCGCGCCGAAAGCCTGGCGCTGGCAGGCCAGCTCGACCAGGCGATCCGCAGCCTGAGCAGCGCCAGCGCCGCCGTGCCGCTTGGCAGCCTGAAGCAGGCGCGTTACGACGCCCGTATCGATCAGCTGCGCCATTTACAGGAACGTTTCTGCCAGTATCAGAAATCATAAGGAGAGGATGAATGCCTGAAGTACAGATTTACCACAATCCACGCTGCTCCAAAAGCCGCGAAACCCTGGCGCTACTGCAGGCGCACGGCATTGAACCCGAAGTGATCCTCTACCTGGAGACGCCACCGGATAGCGCCACGCTGCAAGCGCTCCTGCAGCAGCTGGGTTTCAGCAGCGCACGCCAGCTCATGCGTCATAAAGAGGAGGCTTACAAAGCGGCCGGACTCGGGGATATTAGCCTGAGCGAGCAGCAGCTGCTGGCGGCGATGATGGCAGAACCGAAGCTGATTGAGCGGCCAATTGTGGTGGCCAATGGCCAGGCGCGCATCGGCCGCCCGCCGGAGCAGGTGCTGGAGATTTTATTGCGTTCTAAAGGCTGAGGGCTTCTTTAACAAACGGGATGGTCAGCTTGCGCTGAGCGCTGATTGAAGCGCGATCCAGCTGATCGAGCGTCAAAAACAGCGTACGCATCTCACGATCGAGACGTTTCAGCAGGAAGCGGCCAACGTCTTCCGGCAGTTCGAATCCGCGCAGGCGAGCACGCAGCTGTAGCGCCTGCAGCTTATCCTCGTCGGAGAGCGGCTGCAGTTTGTAGATCTGGCCCCAGTCGAGGCGCGAAGCCAGATCCGCCAGCTTGAGGTTAAGCTGGCGCGGTGGGCGATCCCCGGTGATCAGCAGCCGGGTTTTTCCGGTTTCCAGAATACGGTTATACAGGTCGAAGATCGCCATCTCCCAGGGTTCATCCCCGGCAATGCACTCAATATTATCAATGCAGATCAGCGCCAGCTGCTCCATGCCGTCCAGCACTTCCGGCACAAACCAGGTGCGCTTATCCAACGGCACATAGCCCACCGCTTCGCCTTTGGCCGACAGTTCCGCACAGGCCGCGTGCAGCAGATGGCTGCGCCCGCCACCTTCACGTGACCAGAAATAGAAGTAGCTACCGTGTTCCTGATGCAGAGCGCCCTGCAGCGCAGCCAGCAGTGACGGATTTTCCCCCGGCCAGAAGCTGGCGAAGGTTTCGTCGTCGGGCAGGTAAAGTGGCAATGAAAGCTGTGCCGGCGTGTTCAGAATCACCTCAGGGTTTTGGCAGGCAGAAATCGCGAAAAATTCTAACACAACTCGGTCAGGATCATGAAACGCTTAGCGGTGAGCGATGGTCGCGGATCGTCACAATGCGCGGCAAAAAGTGCGATTAGCGCTTACTGGGTAGCATAATGCCTTAAAAATCATTAGCCTTGGGCCAGTTCTTTTATTCAATAACATGGAGTCGTTATATGCCGCTCACCCGCAAAATTCGCCTGAGTATCCTCACTGTCGGCCTGTTAGCCTGTCTCGCAAGCCAGGCCACCGAGCTGCAGCACTGGCCGCAGCCTCAGGCGGAAAAACTGAATCAGCTGATCGAACAGCATCGTAATAAAGGCAACTATGCGGTGTTCGATATGGATAACACCACCTATAAGAACGATCTGGAAGAGGCGTTAATACCGTGGCTGGAGAATCAGAAACTGCTGACGCGGGAGAGACTCGATCCTGCGCTTAAGCTGATCCCGTTCAACGACCTGCCGGGCAAACCCGAGAGCCTTTACAGCTACTATCACCGCCTGTGTCACATTGATGAGCTGATTTGCTATCCCTGGGCGGCACAGATTTTTTCCGGTTTTACTTTGCAGCAGCTGAAAAAACAGGTGGATGCCATGCTGGCGCAGCAGGCGGCTATCCCGGCCTCCCTTAATCAGGAGGGTCAGCAGGTGATGACGACGGTAGAGCCGCCGAGAATGCTGCGCGGCATGCAGGAGCTTTTTGCCAAACTGCAGGAGAACGGTATCCGCGTGTACATCATGAGCGCAGCACATGAGGAGCTGGTGCGCATGGTGGCCAGCGATCCTCACTATGGCTATAACGTCAAAGCGGAAAATGTCCTGGGTATCAACACCCTGCTGCGCAATACCGCCACTGGCGAACTCACAACCGCACGCAGGCAGATCCGCGAGGGCCGCTACCGGCCCGAACAGAATCAGCAGTTGCAGATAACCTCCTATCTGATGAACCCAATGACCTGGTATGAAGGTAAAGCGGGCAGCATGCTGGCGTATATCGACCAGTGGCGCAAACCGATTCTGGTTGGCGGTGACACCCTCTATTCGGATACTTACATGCTGCTCAACAGCACTGATGTGGCCAGTGGCGGGCAGCGACTGTGGATTAGCCGCAATGAAAACACGCGTAAAAAGCTCGATGGGCTGATTAAAAAGACGGTCAGTGAGCAACAGCAGGCCGGGGTTAGCCCGGATGCCGATAAAAACTGGATAGTGGTGCAGCAGCAGCGGCTGGAATAGTCGTTGCGCTAAGGGCGAGCAGAAGGCTCGCCCATTAAATAGCTTACTTATCGTCCGCGCGTTCGTCCGGCACGTCGATCACCTCTTCTTCGCGGCTGCACAGGCTGATAACCTTGAAGATCAGGCTAAGCCCAACGCCCACTACGGTCGCCAGCGCCATGCCTTTCAGCTCCGCTGCGCCGATATGCACCTTCGCCCCGCTCACGCCGATAATCAGGATCACCGAGGTGAGGATCAGGTTCTGCGCTTTGTTGTAATCCACTTTCGACTCAATCAGCACGCGGATACCGGAAGCGCCGATCACCCCATACAGCAGCAGCGAGACGCCGCCCATCACCGGCACCGGGATCGCCTGAATAGCCGCCGCCAGCTTGCCGACGCAGGAGAGCAGGATCGCCAGTATCGCCGCGCCGCCGATCACCCAGGTGCTGTATACGCGGGTGATCGCCATCACGCCAATATTCTCGCCGTAGGTGGTATTCGGCGTGGAGCCGAAGAAGCCGGAGAAAATGGTCGAGACGCCGTTGGCAAACATCGAACGATGCAGGCCCGGATCTTTCAGCAGATCTTTTTTCACGATGTTGGCCGTGACCACCAGGTGACCGATATGCTCGGCAATCACCACCAGCGCCGCGGGCAGGATGGTAAAGATGGCATACCACTCAAAGCGCGGGGTGTAGAACGTTGGCAGCGCAAACCAGTGGGCTTCACGCACCGGCGTCCAGTCGACGATGCCCATGCCATAAGAGAGCGCGTAACCAACCAGCACGCCGATCAGAATCGGGATAATCGCCATAAAGCCGCGGAACATCACCGAACCGAAGATAGTCACGCCCAGCGTCACCATCGAGATAATCACGGTTTTACTATCCGGTGAAGTGCCATCCGCCGGCAGCAGACCGGCCATATTTGCCGCCACGCCCGCCAGTTCCAGCCCGATAACCGCCACAATCGCGCCCATCGCTGCCGGGGGAAACATCACGTCCAGCCAGCCGGTACCGGCCTTTTTGACAATCAGCGCCACCAGGCAGAACAGCACGCCGCACATGATAAAACCGCCCAGCGCCACCTCATAACCCAGCGGCAGCAGCAGCAGCACCGGGGAGATAAAGGCGAAGCTCGACCCCAGATACGCCGGGATTTTGCCTTTACAGATAAACAGATACAGCAGCGTGCCGATACCGTTGAACAGCAGCACCGTGGCCGGGTTGATATGGAACAGGATCGGCACCAGCACGGTGGCGCCAAACATGGCGAACAGGTGCTGGAAGCTGAGTGGGATGGTTTGCAGCAGCGGTAGCCGCTCGCTTACGCCAATTGCGCGACGCGTCATGATGTTGTTACCCCTTGAGTTTGCCTTTGCTATAAAAAAACCGACTCTGCGGTCGGTTTAACGCTTGCGGGTCGGGCGTGCCCGACCCCTACAAAACAAAGCAGATACAATGCTGATTGTACCCGGTAGATTCTGTCGTAGGGGCGAGGCATGCCTCGCCCGTAGCGAGATTATTTAGTACCAAAGATCTTATCGCCGGCATCGCCCAGGCCTGGGATAATATAGCCCTTCTCGTTCAGGCCCTGGTCGATGGACGCGGTATACACTTCCACATCCGCGTGCGCTTTCTCCAGCGCCGCCAGCCCTTCCGGTGCCGCGACCAGCACCAGCACCTTGATGCTGGTACAGCCCGCTTTCTTCAGCAGGTCGATGGTGGCGATCATCGAACCACCGGTTGCCAGCATGGGGTCTACCACCAGCGCCATGCGCTCTTCAATGTTGGAGACCAGCTTCTGGAAATAAGGCACCGGCTCCAGCGTCTCTTCATCACGATAGACGCCAACCACGCTGATACGCGCACTCGGCACGTGCTCCAGCACCCCTTCCATCATGCCAAGACCGGCGCGCAGGATTGGCACCACGGTAATTTTCTTACCTTTGATCTGATCGATTTCTACCGGTCCGTTCCAGCCTTCGATGGTCACCTTTTCAGTTTCCAGATCGGCGGTGGCTTCATAAGTCAGCAGACTTCCCACTTCTGACGCGAGTTCACGGAAACGTTTGGTGCTTACGTCATGTTCACGCATCAGACCCAGTTTATGTTTGACCAGCGGGTGTTTGACTTCCACGATCTTCATTGTTGTACTCCCGGAGTGTTAAGCTGCAAAAAAAAATCGCGAGATTATAGCGCCATTTAGGCTCGGCGCCATATGACTTAGTGCAATAGTTTGCACACCCTCAGCATTATTCCTAAGGATTAGCTAAAATCCGGCTATCTGCAATGCGTGCAAGAAGGCACTCGCAAACGTTTGCCTGCACTGTTAGAATTGCGGCGCTTTATTTTTACCACCACACCAACCGCAAACCGCGTGGGGATTCGCAGTGACCGACAAAACCTCTCTCAGCTATAAAGACGCCGGCGTAGATATCGATGCGGGTAATGCTTTAGTCGACCGTATCAAAGGCGTAGTGAAAAAGACTCGTCGCCCGGAAGTGATGGGTGGACTGGGCGGTTTCGGTGCGCTTTGTGCGCTGCCGCAAAAATACCGCGAACCGATTCTGGTTTCCGGCACTGACGGCGTCGGCACCAAGCTGCGTCTGGCGATGGACCTGAAACGCCACGATACCATCGGTATCGACCTGGTCGCGATGTGCGTTAACGATCTGGTGGTTCAGGGTGCTGAGCCCCTGTTTTTCCTGGATTATTATGCCACCGGCAAACTGGATGTGGACACCGCAGCCAGCGTTATCACCGGCATCGCTGAAGGCTGTTCACAGTCTGGCTGTGCGCTGGTCGGCGGCGAAACCGCTGAAATGCCGGGCATGTACCACGGCGAAGATTACGACGTGGCCGGCTTCTGCGTCGGTGTGGTTGAGAAATCCGAAATCATCGACGGCAGCAAAGTGACCGATGGCGACGTGCTGATTGCCCTGGGTTCCAGCGGCCCGCACTCTAACGGCTACTCGCTGGTGCGTAAGATTCTGGAAGTCAGCAACACTGACCCGGAAACCACGCAGCTGGAAGGTAAATCCCTCTCTGACCACCTGCTGGCACCGACCCGCATCTACGTGAAAAACATCCTGAGCCTGATCGAACAGGTGGACGTTCACGCCATTGCCCACCTGACCGGCGGCGGCTTCTGGGAAAACATCCCGCGCGTCCTGCCGGATAACACCCAGGCGGTGCTCGAAGAGTCAAGCTGGGAGTGGCCAGCGGTGTTTGGCTGGATGCAGCAGGCGGGTAACGTCAGCAGCTTCGAAATGTACCGCACCTTCAACTGCGGCGTCGGCATGGTGATCGCGATGAGCGCGGCTGAAGCCGATAAAGCCGTACAGCTGATGAACGATGCCGGCGAGAAAGCGTGGAAAATCGGCGTGATCAAAGCCTCTGACTCTGAAGAACGTGTGGTTATTAACGCATGAAGCGCATAGTCGTGCTGGTTTCCGGTAATGGAAGCAACCTACAGGCAATCCTGGACGCCTGCCAGCAGGGACGGATCAACGGCAGCGTCGCTGCCGTTTTCAGCAACAAAGCCGAGGCTTTTGGGCTGGAACGCGCGCGTGAAGCAGAAGTTCCGGCGCACGCGCTGGCGGCGGCGCAGTTTGCTGACCGCGCCGCGTTTGACCGTCAGCTGATGCTGGAGATCGACGCCTATGCGCCCGATCTGGTCGTACTCGCTGGCTATATGCGGATCCTCAGCGCCGAATTCGTCCAGCGCTACGCCGGACGGATGCTGAATATCCACCCTTCCCTGCTGCCAAAATATCCCGGTCTGCACACCCATCGCCAGGCGATTGAAAACGGCGATGAAGAGCACGGCACCTCGGTGCATTTTGTCACCGAAGAGCTGGATGGCGGTCCGGTGATTTTACAGGCGAAAGTGCCGGTATTCAGCGACGACAGCGAAGAGGATGTCACGGCGCGCGTGCAGCATCAGGAACACGCGATCTATCCGCTGGTGGTGAGCTGGTTTATTGATGGCCGCCTGGCGATGCGCGAAGGCGCTGCGTGGCTGGACGGGCAGCAACTGCCTGTTGAAGGGCATGCGTTCGAATAAGCGTTTGCGGGTCGGGCATGCCCCGACCCCTACCCATATCTGCCGGTAATATAATCTTCGGTACGGCGCTGACGCGGCGCAGTAAACAGTTCGTCGGTCAGACCAAACTCCACCACGCTTCCCTGATGCATAAACGCGGTATAGTCCGACACGCGGGCAGCCTGCTGCATGTTATGGGTGACCAGAATCAGCGTGAAGTGCTGCTTTAACGTGCTCATCAGCTCCTCAATCACCAGCGTGGAGATCGGATCGAGTGCCGACGTCGGCTCATCCAGCAGTAAAATTTCTGGCTCAATCGCTATCGCCCGGGCGATCACCAGCCGCTGCTGCTGCCCGCTGGAGAGCGTCAGCGCATTCTGCCACAGATTATCCTTCACTTCCGGCCACAGTGCCGCCGCACGCAGCGCCCGCTCCACCGCTTCATCGAGCACGCGTCGGTCACGCACGCCCTGCAGGCGCAGGCCATACACCACGTTGTCGTAGATGGTTTTGGGGAACGGATTAGGTCGCTGGAACACCATCCCCACGCGGCGGCGCAGCGCAGAGAGATCCTGCTGCGGGGCGAGGATTGAGTGCAGCCGCAGCCGGATATCCCCTTCGATGCGGCAGCCGTCAATCGTATCATTCATACGGTTAAAGCAGCGCAGCAGGGTTGATTTTCCGCAGCCTGAAGGGCCTATCAACGCGGTGATGCGATTTTTCGGCACCCGCAGGCTGATGGCATTCAGGGCAGCTTTTTTTCCGTACCACAGGCTGAGTTTATCCAGCTCCAGCGCGGTATCCGCATCGTCAAAGGTGACATTGGTCATAAGGAATTCCGTGTTAATGCATCAGCGCACGGTAGCGCTCGCGCAGACGATGGCGCAGGACCATCGCCACTAAATTTAACCCCAGAATCAGCAATACCAGCAGCAGCGCGGTGGCAAACACCAGCGGGCGGTCAGCTTCGGCATTGGGGCTTTGAAAAGCCAGATCGTAAATCTGAAAGCCGAGATGCATAAATTTACGATCGAGGTGTAAATAAGGGAACAGTGAGTCAATCGGCAGCTCGGGCACCATCTTCACCACGCCGACCAGCATCAGCGGCGCGGTCTCCCCGGCGGCGCGCGCGACGGCCAGAATCAGCCCGGTCAGCATCGCCGGTATCGCCAGCGGCAGCGTGACATGCCACAGGGTTTCTGCCCGGGTTGCGCCGAGCGCCAGTGAACCCTGGCGCAGCGATGGCGGAATGCGCGACAGCCCCTCTTCGGTGGCAACAATCACCACCGGCAGGGTCAGCAGTGCCAGCGTCAGCGAAGCCCACAGCAGCCCCGGTGTACCAAAGGTCGGGTTCGGCAACGACGAGGCGAAGAACAGGCGATCGAGGCTGCCGCCCATCAGCCAGACAAAGAACCCGAGGCCAAACACCCCATAGACAATCGACGGCACGCCAGCCAGATTGACCACGGCAATGCGCACCAGCCGCGTCAGCAGGTTGCGCCCGGCGTACTCGTGCAGCCAGACGGCGGCAATCACGCCGAGCGGCATCACCACCACCGACATCAGTAGCACCATCAGCACGGTACCAAAGATCGCCGGGAAAATGCCGCCGTCGCCCTGGCTGTCACCTTTAGCATCGCTGACGAAGTGCCACAGCTGGCTGCCGAAATGCTGCCACTTCTGCGCCAGCGTCATGGCATTGGGCTGCCAGGCAGCGACAATCTGCGCCAGCGAGATCGGATGCTGCACGCCGCCCGCATCGCGCAACAGCAGCACGGTACTGTTGCTTTCACGCTGCAGGGCCGACAGTCGTGCGGCCTGGCGGCCAAACTGGCGCTGCAGTTCGGCGCGGTCTGCCTCATACATCGACTGCGCCTCCGCCGTGTAGCGCTGCTCGTCGCGCTGCTTCTGCCGCTGGCGCGCCAGCTCCTCCATCTGCGCATTCAGCCGCGCCATATTCACCCGGCGCAGCTTTTCCGCTTCCTCGATCCGCTGACGCGTCTGCACTAAACGCTGCTGCAGCGCCTGGCCGAGATCCTGTGCCGTCAGCGGCTGGCTCTCTTCCAGCAGCCCGTCAAACCAGCCGTAGGCGTTGCCGCCGCTGCGCCGCTGCAGCACGATCGCCTGGCCCGGCGTATCCTGCTGCACAATCTGGCTGGAGAGAATCGTGTGAAAATCCGGGGCGTTAAAATCGCGGTTGCCGGTTTTGATCAGATAGCGCGTAACCTTTTCCGGCGTCTTCCCGACCAGCGGCTGCCCGCTGGCCAGAAGCTGCTGGCGCGAGACCGTCTGCCGTTGCGCCACTTCGCCCAGCATCTGCACCTCACCGTGCGGGGTTTTTAGCGTGAACTGCACCAGCGGCTGCGGCCAGAAATAGCGCAGCCCCTGCCAGGCCAGCAGCGCAATCAACAGCAGGAAGGCCAGCAGGCTGAGCGCTACCGCGCCCCCGGTCAGCCAGCGCCAGCGGTGATTATTGCGTGCCGCGTTGATCATCCCTGAATCTCCTGCTGGCTGTAACGCTGGCGCAGGCGCTGACGCACCATCTCCGCAAGGGTATTGACCACCAGGGTGAACACCAGCAGCACCAGCGCAGAGAGGAACAGAATACGGTAGTGAGCGCTGCCCGCTGCGGCTTCCGGCATCTCCACCGCCACGTTCGCCGCCAGCGAGCGCAGCCCTTCGAACAGGCCGCCGTGCGTCACCGGGGTATTGCCCGTCGCCATCAGCACGATCATGGTTTCTCCTATCGCGCGGCCAAAGCCAATCATTAAGGCGGCAAAGATGCCGGAGGAGGCTCCCGGCAGCACCACGCGCGTCAGGGTTTGCCACTGCGTCGCCCCCAGCGCCAGCGAGCCCTGCCCGAGCTCGGCCGGAACGCTGAAGATGGCATCTTCCGCCAGGGTGAAGATCAGCGGCACCAGCGCAAAGCCCATCGCCACCCCGGCCACCAGCAGATTACGCTGCTGATAGTGAGTACTGATGACGTCAGCCAACTGCTGCCCCCACAGCGCCTGTACGGCCAGCGGCACCAGCCACAGGGTTGCTGCAGCGGTCAGCAGCAGGACCGGCAGCAGAATCAGCACTTCACGCCCTTCGGACAGCCAGCGCCTGCGCCACTGCGGCGGTAATTTTTGCATTGCCCAACCGCACAGCAGCAGCACGGCGGCCAGCGCCAGCGGCAGCAGCAGCACGCCGGGGAGCCTGTCGGCAATGCGCGGTGCCAGCCACAGTCCGGCGATCAGGCCGATTACCACGCTGGGCAGCGCCCCCATCATCTCAATGGCCGGTTTCACCCAGCGCCGCAGTGCTGGCGTCATAAACCAGGCGGTGTACATTGCCGCTGCCAGCGCCAGCGGCGTGGCAAACAGCATCGCCAGCCCGGCGGCCTTCAGGGTTCCCACCACCATCGGCACCAGGCTGTATTTCCCCTGATAGTAGTCATTGGCGGAGGTCGACTGCCAGACATAGTCCGGGGAAGGATAGTGCTCGTACCACACTTTTTGCCACAGGCTGCGCCAGCTGATGTCCGGCCATGGATTGGTCAGCTGAAAGTGCTGCCAGCGCCCGTCACGCTCCACCAGCAGCCCGTCGCCTTCCGGAGAGAACTGCGCCCGGATGATACCCGGTTTGAGCTGATGGCTGAGGATGGCTCCCTGCTGCTTGCTGGCAAACAGCTTAAGCTCGCCCTGCGGGCTGAGCGTGGCGAATACGCGGCGGTGTGCTTCGGTGACGATCAGCGGCTGCCACTCTGCCCCGGCAAAACGGCGGATCTGGCGCAGGTGCGGGCCGCTCGGGCTGGCGATATCAAACCACTGGCTGATACCGTCTTCATCGGCGATCAGCAGCGAACTGCCGCCGCTCAGCATCGCGATGCTTTTTACCGGCTGCGCCAGCGTCAGCACGTCGCGCAGTTGAGGCGTGCCGCTGCCGATGTTCCAGACGCGCAGCTGTGAACCGGCCAGCGCAAACAGCAGGCGGCCATCCGGCGACAGCAGCAGCTGGCTGACGTCGCGGATGTCCAGGCGATAATTTTGTGCCGGGAGCCGGGATTGCAGCTGCCACAGCGTGATATGGTCGGGGGTAGCCAGCGCTACCTGCCAGCGGTTTTCACCACTCTGCGCCAGGCTGAACTGATTGATGGTGGTTTCACCGCTAAAGAGCGGCAGATCGCCCAGCGGGAACTTCCAGCGCGGCGCTTCACCGGGGATAAACTCAGGTTTTACCAGCACCATTGAGCCCTGTTCTGACAGCAGCAGCGTGCTGCCGTTATCGCTACTGCTGCTGGCTCTGACTGCGCTGCGCATCAGCGGGAACGGGCTCATCGGCGGCTCGGCATTCAGCGGGATAAACTGCCCGTGGCCCTGATTATCAATGCGCCAGCCCCACTGCTGCTGCCGGTCCATCCCCAGCGCAACCGCAGGCTGATGCTGCCACAGTTTGATTTCGTTCCCGGCGTGGATCGCGGGGGAGACGAACAGCGGAACGACCACCCAAATCAGCCAGAAAAACAGCAGCATCATTACCAGCAGAATGGCCACACCACATGCCGTGACCACGCGCCGCGTCAGCCGATCGATAAAGCGGCGGCGCCCGGCGTTGTCGTGAACGCGGATTGGGCGGTCAGTCATATCAAAGTGGGTTTCCATTGTGCTTCAAAGCCGCTATGTTGCCCGTATGTGGTTAATAAGACAATCAACATTCACCGGGCGTTGGACAATGCTGCCATACTCTCGCCATAATGTTGCAGAACAATGGATACCTTCATCCTGAATCAGCCAACGGAGTAAAAATGGGTCAGGAAAAGCTGTATATAGAGAAAGAGTTAAGTTGGTTATCCTTCAATGAACGCGTGTTGCAGGAAGCTGCCGATAAAACTAACCCGCTGATTGAGCGTATGCGCTTTCTGGGTATCTATTCCAATAATCTGGAAGAGTTTTATAAAGTCCGCTTTGCTGACCTGAAACGCCGCATTCTGATCGGCGAGGAGCAAGGCTCCCCGAATACGCCGCGCCACCTGCTAAAAAAAATCCAGGCGCGCGTCCTGAAAGCCGATCAGGAGTTCGACAGTCTCTACAATGACCTGCTGCTGGAGATGGCGCGTAACCAAATCTTCCTGATTAATGAACGCCAGCTCTCCCCCAATCAGCAGAGCTGGCTGCGTCACTACTTTAAGCACCATCTGCGCCAGCACATTACTCCGATCCTGATTAATCACGACACCGACCTGATTGAGTTCCTGAAAGACGATTATACCTATCTGGCGGTGGAAATTATTCGCGGCGAAGATATTCGCTATGCGCTGCTGGAGATCCCCTCCGATAAAGTGCCGCGCTTCGTTAACCTGCCGCCGGAGACGCCGCGCCGCCGCAAGCCGATGATCCTGTTGGATAACATCCTGCGCTACTGCCTGGGCGATATTTTCCGCGGCTTCTTCGACTATGACGCGCTCAACGCCTACTCGATGAAGATGACGCGTGATGCGGAATATGATTTGGTCACCGAGATGGAGTCGAGCCTGCTGGAGCTGATGTCGTCCAGCCTGAAGCAGCGCCTGACGGCCGAACCCGTGCGCTTTGTTTATCAGCGCGATATGCCGGATGCCATGGTGCAAATGCTGGGTAAAAAGCTCAACATCACCAACTATGACTCGATTGTTCCCGGCGGCCGTTACCATAACTTTAAAGACTTTATTGGCTTCCCGAACGTGGGCAAAGCGAACCTGGTCAACAAACCGCTGCCGCAACTGCGCCATATCTGGTTTGACCGCTTCCGCAATGGCTTTGACGCCATCCGTAATCGCGATGTGCTGCTCTACTATCCTTATCACACCTTTGAGCACGTGCTGGAGCTGCTGCGCCAGGCCTCGTTTGACCCGGCGGTGCTGGCGATCAAAATCAATATTTACCGCGTGGCGAAAGACTCACGCATTATCGATGCGATGATCCACGCCGCCTATAACGGCAAGAAAGTCACCGTGGTGGTGGAGCTGCAGGCGCGCTTCGATGAAGAGGCCAATATTCACTGGGCCAAACGGCTGACCGAAGCCGGGGTGCATGTGATCTTCTCCGCGCCTGGCCTGAAGATTCACGCCAAGCTGTTCCTGATTTCGCGCCATGAAAACGGCGAGATTGCGCGCTATGCGCATATCGGCACCGGTAACTTTAACGAAAAAACCGCGCGTATTTATACCGACTACTCGCTGCTGACCGCCGATGCGCGTATCACCAACGAAGTGCGCCGGGTGTTTAACTTTATCGAAAACCCGTATCGCCCGGTCACGTTCGAACACCTGATGGTCTCGCCGCAGAACTCGCGCAAGATGCTGTATCAGCTGATTGATAATGAGATCGCCAATGCGCAGAAAGGGATTCCTGCCGGTATCACGTTGAAGATTAACAACCTGGTCGACAAAGGCCTGGTGGACCGCCTTTATACCGCGTCCAGCGTTGGCGTGAAGGTCGAACTGCTGGTGCGCGGCATGTGCTCGCTGATCCCGAATCTGGAAGGCATCAGCGAAAATATTCGCGTAATTAGTATCGTCGACCGCTACCTGGAACACGATCGCGTCTATATTTTTGATAACGGCGGCGATAAAAAAGTGTTCCTCTCCTCCGCTGACTGGATGACGCGCAACATCGATTACCGTATCGAAGTGGCCGTCGCCATCCTTGACCCTATTCTGAAACAGCGCATCCTGGATATTATCGCCATCCTGTTAAGTGATACGCTGAAGGCCCGTTTCGTCGATAAAGAGTTGAGCAACCGCTATGTTCCACGCGGTAACCGCCGCAAGGTGCGCGCCCAGCTGGCCATCTACGATTACATTAAATCACTTGAGCAACCTGATTAATCACTATGCCAATTTCCCATAAAAGTACGCCGAAACCGCAGGAATTTGCCGCCATCGACCTGGGTTCGAACAGTTTTCACATGGTGATTGCCCGCGTAGTGGACGGGGCGATGCAGGTGCTTGGCCGTCTGAAGCAGCGCGTGCACCTGGCTGACGGGCTGGACAGCAACAACGTGCTTAGCGAAGAGGCCATCGAGCGCGGTTTGACCTGCCTGGCACTGTTTGCCGAACGTTTGCAGGGGTTCAGCCCGGCCAATGTCACCATCGTCGGCACCCACACCCTGCGCCAGGCGGTTAACGCCGAAGATTTCCTGCAGCGTGCCGCCGACGTAATCCCCTACCCGATTGAGGTGATCTCCGGCCACGAAGAAGCCCGCCTGATCTTTATGGGTGTGGAGCATACCCAGCCGGAAAAAGGCCGCAAGCTGGTGATCGATATCGGCGGCGGCTCAACCGAGCTGGTGATTGGTGAAGACTTCGAGCCAAAACTGGTCGAAAGCCGCCGCATGGGCTGCGTCAGCTTCGCCAATCTCTACTTCCCGGGCGGCGCCATCAGCAAAGAGAACTTCCGCCGGGCGCGCCTGGCTGCGGTGCAGAAACTGGAAACGCTGGCATGGCAGTATCGCCTGATGGGCTGGCAGTATGCGCTCGGTGCCTCCGGCACCATTAAGGCCACCTGTGAAGTGCTGCAGGCAATGGGCGAGAAAGATAAGCTGATCACTCCGGAACGGCTGGAAAAGCTGTATGACGAGGTGATCAAGCACAAATCGTTTGATGCCCTGAGCCTGCCAGGCCTGTCGGAAGAGCGTAAAGGGGTGTTTGTGCCGGGTCTGGCCATTCTTTGTGGCGTATTCGATGCGCTGGCGATCCGTGAACTGCGCCTGTCCGACGGTGCGCTGCGCGAAGGCGTGCTGTACGAAATGGAAGGCCGCTTCCGCCATCAGGATATCCGCAGCCGTACCGCGCAGAGCCTGGCAAACCACTACGCCATCGACAGCGATCAGGCGCGCCGCGTGCTGGAAACCACCGAACTGCTCTATAACCAGTGGCGCGACCAGAACAGCAAGCAGGCCAATCCACAGCTGGATGCACTGCTGAAGTGGGCGGCGATGCTACACGAAGTGGGGCTGACGATTAACCACAGCGGTATGCAGCGCCACTCCGCCTATATCCTGCAAAACACCAATATGCCGGGGTTTAATCAGGATCAGCAGACGCTGCTCGCCACGCTGGTACGCTATCACCGTAAGGCGGTGAAAGTGGACGAGATGCCGCGCCTGACGCTGTTTAAACGTAAACAGTTTCTGCCGCTGGTGTTCCTGTTACGCCTGGGTACGCTGCTGAATAACCAGCGCCAGGCGACCTCTAAACCTGAGGATCTGAAGCTGGAAACCGATGATGGTCACTGGACCCTGACGTTCCCGCGTGACTACTTCAGCCAGAACAACCTGGTTCAGCTCGACCTTGAGCGCGAACAGACTTACTGGAATGACATCACCGGCTGGCAGCTGACCATTCAGGAAGAAGCGTAACCGTTGACGGGGCCGATCGGAACAGAAGATCGGCCCCGACATGTAACCCTTTTTTTCGCTCACCCCTTAAATGACCACGCAAAATTGATCCTATGACCTCACGTTCCGACAGCTATTTCAGCGAAAAATACCAGCTTACCGCTGCGCATTCCGAAGTCGTCGCCGCCATGCCCTATCTGGATGGGGGCAAAGCCCTGGATGTCGGCTGCGGCAGCGGTCGCAACACGCTGTACCTCAATAATCGCGGCTTTGACGTCACGGCCTGGGACATTAACCCGGCTTCGCTGGCGCGGCTGGAGCAGATTATCAGCGCGGAGAACCTCAGCGGTATCCATCCCTCCCTTCAGGATCTCAACCAGCATCGTTTTAACGGCGCCTATAATCTGGTGCTGTCGACGGTGGTGATGATGTTTCTTCAGCCGGAAACGATCCCCCAGCTGATTGCCGACATGCAGGCCAGTACGGTGCGTGACGGCTACAACCTGATCGTCGCCGCGATGGATACCCAGGATTACCCTTGCGATCAGGGTTTCCCCTTTGCCTTTAAGTCCGGCGAACTGAGCCACTATTACCGCAAGTGGCACATCGTGAAGTACAACGAGCATGTCGGGCAGCTGCACCGCAAGGATGAAAACGGCCAGCGCATCTCACTGCGCTTTGCCACCCTGCTGGCGCAGAAGGCCAGCGTGAAAGCGTAATTACTGGCTCGGTGCTGACGTCGCCAGATCCTGCAACGGCTGCGGTTCGCCGATGGCGATCCCCTGCAGATAATCCACGCCCAGCTTGCGCAGCGCGCTTGCGGTCTCCTCGTTTTCCACCGATTCGGCAACGATCTGCATGCGCTTGAGGCGGGCTACCATGCAGATTGACTCGATAATCTGGTAATCCAGGCTGTTATTCAGCATGTTGCGGATAAAACTGCCGTCGATCTTCAGCATATCTACTTGCACCCCTTTCAGGCTGGCGTAGCTGGCATAGCCTGTCCCGAAATCATCAATCGCCACGCGGCAGCCTAACTGGCGCAGCTGGGCAATGGTTCGGTTAACCCAGCTATGATCGCTGAGCATCGGCGATTCGGCGACTTCAACGATCAGCTGCCACGGCTCAATATCGCTGGCTTTCAGCCGGGCAGCCAGTTCCGTGGCCAGCTGAGGGCGACAAAGCGTGGCGGCAAACAGGTTAATGGCCAGACGGATCCCCGGCAGCGCCTCGCGGTGACGGTCAATAAACGTTAACGTCTGGTCCAGCACCATGCGATCCACTTCCCACGTCAGGCCAAACTCCTGCACGACGGGCATAAAGCTCGCTGGCTTGATGGTTTCGCCCTGCGCATTCTCCATGCGCAGCAGAATTTCATAAAAGTCATCGCCGCGCACGCCGTGGATTTTCTGCGCCACCAGGCAAAAACCGTCGCTCTGCAGCGCCTGCTGAACATCGCGCAGCATCTCCAGCTTTTCACTGACGTGACGCTGGACCGGGACTTTTTCCGTCTGCTGCAGATTTTCCGCCTGTCCGCTGCGCAAGGAGATCTCCGCCATCGCGCTCATTTCACCCAGCAGTTCATACAGATGTGATACCGGGGGATAAACGCTGCAGTGGCTGATACCGACCTGCGGATGGATCGGCAGGCCGTCCCAGCTCAGACGATAATCTTTTAACCGCGCCTCTAACCCTTCAATGCGCGCCAGGTAGCCGTTGCTCCCCAGCCGCACCACCAGGTCAAACCCCGGCAGCTGATAGATTCCCTCACCTTGAAGAAGGAAGGGTTGCAGATGGCTGGCCAGACTGCGTTTATACTGAATCCGCAGCTTCAGGCCATAGGTTCGGCTCAGGCGGTCAAGGTCGGGAATACGTAAAAAGCAGAGCGCGGAACCGGCATTTTTTGCCAGATCCTGATTTAAGGCGCGCAGATTCGGCATGCCAATGACCGGATCGGTGAGTGCCATTTCGCGCGCTCTTGCCAGTAAACGACGCTGGCGGGTGCTGAGGGCCGACATCAATAAAATGGTCAGCGTAAACACCAGCAAATTGGCCGAGATCACCGCCAGATTATAGGCCTCAACCGACGGGTCCATAAAGCGGTCGCGCAGCTGATAGAGCACCACCAGCAGCGTCCCCCAGCACAGAGAGGTGAACAGATAGCCAAAGCGCAACGCGGCCCACAGCATCAGCGGTAAAAGCAGGGGGATACCATACTCGGTCGTCAGCAGATTATTCGTCGTGGTGCGGAACTGCGTCAGCATGACCAGCGCAGCGAGCATCAGCGCCAGCCAGCTAAACCACTCGCGCAGCGTTACCCCGGCAGCAAATTGCTGCTGGCAGCGGCCGCTGAGAATACGTAGAAAATGGGGGTTGCGAAAAATGCGCAGCAAAAAGTAGAACAGCTGCACGGTAGCCAGGGAGGCCAGCAGCACCGATTGATAGTTCAGCAGCGTATGCAGAGAGTAGAAATCATGAGCAAACACGGAATTTTTCACGGGTAAAATGCCTATCGGCATCGCCAGCTGCATCATCGCGATAAACATCGTCGGCATTGCAAAGGCCAGCCAGAACAGGCGAGCAGAGACCTGGCTTACCTCACCGAAGCTAATCCCCCAGCGCTTTTTCGTCTGTGCGCGATATCCGCTCCAGCCCAGCACCAGCGTCGTCATAATTAATAAAACAATCACCGTCGCCTGAGTGCCGGTGTAACGATGAAAATAGTGCCAGCACAGCGCGACGACGATACCCGGTAATGCACCCCAGTCAAAAACCATCAGCAGTGCGATCATCAACGCCAGCGGCAAATAGATGAGATAGACGTAACCTTCAGGGATCCATAACCGGACCGACATTGAGGAGGCCACGGGCATCAGCAGTAAGGCGAACAGGAGCGGTAGCCCCCACCAGCGACGAGAGAGTGTTTGCAGCATTACCAATTTATTCATGAGGGTATCGTAGAATTTAGTGTTATTAGCAGGTTTTATTTATTCTAACCAACAATCATGTTGAGAATTGGTGAAAAGTATTCTTAAATCCTGAGTATAGTAGAGCTAAAATCTCACTCTAATTTGATCTAAATCAGTTTATTTTATAATAAATGCTATTCCCACCATTTGATCAAAACACCATCGGCCAGATCGGATGGTATTCTTCAGCGGGCCGCATGCTGAGCGTGGTGCAGAATCGTTGACCTGCGCGCAATGCTGTGCGTAAATTGCCTCTATCGCCCGCATGGGCACATTACAGGAAAAATTGCGTGAATAGCGCTATGTCATTTAAAAAACGTCAGAAAACCGGAAGCATGACGCGAGTTATCTTGCTGGTGAGTTTTATCATCTTGTTAGGACGGCTGATCTTCGTGGTACCCGGTGCCATTGAGCATCATCAGCAGAAAAAACTGCTACCTGCGAACCCAGTCAGCGTCGTTAACGACAAATAGCCACTGCCGGGTGGCCATGCTGCAAACGCTTTTCGGAGCTTTTGCTGACCCGCTGATGCCCAAAATCAGCTAAGCTATATGCGCTCCGCTTCCCTCTTTATACCTGAAAAACCTCAGGCTGCAGCTCACGCTTCTGCCGTCTGGCGTATTTAAGGTTCAGTCTGACAAAAGGATGTTGTATGTCCGTAGCGCCTTCTCATGTTCAGCAGTTAGCTGAAGTTCGCAGCCGTATTCTTAACCTGCTGCTGAATGACAAAGACCTCGTCGATACCCTGCTGGAACGCCCGCTGCGCGAGTCCGAGGCTGAAGCGGAGGCGCATCGCCAGCAGGTTGAAGAGATCAAAGCCACGCTTCCCGTACTGCACGCGGCCGATATTGCTGACCTGCTGGAGGCCCTGCCAGAGGATGAACGCCTGGCGCTGTGGCGGCTGATTGGCAACGATCGCCGCGGCCGGGTGCTGGTTGAAGCCTCAGAAAACGTCTGGGAAAGCCTGATTGAGGAGATGAGCGACCGCGATCTGCTGCGCGCCATCAAACCGCTGGATATCGACGAACAGGTTTATCTGGCTAAATACCTTTCGCGCGACCTGACCGGGCGCCTGCTGACCTCGCTGGATCCGGAACTGCGTTCGCGCGTGCTCGACGTGGTGGATTTTGACCGCGACCGCGTTGGCCGCATCATGGATTTCAAGCTGGTCACCGTGCGCGCCGACGTTACGCTGGCCACCGTCCAGCGTTTTCTGCGCAGTAAGAAAACCATCCCGGACGGCACGGACAAGCTGTTTGTCACCGGAAAAAATAACAAGCTGCTGGGCGAACTGCCGCTGACGGAAATCCTGCTGAATACCCCGGAAAAACTCGTGTCAGAGGTGATGAACGCCAAACCCACCACCTTCCTGATTGATGACAAAGCGGAAGACGCGGCCGGTGCTTTTGAACGTTATAACCTGATCTCCGCCGCCGTTATCGATGCCAAGGGCAAGCTGATGGGGCGCGTCACTATCGAAGATGTCGTCGACCTCGTCAACGAAACCAACGACAGCAGCATGCGTAAAATGGGTGGGGTCAATCCTGAAGAGGATGTGTTTGCTCCGGTGCGTAAAGCCGTGCGCACCCGCTGGACCTGGCTGGCGGTCAACCTCTGCACGGCGTTTGTTGCCTCACGCGTGATTGGCCTGTTTGAGGCGACGATTTCCCAACTGGTGGCGCTGGCCGCATTAATGCCTATCGTCGCCGGTATCGGCGGCAACACCGGCAACCAGACCATAACCATGATTGTGCGCGCCCTCGCCCTGCATCAGGTGGAACCCGGAAACTTCTCGTTTCTGATAGGGCGCGAGCTCGGCGTGGCGCTGATTAATGGCCTGTTCTGGGGTGGCATCATGGGGGGCATTACCTGGGCGATGTACGGCAACCCGGCGCTGGGCGGCGTGATGATGCTGGCTATGGTGCTGAATCTGCTGCTGGCGGCGCTGATGGGAGTGCTGATCCCGCTGCTGATGACCAAATTCAAGCGCGACCCGGCGGTGGGATCGAGCGTGCTGATCACCGCGCTGACGGATACCGGTGGCTTCTTTATCTTCCTCGGGCTGGCCACGATCTTCCTGCTGCACTGATCGTAGGATGTGACGCACTTTGTTATAAAATGATAATTAATGGTTTAATCTGTGACTTATCGCGCAGAACAAATTCCCCGCAGCACCTAACCTAACAAAAAATAACAAACCTGCACGTTAATTGACTTCCCAACGCTGAGGAGATCCTCAGCGGCCGGAAGGCGGTTTGCTATTGCCTGAAAAAAGGACATCACCCTACCCCAGCTAAAGGATGCTCTATGAACTCATCAACCACGGTTCAACCGCAGATAACGGCCGCAGACGACAGGGAAGAAACTATCTGGCGACGCGCCGTCTGGCGTATTCTGCCTATCCTCACCGTGAGCTACATTTTTGCCTATCTCGACCGCATCAATGTTGGCATCGCCAAACTTCAGATGTCCAGCGATCTGGCGTTTTCAGAGACCGTATATGGCCTGGGCGCCGGGATCTTCTTTATCGGTTTCTTCTTTTTTCAGATCCCCAGCAATATGGCGCTGCATCGCTTTGGCGCGCGCCGCCTGCTGGCCGCGCTGCTGATCTCATGGGCGGTGATCGCCCCGCTGACCGCGCTGGTGGCAACTCCGTTCCAGTTTTACGCCGTGCGCTTCCTGCTGGGGCTGACCGAATCGGGCTTTTATCCCGGCGTTATCCTCTACCTGTCGCTGTGGTTCCCTTCCTACCGTCGCGGCAAGATGTTTGCGCTGTTTGCCGCTGCCGTGCCGCTATCGGGACTGCTTGGCGGGCCGATTTCGGGCTGGATCATGGAATATTTCCATAATGTGCAGGGCATCGCCGGCTGGAAGTGGCTGTTCATTATTCAGGGAACCCCTTCCCTGCTGATCGGCCTGCTGGTGTTCTGGCTGCTGCCGGACCGCATCGATAATGCCCACTGGCTCAACAGCGAGGAGAAAGCGCTGATCGCTGAACGTCTGCGCGAGGATGCGGTACAGGAACCTGCCGGGGCGCAGGCCAGCCTTGGCGCCGTGCTGCGTAACGGCAAGCTGTGGCTGCTGACCTTTATCTACTTCTGCCTGATTGCCGGGTTTTATACCGTCAGCTTCTGGCTGCCGACGCTGGTGCGCAATGCCGGCGTTGAGGATGTGTTTACCGTGGGTCTGTTAACCGCTATCCCCTATGCGGCAGCGATAGTCACGATGATTGTCGCCTCACGCAGCGCGGATAAGCACCGTGAGCGCCGCTGGCATCTGGCGCTGATCGCGGTGATGAGCGGCGTGGGCATGGTGATCTCCGCGCTGTACAGCGACAACCTGTGGGTGGCGATGTTTGGCCTGACGCTCGGTGCCGCTGGCGGCCTCAGCACGCTGCCGCTGTTCTGGAGCCTGCCGACCGCGTTTCTCGGTGGCACCATGGCCGCCGTCGGTATCGCGCTGATCAATTCGTTTGGTAACCTGGCCGGTTTTGTCGCGCCTTATATGATGGGCATCCTGACCGACCTGACGCACTCCACGCTGACCGGCATGATGATTATTTCCTGCACGCTGTTTGTCGGTGCCGCTGCGATCTTCCTGATCCCCGGCCGCATTGTTAACCGCTAATTTATCGAGGTTGAGTTATGAATATCGTCATTACCGGCGCTGCCGGATTCCTGGGGAAAAAACTGGTTGAGGCCCTGTTGGCAAAAGGCTCACTGCGCGATGCGCAGGGCAAGTTGCAGGCAATAGAACGAATTACCGCTATTGATATCGTGCCGCTGAACGGCATCGAGGATGCACGCCTGAAAGTGCTGAGTGGGGATATCAGTAACGCCACCGAGCTGGAAACGCTGATTGATGAGCGAACCGACAGCGTGTTTCATCTGGCGGCGGTGGTTTCTGGCCAGGCAGAGCAGGATTTCGATCTTGGAATGAAGATCAACGTCGATGCCGCTCGTCAGATCATGGAGCGCCTGCGCGCCCTGCCGCAGTGCGTCAGGCTGGTCACCACCAGTTCAGTCGCGGTATTTGGCGGCCAGCTGCCGGATAAAGTGGCGGATGACCAGGTCTGGATGCCGCAAAGCTCCTACGGCACGCAGAAGGCGATGAATGACCTGCTGCTGTCGGACTACAGCCGCAAAGGATTTCTCGACGGCCGCAGCCTGCGCATGCCGACCATTGTGGTGCGCCCGGGCAAACCCAATGCGGCAGCCTCCAGCTTTGCCAGCGGGATTATTCGTGAGCCGCTCAATGGCGAGGCCGCCAACTGCCCGGTCAGCCTGGATACCCGCCTGTGGCTGATGTCCCCGGCCAGGGCCGTCGCCGCATTGATCCTCGGGCACGAACTGGAGCGCGCGCAGCTTGACCAGGGCCGGGTAATTAACCTGTGCGGCCTGTCGGTAACGGTTGAGGAGATGCTTGGCTCGCTGCGCCGACTCAGCGGTGATGAGGTGCTGGCGCGTATCAGCTATCAGCCAGACCAGGCGATTATCAATATCGTGAACTCCTGGCCCGGTGATTTCCATGCCGACTACGCCCGCCGCCTCGGCTTCGAGGCCAATGCCTCATTCGATGAGATGGTCAGGGAGTATCAGGCGGAGAGCGGTGCCGCTTAATCTCTTTACTGAGGTTAAAGGTCAGTGCGGCGGCGGCCGCTTCCTGCACCCCTGCAGGTAAGTGGTAGCCGCCGCGGCTCTCCAGCCAGGTCAGCACGTCGGCAAGATGCCAGATAGTCGCGGCGCCTTCATGTACCGGAGCCGGGAAAGAGTGATAGTGCGCCAGCATCAGCTTGCGCATATTTTGCCGGGAAACGCCTACCAAATCAGCTACATCCGTCAGCCCGACATAGTCAGGGGAGACCTCAAAGAGCTGTGCATCCGCCAGCACGCTTTTGACCTGAAGCACCGCACTCTCGATGGCCTGTTTTGCCGATGGCGCAGAGCGAATAAACTCCAGCGCAACGCGGCCAGGAACGCCGATACCAATCAATGCATCATCGCAGCCTGCCTCGGCCAGCTGCTCAACCAGCGCATCAGCATCCTCTGCCCGCTTAGCCAGCTGATATTTCAGTGTAAAGGTGTATTCCATTGATCCGCTCTCCCTGAGTTAAGCCCAAACTTTTTCGCCAGCGTGCAGCTATCGACGACGCGCTGTAGCTGCCTGGCGTGATTCACTGCACTCTTCGGCGTACTCCAGACGCAGGAAATGCAAAACTCCCCGCAGCGGCACTCCACGCTATTCCAGGGGCAGTAAATTTTACCCCAGGCGTGACTGCCGCCGCATACCACTCGCCAGCCGTGCTGCTCGGCATGCCTGAGTACCGCTTCAATTTCCTTGATGGCGTGACAACGTCGGGCCATAAATGCCTCCTGAGTATGCATCGCAATATCTTGGTTGTCAAATGACAACCTGGTTAGTGATAACCATCGTGATTGATGCAGCAGATCGCTGCCAGAGGAGATGTCGCACGTTGCGAGGCACGCTGTTGAGCATTACGCTGGCGTATCATTGGATGCAAAAAGTTTGCGGGAACTCCCGCAAATTTCACCTCAGGTCTGCGGATCTTCTTTCTGCAGATTGTTGTCGCCGAGGCCGCCGATAAACGGCAGGCGCAGCTGGAACGGCGAGATGCCAACACCGAGGTTGAGGCCGAGCACGTTGATTTCAACGCCCTCTTCGGCGCCGACGGTGAGCCCGGCGACGCCGAGCAGGGAGAGCTGCACGCCGCGCCCGGACGGCGGCAAACCGATCGGATTGCGCAGCGAGCGGTAGTCTTTACCGATGGCGTTAGCGGGCATATTCAGCTTCAGCTCGGGGACTTCGCGGCCAATGTGCGCCAGGAACGTGTTGCTGTTCGGGCCGGGCCAGGCATGGTAAGTCTGTGGCCACGGGTAGGAGGCTATCGCCGCTTCTATTTTCGGGATCATCGCTGCGGCCAACGGACCGCGGCGCTCCAGCAGCACGCGCGGGCGCGACCCGAACCAGTAGCCGTCGGGGATATTGCGGTTAAACCGCACTTTGTCGCCGCTGCCCCAGCCAATCACCTCAACGCGGTGATAATGCGTTTCCCCTTCGCGCTTGTAGATAATCCACGGATGCACCGCCACTACGCCTCTCCAGCCATAGGTTGGCGCCACGTAAACCTGAATAATGGCGCTGGCCGCATTACGCTGCGGGTCCGGGGCCTGGCCGGAAGAGTCGCGCCGCGCCGTTGACCAACTCTCATTGCCTGGGCTTTCCTGGCGGTTAGCCTGCGCAAGGCTGACGCCAAGCGACAGCAGCAGAATGCAGGCAAAGACCAGGCTCAGGGCTTTTAGTGAGATCATCATGGGGTTTCCTGTACTTCGCGGGCGGGTTCATTTGCCATTATGTCGGGATAAGGCGGCGCTGTGGAGAAATATTTGTCAGCAAACGGCAATAAAAAAGCCGGTAACATTGCAATGTTACCGGCTTTCATCTGCGAACGTGCTGCAGCCGAACGTTATGCGCTCAGCAGCGGCTGTGCCGTCTTCTCAACCAGTGCCAGCAGCAGCTTGATGTCCTGCAGCGTCACGGTTGGGTTCAGCAACGTCATCTTCAGGCAGGTCACGCCATCCGACTCGGTCACACCGACGTTGGCACGGCCGGAATCCAGCAGTGCATCACCAATTCTCTGGTTCAGCAGCGCGATATCGGCATCGCTGCTCTGTGCCAGTGATGCTGGGCGATAGCGGAACAGGACGCTGGCCAGCTGCGGCTGCATCACCAGCTCCAGCGCAGGCTGCTCGCTAACATAATGCGCCACTTGCTGCGCCAGCGTAACGCCGTGATCGATAATCTCGGCATACTGCTTTTGCCCTAACGCCTCCAGGCCCATCCACAGCTTCAGCGCATCGAAACGACGCGTGGTTTGCAGTGATTTAGACACCAGGTTAGGCACGCCCTGCGCTTCGTCGAACTCAGAGTTCAGGTAAGCCGCCTGATAGCGCATCAGCTCATAGTGGCGCGCGTCCTTCAGCAGGAAGGCACCGCAGCTGATGGTCTGGAAGAACTGCTTGTGGAAGTCGAGAGTGATGGAATCCACCAGCTCAATGCCGTCCAGATAGTCGCGGTACTTCTCAGACATCAGCAGCGCACCGCCCCAGGCCGCATCAACGTGCACCCAGATCTGATGCTCTGCCGCCAGCGCGGCAATCTCGCGCAGCGGGTCGATTGCGCCCGCATCGGTGGTGCCCGCCGTTGCCACGATAGCCAGAATCTGCTCGCCGTTAGCCTGCGCCTGCGCCACTTTGGCGCTCAGGTCGTTGATGTCCATGCGCGCAAAGCGGTCGGTTTTCACCAGCGTGACCGAGCGATAGCCCAGCCCCATCAGTGCCATATTCTTCTGCACCGAGAAGTGGGCGTTTTCAGAGCAGAACACTTTAATTTTGCTCAGATCGCCCGGCAGACCATCCTGCTGTACCGAGTGGCCGATGCGCGCAAAGAAGGCATCACGCGCCAGCATCAGGCCCATCAGATTGCTCTGGGTACCACCGCTGGTGAACACGCCCGCATCGCCAGGCTGATAGCCCACCTGGGAACGCAGCCACTCAATCAGCTTCACCTCAATAATGGTGGCTGACGGGCTTTGATCCCAGGAGTCCATGCTCTGGTTAGTGGCATTGATCAACACTTCAGCAGCCTGGCTGATCACCAGGCTCGGGCAGTGCAGGTGCGCCACGCACTGTGGGTGATGCACCGACAGGCTGTCTTTTAAGAAGTACTCAACCGCACGCTCAATCGCGGCCTGGTTGCCCAGGCCCTGAGGAGTAAAGTCCAGCTGAATACGTTCGCGCAGCTCAGCAACAGATTTCCCCTGATACATCTCAGGCTGCTGCAGCCACTGCACCACAGCCTTGCTGGTCTGTTCAATCACCTGCTGGTACGCTTCGGTACTTTGCGCAGAAGCGGCCAGAATTGGATTTAACCGGGACATCAACTTACTCCAATCAAACAGGTTTTACGCCAGAGGACAGCAGGGCGTTTTCAAATTTATCCAGGAAGACGCTCAGCTCTTCTTTGCTGATCAGCAGCGAAGGCAGCAGGCGCAGCACGCAACCGTTACGGCCGCCGCGCTCCAGGATCAGACCGTGCTCAAAGCAATTCTTCTGGACCAGTGCAGACAGCTCGCCGTCCGCCGGGTGGCAGCCCATCTGATCCGGTGCTTCGTCAGGTTTAACCAGCTCAATACCGATCATCAAACCGAGACCGCGCACGTTGCCGATGACCGGGTAGCGTTTCTGCAGCTCAGCCAGCTGGCCTTTCAGCCACTCGCCCTGCTCTGCCACTTTGGCCGCAACGTTGTTGTCCTTCAGGATCTTCAGCGTGGTCAGGCCGGTTGCCATCGCCAGCTGGTTACCGCGGAAGGTGCCGGTGTGATGGCCAGGAGACCAGGCATCGAACTCTTTCTTAATGCCCAGCACGGCCAGCGGCAGACCGCCACCGACAGCTTTGGACATCACGATGATGTCTGGCTCAATGCCGGCATGCTCGAAAGCGAAGAATTTACCGGTACGGGCAAAGCCAGCCTGCACTTCATCCAGAATCAGCAGGATGCCGTGCTCTTTGGTCACTTTGCGAATGCGCTGCAGCCACTCAGCCGGAGCCGGGTTGACGCCGCCTTCACCCTGAACGGCTTCGAGGATCACCGCCGCAGGTTTGCGCACGCCGCTCTCAACGTCGTTGATCAGGTTTTCGAAGTAGTAAGTCAGCGCTTTAACGCCAGCCTCACCGCCGATACCCAGCGGGCAGCGGTACAGATGCGGGTAAGGCATAAACTGCACTTCTGGCATCATGCCATCAACCGCTTCTTTCGGAGACAGGTTGCCGGTCACGGAGAGCGCACCGTGGGTCATACCATGGTAGCCACCGGAGAAGCTGATCACGCCAGCACGGCCGGTCACTTTTTTCGCCAGCTTCAGCGCAGCTTCAACGGCATCAGCACCGGACGGGCCGGTAAACTGCAGGCAGTACTCTTTACCCTGGCCTGGCAGCAATGACAGCAGGTACTCTGAGAACTGATCTTTCAACGGGGTTGTCAGGTCAAGCGTATGTAACGGCAAGCCGCTGGTAATGACATTCTGGATACTTTGCAACACATCAGGGTGGTTATGTCCAAGTGCCAGCGTTCCCGCACCGGCCAGGCAATCAAGATATTGATTATTCTCAACATCCGTGATCCAAACGCCCTGGGCTTTCGCAATTGCAAACGGCAATTTGCGTGGATAACTCCTAACATTCGATTCAAATTCAGCCTGACGGGCCAAATAGGTTTCATTGTTTGCGTTTAATGTAGTCGCACCTGAATTATCAATACGGACTTTATCCGTCATCATATCTCTCCTACAACCAGGGTCTCGTTGGTACCGCGGTTGAATAAATGTAATAAGAAAAAGACTATGTAAAAAGCGCGGCCACAATATAGCTTTTTGCCCCACATCTCAATGATTTATTTTGTTTAGATTTGTAGGTTTTTTATCATGCTAATCAATAACTTGCTTCGCGCCTAACCGATCGTGCTGTCTTCAACACCTAAGAAAGTGATTAATAATGCAGCAAAGTGGGGGTACGCGAGAGGGTAAGTGGCTCAGAGGAAAGGAGAAAAAGCCTGCGGCGAGGATTAATTATAACAATTAAATAACATCTGAATTTTGTAAGGAAAAGCAAATTGGCTGCGGACTACGTCAGGACGTGACCAACAGGCCAGATGAAAGGTGAGCATCGTTAATTAAACCATGCCGAAATCTGCTGAGGATTAAGCGCAGGATTTCGGCACAGAGTGCGGCCTGATTATTTCAGGCCTTGAGCATTAAGCATTTTCACCGTGGCATCCACGTCAATCTCATCTTCTGAGAAGATGAGCGTCGTTCCCTGGAAGGTGGTGATCGCCAGTTTTTTCAGCGAGCGCATCTCGCCAGGTTCAGCGGCGGCTTTCGGCCTGATGCTGTTCATCAACAGGCCCACGGACAGCACCGCATTTTCTTTATCAATACGGGTGTCGGCAGGCACTTCTTCGCTGTAAACCAGCCAGGACTTGATTGAGGTGAGCTTAAGGCGCTCGCCAGCGATAAAGAGGTGGTTACTTTCCGGCGCAACTTTCACCGCGAACGCCGACAACCCCTTGGTATTCGTGGTCGGCTCGAAGGTGACGGCCGCATCTTTCTTGATCAGATCGGGATTGACGACCTTGATCACATGAAAATAACGGTTATCGCCGTTTTCATCTTTGATAAAGCCAAAGCCTTTATCTTTAAACCAGGTTGTGATCGTTCCGTTCATCGCCATTACCGCCTACCTAATCGTTTATCTACTCAATTTTTGCAGCGCGCAGTGTAAAGCACAACGCCCGCGCAGACCACGCCTTTGCTGTTAGTCTGGACGAAAAATTCCCACTGCGCGAGGCTACTCGTTGCCCCACTGATTGAGGAAGTTGGCGATATCATCAATGCGCTGCGGGTCGATGTTGGCTTCAACCGCCATCTCTTTCTGCCCTTCCTCGCTGATCTCTTCATTATTCATCAGGCGGGTCAGCAGCAGCTGGAAGTAAAGCGCCAGCGAATCACGCTCTGCTTCACTCACCGGCTTAGCGCATTCGGTCGCATACTCATCGGCGATATCATAATATTTCAGCGGGACATCATTATGCATAACAGACTCCTGGGGTAAATTTATGCCCGATAATCACCGGGTCGTCTGGCCGCGATCTTACCTTAACCAGCCTGACTTGTCCTGCTGACGCGCTGGGATTCGCAACCTGGCTGAAAATTCTTTATCATCCGCTGCCACTTCTTCTGCAGGCAATTTGATGTCCACGATTATCGATACTTTTATTGCCCCGCCCTGTCATGAAGAGATCGCCATCCTCTGGCAGGACGATCATCTGCTGCTGATCAATAAGCCCGGCGGGCTGCTCAGCCTGTCGGGGAAGAATCCGCAGAATCTCGATTCGGTCCATTACCGGCTGGTGCAGACCTTTCCGGGCTGTACTCTGATCCACCGCCTGGATTTCGGCACTTCCGGGCTAATGGTGATTGCGCGCAATAAAGCGATCAATGCCGCACTCTGCCAGCAGTTCAGCCAGCGCAGCGTGACCAAGGTATACAGCGCGCTGCTGTGCGGACATCTGGAAAACGATGAAGGGATCATTGACGCGCCGATCGCCAAAGATCCGGCGCTGTTCCCACTGATGTCGATTTGCGCCACCAGCGGCAAGCCTGCCCGCTCGCGCTATCGGGTGGTTGAGCGCACGGTACACTTACTGGCAGAGGGGAGAAGAGTGCCGGTGACGCGGGTGCAGCTGATGCCGGAAACCGGGCGCACCCACCAGCTGCGTATTCACTGCCAGCAGCTGGGGCACCCTATTCTGGGCTGCGACCTGTATGGCGGCCTGTCACAGCCCGGCATTAAAAGCACGCCACGGCTGATGCTGCACGCCAGCGAGCTGCATTTTGTTCATCCCGTAAGTGGAGAACGGATCGCAGCGCGCAGTGACAGTCCGTTTTAGCCACGCTGCGTCATTACCACATCAGATCGTCGGGCACTTTGAAGTCCGCATACGGATCTTCTTCGTCCTGCTCTTCCTGGCTCAGCGCACTGTTCAGTACGATACTGTTGGCATCGCGCTGGGCGATTTTATCGGCCACGCTGGCGGGGATGATGGCATACTGGCTCTCACCGCTGGTGTCGTTGATCAGACGAGCAATCGCCAGACGGCCATTAATCAGCTGCACCTGAGTGGCCTTGTCTACCGCGATTTTTTTAATCAGATTGTTATCGGTGAAGTTAAAATCAATATCGCCTCTTGAGACGATGACTTTATTCATTTCAATCAGCTGCTTCACCTGCGCTTTGTACTCTTTCGACAGCGCCGCCTGCTTTTGCTGTTCGCTGAGCTGCTTGTCCCGCTCAATCTGCGCTTTTTTATTTTCTTCTACTGCCTCTCTGGCTTCACGCGCCTGAACGCGGGACTTTTTCGCCGTTCTCTCTACCTTGGCCAGTTTCTTACTGGACACCAAACCCGCTTTCAGCATCTGCTCTTGTAGAGTGAGTTTTGTCATTTCCGCTCTCGAATCCATTAAATAATAGCGGAGGATTATACCCGCAATTGCCCAGGCTGTAACAGGCAGTCGCCGATCATCCTGGGCTTTCTGACAGATTACGCGGCAAACCCGGCAGCCACTTTATCCATGGCGCAAGGTTTTTAGCCCCTCAAGCGGTATGAACCCTGTCACAAAACGCGCATCAGTTTTTTTGCCCGAAACCGACACGCTAACGCCGAGGCGCTTTGTTAATGGCCCGTTAACGCTTAATACCGCCAGTTGTTAACAGAAATTGATGCGTCAAACGCATCAGTCTATGAGTTTATTGCGCTTATTTACTTTATTTCGCTGATTCAGTCTGCAGAAACAGGCGCGCTACAAGCGTCAATAACAAACTGGAGATAAAGATGCTTACCTCTCACGCACCCATGACAAATCGGGCGAGATTTAGCGCGATCCTGCGCGTTACCTCTGGCAACTTTCTTGAGCAATTTGATTTCTTCCTGTTCGGATTTTATGCCACCTACATCGCCCATACTTTTTTCCCGGCCAGCAGTGAGTTTGCCTCGCTGATGATGACCTTCGCGGTGTTTGGCGCAGGCTTCCTGATGCGCCCCATCGGGGCAGTGGTGCTGGGTGCCTATATTGATAAAGTCGGCAGACGTAAAGGGCTGATCGTCACCCTGTCGATCATGGCGGCAGGGACCTTCCTGATCGTGCTTATTCCGTCCTACCAGACCATCGGAATTTGGGCGCCGTTGCTGGTGCTGTGCGGTCGTTTATTGCAGGGGTTCTCGGCCGGCGCCGAGTTAGGTGGCGTATCCGTGTACCTCGCCGAGATTGCCTCACCGGGGCGTAAAGGCTTTTACACCAGCTGGCAATCCGGCAGCCAGCAGGTCGCCATTATGGTGGCTGCCGCGATGGGCTTCGCGCTGAATGCCCTGATGGAGGAGAGCGCTATTCGCGACTGGGGCTGGCGCCTGCCCTTCCTGTTCGGCTGCCTGATTGTGCCGTTCATCTTTTTCCTGCGTCGCAAACTGGAAGAGACCGAAGAGTTTAGCGCCCGTCGTCGTCATTTGGCGATGCGCGAGGTGTTTACAACCCTGCTGACAAACTGGCAGGTGGTGATAGCCGGCATGCTGATGGTCGCCATGACTACCACGACGTTTTATTTGATCACCGTATACGCCCCGACCTTCGGCAAAAAAGTGCTGATGCTGAGCGCCTCTGACAGCCTGCTGGTCACCCTGCTGGTCGCGGTATCTAACTTTCTCTGGCTGCCGATCGGTGGCGCCCTCTCCGACCGCTTTGGCCGTAAGCCAGTGCTGATCGCCATGGCGCTGCTGGCGCTGGTAACAGCCTACCCGGCACTCAGCCTGCTGGCTGAAGAGCCCAGTTTCTCCATGATGCTGACGGTGCTGCTGTGGCTCTCATTTATTTATGGCCTTTACAACGGCGCGATGATCCCGGCATTAACGGAGATTATGCCAGCGGAGGTTCGGGTCGCAGGTTTCTCGCTGGCCTACAGCCTGGCGACGGCCATATTTGGTGGATTTACCCCGGTTATCTCTACCGCACTGATTGAATACACCGGCGACAAGGCATCACCAGGCTACTGGATGGGCTTTGCTGCACTGTGCGCCTTGTTAGCGACGCTGTATCTGTATCGTCGCAGCACCTTATCACTGCAACCCACCGCCTGAATCAGGGAGTTCGTTATGCACAAAATAGTTCGTTCACTGTTCGCCATACTGCTGCTTTGCTGCGCCAGCACCGCCGCGCTGGCCAAAGAAGTGACCGTGATGATTTCCGGCGGCTTTAAGGCCGCCCTGGAAAAACTCGCCCCGCAATTTGAAGCCAGCAGCGGGGATAAAATCACGCTGGTAGCCGGCCCCTCAATGGGTAAGACGCCGCAGGCGATCCCCTCGCGGCTGGCACGCGGAGAGAAGGCCGATGCGGTGATCATGGTCGGCGACGCGCTGGAAAATCTGGAAAAAGATCGCAGGATCCGCCCGCATTCACGCGTGGAGCTGGCCGACTCGCCGATTGGTATGGTGGTGAAACAGGGCGATGCGCAACCCGAGATTAAAACTGATGCGCAGCTGCGTCACACCCTGCTAACCGCCCGTTCTGTTGCTTACTCTGACAGTGCCAGCGGACGCTATGTCAGCAGCCAGCTGTTCAAAAAGCTGGGCATTGAGAAGGAGATGAAGGAGAAAGCCCATCAGGTTGAACGCATTCCGGTGGCCTCAGAGGTGGCAAAAGGCCACTATGCGCTCGGTTTCCAGCAGGTGAGTGAACTCCTGCCGGTCGCGGGTATCACCTTTGTTGGCGAACTGCCTGACAATGTCCAGTACATCACGCGCTTTGCCGGGGCGGTCACCGCCAATGCGCAACATCCTCAGGAAGGTCAGGCGCTGCTGGAATTTCTCTCCTCCGCCGCGGCGCAAAAGGTCATTCACGCCAGCGGGATGCGATCCGTCAAGAGTGAGCAACGCTCGAGGGTGAGTGATACTGTTCAGTAATCAGGTTTTCCAGCTCGGTGGCTAACCAGGACTGCATGCGCCCGTTTCGCCTGATCAGGCCAACGGTGCGCTTCACCACCGGTTCGGTGAGCGCCAGATGAGTCAGCACTGAATGCCCGGAGCGCGGCATCGACATGGCAGGCACGGCGGCAATGCCGATCCCCGCCTCCACCATGCCCAGCATGGTGGTGACATGGCGGGTTTCACAGATGCTGGGGCGCTCAGGCGTGATGTGCTCCAGCTTCTGATCCAGCAGATTGCGGTTGCCGGAGGTCTTATCCAGACCGACATAATCCTGCTGATAAAACTCGCGCCAGGTCAGACTTTTGCTGCCTGCAAGCGGGTGATCGCGCCGGCAGGCAGCCACGTAGACATCTGCAACCAGCGGCAAAAATTCGAGGTCGGGTTGCAGGCTGGTGGCAAAGCAGATACCAAAATCAGCCTGACCGCGGGTCACGGCTTCGATGACATTGCCTGCACTGCTATCGATAAGCTTGACGCGCACGCGGGGAAAGCGGGCCTGAAAACGGCGGATCACGTCCGGCATAAAGTAATAGGCCGCGGAAGGCACCGTGGCCACGGTCACGACCCCCCTGCGTTCCTCACTGACTTTATTGATATCCGCTAATACTGACTCCACGTTGATCAGCAGCTGCTCTGAACGCTCCGCAAAGGTCTGCCCGTAAAGGGTCAGGGTGACGCGGCGGGTGGTTCTGTCGAACAGTTTAATGCCCAAAGCGGATTCAAGCTTCTCTATCCGGCGGCTCAATGCGGATTGGGAGAGGCAGATGGACTCCGCGGCAAGGCGAAAATTTCCATATTCAATCAGCGCGCGAAAGGCATAGAGATCGTTAAGATCAAAATTAACGGGCATAGCGGCAGACAATCCTTTCAGAGTCAGCAAGGCGTAGAGCAGAAATCATAGCCAGTTATGGCGCAACGGCAACCTTTATCCTTACTCTGTGCCGGGTGATGCAGTGTATAACTGAAAGGCGATAAATATTGGGCATAAAAAAGCCCGCAGGTACGCGGGCTTAGCGGTGATTCATGGCTTAATCATGCCGGGAGGTTAAATTATTCCCACTCGATCGTCGCCGGTGGCTTACCGGAAATATCGTAAACCACGCGCGAAATACCATCGACTTCATTGATGATGCGGTTGGAAACGCGGCCGAGGAAGTCGTACGGCAGGTGTGCCCAGTGCGCGGTCATAAAGTCGATAGTCTCGACCGCACGCAGGGAAACCACCCAGTCGTACTTACGGCCATCGCCCATCACGCCCACGGAGCGCACCGGCAGGAACACGGTGAACGCCTGGCTCACCTTGTTGTACAGGTCGGCTTTATGCAGCTCTTCGATGAAGATAGCATCGGCGCGACGCAGCAGGTCGCAGTACTCTTTCTTCACTTCGCCCAGCACGCGTACGCCAAGGCCCGGGCCCGGGAACGGGTGACGGAACAGCATCGCGTGCGGCAGGCCGAGTTCCAGACCGATTTTACGCACTTCGTCTTTGAACAGCTCACGCAGCGGCTCAACCAGGCCCATCTTCATCTCTTTCGGCAGGCCACCCACGTTGTGGTGTGATTTGATCACGTGCGCTTTGCCGGTGGCAGACGCGGCGGATTCAATCACGTCCGGGTAGATGGTGCCCTGCGCCAGCCACTTCACGTCTTCCAGCTGCAGCGCCTGCTCGTCGAACACTTCAACGAACACGCGACCGATGATCTTACGTTTGGCTTCCGGCTCGGCTTCGCCCGCCAGCGCGTCGAGGAAGCGTTTTTCACCTTCCACGTGGATAATGTTCAGACCGAAGTGGTCGCCAAACATCTCCATCACCTGCTCGGCTTCGTTCAGGCGCAGCAGGCCGTTATCGACAAATACGCAGGTCAGACGGTCGCCAATCGCGCGGTGCAGCAGCATCGCGGTCACGGAGGAGTCAACGCCGCCGGACAGGCCGAGGATCACTTTGTCGTTACCCACCTGCTCGCGCAGGCGTTCAACGGCATCTTCGATGATTTTAGCGGGGGTCCACAGCGCTTCACACTGGCAGATATCGCGCACGAAGCGCTCCAGCAGGCGCAGGCCCTGACGGGTGTGGGTCACTTCCGGGTGGAACTGCACGCCGTAGAAACGCTTCTCTTCGTTGGCCATAATGGCAAACGGGCAGCTATCGGTGCTGGCAACGGTGACGAAGTCAGACGGGATCGCCGTCACTTTGTCGCCGTGGCTCATCCACACGTCCAGCAGCGGCTTACCGCCAGCGCTGATGGCGTCTTCAATGTCGCGGGTCAGCGCGCTCTGGGTTCTCACTTCCACCTGCGCGTAACCAAATTCGCGCTCGCTGGAACCCTCCACTTTACCGCCCAGCTGCTGCGCCATGGTCTGCATGCCGTAGCACACGCCCAGCACCGGCACACCGGCGTTAAACACGTAGTCTGGCGCACGCGGGCTGCCATGCTCGGTGGTACTTTCCGGGCCGCCGGAGAGGATGATGCCGTTCGGGTTGAACCCGCGGATCTGCTCTTCGGTGACGTCCCACGCCCACAGTTCACAGTACACGCCCAGTTCACGCACGCGGCGCGCAACCAGCTGAGTATACTGTGAACCGAAATCGAGGATCAGTATGCGATGCTTATGAATATTTTCCGTCGTCATTGGGCTATTCCAGGGCGATGTAGTACAAATTCGGGATTAGGTTTAAAACGCCCGGCTAAAGAAGCCGGGCGGGCAATACGGGGTTGTTATGAACCCATACGGTAGTTCGGGGACTCTTTGGTGATGGTCACGTCGTGAACGTGGCTCTCCTGAATCCCGGCACCGCTGATGCGAACGAATTCCGCTTTGGTGCGCAGGTCGTCGATAGTAGCACAGCCGGTCAGCCCCATACAGGAACGCAGGCCGCCCATTTGCTGATGCACGATAGCCTTCAGGAAGCCTTTGTAAGCCACGCGGCCTTCGATACCTTCCGGCACCAGCTTGTCAGCGGCGTTATCGGTCTGGAAGTAGCGGTCTGAAGAGCCTTTAGACATCGCGCCCAGTGAACCCATGCCGCGATAGGACTTGAATGAACGGCCCTGGTACAGCTCGATTTCGCCCGGAGATTCGTCAGTACCGGCCAGCATCGAGCCCACCATCACCGCTGAAGCGCCGGCGGCGATAGCTTTGGCAATGTCGCCCGAGAAGCGGATACCGCCATCGGCGATAACCGGAATACCGGTGCCTTCCAGCGCGGCTACCGCGTCAGAAACGGCGGTGATCTGTGGTACACCCACGCCGGTCACGATGCGGGTGGTACAGATTGAGCCAGGGCCGATACCGACTTTCACCGCGCTCACGCCCGCTTCCACCAGCGCCAGTGCGCCAGCGCCGGTTGCCACGTTACCGCCGACGATCTGCAGGTCAGGATATTTTTCACGGGTAGCACGAATACGCTGCAGCACGCCTTCGGAGTGGCCGTGAGAGGAGTCGATCAGCAGCACGTCAACACCGGCTGCAACCAGCGCATCCACGCGCTCTTCGTTACCGGCACCGGCACCCACGGCGGCACCGACGCGCAGGCGTCCGTGTTCGTCTTTACAGGCGTTAGGTTTACGTTCGGCTTTCTGGAAGTCTTTAACGGTGATCATGCCCAGCAGATGGAAGCTGTCATCCACCACCAGCGCTTTCTCGACGCGTTTTTCGTGCATTTTGTGCAGTACCACTTCGCGCGCTTCGCCCTCTTTCACCGTGACCAGGCGCTCTTTCGGCGTCATCACGGCAGAAACGGGCAGGCTCAGGTCGGTGACAAAGCGCACGTCACGGCCGGTGATAATCCCCACCAGTTCGTTATTGCCGTTCACTACCGGGTAGCCGGCAAAGCCGTTACGTTCGGTCAGCGCTTTCACTTCGCTCAGGGCAGTGGTAGGCAACACGGTCTGCGGGTCGGTGACCACGCCGCTTTCGTGTTTCTTCACCTTGCGCACTTCTTCAGCCTGGCGCTCGATGGACATGTTTTTGTGGATAAAGCCCAGACCACCTTCCTGCGCCAGTGCAATAGCCAGACCCGCTTCGGTCACGGTATCCATTGCAGCGGACAACATAGGAATGTTTAAACGGATAGTTTTGGTGAGCTGGGTGCTGAGGTCGGCCGTGTTTGGCAGTACAGTCGAGTGGGCAGGAACGAGCAGAACGTCGTCAAATGTCAGGGCTTCTTTAGCGATTCTTAGCATGGCAATATCTCAACCTCAGGGTGAATGAGAACTTGTAAAATATTGCCGCGGAATTATACAGGCCGTAATCGATTGCCTCCAGCATTATTTACCAAAAACTCTTGATCCCCTCAGTGAGCCATGTAGTATCGGTTAATTAACCCTCTGATTTAAAGTTTGATCTTCATCACATGTCGCTACCGCCAACCGCCAATATTTTTACCGTCAGCCGTCTGAACAGTACAGTGCGCAAGCTGCTGGAGATGGAAATGGGCCAGGTCTGGCTGAGCGCGGAGATCTCGAATTTCTCCCAGCCCTCTTCCGGCCACTGGTACTTCACCCTGAAAGATGATGGGGCCCAGGTGCGCTGCGCGATGTTTCGCAACAGCAACCGCCGCGTCACCTTCCGCCCACAAAACGGCCAGCAGATTCTGGTGCGTGCCACCATCACGCTGTATGAACCGCGCGGCGACTACCAGCTGATTGCCGAGAGCATGCAGCCGGCCGGCGATGGCTTGTTACAGCAGCAGTTTGAGCAGCTGAAGCAGCGCCTGATGGCCGAAGGTCTGTTTGAGCAGGGCCATAAGCAGCCACTGCCGGACCCGGCGCGTCAGGTCGGGGTGATCACCTCCGCCAGCGGTGCCGCGCTACACGACGTTCTGCGCGTGCTACAGCGACGCGACCCGTCCCTGCCGGTGGTGATCTACCCGACTCAGGTACAGGGCGCAGAGGCGCCCTCAGGCATCGTCAGGGCCATTGAGCTGGCCAATGCGCGCAATGAGTGTGATGTATTAATTGTCGGGCGCGGCGGCGGCTCGCTGGAAGATTTGTGGAGCTTTAACGATGAACGCGTGGCGCGGGCGATTTTTGCCAGCCGCATTCCGATCGTCAGCGCCGTCGGCCATGAAACCGACGTCACCATTGCCGATTTCGTCGCCGACCTGCGCGCGCCGACCCCTTCCGCCGCGGCGGAGCTGGTCAGCCGCAATCAGATTGAGCTGCTGCGCCAGCTGCAATCCCAGCAGCAGCGCATGGAAATGGCGATGGATTACTATCTCGCACAGCAGCAGCGCACCTTCACGCGCCTGCAGCACCGCCTGCAGCAGCAGCACCCGCAGCTGCGCCTGGCACGCCAGCAGACGGCGCTGATGAAGCTGCAGCGCCGTCTGGATGACGCCGTGCAGCAGCAGCTGCGCCAGGCAACGCGTCGGCAGGAGCGGCTCGGCCAGCGCCTGAACGCCATCCGCCCGGAGATGCGCATTGAGCGCGCCAGCCAGCAATTGCAGCAGTGGCACTACCGCCTGCAGCAGGCGATGCAGCAGCAGCTTAACGGCAACAAACAGCGCTTCGGCAATCTTGCCGCCCAGCTGGAGGGCGTCAGCCCGTTAGCGACGCTGGCACGCGGTTTCAGCGTCACCACCGCCGCCGACGGCCAGGTGATCAAAAAAACCAAACAGCTGCACCCCGGCGACACGCTGAAAACCCGTCTTGACGACGGCTGGGTGGAGAGTGAAGTGACCGCGATTACCCCGGTGAAAAAAACGCGCAGGCGCAGCGTCTGATGCCAGGAGGGTTCTGCCCTCCTCTTCCCCCCGACTCCCCCATTCGGCCCACGCGAAACTATACTTGTCTGACATTCCTCGTTAAGCAAGGAGCCTGTTATGCCTTATGGCGTGATCCCCCCGTATATCCTGCGCAAGATAATTGACCACGGTTCTACCCGGCAGCAGAGCTGCGCGCGTCAGACGCTGACCCACGTACAGACGCTGATGAATGAGAGCTGGCAGACGCCGCACTCGGCCACCAGCGCCACCCCAGGCAGCGTACAGCGTGAAATCTACGATGCGCAGCAGACGCAGAGCCTGCCGGGCACGCTGGTGCGCAGTGCCAGCCAGCCCGCCGCTGGCGATGTGGCGGTGAACGAAGCCTGGGACTACCTCGGTATTACCTATGATTTTTTCTGGAACGCCTACCAGCGCAACTCCCTCGATAACCAGGGCCTGACGCTGCTGGGCACGGTCCATTACGGTAAGGATTACCAGAATGCCTTCTGGAACGGGCAGCAGATGGTGTTTGGTGACGGCGATGGCGAAATCTTTAACCGCTTCACCATCGCACTCGATGTGGTGGGTCACGAGCTGGCACACGGCGTGACGGAAACCGAGGCCGGGCTGATCTATTTCGAGCAGGCCGGGGCGCTCAACGAGTCGCTGTCCGATGTTTTCGGCGTGCTGGTCAAGCAGTATCATCTGCAGCAGAGTGCCGACCAGGCCAACTGGCTGATTGGCGAGGGGCTGCTGGCGGAGGGGATCAAGGGGCGCGGCCTGCGCTCGATGTCCGAGCCGGGCACTGCCTACGACGATCCGCTGCTGGGTAAAGATCCCCAGCCCGGCCATATGCGCGATTACATCCAGACGCGCGACGATAACGGCGGCGTGCATCTTAATTCCGGCATCCCCAACCGCGCCTTCTACCTGGCCGCCGTGGCGCTGGGCGGCTTCGCGTGGGAGCTGGCGGGCCATGCCTGGTACGATACGGTCTGCGATAAAACGCTGCCGCAGAATGCCGATTTCAAAACCTTCGCGCAGTTCACCATCCGCCACGGCGAGAAACGCTTTAACAAAGCCACGGCGGCGGCGATTGAGCAGGCCTGGAAACAGGTAGGTGTGCTGACATGAAACAGCCAGAATTAAGCGATGATGCGATTATCGATGTGGCGCGTGAAGGCGGCTTTGCCCTCATCCCTAAGCTGGCTGAGCCACGCCGTTTTGCGCTGTCGCAGCTGGCAGCGCCGCAGAAAGAGCGGGTGTGCGAGGTGATGCGCCAGGCGCTTCCGCTGGGCGAACCGGAAGACCACCAGGCCGCGCTGGGGCGCGGCGACCAGCGCTATTTTCGTATTCAGATTAGCTACAGCACGCAGCAGTCCGCAGGCGCTATCGTGATACTGATCCCCGAACAGCTGGCGCCGCCGGAGCTGGAATCCCTGTGGCGCGATGGTTAACAGGCAAAAAAATACCCCTTCATCGCTGAAGGGGTATGTGTGACTTCCGGTTTGCGGCCAGGCCGCTGCCGTTAGTTGTCCAGTGCGTAAGCGATCACGTAATCACCACGGTCCGGCGACTGACGTGCGCCGCCTGCGGAGATCAGGATGTACTGCTTACCGGTTTTCGGTGATTTGTAGCTGATTGGGCCACCCTGGCTGCCCACTGGCAGGCGGGCTTTCCACACTTCTTTACCGGTTGAGGTATCGAAGGCGCGCAGGTAGTAATCCTGAGTACCGGCGATGAACACCAGGCCACCCTGGGTTGCCAGCGTGCCGCCCAGCGTCGGCATACCAACCGGCATTGGCGCACGCATTTTGATACCAAATGGACCGGTATCCTGCACGGTACCGACTGGCACCTGCCAGACGATTTTCTGCGTCTTCATGTCAATCGCCGACAGCGTACCGAACGGTGGCTTCTGGCAAGGGATGCCCAGCGGCGACATAAAGCGGTTTTTGTTCACCGCGTACGGCGTGCCTTTCATCGGCACCAGGCCCATACCGGTATTCACGGCTTCGCCACCGTTGCTCACCGCACCGTCTTTCGCTGGCGCTGCTGGTACCATCTGCTGCCAGAGGCCGAGGCGCATATCGTTAACGAAGATCAGGTTGTTGTTCGGGTCGGTCGACAGGCTGCCCCAGTTCATCCCGCCCAGAGAGCCAGGGAAGCTGAGTGACTTATCGGTACCCGGCGGCGTGTAGAGGCCGGAATAACGCATGGATTTGAAGCTGATACGACAGGCCAGCTGGTCAAACGGCGTGGCGCCCCACATATCCGACTCGGTCAGCGTTTCGTTGCCGATTTGCGGCATGCCTACTGAGCGCGGCTGGGTTTTCGCATACTGCTCGTTCGGGATGTTAGCCTGCGGAACCGGCTGTTCAACCACCTCAGTCAGCGGCTTGCCGGTCTGACGATCCAGCACGTAAATCTGACCAGACTTGGTGCCAATCACTACCGCTGGCGTGGTGCTGCCATCTTTGTGCGGGAAGTTGATCAGGCTTGGCTGCATCGGCAGGTCGAAGTCCCACAGATCGTTATGCACGGTCTGATAAACCCACTTCTCTTTCCCAGTGGTGGCATCCACGGCCAGTACGGAGGCACCGTATTTGTGATCCAGCTTAGTGCGGTTTACGCCCCACAGGTCAACAGAGGAGCTGCCCATCGGAATGAACACGGTGTTCATATCGGGATCGTAAGACATAGGCGCCCAGGAGTTAGGCGTGCTGCGCGTGAAGTGCTCACCCGGCATCAGGATCGCATTCGGATCGTCTTTGCCCGGGTCGAACGCCCAGCGCATTTTACCGGTGATGACGTCAAAGCCACGCATCACGCCGCCAGGCATATCGGTGCTAACGTTGTCCGCCACGCGGCCACCGACCACAACGGTGGTGCCGGCCAGCGTAGGTGCCGACGTCAGTACATAGCTCGGGTCTTTGGCTTCGCCCATACCTTCCAGCAGGTTAACGCTGCCGTTGTTACCGAAGTCTGCACAGAACTTACCGGTATCCGCGTCTAAAGCAATCAGACGGCTGTCGATGGTGTTCATCAGAATACGGCGCTGACAGGCCGCACCGGCAGGCAGGTCGATTGCCGCCGGAGGAACAGATCCCGGTACTTTAGGCTGCGTCAGTGGTTGGGTGGCGTCAAAGTAAGCCAGGCCACGGCAGCGCATCCAGACCGAGGATTTCGCATTGATATCCGCTTTCCAGATCTGCTTGCCGCTGTCGGCTTCAACCGCAATCACGTTGTTATGTGGAGTACAGAGGAACACGGTGTTGCCGACCTGCAGAGGTGTCTGCTGGTCTTCTGCGCCGTTACCGTCCGGGCTGAGTGGCGTATCGCCCGTGTGGAAAGTCCAGGCCACTTTCAGATCTTTCACGTTATCGCGGGTGATCTGGTCCAGCGCCACAAAGCGGCTACCGCCCGGGGTGTTGCCGTAGTTATCCCAGTTTTTCTGCTCGGCGGATTTATCCACCGGAACCAGCGGCAGCTCCTGACCGTTTGCTGCCACGGTCGGATGCGGCTGGAACATGCCATACACCGTTGCCAGCAGGCCAACGACCATCACCGCACTCAGGCCATAGGCCGCTTTCGCCGCAGGGGCTTTGCCCTCACGCTTGCGCAGTGCCGGTAAGGTGATCAGCGCCAGCAGGAACATGCCAGCCGGGAACATCAGGCGCGAAACCAGCTGCCAGAAGTCGAATCCGGCATCCTGCACTGCCCAGATCAGGGTACCGATAAATACCAGAGCAAATATCGATACCGCAGAAGATTTGCGGCGGAAGAACTGAACGGCGGAAATCACGATGAGGATGCCGGCAATAACGAAATACCAGCTACCACCAAGTGAGGCTAATTTCCCACCACCAATGACAAAGTAGAGGCCCGTTGCCAGCAAGATTAAGCCCAGCAAGAAGCACCACAAGCCCAGCCATTTAGATGACCCGGCAGTTGATTGAGGCATAGCAGAAATACTCCTGGAGAATAAGGCGCAGCAATGTTCAACGTCTTATTTTTATTAACATGTTTCACGGGATGGCCCGTCCTGCGTTTGTTGCTGGCGCTCGTCACTCACGGCAGGCTTGGCTGAGCACCCGTAACAAACGGCAGGATTGTACCACCAGGTTCATAATACGATAAACAGAAAATTAACAAGCCGTCTATGTTTGATAACTATAGACGGAAATTCGCACAGAATGATAAAGGTGATAGTTGCCGGGGTTTACGGAGTTCCGGCGGGCAGTAGCAGCAGCCGTCTCTTCGAGATCAGGCCGTGACCGTGCTGACAAAAATAGTCGACCGCGCCGCAGGCTTTCAGGACCTGTAACGGTTTCTGGCAGTCGGGGCAGCAGGCAATAGCGGGGATAGCGCGCTGGCAGCGATCGCAGTAAAACTGCTCAGCCATCGCGGTGAGTGGGTGCTGACAAACGGGGCAAGAAAGTGACATCGGCATCTCCTTTACTTAAGCGCGACACCAAAAACAAAGGGTTGACCCAAAAAGCGGTCAACCCCTACTTTACACGCTGGCGAGGCTATCAGGCCCCCTTGCGGATCAACGTTTGTTCTTTTTGAGATGGCTCATTAAGCGTTGACGTTTACGCTGCTGGTTTGGCGTCAGCAGGTTGCGCTTACCTTCGTACGGGTTGTCACCCTCTTTGAACTGAATACGGATTGGCGTACCCATAATTTCCAGCGAGCGGCGGAAATAGTTCATCAGATAGCGCTTGTAGGAATCCGGCAGGTCTTTCACCTGGTTACCGTGGATCACCACAATCGGCGGGTTATAGCCTCCGGCGTGGGCATACTTCAGCTTCACGCGGCGGCTGCGTACCATCGGTGGCTGATGGTCGTCGGCCGCCATGTTCATGATGCGCGTCAGCATGGAGGTGTTCACGCGACGGGTGGAACAGTCGTAGGCTTCGGTCACGGATTCAAACAGGTTACCAACGCCGCTGCCGTGCAGGGCGGAGATAAAATGAATGCGCGCGAAGTCGATAAAGCCCAGACGGTAGTCCAGCTGCTCTTTCACTTCGTCGCGGATCTCCTGTGACAAGCCATCCCACTTGTTAACCACGATAACCAGTGAGCGCCCACTATTCAGGATGAAGCCGAGCAGCGAGAGGTCCTGATCGGAAATCCCCTCGTGAGCATCAATCACCAGCAGCACAACGTTGGCATCTTCAATCGCTTTCAGGGTTTTGATGACCGAGAACTTTTCTACGGTTTCGGTAATTTTCCCGCGCTTACGCACCCCGGCGGTGTCAATCAGGACATATTCACGTCCGTCACGCTCCATCGGAATGTAGATGCTGTCGCGGGTGGTGCCCGGCATGTCGTAAACCACCACGCGTTCTTCACCGAGGATACGGTTAGTGAGCGTTGACTTACCGACGTTCGGACGCCCGACGATAGCCAGCTTGATCGGCAGATCCAGCGGGTTAAAGTCATCTTCTTCATCTTCCGGCGTTTCGCCGTTAGCTTTGGCTTCTTTCGCCGCGAACTCTGCCCAGTAGGCTTCGTTCTCTTCTTCTTCGGTCAGTTCCGCCTCGGGCGCAACTTCGTCCATCCACGGCAGCAGCACCAGCTCCAGCAGGCTGGTAACACCGCGCCCGTGTGACGCGGCAATCGCGTGGATTTCACCCAGACCGAGCGACCAGAAGTCGGTGACGGCGGAATCCGCGTCCAGACCATCGGTTTTGTTCGCCACGATAAAGGTTGGCTTGTCGCGCGCGCGCAGGTGCTTGGCGATGGCGGTATCAGCAGGCATCAGCCCGGCACGCGCATCGACCATAAACAGAACCACGTCGGCTTCTTCAATCGCCAGCAGCGACTGTTCCGCCATGCGTGTTTCCACGCCCTCTTCGTTACCGTCGATACCGCCGGTATCGATACAGATAAACTCACGCCCTTCAATTTCAGCGCGACCATATTTGCGGTCTCGAGTAAGCCCAGGAAAATCCGCCACCAGCGCGTCTCGCGTGCGCGTTAAGCGGTTAAACAGGGTGGATTTTCCCACATTGGGACGCCCGACAAGCGCGACCACAGGTACCATAGTGAAGCCTCATAACTAAAAAATAAGCGCCTGGCTGCGATTTTATTCGCGCTGCAGGCAGATAAACTGCCGCTCTACTCAGGCCGATGGCGCCTAGAATAACACGCCTTGGATAAAACAAAACGGCCCCTTGTGATCAAGGAGCCGTATTTACCCTGACTACGGGTAGCAGATCGCAGCAGATTAACGCGTAATCGCGTAAACCTCACCGTCTTTGGACTGGATCAGCAGCTTGTCGCTGGCCACCACTGGCTCAGTCTGGAAGCCGGAGCTGTCCAGTTTCTGCTGCGCCACAAAGCGGCCATCGTCGGTGTTAAGCCAGTGCAGGTAACCTTCCGCATCACCCACCACCAGGTAGCCGTTGTACAGCACCGGGGAGGTCAGGTTACGATGCAGCAGATCGCTCTGGCGCCAGAGGGTTACGCCACCGTCGGCGTTCAGGGCGATCACGCGGTCATCCTGATCCACCAGATAGATGCGGCCACCGTCAACGATCATATCGTGTACCGAGCCGATTTCACGCTTCCACATGATCTGGCCGGAACGCAGATCCAGCGCCGTCAGGTTACCGTTGTAGGCCAGTGCATACACCACGCCATTGACGATAACCGGGGTGGTATCGACATCGGCCAGGCGGTCGATTTCGGTCGCGCCGCTTGGCTGGGAAATACGCTGCTGCCAGATAATCTGGCCCTGGTTGAGGATCACGGCGCTCACGCGGCCGTTATCGCCACCCACTACGGCGGCGCCGAATGCGGTCGATGGCGCAGACTCACCGCGCAGGCTCAGGGCCGGCACGTCGAGGTTAACGGTCCATTTTACGCTGCCGCTGGTTTGATCAAGACCTTGCAACATGCCGTTGCTGGTGTGAACCAGCACCAGGCCATCGCTGACCACCGGGCGGGATAACACTTCACCGGCCGCTTTGGTCTGCCACGCCACGGAGCCATCGCTGGTGTTCAGGGCATAAACCTGACCGCGCTCGCTGCCCACGTAGACGTGGCCCGCATCAACGGTCAGGCCGCCAGAGAGCAGCGCCGGGATATTGCTGGAGAAGAAACCGGTTTTTTCTGCCAGGTCCACTTTCCACTGTTCTTTGCCGTCGCCGGAGTTCAGCGCCTTGACGATGCCATGACGGTCAGCCGCATACACGGTATTTTCCGCCCAGGCCGGGTGCAGGTTAGAGTAGAAATCCCCCACTCCGTTGCCCACCGAGGTGCTCCAGACTTTTTCCGGCTCGAACTGATTCTGAACGGTCGGCAGCGGCGACATTTTAACCACGTCTTCTTCACCGCTGAACCATGAACATCCGCTAAGTAAGGTGACTGACATCAGTCCCGGCAGAAGTAACTTACGCAATTCCATGAAATCCCTCTTGTGCCTTGAAGGCCAAATGTACAAGGAGCTATTTAGCCCGGCAGATTATTCACTTTCATTTGCAGCATCTCTTTCAGCGTCGAAGAGGCGTCAGAATCAATGCCTTTAGTCCACGCTTCGCGTGCACCCTTCGCGTCGCCTTTGCTGAGCAGTGCTTCACCGCGCACGTCAGCCACGATCGCTGTCCAGCCGTCGCCTTTCACGCTTTCCAGCGTTTTCAGCACTTCATCCGGCTGCTTCTGCTGCAGCTGAATGCGCGCCAGGCGCAGATTCAGTACCGCCTGCAGATTCGCATCTTTGGTATCTTTCAAACCGCTTTGCAGCTGGGCTGCGGCTTTGTCGAGCTGGTTAGCATCAACATAGCGTTTCGCCAGGTCGAGAGAAGCCAGCGCGCCATAAGTATTGCTGTTATCGCTGGCGAATTTCGCTGCGGCCTCCAGCGTGGCGGGTTTGCTGGCATCCAGTGCCGAGGTCACCTGCTGATAGGCCGCAGAGGTTTCACGTGAACCGCTGTCCTGATGGCTGCTCCAGTAACGCCAGCCGACCAGTGCGCCCACGCCCAGCACCACGCCAACTACCAGCGCTTTGCCGTTCTGTGCGAAGAAGTTCTTCAGCGCATCTACCTGCTCGTTTTCGTTGCTATATACTTCCACGCAATCCTACTCCTTTAAATCGTGCCGTCAGGGCTTAGCGCTGTAACATTGAGGCCAGCGTGGATGCAGCATCACACTGCGCCAGCGTCTGCTGCTCGCCGTTACGTAAATCTTTGATGACCAGCTGGCCGTTAGCCACTTCGTCTTCGCCGAGTACCAGTGCAATGCGGGCGCCCCACTTATCTGCCCGGGCAAACTGCTTCTTGAAATTACCGCCGCCAAAGTTCGTCATCAGCTTCAGCTCTGGCAGCGCGTCACGCAGCTGTTCAGCCAGCAGCATCGCCGCACTCTGCACGCCCTGACCTGAAGCGATAACATAGACATCAACAATGCGCGTCGGTTCAAATTCCGGGTTAACGGCCTGCACCAGCAGAACCAGGCGCTCCAGGCCCATGGCAAAGCCCACGGCCGGCGTGGCACGTCCACCCAGCTGTTCTACCAGACCATCGTAGCGGCCACCGGCACAGACCGTGCCCTGCGCGCCGAGGCTGCTGGTCACCCACTCAAACACGGTACGGTTATAGTAATCGAGGCCGCGCACCAGGCGCTGGTTCACGCTGTAGGCAATACCCGCCGCATCCAGCAGGCTGCACAGTCCGGTGAAATGCGCGCGCGACTCTTCATCCAGATAATCGCCCAGCGTTGGCGCATCGTTCAGCAGCGCCTGCACGTCAGGGTTTTTGCTGTCCAGCACGCGCAGCGGATTGCTGTACATGCGGCGCTTGCAGTCTTCGTCCAGCACCTCTACGTGCTGCTCCAGGAAGGCAACCAGCGCATCGCGATAGTTGGCGCGAGCTTCCAGCGAACCGATAGAGTTCAGCTCCAGGCGCACGTGCTCAGCGATGCCCAGCGCTTTCCACCAGCGGGCGGTCATCATGATCAGCTCAGCGTCAATGTCCGGGCCTTGCAGGCCAAACACTTCGGCACCAATCTGGTGGAACTGGCGGTAGCGGCCTTTCTGCGGGCGCTCGTAGCGGAACATCGGGCCGATGTACCACAGACGCTGTTCCTGATTGTACAGCAGACCGTGTTCAATGCCGGCGCGCACGCAGCCTGCGGTCCCTTCCGGGCGCAGCGTCAGGCTTTCGCCGTTGCGGTCGTCAAAGGTATACATCTCTTTTTCAACCACGTCGGTCACTTCACCGATAGCGCGCTTGAATAACGGGGTCTGCTCTACAATCGGCAAGCGGATTTCGCTGAAGCCGTAGCTGCCCAGAACCTGTTTAAGGATCTGTTCAATACGCTGCCACACCACGGTGTCAGCCGGTAAATAGTCGTTCATGCCACGAATGGCCTGGATATTCTTCGCCACTGCTTTCTCTCATCAATTTCATTCAGCCAGGGACGACCGTATCAAAAGGCCGTCCCCTGCCAGATTATTTTTCGACCTGCTGGATGGTGATCCGGCGCGATTCGTCCAGCATGGTGGCTTTAGCACGAATGCGCGCTTCCAGCTGGTCAATCATATTGTCGTTATCAAGACGCTCGCGCAGACGCACGCCATCTTCGTAGAAACCGCTTTTCTTGTTGCCGCCGGTGACGCCCATGGTCGATACCGTGGCTTCACCCGGGCCGTTAACCACGCAGCCGATAATCGAAATATCCATCGGCGTAATGATATCTTCCAGCCGCTCTTCCAGCGCATTCACCGTGCCGATCACATCAAACTCCTGACGGGAACAGGTCGGGCAGGCGATAAAGTTGATGCCGCGGGAGCGGATGCGCAGTGATTTCAGGATATCGAAACCGACTTTCACTTCTTCTACCGGGTCCGCCGCCAGCGAGATACGCAGCGTATCGCCGATCCCCTCAGAGAGCAGCAGGCCAAGGCCAATGGCGGACTTCACCGCTCCGGCGCGGGCGCCACCGGCTTCGGTGATCCCGAGGTGCAGCGGCTGATCGATCTGCTTTGCCAGCAGGCGATACGACTCAACGGCAAGAAACACATCCGAGGCCTTCACGCTGACTTTGAACATGTCAAAGTTCAGACGATCGAGGATATCCACGTGACGCATCGCCGATTCCAGCAGCGCTTGCGGATTCGGCTCACCGTATTTTTCCTGCAGATCCTTCTCCAGCGATCCACCGTTCACCCCGATACGGATCGGAATGTTGTAGTGGCGTGCGCAGTCGACCACCGAGCGGATGCGCTCTTCATTGCCGATATTACCCGGGTTAATACGCAGGCAGTCGACGCCATATTCGGCGACTTTCAGGGCAATGCGGTAGTCGAAGTGGATATCAGCAACCAGCGGGACGTTAACCTGCTGTTTGATCAGGCGGAAGGCTTCGGCGGCATCCATGGTTGGCACGGAAACGCGCACGATATCAACGCCAACGCGCTCAAGTGCTTTGATCTGGGCGACCGTAGCAGCGACGTCAGTGGTTCGGGTATTGGTCATGGACTGAACGGCGATGGGGGCACCGTCGCCCACAGGCACCTTGCCGACGTAAATACGTTTAGATTTGCGACGGGTAATGGGTGCTTCGTTATGCATATTCTTTCTCCACAATTACTCGCGACCAGAAAAAGATGCGTTATTGCGCACCTAAAGTCAGGCGAGCAACCTGGTTAGTACGGATAAAACGACTCAGATCGACAGGCTTACCCTGATACTCGATCTGTACTGCGGCCGGGGCACCAATTTTCAGGCGATAAGGAGCCGTACCGGCGAGGCTCAGTTTACCACCGCTACGCTGAATGCCGCTGAACAGTTTTTTACCGGCAGCATCGGTCACTTCCAGCCAGCAATCGCTGGAGAAGTTCATGATAACCGCATTCGGATCGGCAGCAGGCTGGCTGACGCCGGCGCTGCTGGTCGGTAGCTGACCGTTGGCAGCGTTATCAACCGGTGCCTGCGCGGGAGATACCACCACAGGCTGCGAGTTCGCCGCCGGTGCCTGAGCACTGGCAGCCGGCGCGTTAGCTGCTGGCGTGCTGCTGCTATCCGCAGGAGCCTGGCTTGGTGCCATATCCATCGGCACCGACTGGCCGCTGGTATCAGCACTGCTGCTGGCATTGCCGTCAGTCAACGGAATAGACTGCCCGTTGCCGCTATCCCCTTCCGCAGACGCATTCTGATCGGCCATCGAGACCAGATCGTCCTGAGCGGCTTTATGATTCTGCCACCACCAGGCACCCGTCAGGCCCACCACCACAAACAGCACCAGCCAGGTGAAGATCATCAACCAGCCATCACGCTTTTTGCGGCGTTTGCCGAGGGAGAAGCTTTGCATCGGTTCAACTTTTGCGGCTCTGACCGGGGCTTGTTTAGCCATCATCGGCAGCAGTTCTTCTTCCGGCACGCGAACCAGACGTGCGTAAGAACGGATATAACCCCGCAGGAAGGTCGATGCCAGATCGGCAGGCGACTTGTCCTCTTCAATATCGCGGACGGTGGAAAGTTTCAGGCAGAGGCGCTCAGCAACGTTCTGCTGAGTCAGGCCCATCTGTTCACGGGCGCTGCGCAGGCGCTCGCCTGTTGAATTTACGTTGGATTTGTCTTCAGTGGCTTCAGTATTCATTAGCTAAAAAATGCTGGTGCTGTATCGATTGTGGAAAAATTCGCGCAAGTTGCGCCCCATAACGCTGTACATCATCGGGCTGGTTGGCCTGCGCGGCGAAGCGAATCTCTAACCACAGACTTTCCGCAGAAACAGGAAAGTTGCGTTGATAAACATCTAACAGGAGCCGCGAGTCTGCGCGTCTCCCCTTTCCAAATCGCCTTTCGGCTTCTGCCAGCATAGGCATTCCCTTAGCAGGATCGGTCTGCACCGCATCCGCCAGCGCATAACGCGCTTTCTCTTGCTGCCCGGCATTCAAAAAACAGTAGCCTGAGTTTTCGAGCGTATCGGCACGAAGTCCGTCTGCTGAATCTTCAATAGCCCTGCTGAACTGCCGTTGTGCCGCATCATACTGCCCTAAACCGCAGAGAAACGCACCGTAATTATTAAGCACATAGCCGTTTTGCGGTGCAAGTTTCAGCGCGCGGCGATAATGCTGCTGCGCCCTGCTCTGCTCACCCATCTGCTGCTGATAACGCGCCATGGCCAGCTGGGTTCGGTAATCTTTTGGTGCCAATGCCAGCGCCCGCTGCACATTGCGGCGAGCGGCTTCATTATCACCCCGCGCCAGATAGGCCAGGCCTAGCTGTATGCGCGTCTCAACCAGTGCTTTACGCTGCGGTGAGGTTTGGCACCCCACCAGCAGCCACAGCGCTAAACCTGCGATTAAACCTGCCCGCATCCCTGTTTCTCCCCGTATCCATTGGCGTCTTATGCTACGCCAATGTTTACAGAGTCAACACGCTGCAGGGCTGGAAAACGCCAGGTTTCAGATCGCTTTCACAGAGATAGCCTCACCGGCCATTTTCTTTTTCAGCGTGCGCTTGGTGCGGTCGATCACTTCCCCGGCCAGCTGGCCGCAGGCAGCATCGATATCATCGCCACGGGTCTTACGCACAATAGTAGTAAAACCGTAATCCATCAACACTTTAGAGAAGCGATCGATGCGACTGTTCGAACTACGACCATAGGGTGCGCTTGGGAAGGGGTTCCATGGGATCAGGTTGATCTTACAGGGTGTATTTTTCAGCAGCGCGGCCAGTTCATGAGCGTTATCCGTGCTGTCATTGATGTGGTCAAGCATCACGTACTCAATGGTCACACGCCCCTGGTTGGCATTTGACTTGCCAATGTAGCGGCTGACCGCGGCCAGGAAGGTCTCAATATTGTACTTTTTGTTGATTGGCACAATTTCGTCACGAATTGTGTCATTTGGCGCGTGCAGTGAAATCGCCAGTGCCACGTCAATCATATCGCCGAGTTTATCCAGCGCCGGAACCACACCGGAGGTGGAGAGGGTTACGCGGCGTTTCGACAGGCCAAAGCCGAAGTCGTCCAGCATGATTTCCATCGCCGGAACCACGTTATTCAGGTTCAGCAGCGGCTCGCCCATCCCCATCATCACCACGTTGGTGATCGGGCGCTGGCCGGTGACTTTGGCCGCGCCGATAATTTTCGCCGCGCGCCACACCTGACCGATGATTTCCGATACGCGCAGGTTGCGGTTAAAGCCCTGCTGCGCGGTAGAACAGAATTTGCACTCCAGCGCACAGCCCACCTGGGAAGAGACACACAGGGTGGCGCGATCTTTTTCAGGAATATAGACAGTTTCTACCTGCTGGCCGCCGACCTGGATAGCCCACTTGATGGTGCCATCGGAGGAGCGCTGCTCTTCAGCCACTTCCGGCGCGCGGATTTCCGCGACTTCCTTCAGCCTGTTACGGAAGACCTTGTTGATGTCGGTCATCTCGTCGAAGTCATCACAGCAGTAATGGTAGATCCACTTCATCACCTGATCGGCACGAAACGGCTTTTCACCCATGCTGGCAAAAAACTCACGCATCTGCTGACGATTGAGATCGAGCAGATTAATTTTCTCTTTTTTTGGCGTTACGACGGCAGGTGAAGCGGACGACGGAGTCACAATAAGTTCGGACATAATATTCTCTGGCCTCGTTGTTACACGTTATGGCGCTGGGTTTGAAGTGAATAAAATAGAAGCGCCCCGGAGAGCGAACTCCCGGGGCGCATTATTGTACTCATGACCTTCACAGGGTTAAAGCACTATAGCGAATTAATTTGTAAACCCTGCTGCAGGCCAGGCAGCCGAATTAACGGGTGCGCGGGCACACTTCGTTTTCGCCGAAGAAGTAAGCGATTTCACGGGCAGCAGATTCAGCAGAATCTGAACCGTGGGTCGCGTTCTCGGTGAAGCTGTCCGCGTAGTCTGCACGCAGGGTACCAGCCAGTGCGTTAGCTGGGTTAGTTGCGCCCATCAGGTCACGGTGACGCTGTACGGCATTTTCGCCTTCCAGTACAGAAACCACTACCGGACCAGAGGTCATGAATTCAACCAGACCATCGAAGAATGGCTTACCCTGGTGCTCAGCGTAGAAACCTTCAGCCTGCTCTTTGCTCAGGTGCAGCATTTTGCTGCCAACGATTTTGAAGCCAGCGCTTTCAAAACGGTTGAAGATTGCGCCGATCACGTTTTTTGCCACAGCGTTAGGTTTTACGATGGAGAATGTACGCTCAATAGTCATGTTGACCCCTGTCTTATCTTTCGAGTGTAGCCGCGAAAACGGTGTTCCCGGCCGGGAAAATGGCCGCAGATTATAGGGGGCATCGCGATGGATGCCTATCGGAGATTCAATAATTTATTGAAAAACTCGACCACCATCGCGGGAATTTTGCCCCAGCTGGCGCTATTTTACGCAGCGCGGCGGATGATGACCATGATTGCGGCCAGGGTTCTGTCTGAAATTAGCGAATTAATTCGACATGAATCAAACGGCTGTCGGCGCGCCCGCGATCGTCCACCGCACGAACCCGGTATTTACCCGGCCTTGTTGGCCGCCAGTCGAGCGGGACTTTACTGGCACTGCTGCCGAGGAAGATATCGTCGATAAACCAGTAGACGCTGCTGCTGTCGGCATCCGTCACCGCGCTGAAGCTGATTTTGTCACGCCCCTGCTGCGACTGGCGCAGCGTATAGGTGATGTTTTTCTGCGGCGAGGTGATGCGCGGCGCGTCGCCCCCCACGGCACCCTGCTGGCACTGCGTAGCGGGCGGCTGGCGTTTCGGTAACCCTGCCAGCGCGAAAACGTTCGCCAGGTCAGAGGGCCAGAACTCAAACACCTCAACGTGGGTCTGCTGCGGATCCCACGGCGCGCAGGCCACCTCGCCGCTGTGATTATCGATGCGCACCGGGCGGTAAACCGTGTCGACTTTGATCGGCGATTTGCCGGGAATAAACCAGCTGCGCCCGCGCTGCTGGCACCACTGCGTCGGCAGGTTGCCGCTCGGCAGGCAGATCTCCACCCTTTTTAGCTGCGGCGGGAAACGGTGCTGCGGCTCTTTCAGCTGTGGGTAGCTCGCCACCACGCTGTCGATGATATTGAAAAACAGCGGTGCGGCCGCTTCCACCCCAACAAAGGCCTCATTGCCCTGCCCGGCAAAATTACCCTGCCACACCACCAGCACGTACGGACCGAAAATCCCGACGCTCCACGCATCGCGGAATCCCCAGGAAGTGCCGGTTTTCCAGTACACCGGCAGCGATGAGGGCCGCTGTGCCAGGGTGTCACCCGGCCGACGGTGCTGGCGCAGAATATCCAGCGTCATAAAGCTGGCCTCTTCACTCAGCAGGCGGAAGGCTGGCGGCACAGGCGCCTGCTCGCGCATGCGCAGGTCGCGCAGGTCGCCACGGTTTGCCAGCATCGCGTACAGCTTAGCCAGCTCCTGCGCCGTCACTTCCCCGCCGCCGAGCACCAGCGAAAGACCATAATGTTTTTCACTCGCCATATTGCTGACGCCGGCCAGCTGCAGGAACTGATAGAAGCTGGGCTGGCGCAGCTGCGAGGCGATAGCCACCGCCGGAATATTGCGGCTGAAGTTCAGTGCATCGGTGGCGGTGACCGGGCCGAGAAAGCGGCGGTCAAAATTCTCGGGCGCATAGCTGCCAAATGATGATGGCACGTCCTTCAGCACCGTCATCGGGTGCAGTACGCCCTGCTCCATGCCCAGCGCGTAGATAAACGGCTTCAGTGCCGAGCCCGGAGAACGTTTGGCGGTGGTGCCGTTAACCTGCCCCTGAATCTGCCGGTTGTAATAATCCGCCGAGCCGACCAGCGCACGTACTCCCATATCACGCGTATCCACCAGCAGTACCGCGCTGTTATGAATGCCGCGGCTCTGATTGCGGCGGATAAACGCCCGCACCTGCTGCTCCACCAGCCGCTGCAGCCCGGCATCGAGCGTGGTGTCGACGCGCGGCAGACGTTCGCCGTTTTGCAGTTGCTCAATAAAATGCGGCGCGATAAACGGCAGATCCTGCGGCTGGCGCAGCGCCAGCGGCAGGCTGAACAGCGCTCGCTGGCTGGCATCCGTCGCATAATGCTGCTGCCAGCGCTGGAACAGGCGGTTGCGGGCCTGCATCAGCGGCGGGCTGACTTCATCACTGCGCGGATTGATGCGCAGGCTCGGCGACTGCGGCAGTACCGCCAGGGTCAGGGCTTCGGCCAGCGTCAGCTGAGACGGTGGTTTAGCAAAATAGATCAGGCTGGCGGCGCCGATGCTTTCGATGTTGCGGCCATAGGGCGCGGCGTTGAGATACGCTTCGAGGATATCGTGTTTGGAGTAGCTCAGCTCGAGCTGCACGGCGCGCAGCACCTGCAGCAGCTTGCCGCCGGGCGAACGGGTATTGAGCTGCCAGTGCATACGCGCCAGCTGCATGGTGATGGTGGAGCCGCCCTGAAGCCGCCCGCCCGCCACATAGCTGCGCCAGAAACCGCGCACCAGACTCAGGGGATTAAAACCGGGGTTGACCCAGAACCAGCGGTCCTCATGCAGCAGCAGCCCACGTACTGCCAGCGGAGAAACCTGCTCCAGCGGCGTCCACTGTCGATAGCGGTCGTCGCTGGCTAGCGAGAGGCGCAGCAGCGTGCCGTGGCGATCATACCAGGCGGTAGAAAGCGGGATGCCCTGCGAAAGCGGCGGGTGTGGCCACAGACGAAAACCGATCAGCAGCAGCGCCAGGAGTCCCAGCGCTGCTGCCAGATTTTGCAGCAGGCGTTTCATCGTGACGCTGCAGACGCTGCAGACGCTGCTTCAGCCGCCACCACCTCGATTTTCCCCTGCGCCGCCGACATCGCCTGAATGTCGCGATCGTACATCGCTTCACCATAGGCCGGCGGGATGGTGAAGCTGCCGGTGTTGGTGGCTTTGATCTGGTAGACAAACTCCTGCAGATCTTTCGTCGCGCTGCCGTAAATAATGACCCGGTCTTCGCGAATATCGCTGTAGTCCGGCGACCAGGTGGAGCCATTGGCCGCCAGCGGAGACTGCCAGGTGGAAGAGGCTTCCTCCGACGGCTCTTCAGCGTCGTTTTCCGGCGCGGGTGGCGTTTGCTGCACCACCTCAAAACCGCCCGGCAGCAGGTCGACTATCGCCAGATTACTCAGCGCCTGGTTTGCATTGGCGCGGATCTTGAGGCGTACGTTAATCGTCTGCCCCAGCGTCACCTTGCTGACCTCTTTGCCTGCGGCATCGGTGTAATCCCGGCTAATCTCCAGCCCTTTCGCCACCGCCTGCTGCGGTGCAGCCAGATCGTAACCTGCCTGTGTAACCACGTACCAGGCCGGTGCATCGCCCTGATTACTGAACTGCACGGCGCTGGCCGCCGCAGTGAACTGCCCCTGCGCAAAGCGGCCCTGCAGCGTGGAGATTAGCTGCGGTACTTTACTGCCGCGGGCCTGCTGGCTGATGCTCAGCGCGGCCGGATCGTTCTGCTGCGCCACCTGTGCGGAGTAGCTCTCCAGCGCCAGAATGCTCATCGCGGCAGAGAAGGTGGTGTAGCGCTGTTCACGCAGCGCCTGCACCATATTTTCCAGCACCTGCGGCGGCACGGCGGAGACGCTCTCCGGGAAGTGGCGGGTAATCAGATACAGCCGCGTGGCGTCCGTCACCAGCGGATCGTAGTAGTTATTGGTCCACCAGCTGTTATCCCAGGATTTGCTCAGCGCCTGCCAGGTCGGCTGCAGCAGGCGGTTGGCTTCCTCATCGGCTTTCAGTAACTTCCACGACGAGGCCAGGTAGAGCGCGCTAAGATCGCTGCTCCAGCTCTGCGGGAAGCGTTTTTGCAGCGTCTCCTGAACGGAGGCCAGCGCGCTGGTCGTGATTTCGCCCTGGCGCGTCAGCAGATAGACCGCCCAGGCACGCAGACGCAGGTGATAGAGATCTTCATAACCGCTGGCCGCCAGAGTGCGCAGCGCCACGTTAGCCTCATCCAGCATCCCGTTGGGCAGCGGATAACCTGCAGCGCGGGCTTCCAGCAGATACTGCACCACGTATGGCGTCACAAACGGGTCGACCTGCGGTGAAGCCACCCACAGACCAATTCCGCCGTCAGCGTTCTGGCGTGAGCGCAGCACGTCGAGAATGCCCTTCAGCTGCTGACGCACTTTATCTGCATCCAGCGCGCCGCGCAGTTCCGGGTGCTCGCTCTGCAACAGCAGCGGGATCGACTGGCTGACAATCTGTTCGGAGCAGTAGTACGGGTAGTCAGCCAGATAGCTGGCTAATCCACGGGTCAGCACCAGCGGCGAGTTCGACACCGCGGCCTGACGCTGGGCGTAAGCGCCAAACATCTGGCGCAGGTTGTCGACCTGCTGGCTGCTGCCGTTCATGCGCCCCATCACCGTCTGGATGCGGAACGGCATCGCCGGGCGTACCGAGGTGCTGATGGTGCGGCGGCTGGTTTTGTCGCCGAAGCTGGCGCTGAACTGCAGCGGTGCATCGCCCAGTTCGGCTTTGGCCCGCAGGCGGAAACTCACCATGCCTTCATGTTTGGCGGCCAGGCTCAGCGACTGCTGCGCGCTGCCGACCACTTCCAGCTGCGGCGGTGGCGTAAGCTGAACCGCAATCGGCAGCGGCTCTGCGCTCTGGCCGTTAAGGTTGTTGCTCACCCCAACGCTGACGTCAAACTCATCGCCCGGCGCCACCATCGACGGCACGTTCGGCGTCAGGATAAAGTCATCACGCACGGTAGTGGCGGTCTGCGCTTTACCGATTTTATCCGGCGTCACCGAAATCGCCATCACGCGGATTTTGCCATTGAAGTAGTCCGGCAGCGGATAGGTAAACTGCCTGATGCCGTTGACTTCGGCGATCCCGGACCAGTAAGCCACCGGTTTATCACGCTTGCGCTTGAACGGGTTGAGGTGCAGATCCATCCCTTCCGCCCCGTCACCGCCTGGTGCGGAGGTCAGCGACATCAGTTTGCTGAACTCCGGCAGGATCAGGTCGAGGATCTGTGAACTTTCCACGCTCAGTTCGCGCTTGCGGAAGAAGTAGTCGAGCGGATCGGTCAGGCGATAGCGCGCCACCTGCAGGATCCCTTCATCCACCGCAAACACCGCCACCTGCTGTGGGCCATCGGTTTTGACATCAATGGTCAGGTCCTGCCCCGGCTTCAGCAACTCAGGGCTGGTCAGGGTCAGGGTGTTTTTGCGCGCCGCATTGCTGATTTTGAACGGCATCACGCCATAGCTCAGCGGGCTCATAAAGATCTCGTCGGAGTTGATATCACGCACAAACTGCACGTTGATATAGGCGTTACCTTCCAGCTCAGACGGAATGCGGATCTTCTGCACCGAGTTAGTGGTGGTGGTATGGAACCACTGCCAGCTGTAGACGCGGTCTTTCTCGATGGTGATTAGCCCACTGCCGGTGTATGGCGCATTGATCGCCACTTCGATCTCATCACCTGGCAGATACTGGGCACGATCCAGCTTCATCTTCAGCTCGGCATTGCGATCCAGCGAGCGCGTCAGGTTCGCTTCCCCTGCCACGCTGTAGGCGATGCGGTTGAGCACTTCCCCTTTCGCATCCTGCACCACCAGCACGTAATCGCCGGGCTTGTCGGTCGCCAGCGCCAGGCTATGGCCGCCAACAGGCAGATCGAGCGCGGCGTCAGAAACCGGGATCTCTTTCAGCTTTGACTGGTATTTATACACGCCAGACTCCTGACGCGTCAGCACCGACAGATATTTCTGCTGCAGCAGCTGCAGCTTCAGACCGCTGAGCGCAATGGTATCCAGCGCCGGATTGATAGCGATCAGATTCACGTTGCGCAGCGCATTCTGGCGGATATAACCCAGGTCGCCGTCGGCCTTCGCGCCAATCAAATAATCATAGGGCGAGACCAGCGTGCGGGCGGTGGCAGCCACCGAGCGACCGCTGCCCGCGACAAAGGCTTCGGACAGCAGCTGCAGCTGATAGGTTGACTCGCCCCAGGCGCTGAGATCGAGCTTGATGGCCGCCTGGCCTTTGTCATCGGTGGTGCTCTCTTCCAGCTCGGTCTCATAGCCGTCGCTGGCGGATCGCGCTTCATAGAAGGCGTAATCGGCATAGCGATCGAAGGCCGGATAGACCGGGCGCAGAGTCAGTTTTGACGCCACGCGCAGCTTCTGCGCCGGGGTACCAAACAGATTCTGCACGTCGATACTGGCCTTAAGCTGGTCCGGCTTCACCCAGCCCTGCTGCTGGTCTGGCGTCAGCGTCAGCTTAACCTTCAGCGGGTCCGGCTCGAACTCTTTGACGTTGACCGAGGTGCTGCCAAGCAGGCGCGCAGAGTCTTCATCCTTGCCCGGCAGATAGAGGTAGATATTCCATTCGCCGGTCGGTGCGTTTTCAGCCGTGGTAAAGCTCAGCTCGTTGAAGCCGCTGGCCGTCAGCGTCAGCGGTACGCTGCGCATCAGCTTGTCGCGCGGGTCATGAATCTCTGCGCGCACCGGCACCCCGGTCACCGGGACGGCCCAGTCGGCGGCACGGGTAATCAGACCAATATTAAAGGTATCGCCGGGGCGGTAAACGCCGCGGTCAGAGAACAGGTAGCTGCTGAGGGTGCGCTTGTCTTCAGGCGTGGCGTCACCGTAGACGTCGAAGCGGGAGAAATCGAGGCCGCGATCGTTATCGCGCCCGGTCGGCAGGAAGGAGACATCCCCCTCTTTTTCCACCAGGAACATCACCGGCTGGCGCTCGTTGGTGTAAACCTCCAGCGACGGGAAGCTGACGTGACCATCACTGCCGGTGACGCGGCTCATTATCTTCTCACCGTTTTTCGCCACCACCGATACCTGGGCGCCGGCAACCGGCTCTCCGCTGCCGATCGACTGCACGAACAGATCGCGGGTCTTATCCTGCGAGCGCTTGGCAATAATGCCCAGGTCGGTCACCACCACAAAGCGGGAATCGCCCACACTCTCTGCGCCAGCGTCTTCTTCCTGATACTCATCTTCTGCAGGCTGCTCATCCTTCTGACCCGGCGTCCATTGCGATAGGGTCAGCAGGAAAATGCCGCGATGCGATTTGGCGTCAGTCGAGAGGTAGCGCGACAGATCAACGCCCTGATAGCTCACCTCCCCCGGGTTACTGTTATTGACCGCCGTCTGGTAGCGGAAGTGCTCGGTAAAGTATTCATCGTTCAGACGATTGAAATCGGCCGAAGCGAATTCACGGCTTTTGAACGAAACGATGTGCTGCAGCTGGCTGGGGATCACGCGTTTGATATCAACGCGCAGCCCCGGCACGTTACGCGCGGCCACGCTGATGCGCTTATCTCCCTTAACGGACAGCAGGGATCCCTCGGCGGCGAAGCGCAGCAGCTGCGGATAGTCCGGCACCTGCACCACGCGCCAGACTTTTTCCGGCATTTTGTAGCCGCCGCTGGAGGTCATGGCGGCATTAACTTCCACCAGCAGCCAACGGTGCGCCGGGGCATCAAATTTAAAGCTGAACTGCGGCTGATAGCTCTCTTCCGTATCGTTCAGGCTGAGCGGCAGCCGGGCTGATTGGTTGATAACCGCCTGATCGACCTCCTGCTGATCCCAGTCCGTCTCTTCCTCATCAGGATGGCGCGGATCGTGCTGCGGCAGCAGCCACACCCGAACCGCTTTATTAATATCGCTATCGCGCACCGCATCGCTAAAGGAGAGGATCAGCGCGCGCTCGCCCTGGCTGCCCGCTTTATCGACCACCATCGCGCTGATATCGCTGACGCTCAGGCTGTAGAGGTTCGGCACCGTCACCCAGGCTTCAGCTTTGCGCCCGGCGTCATTGCCGGGATGCGAGGACTTCACGCTGCCGTTAACCTTGAGATGCACAAAGCCACCGTGATCCATCGGCTGCAGCGGCGCGGAACGTACCCAGGCGTTCAGTTTCTTTTCATCCCAGGTGACGCTGAAATTCAGCGGCTGCTCAGACTGACCTTTGGCGCTGGTCACGCCGAGCGACAGCTGCTTCTCCACGCTGCGCACGTCAGCAGGCGCGTTGAATTTAATATTGAAGATAGCGCTGTGCTGGCTGCTGTCCTGCGGATCCTGATAATACTCGGTAGAAGCCACCTGATAGTCGAAGGCCGGGGTGCTGAAGTGGTAGTCCGTTTTATCGATGCGGATCTGGGGTGCCAGCAGGGCTGCCGGTTTAAGGGTGACATCGTAGCCCGCGCCCAGTGGCAACGGCTGCTCCGGGGTAAAGGTCAGCGTCCAGGCATTCTGCCACTGCCAGCTGCCCTTCAGTGCCGGCTTCAGGGTTATGCCGTCCGTGACGGTTTTGCCTACCCGCGTGACCGGGGCCACCGACTGATTAAAGCGCAACGTGAGGGTTTGCACCGCAGGTTTTGCCTGGCTGTAATCCACGGCAGAGGGATCGATGGCGCTGACCTGGCTGTGCTGGATGGCCAGCGGCGCAACCTCGATGGGTTTTGGCCGATTCTGCCACCAGTGCCAGCCATAGAAGGCCGCAGCGGCAAGCGCCAGCAGCAGCAACAGGCTGGCGCTAATGGCTTTAGGATGGCGGTTAACGCTCTGCTCCAGCCGCTGGAAGCCGCTTTTCAGCGGGGCAACCCAGACGGGGGCGCGCCAGTTAACCTCGCCCAGCAGCGGGCGCAACATTCGCCCCATCAAACGCAGCAGCAGGCAGATCAGCCAGCATAGCGCGTTGACCAGAATAAAAGGCAGGCGGAGCAGAAACTTGAGCACATCCATCGGTGAGAACCTTCCGTGTAACAAAACTGGTCAAAGAGTAATTGTTTATCCGTGCAATATCTATCTGCGACAGCAACATTTTGCCGGATTTGAGCGCCTGCTCTGAATGCAGTGATTTACCCTTGTGATAGCGCATGAAATGGCTGAAACTCAGCTTCATATTTTGACTGACTGCGAGGCCGCTATGACGACTCTTTCTCTGTTTGTTTCCGCTGACTGGCTGGCGGAGCATCTCGATGATGACAATGTGCAGATTCTGGATGCGCGCATGTTGCCGCCAGGCCAGGAGAAAACCCGCGACCTCAGCGCTGAGTACCGGGCAGCACACTTGCCGGATGCGCCGCTTTTTGATATTGAAGCGCTGTCCGACCACACCAGCCCCTACCCACATATGATGCCGCGCGGTGAAACCTTCGCCGTGGCGATGCGTGAGCTGGGCGTGAACAGCGATAAACATCTGGTGGTCTACGATGAGGGCAATCTGTTTTCTGCCCCGCGCGCCTGGTGGATGCTGCGCTATTTCGGCGTCTCTCAGGTGTCGATTCTCGCCGGGGGGCTGGCGGGCTGGAAGCAGGCAGAGCTGCCGCTGGCCAGCGGTGCGGTTGAGCTGCCGGAGGGGGAGTTTGAGATAGCACCCGGTGAAGGCGAGATCAAGCGCGTCACCGATGTTCTGCTGGTCAGCCATGAAGGTGGCGCGCAGATCGTTGACGCCCGCGCCGCCAATCGTTTCCACGGCGAAGTGGACGAGCCGCGCCCTGGCCTGCTGCGTGGCCGAATTCCGGGCAGCCTGAACGTACCGTGGAACTCACTGGTGACCGAAGGACGCTTAAAGCCGGCGCAGGAGCTGGGTGAGATTTTCAGCCAGCAGGGAGTGGATCTGTCGCAGCCGGTGATAGCCAGCTGTGGTTCCGGGGTGACGGCGGTGGTGGTGATTCTGGCACTGACCAGCCTGGGCGTGAAAAACGTGGCGCTGTATGACGGTTCCTGGGGCGAATGGGGCACGCGCCAGGATCTGCCGCGGGTGAATGATTCAATTTAGGGCTGACCGGAGCGGGTCGATCGAAAAAGAGGATCGCCCCCTACGAGTAGGGGCGGACCCTCTTTTTCGGTCCGCCCGCAACATCACCGTATTTCAATCGATATTCTTCACTTTAAAATCACGCAGGAAACTGCCCCAGCGCCGCTCGTAAAACGGGGTGATATGGGCAATAAAGAAGTGGCTGATGCCCTTCTCCCCTTCTACCACGTGACAGATATCAATCGGTTCATCTTCCAGCAGCGTATCCGTTGCCACGCTGCCCGCCGCCTGAATAATCGCCTCGACATCGCCATCGGCTTCAATACCAATCAGCAGGTTCGCCGGCTGATCCGCACGCTCTTTGATATGCGCGAGATAGGCGCGGCGCACTGACTTGTATTTGGCAAACAGCTGGGTCAGCGAATCCACCATCTGTGCTGGCGGCTCAGCGATCTCCGACAGCAGCAGCGCCGTGCCGCCCTCAAGCACCGTCTGCTGGCTCAGCGCATTACTGTCATCACCCAGCAGATGGGCGATTTCGCGCGGTGAAAACTCTTTGCCGGTCGGCAATTTCGGATTGAGGAACAGCGCCTCTCCGAGGGTCATTTCAAACAGGGTACGCACCGGCATCACCAGGTAAGCCTGCTCACCGCTGACGGCCTGCTCCAGCGCTTCTGCTGACGTAAAGAACGGGATAATGCTGGTGCCGTCCTCTTTTTCCCAGTGCTGCAGATCCACCGGCGTGCTGGCATCAATCGCCTGCCCGGATTGCGCACTTTCCCCCGGCACCACCACGCTGGCATCCAGCAGCAGCGAGAAAAACTCCGGGCGGTGCGCCGGTTCCGTAGCGGCCAGTTTCAGCACTTCTTCCAGGCGCGAATTAAGATCGTTCATTGAGATATTCCAGAATAAGAAGCGGGCGGACCGAAAAAGAGGGTCCGCCCCTACAATAACCAGATAATTGCAATCCGTAGGGGCCGATCCTCTTTTTCGATCGGCCCTTTTAATTACGCCCGGCTTAACAGCAGGTTAGCAACGGTGCGCACGCCCAGCCCGGTGGCCCCGGCGGCCCACTGATCCACCGCGCCTTTGCGATAGGTCGCGGAGCAGTCGATGTGCAGCCAGCCCTGCTTATAGTCAGTGACAAAGTGCGACAGGAAAGCCGCCGCGGTGCTGGCACCGGCCGAGTGCGCCGGGCTGGCGATGTTATTCAGATCGGCGAAGTTTGACGGCAGATGGCTGCGGTGGAACTCAGCCAGCGGCAGGCGCCAGAACGGCTCGTTCTCCCCTTTTGCACTGCTCATCAGGGAGTCAGACAGCGCATCGTCGAAGCTGAACAGCGCGTGATAGTCGTTACCCAGCGCCGTTTTAGCCGCGCCGGTCAGCGTAGCGGCATCAATGATCAGCTCAGGCGTTAAGGCGCTGGCGTCGATCAGACCATCGGCGAGCACCAGGCGACCTTCGGCATCGGTGTTCATCACTTCAACGGTTTTGCCATTGCGGTAGTGAATGATATCGCCCAGCTTAAAGGCATTGCCGCTCACCATATTGTCCGCGCAGCACAGGATCAGCCTCACGCGCTTTTTCAGACCGCGGCTGATAGCCAGCGCCAGGGCGCCGGTCAGGGTGGCGGCACCGCCCATGTCGGACTTCATCGAGTCCATAAAGGCGCTCTGCTTCAGGCTGTAGCCGCCGGTATCAAAGGTGATGCCTTTACCCACCAGGCAGGCATAAACCGGGGTGTCATCGCTGCCGCCCGGGTTGTAATCCAGCGTCAGCAGTACCGGGCTACGCGTGGAACCCCGGCCAACCGTGTGCAGACCCATATATTTTTGCGCTTTGAGATCGTCGCCTTTAATAATGCGGTAGCTGACGTCGTCGCAAGCAACGGCGCACAGCAGATCGATGGCGCGCGTGGCCAGCTGCTCCGGGCCGAGCTCTTCCGCCGGCAGGTTAATGGTGTCGCGCACCCAGTCGATCGCCTTCAGGCGGCTGTTCAGCTCTTTCTGGTCAGCCTCGCTCAGCGCAGGCCACTGCACTTCGCGCTCGCCTTTCGGGCTTTTATAGCCCTGCCAGAATGCCCAGCTGCTTTCCAGATCCCAGCCGTCGCCGCTCAGGCTGACGTGGCGAATGCCCTGGCCGTCAAGCTTACGCGCCGCGCGCTGGATGGTGACCAGCGGATCGCTGCCGGTCAGGTGGATTGTCATGCCCGCGTCATTGCTGCTGAGGGTGGCTTTTTCGCCCCAGCGTGGGTCGGCTGCTGCCGTGGACAGGGTAATGTTCATCGGGGTGGTCATCGCATGGCTCCTTACCATTTTTGTCTTGTCGACCGGGTCTGCCCGGCCTCTGCGATCTGTCGCGCAGACGGATGCTATTCGAATTTGATGAGTCAGACTAACAGAAATATGTCAGGGATGTTTTCGTCAGGTGCTCTGATCGGCGGCACCAATGCAAAACGGGCCAGAAAATTTCCGGCCCGCTCTCTGCGTCACAATAAGTCAGTTTAGCTGCTCTGCGCGACACCGTTGGTTTTAAAGGCTTTCCACTCCGGCGACAGCTCACGCAGGCGGGCGATAGACTTCTGCACCAGCGCAATAGCGTAATCCACTTCTTCTTCGCTGGTGAAGCGGCCGAGCGAGAAGCGGATGGAGCTGTGCGCGAGTTCGTCATCCAGGCCAATTGCGCGCAGCACGTAAGAGGGTTCCATGCTGGCGGAGGTGCAGGCCGAACCGGTCGATACCGCCAGATCTTTCAGCGCCATGATCAGCGACTCACCGTCAACGTAGCGGAAGCCGACGTTAAGAATATTGGCCGCGCCGTGCTCCAGCGAGCCGTTAAGCTGCACCTGCTCAATGCGGTTCAGCCCGGCCCACAGGCGGCTGCGCAGTGCGCCGAGGCGCGCCATCTCAACGCTCATCTCTTCTCTGGCAATGCGATAGGCTTCGCCCATACCGACAATCTGATGCACCGGCAGCGTGCCGGAACGCATGCCGCGCTCGTGGCCACCACCGTGGATCTGCGCTTCGAGACGCACGCGCGGCTTGCGGCTAACGTACAGCGCGCCGATACCTTTTGGGCCGTAGATCTTATGGGCGGAGAACGACATCAGATCGACGTTCAGCTGGCTGAGATCGATCGGCAGCTTACCGACGCTCTGGGTGGCATCAACGTGGAAGATAATCCCGCGCTCGCGGCACAGATCGCCAATGGTGGCGATATCCTGCACCACGCCGATCTCGTTATTCACGTGCATGATCGACACCAGCACGGTGTCATCACGCAGGGCAGCCTGCAGCTGGTTAAGATCCAAAGTGCCATCGCCCTGCGGGTCGAGATAGGTCACGCTGAAGCCTTCACGCTCCAGCTGTGCGCAGGTGTCGAGCACGGCTTTGTGTTCGGTGGTGCAGGTGACGATGTGGCGGCCTTTTTCCTGATGGAAGGTCGCGGCGCCTTTTATGGCAAGGTTATTGGCTTCGGTGGCGCCGGAGGTAAAGACGATTTCACGCGGGTCAGCGCCAACCAGCTCAGCAATCTGGTTGCGGGCGATATCCACCGCCTCTTCCGACTGCCAGCCAAAACGGTGTGAACGGGAAGCCGGATTGCCGAAGGTGCCGTCCATTGTCAGGAACTGCATCATTTTGGTCGCCACGCGGGGATCGGCTGGCGTGGTGGCAGAATAATCCAGATAAATCGGTAATTTCATTGCTGATTAGGCTCCGGGAGGTTGTGGTCTCCGTCCTGCTGCGCCCTGAAATTCTGACGGCTGCAGAAATGAATAAAAGGCCCGGCAGGCCTTTTATTTATCTCCGGTGGCGAGGTAGCACCTCACCCGGCCTGCGATCAGGCGCGCAGATTGACGTTAATTGTTTCCTGCATGCGGCCGTTTGGCGCACGACGGATTTCATTGCTGTTCTGGCGGTCAGCCACGTCCAGGATCTCCTGGTTGTTAACCAGCTCAGCCAGCGTAATGTTGTTGAGGAAGTCGCTGATGCGCTCGCTCAGGTCACGCCACAGGACGTGAGTCAGGCAGCGTTCGCCGCCCTGGCAGCCTTCTTTACCCTGGCACTTGGTGGCATCAACCGATTCGTCAACGGCGGTGATCACCGCACCCACAGCGATAGCATCGGAGGCTTTACCCAGCAGATAACCACCACCCGGACCACGTACGCTTGCCACCAGACCGTTCTTACGCAGGCGGGAGAACAGCTGCTCAAGATAAGAGAGGGAGATGCCCTGACGCTCTGAAATATCCGCTAAAGGCACCGGGCCTTCGTGAGAGTGCAGTGCAACGTCGAGCATAGCGGTAACAGCATAACGGCCTTTGGATGTCAGTCTCATGGCGTAAACGACCTCGGTTGTAACCCTGGATGGGCGTTAACAAAATATGGACGCAAGTCTGACATTCCTGACTAAATTGGTCAAGTATTTAACCTACTAAAACACTCAACTATTTAACCAAGTAATTCACTCAAGTATTATGCTGTTATTTTCATCGCCAAAATGCCCTTACTCGCCCTGCTTCTTCTCGATGGATGAGAGCATTCCGCGCAGGATATTCAGCTCGTCACGCTCCGGGCGCGCGCGGGTGAACAGACGGCGCATTTTGCTCATCACCTGCCCCGGGCTGGCTTCACGGATAAAGCCGCTGCCGATCATCATCTTTTCCATATGCTGATAGAAGCGCTCAAGGTCATCGACCAGCGGATAGGGCGACTCGACGGCCTCGGTCTGCTCCGTTTCCAGCGACTGCAGGTACGCCATGCGCACCTCATAGGTGATAACCTGCACGGCCATCGCCAGATTGAGCGAGCTGTAGTCCGGGTTCGCGGCAATCGCCACGTGGTAGTGACACTTCTGCAGCTCTTCATTGGTCAGCCCGACGCGCTCGCGGCCAAACACCAGCGCAACCGGCGCCTGCTGGCCCTCTGCGACGCTTTTCAGCCCGCACTCACGCGGGTCAAGCATCGGCCACGGCAGCGAACGCGAACGGGCGCTGGTGCCGACCACCAGGCTACAGCCGGCAATCGCTTCATCAAAGGTATCAACAATTTTGGCATCGCCAATCACATCGCTGGCACCGGCGGCGAGCGCAATGGCCTGCGAGTCCGGTTTTACCAGCGGGTTGACCAGATAAAGGTTGGTTAAGCCCATGGTTTTCATGGCACGGGCCACGGAGCCCATGTTGCCGGTGTGAGAGGTTTCTACCAGCACAATTCGGATATTTTGCAGCATAAGGATTGGGGTCTGCTCGCGGTGTGAGAGATAATTTGAAGATGCTAACATATTTTCAGGACATTTGCCGTTATGCCCTGCTATACTACGCGCCGTTTTATATCAGATTAAATGATATACCGTTCTTTAACATCCAGTGAGACGAAACTTATATGCATCCAATGCTCAACATTGCCGTGCGCGCTGCGCGCAAGGCCGGAAACGTAATTGCTAAGCACTATGAAACCCCGGACTCCGTCGAAGCCACCCAGAAGGGCAGCAACGACTTCGTGACCAATGTTGACCGTGAAGCGGAACGCCAGATTATTGAGGTGATCCGCAAATCTTACCCACAGCACACCATCATCTCAGAAGAGAGCGGTGAACTGCCGGGCGAAGACCAGGATGTACAATGGGTTATCGATCCACTGGATGGCACCACCAACTACATCAAACGCCTGCCACACTTCTGTGTTTCTATCGCCGTGCGCATCAAAGGCCGCACCGAAGTTGCCGTGGTTTACGACCCAATGCGTAATGAACTGTTCAGCGCCGTACGCGGCCAGGGCGCTCAGCTCAACGGCTACCGTCTGCGCGGCGGCAGCGCTCGCGATCTGGATGGCACCATCCTGGCGACCGGTTTTCCGTTCAAGCTGAAGCAGCACGCCACCCCTTACATCAACATCGTTGGCAAACTGTTCACCCAGTGTGCAGACTTCCGCCGCACCGGTTCTGCTGCGCTGGATCTCGCCTACGTGGCCGCTGGCCGCGTGGATGGTTACTTTGAGATTGGCCTTAAGCCGTGGGATTTCGCTGCCGGTGAACTGCTGGTGCGTGAAGCGGGCAGCCTGGTGACTGACTTCACCGGCGGGCACGGCTATATGCTGTCCGGCAACATCGTGGCGGGCAATCCGCGCGTGGTGAAGGCGATGCTGGCGAATATGCGCGACGAACTGAGCGAAGCGCTGAAGCGTTAATTGCTCTCGTTGCCCTGGCATTCCTGAACGGGCCGATCGAACTGATTGACCCTCGGGCCGATCGAAAAAAATGATCGGCCCCTACAGGGGTTGACCGCTTTTCTGGTCAACCCTTTTTTAATACCGGATCAGCGTAAAAACATCGGGCGAATCCCGCCGGACATCGCAGGCTGCGCGCTCAGCCACAGCATCACCCCCGCCAGGACCAATAACACGCCTCCCAGCAGCGCCAGCGAATTGAGCGCCACCGTCTGCCATCCCTGCGCGGAAGCGCCTTTGCTCAGACGCAGCGCCAGCGCGCGTGACATCTGCACCACCAGCGCCATCGCCGATACCGTCAGCGCCGTTCCCAGCGCCATCACAATGGCGGATAACACCCCCCAGGCATACACCCCAATCACCTTGGCAAACAGCAGCATCATGATCGCCCCGGAACACGGGCGCAGCCCCATCGACAGCACCACCGCCGCTTTGGTTTTCCAGCCCACCGCCTGCGCCAGCATCGCGCTGTCCGGCACGTGCTGATGGCCGCAGCCGCACTGCTCACTGTGCTGATGATCGGCCGTGACAATACGCGTGATGCTCAGCCCGCTCCCTGCTGGCTTCAGGGCGGCCCATAACTTTTTCCCTGCGCGCCAGCACAGCCATAAGCCCAGCCCGCTGACCAGCAGATAGCTGCCCTTCTCCAGCCAGTAGCTGCTGAGATGCAGCTGGCGCGAGGAGAGTTGCAGCACCACCAGCATCACCGTGACCAGCAGGATCGCCACCGCCCCCTGTACCACCGCGGCCGCCAGCGTCAGCTGCAGGCTGGTTTTCAGTTTAGTGGGATGGGTAGCGAGAAAGGTGGCAATCACCACTTTGCCGTGCCCGGGGCCGAGCGCGTGCAGCACGCCGTACAGCAGGCTGAAGCCCATCAGCGCCAGCCCTGCCTGATGCGGATGGCTGGCGACCTGCTGCAGCAGCGCGGTCATCTGTTGATGCAGACTTTTCTGCCACAGAATGCTCTGCAACAGGATCTGCGGCCAGAAGTGCCCCCCCAGCGCGCCCGCAGCGATGACGATTAGCGTCAGCAGATACAGCGGCCAGGCCCGCCAGCCGCCGTGCGCTTGCGCTCTGAGCCTGTTTACTGGCATATCAAGGTCACCGTCTGGGCAAACTGACGGCCAAGATCCATCTGTTCCGGCGGGGCATCGGCTTTATCCAGAGAGAGGGCGTAAGCCTGCATGGAGGCATCCGGCTGCGGGGTTTGCAGCTGGAACCTGCACCGGGCGGCCAGCTCGGGCGGGACGGTCAGTGATTTTACAGAGTCGTAATACATATCTACAAAGTACGTCGGGTCAAAAGTCGAAAAGAGATAGCGCTGGCCTTTCAGCGCCTGCGGATGCGCCAGCGGCAGGATAAACTCCAGCACCGCTTTATGGCCCTGGCGCGACAGGTGGTACTCCGGCGGCAAATTATCAAACTTTACCGGCTGTTTCTGGTGCCAGAACTCGCTGAAATAGTGCTGGCCGAGCACGTTCGCCATCACTTCCGCCGCCAGCTTTTTCCACACCACCGAATCGGGCTTTGCCTCGCCCGCGTCATACAGCAGGTCGGCCGAGGTAATTTCATCCATCACCCAGCGCATTTTCAGCCCGGTAAGCTGGTCGCCCTGATGGACCAGCGTGGTCTGCATCTCGATAAAGCTGTGCGGATGCGCCAAAACGGCGGGCGAAAATCCTGCAGCCAGCCACAGCAGGCCAGCCTTCAAAGTGTTATAACGTAACAAATTAAACTCCACGGCACCGATTGTCGATTAATTTTGTGACCTGTCTTAAAAGCTCTGAATAAAAGCGCCCGGATTTGTCACAAACCGCGCGGCGCGGGCTATTCTTAGCGCAATCAATTGTCACTGGGATCGCAGATGATGGGTGCATACTCACCAGAAATTTCTGTCCTCTCCAGTCCGCAGCGCCGCTGTCACCTGCTTTTGATGCTCTGCCTTCCTGAACCCATTGTCACGCTGGAGTCGGTTTGTCAGCTGAACGCAGTCGATCCTGCCATTGCCCGGCAAGATATAGCGGAGGTCGCGCTGGAAATCCAGCGTTATCACCGTCTTGCCATTGAGCAGGACGGCCAGGGGTTGCGCATCCAGGGGACGCAGCTCGACCAGCGGCTGTGCCTGCTGCATAGCCTGCGCCGCACGCTGCGGCTGTCCCCCGACTTCGCGCGCGGCTATTTTGCCAGCGCGCTGCGCCGCCAGCTGCAGGCCATCACGGTCGATAAAGCCCTGTACGACGAACATAATCTCAGCGCGCTGGTTCAGCACTGTGAGCTCTACCTCGCGCGCGATTTCAGCGGGCGCGACGGCTATTTTTTACAGCTGGTTTTTCAGTATTCACTCGCGCACCGCTGCCCGGCAGACTTTACCCCCCGGCAGCAGCGGTGGCTGCGGGAAAAGGGAGAGTACCCGCTGGCCGAAAATATTGTCCACTGCTGGCAGAAGCGCGGCTATCAGCCCATGCCAGGTGACCCGGCGCTGCTGGCCCTGATGTTCAGCCAGCTGCATATTCCGCTGCCTGAGCAGTGCCAGCGGGAAAACGAGTGGCAGCTGCTGCAGGCGGTGGAACAGCTTATTCAGCGCTTCCAGGCGCTTTCCGGCATGCGCTTCAGCAACGAGGCCGGACTCAGCGCACAGCTTTATACCCATCTGGCCCAGGCGGTGGAACGCACGCATTTTGCTATCGGCATCGATCACTCGCTGGTGGATGACGTGGCGCAGCAGTATCCGCGCCTGTTGCGCACCACGCGTGCAGCGATAGCCGACTTTGAGCAGCACTACGCGCTGCAGTTTTCCGATGAGGAGATGGGGCTGATTGCGATTATCTTTGGCGCATGGCTGATGCAGGAGAGCGCGCTGCAGGAGAAACAGGTGCTGCTGCTCACCGGCCATAACCGCGATCTGGAGCGCCAGGTAGAACAGCAGCTGCGCGAGCTGACGCTGCTGCCGCTGAATATCAAATATCAGGATGTCGCCGACTTCCAGCGCCACAGCGCGCCAAAAGGCATTGCGCTGGTGATCACCCCTTATGCCACGCCGCTGCCGCTCTACTCGCCGCCGCTGATCCACGCCGAGCTGCCGCTGGGCGAACACCAGCAGCACAGTATCCGCGCGCTGCTGGAGTCATAATCAGGCCACTTTCGGCCGCAGGAACAGCGCCGGCACCACCAGCAGCGCCATCACCCAGAACACCCCGCCCTGCAGATGCTGGAACAGCACGCCGCACACCATGGTCATCAGGGCGATACCGCCGCCCATCGCCAGCGCCGAGTACACCGACTGCAGGCGGATCACTTCGCCCCCTTCCCGCGCCGCGATAAAGCGCATTGCCGCCAGGTGGCAAACGGTGAAGCTGCCGCAGTGCAGGATCTGTGCGAGGATCAGCCAGCCCAGTTCGGTGGAGGAAGCCAGCAAACTCCAGCGCACGATGGCGCAGATGCCGGAGAGCAGCAGCAGGTCGCGCGCGCGCCAGCGGCGGAACAGGCGGTTGCTAGAGGCGAACACCACCACTTCAGCCACCACGCCCAGCGACCACAGATAGCCAATCACGCTCGACGAATAGCCCGCTTCCTGCCAGTAGATCGCGCTGAAGCCATAATAGGCGGCATGCGCTCCCTGCATCAGCGTCACGCACAGCAGGAAGCGCCAGACGGCATTTTCACTCAGCATCTGCTTCCACTGCGCCCAGCCCGCATGGCTTAGCTGCTTCTGCGCACCCAGTGGCATGACCGCCGGGCGCAGCATCATGCCGCCGAGCATCGCGATACAGCCCACGCACAGCAGCAGCAGAATGGCGTGATAAGAGAAGATATTGACCAGCACCCCGGTTAACGCGGAGCTGATAACAAACGCCAGCGATCCCCACAGCCTGACCGGGCCATAGGGCAGCGCGATCTGCCGCTGCCAGGTGGCGGCCAGCGCATCGCTCAGCGGCACCAGCGGCGAGAAGAACAGGTTAAAACCGACCATCACCAGCAGCAGCCACAGCCACTGGGCGCCCAGCCAGAAGCCCAGCGCAAACAGCAGCGTCAGTGACGCCAGCAGGCGAAGTGCACTGACCAGGCGGGAAGGATTGGTAACGCGGGAAGCAATCAGCAGGCTGCCAGCAAAGCGCGCAATCATGCCGCAGCCGAGCAGCAGCCCGATTTTTTCGGCTGCCAGGCCACTCTCTTTCAGCCAGACGCCCCAGAAAGGCAGGTAGACCCCATAGGCGAAAAAGTAGGTGAAGTAGCTTAATCCAAGCCAGTAAGTGGAGCGTATCGTCATTTTCCCTCCGACAAAGTGGAGGCTAATGTACACCGTTGCTGCAGACAAAAAAATAACGGGACACTTCCGTGTCCCGTTATTGTCATAACGCTCTCAAAAACGAGAAGTTATCAGGCGTAAACCGGGAAGCGTGCGCAGATTTCCAGCACCTGCTTCTTCACGCGCTCGCTCACGCCTTCATCATTGATATTGTCGAGAATATCGCTGATCCAGCCGGCCAGCTCGCGCACTTCCGCTTCTTTGAAGCCGCGGCGCGTCACAGCCGGGGAGCCGATGCGGATACCGGAGGTGACGAACGGGCTTTTCGGATCGTTCGGCACGCTGTTTTTGTTAACGGTGATGTTGGCACGGCCCAGCGCGGCGTCCGCTTCTTTACCGGTCAGGTTCTTGTCAACCAGGTCCAGCAGGAACAGGTGGTTATGCGTACCGCCGGAAACCACGTTGTAACCGCGTGCCAGGAACACTTCCACCATCGCTTTGGCGTTTTTCGCGACCTGCTGCTGATAGGTTTTAAACTCAGGCTCCATCGCTTCTTTGAACGCGACCGCCTTACCGGCAATCACATGCATCAGCGGGCCGCCCTGACCGCCAGGGAAGACAGCAGAGTTCAGCTTCTTATACAGATCTTCGTCACCGCCCTGCGCCAGAATCAGGCCACCGCGTGGACCCGCCAGGGTTTTGTGGGTGGTGGACGTCACGATATGCGCGTGAGGAACCGGGTTAGGGTAAACGTCCGCAGCAATCAGACCGGCAACGTGTGCCATATCAACAAACAGGTAAGCGCCAACGGTGTCAGCAATCTCACGCATTTTTGCCCAGTCGCACACGCCAGAGTAGGCAGAGAAGCCGCCCACGATCATTTTCGGCTTGTGCTTCTGCGCCAGTTCAGCCAGCTCGTTGTAGTCAATTTTGCCGGTTTCGTCGATGCCGTAAGGAATGACGTTATACAGTTTACCGGACAGGTTAACCGGGGAACCGTGAGTCAGGTGGCCACCGTGTGCCAGGTTCATCCCCAGAATGGTGTCGCCCGGCTGCAGCAGCGCGGTGTAGACCGCGAAGTTCGCCTGGGAACCGGAGTGCGGCTGCACGTTGGCATAATCAGCACCGAACAACTCTTTGGCACGGTCAATAGCCAGTTGCTCAACGATATCCACGTACTCGCAGCCACCGTAGTAGCGCTTGCCCGGATAGCCTTCAGCGTATTTGTTGGTCAGCTGCGATCCCTGAGCCTGCATCACGCGTGGGCTGGTGTAGTTTTCTGAAGCAATCAGCTCAATGTGCTCTTCCTGACGCACTTTCTCCTGCTCCATCGCCTGCCACAACTCGGCATCGTAATCGGCAATGTTCATTTCACGCTTTAACATCTGCATCTCCTGACTCGACTGACTATCAACAATAAATGATGGGCAACAGTTTAAACTGTTTAGCACCCTGTTGAATAGCTTCACGGCCGCCTTTTTACGCAAACGATTGGCTCCCTGTCTGGCAAGGGTTTTTTACGCTTTTTTTCACGCCCTGAAAGCGGAGTTTTCCTCATCTGCCTGTTGCAGATTTTTCACCACCCCCCCGGACTCCCTGTGGATAAATACCCACCCGCAAAAAAGGTGTATTTACAATGCACCTTATAAATTATAAGATGCATTTAAAATACATGTTATGGTTAAAATCAGGAGCCCACCATGCTAGATAGCCACACTATTGCCACCGTGAAATCCACTATCCCCGCCGTCGCTGCGCTGGGCCCGCGTTTGACCGCGCACTTCTATCAGCGCATGTTCAGCCACAATCCCGAGCTGAAAGATATCTTCAACATGAGCAACCAGAGCAGTGGCAATCAGCCTGAAGCGCTGTTTAACGCGGTCTGTGCCTACGCCAGTAACCTCGATAAGCTGGCCGCGCTCGGCCCGGCAGTGGAGAAAATTGCGCAGAAGCACACCAGCTTTGCCATTCGGCCGGAGCAGTACGCCATTGTCGGTGAACACCTGCTGGCGAGTATTGATGAGCTGCTGCATCCGGGTGAGGAGATCCTCGCCGCATGGGGTAAAGCCTATGGCGTACTGGCCGCGATTTTTGTGCAGCGTGAAGAGCAGATCTATCAAGAGGTTGAGCAGAAGGTCGGCGGCTGGCGCGGTGGCCAACGTGAGTTTGTTATCAGCGAAATTATCCCGCGCAGCGCAAAAATTAAGAGCTTTATCCTGACCCCGGTTGACGGTCAGCCCGTCGTCGATTACCGGCCTGGTCAGTACATCACGCTGTGGGTGCGTGACCCGTCATTTGCCAATCAGGAGATCCGCCAGTATTCACTGACGCGGATGCCGAACGGTCGTGACTACCGCATTGCCGTGCGCCACGAAGAGGGCGGCACGCTCTCCAGCTGGCTGCATCAGCAGCAGCCCGGCGTGCGTCTGCACCTGGCGCCACCGGCCGGCGACTTCTTTATCGATATCGCGGCGCAAACCCCGGTAACGCTGATCTCTGGCGGCGTCGGTCTCACCCCGATGTTAGCCATGCTGCACCAGCTGGCACAGGAACAACATCAGGCGACGGTACAGTGGTTCCACGCGACGGAAGACGGCGCAATGCATGCTTTCGCAGAGGAAGTCGGCGAACTGGGTCAGCAGCTGCCGAAGTTCTCGCAGGAGATCTGGTATAACCATCCGCGGCCGGAAGATGAAGGCAAGTATCAGCACCGTGGACTGATGAACCTGCTGCCGCTGGAAGCGAAACTCAGCGATCCGGCGATGCACTACTATCTGTGCGGCCCGCTGGCGTTTATGACGATGGTGGAAAACAGTCTTCTGCAGTCAGGCGTGGGGAAAGCGCGTATTCACTACGAAGTGTTTGGCCCGCACAAAGCGCTGTGATGCTGTCGGGCAGAGGGGGATCTCTCCCGCCGCTGCCCGATCGTCCCGCTGGCTACTTAAGCCTGCGCGCCTCAGCAACCTGCTCTGCGCTGACGGCAGGGGCCTGATTGCCCCAGCTGCTGCGCAGGTAGTTCATCAGATCGCTCATCTGCACATCATCCAGCGTCCAGCCGTAACCGGGCATCGCCTGCGCCATGCCGTGCCGGGTCACTGGCGTCTGCGCCCCTTCCAGCACCACGCGCAGTGCGCTCAGCGGGTTTGCTGCCGTCAGCGTTGCGTTACCGTCCAGCGCCGGGATAACGTTCGCCTCGCCTTTACCCTCGCTGCCGTGACAGGTTGAGCAGTACATGGCATAGGTTTTCGCGCCCGCGGCGGAAGGAGCGGCAGCGGGCAGCGGGGATGCTGAGGCCGGCGGCAGGCTGCGCAGGTAGACGCCGATACTGTTGAGGTCCGCATCGCTGAGATACTGAGTACTGTGCATCACCACCTCCGCCATGGGTCCGACTACCGCCCCCTGCTTACTGCGCCCCGTTTTCAGCAGCGCCACCAGTTCATCCTGCGCCATACCGCGCAGCGACGGTGCAAACCAGCCGTCAAGCTCGGCACCGCTGAGATAGGCGCTGCGACTCTGATCCAGCGCCTGCTCCTGCAGTGCCCAGCCGCGCGGGGTGTGGCAACTGCCGCAGTGTCCTGCGCCCTGCACCAGGTAAGCACCGCGATTCCATTGCGCACTCTGCTGCGCATCAGGCTGATAGCGGTCATCCTCATGGAACAGGGCATTCCAGATCCCCAGCGGCCAGCGCATTGACAGCGGCCAGGCGATATCGCTGTCGCGATTTGGCTGGCTGCTGGCCGGGACTTCATGCAGCAGATAGTCATAAAGCGCGCGCATATCCTTATCGCTCATTTTGGCATAGGCGGTGTAAGGCATTGCCGGATAAAGGTGATGGCCATCGCGGGCAATACCCTGGCGCATGGCGCGGTCAAATTCGGCAAACGAGTAGCGGCCAATGCCGTGCTGTTTATCCGGGGTAATATTGGTGCTGTAGATATCACCGGGCGGCGTAGGGAAACGCAGCCCGCCCGCCAGCGCTGCGCCGCCGGGCGCGGTGTGACAGGCAGTACAGTCCGCCGCTTTGGCAATATATTCGCCCGGCGACATGGCGTTAGCCGCACTGCTTACCAGCAGCAGAGCCATCCCTGAAAGCAACGTTTTCATACCCCCTCCCCCGGTGCGTTTTTCCCTTGTACCAGCTCGTTCACTGCCCGCCATGCCTGATCGACCGCCGAATGGGCATAAGGACTCCAGTCCGAGTCAGAGTTAGCAATCACGATGTTACCGACGGGGGCACGGGCGCGCTCAATGGTCTTCTGCGCTTCATCCTCATCATCAAATAAGCCATTGATGGCGTAAGAGTAACCGTGCGACCAGCGGTTAACGGTAATCGCCTGAATATCGCGCTGATGGTCGAAGCCTGCCGGCCCAAGCATCGCCTGCAGCTGTTCGCGGATCATCTGTTCATGAGCATCGAACGAGGTGCCCAGCAGCATCGCGCGCCCTTTACGCGACTGCTCGCGGGCGCTGAGGCCGCTGCCTGGCAGAGTCGGCACATACACCATATGCAGCCCGATCGGCTGACTGGGATCGTGGGGGTGCTGGTAGCCGCCGAGGCTGACCGGATAGTCAAGCTTGACCCGTGAATAAGGTGCGCCAGGGGCATAAACCTCATGCACGCCCAGTTTGATAAAGGCGCGCCAGTTAGCAATGGTGACCTTGCTGTAGACCAGCGGAGCTTTAACATTCTGCTTCAGCGCCTCCTGCTGCGCCTGCGACATCTGCGGCACCAGATACGGGATCATCATATTGTATCCGGCCATCACCACCTTCCTGGCGCGGACTTTCGACAACTTTTCACCCGTCATATAGCTGACCTCCACGCCACCGTCGACGTTCACCACCTGCATGCCGGTACTGTTGAGGCGTAGCTTGACGTCAGAGTCCGCCCTGTCCAGCTGGCTGTAGTCAAATTTCGCCCGCACGATATCATTCATATCGTGTCCGGCGGGGTCAACTGCCGGGATCAGCTTGCGCACCAGCAGCCGGGCCAGGGTGGCGTTGCCATCCGGGAAGTGGAAAACATAAGGATCGTCGAGGTCAGCCTGCGATTCAGCGTCCAGCGGCGGCAGCCCCATGCCATCAAGGCCCGGCAGGTCGCAGATACGCGCATCGCTACAGGCGGTAGCATCAATACCCACCGCCTGGAAATCGTTAGTGGTTTGCTGGAAGTAGCGCATTGCCAGCTCGCTCAGGCCCACTTTATCGCGCAGGAAGGTGGCGTAACTGTGAGTGTCCAGCCAGGCGACTTTTTCCTGCTGGCTGAGTCCTGGCAGATAATCTTTCGCCACCGTGTGCAGCTCAATCAGCGCGGCGCGATCGCTCTGCGGCAGCGGGAAGTCATTGATAAACGCCTGCCATGAACGTCCGTTCAGGCGATCGCGTGGGATATCATCCGCCACCACTTTACCCGGGTCGCCGCTGACGACTTTATCCACGCCGAAGTTTTTTTTATCAAAGTAGACGCCGCGACTGAGGCCAAGGTCAGGATAGAAGGTTTTATCGAAGCCGCGCTCCATGGCGTCCAGGCTGATCCCCAGCGTTTTTATCAGGCCCATCATCACCGGGCTGAAGTTGGCGTGCGGGGACTGGAAAGATTCGCTGCCGCCATAGCCAAGGATTGTGCCGTTGCTGCTGCTGAGTTCATTACGCTTGGCGTGGCCACCGAAGTCGTCGTGGTTGTCGATCAGCAAAATCCGCTGCGGTTTATCCTGCAGCTGCTGCCAGAAACAGGCGGCGGCCAGGCCGCTAATGCCGGCCCCGACCACCACCAGATCAAACTCTTCGCTGACCGGCAGAGAAGCAAAGTCGAAGCTGACGCCATCGCGGCCGAGCCGGTGGGCATTTTCAAAGGAGCCTGGATGGTTGCCGCGCAGCCCGCTGAGCGCCGGTGGGTAATAGAGCGTTTTGTTGGCCTGCAGCGGCGAAGCGCGCAATATCTGCAGGGGGGTCAGACCGGCGGCGACGGTAATCGCGACGCCGTTAAGAAAATCGCGGCGGGTAATAGCCATAAATAAGTCCTTCTTGATAGTCTGCTCAGCCCTTATGGCTCAAGCGGGCTATTGTCAGCATCAGAAGATCATTGTCAAACCGGGGAGGGAAAACTGCAGCGGAAATAAGAAATTAATAATATTAAGGGCCTGAATACTCAGACCCTCAACGACTTCAGCATGGAAAAGGCAGTGCTTAGATCGCTTCTTCGTCTTCTTCGCCGGTACGGATACGCACCACGCGCGACACGTCATAGACGAAAATCTTGCCGTCGCCAATCTTACCGGTCTGCGCAGTACGCATGATGGTATCCACGCAGGTATCGACGATATCGTCGGCAATCACGATCTCAATTTTCACCTTCGGCAAAAAATCGACCATATATTCAGCGCCACGATACAGTTCGGTGTGGCCCTTCTGACGACCAAAGCCTTTCACTTCGGTCACGGTCATTCCGGTGATGCCGACTTCCGCCAGCGCTTCACGCACGTCGTCCAGTTTGAACGGCTTGATAATTGCATCAATCTTTTTCATGGCAGACCCTTTTCTCCCCCTCCATCAGGGAAGGGGAACAGTTAACATTGCCGGACAGGTCACGCTGCGCGGTCCGTCTCTCTTTTCAGGCAGCTAAACTACCATAACTGGGCAGCGGAGCGGCACTGAAATTACTCTTTAAAATCGGCAGCATCCAGCTCGTGACGCGACAACAGCTTGTAAAACTCGGTGCGGTTGCGCCCGGCCAGGCGTGCTGCGTTGGTGACATTCCCTTTGGTCATCTGTAACAGCTTACGCAAATAATTCAGTTCAAACTGGTTGCGCGCTTCCACAAACGTCGGCAGCGCGGTGTTTTCTCCGGCCAGCGCCTGCTCGACCAGCGCTTCGCTAATCACCGGGGCGGAGGTCAGCGCCACGCACTGCTCAATCACATTCACCAGCTGCCTGACGTTGCCCGGCCAGCTGGCGGCAATTAACCGGCGCATTGCGTCGGTAGAGAAGCTGCGCACGAACGGTTTATGCCGCTCCGCCGACTGCTTCAGCAGATGGTTCGCCAACAGCGGGATATCCTCCGCGCGCTCATGCAGCGCCGGAATTTTTAAATTCACCACGTTAAGACGATAGAACAGATCTTCGCGAAACTCCTTCTTCTCCATCGCCTTCGGCAGGTCACGGTGGGTGGCGGAGATAATGCGCACATTGATATCGAGATCGCGGTTACTGCCGAGCGGCCGCACCTTGCGCTCCTGCAGTACGCGCAGCAGCTTGACCTGCAGCGCCTGCGGCATATCGCCAATCTCGTCGAGGAACAGCGTCCCGCCCTCGGCGGCCTGGAACAGCCCCTCGCGGCTGCTTACCGCACCGGTAAAGGCCCCTTTGGCATGACCAAACAGCTCTGACTCCAGCAGCTGCTCCGGCAGCGCGCCGCAGTTAATAGCAATAAACGCGTTAGCCGCGCGCGGACTTGCAGCATGAATAGCCTGCGCCAGCACTTCCTTGCCGGTACCGCTCTGGCCGTTAATCAATACGCTGACGTCCGACTGCGCCACCATGCGCGCCTGCTCCAGCAGGCGCAGCATCAGGGGGCTACGGGTAACGATGGTTTCGCGCCAGGCTTCATCACTGGCCGGGGCACGGTGTGCCAGCGCCTCATCAATGGCTTTATACAGCGCATCGCGATCGACCGGCTTGGTCAGGAAGCTGAAAACGCCCTGCTGGGTCGCGGCGACCGCATCCGGGATCGAACCGTGCGCGGTGAGGATGATCACCGGCATGCCCGGCTGCAGCTTCTGGATCTCAACAAACAGCGCTATGCCGTCCATCTCATCCATACGCAGGTCGCTTATCACCAGATCGATCTTTTCGCGGTTGAGCACCCGCAGCGCTTCTGGCCCGCTTTCCGCGGTGGTCACGCTAAAGCCTTCGCTGCTGAGGCGCATCCCCAACAGCTTCAGCAGGCTGGGGTCGTCATCCACCAGCAGCAGGCGGGCCGATTTTTTTATCATGGGTTGGCATCATCCTCTGATTTAATATCCGCCGGCGTACTGTCGTCCGGTGCGTTTTTATCCGCGCCGTGGCTGCTGCTGTCGGCCGCATCCGGCGAACGGCGGGCTGAGAGCTTGCGCTCGATGTCGGTCAGCGTGTCCAGCTTGCGTCGCGTCACTGCCAGCTCTTTATTAACGGCCATCTGCTGCTGGCGCAGCGCGTCCAGCTGGGCATCGCTGCTCTCCTGCAGGCTGGCATAGCGCGAGCGCTCCTGCGACAGCTGCAGTAATGAACCCTGCCCTTCGCGCCACAGCATCAGCAGCGGACGGACCGCAGAGGGATAATCGTAGCTGTAGCTGTCCAGCCGCTGCAGATAGGCGCGGCGCTCGAGCGGCGTAATATTGCCATTGCTCAGCAAAACGGCCTGTTTGAAGGCCCCGTGCCAGCTGTCGCCCGGCCAGCGTTTAGCCTGCGCGCGGGCATCGGCCGGAGACAGCCGCACCGCGCAGTCCACCGCGCGCAGCCAGTACAGCGGATTATTGACCGCCGTGACATCGACCCAGGACCAGATGTGCTCACAGTCCACGCGTTGGAAATCGACAATTTTGCTCTCAGGTTCGCTGAGATGGCTGGGCAGATCTTTCGTCACGGTTGGCGGCGCGGTCTGGCTACAGCCAGCCAGGCTCAGCCCAAGCAGTGCTGCCAGAAACATTCTGCCCAGGCTTTGTTGAACGCTGGCAGAAAAAAGAGTTAAGCGCATTAGTGTTTCTTCCCGGCGGTGGTATTCAATTCAATGCGGAAGCAGACATCAGCCTCATCGCTGTCGACCAGCTGTAGATCGCCCTCCAGCTGGCGCACGCAGTCCTTGGCGATACTCAGCCCCAGCCCGCTGCCTTTTACTGCGCCTTTACGCTGCAGGTTGCCCTGGAAGAACGGCTCAAAAATCATCGCCCGTTCGGCCTGCGGGATCGCGGTGCCGGTGTTCGCCACCTCAATGGTGACACGGTTGCCCTGCTGGCGGCTGCGGATCCAGATCTTGCCTGATTCTGCGCCGTAGTGTAACGCATTGGAGTAAAGATTATCGATGGCGCGCAGTAACAATGTCGGCTCTGCGCGGCAGCTCGCCGCCTGCAGATCGATCGCCGTATCAATCAGCTTAGCTCGCGCCGTCAGGCTGTGGGTGGAAACCAGCTGGTCGATCAGCGGCCGCAGCACCACGTCGCTCATCTCCACCGGGCCGTCTGCCAGCTTGCGGTTATAGTCCAGCAGCTGTTCAATCAGCGTTTGCAGGTGGCGGCTGCTGTCGTTAAGAATGCTAACCACCTCTTTCTGGTCGGTGGTCAGCGGGCCGGCCACCTCATCGGCCAGCAGTTCCGTGCCCTCACGCATGCTGGCGAGCGGGGTTTTCAGCTCGTGGGAGATATGGCGCAGGAACTCATGGCGCTGCGACTCCAGCCACGCCAGCCGCTCGCTCAGCCAGAGAATGCGCTGGGCGAGAGAGCGAATTTCACGCGGCCCCTTAAACGCCAGGCTCTGCCCGAGCGGGCGCCCCTCTCCCAGCCGGTTAATCATGCGCTCGACCGCTTTTACCGGGCCGATAATCATGCGGGTAAACAGCAGGACCAGGCCGAGGCTGAGCAGGAACAGGATTAAAGCCTGCCAGCCGAAATACTGACCGCGATCGGCAATTTCGCGCTGCAGCTGCAGGCCACGGGAGAACACCACCTCACGCGTGGTTTTCACCAGCTGGCCGTTAGCGGCGGAGAATGACTCCAGCACATCGCCTGCGGCTTTTACCGGGCTGCTGTTGAGGCATTTGATCTGGCTGAGCTGGGTAAGGTTCTGGCGCAGATTCTGGTAGGTGCGCATATCCGGCAGCACCGGCGCATGGGCGTCCAGCATCTGGGAATAGCGGCTGCGCTGCGTCTGATACAGGCGGGCCAGCATCGGGTCATCAAGCACGCAGTACTGACGATAGCTGCGCTCCAGCTCCAGCGCGGTGCGCGCCATCGCCTCGCTGCGGCGTACGTCGGTTAGCGTCGTGCGGTTAGTGTCCGCCGCACGCTCGCTGAGCGCCGACAGGCTTTCCCAGGCCTGCCAGGCCAGCACCAGCAGCGGCAGCAGCACCAGCAGGAAGGCCATCAGCACCAGCTGGCGCAGAGAGCGGGGAAACAGGCGCCATCTCTTCACGGAAGATTCTCTTTGCATAAAGGTAGCGTGATGCTAACGGAGAGTGCGATGGGATGAAAGTGCTACGCCAGAAATGACGATGGCCGGTTCAAAGAACCGGCCATCTGAAGAGGTGGTGCCTAACTCAACGTTACGTCCGATGCTTGATAACGTCACAAGGTGAACGATTATCGGTGGGGTGGACGGCAGGCACCGTATTGTGCGTCATTCTGGATGTTATGAGCTCGCCGCTTGCGCAGGGCTTTCATAACCAGGTGAATGAGCCACTGCACAGAGTATAGCAATTGCCGTGCCAACATTGCAATAAGCATGTTAACCCCCTATAAAACGGCACTATTTACGATTATCGCCAGCCGTAAAAGCGCGCTTTCTGACCAACCGGTCTGCAAAACTGTCTGCATTTAACGACATCAATCAGATAAATCGCAGGTAGCAAGCTAAATCAATTAGTTAGGTGTCACCTTTTCACGACACCCGAGAGATTGATTTGTCGTGAAATTGCAACAGAGGCGACAATGGGCAAAACGGGGGCGAAAAAAAACCGGTCTGCCTGGGACCGGTTTGTTAATTAGCGCATCAACTCAGGCTTAGCCCAGCTGCTTACGCGCATTGCGGAAGATGCGCATCCACGGGCTGTCCTCGCCCCACTCTGCCGGGTGCCAGGAGTTGCTGACGGTGCGGAAGACGCGCTCCGGGTGCGGCATCATGATGGTCACGCGGCCGCTTTCGTTGGTCACCGCCGTAATGCCGTTCGGAGAGCCGTTCGGGTTCGCCGGATACTGCTGGGTCACCTTGCCGAAGTTATCCACGAAGCGCAGCGCCACCAGGCCTTTATGCTCCAGCTGGCCGAGATGCGCTTCATCACGCACTTCCACGAAGCCTTCGCCGTGCGAGACCGCGATTGGCATGCGCGAGCCCACCATGCCGTCGAGCAGCAGGGACGGGCTGGCAGCCACTTCGACCAGGCTGAAGCGCGCTTCAAAGCGCTCGGACTGGTTACGCACAAAGCGCGGCCACTCTTCGCTACCCGGGATCAGTTCGCGCAGGTTGGACATCATCTGGCAACCGTTACACACGCCCAGCGCCAGGGTCTGCGGACGATGGAAGAAGGTTTCGAACTCGTCACGCACGCGGGCGTTGAACAGAATCGACTTCGCCCAGCCTTCACCCGCGCCCAGCACGTCGCCGTAGGAGAAGCCGCCACAGGCAACCAGCGCCTGCACGTCATCCAGGCCACGACGACCGGCCAGCAGGTCGCTCATATGCACGTCAACCGCATCAAAGCCCGCGCGGTGGAAGGCGGCAGCCATCTCAACGTGGGAGTTAACGCCCTGCTCGCGCAGCACCGCAACTTTCGGGCGCGCACCGGTAGCAATGTACGGTGCAGCGATATCTTCCTGCGGCTTAAAGGTCAGCGCCACGTTCAGGCCAGGATCGCGATCGTCTTTCTTCGCCTCGTGCTCCTGATCGGCACAGCTCGGGTTATCACGCAGGCGCTGCATCTGCCAGGTGGTTTCTGCCCACCAGGTACGCAGCGTGGTACGGCTTTCGCTGTAGACCGCAGCGTCACCGGAAGTAATGGTGAAGCGGTCACCTTCTACCGCCTTGCCCAGCAGGTGGACGCACTCCGCCAGGCCGTGCGCCGCAAATACCTGCTCAACCGCGGCAAGATCGGCGGCGGCGACCTGAATCACGGCGCCCAGCTCTTCGTTAAACAGCGCGGCCAGGCTGTCGCTGCCCAGCGCGGCAATATCGGCTGCCACGCCGCAGTGACCGGTAAAGGCCATCTCCGCCAGCGTCACCAGCAGACCCCCGTCGGAACGGTCGTGGTAAGCCAGCAGTTTGCCGTCGGCCACCAGCGCCTGGATGGCATTATAGAAGCCAGCCAGCTGCTGCGCGTCACGCACGTCGGCAGGCTTATCGCCCAGCTGACGGTAAACCTGAGACAGCGCGGTAGCACCCAGCGCGTTCACCCCTTTGCCGAGGTCAATCAGCAGCAGGGCGTTATCCACGGTTTGCAGCTGCGGCGTGACGGTTTTACGCACGTCTTCCACGCGGGCAAAGGCGGTGATCACTAGCGACAGCGGCGAGGTCATCTCACGCTGCTCGGTGCCCTGCTGCCAGCGAGTTTTCATCGACATCGAGTCTTTACCGACCGGGATAGTAATCCCCAGCGCCGGACACAGCTCTTCACCAACCGCTTTCACCGCCTCATACAAACCGGCATCTTCACCCGGGTGACCGGCTGCGGCCATCCAGTTTGCCGACAGCTTGATGCGCGTCAGCGGACCAATCTGCGTCGCGGCGATGTTGGTCAGCGCTTCGCCCACGGCCAGACGACCGGAGGCGGCGAAGTCGAGCAGCGCAACCGGAGCGCGTTCGCCCAGCGCCATCGCTTCACCGTAATAGCTGTCGAGGCTGGCGGTGGTCACCGCACAGTTGGCGACCGGGATCTGCCACGGGCCAACCATCTGGTCACGCGCCACCATGCCGGTAACCGAGCGGTCGCCGATGGTGATCAGGAAGGTCTTTTCCGCCACGGTTGGCAGGTGCAGCACGCGATTTACCGCGTCGGCAATGCTGATATCATCACGCACCAGCGCGTCGCCTTTGGCCTTCAGCGTAGTGACATCGCGGGTCATTTTCGGGGTTTTACCCAGCAGCACGTCGAGCGGCATATCAATCGGCGTGTTGTCGAAATGGCTATCCGCCAGCGAAAGGTGCATCTCTTCGGTGGCTTCACCGATTACCGCGTAGGGCGCGCGCTCGCGTTTGCACAGCGCATCAAACAGCGCCAGGCTCTGCGGAGCCACGGCAAGCACGTAGCGCTCCTGCGACTCGTTACACCACACTTCCAGCGGGCTCATCCCCGGCTCGTCGTTGAGGATATCACGCAGGTTGAAGCGTCCGCCGCGCTCGCCATCGCTGACCAGCTCAGGCATGGCGTTGGACAGGCCGCCCGCGCCAACGTCGTGGATAAACAGGATGGGGTTCTCTTCGCCCAGCTGCCAGCAGCGGTCGATCACTTCCTGGCAACGACGCTCCATTTCCGGGTTGTCGCGCTGTACGGAGGCGAAATCGAGGTCGGCATCAGACTGGCCGGAGGCCATAGATGAAGCGGCACCGCCGCCCAGACCGATATTCATCGCCGGTCCACCCAGTACAATCAGCTTAGCGCCAACGGTGATTTCGCCTTTCTGCACGTGGTCAGCACGGATGTTACCGATGCCGCCCGCCAGCATGATCGGCTTGTGGTAGCCGCGCAGCTCTTCGCCGTTATGGCTGTTGACGCGCTCTTCATAGGTACGGAAGTAGCCGTTCAGCGCCGGGCGACCGAATTCGTTGTTAAATGCCGCGCCGCCCAGTGGGCCTTCGGTCATGATATCCAGCGCGGTAACGATACGGTCCGGCTTGCCGAAGTCTTCTTCCCACGGCTGCTCAAAGCCCGGAATACGCAGGTTAGAGACCGAGAAGCCCACCAGACCGGCTTTCGGCTTGGCACCGCGCCCCGTTGCGCCTTCGTCACGGATTTCGCCACCGGAACCTGTCGCAGCACCCGGCCACGGAGAGATCGCCGTCGGGTGGTTGTGGGTTTCCACCTTCATCAGGATATGCGCCTCTTCCTGATGGAAGTCATAGTTGCCCTGCGGGTCGGCGTAGAAACGTCCCACCTGAGAACCCTCCATTACCGCGGCATTGTCCTTATAAGCTGACAGCACGTGGTCCGGGGTTTTCTCAAAGGTGTTTTTGATCATCTTGAACAGCGACTTCGGCTGCGCCGCGCCGTCAATCACCCAGTCGGCGTTGAAGATTTTATGGCGGCAGTGCTCAGAGTTAGCCTGAGCAAACATATACAGCTCGATATCGTTCGGGTTGCGCCCCAGCTTTTCAAACGCCGCCAGCAGGTAGTCGATCTCGTCATCGGCCAGCGCCAGGCCCAGCTTGATATTGGCCTGCACCAGCGCGTTACGCCCTTCACCCAGCACATCGACGCTTTGCAGCGGCGCGGGCTGATGGTGGGCGAACAGAGCTTCAGCCTGTGCGGTGTCGCTAAACACGCACTCCATCATGCGGTCGTGCAGCAGCGATGCCAGCTGGCCCCACTGTGCTTCCGTCAGCTGTGGCGCCTGCACATAAAAGGCCAGGCCGCGCTCAAGGCGTAGCACCTGCGGCAGATCGCAGTTGTGGGCAATGTCAGTCGCTTTCGAAGACCACGGCGAAATCGTGCCGGGACGCGGGGTCACCAGCAGCAGACGGCCTTCCGGGGTATGCTCAGCGAGAGAGGGACCGTATTTCAGCAGACGCTGCAGGCGGGACTTCTCATCCTCGCTCAGCGGCGCGCTGACATCGGCGAAATGGACGTACTCGGCGTAAATATCACTCACTGGCAGGTGAGCGTCCTGAAAGCGGGTCAGCAGTTTGTTAATACGAAATGCCGACAGAGCGGGCGAACCACGCAGAATTTCCATCATTAAAGATCTCTCGTCTCGAAGCGCCGGGCGACGCTTCATTGGGCGCAACAGGGAAAACGGGCGCTATTATAGAGAATCCCCACCCGTTACGAAACCGTTTGCGCAGAATTAATCGCCGTGCGGAATTGGCTGAAAAACACGCAAATCAGGTTGAATTCAGTTGCGGAGCAGCGCGGAGTTGCGCAAAATGCCCCACGCTCAGGACCAATTATAGACAATAAATACTGCCATAAAAGACAGATGCCTGAGAGCCACCGAGAGATAACTATTTGAAACGCCTTAAATTAAACTATCTGCTGATCGGGCTGATCACAGTGCTGCTCGCGCTTGCCCTGTGGCCCTCGATCCCCTGGTACGGCGGTTCTACCGACCGTATTGCGCAGATAAAATCGCGGGGAGTGCTGCGCATCAGCACCATAAATTCCCCGCTGACTTACTACACAGTCAATAAATCACCGGCCGGTATGGACTACGAGCTGGCGAAACGCTTCGCCGATTATTTAGGGGTGAAGCTGCAGGTCACCGTCCGCCCGAACCTGAGCGATCTGTTTGACGATCTCGAAGATGACAAAGCTGACGTGCTGGCGGCCGGTCTGATCTATAACAATGAGCGGCTGGCGCGTTTTCGCACCGGTCCTTCCTACTATTCAGTTTCCCAGCAGCTGGTGTACCGCATCGGTGCGCCGCGCCCGAAAAACCTCGGCGATCTGAAAGGACGCCTGACGGTGGCTTCAGGATCGGCTTACCTCTCGACGCTGCGTGCGGTAAAGGATCGTCAGTATCCCGATCTCGACTGGGCGATCGCCACCGATCAGACGCCGCAGGCGCAGCTGGAAGCGGTGGCCGACGGCAAACTCGACTATACGGTGGGCGACTCGGTCACCATTGCCCTGATGCAGCGTATTCATCCCCAGCTGGCCGTGGCGTTTGATATCACCGATGAGGAGCCGGTCACCTGGTATATGCAGCGCGAGGCCGATGACAGCCTGAACGCCGCCCTGCTCGACTTCTTCAATCAGATGGGCGAGGAAGGCGCAATGGCGCGCCTCGACGAGAAGTATTTAGGTCACGTTGGCACCTTTGATTACGTCGATACCCGTACCTTCCTGCGCGCCATTGATGAAACACTGCCGGATATCCAGCCGCTGTTTGAGAAGTACGCGCAGGAGATGGACTGGAAGCTGCTGGCCGCGATCTCCTACCAGGAGTCGCACTGGAACCCGCAGGCCACTTCACCTACCGGCGTGCGCGGCATGATGATGCTGACGCGTAACACCGCCGACAGCCTGAACGTCACCGACCGTACCGATCCGGAGCAGAGCATTCGCGGCGGCAGTGAGTATCTGGTACGCATGATGGAAAAGGTGCCGCCGACCATCCCGGAGGATGAGCGCATCTGGTTCGCGCTGGCCGCCTATAACATGGGTTATGCGCATATGCTGGATGCGCGCAAGCTGACGGAGAAGCAGAAAGGCAATCCTGACAGCTGGGCAGACGTGAAGATGCGCCTGCCGATGCTCAGCCAGAAGCGCTATTACAGCCAGACTACCTACGGCTATGCGCGTGGCCATGAGGCCTATGCTTATGTTGAGAATATCCGTAAGTATCAGATAAGCCTGGTGGGATATTTGCAGGATCAGGAACGCAAGCTGGCACAGCAGGCGGCGATGGAAGCCGAGCTGGGCCAGGGTTATCCGGCGGTCGATCCGAAGATTGCGATGAATTAAATAACGGTTCGGGCATGCCCGAACCCTACGATTCTGAACGTCGCTGCCGCTCGATTTTTTTCTGCGCCCGGCGCTGACGGAAGAAATCACTGAGCAGCGCCGCACACTCTTCGGCCAAAATCCCCTGTTCAATCTGCACCTGATGGTTCATGCCCGGATGCCCCAGCACGTCCATCAGTGAACCGGCCGCGCCCGTTTTGGCATCACGGGCGCCAAACACCAGCCGCCCGACGCGGCCATGCACCATCGCGCCGGCACACATCACGCACGGCTCCAGCGTCACGTACAGCGTAGTATCAAGCAGGCGGTAGTTCTCAATCACTTTGCCGCCCTGACGGATCGCCATGATCTCCGCGTGTGCGGTCGGATCGTGGTGGCCAATCGGGCGGTTCCAGCCCTCGCCAATCACCTGCCCCTGGTGAACCAGCACCGCACCCACCGGCACTTCCCCTTCATCCCAGGCGCGTTGGGCCAGCGTCAGCGCATGGCGCATCCAGAATTCGTCGTTATTGTCGCTCACCTGAGTCTCCGGCAGAAAAAAAGCGCGACATTATATACCAGTTCAGTCCAGTTGCTGTAGCTCACCCGCAGGCGTCACGCGAAAACGGTGCTGGCAGAAAAACAGCAGCGGATTATCCTGCTTACTGTCGCTGTAGCCGCTCCATAACTGCAGCGGGGTGCCGATCTGCTCTTCCAGCTGCGCCACCTTTTCATGGCCGAGACAGCGCATCGCCAGTACGCGTCCGCCGTGGGCGCGCGCCATCTGGCTGGCGATCAGTTTGACGTGCGGCAGAAAGGCCGAATCAAAGTAGACCTGCTCCACCAGCGGCTGCGGGGAGCCGGTGATCAGCCAGACATCGGCATCTTCGCTGCGCAGGTAATCGGTCAGACGCTGCTGCACCACCGGAAACGCGGTGACGCGCTGGCGAAACCAGCGGGCAAACTGCTGCTCGCGCGTTTTCAGGCGGGCTTCACTGTGGCCGAAGGTGATTGACCACAGCAGCAGGCTCATCGGCCAGCGCGCTGCCCGGCCCTTTATCAACAGCCCGGCACCAATCACCGGCAGCAGCGGCACCACCAGCAGCAAATTAAGCGGCTGGCGCCAGAGCAGCCAGCGCATAAAGGTGCCGAACATATCCTGCTGGTGCAGGGTGCCATCAAGGTCGAAAAATACCACGCGTCGTTGGCGACTGGATGTCAAACCTTACTCCTCAGGGTCGTTAAAGCCCATAAACCAGGCAAACAGAAAGCCGCATACTGCGGCGGTCAGCCAGCCTGCCAGATACATCATCACTTTTCCAGCCACAATGGTCAGCGCCAGCGGCAAGCCGGAGAGCCCAAAAGTGATCAGGGTAGCGACCTTAGCATAGCTGATTACCGCACCGCCCACCGCACCGCCGAGACAGGCTGCGATAAACGGGCGGCCAAGCGGCAGGGTGACGCCGAAGATCAGCGGCTCCCCCACGCCCAGAATGCCCACCGGCAGCGCCCCTTTCACCAGCTTTTTCAGCCGTGCGTTACGGGTTTTCAGCAGCACCGCGACGGATGCGCCAATTTGCCCGACGCCAGCCATTGCCAGAATCGGCAGCAGCGCGTTCGAACCGTGTGCCTGCACCAGCTCCACGTGGATTGGCACCATCCCCTGATGCAGCCCGGTGAGCACCAGCGGCAGAAACGTTCCCGCCAGCAGCGCCCCGACCAGCACGCCGCCGCGATCGATAGCCAGCGTGGCACCGTGCGCGATGGCATCGGAAATCATGCCGCCCAACGGTTGCAGTAGCACAATCGCCAGCGTGGCAGTAATCAGCGTCGTCAGCAGCGGATTGAGGATCAGCTCCAGCGACTCCGGCAGGCGCGCGCGCAGCCGTTTTTCAATCCAGCACATTAGCGCGACCACCAGCAGCACCGCGATCACCCCGCCGCGCCCGGGCACCAGCGGCTCCCCAAACAGCGTGATAGTTGCCAGCGCCGGGCTGGAGAGGATCCCGGCCATCACCCCGCCCAGCGCGGTCGAGCCGCCAAATACGCGGGCGGTGTTCACGCCGACCAGAATATTCATAATGGTGAAAATCGCGCTGCCGAAGATCGCCGCCAGTCCGATAAGGTTAGGATATTGCGTCGCGATATCGCCGACGATATCCGGGCGCTTGATGATGTTAATAATCCCGGTGATCAGCCCGGAGGCGATAAATGCCGGGATCAGCGGGATAAACACGTTCGCCAGCTGGCGCAGTGCGTCACTCAGCGGAGCATGATATTTCGCCTTAGCCCGCGCTCTGTTTTCCCGCACGCTGTCGATCGCTGCAGGGGTCATCAGGCTCTGCATCGCCTCCACCACTTTGGCTGCCGCGCCGGGACCGACGATAAACTGATGCTGGCTCCCCTGCTTGACGTAGCCTTTTATGCCCTCCAGCTGGCGCAAGTCGTTGAGCTGCAGCTGCTCTTCATCACTGACCTCAACGCGCACCCGCGTCATGCAGTTTTCCAGCTTAATGATATTGGCAGCGCCGCCAATGCCCTGCAGCAGCGCCTGCGCCAGTCGGGTGGACTTTTCCATGGCTTATCCTTTCAAAGCGGCACGCAGGAAGCCGTGATGCTGCTGCAGGCGCTGTTTTGCCTCAGGGGCAGAGATATCCGCCAGGATCATCAGAATCGCCGTTTTCACCTCGTGCTGAACCTGTTGTAACGCCGCATCGGCCTGCCCGGGCTGGCAGCCGGTGGCCTCACACACCATGCGGCGCGCGCGGTCGACCAGCTTGATATTCGTGGCCTGCATATCAACCATCAGGTTTTGATACACCTTGCCGATTTTGACCATCGCACCGGTCGAGATCATATTCAGCACCAGCTTCTGGGCGGTACCGGATTTCAGGCGGGTGGATCCGGTCAGCGCTTCAGGACCAACCACCGGGGAGATAGCGATTTCCGCCTCATGGGCAATTGGCGAGTCGGGATTACAGGAGATTGCCGCGGTGCGGCAGCCCTGCTGGCGGGCATAGCGTAGCGCGCCGATAACGTAAGGCGTGCGCCCCGATGCCGCCAGCCCGACCACCATATCGTTAGCGGTCAGATCCAGCGCCTGTAAGTCGCTGACGCCGAGCTGTTCATCATCTTCCGCCCCTTCCACCGCCTTCAGCAGTGCGCCCGGTCCTCCGGCGATCAGCCCCACCACTACGCCGTGCGGCACGCCAAAGGTTGGCGGGCATTCGGAAGCATCCAGCACGCCAAGCCGTCCGCTGGTGCCAGCGCCCATGTAGATCAGACGTCCACCTGCAGCAAGGGCAGCGGCTGCGGCATCGACGGCAGCGGCCACCTGCGGCAGCGTCAGGCTGACCGCCGTGGCGACGGTGGCATCCTGCTGATTAAATTTGGTGACCATCTCCAGCGTCGACAGATTATCGAGGTCGAGCGTGTCCGGATTGCGCGTTTCTGAGACCAGTGAGCCAAGGTTCATTATTCCCCCTTCTGAATTTTTAATTCTAAAGATAAAAACTATAATGGAATATTTAATTCTTTGCGACGAGGCATTTTCCTGTTTTTAATCATCGCGGCAATAAAATGAAACGCTAGACTTAACGCTCTGCCTGTTATCATTGCAGATAATTCAATATGATGGATCTGAATTCGTAAGAGGAAAAGAGATGAGTTCACTGCTGCGTATCCGTCAGCTGTATCCCAGCCTGGCACTGAATGAACGCCGTCTGGCGGATTTCCTGCTGTCGCAGCCGGACCGTGCGCGCCACCTGAGTTCACAGAAGCTGGCTGACGAATCAGGGGTTAGCCAGTCAAGCGTGGTGAAATTCGCCCAGAAGCTGGGTTACAAAGGCTTTCCGGCGCTGAAGCTGGCACTGAGCGAGTCGCTGGCTGGCAAAGATGCCATCACCGTGCACAACCACATCCTGAGCGACGATGCGTTAAAGGTGGTCGGTGAGAAGCTGTTTACCGAAAAGCAGTCGGCCATCCGCGCCACGCTGGATATCAACAGCGAGGAGATGCTGCTGGAAACGCTGCGCCTGCTGAAAAATGCCAAGCGCATCGTACTGGTCGGTATTGGGGCTTCCGGCCTGGTGGCGAAAGATTTTTCCTGGAAGCTAATGAAGATTGGCATCAGCGCCGTTGCCGAGCAGGATATGCATGCGCTGCTGGCCAGCGTGCAGGCGCTCAGCCCCGGCGATGTGCTGCTGGCGATCTCCTATACCGGCGAGCGTCGCGAAATCAATCTGGCGGCGCAGGAAGCGCAGCGCATCGGTGCCACCGTGCTGGCCTTCACCGGCTTTACGCCTAACACCCTGCAGCAGTCCGCCAGCCACTGTCTCTACACCGTGGCGGAAGAGCAGACCACGCGCAGCGCGGCAATCTCCTCAACCACCGCCCAGCTGGCGCTGACCGACCTGCTGTTTATGGCGCTGATTCAGCGCGACCCGGAACGCGCCTCCAGCCATATCCGCCACAGTGAAGCGCTGGTGAAAAAACTGGTGTGAGCAGTCAGTGCGCGTATAATACCCGCGCACTTTATCCTGTTACTGACTGAGAGAACCATGGCGCTGCTGATCACCAAAAAATGTATCAATTGCGATATGTGTGAGCCGGAGTGCCCGAACCAGGCGATTGCGATGGGGGATGAGTTCTACCAGATTGATGGCGATCGCTGTACCGAGTGCATTGGCCATTACGACGCCCCGACCTGTCAGCAGGTCTGCCCGATTGATAACACCATTATTGTTGACCCACAGCGCAATGAGAGCAATGAGCAACTGTGGGACAAATTTGTAGAACTGCACCCGGTAGATTAATTCTCAATAATCACCGTAGCACAGGCGTAATGGCGCTCATCGGCCAGCGTGACGTGGACGTGCGCCACGCCGAGCTTATTCGCCACTTCCTGCGCGTGCTGGAAAAAGCGCAGGCCGGGTTTGCCCAGCTCATCGTTGTACACTTCAAACTGATTAAACGCCAGCCCGCCGCGGATCCCGGTGCCGAAGGCTTTCGCCGCCGCTTCTTTTACCGCAAAACGTTTAGCCAGAAAGCGCACCGGCTGCTGATGGGCCTGATACTGCCGCCACTCGTTGTCACTCAGCACGCGCTTTGCCAGCCGGTCGCCGGAGCGGGAGATCACCCCTTCGATGCGGGCGATCTCCACGATGTCGGTGCCGAGGCCGAGAATAGCCATTAGCGACGCGCTTCCCGCATCAGCTGCTTCATCTCTTTCACTGCCTCAGCCAGCCCGCTAAAGAGCGCCCGGCCAATAATGGCATGGCCGATGTTCAGCTCGTGCATCTCCGGCAGAACCGCAATCGGCTGGACGTTATGGTAGGTGAGGCCGTGGCCCGCATTGACCTTCAGGCCTTTGCCTGCGGCGTAGGTTGCCGCTTCGGCAATACGAGCCAGCTCGGCGTCTCGTTCCGGGCCTTCTGCGGCTTCGGCGTAGGCACCGGTATGGATTTCGATGTAGGGAGCGCCCGCCGCCACGGCGGCATCAATCTGGCGATGGTCGGCATCAATAAACAGCGAGACCAGAATACCAGCCGCATTAAGGCGCTGTACTGCCGCCGTCACTTTATCCTGCTGGCCGGCAACATCCAGACCGCCTTCAGTGGTCACTTCTTCACGCTTTTCCGGCACCAGGCAGCAGAAATGCGGCACGATTTCGCAGGCGATATCGACCATCTCATCAGTGACCGCCATTTCCAGGTTCATGCGCGTCTGAATGGTCTGACGCAGAATGCGCACATCGCGATCGGTAATATGACGGCGATCTTCGCGCAGGTGCACGGTAATGCCATCGGCACCGGCCTGTTCGGAGACAAACGCCGCCTGTACCGGATCGGGATATTGCGTGCCGCGCGCATTACGCACGGTGGCCACGTGATCGATATTAACGCCTAACAACAACTCAGCCATGACAGTCCTCAGATTATCGCGAAGGGTTTTGTCGAGTGTACAACGTTCGGCAGCCCGAAGGGTATGACCTGTGGCTATTCGTCCGCGGCTGGCGCTGCGTCCGCTGGTTTTCTCGGCAAAAACTGACGAAAAAGCTCGGTGCTCTTGAGAGGCTTACCGCCGAGGTAAGGCTTCAGCGCAATGCGGGTGAAGCGCTTGGCGGCGCGCAGGGTATCGGCATCGGGGAATTCTCGCTGGTATAGCGCGCGCAGGTGGCGTCCGGTAAAGCTGCGGTTGTTCACCACCAGACTGGCAATAAAGCCCTTCTCTTCACGATAGCTATAGGTCATCTCATCGGCGACCTCTTCGCCGCTGCCCGCGCAGTGCAGGAAATCAACGCCGTAGCCAAGATGGCCGAGCATCGCCAGCTCAAAGCGCCTCAGCGTAGGTTCCGGCGAGCCGGTCACGCCTGCCAGCCCCTGAATGCAGTGCAGATAGTCAAAAAACAGCTCGCTGAAAGCCGTTTCGTGTTCCAGCACGCGGGAAAGCAGTTCGTTGACGTAGAGACCACAGTAGAGAGTAATACCGGAGAGAGGCAGCGCCAGAGAGACAGGTTCAGCCCCGCGCAGCGTTTTCACTTCGCCGCGACCGCCCCAGCGCACCAGCAGCGGGGTGAAAGGCTGTAATGCGCCCTTCAGGCTGGAGCGTTTGGAACGGGCACCTTTGGCCAGTACCCGTACCCTGCCGTGCTGTTCGGAGAACAGGTCAAGCAGCAGGCTGGTTTCGCTCCAGGGGCGTCCATGCAGGACAAACGCGCGTTGCCAGCCTTCCATCAGGTTCAGAGATCGTCGGTATAGCCCAGGCTGCGTAAGGCGCGTTCGTCATCCGCCCAGCCGGACTTCACTTTCACCCACAGCTCGAGGTGAACTTTCGACTCGAACATATCTTCCATATCACGGCGCGCTTCAGTGCCGATCACTTTGATCTTGGCGCCTTTATTACCGATCACCATTTTCTTCTGACCTTCGCGCTCCACGAGGATCAGACCATTGATGGTCAGCCCGCCGCGCTCGTTGGTCACGAACTGTTCGATCTCAACGGTCACCGAGTACGGCAATTCCGCGCCGAGGAAACGCATCAGCTTTTCGCGGATGATTTCGGAGGCCATAAAGCGCTGCGAACGGTCGGTAATATAATCTTCCGGGAAGTGGTGCTCCGCTTCCGGCAGACGCTTACGCACGATGCTGGCGATGGTATCAACGTTATCGCCTTTTTCGGCGGAGATCGGCACCACGTCCATAAAGCTCATCTGCTGCCCCAGGAACTGCAGGTGCGGCAGCAGAATGCTTTTGTCGGTGAGATTGTCGATCTTGTTGATCGCCAGCAGCACCGGCACGCGGCCATCTTTCAGCTTGTTCAGCACCATCTCGTCATCGGCGGTCCATTTGGTGCCTTCGACCACGAAGATCACCATCTCAACATCACCGATAGAGCTGCTGGCAGCACGGTTCATCAGGCGGTTGATCGCCCTTTTCTCTTCCATATGCAGGCCGGGCGTATCGACGTAGATCGCCTGATATTCCCCTTCAGTATGGATGCCCATAATACGGTGGCGCGTGGTTTGTGGCTTACGCGAGGTGATGGAAATCTTCTGCCCCAGTAACTGGTTCAGTAAGGTAGATTTACCAACGTTCGGGCGGCCTACAATAGCAATAAAGCCGCAATGGGTAGTTTGTTCGCTCATTCAATTCCCAGCTTAATCAGCGCCTGTTCGGCCGCTGCCTGCTCAGCTTTGCGTCGGCTGGAGCCGGTTCCCACAACCGGTTCTGCCATGCCGCTTACCTGGCAGTGAATAGTAAATTCCTGATCGTGCGCTTCGCCACGCACCTGTACCACCAGATAAGATGGTAACGGCAGATGACGACCCTGCAAGAACTCCTGCAGACGCGTTTTTGGATCCTTTTGTTTATCGCCCGGGCTGATCTGATCGAGACGACTGGCGTACCAGTTGAGGATCAGCTGCTCCACCGTCTGGATGTCGCTGTCGAGGAAAACCCCGCCAATCAGCGCTTCCACGGTATCTGCCAGAATCGATTCGCGACGGTAGCCGCCGCTTTTCAGTTCACCCGGACCCAGGCGTAAACATTCGCCCAGGTCAAATTCCCGTGCCATTTCAGCCAGCGTGTTGCCACGCACCAGCGTGGCGCGCATGCGGCTCATGTCGCCCTCATCCACGCGCGGGAAGCGCTGATAAAGGGCGTTAGCAATGACGTAACTCAGAATTGAGTCGCCCAGGAATTCCAGTCGTTCGTTGTGTTTACTGCTGGCGCTGCGGTGAGTGAGCGCCTGCTGTAACAATTCCTGATGGGTAAAAGTGTAGCCCAGCTTTCGTTGAAGCTTGTTAATTACGATGGGGTTCATGCGTTACCAATTTCTGAATGCGTCAATTATGCTGCACACGGAACAGGGCTGAGCCTGTACACCAACACGATCTGTTTCGTGTGCAGTGGCCTGGTATACGACCAGGCCACCCGAAGTTAATGTTGCCCGCAGGCAAACATTAGTGAATACCGCCAATCCTGCTGAGACGAACGCCCGTTGGCCATTCCCCTTCCTGCTTGTCAAAGCTCATCCAGATGGCGGTGGCTTTGCCGACCAGATTACGCTCTGGGACAAAGCCCCAGTAACGGCTGTCTGCGCTGTTGTCGCGGTTATCACCCATCATAAAGTACATACCCTGCGGCACGACCCAGCTTGACTGCGGCTGGCCCGGCTGCTGGTAGTATGAACCCGGCTGGCTCTGCGCCTGGGTGACCAGCAGAATACGGTGGGTGACATCACCCAGCGTCTCGTTGCGGGTGGCTAAACGCAGGCCGCCCTGCATCGATTCGCCCTGTGGCACCTGATAGAAACCGTTGCCAACTTCGTTACCGCTGAAGCCGCTAAAGGTCTGAATGAAGTCGCTTGGCTGCACGTCTGAATAGGTCACTGCCAGCGCTTTATCGCACGGCTTACCGCCATCACAGGCGGGCTGAATTGAGACAGTTTTGCTCAACGGATCGTAGACCACGCGGTCACCCGGCAGGCCAACCACGCGCTTGATGTAATCCAGGCTTGGATCTTTCGGGTATTTAAATACCGCGATATCACCGCGCTTAGGATGGCCGGTCTCGATCAGCGTAGTCTGAGTAATCGGATCTTTAATCCCGTAGGCGTATTTCTCCACCAGGATAAAGTCACCAATCAGCAGCGTTGGCATCATTGAACCGGAAGGGATCTGGAACGGCTCATAGATAAATGAACGCACCACAAACACCACGAACAGCACCGGGAATACCGATGCCGTAGTTTCCACCCAACCCGGCTGCTTGTCAGCCTTGGTTTCCGCAATGCCATCGGCCTGCGCCGCCGCGCGCTTTGCGCGACGGGCCGGTGCCCATTTGAACTTATCGATGCACCAGACAATGCCGGTGACGAGCGTTGCTATCGCCAAAATCAGGGCGAACATATTAGCCATTCCAGTTCCCTCAAAGCCCGAATTCGGGCTTATTTGCTGTCTTTACCTACGTGCAGAATGGCCAGGAACGCTTCCTGCGGCAACTCAACGTTACCCACCTGCTTCATACGTTTCTTACCGTCTTTCTGTTTCTGCAGCAGCTTTTTCTTACGGCTGACGTCACCGCCATAGCACTTAGCCAGCACGTTTTTACGCAGCTGTTTCACCGTTGAACGGGCAATAATGTGGTTGCCAATGGCCGCCTGAATCGCGATGTCGAACTGCTGACGCGGGATCAGGTCTTTCATTTTCTCAACCAGCTCGCGGCCGCGGTACGGCGCGTTGTCGTTGTGGGTGATCAGCGCCAGCGCATCGACGCGCTCGGAGTTAATCAGAACATCGACGCGCACCATGTTGGACGCCTGGAAGCGTTTGAAGTTGTAATCCAGCGACGCGTAGCCACGGGACGTTGACTTCAGACGGTCGAAGAAGTCCAGCACCACTTCCGCCATCGGGATTTCATAGGTCAGCGCAACCTGGTTACCGTGGTAAACCATGTTGGTCTGCACGCCGCGCTTCTCGATACAGAGCGTAATCACGTTGCCGAGGAACTCCTGCGGCAGCAGCATGTGACACTCGGCGATGGGCTCGCGCAGCTCTTCGATGTTGTTCAGCGGCGGCAGTTTACCCGGGCTGTCAACATAGATGGTCTGGTTGTCGGTGGTCACCACTTCGTAAACCACGGTGGGTGCCGTGGTGATCAGCTCAAGATCGTACTCGCGCTCCAGACGTTCCTGGATGATCTCCATGTGCAGCAGGCCCAGGAAGCCACAGCGGAAGCCGAAGCCCAGCGCGGTAGAGCTTTCCGGCTCATAGAACAGGGATGCATCGTTCAGGCTCAGCTTGCCGAGCGCATCACGGAAGGCTTCGTAATCGTCAGAGCTGATCGGGAACAGACCGGCGTAAACCTGCGGCTTCACTTTCTTAAAGCCTGGCAATGCTTTTTCAGCCGGGTTACGGGACTGGGTCAGTGTATCCCCGACCGGAGCGCCGAGAATGTCCTTGATAGCACAAACCAGCCAGCCTACTTCACCACAGTTCAGCACGTCGGTATCAACACGCTTCGGCGTGAAGATACCCAGACGGTCAGCGTTATAAACCTGACCGGTGCTCATCACCTTAATTTTGTCGCCCTTGCGCATGGTGCCGTTTTTGATACGTACCAGCGAGACGACGCCAAGGTAGTTATCGAACCAGGAGTCGATGATCAGCGCCTGCAGCGGGCCTTCCGGATCGCCTTCCGGCGGCGGAATGTCGCGCACCAGGCGTTCGAGCACGTCAGGCACGCCGATACCGGTTTTCGCTGAACAGCGCACCGCATCAGTGGCATCGATGCCGACAATATCTTCGATCTCCTGCGCCACGCGATCCGGATCGGCCGCCGGCAGGTCAATTTTGTTCAGTACAGGTACGACTTCCAGATCCATTTCCATCGCGGTGTAGCAGTTTGCCAGGGTCTGAGCTTCTACGCCCTGCCCGGCATCCACCACCAGCAATGCACCTTCACAGGCCGCCAGCGAGCGCGAAACTTCATAGGAGAAGTCAACGTGTCCCGGAGTGTCGATAAAATTGAGCTGGTAAGTTTTACCATCTGGCGAATGGTAATCGAGCGTCACGCTCTGCGCTTTAATGGTGATGCCGCGCTCACGCTCTAAATCCATGGAATCCAGAACCTGCGCAGCCATTTCGCGTTCGGTTAACCCGCCGCAAATCTGGATCAGACGGTCAGAGAGCGTGGATTTACCGTGGTCGATGTGGGCGATGATAGAAAAGTTTCTTATGTGCTTCATTATTGAGATTTTTCTGCCTTACAAATTCTGGAACTCTCGCGATGCGAAGCAGGAGAGCGTGATATCACAGGCGGACACTGGCCCGAAAGGCAGCATTCTACACTACATATCAAAGGGGTGGAATCTTCGCAGGCAGGCAATAGTGCACGCAAAGGCATATCGGCGGGTAAATAAGATTTGAACCAGCGTGGAACGGGGCTGACGGCAGGATAAACCCGCCGCCAGATTCGAGGCCAGTCAGGCATCGGTAGTGACGTGCAGCGCGTCGGGAGGCAGTGCAACGCTGAGGATCACCGGCTGGAAAGAGGCTGAACGCCCCAGAATGCTGGAGATACCTTTAGCAATAATAAAACCGCCCACGCCGCCGAGCAGCGCACCGCTGGCCGCAGCCAGATCGCTATGGAACAGCATCTGGAAAACGCCGGCCAGGACGAATAAACCGATAAGCGGCGTCATATAAACGAGGAACGCCGAACTCAGCAGGCTGGTTTCGGCAATGCCTAATTCGATACGCTGGCCCGGCTGTAGCGGCTCGACGCTGGTGATTTTCATCACGTGCGCGTTTTTTGGCCCCAGCTTGTTCAGCATATGGCTGCCACATCCCTTACGGGCAGAGCAGCTGCTGCAGGAAGTTTTCATTTCGGAGTGCAGTGTGGCAATACCATTCTGCCACGACACCACCGTCGCCCATTCTCTCATCATGGTGTTTTACCCATCGTCACGCCGTCAGCAATACGTTTAGCGGTGGCAGGAGGCAGTTCACCCACTACCGTAATTTCCGCATTATTACGCACTTCAGTCTGCACCGTACGACGCCCAGTGCGCAACTGCTGTGGCGAACTGCTTTTATCCGCCATCGTCACGTTGATGGAGAAACTGAACAGACCATCGGAGTAGAGGCGGGATTCCACCGGGCGATCAAGCGAAGGCAGCTGGCGGCGGCTCTGGGCGATCTCTTTCATTCCGGCGGGCAGCCAGCCAGCTTTCCAGTTGAAGGTCACCGCACCGCTGGTAGGTACCGAAAGCACCGGCGGCAGCTTAGCGGTTTCCAGGCCCTGCATGATCTTGCGCACGCCGTCATCCACCGCGAAGCTGACCACGCGATACTGTTCCAGCGTCTCGCCGTCGCGGTCCATCAGGTCAACCCGCAGCGGCAGCTTAGTGTCGCTATCCAGCCAGACAATGTAACCGTAGCGCGTACCATCACGCGGCACGATGCGGATCACTTCGCACAGCTGGTCGGCAATGCGCGTGCGGCCAACGGAGACAAAATCATAGGTCGCGGCAAGCTGCTGAAAATCGGCATACACCAGCGCCGGCAGCGAATCAACAATGTGATCCCCGGTCATGGTGAACGGTTCCAGCCCCGCTTCAAAATAGCTGACCTCATTGCCGCGCTGAATAATCTCACGGCGCGGCCCGTCCATCTGCAACAGCTGGGCAAAAACTTTGTTGTCGATAACGGTATGACGGTAGCGAAGCGATTCAATGCCCATGCGGGAGACATTGATATAGGCAAGTTCGTAACTGAGAGACTGGCTGGCCTGCTCCATCTGTTGCAATAGTGCCCCGGAAGGCGTTTGCGCGGCCGGGGCGACAGAGGAGTATATCAGGCTGCCAGCCATAAGGCTGACTGCACACCAAAGCTGCTTCATTACTGCGATTGCATTCCTAACGACTGGTTACCTGGAACCTGAGCAGCAGCCTGCTGATCGGGGCTTTGCTCAAACTGCAGCTGTTCAGCATGCAGACGGCGTTGCAGTTCATAGTCCTGCAGCAGCGCGTTCACACGGCGGCGCTGGTCCTGAACCTGCTGGTTAGCGTTGGTATTGTTGGTGTTCGCGTTATCCGCTGGCACACCCAGGCTAACCGGGGAAGCCTGCCCCATCATCGGCAGCGTATTAAATACCGGGGCGTCAGAAGACTGACCGACCACCGGTTTGTTGTACTGCTGCACGCCGACAATCACCGCCAGAGAGACGCAAGCGGCTACGCCAACCTGAGTAATCTGAGCTGCCCACGGGCGCACTTTTGCCCAGAACGGCATCACGGCAGCCTGTTCAGGTTTTGGCTGTGCTTCAACAATCAGAGGAGTGACTTTCTGCGCTGGCTCATTCTCAATCGCCGCCATGACGCGCGCGGAGATATCAAAATCGAGCAGCTGAGGAACATCACCGCGCAAGGTGTCGCGAATCAGGTGATAGCTTTCCCAGTTTTTCTGCAGCACAACGTCTTTAGACAACGCGGAAATGGCTTCATTATCCAGCGTTTCACCGTCCATCAGAGCGGAAAGTTGTTCTTTCTGCATACCTCAATACCCTTCCTGTGTCCGCTATCGCTAGCGTTGGATAAGCGGTTGAATTTTATTATCGATAGCTTCACGGGCGCGGAAAATACGGGAGCGAACAGTCCCTACCGGGCAATCCATGATCACGGCTATCTCTTCATAGCTCAGGCCATCGAGTTCACGCAGGGTGATAGCCATGCGCAAGTCTTCGGGTAACGTCTCGATGGTACGAAAAACGATTTGTCGCAACTCTTCTGACAACATTAAGTTCTCAGGGTTCGATATTTCTTTCAGTGCTCCAGCACTTTCGAAATTTTCTGCATCGATCGCGTCCACATCGGTAGACGGCGGGCGGCGCCCCTGAGCAACCAGGTAATTTTTGGCCGTATTGACGGCAATACGATAGAGCCAGGTATAGAAAGCACTGTCGCCCCGGAAAGATTCCAGCGCACGATAGGCCTTAATAAACGACTCCTGCACTACGTCAGGCACGTCTCCTGAGGGCACATAGCGGGAAACCAGGCTCGCCACTTTATGCTGATAGCGAACTACCAGTAAGTTGAATGACTTCTGATCTCCTTTCTGTACTCGCTCTACGAGAACCTGATCCGTTAACTGCTCGCTCATCCGAGGTAAATTCTCCCCAAATCTGTCTTCACGCGTAATCGCACTTCCAGCAATAACTCAATCTTTTTGAGCAAGCATGCGGTTTGAGTCGTCATCATCAGGAAAGTTCCATTACGCCATTATTTTTGTTTTGCCGCCGGGGGACAGGACAAATCAGCACGCTTTTTTATGCATTCTTACGGATTTGTCGGCCACTGCCTCTCTTTGTTCCTGAAACGGTGAAGCTCAGGAGCCCAACAGCCGTCGCAGAGTACCGCAAGGAGCCTCAGTTTTCACCCTATAATCACGACAATAAGTGAACGTTCGTAATATTAAACGCCCTCTTACGCGAATTTTTCAAAAAGATGTCGTTTTTGTGACGAGCACTTTTTTGATTTTGCTCCCACTCTCGATAGTGGTCGATAAAAAGCCTTTTTGCCTGGTTAATTTGAGTGCTATGCTCAGCAAACAACCTGTTTAGTAAATTAAACAACATGACTCTCTCTTCCGATTACAGCTGTGACGTGTTGATTATTGGCAGCGGCGCAGCGGGACTTTCGCTGGCGTTACGGCTGGCCGAAAAACATCAGGTCACCGTGCTGAGCAAAGGCCCGGTCAGTGAAGGCTCCACGTTTTATGCTCAGGGCGGTATTGCCGCCGTGTTTGATGAAACTGACAGCATCGAATCACACGTGGAAGACACGCTGATCGCCGGTGGCGGCCTGTGCGAGCGTGAGGCCGTCTCCTTTATCGCCAGCAACGCCCGCCACTGCGTGCAGTGGCTGATCGACAACGGCGTGCTGTTTGATAAAGACACCCCTGTCAACCATGAACAGCCCTATCACCTGACGCGTGAAGGCGGCCACAGCCACCGCCGCATCCTGCACAGCGCCGATGCCACCGGCAAAGCCGTGGAAACGACGCTGGTCAGCCAGGCGCTGAGCCACCCGAATATTACGCTGATTGAACGCAGTAACGCCGTTGACCTGATTGTTTCCGATAAAATCGGGCTCCCGGGCGAGCGCCGCGTGGTCGGCGCCTATATCTGGAACCGCAAGCGTGAAGCGGTGGAAACCTGCCGCGCCCGCGCCGTGGTGCTGGCCACCGGCGGCGCGGCGAAAGTCTATCAATACACCACCAACCCGGACGTTGCCTCCGGTGATGGTATCGCAATGGCCTGGCGTGCAGGCTGTCGCGTCGCCAACCTTGAGTTTAATCAGTTCCACCCAACGTGCCTGTTCCACCCGGACGCGCGCAACTTTCTGCTGACCGAAGCGCTGCGCGGTGAAGGGGCCGTACTCAAACGCCCTGACGGCACGCGCTTTATGCCTGACTTCGATGCGCGCGGCGAGCTGGCCCCGCGTGATATCGTGGCGCGGGCGATTGACCATGAGATGAAGCGGCTCGGCGCTGACTGCATGTATCTCGACATCAGCCACCAGCCGCCGGACTTTATCCGCGCCCATTTCCCCACCATTTATGAAAAGCTGCTGACGCTCGGCTTTGACCTGACGAAGCAGCCGATCCCGATTGTGCCTGCGGCGCACTACACCTGCGGCGGCGTGATGGTCGATCGGCAGGGGCGCACCGATCTCAGCGGCCTGTATGCCATCGGTGAGGTCAGCTACACCGGTCTGCACGGCGCTAACCGCCTGGCCTCAAACTCGCTGCTGGAGTGCCTGGTGTACGGCTGGTCAGCCGCCGGGGATATCCATCGTCGCCTGCCGGACGTGCCGATGGTGGCGGGGTTACCTGCATGGGATGAGAGCCGGGTCGATGATTCGGACGAGCGCGTGGTGATCCAGCATAACTGGCACGAGCTGCGGCTGTTTATGTGGGACTACGTCGGTATTGTGCGCACCACTAAACGCCTTGAGCGCGCCCTGCGCCGCATCAACACGCTGCAGCAGGAGATTGACGAATATTACGCCAATTTCCGCATCTCCAATAATCTGCTGGAGCTGCGTAACCTGGTTCAGGTCTCCGAACTGATGGTCCGCTGCGCGATGGCGCGCAAGGAGAGCCGCGGACTGCACTACACGCTGGACTACCCGGAAGCGCTGGATGAAGCGCTGCCGACCATTCTGCAGCCGCCGCTGAACGATTAATTAGCGGAACCTTTATTTAGCGGAATAAATAAAAATCGCGGGTCAGGCTGCAGTGCGCTTCGGAGTACTGCTGGTCAGGCCCGCGAATGGTCATCCGGTCCAGCAGCTGTTCACCGGCTTGCGGTGAGAGCGCCAGCAGCACGCGGTTAGGTGGCCGCGTCTCGTTATCAGAGACGTCGGTGCGAAAACGCAGATGCCAGCCGCGCTGCAGCGCCAGCTCCACCAGCTTACTCCCGGCCGCTTCCGGCAGCACCACGCAAAAAAAACCCTCTTCAGCAATCAAATTCTCAGCACACTTCAGCAATACATCGTGCGTCAGGCTGGCGGTGTAGCGCGCGGATGCCCGCTGCGGGCTGGCGCACTCCGATCCCGGCGCAAAATAGGGAGGATTGCTGACAATCAGCGAATAGCGCTGCTCGCAGCGTTCGCTCCAGCTAACAATATCCGCCTGATGCACATGCACTCTGCCGGGCCACGGCGACGCTGCGACATTTTCTTTGGCCTGCCCGGCTGCCGCTTCATCCAGTTCCACCGCATCAATTTCGACGTTCTCAGCGGTTCTCTGCGCCAGCATCAGGGCAATTAAACCACTGCCGCTGCCGATATCCAGCGCACGCGTAACGTTCGCCACCGGCGCCCAGGCGCCCAGCAGCACGCCGTCGGTGCCGACCTTCATCGCACAGCGATCGTGAGCAACAAAAAACTGCTTGAAGGTAAATCCGTTGGCGCGAAGAATGGCTTTCTGTTGTGACATTTGACTGACCTGAAAGGGAAACGGCGCTAGCATAGGACAATCCGCGATGAAGGAAAAGTCATTAACTCGACACAAACAGATGAAGATCGCGCTCAATCTGTCTATAATCAGCGCCCCAAACTGAGGTAGACCATGACTGTAACCACTTTTTCCGAACTCGAACTAGACGAGAGCCTACTGCAAGCCCTGCAGGAGAAAGGCTACACGCGCCCTACTGCCATTCAGGCAGAAGCTATTCCGGCAGCACTGGAGGGTCGCGACGTTCTGGGTTCGGCACCAACCGGTACAGGCAAGACTGCGGCCTACCTGCTGCCCGCGCTGCAACATTTGCTCGACTTCCCGCGTAAGAAGTCCGGCCCGCCGCGCATTTTGATCCTGACCCCGACGCGTGAACTGGCGATGCAGGTTGCAGACCAGGCGCGTGAGATGGCGAAACATACCCACCTTGATATCGCCACCATCACCGGCGGCGTGGCATTTATGAACCACGCCGAAGTTTTCAGTGAAAACCAGGATATCGTGGTCGCCACCACCGGCCGCCTGCTGCAGTACATTAAAGAAGAGAACTTCGACTGCCGCGCGGTGGAAACGCTGGTGCTGGATGAAGCCGACCGCATGCTGGACATGGGCTTCGCTCAGGATATCGAAACCATCGCCGCCGAAACCCGCTGGCGCAAACAGACGTTACTGTTCTCCGCCACGCTGGAAGGCGAAGCGATCAAAGACTTCGCAGAACGCATTCTGAACGAGCCGATCGAGATTGAAGCCGATCCGGCACGCCGCGAGCGTAAAAAAATCCAGCAGTGGTACTACCGCGCGGACCATATCAAGCATAAAACCGCACTGCTGATCCACCTGATGAAGCAGCCGGAAGTGACCCGCGCCGTGGTATTCGTGCGCAAGCGCGAGCGTGTGCACGAGCTGTGCGGCTGGCTGCGTGAAGCGGGCATCAACACCAGCTACCTCGAGGGGGAACTGGTGCAGGCCAAGCGTAACGAAGCGATCAAACGCGTGGTTGAAGGCCGCGTTAACGTGCTGGTAGCCACCGATATCGCCGCACGCGGCATCGACATTGACGATGTCAGCCACGTGTTCAACTTCGATATGCCGGTCACCGCAGATACCTACCTGCATCGTATTGGCCGTACCGGCCGCGCAGGTAAAAAAGGCATCGCCATCTCCCTGGTGGAAGCCCACGACAACATGCTGCTGGGCCGCATCAGCCGCTACATCAAAGAGCCGCTGAAAGCGCGTACCATTGATGAGCTGCGCCCGACCACCCGCGCTCCGAATGAGAAGCTGAAAGGCAAACCGTCGAAGAAGGTGCTGGAAAAGCGTAAGCAGCAGAAAGAAAAAGAGAAGGCTGAAGAGAAACCGCGCGTCAAAGAGCGCCATCGCGATACCAAAAACATCGGTAAGCGTCGCAAGCCAAGCGCCGCAAAAACTGACGGTGCGGAATAATCACACTGCCTGACAAAAAACCGCCTCAAGGGGCGGTTTTTTATTGGCTGATAATCATTAGAAACAGACCATAGCGCTGACGAAATCGTCCAGCGCGCGAAAAGCCTCAACCTCTGCAGCATCTCAGCAAAAAACCAGGCCTGAAAACCGCAGATTATCAGTAAAGTAGATAAAAAAAACGGATGGCGCGATATGCGCCATCCGCTTATTTACCGCTGCCTGTTAACCCTTACAGGCTCTCAGTAAAGGTACGCGTAATCACGTCACGCTGCTGTTCTGGCGTCAGTGAGTTAAAACGCACGGCATAACCGGAAACGCGAATGGTCAGCTGCGGATATTTCTCCGGGTGCTTCACCGCCTCTTCCAGGGTTTCACGGCTCAGGACGTTGACGTTCAGATGCTGCCCCCCCTCCACGCGCACCTGCGGTTTCACCTCCAGCGGGATTTCGCGATATTCGATTTCGCCGAGATCGCTGACCGGTACCACCTGATCTTCGCTGTAGCCGGCTTTAGCACACACGCAGCGCGCTTCCGCTTTGTCGCTGTCCAGCAGCCAGAAAGAGTTCAGCAGGGCATTATTGGCTGCTTGAGTAATTTGAATTCCGGTAATCATGTTGTTGCCTCCCAGGCAATGGGCGCTGAAGAGAAGCTCAGCGCCAGGTTGATGGATAAACCCGTAATCTACTGGGATCTGTATACCAGCCTGTTAATAAGGGCTCTTTGATGCAAATCAAGCCATAGCGGACACACAAGCCGGGTGCCCAAGCAACTTTCTGTTTTATATCAATTTTAGCCGGATAATAATTTCTTCTATTCGTGTAAAAATTCAATTATTTTTTAAGTGTCACCCCGTGGTAAAGCGCGTTAAGCTACGCCCTTTGATGACGTTAAGGAGGCGGTAATGGTCAATACCATGACCTGGCACGATGTGCTGGCTGAGGAAAAAGAGAAACCTTACTTTAAGGAGACGCTGGCCCGGGTAGCGGCAGAGCGTGCGGCTGGCAAAACCGTCTATCCCCCGCAGAAAGATGTTTTTAACGCGTTTCGCCTCACCGAACTGGGCGCGGTGAAGGTGGTTATTTTGGGTCAGGACCCTTATCACGGCCCCAATCAGGCGCATGGACTGGCCTTTTCCGTACTGCCGGGGGTCGCAGTGCCCCCTTCGCTGGTCAATATGTACAAAGAGCTGGTGACGGATATTCCCGGCTTCCAGCGCCCGAACCACGGCTTTCTTGAAAGTTGGGCGCGGCAGGGCGTGATGCTGCTGAACACCGTGCTGACGGTGGAAGCCAGCCAGGCGCATTCGCACGCCAAATTCGGCTGGGAAACCTTTACCGATAACGTTATTGCCGCCATTAACCAGCATCGCGAAGGCGTGGTCTTTCTGCTGTGGGGCTCGCACGCGCAGAAGAAAGGCAGCATTATTGACCGCCAGCGCCACCATGTCCTGCAGGCGCCGCACCCTTCCCCGCTCTCCGCGCATCGCGGCTTTTTTGGCAGCGCGCACTTTTCCAAAACTAATCAGTGGCTGAGCGAGCACGGCGAAACGCCGATTGACTGGACGCCGCAGCTACCGGCTGAATAGCCTGTAAAATCAGGGGGTAGCCGCCCCCTGAGAAATAATTCCCCTGCTGAATTACTTACATTTCCACACGCTTAACTGCGAAGTCCGTCACAATTTCTTATCAAGTTTTCCCCTCTGCTGCCGATGGGTTCGAACTCGAGGAGCATAAAAATGCTCCCTTTCTGGCTCGAACTAACTTAGGGGTAAATTCAATGTCATCGCTAAAGAATATGAGAGTGGGCGTGCGGCTTGGTGCCGCATTTGGCCTGGTGATCCTGCTTTTGATCATCGTCAGCGCTACCGCAATTATCAAGACCAGCAACATTAATCATTCCATCGACAGCATCATCAGCGATCGCTACACCAAAGTCCGCCTGTCGTTTGATGTGCGCGACGGCGTTAATGACCAGATCAAGTTCTTGCGCGGAATGGTGCTGGATGCCGCCAACCCGGGAGCCAATGATAAGCGTTTTACTCAGCTGGAAGCAGCAACCGCCAAAACCGATGCGGCGATTGACAAAATTTCCAAGCTGCAAACCACGCCAAACGGCATTAAGAAGATCAAGGATGTGAAAGCGGCAGCAGAACTGTTCGAGCAGGATAAACGGGATCTGCTGGATCTGGTGCGCGCGCGCGATATCACCAATGCCACCGAAGTGGTGCTGCGTAAAATCACCACCACGCAGAATGCCTTCCTCGATATTGTGGTGGCCTTTGCCGACTCGCAGTCTGACCAGCTTCAGGCCGAAGGCGTTAAGGCGGTGAAGGATGGCTCGACGGCGATTAAGATCACGCTGATCTTCTCCGCGCTGGCAATGATTGCGGCGGTGCTGCTGGGTTATTTCCTCACCCGCTCTATCGTACGTCCGCTGCGTGAAGCGGTGAAAATCGCCGAAAATGTCGCGGCGGGCGATCTGCGCAGCGCCATTCATGTCACCTCAACGGATGAAACCGGCCAGCTGATGCAGGCGCTGAAGAACATGAATGAAAACCTGCTGAAAATTGTCTATGAAGTGCGGTCCGGCACCGACCTGATTGCCAATGCCTCCAGCGAAATTTCAGCGGGCAATATGGACCTTTCCGCCCGTACCGAGCAGCAGGCCAGCTCGCTGGAAGAGACCGCTTCGGCCATGGAACAGATCACCTCAACGGTGAAGCAGAACGCCGACAACGCACGCCAGGCCAACCAGCTGGCCGCGCAGGCTTCACAGGTTGCCTTGCAGAGCGGTGATGCGGTGAAACAGGTGGTCAGCACCATGGAGATGATTAACGGATCGTCGAAGAAAATCGTCGATATCATCAGCGTGATTGACGGCATTGCCTTCCAGACCAACATCCTGGCGCTGAATGCCGCCGTTGAAGCCGCACGCGCTGGCGAGCAGGGGCGCGGTTTTGCCGTGGTCGCCTCCGAAGTGCGCAGCCTGGCGCAGCGCTCGGCTTCAGCCGCGAAAGAGATCGCGCAGCTGATTCAGGACTCGGTGAGTAAAGTCGATGAGGGCGGCAAACAGGTGGCGAAAGCAGGTTCCACCATGGATGAAGTGCTCGCCAGCGTGAAAAGCGTGACGCAGATTATTGGCGAAATCTCAATTGCCAGCTCGGAACAGAGCAGCGGTATTGATGAGATCAATATGGCGATCACCCAGATGGACCAGGTGACCCAGCAGAACGCCGCGCTGGTCAACGAGTCAGCCGCGGCCGCGCAGTCGATGCAGGAGCAGGCCGATCAGCTGTCGGTCGCCATTCGCGCATTTAAGGTTAACGAACCTGCTTTCCAGTAAGCGCGCATAAAAATAGCCGCACAAGGCGGCTATTTGGATACTGCAGGAGCGACCGAAGTAAAGGTCGCCCCCTGCAGTCATTAAGCTTTGGCTTTGGCGACGGCAACCATCGCCGGGCGCAGCAGGCGACCGTTCAGGGTGTAACCGCGCTGCATCACCATCAGCACGTGGTTTGGTGCGACCTCTTCAGACTCCATCATCGACATCGCCTGATGCACTTCCGGGTTGAACGGCACATTGGTGTCGCCAACCACTTCCACGCCAAACTTACGTACCGCACCCAGCAGTGACTTCATGGTCAGGTCGATGCCTTCGATCATCGAAGCCAGTTCCGGGTTCTCTTTATCGGCCACTTCCAGCGCGCGCTCCAGGCTGTCGATCACTGGCAACAGCTCGTTGGCGAATTTTTCCAGCGCAAACTTGTGCGCTTTTTCCACATCCAGTTCGGCACGGCGACGGATGTTTTCGATTTCTGCCTGAGCACGAAGCTGCGCATCGCGCACGCCGCCCAGAGAGTCGGCCAGCTGTGCTTCCAGCTCAGCAATACGCTCATCACGCGGATCCACCACTTCTGCTGTTTCCGCGTCCTGGTTTTGTGCCTGCTCCATCTCGATTTCGTCTGAAACTTGCTCGTTTGGTGTGTTCTGTTCTTTACTACTCATGAATTTCTCCGCGTTTGTGCATATTCATCTCGCTGGTTCGCTTATTATGGGGATCAGAATCGCGGTTTCAAGGGAACCAGTCACATTGTCGGGGGAGTTTACCTCGTAAGGAATGCCAGTTACATGAATAGCCACTTCAACTGCATCGGGATCGTCGGCCATCCGCGCCACCCTACCGCACTCAGCACTCATGAAATGCTGTATCGCTGGCTGACCGGGAAAGGCTATCAGGTCATTATTGAGCAGCAGATCGCGCGCGAGTTGAAACTGGATGGCGTCCTGACCGGAACGCTGGCGGAGATTGGCCGCAAGGCCGATCTGGCGGTGGTGGTCGGCGGGGATGGCAATATGCTGGGTGCGGCCAGAGTGCTGGCACGCTATGACATCAAAGTGATCGGCATTAACCGTGGCAACCTCGGTTTTCTTACCGACCTTGACCCGGATAACGCGCAGCAGCAGCTGGCCGACGTGCTGGAAGGCGAATACTTCGTTGAGAGCCGCTTCCTGCTGGAAGCGCAGGTTTGCCGCCAGTCCGGCACGCCGCGCATTGGCACGGCGATAAACGAAGTGGTGCTGCACCCGGGCAAAGTGGCGCATATGATCGAGTTCGAGGTCTATATTGACGAGAACTTTGCGTTCTCCCAGCGTTCCGATGGCCTGATCATCTCCACGCCGACCGGCTCCACCGCCTATTCCCTCTCTGCCGGCGGGCCAATCCTCACCCCGTCGCTGGATGCGATTGTGCTGGTGCCGATGTTCCCGCATACCCTGTCGGCACGCCCGTTAGTGATCAACAGCAGCAGCACCATCCGCCTGCGGTTTTCCCATATGCGCGGCGACCTGGAGATCAGCTGCGACAGCCAGATTGCGCTGCCTATCCAACAGGGGGAGGATGTGTTAATCCGCCGCAGTGATTACCACCTGAATCTAATTCATCCGAAAAATTATAATTATTTCAATACGCTAAGCTCAAAACTTGGCTGGTCAAAAAAATTATTCTAAAAAGCGTGCTGCCTGAGTTTACTGTTTATAAAACCAGTATATACTGTATGAAAAACCATATCTGTGTTTTCATACAGGAAAGACAATTATGCTGGCACAACTGACCATCAGTAACTTCGCGATTGTTCGCGAGCTTGAGATCGACTTTCAGCGCGGAATGACGGCTATCACCGGGGAAACCGGTGCGGGTAAATCCATCGCCATTGACGCGCTGGGTTTGTGTCTGGGTGGTCGTGCCGAGGCAGATATGGTGCGCCAGGGGGCAGCACGAGCCGATATCTGCGCGCGCTTCTCCCTCAAAGATACCCCTTCCGCGCAGCGCTGGCTGACGGACAACCAGCTGGATGACGGTAATGAATGCCTGCTGCGCCGTGTGATCAGCAGCGACGGTCGCTCACGCGGCTTTATCAACGGCACTGCGGTGCCCCTCTCCCAGCTGCGTGACCTCGGCCAGGCGCTTATCCAGATCCATGGGCAGCACGCGCATCAGCTGCTGCTCAAACCTGAACACCAGAAAACCCTGCTGGATGCCTACGCCGGTGAGCCTCTGCTGATGCAAAACATGGCGCAGCACTATCGTCAGTGGCACCAGAGCTGCCGCGCGCTGGCGCAGCATCAGCAGCTGGCGCAGGAGCGTGAAGCGCGTCGTGAGCTGCTGCAGTATCAGCTGAAAGAGCTGAACGAGTTTGCACCGGTCAGCGGCGAATATGAGCAGATCGATGAAGAGTATAAGCGCCTGGCAAACAGCGGGCAGCTGCTCTCAACCAGCCAGCAAGCCCTGCTGATGCTGGCCGATGGCGAAGAGAACAACCTGCAAAGCCAGCTGTATACCGCGCGCCAGCTGATGACCGAGCTGATGGAGATGGACGACAAGCTGAGCGGCGTGTCTGTCATGCTGGAAGAGGCTGCTATCCAGATCAGTGAGGCAAGCGATGAGCTGCGCCACTACTGTGACCGCCTCGACCTTGACCCTAACCGCCTGCACGAGCTGGAGCAGCGCCTGTCGCGCCAGATCAGCCTGGCGCGCAAGCATCACCTCGCCCCGGAAGAGCTGCCCGTATTTCATCAGCAGCTGCTGGCAGAACAGCAGCTGCTTGACCAGCAGGAGAGCGACCAGGACGAGCTGAGCGAAGCCGTCAGCGTGCACTATGCTGCTGCCCTGAGCTGCGCACAGCAGCTGCACGCGCGCCGCACTCATTTCGCCAACGAGCTGAGCGGGCTGATCACCGACAGCATGCATACGCTGTCGATGCCGCACGGCCGCTTCAGCATTGAAATTCAGTTTAACCCGGACCATCTGACGGCTGAAGGCGCGGACCGTATCGATTTCCGCGTCAGCACCAACCCTGGCCAGCCGGTTCAGCCGCTGGGCAAAGTGGCATCGGGCGGTGAGCTGTCGCGCATCGCGCTGGCTATCCAGGTGATTACCGCACGTAAAATGGATACGCCGGCGCTGATTTTCGATGAGGTGGACGTGGGTATCAGTGGGCCAACTGCTGCGGTGGTGGGTAAAATGCTGCGCCAGCTGGGTGAATCCACTCAGGTGATGTGCGTAACGCACCTGCCGCAGGTTGCGGGCTGTGGCCATCAGCATTTCTACGTCAGTAAAGAGACCGACGGCGCGATGACCGAAACGCATATGCAGCCGCTGGACAAGCGCGCCCGCCTGCAGGAACTGGCACGTTTACTGGGCGGCAGCGAGGTCACGCGCAACACGCTGGCGAACGCCAAAGAGCTTTTAGCCGCCTGACCATTGCACTTTTTTACCGGATTGTGGTCATATCGTTGCTTCGCAGAGGTTTTAAACTGCGGAAAGGTTTATTATCATCGGCAGCTTACACTGGTATCGTAGTTGCACACTGATAGACCCATGTCCTGGAGCGGCTTGTTTCAGGGAGTCCGGGGATACGAATATAGCCACAAAGGAATAAACATTGATTATGCGCTGTAAAACGCTGACTGCTGCCGCGGTGGTTCTTCTGATGATGACCGCTGGATGTTCCACTCTGGAGCGAGTGGTTTACCGCCCGGATATCAACCAGGGCAACTACCTGGTCGCCAATGACGTCGCCAAAATCCATACTGGCATGACCCAACAGCAGGTTGCGTACACGCTGGGCACGCCGATGATGCACGACCCGTTTGGTAAAAACGTGTGGTATTACGTATTCCGTCAGGAGCCAGGCCACGAGCCGGTGAAACAGCAGACGCTGACCCTGACGTTTGATCAGAACGGCACGCTGACCAACATTGATAACAAACCTGCACTGAGCAAAAACGAAGGTTAATCGTCTGTTCATGCCGTGGCCGCCCCTCTTTTCCGGTCGGCCCATAAAAAAATAAGGCGCTCAATGCGCCTTATTTTTTTGCTGCCCGCTCCGCCCGCTGGCGGCGCAGATCTTTCGGGTCGGCAATCAGCGGCCGATAGATTTCGATGCGGTCACCGCTTTGCACTTCATCCTGCAGCTTCACCGGGCGGCTGAAAATCCCCACCTTGTTCTGCTGCAAACTGATGTCGCTGCGTATCTCCAGCAGGCCGGAGGCGATAATCGCCTGCTCTACGCTGCTGCCTTCCGGCACTTTAACGCTGTAAAGATACTGCTTGTCCGGCAGTGCATACGCCACTTCCACCACGATATCAGGCACTGTAGACCTCTTTCGCCCGCTGGGTAAACGCCTGCACCATGCTGCTGGCCAGCTCTTTAAAGATGCGGCCAAATGCCAGCTCAACCAGCATGTTGGTGAACTCAAAGTCCAGATTCAGCTCAACCTTGCAGGCTTCTTCGCTCAGCGCAGTAAAACGCCAGCCGCCGTTTAGCTTGCGGAACGGGCCATCAACCAGCTGCATATGGATGCTTTGATTATCGGTCAGCGTATTGCGGGTGACGAAGGTTTTACTGATACCGGCTTTGGAGACGTCAACTGAAGCGGTCATCTGGTCATCGCTGGCGTCCAGCACCCGGCTACCGGTGCAGCCCGGTAAAAACTGCGGATAGCTGTCAACATCGTTAACTAAGCGGTACATCTGCTCAGCACTGTACGGCACCAGCGCGGAACGACTAATCTGGGACATAACGATTCCTGTCAATTTCTAGAACTTATCAATAATACCATTGCCAGCAATCAAACAAAAATTCTCTCCGGCCGGGCATCTGCTAGAATACCCGTTTACCCCGCTGGTAACGTTACAGGGGATGCCATTAATCACGGCTTCATGTAAACTAAGTGGCACTATGACAAAGAAAAAAGCACATAAACCCGGTTCCGCTACCATTGCCATGAACAAGCGCGCCCGCCATGAATACTTCATCGAAGAAGAGTTCGAAGCCGGGCTTTCGCTCCAGGGATGGGAAGTCAAAACTCTCCGCGCCGGTAAGGCCAACATCAGCGACAGCTACATCATGCTGCGCGATGGCGAAGCTTACCTGTTCGGGTCAACTTTCCAGCCTTTGAGCGTCGCCTCTACGCATTATGTCTGCGACCCGACGCGCAGCCGCAAGCTGCTGCTGAAAAAACGCGAGCTCGACACGCTGATTGGTAAAGTTAACCGTGATGGTTACACCATTATTGCGCTGTCGATGTACTGGAAAAACGCCTGGGCTAAGCTGAAAATCGGCCTGGCAAAAGGTAAGCGCGAGCACGACAAGCGCGATGACATCAAAGATCGTGAGTGGAAATTAGACAAAGCGCGTATCATGAAACACGCTAATCGCTAACCTACTGGTACAGCGACAGGTTTTTCTGATATACTGCGAAACAGTACTTGGGGCTGATTCTGGATTCGACAGGATTTGCGTAGCCCTAGGAGCATGCCGAGGGGCGGTTTGCCTCGTTAAAAGCCGCAAAAAAATAGTCGCAAACGACGAAAACTACGCACTAGCAGCTTAATACCCTGCTTAGAGCCTTCTCTCCCTAGCTTCCGTTCTTAAGACGGGGATCAAGAGAAGTCAAACCCAAAAGAACTCGTGTGGATACCCGGCCTGGGGTTGAAGCACTAAAACTAATCAGGCTAGTTTGTCAGTGGCGTGTCTGTCCGCAGCTGGCCGGCGAATGTAAAGACTGACTAAGCATGTAGTGCCGACGGTGTAGTAATTCTGGACGCGGGTTCAACTCCCGCCAGCTCCACCAAATCTTTTCGCGGCGGTTCCAGAGCCGACCGCAGAAGTCCTGAAAGCCCACAAGGTTAACGCCGAGTGGGCTTTTTTGTGCCTGTTGTTATCTAAGGGCATCCAGCTAGCTCATTGATTATTGGTATATGTTTAGGTGTAAAGCGTATGCCAATTCATTAAGGAGCGCCCTCAGTGGCACGGACAACTCGGTCTTGACCAACACCGAAGTTCTACTTACTAAAGCATTAAAGAAGGATCTAATGGCGCATGATAGCGATGGGCTTTCATAATAGTGAAAATCAGCGGCAAGAAACTCTGATACTTTCACTATCAACGTCTGCCAATAAAACAGCTGACAATGACAGGACTTGGTGCTTTTCCGGCCCTTTCGCTGGCAGATGCAAGACGTTTGCGCGCTAAATACCTCTCATTGCTAGCCAATCGCAAAGATCAGCAAGAGCAGGTTAAACATGTTACAGAACTACAGCAGATCGCATTAAATAGAATCTTCTCATCAGTAGCCGATAATTAGTTCGTTTTCAAGCAGGCCTGCATTACAACGGATTACGGAAAGGATATCTGGCGTACTCTTGAGTGAGATTTTTTACCCGCTAACGGCGATATTACTGTGCAGGAAATAAAAGCTCCTAAGCTGGTAAAGCTTTAGAACCAGTTTAGGCTCGTGGTGCTCTTGAAACCTTTCGTCGCTTAGTACAGCTTATTAACGATATTATTATGTATGCGGTCAATACTGGGCTATTTGATGCCAACCTAGGATGGAAAGTAGGCATTTCTTTTGAGAAATGCAAACAAACATACCGCCCCTGCCGCGTTAAGAGTTTCACAAACTTATGCGCTCTTTAATTATGTCAAAATTATCGATTCCAAATCGCTGCCCTACTGAGTGATAAGTCCTGCCCCTTGCTTTCCCTTCATAAGCTTCTGTTGCTCGATGCCCTGAAATTGACCTTGATGCGCAGCAATAGAAAATATCCGCAGAAAGAATGAAAGCTAAGCGCGAACACATTGTGCCATTATCACCACAAGCACCATGAATTCATGAAATAATGAAGTCTATTAATAGCTATCGAGATTTAATAGCTTAAGAGGGATGATCCCAAACAGCCTATTAATCGCCACATGGCTAACTCTAAATCCTCCTGTGAAGAAACGATACAGCTATTAACTAACTTCTCTAGAAATTCTGTATATAACACACATGATTTAAATGAATTTTAACTTAACTAATATTTATTAGAGTGGTAATGAGATTATATTAACTAAGAATTAATTAAAAATTTTATAATTATTTAATTACTATAAATTAATTATGATATATATAGCCACCAAAAAGAAGAAGTTAAAAAAAGCCCCATTTACACGGGGCGCATTCTTTATCCAGATATATATTCTTCCGCTGCATTTTTTATTATTCTTGACCTGACAGTTTTAATATATGGTATTTTTTTCAGATCATCCCTCGAGCAATGAACAATATCACCTACTTTAGGATAGGTTTGTTTTATTCGGTCACATATTGCGTTACTAATTGATAAGTAACTAACCGGATCATCAAGAAGTTGTCCTACAATTGATCTTGTTGGTACAGGTGTACCACACTTAGGGCAAAACTTCGCATCTCCAGGTAACTCAGCGGAACAAGTTTGACACTCATCTGCTGACTCTTTCAACTTTTCCAAGAAACGCTCCAATTCAGAATCTGCTGCGCCAAATTCTTTATAATCAGACAGAGATAATATTGTTATTATCTCCCCAAACTTATTAGAGAAGAATGCTTTCTCAGTAAACATTAAAGATAAATTAACCATATATCGCTGGCCCGACTTTCGATTATACATCTTCACAGAACCTTGCTTTGAAAGAACACCAGAATAACAAAGCAAATCTAGAGACAATCTAAGGTTTGGCGAAATAACAGGGGGGAGAACAAAAAAAGCAGATTGTGTTTGAGTCTTTTTCTCTCTATTGTTTTTCAATCTAAGCTCAGGAATAATACACTCTCTGAGAATATCAAGTCCAATGCGAACATGATGAGCATATTTAGGCAGTCGTTTCGAAAGCCCTAAATGATAAGGCACTAATTCGTGATTAACATAATCCTGAGTGCAAATCAACAGATCTCTTTCCGTATAACCCTTCTCATATACCTTGTTAAATAAATGAAGAAACGCTCTGGGGTTACCGGATGAAAGGTGAATACATTGATCTAGCAAATCGCCTTTAGCTAATATTTTCTTTCTTGCCGTTCCTTGTGTGACTCGTTTATCTAACAAATCACGGTATAGACGTCGCGTACGTTCACGCCCAGTATTTCCCGTTTCGTATCCTCCGAGGTTTATCATCATGGCATCTTGACCAACTTCAAAATTTTTCCCATATGATGTAATTGATGGATATACAGCTGCCTTAACTGCAATTTTACCACCATGAAGCAATTTAAATATTTCGAAAAATATTTCTTGTTGCTCAGGAATGAAAGTATGAGCAGCCTCATCAAATAAAAAAACAATTCTATTAAGTTGGTACTCTTGAATTATCTCTTTAATAAGTTCATTTACATAGCTTATGTCATTAACCTTGTCTAAAAAATCCTCTCCAATTTCATTCAACAATTTATCTGAAGAGGGATCTCTTGACAACCTTTGGAGTAGATGAATTTTAAATTGTAGAGCATCTTTCATACCAGTTATAGTTCCAATTCCAAATATTCTTTGAAAAGGGTCACTACTATTATTATCACGAATAACGTCTAAAAATATAAGCTTTTCGTATAAAGCTTGTAATAACTTAGCACTTACCCATATCTGAAATGCATTTTTATTATCAGCTTTTACCCCCTCGAGTAAAGTACTTGTTTTGAAATTAACATATACTCCTACACTCTTCTTCTCGAGAAAGTCATTATCTAACTCAGCCTCTGCTGCTCTTAGAAGCATAGATTTTCCAATTCCTCTAGCTCCCTGGATCAGGTGAGAACCCGCTATTTTAAGTTTTGCTACAACTTCTTTTTCAAACTCACCAAAAACAGCCAATTGTTTGACTTGCTTCAGCTCAAGATCCTCAGTACGTGCCGCATGTAATAACTCAGTGTCTAATGTTGACATTAGAAAATCACCTCACTAGATTTAGGAAATGAAGATAATACTTCTTTTTTTAACCCATGCCGGACAATATTGGAGTTAATTACCATCCCCAAAACAACCTCAACCAATTCTATGAACCGCTCCCAATCCTCTCTTTCAAAAGTAAATTTATTAGGCAAATCGGTTTCAAATGATGTTATTTTCCCATGAACAACATCACTTAACTCCCCGTAAATCCTTTGTGCTTTTTTCGTATCAATTACACATACCTTTCCATCTATTTTCTCATTTTCTGTAAAGTAGTCTATGTAGCCTTGATTTGTAATATGCTTTAACATATCACTAAAACTTAAATCTTCATCGTGATTTTTCCAAGAATATACAATATGAGGCATATCCCAAAGATAAATAGATGCGACTCCTAGCTCCAAAACTCTTCTTAGCACAATTTTAGCTGGTTTATCAATAGCACAAGCAGAAAGATATAAAGAAGAGGACGTATCAGCAATAATCTCATTAAAAATTTTAATGCAAACATCATGATGAACTGATTTTTTCTTTTTATTTAAAATCTCAGCGATCGTATTAAGAGTAAATATTGAGAAAATTACTTTATCTAACTTATTATCCTTTATGCCTTGCCACTCACGAAAGTTACTATTGAACTTTTCGCTTAGCAGGGTCATTATCTCAGTGGGTGACTTGTTCATTTTTTATGCCTAGCCCTTGTTTTTGCTCTGTCAATCAACAAGATAATAAATTGAGATTAATAATACAATAAAATATAAACCTCGGTAAGATGTTTTATTGCTACGAAGGTGCGCAATGCTGTCCAGCCGTGGCTGCCCATTTTGCTGGGCTGTTTTCATGCCGATACATTAGGGGTTCAGGCCACCAAAAGATCTAAAGCAGAGGCAGGAGAAGCTCTGCCTCGAACCTACTCCTTGATACCAAAATCACTGATTACCGACTCTAACGGACAGTTTTTTTCTTCCACCTAATCTGAAAGACTCATAAGCTCGCCTCCCATCTTATGCAGCACTATCTTTCTGCGGTATTCCCACTAATTTACGTGACTTTGCGAAACGCACTGACGAGAAAAAAGGCTTTCAAAGGCGAACCCCGGGCATAAAAATCCGCTGTGCAGGAAGAGGGTTAATGTGACAGTAAGGCTCAACCATAGCGCCCGATTGTTTGTGCCTTCTTTGTGGCTCTGGAGCCACCAGCTGCGGTTCCTGCTGTGGCGTGCAGGTAATGACCCTAGTGATTTTTCATGCGTCTTTAACGTGCATGGGCAGTCGAGGTTAGTATATTTGTGGCAGCGCTCCTTCACCTGTTGGACGTATAGCAGCTTGCTTTTCCGTGTGCAGGACTTTTGCAGAATGTGTAGTGCATCATGATGCGATGTCTTTCCTCTATCCAGTCCTTCGCGCAGCAGATGGGCTATGATACCTACTATCCGCTTATAGTAACGGCGCCACCGTTGGCGAGGTCTATCGCTACTACCTCAACAAGCATCTTGATAAACCACTGCCTGTGCTCAGTGATAGCGCGCCATTCTTAGTCAGCGATCGCAGCAATGCCATGATTAATGCCGTGGGTGATCGCATACTGGTCAGATTTACCGGTAAGATCTACAGCTTCTCAAACTCTGCTTTCTTCTATGATGGCGAAACTCCGGTTATGCCGCTGATCGATTTGAACTCGACGGCTACCGGGCGTTATGGTTCGTAATTACGAAAGAATTCGTTCTGAGATATTCTTCCTGGAACAACAACAGGCACTGCACTAACAGTGCCTGTTTCTATTGTTTCAGCTAGCCAATAAGTGCACCTCACTCTCCAGCCGTAAACTCAGCATCTCAATGCGTTCCACCAGCACCCACAGCAAGATATCGCGGGCTATAGGGTGAGTGAGTTCGGTGATCGCAAAGGCGAGAGCGCGGCACTGGTCGCATAACTCAGTGGTTTCTAGCGGGGTGTAATCATATATTCCGTCATTCATCATGGTTATCTCGAAGCAATCATTTAGATATATGCGCAATTTATGGCGCATATTGCCGAGATACAGTGTCAGGACGCCAATCCTGTCGCCGGATTTTGCCGACGCATGGCTACCTTAATCCCCACAGAAGCACTTATTCAAGCACACACGATTTGTTGCAGCCGATTCTGGAAGGCGGCGCATAAAACGTAAAAACTACGCGTGCCTAAACAAACAAGTCGCGACTGGCTAACCGCATTTATAAGCGTCGCGTGACGAGGAGCGGGGAATGAAAGGCGGTTAAGAACGTATATATCTCCAGGTTAACCCGCCTTCATACACCGGGTCGTTGGGAAAAGACGGTCGCCACCACAGTATATGAAGCCCACCTATCTTCCTGCCATCGTCGCGGCTTAACACTCGCAGCGGGCACGCTGTTAACAGGGATGAGGCCAGCCGGAGGGATGCCGCGTGCCGAGGCCCGCAGGGAGCGTCTTTTGCCGTTCCGGCGTGCTCTGGTTGGCCTCAGGCCGGGTTGCTGATGGTATCGCGATGGAAGTCATATTGGTGCGGGTTTACAGGATATTCCCTGCGACATTTGAGGCAACTGAATTCTGCCTGAGCCTCTGCGGGTCGACCGAAAAAGATGGTCGACCCCTACGGTGTATGAAGGATCGGAGACCGACCGAAAAAGAGGAGCGTCCCCAACGGAATATGAAGGATTAGAGACCGACCGGAAAAGACAGTCGCCACCACAGTATATAAAGCCCACCGATCTTCCTGCCATCGCCGCGGCTTAAAACCCACAGCGGGCACGCGGTTAGCAGGGATGAGGCCTGCCGGAGGTAAGCCGGACGTCACGCGGCAGGGATGCCGCGTGCCGAGGCCCGCAGGGAGCGGCTTTTGCCGTTCCGCCGTGCTCTGGCTGGCCTCAGGCCGGGTTGCTGATCGTATCGCGATGGAAGTCATTTTGGCGAGGGTCTACAGGACGCACCCTGCGGCACACAAAAGCCCCTGAGTTCTGCCGGAGCCTCTGCGGGTCGATCGGAAAAGATGATCGACCCCTACGGAATATGAAGGATCGGAGACCGACCGAAAAAGAGGATCGTCCCCAACGGTATATGGAGGATCGGAGGTCGACCGAAAAAGACGATCGCCCCCTACGGTATGAAAGCTCTCGAATCTTCCTGGCATCGTCGCTGCTTAAAAACCACAGCGGGCACGCTGTTAGCAGGGATGCCGCGTGCCGAGGCCCGCAGGGAGCGGCTTTTGCCGTTCCGGCGTGCTCTGGCTGGCTCAGGCCGGGTTGCTGATCGTATCGCGATGGAAGTCATTTTGGCGAGGGGTCAAAGGAGGTTACCTGTGGCATATCAAAGCCCCGGAATTCTGCCGGAGCCTCAGCGGGTCGACCGAAAAAGATGGTCGACCCCTACAGTATATGAAGGATTGGAGGTCGACCGATAAAGAGGATCGTCCCCAACGGTTTATGAAGGATCGGAGGTCGACCGGAAAAGATGGTCGCCCCCTACACGATATGAAAGCTCGCGTATCTTCCTGGCATCGTTGCTGTTTCAAACCCACAGCGGGCACGCGGTTAGCAGGGATGCCGCATGCCGAGGCCCGCAGGGAGCGGCTTTTGCCGTTCCGGCGTGCTCTGGCTGGCTCAGGCCGGGTTGCTGATCGTATCGCGATGGAAGTCATTTTGGCGAGGGGTCAAAGGAGGTTACCTGTGGCATATCAAAGCCCCGGAATTCTGCCGGAGCCTCAGCGGGTCGACCGAAAAAGATGGTCGACCCCTACAGTATATGAAGGATTGGAGGTCGACCGATAAAGAGGATCGTCCCCAACGGTTTATGAAGGATCGGAGGTCGACCGGAAAAGATGGTCGCCCCCTACGGTATGAAAGCTCTCGAATCTTCCTGGCATCGTCGCGGCTTAAAACCCACAGCGGGCACGCGGTTAGCAGGGATGAGGCCTGCCGGAGGTAAGCCGGACGTCACGCGGCAGGGATGCCGCGTGCCGAGGCCCGCAGGGAACGGCTTTTGCCGTTCCGGCGTGCTCTGGCTGGCCTCAGGCCGGGTTGCTGATCGTATCGCGGTGGAAGTCATTTTGGCGAGGGGTCAAAGGAGGTTCCCCGTGGCATATCAAAGCCCCGGAATTCTGCCGGAGCCTCTGCGGGTCGATCGGAAAAGATGATCGACCCCTACGGTATATGAAGGCTTGGAGACTGACAGGCAACAGCGGTGCCCTAACTCGCTACCCGGAACACCTTCACCATGCTCGCCAGATGGCTGGCGTCCTGCTCCAGCGTGCCGGCATCGTTCGACGACTGGCGCACCAGGTCGGCGTTCTGCTGGGTGGTGGTGTCCAGCTCATGGATCGCCTGACCAATCTGCTCAATGCCTTTACTCTGCTGGTCAGAAGCCTCGGCAATATCACTCATCAGCTGATTCACCTCGCTAACCTGCTGCAAAATCTCACCCATGCTGGCACCGGCATGATTGACCCGCTCGGTGCCAGTTTTCACCCGGCTGCGCGACTCGTCAATCAGGCTGGCGATCTCTTTTGCCGCCCCGGAACAGCGCTGGGCCAGATTACGCACCTCCCCCGCCACGACCGCAAAGCCGCGGCCCTGTTCGCCGGCGCGCGCCGCTTCAACTGCCGCGTTCAGCGCTAAAATATTGGTCTGAGCGGCAATGCCGTTGATTACGCTGGTGATGTCGTTTATGCGCTCCGAACTCTCAGCAATCTGATTCATCGTGGTCACCACTTCCGCAATCACCTCCCCGCCCTTAGCGGCGTTGGTCAATACGCTGTGCGAAAGCTGGCTGGCTTTTTTAACGCTCTCCGTGGTGTTTTTTACCGTCGCGGTAATCTCTTCCATACTGGCTGCGGTCTCAACCACCGCGCAGGACTGCTGATGCGTGCGGCGATCGAGGTGCTGATTGCGCAGAGCGATTTCACCCGACGCCTCCTGCACCTTGCTGACGATAGTGCGGATACCGCCCACCATGCTGCTGAGCTGCCCGTTCATTGAGCGCATTGCGCGGCTCAGCTGCGCCACTTCATCAATATTGCTACGGGCGTTAAGCCGCGAGGTTAAATCCCCGCGCTCAATGTGCTCCGCCAGCGACACCGCCTGATGCAGCGGGGAAATCAGCTTGCTGCGCACGATGAATAGCATCCACGCCATCAGCAGCAGCGTGAAGACCAGCAGCGCAGCGCCAATCGCCATGCCGGAGCGGAAGTTGCTGCTCGCCGTCTCGTTCAGCCGCTGCGAATAACGTTCATGTAGCAACAGCTCGGCATCGAGGTTTTTCTCAAACGCCCGCGTCAGTTCGCCCACTCTGAGCAGCGCACCGTTATAGGCAGCGTCGTCATTGCGCTCTGCCGCCGCCAGCATTGGCTGCAATCCCTGCTGGCGCAGAGTCAGATAACTGGCGCGATAACGCTCTCGCAGGGCACCTTCATCTGCCAGTAGCTGCGTTGCGCTGAAATTGTCAAAAGCCGCGTCGGCCTTTGCCAGCACCGCTTTCGCCAGCGCCAGATACTCAGCAGCACGCTGCCCCTCCCCCTGATTACGCTCAAAAATATAATGGCTCAAATGCACCTGGAAAGTCCGGCTGTGGTTGATCGGGTCGATCACCGACAAAACGACGCCGATCTCCTGGTTGATATCGTTAAGCGAGGTATTCGAGCGGTTAAGATTATTCAGGCCGGAGAGGGTGCTCATCAGCGCCGTCAGCAAAAAGATGCCAAGGCCAATCAGCATATATTTTCTTAAAGACATCATTCCATTTCTCAATATTTGCAGGTGTGTAATCCATACAGCGCGAGCTGCAGTAATGTCCTCAGAGGCAGTGAAAATAAGTGGGGGTTTACTCTTATCGGTAAACTACCCAGGCGCACCGCTTGTGCCATGCGCCTGTTTTCATCCGGAGGGGGGTTATTCTGCGAGGGCATCAACCATCGAGCCGACTACCTGCATCTCTTCGCGGCTCAGCAGCATTTCGATATTCACCAGGATCACCATGCGCTTATCCAGCACGCCCAGCCCCTCAAGATAGCGGCTGGTCATCACCGAAGAGACGTCCGGGGTGGGCTTGATCTGGCTGTCGTTCAGCGACAGCACATCCGCCACGCCATCGACCACAATGCCCATCACCCGCTCCTTCAGGTTCAGCACGATCACCACCGCGCTGTCATCTTCCGCCACCACCGGCAGCTCGAAGCGCGTGCGTAAATCAACGATCGGTACAATGACGCCGCGCAGGTTGGTCACGCCGGTAATAAAGTCCGGCACGTTGGGGATCCGCGTTACGCGGTCGCAGCCGCGGATCTCCTGCACCTTTAAAATATCGATGCCGTACTCTTCACTGCCAAGACGGAAGACCAGATACTTTTGTACTGCAGCGTCGGCCGCAGCAGAATGACTGCCGGTTGATAGCATTATTGATTTACCCCTTTCTGCGCGGCTGGCAGGTCACGCAGCCCCGCCAGCTCAATAACATCGAGAATCAACGCTACGCTGCCATCGCCGAGGATGGTGGCGGCGGAGATGCCCGGAACTTTGCGATAGTTGTGCTCAAGATTTTTCACTACCACCTGATGCTGGCCAATCAGCTGGTCAACCCACAGGGCGTAACGGCAGCCGCCGCTCTGCACGATCACGATAATGCCGTCATCGCCGCTGGCTTCGCCCGGTACGGCAAAGGCCTGGCGCAGCTCGATTAACGGCAAATATTCACCGCGCACCTGCACCAGCCGGGAATTGCCGACAAACTGATACAGCATATCGTCGCTCGGCTTGAGCGACTCCATCACCACATTGAGCGGCAGCACGTAAATCTCGTCGCCGACTTTGACCGACATACCGTCGAGGATCGCCAAAGTGAGCGGCAGCAGAATGCGGATGGTCGTGCCCTTGTCGCGTACCGAGTGCACCTCAACGTGGCCGCCCATGGCCAGGATATTGCGCCGCACCACGTCCATGCCTACGCCGCGCCCGGAAACGTCGGTAACGTTCTCCGCAGTGGAGAATCCGGCGGCAAAAATCAGCATCCACACCTCTTCATCCGGCGCGGAGTCGCTAATCTGCGTGCCGCGCGCGCGCGCTTTCGCCAGCAGCTTGTCGCGCGGCAGGCCCGCCCCGTCGTCGATCACCTCAATCACGATATTGCCGCCGTGATGTTCTGCCGAGAGCGTCAGATTGCCGGTCGCGCTCTTACCTTTACGCAGGCGCTCCTCTCTCTCTTCGATGCCGTGATCGAGGCTGTTGCGTACCAGGTGCGTCAGCGGATCGATAATGCGTTCGATCAGGCTCTTATCCAGCTCGGCCGAACCGCCCTTCAGCGTCAGCGCCACGTCTTTATTCAGGCGGCTGCCGAGGTCATGCACCAGGCGCGGGAAGCGGCTAAAGACGTAATCCATCGGCATCATGCGGATCGACATCACCGACTGCTGCAGCTCGCGCGCATTACGTTCCAGCTGCGCCACGCTGCTGAGCAGCATGCCGTATTTGGCCGGGTCGAGCTGCGCCGTCAGCTGCGAGAAGATCGCCTGGGTAATAATCAGCTCGCCGACCTGATTAATAATCTGGTCCACCTTCTCCACCGCCACGCGGATGCTGCCGGATTCGGAACTGGCCGGGCGTTTAGGGGCGGCAGACTTTGCTGCGGGTTCGCCAGACGGCGGTGAGGCGGGGACGGCTGGCGCAGGGGGAGCCGGCGGCGCAGCGGCGGCGGCGATCGGCTGGATCGCAATCTGCGATTCGTCGAGCACAAAGCACAGCACCGCGCTGATATCATCAGCCGCAACGCTGGTCTCCAGCTCCACCGTCATCCCGGCTTCCGCTGGCTGATAGCTGATAATCTCACCGAGATTCGCCAGCTCATCGCGCAGCAGCGTCCGATCGTCTAAACCCAGCCGCGACAGCGTAATCATCAGGCGATCATGGCGGGCAGGAGCGTCTGCTGCCGGGGCAGCGGCGGGAACACGCTCGATCGCGCCACCCTTCTCCAGCTGCGCGATCTGCTGAAGTGCTTCGCAGATATAGCGGAAGCTCTCCTCATCCGGTTCCTGCGACGACTGGTAGGCTTCCAGCTGCGCTTGCATAATGTCCTTACTTTCCAGAAAAAGGTTAATCATCTCGCGGCTCAGCTGCATTTCGCCGCAGCGCGCTTTATCCAGCAGGTTCTCCAGAATGTGCGTGGTCTCCTGCAGCACATTAAAGCCGAACGTCCCCGCTCCGCCCTTCAGCGAGTGGGCCACGCGGAAGATGCCGTTCAGCTGTTCGATATCAGGATTAACGATATCCAGCTGCAGCAGCTGCTGCTCCATCTCGGACAGCAGCTCCTCCGCCTCGGCGAAGAACACCTGAGAAAATTCATTCACGTCCATCGTAATCACCCTGCACTGCGGTCACGGTTGTTCCCTGCGGCAGCTTCGCGTCCGGCTGCTGCAGGACGGTATTCTCTTCCAGCACCTGGCGCTCTTTCAGCTTGCTCAGGACCAGAATGCTGATGCGGCGGTTCATCGGGTTGTCCGGCGTGATGTTCGCCAGCCCCATGCGGCTGCCGGTGCCGATCACGCGCAGGAAGCGCCCGTCATCCAGCCCGGCCCTGACCAGCACGCGGCGCGCAGCATTGGCGCGGCCCGCGGACAGCTCCCAGTTGCTGTAGCCGCTATTGCCCGCGGCGTAAGGCACCGAATCGGTGTGGCCGGTCAGGCTGATCTGGTTTGGCAGCTGGTTCAGCAGCGGTACCAGTGCCTGCAGAATGCCGTTCATATAGGGCGCGGGCGTCTCGCTGCCGGTGCGGAACATCGGCCGCTCCTGGCTGTCGGTGATCTGAATCATCAGGCCATCGTCGGTCAGCGTCAGCAGCAGGTTGGATTTGAAGTCGCTGAGGCGCGGGTCGGTTTCAATCATCGCCTCCAGCCGCGCTTTGGCACTTTTCAGGCTCTGCACGTTCTTAAAGCGGTCCAGATGATCGACCTTGCGCTTAAACACTTCGCCATCCTGCTTCATCGGGTCGTCGCCGCCTCCCGGAATAATGCTCTCGCTGTAGCTGGTTTTGTTACCGTTGGCCATGGTCGGCTTAAGCGGCATGCGGAAGTAGTCGGCGATCATCTCGCGCTGCATCGGCGTCGAGGCTGAAAGCAGCCACATCACCAGGAAGAAGGCCATCATGGCGGTCATAAAATCGGCGTAGGCGATTTTCCAGGTGCCGCCATGGTGAGCATGTTTTTTATGCTTGCGCTTGCGCGCGCGGATGATGGTGGTGGTGCCCTTCATTCCGTCGCTTCCGCCGTTTTACCACTGGAGCTGGCGTTGCTTTTGACCTCACGCACGTGGTTTTCCAGCTCTTCGAACGACGGGCGCTCGCTGGTGTACAGCGTCTTGCGGCCAAATTCGACGGCAATCTGCGGCGCATAGCCGTTGAGGCTGGAGAGCAGCGTCACCTTAATGCACTGCATCATTTTGACCTGGTCGCTGCTCTTCTGGCGCAGCAGCGTGGCCAGCGGCAGCACGAAGCCGTAAGCAAGAAGAATGCCGAGGAAGGTACCGACCATCGCATGGGCGATCAGCATACCGAGCTCAGCTGCCGGGCGGTCGGCGGCGGCCAGCGCATTAACCACGCCCATCACCGCCGCGACAATACCGAACGCCGGGAAAGCATCCCCGACGGTATTCAGGCTGTTGGCCGGAACTTCCAGCTCCTCTTCGCGGGTTTCGATCTCTTCGTCCATCAGATCTTCGATCTCATGGGAGTTCATGCTGCCGCTGATCATCAGGCGGAAATAGTCGAGCACAAAATTGATTAAGATAGGGTCGTTCAGCAGTCGCGGGTAGGCAGCAAAAATGTCACTACCGGTGGGATCTTCAATATCTTTTTCCAGCGACATCAGCCCCTGAACGCGGCTTTTCGACAGCAGCAGAAACAGCAGCGCCATCAGGTCCATATAGACGGCTTTGTTGTAGCTGCGCCCGACAAACAGGCGTCCCAGCGCTTTACCCGTTGCCTTAAGTGATTTCGCGTTGTTGCCGACAATGAAAGCGCCCACGCCGGCACCGCCGATAATCAACAGCTCAACCGGCTGAAACAGTGAGGCCAGGTTGCCGCCAGATATCATGAACCCGCCGAAAACCGTAACAATGACAACAAGATAGCCAATAATAACTAACACAACGACTCCTATCTACTCTTCAAGACCGATGTCGGCATCTCGGCCACCATCGGGTAACAGCCATCTCGTAAACTGCCGGGCGGGTTAAGCGGATGCCGCCAGCTGCTGCTGGTTGAATGCATTAACATAATCCTGGCTATTGGCCTGTGAGCGCTTCAGCGCACGTGAAGGAGGGCTGCACAGGCTGCAGGTAAAGGGATTTTTGATGTATTCAGTCGACACCACAAACCCGCCTTTACACACGCTGCACGGCTTCTGAGAAATAATGCCGCAGCTTACGAAGCGTAATAAGGTCCATGCACGGGTTAATCCCAGCACCGGTTTTTCTGCCGAACGCGGATAGCACTGTTCCAGATAAAGACGGTAAGCCTTCATCAGCGTTTCAATCGGCCGGCCATTTTCCGTCTTTTGCAGATACAGGCAGATGTTATAAAACATCGATGAATGAATATTCTGTTCCCAGGACATAAACCAGTCTTCGGAGAATGGCAGCATCCCCTTTGGTGGCGGGCAGCCTCGCAGTTCTTTATATAAACGTAATAATCGACGGCGACTTAATGAGGTTTCTGATTCCAGCACCTGCATTCTGGCGCCCAGGGTAATGAGTTCCATGGCAATATTGACCTCATGAATCTCTTCGAGCAGGCTTTTACTATCGCACATTTTGCTCACCCTCATTAACGGCGTTATGATGCAGGCAGAGATTATTCAGTAAATCAGTCGATAAAATAATTCCGGTATGAATCTGCTGTAAAGCTTCGATACGTGAATCTTTGGTCAGGTTTTCAATCACCACTTCATCATCCACACGCAGTCGGCAAATAAGCTGATTAGTCGATGCCAGCTTCATTAACTGCGGCAGCGACAGTTCTTTCAGATTATCAATCGTCCCTTCGGATAAACCCAGGCGAAAACCCGCGGCAAATTTATCCTTGCGAATAAGTTGCTGTGCCAGAAGCAGATAGGAAAGATTAATATCGTGAATACTTTGCAGGCTTTCATCAAAATTTGGCATTTGAATTCTCTCAACGTTACGCAGCTGATAATGGACATGTGATCATGTGAAATAGCCAATCACACCCTTATTACTTAAGCTGACGCAGAGAACCTTTTGATATTGGCATCGCTGATTGCCCAACCGAATATCACCCGGTAAGGAAAAATCAAAGTAAATAATGTCAATACCAAACGGCGGCTGCATCAAAATGTGCGAGCATCCTAACCAGCTTGGTTTCAGACCACAACACACCCAAAGATTGTCTCATGCAGAATATCAACCTATCTTATTGATAATTAACGACATTAACAAAAATTAATCATTATTAATTGGTGAAAAATTAATGTTAATAAGAACTGTCCTAAAAATCCGAAATCCATGGAGAACAAAAAACAAGCAGCGAGCGCATTATCTTCCCTGACAGATCCCCTTATCAGGTTGGTTAAGAAGCATCCATTCTGGCTCTTATTCTTTTTATCGCCAGGCTGTGCAACTGGCTGACCCGCGTTTCAGTGAGGCCAAATACCAGCCCAATTTCCTTCATATTTAAATCCTGTTGATAGTAGAGCTGCAAAATCCTCTGCTCTCTCTCCGGGATCATACTGATGTGCTCGCCGATTTTAGCGATAAGATTATCCTGCATCGCCTGATTAAGCGGATTTAATAACTCATGCTCTTCATCGACGCGTTCGTAAGCGTCTGAAAACTGTTCCTGTAACTCATCAAGCGAATAGACCTGGCTGCTATTGGTATCCGCCAGCATCTGCTGCAGTTCCTGAACGGTGACATTCATTCTTTCAGCAATATCAGCTTCCGTTGCTTCCCCGCCCTTTTCCTGCTCTATTTGCTGAATCATGACGGTCATTTCGCGCGCATGCTTGCGTACCCGCCGGGGCACCCAGTCACGTTCGCGTAGTTCATCCATTAATGACCAGCGAATCTTTTGTGAAAGGTAAGCACTTAACGTCACGCCTTTCTTCGGATCAAAACTATCGATGGCAGATAAAAAGCCCAGCGAAGCCGCCTGAATCAAATCGTCAAGCTCAACGCTGGCAGGTAAACGCTTCTGTAAACGCAGCGCTTCCTGGCGGGCGATATGCTTATATTTCGCCCACAAAGCCGTTTTATCTTCAATGCCACCTGAAGTATATATTCCGTCCACGCTACCGTTCTCACCTGATAATATCAGCAAGAATTATCAGGTGAAACGCCGCTTTTAAATAGTGCGAAAAGACTTTATAAAAACGGCCAATCTTGCACTTTGCTCACGGAAAAATAATTAATTTTATTAACGGCGATAATCAGCCGCAACTTTAATGCCATTTCTGACGATTAAAACGTTTCCCACTTATCATTATCACTATCAATCACTGCCGGTTTAAACGTGCGCCCCGCTGCCACCCGCGACGTTGCCACTGCCTCGCGCTGCGGCGCGTCGCTGAGGACAAACTGCGACACCAGATTTTCCAGCGCGTCAGACTGCATCTCCAGCTCGCCCGAGGCCATCGCCGCTTCTTCCACCATGGCCGCATTCTGCTGCGTGACCAGATCCATCTCATTCACCGCCTGAGAAATCTGGTTGATCCCGGCGCTCTGCTCATCGGAAGCTGAGGTGATCTCCCCCATAATCTCGGTGACCTGAGTCACGGAAGAGACAATCTCCTGCATCACCGCGCTGGCCTGCACCACCTGACGCGAACCGCTATCCATGGTCGCCACGCAGGTATTAATCAGCTGGTTAATCTCTTTCGCCGCTTCCGCGCTGCGTTTCGCCAGATTACGCACTTCTTCCGCGACTACCGCAAAACCGCGCCCCTGCTCACCGGCACGCGCGGCTTCAACCGCCGCATTCAGCGCCAGAATGTTGGTCTGGTTAGCAATGCTGTCAATGACGCCGTTAATGTCGGCTATCTGGCGTGAACTGGTAGTGATCTGCTGCATGATCTGCTCAAGATTCTGCATCGCCTCGCCGCCGTTGCGGGCGTTACCGCTGGCACTCTCAGCCAGCTGGCGCGCCGTGTGCGCATTGTCAGCATTCTGACGTACGGTGGTTTTAATCTCCTCCATGCTCGCGGCGGTCTGCTGCAGTGCAGAAGCCTGCTCTTCGGTGCGCGACGACAGGTCGCTGTTACCGGTGGAGATCTCACGCGCATTTTTATGAATGCCCAGCACGCTTTCGCGGATGCCGGAGATGGTAGCGGTCAGCGAGGTACGCATCTGTTCCAGCGCCTTCAGCATCACGCCGATCTCGTTATTGGCGCCAGCATCCACCGTTTTGCTGAGGTCGCCTGCCGCGATGGTCTCCAGCGAATGGATGGTCAGATCGAGGCGGCGCGCCAGGGTACGCTTCAGCCAGATGCGCACAAACAGCAGCATCAGCAGTGCGCCAATCACCACGGTCACTCCCAGCACGATCATCTGCTGATAATCTTTTTCCGCTTCATCGAGATATTCCCGATCGCTGCTATCCGAGTACCCCGCGTAGGTCGCCATTTTAGCCCGCAGCAGATTACGGTTCTGCACTTCATCTTCCAGCGAACCCGTGTAGGCCGCAGGGTTAGCGATGTAGTTCTTTTTCAGCATCGCGGTTTTATACAGCGCTTCAAACACCGCCTTGACCTCGTTTGCGGCGTTAGCTTCCTCAGCGGTGTTAAAAGGCGAGGACATAAACAGATCCATGCGCTCGCGGGCATTTTTCAGGATGGTATCAGCCGCCTGCACCATCGCAGGCGATGGCGGATTGCCCATCTGCTGCTGCAGCATCAGACCGTTAATGTGGCCAAAGCTGGAACTGATGTTGTAAGCGGCATCCCGTAGCGAACGGTCATTTACCGATGACACAACAATGCGCTGCAGGTTTTTGTTATTGCCCATAGCGTTATAGACGGAGAAAACCGTGGTGAGTAACAGCACCAGGGCAAACAGACCGATGATCAGGCTGATTGCACTTTGTATTTTTAGATTCTTCAACATAGTGTCCACACGATACCCCGCTGGCATAGCAAATACGCCAGCGGGACTACCTAAAAATTAAAAAGAGGGATGGGAAAGGGTTACGACCGGAACAGCGTCATTTTTTGCATTGACTGGAATACCAGCATGGAAGCTTCCATGGCGTACTGGGACATTTTGGCCTCGGAGGAGAGGCGCACCATCGTCCCCACATCCGCCCCCAGCACGTTGGTCAGTTTGTCTATGATGGCGTCGCGGTCTGCGTCCCCCTGCAGGTTCAGTCTTTCGATCTGCTGCATATGGGTCCCCAGCTCGGACTGCACTTTGCCGATGCTGCTGATACCGGCATCGACTGCGCGGTTGGCGTCGCCCAGGGCCAGTTGCACCGCATCGCGATCGATCGGATTAGCCGTCAGTGCAGCTGCGGCTGCCTGGAGCGTTTTGAATAAACTGTCCCCGGCTCCGCCTTCGCCAAAGATATCTTTACCCAGATGTCCGGTCTGGATTTCAGTTCCTTCTGCAATGGTCTGGCGCTGCGCCGTATCACCGCCCATGTAGTTACCCAGATCGTCGTAGGGGGCCGTGTCCGTCTTAAAGCCGGAGAACAGATAACGACCGCTGCCGTCCTGGGTGTTCACCAGATCGGTCAGGCTGCTGGTAATACCGTTAATCTCTTTACCTAAGGCGGCAAGATCTTCCTCAGAGGCTGTCCCATTCATCGCCGCAAGGATCTTGCTGTTCAGCTCTTTCGATACCAGCTGGCTCATCGACTGCAGCACGGAATCCGCCTGCTGCATGTTGCCCATCACCGCAGATCGGGTGTTGCTGTACAGCTCCATTTTGGCCAGCGCATCCTGGTACATCACCGCATCGGACGCGCCTTTAGGATCGTCAGAGGCCGCCAGCAGGGTCTTTCCTGCCGATAAACGGTTATAAACGCCGTAATTTTCATTAATCCGCGCCGTCATGGCCTGAACGCTCTGATTAAACATGTACTGGGTGCCTAAACGCATACTCTGTTCCTCCTCGTATCGGCAATTATCTGATGGCCAGCAGGGCATCAAACAGGGTGGTGGCGGTTTTCAGGATTTGCGCATTCGCGTTGTAATACTGCGTAAACATCTGCAGCTTCATCCCCTCTTCTTCAATATTGACCCCGACCACCGACTGCCACTTCTCGCCCAATTCCTTGAGAACGCTGTCAGCCGTTTTCAGGTCGGCCTTGAGCGAGCTGGTAGAAGAACCAATCGCGCTGACCAGGCTGGAGTAGGCTTCGGTTAAGGTGGCTTTACCAATCAGCTGCTCACCCTGGATACCCAGAAGCAGAGCCAGGTTCTTATTGTCCGACTCTCCCCCGGTCGCGCTCCCCGCGGCGGCAATCTCATCGCCGCTGGTAATAGCAATATCAAGGTTTTCCGCCACCCCGGAAGCCGGGTTCAGCATAAAGCTGTCGCCAGGGTCAGCCGTGCCGCTAACGCCGACGGACAGACCGTCGAACGTCAGTTCACCCGATACCGGATCGATGGCGGAGGGCACCACGCGCCCGTCTGCCCCCTTCACTTCCCAGTTACCCGCCGCCCCCATAGTGATGGTGTAATCTTCGGCCTGCACCGCGCTGTAAGGTTTAGTCAGGGTGACGTTCAGCGTGGCACCGCCGCTATTGTTGCGGTTGGCGAATGCCGTCGGGTCCGGGACCTTGAACAGATCGTCGCCCGCAGCGCCGTTAGCGTCAAAGCCGCCACCGTTCACCTCGTTAAACCTTCCGGCCATCTGCAGCGCCATCTGGTTCAGTTCGTTACGCGCCTTGCTCAGGTCTTCGTTGCGAAACTTAAACAGCCCGCCCAGCTTGCCGGCGGTGAAGCGTTCTTCATTCAGCTCTTTGGCATTGCCGCTGCTGTCAACGTACGAGACCACGATTTTGTTGGGGTTGGCGTCAGAAACGGCGGCCTGCAGTGGGTATGAACGGTTGCCGGAGACCAGCGGGCGGCCATCGGCCATCGCCACATCCATCCGTCCGGTCTCTTTGTTTTCCGTCACCTGAATCCCCAGCTGGCCGCTGAGCTGGTTCAGCAGGCTGTCACGTGCGTCCAGCAGATCGCCGGGCGGGGTGCCGTGCTGTGAGGTCAGTTTCTCGATCTCTTCATTGAGCTTCGCCAGCTGGGTGGTGGCGTCGTTAATCTCTCTGACGCTCTGCTCAATCTGAGAGTTGGTGCTCTTCTCCAGCCCGCTAAGACGCTTGGCGGTGGTATTAAACTGGTAGCTGACCGAACCGAGGGTGTTGAAGGCGGCCTGGCGCGCGGCGGGCGCGCTGGGATCGTTATCCAGCGTTTTCAGGGCAGCGAAGAAGTTGTTGAGCGACACTGACGGGTTGGCTTCGCTGTTGCCCATCATGTTATCGATTTCCGCCAGCTGCTCGAAGCGGCCAATCAGCGCGCCCGCATTGCTGTTGGCGCCGCGCACCTGGCCATTCAGGAAGCTGTCGTTATTACGATAGACGCCGTTGACCTGGGCGCCATAACCGTAGAAACCCTTGCCGGTGCTTAACCCGCCCGCCTCACCAATAATAATATCGCGACGGCTGTAGCCACCTGCTGGCGCATTATTAATATTGTTACCGATGACATACAGTGCGGAATGCGCCGTGCTGAGCCCGCTTTTGGCTAAATTAAATAGATTCATATTTTATCCACGAAATTCATCGTGCGCGCCCGAATCAGGGTTCAGGCGGCGCCTGTTTTTTACTGTCCTTATTACTTCATCGGTGATTCACAAATTTACTAAAATGTCTTTACTAAAAAAGTTGCGACAGGTCATTTTTATACGCCTGCACGCCCTGGGTAATATTGCCTTTGACCTGTTGGATAATATTAATCAGCTTATTGGCGTAGGCCGGATCGGTGGCATAGCCCCCCGCCTGCAGCGCGTGCGCCCCCTGCTCGGCCGAAGATGACTGCGCCACCCTCTGATAGCGCGGGTTGTTCTTCAGCAGCCGCGCATAGTCACTTAATGACTCAGCGTAAGAGTCATAAACGCGAAACGCCGCTTTGATTTTCTGCGGCGTGCCGTTGATATATTCGGTGGTGGTAATTTCGGTGGTTTTGCCCTGCCAGTCCCCGGTGGCCTTAATGCCGAACAGGTTGTGGCTTGGCTTGCCTTCCGCGGTGAGAATTTCGCGTTTCCCCCATCCCGACTCCAGCGCTGCCTGAGCCAGAATCAGATGCGGATGGATGCCGCTGCTCTGCGCCGCCTGCAGCGCCGGGCGCAGCAGGCGGGAGATAAACGGCTGGGAGCTGCTGCTGCGGGCAGCTATCGCGCTCAGCGGCGTGGCCTGTGCGCCTGTCGTCGCTGAGGGGGCGCTAACCGGCGCATGGGTCAGTGAATATGGCCCCGGGGCCGGAGCGGCAATGCGCTGCGCCTGCCCTGGCGGATCCTCCCCCTCTCCCCCCATCTGGCGCACGATCATATCGGCAAAGCCGAGCTGGCTTTTTTGCGCCAGGTCCTGCGCCAGCTGCTGATCGTGCATTGAGGTGTACATCTCCGAGGCCTGGCTGTGCATCAGGCCATCCTTAAAGCCGGCATCGCGCATGCTTTTCAGCATGACCTGCACGAAGATCCCCTCCATCTGCTTCGCGGCGGCGCGCAGCGCCTGCGGTGATTCGCTGCCCCCGGCCTTCAGCTTCAGCGTATCCAGCGAACGGACATCCCAGGAGGCTGTATTAAACTGGTCGATTTCACTCATCAGTTGGTCTCCAGCTTCGCGCGCAGGCAGCCCGCGCTTTTCATCGCCTCGAGGATCGACATCAGCTCATTCGGCGTGGCACCCAGCCCGTTCAGTGCCCGGATGACATTATTCAGGTCGGCACTGCTGCTGACGTGCTGTAATGCCCCGCCGCTGTCGCGCACCGAGATATCGGTCTGCGGCACCACCACGGTTTCACCGCCGCCGAACGGCGTATTCGGCTGGCTGACCTGGTTATTTTGCGACACTTCCACCGTCAGGCCGCCGTGCGCCACCGCGCAGGAATCGAGCGTCACGTGGCGGTTCATCACCACCGAGCCGGTGCGCGAGTTGACGATCACTTTGGCATCCTGAATACCGACGCGCAGCGGAATATCCTGAATATTGGCGAGGAAGCGCACGCGTGACGGGCCGTCCGCCGGGGCAAACAGGCGCACGGTGCGCGCATCCTCCGGCATCGCTGCCCCGCTGAAGCGGCGGTTAATCTCATCACTGATCAGCTGCGCCAGCGAGAAATCGGTGTCGTTGAGCTGCAGGCGCAGTGCGCTCTGGCTGGCAAAATCGTTTGGCACTTCCCGCTCTACGCTGGCACCGCCGTTAATGCGCCCGCCGTTGAGCTGGTTTACCTGCACCCGGCTGCCGCCCGCCTGCGCGCCGCTGCCGGAGATCAGCACGTTGCCCTGCGCCAGCGCGTAAATCTGGTTGTCCGCGCCCTTCAGCGGGGTCATTAGCAGCGTGCCGCCGCGCAGGCTCTTGGCATTGCCGAGCGAAGAGACCACGATATCGATGCGGTCGCCGGGCCGGGAAAAGGCCGGCATCTCGGCCGTCACCATCACCGCCGCAATATTTTTCAGCTGCATATTGGTGCCAGCCGGAACGGTGATGCCCAGCTGGGAAAGCATGTTATTCACGCTCTGCCCGGTGAAGGGGGCCTGCATGGTCTGATCGCCGGTGCCGTCCAGCCCGACCACCAGCCCGTAGCCCATCAGCGAGTTAGAGCGCACGCCCTGCACCGTCACCAGGTCGCGGATGCGCTCGGCGTGAACGAAGGTTGGCGCCAGCATCACCAGCGCGCTGAACAGCAGGGTGCAGAGTAAAAAATTTTGTTTTTTCATCGTCATATCAGAATGGTGAGAGGTTCAATAACACGCGCTGCAGCCAGCCCATGTTCTGCGCTTCATTGATGTAGCCATTGCCCACGTATTCGATACGCGCATCAGCTACCTGAATGGAGGGCACGGTGTTATTGCCGCTGATGGTGCGCGGATTCACCACCCCGGAGAAGCGGATAAACTCGGTGCCCTGGTTAATGGCGATCTGCTTCTCCCCCACCACCTGCAGGTTGCCGTTGGGTAGCAGGTTCATCACCGTCACGGTGATGGTGCCGGTAAACGTATTACGTGCCGCCGCCCCGCCCTTACCGGCAAAATCCGATTTGCCGCTAGCTTCGAAATCCAGCTTGCCGTTACCCAGAAAGCCGCCTACCGAATCCGGCACGGCAGTCAGCCCGGCCCCGGCCGAGCCATTACGGTTGGCGCTGGCGCTGGAGCTTTTGCTGGCGCTGACATTCTCCTGCAGCAGGATGGTCAGCGTATCGCCGACGTTACGCGGCCGCCTGTCTTCAAACATCGGCTGATAGCCATAGTTCATCCCCTGCCCGCTCTGAAACAGCGAGCCGTTTGCACTGGTCGCAGCCATCGCTAACGGTGCTGCGGTGGTCGGGCCCTGCACCAAAGGCTGCTGCAAAATATGCGCGCAGCCACTGAGGAACAACGCCGCGCTCAGGGCGGCGCTGGCGGCCCGGCCATGACGATAAAACGCACTGAATAGATTCATGTTATTTACGACTTAACGCTCCTGACCCGCCAGGCCTGAGCACTGACGGGGCGAGGTGAGGATTACAGCTGAGCCAGGCGCTGGAGCATCTGGTCAGAAGCCGAGACCGCCTTACTGTTAATTTCATAGGCGCGCTGCACCTGGATCATGGTGACCAGCTCTTCCGCGACATTGACGTTGGAGGTTTCCACATACTTGTGCTTGAGGCGACCCGCGCCATCCATGCCTGGGGTGACTTCATTCGGTGCACCGGACGCCTGGGTCTCCACATACAGGTTGCCGCCGATGCTCTCCAGACCGGCATCGTTGATAAAGGTGGCCAGCGTCAGCTGCCCCACCTGCTGCGGTGCCGCCTGGCCCGGTACCGTCACGGTGACAATACCGTCTTCGCCCACGGTCAGCTCTTTGCCATCCAGCGGGACGGTGATATCCGGCTGTACCGGATTACCGTCGGCGGTGACCATCTGGCCGTTTTCGTTGCGCTTGAAGGAGCCATCACGGGTGTAGGCGGTGGTGCCGTCCGGCATCTGCACCTGGAAGAAACCTTTGCCCTGAATGGCGATGTCATAGTCACTGCTGGTCTGCGTCAGTCCACCCTGAGTGTGCAGACGCTCGGTCGCCACCGGGGCCACCCCGGTACCCAGCTGCATCCCGGTTGGCAGCGTGGTCTGTTCGGAAGCCTGAGCCCCCGGCTGACGCATGGTCTGGTACAGCAGGTCCTGGAACACCGCGCGCTGGCGTTTAAAGCCGTTGGTGCTGACGTTGGCGAGGTTATTGGAAATAACATCCATATTGGTCTGCTGCGCTTCCAGACCGGTTTTTGCAATCCATAAAGAGCGGATCATGTTATGACTCCTGCGTAAGCATCAGCTCACGCTTAAAAGCTGGTTAGCCTGTTTGGCATTTTCATCGGCGGTGCGGATGGTTTTCATATTCATGTCGAAGCTGCGGGCGGTGGCGATCATTTCGGTCATCGATTTGACCGGGCTGACGTTGCTGCCCTCCAGCGCTTCGGGGCTGAGGCGCATCGCTTCATCGGCGGCCAGCGCCCCGCCGCCGGCCGGGTGGAACAGCCCGTCGTCGCCGTGCAGCAGGCTCTGCATCTCCGCCTGCGCCAGCTTGATGCGGCCAACCGGCGTCACCGCCGTCGGGTCATCCCCGGCGCCGAGAGCGGTCAGCGTGCCGTCCGGGGCAATGGTCACGGCGGACTGCGGCGGCACGGTCAGCGGTGCGCCATCGCCCATCAGCGGGAAACCGTTAACGCTCAGCGCGCCTTCGCTATCCACCTGAATCGCCCCGTTGCGGGTGTAGGCTTCCTGACCGTCGGCCATCGCTACCGCCAGCCAGCCGCCCTGCGGCAGGGCGACATCGAGACTGCGACCGGTGTGGTTAATCGGCCCCATGCTGTTGTCGTGGTAGGGCGTGCTCTCGGCCACCAGCGCGCGGGTGGCGTGGGTTTCCCCGGCGACCGGCACCGAGCGGAAGGCGGCCAGCTGGGCACGAAAGCCGGTGGTGGAGCTGTTCGCCAGATTGTTGGAGGTCACTGCCTGACGGTTCAGCGCCGCATTGGCGGCGCTCATGGCGGTATATATCGCGCGATCCATTATCTGCCGCCGTTATCGCAGGTTAACCAGGGTCTGCAACAGCTCAGACTGGGTTTTGATGGTCTGGGAGTTGGACTGGTAGTTGCGCTGATAGACGATCATATTGACCATCTCGGCGCCAAGGTCGACGTTGGAGTTTTCCAGGTTTCCACCCGAGAGCTTGCCGAAGCTGCCGGTACCGGCGATGCCCACCACGGAAGGACCGGACTGCGGTGATTCAATCCAGGTGTTATTGCCGTTCTGCTGCAGGCCACCGGGGTTAGTGAAGTTCGCCAGCACCACCTGGGCAATCAGCTGTTTTTCACCGTTGTCATAGTTGGCGATGATTTCACCGTTGTCGCCAATCTGGAAGTTGACGTATTTACCCGGTGCATGGCCATCGATGGTTGCCGGATCCATCGCATTTTCACCGGCGTTCTGCGTCAGCCCGGAAAGGTCGAGGGTCATATCGAGTGCAGCTGCCCCGTTGAAAGCCGCACCTTTCACCGCCAGACTGGCAGGATCGGTGACCATTTTTCCGTTGCTATCAAATTCGATATCCAGCTTTTCATAGGGAGTACCGCCACCCACTGGGGCTGAAGAGTCGTTGCTGTATGCCGTCCACTTGTTATCCGCGGTTTTGACATAGTAGATATCGACAGTATGGCGGTTACCCTGGCTGTCATAGGCTTCAACCTGGCTGGAATAGCTGTAGGTATCGCCATCTTTCGGATCGAACGGGGTTTTAGTGACAATCTCTTCACCTGACTTCAGGTTACCGGTCAGTTTGCCGCTGGTGGATGCCGCTGGCGGCATGCCGGTTTGATTTATCTGAATCGGGCCCACGCCCGCACCCGGCTGAATAGCCGGTGGCGTGCCGGTGGCCTGATAGCCGGTCAGGCGCAGGCCGTTACTCTGGTTGGTGATATAGCCGTTAACATCGGTATCAAACTGGCCGTTACGGCTGTAGTACGCCTGGCCCGCTTCATCCATCAGGCGGAAAAAACCATTGCCGCTGATGGCAAGGTCGAGATTGCGCCCGGTGCCGGTAAAACCGCCGTCTTTAAAGTTCTGGCTGGTGCCTGCTGCCTGTACGCCCATGCCCTGCGCACCGGCGAAGATATCGGCGAAGGAGACCGATCCCGATTTAAAACCATAGGTTTGTGAGTTGGCGATGTTATTACCCACCGAGTCCAGCGCGCGCGATGCCGCATTCAGACCGCTCAGGCCCTGTGAAAAGCTCATAGTTAAATTCCAGAGAGTAAGAGTAAGTAAGGGGTTAACGAATGAGGAAAATGTCCTGCATCGTCGTGGTTTTGCCATTGGCCAGCTGCAGCACCGCGCCCTGAGCACCGAAGGAAACCCCTTCAATTTTCTCGGCGATTAAACCGGCGATCTCAGGGGCATCCCCTTCAGCGGCAGTGGCGCTATAGGTGACGCTGTATTCCACATCTGCCTCTGGCTGAGAGGGTTTAAAGTTCTCCAGGTCATCAAGGCTGAATTCATTGATCCCGGCCCTGGTCTTCGAGCCTTTCAGCTCGGCGGTATAGGCCTTGCCTGACGCATCGGTCAGCGTCACGGTGACCTTCTCTGCTTCGCCGCCGAGTGCAAACTTCAGTGGCTTATCGGCATTGATGGAATTCTGGCTCCAGGTGACTTTCTGTTCGCCCTCAACCATCACCTCACGGCCCACCCAGGAGGCGGAACTCATCTGCTGCATGCTCAGCAGCAGCCCCCCGACGGAGTTGACCGTTTTATTCAGGTTCTCAACGCCAGCGGCGGTATTGAACTGCGCCAGCTGTGACGTCAGCTGGTTGTTATCCATCGGGTTAGTCGGGTCCTGGTTCTGCATCTGCGCCACCAGCAGCTTCATAAAGCTGTCGGTCAGTTCGGAGGCGCTGCTGCCGGTGCCGACACCGTTATTGCTGTTATTGTTTACGGAAGAAACTGCCATAAATTATCCTTACTGGCCGAGTGATAATGTTTTCAACATCAACGACTTCGCTGAGTTCATCACTTCGACATTGGCCTGATAGCTGCGGGAGGCGGAGAGCGTGTTGACCATTTCATTCACCACATTGACGTTCGGCATGCGCACGTAGCCCTGCGGGTCCGCCAGCGGATTGCCCGGCTCATACACCAGCCGATCCGGCGCGGTGCTCTCCACCACCTCACCGATTTTCACCCCACCGATATCGCCTCCGGCATGGGTATCCACCTCAAAAGTGACCTGACGGGCGCGATACGGCTGCCCGTCCGGCCCGGCCACGCTGTCGGCGTTGGCCATATTGCTGGCGCTGACGTTCAGTCGTTTTGACTGGGCAGTCATTGCCGAGCCTGAAATATCAAAAACGCTAAATAACGACATTTTTATGATTCTCCCTAAGCGAGGACGCTCATCATTTTTTTAATATCCGCACCGAGGAAGGTCAGGCTCGACTGATATTTCACGCTGTTATCGGCAAAGCTGATACGCTCGCGGTCCATATCGACGGTATTACCATCAGCACTGGGTTGATCCGGAATGCGGTACAGCAAACTGGCATCGTCAAAAACCTTGCCCTGCGCCTCAATATGGCGATGAGAGGTTAATGACAGTGACACCGGTGATTTCGCCATTGACTGATTGGCCAGCGTGTTTTTTAACTGCTGTGAAAAATCGATATCGCGCGCCATATAGCCGGGCGTATCGGCATTAGCAATATTTGATGCCAGCACTTCCTGCCGACGCGAGAGTAAACTCAACGCCTCCTGCTGAAAGCGAAACGCATCATCAAGTTTATTGATCATCGAAGTTAGGCCTCGCGCCTGAAAATTTAACCGTCATATTTTAGCCAGCGCAGTTCAAATATTACACTGCAAAGAACTGACAGAAATAACCGCTTTTAGCGGGTTAAATTCCCCTGCGAGATATATTAAATAATGACTCATTCAATTGGCGGCAAAACTGTCGGCATTTAGCGCAATAACATCCGCAGCAGCTGGTTTATAATTTAATCATCAACCATTGAGTTGGCCTTATTTATACCCGGCAACCAGGGCACTTTATTATTATGCTTTTCCGTTCCTCTTTTCTGCTGCTGACGCTGTGCCTCAGCACCTCGCTGGATGCCAGCACCCAGGCGCTGCCTGCCAGCGAGCAGCGCCTGCTGACCAGAATCAACGGCCTGCTCAACCAGGGTCGGCCAGTGGGTGAGAACAGCAATCTGGTGCAGGTCGCGACGCTGTTAAGCCCGGCGCGGCAGCTGTCTGCACTCTGTGCCGAACCGGTGCTGACCCTGGCAGGGAGTGAGCGTCGCCTGGTCGGGCGGCGCAGCGTGGTGGCAAAGTGTGGCGCGCGGCGCCACTACCTGACGATTCAGGTGAAGGCGCAGGGAACCTGGTGGCTGGCAAAAAACCGCCTGGCCGCGGGCAGCCGGGTTTCAGCGGGGGATATTGAGCCGTTCACCGGCAGCCTTGAGCACCAGCCCGACGGGATCATTTTTGATGCCGCAGAGATCATCGGTCAGACAACCACGCGCGCCATTGCGGCGGGCAGCCCGCTGCGTCAGAACCAACTGCGCCAGCACTGGCGGCTGCGCAATGGGCAGACGGTGGATATTGTGGCGCAGGGAAAAGGCTTTCGTATTCGCAGCGCGGGCAAGGCGCTGGCTAACGCCGCGGTGGACGATATGCTGAAAGTGCAGACCCGTTCCGGGCAGACCGTCAGCGGTAAAGTGACCGCTGACGGCCAGGTGGTGATTTTTCTGCAAGAATAATTTTAGTTTCTCGCGCAATCACCGATGAGAAGGTTATAAGCAGTCACTTTTTCCCTTTACCAGGCGAGATTCACCATGAGCATTGACCGTACCCCCCACGCTGCTGCCGTTAACGCCATTGCTGCCACTCAGGATATGCGCATTCGTCATCCTCAGCAGGAAGCAGAAAGCGCGCGCGTGCAGGCGAGCGGCGATGACAAAACCGACGTGAAGCTGAGCGAACTGACCCAGCAGATGAAAGCGGACACCCACGGTGACATCGACTATGCGCGTGTTGCTGCGGTACGTGCCGCCCTGGACGCCGGCGAGCTGCCCATTGAACCGGAAACGATTGCCCGTTCGCTGGTGATGGATATCTTTCAATTTAATTAAACACTGAGCCCGTTAAGCCATGGACAAGCTGTATCCGATATTGTCACAAATGAAAACGTCGTTGAGCGAGCTGGAGGCGATCATGATTGAGGAAGTCAATCAGCTGAATCGCCCCCAGATTAATCCTGTTTCACTCCAGGTATTAACGGACAATAAAAGCCAGCTGCTGTCGACCATTCAGTATTACGACGAGCTGCGTCGTCAGGAAGAAGCCGAGCGTAACATTGCCGCCCCCTATCGTCAGCAGGGTAAATTATTTAGCTGCTGGCAGCAGGTTACCGAACAGATCCAGGCAACCAAAGATCTGAACGGCAAAGTTGAAGAGCTGCTGAATATCCATATGAAAAAAAATCAGCAGCTGAAGAAAGTGGTGGATAGCGTCAACGGTAATAATATTTACGGCGCTGCCGGTGAATCCCACAGTGCGCCTACCGCACGCGCCTATAACATCAGCGTCTGAACATCCCTTTAGCGTTTACCTTGTGACTATTCGCCAGCGCGCCGCTGGCTTTTTTTTTGTCTGAAAATGGATCAAAAACGCACTGCCACAACAATATAGATCGCTGCAGCAGCGGTAACAGCAGGGAATTAACGCGTAAGGGAGGTGAAAGGCGCGGCGTACGCACTGCTGGCCACTTTACCTTTATTCAACGTGGTCATTTCGCTACGCAGGGTGTCGAGACGTGAGCGCATCCGTTGCATCATCAGTTCTTCATTGGCCACTAGTTCAGCAATAATCTGGCGAACGTGGGTCTGCTCATCTTCACTCAGATCGTCACGATCGCAGGCGATAGCCTCACTCAGCAGCGTGGCATATTCGGTCATCGAATCAATAAACTCATCCCACTTCCCCTCGCGGGTCAGCTCCATCATATTGCTGTTCAACAGCGCCGCTTTCTGCAGCCCACAGGTCAATGTCTTATCCATAAGTCACCTGCTTTTTCGCCGGTTCGATCTCTTTCCAGGTGGTTGAGATGGTGGTCATAATCTCAATCAGATGCGGTAACTCTTCCGGTGCCTTATTGAGATTGATCAGCAGCAGATTACGCGAAACATACTCGTACAGACTCTCCAGCTCTTCGCTGATTTTGCCGCCAACCTCATGGTTCAACGCGCAGCGCAGGCCGTTATCGATAATATTAATTGCCCGTGAGATCATCTCGCCTCTCCTGGCGATATTTCCCTGTTCAAAATAGATTTTTGCCCGCACCATGGCGTTTACCGCGCCCTCCAGCAGCATGGTGATCAGCTGATGCGGCGTTGCCCCGGTCAGCTGGCTTTCAAGCGATACCTGCGCATAGGCGCTCTGGCCTGTCCTGCTATACATAGTCATCGTTTCCTGCCGGGCATCGCGCGATGCCCGGCGTTAAAAGTTAAAGCCCGGCCAGCATCGATTGCAGCTGGTTGCTCATGTTGTTCATCTTGCTCATCGCCAGATCGAGGCGCTCAAAGTCTTTACGGTTACGCTCGACCACGGCATCGATCATCTTTTCCATCTGCTTAATGCGGTCGCTGACCTGGGACGTTTGATTCTGCAGCCCTTTGGTGATCTGCTCGATCACCCCTTTGACTTTCGGGATAGCATCCGCATCACCGATGTAGTTTTTAATAATGTCCTGCATCTTGTCGGCAATCCCTGCGCTGGTGCCTTTACCGAGGAACAGGGCTTCGATTTCTGCCGGGTTTTCCTTAACCGCTGCCTCCAGCTTTTTACTGTCAATGGTCAGCTTGCCGGTAGCGGCATCTTCGGTTTTCACCTCGATACCCAGTTTTGCCAGCGAAGCAAACACATCGCTCAGCTCACTGTTGCTGCCCACCGCCACTTCACGCATATCCGCCGTCAGGCGGCGCAGCGTGCTGTTGCCCATCAGCGCGCCGTTGCCCGCATTCGGTTCACCCTCTTTACCCTCTGCGGGTGGTTTCCACGCGCTGGCGCTGCTCGACTCAGACAGAAAGGCGTTATACAGCTTCACAAACTCTTCGATGGCGCCTTTGAACTTGCTGGTATCGCTGGTCACCGAGAGGTTTTCATAGACAAATTTCGTCGGGTCATCTTTGTCTTTTTCAGAGACCTGCTGCAGCTCCAGCGTGATGCCGTCGATAGCGTCGGTAATGGTGTTGCTGCTGCGGGTGAGCTTGACGCCATCAATCACCACAATGGCATTCTGTGCTTCAACCGTGGTATCCATTTTGCCTGCGGGTGGCTTAGCGGCTGCCGGGTCAAAGTTCAGCACATCGCCCAGTTTATTGTCCCCTTCGACTTCGACTTTGATCTGGCCTTCATCCCCGGTTTTCTTCGAGGTCATCACCAGGGTAAATTTGCCGTCCTCGGTCGGGCGCACTGAGGCAGTGACATCGCCTTTTTCCTGATTAATTTTTTTGGCAATCTGTTCCAGCGAGGTTTGATCCTTCGCCAGCTCAATCTCCATTGGCTCCCCGTCACCGACGCTGATCTTCAGCGTGCGCTTATCCACACTTTGATCGCCAAGATTGTCCGTGCGGCTGCTCTGCGCCCCGGTACCAATTTTGTGCGCACGCGCCAGCTGCTCAACGTAGACTTCATAGCTGTCCGGCTGCGCGCCGGAAGTGGCGGTAGCTTTAAACGCTTTATTGGTGCCGACGGTCACGCCGTGGAAACCATCGTCGCCAATCTTTTTCAGATTATCGTTCAGCGCCGACAGCGAACTGGAGATTTTCCCCCAGGAGGACACCTGATTATTAAATCCGGTTTTCTTTTTGGTATACGGATCCAGTTTAGACTGCTCGGCTTTTTTAATCTGCTCAAGCATATTGGCAAAATCAATGGTCCCACCAGAACCCAGTCCTGGAATTGCAAACCCGGCCATTCTACTCTCCTGCTCGTAGGGTTAATTTGTTATCACATAAATAGCCATCGGATATTTTTCACTTTAGTTTAATTTTTTACAGTTCTGGCGACAACAGCCTCATCCCTTATCTGACACAGGTGCCATCTGTTCTGCGCTTTGAATGGCGTATAAAGGAAAGCCACTTAACCGAAGCCGATAATTAGCCTCAACCATGAAGCTAATTAGAGGATTTGAACTTTTTCGCAAAAAAAATTTCAGTCATTTTTAATTCACACCGATAGCTTAGTTATGCGCAACAACGTACGACGCATAAGTTAATAGCACTTAATTTAGCCCAACCCATTTATGAGGATTTAAATATGGCCCAGGTCATTAACACCAACTCACTGAGCCTGATGGCTCAGACTAACCTGAACAAATCACAGGCTTCTCTGGGTACCGCTATCCAGCGTCTCTCTTCCGGCCTGCGTATTAACAGCGCCAAAGACGATGCAGCGGGTCAGGCTATCACCAACCGCTTCACTGCCAACATCGAAGGCATGACTCAGGCGGCACGTAACGCCAACGACGGTATCTCCCTGGCGCAGACCACTGAAGGCGCGCTGAACGAGATCAACGACAACCTGCTGAACATTCGTCGTCTGTCCGAGCAGGCACTTAACGGCACCAACTCAGAATCTGATAAAAAATCCATCCAGGAAGAAGTCACCGCACGTCTGGCTGAAATCGGCCGTATCGCCAAAGACACCGAGTTCAACGGCGTGAACGTGCTGGACGGCTCCACCTCTTCTCTGCAGATTCAGATCGGCGCGAAAGATGGCCAGACCATTGGTATCGACCTGCCAGCCATGGACCTGGAGAAACTGGGTCTGGATGACTACAGCGTGATGAATGCCCTGAACAGCAAATACGACAAGCCAACGCTGGAAGCATCGGGTACCTCAATCGGCGCAACCGATACTATCGGGGCTGGTGCTACAGAGATCGTGCTTGATGCAGCAGCAATGAATTCAATCGCCACCGAAGTGGGCGCAGCAACCGGTGCTAATATCCAGCTGTACAGCACCACCGATAAAGATGGCGCCACTCATCATTACGCTTATGACAAGATTAATGATAAGGCCACTGAAGTTACGCTGAAATCAGATGGTGCAGGTGCGGGTACTCCAGGTTCCGGTAAACTTGACACTGTCACCGCAGGCAAAGTTCTGAACGCCGTGGATACCGATATCCTGCAGACCGGACCAAGTGCGCTGAAAGGTGAACTGCAGACTTACGGTGCAGGCAAAGAGATTACGCTGGCCAATGGTGACAAGCACACTCTGGAAGCCGCTGACCTGGAAGCGATTGCTGCTGAACTGGGCGGAGATGCCTCTTCTGTCGCCAACATGGAAGTGATTGGTCTGGCTGATAAGAACGGCGACGTTTCTTACTACGCGGTACACACCGATGCCACAACGGGTGAGCAGAAAGGCGTGTCTCTGACTCTGGACGATACCGGAGCTGGTTTTACTGCCACTAAAGTTGACGATCTGAGCACTAAAGACCTGCAGAAAATGGAAGAGCTGAACTCTGCCAACGGCATCCTGAAAACCATGGATGCAGCCCTGGCACAGGTTGACAGCTTCCGCTCTGGTCTGGGTGCGGTGCAGAACCGTTTCAACTCGATCATCAGCAACCTGAACACCACCGTGAACAATATGACCGAAGCGAAATCACGAATCCTGGATGCGGACTTCTCTTCTGAAGTGTCTTCCATGAGCCGTGCCAACATCCTGCAGTCAGCCGGTATCACCGTGCTGTCCCAGGCGAACCAGGTTCCACAGAACGTGCTTCAGCTGCTGCGTTAATTCGCGTTAAGTTTCCGGCCCATCCTGTCAATTTTGGGCTGTTGCCCTCCCCCCTGGGAGGGCTTTTTTATGCGTGCACGAAGTACCATTAATAAACTGAATGCTTCACCCCGCCCACTTTCTCCTTCATGCCTGTTTATCACTATTAACAAAGTTAAATCTCCTTCGCCCATAGCAGAATATTCAACGTCAATTTGCTAATTAATAAGCATTTACAAAATTAATAACCCAGGCAACCATCGCGACTTTTTGCCCTATGTGGTGCATAATAAGCCGTGAAATTAATAAATTAACAGAAAGAAGCTGCCCTTCCACCGTTATTAAAACATTAACAATGCTAAATACAGCAACCGTTTCAGGCCTGGCACTTCTTTCACTAACTAGGAAAAATCCTAATACATTCAATTAAATCAATAGCTCAGCAAATATAATAACTCTTAAAGAAGATTCGCTACTCTTATGCAAAATACTATCGCCATTGGCACCTCGCTAAAACTTGATCGGCGTACCCGCACGCTGTCGAATACCAGAGACGGAAACAGCGTCACGCTACCTGCTTCCGCCTGCCGCTGTCTGAAAGCCCTGGTGGAGGAGAAAGAGAACGTCCTGTCCTATGAACAGCTGATGGATATCGGCTGGCGCAACGCCGGGGTCGAAGTCACCGAAAACAGCGTCCGCGTGATGATCACCAAAATCCGCCGCGCGCTGGGGGCGCTGAAGGTTGACGATCGCATCCAGCTGGTTGCGGTTACCCGCAGCGGCTATCGCCTGATCGTCAATAAAGAGGCGGTGGTGGTCCCAGCTGCGCCCCCCGCACAGGTCACTATTCCCCAGGCAACTCCCCCCATCCCGCCATCAGATGCCCCACCGCCACTGCCGCCCCCGGCCGCGCCCGCATCGGGGGAACAAACGGCCGTGTGGCCACGCCGTCTTCTGGCCTGTGCCGTCGGGGCATTACTGGGCTGCCTGGCGGTGTTCCTCATCAGTGGGTATTTCAAAGTTACGCCGCAGCGCACCGACTTTATTCGCTGGCACGGGGAGGCGATACCGCCCGAGACCGAAGTATGGGTTCCCCAGGGGGAGCTGTCAGCCGCACAGCAAAAAACGGTAGTACAAACGCTACAGCTCTATGCACTTTACGCCAGCGGTTATGGGCCCTATGAGGAGAAAGCGCGCTTCCTCTACATCACCCTTGGCCATTCCCCCCGTCATCTGGGGCTGATTGCCTGCTCCATCCCGCTGCGAGCCTCGGAGAATAATTGTGAGTCGTATTACTTCACCAAACGTTAAATCCTCCCCCCTGCTGTGGTCTGCCGGCAGCTTTCTGCTGGTCGTGCTGTTCTTCTGGGTGAAAGAGGTGATGTTTTATCCCTTGAAAGATAGCTGCGTGGCGCCGGAATCTTATTATGCAATTGATGACAATAACCACTGGACCGTTGCCCGTGGCGTTTATCACTCCTACCGTGAAGGGTTGTCGCAGGTGCGTATCGTCTATAACGGCACCATTCAACACTACACCAGTGGGATGCCGTCAATGCGGGCGGTAACGGTGCTGCGTGAAGTGACTATCAAGGCACATTTGAGACAGAATCGCCTGCACAGCACGGTGCTGGAACAGAGCCGCAAGCTGGGGGATCAAAGCAGCGATCAACAGGTGTTACAGTACGTTTTCCCACATATTAAACCCGGTGAAAAAAGCACCACCTGGCTCTATCTGTTGAACGGTTCAGCCTTCGCGACAGGCAGCGAAACCACAGCGCGTACGATATGTGTGAACTGACTGTCTGTGGTATTACGGCTAATTGGCTCAATGACTGCCCGCTTAACGCGCTAAAGATCGGAGTGCATATCGCTTAAAATACCTGCCAATCGGACACTGATGAGAACAGCGATGGAAAGGTTTAATCCGGGTTATTACAGCGGTGAGCAGTTAAGGGAGATCGGCTTCAAGTCGGCAGGGGAAAATGTGCGGGTGGCGAAAAACTGCACCATCGTCGGGCCAGGTAATATTAGCCTGGGTGACAATGTCAGAATTGATGGCTTTACCACCATCATTGCGCCTGGAGACGGCTATCTGGCGCTGGGTAGTTACATTCATATCGGCAGTAACTGCACCCTGCTTGCCAGTGCGGGGATCGTAATGCGCGATTTCTCCTGTCTGTCGCACGGCGTCAGGCTGTATACCAAAAGTGACGACTACAGCGGAGAGTTTATGACTAACCCTATGGTTCCGTCGCACCTTACCAACGTAACTTCCGCACCCATCGTCATTGGCCGCCATGCTATTGTTGGCTCGCAGGCCAGCATTATGCCCGGCTGCTTTCTTGCTGATGGCAGCGCTATTGGCGCCAACTCCCTCGTCACCAAAGATTGTGAGGAGTGGACAATCTATGCCGGTTCACCCGCCAGAAAAATCAAAGCGCGCAAGCGTAACCCGCTCGCGCTGGAAAAATTCATTAGCACGCCAGCCCCGTAGTTCTGGCGCGCTACGACTATGCCGCAGTGACTTTCGGCGCATAGCGTCTGATAATCCCGAGAATAACCTCAATGACATCCTGCTCCAGCCCCGGATAGAGCGGCAGGCAGATCACCCGCTCGGCAGCCAGATGCGCATTCGGCAGATTTCCCGCATTAGCTCCGGCGGCCTGACGGTACATATGGAAGCTGCTAATCAGCGGATAGAAGTAGCGGCGTGGGATAATATTCTGCGCAATCAACGCCTCGTAAAGCGCATCGCGGCTTAGCCCATATTCCGCTTCGACCACCAGAGGAAAATACGCATAGTTCCAGGCCACGTTTTGCGGCACCGGGGGGATATGAATACCCTTCACCCCAACAAGTCCCCGACGATAGGAGGCATCCACCGCCGCGCGCTGCCCGATCGCACGATCAATATGCTCCAGCTGCAGTAAGCCATAAGCCGCCTGTAGCTCGTTCATTTTGCCATTGATCCCCGCCGCCACCACGGTGGTCTCATCGGCAATACCAAAGTTTTTCAGCAGGTCGATACGCCGCTTCATGCTGTCGCTGTGGCTGATAATTGCCCCCCCTTCAATGGTATTGAAAACCTTGGTAGCGTGGAAACTCAGCACCGAGAGATCGCCCTCCAGCAGCACGCTGCGCGAGTTGTGCTGCACGCCGAAGGCGTGGGCGGCATCGTAAATGACTTTCAGGCCATACAGATCGGCAATCTGCTGAATGCGCGCGCTGTTGCAGGGGATACCGTAGCAGTGCACCGGCATGATTGCCGTGGTGTTGGCGGTGATCGCCTGCTCAATTTTTTCCGCATCCATATTGAACCCGCCCGCTTCGGTATCGACAAACACCGGGGTCAGCCCGTTCCACAGCAGCGAATGGGCGGTAGCAACAAATGAGTAGGGTGTAGTGATCACCTCGCCGGTTATCCGCAGTGCCTGCAACGCGGTCAGCAGGGCAATAGTTCCGTTGGAAAACAGGCTGAGATGCTCAACACCGAGGTGATCTGCCAGCGCGCTCTCCAGCTGCTGATGGTAAGGGCCATTGTTGGTTAAGATCTGGTTGCTCCAGATCTGCTCGAGATAGGGCATAAACTCGGCCAATGGCGGCATCAGCGGGCGGGTAACGAATGTTTTTTTATTCGGTGGCATCTTAGGGCTCATCCCAGCGGTGTTGGCCTTCGATAAACAGAGGTGATGGCGCTTCGCCCGCCAGATGCCGCTGCCAGACGGTCTCGATCATTTTTTCGAAGTAGTAAGCATTGTGACTATGGCTGGCTTCCCGCTGCTTGATACGGGCGCGCAGCGACTGACGAATGGCGCTGAGATCGTCATAGCGCCGATCGAGTTCAATCACCTTAGCGGCGTACTCATCCAGGCTGGCGGTGACGAATTCGCCGAGGTTGAAGGTTTTCATCGTTGCCGCCGTGGTGCGGGAAACCGCAGAACCTTCCGTGGTCGTCACCAGCGGCACCCCCATCCAGCTGGCGTGCTGCGCGGTGGTTCCGGCGGAATAAGGGTGGCTATCCAGCAGAATATCGACCTCATTGTGCATGGCCAGATAGTCAGCAAAGCTCTGCTTCATGCGAAAATCCAGCTGCTCAGGCTTAACGCCACGCCGGGTCATCTCCAGCCGGTAGCCGTCGCTCATCCGTTCATCGTTCATATAGGCGAACAGCAGTCGGGCATGTGGCAACGCCCGCAGGATGTTGGCCCAGCAGTCGAGGATTGCTGGCGTCAGTTTTTGCGGCCGGTTGAAATTACCCAACGTCAGATAGCCATTTTTCAACGCCGGCAGTTCGCTCACTTCCGGCGCCACTGCGCTGTATTCAAATATTTTTGCCGAAGGCAGCGAGACTAATTTTTCCGTGAAGATCGCATCCAGCTCACCGGGTGCCATCAAATGATCGTGGGCGATGTAATAATCCATCTGCTGCAGCCCGGTGGTGCCAACAAATCCAATCCATGACATCTGTAGCGCGGCGGGCTTCAGCGCAAAGGTCAGCAGGCGGTTCCCCTCGGTAAAGCCAGAGAGATCGATTAGCACATCAATGTTATCGCTGGCAATTTGCTGCGCCAGTTCCAGGGCGCTGAGGGCCGCGACGCTGCGAAACAGCGTCGCGCTTTCGCGATATTGCTGGGTGATCCGATCCTCTCTGCCCGTTGCATAAGCATACAGCTCAAAGCGATCGCGATTAATGCTGTGCCACACCGGGTAAATGAAATGATGTACCGGGTGCCCTCTTAAATCCCCTGACACCAAGCCAATGCGGATTTTGTCCCTGCCGCCCGCAGGGGTCTTTGCGCTGGGCGCCAGCATAGTGCTTTGCGCCCACTGGCTGGCCAGTACGCCAAAGTCGACGTGGGCATGGAATTTTTCTTGCGCACTGAGAACGGCATCATGGGACAAAAGAAACAGGTAAAGCGCATGGCTATTGAGCCGATTAATTGCGCTCATCGGTAAGGCCAGCGCGCGCAGGCAAAGCGCTTTTGCCTCCTCCATCCGGCTGGTATGACTGAATAAGGTGGCAAGACGTAACAGGCTGGTACTGTTGCTCGCATCATGCTTTAAGGACGCCTGCAGGCACTGCTCCTCGCGTATTTTATCGTCGATTGCGTTGTAGCAGCCGGATAAATCCAGCCAGCGCTCGCCGTTTTTGTCATCGCGTTTTAACAGGTGCTGAAACAGTAATCGTGCGGCAGAGGATTTCCCCTCAAGGCTGGTCAGCACCCGCGCCAGCGAATTCAGCACGGAGTGCACGTCGCCGCCCTGCCCAACTCTTCTCGCCAGCAGCGTCAGCGCCGTTTCGTTGTCTCCCGCCTTATTGCAGGCCGCGGCGGCCAGCATCAGTAAGGTACTGTCCGTTGGGTGCGCTATCAGCAACCCGGCAATGTCCTCGCGGGCTTGCTGAATATGCCCGGCATTAAGCAGCTGCTGGGCTTTAGCGGCTTTTTTGGGGTTCACGCTGACCCGTGGTTTTAGGGCACGCAGGCTACGCTCCATGCCCGCCGTTAACAGTCCGCCCCGCTCCTCCGCGCTGGTCGCCAGCAGAAATGCGCGCATGCCGCCCTCAACCAGGGTTCGATCGCCACAGGCGAAAATACCCTGCCAGAAATGCACCCAGCTCAGGGCACTGCCGCTCATCAGCCCTTTTCCTGCCAGCTCGATCAGGGTTTTCCCATCCTGAGGATTGTCAGCGACCTGCCCGCGCTGCCACGCCGCATACTCTTCGCGCTTAAAGGCCAGCCGCTCGCCCCACCAGTTAGTGCGGGCGCAGTAAGTACCGCCAGCCACTTCGCGGTCGCTGAAATCACAAATCAGCTTCAGCTCAGCGCTGGCCGTGTTGTACGGCGACGCTGCCACACTGAGGTAAAGTGAGGGGGGGTTATTGAGGTAAAGCTCTTCTAATGCGGCAACCATCTTCTCGCGATGCTCAGCCGGGTTTTCCGGCTCCCGCGTCAGCTCAATCAGCTGTTCCGTGCTCAGACTGCGCGGCCAGGCGGCGCTCAGCCAGTCGAACAGGCGGCGAATATCCGGGTTGCTGGTATTCACCCTTTCGCCGTAGCGGGTGATGCGCTGGTTTTCATCCCCGGTCAGCGCACAGCTCGCCGCCCAGTGCATCGTCATGAGCTGGCTAAGGTCCGGGCGGTGACGGAAAGGGTGAGCGGATTTCCCGCTAATCAGCAGGCTAAAGCGCTCGCTGCGCTGCACGGCAAAATCGAGGTACTGCTGCGCCTGCAGTGCGCTGCTGCCTGCCGCAACCGTCTGGTGCAGCAGCGCGATCTGAGCGCCGTAGTGGGCAGCCAGCTCTGACTGCGGCACCACATCGCCCAGCAGCTGCAGCCGTTCGGCATCCACCCGCTGCGCGAAATCGCTCAGCAGACAGGCGTCCTGATCCTCTTCCAGATACTGTGCGAGCAGCTCGGCATCGCCTAGCTTCTGTGCCGCCGCCGCCGCCTCTTTCACGTCCATGCTGGCGTCCGCCATCGCCATAAAGCTCAGCATCGCTCTGGCGCTGGTCAGCCACGCCTGCTCGCTCTGTGCCGCCGCGCAGTGGAAGGCAATCGCCTGCTGCAATACCTTCTGGCTTCTGGCTCCCGGCAGCGTGTTCCAGCGCACGGCAATCACCCCGCTATCGCTGAGCTGGCGCTGACACCAGTTGATCAGTGCGCTGCGGGCGCTGTTATCCAGCAGGGTATACATTGCCGGGATAATAATATAATCGAAGCGGCCGACGTCTATTGACAGCAGATCCTGCAAGCCCAGGCAGTAAAGGTGCAGATTATTCAGTTTAGCCTGGCGGGCATTATTCTGCGCCGCCTCGATGCGCTGCGCATCAATATCCACGCCCACACAGGTTGATTGTGGATAAATCGTGGCGTGACGAATTAAATTAGCGCCATTTCCGCAGCCAATTTCCAGAATAGCGGCAGTGGAAATATCGGCGACGCTGAATGTATACAGTCGTGCCGCCGCTGCAATTGCGGCCGGGGAGTGATGCCAGGAGGTATATAAGCTTGCCAAAATAATATCCTGAGTGAGTGTTATCCTGGGTGCGCAGAGCAACCCTTGGAATAAGAGTAAGAATATGACTATGGGAAAATTTTACCATTTGGCGGGAAAAGTCGACGTGCAGATAAGCTCACAAAATTGGCGATAATTAATCCCTTCCCCGATAGTTAAGCCAGAGCGTGAATTAAGGCGGCCATATTATCAAATACCGTCGCCATCAGCCGTTCGATAAACGGCGCGAGGGTTTGGGAAATCAGCGACAGCGCCATCATGCCGACGGTCAGCGTCAGCGGGAAGCCAATCACGAAAATCGACAGCTGCGGCGTCATGCGGTTAAGCAGGCCGAGGATAAAGTTAATGCACAGCAGCAGCGCGATAATCGGCAGCCCGAGCATCAGCCCCTCCTGAAAAATCATCCCGGCCTGATTCACCAGCAGATAAAAACCTCCCATATGTAGCGGAGCATCATCCACCGGCAGCTGCTGGAAGCTCTCAGCGACCATGGCAATCAGCCACAGATGGCCGTTAAACACTAAAAACAGCAGCGTCACCAGCAGGTTGAGGAAGCGTGAGATCACCGGAATATTCCCGGCATTAGGGTCAAAGAAGGTGGCGAACGACAGGCCCATCTGCATACCGATCATCTCCCCGGCCATTTTCACCGCCACAAACAGCAGCTGGATCGACAGCCCTAACGCGGCGCCGATCAGCACCTGCTTTGCCACCGCCCAGACGCCCTGCACCGAATACAGCGCGATCTGACTGTCCGGCAGCTGGCCGCCAATCAGCGCGGCGATCAGGATCGACAGCCCAACGCGCACGCGCACGCTGACCCCTTTTTCACTGAAGATCGGCGCCACCGTCAGCAGCGCGGCAATACGCACCATAATCAGGAAATAGTGGCTGAGCAGCTCGTAGATCTGCGGCAGAGGAACGGAGAAGGCCATCAGCCGATAACTGACGGAATGTTGATAATCAGCGCGCGGGTGTATTCGATAAAGTTACGCATCATCCACGGGCCGAGGATCACCGCGATGCCGACAATCACCAGGATCTTGGGAATAAAGGTCATGGTCATTTCGTTGATCTGCGTGGCGGCCTGCAAAATACTGATAATCAGGCCGGTGGCCAGCGCGGCCAGCAGCAGCGGCCCGGCGACCATCAGGCCGAGTTTTATCGCCTGGATGCCGAGGTTCATTACACTTTCAGGAGTCATGGCGGGTTACCTAACTGTAGAAGCTCTGCGCCAGCGAGCCCATTAACAGGGTCCAGCCGTCGACCAGCACGAACAGCATCAGCTTAAACGGCAGTGCAATGGTGGCGGGCGGCACCATCATCATCCCCAGCGCCATCAGAATACTGGCAATCACCAGGTCAATAATCAGGAATGGGATAAAGATGGTGAAGCCGATCTGGAACGCGGTTTTCAGCTCGCTGGTGATAAATGACGGCACCAGAATACCCAGCGGCACCTCATCCGGCGTGTTGAACTCCCCGGCTTTAGCGATCTGCGCGAACATCGCCAGGTCGTTTTCCCGCGTCTGGTCCAGCATAAACGCCTTCAGCGGCTTGATGCCCTTCTCCAGCGCCACTTCCATGGTGATCTTATCTTCCTGCAGCGGCTGCCAGGCTTCATCGTAGATCTGGTTAAACACCGGCGACATTACGTAAAAGGTCAGGAACAGCGCCAGCCCGACCAGTACCTGGTTTGGCGGCGCCGTCGGGGTGCCGAGCGCGTTACGCATCAGCCCGAGCACGATAACAATGCGGGTAAAGCCGGTCATCATCAGCAGCAGCGCGGGCAGGAAGGTCAGCGAGCTGAGCAGCACCAGCGTCTGCACCGGCAGCGTCCAGCCGCCGTCACTCTGCGGGTTCGCCAGGGTAATATCGCCGTTGGCCGCCAGCGCGCTCGCGGCAGGCAGCAGCAGTGCGGCCAGCCCGCAGAGCAGCCGCAGCAGGGAGGTGCGCGTCATGATGCCGCGCCCCCGCGCTGTTTCTGGCTGAGCTTATGCAGCAGCTGGCCGAAACTTCCCGCGCCTGCTACCGGAACCTCTGGCTGCTCACTGAGCGGTTTCGCCAGCGTCGCCAGGCAGACGATCTGCGTGGCCGTCACGCCCAGCACCAGACGCCGATCCTCAACGTCAATCAGCACGATACGCTCGCGTGCGCCCAGCGATTTACTGGCGACCACCGCAATCAGGCTGCCGTCGTTAAAGCGACCGGCGATGCCGCTGCGACGAGCCGCCCAGGCCAGCAGCACCATCACCAGGATAATCAGCGCCAGCGCACCGGAGACCGTCAGCAGCACCGAATCTGTCCCGCCTGCCGGGGCCGTGTTGATCATTGAGGAAGAGGTTTTCATTAGCGGCTCAGGCGGTGCATACGCTCGGACGGAGTAATAATATCGGTAATGCGGATGCCGAATTTATCGGACACCACCACCACTTCGCCCTGCGCAATCAGGTAGCCGTTAATCAGGATATCCAGCGGTTCACCCGCCAGGCCGTCAAGCGACACCACCGACCCCTGGCTCAAACGCAGCAGCTCTTTAATGGTCATTTTGGTGCGACCCAGCTCTACCGTCATTTTGACCGGGATATCGAGGATTAAATTAAGCTCATCTGAAAATTGTGGCACTGACATTGGCTGGGTCATTCCCGCTGAACTCTGCTCGCTCATCGCCTCCCCCCAAAGGTCATCCGTCTCTGAACCCGACGAGAGTTTATTGTCGCTCATGGGGAAATTACTCCTTATCAAACGTATGTAATGCGGATTGAATCATCTGCTCTATGCGCAGAGCATACTGATTGTTTACGGAGCCATATTTCGCGGTAAATACCGGCACGCCACCGACGCGGGCGGCAATAAGCTCCTGCTTATCTAAGGGGATCACGTCGTCGATCTTGAGATTCATCACGTTCGACAGACGGGTATCCACATCGGCGAACTGCGCCACCAGCTCCAGCTCGGTTTCGCGCATCTGGCTGACCAGCAGGCCGCGCCACTGGGTATCTTCGTGCCCGGAGTTCTCCATCGGTGGATTACTCAGTACTTCACGCAGCGGCTCAATGGTGCTGAACGGAATACAGATATTGAACTCGCCCTTGTGCGATCCAATTTCCACCGAGAATGGCGTCGTCACCACCACGTCATTCGGTGACGAGGTGATGTTGGTGAACTTCACCTGCACTTCAGAACGGATATATTCCGTTTTGATTTTAAAAATGGTGCTCCAGGCAAACTCGTAGGCTTCCTGCGCCATGGTCAGCATGCGGTGGATCACCCGCTGTTCGGTCGGGGTAAATTCCCGCCCGTCCGCCTTGGTGGGAAAACGACCGTCGCCGCCAAACAGGTTATCCACCGCCATAAACACCAGCCCCGGCGAGAAGGCCATCAGCGAGGTGCCGCGCAGCGGATTAAGATGCAGCAGGTTCAGGTTGGTTGGCACCGGCAGGTTGCGGGCAAACTCGTGATACGGCTGGATTTTAATACTGCCGGCGGTAATATCCGGGCTGCGGCGCAGCAGGTTAAATAACCCCATGCGAAACTGGCGCGCAAAGCGTTCGTTAATAATTTCCAGCGAATGCAGACGTTCGCGGATCACCCGCCGCTGAGTGTGCGGATCGTAAGGCCTGGCCTCATGGTCGATGACGCTGTTCAGCGGTTCATCGCTGCTTTCGCTGTCGGCATTCAGCAGGTGATCAATTTCTGCCTGGGATAGAAAGTTGTCAGACATGGTTATTACCGCAGAATAAATTCGTTAAACAGGACATCTGTGACCGAGACCGCCTGTTTAGATGCCAGAGGCTTGCTCACTTCATCTTTAATTTTGTCCATCAACTGCTGCTTACCTTCATTGGTGGACAGCTCTTCATAACTTAATTTCGACAGCAGGATCAGCAGGCGACTACGATATTCCGGCAGAAACTTTTCCAGGGTCAGCAGCGAGTTTTTATCTGCCATTCGTAGCGAAACGCCGATAAACAGCACGCGGTCGCTCTCTTTTTCCGTTGGTTTGAGGCTGACGGTAAAAGTACTTAATGACTGATACAGGGGTTCTGCTTCAACAGGCTTTGGCACTGCCGCTGTTTCATCTGTATTAATGGGATTAGCCTGTAATTTTTTCATTTCCCAGAACAGGTAACCGGCAAAACCACAGGCCGCAATCATGACGATAAACATTAAAATCATCAAAAATGGACGCCGCGAACGGCCGCCCGCTGCTTTTTTATTTTTATTACTCATTGATTAAACTCTGTAATGAAAACGCTATTCTGATTTCTGTCACATCAGATAAGGCGCGTATTGTAGTCCACTTATTCGCCAGGATAATTACCTGATGAAGTTCCATTAGTGCGGGTATTTCACCGCATCATGCAAAGGTATTTATCCCGGCAGCGGAGCTCAGATGGTGCAGCGCGATCGGCTGACTATTTTCCTCTTCCAGCAGCGGCTCAGCGCTCCCCTGCCGCGCGTGGCCATGGCCGGATGAGCCGTTGCCCTGCGCCTGAGCGCCGGCGAAATGCGGGTTATCCGCGCTGACGCTGGTCTGCCCCAGCTGGACCCCGGTTTCTGCCAGCGCGCTGCGCAGCTGCGGCATCGCCGCTTCAAGCGCATGACGCACTTGCGGATGTTCGCTGACGATATGCAGCTGCGCCTGGTTCTGCTGCAGGCGCAGGGTAATTTGCAGCGCGCCCAGCTCTTCCGGATGCAGCTTGATCTGCGCGTTATCCACGCCGTCACGGCTGAAGATTGCCAGCTGCTGGCCGAGCGACTGCTGCCATGCCGGGGTGCCAACCGGGTGCGGATTGGCGACGACTGGCGGCGCTGCCGGAGCGGGCAAGGTAATGGCGGTCAGTACCGGGCGTGGCGCCGCCATCAGCGGCGCAGCGCTGGTGCTGGAGCTATCCAGCGGCAGCAGCGCCTCGCCCTCAGCGCTGACCACCAGCGGTTTAGGGGTGTTGACGGCCAGCGCGCCGAGCTGCGGCAGGGTCGCTGGCAGAGTTTCCACCACGGCGCTCGCCGCCTGACTGAGCGGCAAGGGCTGGCGCTGCGCCGCGGGCAGCAGTGGCCGCCCCTCCGCCGCCACCTCACGCAGCGGAGGGGCATCCATTACCTCTGCCCCGGCGTTTTGCGCCACCAGCTGCTGTAGCTGCCAGCCACCGGCCAGGGCTGACCGATCCGGCAGCAGTGGCGCAGGCACCACAGCGTCAGGCGTCAGCAGCACAACCTCTGGCAGGACGGTGTTGTCATCTGCGCTGATAATCTCCGGCAGCCGCTCGTCACCCCCCTCCTCCCCGGGCTGTACTGGCAGTAATGCCACTTCAGCCAGGCGTTCCGGCAGCAGCGGCGCGTCGTCCGTCAATCCAGCCAGCAGCTGAGCGAACTGCCCCCCTTGCGCTGCTACCAGCGGCTCATCAGACCCTGTCAGCCTGCGCGCCGCACTGCCGAGCAGCGCGTTAATATCAATATTCATAGCCTGTCTCTTTTTTGCCCGGCTCGCTGCGCGAACTCGTCCATCATTTTTTGTTCATGGCGCTTTTCCGCCAGGGTGCGGGCGTCTTCACGCCGCGTCAGCAGGGTCTCAAACGCGGTGAGCCGCTGCTTGTCCTGCATCCAGCTCTGCTTCGCCTCGGTGACGTTCAGCTCGCACTGGCTGAGGTGCTGGTCGTGCTGCTTCACCACCTGATTCAGCGCTAAAATAAACGCCTGATGGTTCACCAGGTCGGCGACGCTCATGCCGCTGCTCTGCATGCCGCTGCGCAGCGACTGCTGGTATTCACGTTCATAGCCCTCCAGCTGCTCGCCCTGGGTCAGCGCCTGCTGCCAGATCTGCTGCGCGCTGCCCAGCGCCTGGGTGGTCTGCGTTAACTTCTCTGCGGCCATCTCACGCAGCATGACCATCGGATTTTGGCTTTTCATCGGCTTAGTCTCTATGCGGTGATATCAGGAAACAGCTGCGCCAGCGCGCTGACGGCCCGGTGGTAATCGCAGCTTTCGTGGATCGCCTGGTGCAGATACGCTTCCATCGCCGGATAGTGCTGAATAGCCTGGTCGAGCAGCGCATCGCTGCCCGCCACGTAAGCGCCAACGCTGACCAGGTCGCGGTTGCGCTGGTAACAGGAGAGCTGCTGCTTGAAGGTCTGCACTTTGCGGTACTGCAGGTGCGGGATCAGCTCGGTCATCGCGCGGCTGATCGACGCTTCAATATCAATGGCCGGGTAATGCCCGGACTCCGCCAGACGGCGTGACAGGACAATATGACCGTCGAGAATGGCACGCGCCGAGTCGGCAATCGGGTCCTGCTGATCGTCACCCTCGGTCAGCACGGTGTAGAACGCGGTGATGGAACCGCCGCCGGGCATGCCGTTACCGGCTCTTTCCACCAGCGCGGGCAGGCGGGCAAACACCGAGGGCGGATAGCCTTTGGTGGCCGGAGGCTCGCCTATGGCTAACGCCACCTCACGCTGCGCCATGGCGAAACGCGTCAGGGAATCCATGATCAGCAGCACGTTAAGGCCGCGATCGCGAAAATCTTCGGCGATGCGCGTGGCGTACACCGCGCCCTGCATGCGCAGGATCGGTGACACATCCGCCGGGGCGGCAATCACCACCGCACGCTGGATCCCCTCTTCACCGAGGATATTTTCAATAAAGTCTTTCACCTCGCGCCCGCGCTCGCCGATCAGGCCGACGACAATCACGTCGGCATCGGTGAAGCGCGCCATCATCCCGAGCAGCACGCTTTTGCCCACGCCGGAACCGGCAAACAGCCCCATGCGCTGGCCGCGCCCGACGGTCAGCAGGCCGTTAATCGCACGCACGCCGACATCGAGCACTTTTTTGATAGGGTCACGGTGCAGCGGGTTAAGCGGCTGGGTAAACAGGCTGGCGCAGTCGGTTTTCAGCGGCGCCGGGCGCCCGTCCAGCGGGCGGCCCTGCGCGTCCAGCACCCTGCCGAGCAGCTGTGGCCCGACCGGCAGCTGTTTGCCGACCGCTTCGGACTCCGGCGCGTAGACTCGGGCGCCGGGCAGGATGCCGTCGACGTGCTCCAGCGGCATCAGATACAGCACCTGATCTTTAAAGCCGACCACTTCGCTTTCCACCGGCACCACGCCGTCGCGGGTTTGACGCTCAACAATGCACAGTGCGCCAATCGGCAGCTTCAGCCCGACCGCTTCCATCACCAGCCCGGTGGCGCGCGTCAGCCTGCCGTACTGGCGAAACGGCGCGATATCGCCGATGCGCGTCTCGACGCGATCGATCGCGTCAAGCCAGCGTTGCAGATGCGCTGTCATGCAGAGAGCTCCTCGTGCGCCAGCTGGCACAGCTTCTGCCAGCGGGTTTCTAAGGTGGCATCCAGCTCCACTTCATCGGTTAACAGGCGGCAGCCGCCGGGTAACAGCTGGCTGTCGGTATGCAGCTCCCAGCCCATCGCGACCAGCGTCTCGCCGAGCGCCCCGTCAATCAGCGGACGATCGTCCGGGTGGATCATCAGCCGGATTTTGCCGTTCAGCAGCGGATCCTGGCGCATCAGCTGTTTAATCTGCTGCTGCAGCTGGGTATTGCTGCTGCCCTGCTCGCTGCCGTGCAGGCTCTGTACCGCCTGCAACGCCAGCTGCACCAGACGGCTGGGGATCAGGCTGTCGAGGCTGTCCAGCGACAGCTTGAATGAAGCGATCCACGCTTCGACGCCCTTCAGCGCCGCCTGCTGCGCGCTCTGAGCCTCGCTGATGCCCTGCGCGATGCCGGCTTCATGCCCGCTGTGAAAGCCGGCTTCATAGCCCTGCTTTTTGCCCTCTTCCTGGCCCTGAGTCAGCCCCTGGTTGTACCCCTGCTGCTCCGCCTGCTTGCGCAGCCGTGCCAGTTCGGCTTTGAACTGGGCATCGCTGGCCGGGTTGTTAGTGACCGGCAGCGGCTCCTGGTGCTCGCTTTCCGTAGCCAGTAAGTTATCCGGCTTCCAGCTGCGCCACTGCGGTTTATTCTGCTCATCAGACGTAGGCATCGTCGCTGCTCCCAATCAGAATTTCGCCGGTTTCGGCCAGGCGACGCACTACCAGCAGTACCGATTTCTGTTCTGCCTCGACCTGCGACAGGCGCACCGGCCCCCGGGAAGCGAGATCCTCGGCCATCAGGTCCGCCTGGCGGCGTGACATATTGCGGAAGAACTTGTCGCGCAGCGCCTCGTTGGCCCCTTTCAGCGCGATCAGCAGGGTCTCGCTTTCGATCTCCTGCAGAATGCGCTGGATGCTGCGGTCTTCGACATCCACCAGATTTTCGAACAGGAACATCTCGTCGATGATTTTCTGCGCCAGCTCGCCGTCGAAATCGCGTACCGCGTTGATCGCCGCCTCTTCCTGCTGGGATTTCATCAGGTTGAGGATCTCCGCCGCCGGACGCACGCCGCCCATTTTGCTGCGCTTGAGGTTCTGGCCGTGCAGCAGATTGTTGAGCACTTCGGTCAGCTCCTGCAGCGCGGCAGGCTGCACGCCACCGAAGGTGGCGATACGCAGCATAATGTCGTTACGCTCTTTATCGTCAAACTGCCCCAGAATATCTGCCGCCTGGTTACGCTTCAGGTGCACGAGGATGGTGGCGATAATCTGCGGATGCTCTTCGCGGATCAGGTCGTATACCGTTTGCGGCTCCATAAAGTTGAGCGTTTCGATGCCGTTGTTGCCCTGATGGGAGTCCAGCAGATCTTCCAGCAGCGACGAGGCGCGCTCTTCGCCCAGCGCTTTCACCAGCACGCTGCGCAGATAGTCGTTGGTGTTCAGGCTCAGCGCCGCATACTCGCTGGAGTCTTTAGCGAACTCCTCCAGCACTGCCGACATCTGGTCATGAGTAAATCCGGCCATGTTGACCATCGAGCTGCTGATCTGTTTGACCTCGTGGGCGTTGAGGTGCTTAAACACTTCGGCCGCCAGCTCATCGCCGAGCGTCAGCATGACGATGGCGCTTTTGTCACAGGCATTCATGGTTTCTGCTGCTCCTTATTCATCCACTGACGCATGACCAGGGCGATCACGCGCGGCTCCTGTTCGGCCAGTTCGCGCAGCTGCTGACTGTTCATCTCGCTGTCTACCCGGCGCTGCGCTTTGGCGTGAGCTTTCATCTCCGCCATCTTCTTCTTCTCGTCCAGTTCAACCTGGCGTAACTGCTGCTCCATCTCCATACGGCGGATCGCCGTTTCCTGATGGCGCAGCCAGGTCGGCTGCACCAGCCTGCGCCACAGCACCCAGGCAATAATGGCAATCACCAGGTAGCGGGCGAGGGACATCATCAGCGCCTGGAAGCTCTGCTGCTGCCACAGCGGCGGCATCGGCTCTTCCTCTACGCCGTTAAAGGCGGAGTTAACGATGTTGATGCTGTCCCCGCGTGCGGCGCTGTAGCCGATGGCTTCTTTCACCAGGGTGTTGATACGCTCCAGCTCGGCGGCGGCCAGCGGGCCCGGCTTACCCTCTTCTCCGGTCGGAAGGTGATTAATCACCACCGCCACCGACAGGCGCTGAATCTGCCCGACGCTGGTTTTGGTGTGGATCAGGGTGCGATCGACCTCAAAGTTGGTGGTTTCATCACTGCGGTTGTTATAAGGCTGGGCGCTCTCGCCGCTGCCGGTGCCTGCCGTTTGCGTGCTGGTGGTTTTGTTCTGACCATTGGCAGCCGGCGTGGCTGGCGTCAGCGGTTTCGTCAGGGGAGCCGTCGCCGGGGTGGGTGGCGTATTGCTCAGCGCGCCCGGAACGCCGCCGGTGGTGCGACCGTTACCCTGCGCTGACTGGCTGGACTGACGGCTGCGGATCGCCATTTTGTCGCTGTCTGCATTGGGCTGATACTGCTCTTCGGTGCGCTCCTGCTGGGTGAAGTCCATCTGCGCGGTGACCTGGGTACGCACATTGCTGTCGCCCACCAGCGGCGCCAGCAGGCGCTGGATGCGCTGCTGATAATCGTTTTCAATCTCGTTGGTGTACTTCAGCTGCGAGGTCTGCATGCCGCGTACGCCGCTCTGCGTCAGCAGGTTGCCGCGCTGATCGACGAGGGTAACGTTATCCGCCGGTAGCCCGGTGACCGCACTGGAGACCAGATGGGTAATCGCCGTGACCTGGCCGTCATCCAGCGTGCGGCCCTGCGCCAGGGTGACGCTGACCGAAGCGGTTGGCAGCTTCTGGTCACGTACGAACATCGACGGTTTCGGCACCGCCAGATGCACGCGAGCACTGAGGATCGGCCCGAGGTTTTCAATGGTGCGTGACAGCTCGCCCTCCAGCGCACGCTGAAAGTTAATCTGCTCGCTGAACTGGCTGATACCGAACTTCTCCTGGTCGAGCAGTTCAAAGCCAACGGAACCGCCCTTCGGCAGCCCCTGCTGAGCCATCTTCATGCGCGCTTCGTGCACCTGCCCTTCCGGCACCATAATCGCGCCGCCCGAGGTATCGATGCGGTAAGGGATATTCATCTGCGACAGCTGGCTGACAATGGCGCCGCCATCCTCATCGCTGATGTTGCTAAACAGCACGCGATAGCCCGGCTCTTTCGCCCAGAACAGCAGAGCAATAATCACTGAAAGTGCCGCCGCAGCGGCGATAACCAGCAGCAGTTTAGGGTTGGCGCGAAATGAGCTCATTGCCGCCTTTACACTGTCTGCCGGATTGCTCTTTAAATCATTCGTTGTGGCACTCATGCCGTAATCCTGTAAGAAATAATCACGCAGCCAAAACCTGCGAACAAGCCTGCCGGTGACGCAAGACAGCAGCCGATGAACGTATATTTTGAGAAATTTTGAGGGGCGTATTATCGTCCGAAAGGCGTTTTTTTTAAGCATAAATAAGCTCGAAGTTCTGTCAGCTTATCGGGTTTTTCGCCCATTTCGCCCCCGTGTTAATATGCATCCGTCTAAAAGCTGCGCAATTTTTATTGCACCAGAATTCATTAATTAGCCGGAATAAAAATAATGTCAGCATCAATTCACAGTGTGATTGGGCAAATGCATGCCCAGGCCCAGAAAATATCGGGCTCCGCTGATTTCCTCTCTGCCGGAAAGTTAACAGATAACGTGGGCGGCGCGACGTTCTCGGACGCCTTGTTTAACAGCATCAATGAAATCAATAAGACACAGCAGGTAGCGAAGAAAAATACCCAGGACTTTATGTCCGGGAAAAGCGATGTCGGCCTGAATGATGTGATGCTCTCAATGCAGAAATCATCGGTGGCATTCAGCTTTGGCGTGCAGATGCGCAATAAAATGCTCAGCGCCTATCAGGAAGTTATGAGCATGCCGGTTTAAGGTATTGACGAACATCATCATGAATGAAAATTTGCGCCTGGCGGTTCGTACTCCCCAGCTCTCAGACGCGCTGAGCGACCGGGAATTACAGCGTATCAGCCAGCTGATTTATCAGCGCGCCGGTATTGTTCTCACTGAACAAAAGCGAGACATGATATTTAACCGTCTGTCACGCCGCCTGCGGGAATTAAAGCTAGCGCGCTTCAGTGAATATATTCAGATCCTGGAATCCAGCCCCGACAGCCCGGAATGGCAGGTATTTATTAATTCTCTGACCACCAATCTGACCTCGTTTTTCCGCGAGGCGTACCACTTTCCGGCGCTGGCAGAACATGCCCGCCAGCACGGCAGTGGCTATCGCGTCTGGTGTACGGCGGCCTCGACCGGTGAAGAGCCGTGCTCGATTGCCATGACGCTGGATGAGGTTCTCGGCCCGGCTATCGGCGGGCCGCGCATCTGGGCAAGCGATATTGATACCGATGTGCTGACGCGCGCCAGCGCCGGAGTGTATCGTCTGGCAGACGTGCAGAACCTCAGCCCTGCGCAAAAGCGCCAGTTCTTTTTGCGCGGCACCGGGGATAACAGCGAACAGGTGCGCGTGAAGCAGGAGCTGCTCGCGGCGATCCACTATCAGCGCCTGAATCTGCTGGACGCCAACTGGAATGTGCCCGGCCCGTTTGACGCGATTTTTTGTCGCAACGTGATGATCTATTTCGATGCGCCGACGCAACAGCGGCTGATCCAGCGTTTTGCCCAGTTGCTGAAACCAGACGGACTGCTGTTTGTCGGCCATTCGGAGCATTTTAACCACCGGCAAAGCCCGTTCCGCCTGCGCGGACAGTCGGTGTACGCACTAACGGAGACAGGACGTTGAATAAGATACGAGTGCTGTGCGTCGACGACTCTGCCCTGATGCGCAACATGATCACGGCGGTCGTCAACCAGCAGCACGATATGGAGATGGTGGCGACGGCAGCCGATCCGATCACGGCCCGCGAGCTCATCAAGAAATTTAACCCCGACGTACTGACGCTGGATATCGATATGCCGCGCATGAACGGGCTGGAGTTTCTTTCGCGCCTGATGCGCCTGCGCCCGATGCCGGTGGTGATGGTCTCCTCGCTGACGGCCAAAGGGTCCGAAGCCACCCTCACCTCACTGGAGCTGGGGGCGGTGGATTTTATCGCCAAGCCGGACGTCAGGCAGAACAGTGAAATCGACCACTGGGCACTGCTGGTAGCCGACAAAATCCGCGTGGCGGCGCGGGTCGAATTCCCCCAGCGGGCGCACGCCGCGAGCGAACGCCACAGCATCGCTGCCCCGCACCTCGGGATGGAAAAAATTATCGCTATCGGTTCCTCAACCGGGGGTACGGAAGCCCTGCGCCGGGTACTGACCCCGATGCCGGCCAACTGCCCCGCCGTGCTGATCGCTCAGCATATGCCTGCGGGCTTCACCCTGTCGTTTGCCCAGCGCATGAACTCGCTGTGTGCGATGACGGTGAAGGAGGCCGAGGAAGGCGAACCGGTGCTAAACGGCACCGCCTATATTGCCCCTGGCGACCGGCATATGGAGATCGCGCGTCAGGGCAGAGGCTATCAGATCCGTCTCAACAGCCATCCGACGGTTAACCGCCATCGCCCTTCGGTCGACGTGCTGCTGCACTCGGTGGCAGAACACGCCGGGCAGCACGCCGCTGGCGCGATCCTGACCGGGATGGGCAGCGATGGCGCGCGCGGGCTGCTGGCGATGCGCCAGGCCGGAGCCTGGACGCTGGCGCAAAGCGAGCAGAGCTGCGTGGTGTTCGGTATGCCGCGCGAAGCCATCGCGCTACAGGCCGCGGTCGAAGTGACGGATCTCCAGCATATCAGCCAGCGTTTGATCGACAGTTTTACGCCGGCAGATCGCAGTAAAACAGCAAAATAACAGCGGGATACCTCCACCGTTTGCAGGAGGATTTTCAGGATAACAACATGTTGGATAAGAGCTTACGTTTTCTGGTTGTTGATGATTTTGCCACGATGCGCCGCATCGTCCGCAATCTGCTACAGGATCTGGGTTACAAGAACATTGAAGAAGCGGAAGACGGCCAGGATGCGCTGAACAAGCTGCGCGCTGCCGAATTTGATTTTGTGGTCAGCGACTGGAACATGCCGCATATCGATGGTCTGGAACTGCTGAAGACCATTCGTGCCGACGCGGCTATGGCCAAACTTCCGGTACTGATGGTCACGGCAGAAGCCAAGCGCGAAAACATTATTGCCGCCGCTCAGGCCGGCGCCAATGGCTACATCGTGAAGCCTTTCACCGCCGCCACGCTGGAAGAGAAGCTGGGCAAAATTTTCGAAAAACTCGGTTAATGACAATGACAGAGAATAATTCACCCGGCAGCGATAATTTTAAAGACATCTTTTTACGCATTGGTCAGCTGACGCGCGTGCTGCGCAACAGCATGGCTAACCTCGGCCTCGAACAGGCCTTACAGGAAGTTGCCGAGGCCTTCCCGAACACCCGCGATCGCCTTGACTACGTCGCGGCAAAGACTTCCCAGGCTGCCGACCGGGCGCTGACCTGCGTGGAAGTCGCCCGCCCGCTGCAGGAGTCACTGGGTAACGAGGCAGCGGCACTGAACGCCCGCTGGGACGCCTGGTTTGTCGAGCCGCAGCCGCTGGAAGAAGCGCGCGAGCTGGTCACTGCCACGCGTGCCTACCTTCGTCAGGTCCCGGACGTCACCCGCAGCACCAACCATCAGCTGACCGAAATCATGATGGCGCAGGACTTTCAGGATCTGACCGGCCAGGTGCTGCACAGCCTGGTCAACGTGATTGAAGTGGTGGAGAAAGAGCTGATCAGCGTCCTGCTGGAAAATATGCAGGAGATCGAGCCGGTTAACGCGGATGACAATGCCCATCTGAAAAATGGCCCGCAGATTAACACTACGGCCGAAGGGATCGTTGCTTCGCAGGAACAGGTGGACGATCTGCTGGAATCACTGGGCTTCTGAGTTAACTGACCGCCGCTATGTCGCAAGAAAGTGATAACGAAAAAACCGAAGACCCCACGCCGACAAAACTGGCGAAGTCGCGTGAAGACGGACAGATCCCACGCTCAAAAGAGCTGACCACGCTGCTGATGCTGCTGGTGGGTTGGGGGCTGATGGTCGGTGGCGGTGAGAGCCTGGCGCGCAGCCTGATGCATCTGCTGCACAACGGGCTGACTTTCGATCGCCTGCTGACGGCCGACCCGGCGCATATGCTGCGACGCGCTGCCAGCCTGCTCGGCCAGGCATTTCTCGCCACGCTGCCGTTTGTCTGCGGCCTGTTTATTACCGCGATAGCGGCACAGCCGATTGTTGGCGGCCTGAACCTGACCGCAAAAGCGATCAGGCTGAATCTGAAAAAGCTCAATCCGCTGAGCGGCATCAAGCGCATGTTCTCGGCGCAGATGGCCTCCGAGATGCTGAAGGCGATTTTAAAGGTTCTGCTGGCCTCGGTCGGCGGCGGGCTCTATCTGCTGCTGAATAAAGAGAAGTTTATCCGGCTGATCTTTGAACCGCTCGGCATGGCACTCAGCGATATCGCCAGCCTGCTGATCGGCTGCATGCTGGCGGTGATCCTGTCGCTGATCCCAATGGTGGCCTTTGACGTGATTTACCAGATTTACAGCAACTGGAAGAAGCTGCGCATGAGCCATCAGGAGATCAAAGATGAGTTCAAGAAGCAGGAAGGCGACCCGCTGATTAAAAACCGCGTGCGCCAGATGCAGCGCGCCATGTCGCAGCAGCGCATGATGAGCGACGTACCGGATGCGGACGTGGTGGTCAATAACCCGACGCACTACTCTGTCGCCCTGAAATATCAGGACGGCAGCCTCGGCGCACCGAAAGTGGTGGCCAAAGGCAGCGGCCTGATTGCCCTGCGCATCCGTGAACTGGCGGAAAGCAACAGCGTTCCGATGCTGGAAGCGCCCCCGCTGGCGCGTGCGCTGTATCGCCACTGCGAAATTGGCGCCCCCATTCCGGCTGATTTATACAACGCGGTAGCAGAAGTTCTGGCGTGGGTTTACGGCCTGCGCCGCTGGCGTAAAGGCTTTGGACAGCGCCCTGTCACCCCTGAAAACCTTCCCGTGCCTGACGCGCTGGATTTTGCCCAAGAGAGTAAAGAGTGATGGCTAATCTCGCCACCCAGTTACGATTACCGAAGTTCAAAGAGACCCAGTGGCAGGTGCTGGCCGGCCCGGTGCTGATCATGACCATCCTGGCGATGATGATCCTGCCGCTGCCTACCTTTGTGCTGGATCTGTTCTTCACCTTCAACATCGTGCTGTCGATCATGATCCTGCTGGTGGCGATGTTCACCCAGAAGACGCTGGAGTTCTCGGCATTCCCGACGGTGCTGCTGTTCTCCACGCTGCTGCGCCTGGCGCTGAACGTCGCCTCGACGCGCGTGATCCTGATGGAGGGCCACACCGGCACCGGGGCCGCAGGTGCGGTGGTGGAAGCCTTTGGTAATTTCCTGGTGGGCGGTAATTTCGCCATCGGCATCATCGTGTTCATCATTCTGATCATCATTAACTTTATGGTGATCACCAAGGGGGCCGGGCGTATTGCCGAAGTGGGCGCGCGCTTTACCCTTGACGGCATGCCGGGCAAGCAGATGGCGATTGATGCCGATCTTAACGCCGGACTGATTGGCGAAGAGGAAGCCAAGCGCCGCCGTCAGGAAGTGACGCAGGAAGCCGATTTCTACGGATCGATGGACGGGGCCAGCAAGTTTGTGCGCGGTGATGCGATTGCCGGGCTGATGATCATGGTGATCAACGTGCTGGGCGGGCTGATGATCGGCATCATGCAGCACGACATGTCGGCGGGCATGGCGGCGGAAACCTACACCCTGCTGACCATCGGCGATGGCCTGGTAGCGCAGATCCCGGGGCTGGTGATCTCGACTGCCGCCGGCGTGGTGGTGACCCGCGTGGTCAACGAGCAGGACGTTGGCGAGCAGATGGTCAGCCAGCTGTTTACCTCTCCGCGCGTTATCGTGCTCTCTGCCGGGGTGATCGGCCTGCTGGGGCTGATCCCCGGTATGCCAAACCTGGTGTTCCTGCTGTTTACCGCCGCGCTGCTGGGCATTGCCTGGTGGCTGCGCGGCCGCGAAAGCCAGCAGAGCGCCCGCGTCGGCGTGGCCGGCGGTAGCGCCGAAGAGAAAGCGATGGCCGAGGCCGAAGCGGCGCAGGTCAATGAAGCCACCTGGTCCGATGTACAGATGGAAGATGTGCTCGGGCTGGAAGTGGGCTACCGCCTGATCCCGATGGTCGATCAGCAGCAGAATGGTCAGCTGCTGACGCGGGTGCGCGGCATCCGTAAGAAATTTGCCCAGCAGATGGGCTTTCTGCCGCCGGCGGTGCATATCCGCGACAACCTCGACCTCTCGCCGACCTCGTACAGCATTCTGCTAAAAGGCGTAGAGATTGGCCGCGGTGACACCATGCCGGAACGCTTTATGGCGATCAACCCGGGCTGTGCCGAGGGGGATGTTCCCGGCATTGCCTGCGTCGAGCCGACCTTTGGCCTGCCTGCGCTGTGGATTGAAGAGGTTCAGCGCGAGCTGGCGCAGACGCTGGGCTATACGGTGGTTGACCCGAGTTCGGTGATTGCCACCCACCTGAATCATCTGATCAGCATTCATACCGACGAACTGTTTGGCCGCCAGGAAGCGCAGCAGCTGCTCGATCAGCTGACCAAACAGTCGCCGAAGCTGGTCGAAGATCTTATCCCCGGCGTAATTACGCTGACCACGCTGCACAAGGTATTGCAGAACCTGCTGGCCGAGCGCATTTCAATTCGCGATATGCGCACCATCATTGATACCCTGGCGGAGTTTGCCACCAGCAACAGCGATGCCGATGAGCTGACCGCCCGCGTGCGCGCACGCCTGGCGCGCGCCATTACCCATCAGTGGTTCCCGGCGGACCAGGATATTCAGGTCATCGGCCTTGACCTGTCGCTGGAGCAGCTGCTGATGCAGGCCACGCAGAGCGGCAGCGCCATTGAACCCGGCATTGCTGAAAACCTGATGAAGCAGACTGAGCTGGCGCTGCAGCACCAGGAAGGCATTGGCGCGCCGCCGGTGATGCTGGTCAACCCGATGCTGCGCCTGATGCTGTCGCGCTATCTGCGCCGCATCTTCCCGCAGCTGGTGGTGCTGTCGAGCCAGGAGATCAGCAGCCAGCGCAACGTGCGTATGACCTATATGATTGGTGGCCGCTGATGAAGGCCTGGCTGTGGCTGCTGCTGGCAGCACCGCTGGCCGCAGAGGCCGCGGGCGGTTCCTGGGGCAGTCAGAGCCGGGGTGGGACGATCGCCCTAGGTAAACAGGAGGTGAAAAGCGAACCGATCACCCCTTCCGGCTCCCTCCCCGCCGGCTTGGTGGGAGTGCGGGTTGCATGGCGCATTACCCCCAGCCACACGCCGCCGCCGGATCTGAGAATCAAGCTGTGCAGCGCGCAACGCTGCATGGCGCTGCCTGCACTTTCCGGCGAGTTGGCAATGCCGGCTTCCTTCCCGGTGGATGGCCCGTTTTACTTTAGCTATTACGCCCAGGCGCGCGGCCCGCTGTTTCCGGTGCTGACCATTCTGCGCAATCAGCTGACGGTGAATTACCGGGTTGCCGCCGGGAGCAGATAGTTTTGCCAAGGACGCCAGGCCTGACGCGGTATTTAGCCGACGTGAGTTTATCCTGACAAGCGCAGCCTGCCGCCGCAAACACATTTCCTCACCCGTATTTAATTCTGGAAGCGGGCGCATAAAAAATATCGCTGCATTACATCACTTGTTGAATCAATGGAATCATGCGTGCAAATCATTTTCTTTTCTGCTTTGCTATTTCACTTACGTTAAGTGAAAGCTGAATCGTTCCATGCGAAACGCCTTAATCCTTTTATTTGTGGAAACGCTCAGTTAATTTTTTGATCTGCGTCCGTTAAGGATAAAAATAGCATTTTTACTGCTTTCCCCAGCTCTTTTTTGCTCCTACTATCCCCTGTGCAGAAAGTAACCCACCCGACTTTCTTAAGTGACGTCACAAGAAAGGAATCACTATGGCTCAGGATATTTTCATCAAAATAAATGGAATTGAAGGTGAATCGCTGGATGCTGCACATCGCGGGGAAATTGAGGTGCTCAGCTGGCACTGGGCGGTGAGCCAGCCCGCCAATATGCACGCGGGCAGCGGCGGCGGAGCCGGAAAAAGCAGCGTTGAGGATCTGTGCTTTGTGCATCGCTTCGACAAAGCCAGCACCGCCCTGTTGCAGTACTGTCTGAGCGGCAAACACATTCCCGAAGCGGTGCTGACGGTACGCAAAGCCGGAGGCTCGCCGCTGGAATATCTGCGTATTATCCTGCAGGAGATCATTATTAGCGGCATACGACCACACGGCACCGTATCCACGCGCACACTGCGAGAAAGCGTTGCACTCTCTTTCTCTCGGGTAAGAATGGAATATGTTTTACAAAATTCTGAAGGTGGCCCCGCTGGAACAGTGGCAATGGGATACGACATTAAGGCAAACAAAAACATCTAAACCATCACATAAACTAAGGATTAGTTATGTTATATATTGACGATCATGGATACATCGATGATGACCGTATTATTGTTAAAATATTCAATAAAATTGAACGTGAGAAAATGGATAAGGTGAATGGTATCGTTGTCCATCAAACAGATAGCCCAACTGCCAGCAGTACCTTTAACAGTTATCAATCTCCCGGAGCCAACGGTGCCCACTTCCTGATTGACCGCGATGGCACAATCTACCAGACAGCCTCGGTATTTAGGGTCACTTGGCATGTAGGAACAATGAAATCTCGCTGTTATTTAACCAAAAAGTGCAAACCAGCTGAGTTCGATAAAGCTGCTGGTTTGGAAAAGTCGTGGAGAAATTACCCTGAAATAAGTAAATTAGAAAAGAAGAAAAAATTCCCTGACCGTTACCCTGGTAACATTGACAGCATAGGGATAGAAATTGTAGGTAAAGCACAAAAGATGATAGATGAAAAAGGGCTTAATATTGGTGATGTTTATGAGCCAGTTAACGAACAACAAAACAGATCGTTAGATTGGTTGATTAAAGAACTATCTGACACATTGAAGACATCCATGAAAGAGATCTACCGCCATTCTGAAATAGCCCGAAAAAACAAAACGGAGGCTAGCACCGCAACATGGTAAAAATGAATAAATTTTTTTCAGGCTTAATATTACTCTGTCTTTTATCAAGCCAAGCACAAGGAAGGATAGTCAGTCAAATTAATATTAAAGGAATAGGATTACAATATGATGGGCGAGATGATAAAAATGAAGAAAAAGCCTGTAAAATTTTCAGGACAACTAAAAAACAGCTTATACATTTTTTTAACTCAGCTAAAGAATCAAAGGAAAGTGGAGAATTGCTACATGACTACTACTCACCCTGTGTTTCGTCCGGTTCAATAAAATTCAAAGATGGGTCATCCGGCGACTGGACTGTGCAATCTAGCGGTCTGGCATACGTTATTTTTAGCAACGGAGAATCAGCAACTTTCTTCTACAATCATAACAAATGGAAAGATCCTTTTGCTTGCACTTACGGTTTAGGTGATGAACCAAAATGCTAAATATTGACTACGCATCGATATGCGTAGTCTGTTTCTTAATAAACGGGCAAGGAGTCTAGCACAGCAAAATGGTAACTTACACCCCCACAAATATGGTCGTTTTACTACTAACCCTTATCATTTCTCACCAATTTTTTGGAAGGGATGTGGATTATACAGAAATTAATAAAACTGGGGCATTTGATGGTTCGAAGCACAAGGAAAACGGTGAGGAACAATGCAAACCATTTAAGCCAAAAAAAAACTTATCGATTATTTTAAGTCCGCGAAAGAGTCCAATGAAGATGGTGGGTTATATCATGAATACTACTCTCCGTGCCTGGCTACCGGGACGGTTAAATTCAAAGATGGATCATCTGGCCAATGGTTATTGCTTTCCAGTGGTTATGGCCATGTCAGCTTTATTAATGAAGATAAATCCTATTTCTTCCTCAAGAATAACAAATGGACTGACCCCTATGCTTGCAACTATGGGCTAGGTGATGAACCAAAATGCTAAATATTGACTACGCATCGATATGCGTAGTCTGTTTCTTAATAAACGGGCAAGGAGGCTAGCACAGCAAAATGGTAACTTACACCCCCACAAATAGGGTCGTTTTACTATTAACTCTTATCATTTCTCACCAATTTTTTGGACGGGATGTGGATTATACAGAAATCAATAAAACTGGGGCGTTTGATGGTTCGAAGCACAAGAAAAACGGTGAGGAACAATGCAAAACATTTAAGCCAAAAAAACAACTCATCGATTATTTTAAGTCCGTAAAAGAGTCCAAAGATGATGGTGGGTTATACCATGAATACTCCTCGCCCAGCCTGGCTACCGAAACGGTAGAATTCAAATATTTAAGAATAAGATTAACCCGTAGTAACTAGCATTAGCATTGAACGTTGGGATAGCCAAAAAGTTCAACCCAAGCGCATTTTATGGCGTAATTATTTTTATAAAACTCATATAGACTTCTGCGCACCACATCCCCTTAACGCTATACATGGATTGTAATAATGAACCAGCACTCACGCAAAAAAGCCAATATGCTTATCGGTGTTCTTTTAAGCTCTGCTCCCGTTTCAATGGTGTTCGCCGCTGTTCCCAATGCTGAGAAACACCCGCTCGCGCTTGATTATCGTCACGCGCCTGATTCCTCTGCACTGGGTCAGGAACCTGAGCCGGCCAGAGCGCCCGATCTGTTTGGTAAAACCACCGGGCCACTACCGTTCTTTGGTGAGGAAATTCGTCAGCGCGGTTATGACCTGCCCGATCCTTACGGGATTGGTTATAACTATATGGATATGCACCAAAATATTAAGGTAAACAGCATTAACTTTTCTGGCCTGAAAATCCCTGGTCTGCTTCCAGGCATGAAACCTACCCCCTTAGATAATATGTTTAACATTAAAGTGGGGCATACCCGTGAAAAATCTCAGACGCACACCGCGCGCCTGGATACCTGGCTATTCCCGTTTATGAACATATACGGCATCGTAGGGCATACCAAAGGCTCTTCCGTTTCCCAGATTGATACGGTGGCAGCGGGCAAAAAAGTTTTATTTAAAGATCTCGGTTTTAAGCTTAAATTTAAAGGCACCACCTATGGCGCAGGTACCACTCTGGCCTATGGCTATCATGACTGGTTTGGTACGCTCGATTTTAACTATACCCGCACCGATTTCGATATTCTGGATGGTAACACTCATGCCTTCACCTTCACGCCGCGCGTAGGCTATCGCTTTACCGTTCCGGGTTCTGACAGGTTTAATATTCCTCAGTCCCATGCCAGCCTGTGGGTTGGCACCATGTATCAGGATGTCTCACAGGACTTTCGTGGCAATATCAGCAACCTGAATATGCCTGCTAAGTTAGCCGGACTGGTTAAATTTGTTAACCGGGACGATCAGGGCCGCTTCCGGGTGAAGCAGCACCTGCAGTCACCGTGGAATATTCTGGTCGGTGGGCAATATGAAATAACCCGTAACTTTAATATTACCGCTGAAGCCGGGTTCGAGAAGCGTAACAGCGTGATGCTGGGTGGCGAGTTCCGCTTCTGAGTATGCGGATAAACTCTTTGCTGTTATTTGGCCTGCTCTCTATTTCCCCGATCGCGCAGGCCAATTTTTTGCCCAGCAGGGTGACCCTCGATCATTACCTGGCAAAACTGGGTTCAGACCAGCAGGTGAATACCGCGCAAGGCATTGACTGGGGCGTCGTTCCCGGTCCGTTTTATACCCCGGAACTGGGCATTGGTATTGGCGTTGCGGCTGTCGGGTTGTACCGGCCCGATCGGCAGCAAAAAAACACGCCGCTCTCGTCGCTGGCTCTGACAGGCTTTGCCAGCTCCACCGGGGCTTTCGGCTTCGGCTATGAGAATGACACCTTTTTTCACCATGACCAGTGGCGGTTTTATATCGATGGTGACCTCAGCCATCGCCCGCTCTACTACTGGGGCCGTGGCTATCGCGAAGGGCGCCATCGCCACGACAGGCAAAAATATGACTCCAGCCGTTTTAACGCCACGCCACAGCTGCTTTATCGGCTGCGCGCCAACACCTATGCCGGGCTTGGCTGGGCGGTTTCATGGGAGCGTGCTTCCGCGTTGCAGGATAAGCCATCGGGCGGCTTTTCGCGCAATCCCGTCGCGCTGGATCAGCTAAACTCCGGCTTCAGCCTGCTGTTCAGCTATGACACGCGCGATTTTATCGCTAACCCGTCGAAGGGGCAGGTATTGAACATCCATTACACCGACTACCTCCCGTCGCTGGGCAGCGATAACCGCCTTAAGGTCTGGGATCTGCAGTATGACCGTTACCACCCGCTTAATGACTCCACGCTGCTGGCCTGGGAGCTGTATAGCCGCCTCGCGACCGGGCAGGTGCCGTGGACCATGCTGGGTTCGCTGGGCGACAGTCGCCACCTGCGCGGCTATTATCAGGGGCGCTTTCGCGAGCGAAATATTGTGACTACCCAGCTCGAACTGCGGAAAAAACTAAGCTGGCGCCACGGCGTGGTGGGCTGGGTCGGCGCGGGCAGCATGTCTCAGCGCCCGAGTGAAGTGCTGGATGGCCACTGGCTCCCTTCGGTTGGGGTCGGCTACCGCTTCGAGTTTAAAAAACGGATGAATGTGCGGCTTGATTACGGCGTCGGTCAGCGCAGCTCCGGTTTCTATTTCCAGGTAGGTGAAGCATTTTGATCGCGCGTCTCTTACTCGCGTTCAGCCTGTTGCTGGCAGGCTGCCAGGCTCCCCCTCTGGAGAACCGGCCGTTTAACGCGGCGAATTTACAGGGCCCGGCCACAGTCGCCAGCCAGGTCTGGCCGGTGATAGCCAGGCTGCCCGCCCCGCAGGGCCTGCGCCCCTGCTGCGCCTTCGGGTATAACGTGCGGGCAAAAGTGCTGGGTATTCCCGTTCCCGGGTTTAAAATCGGCAACGTCATCGCCGCGGACGATAGCGGTCAGCATCACTATAATGACCGCGTGCTGAGCACCCTCAGCACCCTGACCGGGCTGAACCGCGAACATGACGGCATCATCTATACGCTGCGCGGCGGTTTTATCGATCTCGCCCACGTGCGCGACACTGCCGATAATACCCTGTGGCTGTTCAGCCAGATCTGGCCGCGTCTGGGCCAGACTTACACCATCAGGCTTGATGATGAGCTGGGGCAGCGCGTTATCCGCCTGTGGCCAACTCCCCCACCCACCACTGCGCTTGCGCGCTACAATCTGGCCGTCAGCCTCGCCGCCCAGCTGGCTTATCAGCTGGCGGTATGGCACGAGGTGGCGCAGTGGTACGGCTTTGAATCAGTGCCGGGCTACTCTGAAGGGGTGTCGGCATTCTCTCTGGAAGACCTTTACTCCAACCTGCTGGGCGCGCGCCTTGCCAGCGACCTGTTGAACCACGGCGGCGCCAGCACGCTCAGGCAGTATCAGCACAGGATGGCGCAGGTAATCCCGCAGGCGTTGGCGCAGCTTGAGGCAGTCAGCCCGCAGCAGACCCGTTTTCACTTCGATATGCTCGACGGCAAGTGGTGGAATAGCCGCTGCCGCCTGCCGGATAAATTCCTGGTACGCCGGCGCAACTATCTTACTGGCGCCCAGCGCTACCCTACCCGCCCGGCCGAGCGCGTGCCGATGCTGTGGCTGACGCTACCCGACAGCTTTAACGGCCAACCGCTCAGCGCTTTCGCCCGGCTGGAGATCTGGCCCGGTAACAATATGAAACAGCTGCCCGCGCCCAAAAGCCCGAGGATTTTCTATCAGTTTGCCGATTTTGCCACGCTGGCGCAGCAGGCAAAAGAGGTCGACCGCCGCCGGCTGCTGCGTATCGGGCAGCGCTGTAAATGAGTGTTTTTTCGCCATTATCACGTTGTTTTTCATAAGATAAAGTTATGTCTGAGCGTTCATTTTCTGCGCTGACTTTTGCCGCCCGGATCGCTGCTTGCTGCTTTCCGCTGCGGATCTCACCAGGCAACCGATTACGCTGGTGAGAAAGCAGGCAAAAGTCCTTTTGCCAAAAAGTTCCCCTCTATACGCAAATAAACGTGATGCACATCACACTTTAACTGAATTGAAATGAAACAGAATTTGACAAGTGTGAGCGATCTCTATTTCCTTATAGCCTGTTCGCGGCACACTGCCGCTGCATTTAAGGCGGGTGTTTTCGTCGCATCAATAATCACCCATCGTCGCCCGTAGAAACCGTAACCCGACCGTCGAGCTGGCTGCCGCGCAGGGTCACAGAGCATGTGGTAATAATAATGAAATATAAAATTATGATGGCTGGTGCGCTGGCCGCGCTCTCTTATACCAACGTTTCTTTTGCACAAGATAGCAACCCGGAATATGTTTCTGACTGGTGGCACCAGAGCGTAAACGTGGTGGGCAGCTATCACACCCGCTTCGGGCCGAAGCTGAATAATGACCTGTATCTTGAATATGAAGCCTTCGCCCATAAAGACTGGTTCGATTTCTACGGCTATATCGACGTACCTAAATTCTTCGGCGTGGGTAACGGCAATGACGTTGGCGCATGGGACGATGGCTCACCGTTCTTTATGGAGATCGAACCGCGCTTCTCCATCGACAAACTGACCGGCACCAGCCTGGCATTCGGTCCGTTTAAAGAGTGGTACTTCGCGAACAACTATATCTACGATATGGGTGACAACAAGGCCAACCGCCAGAATACCTGGTATATGGGTCTGGGCACCGATATCGATACCCATTCTGATGTCGGCCTGTCGCTGAACGTATATGCGAAATATCAGTGGGAAAACTACACTGCTGCCAACGAAGATAGCTGGGACGGTTACCGCTTCAAGGTGAAATACTTTGTGCCGCTGACCCAGGTGTGGGGCGGCAACCTGAGCTACATCGGCTTTACCAACTTTGACTGGGGTTCTGACCTCGGTGATACCGCAGGCCGCAGCAGCAACTCGATTGCTTCCAGCCATATTCTCTCGCTGGGCTATGACCACTGGCACTACTCGTTCGTGGCGCGTTACTTCCACAACGGCGGCCAGTGGGAAGATGGCACCGAGCTGAACTTCGGCAAGGGCAACTTTAACGTGAAGTCGAACGGCTTCGGTTATTACGTGGTGGTGGGTTACAACTTCTGATAACCCGCTGCGGGCCGATCGAAACAAAAGATCGGCCCCCACAAACGATGATTCAACGCGCCTGAAGGCGCGTTTTTTTTGTGCCCGCTAAAACGCTATACTCGGGCCGGCAATATTGCCTCTGCAAAAGGAATTTTTATGTCTGCGAAGTCCGTCGACCACAGCGTTAAGCTGCGCCCGCTGGAGCGTGAAGATCTGCGTTTTGTCCATCAGTTAGACAACAACGCCAGCGTGATGCGCTACTGGTTTGAGGAGCCTTATGAGGCCTTTGTTGAGCTGTCTGACCTTTACGACAAGCATATTCATGACCAGAGCGAACGGCGTTTTGTGGTGGAGCATGACGGCAGCAATGCCGGGCTGGTAGAACTGGTGGAGATCAACCATATCCACCGTCGTGCCGAATTTCAGATCATTATTGCCCCGAGTCATCAGGGTAAAGGATTGGCAACCAAGGCGGCCAGACTGGCGATGGATTACGGTTTTTCGGTGCTGAACCTCTATAAACTTTACCTGATCGTCGATAAAGAGAACGCCAAGGCCATTCATATTTATCGCAAGCTGGGTTTTGAGATTGAAGGGGAGCTGATCCACGAATTCTTCATCAACGGCGAGTACCGCAATACCATTCGCATGTGTATTTTCCAGCATCAGTATCTGGAACGCTTCCGGCCACCGCACGCCATGGTCAACCCAACGGCGCAGTAACCCTTCAGGCCGGAGGGTTCCGGCCTGAATCGTTAAGCCGCTTAGCCGCGCGCGCCCACCGGGTTCATGATGGTTTGCAGGATTTCCGGCTCAATTTTATACATTCCCCCGTAGAACGGGTCGACCACCAGCCAGCCGGGGAAGCCGAGCAGAGGAATATTGCCGAGCAGATACCAGAGGTTCGGGCTCTCTTTCAGCGGCAGGGTTTGCGGCACGTAGCCAGGCCGTTCCAGCATCACCCGGTATTTTTTCTTGCCGAAGTAGCTGCCGTTCGACTTCAGCAGGCTAACGGTTTTTGGCGTATAGCCTTCGGCCACCGCGATACCCGTCTCATCCTGCACCACAAACTTCACCCCCGGAGGCTGAGTTTGCAGGGTCACATCCTGACGCTCACTGCCGACAATCGTCGCGCATCCACTTAACATCCACGCTGCTGCCAGCGCTGCTATCAGCCGTTTCATGGTTAACCTGCTTTTATCCCAACATGACAGTAGTCTAAGCGCTGCGTGGATAAACAAGCGGGCTAATAGCGTATGAATTGGGCGCTTATTCCAGCCTTGGCCACCCGTCAGCCAAACATTTTTTCCAGATAGCGCTCAAGCGCCATGCGCGAGCTGAAGCCGTGGGGGATGCCGTAGTGGTCGTTCGATTCCCCGGCCAGATACATCGGGAAACGCACATAGTGGTCGCAGGTTTTCACGTCTGATGACGCCAGAGCAAGCGACTGGCTGCGCTCCTTTAATGTCGGGTGGATCACCAGTGCCGTCCGCCCAAGGCGCGCCTCGCGGTTGACGTAGACATAGTCTTCCCCACGCATGTAGCCATAGGTTTTTGCGGTGACCGCGTCCATTTCAAATCCCGCTTTTTCCAGTACGCGAGCTACCTCATCAGGTCGTAGATACATGCTTATTCCTCTCAGTCTGCCAAACCCCGCAACCTTACAACGGCTGCGCAGTCAGGGCTTTCGGATTAGTCCATAAACGCCCCCTGGCGGTTGGCGTTATGTGAAGCTGTTCTATACTAATAGTAGGTTTTTACAGGAAGGGAGCAAGAAATGTTCAACCGGAAATCGAAAAATAACGATATCGACATCGACCTGAATCAGGATGTTTCCCTGCTGGCGGACAGCCTGGACGATCTACTGAAGTCTTACGGCAGCAAAACCAAAGATGAAGTGGAAGGCGCACGTTCACGCGCTGAAGCGCTGCTGAAAGAGACGCGGGCGAAACTGCACGGCAATCATCGTCTGACGCAGGTGGCAAAAGACGGTGCCGGGCACGTTGATAGCTACGTGCGCGATAAACCCTGGCACGGGGTTGGCATCGGTACCGCGCTCGGTATCTTTGTTGGCGCGCTGATCGCGACGACCACCTCTTCGCGCTGATTACTGGTAAAAATTGACTGATTCACCATCGGCCCGTGGCGAAAGCTGCGGGCTTTTTTATTGCCTGAAAATTTTTTATCTGGTGCAAACCTTGCGGCACAAGGGCTGGGTGAGAGATGGATTACCAAATGCAAAAATACCATATGTTGTGTGGTTGATTTTCTTCATCGCTATATCTAGTATTTACTCCATCAAGACCACGCAACATGGTGTGGTCGCTGCGGCGCCAGTAGTGTTACCAGAAAGCGCCTGTTAAGCCAGTCAAACAGCCAGCAAGGTAAATACGAATCATGCGCATTATTATTTACACTAAAGATAACTGTGTCCAGTGCAATGCCACAAAAAACGCCATGGACAAGAAAGGGATTGATTATCAGCTGATTAATCTGGACCACGAGCCGACCCACGTGGACGCGCTGAAATCGCTGGGCTACCGTCAGGTGCCGGTGGTGATGGCAGAACAGGACCACTGGAGCGGCTTTCGCCCGGACAAAATCCACGCCCTGAGCCAGCTGGCACAGGCGCAGGGATAAGCTCATGACAACGCTGGTCTACTTCTCCAGCCTGTCAGAAAACACCCATCGTTTTATTACCCGTTTAGACCTGCCAGCCCGGCGCATCCCGCTGGATAGCGCACAGCGCCTGCAGGTCGATGAACCCTACATCCTGATAGTGCCGAGCTACGGCGGCGGCACCGCTCAGGGTGCGGTCCCTAAACAGGTAATTCAGTTTCTGAATGACAGCGACAATCGTCAGCTGATCCGCGGCGTTATCGCCGCTGGCAACCGCAATTTTGGCGAGGCTTTTTGCCTGGCTGGCGACATTATTTCGCGTAAATGTCAGGTGCCTTACCTCTATCGCTTTGAGCTGATGGGCACCTCTGACGACATCGCTAACGTTTACCACGGAGTAACCCAATTTTGGCAGCGACAGACAGCACACTCATAGAGGCCCAGCCGGCCACTGCCGATTATCACGCGCTCAACGCGATGCTTAATCTGTACGATGCCGAAGGCCATATTCAGTTCGAGAAAGATCGCGAGGCCACGCGCCAGTATTTTATCCAGCACGTGATCCCTAACAGCGTGCCGTTCGATTCCGTTGCTGAACGCCTGCAGTATCTGGTTTCCGAAGGCTATTACGAAGCCGACGTGCTGAATGCCTATCCGTTTGAGTTTGTCTGTTCGCTGTTCCAGCAGGCTTATGAGCGCCGGTTCCGCTTCCAGACCTTCCTCGGCGCGTGGAAGTTTTACACCAGCTATACGCTGAAAACTTTCGACGGCAAGCGCTATCTGGAAGGCTTCACCGAACGCGTCTGCATGGTGGCGCTGACGCTGGCGCAGGGCGACCAGGCGCTGGCGCACGCGCTGACCGATGAGATGCTGGCCGGGCGTTTCCAGCCTGCGACGCCCACCTTCCTCAACTGCGGTAAGCAGCAGCGCGGCGAGCTGGTCTCCTGCTTCCTGCTGCGCATTGAAGACAATATGGAGTCGATTGGCCGCGCGGTGAACTCAGCCCTGCAGCTCTCCAAGCGCGGCGGCGGCGTGGCGTTCCTGCTCTCTAACCTGCGTGAATCCGGCGCGCCGATTAAGCGCATCGAGAACCAGTCGTCCGGCGTAATCCCGGTGATGAAGATGCTGGAGGATGCGTTCTCATACGCCAACCAGCTCGGCGCACGTCAGGGCGCTGGCGCGGTGTATCTGAATGCGCACCACCCGGATATCCTGCGCTTCCTCGATACCAAGCGCGAAAATGCCGACGAGAAGATCCGCATTAAAACGCTGTCGCTCGGCGTGGTGATCCCGGATGTGACCTTCCAGCTGGCGAAAGATAACCAGCCCATGGCGCTGTTCTCACCGTATGACGTTGAGCGAATTTACGGCCTGCCGTTTGCCGATATCAGCATCAGTGAGAAGTATGAAGAGATGCTGGCCGACGAGCGCATTCGCCGCACCTTTATTAACCCGCGCGAATTCTTCCAGACGCTGGCCGAGATCCAGTTTGAGTCCGGCTACCCGTACATCATGTTTGAAGACACGGTGAACCGCGCTAATCCGATCCACGGGCGCATTAACATGAGCAACCTGTGTTCGGAAATTTTGCAGGTCAACACCCCGACCGAATACAATGATGACCTCAGCTATCGCCGCATCGGCAAGGATATCTCCTGTAATCTGGGTTCGCTGAATATCGCGCACACCATGGATTCGCCGGACTTCGCCCGCACGGTAGAGATTGCCGTACGCGGCCTGACGGCGGTTTCCGATCAGAGCCACATCCATTCGGTGCCGTCGATTGAACAGGGGAATGCCCAGTCGCACGCCATTGGCCTCGGGCAGATGAACCTGCACGGTTATCTGGCGCGCGAAGGTATCCACTACGGTTCCGAAGCCGGGCTGGATTTCACCAATATCTACTTCTACACCATCACCTATCACGCGCTGCGTACCTCAAACCTGCTGGCGCGCGAGCGGGAAAGCACCTTCAGCGGCTTCAGCGATTCGCGCTATGCCAGCGGCGAATACTTTCATCAGTACGTTGAGCAGAGCTGGCAGCCGCGCACCTCTCAGGTCGCCGAACTGTTTGCCACAGCCGGGATTGCCATCCCGACGCAGCAGCAGTGGCGCGAGCTTAAAGAGTCGGTGATGCAGTACGGCCTCTACAACCAGAATTTACAGGCGATCCCGCCGACCGGTTCGATCTCGTATATCAACCACGCCACGTCGAGTATTCACCCGATTGTGTCGCGCATTGAGATCCGCAAAGAGGGCAAGACCGGGCGGGTTTACTACCCTGCCCCGTTTATGAATAACGATAATCAGCAGTTTTACCGCGATGCCTATGACATTGGCCCGGAGGCGATTATCGATACCTACGCGGAGGCGACGCGCCACGTCGATCAGGGGCTGTCGCTGACGCTGTTCTTCCGCGATACCGCCACCACGCGCGATATCAATAAGGCGCAGATTTACGCCTGGAAGAAAGGGATAAAGACGCTGTACTACATCCGCCTGCGCCAGATGGCCCTGCTGGGGACCGAAGTGGAAGGCTGCGTCTCCTGCTCACTGTAAAAACAACGCTGCGGGCGGGGCATGCCCCGCCCCTACGAATAACGCACCGCATAGCGTAGGGTCAGGCATGCCTGCCCCACCAGGATCCGCCCAGGAACAACACCATGACATTAAAAAAAGTTCACGCCATCAACTGGAACAACATCGAAGACGAGAAAGATCTGGAGGTGTGGAACCGCCTGACCAGCAACTTCTGGCTGCCGGAAAAGGTCCCGCTGTCCAACGATATTCCGGCGTGGAACTCCCTGAATGCCGATGAGCAGCAGCTGACCATCCGCGTGTTCACCGGGCTGACTCTGCTCGATACCATCCAGAACACCCTCGGCGCTCCGGCGCTGATGATCGATGCGCTGACGCCGCATGAAGAAGCCGTAATGTCGAACATCAGCTTTATGGAAGCGGTGCATGCCCGTTCGTACAGTTCGATCTTCTCCACGCTGTGCCACACCAGCGATGTCGATGCCGCCTACGCCTGGAGCGAAGAGAACGCCCCGCTGCAGCGCAAGGCCGAGATCATTCTGCAGCACTACTACCAGAACGACCCGCTGAAGAAGAAGATCGCCAGCGTGTTCCTCGAATCGTTCCTGTTCTACTCCGGTTTCTACCTGCCGATGTACTGGTCGAGCCGCGGCAAGCTGACCAACACCGCCGATCTAATCCGTCTGATTATCAAAGATGAGGCGGTTCACGGTTATTACATCGGCTACAAGTACCAGAAAGCCCTGGAAAAAGAGACAGCGCAGCGTAAAGAGGAGCTGCAACAGTTCGCGGTTGAACTGCTGCTGGCCCTGTATGAAAACGAAGTGGAATATACCGATGCGCTGTATGCAGGCGTCGGCTGGCAGGAAGAGGTGAAAAAGTTCCTGCACTACAATGCCAACAAAGCGCTGATGAACCTTGGCTACGAGGCGCTGTTCCCGTCTGAGATGACCGATGTTAACCCGGCGATCCTCTCCGCGCTGTCGCCAAACGCCGATGAAAACCACGACTTCTTCTCCGGCTCCGGCTCCTCCTATGTGATGGGTAAAGCGGTTGACACCGAAGACGAAGACTGGAACTTTTAATCTCTTCAGCAGTGGCTGCCAACGGCAGCCATTTTTCACCGTCCCCCCGCTATATTAGTCATTGAATTTCAGCCATTCAGAAGCCGATCGACGTGATAAGTATGGCAGTTTTATGACGATTATTTTCCGCATATTCCCCTCTGGCCGCACACCAATTCCAGCCCTACCAGGACCATTCTCAACAGAATATTCATTTTTTTCACCTTCGTTCAATCCGCTGCAATCCCTTACCCGCTCTGGCATTAGCCGGGACGGGCATCTCATCATGCATTTTCGATCTAGCCTTTTAGGGTTGTCTCAGATTCTCAGTGTGCTACGGTATAGGCCGATAATATTTGACCACACAGAAGAGATAATATAATAAAACCCACCAATAACCGGGAATGAATTAATGCATGGCTATTAAATTAGAAGTTAAGAATTTATATAAAGTTTTTGGGGAAAATCCCGAGCGCGCATTTAAGCACATTGAAAAAGGGATCAGTAAAGAGGCACTGTTGGAGAAAACCGGCCTGTCTCTTGGCGTGAAAGACGCCAGTCTGGCCATTGAAGAAGGCGAGATCTTTGTCATCATGGGGTTATCCGGTTCAGGGAAATCCACCATGGTTCGCCTTCTCAATCGTCTGATAGAACCCACCCGCGGCCAGGTCATCATTGATGGCGAAGATATTGCCAAAATATCTGACAGCGCATTACGAGAAGTACGCAGAAATAAAATCAGCATGGTATTTCAGTCATTCGCACTGATGCCGCATATGAACGTGTTAAATAATACCGCCTTCGGCATGGAATTAGCTGGCGTCCCGTTACAGGAGCGCCAGGATAAAGCCATGGATGCGCTGCGCCAGGTGGGGCTGGATAATTATGCTCATGCTTATCCCGATGAACTCTCCGGCGGAATGCGGCAGCGCGTTGGATTAGCGCGAGCGCTGGCAATTAACCCCGACATATTATTGATGGATGAGGCTTTCTCCGCGCTCGATCCCCTGATTCGCACCGAAATGCAGGACGAGCTGGTGAAATTACAGTCGCGCCACCAGCGCACTATCGTATTTATCTCTCATGACCTCGACGAAGCGATGCGCATTGGCGACCGTATTGCCATTATGCAGGGCGGCGAAGTGGTGCAGGTCGGCACCCCGGATGAGATCCTGAATAATCCGGCCAATGACTACGTGCGCACCTTCTTCCGCGGCGTCGATATCAGCCAGGTGTTTAGCGCAAAAGATATCGCCCGCCGCAGCGCCGCCGCGCTGATCCGTAAAGCGCCCGGCTTCGGTCCGCGCTCGGCAATCAAGCTGCTGCAGGATAATGACCGCGAGTACGGCTACGTGCTGGAAAAACAGCGCTTTGTTGGCACCGTATCGATTGACTCGCTGAAGGCTGCGCTGGCCGCCGGGGAAGGGCTGGACCAGGCGATGCTGGCAAGCCCGACGCCGATGGCAGCCGAGACTTCGCTGAGCGATCTGCTCTCCCACGTGGCGCAGGCACCCTGCGCGGTGCCGATTACCGGCGACGAGGGGCAGTACATCGGCATTATTTCCAAAGGCATGTTATTGCAGGCATTAGATCGTGACGGGGGTCAGGCATGAGCGAGCAAACCAGTAATCCGTGGGACACCAGCGCCCAGACCACCAGCGCACCTGCTGACGGCAGCACGGCTACCAGCAGCAGCGATCCGTGGGGTACTCCCTCTGATGCCGCCACCAGCCAGCCCGCTCCCGATGCGGCAGCCGGCGGCAGTTCGGATGCGTGGGGCGCCCCCTCCGGCGGCGGGCATGACGCGGCGGCCAGCGGCAGCGACTGGCTGAACAGCGCTCCGGCTCCGCAGGCCGAGCACTTCAATATTCTCGACCCGTTCCACAAAACGCTGATCCCACTCGACGGCTGGGTAACCACGGCGATTGACTGGATCGTTTCCCACTTCCGCCCGCTGTTTCAGGGGATCCGCCTGCCGGTGGACTATATCCTCAGCGCATTCCAGCACATGCTGCTGGGCATGCCGGCGCCGGTGGCGATTATGGTCTTCTCGCTTATCGCCTGGCAGCTCTCCAGCCTCGGCATGGGGATCGCCACGCTGGTGTCGCTGATTGCGATTGGCGCGATTGGTGCCTGGTCGCAGGCGATGGTGACGCTGGCGCTGGTGCTGACCGCCCTGCTGTTCTGTATCATTATCGGGCTGCCGCTGGGCATCTGGCTGGCGCGCAGCGAACGTGCGGCGAAGATTATTCGCCCGCTGCTCGATGCGATGCAGACCACTCCGGCGTTTGTTTACCTGGTGCCTATCGTGATGCTGTTCGGCATCGGTAACGTACCGGGCGTGGTGGTGACGATTATCTTCGCCCTGCCGCCAATTGTGCGCCTGACCATTCTGGGGATTAAGCAGGTGCCCGCCGATCTGGTAGAAGCCGCAGAATCCTTCGGGGCCAGCCCGCGCCAGATGCTGTTTAAAGTGCAGCTGCCGCTGGCGATGCCGACCATTATGGCCGGGGTTAACCAGACCCTGATGCTGGCGCTTTCGATGGTGGTTATCGCCTCGATGATCGCCGTGGGCGGTCTCGGCCAGATGGTGCTGCGCGGGATTGGCCGCCTCGATATGGGGCTGGCGACCGTCGGTGGCGTCGGTATCGTGATTCTGGCGATTATCCTCGACCGCCTCACCCAGTCGCTGGGCCGTGACAGCCGCAGTCGCGGTAACCGTCGCTGGTACGCCAGCGGTCCTCTGGGGCTGATTACCCGCCCGTTCGCCAAATAACGCTTCCGGCGGCGCCCGTTGCGCGCCGCCTGCTTCCTCCGCAAGACCCATGATAAAAAGGAATAACTATGCGCAAGATGACCTTGCTGGCCGCCGCATTCACCACTCTGGCTACCGTTCAGGTTTCTGCCGCCGATTTACCGGGTAAAGGTATTACCGTTAAGCCGGCTCAGAGCACCATCACCGAAGAGACATTCCAGACGCTGCTGGTGAGCCGCGCGCTGGAAAAACTCGGCTACACCGTCGATGACCCAAGCGAAGTTGACTACAACGTGGCTTACACCTCGATCGCCGCAGGCGATACCACGTTTATCGCAACCAACTGGCAGCCGCTGCATGACGATATGTACAAGGCCGCCGGGGGCGATGCCAAATTCTATCGCCAGGGCACCTATGTGCAGGGCGCGGCGCAGGGGTATCTGATCGACAAAAAAACCGCCGAGAAGTATCACATTACGCGTATCGACCAGCTGAAAGAGCCCAAAATTGCCAAACTGTTTGATACCAACGAAGACGGCAAAGCGGATCTGACCGGCTGTACGCCAGGCTGGGGCTGTGAAGCGGTGATTAATCACCAGATAAAAGCCTACAATCTGAGCAACACCGTGGAGCATAACCAGGGTAACTATTCAGCGATGATTGCCGATACCATCACCCGCTTTAAAGAGGGCAAGCCGGTGCTGTATTACACCTGGACCCCGTACTGGGTGAGCGATGTGCTGGTTCCGGGCCGTGATGTGGTGTGGCTGCAGGTGCCATTCTCCTCAATGCCGGGCGAACAGAAAGATGTCGATACCAGGCTGCCGAACGGAGCGAACTATGGCTTCCCGGTGAACACCATGCATATCGTGGCGAACAAAGCCTGGGCGGAGAAGAACCCTGCCGCGGCGAAGCTGTTTGCCGAGATGAAGCTGCCGATTGCCGATATCAATGCGCAGAACTCGCGTATGCACCAGGGCCAGTCTTCCGAAGCGGATATTAATGCTCACGTTGACGGCTGGATCAAAGCGCACCAGGCCCAGTTCGATGGCTGGGTGAAAGACGCGCTGGCTGCAGGTAAATAAATCAGCCCTGATTACCGTTTAACGCGGGGCGACCAGAAAAGCGGTCGTCCCCTACATTGAGTCCGCGTGGCCAGGATGATTTTCGTAGGGGTCGACCCTCTTTTTCGGTCGACCCGTGCATTAAGTCCGTGCGGCCGGGATGATTTTCGTAGGGGTCGACCCTCTTTTTCGGTCGACCCGTGCATTAAGTCCGCGCGGCCAGGATGATTTTCGTAGGGGTCGACCCTCTTTTTCGGTCGACCCGTGCATTAAGTCTGCGTGGCCAGAATAATTTTCGTAGGGTCGACCGCCCTGCCGGCGAACTGGTTTGTCCTGTCAATTATCCTGTGAGTGAAATAGTTTTTTAGGTTACTATTAGCCTATGAGACAATTCTTAACTTCACGCAAATTGTAATGAACGCCTCCCGCTCTGGCCTTAATCCCGCCCAGTTTGCGCCGATCTCTGTTGCCAGTGCTCTGCCCCTCGCCTGTTACCACGATGCCCAATCCACTGCTGGCCCTGATTATCGGGATTCTGCTACTCGACCTGGCGGTGCAGGCCGGGCACATTACTCATCAGAGTGCAATCGTTCAGCCAGGTACACCGTTTGTACAATCGGTGTTCTGTTAACCTTAGTTAACCTTTTGAACGGGTGGTACAGCCTGCATTTTGCGGCCTTCAGCCGATGATTTTTTGCGGCAAAAATGAAGTTTTTTCAGACACCACGGCCTGTTAACGCATTTCGCACTCTGGTAAGGTTATGCGCAATTTATTCAGGCTGGTTATTTTTTCGCGTGAAATTATTCAGTTATTGCGTAAAAAGCGCACGGATAATTCACCAATCTTGTTACCGGGTTACTGTCCCATTTTAACACTGCTCCATGACCAACTTGTGCCAGCCCAATCGGTTTTTGGCCTGCTGTGTACCCCATTGTATGCACAGCATTGCTCTTTCGCGCACTAAGCGCCCTGGGTTATGGAAAGACCTGGAAACTACTGATGATGACAGCAGCATAGTGAACACCATCACAGGCTGGCGAAAAGTCGCGTTACTTTATTAGTCATCATCGTTACTATACCAGTTGCAACTAGTGAGGTTCTTTTATAATGGAAAGTTCGTTTAGCCCCATTGAACAGATGCTAAATTTTCGCGCTAACCGCCAGAAAGATTTCCCTTTACAGGAGATCATGCTGACGCGTCTCTGCATGCATATGCAGAGCAAGCTGCTGGAAAATCGCAATAAAATGCTCAAGGCTCAGGGGATTAACGAGACGCTGTTTATGGCATTGATTACGCTGGATGCACAGGAAGACCACAGCATTCAACCGTCAGAGCTGAGCTCCGCTCTCGGATCTTCCCGTACCAACGCCACCCGTATTGCTGATGAACTGGAAAAACGTGGCTGGATTGAACGCCGTGAAAGCGATAACGATCGCCGCTGCCTGCACCTGCATTTGACGCCTAAAGGAAACGAGTTCCTGCGCCAGCTGCTGCCACCGCAGCATCAGTGCCTGCAGTTACTGTGGTCATCGCTCAGCGGTTCCGAAAAAACACAGCTGGAAGCGATTACTCGTAAGCTGTTGAACCGCCTGGATCAGATGGACGAAGAAGAAGTGGTCGCCTCACTCTCTCGTTAATAGTTCCCGTAATAGCATATTGTGCGACACACCATTTACTGGAAACCGCTACTTTAAGCCCCCTCATGCCAGCGCTAATCACGCTGGCATTTTAGACTTGGGCGTTCGTCACCAGTGATGATGGAGACGAGCCCGTATGGCAAGAAAACCTGGAGAAAACCATGAGTGCAAGCGCGGTGGAACAAAACCCGCAGCAGCCCAAAGATAAAAAGAAGACGCGTAAACGCGCGCTGATTATCCTGGCTGTGCTGTTCGTCATTATTGGGGTGGCTTATCTGACTTACTGGTTCCTGGTGCTGCGGCACTATCAGGAAACTGACGATGCCTATGTTGCTGGAAACCAGGCGCAGGTGATGGCGCAGGTTTCAGGTAGCGTCAATAAAGTGTGGTTTGACGACACTGATTTTGTCAAAAAAGGCGATGTGCTGGTGACGCTTGACCGCACGGATGCTGAGCAGGCGTTTGAAAAAGCGCAAACCGCTCTCGCCACCAGCGTGCGCCAGACGCATCAGCTGATTATCAACGGCAGGCAGTATCAGGCCACTATCGATTTGCAAAGAACGGCGCTCGACCAGGCGCAGGCGGATTTACGCCGCCGTGAACCGCTGGGTGCCGCAAACCTGATCGGTAAGGAAGATCTGCAGCACGCACGTGATGCCGTCGCCACCGCCAGGGCACAGCTGGATGTGGCAGTGCAGCAATACAATGCCAATCAGGCGGCGGTGCTCAACACCTCGCTGGAAAATCAGCCGGCGGTAAAACAGAGCGCGGCGGAGCTGCGTGATGCCTGGCTGGCCCTGCAGCGCACGAATGTGGTCAGCCCGATTGACGGCTATGTCTCACGCCGCAGCGTCCAGGTCGGTTCGCAGATCTCCACCACCACCCCTCTGCTGGCGATCGTGCCGGCAAGTAATCTGTGGGTGGACGCTAACTTTAAAGAGACCCAGCTGGCGGGCGTACGTATCGGCCAGCCAGCGACCGTGGTGGCTGATATCTACGGTGACGACGTGATTTACCACGGTAAAGTGGTTGGCCTGGATATGGGTACCGGCAGCGCGTTCTCCCTGCTTCCGGCTCAGAACGCCACCGGTAACTGGATCAAAGTGGTGCAGCGCCTGCCGGTGCGTATCGAGCTCGACCCGGCAGAGGTCGCGAAGCATCCGCTGCGCATCGGCCTGTCAACGCTGGTGAAAATCGATACGGCCAACGCTGACGGCGCGGTGCTGGCGACCAGCGTGCGCAGCAAACCGGCTTATGAAAGTAGCGCACTGGCGCTGGATCTGGCGCCGGCGAATGCCCTGATCGCTGATATCCTCCGTGCCAATGCCGGCTAAGCCAGCGGGAGGCTGTTATGGCGCGTAAACCGCTTGAAGGCACGCAGCTGGTCCTGATGACCATTGCGCTGTCGCTGGCAACATTTATGCAGGTGCTGGACTCCACGATTGCTAACGTGGCGATCCCCACCATTGCCGGTAACCTGGGGGCGTCGAACTCTCAGGGGACCTGGGTGATCACCTCGTTTGGCGTGGCTAACGCCATTTCGATCCCGATCACCGGCTGGCTGGCCAAGCGTTTTGGTGAGGTGAAGCTGTTCCTGTGGTCGACGGTGGCGTTTGCCATCGCGTCATGGGCCTGCGGCATGTCCGAAAGTCTGACCATGCTGATCTTCTTCCGCGTGATTCAGGGGGTGGTCGCCGGGCCGCTGATCCCGCTGTCGCAGAGCCTGCTGCTGAGCAATTACCCTCCGGCGAAGCGCAGTATGGCGCTTTCACTGTGGGCAATGACGGTGATCGTCGCGCCGATCTGCGGCCCGATCCTCGGCGGCTGGATCAGCGATAACTACCACTGGGGCTGGATCTTCTTTATCAACGTGCCGATTGGTGTGGTGGTAGTGATCCTTGCCCTGCAAACGCTGCGCAACCGTGAAACGGAAACGGTGATCCGCCCGATTGATACCGTTGGCCTGGTGCTGCTGGTAGTGGGTATCGGCTGTCTGCAGGTGATGCTGGACCGTGGTAAAGAGCTGGACTGGTTCAGCTCCCCTGAAATCATTATTTTAACGGTCGTTGCCGTCGTAGCCCTGGCGGTGCTACTGGTGTGGGAGTTGACCGACGACCACCCGATAGTGGATTTGTCGCTGTTTAAATCGCGCAATTTCACCATCGGCTGTCTGTCGATCAGTCTCGCCTATATGCTCTACTTCGGCTCGATTGTTTTGCTGCCGCAGCTGCTGCAGGAGGTGTACGGTTATACCGCCACCTGGGCAGGGCTGGCATCGGCGCCGGTGGGGATTATCCCGGTGATCCTGTCGCCGATTATTGGCCGTTTTGCGCATAAGCTGGATATGCGACGGCTGGTCACCTTCAGCTTCATTATGTATGCGGTGTGCTTCTACTGGCGTGCGTATACCTTTGAACCGGGCATGGACTTTGGCGCATCGGCGTGGCCGCAGTTTATCCAGGGCTTTGCCGTGGCCTGCTTCTTTATGCCGTTGACCACCATTACGCTGTCAGGCTTACCGCCGGAGAGGCTGGCAGCGGCATCGAGCCTGTCGAACTTCACCCGTACGCTGGCGGGTTCGATTGGCACCTCGATCACCACCACCATGTGGAGCGATCGTGAGTCGTTGCACCACGCTCAATTAACCGAATCGGTCACGCCGTACAGTACTAACAGCCAGGAGATGTACGCGAAGCTGCAACAGCTGGGGATGACCCACGACCAGGCTTCTGCATATATCGCGCAGCAGATCACCAATCAGGGGCTGATTATCTCCGCCAATGAGATTTTCTGGGCTTCTGCCGGGGTGTTTATCCTGCTGCTGGTGCTGATATGGTTTGCCCGGCCACCGTTTGGTGCAGGCGGCGGAGGCGGCGGTGCGCACTAAACTGCCGGCATAAAAAAAGGGGGCGACCACGTCAATGGCCGCCCCCTTTTTATCACTGCATCAGGCGTTCTGACGCCACCATTCAGCCAGCAGGACGCCGGTTGCTACGGAGACGTTCAGGCTTTCTACCTTACCGGTACCGCCGATGGAGACGCTGAGGTCGCCCTGATCGAACGTGCTGTCAGACAGACCATCGCGTTCCTGACCCAGCACCAGCACCATTTTGGCCGGCAGCTCTGCACGGGACAGCGGCACGCCTTTATGACTGGACGTGGTCACGATGGTATAACCGGCTTTACGGAACGCACTCAGACCGGCAGCAAAGCTTTCGCCGCTAATGGCCTGAACGTGCTCTGCGCCACCTTCTGCGGTACGCACCGCAGCGCCTGACTCCAGCATCGAAGCATCATCCACCAGCAAACCTTTGACGCCAAAGTGCGCACAGCTGCGCATAATGCCACCGAGGTTGTGCGGGTTGCCGATATCTTCCAGCGCCAGCACGCAGTCTTTCTCACCTGCGGTTGACAGCCATTCGCTGACCGGCATGCCCGAACGCTTCTTGATCAGGAAGCAGACGCCACCATGGTGCTCGGTGCCGGAGGCTTTCTGCAGCTCGGCTTCGTCCACGGTGTGGTAAGCCTTGCGGTTAGCCGCCATATACTTCAGTGCTTCACGGAAACGCGGCGTCACGCTCTGGATAAACCAGGCGCGCACGATGCACTCCGGACGGCTCTGGAACAGCGCCTGGCAGGCATTTTCGCCATACACGCGCGTCTCTTCCATACGCTGACGACGGATCTGCTCCGGGTCGATATAGCTTTTACCGCTGATACCGCCGTGATCCGGCTTATCGTCTGCTACTGCATTTGGCGCACGGGAAACGGTACGCCACGGAGAGTCAGAGTGCCCTTCGTCGCGATCGCGCCCGCCACGTGGCTTGCTGTCTGCATTTCTTGCCGGACGGCGTGCGCCATCCTGCTGTGGACGAGGAGCGCCTTTACCGGTACGGGGGTTCCCGCCCTTGGTGCTCTTCTCGTCATCGCCGCGGACATACATCACTTTGACCTTGCCGCTCTTACCTTTAAATTCGTCGTTCATTTTTCCTCCACCTGGGCTGAGCGCGAAGCGCGCAGATTACCTGATGTGGCGGCGCTTAGCTATTAACTTCCAATAAAAGAGTGGGCCGTTCAGGCGCGCGGCCAGTTTGCCAGACATTACCTATTATACCCATTGAACAAATCGCGTTGTTCCACATTAACGGGGCCAGCATAATGCTGGCTGATTTACTGAAAAAAGCAGTAAGTAATCACTTACTACCAGACTGAGGTGAATAATGAATACCGTTTGTGCATCCTGCCAGGCCACCAATCGCGTCCCCGTCGAGCGCGTGTCCGACGGCGCGAAATGCGGCCGCTGCGGCAATGACTTATTCGACGGCCACGTGGTGAATGCCACGGCAGCCACGCTGGATAAATATCTCCAGGACGACCTGCCGGTGGTAATCGACTTCTGGGCACCGTGGTGCGGGCCATGCGTCAACTTTGCTCCGGTGTATGAATCCGTGGCTCAGGAGCGCAGCGGTCAGATCCGCTTCCTGAAGGTGAATACCGAGGCTGAGCCGGAGCTGAGCGCGCGCTTCCGCATTCGCAGCATCCCCACCATTATGGTGTTCAAGCAGGGCCAGATGGCCGACATGCTGAACGGGGCAATGCCGAAAGCGCCGTTCGAAGAGTGGCTGGACGAAAACCTGTAAGCATCAGGCCGGGCATGCCCGGCCACAATCCGTTAGAATAGCGTTTTTCGCTGATGATCCAAGATGACCGATAACGCCGTTCTGCGCCTGCGCGCTGCCCGTCTCGCCCGCGCCACCCGCCCGTTCCTTGCTCGTGGTAACCGCACCCGCCGCTGCCAGCGCTGCCTGCTGCCAGAAAAGAACTGCCTGTGCGCGACGCTCAGCCCGCAGCAGGCACGCAGCCGTTTCTGCCTGGTGATGTTTGACAGCGAGCCGATGAAGCCAAGCAATACCGGTCGCCTGATTGCCGATATTCTGCCGGACACCCTGGCCTTTGGCTGGTCGCGCACCGAGCCGGACCCGGCACTGCTTGCCGCAGTGCGCGATCCGCAGTATCAGCCGATGGTGGTGTTTCCCGCCTCCTACGCTGATGAGGGCCGCCCGGTGCTGAACAGCCCGCCGCTGAGCGGCAAGCCCCCACTCTTTATTGTGCTCGACGGCACCTGGACCGAAGCGCGCAAAATGTTCCGTAAAAGCCCGTGGCTGGATGCGCTGCCGGTAATGTCGCTTAACCTGACGCGCCCGTCCAACTATCAGCTGCGCGTGGCGCATGCGGCAGGCCAGCACTGTACCGCGGAAGTGGCGGCCGAGCTGCTGCTGCAGGCGGGGGATATTTCCGCTGGCGAAGCGCTGTTTCAGCATTTCGATCTGTTCCGCCAGCGCTATCTGGCGGGCAAGCCGCATCATCCACAACAGGCGAGTGAGAATGATGATGAAATCCTGCCAGCGATCAATTAACTGACACGCCAGGCAACAACTTCGCCCGACAACAGGTAGAATTACCCCATCGTTGTCAGAGGGAACGAAGATGAGCCAGCGCGGACTTGAAGCCCTGTTACGACCGAAATCCATTGCGGTGATCGGTGCCTCCACCCGGCCAGAACGCGCCGGTTATCTGATGATGCGTAATCTGCTGGCCGGGGGCTTTAGCGGCCCGGTGCTGCCGGTGACGCCAAAATATCAGGCCGTGTGCGGCGTGCTGGCGTGGCCGGATATTGCCAGCCTGCCGCTGTCGCCCGATCTCGCCATTATCTGTACCCATGCCAAACGCAATCTTGAGCTGCTTAGCGCGCTGGGCGAACGCGGCTGTAAAGCCTGCATTATTCTCTCCGCCCCGGAAGAGCAGCTGGCCGAGCTGAAAGCCTGCGCCAGCCGCTGGCAGATCCGCCTGCTTGGTCCGAACAGCCTTGGCCTGCTGGCGCCCTGGCAGGGGCTGAATGCCAGCTTCTCGCCGGTGCCGATTACACCGGGCAAGCTGGCATTTATTTCGCAGTCGGCGGCGGTCTCCAATACCATTCTTGACTGGGCACAGCAGCGCCAGCTGGGCTTCTCGTGGTTTATCGCGCTCGGCGACAGCCTGGATATTGATGCCGATGACCTGCTGGACTTCCTGGCGCGCGACGGCAAAACCAGCGCGATTCTGCTCTATCTGGAACATCTGAGCGATGCGCGCCGCTTTGTCTCCGCTGCCCGCAGCGCCGCCCGCAACAAACCGATTCTGGTGATCAAAAGTGGCCGCAGCCCGCAGGCACAGCAGCTGCTGCGCACGCACGGCGGGATGGATGCCGCGTGGGATGCCGCCATTCAGCGCGCCGGATTACTGCGCGTACAGGATACTCACGAGCTGTTTTCGGCGGTGGAGACGCTCAGCCATATGCGCCCGCTGCGCGGCGAACGCCTGATGATTATCAGCAACGGCGCGGCACCGGCGGCGCTGGCGCTGGATGCGCTGTATGCGCGCAATGGCAAGCTCGCCACGCTGAGTGAGTCATTACTTACCCAGCTGAGCGCGCAGCTACCGGAAGGTATCACGCCCGGTAATCCGCTCGATCTTAAAGATGATGCGACGCCGGAACGCTATCTGCAGGCGCTCTCTCTGCTGCTCGACAGCCATGACCTCGACGCCCTGCTGATTATCCATGCGCCCAGCGCGGTGGCACCGCCCACGCTGACCGCGCAAAAAGTGATTGAGCTGGTGAAGCAGCATCCGCGCGGCAAGCAGCTTACGCTGCTGACCAACTGGTGCGGCGAGTACTCATCCCTGGAGGCGCGCCGCCTGTTTAATGACGGCGGCATTCCCACCTACCGCACCCCGGAAGGCACCGTCACCGCGTTTATGCATATGGTGGAGTATCGCCGTAACCAGAAACAGCTGCGTGAAACGCCGGCGCTGCCCGCTAACCTCACCGCCAATACGGCCGACGCGCACCGTCTGATCCAGCAAGCGCTGAGTGAAGGCGCCAGTACGCTGGATACCCATGAAGTGCAGCCGATTTTGCAGGCTTACGGGCTGACAACGCTGCCAACGTGGATTGCCGGCGACAGCGCTGAAGCGGTGCATATCGCCGGACAGATTGGTTACCCGGTGGCACTGAAGCTGCGCTCGCCGGATATTCCGCATAAGTCGGAAGTTCAGGGGGTGATGCTCTATCTGCGTAGCCCGGAAGAGGTGGAACAGGCGGCAAATGCGATTATTGATCGCGTGCGGCTGACCTGGCCACAGGCGCGGGTGCATGGCCTGCTGGTACAGAGTATGGCGAACCGTGCCGGGGCACAGGAGCTGCGTATTGTGGTGGAGCAGGATCCGCTGTTCGGGCCGGTGATTATGCTGGGTGAAGGCGGCGTAAGCTGGCAGGCGGACCGTCAGGCGGTGGTGGCCCTGCCGCCGCTCAACATGACGCTGGCGCGTTACCTGGTCATTCAGGCGATTAAGAGTGGGAAAATTCGCGGCCGCAGCGCTCTGCATCCGCTGGATGTCGCCGGACTGAGCCAGGTGCTGGTACAGGTGTCAAATCTGATTGTCGACTGTCCGGAGATCGTGCGGCTGGATATTCATCCGCTGCTGGTGAGCAGCAGTGAGTTTACCCTGCTGGACGTGACGCTCCAGCTGGCGGAATTTCACGGCGATGCTGAAGCCCGGCTGGCGATCCGCCCCTATCCGCACTCGCTGGAGGAGGCGGTCGAGCTGAAGAATGGTCAGCATTGCCTGTTCCGGCCAATCCTCCCTGAAGATGAGCCGCTGCTACAGCAGTTTATCGCCCGGGTGACAAAAGAGGATCTCTACTATCGTTACTTCAGTGAGATCAATGAGTTCACCCATGACGACTTGGCGAATATGACTCAGATCGACTACGATCGGGAAATGGCGATCGTCGCGGTTCGCCAGCATAACGGCAGCGATGAGATTATTGGTGTGACCCGCGCGATTTCGGATGCCGATAATATTGATGCCGAGTTTTCCGTGCTGGTGCGCTCTGACCTGAAGGGATTAGGGCTGGGCCGAAGATTACTGGAGAAGATGATTATCTATACGCGCGAACATGGGTTACAGCAGCTCAACGGAATTACCATGCCGGGCAACAGAGGCATGGTGACGTTAGCGCGCAAGCTGGGATTTGCGGTTGACGTGCAGCTGGAAGAGGGAATCGTCGGGCTTTCGCTACCGCTGCAATCCGCAGAGATACTTCTTGAAAAGTAAATCTCACCCTATACGCGCCAACTAGTGGTATTATTCGCGGTTAGAGTGATGATTTTATGGCAAAAGGCCATTCCATGAACAGAGAAGAAACGCACTGTGATGTTGTCTAAATTCAACCGAAACAAACACCAACAGCACCTTGCGCAACTGCCAAAAATTTCTCAGTCAGTTGCTGATTTCACCACGCTGTACTCCCCGGCAGATTTTCGCGAGACGCTGTTGGAAAAAATCGCGTCTGCCACCCGGCGCATCTGCATCGTGGCTCTCTATCTGGAAAATGATGAGGGTGGCCGCGCCATCCTTTCTGCACTGTATGCGGCGAAAAAACAGCGCCCGGAGCTGGACATCCGCATACTGGTCGACTGGCATCGCGCCCAGCGCGGCCGCATCGGTGCAGCTGCCTGCGCCACTAACGCTGACTGGTACTGCGAGATGGCCGCGGAAAATCCCGGCTTTGCCATTCCGGTTTATGGCATCCCGGTAAATACCCGTGAAGCCCTCGGGGTACTGCATCTCAAAGGTTCCATTATCGATGATACGGTATTTTACACCGGTGCCAGCTTTAACGACGTCTACCTGCATCAGAAAGATAAATACCGTTACGATCGCTATCAGCTGATCGGCAACCGCGTGCTGGCCGATACCATGTTTAAGTGGATCGATACCAACCTGATTGAGGCCGAAGCCGTGCATCGCCTCGACCAGGTTGAACGCCCGAAAAGCCCGGAGATTAAGAATGAAACGCGACAGTTCCGACAGGATTTGCGCGGCTTTGATTATCAGTTCAACGGCGATGCGAATAACGAAGAGCTGGCGGTAACTCCGCTGGTCGGGCTGGGTAAGCGCAGCCTGTTGAACAAAACCATTTTCCATCTGATGCCCTGCGCCGAACAGAAGCTGACCATCTGTACGCCGTACTTCAATCTGCCTGCTATTCTGGTGCGCAATATTATCTGGCTGCTGCGCCGGGGCAGAGAGGTGGAGATTATCGTCGGTGATAAGACCGCCAATGACTTCTATATTCCGCAGGATCAGCCGTTCAAAATTATCGGTGCGCTGCCTTATCTGTACGAGATTAACCTGCGACGCTTCCTCAGCCGTTTGCAGTATTACATCAACAGCGGGCAGCTGACGGTACGCCTGTGGAAGGATGGTGAAAACAGCTATCACCTGAAGGGGCTGTGGGTGGATGACGAGTGGATGATGGTGACCGGTAACAACCTTAACCCGCGCGCCTGGCGTCTCGATCTGGAAAATGCGGTGCTGATCCACGATCCGCTCCAGCAGCTGACTGAACAGCGCGACCGCGAGCTGAGCCTGATCCGTGAGCACACCACGATCGTGCAGCATTTCCACGATCTGGAGAGCATCGCCGATTATCCGGTTAAAGTCCGCAAGCTGATCCGTCGCCTGCGCCGTATCCGTATCGACCGGTTAATTAGCCGCATCCTGTAAGCGACGATAATGCTCTGATCCAGCCCTGTTTTTACAGGGCTTTTTTATGGGAGTTGACGATGCGTTTTTTCCTGCTGGCGGTACTGTTGATGTGCAGCGGCTGTACTCATATGGCTCAGGATCGGTGGACCGGGCGCGATAAAGCGCAGCATTTTTTGTCATCGGCCTTTCTTTCCGCCGCGGGGAGCGCTTACGGCGAACGTCAGAACTGGCGTTCGGGCCACAGCGGCAGCTTCGGCGTGTTGTTTTCCGTCAGTCTGGGGGCGGCAAAAGAGTTTTATGACAGCCGGGAAGGCGGTAGCGGGTGGAGCTGGAAGGATTTTAGCTGGGATATAGCCGGTGCTGCCACCGGCTATGCATTATGGAATCTCGGCCAGTAGCTACAGTTTCAGCCCTTTACCTCTGCGGTGCAGCATCAGCGATACAAGGAAGGCAACGGCACCCATCCCGGAAACATACCAGAAGAAGCTGGTTTCGCTGCCTGCCGCTTTCAGCGACAGCGCCACGTACTCCGCCGATCCACCAAACAGCGCATTCGCCACGGCGTAAGACAGGCCAACCCCAAGGGCGCGCACCTCCGGCGGGAACATCTCCGCCTTGAGGATCCCGCTGATTGAGGTGTAGAAGCTGGTGATCACCAGGGCCAGCATGACTAATGCAAAGGCCAGAACCGGGCTGCTGACGGTTTGCAGCACGCTGAGGATCGGCACGGTACATACCGCAGCAAAGCCCCCGAAGATCAGCATCGAATTGCGTCGCCCGATCTTATCCGACAGTGCGCCAATTAACGGCTGCAGCAGCATAAAGACAAACAGGGCAATCGTCATCAGTCCGCTGGCGGTCTTATGGTCCATTCCCGACGTATTCACCAGGTATTTCTGCATATAGGTAGTAAACGTGTAGAAGCTGAGTGAACCCCCGGCCGTAAACCCCAACACCATGATAAAGGCGCGGCGATGCTTCCACAGTCCCTTCAGCGATCCGGCATCTTTGTGACCGCGAGTTTTATCATCTGAAGTTTCGTTCAGCGAACGTCGCAGGTAGAGCGCCACGATGGCCAGCGCTGCCCCTACAGCAAACGGAATACGCCATCCCCAGCTGCGCAGATCTTCATCCGATAGCACCTGCTGCAGTACCACGACCGTCAGCAAGGCCAGCAGCTGCCCGCCGATCAGGGTGACATACTGGAAGGATGCGTAGAATCCTTTGCGCCCTTCTATCGCCACTTCACTCATGTAGGTTGCACTGGTGCCGTATTCGCCCCCAACGGACAGGCCCTGGAACAGGCGCGCCAGCAGCAGCAGTACCGGCGCCCAGACGCCAATGCTTTCATAGCCCGGTAAACAGGCGATCACCAGGGAACCGAAGCACATCATGCATACGGAGATCAGCATTGAGGTTTTACGCCCATGCTTATCGCCAATGTAGCCAAACAGCCAGCCGCCGATTGGCCGCATCAGGAATCCGGCAGCAAATACGCCTGCAGTTTGTAACAGCTGTGTGGTCGGGTTACCGCTGGGGAAGAAGATATGAGCAAAATAGAGTGAGCAGAATGAGTAGACGTAAAAGTCGAACCATTCAACAAGGTTGCCGGATGAGGCTCCGACGATTGCCCAGATGCGCTGGCGGGCGCTCATTGGATTTTGCGCCTGCGAAAGTGTGTCGGTGATGGACTCTGCCATGTAATAACCTCGTAAGTTCTTTCCCTGCTTTAATAGCACCTAAGTTTGTTAATGTAACAGTTAACTCAAATGTACGTTTGTTAAGAATTTGTTTTATAAGGATTGATTGTGTTTTTTGTGAGCCAACATCGATTATTACACAGCGGGGGGAAATGGCGAATCAGTCGGAGGGGGATCTATGCGTAGGGTAATTCTGAAAAGCAAAAAACCCCGGCCTTTCGGTCGGGGTTATTGCTTTATTTGATGCCTGGCAGTTCCCTACTCTCGCATGGGGAGGCCCCACACTACCATCGGCGCTACGGCGTTTCACTTCTGAGTTCGGCATGG